>VFQN01000002.1_pt1 | contig 945151 bp, 916 predicted proteins | sample 3512371 | NCBI WGS metagenome assembly VFQN01 (sample SAMN10412370, study PRJNA504923) | tailings metagenome | isolation source: Replicate 2 from Balatoc abandoned mine | place: Philippines: Itogon, Benguet | collected 2017-08-28 | reverse complement strand
TGGAACGAAGCCGCGTTGCTGAACACTTGCAGCACGTTGCCCTTGTCGCTCACGCTGTTGGCGCTGGCATTCAAGTTGACCACGTTGCCGCTAGTGTCGCGGAGTTCGAGACCCTTACCGCGGCTGAACGCCGCAGTGGTGGTCGCGCCACCCACGGTGTAGCTCACCGTCGCCACAGCATCTTCACCCACGTCGCTGGCCGAACCGGCGGCGGAGTTGATGACACCCGCGCTCGTCGTCAGTTGCACGGCCTTGTCCGAACCGTACTCGGTGTTCGTCAGCACCAGTTGGTTGCTGCCGTTCACCGACGCGCTCACGCCGGTTTCGCCGACCGCACTGTTCACCATGTCCACGAGCTGGTCGCGGGTGGTGGCGGCGGTGGTTTCGAACGTCTTGCCGTTCAGCGTGAACTGACCCGCACCGACCAGCACCGTACCGGCCGAATAGGCCGCCGTGCCGGTCACCGTGGCGCGGCCCGCGGCCGTGGTGACGTTGACACCCAGGGTGCCGTTGCTGCTGAGCGAAGCGCCGCCGATGCTACCGGTCACGGAAGCACTGGTGACGATGCCGAGGTTATTGCTGTTGACCTGCGCGCCGGCCGAACCGTCAAGCAGCTTCTTCTTACCGAAGGAAGTGGTGCTGGCGATGCGGTCGATGGACTGCAGGATGCTGTTGAGCTGCGACTGGTTCGCTTGCTTTTGGTCCGCATCGAACGTACCGTTCCCGTTGGCAACGGCGAGGGCACGAGCATCTCGGAGCAGGCGGCTGACTTCATCAAGAGCGCCGTCGGCGGTCTTGGCGAAGTTCATCGCGTCTTGGTTGTTGCGCACGGCGGCGTCGATCCCACCCAGCTGGGCGCGGAACGATTCACTGGCGATGAGACCAGCCGGGTCGTCGGCACCCGTGTTGATGCGCAGGCCTGTGGACAGGCGCTGAACCGACTTGTTGAGGTCCATGGAGGTGCTGCTCAGATTGCGCAGCGCGCCCATAGCGGCGACGTTCGTGTTAATTCGAAACGACATATTGTTTGCTCTTCCCTGAAACTTTGTGATCCGGGGGGGTCAACCCCAAAGGCCATCCTGGCCACGAGTCACGAGACAGTTGTTGGAGCAAACATAGATGTCACTTGCTGGTGGAAATACCAGGGTGCAATTTTCCTGGTATTGCTACGGGCTAGTAACAATGCGGGGGGTTTAGATCGCTCTGGGCGGATAGAACCTACCCAGAGCGATTTCAGGTCAGAGCGCTGCCTTAGCGGAGCAGGCTGAGGATGGACTGCGGAGCCGAGTTGGCTTGCGCCAGCATCGAGAGACCGCTCTGCTGAAGGATTTGCAACTTGGTGTAGTTGGTCATCTCTTCGGCCACGTCCACTTCGCGGATGCTCGACTCAGTGGCGGCCAGGTTTTCCTTAGCCACGCCCAGAGCGCGCATGTTCGATTCGACCGTGTTCTTCATGAACGAACCGATGGTGGCGCGGTTGGTGGACACGGTGTTGATCGCCGAGTCAATCGCATCCAGAGCGGACTGCACGGACGAACCCGTGATGTCCACGCTACCAAGACCCAGCGAGGAGGCCGAGGTGTTGGAGAGGTTCAGGGTCACGCTCTGGCCGGCGTTGGCACCGACCTGGAACGAAGCCGCGTTGCTGAACACTTGCAGCACGTTGCCCTTGTCGCTCACGCTGTTGGCGCTGGCATTCAAGTTGACCACGTTGCCGCTAGTGTCGCGGAGTTCGAGACCCTTACCGCGGCTGAACGCCGCAGTGGTGGTCGCGCCACCCACGGTGTAGCTCACCGTCGCCACAGCATCTTCACCCACGTCGCTGGCCGAACCGGCGGCGGAGTTGATGACACCCGCGCTCGTCGTCAGTTGCACGGCCTTGTCCGAACCGTACTCGGTGTTCGTCAGCACCAGTTGGTTGCTGCCGTTCACCGACGCGCTCACGCCGGTTTCGCCGACCGCACTGTTCACCATGTCCACGAGCTGGTCGCGGGTGGTGGCGGCGGTGGTTTCGAACGTCTTGCCGTTCAGCGTGAACTGACCGGCACCCACGAGAACCGTACCCGCCGAGTAAGCCTGCGTACCCGTGAGGGTGGCGCGGCCCGCCGCCGTCGTCACGTTGACACCCAGGGTGCCGTTCGCGCTGAGCGACGTGCCGCCAATGCTGCCCGTGACGGACGCACTGGTCACCACGCTCAGGTTGTTGCTGTTGACCTGGGCACCGGCCGAACCATCCAGCAACTTCTTCTTACCGAACGAGGTGGTGCTGGCGATGCGGTCGATCGAGCTCAAGATGCTGTTGAGCTGCGACTGGTTGGCTTGCTTCTGGTCCGCATCGTACGTTCCGTTCCCGTTGGCAACGGCAAGCGCACGAGCGTCGCGGAGCAGGCGGCTGACTTCATCCAAGGCCCCGTCAGCGGTCTTGGCAAAGTTCAGGGCGTCCTGGTTGTTGCGCACGGCGGCATCGATCCCGCCCAGCTGAGCGCGGAAGGATTCGCTGGCAATCAGGCCGGCCGGATCGTCAGCACCGGAGTTGATGCGCAGACCCGTGGAGAGTCGTTGGACGGACTTGTTGAGGTCCATCGACGTCGAATTGAGGTTACGAAGGGCGCCCATGGCGCTTACGTTCGTGTTAATGCGGAACGACATGCTTTCTTCCTTGATGTTCCGGACAGGAGGCAGGGCCCAACGCCATCATGGCACCTGTCCATGTTTAGGTGTTCCGTAATCACCCCCTCAATAAAACTTCAGTAAATACGGGGATTCACGTGGATTCTGTAGAATCGAGATAGACACCCTCATGGCCACCCTCAACAGCTTCATTGCGCAGTCGAAACGAGAGATTTTTGATGACCTTTTGGCCGGCGGCACGCCCCGGGTCGGGGCCTTTGATTCTGGCCAATTGGAGCAGGGGAGGACTTTGGGGGCTCCCCGCATGGGCACGACCACGCTGACCCCGGACACCGTGACCCACGAGTTCCTGTTTGGAGAAGGCGGGGCCACGCCCCTGGTGTTTACAGTTCACATCCTGGCTCCGGAGCGGATCGTTTTCTTGCCCGTACCGGGTTGGGTGATTGAGACCATCTGGCAGGGCGAGATTGCGGGCTCCTACGTATTCGCTTCTGAGGCCGAAAGTCACCTCGCGACCTTCACGGGTCTGCTGGCGCCGGAGGCAAACGCGCAATACTTCGGCCCGGAGCGCGCCAAGCGAAGAGAATGAACGATCAGGCAAGAGTGTTGGCCACGTGGCAACGACCGGGTGAAGTTGCCGCCCAAGTGGGTTGGCAGACGTTTTTGGATCGAGGCAACTTGCTGGACGCGCTAGAAGCGGGTCTCGCGGCCGCCGAAGACAACCCTGACTTCCTGGGCATTGGGCGCGGATCGTTGCCCAACACCGATGGCGAACTAGAGCTTGATGCCTCGATCATGGATGGCCGCACCCTGGACCTGGGTTCCGTTTGTGCCCTGCGCGGCATCCTGCCCTGTATCTCGGTGGCACGCATGGTGATGGAGCGCACGCCGCACGTGATGCTGGCCGGCGACCAAGCCCGCCGCTTTGCCATGGAGCAATGCTTGGTGCCCCAGAACCTAGTGACCGAAGAAGTGGTGCGCCGCTACGACATTTGGCGGCAAGACCCCGTGAACGGGGCGCGCTACGTCCATTCCACCGACGACCCGCCCTACGAACCCCCGCACGACACCGTGAGCATGATGGGGTGGCACGCCGGGCACCTGGTGGCCGCCAGCAGCACCAGCGGCATGCCGTTCAAGATTCCTGGCCGCGTGGGGGACTCCTCCATTGCGGGCGCGGGCATCTACGCCGACGACGAAGTGGGCGCGGCGGTGGCCACCGGCTGGGGCGAAGAGCTCTGGCGGGCGGGGGCGAGCCTGCGGACGGTTGAGTTTATGCGCGCCGGTATGAGCCCGGACGATGCCTGCGAGGCAACGCTGCGCTGGCTGCTCCGCCGCCGACCGGGGTGCACCGAGAAGCCCAACGTGGTGGTGGCGATGAACAACCGCGGCGAGTATGGCGCGTGCAGCCTGGGCGGCGAGTTCCAGCTGTGGGTGGCCGATGCCTCCGGCCAGCACGTCCACAACTACCCCGACCTCTTGGAATCCCTTTGAAAACCATTACCCTCATCTGGCCGGAAGGCGAAATCGAAGCCCTTGGCCCGGCGCCCTCGGGAGGTGGCTTCCAGTTCGTTCCGCGCGACATCGACCAAGAAGATGACGTCGATACCGGCGATGGCGTGATGATTATCACGCCCTGGCACGAGGATGCCTGGGATTCTCTCGACGCCGCCCTCGGGGCTTTGCCCGACCAAGCCCGCGTGCCGTTGCTCATCGGCCTGATCGGGACAGTAACGAAGGATGACTTGACCGAACTCCAAGGCGCCCTACGCGAAACCGAGTGGGGCCATGCGCACGTAGTGGTAACCACGCCGGAAGCATTTTGGCCGGCGGTGCAGCAAAGTGGGTGGTTGCCCAAGGCGGCTCCCTCACGTTGGCCGCTTTACCAAAAGGTGGAAAACTCCCCGCTTGGCTTGACGAGTGAAGATTTGGCCCACCGCGTGAAGGCCACGATCCACGAGATTGCCGACGACCTCGGCCGCCTAAAAGCCGAAGGCACCTTGCTCTCCATGGCCGGACATTGGATGACCCAAGGGCAATACACTCGCGTCCGCCGCACCCTGGAGCTCGCCCTCCTCAATCTCCACGAGTTGCAGCCGCGCGAGATCATGTTCCCCGCGACGGATGTGGTGGTTCATGCAGGCTTGCCGTTCCGCGCCAAGGTGGTGGAACGGATCTTTGAGCGAATGGTCACGGACGGCTTGGTACGGATGGAAAAGCGCCGGGTGGCGCACGCCGAGTTCCGCCCCGATCTTCAAAAGCGAACCCGCGAACTGCTCGACCGCGCCCTGCGCGAACTGGAACTGTGCGGCCCCAACGCCCCTACGGTGCCCGAACTCGCCAGCCTGATGCAGGTGCCGAGCCAAGCCGTGAGCGAAATCCTGCGCATCGGCCTGGAAGCCGGCGAAGTGGTGATGGTGGACGAAGAACGCTACATGGGCCGCGCGCAAATTCTGCAGATCGTCGAAGATATGAAAGCCAAACTCGACCCGGACGGCTTCCGAGTCGGCGAGTTCCGGGATGCCCTGGAATCCAGCCGCAAGTTTGCCGTACCCCTGCTCGAGTGGCTCAATAAAAATGGCCTCACCCGCCGCGAGGGGGAGAGGCACATCTTTGTGGACTAATTGCCAAGGCTAACCGCTTAGGCTAACCAAAGGGTTAGCCCAATCTCTAGCCAAGCTCCATCAGTTCACGGGGGAAGTGCGTCAGCACCACCGGCCCGTTCTCGCTGACGTGGACGTCATCTTCGATGCGCACGCCGCCAAAGCCTTCAATGTAAACGCCAGGCTCCACCGTCCACACCTGGCCCACGGCCACCGTGTCGTTGCTCAGCGGGCTCAGGCCACCAAAGTCGTGGACATCGCGCCCCAGCCCGTGGCCAAGGCCGTGGCCGAAGTACTTCGCCAGATCCTTCTCCCCCAGCACCGCGCGGGCGTGGGCGTCCACATCCTTGGTCGGCACCCCGGGCACCAGCTTTTGTGTGCACTCCAGCAGGGCGCGCAGCACTTGGTCGTAGATTTCGCGGTGCCGATCGGTGGCTTTGCCGACCACAAAGGTGCGGGTGATGTCGCTGTTCCAACCGTCCAGCTTGGCGCCGAGGTCAATCGTCACGAAGTCACCAACTTCCAGCTTGCGCTCGGTGGCCTTGCCGTGCGGGCGGGCGCTGTTGGGGCCGCTCACCACAATCGGCTCAAAGCCCAAGTACGCGCCATTGCGGCGAATGAAAAACTCGAGGTCGAGATGGATGTCCAGCTCGCGCACGCCTGGCTGAATCAAACGCGAAACGTGCTCCATCGTCGCGTCGGCCAGCTTGCAGGCCTCGGCGATCTTCGCCACCTCGTCGGCCGTCTTGATCATACGCAGCGGGGCAATCAGGTCCGGCATCGACTTCAAATCGAAGTCCGGCCACGCCCCCGCCCAGCGCTCAAACGTGCCGTAGGTGACCGTCGGCTCGAATCCTACTTCGCTCAAGCCTTTCTCCTTGGCGAGATCAGCCACCACGTGCTCAAATCGCACCGGGTTGCCAAACGTGCGGATCTCCACGCCGTGCACTTGTTCGGCGGCCTGAATGGCGTAGCGGCTGTCCGTAATGAACGTCGCCCCCGCCGGAGTCACCAGGAGCGAACCAAACGAGCCCGTAAACCCGGTGAGCCACTGCACGTTGGCGATGTTGTTGACCAGGAGCGCGGCATGGCCATCCGCTTGCAGTTGAGCTTGAAGTTTTTGTAGCGACATAGGTTCAAAATCCTCCGACTTCAGGTTCCGTCAGGGCGCGGAGTGCAAGCCGATAGCCTACGCTACCCAGCCCCACAATCTGCCCGACGGTGATGGGGCTGATGACACTGGTATGCCGGAAACTCTCCCGGGCGTGCACGTTGCTGAGATGCACTTCAACCACCGGGATGCGCACGCTTACCAAGGCGTCGCGCAGGGCGTAGCTGTAGTGCGTCAGCGCCCCCGGGTTGATGATGATGGCGTTCGCCCACTTGCGCTCGTCGTGGATGCGGTCAATCAACGCGCCCTCGTGGTTGCTCTGGAAGATCTTGAGCTCGATGCCCAGTTCCTGCGAAAGCGCCACCAGTTCGGCATTGATGTCGTCAAGGCTCTGCTTGCCGTAGAGCTCGGGTTCTCGAAAGCCGAGCAGGTTCAGATTGGGTCCATTAAGAACCAATACGCGTTCGATGGCTTTATTCATGGTCAGTCAAGTCGTCAGGAGTGGCGTCGTCGGAAAGAGCATCGCCCGGGCGCAGGGCCGGGATGCCGTTTCGAATCGGGAAGCGTGCCCCACACTGGGTGCACACCAAAATCGAGCCTTGCTGGTTCAGCGGCGGGCGCGAATCGCACAAGGGGCAGGCCAAAACCGCCAACAGTTGGGGGTCCAGTGCGCCGGAATCTTTCTCTGTGCTCATCGTCGGGCCTCTTCGTAGACTTCTAGGGTCAAGCGCGCCGTCTCGTTCCAGTCGTACTGGGCCAAGCGCTCCCGTCCCCGGTGTCGCATCTGCTCCAACCTACCCGAGTCGGCCAGCAGGTCCCGGATGGTCGCGGCCCAGGCTTCGGGGGTGGCGGCTTCCGGATACGCCGCCGCGTCTCCGCCGACTTCGGGCAGCGCTCCGCCCCGGTTGGCCACCACTGGGCAATCGCAAGCAAAAGCTTCCAGCAACGGAATGCCGAACCCCTCGTGGTGACTGGGGGCTAGATAGATGCTCGCCCCTTGGTACAGCGCGGTGAGGTCGGCGTCGTCCACGTAGCCGGTCATCACGGCGCCTTCGGGCAATTCCCCCCAGCCCGGTTGGCCGGTCACCACGCAGGTGACGCCGGCTTGCCGGGCGGCGGCGATGGCCAAGCCCATGTTCTTGCGCGGCCACCGCGTACCCACCGTGAGGACATACGGTCGCGACACCCCGAGGCGCGCAAGACGAGCCTCGACCTCTTCAGGCGCAAAAGGCGTGATGTTGGTGCCAAGGGCGTTGGGGGTGACCCGGACCTTGCCCCGTGCCGCCGGGATGTAGTGCTCGATCTCGGCTTTCGAGGTCTCCGAGACCGTGATGACCCGCGCCGCCCGCCGCACGGTGGCCGGGAGCGTCCGTTGCAAAAGGAAACGATCCCGAGGCTGGAACCACTCCGGACCAATGAAGAAGGAGACGTCATGGATGGTCGTCACGCCACCTCGCTTCACCAGCGGCGAAAGCGAATACTGCGTGTGCACCACCTGGGCGCCCAGCCTCTTGGCTGCCTGCGGGAAGTGCCACAAGCTCCACAGGCGGCCCTGCCCCGGCACGTGCGTCCAGATCAACCGGGGGTCGTCGGGAACGTTCGCGGGGCGAGGTTGGTTAGAACAGAGGTAGATGCGCGCCTGGTGGTCAATGCCCGCCAGTCCGCGGACCAGGCCGTTCCAATAGGAGGCGTCCCCCGTGTGCCGCGAACCCATCAGGCGCGCGTCTATCGCCACGATTAGTGGGTCCATCGCGACCCCCACCGTGACCTACACCCAGCGGTCTGCGTCAAAATAGAGAGCAGGCCGCGTGGCATCACAGGAGCTATTATGGACAACAACGTGAACCCGGAGAAGCAAGCGAAAACCGCAAAGAAGGGACCGACCCCGTTTATGGTGGGGATTGGCATCTTCATTCTGTTCGGCGTGCTCGTCCTTTCCACGCTCGACTTTCGCGCGATCTTTGCCCGCTCCCAGCAGCAAGCCGCACCGGAAACGACCTCGGCCATCTCGCCGATGTCCACCGAATCGGAAGCCCGCGCCCGTCTGAGCCTGCAAGGTGCCTTTGGCAACTCCAAGACCGAAGCTGGCGTGCCCGCACAGAGCACCATCCTGGTCCCGCGCGGCGACTACAAGCCGAAGCCGAGCAGCGGCAACATCGGCAGCATGTGGTACGACGAGAACTCCAACGCCCAAGCGCAAATGCGCAAGGAAGCGGCGGGGCAAGCCACCTCCAACTAAGCTAGCTGGTGCGAGCCGGTACCCAACGGGTGCGGCCTTGAGCGTCCACGAGCGGCTCTAGGCGCACCCCCAGGCACTTTTCTAGTTCCGGTGAATTCGCGGCGTCGGCCATGTGGGCAAATGTCACCACTCTCCGCTCGGCCATCAGCCAGATTTCCGCATCCAGCATCCCCGCCCAGTCCGGGTCGTGGGTGGCCAGTACCACGCCGCGCCCCTCTTGCCGCCAAGCCTGAATGTGCCCGGCCAGCTCTTGCTGGGCCGGGAAATCAAGGTGCGCCGTGGGCTCATCCATCACCAGCCACTCGGCACCTTGCATCAGGGCCCTGGCCCACTGCACCCGCTGCCACTCGCCGCCACTGATTTGGGTCACGGCGCGGTCGGCCAGGTGCGCGATCCCGATGCGCCCCAGCACCTCCGTGCACCGCTCTTCCGCCTGCGGGGCCGGGTGCAGCAGGCTGCCGTGCCGCCAGCCCCCCAGAGCCACCACATCCCGCACGCGATAATCTGCCGGTCGATCTGCTGCTTGGGGGATATAGGCAAGGTGCTGCGCCCGCGCGGATTCGGGGAGCGTGACAAGGCTGGCCGCCTCCACCTTCACTTCGCCCGCCACCGGCGGAATGAGCCCGCACAAGGTGCGCAGAAACGTGGATTTGCCCGCCCCATTGCGGCCCAATAGAGCGTAAACCCGGCCCGGGGCTAGGGTGAGATCCGGAAAGCTCGCCAATGCGCAAGGTGGGTAACCCACCTCGAGGCCCTGCCACCCCAGGGGCTTAGCCGACTTCATCCATCGCCCCCGCCGTGAAGGCGTGGAACATCCCTGCGTACACCCCATCCTTCGCCATTAACTCCGTGTGCGAGCCGATCTCAATCAGCTCCCCGCGCCGGATGACCGCAATGCGGCTGGCCCGGCTGGCGGTGGTGAGGCGGTGGGCAATGAAAAGCGTGGTGCGCTCGGTCATCACTTGGTCCAGCGCTTCGGTGACGTACTTCTCGCTCACGGCGTCGAGGTTGCTGGTCGCTTCGTCCATCACCAGCACCTTGGGGTCGCGGGCGAGGGCGCGCGCAATGGCCAGGCGCTGCATTTCGCCGCCGCTCAGCCGGGTGCCGCGCTCGCCGAGTTGGGTTTGCATTCCGTCCGGCATCCGCGCCACAAAGGCATCCACGTGGGCCTGGGCGGCCGCCCGCTCCACTTGTGCGGCCGGGGCATCCACCGCGCCCAGCCGCAAATTGTCTTCAATCGTGCCGGCAAACAGGAACGTCTGCTGGGGCACCACGCCAAATTGCTGCCGCAGCCACGCGAGATCCAGTTCGCGCAGGTCCACCCCGTCGAGCAAGATCTGCCCTTCTGTGGGATCGTAGAATCGCAACAGCAGGTCGGCGATCGTTGACTTCCCCGCCCCGCTCGGCCCCACCAGCGCTAACGAGGTCCCCGCCGGGATCGTGAAGTTCACATCCCGGAGCGCCAGCGTGCCATCCGGGTAGGCAAAGCTCACATTGCGGAACTCTACGTCTCCCTTGATGGTGGCCAACTGCATGGCCCCACTTTGCAGGGGCTCTTCCTCCACCTCCAGCACCTCGCGTTGCAGGCGCTCGGCGGCGGCCGTCACCTGGTTGTAGGTGTTGTTCATGTTGGCGAAGGACCGCGCCCCTTGGTTGATCTGGTCCATGGCCAGGGTCAGGGCCACAATCTGGGAGACCACCAGCATCCCCTGAGCCGCCATCCATCCGCAGATATAGAGGATCGCCGCCAGCGACACCGCGCCGATGAACTCGACCATGGGCCGCAGGGCGGCAAAGCGGCGAGCCGCCTGAATTTGGCTGCCAAAGGCGCGCTCCACCAGGCCGGAATAGAGGTCACTGATGCGCTGCTCCGCCGCAAACGCCTTGATCACGCGCGTGCCTTGCAGGGCTTCATTCGCCATGGCGTTCAGGTCGCTGAGGTCGTCTTGCACCACCGCCTGGGCGGCCTTCATGCGGCGGCCGTTCCGGTTCACAAACCACGCCAGCACGGGGATGAACAGGATGGCCAGCAGGGCCAGCTGCCACTGCATCCAGATGATGGCCACGAGGGCGGCAATGGCCCGGAACGGGCCGTCAATCCCATCGCGCACCATCCCCACGGCGTTAGCATAGACATTGACGTCGTTGGTCAGCGCGCTCTGGATAGAGCCCGTGCGTTTGTCGTTGTAGTAGCGCAACGGGAGCCGCTGGAGCTTGCCGAATAGCCGCAGGCGAAGATCGGTACCCAGCCGCGCCGAGGCCTTGGTGATGAAGAACGTTTGCCCCCGGGTGAAGAAGTACTTGATCCCGAACACGACCACCACCAGCAGGCACATGATGAGGAGATCGCGCAGGGCCTGGTGCTGGCTGGGGGTGATGCCAGCGGCACCGCTCTCACTGGCAGTACCCGTAGCACTTGTTTCGGCGGTCGGGGTTACCGCCGGGTTTGTTGGTACAAGCGGTGCCAGTTGCTGCAACAAGGGGCTGCGGCGGGATGTCGCCGGAGCATTGGGTTGGCTCGCCCGCTCGATGCTGGCCATGGCCTGCTCGGTGAGCGGAATGGTGGCCGCCGTCAGTAAAGAGGCGACCAAGGCGCAACCGATGCCGAGGCCAATGAGGCGACGTTGGGCCCTTAAATCCTCCCAAACGAGGGGGTGTAAATGCCACCAACGTGCCATGCGAAATCGCAGTTTACGCGAGACCCTCTAGTTCCCCGTAAATTTACCGATACCCGGAGTGGGACTCTCGCATATGAAAGCCTTGACCTATATCGCTCTGACGCTTGCCACTGGGGTTGCCGTTGCGGACACCTCCCCGGTGACCACTTCGGCCGACATCGCTATCAACAGCAAGTATGTGTGGCGCGGCATTAACCTCACGGACGACGTGGTGGTGCAGCCGTCCTTCACCTTCGGTTGGCAAAAGTGGAGCCTCAACCTGTGGGGCAACTACGAAACCACCAACGTGAACGGTTTCAAGAACCGCTTTACCAAAGTGGACACCACGCTGACCTACAGCGACACCGCCCCGAACGGCACGTGGAGCGCCGGCGTGATCAACTACGCCTTCCCGAACACCGGCGGTAGCGACACCACCGAATTCTTCGGCACTTACACCTTCGGCCAAGCCTTCAACCCGACGGTCGGCCTTTACTGGGACGTGGACGAAGCCAACGGCATCTACCTGAACGTCAGCGCCAGCGACACCAAGGATGTGGCCGGTACCCCGGGCGCTTCGTGGGGTTGGAATGCCAGCGTGGGCTACGGCACCGAAGACCACAACCAGTTCTACTACGGCAGCAACAAGGCCAGCCTGGCTGACTGGAAGCTGGGCGGCGTGTTCAACCTGCCCGCCGGCAATGGCACCGCTTACTTCAACACGTCGTTCACGGGCCTGCTGGATAGCAAGCTGCGACAGGGTGCGTCCAACCGATCCAACTGGGTGATCGGCGCGGGCTACAAGATCAGCTTCTAAAGCCGATCTCATCGAAAAGAAAAACACCCCGGGGGGAAATCCCTCGGGGTGTTCTTGTTGGTCCAGGCTTGGAACTGGCCTAGTTATTGACGGTCACGCGCAACCGAGCGAGGTCACTACGCAAGTTGTAGTTCGTCGTGCCGGTGCGAGTGCGGTAGTAACCGATACGAGCCTCGCCGGTGCTACTGATGAAGTTGCCCGCGTTGGTCGTCACCGTGTAGGTCGTCGAGGTATCGGCCGTGCCTAGGCTCTGAGAACCGATCTGCGTGTACGAGCCGGTGCTGTAGTTGTACAGGTACACCGCCAGCGTCCCGCTCAGGCTCATGTTGTTCTCCACCGTCACCGCGATGCTGACCACGCCCGTGCCTCGGTTGATGCCCGAGAAGATGGCGTCGTAGTCCACCACGCGGCGGCTGCCGGAAGCAGCACTGCGCAGCTCGAACCGCAGGTTGTCGCTGGTGGCCAGGCTGGTCACGCTACCACCCGCGATGGTGCCGGCAAAGACCTGCAGGCTCGTCGGCGCGTAGTTGGTGGCCACCGTGCCGCCACCGCCGCCGCCACCCGTAGTGCCGAGTGCGCGGGCCGCATTGATGCGACCGAAGCTCACCCAGGTACCGACCGGATCCGTGGTGGATTCAATGGCGTTGCGGATGGAAACGTTGCTCGCCGTCAGGCCGTTCTTGGCCCACAGCAGGCCCGCGAGACCGGCGACGGCCGGAGCCGCCATGCTGGTGCCGCTGAGCGTGGCGTAGGTATTGCCATCGTACGTCGAAAGGATGCTGGAACCCGGCGCGGCGACGTCCACCCACGAACCGAAGTTGCTGAAGCTGGATCGCGCATCGTTCTGGTCCGTCGAACCCACCGCAATGCAGTTGGTGTAGAACGCCGGATAGCTTGCGGCCGACGTGTTGCTGTTGCCCGCAGCGGCTACCACCACCACGTTGCGGCTCCAGGCGTAATCCACCGCGCTTTGCAGCGTGGAGGAGCCCGAGGAACCACCCAGCGAGAGAGAAATGACGTCCGCGCCGTTATCCACCGCCCAGGTGATGCCGTTGGCGATAGCGGAGAAACTCCCCGAACCCGAGGCGCTCAGCACCTTCACGGGCATGATGCGGGCATTCCAGTCCACACCTGCCACGCCGCGGGCGTTGTTCGTCACGGCCGCTGCGATACCGGCACAGTGCGTCCCGTGGCCGTTGTCATCATCTGCGTTGTTGTCGTTGTTGACAAAGTCGTAACCGGGGACGATCTTGCCCGCCAAATCCTGGTGCGCCATGTCCACGCCGGTGTCCACAATCGCAATCACGACCGAGGCGGAACCCGTGGTGACGGTCCATCCCTGCGGCGCACTGATCTTTTGCAGGGCGTACTGACTGGCGTAGCTGGTGTCGTTCGGATTGACCTGGAACGTCCGGGCGATGTAGTTCGGCTCGGCGTATTCCACGTTCGGGAGCGAACGGTAGTAGTCCAGCGCCTTCTTCGTGCTCATCGAGGACGGCACGCGGACTCGTTGCACTTGAAGGGTGCGCAGAGTTTCCACCGAGTGCGCGCCGATGCGGGCGGTATCCAGCATCGCTGAGATACTCGCTCCGCTGCGATACTTGACGAGGACTTCGCCTTCCACATAAGGAGCAGTCGGAGCGGCCGATTGGGACATTGCCAAGGCCGCAAGGCCGGCAAGAATTGTAGTCGCAGTGAACTTGATTGGATTCATGTGCAGAAGCCCGGATAAGGGGCGCCCTCCACTGGCCCCCAGCGGGGCCAAAGTGCCCAAAACTGTACCTGGGGCCACGAAGGGCTCACAAATTCTTTCCACAAATCATCGACATTTTGGGGGTGCCAGGCGCGAAACCCGTATTCGAACGGTTATGGCACCAGCCCGGTCGGCAAGCCACCCGGCCACTGCTCGTCAATGAGCTGCTGGATGTGTTGAATCCGGTTGGCCGGTTTGGGGTGCGTGCTCAGGAACTCCGGCGGCCCGCCGCCACTGGCTTCGTCCAGGATTTTCATCACCCCAATGAGGGCTCTGGGGTCATATCCCGCTTCAAACATGTAGCGCAGACCACTCCGGTCGCTTTCTAATTCATCGTCGCGGCCGTACCGCATGTTGATGGTCTGCCCAATCATGGCCGCCACCTGCCCGGCTTGGCCGTCCGTGGCGACGCTCGCCGCGTTTACCATGCCTTGCGTCAGGCCCGCGCGCGCCATGTGCTCGGCGCTATGCCGCTGAATCACGTGCCCGATTTCATGCCCCAAGACACCCGCTAGTTGCCCCTCAGACTCCAAGCGATTGAGCAAGGCGCGGGTGATGAAAATCTGACCACCCGGCAGCGCGAAAGCGTTGATCGTCTCTTGATCTTTGAGGAGGTGAAAATTGAACTTGTAAGGGCTCGTGCGGGCTTCGGTGCGGTTCACCAAGCGGGCACCCACTTGGCGGACCAGAGCCGCAGCCTGGGTGCCGGTCTCCGCACCGCCATATTGCGCGGCCATCTCGGGGGCGGCTTGCAGGCCAAGCGCGACTTCTTGGTCCACATTCAGCGCTACCCGCTGGGTTTCGCCGGTGACGGGGTTCTGCTGGGAGTTGCCATAGAACGCAATCAGAGCCCCCACCATCATCACCAGGGCGACGCCCGCCCGGGGGCCGCAACCAGGCTTGCGGCGCGGGGCACCGTAGGCCGACGGTCGCCGGGGAGGGGCTTGAGGATACATGCCCCTATTGTAACGCCGAGGACACTACGCCGAGGTGCGGATGTGCAAGAGGTCGCCATCTTGAATGACATACTCCTTGCCTTCCAGGCTCATCTTGCCGGCCTTGTAGGCGGCATCGAGCGAGCCCGCTTCATCGTAATCCGCGTAGTGCACCACTTCGGCCCGGATGAACCCCTTGGCGATGTCGTTGTGGATCGTGCCGGCGGCCTTGAGCGAGGTGCTACCCGCCCGCAGCGGCCAGGCGCGAGTGTCGTTTTCGCCCGCCGTGAAGAACGTGATGAGCCCCAGCGCCCCGTAGACGGCCTGGACCACCTTGGCCCCGGCGCTTTCGGTTAGGCCGTATCCGGCCAGGAACTCCGCCCGGTCGTTAGCATCCAACTGCGCCAATTCCTCCTCCAAGTTCGCGGAGACGGCAAACGCCACCGTGCCGCTGGCGCGCAGAGTTTCGATCTCCTTGGCCACGGCGGCGGGCGGGTTGCTCACATCGGCCTCGCCGACGTTGAACGCCACCACGCACGGTTTGGCGCTCACAAACTGGAAGTTCTTGACGATCTTCGTCTCTTCCTCGTCAAACTCCATCGCGCGGATGGGGGTGCCTTCCTCCAGCACCGGCTTCAGGCGTTCAAACAGTCGCTTTTCGAGGTAATCCGGGTGACCGGGCGACTTCACGTTCTGGCTCTTGGCCAGGCGTTCCAGTCGGTTCTCCACAATGGCGAGGTCGGTCAGCACCATCTCCACGTCCACGCTCTCGCGGTCCCGGGCGGGGTTCACGTCGGCGTGGTGGGGCACGAAGTCGCTCTCGAACGCGCGGACCACGTGCAGCAGCACCTCGGCCTTCTTCGCGGCTTCCAGCAGCTTGTTGCTAAACATCTTGCCGGTGGGGGCCAGGGCTTCGCCGTCGTCTGCCAGCGTGACGGTGGCGGGGGTCGCCTTCTTCGGCTTCACCTGCGCCACGATGCGGTCGAAACGCGGGTCCGGCACGGGCACAGCGGTCACGTCGCCTTTGGCATCGCCCCCGGCGGCGGCGCGGTACAGCGTGCTCTTCCCGACCATCGGGAATCCGATCAATAGAACTTTCATGGTTGTGAGGTCTGCGCGGAGGTGGGGTCAACAATGACTTCGATGGGGTCGTCCGCACTCCGTTGCGGCAGCACCCAAAACACAACGATCGAAATCAATAACAAAACGAGCGGAAGCCACGGAATGGGGGCCCGACGCACGGGCGGCTTGGCCATGCCGGGCGAGGCAAGGCGTTCATCCGTCCCGGTGGGACCGACCGATTGACCTTCCTCGGGCTTCACACCTGGGATTCTAGCCAAGCGGGCGGGTACCTTCGGGGTCATGCGGGCCGTCGAATCAGGTTTAGCCTCGATTGGAGGGCCCATTCTGCTGGCGCTGGAGTTCATCGGCGAACTGGTGATGCTCCTGGGCGAGGCCATCAGTCGCCTCTTCCGGCACAAGCTGGAAGTGCGTGAGCTCACCCGCCAAATGGCGTTCATCGGCTCCAACAGCGTGCCGATTGTCGCCCTCACCACGCTTTCCAGCGGCGCGGTGATTGCGCTCTACGTCAGCGAGATCTTGGTGAAGTACGGCGCGCAGAGCCTCGCCGGGGCTACCGTCGGCCTGGCGGTAGTGCGCGAAATCGCTCCGGTACTGGGCGGCATCATGGTGGCGGCGCGGTGCGGATCGGCCATTGCCGCGCAAATCGGCACGATGGTGGTGACCGAGCAGGTGGATGCCCTTCGCTCACTCAATGTGCCGCCGGTGAACTACCTGGTGGTGCCCCGGCTACTGGCGGCGGCGCTGATGCTGCCCATGCTCGGCCTCATTGGGATGTTCGCGGGCGTGGGCGGGGGCTACCTCGTGGCCGTGATGGGCGGAGGCGTGCCCGAAGCCATTTTTATGGATTCCGTTCGCCAGTTCGTGACCATCGACGATGTGTGGAAGGGTCTGCTTAAGACCTTCGTGTTCGGCATCGTGGTCGCGATGGTGTCGTGCCAGCAGGGCCTACGGGTCCGGGGCGGCGCCGAGGGCGTGGGCCGCGCCACCACGCAGACCGTGGTCATCAGCATGGTGCTGGTGTACGTGCTGAACTATTTCCTCAGCGCCTGGCTGTATCGCCTCGGTAGCTGAGCTCTCTTTAGCCCCGCAACGGGCTGACTACCACGCGCCGATCAGGGTCCAGGCCCACGCTTTCGGCCCGCAGGCGCTGCTGCTCAATCGCCCGGTGCTGCATCTTGCGGATGCGCGCATCGGCAGGGCTGAGTTCCACCGCCCGGCCACTTTGCTGCACCATTTGGATCGCCTGCTTCACCTCGTTCATGGCTTCTTTGGCGGCGTCTTCTTGGCTGTTCTTGCCGTGGCTCTTGAGCGCATCGTCCAGCGCCCCCGCGATTTGGCTGAAGGTGTTGGACTTCACGTTGAACGTGGGAATCGTGCGGCCAAGTTCGCGCAGGCGGCCCGGCTTGTTTTGCATGGTTGTGCGCATGCCGATGATCACGTCAGCATGGTGCAGGTCGCTGGTCATCACCGCGTTCAGGCGGCGTTCCCGGATGGCCCGTTCCAGTCGGGTGCGAGCGATGCCGTAGGGGTACACGCGGAGCGGGCTGGACTTCTCCTCGTCCTTGCGGCGGGGCTTCTCGTGGCCGTCGGCCGCTTCGGCTTCTTCTCGGCGCGGGCGTTCGCTCCGGCGGCGCCCCTCAAAACGATCCTCTTCGGCCTCCCGGCCCGGTCGGTGGGCCAACGAGGGGAATCGCTCGGCCAAGTCATCCAGATCCTGCGGGGTGTGCTCCTTTTGCACCACCTCAATCGCACCGCCGCCGGTGCGCACCCGAATCTCGGGGCGCGGCGGCAGGCCGCGCAGCATGTTGTCCACCGTCTGCTGCACGCTGTGGTGAACGGCCAGTCGGTCGTACTCAAGCAATTCAATGACAACGTCAAAGGTCGGCGGGGCCTTGCGTTCCAGCACCGTCTTTTGCGTGCCTCGGCGACGCGCTTCGTCGTCGCTCAGCGTCACCGTCTGAATACCGCCAATCAGGTCGCATAGCGAGGGGTTCAGCATCAGGTTCTCCAGGTTGCCCCCGTGCGCGGTGGCCACCAGTTGCACCCCGCGTTCGCCAATGGTGCGAGCAGCGGCGGCTTCGGCATCGTTCCCGATTTCGTCAATCACGATGACCTCGGGCATGTGGTTTTCCACCGCCTCAATCATCACTCCGTGCTGGTCAATGGGGTTCGGCACCTGCATGCGGCGGGCAGCGCCCACGGCCGGGTGCGGCACATCGCCATCGCCTCCAATTTCGTTGCTCGTATCCACAATCACCACGCGCAGGTCCACTTCGTCGGCCAGCACGCGGGCGACTTCACGCAGCTTGGTGGTTTTGCCCACCCCCGGCTTACCCAGCAGCAGGATGGACTTGCCGCTGCGCACGATGTCATCAATCATGTCGATCGTGCCTTCCAGGGCGCGGCCTACGCGGCAGGTAAGGCCGATGATGCGCCCGTGCCGGTTGCGGATGCACGAGATGCGGTGGAGCGTGCGCTCGATGCCCGCGCGGTTGTCGCCGCTAAAGTCGCCGATCATTTTGACGACATGGTCAATGTCGTGCTCGGTGACGATGATCTGCGGCCAGCGGTCGGCGTGATGCATGAACCGGGCTTCGGCCGGGCGGCCGTAGTCCAGCACAACTTCCACGAGCTCCGGCAAATGCGGACTCGCGATCAGCTTTTCTCGCACTACGGGAGGCAAAACCTCCAGCAGTTGCATCAATCCATCGCTAAAAGTGGGCATCAAGATATGTTTGAGACGGGGTCGTTGAGGACGAAGCCGCGATTTGTAAAGAAATCTTTACACACCCGGCCTGCACCTAGTGGATGGGAGATTCACCGGGTTTGTTCCGTGTTGGCCACGGGAAACCCCACGCTATTGATACGCGCAACCGGGCGAAATGAGCGGTCCGGGAGGGCCTCCTGGCACCCCCGGACGCATTCCGCCCCCTTAGCGACCCACGTCAATGAGAGTGATTTCGGCTTCCTTTTCGCGGCCGCCAGCCCAGAACTTCACCCGCACCTTCTCGCCGGGCTTGCGCTCCAGCATCACGCGGCTGTACTCACGGGCATCGCTCACGGCCTTTCCGTTGATGGCGAGGATCACCGATCCTTCCCCAATCCCGGCCCGTCCGGCGGGCGAACTCGGGGTGGCGTCGGCCACCAGCACGCCTTCCTTGGGCAGATTCGGGTCCATGCCAAAGCGGCGGATGAGGACGGCCCGCACATTCGGGTTGCGGAGGTCGAGTTCAGCCGAAGCAAAGTTGATTCCCAGCCCGGCGTAGGGCACGTATCCCTTGGTGCGGATACCGTTCACGACTTCCCGCACGCGGGCGACCGGGATGGAGAAGCCCAGGCCCACGCTGTTGCCGGTTTGGCTGGCGATGGCGGTGTTGATCCCGATCAGGCGGCCTTGGGCGTCGCACAGGGCGCCCCCGGAGTTGCCCGGATTGATGGCGGCATCGGTTTGAATCGCGTTGATGAGCGTGGTGGTGTCACCGGTGGGCAGCTCGCGACCCAACGCGCTAATGACGCCGACGCTGAGGGTGTTTTCGAAGCCCAGCGGGTTGCCCAGGGCCATCACCCACTGCCCGATTTCGACGGTGTCGCTATCGCCGAGTTCAATGGCTTGCAGACCGTTGGCGTCCACCTTGAGCAAGGCCAGGTCGCTGCGGGGGTCCACGCCCACCACTTTGGCCTGGAAGGAACGCTCGTCGGCGAGTTCCACGCGGATAAGGGTTGCGTTCCCTACCACGTGGGCGTTGCTGACAATGTAGCCATCCGGCGAGATGATGACGCCGCTCCCCTGGCCCTGCGGCACGGTCACCGAACCCTGCCACATGTCTTCCACTTGGCGGGCGGTATCGATGCTGACCACGCTGGGCATCGCCTTCTTGGCGGCGGAGCGGAAGTCGGCGAGCGAGTCGCCCGAGACTGGCACTTGGCCTGAAGTCAGCTTCGCCGGCATCTCCGGAGCCGCCCAGATCTGGCCCAGTCGGCTCATTTCGTTGTACTTGTCCCAGCGCAAAGCCAAGGAAACGGCTGTGAACACAACCACGAAGGCGAGGGCCGAATACCCAAGCACGCGTTTCATCGTAACGTGTTCTACTCCGGTTCTCCCCAAACGTGCACCCTAGGGGTAGGTATCCTTACCGAAGTGCCCGACGGCCCGCGCTACCTGGTCGGCATGACCTCCAGTGAACTCAAAGAACTTGCCGTAGGCATGGGCGAAAAACCCTTCCGCGGTGCCCAATTTGCTGACTGGATTTACCGCAAGGCCGTTCTCAATTACGAGGAGATGACCAACCTCCCCGCCGCCTTCATTGCGCGGCTGCAAGAGGCGGGCATCACCCCCACCCCCCTGCGAGTGGTGGACCACCGCCGCAGCACCGATGACGTGGACAAACTGCTGATGGACGCGGGCGACGGCAACGTGTTCGAGTCCGTCTTGCTGCCCTATAAGGACCGCGTGAGCTGCTGTCTCAGTAGCCAGGTGGGCTGCCCGATGGGTTGCACCTTCTGCGCCACGGGCCTCGGCGGGTTTACGCGCAACCTCTCGGCGGGCGAGATTGTGGGTCAGTACTTGGCCCTGCAGAGCCTGAGCCCGCGCCGGGTGAGCCACGTGGTGTTTATGGGCATGGGCGAGCCCCTGCTGAACTACGACAACCTGCTGGCGGCGATCCGGCTTCTGCACGAAGAGGTGAAGCTCAGCCTCCGACACATCACGGTCTCCACGGTTGGGTTGGTCACCGGCATTGAGCGGCTGGCCAAGGAGGAGATGCCGATCCACCTGGCGCTCTCTCTGCACTCGCCGCTGGACGATGTGCGCGACCGCTTGATGCCGGTGAACCAAAAGTGGCCGGTGCAAGTGGTGGTGCAGGCCATGCGCGATTACCACGCCATCACCGGGCGCAAGGTGACGTTCGAATATCTGCTGATCCATGAAGTCAACGACACGCCTGAGCAAGCCGACGCCCTCGCTGACCTGGTGAAGGGACTACCGTGCGTGGTGAACCTGATTCCCTTCAACTACGTGGACACCGAGCACGGATTTGCGCGTCCGCACCGGGAGCGCGTGCGCCAGTTCAAGGGTCGCCTGGCCGGGCGGGGCGTGAATGTGACCGAGCGGGTGGAGCGCGGCCACGACATTGCGGCGGCTTGCGGGCAACTGGCCGGACAACATCAGGGCAAGTTCGCCCGGCGGGGAGGCGTCACATCACTGCCCGTTTCCTCTTAGTGGGGGCACCGTTGCTTGCGTGGGGGTGTGGCTCACCGGCACCGACGGCCAAAGCTGGCGAGAAGGAACCCGAGAAGCCCGCCACGCGGCGTGCCATTGATACCGGCCCCGTGACCATCGAGGGCCAACTGCCGAATGGCGAAAAGAGCTACGCGCTCAAGAGCCCGGGCGCGACGTTCGATATTGAAGGAGACAACCGGATTCAGAGCGGCCTGAAGAACGTGGAAGTCACGATTTTTGAGGCCAACCAGCCCGCGAGCGTGATCAAGGCCGATTCCGCCACCATCGACAAGACCAACCAAAAGCTGGTGCTGGTGGGCAAGGTGGTGGTGACCAGCCAACGGGACCAAGCGACGTTGCGGGCCAACCAAATCGTCTACCGTGAAACGATGGCGCGCGTAGAGGCCACCGGGCAGGTGCGGCTGGAGCAAAAGGGATGGTCCATGGGGCCGCTCCCCGAGCTGTGGGCGAACCGGGATCTCTCGCGGGTGGCCACGCCCAAGGCCTGGAAGGAAAAGGAATGAAGATTGCGAAGCTGTTGGTGCTGGGCGGGCTTGCGGTCGCCAGTGGAATCTTGGGGGCGCAAACCCAGGAACGCCAACGCATCACCGACGACGCGGGCTTTGTGCTGTTCTTCCAAGACGTCTACGTGGAGCAGTCCAACCCCGACGAGATTCAGGCTGACTTCCGGGGGAACCCGCTGGAAGGCGAAAGCCGCAAGCAGGGCATCACGTTCCGCATGCAGCGGATGCAAGGCTCGATCCGCCGCACCGCCAACGATGAATTACGCCTGAAGGACGCGAACCTGAGCGGCAATGTGCGCGTGACCCTGGGCCGCACCACCGCCACCCCCGCCCACACGCTGACCACCGAACTGGTGCGCGTGCGCGACGAAGGCGAACGCACGGTGGTTACGGCCCCCGAAGCCTTTACTCTGCGCGGCGAGACCGGCACCCAACCCTACCAAGTGACGGGCCAAGGCTTGACCGCTTTATTCGGGGCCATGGGCAGCGAAGCCCCGCCCCTTCGGCAAGTGACCGTGGAGCGCAATGCCCGCCTGACGATGACCGGCAATGGGGGCAGCAACGGCATGACGGCCGGCCGCCTGGTGATGACCCCGCAGGACAAGTTGATGGGCGTGGAAGCCACCGGCGGCGTGGTGCTAACTCGCCGCGCGGAGAACTCCCAATCGCGCCAGAACCTTACCGTCACGTCCCCCCGCATCACCTCTCGGATCGACACTTCTCTCCGGGATGTGGATCAGTTGCGCGAGGCCCGCGCCCCCGGCGAAGTCACCCTACGCTTGGAGTTCATGGGCAATGAACCGGGCAAAAGCGAGCGCACGTCGCTGCTCGTCACGGCCACCGGGCGGAACCTGGTGCTCAACGGCGCCACCCGCACGCTGACGATGAGCCAGGTGCAAACCGAAGGCCTGCGCCGCGCCGAGGGCAAATCGGTGTTCGGCACCCTCAAAGCCGACACCCTCACCATCACCTTTGACGAACAAGGCGAAGTGAAGAGCCTGCGCATGTCCGGCGGGCCGGGCACGGCCACGGTCAACGAATCTCCTCAGGAGCCCGCAACCCCTTGATCATCCGCACCGAACATCTGGTCAAGACCTACAAGCAGAAGGGCGGCGACCGCAAGCGCGTGGTCAATGATGTTTCCGTCTCTCTCACCCAGGGCGAGGTTGTCGGGTTGCTCGGCCCCAACGGCGCGGGCAAGACGACGACGTTCTACATGGTGGTCGGCCTGGTGCGACCGGACGAAGGGCGCGTGTTCCTCGACGACGAAGACATCACCCGGCTACCCATGTATAAGCGGGCGCGCCGGGGCATCGGCTATCTGGCGCAGGAAAGCAGCGTATTCCGGCGCCTGAGCGTGGCCGACAACATCAAGCTGGTGATGGAGCAGAATGGCTTCTCGTCTGCCCAAATCAAGGCCCGCACCCAAGTGCTGACCGACGAACTCCACCTCGAGAAGTTCCTGGACAAGCCGGGCGGGGTGCTCTCTGGCGGCGAGCGACGCCGCGCCGAAATTGCCCGCGCCCTCAGCACCGAACCCGCTTTTATCCTTTTGGATGAACCCTTCACCGGGATTGACCCCGTAACGATTGAGGAGTTGCAGGGCATCATCCGCAACCTGGCCAGCCGGGGCATCGGGATCCTGATCACCGACCACAACGTGGACGCCACGCTCTCGATCACGGACCGCAACTACATTTTGGTGGACGCCCAGATCATTGCCGAAGGGCCGGAGCAAGACATCCGGGAGAACGAGCGGGTGCGCAAGTTCTACTTAGGCGAGGGGTATCGGCGAGAGGGATTACGCGGGGAGGTCCCAAGCTCTGCGTCGGATTGATCGCTTGATTCTGGGCGAGTTGTTCGGGCTCTGGGTGTTTGGCGTGGCCATCTTCAGTGTCCTCATCATGGCGGGTTCGTTCTTGTTCGAACTCACCCGCTACCTTGCGCAGGGGGCTAACCCCGTGGCCGTCATCCAATTGGTGGTTTTGCTGCTGCCGGGGGTGGTGGCCAAGACCTTCAGCATGGCAATGTTGCTGGGCACGCTGCTGGCCTTCGGCCGCCTGAGCGGGGATAGCGAGATTGTGGCTCTGCGGGCGGGCGGCGTCAGCTTGCGCCGCATCATGCTGCCGGTGGCCATCTTTGGCACCGTAGTGTTCCTCACCGCGTTCTCGTTCAACGAACTCTTGGTGCCCCAGGCGGCTCGCTCTGCGACCTCGCTCAAAGCCGAGATTGCCGCCGCCCTCAATGGCCGTACCGACCGCGCCGCCACCCGGGCCATCTACGAAGAAGGCAAGCTGCGCGGTTATGTGAACGCGAAGGACTTCGATATCGCCGCGGGCACCCTGCGCGATGCCTACGTTCTCTATCTCGCGGAAGACGGTCGTGAGCGATTCCTCCTCAAAGCCCCTGAACTGGTCTACGAATCCGAGCAGGATTGGCGAATCGTCGGCACCGCTACGCTTTACGACTTAGAATCCAAAACCACGGCCACCATCGAGGGCGCGTGGCCGCGCGGGCTCGCCGCCCCCGCCATGACGCCCCAAAGTCTGCTGAGCCAGACGATCACCGACCTCGATGCCCTGAGCATGAGCGAGACGCGGCAACAGATCAACGAAATGCGCGCCGACCCCGGCGCGGATCCCAAGCGCATTGCCAACCTCGAGTTCGGCTACTGGAACAAGATTTCGTTGCCACTGGCCGCTCTCGTCTTTGGGCTTGTGGGGGCGCCGCTGGGCATCCGCAGCCACCGGGCCGGGACGGCTACCGGGTTCTGGCTGTCGGTCATCATCATTTTTGGGTACATGATGGTAACCAACGTCATGTCATTGTTCGCGCAAGGAGGGCGCCTGCCCGCGTCGGCAGCCAGCCTCACCCCCATCGGGGTGGGCTTGCTGGTGGCCGCGTGGCTGATTCGCAAGAAGGACCAATGAACGACCTGACTCCTATTTGGTTCCTCGTGACGATGATTCTCGTCGGGGGCGCGATTGCGGCCGTGGGCGACTGGATCGGTCGCAAGATCGGAAAGAGCCGCCGCCGGTTTGGCCGCTTACGCCCGCGACACACCGCCATCCTGTTCACCTTCTTTGCCGGAGCGGCGGGGGTACTGATTTCGATTCTCGCTATTTCGGCGACCAGCAAGGAAGCCCGGGAGTGGATCTTGCAGGGGAATGCGCTTCGCGCTCAAGTGGCGGCCCTAGAAACCCGCCTGGCCACCGAACGCAAGAACCTGGAAGCCGCTGAAAAGCGGTCTGAGAATGCCCTGGCCGATGCCCAAGAACAAGAGAAGAAGCTCCAGAACGCCAACAGGGAACTCAAGAACGCCCAGGCCGATACGCGCCGCCTTACCGACCAGGCTCGTTCCCTGCGCGCCGATGCTGACCGCTTGAAGCGAGAGGTAGGCACTTTCCGAAGTCGCCTCACCCAAGCCAGCGTGGATCAAAAGCGACTGCAAGCCCAAGTGAGCGAACTGAACAAGACGTCCACGCAGCTCAGCGCCAACAACCGATACCTCAGCGAGCAGAGCGCCAAGATCATTCAGCAGAACGGCGAACTCACCAACACCCGCCGCGAGTTGGAAGCCGACGCCGAGCGGCTGAAGGCCGAAGTGAACAGTCTGCGAACCGCCGCCACCGACGCGCAAGAAGATCGCCGGCTGGCCGAGGAACAACGCCGCATTGTTGCGGACGAACTGCAACGCGCCCTTCGCAGCCTGACCGATATCGAAGACCAGCTAGCCTTTGCCTCGCGGACGCTCCAGAACCAACGCGCCATCATCCAAGACTTACAACTCGCGTCGCGACTGAACGAGCTGATGTTCCGCCGCAACGACGAGCTGGCCCGCAAGGCCGTGGACGGCCCCTTCACGGCCGCCAACGCCCGCACCTTTATCCTCGCCCTGACCGTGGACGCGGCGGATCGAGCGCGGGAAGAAGGTGCCGAGCCCCCCAATGATGCCGCTGGATTTGCTTCGATTCAGCTCGACGAGGGTTTCGTGACTTCGGAACAGCAACTGAACGAAGCCATCGCCAAGCTCAACGGTCGCTCCGGCCCCACGCTCCTCATCGCCCGCGCCCTGCTGAACGCATTCGAACGCGAACGCGTGCCGCTGAGCATCGAAGTCTTGCCGAACCCCGTGGTTTACGAAGCGGGAGAGATGGTGGGCGAACTTCGCATTGAGCCTGGACTCTCGAACTCCGAAATTTTGCGCCGTATTGAGCAGTACCTGCAGACCACCCTGCGCAACGAAGCGATTCGCGACGGCATTATCCCGGTCATCGGGCCGGATGCGGGCCTGGGATCGCTCTCGCCCGACGCCACCCTCGAGGCAGTGAACATCATCCGCGAAGCCAACCGCACGGCACGAGTGCAGTTCCTCACCACTCGCCTTACCCGGGCCGGGGATTCGCTCGACCTGACTCTGCGGATCCGCTAATGCACGGTCCCTCGCGCATCGCTCTGGCCATCGACCCTGGGTCGAGCAAGTGTGGTGTGGCCGTGGTTTCGCAATCCCATGCCGGCGACACCACCATCTTGCACCGGGCGGTGGTTAGTAGCGATGAACTCGTAGCCGCCATCGGCGAACTGCGCGCCGCCCACGCACCTGACCTCCTTGTGATTGGCTCGGGCACCGGGAGTCGCGAACTCACTCGGCAACTGCGCGAAGAGTGGCCAAGTCTCAGCATTCTGGCCGTGGACGAGCGGAACACCACTCAAATGGCGAGGGAGCGCTACTGGCTACACCACGGTCGGCGCGGCTGGCGCATTTTATTGCCGAGCAGCATGCAAGTGCCACCGGAACCCGTGGACGACTTTGCCGCCGTCATCCTGGCTGAGCGCGCTTTGCAGCGCAACTAACGCGCCTTGGGCTTCAGTTCTTCCACGCGATCCGCGAAAGTCTTGAGAATGATCTCCTCTTCGCCGGGGGCGTAGCCCTTCCACGCCGCGCGCACTTTGCCCGCGCGGTTGAGCAAGAGGAAGCACGGCGTCAGCTCAAGTTGGGCCACGTTCACCAATTCGTTGTTGGGGTCATCCACCCGGGTCCAGCCCTGCGCGTCGGCCCCCACCATCAGGCGGCCCCATCCGGCCTTCTCGGCTCCCTGGGCGAGCTTGGCCGTATCGGCCGGAAACTCAGGGTCGGGGATGAACATAAGGGTGTAGTCGGTCTTGGCCAGCGCTGACCACGCGACCGGCCGGCCCCCTTGCTGCCAATTCAAAGACGCGATCTCGTGGAACGTGCCGATGGGTTCAAAAGAGTCCGGCAGCGCCATGGGCATGTAACCCACCACCGGCTTGAGTTCCGCACGGAAGGGCGGCAGCGGCCGCATCGTCACTTGCATGGTGCGGCGCACGGGGCCATCCGAGGTCGGAAACACTTCCACCACCTGGAGCGGCCTGCCCTCGGCATCGGTAACCAGGCTCAGGCGGAGTTCGCCTTCGTTCATCATGCGGGCGGCCAGCTTGGCCCCCGGTACCCCCGCCGGCACCTCCATGGGCTCCCACTTGGCTTGGTCGTCACTCTTGGGCATGGATTCGACCGTGAAGAACGGCGAGTAGGCGTATTGCACAAAAGTGCTGATCGGCTCCGGGGCGGCGTAGCCCATCCCCCAGCGGCCCAGGTCATATTCGCGGGTCGGGTCGCTCACCAGCATGGTTTGGCGACCGTTTTGATAGAAGGCGTATTTGAGCCCCGGCCCGCTCATGGTCACTGCTTGCTGCTGATCCGGCCCAAAGCGAGACACCGACTGCCCCCGCCACGCTTCGTCCTCGATCTGCACCGTGTAACTGACTTCAAACGCAGTAGAGGAGCTACGGAAACGCTCGTATTGCACCACCGCCGGCGGCGGCGTGGGGACGGAGATCAGCAAGGGAGTGAACATGAGCGAATCCTGGTGAGCGTACTAGGCTAGACGCCGAAAATGCATGGAAAGACCACTCAGGGTCACCATGGCGGAATCCAAGTACGTTGTCTTTTCGATCGGTTCGGAACTGTTCGGGCTGGAGATCGAATTCACCGAACGCATCCTTACGGCGCAAAAAGAAACCCGAATTCCCCGCTCTCCGGCGGCGATGTTGGGTCTCTTCGATCTGCGAGGACGCACCATTCCGGTGTTTGACCTTGCCCTGCGCCTGGATTACGGCCAGCCCAGCAAGGGTGGCAACGACGTGGTGGTGGCGGATGCGGATTGCCCTTACGCCCTGCGCGTGGACCAGGTGGTCGGCATTGTTACGCTCACCGAAGAGAATCAGGAAGACGCGGACGAGCAGTTCACGCGCCGCGACGACCCGTTTGTGTCGGGGATTGGCAAGTGGGATGAGAAGCTCATCTTGCTCTTGAATCCGGAAGCGCTGCTTCCGTCCAAGCTTCGAGCGAAAGCCGAAAAGCTTGCCCAGGCCGCCTAAAGGCGTGCACTCAACTCTTGCCACGCCCGCTCGGCCACCTGGTCGGCGGGCTGGCTGGCGTCTAGGGTCACCCACCGCGCCGGGTCGCGCTGGGATTCTGTGAGAAAGCCTTCGCGGACCCGCTGGTGAAACTCAAGCGGCTCCCGGTCCATCCGGTCACCCTTGGCGCGGCCCAGCCCCATGGCGGGATCAAGGTCCAGCAGGAAGGTCAGCGCCGGGGTGTTTCCCTGCGTGGCCAAGGCGTTCAGTTGCCGCAGCAGGTCAAGATCGTGGCCCCGGGCGTAGCCTTGATACACCACGGTGCTATCGGCATGACGGTCGCACAGCACCACCGCACCCCGGGCCAGCGCCGGGGCAATCAGCTGAGACCAGTGTTGGGAGCGATCCGCCAGAAACAGGAACAGCTCCGCCCGCTCATCCAGGGATTCACTCTCCAGAAGCCATCGGCGAATCTCGCCGCCAAGGGCACCGGCCCCGGGCTCGCGGGTGCACACCACCTCGCGCCCTTGCGCCTCCAGCTGCGCTGCCAAAGTGCGCAACAGGGTGGACTTTCCACCGCCTTCCGGACCCTCAAAGGTGATGAACACGGGTGCCCCTCAGGAGTCTTCTTCTTCGTCGTCGTGCCGCAGCACCCACACGGGGGCACTGGGCTCGGGGCGGACCGTGCCGGGTTCCGGGGCCGTTTCTTCGGGCTCCAGGGGTACATCACTCTGTTCGCCGCCGGGCATATCGGTGGGCGGAGTCCAGTTGGCCTTCGGCGAATTCCGCAGCACGGTCGCCAGAATGCCGTGGACGAAGCGACCGCTCTCCTTGCTGCCGAACCGCTGGGCGAGGTGGACGTATTCGCTAATCGTCACTTTGGGCGGCATGTCTTCCAGGGCCCACAGTTCGTAGCACGCCATCCGCAGGGCGTTGCGGTCGGTAGCGCCCAGGCGCTCAAGCGGCCAGGCTTCGGTCAGGTGCCCGGCAAAACAGGCATCCCAGCGGTCGGCGTCGCTGGCCGTGCCGTGCACCAGGTCAGTGAGGAACGCCCACGTCTTCGCCTCGAAGTTCGTGACCTCCTTCAGCTCACGCAACACCTCGGTTGGGCTCCGGTGCCCCACCGCCACGGCGTACATGGCCTGGTAGGCAGCCTCCCGGGCGTCCCGCCGACTCGATATCGGAGGGGCGACTTCTTCCGGCGTTTCCGACGGATCAGGCGGTGACGATTTGCTCATCCAAGAACCGCGGGACAAAGGCCGTGCTGACGTCACCGGAGACGTAATCCGGGTGGCGCACCAGACGGCGCAAGAAGGGGATGTTGGTCGGCACGCCTTCGACGTGGAACTCGTCCAGCGCCGCTGTGAGAATGCGCAGGGCGTGCGCCCGGTCGTGACCCGTCACGATCAACTTGGCAAGCATGGGGTCGTAGAAGGGCGACACCGTGAAGCCCGCGTAGCAGTGCGTGTCCATGCGGACGCCACCGAAGCCCGGAGCATCCCAGCGCGTAATCAAGCCGGTACCCGGCCGGAAATCGTTGTCCGGGTCCTGCGCGGTGATGCGCGCCTCAATGCTGTGCCCGCGCAGGGCAATGTCGGCCTGCGTCATGGTCAGCGGCTCGCCATTGGCAATGCGGATCTGCCACTGCACCAGGTCCAGGCCGGTGATCTGTTCCGTCACCGGGTGCTCCACCTGGATTCGGGTGTTCATTTCGAGGAAATAGAACTCGCCGCGCGCATCCAGCAAGAACTCGACCGTGCCCGCGTTGGTGTAGCCCACTTCTTTGGCCACGCGCACGGCGGCTTCGCCCATCTTGCGGCGCGTGGTTTCGTCCAGCACGGCGCAGGGGGCTTCTTCCACGATTTTTTGGTGGCGTAGGTTCTGGATCGAGCATTCGCGTTCGCCCAAGTACAGGCAGTTGCCGTGCTCGTCGGCCAGGATCTGGATTTCGACGTGCCGGGGCTCCACCACGCAGCGCTCCACCAGCATCTCGTCGTTGCCAAAGCTCGCCAGGGCTTCAGCCTGTGCGGTCTTCCACTGGCGGCCCAGTTCTTCGGCATTGTCCACGCGTCGGATGCCGCGCCCTCCGCCGCCCGCCACGGCCTTGAGGAGCACGGGATAGCCGATTTCGTCGGCAATCTTGCAGGCGTCTTGCTCGTTCTCCACCACGCCGCTGGAGCCCGGCACCACCGGACACTCGCTGACAATGGCGGCTTGCTTCGCCGAAGCCTTGTCCCCCATCGCGCGGATGGCGGCCACGTTCGGGCCGATGAACTTCACGCCTAGGCTAGCGAGGGCCTCGGCAAATCGGTCGCGCTCACTAAAGTAACCGTAGCCCGGGTGCACGGCATCGGCACCGGTGGCCTCCACGGCGGCGAGAACGTTCGGCAAGTTGAGATAGCTGTCGGTGTTGGTCGCTTCACCTACGCAGATGGCTTCGTCGGCCAACAGCACATGGCGGCTAGCGGCATCGGCCTGGCTGTAGATGGCCACGCTCTGGATGCCCATTTCACGGCAGGCCCGAATCACGCGGCAAGCGATTTCGCCCCGGTTGGCAATCAAGATCTTCTGGAACATCAATAATTCTCGTGTCCGGGATGGACGCATTTGACTTGACCCGTAGCCGGATCATAAACATAAGGCTCTTTCCCGAGCGGGCAGGCTTCGTAGTCCGCCCCCAGCTTCAGGTCCTTGAGCGAAGACGGCGCCACTTCCTCCACCGGGTCGGTGCCGATCTGAATCGCCATGCGCACCTGCTTCAGGTTGCTTTGGCATTTGGTGTCCTTGCCGGCGGCCAGGCTGCGACCCACCACGGTTTCGCCCACGCCATCCTTGCGCTTGTCCGCCGCTTTGCCGGTGAGGCCCGGGAATCCGCCATTGACATAAACAATCACGCCGACGAGCACCACGGCCGCCACTACGACCATCTCGATCATGCCACGACCGGTAGTGTTTCGCTTCATTCGCCCTTCACCCGCAAAATCGTCGTGCCGTAATCCACTCGGGCGCCATCCGTGGTCACGAGTTCCAGCACTTCGCCGCCCACCGGAGTGGTGATCTCATTGGAGATGCCCAGTGCTACCACTTCGCCAATGCGCTGGCCGGCTTCGAGCACGGTGCCCACCTGTACGTCTTCGGCTGCCCGGAACGTGCCCACCAACTGCGTGGTCACCGCCTTGGGGGGCGTGACGGCAGGGGTGGCGTCGTCGAGTTCAAACTCATCTTCGTCCAGCTCAACAACGGGTGGCAAAACCGCCTCAAACTTGGCATCGCCTTCGCGGACTCGCACGTAGCGAACCCCGGCGTCCGCCGCCCGGCGCAGGATATCCCTTAAGGTGTCCGCATCGAAGCCGCTCATGCCTCACAGTGTACCAAGAGCGAAACCCCGTATCCCTGTCAGGTGGCGTGTCTGCGGCGGTATGGAAAGCCTCCACAGGGTCCTTGGCATGTCGGAATTTTTGGATCAACTCGGCGAACTCGAGTTGTCGGCGGTGCATGAAATCGCCAATATCGGTTTAGGGAACGCCGCCACTTCGCTTTCCACGCTGCTCGGTCGCACCGTTCACATTGAGGTCCCCCGGGTGAGTGCCCGCATGGTGGGAGCCCTGGCTCAAGAGACGTTGGACGCCGGCATCGTGACGGTGGGCGTGCTGATGCCGTTTGATGGAGACGTGGAAGGCACGATGGCCTTCTTCTTCCCGTGGGAAGCCGCCACCGAACTCTGGGAGACCTTGATCGGCGCAAAGCCCGACGGCCCCTGCGACATAGACGAAATGGCCGCTTCGGTGATGATCGAAGTCGGCAACATGGTTTGCTCCGGGTTCCTCAACTCGGTCGCCGAACTCACCAACCTCGGCCTTTTTGCCACCCCGCCCGCGATGGGTGTGGACTTTATGGAGAGTTTGCTGGCCACCCTAGACGTGGAAGCCGAACTGAACATGCGGGTGGCGCTCACCATCAACACCCGCTTACATGGCGAGGACGGAAGTGCCCTGGAGGGCATGTGCCTCGTCATCCCCAGCCAGGAAGGCCTGGTCCGATTGCTTCAATCCCTTGGGCTTGAGGTCGCCGCCTAAACGTGGAAACCTTTGGCGTTGGCATGAGCGAGATTGTCGTCCGTAAAGGGGCGGCCAAGTTTCTCTGTCTCGGACTCGGAAGCTGCATTGGGGTGGCCATTTATGATCCCAAGGCGGACGTGAGCGGCATGATCCACGTAATGCTCCCGGCGGCATTCCCCGATCGCCCGGTGGACCAGATTGGTAAGTTTGCCGACACCGGCATCCCGGCTCTCCTGATGGCGATGGAAAAGATGGGCGCCAACAAGCGGAATATGAAGGTGGCCATTGCCGGCGGGGCGCAGGTTTTTAAATTCAATAACACCGGCACCAACCAGCTCGATATCGGGCGCCGCAACGGCGAGGCCGTCATTGAGCAACTGACCAAAGCCGGACTCAAGATTTTGGCCAAGGATATTGGCGGCACCCACGGCCGCACGGTGACCTTTACGGTGCCGGAAGGGAAGGTGGAAGTGAAGACTCTCAGCCAAGGGGTGTCGGAATTGTGCAACCTTGCCGACAATCGAGAGCGTAGCGCGGCCTAAAAGAGGGAGAGACTTGTGGGCGTAATCATCACGATAGACGAAATGATTGATCGGACGGCCGATCTGCCGGTGATTCCGGCGGTGGCACTCCGCATCATGCACGAGGCGGATTCAAACACGACATCGGCTTCTCAAATTGCCATGCTCTTGGCCCGCGACCCGGCTTTGGCCTCGCGTGTCTTGCGGTTGGCAAACTCCGCCTACTACGGTCTGTCGGGACAAGTTTTTGGCCTTAAGGAGGCCGTCGTGGTCCTCGGTCTACGCTGCGTGAAGAACCTGGCGTTGGTGGCCGCAAGCTACCCGTGGCTGAGCAAGCCGCTCCACGGCTACGGCCTGGAGCCCAAAGATCTGTGGATGCACTCGCACGGTACTGCCGTGGCCGCCATGCTCGTGGCCCAACGAAGTGGCCGCCTGCGCGATGACGAAGCGTTCACCGCTGGTCTCTTGCACGACATCGGCAAGTTGGCGATGAACGTGTGGCTGGAGCGGAAGACTGAAGCCTTGATTCAGCTTTCCTCGCTCAATGGATGGAGCTTTGTGGAGTGCGAGCGCACGGTGCTGGGCTACGACCACGGCCAAGTTGGGGGGCGTCTTGCCGAACGTTGGAACCTCCCCCTTTCCGTGATTGATTCCGCACGCTATCACCATGAGCCGGATTCCCGTCCTGATCCCTCTTTGATCGTGGATGCCGTGCATCTGGGGGACTATCTGGCGTCCGTTTTGGGCTTCGGTCTGGGGGCCGATGGCCTGCAGTATGCACTCCAGCCCAATACGCTCGTTCGTCTTGGCCTTCACCCTCAAGACATCGACCGAATTGCCGATGATTTAGAGCGTGAGCGACGGCTGCAAGCCGAATCGTTCGAGGAGATTGTTGCGTGAAGCCCCGCGTGGTTGTGATTGATGACTCACCGTTTGTGCGGCGGCTCATCGTGGATTGGCTCAATCAGAGCGGCGAGTTCGAAGTCGTGGGCTCCGCCAACAACGGTCGTGAAGGCCTCGCCATGGTGAAGGAGCAACGCCCGGACCTGGTGACTCTCGATATCGAGATGCCGATTATGGACGGCCTGACGTGTCTGCGGCACATCATGACCGAGTGCCCGACGCGGGTGATCATGGTCAGCAGCCTCACCGAGGCCGGTGCCACCCCGACCCTCGAAGCCCTGGAGATTGGCGCTTTTGACTACTTCGCCAAGCCCAATGGGTCGAGCTCCATCAAGTTTATTGGCTGCCAAGAAGAGCTGATTGCCAAGCTGCAAGCCGCCGTGGGCAGCGCCACCATGCGCCGCCTGAAGCCGGCCGAACCCCGCGCCGCCGTAGTGCAGCCGCCGGCCTCGAAGATCGTGATGCCGAAGACGGAGCGCATCGTTCTCCTGGCCAGTTCGACGGGCGGCCCGAAGGCCCTCGCGGCCTTCTGGCGCGATCTGCCCAAGGGCTTTAGCGCTCCCATCCTGATGGTTCAGCATATGCCCGAGAGCTTTATGGCGTCCTTTGCCGCCCGACTGAACAGCATCGGCACGGTGCCGTGCCAAGTCGCCAAAGCGGGTGACCGCCCGGTGCCCGGCGTGGCGCTGATGGCGCCTGGTGGCAAGCACATGATGATTGATTCTCACGGCGCGATCGTCCTAGACGATGGCCCGAACCTACACGGCGTGAAGCCCGCCGCTGACCACCTGTTTTTGACGGCCGCCGCCAAGTGGGGCGACCGCTGCCTGGGGGCCATCTTCACCGGCATGGGCCGGGATGGCGCCGAAGGCGCCAAGGTGATCCGCAGCAGGGGTGGCTACATGATCGGCGAATCGGAAGAAACCTGCGTGGTCTACGGGATGCCCCGGGCTGCGAAGGAAGCCGGCGGCATTGACCGCGAGCTGCCACTCACCGCCATGGCTCCGGCCCTGGTGACCGCCATTGTGAAGGGGAAGAACATTGCTGCCTAACGCCCAAGAATGGCGGCGGTTTTACGACATCGTCAAGGCGAAGACGGGTGTGGACCTCGACCTTTACCGGTCGAACCAACTTCAGCGCCGCACCGTGAGTATGGTCGAGTCGCTCAACCTCAAGTCTCTGGACGAATTCACCAAATGGTTCGGCGAGAGCGCGACCAACCAGCGCTGGTTCCTCGACAAGATGGCGATCAACGTCTCCGAGCTGTTCCGCAACCCGGAAAAGTGGACGGAGATGATCAACAAGGTCTTGCCGGAACTCGGGGCGGACAAGAAGGGCCTCAAGGTCTGGAGTGCGGGCTGCAGCTACGGCGCCGAAGCCCACACGCTGGCCATGATTCTGGATCAGAAGTTCCGGGGTCGCCACCAGATTCTCGGCACCGATATTGACCAGGACGCCCTGGACCAAGCCAAGCGTGGCGAGTTCAGCGAATCGGACGTGCGTTGGGTGCCGCGCGAGTACAAGTCCACTTACCTCCGACAGGAGGGCAACAAGTGGTTTGCCACCGATGTGCTGCGCAGCTATCTCACGTTCCGCAAGGGCAATTTGCTGGCCGATCGATTTGATTCCGGTTACGACCTCATCATGTGTCGCAACGTCGTGATTTACTTCACCGACGAAGCGAAAGAAGAGCTCTATCGGAAGTTCTACAACGCTCTGCGACCCGGCGGCATCCTCTTCGTAGGCAGCACCGAGCGGGTCACCAACTACCGCGACCTGGGATTTGATACAGGTCTTCCATTTTTCTACCGAAAACCCTTAGAGGGGAACAACCAATGGCGAAACGCATCCTGATCACAGACGACGCACTCTTCATGCGGGTTACGCTGAAGAAGATTCTGACGGAAGCTGGCTACGACGTAGTCGGCGAAGCCACCAACGGCGCTGAGGCGGTCAAGCTCTATGAGCAGCTGAAGCCCGACGTGGTGACGATGGACATCACCATGCCGGAAATGGATGGCATCCAGGCGCTCAAGGAGATCAAGAAGATCGACGCGAATGCCCGGGTCATCATGTGCACGGCAATGGGACAAAAGACGATGGTGATTGAGGCCGTGCAAAGCGGCGCCAAGGATTTCATCGTCAAACCGTTCCAGCCCGACCGCGTGGTCGAAGCCATGAACAAGGTGGCGGCCTAAGCCGTACATGAAAGCTTTTAGAGGGGAGAACGATGAAGGTTGAGTACGTAAGTCCATTTGTGGAGGCGGCGGTCAAAGTGATGACTGCGCTCCTGCAAGTGACGCCCGAGCGAGGGACGCTGAGCGCCCGCCCGCAGGTCTTTACCACCCAACAGGTCAACATCGTGTGCGGGATCACCGGCGACGTCGAAGGTCAGGTCATTTTTGGCATGAGCATCGTGGCGGCGGACCGAATTGCCTCGCGCATGTTGGGCTCGCCGGTGGTGACGTTCGATCAGCTCGCGGCTTCGGCCATTGCCGAGCTGGGCAATATGATTAGCGGGAACAGCATGACGCTCCTCCACGGGCAAGGCTTTACCTGTGACATCACGCCGCCGACGATCATCAAGGGCTCCAACGTGAAGATCAGCACGCTGGACATCCCGGCTCTCGTAATTCCGATGCGCCTCAAGGATATTGGGGAGTTCGAGATCAACGTGAGCATCAAAGAACGAACTCGGCGCGCCGCCTAGTTTGGTCCGTTTCACCGATTCCAGGCTCCTGTTCAATGGCGAACGGGGGCCTGAGATTTTTTCCGCCAATGGGCCTCTCACGGCCGATTGCAACCGCAAACCCCAATTTTGCCGTTATCTTACAAGTATATGGATCGAGTCCTTCTCACCGGCTTAACCTGCGACGCGTTCCAGGCCGAGACTGACCGCAAGGCGTTGGAGGCTCTGCGCCGCCTGCCGCTCGTGCCCGCCGCTGTGCAGAAGTTCTACGAGATTGGGGCCGACCGCTGGCTCTACTGCTGGAACATGGCCGTGAGCGTACGCGTGGGGCCGGACCAATATCCGACCCTCTATAGAATCCTGCAAGAGTGCTGCGAGGTGCTGGATGTACCGGAACCCGAGCTCTACCTGACCAACCACCCGTTCGCCAACGCCTTTGCGGGCGGCGTGGAGCGGCCGTACATCACGCTGCGCAGTTCCATCGTGGATACGCTCAACGATGACGAGCTTTATCACCTCATCGGGCACGAGTTGGGGCACATTAAGTGCGGACATATTCTGTACTTCAGCGTGGCGCGGGTGCTGATGCCGCTCCTCGAGATGCTGGGCCGACGCACCCTCGGCCTCGGCGATGCCGCGCAGATTGCCGCGATGGCCGCCTTTATGGAATGGAGCCGCAACGCTGAGCTGAGCGCCGACCGAGCCGGGCTGCTGTGCGCGCAGAACTTTGCCACCTCGCTGAGTGCGAACTTGCACCTGTGCGGCGGCCCGCACCGCCTGCAGGACGAGGGCAACCCCGCCGCGTTCTTGGAGCAAGCCCAAACATACCAAGACATGAACGCCATGGACTCCTTTGGCAAGCTCATGATCGCGTTCTTCTACAGCACGTGGAGCACGCACCCCATGCCGGTGCACCGCACCCAGGCTCTGGAACGCTGGCACGCCGCCGGCGAGATGGATCGCATCCTGGAATGGGGACGGCAACGCAACGCCGCCCCGGTTGTGAACTGATCGGCTTGCCTTAGACCGACGCGGTCGCGGGGTCCATCACGATCACGCGGCCGGTGTTGGCGCTTTCCTCAGCGGCCAGGGCCAGCGCGAGCGCGGCTCGGCCTTCTTGGGCGCTTACGGTCGGCTCGGCCCCCTTCAGCACCGCGCCGAACATCTTGGCTTGGCCGTAGAACGGGTCGTCGCTGGCGTCGCGGTTGGTGCCACTGGCCTGCACCGCTCCGGTGACCCGCAAGCCCGCCACGGCGCGGGCATCGAACGAGATGAGCCCCTCGCTTCCCGCGACCTCGAACGCGATGTTGAAGCCCAGCGGGTCCATCCAGCAGCTCTCGAGGTGGGCGATCGCGCCGTTCTGGAAGGTGATGGTGGCGAGGGCGTAGTCTCCCGGTACGTCACGGGCTTCCGAGCCCATGCGCACGGAGCGGCAGTAGATCCGCTCCACCGGCCCGAACGTCCACAGCAGCCAGTCGAAGTCATGCACCGCCAGGTCGAGGATGACCCCGCCGCTGCGAGCAAGGTTCTGGAACCAACCTTCCGTGCCCTGCGGAGCCTTGCCCCCTCGGTATACGCGGATGGCGGCGGGGGTGCCCACGGCGCCCTTGTTCACGCGGTCGCGGGCGGCCACGAATTCCGGGAAAAAGCGGCTCACATGGGCCGGCACCAGGTGCACGCCCTTAGCCTGCGCCAGCGCGATCAGCTCATCCGCCTGCTCCAGGCTGCGGGTGATGGGCTTCTCGAGCAAAACGTGCTTGCCGGCCTCCAGGGCTTGGCGAGCGCAGGCATAGTGCGCGTCGGTGGGGACGGCAATCACCACCCCATCCACGGCGGCCAAAAGCTCCTCCGCCGTGGCCACGGCCCGGCCTCCGACCGTGGCCGCCATCGCTTCGGCGCGCGCCGGGTCTAGGTCGTACATCACCAGTTCGGCCCCGTCCAGACGGGCGAAGTGCCGCGTGTGGGCGCGGGCAATGCCCCCGGTTCCCCAAATCCCAATGCGCATGATTGGATTATCCCCCGCGCCACAATGGAAGGATGACCATTCTGGGCATGATTCTGATAGGGGTAGTGGCGGGTGTGGCCGGCGGCCTATTTGGAATTGGCGGCGGCGTCATCATCGTGCCGCTGTTGGTGCTGGCCTTCGGCTTTACGCAGCACAAGGCGCAGGGCACCTCGCTGGTGGCTCTGCTGGCTCCGGTCGGCCTGCTCGGCCTGATGAACTACTGGAAGGAGAACAACGTGGACCTCGCCAAGGGCCTCTGGATCGCCTTAGGGTTCCTGGGCGGGGCGTTCTTCGGCTCCAAAATCGCGCTGGGGCTGGACCCCAACACCATGCGCAAGTCGTTTGCCGTCTTCTTGGTGCTGGTGGGCGGCTACATGTTCTTCCGCAAGTAAGCCGCTTTAGACGCCCAGGTGCGCGCGCACCAAGTCGCCCACCACGCTGAGCCCGTCCTCGTCGCCCCGCGCTAGCGGTGGCAGGCCGATGACCGCGAGGGGCACGTACTCCCGGGTGTGGTCGGTGCTAGCGTCCGTGGGGTCGTTGCCGTGGTCCGCGGTCAGGATCAAGAGATCTTCCGGCAGCAGCGCCGCTTGGATACGGGCCAGGGTGTGATCGAACTCCTCCAGGCACTCCGCGAACCCGTCCGGGTTGCTGCGGTGGCCGTAGAGCATGTCGAAATCTTCAAAGTTCGCGAAGATGAAGCGCGCATCTTGCGCGGCCATGGCTTCCAGCAGCGCCACCTCATGCTCGGCATTGCTCTGGGTGCGCGGCGTGACCTGGAACCCCCGCCCGGCGAACAGCTCTGGCACCACGCCCACCCCGCGCACATCCCCAATGGCGTCCACAAGGTTCGGCGGCGGCGTCAGCGGATAATCCTTGCGGCGCGTGGTGCGCTCAAAGTGCCCGGGCTTGCCCTCAAACGGCCGCGCAATGACGCGCTGGACATTGTGGGGGGCCACGCACAGTTCCCTCGCCGTCTCGCACATATCGTAAAGCCGCTCGATCGGGATGATCTCCTCGTGCGCGGCAATCTGGAACACGCTATCCCCGCTGGTGTAGACAATCGGGTGGCCCGTGCGGAGGTGCTCTTCGCCCAGTTCAGCAATGATGGCGGTGCCGCTGGCGGGCTTGTTGCCCAGCACCTCGGTGCCGATGGCGCGCACGAAGGCCTCAATCAGTTCCGGCGGAAATCCATCCGGGTAGGTCGGGAAGGGTTCCGTCACCATCGCTCCCATCATCTCCCAGTGGCCGGTGACGCTGTCCTTGCCCATGCTCAGGGGCCGCAGGCGCCCAAAGTGAGCGGTAGCCGCCGGGGGATAGCCCGCCGCCGCCAAGAACCCACAGGCGGCCAGGTTCGGGCAGTCCAACCCGCCCACTGCCTCGCTCACGTGCCGCAGGGTGGCGGGGCCGTGCGGGTCGCCAAAAGCGGCGGCATCCGGGGTCGCCCCCGCGCCGCAACCATCCAGCACCACGACGATGGCACGCTTCAAATCACAGCCTCCGCGTCGATGCCCACACGCTCGCAGTAGCGACGGAAGAGGTTGTGCGCCGCCGGATAGCACGAATAGGGGCTCATGAAGTGCGCAAACTCAAACGTGATGAGCTTCTCCACGATGGGGCTCGCCATGCGCATCTTGAGGTCGAGATAGCGCCAGTCGGCGGGCGGAAACTTGATCGGCATATCGCGGTCAAAGGACTCGATGTTGGACCACGTGGTCAGCTGGTACTTGTCGCATAGCGCCTTGATGCCCCGGTGGAACTCGGGCAGCTCTTGGTACTGAATCTGGCCATCCTGGAACGCGCAGATATCGTACGCCCCCTGGGTGGCGTCAAAAATGCGATCCCAGTGGTCGAAGGATTCCTCCAGCGTCATGGTGTCGCCAGGGCCGAACTGCTTGCTCCCTTGCGGGAACGGACTGATGAGCACCGGCACGTCCTTGGCTGCCTTGCAGTGGCCGCCAATCTGGTTGAAGAGCTCGATGATGTGGGCGTCGTTGCGGCTGGTTTCGTGGGTGAGATACCAACCGGCAAAGGCGGGCGAACTGCCGTACCGCTCCACCACCTCATCAATGAACGCTTTGTTGAGGTCCACCTCGGTCCACCAGCTACGACGCCACCAATAGCGACCGCTGTCGTAGGTGCCCCAAAAGAGCTTGAGCCCATGTTTCTCGGCCAAATCGAGGAACATCCGCCCGAGGTCTACGTCGAGCGGAAGCAAGCCCGGGATGCTCTGCGCCGGGAAGATGCACTTGTCTCGGTAGCCCGCCCGGATGATGATGACGGTGTCAATGCCAATGCGGGAGTAGAGACCGAACTCTCGATCCCACTCCCGCTCGCCCCAATTCTGACTGGGGATGTCATGCGTGATTTCGTCTAGAAACGTACCGGTGAGCCGAAGCACCGCCTAGTTTAGACGGAGCCCGGCCCAGGCGTCCGGCTTAGTTCTCGCCTTCGCCTTCGAAGAAGCTCTTGGTGGCTTCCGCCGAAGCGATGAACTTCTTGAAGAAGTTGATCAATTGAGCCGACATGACGCCGCCCTTGATGTCCATGTCCTGTTCGGCGTAGACCATGCCTTCCATCCAGTAAGCGCGGATGTGGCGGCTGATGGCGTTGTACTCGTTGACCTTGGCCAGATCTTCTTCTTCATAGTCGAAGGAGGCTTGGCAGAAGATGTCGGTCAGGGGGCCTTCTTCTTCTTCATCCGCCGCAAACACGGAGATCGAGTAGGTAATGCCTTCGGCCGTCCAGGTGACCGAGCCTTCTTCGAGTTCGGCATCTTCGGCACCCGCCTCCTTCACAAAGCTCAGGAGGGATTCCGGCGTGAGGTCGTCCATCACGTCCAGCGCGGTCGGGCGGACATTGGCCTGGGCGACCGTGGCGGTCATGGTGAGAACGAGGGCGGCCATCAGGGCCGAGAGATTGAGAAGCTTTCGCATAAAGAACTCTTTTCTGGGTGGGAGGGACCTCTCATCGAGACCTCCCGTAGTCAGAAGTTTGGCTGTCGCTCGCGTTTCAGCAGATGAGACCAAAGAGATTTGAGGCTATTGCCTACGACCCGGCATCAATGACCGAAGAGGCCGGATTCCAGGTGCGCTACCGCCGCCGGGGTGGCCTGGCGGCCACGCGGGGTGCGCTGGATGAACCCGATTTGCAGCAAAAAGGGCTCGCACACGTCTTCCAGCGTGCCCACGTCTTCGCCGAGGCTGGCGGCGATAGTGTCGATTCCTACCGGGCCGCCACTGAACTTCTCGACGACCGTGCGGATGTAGAGTCGGTCGAGACGGTCGAGGCCGAGTTGGTCAACTTCCAGTTGGGTGAGGGCGCTGGACGTGGTGGCGCGGTCAATGTGGCTCATCCCCGCCACCTGAGCGAAGTCGCGAATGCGGCGCAAGAGGCGGTTGGCGATGCGGGGGGTACCCCGGCTACGGCCCGCGATCTCTTCGGCGGCATCGTCATGCAGGTCGTAATCCAGCATTGCGGCCGAGCGGCGCACAATCTGCTTGAGTTCGGCAGACGTGTAGAACGCCATGTGGAACACAATGCCGAACCGGTCTCGCAGCGGCCCCGCCAGCATCCCCTGGCGCGTGGTGGCCCCCACCACGGTAAAGGGCGGCACGTCCAGGCGGATGGAGCGCGCGGCCGGCCCCTTGCCGATCATGATGTCCACCTTGCGGTCTTCCATCGCCGGGTAGAGGATTTCTTCCACGGTGCGGCCCAGCCGGTGGATTTCGTCAATGAACAGCACCGCGTGGGGCTCCAGGTTGGTGAGGATGCCTACGAGGTCGCCAGGCCGCTCGATGGCCGGGCCGCTGGTGACGTGCAGCGACGTCCCCATCTCGTGCGCCACGATGTGCGCGAGGGTGGTCTTCCCGAGGCCCGGGGGGCCGTAGAGCAAAACGTGGTCCAGCGGTTCCTCCCGCTGGCGGGCGGCGTGGATGAATACCTGCAGGTTGCGGCAGAGATCTTCTTGGCCAAAGAACTCGCTGAGGCGACGCGGGCGCAAGGCGCTATCAAACGGGCGTTCGCCGGGCTGAAGATCGGCGTCGAGATCGCGCGGATTCATTGGCGCAACCTCTGCAGGGCGGCGCGTACCTGCGCGGCTTCGTCACCCGCATCGGCTACAGCAACGGCGGCGGCTTCGGCTTCGGTGCGCCGGTAGCCCAGGGCAATAAGAGCGGAGACCACGGCGTTGTCATCCGGCACGCTCACGCTCGTGGTTCGCGGCGAGGTTGCCGCCACGGCCAGATTGGCCACAGCATCTCTCAGTTCGATGGCGATGCGCTCAGCCAAGCGCGGACCCACCCCAGGGGCACGGGCCAAGGCGCGGTGATCGCTCTCGCGAATCGCCACCACCACTGACTCCACGCCCAGCGTGGCCAGCAGGGCGAGGCTCGTTTTGGGGCCGCAGCCCTTCACGTCGCGGAGCATGTCAAACAGTTGCCGGTCTTGCGCAGACGCAAAACCGTAAAGAAACATCCCGTCCTCGCGGACGATATGCCGGATCCACAAACAAACTTCGTCCCCGAGGGCGCCTAGACTAAAGGCGACCGATTCGGGGACTTGAACATCGTATCCGACCCCCCCGCACTCAATGACGAGGCGGTCGGATAGTTGTTCGATCAGAGTGCCACGAAGGCGAGCAATCATCCGGCGCGGCGCATGCCCGATCCGAAGACCGAACTTTGAACGTCGGGCACGGTTTCGTTGAGGAACCGCTCCAAGTGGCTCACCACGTTGTCCCAGGTGCCTCCGAACTGAATGTTAATATCCAGCTCCACGTACACGCTGTTGTCTTCCGGGCTGAGATACGCACGGCCAAAGCGGCTCGCGGCATTCCAGTCGTTGATCGCTTCGATCGTGGTGTTGCCCGTCAGCTCGGCCTGGATCATGAAGTCGCCTTCGTCGAAACGGATGAAGTTGTAGATAATCTCGTCCTTGGCAAAGGTGAGGTCGCCATCTTCGTCTTCTTCGGCCTCAAAACCGAGTTCGGCAAAAGCTTCCTTCACCATTTCCATGTCCAGATCGGTGATCTCATCGCCGTCGCCGCCACCGCCGCCGGAGCTTCCGCCCCCGGTCAGCACGGCGCCCAGCGCCATATCGGTCTGGCCCATCCAACGTTCGATGCACGACTTGAAGTTGGCGACGGTGATTCCGTCCTGCATATCAATGTCGAACTCATAATTGGCACTGCCATCCATGTAATACACGTGGCCGATGCGGTTCATCAGGTTCCACTCCTGGGCAGCCGCGATCGAGCCGCGCCCTTCGCGGGTCGCCTGGAGCATCACGTCCTTGCCGCGATTGTCGTCTTCTGCAAACACGACCACGGCCATCGTGGTGTTGCCGTCGGACCACTCGACGCGGTTATCGTTGATCTCGGCTTCGATGTCCATGTCGGCCAGGTGGCCCTTCACTTCATCGGTCGAGATGCTGGTGATCACTTGCTGCGCCATCGCGGCCACGGAAGTGACCAGCAGGGCGGCACTGAGGAGCCAACGCATTAGCCGGCGGCCTCCACTTCGTCCTTCACGGCTTGCGCGCGCTCCAGGAATCGGTTGATGAACCCCTTGATGGACTTCACCGTCACGCCACCCGTGAGGTGGAGGTCAGATTCGAAGACCAGTTCGCCTTCCACGGCGTAGAGGCGACCCCAGCGGCTGGCGGCGTTCCAATTGCTCAGGAACTCGTCGCTCACGTCACCGGCGGCCCAGCGAGCGGAGAGCATGATTTCATCGTAGGGGCCTTCGGCTTCCGGGTTGCTCCACAGGCTGGTGAGCGTGTAGTCCATCCCGTTTTGGCTCCAATTGAAGTCGGGCTCGCCCTCCACCTGTTCAGCTTCGATACGGAGGTCCTTCATGATGCCGACCATCAGGGGGATGTCGGAGGCACTGACAATTTTTGAATCTTGAACTGCCGGGACCGAGGTTGCCGCGAAGCTACTCCCCATCAGCGCAAAAATCAAACAGGCGATAACAAGAATTTGTCGCATGATGTTCTGCATTCACGGCCAATGCCGCTTGCCTAAAAGACGCGCGGGGCGGGGTGAATGCTTCACCCTACCCAAGCCGGTGCGAGAGAAACCAGGTCGGAAGTTCAGGTTCGGCGTAGGCTTGCACCCAGCTATCGTGCCCCACTCCTGGGTAGATGGTCAGGCGCGGGTTACCACCAGCCTCCCGCACCGCCTTCTCCACCTCGGTTGTGCCCGTAGGCGGCACGACGCTATCGGCGTCGCCGTGGAACAGCCACATCGGAATATCCCGCAGGCGCGGGCCGACGTCCGGGCGGGTGTTCCACCCGCAAATGGGCGCAATGGCAGCAAAAGACCACGCGAGGGCATCGGCGCACTCCATGGTGCCGCGCCCGCCTTGACTGAGGCCGGTGAGATACCGCTGGTGCGGCGAGGTGGGGAATTGCGCCTCAACTTGCCGCAGAATTTCGTTGAGGGAATCGCGGAGGTCGAACCAGGTGTCCTCCGCTCCCGGCTTTTGCGGGAAGATCATGAGGAACGGCCAGTTTTCGCGCTCGCGGATGGCGCGTTGGCCCGGGCCGTGGATGAGGCAACGGAGCCCGTCGGTGCCGCTTTCGCCGCGACCATGCAGGAACAGGAGGGTCGGCCACCCATCGGCAGGGACCGGTCCCTTGGGAACGTAAACCACCACTGGAAGCGGCGTGCCTTCGAGCTCTAGGAATCCCGTCACGGCTGGGCGACGGGGCGGACAATCAGCCGGAAATCCAGCTGGACTTCGTAAGCGCGCGGCCAGGGCAGCGAGATTTCGACATCTTCCAGCCCCACCACTTCGTACTGCTGGTTGCCTGCAAAGAATCGCGTGCCGAGCATCTGGTTCTTGAACCGCGCATCCAGGCGCTTGCCCAAGTCTTGCTGCACGGTGGCATTCACCTGGTCAAACTCATCGCCGTAGGTTTCCTCGCGGCTAGCGTTCGGAAAGGCGTCAATCATCGCATACGCCACGGGGCGCACAAAGTTGTGATACTCGAAGTCGTTCACCAAACGGTGGAGAACGAAGGTGCGCAGGCCAATTTCTCGCACCAGCGGTTCCACGCGTTGGCGCCGGGCCAGGAGATAGATGTTGGCGGCGGGAATGGTGGTGCCCATGGTGTTGCCGGCGGTGTTCCACCCGGCGTAAGCCAAGAGGCGGGCGCTCCGGCCCTCTTTGGTTAGGACATCGAAGAGACGGGGGTCGGCAATGCCGCCTTTGCCGAGGTTGGTGTCGGCCACCGCCACCGGGAATCCCTGGTCCACTTCGCTTTCCAATGAACCCAGGAAGGCGTCCAGCGAATATTGATCGGGGTCCGGCGTGTTCACGTACAGGCTGTAATCGAAGTCCTCGTTCGGCCCCGCCACCGTGGCACCGCTGGCGCGAAGCTGGCTTTGCAGGCTGTCTTCAATCGGCAGGCTCTCATAGTTGCCGATGGTACGGCGACCATCCTCATCCGCGTAGACCACCCGTACCCGGGGCGCCCATGCCACCGAGTCCGACATCGCCCGGCTCACCAAAAGGTTAGCCACTTGGTCAATCCCGGCGGCCATGGTCATTTGATCCTCCTTGAGATTCAGATTCTTGGCCATGTCGGCGTAGCGCTGGCGTTCGATCTTTTGCGGGCCGGTGGGCTTGCTATCATCTTCGCCCAGCAGCAGGAAGGTGAACGCATTCTGCTGTCGCATGCGGATCAGCTCTTGGTTCACCCGGAAGTTGCGGTCGCGCACCCGTTCGTAGCTCGCCAAGTCTGCCGCCGGCACGCGCTTGGCCAGGTCTTGCAATCGAGTGCGCTGGGCCGCCGTGGGGCGTGGTCCGTAATCGGCCTTCTCTTCGGCGTACTTGGCCAAGATGTCGCGCCAATCCCGGTTTTCGCGAGTGCCGGTGGGGGCCACCCGCATAATCGCGCCGAAGCCATAGAACTTCGTCTGCGGGGCGGTGCGCCGGATCGCCCAGAACTGCCGGATGCGCTGAATGGCGAGGTTGTAGCTGGTGCGCTCGATGCGGCTGGCAATGAGCCCGCCGTAGGCCAGCATGTCCATGCTCACCACCACGGCGTCGTAATCCTTGAGGTTTTGGCTGGCCATCCAGGCCATGATCGCTTCGGGCTTGCCGGGCTGCGTGAATCGTCCGAGGAGTTCGCGGGGCGGCGTTTCGATGGTCGCCCCCGCCATCGCCCCGATCATTTGGGGGAACTGGGTGACGGCCGGGCGGTCGTCCACGGGGATAAGCAAGATCCGCTGAGGTAGCTCAGGGCCGCTAACCACCCGCACCATCGGGCTTGTCGGCTCCGTTTGCTCCGCGCCGGTGGTCACCTGCGCCGTGGCCAGCATAGCCATTAGCGCCAGCCCCATGGCGGCAAACCACCGCAAGAATCGCCCGTCCTTGGACATATCCCTCAGTTTACTCCCTTCTTCCGCTTAACTAAGCCGAGCCTAGAACGCGGCCTGCCCCGGCGTGCGGTGGAACGGGATGACGTCGCGGATGTTTTGCATCCCGGTCAGGTACATAATCAGCCGCTCGAAGCCCAGGCCAAAGCCGCTGTGCGGGGCGCTGCCGTACTTGCGCAAGTCCATGTACCACCAGTACGGCTCGGGGTCCAGCCCGGCTTCCTTGATGCGTTGCTCTAGTACGTCGTACCGTTCTTCGCGTTGGCTACCACCGATCAGCTCGCCGATGCGCGGCACCAGGACGTCCATCGCGCGCACGGTCTTGCCATCCTCGTTGGCCCGCATGTAGAACGCCTTGATTTCCTTCGGGTAATCGGTCAGGATCACCGGCCGCCCCACGTGCACTTCCGTCAGCCAGCGCTCGTGCTCGCTCTGCAGGTCCGAACCCCACGCCACCGGGAATTGCCACGTTTGGCCGCTCTTTTCCAGCGCCGCGATGGCCTCGGTGTATGTCATGCGCTCGAACGGCGAGTTCACAACGTGGTTCAGCGTCGTCAGCAGTTCCTTGTCAATCCGCTGGTTGAAGAATGCCAGGTCCGGTTCGCAGTGGTCCATCACGTCCTTGATAACTTCGCGGACGAACTCCTCGGCCAGGTTCATGTCTCCTTCCAAGTCGCAGAAGGCCATCTCCGGCTCGATCATCCAGAACTCGGCCAGGTGGCGCGTGGAGTGGCTGTTCTCCGCCCGGAACGTCGGCCCAAACGTATAGACGTTGGTCAGGCCCATCGCCAGGGTTTCCACGTTCAGCTGTCCGCTCACCGTGAGGTAGGCCGGCTTGCCGAAGAAGTCATCCGCCGGGTCTGCGCTGGCCAGCTTGAACTTGGCTTCTTGCCCCGGCTCAGGGGCTTCCAGCAAGGTCGTGACGGCGAACATTGCCCCCGCGCCTTCGCAGTCGCTGGCCGTGATGATCGGGGTGTTGATCCACTGGAACCCCCGCTCTTGGAAGAAGCAGTGCACCGCATAGCTGGCGCGATTTCGAACTCGGTTGACGGCGCCGAAGGTGTTGCCGCGCACCCGCAGGTGGGCGATCTCGCGCAAGAACTCCATGGTCGCGCCCTTCTTCTGCAACGGGTAGGTGGAGGCATCCGCACCGCCGTACAGTTCCATACCCGTGGCCTTCAGTTCCACGGCTTGGCCCGCCCCCGGGCTGGCCACCAGTTCGCCATCAAACCGAACGCAGGCGCCTGTGGTCACGGCATCCCAGTCCGCGCCGTCGAAGGTGCCCGCATCCACTACGACTTGGAAATCCGCCATGCACGACCCGTCATTGAGGGCCACAAACGAGACGCCCTTGCTGTCTCGACGCGTCTTCACCCAGCCGAAGGCCGAGACTTGGCCCCCGGGTTGCGCCTGCATCAGGTCGCGCAAATACGTGCGTCGGTAGTCCATAACGAGCCCCTTAGTGTACCGGTGGCCTCGCTCTTCACCATGCCCAGTGGGCGCACGCGGCGAACCTGGCCCGCAACGCCTGCCCCCCAAACCTAGTAACCTTGAGATATGAAGGTTTGCACGGGCATCGCATTGGGCGTGGTGGCATTGGCCATGAGCCAAGGTTGCCAACCGGCGGCCGCTGCTGGCCCCGACATCACCGGGCGCTGGGCGGGCACATTTAAGCTCGAGCGCAACGAGAACTCCACCGACGCCGAAGCCGCCGCCGCCAACCTGCTGGGTGCGGGCACCAATGCCCTTGAGCTCAAGAGCGACGGCACCTACCGGATGAACCTCGCCATCTTCCCGCTGGAAGGCAACTGGAAGCAAACCGGCACCACCGTCACCCTCACCCCCACCAAGGTACTGGGCAAGGAGATCACCGATGCCGACCGCAAGCGCGATGATTCTTTGACGAACCCCTACGTGCTGGAATTCGACGCCAAGGCCGACACCCTGACCATGCGCGAAGCCACCAAACAAGGGACCGGCGTCATGGTTTACAAGCGGGCGGAAACCAAAACCGACTCCCCAGCGTTGCAAGAAAAGTGAAGCGCGCGGCTTGGTTGTTCCCCCTCGCAGTTGTCCCGGCCCTGATGGGTTGCACGTCCCCTCTCAGCGAAAAGGACATCGTCGGCACCTGGAACGGTGAAGTGGATGTGAAACAGGTGATGGCCACCGCCAAGGTGCCGCCGGCGGCCGCCGCCTTGCTGGGCGCGCAGGACAAGATTCCGATTTCGATTGCCTTCGACGAAGCCAAGACCTTCAGTTACAGCATGAAGCTGGGCCCCATGGATGTGCCGCTGACGGGCGTGTGGGAGCTGAAGGATGGCACCGTGGTGATGACCCACCGCACGCTCCTCAATCAGCCGGTGGAGAAGTCTCCCGGCGGGGCCGACATGGCCAAGCCGCTGACTATGAAGGTCGGCGAAGACCGCAAGACCATGGTGCCACAGCAAACGGAAGGCTTTGCGGCGGTCACGCTGAAGAAATCCTAACGGGTGAGAACCCACACGCGGGGGCGTCCATCCAGATCCGGGATGACGCCCTCGGTGGTCCAGCCTTCGTGGTCCCAAACTTCTTGCCCGTCCCTTAGGCGCCCGTCGCCGATCTCAACCAGTAGACACCCGCCGGGGTTCAGCCATTCGGGGGCGCGGCGGGCCAGCATGCGATAGAAATCCAGGCCGTCCTCGCCTGAATACAAGGCGAGATGCGGCTCGTGCTCGTGAATTTCGGTGGGGAGGGGCTCGCTCGGGGCGATATAGGGCGGGTTCGAGACGATCAAGTCAAACGGCTCGGTGGGGTGCCAGCGGAAGGCGTCCGCGTGGTGCCAGGTGACTCGTTCTCCGCCGGGATTGAGTTTGGCGTCGTTCTTTTTGGCCCAGGCCAGGGCCTCTTCGGAGACATCGAGCCCATGCACTGCAGAGCCCGGGCGCTCGGCGGCCAAGGTCAGAGCGAGGCACCCGGAACCCGTACCCACATCCAGCGTGGTGCGCCAGTTGAGTTTGAGGGCTTCATTGATGAGGGTTTCTGTCTCGTGGCGCGGGATGAGGGCCCCCGGCCCGACCCGAAACATACGCCCGTAGAACTCGCGCACCCCCGTGATGTAGGCCAGCGGCTCCCCGTTCAGGCGCTGTGCTAGTAGATCATCTGCTTGGCCGGGCTCATCCAAGTTCGCCAAGAGCGACGCCCGCGTCACCTTGAGATGATGGCCCAAGAGCACCTGCGCTTCCAATCGCGCAGCCTCAAATCCTGCCGCCGCCAATTGCGCCTCGGCCGCCGCCAGCCACTCGCGGCGCGTCATTTCTCTTCGGCCACGGCGTAGGGCCGCACCCGGGCGGAGTGGGCGGCATCCAGCTCGGCTTCGATGTAGATGCCATCGTCGCGGTAATCCAGAGTCTTCACCTGCCCGTGGCGATAGCACCCTTCCACCAGCCCGGTTTGCTCATACGGCAACAAGGCCGTAATGCGCGTGAGCCGGGAGCGCAAAGCCTCCAGAATCCGGTGCTGAAGCTCCTCCAAGCCCTCACCCTTGAGGGCCGAGACCGCCACCGCCGGCGCCCACTCGGCCACCGCCCGGGTGACCTCGCTGCGGTCTACCTGGTCAATCTTGTTGAACACCGTCAGGCGCGGCACCTCGTCCGCATCCAGTTGCTTCAGCGTGTCCAGCACCGTGTCGCGGTGGGTTTCCCAGGCCGGATCGGCAAGGTCAATGATATGCAGAAGCAGGTCGGCCTGCTTCACTTCTTCTAGCGTGGCGCGGAAAGCAGCGACCAAGAAGGTCGGCAATTGCCGGATGAACCCGACCGTGTCCGTTAGAAAGAACGAGTACCCGTCGGCAAAATTGACCTGGCGCGTGGTGGGGTCCAGCGTGGCGAACGGCATCGCATCGGCCAGCAGGTCGGTGCCGCACATGGCGTTCATCAGCGTGCTCTTGCCCGCCGAGGTGTAGCCCACCAAGGAGACGGACGGGTGATCTTGCCGCGCCCGCCCGGATCGTTGCACCTCGCGGTGGCGGCGCACGCCATCAATCTCGCGCTTGAGGTACGCCAACCGGTCTTGGATCATCCGGCGGTCGGATTCGAGCTTGGTTTCCCCCGGGCCGCGCATCCCAATGCCCCCCCGCTGGCGTTCGAACTTGGTGTAAACGCTCATCAGCCGGGGCAAGCGGTAGTTGAGCTGGGCGTATTCCACCTGTAACTGCCCTTCCCGGGTGCGGGCACGCCGCGCAAAGATATCGAGAATGAGCGAGGTGCGGTCGATGACCCGGCGCTCGGTCGCTTCTTCCAGGTTGCGAATCTGAATCCCACTCAGTTCGCTGTCCACCACGATGAAGTCGGCTTCCAGTTCGGCCGCTGCGGCCGTGACCTCTTCCACCTTCCCTTTGCCCAGGTAGGTGGCTTTGAAGGGGCGTTCGATACGCTGGCGAGTCCAGCCCGCGACTTCGCCTTCGGCGGCTTCGACGAGCCCTTCGAGTTCTTCCTCGACCAGACGATCATCCGCATCATCGGGATTGACGAAAACCAGAAAGGCTCTTTCCTTCTGTTCTTGCGTCAATCCCGGATTCATGCGTGTTTAGAAGGAAACGAGCGTGTACTTGAGCCCGATGGTGGCGCCGCTAAAGTTAAAGCCGCGCGTTTCGGTCATCAAGTCGTATCGCAGAGAGAGGTTAAGGTTCTTCCCGAACGTCATGCCCAGTTCGGCATTGGCGTTCAGCAGCACCGGGTTGGCATCCACAGCGCCAATGCGGTAGTCCGCATAGGTCAGACCGCCGCGCACGGCGAAGTACGGTGCGGTGCCGCTGGCGCGCTGACCACGAGCCCAACCGTTACCGAACGGCTGAAGCAGGCCATAGCTTAGGGTGCCCATGAACAAGCGGTTGCCGCTGCTTTCGCGGGAAACGAACTCAATATCCGCGCCCATGCGGCGGCCATCGGCTTGCTCGACCGCCCCAAAAGAGAGGCCGTAGGAAAGCCAGGTGTCACCCAGGGCATTCTTGACGGTGCTATCCGTGGGGAAGTAGCCACCAACCTTGAAACCGACGTTGTTTTGCGCAAAGGCAGAGACGGAGAGGACAGAGATGACGGCAAGCGTAGCCAGTCGCATGTTGCGACTGTACCTAAACCTCGCGTTAAAGCGAAACGAAGGACACACCGGCGCGAGCTTGCCGCACCCACTCGGTAGCCCCCGCCACGGCGGATTCAAAGAGCTTTTGCCCCGTGGCGGCGGTGCCCCGGGTGGCTTCGCCAAAGCTACCGTTCTCGGTCACTTCGTCGAAATTGGCGATGACGCCGAGGAAGCCGCCGTCCGGTTCCAGACCATCGTCGCGCAGCCGGTCCGTGCGCACGAGCTCGGGGGCGAGGTGCATCATCAGGCTCGTTTCGGCCTCGCAGGCGTGCCGGATCCCCTTAATCCGCCCCGTGAGGCACTCATCGAGGAGCGCCTGCGGCCAAAAGTCAATGTAGGTGGCGTGCGCAAGGAAGAGATTGGGCTTTGCCGCCTTGAGAGCGCGCAGAGCCACCTTGTTGGGGTCGATGTTGCCCCCGTGGCCATTGATGACGAGGAACTTGTGGAACCCGTGGCCGACCATCGCTTCCACTACGTCGGTCAGCGTGGTTTGGTAGGTGCCCATGGCGGCCGAGAGCGTGCCCGCGAACGGTAAATGGTGGTGGCTGGCCCCGTGCCAGATCGTGGGCGTGACGAGCACATCCCCAGGGAGAGCCTTTTCGACGGCTTCCGCCACGCGGGTCACAACCATTGTGTCGGTGATGAGCGGCAGGTGCGCCCCGTGTTGTTCAATCGCGCCGGTGGGGATCAGCACCGGGATGTTGCGGTCCAGCGCTTCGACTTCGGGCCAGGTCAGGTGGGCAAGAATCATGCGGCGTTAGAGCGTGTTGGCGCGGGACATGAGCTTGTTGATCGTGTCATTGAGGTCACGATCCTTGTCCATCTGCGTGTGAATCTTGCGGAAACCGTGCAGCACCGTCGTGTGGTCGCGGTGCCCCATTTGCACCCCGATCTGCTTCCACGAGCCGTTGGTGATCTGCTTGATGAGGAAGATCGCCACGTGGCGCGCCTGCGCGATGTGCGCCCGGCGGCTGGGGCCCTTGAGTTCTTCCACGCTCACCTCGAAAAAGTCGCTGACAAGCTCCAGAATCTGGTCAACCCGGGGGACACCGCCCAGGGTGCCGCGCACGGCCTGTACGGCTCGCTCGGCCATCGACTGCGTGATGACGTTTTCCTGCACCATTGCTTCGGCTTGCGCGGTGATGAGCGCGCCCTCCAGGCGGCGCACGCTGCCGGCCAGTTGCGTGGCCAGGTACTCGTCTACGCCGTCGGCGAACTCCACCTGGCGCTCGTGCGCCTTCATGCGCAGGATGGCGATCCGGGTTTCCGTGTCGGGCGGGGCGATGTCGGCCACCAGGCCGGATTCCAGCCGGGTGCGCAGACGGTCGCTGAACGACATCAACTCGCGCGGCGGGCGATCCGAGCACAGCACGATCTGCTTCGCGTTTTGGTAAAGCCAGTTGAAGGTGTGGAACACCTCTTCCTGCGTTTTGTCCTTGCCCATGATGAGCTGGATGTCATCCAGCAGCCACATGCCCACGTTGCGGTGGGAGCGGCGGAAGGCATCTACCCGTCCGTGCTGCAGGGCATGGACGAACTGCTCGAGGAACGACTGCGCGTTGATGTAAAGCACCGGGAAGCGCGGGTCGCGGTCCAACACTTCGTTGGCGATGGCGTGCAGCAGGTGGGTCTTACCCAATCCGCTGGGGCCATAAATGAAAAGAGGGTTGAAGCGGCGGCCGGGCTCGGAGGCCACATTCTTGGCTCCGGCAAGGGCGAGCTGGTTGTTGCTACCGCCGATGAAGTTGTCGAATCGGTAGCGAAGGTCGCGTTGGAAGCGCGGAGCTTCAGTGGTGGAGACATCCTTGCGGATCGTCGCGGTGGCCGTGGCCACGCCCACGCGGGGCGTATCGCGGATCTCCGCCTCGATCTCGATGCGCACCGGCGTCTCCAGGGCCTCGCTCATCCAGGCATCCAGGTCGCGGCCGTATTTCTCGCGAACCCACTCCGCCACGAAGAGGCTACTGGCGCGGAATCGGGCCACGCCGCCCTCAAACTGCACCGGCTCCAGAGACCCCAAAAATCGCTTGATCGAAACTTCCCCGTAGGCACTGCGGGCATGGCCCATCACCTGTTGCCAAGCAGTGCGGAGAGCGACGACATCGCCTTGGTCTTCGAAGGAATACTGGTCCGACATTTCTCGCGTCAAAGCCGCCCCACTCGGGCGACCACAGACGGACTATAGCACCCAAACGATTCGCGAATCACCGCAATTTTCGCGAAGATTCGCAAGTTCTCTTGAAGTGAAGTGAAGGCGCTCAAGTTGGCGAGAATTGACCTAAACACCACAAGAAATGACCAGTGCCCGGTTTCATCCGAACTCATGACACCAAAATGAGCAGGAATGAGCCGGGTGCTGGGATTGCTGGCGGGTGGGGACCTTTCATTGGCCGAACTTGAACGTTGGGCGCGGGGGGCCGATGCGCTTTACGCGGCCGATTCGGCGGGCCTTCGGCTGGTGGAATTAGGCTTCCGACCTACCCTGGTCGGCGACTTTGACTCCTGGCCCGATCCCCCCGCACATTTACGGTGCATCCAGGTGCCCGATCAGAACTCCTCCGACGCCGACAAGATGCTGGCCCTGGCCGCCACCGATGGCCATGCCCGGCTGGCCCTGATGGGGCTGGAAGGCGACGACCCCGGCCACGTGCTGGGAACCCTGCACAGCGTAGCCCGTGCGGGCTACCCCGTGGACTTGATTTATCGGCGCTTTGCCGGACGGCTACTGCGCGGCGGCGAGGAGATCGCCCTGGACATCCCCGCAGGCCGAAAGCTCTCGCTCTTGCCGCTGGCTGAGTGTCACGGCGTCACCCTGAGCGGCACCGCCTGGCCGCTGGCGCATGCCACCCTGAGCCCCGATGGACTCGGGTCCCTCAGCAACCAGGTGACGGGGCCGGTGCGGGTCACAATGGAATCCGGGCTGGCGCATTTGAGCTGGTCGCGCGAAGGTGATGCCCCGTGGACGTCGTACGAATCCAACTAACCCTCCCCGACCAGATCATCATTGGCCTCTTTGTGGTGGCGGTGCTGGCCCTGGGGTTCTCGGCACGGGCCGGTTCCGGGGTGCTCGGGTTCCTCTCGGCGGGGCGGCTTCTCACGCTCCCGGCCTTCGTGGCCACGCTGGTGTGCACCTGGTACGGCGGCATCCTGGGCATCGCGGAGTCGGTTTCGTTCTACGGCGTGGGGACGTGGCTGCTCATCGGGGTGCCGTACTACGTCTTTGGCGCGCTTTACGCGGCCTTCATGGCGCGGCGGGTGCGCACGGAGGATGCGCTTAGCATCCCGGACCGGTTGCTAGCGACGGGCGGGCGCGGCCCGGCGGTGATGGCAGGGGGATTGCTCTTCTTGCTTGGGATTCCGGCGGCGCACATTCTCATGCTGGCAGTGCTGATGGTGGCGATCTTCGGCGGGGGGCTGGTGCCGGCGATTTTGGTTTGTACGCTGATCGTGGGGGCGCTGACCTACAAAGGCGGCCTGATGGCCGACGTGCGGGTGTCGTTGCTGGCCTTCGTGTTGATGTTCACGGGGTTCGGGATTGCTGCGGCTCAAGCCTTCTCTACGGGCTCTCTGACTGGGTTTTGGAACGATGCGATGCTCAAGCCCGGCAACTGGGCGGGCAACCAAGGGCCGATTGGGATCCTGAGCTTCTTTCTGCTCGGGGCGTGGACATTCGCGGATCCTGGATTCCACCAGCGCGTAGCGAGCGCCCGTGAACCTGAAATCGCAGAGCGCGGCGTGTGGGTGAGCGTGCTGTGCTGGATGATCTTCGACTTTCTCTCGATCTCCAGCGCACTCTATGCGCTATCGATTTACTCTCAACTACCGGACCCGAGCACGGTCCCCGGCCTCATGCTGTTCCCCCTCCTGGCCAACAGCGGCCTGGAACCCGGCTGGCGCGGCATGTTCGTGGTCGGCATGGCGGGCACCATCCTCTCGGCGGGGGTCGGCTACGCCCTGGTGAGCGGATCGAGCCTTGGCCGCGACCTCGTCGCCAAGTTCCGGCAGACCGAGGACGACGCCACCCAAGTCAAGTGGATGCGCGCGGGCGTGATCTTGGCGCTGGTGGCAGCGGCGGCGCTGGCCGCCTCGCTCCAGAGCGTGGTCGCCATCTGGTACCTGTGGGCGGGTGCCATCGTGGGGGCGCTCCTGGTTCCCACCGCCCTCGCCTACCTGCGGCCGCAGGCTTGGACCGGGCGCGCCCAACTGGCCGCTCTCATCGCCGGTTCCGTGGTGGGCTTCGGCCTGCTCATCTTCGGGCAGATGAAGGGCGATCCGTACGTCACTGTGCAACTTGGTTCGGAGGCCGTCGGTTTAGGTACTCTCGTGCCTGCACTCGTGGCGAGTTCGCTGGCCGGATTCGTCGCCAATCGAAGGACCTAAGATGAGCCAATCCCCTGCTGCGCGCTTGAGGGCCCTGCGCCCCGCTGACGGAAGCGACGGAGTCTTCCCGCTCGATCCGCCCACTGTGGTGGGCCGCTTTGATCCGGATTCCGGCCCCATCGGCGTGGACCTGGGGGGCCTCCCGGATGGTAGCTACGTCAGCCGCAAGCACGCGCGCATTGAATTCGGCGACCACGGCTGGACGGTCCAAGATCTGGGCAGCAGCAACGGCACCTGGATGAAGCAGCAAGGCGAGTGGGTGCGCCTGGACCCTGACACCTCCATGAGCCTCGCGGATGGCGATCACATCTCGTTTGGGCAAGCGCAGGTGGCGTTTGAGCTAGCTGACGCGGCGACGGCTGCCGAAGAAGAGAGCACCGAAGAAGACGCGACCGAAGCCACGGATGAACCCGCTGAAGAACCCGCTGACGGGGAGAATGCGGAAGAGAAAAGCGAGTGAGCCGGCTGGGGCTCGAACCCAGGACCCGCGGCTTAAAAGGCCGCTGCTCTACCTACTGAGCTACCGACTCGTGCCCTCCGTTGTACCCGTTGGCACAGGGGCCGCTGGGGGGTAACGTCCCGTCTGATGGCAGATGAATCGATGACGTACGCCCAGGCGGGCGTGGATATTGACGCGGCGACCACCGCCCTAAAAAACGTCGGGGACGCCATCCGCGCCAGCCACAACGACCGCGTGATTGGCGGCATTGGCTCGTTCGGGGCGCTCTTTGATGCGCGCTTCCCGGAGATGGAACGGCCCGTGTTGGTCTCCAGCATTGACGGCGTTGGCACCAAAACCAAGATCGCGGCGATGGTGGGCGATTATTCCGGCATTGGCCACGACATCGTCAATCACTGCATCAACGACATCCTTTGCCAAGGGGCGCGCCCGCTCTTCTTCCTCGATTACTTTGGTTGTGCGCGGCTGCAGCCGGACGCCTTCCAGCAAGTCGTGGCCGGGGCGGCGGCGGCGTGTGCGGCCCAGGGCTGTGCTCTCATTGGCGGCGAAACCGCCGAGATGCCGGGGGTTTACAACGATGACGAGGTGGACGTGGTGGGCGCGATTGTCGGCATTGTGGACGACGCCCAGCGGCTGCCTTCGCCGGGCATTGACTCGGGCGACGTGCTGATTGGCCTGGCCAGCAGTGGCCTACACACCAACGGCTACTCCATGGCCCGCCGCGCGTTCTTTGATGTGCAATCGCTCTCGGTGCGCGACGCCCTGCCCGGGGGGATGGGAGAAACGGTGGGCGAAGCCCTGCTGGCCCCGCACCGGTGCTACGCAGCCTCCTTGCTGCCGTTGGTGCGCGAAGGGCACATCAAGGGCCTGGCTCACATCACGGGCGGCGGGCTGGTGGACAACCTGCCGCGCATCCTGCCTTGCAATGTCGAAGCTTTGATCCACCGCGACCGCTGGACGGTGCCGCGCCTGTTCCAGGCCATCGCCGAGATCGGCCAGGTATCGCACCAAGAGATGTTCCGCACTTTTAACATGGGCATCGGTATGGTGGCGGTGGTTTCGGCCAGCCACGCGGCGCATGTGCGCGAACGCTTGCTGGCAACCGGCGAGGAAGCCGTGGTCATCGGCGAGCTGCGCCCGGGTAGCGGCGTCCAGATCGTCTAAGACTGCGTAAGGGTGGCGATCATCCGGCGCAGCAGGTGCCAGCCCGCCGGGTTGTATTTGAGCCCCGGGGGTTGATCGCCGAGGCCGCCTTCGGGCCTCAGCGCGGTGATGAGGGCGTTGCCGTGCCGCACCAGATAAGGGGCGCGGCGGTAGGTGCGAGTGTCGATGCGGGTGATGAGGCACTCTCCGGCGCTGGCCCACATGAGGTCGAGCGTGGCATCCCCGCCCACGCCCCACAGCCATGACCAAGGGCACTCTAGAGTTTCGTAGAGCCAGTCTCCGGTTTGGATGCACTCCCGCCAGAACGGCATGCGGTTCGCGGATTCACCCAGATCACAAGCGAGAACCGGGCGGCCTTCGCCCAGGGCCATGACGGTGATGGCATCCAGGGCGCTACTCAGGAGGATTTCTCCGCCGTCCCCTTTGAGACCCGGCCACCGGCCGAGGGGGTCGTGGACGGTGACTCCTTTGAGGGTTTCGTGCGGGGCCTCGACGTGGATTTGGGTGCGCCAATCGCCGCCGCCCCACCGGAACCACGCCGGATAACGGCCGGGGCTCAAATGATCGATGACGATCTCTCCAACGAGGCCGGGTTGCAAGGCTTCCAGGCGTACGGGCGCACAGGTGCCGCTGAACTCACCCACTTGCCACTCCAGCTGACCCTCTTGCTCCCCTTTCAAGGCGCGGGCGCCGATTTGCAGGGAAACCTGCCCCGCAAAGTGCCAAAACGGGTCGCGGAATCCCGGGCGGTTGCCGCCGTTCACCCAGGGTGGCAGGCGGTACGGAATCGGGAACAGCACCACCGGCGCGTTCAGATCCCGCCACGCTTCGGCCCCGCCAACAAGCTGGTCGTGGTCATCCACGATCCCGGCCGTGCTGATGCCGGTGTCCCGTTCGCCGGTGATCACATAGCCCGCGATGTCCGGCGTGGCGATCATCTCCCGGGCCACTCGCGTGCGGAGATACTGCCCCTTTTGGATGCTCTCCTCTCGCAGTCGGGCTTCTTCGTCCGCGCTCGGCACGGGGCCGGCCAGCACCTCCGGCAAATCGAACTGCCAGCGCACGCCCTGGTCATTGAGGGCGGGCTCGGCGGACGCCCAAAACGGCGGATTCGCCTGCAACGGGCCAAGCGCGCGGTAGTGGTCGAAGTCGTTGGTTTCGCCCAGCAGGATGGGCACCGCCGGGCGCGGGCCGTGCTGCAGGCTGCGCAGAACACTGGCGAAGAAGGGGCCGTCGCAATAGGGATGGAAATCCGCGAAGGTGCCGTACTCGCGCGGGTCGCCCCCGTACATCTCCGCCCCGCCGCTGTTGTCTTTCACCAGCGGGCAACCGGTGGTCGCCTTGACGTATTCGGTCAGGTCGGCACGGAATGAGGCCGGGGTTTCGTGGCTCAGTTCGCAACCTACCGTCCACGCGATGATGCGGTCGTGGCGGCGGTATTGCCGCACAATGCGCTTGACCTCGTCGGCCATCGCGGCTTGGTGGCCGGGGTCGGCGCTGGGCATCCAAAGCGGCAGCTCGAGCCACGCCCACAAGCCTTCCTCGGCCAGCCATTCCAGCACCTCGTGCGGGGGCACCCATAGGCAGAATTTGACCGTGTTGAACCCTGCTTCCCGGAACCGCCGGAACTGCGCGCGCACCCGTTCTTCACTCGGGTAGGGGTGCGGCAGGGCGGGGTCCCACCCCCAAGTTAGCACGCCTTGCATGAAGAAGGGCTCCCCGTCCACGCACAGGTGTGTGCCTTCCACATGTACGCGCGGGGCGGCGGCGGGGGGCTCCAGATCGGGTTCTTCGGCGCTGAGCCACACCCGGCCGGACACGCCACCCCAGGTGTGAAAGACGTAAGGATAAAACCCGCTGGCGACCTGCTTCACCGGGTAACTCGGCCCGCCATTCTTGGTGACTCGGAGCTCAACTTCGTGTTCGCCCGCCGGCACCGGCACACTCCACGCATCCCACAAGCCGTGGTGGGTGACCACGAGATCCCCATTCAGAAACAACTCGGCCGCGTAGGCCGTGCGCTCAAAGGTCAGCCACGCGCCCCCTTCCGGCACGCTCAGGCTCGTGCGGTAGATCGCGGGGCCTTCCCACCGCACATCGGGGATTTCCCACAAGTGCGGCATCTCGCAGGGCAGCGGCCCGGCCCCGAGGTCCACCGTCCAGCCTCCGACGGCTTGCCTCATTTGCTACCCCGACCCGCGCTGGATGGTGATGGTGCCCGGTCCGCCTTCGGTGCCCCGAATGGTGATCGGAATCGGGATGAACTGCTTGATCGCCCACGCCATGGTCTGCAGGCGCCGGGTGATTTGGGGCGTGGTGAAGGTGCTATCGCCCACCGCCAGCACCGCAGGAAGCAATAGCTGATCGGCCAAGAACATATCCACCGTCGCGTCGCTCTCATACCACTCGGCAAAGCCCGCCATGGCTTGGTCCACCACGTGTTCAATTCGCGTGCCCCGCCGGCCGGCTGCCTGGGCGCTGCCAAACCCGGGCTGGCAATCGGCGTACACCGTCACGTGGATGCCGGGCTCACGGGTGGCCACTTGCACGATCTCTACGTCCACGTTCTCGCCGTACTTTTGGAGTTGGGCTTCCAAGCGGGCCCCCGCGCGTTCGGCAATGCCGTCTTCGAGTTCGCCGTAGGTGACCGTGGCCCCGAGACGGATGTCTGACCCCCGCTTAGGCCAGTGCACGCCTTCAATGCGCCCGGGTTCGATGTCCGCCAGGATCTCGCCGTGGTTGCCGGCCCCGAATCCGGCCCGCTTGAGCACCGGGATCGAAACCAGCCCCATGCGCCGCCACGCGGCAAAGAGTGAACGCTCCAGCGCGTCGAACGAGATCATGTTGGCCCCGTGGGTTTCGCCTACGAGATGGAGTTCGGAATAACCTAAGGCCCGCCCCAGCACCGGCGCGATGCCAGCGAGCAGAACGCAGGCACTCCCGCTCGGGCTGCCCTTCTCAAAGGTGCCGACATCCACGCTCGTCGTCGTCCCCTTGGGGAGCCGCCGGGGAGCGAGCAAAAGCGTGTCGTCGCCCAGATTGACCTCGGGCATCTCCGTCAGCGTGCAATCGCACACGAGCTTAAGGAAGGCCAGGTCTTCGGCGTTCAGCCCCGGCTTGCGGAGGCCACCCCGGATCCTGTCGATCTGCACCGGGCGTTGAGTCAGGGCGGAAAGCGCAAGAACCGTACGAAACAAAGCCCCGCCGCCTTCGCCGTAGCTTCCATTGATGCGGACGGCGGCCGGGCCGGAGGAGCCGTTAGTTTCGGTGCGAGAAGAACGTGAATTCAATGAACCGCACTCCGTACGCAAAGACCATGATGACGACCGCAAGGAGCGCAATCTCGTGGAACGGAATGGAGCCATCGAGGGCGGAGGTGCGCGAAGCATCGAAGGTGGCCGAACGCACCGAGCGCTCTGCCCCCAGCAAGAGGTTCTTCATCCCCTGGGCCAGCGGTTCGCGCATCAGCAGATACACCGCGGCCACCACGATCATCCATACGGGCATCGCCACCTTGAACTGGTGCTTGAGGTGCTCGTTGTAAATCACGCACTGGCGGCATCGCTCCAGCTTCTGCTTGGGCGTCAGGCGGTTGTTCTGCGGGATGTACTTGCCCGAAAGGAGTTGCTCCTTCGTCAGCTTCGGCCCGGTGGCGACGACCTTGCCCGAGGCCACCAGATCCGGATCTTGGGGTTCCTCGTTCTTGCCCTTCATCGCATTGCCGATGATGGCTTCCTCGCACATGCACCCCACGCGTTCCTTCCAGCACGTGGTCTTCGCATGATAAATCGGACACTGTTCGCGGATGAACTTGCGGCAGTAAGGCAACTGCCAGCACTTGCCGAGGAAGACGTTTTGGTAGTCGCGCTCTTCCTTCAGCCCCTGGCCGAGTTTGAGTTTGTCGGCGCGGGCGCCTTCGCGGGCCCGAGTGCGAACCCGGCTCCCCATGTCGTAGAGAATCAGGAACACCCCGCCGCCCAGGATGGGAACCCCCACCTGCGAGATGGCGTTGAGCACGCGTGCGCTTACATCGCCGGTTGGTCCTCCCATCTGCGGGAAGACCGAGGGCGCAAACATGAGCAGCCCTCCGACAATCGCCGTGATCACCCCTGCGGTCTCTTCCTCTAGCATGATCCACGAACCCGCCACGGCCACTGCAATCGCGCCCAGCATGGCGATGGGCATGAAGCGATTGATGTTGGCGTCAATGGCGGCTTCGGGCTGTGAGCCCGAGCCAAAGTAGCTCATGATGAGGAAGCCCGTGCCGATGGCAAAGGCGGCCAGGCCCACATAGAGCACCATGCGGGCAAGGTTATCAAGGGCTCCTAAGAACCCTTCTCGGATGTCTCGTCCTCGATCTGGCTTCATGGCTCCGGCGTGGTCCGAACGGTCGGTTACTTCTTCGAGACGCGTTCGAGATAAGAACCAGTACGGGTATCTACCTTCAAAACGTCACCAATGTTGATGTGGAACGGCACCTGAATCACGGCACCGCTTTCCAGCGTGGCCGGCTTGGTGGCGCCACCGCTCACCGTGTCCCCGCGCACACCCGGGTCGGTTTGCGTCACTTCGTATTCACCGAAGGCCGGCACTTCGTAGCCCAGCACTTCGCCGTTGGCCGTGAGGGCCAGCACTTCCATGTCGTCCTTCAAGAAGTCGGCTTGGTCACCCAGGAGGCTGACCGCCACTTCGACCTGTTCGTAGGTGTCCAGGTCCATGAAGGTGAGGTTGTCGCCGGTGCGCATCAGGTACTGGAACTTCACGCGCTCCAGGAAGACGTCCTCAAACTTCTCGCCCGAGCGGAAGGTCTTTTCGATGGTTGCCCCGGACTTGAGTCGGCGCAGTTTGGTCCGCACGAAGGCTCCCCCTTTGCCCGGTTTGACATGCTGAAACTCAACGATCTGACAGATTTCTCCGTCCACAATCATCGCAATACCGTTCTTAAAATCGCTCGTATCAATCGCCACTCTGTGAATAAACCTCGGTGAGAAACCTTAGTTTAGCCGATGCAGAGCCCTAGGCGCGTGCGTTAGAGGTAAGAAGCCGGGTTCACCGGGCGACCGTTGATGCGGATTTCGAAGTGCAAGTGCGGTCCGGTGCTCAGGCCCGTCGACCCCACCGCCGCAATGCGATCGCCTTGGTTCACGCGCTGGCCGGCCCGCACGAACAGCCGCGAGCAGTGCGCATAAAGGGTGCTGAAGCCGCCGCCGTGGTCGATGATCACGGTGTTGCCGTAACCCCGCATGGAGGTGGCCGTAACCACCGTGCCGCTGGCCGAAGCTCGAATGGCGGTGCCGGTGGGGGCGGCGATATCAATCCCGGCGTGGAGGCGCGTGGTGCCGAGCACGGGGTGGCGGCGCATCCCAAATCCACTGGATCGACGACCACTGGTGGGAACAATAAACCGACCGGCAAAGGGCACGTATCGGCCCGAGGATCGCTGGGTGTTGGTCAGGGCGGCCAGCCGCGATTCAATCTTGTTGCTCTCGGCGTCGAAGGCGTCGTACTCCGCCTGGAGCTTGGCCTTATCGGCATTGACGACCTTGAGAATGGCCTGCTTCTTGGCCTTGGCTTCCTCAAGTCGTTTCTTCTCATCGGCGAGCTTGACGCGCAGCACCTTGATATCGGCCACGACTTCGTCCTGCTCCTTCTTCATGGACTGCACCTTGCGTTGGAGTTCCAAGGTTTCTTTGAAGAGCTTGCGGTCAGCGGCCATGATGCGCTCCATCACGCCTTGGCGCTCGGCGATCTCACCCATATCGCGGGCACCCACGATCACGGAGATCATGTTCTGGTCGTCGTTCACGAACATCGCGCGGAGCCGGACTTTGACCATCTCGCGGCGCTTGGCGAGTTCGGCATTGGCCTTGCGGAGCTCGAGCTCCAGGGTGGCTTGGCGCTTGACTTGGCGATTCAAGTTGTTCGCGGTTTTGGCAAGGGCATCATCCATGCGGTCCGACCACTGGTCGGCATAACGGATCTCCCATGAATACTTGGCCGCCTCTTGGCGCTTGCGCAGCAGGCGCGTTCGGACTTCCTTCTTCTTGGCTTCGACCTTCTTCAAGTCTTGCTTGAGAGCGGTCGTATTCGTTCGCGACTGGCCGAAGGCCATCACCGTACAAGCGGCAATCACGATTGCGATGAACGATCCCCACGTCTTCATCCAATAGCTCCTTTCAGGGTCTTCCCGCGCACTGCAAGCAGGCTACAGATCAACCCGTAAACTCCACCGGCGGCCACAAAGCCGAACAGCGAGCTTGTGATGGGAAACACTTCCGTGCCCCCCACTTGTAAGGTACTGATCATCAGTGCCCTTACAACGGCAAAGCTACCCCAGAATGCGAAAAACGCGATCAGACCACCCAGTAACCCTTGTACAAATCCCTCGAGAAGCAGGGGCAAAGCGATGGTGGCTTGGTTCGCGCCCACCAGGTGCATGATGCGGTGTTCGCGGCGGCGGGCGACCACCGTGAGGCGGATCGCATTGTAAATCAGCACCCCGCTGGTGATGAGCATCAGGCCACCCAGCGCAAGACCCAACAGGCGCACAGCCCCGAGGGCCGTGGTCAAGAGCTCTTGCTCTTTGGCGAGATATTTCACGTTCTCGCCGCCGATTTCGGGCTTCTTGGCCAGTTCCTTGGCCACGTTCGGCGCGGCCGCCAGGTCCTTGAGGCGAATGCGCATACTGTCGGGCAGCGGATTCGGGATGCCCTGGGTGAGTTCGGGCTGCTCCTTCTTGAGCACTTCCCATTGCACGTCCTTGGGCAAGAACCGCACGTTGTCTACGCCTTCCATTTTCAGGGTCTCGGCCACCACACGCTTGGCGTCATCGGCGGGCACCTTATCACGGAAGAAGACACTGATCTCGAACTTGCTCGGCAGCGACTGCGCGAACTGGTCGATCTTCATGTAAGCAAAGCCCAACCCGCCGAGGAGCAGGAGCGCCATGGCGCAGGTGGTGACGGCCGCGAAGGTCATCCACTTATTGCGGCCCAGTGAAACGAATGCCTCGGAGAGCAAGAACTCAATGCGGTCAAGCACGCGGGGTTTCCTCCTCGTTGGTGGGCTCGTCGGTTTCTTCAGCGGCCGCTTCCGGACTGGGTTCTTCCAGATAGATTTCGAACTCCTCGCCGTCGATCTGGTAATCCGTCTCCTTCTCTTCGAAGGTGGTGTATTCGGCCGAAGAGATGTTCGGCGACCAGGTTTCGCCCGCAGCGGTGTCGCCCACAATGGTTCCGAATTCGAGTTCAACCACCCGCTGCTGAAGGCGCTGGACAATGGGGATATCGTGGGTGGCCACGATGATGGTGGTGCCCTGTTCGTTCAGGCGCGAGAGCAAAGCCATGATCTCAGCCGAGTGGGTGGGGTCCAGGTTGCCGGTCGGTTCGTCGGCAATGAGGAGCGGCGGGTCGTTGATCAGCGCCCGGGCGATGGCCACGCGTTGCTGCTCGCCGCCGCTGAGTTCGTAGGGGAACGCGTCCGCGCGGTGCATGATGTTCACCTGCTCCAGAATCTGCGGCACCCTGGCGCGCACTTCGCGTTTGCTGCGATTCACGGCGCGCATGGCATAAGCCACGTTCTCCCAGACCTTTTTGTTCGGGAGCAAGCCGTAATCTTGGGGCACGATGCCCATCTGCCGCCGGAGGTAGGGGATTTCCCGATCGGGGAGTTGGCCGAGGTCCCGGCCCAGAAGGGAGACCTGCCCCTTGGTCTCACGCACTTCGCGCGTGATGAGCTTGAGGAGGGTGGATTTGCCCGACCCGGTTTGGCCGCAGAGGAAAACGAATTCGCCGCGCTCAATGGAAAGACTGACTCCTTTGAGACCCGCAACGAGCGCCGAGTAGTAAACTTCCACGCGGTCAAACGCCAGGTGCGGCGGCCCGTTTTCGGCCTTCGCCATGGACATATAAAGACACTGTACCTTTGGCTCCTGGAACAAGTTGCAGACCCCCAGAGGAGAATTACCCCCCATGCTCGCGCGCTCTCTTTCCTTCACCGCCGCCGTTCTTGGTGCTAGCATGATGCTGATGCCGATGGCCGATGCTCAATCGAGCCCCGTTATGCCGGGAGTCATGATCCGCTTCGAAGCCGACCGAGACGCTCTCCTGCGCACCTTCCGTTTGCCGCAAAGCCGCATCCGAAATGAGCGGTTGACGAAGTTCTATAACGACTTCGAAAAGGAACTGGGGACCCTGAACTTCGAGGCCATGGGGGCCGAAGACCGGGCGGACTGGGTGCTACTGCGTGACCGCGTGCGGAATGATCGGGATGCCCTCGCCTTTGGTGAGAAGCGCTTTGCCGAAGCCCGCGCCCTGCTCCCCTATTGGGATGACCTGTGTGCTTTCCATGAGGAGCGCATCAGCAAGCGCACGGCCGACGGGGCGGGGTCGGCGGATCGCCTGACCGCGCTCAACAAGGCCGTCACCGAAGCCAGCCGCAGCCTGCCCGATGTGCCCGAGCCGGTGGCCCGCCGCGCCTACCTAGCCCTGCAGGATGGCATCCGAGCACTGGATGACTGGTACGACCACTTTGCGGGTTACGACCCGCTCTTCACATGGTGGACAGAGCGCCCCAACCGGGACGTGGTGGCCACTCTGAACCGCCACCGCGAGCTTATGGAGGCGAAGTGGCCGGCTTTCCGCAATGCCGATGGCACGGCCATTGTCGGTGACCCGGTGGGCGAAGACGCGCTGAAGCGTGACCTCGCCCGCGAATACATCCCCTATTCGCCGCAAGAATTGATCGCCATTGGCGAGCGAGAACTAGCCTGGTGCGACGCCGAACTCGCCCGCGCCGCCCAGGAAATGGGCGTGAAGACGTGGCAAGAGGCCATGGAAATGGTGAAGCAGCGCCACGTGGCCCCAGGTGAGCAACCCCAGATGGTGCTGGACCTGGCGAACGAGGCGGTGGAGTACCTGGAGAAGCACAACCTCGTCTCGATCCCCGAACTGGCTAAGGAAACCTGGCGACTGAACATGATGCCGCCGGAACGTCAATTGGTGGCCCCCTTCTTCTTGGGAGGCGAGACGATCATGGTCAGCTTCCCCACCAACGCCATGACCCATGCGCAGAAGGAGATGAGCCTACGCGCGAACAACATCCACTTCGCCCGCGCGACCGTGCACCACGAACTCATACCGGGGCACCACTTGCAGCAGTTCATGAACGCACGCTACGCCACCCATCGTAATGGCGTAACGGGCACTCCGTTCTGGACCGAAGGCTGGGCGCTGTACTGGGAGTTCTTGTTCTACAAGCGCGGTTTTGCGGCGACCCCCGAAGACCGCGTAGGCTTCCTGTTTTGGCGACGCCACCGGGCGGTGCGCATCATCTTCTCGCTCAAGTACCACCTTGGGCAGATGACCGAAGACGAGTGCGTGCGGATGCTGATTGACGTGGCCGGGCACGAACCCGCCACGGCCGAAGGCGAAGTGCGCCGTTCCTTCAACGGGGATTACCCGCCGCTCTACCAAGTGGCGTACATGATTGGGGCGGTGCAGATGCAAGACATTCGCCGCGAATTGGTGGACTCCGGCCGGATGAGCGAGCGCGACTTCCACGACGCCATCCTGAAGCTCAACAACATGCCGTGGGCGATGGTGCGGGCGTTGTTGAGTGGAGCGAAGATCGAGAAAGATTTCCGGGCAGATTGGCGGTTCGATCAAGGTCGCCCGGCGGGTGACATCTTCGGGATTCGCGGCGGCTAAGGATTGACGAAGCTGCCTGCCGTTCCCGCCTACGTGGGCCTCTGCGCCCTCATGGGCATGGCGCACTCCACGGCCTGGACGCAGTACTTGCTGTTCCAGGAGAACGTGGCGGGGCTCCAGCCGTACCACTTGGTGCTGATGGGGACGGTGAGTGAGATCACCATCACGCTGTGCGAGGTACCGACGGGCATGGTGGCCGACACCGTTTCGCGGCGGCTTTCCTTTGTAATAGGTTTGCTCATCCTGGGGTTGGGATTCCTGATCCAGGGGCTCTTCCCGGTGTTTGGGGTGGTGGTGGCCTGTTCGGTGATGTGGGGGCTAGGAGAGACCTTTATCAGCGGGGCGCGAGAAGCCTGGATTGCCGATGAAATCCCCCACAGCCCGACGCCGGAACGGCATGCCGGTGATGTCTTTGCCCAGGGCAACACGGCCCGGCTATTGGGGATGTTTGTGGGCATCTGGATGAGTGCCGGGTTTGGCCTGCAGGGGTTGCAGACGCCCATCATCGCCTCGGGGGTGATCTTCTTGGTGCTGGCCGGGGCGGCAATGTTGTTGTTGCCCGAGCGTGGCTTTCACCGGGCTTCGGAGAAGGAGCGCGCCTCGTGGAAGCAGTTTGCCGAGACCGGCCGGAACGGTTTTCGCATCGCGCGGGGCTCGGCGGCCCTGGGGGCCATCATGCTGATGGTGTTCTTCACCGGCATTGCCAGTGAGGGCTTTGACCGGCTCTTTGCCAACCACCTCAATGACAATCTGGGCTTCCCCGTGGCGCTCCCCCCGGTGGTGTGGATGGCGATTTTGGCCAGCATCCCCACCCTGGTGGCGGCTTGGGCAACGGTCTACATTCGCCGGGCGCGGGTGGTATACGACACTCGACGAACTGTGCGAGTCTTGACCTGGATGCACATGGGAGTGATGGCTTCGGTGTTGCTCTTTGCGCTTGCGCCGAACTTTGCCATCGGTGTGGTGGGTTTGATGATGGGGCGGGTTCTACGCCGGATTGATACGCCGCTCATTCAGAGCTGGACCAACCAGCACGCCACCAGCGAGGTCCGGGCGACGATTCTCTCGTTCCAGAGCCAAGCCCACGGGTTCGGAGAGATCCTTGGCGGGCCGATCTCGGCGACCATCGCGGCCGTGGCCGGAGTACGGGCGGCCCTCACATCGGCCGGGATTTTGGTGTTGCCGACGGTGCTGACGTTGCTCCGGGCGCGACGATTGGAGCCCGGGAAACCGGCAGCGGAGGTTGCATGAGTCCGGAGAAGCTCCGCCATCCTCTCAGCGTTCGGTTGGCCTTCCCTTTCATCCGGGCGGCGCTGAAGGCATTTTTGTTGTTCCTGGGGCCACTACGAACGACGGGCCGCAAACACGTGCCGCGTGAGGGATCGCTCCTCATCATTGCTAACCACCTCAGCTACCTGGACCCGCCGGCGGTGCAACTGGCCAGCCCCCGGCTCATTCACTTTATGGCCGGGATCGAGCTCTTTGAACGCGGCGATCGCATCACGCAGTTTGTGAAGTGGTGGCGCGCCTTCCCCGTGAAGCGCGGGGCCAGCGACCGTCGCGCTCTTGCCCACGCGCTCATGTTGCTGAAGGCGGGTGAGTGCGTTTGCCTCTTCCCGGAAGGCAATCTCAGCGAAGATGGTCAATTGATGCCCCTCCAGCCGGGGTGGTTTATGCTCGCCCGCAAAACCGGGGCGCGCGTGGTGGCGGCCCGGGTGGACGGCACCCAATACGTGGTGCCCCCGGGGATTGAGAAGTTCCAGAAGGGGAAAGGCCCCGTGACAGTGCAATGGAGCGAACCCATCACGATCCCCGAGGGGGATGAAAAAGAAATCGCCCAGGCGATGGAGGCCTGGGCGATTGAGCAGCTCTCGCCGCGCTAGATCAGCGCGGAAGGGCGGACTCGGCGACGGGCTCCCAGCCCTGCACCGGTTCCAGCTGTCGGGTGGCGTAGTCAAACAGCGTCACGCCCAAAAGGGTGACCCAGAAAAACCCGCCGTAGGCATAGAGCTTGGTGAGCTTGGTGCTGTACTTGACGCCCATGAAGATCTGGACGACGAGGCCCGCCTTCCAGAAGGCGATACCGAGCAAAACCAGCCATGCGATGGCCGAGGGGATGCCCTTTACGCCACCCTCGTAGGGCAAGCGCGCCGCCACGACGGTGGCGATCATGAGGCCCATGAGGACGAAGAAGGTTTGCAGGAGCTTGGCCTGCGGGATGACGTGGTGCCCGCTGTGGCCGTGATCCCCGTGCCCGTGGTCGCCGTGCCCGTTGGTGGTGGAAGTGTGTTCAGACATGATACAAGAGCCTCCTTTACTTGGGCATCAGATAGAACAAGGGGAAGAGGAAGATCCACACCAAGTCCACAAAGTGCCAGTACAGCCCCACCATTTCGGTCGGGACGTAGTCCGTAATGACATCCGGGCGCTTCTTGATGAGCCGGATGAGCCAAACGAAGATGAGAACGCCGATCAGGACGTGCAATGCGTGCAGCCCCGTGATGGCGAAGTACATGCTAAAGAACAGCCGGGCGACGTCGACGTTGGTATCCGCGCCGTAATAGGCGAGGTAACGCGACTGGAAGCCGGGGTTCGGGAAGAGCCCGTGGCTGAACTTAGGCGCCCACTCGAAGATGAGCTTGATGGCGAGGAACAGTGTCCCGCAGACGGCCGCCCCCCACAACATGTTGCACACCTTCTTCAGTTGATTCTTTTGATGGTAGTGCACGGCCATGGCCACCATCCAGCTACTGATGAGCAGGATCGTGGTGTTAAGCGCCCCGATCTTGTAATCGAGGTGGTGCGAGGTCACGTAGAAGACCGCGTTGTGCTTCCAGGCGTACAGCCCGTAGATGAAGAACAGCGGCCCGAAGAACATGACTTCGTTGACAAGGAACGCCCACATCCCTACGATGTAGGTTTCCTGCTGTTGATCAATGTCCTCGAACTGAGGATAAACCTCCGGCATGTCCGGAGACCGCAGGTGCCCGTCGTGTGCGTGTGCAGCCATGTTACTTCGTCACCTTTTCCTTCATTTCGCGGCGGTAGCTTTCGGAATCTTCGATCGCGTCGTAGTTGTAAACCGGACCGACAACCTTGGGGATGCCGTCAAAGTTGAGGGTGATCGGCGGCGAGGAGGCCGCTTCCCACTCCAGGCCGGTGGCACCCCACGGGTTCGGACCGGCAATCGGGCCACTCTTGAGCGACTTGAGCAGATAGAACACCGGCATCAAGAAGCCAATCCCAAGTACGGTGGAACCAGCGGTGGAGAGCACGTTGTAGATCTGCCACTCGGGCGCGATGTAGTAGTAGTGGTAGCGGCGCGGCATGCCCAGGTAACCCAGGATGAACTGCGGGAAGAACGTGAAGTTAAACCCGACGAACACCACGATGGCGCTGACGCGACCCCAGAACTCGGAGTACATGCGACCGAACATCTTGGGCCACCAGAAGTGGAGGCCACCCAGGAACGCCATAACCGTCCCGCCCACCATGACGTAGTGGAAGTGCGCGACGATGAAGTACGTACCCGTGAGGTGGATGTCCGTGCCGATGGCGGAGAGGTACAGACCGGTGAGACCCCCGATCGTGAACAGACCGAGGAAGCCCAACGCATAGATCATCGGCGTTGAGAAGATCACCGAGCCCTTCCACATCGTCAAGCTCCAGTTGAACACCTTAATGGCGGACGGCACCGCAACCAAGAACGAGATGAGCGAGAAGATGATGCCTTGGTACACGCTCTGAGAGCTAACGTACATGTGGTGGCCCCAAACCAAGAAGCCGAGACCGGCAATCGCCATAGAGCTGAACGCCACGAACTTATAGCCGAAGACCGGGCGGCGGCTAAAGCACGCCATGATCTCGCTGATGATGCCCATGCCGGGCAGCAGCATGATGTAGACCGCCGGGTGACTATAGAACCAGAACATATGCTGGAACAGCACCGGGTCGCCCCCGAGTTCCGGACTGAAGATGCCGATGCGCAGACCACGCTCTAGCGCCACCAAGAGCAGCGTGATGGCCACCACTGGCGTGCCGAGGATGACGATGATGCTGGTGGCGTAGTGCGACCACACGTAGAGCGGCAACCGGAACCAGGTCATGCCCGGGGCGCGCATCTTGTGGATGGTGGCGATAAAGTTGACCCCCGTCATGATCGAGCTGAAGCCGGCGAAGAACAGGCCGACCAGCGCGAGAGTGATTTGAGTCTGAGAATAGAGAGAACTGAGAGGCGTGTAGAACGTCCAGCCCGCATCGACGCCGCCCATGATGAGAGCGGCAATGAAGAGCAGGCCAGCCAGCATGAAGACGTACCACGAGGCGAGGTTCAACCTGGGGAACGCCAAGTCGCGCGCCCCAATCATCAAGGGGATCAGGAAGTTCCCTAGCACCGCCGGGATGGCCGCGACCAGGAAGAAGAAGATCATGATGATCCCGTGGGCGCTGAACATCTTGTTGTAGGTTTCGCTGTTCAGTAGCGTCCCCATCGGCGAGGTCAGTTCGGCGCGGATGAACGCGGCCGCCAACCCGCCCAAGAAGAAGAAGAACGTGACGCTGATGAGATACAGCACCGCGATCCGCTTGTGGTCGCCCGTAAGCAACCACGATTTGATCGTGTGGTCTGCGTTCAGATAGTTCTTCTTAGGTGCGGCGGGCTCTTCTCTTTCCACCGCTTGTTCAATCACAGTGCTGCTCATGGGTTGTTCCTCAGATCGTGGGCCTGCGAGGCACCGCCGGACGCACGCTCATTGGCGATGTCCACCGGGTCCTTGCGTCCCACCGGAAAATCTCGACCGGTCTTCACCGGTTGTTCGTATTCGCCCTTGGCGGGGCTGGTGCCGCCTTGGCCCAGGCTCTTCATGTAAGCGACCAGGTTCAAAACCTGCTCCTCGCTTAGCACGCCATCGTAGGCTTGCATCGTGCGCTCATAGCCTTCGGTCAGCCGGTTCCAGGGGCGGAGAATGCTCTCGCGGAGGTAGTCCTCGTTGGCGACAGCCGTCGTGCCGTCGGCCAGCTTGCGGGTGGAGCCGTAGATGCCCACCACGCTCGGCGCGCGCTCGTTGTCCAGGGTCTGGTGGCAGTTGCCGCAGCCCTTGTCATCCCAAATCTGCTTGCCCGCTTCGGCCATCGTCAGGTTCGTCTTGGCGTAGCGGTTGCCGCCGTTGGCCATCCAGGCATCGAACTCGGCTTGGGGCAGTACGTGAACGTAGCCGACCATTTCCGAGTGCTGCGTACCGCAATGGATGTTGCAGAACATCTTGTACGTGCCCGGCTTGGTCGCCGTGAAGTGCAACTGCGTGTAGCGACCCGGCACCACGTGGTATTGCGCGCGAAAATCGGGCAGATACATGGCGTGGACCACGTCTTGGCTGATCATGGTGAGCTTCACCGGCGCCCCTAGGGGCACGGTGATCTCGTTGTTTTCGCGAATGCCATTCATGTGCTGGGCATGCCACATCCAGCGCTTCCCAATGACAAAGATTTCTTGGGCATCCTTGGGCATGGTACGGGCCTCGATGAACAAAACGGCCGACCAGACGAAGATGACCATCCCCAGGATCGTCGGGACACCCATAAGCAACATTTCTAGCTTGGTGTTGTGGCTCGACGGATTACTGCGATCAGCGTTTGACCCGCGCTTGTACTTACTCGCAAGGGCGAGAATCAGGACTGCCACCATGATCGTGAAGATCACGGTGAGGCCACTGATCACCCAAAAGAGGGCGTCGTATCTCGGGGCAAACTCGCTGGCTTGCGGTGGCATGAGGGGGAAGTTCATCGTTTCTTACTCGGTACCGTGCTTGAGGGCGCGGCGCTCCTTAATCAGTGAAGTCGTGATGAACAGCGCCAGGGAGAGGACCGTCAGGAGCCCAAACACCTTGAGCGTGTTCATGATGTTGAGGGACCGCGCTCCCGTGAGCGGGTCAATGTCAATGCAGGCGAGATAGAAGGGGCGCTCGTCGCGCGGGCCCATCCGGCCTTCGTTTGCGGTGGCCAGGGCCTCCCGGATCATAAAGGCGCTGTACTCAGTGGTGACGAAGTAGCGCGACACGTTGCCTGCCGGGCTAAGAACAATGATCCCCGCCGGGTGCACCACGTTGTCGCTCTTGGCGTCGTAGGTGTACTTGAAACCTACCGAATCGGCCAGGCGGCGGACTTCCTTTTCATCACCGACCAAGAAGTGCCAGCCGTCCTCGGTCATCGCCGTGCGTCGGTTGGCCGGGTAGCCCTCCAGCGTACGGATCTTGGCCGACCGGGCGTGCGCCGGGGTCTCGGTGGGCTTGATGCTGACCGTGATCACGCGGTACTCGCGTCCGATCTCTTGCGTCTTGAGGCCCTTGAGCTCCTTCGTAAGGTTGAAAAGGATATCCAAGCAGACGCTGGTGCAATCGTAGAAAACGAAGGTGAGAATCGTCGGCTTCTTGCCGAGGAGTTCTTCCAGCCGCACCGTACGTCCTTCCTCGTTGACGAGGCGGACGTCCTTCGGCACCATGGCGCCCAGCTTCTGCTCAATGCGCATTTCGCCCGCCGCCTCGGCCGGCACGCGGGATTGACCCGGAACCGGTTGGTCCTTATATCCATAGAACTGGGCCGCGCTAAGCGCGGTGACCAAAAGCAGGATGGCGGTGACGATGTTGCGCATGGCGTTCACTTAGCGGGGGTTCGCGGGGCGGTTCTCAGCCGTGGCGGTCGGGGCCGGCGTGGTGGGAGCCCAGCGCGGCAACTTGCCTTGGGAGGCGACCATATTCATGGCTTCCTCCACCGGAATCTTGGCGGCGGTCTTCTCCTTGTTCGCCCAGCCGTAGGTGGCCAGCTTGTCGGCTTCCTTCTTGCGGAGGTCCACCGTGTCCTTGCTCGCCGTGATGTTGCTTTGCAGCAGCGGAGCCGGAGCTTCGGGCATGCGGCGACGGACATCCGGTTGGTTCGCGGTTTGGAACTTGCCCTCGCGGAACCACGGAATGAAGTCCGGACCCATGAAGATCAACGAGATGAACGCGAGGATAAAGAACCCGGTGGTGACCCCGAAGAACCAGACCGTACCCTTCGGCGCCTGGTCCACGTCGAAGTCGCGGGTTTCGTAATTCATCTCCTCCAGGAGGTTGAGATCCTGGGGGTGTTCGTCGTGATCGTGATGATTAGCCATGGTTTGCTGCCAGTTGGTAGTCGGAGCCGTTCACAAGTTCCGGTCGGGACTTGTATTGAAGGGCAAAGACGAGGAGCCAGAGGCCGCCCATGGCGAACAAGCCCCCGATGAGCGTGAGCGCGTTCGGTGAGGCCAGCTTCAGGCTCGGCACGACGACGTAGTAGAAGTCGAACATCCGCACCGAGAACACCCAGCCCCCCAGAGCGGCAAAGACCGCCGGGTTGCGGCGCGAGGCCGGCTGGAGAAGCACGATGAACGGAATGAGGAACTGCGCGAACATGCCCATACCCGCCAGCGTGCTGTACGGCTGGACCGAGCGATCCACAAACCACACCGTGAACTCGGGCAAGTTCCCGCTCCAGGTGATGAGGAATTGGCTGAACGTGAAGTACGCCCATAGCAGGGTGAACGCCAGGGTCAGCACCCCGATGTCGTAGGTGAACTTCTCGTTGATGATGCCCACGAACGGAGCGCGCTTGTGTTGCGTGCCCACGGTCATGCCCGTGAAGGCGAGACCGGCAAGCGCGAAGCCCACCATCAGCCACACCCCGTAGATGGTGCTGAACCAGTGCGCATCGAGGCTCATCAGAACGCTGGTGTAGAAAAAGTTGAGCAGCAGAACGAAGAAGAGCAATCCCGGCGGCGCCCACACGGCTCGCTTGTCGGCGTAGCTCTTGTCCCCGGTGGCGTCTTCCTTGCGTTGGAGCGCCTGAAGCTGGTAGCTCCAGAAGATCATGAACGCGAAGAACCCAAACGTGGTGATGTAGAACACCGTGGGGTTGAGATAGAACGCCTTGTTCTGCAGGATCTTGTCGACCGCCACCACTTCCGGCTTCATCCACTTGTAGATGAGCTTGAGGTTCATGGCGATGGGCAGGAACGCGACCGCCTGAATCACTAGCATGAGCGGCGAACAAGCCGATTCCCAGATGCGAAGCACCGGGCGGCTCCACCGCGCGCGAATGGTGTGGTGCAGCAACATCAGACCGAAGCAGCCGATGGTCATGCCGGACCAGAACATGTAGCCGTAGAGGTAGCTGCGGAGCATGTTTTCCATGCCCGCGCCCATCCCGGTGGCAGCAAAGAGGCCCCCGCCGACCAACAAGAGCAACACCCCAAGGATGGAGTAGTTGGTACCGATCGTATTCTTCGGCGCGGATTCATGCATGGTCGTTTCGGTTTCGCTCATTAGTGGGCGCCTCCTGCGCTATGGTCCTCGCCCTTGCCGTGCTTGCCCGCCGGCTTTTGCTGCGAGGGGAGCGGCGGCGGGTTGTCCACCTTGGCGCGCATATCGGCCGGGAGTGAACTGGCCGGCGCAAACTGACTGTACTGCAGCGTGCGGATGTACGCCACGATCGCCCATCGGTCATTCGGATCCGGCAAGCGGTCGGAGAACGGATACATCGTCCCGAAGCCGTTGGTGATCACGTCGAAGATGTGACCGTCCGGCAGTTCGCGCAGACGATCCGTGTGGTAGCTCGCCACCGGCTGGGCCAGGGTGAGACCGCGCTGAGCGATCATGCCTTCCCCGTCGCCCACCGCGCCGTGGCAGTGCGTACAGAAGATTTGGTACCGCTCCTTGCCTCGGGCGATCAGCTCCTTGGTGACGGCCATCGGGATCTCGCGCACCAACTTGCCGTTGGCGTCGTAACCCGTGCGGACCGGCCGCGTAAGACCGACATCTTCGGTAGCCACGGTGCCCGGCACGTTCGGCCGCGAGCTGAGGCCATCCGCAAAGAAGTCACTCTCGCGGTTCACCTTCGCCTTGGGTTGCAGCCACATATCGCGGTGACAACCGCCGGCCAGCAAGCTCAGCAGAGCCAGTGCCCACAAAGACTTTTTCATTAGTAGCCCTCCGAGGTCATCACGTGCTCCACGCTTTCGGCGCCCATCTCATGCATCAGGCTGGCCACTTGGTCCGGCGCGTAGCGCGGGTCGGTGGCTTCGACGCAAAGGAAGTATCGATCCTGGGAAGCCCGGTGGAACGCTTCGGCGTTGAAGATCGGATGGTGCGGCTTGGGGAGTCCGCAAAGCGCGAACAGCCCACCTACCACGGCAAAGGCCGTGAGCAGGATCGTGCACTCGAACATGACCGGGATAAACATGGGCCAGCTGAAGATCGGCTTGCCCCCGGTGTTGTGCGCGTATTGCCACATGGCCGGCAGCTCGATGCCAATGCGATTGAGCGCGCCCCCGGTGATGGCCTGCAGGCCCATACCCACGACGGCCCCCGTAAGACCGCCCGCCAGCGCACCGTAGTGCAGGCGGAAGTCCTTGAAGTTCATGACATCCGCCAGCCCGTGCACCGGCACCGGTGAATAGGCATCCAGCTTCTTGTAGCCCGCGTTCACCACCGCTTGGGTGGCCGCCAGCAGTTCATCCGCCGTGGCAAACCCAGCGACTGTGCCGTAAGGCTTCGGTGCGGTATCTCGACCGTGACTCATTTTGGGTCTCCGTGCGGCTTAGTGAGCCGGGGCGGCCTCCGGATCCGCGCCGTGTCCGTGACCATGCTCGGCGTGCGCCTCGTGGTCGAGCTGATGCTTCAGCTCCTTGATTTCGAAGATGTTGATCATGGGCAGGAACCGGATGAACAGCAGAAGGAGGAAGACGAACAACCCCATGGTGCCGAAGAACATGGCGAAGTCCCATCCCGTCGGCGTGTAGTAGCCGTAGCTACTGGGCAGGTAGTCGCGGGTGAGCGAGATCGGGATGATCACGTACCGTTCGAACCACATCCCCACGCTGACGCTGGCAGAGACCAGCATGAGCACGGTCAGGTTCTGGCGCATCTTGGGAATCCAGAGGATCTGCGGGATGATGCCGTTGAACAAGATGAGGAGCCAGAACGCCCACGAATACGGAGCCTGCAGGATCTCCCAGCGATTGTGGAAGAGGCTGAGTTCCCAGGGCACGCCACTGTAGATGGCGTAGAAGATTTCCATCGCGTACCCGTAGACCACGATGAGACCCGTCGCCAGCATGACCTTGGCCATCCAGTCGAAGTGCTTCATGGTGACGAAGGCTTCGAGCTTGTACCACTTGCGGATGGGAATCATCAGCGTGATCACCATGGCGAACCCGGCAAACACGGCGCCCGCCACGAAGTACGGCGGGAAGATGGTGACGTTCCAGCCGGGGACGATCCCCATGGCAAAGTCGAACGACACGATGGTGTGCACCGAGAGAACGAGCGGAGTGGAAATCCCGGCCAGGATCAGCGAGGCGTGCTCGTAGCGCACCCAGTCCTTGGCGGAACCCTTCCAACCCATCGAAGCCACCCCGAACGCCACCCGGGCAATCTTGCCCTTGGCGCGGTCGCGGAGCGTCGCGAAGTCAGGGATGAGACCGACGAACCAGAAGAGGATCGAAACGGTCATGTACGTGCTCACCGCAAAGACGTCCCAGACGAGCGGCGAGCGGAAGTTCGGCCACATCCCGAGAACGTTCGGGTAGGGGAACAGCCAGTACGCCACCCACGGGCGGCCGGTGTGCAGGAGCGGGTAGATCCCCGCGCACATAACAGCGAAGATCGTCATCGCTTCTGCGAAGCGGTTGATCGAGTTGCGCCACTTCTGTCGAAGCAGCAGGAGAATGGCGGAGATCAGGGTGCCGGCGTGGCCGATCCCGATCCACCAAACGAAGTTGATGATGTCGAAGCCCCAACCGACCGGCTGGTTGTTCCCCCAAATCCCAATCCCGGTGAAGACCAGGACGGCAATGGAGACCAGCAGGATGTTGACGAACAAGAACCCGATCCCCATAAAGAGGAACCAGGGGCTGTTGTAGCCTTCCGGCGCGGGAATCTTGACGTTCAGCTTGCCGAGCTTAAGGTGATTGATGGCCGGCTGGGTGTGCGTCTTCGGATCGAGGACGATATCGGCGATCGCGGCGTCAATAGACGCCTCTGTATGCTCGCCTTCCAGCAGGCTCTTATCAATGGATGGTTCGTATGCCATTAGGCCTTCACCTCAGGGTTCGGGTTGTGGACGCGTCCGAGATACGTCGTGCGGGGCCGCGTGTTCGTGACCTCCAGCAGGATGTAGTTGCGCTTGCTGGCGCGAGACTTGCTCACGGCCGAGTTCTTGTCGCTCATGTTGCCGAAGACGATGGCCTGCGCGGGGCACGCCTGCTGGCACGCCGTCACGATTTCGCCGTCTTCGACCGGCTTGCCCGCCACCTTGGCGTTGATGCGCTTCTCGTTGATGCGCTGGACGCAGTAGGTGCACTTCTCCATCACCCCGCGGGTGCGGACCGTGACGTCGGGGTTCTGGAGCAGCTTCAGCACCGGCAGGTCGTGCACGGGCTTGGTGAAGTGCAAGAAGTTGAACCGCCGCACCTTGTAGGGGCAGTTGTTGCTACAGTAGCGGGTGCCCACGCAGCGGTTGTAGACCATCTGGTTCAGGCCTTCGCTGCTGTGCACGGTAGCCGCGACCGGGCAGACCGGTTCGCACGGCGCCTGCTCGCACTGCACACAGGCGAGAGGCTGGAAGTAGATCGGCGGGTTGTCGTAGTTCAGGCTGGAGCCGTTCCCCTTGTAGTACCGGTCAATGCGAATCCAGTGCATTTCGCGGCCGCGCATCACTTCGCGCTTGCCTACGGTGGGGATGTTGTTTTCGCTTTGGCAGGCCACCACACAGGCGTTGCAGCCGGTGCAGAGGTTGAGGTCCACCGTCATCGCCCACTGCATGTTTTGGGCGTACAGGTCCTTGAAGTCCGAGCCGTCGTAGAGGTTCAGGTCCTTGCCGTCGCCGCCGGCGTCGGTGCCGCCCGTCGGGGCCGCGCCTGCACCTTCGGAATGCGCATCGGTGTGACCACCTTGGCCTTCCAGGCCGTTGTGCAGCTTGTCGCCGCCGTGTTCGGCCTCCGCGCCACCGCCGTGACCCTTGCTCGCAAAGATCATCGGGTTGGCCTTGTAATCGGCCAGGTTCGCGTGGCGAATGATGTCGCGGTCGGTGTCGATCTCTTCGACTTCGAGCGTGTTGTGGAACTGGGTGTTGGCCAGTTCGTAGCCACCGGAAGTCTTCTCGACCACCGCATCGGCCACGATCCACGGGGATTGGCTGTTGCGGAGCGGATAGATGTTGAACCCGCCGCCGTGCCAGCGGTCGTCACCCTTGTTGCCGACCTTACCGACGCGGGTGCGGCCGTAGCCCATGCGCACCACCACGGTGTCATCGGCCATGCCCAGATTGACGTAAACCGGCATCTCCACCGACTTGCCGCCCACGGTGACCTTCACCATCGGAGCCGGACCCGCGCCCGGGATCAGGCCCAGGTGCTTGTACGGCCCGGCTACGCCGAGTTGAGAGGCGAGCTTGTGCCCCATTTCCACCGCGTTGTCCCAGGTGAGGTTCGTCAGCGGGCGCGGCAGCTCTTGCAGCCAGGGGTTGTTGGAATAAGAACCGTCGTGGATCGCTTGGTCCGGGGCGAAGCGGAGCTCAATGCCCTTTGTCGAAGCGTCCGGGATTGCCGCCATCAGGTTCGGCTTCAGCGCCGGCGGCGCTTCTTGAGTGGACACCGACATCATCACGCCGTTGGCCAGCACGGACCGCCAGGTTTCGCTGTTCGGGTCCATCTGGTGGAACTTCGAAATGGTCTCGAGGTCGTCTTGGGAGCGGTTGTTCAGCGCCTCCATGACTTGCAGGGCCGAGCGGCTTTCGTAAAGCGGCTTGATGAGCGGCTGCTGGATGCTCACCGTGCCATCGAACGCCACGTGATCGCCCCAGGCTTCCAGGTAGTGCGATTGGGGAAGCTGGAACTGGCACTTCTCACCCGTCTCGTCATCGTACAGGCTGAGTTGCGCGGTGAACGGAACCGTGCCGACCAGCGTGCCAAAGTCCAGATCGGCCGGAGCGTCGTAAACCGGATTCACGCCGAGCAGAAGGAGCGTGTGCACCTTGTTGCCCTTGATGGCTTCGGCCAGCGAGCGGATGCTTTCCCCATTGTGGGTCGCCCACGTGGCGCTCGGCCGGAGCGTCACCGTGGTGCCGAGGTTGCCCAGCGCTTCGTTGAGCGCGTAGACCGCCGCTTGCACCGCCGGGGGCAAGTGACCACCGGCCACCACCACACAGCGCCCGCGATGAGCCTGCAGGTCGCGCACCATGGCATCCACCAGTTGGGCATCGGCCCCGGTGGCACCCGGCGCGGTCACGCCCGGCATGCCGAGCTTGGCACCCAAGGCCCGCACCAGCGCGCCCATTTGCGAAGCGCGCACCGGCGAGCGGTGGTCGGCCAGCGCCCCAAACGTCGTTGGGGCACTTTCGAAGGCGTAGAGGCGGCTCATTTCGCCGTCGGGATTCCGCTTCGCGGCAATGTTGCGCGCGTGGGCGGTGGCGCCCGGCAGCTCGTTGAAGACGTCGCAGTCAATGCTGACCACCACGTCGGCGCGGCTAAAGTCGTAGACCGGTCGCACGGCCTGGCCCGTGGCCAGCATTCCTGCCTCGTGCATCAGGTCGCGGTGGCAGGCTTCCCACTGATACCAAGTGGCATTGGGGTGCTTGCCGAGGAAATCTTCAATGGACTTCGCCAGGGCAGGCGAGGTCACGTTCGGCGTGACAATGGCGACGCCGCCGTTCTTCAGCGAGGCGCGAACATTCTTGAGGAAGTTCGGCCAGTTGTCCATATCGCCCTTGTACTTGACCCCATCGAGGCGATCCGGATCGTACAGGCCGTGGATACTGGCGAGTTGCTTGGCATCCAAACCACCCAGACTGGCGGGGTGCTTGGGGTTACCTTCCAGCTTGACCGGACGGCCTTCGTGGCTGCGCACCAGCATGCCGACGACTTCACCGGCGATGCAGGCCGTGGTGGCAAAGTGCTTGCTAATCCCGGAAACCCGGTTCTCGGGGGCTTGCACATAGCCGATGATCTTCTCTTGCGGCATGATGAGCGAGCGGCAGCCCGAACCGGCAATTCCGGCCATGGCCATGGCGCCCCCCATCAGCTTGAGGACATTGCGGCGATCAATCTCGGCGATCGACTTGCGGTGCGGGAACTCGTCCCCTTGCCACACGCGGGCCTCAGGTTCACCCCGATGGTCGGCCGGCCCCTTATAAAAGCGAGACGGCGCGGTCGGTTGTTCTTCGTTCTTCGGTTCGTGGCCCATTAGCGGTGACAGATGTAGCAGTCCTTTAGCTGCGATTTGTTGATCTTGCGCTCTTCGACCAAGCGCACGCCTTCGTGAATCTTGTCCTTGGGAACACGCTGGGGCAAGCCGCTCACCAGCTTCTCTTCCGCCCCGGTCAGCACTTCGCCGGCCGAGATCTTGCGGTAGACCTCAAAGACTTGCTCGCGCGGAGACAGGTTCAGCTCCGGCGAAACGTGGGTCATAAACTTTTCGGGGTTCTGGTGGCACTCCAGACACCAGACCATGTGGAACGCCTGCCCCTTCCAGGTGATCTCCATCTCGTGCACCTGGCCGTGGCAGGTGTTGCAAGAGATGCCGCGAGCGATGTGGATGGCGTGGTTGAAGTAGACAAAGTCCGGCGCGCGGTTGACCAGGTTCCATTCCACCGGGGTGTTGGTGGCCCAGCTGGAGCGAATCGGCTCGATCATCGGGCTGTTCGTCCAGATCTGGCTGTGGCACGTCATACAGACCTCGGTGCTCGGGATGCCCGCACTGGCCGACTTCTCGACACTGGTGTGGCAGAACCGACAGTCAATCCCTAGCTCCTTTGCATGGTGCTTGTGGCTGAACGGGGCCGGCTGATTGATAGGCACCGTCACCTTGGTGTTGGCGGGAGATCGAGAGATCTCACTCACCCCTACCAAGAGGAACGGCACGCCCGCCAGCGCGAAGAGGCTGGCAGTCGCAATTGTGTTTGCCGCGGGTCCAAAGATTTGCGCCATAGTTGCTGCTCTAAATGAATGCTCCTAGATTGCCCGGTCCACCGCTACGACGAGGAAGAACAGGGCGAGATAAACCATCGAATATTTGAAAAGGGACTTGGCTTTCGGCCGGGTCGTGCTGCGAAGCAGACCCAGGCTTTGGGCCAGGAGCCCGACGTTGAGAAGAACCACCAGCCCGAGGGTGATGGAGTTGAATCCGTTGCCGGCCAGCGGAATGATACTGACCACCGCCGTGAGAATGGCGTAAATAACGATCTGCACCGCCGTCACGTGCTCGCCGTGCACCACGGGGAGCATCGGCACCCCGGCCTTGGCGTAGTCGTCCTTGATGAGGATGGCCAGCGCCCAGAAGTGCACCGGCGTCCAGAGGAACACGACGGCAAAGAGAAGCCAAGCGAACCAGTTGAGGTCGCCCGTCACGGCCGCCCAACCCACCAGAGGCGGGAAGGCCCCCGCTGCGCCCCCGATGACAATGTTCTGCCAGGTGCGGCGCTTCAGAAGGAGCGTATAGATAAAGACGTAGAACAGCAGCCCGGCGAAGGCCAGCAGTGCGGCCAGCACGTTGGAAACGGCCGTGATCATCCCGAAGGAGATGACCGTGAGCGCCAAGGCGAAGAGGAAGGCGTTGCCCGAGGAGACGTAGTGGGTGACCGTCGGTCGGCTGGCGGTGCGTTCCATCGCTACGTCGAGATCGCGTTCCACGATCATATTGATCGTGTTGGCGGCGCCCGCCATCATGTAGCCGCCCAGGGCCACACAAATCGTCATGAGGAACGGAGGCCAACCCTGGTTCGCCATCACCATCGCCGCCACGGTCGTGAACAGCAACAGAGAGATGACGCGCGGCTTGGTGAGGGCCACGTAGGCCCGAATCTGAGCGGAAAGCCGCTCACGCGGCGTGAGGCCCGCGAAGGGATCCTCGGTGCTGGGCGTGTATTCCGGGTAGGCCAGCGTGTAGGTGCCCATCTTGACGAAGCTCACCCAGGTGACCAAGGCCAGCAAGAGGTGGCCCATCTGCATCCAGGCCGGGGCGCTCATCAGGAGGTTGGCCAGGCCGAAGAGCATCTGGGCGGTGAGCCCGATGGAAAGATAGCGGCTCCACTGCTGCACGCCCGGCTCCGGACGCGACTTGGAAAGTTGATTGCCCGCCCAGAGCATAAGGGCGAAGAGCGAGGTCGCCAGCAGCGGGTGCGCCACGCCACCCTTGAGAATGGGGCTGGCGGCCGCGCCGATGTGCATATTCAGGCGGTCGGAAAGCGTCTGGGCGGCCTGGAGTTCCGGCCCGTACGCGGTTTTGCCCATGGCGCTGATGGCACCCGTGATGCCGAGCACGAGCTGGGAAACGCCACTGGCCAAGAGCAGCATCAGTGGACCGCGGTCCGGCCGGCGAAGCGGCGCGCCACCCCGGCTGTACCAGTCGGCCAACACGAGCGCCCCCATCAAGAAGTAGTTGTTGACCAGGTGGACGGGCATGAAGATCGCCCGCGCCAGCGACTTATCGTGCACCACCAGCCCTTGGCGCACCAGCACCGCTCCGATGAGCGCACTGATGACACACGCCAGCACCGAGAAGCCAATGGCCCGGCGCATCGGCGAACCCTTCGGCTCCACCCGGCGGGCGGCAATCCAGAGACCACCCAGAAGGAGACCAAGTAACCCGGAGGTGACCCGGTGCGTTAACTCAATGAGAGTCTTGACATTGGACGTATCGGGCAGGATGGCCCCGCCGCAGTTCGGCCAAGAAACCCCGCATCCATCCCCGGAAAGCGAGGCCCGCACCCATGCGCCAAAGAGGATGACCAGCGCCGCGTATACGAGGCTTAGTCTCATCCATGGTCGAAAGTCGGCGCGCGTCACAGGTGGGAAATCCGTCTCCAAGCCCAAGGATGAACGAGTGGACCCCCTTCTGTCAATGTTAAAACGAAGTCCAAGGGGACTTCTGTCAGCGTTTTGTGAAGATGGGAAAACTACACAAAATTATCCAATATTGAACCTAAGAGGCCCCGCTTGTTACATTTGGGTGCCTTTCTAGCCTCGCCCTTGGCTAAAATGCCGCAACATGACTAAGGAAACGCGCGTAAAAAGATGGTTTGCCCTGCTCTCCCTGACGAGTGCGGCCGCTTTGGGACTTAGTGCGCCCGAAATCCGTAGCGTTGGTTCCTTCCAGGTCGTGGTGTTCGATTTGACCAAGGGTGACTACGCCCCGCGCGTGGTGCTGGAAGAACGGCTGGTGAGCGTGCGCGAACTGCTCGGCCCCGAGCCCCCCGCCGCCGCCATCACGGGCACCTTCTTCGCCTGGGAAAACGGCCGCCCCGTGGGCGAGGTGGTGATTGACGGCGATGTGGTGGCGGATGGTGCCCGGGGCAGCGCGATTGGCGTGGATTGGTACGGCCGCGTGCACATTTTTGACACCGAAGTGCGGGGCTGGCAGGATTGGTTCCCCTACCGCTACGGCCTGCGCGCTGGAGTGCGGATTGTGCGGGAAGGCGTGGTGGACCCCAAGCCGTGGACGCAGGGGTTCCGAGACCGTAGCATTTGGGGGTCGGCGGCCCGCACGGCTGTTGGCACGACCCCCGGCGGCAAGCTGGTGATGATGGCGACCCGGAGTTCGGTGACGCTCTCCACCCTTGGCCGGCAGATGACCGCGCTGGGCGTGACCAACGCCGTGGCCCTGGATGGCGGGGGCAGCACCATGCTTTACGCCAAAGACCGCTACTTGATCAGCACCTCACGGCGGCTGAACAACCTCTTCATCGTCGAAGAGAAAAGCCCGCTGGATGACAAGTTCCGCGCCCACCTGCAGCGGCTGGCCCGCAACCAAACGGACGGCGTGGCGAACGGGGTTTCGGGCACCGGAGCCGCGAATCCCTAACCGGGCTGGTATCCTCGGGTCCGCTTGCCGCGTCCTCACCTCGCGATCATCATTCCCGCTTACAACGAGCAAGAGCGACTCGGGCCTACCCTTGCCCGCATCGCGGAATACGCGCGTACCCTGGATTTCGACACTGAGATCTGGGTGGTGAACGACGGTAGCTCCGACGACACCGCGAAGCTGGTGCGGTGCGTGGCCGAAAGCGAGCCCCTGGTGCACCTGCTGGACTGCGAGCAGAACCAGGGCAAAGGCGCGGCCGTGCGCCGGGGCATGCTGGAAATTGACGCCGAGTGGCTGCTGATGAGCGACGCCGACCTGGCCACGCCCATTGAAGAATTGGACAAGCTGTGGCCCCACGTGGGCGAAGCGACCCCCATTGCCATTGGCAGCCGCCCGCTGAAGGAGAGCGAGCTGGAAGTGCGGCAGCCGTGGTACCGCGAGATGATGGGGCGGTGCTTTAACCTTGCCGTGCGAACCCTGGGCATCAAGGGGATTGCGGATACACAGTGCGGGTTTAAGCTCTACCGGCAGGATGTGGCCCGCGACATCTTCTCGCGGAGCAAAATTGACGGCTTTGGGTTCGATTTTGAGGTGCTGATGATTGCCCGCGACCTGGGCTACAACATCGCCGAGGTGCCGATCCGCTGGCAGCACAAGGAAGGCAGCAAAGTGAACCTGCTGCGCGACGGCGTGCGAATGCTGCGCGAACTGATGCTGCTGCGCCTGGCGGGGCGGGCGCGGCGAATTTCCCCCCGGACGAGGGGGCAGTGAATCCCGAAGAATACGAAAAGATGCGCCGACTGGAGGACCACTACTGGTGGTTTGTGGCGCGGCGCACCCTTTGCATCGAACTCTGGCGACGCCACGCCCCCCGGGGCCTGGTGCTGGATGTCGGGTGCGGCACCGGCGCGGTGGCGCAGGAACTGAGCCGCGAAACCGAAGTGGTGGGGCTGGACTTCACCCACCTGGCCCTGCGGCACGCCCAGGGGCGGGGGCTCACCCGCTTGATCCAGGCCGACGGGGCCAAGCTGCCGGTGCGGGATGCGAGCGTGGCCGGGGTGGTGGCGCTAGACATTTTTGAGCACATTGAGGACGATACGGCGGCGTTTGCCGAGGCGGCGCGGGTGCTGCAGCCGGGGGGCGTGCTGGTGCTGAGCGTGCCGGCCTACAAGTGGCTGTGGGGGCCGCACGACGTGGCGTTGCATCATTTTCGGCGGCACACGCGGCGCTCGGTGCGTCGGCAATTGGAGGCGGCGGGGCTGGAACCGGTGCTGGTGTCGTATTCGGTGTTTTGGCTGTTTCCTTTGGTGCTGGCGGAGCGGCTGGTGGGCAAGTTTAGGCGGGGACCGGCGCGGGCAAGCCTGCCCCCGGTGCCGGGTGGCCTGAACCGAGCCCTGGTGGCGCTGATGGCGGCGGAGGGGCGCGCCCTGCGGACAGTGCGCTGGCCGTGGGGGAGCAGCGTGGTGGCGGTGGCCCGGCGACCCGAGTGACCGCGCCGGTTGGCCTAGGCTGATGTTGAAGTGCGCGCGGTACGCCGAGGTATCATTGAAGGCCGCGTGGGGATATAGCTCAGCTGGGAGAGCGCTGCAATCGCACTGCAGAGGCCAGGGGTTCGAATCCCCTTATCTCCACCACACTTTCCTTTCCGGATGGGGCGATTCAACTCATTTCATCTGAATGCAGGAAGCGTTTCGCCGTTGAATGGCCTGACTACTCAACTCTGAGCTGGTAACGCAGCCTCAAGGTCAGCTCTGCAGTAAAGCAACGATCTCTTGCGCTTCTGCCAATGCTAACATCCCAACATCTTCGCCGTTGTATCCCAGCATTTCTGTCGCTTTGCTTTGGCCCCCATTAGTGGACTCTGAACGAGGCTTACTCCAGACTCCAAGTCTTACCTTCGCATAATCTAAAGCTGTCTTCTCAGTATGGTCCTTTAGTGTGCGATCTGCTCCAGCGGCAAGCAAGAGGCGTACACATTCCACTTCGCCCCATTCTGCCGCCAGCATCAAAGGCGTCCGCCCATCATCGTCAGTGGCATCCACCTCAGCTCCCCTACTTAGGAGGATTCGAACCGCAGTGGGGGACCCCCAATCTCCAAATGCTGCCTCGTGAAGAGGTCGACTGCCGTTGGCGAGCAAATTGGGGTCCGCGCCCGCATCAATCAACACGTTGATTGTCTCAGCCACCACCTCAGTAGGGCGACCATTATTGCCGTCACCTTGCCAGCAAGCATAGTGGAGCGGACTCCCATAGCCCGGAAACGACTCATTTGCATCTGCTCCTAGTTCGAGGAGTACTCTCACTGCGTCTGGGTTCATATAAACCCCCGAAGCGACAATGAGCTTTCTCTGGATTGTCGTACGATCCGCTCTCTTGGCAAGAAATCGAAGTACTGATAAATTGTTTTCATCAATCGCTCGATCGAAGATATCGAAGCCAAAGTCGTTCTGACCTAAACTCACTCCCTTTAAATACAAGTACTCGACAACTTCCAGGCCCTGGGCCTCAGAGAGCACGTTGGTTCCGTTCAGCTCAAAATCCGCTGGAAATCCTGCCTCGACTATGAGCTTTACGCATTCCAGACTGCCGGACGCCGATGCAGCAAACAGAGGGACTCCTTGGTGAACACTACCGGGCAAATACTTGAGATACCCAGGCACCACATCATGGCCAAAGATATTGGAAAAGGAAGCTCCAAAGGAGTTTGAGTTAGAGGACGCCGGCACAATTGGCCCTACTTCCGCCCCTCGCTCGATAAGAATCGCCAGCCGCTGCGGGTCCCCAATCGCGCTCGCTTCGTAAACGCAAGATCTTCCATTAGGCGCGCACTCATTTGGGTCTCCACCGGAATCCAGTAGCAACTTGAGGATTTCCACGTTCCCGCCACCCCAGCCATAGAATGGGTGGCCGGGCTCAAGCGCGTCTCGTTCGGCTTGTGTCATTGGGTAATCGGTCCCGCCCCCGCTGGCATACCATGTCGCGCTAACCTCTACTGCAGACAAGGCAAACAAGTCGCCTCCATGCTCCAAAAGCAACTGCACGATCTCAACATTGCTTCTCGGGGCAGCCACTGCAACCATTAGGGCTGTAACATCAGCGAAAAACAACCCGTGGACACTTTCCGCCGCAAGTCGCCAATTCGGATCAGCTCCTTGACTCAAGAGTTGCCTCACGCCGGAGACATCCCCTCGACGAATCGCATCGACCAGGCTCTTGCTCATGGAGTTATGGTAACCGATTCGTTGCGTTGCAGTGCGCTTGCAACTCCTGCAAGCAACCTAGAGTCTCGCATGCGCGCTGTCAGTTTCCCAAATCCCCTTATCTCCACCATTCCGGGTTCACTTTTCCTTTTTGGGGCATGACGATGCCCGCGGTCGCGCGGTATTTGGCCTTCAACGGTGAGCGCGATGCTCCTAATCGTGGAAGTACTGATGTGGCATCCACTGGTACTCAGTTTTGCCATCCGAAAATCTCGTGTGGCCACCTATATCATCCAAGTGCTCTGCATCCACGCGGGCTAATGAGTCTACGAACTCCTCGAAGTTGCCTCCCCGCTCGCTGAACACATAGCCATCATGGTCGAATGTATAGACCTTGCCTCGGCTTTCGCCGACCAGCGGCACCAGGAAGTAGTTGCCAGATTGGGGGATTTCGCCGACCACCACATAGTTTGAAATCCAATCGGGAAGGGTCTCCTGATCTTCTTCGTCGAGATCATCGAACCAGCTCTCAGCCCCGTCGCGGAACTCGGCCCATTCATCCGGGGGAGCGATGTAATAGGCGGACGCCTTGCCGCTCCACTTGCCCTCGATGGAGTCTCGGAACAGGCGCACGCTGCCATAGCGTTCATAGAACGCGAGGAGATGCGGAAGGTCGCCAACCTGCTGGCGCAGATCGGCCAGCGCGTTGGCGTCCAGGCCCGGAGTCACCTCCTGATCGATATGCGCGATGTGTTCGCCGGCATTGGGCTTGTCACCCGCCGCCTCGCAGACAAAGCGGGGGTTACGGTGTTGAAGTAATTCCTGCAGTTGCTGAAACATGGGACTCCCTTAGGTGCTGTACTCCTGAGTGATTCGAATTATGCGCCTTTCGGATTCCCGAGCGCTAGCCGCCCCTTTCGCCGACTTGAGTCGGAGAGTTCGCGTCCCCCGGCAGCCGTCCGCCGCAGTCGGCGGGGAGGCCGGCGTGCATTTTGACCTAACGCGTACACAATGCAACTGGCTCTCGTGACTCCGTTAACGATATTGCCTAGTTGCCAGATAAAAATCTGCTTGGTCTTTACAATATTAGTCTCGCAATGCTCGTGCAATCATCTCGTCAGCCTCCGAGAGTATCGCCATTGCTGTCTCAAGCTCTGATATCAACTGTTCCAAGACTCGAGACACCCTTCTCTTGGCCTGACTTAGAGCCCGAACAAGTGGAGGCGTATCATCTACAATTTCTTTAAATGAGTGGAGAGTCTCAGCAACATAGCTCAGCTTTTCTCGGAGACCACTAACGGTAACACGCGTTTGTCGCATATCTTCAACATCAAGTTTTCCGTCACTTAGATCAACCGATATGCCAATTCCGCGGATGAATGCCCCGAATCCCTCAGAAGCGGCAATTCCAAACTGCTCTACTTCAGGATCCATTCGCGCAGCATACAAATTCATATCTTGAGCAGTACGTAACAATATTTTCTTTGCTTCCTCGCGAGCTGAAGTCTGGCTCATACCTCCGCCTCCAAAGTTCTTCAGAACTTCCACTTCAGAAGTTCTTAAATCTATTTTATTATTTAGAGACCTAGTAGCTTGATCGATTCTCAAGGTGATCTCTTCCAGGTCCTTCATACTCTCACCAAAAATTTCTAGTGCATCAAGAATCCCCTCATCAGAACTTGGTTCACCCACTTGGTCTGGAGAGTACGCCAGAACCGAGTCATCCGCTTTAGGCAACGCTTGCGATTTCGCTTCCCCTTTTGAACCCAAGCGTTCTTGCATGACATTTGCCAGATGTACACGCACCATCTGTTCGAACTGTTCCGTAGATTCAAATTCGGTATACAATACGCCTTGCTTGCTTGCCTCGGTCTTGAATTCTTTCACTAACCGCAGTTGCTCGGCATCGATCTGATTCGGTGAAATTGGGGCATCCTTGAAATACATCATAATTTCGACTAAACTCCTATCCGTTTTCATCTGTCGTACGGCCTCCAAGAACTCCTCTTGCGTGCCGGACGAAGCCCGAGCCGTTGGTGAACCGAATCGACACCACATGATGCCAATGAAAATATCGTACTCACCCGCAATTTGTGTGTTGATTACTTCCTGAGCGTCAGCACCGATTCCTGGGTGAACATCAGTTTCCCAGCGCACTAGCTCCAAGCGGAAGCCCAGACCCTGGCCCCAAGTCTTATTCGTCTCTTTGATTACCTCTTCCAAGCGCACCCGCTCATTTTTGACATCGCTTGGTGACGCTACGAAGACTCTGTATTCTTGAACTGTTCTGGCCATTAAACTACACCTTCATATTGCTTCAGGATTTCTTGGCTGGCAGCGATCACCATTTGTTGCCCCACATCCGGTCTGAACTATACCCAGCCTTTCTACGTTCAGTTTGCTGAAAGCTTGTGGCATGGTACGAGAGTAGTTCGGCCGGGTGTGATGAGGAAGTAGCAGATACACCTGATGTCGTAATTCACCTTTACACCCGCCACCCAGTAAACTCCCGGCGTGGCCGAGGACCGACTTGACGTCATTGCGCACACCACCGCGCTCACCCACGCCAAGCCCGCGTGGCTCCGCCAGCGCCTGGAGTGGTTCCAAGACCAAAAGTTTGGGCTGCTGCTGCACTGGGGCCCCTACTCGCTGTGGGATTGCTGTGAATCCTGGCCCCTTTCCCCCGGCGACGACTGGGCGCGCAACGACAACATGGAGTGCTGGACCAGCCGGGGCAAGGACCTCGCCCGGTTCCAGCGCGATTACTGGGCGCTCAACCGCGAGTTCCACCCCCACCGCTACGACCCCGAAGCCTGGGCCGAAGCCGTGGCCGACGCGGGCATCCGCTACGTCTCTCTCACCGCCAAGCACCACGACGGCTTTTGCATGTGGGACACGCAAGAAACCGACTACAAAATCACCGGCCCGGAGAGCCCCTACCCGGTGGATGTCTACAAGGGGTTTTGCGAGGCCATGCAGCGGCGCGGGCTCGGGATTTCGGTGTACTTCTCCAAGGCGGATTGGCACTCCCCCGCCTACTGGTCGCCCGATGCCCCGGTGACCACGCGCCAGGCCAACACACGCGGCACCCCGCAGTGGGACGAATTTGTGCGGTTTACGCACGCCCAAATCCGTGAGCTGATGACCGGCTACGGCCCGGTGGACGTGCTGTGGCTGGATGCGGGCTGGGTGAAGACCGAGAGCGGCGAGGACATTGACATGCCCGGAATGATTGGCATGGCGCGCGAGCTGCAGCCCGGCCTGATTGTGGCCAACCGCACGGTGGGCGACGAATTTGAAGACTTCATCACCCCTGAACACCAGATCCCCGATGCGCCCCTGGACCAGCCGTGGGAGAGCTGCCTGTGCATGGGCACAAGCTGGAAGTATGCGGGGCCGGAAGTGTTCCGGCCGGTGGGCGAGATCCTGCGGATGCTGATTGAGATCGTCTCGAAAGGGGGGAATTTCTTGATCGGGTTTGGCCCGACGCCGGAGGGCGAGTTCCCTGAGGGGGCGCGGGAGCGGCTCCGGGAGATTGGCGCGTGGATGCGGGTGAACGGGGAGGCGATTTACGGTTCGCGGGCCATTGCCCCCTACGGCGAGGAGGGCGTGCGGTTTACGCAGCGGGAGGGGCAGTGCTTTGCCTTTTTGTGCGATGAAGGGGCGGACCGGCTGCGAGCGTTGCGGCCTGCGTTGGGGGCGGAATTGAGGCTGCTAGGGTGCGAGGCGCCGGTGCCGTGGCGCGAGGAAGACGGGGCGTGCGTGTTTGCCCTGCCGGCGGGGGCGGAGGAGCTTCCCCGCCCGATGGTGTTGGCGTTTGAGCTTTGAGAGTTCAATCTTCATCCGCTGGAGTCAGCGGATGGTGTTGCCACTGGCAGTATTGGAATAGCTCTTGCTCGGGCTGACCTGAGGCGGCGTAGCCGTGCCCATGGGGTACCGGGAAGGAGAACTCCTGCTCCAAGAAGCCCCTAGATGCGAGGATGTGAGTATAGGCCGCGAGGGGGCCATACGCGTAGATGACGTTGTGGCGGTCGTAGACGAGAAGACCTTCATTGTTCGGCGTTCCGATCCAAATGTGGTGCCGACCATCACCCTCAAAGAAGTCCCGGAACTTGAGGAGGAAGTCTTCGAGTTGCTTGTGGGATTCAAAGAGCGGGGACTGGTATCGCCCTTGGTCTGCTTCGGTTTTTGAGACCAAGAGGACATACAGCACATAGAACTCTTGGGTTGGAAAAGTCTTCGCGAGCGCGAGAAGCAGATCCACATGATTCCGAGATGGCCCAATGATCAGCCTCTCGCGGTTGCCAGCCGGCACGCGATAGTAAACGTTGCCGTAGTCGTGCGGCGCTCCTTCGATGTTCACGTCGTACGACATGAACTTACTCGGCTTATCCACAAATTCCGCCATTTGGTGAAATCACTCCACAATCTTCCCGTCGCGCCAGCGGAAGCTGACCTCGCGGCCACCCCGCACCCGCAGCCCGCGCACCGACCCCTCGGCCGCCCACGCCCGGGGCAGCGCCGGCAGAAACTGCGTCTCCCCATCGTGGCTCTGCACCAGCATCTCCGCGATGCCCGCCGTCACCCCAAAGTTGCCGTCAATCTGGAACGGCGGGTGCGCGCAAAACAGGTTGGGATACACCCCGCCGCCGGTGCTGTAATCGAAGCCCTGCTCGCCCGTGGGGCGTGAATAGTTGCGCAGGAGCTTGTACGCCCGCTCGCCATCCTGCAGGCGCGCCCAGAAGCACACCTTCCACGCCAATGACCAGCCGGTGCCGGCGTCACCACGCCCTTCCAGCGTCTTGCGGGCGGCGGTGGCCAGGTCTGGGGTGCGGCGCGGCGAAATCTGGTTGCCCGGGTGCAAACCGTAGAGGTGCGAGACGTGGCGGTGGGTCGGCTCGGGTTCCTCGTAGGGTTCCAGCCACTCCTGCAGGCGTCCATCCGGGCCGATCTGGTGAGGGGCCAGGCGGGCCAGCGTGGCCTCCAGTTGCTGCTGGAACTCCGCATCCACGCCCAGGGTGCGCGCGGCCTCGCGGGTGTTGGTAAAGAGCTCCCGCACAATCTGCTGGTCCATGGTCGGGCCCATCACGGTGTTCAGGTTCCGCCCGTTCAGGCGGTAGCTGTTCTCGGGGCTGTTGCTGGGGGCTGTCACCAGCCACTTGTTCCGTGGCTCTTCAATCAGCATGGCCAAAAAGAACTCGCTGGCCCCCTTCAGCACCGGATAGATTTCGCGGAGGGTGCGGGGGTTGGGGTTAAAGGCGTAATGCTCCCACAGATGGCCGCACAGCCACGCCCCGCCGGTGCAGGTGGAGCCCCAACTGGCGCCCTCGCCGGGGGAGGTGAAGTTCCAGGGGTTGGTAATCACGTGGGCCACCCACCCCGGCGCGTTGTAATAGGCGCGGGCGGTCTTGGCCCCGTTGGTGGGCAGCCCCGCGATGAACCGCACCAGGGGGCGCGCGCAATCAGCCAGGCCGGTTGTTTCCGCCAACCAGTAGTTCATCTGCAGGTTGATGTTGATGTGGAAATCGCCATTCCAGGGGGTTTGCAGCTCTTCCGCCCAGATGCCCTGGAGGTTGGCGGGCAACGGGCTATCCGGGCGCGAGGAGGAGATGAGGAGATACCGCCCGTAGTGGAAGATCAACGCATCGTAAGCCGGGTCGGCTTCGCCCAGCGCCACGCGCCGGGTGCGCCGCGGGGTGGGCAGGGCGCTGAGGGCGGTGGTGGGCAGCACCAGCTCGCACCGTCGGTAGAACTCTTGGTGGTCGCGCTCGTGGCGGCGGCGGAGTTCGGCAAAGCCCTGCTTGGCACCGGTTTCGACGTGCCGCTGCGTGCGGGTCGCGAAATCCGGATCGAACATGCTGGTGCCCGCCGAGAAGATGAGCAGCACCTGTCGCCCCGCCGGGATGGAGATTTGGCCATCTTGCGGCGTCACCACCCGGCCATCCACCACCGCGCGCAGGCGGGCTTCGTAGCGCACGCCGTCTTGCCCGGGGAAGCCGCTGGCTAAGGCCCCGAACATGCGCAGATCCGGCCCGCCCGCCAGCACGGTGGCGCGCTCGGGGCGGCGGAGGGAGACGGCCATACGAATGGGCTGGCTGGCCGTGATGCGGGAGACCACCACCTGGCCGGGGGCAGAGACGAAGGTTTCGCGCTCGATGCGGACCCCGTTCTGGGTGTAGGCCACGCGGGCGGAAGCGCGGTCCAGGTCCAGCGTGCGGGTGTAATCCGTGGCGGCGCCCCGGGGGAGTTCGATCACCATATCGCCCAGGGTTTGGTAGCACCCGAACGGGACATCCTCGCCGTTGCCGTGCCCAGAACCCGCGCCCTTGGCCACAAATTCGCGCTGCAGGATCTCTTGCGCGGCGGCGTTGTCTCCGGCCAGGAGCCGCTCACGGATGGCGCCGAGGAACTGGTGGGCGTTTTCGCGGTCGGCATCGTGCGGCGAACCTGACCACATGGTGGATTCGTTGAGGACGATGCGCTCGGTTTCCACCCCGCCGAAGACCATGGCGCCCAGACGGCCGTTGCCCAGCGGCAGGCTTTCGGTGAAGTGCGCGGCCGGTTGCTCGAAGAAGAGGCTGTGGGCGGGGTTGAGCGCCGCGACCGAGAGCGCCAGCGGAGTGAGCATGGTGGGGACTCTACCCAGTGTGCCGGGGGCGGGAGGGGTGGATTTGTTGGTTACAATGAGGGGGTGAGGTCCGGCAACAGCATCAAGGAGTGTAAGTGGTGAAACGCGGACCTCGGAAGAAGTGGCTAGTGTGGACGCTCGTTGGCGTCGCACTCGCCGTTCCCGCTCTTGTCATCCTTTTACTCACGACATTTGCCAGCATGAACTTGCCCAAGTTCGTGACTTCGCGAGTGACGCAGTTTCAATACGACCAGGCGATCAAGGAGTTGCCTGCTGCCGAAGCCGAAGCGGTAAAGCTTGGTCTTCCCCTGGTGGGGGCGGACATGTTGCCCAAGCCGCCTGTACGCCCGGAGGAAAACGCAGCGCCGATTCTCAGAGAAGCCTTCAAGGCTATGGAGACTGCGGCCGCCCTGGATCAGGATTGGCACTACCACATCAACATTGCTCTGGCCGAGCCAACCCCCGAAAGAACCGAGACCGCCACGGTGGCGATTGGCAGGGTTTCCCCGGCGCTTGACCTCGCCGTGAAGGCCTCTCGGCGACCTCGCATTGATTTCGAAAGGCCCTGGCTCACCGAGTATCCCACTTCGGTCAAGTTCCCTGAATCCTCGCAGACCAAGCAGCTCATCCTAGGCTTGGCCAGCCGCGGCATATGGCGCACAAAGCTCGGCCAAACCGAATTGGCAGCGGAAGATTTTCGTGCTGGCCTTGCGCTGGCAAGGTTCGCCGGCGAGGAACCAACTCTGATCTTTGCCTTCGTGCAATTAGCTTACGAGTCTTTCATATACTTCGCAATCCAGTCTGCCCTTTCATTTCGCCCCGAGGATGTTGAATTCATCAGTCGCCTAGACCAGATCGCAGCCGAGTACTCCAGCTCCCCCATAGACATGTTCAAGGCCCTGCGAGGGGATGCCTATATGGGAATCGCCTCCGCCGAACTCCAGCATGGTTCTCGCCATCGCTATGCGGAATTGAAACGAGATACGACCGGACGCGTGGTGCTAGACGGCAAGCTCGACCCGGCCTCCCACAAGCTCTACTTAGGGTCGCGCACGCGTGTCCTACAAGCTTGGAATGAAGCCTACCGAGAGGCAGGCTCCATCAAAGACCCTATACTTCAGGCCGAGCGTCTGACGAAAATCTTTGACTGGCATAGCCGGGATGGCGACCGCACCCGATTGCACAATGTCATTGTTCTTCCCATCGTAAATCCTGGCTCGGGGAACATTGCCGAGCAGCCCGTCCGCTGGCAAGCCCTGCGGGGTTTGCTTGCCGCTTTAAGGTTCCGAGCGACTCAAGGCCGTGCTCCGAACTCCCTCGAAGAAGCCGGATTTCGTGAAGTCGATCGATTCGCCGATGCGCCATTTCGGTTTAAGGTCAATGGCGATGCCATTGTGGTCTACAGCGTTGGGCGAGACCGGGTGGATCACAACGCGCAAGAGAGGGTGGAAGATGCCCAGGGCGAGAGGATTGGCGGGGATGTGGTGGCACGTGTGCCTCGTAAAGTCACGGTGCCTGAGCGTGCTTCCTTGGCAAAGGATAAGCCGCAATCGCGATAAGTTGGCGTTACAATGCATGCATGAGGAAGCGGAAGCTGGCCGTGGCTTTGGGCATCGTCACATTTGCGGGCCTGGCGGCTTTCGCGATTTCCGCGAATCGAATTCGAGGATCTTACGAGCGAGCAGCGGCTGAACTACCGGCGGCCCAGGCGGAAGCGAGGAGGCTCGGCTTTGTTTTAAGCGGCAAGGAGCTCATGCCGCCAAAGAAGGTAATGCCAGAAGACAATGCCGCGCCCTTGCTGAGAGCCGCCCATGCAAACTTCAAGTCCATTGCGGATCAATCCTATTCGCTGGAACAAGAGTTGATCGCGGCATTAGTCGAACCGACCCCTGAAAACCTCCGGGCAGCAGACGAGGCATGGGCCATTTACGAACCCCTACTGACGCTTGCGAAACAGGCTACAGATAAACCTGAATGCGACTTCGAACGCCCGTGGGATACCAAGTTTGTGTGGGAGATTGACCAGGGCGAACTACGTACAATGCACACGCTCATTAGGCTACTTTGCATACGTGCGAACTACCAGCTCAAGGAAGGACAAGTCGAGGCTGCTCTGGATAGCTTTCGGCAAGCGATAAAGCTCGTCGAGCACGCTGAGAGTGATCGAAATGAGTACGGCGCATGGATGCGCGACAAATTTGGCGCCACGATCTTATCAGAATTGGCGTATGCCATTTCACAGATGCCGAACGACAGCGACTTCTTACGGCAGATCGAATCGCTAACTAAAATCGTTCATGGAGCACTACTGACCCCTCACAAGGCCATTCGATTGGATTTGCTGCGCGACTTACAGCTTCCCTACTTTTCAGCCGGCGACCTACTGAGACTCAGCCTCAGTTCTTACGACCGAAAAGATTTTCTCCAAACACTAGATACATCGGCGAGAGAAAGGTATCTAGAACCGCCATTCGTTTCGAGAGACATCCGAATTGCGGCCTACCAAGCGAGGGTGCTGCAGCTGTATATCGACATCGCATCACTTCACACCAAATCACAAACCCCGAAGGAAACGAGTGCCGGCATGAAGGCTTTATACGACAATCTCGTCAGCAATGAAGATCCATCCTTTCGCCTTCTGCAGTTTTCCATGACATACACTGCCCACTCATTCCCCTCGTTTAACTTCACCGACGCTTACTACCGTGTGATGCGAGCCTTATTAGCAGTGTTGATATATCGGAACACTTACGGTCGCTACCCTGTAACCCTTAAAGAAACTGGTTGCGACACGCTCGACCCCGCAACTCTTGGAGAGCTAAGAATGCGGGTCAGCGGCGATGAAGTCCGAGTTTACAGCGCAGGCCGCGACGGAGAGTACGGTGACAGCCGCGTTGCCGGAGAATCTATTTTACGTCATTCATATAGCGACGACATTGTTGCCATCTACCCGCGCAAGCGCACCACGAGAAACTGAACGCCTGCGGGGCCTGGGGGTGCAATTGCTAGCGACGCTACCAGTCTGCGTCCTGTGCGATACAATGAGGGGATGCGCAAGCCGAAGTTGGTCGTGGCTTTGGGCTTAGCAGGGCTGGCGGCGCTGATTGCCCTGGCGGTTTACCGGAACCCGACCCGGCTGGCATTCGAGCGGGCAGCGGCTGATTTACCCGCGGCGGAAGCAGAGGCCCGGCGCTTAGGATTGCCCCTGACTAGCGCCGACTTGAGACCGAAGACGCCCATCATGCCAAGTGAGAACGCTGCGCCCTTGATCCGAAGCGCGGGGACGGATTTTGAGACCCTAACCAAGGGTCATCCGATCTGGAATCAGTTATACGTCAGAGGAGTTTCGAGACTTGCCCCGGAAAAGCGGAGCCAGTTGGAATCGCTTTTCGCATCTGTCGGTACCATACTTGATGTCGCGATCCAGGCTTCTGAAAGGCCCGTTTGCGACTTTGAACGTCCGTGGGATACCAAGCCCATGTGGGAAATCCACTTTCCTGAACACGCCCAACTTAAGAGGCTCACTTCCGCCCTGAGAAATCGTGGACTATGGCTCATGGAAAAGGGTGACGTTTCAGGCGCAATTCGTGACTTCCGCGCGGCTTTGGCCCTTGCTCGCTTTGCGGGTAGCGATCGAGATGCTTTTGGATCACTCCTCCAAGTGAATTTGGAAACGAATGGAATCATCGCCATCGAGCAGGCCGCAACACTTCGCCCCCGCGACGCTGCGTTCATTGATCAGCTTGATGCGCTCTTAGCGGAAATGGAGTCGCACCCCGCCCGAAATCAACGGATTCTAGGAGCCGAGGTTGTCAATTCATTATTGATGGTCAACTACCCCCCGGATAAGTTGGCCAGCGCAACTTTCAATCAGCAAGGCTCAGGTGGGCTTGAAGGTCAGCTTCTGGCTCTTCAGTACTCGACATTCTTGGCCCCTACCGTAGTTCCGCCTGGTATTCGGAGAGACGCCTACCGCGCAAGAGCGCTTCGCTTTTGGAGTCGATACATCTCTAGCATTACGAGTGCGGACACCAGTTTGCGGGCCAACGCGCTGATTGGCCCCACTCTTAGTCAACTCGATTCCGCCGATGAGCCAACCCTTAGGCTTCTGCAACATAGCTCTCCAATCACGAAACTTTCGCACAAGACGTATTTCGCACTTGAGGCCAAGGTTCGGACCACCAAAGCGCTCCTTGCCGTCCTCATGTATCGCAACCAGCACGGTAGATATCCAACCTCTCTCGCCAGCCTCACGAGCAACACAGACGACCCGTTCTCATTCAGCAAGCTCGGCTACCGTGTGAGTGGAGAGGAGGTACGTGTTTACAGCGTTGGCCGAGACGAGATGAGCAACGACGGTCGGCTTCTCTCCGAACGTCGTTGGTACTTACCCCGGGGTAGCGATATCGTTTCTCTCTATCCTTATCGCTCGCAATTGGGCGATTGAGATGATCTACTAGGGACGAATGCTAGTCAACCTCGTCGAAAATCTACGAGCTTCCGGGGCTTGATCGGCGAAGACGAGTGCCGCAGCGAATCGATCAGCGGAGTGCGCATGGCGGAGTACCGCTTCCAGAAGCCAGTAACCTGACGTTGCGATTTAGCGAATCCTGCCAACTTTGCGTTACAATACAGGCATGAAGCTTGGCATTTCCGGTGTCATTGGCCTGGCCGCGCTCCTTATGGCGGGGTGCAACAACCCCACGCTGGCCGCCTTTGAGAGGGCCGCCGCCGAACTCCCTGCCGCCGAGGCCGCCGCCAAGCAGCTCGGCCTCCCCCTCACCGGCGCGGACCTGATGCCCAAGACGCCCGTGCGCCCGGAGGACAACGCCGCCCCGCTCATCCTAGAAGCCGGCAAGGCATACCGCCTGGCCGGGAGCCAAAGTCGCGGCTGGGAGCAATCCCTCGGTCAGGCCTTCGCGGACCCCACCCCTGCCAACCTCGCCAAGGCCCAGGCCACCCTTCAGCCCTTTAATTCCGCCCTAGACCAAGCTGTGCTTGCCGCCGCGAAACCGCAAGTCGATTTCGGGCACGATTGGGATTCGGACGAGCCCTGGAACTTAACCTTCCCCGAATACTCCGAGGGCAAAAACCTGGTGAAGGGCCTTTCCTATCGGGCTCAGTTGCGCACCCGGCGGGGTGACACCGCCGGCGCCCTCAGCGACCTCCAGGCGGCGGCCGCCATGGGGCGATTTATGGGTTCCGAGCCAACTCTCATTGGGGGTCTGGTGCGCGTGGCCATTGATGCCCTCGTGGTTCGGTCCATGGAATATGCCATTACGATCCGGGCCGGGGACATGAGTTTCCTCCAAGACCTGGATGCGCTCGCCGCCCCGCATGCGGCCGAATCGGTGGACTTACTGCACGCCCTGCGCGGCGAAATTGTCTTTAACGTCACGGCGGCGAGTGCCCCGGCGGAGCGGCTTTTGCCCATGGCGAGCGGGAGCGTGGATGAAGCCGATGCCGAAGGCCTGGCCAACCAAGCCGATTGGAAGCGGCGCTTGGCCCCGGCGGGTGTGCCCGAATCGGTGCGGACCGAAGCCTTCCGGGCGCGGGCCCTGCAACCGTGGGTGGAACTCTATGCCGACCCCGAGGTCCGCAAGGACCCCATGGCTCTGGTCCGGCGGATGGAAGACCTGGACCAGCGGCTGAGCAACGACCCCGACCCGACCCTGGCCGTGCACCAGATTCTCTTTCCGGTGTTGGCGGGGGCGGGCGATGCCCTGGTGACCGGACGCACCCGGTGGCAGGCCGTGCGCGGGCTGATGGCGGTGCTGAGGTTCAAGGGGGCGCAGGGGCGGTACCCGGCGAGTCTTGCTGAGGCGGGCTTTACGGACGTGGATCCGTTTACGGGGCAGGCATTTCACCTTAAGGTGGAAGGCGAGACTGTGCGGGTGTATAGCGTGGGGCCGGATGGCGTGGACAACGGCGGGGAGGAGCGGGTGAACACCGCGCCCGATGCCCCCCGGCAGATGGACATCGTCAGCATGTTCCCGCGCCGCTTGAATGCCCCGCCGAAGTAGCACCGTTGTTCCATCATTAGCTTAAGATGCCGCTTGTACCGAAGCAGCCTTGGTCCCTACGCGAACTCGAGCGCGACGTAGATGAAGCGCTCTACTGGATTTGGGATCCCATTGGGATTAAGGACTCGAAAGGACCGCGCGGGGAGTATTGGGCTTACGTACCGCATGTCTTTAAGCTCCTCCAGGCCGAGAAACCGGAGGAGGATATACGCGACGACATCCTGCAGTATCTGATTGACGTGGAAGAGAATTTCATCTCAGTGCCCGGCAACAAGCCTGCGACTCTCGATCGACTGCTGGAAGTGCGGCGCGCTCATCTGCAGTGGCAAGACTAGCGAAACGCTAGCGTGGCCAGGGGCAGATTATGCAACTAACGTGTCCAGTACAATGCATGGATGCCGGTGATTCCCACCCATAATGATTTCGAAACGGCCCTCCTGCGGGCCGTAGACGAGGTGCTGTATTACGTCTGGGACCCGATTGGCATCAACGATGAGCCAATGGCGCGGAGTGAATACTACGACTACGTCCCTCGTGTTTTCGAGATTCTATGTTCGGCGTTACCCGTAGATGTGGCGTTTGTCGAAATCATGGTGTATCTCACGTATGTCGAGAAGGAACTCATCGGCATGGGAGGCAACAAGCATGAGGCGATTGATCGTTTGATCACGTTTAAGGTTCACCTACAAGAGAGAGAATCAGAGGGCTACCTGATTGGCCCCTCTGGCACAGTCTTCTGATTTGAAAGTAGAGGCCGCAGAATTTCTAATTTACGATCAAGTCTTTCGAATCGATCCGATAATTCTGCAGGAGGGCCTTGCCGCCCGAGATGTGGAACACAAACTCTTCGGTGCCCTTGCCCTTCTCAAAGGTGGTTTGGTAAGTCAGTTCCACCGTCTTGCGGCCGTTCATGGTTCGGACATAGAAGCCATAGGGTTTGGCATCCGTTACCTTGCCCAACTTCGTCCGCACGGCGCCCACGTACTCGGAGAAGTTCTTCTCGGTCTCGGCCTTTTGGAACGCGGAATCCGACGCCGCGTAGAGCTCCTTGAACTTACTGTCATTGAACTGACGGTGATACTCAGTCACGGCGGCCTCGGCTTGAGCCTTGCCTTTCATCAGCCCCCCACAACCGGCGAGCCACAAAGCACCCACCGCCATACCAACCCCCGCGATTCGAATCCAAGCCACGTTACGCATTGTGATCACTCCGAGAGGTAGATTTGTACCCGAAATCCCAAGAAAGTTGCAAACCCGGGCGACGAGCTCCCGTTGTTACGGACCAAGCTTGCCAACGACGGCGAATCCCTTGTCGCTGAGCTCAAGAATCTCCAGACTGAGGGGGTAGTCCGCATCGTGATACTGGTTCACAGCCCCTTGAGCGATTCTTGCGAGTAGATCCTCGTCTTCCGCAGGCACAATGAGGATGTAGTCGATCGCTGGGACAACGACTCTTACTGGCCAAGCAAACTCTTCACGTATCCGTCTTCTGAATACGGATGTCATACAAAGGCTTGCCTTAAGCGTCCACTCCTCCACACTCAAATATGCAAACCGGCGCCCCGCAATGGGCACAAACTCGATTCTGGCTTCACCCATGAGTTCACCCATGTTTGCCGAGGCCTTCATCACCATCTCTTCTGCACTTACCTGCCAATCGTTAAAGTCATCAGGGGTTACCCATCGTCTGGACTCGATTTCCGGCAGTTCGCAGAAGTATAGCAAGCCCAGTTCGATAGTCAACGAATATCCGAATGGCCCCAATTCGTCCCAGTGCGGATCATTCAGTTCAGACCTGGGCTTGAGTGTGAAACGAAGTCGCTTTTGAGCGTCTTCCCAGGTGAGGCGAGTCAGGGTTGCTCCTCCGACAATATTCCGGACGAAGCTGGCGACAAGTTCCGGATCAGGATGACGCTTCCATTCGTGCACCAGATCGTCCAACAGGATAGTCGCCTTGACCTTCTCGTTGAAGACGAGATGGTACGTAGCATCAGCGTTCTTCGAGTAGAAAATACCAAGCCGCTGGAGCTCGGATTCAAAGAGGGCCGCGACCTTCTTGTAGGCTCCAAACTTCATCTCTGAGGACCCGATCTGGTCGCTGAATCAACCACCATTACCCTGCGCTCCCCCCAATGGTCGCGAAGTGCCGCACCCCCTCGTCACTGATCTTGAAGATCTCCCGGCTCAGGGGTAAGTCCACCCGCTCGTACTCGCGCATGGCGGCCCCGGCCGCGCGGTTCAACAAGTCTTCATCATCCGCAGGAACGATAAACATATAGTCATCCGCCGGCACCAGCGTGTACACCGGCCACGTAAACTCGGCCTTCATCCGCCGCGCAAACTCCTCCGTTAGCATCAGGCTGGCCTTGAGGTTCGTTTCCTCCGTCCCCAAGATGGCAATACGCCGCGTGTCCACATCAATAAAGTCCACCTCCGCTTGCCGCATTTTCTCATTCATATGCTGCATGGCCAGCGCGCGGATTTCATCCGCCGTTACTCCCCAGTGCGCCAGGTCGGAACCCGAAATCCACACGGTGGTGCCCGCCTCCCGGCGGTCGTAAGCGTAGAGCTTCGCCAACCCCGGGCTCAATTCGTCGCGCAGCGGACCCAAACCTTGCCAACTGGGGTCTTTCAGGTCTTCCGTCGGAAAGAGGCAAAAGTAAATCCCCTCCCGCGCGGTTTCCCAACTCGTATCCGAGAAAGTGCCGCTATCTAGCACTACGCGGACAAAGTGGTGCACCATGTCCGCCGCTGGCTCCTTCTCCCATTCGCGCGCCAGGTTGCCCAGGTGCACCGTTGGTTGATAACCCGGAGATGCTTCGACATGGTAGGTGCCATCTTCGTTACGCGAGAAGAAAATGCCTCGCTGGCGGAGTTCTTGTTCAAAGAGCGCGGCAACTTGTTCGTAGGCAGTCGGATTCATGGACTTTGCACCTCTCCCCGTGAGCGGTACGGGAATCTACTCGAATCGGGCCGAATGGCGCAATGGAATGCGCCCGCTAATCCCACCAGAACCGCAAGGCTTGGTGCTGCCGTAAGTGCCCTATCATCTGCGCCAAATCTTCAAACCCTTGGTCAATCAGGTCCGGACAGAACGCATAGAGTTCCTTGGCCCAGGCGTCCATATCATCCGGCAACCGCCCGAACTTGAGGCTGAACACGTCGTAACCAACCCCCGTTAGCTCCCATTGCAGGCTTTCGTGCCGCCGCAAGAATGCCAGCATCTCAAACACCCCCACCTCATGCTCGCCCGCGCGGGGCTGGATGAGTGCCAAAATTGTGTAGGGATCCCGAGTCGGCACCACCAGGATTTGCTCGTCCGCCACGGGGTGCAGGCGCCACGTGCCGCACCAGCTGTGCCGCACCAGGGGCCGCAGCCGCTGCGCCACTTCTTCGGGCACCTGATTTCCGGCCAGGAAGTGCGCGGCCGTGCGGTTCTCGCCCTTAGCCACCAGTTCCTCCTCGCGAGCTTCGATCAGCGGTTTCAGGTTGAAAGACACCGCCCCGAATCCGCCTTGCACAGGTTCCGCCGCCACGCCCAGCGCCTGGGCAAGAACCTCTACGTCTGCTTGGAACTCCGGCCCGGCCTGCTCCGGCAGGGATTGAACGCGCGCAAAGACCTCCGATTCCCAAGTGGATTGAGCCCCCGTCGCCACCAAAGCCTCAGCGATATCCCACTTGCGCCAGGCATAGGCCGCCGCCAAGGCTGTCACTCCGGGCCGTAGCACCAGGTTGGGGTCCGCGCCTTGTAGCAGGGCCTCCTCCACCGCCTCCCGCGTGGGCGGTTCGTAGTCCATCAGCATGGCTTGCAACCGGAGGGTGGCCACGCGGGCCCCATCCGGTTCGAACTCGACAAAGGCAGCCTTCATCTCCGGGATTCCCATCTGGGCGAGGTCCACCGGGCGGATTCCCTTTTCGTCGGTGGCAAGAGCATCGGCCCCGGCCTTGAGCAAACGCTGCACCACCCCAACCGACCCGTGTTGGACAGCCGCATGGAGGGCGGTTTCCCCGTGCGCACCGCGGGCATTCACGTCTGCGCCCAGTTCGATGAGCTTATCTACCACCTTGCCGGAAGATGCTGCGCGCAGGCCCGGGCTGGGGTCCGCCCCCAGTTGCACCATGCGCTCAATAAGGGTGATGTCTTCCTTCCAAACCGCTTGTTCCAGTTCGCGCCCGTCGGCTTCCCCCAAAGCTCTGCGTTGATGAAGTTGGCGATTCTTCCCAAGCCTAGCCCCAGCGCCGCGGGCACCGTGAGGACATCGGCGATACTCCAGAACTTCACCTGGTGACGCCTTGTGAACACAAGCAAAGCGATGACCACCCCGACGAGGCCTCCGAAGAAGGCCATCCCGCCCTCCCACACCTTGAACGGGAAGAGCGGATCTCGAAGGAGTTGCCCCGGCGACTGCGCGACGAAGCCCAGCCGCCCTCCTGCGAAGACCCCGACCACCACGTACCAGATCAGCGCGTCCACCTTCTCCTTCGTCAGGCCAGCAACGGACTGGGTGACGGCGGCTCGCCGCAGCCAGACGTAACCGATAAGGAATCCGAGCAGATAGGCCAAGCCGTACCACCGAAGGCCGATGTCGCCGTAGATGCGGAACACGAACGGCGAGAGTTCGTTGCGAAAGACCATCAGCTAGCTGCCGTGGTGAGGCTCGGACTTCCAGTCGGCGGCGCTCCCACAAAAGACCGCTCCGCTCGCCTCAGTAGGACCGCGTTGACGGCGACAAACACTGAAGAGAGTGACATCAGAAGGGCACTCACCTCGGGGCGGAGATACCAACCAAAGCTGTTATAAAAGACTCCAGCAGCCACTGGGATAGCGGCAAGGTTGTACACGCTGGCCCAAACCAAGTTCTGCTTCATCTTGACGACGGTCGCTTTCGAAAGGATGATTGCATTCGTCGCGTCGAGCGGGTCAGAGCGCATCAACACGATATCGGCCGCCTCGATAGCCACGTCGGTTCCGGCACCTATAGCGATACCAATGTCCGCTTGGGCCAGAGCGGGAGCGTCGTTGATGCCGTCCCCTACCATCGCGACGAACTTGCCCTCGTCTTGGAGCTTCTTCACATACTCGGCCTTTTGAGCCGGTAGAACTTCGGCGAAGATGCGATGAATGCCCACCTCGTTGCCAACTGCCTCACCAGTGGCCTTGTTGTCGCCGGTCATAAGAACGACTTCGATGCCCCTAACCTGCATTTCGTCCACAAAGCCCTTGGTAGTGGGCTTGATCGGATCTGCTGCAGCGATTACGCCTGCGAACTTCCCCCCGATAGCCACGTACATGAGCGTGCGCGCCTTGCCAAGCAGCTCCGCCTCTGCCTCCTCTATGCCTGCCAGATCTGCCTTGCGCTCCTCCAGCAACTTCCTTCTTCCAACCAAAACGTGCCTGCCCTCTACGGTTGCGTCGAGGCCAAGGCCAGTGACGTTGTCGAACTTCTCGACGGGCGGCAACCCCAGACCACGCTCACGAGCGGCGTCGATGATGGAGAGAGCCAGCGGATGGCTCGAGCTGGTCTCCGCGGCTGCCGCCAGCCGCAGCAAGGATGCTTCGTCTACGCCTGGAGCGGTCCTAATGTCGGTCACCCGCGGCTTTCCCTCGGTGAGGGTGCCGGTCTTGTCCACAACGATTGCGTTAACCTTGGCGGTCTGCTCGAGAGTGACAGCGTCTTTGATGAGAACGTTGTGTTTTGCGCCAAGACCGATTCCCACGGCGACCGCCGTCGGAGTCGCCAAACCGAGCGCATCAGGGCAGGCAATCACGACTGTTGAAATTGCGAACGTGAGCGCCGTTGCAAAGGGCACGTCTGTCCCAAACTGCCATGCGAGAAAAGTGATCAGACCCGAGAGTGAAGCCACGACCACTAGGTAGGCAGCCGCGCGGTCCGCTATTCGCTGGCCCGGCGCTTTCGAGTTCTGCGCCGTCTCGACCAGCTTGGTGATCTGCGCGAGCACGGTGTCGCTGCCGACCTTTGTTGCCTTGAACGTCAGAGCCCCAGTCGTGTTGACGGAACCGCCCACGACTTGATCGCCCGGCTTCTTTTCCACCGGAATGCTCTCGCCCGTGATCAGCGCCTCGTCGACAGCTGACGTGCCGGTTAGCACCTCGCCGTCTACAGGAATCTTCTGGCCCGGCTTAACGATGATTGTCTCCCCAGCGACGACTTCTGCCGTGGGAACCTCGACTTCCTTCCCGTCCCGTAGCACCACCGCCATCGGTGGCACCAGATTGAATAGTGCCCGCAACGCATCCGAGGTCCCTCGCCGAGATTTCATCTCCATCCAGTGGCCAAAGAGCACGAAGGTGACCAGCAGCGCCGCCGCCTCATAGAACACAGTTCCAGTAGGTGTCAAGCTGAGGTACAGGCTGGCTCCGTAGGCTGCGACCACGCCGAGTGCGATAAGGACGGCCATGTCTAGCTTCTTGTCTCTTAGAGCCCTATATGCGCCGGTAATGAAGATGGAGCCGCTGTAAAAGACGACAGGTGTCGTCAGCACGAAGAGGACGAGGTGCATTACATGGCCGGTATGGCCGAGGGGGTTTGGCAGGAAGGGAATGTGTCCCGAAAACCAGAGAATGGGTAATGAAAGGGCTAGCGCGACGAAGAAGCGGTTGCGCATGTCCCGCTCCATCGCCGCAGCCATTACAGGATCGGAGACTGCGCCATGGTGGTCGTGGCCCTTGCCGTGTTCGTGCATGGCGGCAGGCTGCGCCTCTTTGGAACGCCCCTTACCACGCATCGGCTCAGCCACGGTGAGGTCCACCTCAGGCGCATGCGCCTGGTGATGATGTTCGTGCTGATTCATTTGTTCCTTCATGAGGCTGCGAGAGAAGGGCCATCCAACGACCCTTCTCCTGAGACGGCTCACACGCCGATCACGACGATTTTACCCCGGAGCATGCCCATACCGCACTCGAAGCCGATTTCACCGGCCTTCTTGGGCGTGAACTTCACGACTTCCGGCTTGCCGGATTTCAGTTCCTTCTTGAACTTCAGCTCTTTGATGACCAGGACGTCGCCGCAACCCGGATTTGCGCCGAGCTTGAACGTCAGCTCCACTGGCTTGCCCGCCTTCACCGAGATGGCCCCAGGCTTGTAGCCGCCGTCGATGGTGACAGCAGCCTTCTGCACGCCCTTCACCATCTTGGCCGGGACTGCCTTGGCGGTGTGATGATCTTCATGCTGCATGGCCCCCATGTCGCCGCAGCAACTCCCCCGTTGGGGGGACGCCGATGCGAAGGCGTAGATCGCGAGCGCGGACAGGCCGGCGAGGATGACAAGTTTGATGTTATTGTTCATGGTTTCTTTCCGTTAATGGTTGGAACACGTTTGCGCCTAGTGATGGTGGCCAACAGGCTCTCTGGCCTCGAATGCGTCGACCCTCGTCGCGTCGGTTCCCCCAAGAATGGACTTCGCGAGTTCGATCGCCGCGCCGGAGCCACGGGCGAGCAGCAGGAATTTTCCGGCTTTGATCTCGGCCTCATACTCAAGCACGCTGTTCTCGGGAATGCCGATGCTTGCGAGTGCGCCCCCGAGCACGCCCCGCTCGAAGGCCGCTCGCTGCTGCGCAAAGGGCGGGAAAAAGCGCGTGCTCTGCCCCACTTGCAGGCGCATTCCGGTTTCCTCGGCCACCCGGCGGATGCGCCCGGCTTCCGCCACTGTCACCACCAAGGGCTTAGTGCAAATCACATGCTTGCCCGCCCGCATCGCCCGCTCAATGAGCTCGCCATGGCTGGCGTCGGGGGTGTAGATGGCCACGACCGCCACGTCGTCCCGCTGCAGGAGCTCATCGAAACTGGTGGTAGTGGGGGTGCCCGGGGCGACTTCGCGGGCGCGCGTGCACTTTCCTTCGTCCTGGTCGCAGCCAGCGGCGGCGAAGGCAAACTGGCAGCGGGTGGCCTCGCCGTCCCTCGCTGGACGGCTCGTGGAAAGCGCGTCCGGCACGGTGTGGGCGAGCGCTTTGAGCAGGGTCAGACCTTCGTGCAGCCCAACGATGCCCACGCCCAGGCGACGGGGATGGCGGGATGCGCCCTTGTGCGCCACTTATGCCACCCTCATGCCCGGCAGTTTACTGACTTACTTTGACTTTTGCGAGCGGCGGCGAAGCATGGCCACCAGGCCCGCACCTAGCGCGATCATGGAGGCCGGCTCCGGCACCACGGTCACGTTGTCTACGCGGGTGTAGTCAACGCCAGAGGCAATGTCCGCACTAATGCCGATGCGCGTCAAGCCCGCCAACACGCTGTTGATATCCGCTTGCGTGGCCGCACGCATATCCACACCGTTCCCGTAGCGCCAGCCCGACGGATTGGTGAGGCTGTAGTTGTAGGAAACAAACGCACCGCCGCCCGCCGGGGCTTCCTCACGGTAGATCGCTTCGGTGCCATTCGTCATCACCAGCAGCGGGAAGAGTCCACCGGCACCCTGTGTGGAGTGATCGAAGCTGACCGAAGTTGCCCCGGTGTAGCCGCCCGAAAGCAACGGGCTAAGGTGGAAAGCCCACCCACTAAAGTCGTCGCCGTCGATGAAGCCTCCCGCGTTCCATGTGGCCGGGCCGAGGTCGTTGAGTGCGAACGTCGTGGGATTAAAGTCGGCGCGCCGCCAACCATCATTGTCCGAGTCAAAGGTGTAGCTGAGGGCCTGGGCCGAAGCCTGACTCGCCACCAGCACCAAGGCCAGCGTCCCTACCATAGAAGTCAATCGCAAAGAAAACACGCCTGTGAGTATACACAGGCGTTCGTTCAGCTCAGGAAAAGACACGACAACTTCCCGCAGAATTGCGGGGACTTGCCCCGCTACGATCCGGCCTTCAGCGTGGCCATGTCGATAACAAACCGGTACTTCACATCGCTGCGTAGCATGCGCTCGTAGGCTTCGTTGATCTCCTGCATGCCAATGCGCTCGATGTCACACACGATGTCGTGCTGCGCGCAAAAGTCCAGCATCTCCTGCGTTTCACGGATCCCCCCAATCAACGAGCCGCTTAACGAACGCCGTTTGATTACCAACGGGAACGCGGCCACCGGGGTCGGGTCGGGCAAGCCCACCAGCACCATACGGCCATCGCGCTTCAGCAAGCTCAAATATAGGTTGAGGTCGTGGGCCGCCGAAACCGTATTCAGCAAGAAGTCAAACGAGTTGGCGTAAGCCCCCAGCGCCTCCGGGTCGCGGGTGACAATGAACTCATCCGCTCCCAGCGCCAGGGCATCCTTTTCCTTGCCCGGGGAGTGGCTGAGCACGCTGGTGTGGGCGCCCATCGCCTTCGCGAACTTGACCCCCATGTGCCCGAGGCCACCCAAGCCCACGATCCCGACCCGCATGCCGGCCTTCACCCCGAAATGGTGGAGCGGGCTGTAGGTGGTGATGCCCGCACACAGCAACGGCGCGGCGGCATCCAGCGGCAGATTCTCGGGGATGCGAAGCACAAAGTCTTCATCCGTCACGATGTGTGTGGAATAGCCCCCGTAAGTGATGGTGCCGTCGCGGTCGGTGCCGTTGTAAGTGCCCACCATGCCGCTCTCGCAGTACTGTTCTTCCCCTTCCTGGCAAGAGGCGCATGTGCGGCAAGAGTTGACCATGCACCCCACGCCCACGTGGTCACCCACTTGGTACTTGCTGACCTCGCTACCCACGGCTTCCACGACCCCGACGATCTCGTGGCCGGGCACCAACGGGTACTGGGAGAATCCCCACTCGTTCCGCGCAAAGTGGAGGTCGCTGTGGCACACCCCGCAGTAGAGGATCTCGATGCGCACGTCCTTCGGGCCGGGCTCGCGGCGGTCAACGGACCACGGGACGAGCGGGGCATCCGGGGCGTGGACGGCGTAGGCAGGAGTGGGTTGGCTCATGCGTTCACCTTACCGAAAAAGAAACCGCGCGAGCGAAGTGGCCCGCGCGGTTATCGGTTCAATGATCGGGATTAGTTGGCCAAGCAGGCCTTCACGAACTCACGGACATCGGCGTGGAACTTGATGCGCGACGACACTTCCGTGTACATCATGTGCCCGGCCGGATAGTAGGTGAACGAGACGCGCGACCGGGATTCCTTATCCAGCCCCATGTGGTTCAGCGTGTACATGGTGGCGTGGAACGGGCAGGCCAGATCGTAGTAGCCGCAGGCGTACAGCACCCGGAAGTGCGGGTTGCGGGCCAGCACAAAACGGAGGTCCGAGGCTGTTTCAGCGTAGGAACCCTCCGGCTCCTCCCACGGGCGCACCGAACCGTAGTTCAGGTACGGATAGGGGGCCTTGATCTGCAGGTCGCGGGTCAAGTAATCGTTGATCGCGGCCGTGTAGGGCGGGGTGATGGCCCCATCGCTCGGGTCGCCTGAGCCTCGGTCGCCGACGCCCAGCTCTTCCTTGCCCGTGATGCGGCTATCCAGCCGTCCGACGGTCAGGCGCTGATCGCGGAGAAGCTCGCGGAAGAAGGAGAACTCGGAGACCCGCAGATTGGCGGCCAGGATGTACTCCTTGCTGAGGCCCAAGAGCTGGGACATCTTGCCGGCAATACGATCCTTCTCGGCGTCCGTCAGGCTGTCCCCTCGTTGGAGCGCAGCGGCGTATTCGTTATCCACAAATGCGACCGCTTCCTTGGCCACTTGCTCCACGCTGGTAAAGCGCCGATCGAGCCGCTTGTGATACCAAGCCGTCGTGGCCAGAGAGGGCAAAAAGCCGAGGTAGGTGACATCGTTGCCGCGCATGCCGCGCAGGGTGTGGTAGCTACTGGTGCCCGAGATGCTGATGAAGCCGTGAATGGCGATGCCCGCGCGGAGCAGGCTGGCGCTGAGGCCAGAGCCTCGGATGCCACCGTAGCTTTCACCGGCCACAAAGAGCGGCGAATTCCAGCGCTGGTGCTTGGTCAGCCACAGCCGAATGAAGTTGGTGAAGGCTTGAATATCCTGGCTCACCCCAAAGTAGCGCGGACCGGCCGCAGAATTGGCCAAGCGGCTGTAGCCCGTGCCCGGGGCGTCAATCAGCACGACGTCAGTGAAATCCAGCCAGGTTTCCTGGTTGTCCACGGCTTGGTAGGGCGGCTTGGGCAAGCTCCCGTCGTCGTTCATCGGGGCGCGCTTGGGGCCAAGCGAACCCATGTGTAACCACATGGTGGAACTTCCCGGCCCGCCATTGAAAGCAAACGTCACCGGGCGGGTTCCCAAATCCGCGCCGTCCTTGGTGTACGCCACATAGAACATGTGGCAATCCGGAGCCCCTTCGGGGCCGAGCCCGATCATCGAGGCGTGGGCGGTGTAGCTGAGCGGCCCCGTCGGCAACTGGATGGTGTGCTTCGTGACGGCATCCGGCACGGGTTGCGATCCGCCTTGCTGGATAGGTGCCGCCGGGGCCGGGCTGAGCACCGCCGCCGCCAGCATGCACGAGAGGAATGCAGACATCAATCGGAGTCTAGCCGAATCCCTGCCCACTCGCCACTCAAAAAAAGAGAGCCACTTGCCGAGACAAGTGGCTCCCCTTGAGCGATCGCGGCTTTACGAGCGCGGGGTCGCCATGATCTTGCGGAACCAGTCAATTATGACCTTGGAGAAGTCGTTGTTGAACTGCCCGCGCTGGAAGTTGGCCATGCTCTCTTGCTCGGTGGCAAAGGCGTGGAAGAGGTGGTCCGAGTTCGGCAGCACCATGCTTTCGCCTTGGCCCGGTCGCACCTGGTTCACCGTGTCCGCAATCGTCTTGTGGTCAATGTCATAGGTGACGAAATCCGAGGCCCCGCGCACGGCCAGCACCGGTGCGTTGGTCTTCACCCAATACTCGGCGTGGTTGAGGTCGTTCAGTTGCCGCCAAAACTCGAGCGTCTTGCCGTTGAATAATCCGCCCGGGAAGTAGGCGTCCACCAGCGGGGCCAGGTCGGGGTGCGAGGCCTTGATCTCCTCGGCGCTCTTGCGCTCAATCATCGCGAGGGCCATGATGCGCGCCCCCAGCCGGGCTTCTTGGTCGGCCTGCACGTAGGATTGCCCCGCCACCAAGCCCTGGTAGCGGATGGTGTCCATCAAGTACTCAAACCACGTGCGTCCCGCGCAGCCGTACACCACCACCCCGCGCGTCGGGTACTTGGACGCCACGACCGGACCAAACGAGCCGCCCATGCTGTGCCCAAAGATGAAGATGTTGTCCGGGTCCACATTCGGCTGCTGGCGGAGCTGCTCCATCGCCTTCTCGTAGATGTCCAGCTCGGTGAGGAAGTCCATCGTTTCGAAGGGGCCGCCTTCACTATCGCCCACGCCCGGCTTCTCTACCCGCATGGTCACAAAGTTCGAGTTTGCGAGGGTGAACAGGATCGGCCCGTCGAGGGTAGTGACATCGCCCTTGGCGGTGGCGAGGGTGTAGTCGTAGGAGACCGGCGAGAAGCCTTGGATGAAGAGTACGCCCGGGTGCTTGCCGGCGGCCGTGGGGCGGGTGATGATGGTCCGCATCCGGTCGCCGTGGCTATTGACCGAGCTGTATTCGACCTTGAAGTTCTCGTTGCCCGGGTCGCGCGGCTTCTCGGTGAGCGGCGCGGCCAATTCCACCGTCTGGCCAACTCGCATCACCCGGAAGGTGACGCGGGAGCCCGTTTCAAGAGTGCGCACCCACGCGGAGAAGCCCTGCGCCTGGGCGGGCCGGCCATTGACCTGGACAATGATGTCGCCCGTTTTGATGCCGGCATTGGCGGCGGTGAGTCCGGGCACCGGAGCACCGGCCACGATGCCTTGGCCGGCCGGGAGGGAGAGGCTCTGCGCAACGTCCGGCGAGACCGGGCTCAGCGGAACCCCGAGGGCACCCCGACGGGGCAGATCATCGGCAAAGAGGAGGGAGGTGGCAAGGACAGCGGTGATCCAAGGCATAGATGTATTACATTATGTAATAGTCGCCCTGTTCCCGGGCACAATAGAGGGCTCATTGCCAAGGAAACTATCGAACGTCGAGATGACCATCCTCGGGCTGACCTGGCTCCGGGGGCCGTGCACGGTGTACGCCGTGATGAAGGAGCTGGCGGCTTCGGAATCCACGTATTACCGGTCGCGGGCGGGCACAGCGTACTCGGTGGTGACTCGGCTGGTGAAGTTTGGACTCATCCACCAGGCCGAAGACAACAGCATTTCGATCACCGAACCGGGCACGGCCACCTTGCAAAAGTGGGTGGGGCCGAATATCGAGCAGGCCGACATTGCCCACACTGTGGACTGGGTGCGGTTGCGGTTCTTCTTTCTGGAGTGTCTGCCCCCCGCCGACCGGCTCAACCTGATCGATCGCTGCCTGGAAGGGCTGGCGGAGTTCGAGCAGCGTTGCCTCAACCTCATTCAAGTCAACCAAGAAATGGGCGAATACTTCGGCGCGCTGGCGACGGTCAATATCGTGATGGAAACCCGCGCCCGCATGCGGTGGCTGCGGTTGATCCGACCCTTCATCGAGAACCCCTTGCCCCCCGACGCGGATTGGACTCGATCCCTGATCGAAGCCATGGAAAAAGACGCGCCCCCCGGGTGATGGGGCGGCCCCAATTTCGGTAGGATACGGAGAAGGTTCGCCTCACCATGAAGTCATCAATGTCTGCTCGCGCGTGGAAGTTCGCCACCTTGGCCGGAGCGGTCACGGTTCTCACGCTGTCGGTCAATGCCGGCACGTCCGGCACGAAGGCCGCGCCCAAGGAAGTCCGCGCCATGCAGCCCCGGGCGACGGTGACCCAGCTTTATCAGCAGAACTGTTTGAACTGCCACGGCCCGAGCGGTGAAGGCGGTGGTGCCGGCACCAAGACTTTCCTGACCCGTGAGAAGTACGCCCAGGAACTGGATAAGCCGTACTTTGATGCCATCAAGAAGGGCGTACCCGACATGGCCATGCCCAGCTACGGCGAAGCCATGAGCGACGAGCAGATTTGGGGCCTGGTGGTGCTGATCCGTGAAATGCAGGGCCGTGCGCTGCGCCGCGAGTTCGGTTCGCCGCGCGCGGTGAACGGGGTTTACAAGTCGCAGCGCCACAACTTTAAGGTGGAAACCGTGGTGGACACCGGCAAGGGCCTGAAGACGCCCTGGGGCATTGACTGGCTGCCCACCGGGGAGATGCTGGTGACCAACCGCCCGGGCGGCGTCGTGGTCGTCAAGAACGGCAATGTGATGCCCCTCAACGGGGTGCCCGCCAGCCTGGAACTGGGCCAAGGCGGCATGATGGAAGTGTCGGTGCACCCGAAGTTCCGCGAGAACGGCTGGGTGTATTTGGCCTACACCGAACCGGCGGCCTCGGGCCGGGGTGGCAACACCAAGATTGTGCGCGGCCGCGTGCGCGTGGCGGCCACCGCCGCCACGTGGAGCGAGCAAAAGACGATTTGGCAATCCGGGCCGGAGTTCTACACCGGCGCGGGCGTGCACTTTGGTAGCCGTATCGTGTTCGACGGCAAAGGCCACCTCTTCTTTGTGGTGGGCGAGCGCGGCGGCAACATGATGGCGCAGGAGTTGACCAACCCGTTCGGCAAGATCTACCGGGTGAAGGACGACGGCACCATCCCCACCGACAACCCGTTCTACAGCCGCGTTCCGGCGGACAAGCCGTACCTGCGCGCCATTTGGAGCCTGGGCCACCGCAACCCGCAGGGCCTGGTGATGACGCCGAAGGGCGAACTGTGGGCCACCGAACACGGCCCGCGCGGCGGCGATGAACTGAACCTGATTACCAAGGGCGCCAACTACGGCTGGCCGGTGGTGGCGTTCAGCATCAACTACAACGAGATTCCGCAGTGGACGCCGTGGGCCAAGCCCGAGCAGAACATCTCCATGCCGACCTGGCGCTGGATGCCCTCCATCGGGGCGAGCGGCCTGGATGTGGCGCGGGGGCGGGCGTTCCCGAACTGGAGCGGTGACCTGCTGGCCGGTGGGCTGAGCGGGGCCAACCTGGACCGGATTCGCACCAACGGAGCGAAGCTGGTGGAGCGGGAAGAGCTGCTGCACGGCATGGGCCGCGTGCGTGAAGTGGCCACCGGACCGGACGGCAACATCTACGTAGCGCTCAACGGGCCAGACAAGATCATCCGCCTCGTCCCCGCCCCGTAAGGGCGGGGGTTAGCTCCCTTGATACCAAGGGAGCACTGTGTCAGGATGACTTCCGAGGAACAAACGGAGGCACCTCGATGGCCAAGTCATGAGCAACGTGCTTGGCAAACGTAGGAGCATTCACAGATAGTCGCGAGAGCATGCGGTCAAGACCGTAGTTTCTGTTTTGCGCCATTTGGTGCAGCACACTGACCACGACCCCAGCATCGAGATCATAAAGCACACGCAGGTAGTCACCTGGAAGCGCTGCGTTCACTCCCCAGGGCGCGAGGTGCTCCTCGCGGAAGTGCCGCACATTCATGGTGACGATGGTCTCAGTCTTTGACCGTATCGCGGCGGCGAGGATGTGTCTGTCCTTCGGGTCATTTTCACACTGGTCAATGTAGGATTCGAAATCCTCGACCATCGAGTCCGGGAACGCTTCTTGCGCCGCTGCGATCCGACTCTCTGCAATCTCTTGGGGCCATCCTAGTTTGTGAATCAGTGTGCGTCGGGTCTCATCCCAAATGGTTTCGGTCCAACGGGGGATCAAGAGCCGCGGTTCTTCCGCAAGGCGCAACAAGAGATCAGAGACCGCCTCTTCGGCCAATACGTTGGCATCTAAGAGAACGGGATAATCGGCGCGCATTCTGACCTCGGATCGCGATTACTCGGGTCTCGACAAGTCCACAATAGCTTCGTCGAGACCTGCATCTACGACTTCCTGTGTCATCTTGTCCAGACGCGACCGACGGAACTCAGAGCGATGCTTCTGGTAGCTCAACAGATCCTTGAAGAAGACTCGGCGATGGGTGCCCACGAAGTGATACGGGAGTTTCCCTTCTTCTAACAAGCGGACGAAAAACTGACGCGACACCCCGAGAAAGTTGGCCGCCGCCTGAGTCGTGAAGGCCTCGTTCTCGTGCATAAGAAAGACCGCCTCCTGGCGCTTCATGGCTTCCAAAATCTGGACCAGGACCTCATTGAGTGCGGCGGGTAGCGCGATGCGCTCGCCATTTTTCCCGACCAACATGGGCACCCCACCTCCTTCCACGATCTGGAAGAGTTGCCTGAGTTGTTCCTTTGTCAGATCAGCCGGGCCAATTCGAGATGGTGAATCCGAGTTCATACTTTCATTATGACGCCTAAACGCTATATCCGCAACTAATTTGTCGACATTGGCCTACGGAATCGGGTGGGCAGCAACGCCGGTGAACGTCTGCCGCACGGGCAGGATGTTCCCGTCCGCGTCGAACTCCAACTTATCCAGGCACACCTGACGGGCGTTGGCGTCCGTCTCCTCCAGCGGGCGGCGGTGATAGCAGATCACATACTCATCCGTCCCCGGCAAGCGCAACACCGAGTGGTGCCCCGCCCCCTTGCCCACGGCCGGGTCAGTACCCAGAATCTTCCCAATCCGCACGAACGGCCCGAGCGGTGACTTGGCCCGCGCGTAGGCCACGCCGTAGCTATCGTTGCCCCAGCCGCCTTCGGACCACATAAAGTAGTACTCGCCGTTCTTTTTGAGCATGAAGCTGCCCTCCACGTAGTTCTCCGGCGTGATCTCGATGAACTCGCCTTCGGTGCTGATCATGTCGTCGTTCAGGCGCACCACGTTGGCGTGCTTCCACCCGCCGTAATAGAGATAGGCTTGCCCGTCATCATCAATGAAGGCGTTGGCGTCAATGGCCTGCGCGCCGTTGATCACATCCTTGATGAGCGGCTTGCCCAGCGCATCCACAAAGGGGCCTCCGGGGTCTTTGCTGGTCGCCACGCCGATGCCCGCGCCATCCCCGGCGCTGAAATACATGTAGTAGGTACCGTTGCGCTCAATCACGCTAGGCGCCCACGCGGCGCGGTTGGTGCTCCAGGGGATCTGGGCGAAATCCAGCACCCGGCCTTCGCGGTGCCAGTGCACCAGGTCGGGGCTGCTGAAGGCTTCGAGGAAAGTCTGCTTCTCGTAGGGGGCGCTGTAGGTGGGATAGACGTAGTAGCGGCCCTGGAACACGTGGATTTCGGGGTCGGCGTACCAGCCGGGGAAGATGGGATTGTTCGAGGTGGCAGGAGGCGTGGCAGTCATGAGTCCGATCGTGAGAAGCGCCGAGAGCACGCCGCATTGTAGACCAAACGGCAGTCCGAAATTGACCGTCCCGTGAACTTGATGGACCTCCTTTGGAAAGTAGACTTGGGCGGTGAGCCGCTATCGTGCCAATGAGCAGGACGAGTTTCAATCCGGTTCACGGGGGCGCGTTCTCAAGAACCTCCTCGGGATCACCTCTGTAAGAGCGATCCAGGACGCAGAGTACGAGGCATTGACTAGAACCCGCACTGCCTACTACGAGAAAATCGATCTTTCAACGGTCTTCACAACGGAACTCCTTTTGGACATGCATCGCGACTGGCTCGGGGGCATCTATCCCTTTGCAGGCCAGTACCGACAAGTGGATGTCACTGCACCGGCTCAAGGCACCGTTTCAGAGTTCAGGTTCTCGCACGCTGCCTACATTCCCCAAAACATGGAGACATTTGCGAAGGAGATGCTCGCTCGACATACGCCTTGTCGTGCAGAATCTCAAGCTCAGCTTGCCGCTATCCTTGCAGAGGTCCATGCCGAATTCATTGCGATTCATCCCTTTCGTGAAGGGAATGGTCGCATGGGCCGATGGATCACTGAGCTTATGGCCCTCCAAGCAGATTTTCCGGCCCCAGATCACGGGTTTGCAGGTCGCGACGGCGCTCTGCTCAAGCAGGAGTACTACGAAGCCATAAGCCTCGCGTTACACAGAAGAGAATACGGCCCGCTTACGCTTCACTTCGAGGGCTCGATTCGTCGTGGCGAACGATCTTTCCGTCCTCGATGACAAACTTGATCTTTTTGATGCCCCGAGCACCCTCGATGACGCTGCAGTTCAGGGACGTTTTGGCCGCCATGCGCAACCGCATTTCTTTCGTGCGCAAATACTTGTTGGTCTTCGCGAGCGACGCCATTTCACTACTATTATACGGCAGAATTGAACCTAAAATGCAGGTTCTAGGCTGATAATCGGCAACCACATGGACGCCGCGCCGCACTTACTTGAGACCCCTTTCTTAACCTTTCCCACCCCGCGCAGCCAGTAGACTCCGGCCATGACCCGAGTCCTTTTTGTGTGCGTGCACAACGCCGGCCGCTCGCAGATGGCGGAAGCCTTCCTCAACGCCATGGCCCGCGAGTCCGGCGCCCCCGTCGAGGCCCAATCCGCCGGCACCGTCAGCGGCAAGGAGCTGAATCCGATGGCGGTGGCCGCCATGGCTGAACTTGGCATTAGCATGGAAGGACACGCCCCCAAGCTACTGACCCAACCCATGGCCGACGCGGCCGACATCACCATCTCCATGGGGTGCGGCGTGGATGCCGAAGCCTGCCCCGCCAAGTTCCTCCTCACTGAAGACTGGGAGCTTGAAGACCCCGCCGGGCAAGGGCTGGAATCCGTCCGCGTCATCCGGGACCAAATCCAAACCCGCTGTCGCGAACTCCTCGACCGCATCGCCGCCCAGAAGTAACAAAACAACTCCCCCGCCCGCGAGGGCAAGGGAGTTGAGGGGTAGCGCAACCGCTTCGGTTAGTCGAGAATCCGAAGTTCGCGCGCGTTAATGGTCGTAGCGCCGTCCAGCGTCCCGTGGACCTTGACGTCCACGTTGGTGTTCAGCAGGGCAAAGAACGCAGCCTTGGTCACGTTCTCGTTGTTGGCATTCTTGTACTCCGTGGAGCCGCTGGTGCGGATGGACAGATTGCCACCCGGGAACGACCACCCTTCGTACTCGAACACCGAGATGAGAAGCGTGCCGGCCGTGGCGTTGCCTTCCACGTAGCCACCCTTGGCTTCCTTTTCGCCGGCACCACCGCCGCCGCCACCGCCACCGGTGCCTTCATCTTCCACCTTCACCTTCGTGGCCACGAGGGTGTTGGTGGTGGGGTTGAAGGTGCCTTCGGCTTCGGCCAGGCCAGTTTCACCAATCGCCGTAAAGAACTCGGCCTTGGTAATGATCGCCCCACTATTGGCACGATACACGGTGTTGGTCGTGGTTTCGATCTTCACGAACGAACCCTTCGGATCGAACCCGAAGAACGTGCCGTAGGTGATGCGGAAGGTGCCCGCCGTGGCGTTCACTTCCGAGGTCGCGCCCTCGGCTTCGTCGTTGTCATCGCCGCCATTGCCATCTTCGATCTTGACTTTGGTGGCCACGATGCCGTTTCGGGCGGTATTGAAGAGGCCGTAGACCTCCACGACTTGACCATTGGCCACGGCCGGGTTGCTCGCGCCATTGCTGTTGAAGACCGTGGTATTGGCATCCATGAACACCGTCACCGAGTCGTTCAATCGCGTGAGCGTGAATTGCTGGTTCGGCACCGTGCCCGTCAGGCCCGAGACCGTACCCTTGATGTCGTCCTCTTCGTGACGAGCAGTGTCATCCAGGCCGTTGCCGTTGTTGCGGCGGATGGCCGGCGTCACGTTAGAACCCGCAATGGTGAAGTTGGCGAGATCGAAGTCCAGCACAAAGTCGTCCGTCACGCCGAACGTAACCGGAGTCGCCAGCATGCGCGTAATGGTCACCTTGCCGCCCGCGGCCGGGCCATCGCCCACCACGTTCACGGTGTTCGCATTGGTGCCCCCGGTCGGCACGATTTGCATGGTGGCTCCCACCACCACTCGCACCTGGGTGTAGGTTTCGTTCGCCACCACCGCATTGGCGAGGAAGGCGAAGCGCGAACCCGAGGTGTCCCCGAGCTGCTTGAAGTCATAGGTGGACCCCGTCGTACTGTCGTAAATCGTCGCGGGGGTGTTGGCCGCCGTTAAGAGTTCGACGCGGTAAAGGGTGCCAAAAACGTTCTGGTAATCATCGGCAAAGGTGTCAGAGACAAACGTTCGTACAGAGCGCGTGCCTCCCGTGGTGTCACTACCGCCTCCGCCGCACGCCACAAGCATCATGGCCGCAGAGACAAGCACAAACCAGAGGACTGTCATTCTCCATTTCATGGGTTTCATCCCGAAGACCCGCAGAAACGCGGGAGCTTCAAAGGTCAGACGTTCCAGCAAAGTCGTTGCGTTCGCAATGTCCACCCCCATTTTTGTGCTTTTTGCGAAAAGGTTCGGGGTGTGTTGAAAATCAGGGCTTGAGTATCATCCCGGCCATGCCGTGCCCGGGAGCTCTTGCGATGGCCCGCCTGCCCCATCAGGCTTGGTCACATCGGGCGGAGATGTATCTCTTGCTGGAGAAGGCCAGGCAGCAACTTGAAGCCCAGCCCGAGGCCACTTCCTTAGCCCATTGGGCACGCGTGGCTACGCTGAGCCCGGGCCACTTTCACCGCCTGTTTCGCGCGACCTATGGCGTCACGCCTCATCGGTACGGCCGCCGCTGCCGCCTCGCCCGCGCCCACCTGCTCATGAGCCGGGGGATGTCCGTTGCAGCAGCGGCCTTGGAAGCAGGCTACGAAAGCCGCTCAGCGTTTGTTCGGGCTTACCGGGCTGAGTGGGGACACGCTCCTCGCTTCGCGCAGGCCCGACCGAATCGCAAGATTGGGCACGAATCGTAGGGCGCCGCCACCCTAAAATCTCCCCCAGGCAGGAAGCCATGAACTACAACAACCTTTGTCACGTGGAGTATTTCGTCCGGGATCTGGACCGGGCGCAGGCGTTTTATCAGGGCCTTTTCGGATGGGATTTCGCCGCCTTCGGCGACGATATGCGCGTGTTTGGCCTCCAGGGCAACCACATCGGCGGCCTGGCCAAGCGCGAGACGGTCAATGCCGGGGATTCTCCCTCGCTCTGGTTCCAGGTAGAAAACCTGGACGCCATGATGAGCCGGGCGGTGGCACTCGGGGGCCAGATCGCTTCGGAGCGGAGCGAAGTGCCGAGCGTCGGGTGGTCTGGCGTCATCACCGACCCCGACGGCAACGCCGTGGGCTTAGTGCAATACCGCGAAGAAGGCGAATGAAAAGGGGGCCGATGACCGCTCAAAAAGAGCGGGTCGGCCCCTGGATTGGTCTCCAGTGTGGGGCGAGAACACCCCGCTTTGCTCTCAAAACGTGGCGGCCCCTGGAGATCGTATTCCATTTATACGGTTGCGACCGCAAGAAGGTCACCACTTACTTGAAAAAGTAAAAAGGACGGGTCGGGGTTCCCCCCGCCCGTCACTTCCCTCATCGACGCTCGGCTTAGTTGCCGCCGCCGCCCGCGCCACCGCGAGCACCGGCTCCGCCACCAGCTCCGCCTCGGCCACCGGCACCACCCCGGCCGGCCCCGCCGCCCTGGAAGGTGAACGGCTCACCGCTCATTTCGCGCAGTTTCGCCTTCTGGTCGGTCGAAAGTATGCCGCCGATCGTCTCGTTCATTTCGGCCTGCATCTTGGTGCGCATTTCGGCCATGGCCGCCATGTCGCCCCCGTTCTGCCGGGCTTCTTGCATCATTTCCATCATCTTTTGGCGCTGCTCTTGCTGCGCTTGCTGGATGCTGGCCTTTTGCGAGTCGGTCAGGTTGATGGCTTTGGCAATCTCCTGATCCATGACCGAACTGTTGCCCGCACGCTGAATATAGAGGCCAGTCAGGCGATCCCACTGTTCCGGCGTCAGGATCTTCTTGATCGTGAAGACGATTTCGGCGAATTGGTCACCTTGGCCGCCGCCTTGGCCACGACCCTGACCAGCACCGGCTTGGCCGCCACCTTGCTGGCCTCCGCCCGCCTGACCACCCTGTCCACGCTGCGGCATGGCTGCCTGAATCTGCTGACGCTGCTCCGCCGTGATCTTCAGCTCTTGCTGCACATCGGGGCGCATCAAAAGGGTGACGCGATTTTCTTGCATCATGCCGCCACCCATGCGGCCCTGGCCACCGCCCGGTCGGCCTTGTCCGCCACCGGGGCCTGCGCCTTGCGCAAACGTCAAACTCACCGCCAACACGGCCAATACAGTTGCGAATGTTCTCATTTGAGATCTCCTGCTCGTCAGTTATGGACGCAGGCCTCTCTCAATTGTTCATTTCTTCGCAACAATTTTGAAAATTCGACCCCGCCCCTCGTCGGTGAGGGCGTACAGGTGCCCATCCGGGCCCATCCGCACGTCGCGGATGCGAACGCCCATGCTGAGCTTGGTTTGTCCTGTTACGCGGCCCTTTTCGTCCACCGATACGCGCCGAACATCCTGCCCGGCCAGGCCGCCGCTCATCAGGCTGCCGCGCCAGGCCGGAAACTCGGAACCCGTGTATTCCACCAACCCGCTCGGGGCCGGGCACGGGGTCCACGCCACAATCGGGTCCACCATGTCCGGCAAAGCTTGCTTGTCACTAATGGCCGGGCCGCTGTATTCATTGCTATAAGTAGCCAGGGGCCAGCCGTAGTTGCCGCCCGGAATCAGGATGTTCAGTTCATCCCCGCCGCGCGCGCCGTGTTCGTTGGCAAACACGCGCCCCTTGGCATCCACCGCCAGCCCCTGGATGTTGCGGTGGCCATAGGTGTAGATCAACGGGTCCGCACCCGGCTTGCCCACAAAGGGGTTATCCGCCGGGGCTCTTCCATCCGCATCCATGCGCAGGACCTTGCCGTTGGTGGTGCTGAGATCCTGGGCGTAGTCGCGGATGTTCTTGCCGTTGTACGCACTCGGCGGGTTCCCCCCCGTCGCCGATGCTAAAGAGCAGGGTTTTGTCCGGCAAGAACGCCACTCGCGAACCGAAGTGCTGCCCTCCGGACTTATCAATGTTCGTCTCCGCCAGCACCTTGAGGTCGGAAACGGTGGTGCCACGCAGCGTGCCGCGGGCCAATGCCGTGCGGTTCGCCCCTTCGTTACCCACCGAATAGGTGAAGAAGACGTAGCCGTTCTGGGCAAAGTCCGGGTGCACCACGATGTCCATCAGGCCGCCCTGGCCGATGGCGGCGGGCGTCGGGGCCCCCGCGATGGCGTTGACGCTGAGTTTGCCCCCCTCCACCACGCTGATCCCGCCCCCTTTCTGGGTGACGAGGAGGCGCCCATCCGGCAACCACGCCATACCCCAACCATTCGGGATGCCGTTGACGACGGTTTGGGCTTCCCAGCCCGACTCTTCGGGCGGCGGACCGGAGACGGCAATCGCCTTGCCCTTGGTGGGGTATTCGCCTTCCGGAGCGGCCATCACGGCGACACCACCGCTCGCCGGGGCACCACTCGCGGCCGGAGCCTCCGGCGCCGGGGACGCACAGCCCCCAAGGAACAGCAAGCTGAGCACACTGGCTCCGGCGACGAAGGCGAACGAGCGAAACATGCCCTAATCTACGGAAGAAACTGCCGAAGGGTGCGGGCCTGGTCCATATCTTCCGGGCGCCACCAGACGGCCTTGATGAACGGGGACTGCCCTGCCTCCCAGTGACCGTAAGTGATGGCGAGGAGCGAACCGTCCGGCAGGAGTTCCAAACCCGGGTAACCGCAGTCCCACGAGTTCTGGTTGTCCAGCAACCGGAACCGGGCCTGACCCGCGCGCCCGTGCTTGAAGTCCTCGTAGTGCCCGAGCCACGCCACAAAGTCGCCCTTCGTGGGGCCATCCGCCATATCCCGGTAGACCGCCACGAGCCGCCCATCCGGCAGGTACCGCAGGGTGTGTCGGTCGCCGCTCAGGCTGGGGTGCAAGGGGCGCGGACTCGACCAAGTGCGGCCCTCATCCCGCGAAAAAACCACTTGCGACGGTCTTTGTCGTCGGTTTTCGCGGAGGAGCAACGCCCACTCCTTCCCGTCCGGACTGGCGATGAACCCGGGTTCGCAGAGGTGCACGGCCCGCGAGCTTTGGATCACGCGGGGTTCGGACCAGGTATCGCCCATGTCCGTGGACTCCGTTTGCAGGAGCTTGAACTCACCGGCGGCGCGACCGCCTTCTCGCAAAAAGCGCCCGTCGTCGTGGAACCACGCCACCGCCGTGCCGTCAGCGCGCTGCGCCACGCTACCCATCACCACAATGCCGCCCCAATCGCCCACCTGCCGCAGGGGAGACCAGTTCTTGCCGTCATCCTCGCTGGAGGCGATCATCGCGGGGTAGAGCCCGCTCCACATAATCAGCCGGGCGCGCCCCGTGCGCGGGTCCACCAAACGGTGGAGCGTGGGCGTCTCTTGGCTTTGCGCCCAGTTGCTGGGGGTGGGCAGTCGGTCACTCCAGTTGCGCCCGCCATTCGTGGAGCGCTTCAGCACCACCGGCCCGCGCCCGTGCCCCTGCGGGTAGGCAATCAGCACATCTCCACCCGGGAGTTGCACCGACGACACGTGCCCCAGATACTGCCCGGCCTGCCGGTCCACTACGGTTTGGCGCTCGGTCATCATCGCCCAATCAATGGTGGGCGGAGCCTGCCCTGGCCCGGCGGCCAGCAGGAGGAGCGAGGTTAAAACCATGCGACCTCCGTGATCATCGGGCAGGCATCGGCCTTCACAAAGCGCACCCGCACGCGGTCCGTTTGCACACCGCCCAGGTCGAGAATCCGGTGCGGGCCGATGGCCTGTGCACGCTTGACCTCGCGCCACCCGTTGCCTACGGGCACTTCAATGGCAAAGGTGTCCACCCGCTGCCCCCACCGGATGGCCTCGCGGAGCCGCACGTAGCGCAGGTTCTGCTTCTGCGACCAGCGGAACTCCAGCCAGGCGCTGTCGGGCCGGTCCGGTGCCGCCCAGGCCGTCGTCTTGTCCCCGTCCGCCACTTGGGCGGCGGGATACGCCGCGCTCCAATCCCCATTGGATTCCACCTTCGCTAAAGGAGCTAAATCCTTCCCAAGGGCTTCCTCCCGCAACCGCCGGAACTCTTGCAACGACTTGATATCCGCGTCGTGAATCTGGCCGCGCGAATCGGGCGGCACGTTGAGCAAGAAGCTGGCGCCGCGCCCTACGCTCTGCATGTAAAGGCTAAAGAGTTGCTCGCCCGTCTTGACCTTGGTGTCCTCCGAGGGTCGCCAGAACCAGCCCGGCCGAATCGAGACATCCGCTTCCGCCGGCATCCAGGTGCCACGCCCCCGGTGGCCGCTCATCGCTTCTTCGTAGGCGGTGAAGCCCGGCGCGGGTTTCTGCCCCGGTTCGGGGCCGCGCGGGTCGTAGGTGGCCCAGCACGGGTCATTGGCCACGCCGCGCTCATTGCCCACCCAGCGCACGTCCGGCCCGACATCACTGAAAATGGCGGCGCGGGGCGCCCAGGTGCGGGCAAGCTCCCAGGTCTTGGGCCAGTCGTAGTACGTCGTCCGGTCAATCATCCGGTTCTCGCGCGCTCCGCCGTAGTAGCCGTCACCCCCGTTCGCGCCGTCGTGCCAAATCGTGAAGATGGGGCCGTAGTTTTGGGTGAGCTCCCGCAACTGGTCGCGGTACATCTGCACGTACTCCGGCTTGCCGTAGCTGGCCGCATTTCGGTCCCACGGGGAGAGATAGATGCCGAACTGGAGGCCATGGCGGCGGCAGGCCTCCGAGATATCCCGCACCACATCGCCCCGGCCATTCTTCCAATTCGAGGCTTTCACGCTATGCGGCGTGGTCTTGGTGGGCCACAGGCAGTAGCCGTCGTGGTGCTTGGCGGTGAGGATGATCCCGGTCATCCCGGCGTCCTTGAAGGCTCGCACGATCTGGTCCGGGTCGTAATCGGTGGGATGGAACGTGGTGGGCGGCTCGCTACCGTCGCCCCACTCCTTGCCCGTGAAGGTGTTGTTGCCAAAGTGGATGAAGCCGTAGTATTCGAGTTCGTGCCAAGCCAATTGCGCGGCATTCGGCACCGGGCCGTAGGGGGTCGGGGCCGCCATTTTCGTTGAGGTCATGAGGGTCGCCAGGGCCATAAGACAAGCCATGGCCCATTATTCCCGAACCGGACTGACCTAACGAGCGGGAGACCTCGTAATTTTCTCGGACGGTAAAACGTTATGTTAGTTGGAGATACTCGAAAGCATGTTGACGTCCCTAGTTGCCACCGCGATCCTCGGCCAAAGCGCCTCCACGCCCAAAGTGGCACCCGTCAAGACCTTCCCCGGCATTCGCATCGTGAGTGCGGCCGCCGCGACCTCGGGCGCCAAGTTCGCCGTGGGGCTGGAAAACGGGAACGTCCGCATCATGAATGGGACGAACTACACGACCTTGTTCAACCTGACGGGTCACCCGGGTCCGGCTTACGGCCTGGCGTTCAGCCCGGACGGCAAGCTCCTGGCCACGGGCGACGAAACCGGCCGTATCTGGATTTGGAACGTGGCCAACGGCCAGAAGGTGCGCGAACTCCCCCGCGATAAGGGCCACCAGCGCGGCATCCAGTCGCTGACCTTTAGCCGAGACAACAAGCGCATTGCGAGCGTGGGCAAAGACGACGTGATCCACGTGTGGAATGTGAGCGGCGGCAACCCGACGGTGAGCATGAAGGGCATGGGCGCCAACTTCTTCGGCGTAGGCTTTGCCTCTAGCGGCGGCCTGGTGACGGGCACCCTCCTGGAAGGCATGCGCATCTACAACGCTGGCACCGGAGCCCTGGCCTCTACGGTGACCATGAAGCCGATGGCGGGTGCCAACAACCTGAGCGTGAACAATGCCGGAACCCTGGCCGTGACGGCGGGCCGAGATGGCAGTGCAGTGGTCTACAACCTCTCCACCCGGGCGCAGGCGGCCAAGTTCAAGAATCACCAGGACTGGGTGCTGTACACCGCGTTCACCCCGAACGGCAAGTACGTGTTCACCAGCAGCAACGACATGACGATCAGCCTGGGCGCGGTGGCCAATAGCCAGCGCGTGGCCACGATTACTGGGGCCAGCATGGTGGGTTCGCCCCTGGCGGTGACCGGTGACGGCAAGCTCCTGGTGACGAGCGACGACGGCGACAACCTCAAGCTCTACACGATCACCCCGGCCCAACCGGCGGCGGCCGCTCCGGCTCCGCGCCGACGACGCTAACGAGGAAGGACTGGCGAGGCAATGGCCCGGGCGATCCGGGCCGGAAAATCAGGCCCGCCGTAAACCCAACCCGTGTAAACCTGAATGAGGTCGGCGCCCTGCACAAAGCGGGCGCGGGCCTCTTCTTCGTTGTGGATGCCGCCGACGTTGATGACGGTACGCCCAGCGTCCAGTTGCTGGCGGATTAATGCTAGAACTTCACGACTACGCCCGGCGAGAGGAGCGCCGCTGAGACCGCCTTCCTGGCCGGGGTCTTGCTTGAGGCCAGCGCGGCTAATGGTGGTGTTGGTGGCCACCACCCCGGTGATGTCGAGGTCGTTGACCAGGGCCGCTACGTCGGCGATCTGCTCGTCGTTCAGGTCCGGCGCGATCTTGATGAAGAGGGGCTTGGTGCCGTCCATCTCTCTCAGCCGCCACAAAATCTGGCTGAGCGGGCCGCGATCCTGCAGGGTACGCAGGCCGGGCGTATTGGGCGAGCTGACATTGACGGTGACGTAATCGGCGGCGTCCTTGAGTCGCTGGAAGGAGTAGGCGTAATCGTCGGCGGCCTGCTCCAGGGGCGTCACCTTGCTCTTGCCGATATTCACCCCCAGGACGAGGTTTTGGGGTCGATTTTCCAGGCGGGGGGCCACCGCATCCGCCCCTTCGTTGTTGAAGCCCAGGCGGTTGATGAGGGCTTGGTCCACGGGCAGGCGGAACATGCGCGGGCGCTCATTCCCAGGCTGGGCGTGACGGGTCACCGTGCCGATCTCGGCAAAGCCAAAGCCGAAGGAAGCCCAGGCGTGCAGACCCCGAGCGTTCTTGTCAAAGCCGGCGGCCAAACCCACGGGGTTCGGGAAGTTCACGCCAAACCGAGTCACCGGGGCGGCCACGGGGCCAGGGCCCTTGATCCAGCCGCGCTCAATCGCCGCCAGGATGCGCTCGTGCACCGTCTCTGCATCCATCCGGAAAAGGAGCGGGCGGAAGGCATGATAAAGGCTCACGGCGTGGGGAGTCTATCCCTTACCGTGAGCCTCAGTTGTTGTGCGCTTAGGCCCTGCGGCGGCGGCGCGCCAGGGCGACCAGGCTGGCACCCAGCACCAGCATCGTGGCCGGCTCCGGCACACCCGAAATGCGCTGGATTTCGTTGGCAAGGTCTGGAGTCATGGCGCAGTACCAGTTGATAGCTCCGTACTGCTCAAACTGTCCGCCCGTCAGCACACCCAGGATACGACCGTCAGGGTTGATCAGAGCGCTACCACTGTCGCCGGGGGCGCCGAACCCTTCGAACGCCGTGAAGTTCGGATCTGTAGGACGATCAAACCGGTCTATGACGGCCAGGCGGCTGCTGTAGATCAGGTTGCGCACTTCTGTGCGCTCGATCTTGCTCGTCATGCCACGTCGGACGTCATCTAGTTGCCATGGGCTGTTGCCTTCGGCACCATGACGTCCATATCCAGCGGTATCAATGGAGGTCCCTGGCGCAAATGTGTTGTCGTTGCGGATCTTGGGCGTCCACACATTACGGTTCCAACCACTAATCTTAAAGATGGACATATCCGCATCAAGGATGTTGTAAACCTGCGTGATCGTGTAGTTACCCCCATCGCGGAATCGGAATGAACCCGTACTACCCTGGCCAATGACGTGGCGAGCCGTGATGCCCCAGTGAGAGCCGTTCATGAAACCAATGTAAGTACCGGTGGCGCTAAACGAAGAACCATTGAAGACGCGGCCCATGCCTTGGAAGCGCGGGTCGGTCGCGCCGAAGTTTGAGACCTGGGCGTTGGTAAGGTTGTTGCTCCACACAATGGCGGGCGCAAAGGCGGGGACAGCCAGGACTGCTAGGGCGGCGACGAGCGGCCGGTACATGCCGCCCAGGATACTCCCCCTTGGCCTCGCCGTGCCTGGCAATCTTACGGGGTTAGGGTTAGGATTTGGCCAGGGCGTCACCGGTTTGCACGCGCCACAAGGCGGCATAGATGCCGTTTTGCTCCAAGAGCTCCTCGTGCGTGCCGGACTCGGCGACTTGCCCCGCCTCCATCACCCAAATGCGGTGGGCGTCACGCACGGTACTGAGGCGGTGGGCGATGACCACCGAGGTGCGGTCCTTCGTCACCCGGGCCAAGGAGCGCTGGATGGCGGCTTCGGTTTCGTTGTCCACCGCGCTGGTGGCTTCATCGAGGAGCAAGATCAGCGGGTCGCGCAGGATGGCGCGGGCCAAAGAAAGCCGCTGCCGCTGGCCCCCGCTGAGCTTCTGCCCCCGTTCGCCCACCACCGTGTCGTACCCCTCGGGCATGGCGGCGATGAAGTCGTGGGCTTCCGCCGCGCGGGCGGCCTCTTCAATCTCGGCGTCGGTGGCTTCGGGGCGACCGTAGCGGATGTTCTCCCGCACCGACCCGTGGAACAAGAACACATCCTGACTGACGTACCCGAACGCCCCCCGCAGCCCCGCGTACGTCAGGTCACGCACATTCAGCCCGTCAATCCGCACCTCACCCGCCGTAACATCGTGGAAGCGGAGCAGCAGCCGAATAAGGGTGCTCTTGCCCGCCCCGGTGGCCCCCACAATGGCGTGGGTTTCTCCGGCGGGGATGTCGAGATTGACGCCCCGCAGCACCGGCACGCCATTGCCGTAGGCAAAGTTTACGTTCTTTAACTCGATGTGGCCCGTCGCAGGCGCCGGCAGCGCCAGTGCGCCCTCCTGCATCCTGGGGCGCACGGCCAGCAGATCCATGATGCGGTGCGTGCTGGCCATGGCGCGCTGGTAGAGGTCCAGCGTTTCGCCCAGGCGGGTCAGCGGCCACAGTAGCCGCTGGGTCATGAACACCAGCACCGAATAGATGCCGACCTCCATCCGCCCGTTCAGCACCATCCATCCGCCCAGCACCAACGTGCAGGTGAACCCGGAGAGAATGACCATGCGGATGAGCGGCACAAAGGCGCTGGAGTACTTGATCGCGTTCTGGTTGACCTCACGGTATTCCTGGCTCACGCGGCCCAGCCGGGCGGACTCACGGGCTTCGGCGGTGAAAGCTTTGATCGTCTGGATCCCGCTGAGGTTGGCGCTAAGGGTGGCACTGAGCTCGCCTACCGCTTCGCGTACCTGCGCGTAGAGCGGCTCCAGGCGCTTCTGGTAGCGGATGGACCCCCACACGATGATGGGGATGGGCACAAACGCCAGCAGGGTGAGCAGCCACGAACTGGCCGCGAACACTGCCCCGACCAGCACCACGTTCCAAAACACGACGATGAGAGACGCCGCCCCGCCATCCAGGAATCGTTCGAGTTGGTTGATATCATCGTTCAGAACACTGATGAGACCGCCACTCGAGCGATCTTCAAACCAACTGATTTCGAGGGTCTGGACGTGGTCGTAAAGCTCGGTGCGCATGCCATGCTCCATGCTCTGCGCGAGGTTGCGCCACGCCACCGCACTGAGATAGCCAAAGAGGCTCTCCAGAATCCAAACCACCACGTTGATGGCCGCCAACACGAGGAGTTGGTGCCACCGATCGACGATGCCGAACTGGGTGGCGACAAAGCTGCCTTCGCCCCGCACCACCACGTCAATGACCGCGCCAATGAGGACCTCGGGAGCGACATCCATCACCTTGCCAAGCGTGGAGTAGGTGGCAGCCTTCACCACCAGCGGCCGGTGCGGACCAGCGTACTGCCACAGATGTTTGAGCCCCGACGTGCGCGGGGTTTGCGTTTCACTCATGCCTTCGTTACCGGTACAGCACGTAGGCGGTGAGCGGCCGCATCTCCATCTCGCCTTCCTCTTGCCGCACCCGACCACGGGGCATCACTTCTTCGTCCAGCCCCACATTCCACTTGCCTTCGGGCAGGGTCACTCGTTGCCCCTTCATTCCCGCGTGGAAGAGCACAATGACATCCTTCCAGGTGTCTCTTGCGCCCGCACCATCCAGCCGGAATCCGACGGTCTGGGGCGGCAATTGATCGGCGGGGATTTCTTTCACCAAACGGTCAACTTCTGCCTTGGTGCGGAGCCGGAACACCGGGTGCGCGCGCCGCAGGGCGATGAGCCGCGTGAAGTAGGCGGTGCGCTGCCAGTAGTCTTCGGCCCGCACCCAGTCGTACTGGTTCACCGGGTCACCGGCGTTGTAGGAGTTGTGGTTGCCGCCCTTGGTGCGGCCAATCTCGATGCCCCCTTCGATAAACGGTACGCCTTGCGAGAGCAGCACCCCCGCGTGGGCAAACTTCACCGCGTACTCTTGCATCTCGGGGGATGCAAGTTCCATCGCGACCCGGTCTCCGAAGGAGAGGTTGTCGTGAGCACTGACGTAGTTCAGCGTTTCGGTGGGGTGGTTGGCAAACTCGGGCGAACCCATCATGCCGCGCACAATGCCCGCGCGATCGCCGCCGCCCATCGCCCAACCCGGACCCTTCTCGTCCAGCGCACCGCGCCACGCCCCTCGGAAGTTGTCGTTGAACACGGCCAGGCCCATCCCGCGTTGCGCACCCTTGCCAAAGCGCAGCGGTCCGCCGCCGGTCCAGGGCTCGCCGTAGATGATCGCGTTGGGATTGACCGCCCGGATGGCCTTGGTCCAGTCGGCCACGGACTCCGGCTCGTGCATGCCCAGCAGGTCAAAGCGGAAGCCGTCCACGCGGTACTCCCGCGTCCAGTACACCAAGGAATCCCGAATGAACTTGCGCACCATTGGCCGCTCATCGGCAAGGGCATTGCCCACCCCGCTCTCGTTCAGCACATCGCCGCGATCGTTAGTCCGGAAGTAGAAGAACGGCACGGTTTCCCAGAACGCGCTCTGCTGACCCTCGCTCGGCACGCTATGGTTGTAGACCACGTCTAGCACCACGCCCAGCCGCGCTTTGTGCATCCCGGCGATCATCGTTTTGAACTCACGAATGCGCCGGATCGCGTCGTTCGGCGTTTGGGAATACTGCTCCTCCGGCACGTTGAACTGGGTGGTTTCGTAGCCCCAGTTGTAGCCCTGCGAATGCGCCGGGTTGAAATCGTGAATCGGTAGTAAGTGGACGTGAGTCACGCCCAAATTGACCAGATGGTTAAGCCCCTGGCGCGGGCTGGACGAGTGCAACAAGCCCAGATACTTGCCGCGCAAGGAAGCGGGCACCCCGGAGGCGGCTTGAATCGTGTAGTCCCTCACATGAAGCTCGTAGATCACGGCGTCCGTCTGGGCACCCGTAAAGGCCAGGCGCGTCGGCCAGCCCGGCGGCTGCGTGCGGGAGAGATCGACGACCACACTGCGCGTGGAAAGCGCATTGGAAGCCCGTCCGTAGATGTCGGTGGCAATGCGCTTGCGGCCGTAGCTCTCGAACTCGTACTGGTACTCCGTGGCGTGCAGGTTGCCGGTCTGGCTGGCGTACCAAACTCCCCCCGTGCCCCGCTTCATCGGCACCCGCCGGAAGGGCGTGGGGCGGCCCGTGCGGTACAGCAACACCGTGGCACTGCGCGCCACCGGACTCCACACTTTGAAGGTGGTCTCGCGGGAAGTCGCCACCGAGCCGAGATCGGTCTTGGTGTATTGGAAGGCGGGGTCGTTCAGTACATCGCGGAGATAGACGCGCCGGGCTTCATTGCCACCAATGCGGACGCGAATCTCCTCGGTGAGTTGCTGATCATCCAGAGGGGCGGCCAACAGCACGCGCACACTGCCCAGCAGGTCGGCGTCCGGTCGCCCAAGTCCGACGGGAGGAGCTTCCTTCGGGGCGACGACCTCACCCGGGTGATTGATCGAATCCTTGACCGTGTTGGTGTTGAAATCCACCACGAACTTCACAATCGTGCCGGCAGTGGCCACCGACAGGCGAATGTTTGGCCCCCCAGGCACAAAATCTCGGCCCCAGTTCTGCGACCAGTTGCCGCCCCGTGCCACTTTGTATTCCCAGTCCCCGGCCGGAAATGCGGCCACAAACTCGAACACCCCCGGGCGCACCTCGTTCATCTGCGTGACGGGGTCATTGGGAGCCCACTCGTTGCCCCCCAGGGCCTTCTGAATGCTCCCCGGCAGGGTCACGGCGTTGGGCGGCAGCGGAATCTCGGCCTTGGCCCCGGGCTTGATCTCCACCACTCGCACCGGCTGGTCATTGATGGTGACCCGGACGGCCCCTTCAAGTTCCTGAATTCGGGCGGGTTCGGCCAGCGCGACCGTAACCTCATCCCGCTTGTCCAAGAAGGCGGGCTGCGGATCGGTAGTCGGCTGGGCCAACGCCCAAAGGGGCAAACACCCCATGAATAACCCGAGGAGACGACGCATGGTTCTAGTTTGAACTACGAGAAAATGCGGCATGGCATATTCCGGGCCTGGTGATTTTCGACCGATTTCATTGCACGTGCAACGATTTGAGCATTTCACGACGTAAGGGAGTATTGAGAGAAGATCCCAACCGGGAGACTTTTCAGGATTTAACATGACGATTCAGTTCAAGCATTTGTGGTGGGGTGCGGCTCCGGCCGTGGCCCTGGGCTTCGTCGCCCTGCATCCGGGTCGCGCCATTGCGACCCCGACCGAGTTCCCCGTGTCGCCCTCGGCCGTGGCCCCGAGCCACTACAAGGTGGACACGGTGCACTCCGGCGTCGGTTTCGAAATCGTGCACATGGGCCTTGCCCACGTGCAGGGTCGCTTCACCAAGTTCGATGGCCACGTGATGGTGGACCACGAGAACATGGCGAATTCTTCGGTGGAGTTCACGGTGGACGTGAGCAGCGTGGATACGGCCGTGGGGGCCCGCGATGACCATTTGCGCAGCGCCGACTACTTCGATGCCACCAAGTTCCCCACGATGAAGTTCAAAAGCACCAGCGTGAAGGAAACCGACAAGGGCTGGGTGGTCAACGGCAACCTGACCATTAAGGACCAGACCAAGCCGATGACGATTGGCTTTAAGTTCAACGGCCCGCTGGAAGATCCGCGCATGGGCAAGATCGTGGGCGTGATCGCCGAGCCGTTCGTGGTGAAGCGCAGCGACTTTAAGGTGGGCAGCACCGACAAGATGCCGAACGGTGTGATGCCGCTGAGCGACGAAGTGTTCGTGCGGGTTTCGTTCGAAGCCAAGGCCCAGTAAGCTTCGGCCTAAGAACCCCTTCCGGCCCCTGCGGGATTTCTCCCGTGGGGGCCGTTGTTTTGCACCCGTTAAACGGTGGCGCGGGTGCGGGCCATCACGCTCTCCAGGAACGCCGCATTGGTCGGCGTACGCTTCAGTAGCTTGATGAGCTGATCGGTGGCTTCCACGTTGTCCTTGGTGTTGGCCAGGATGCGGTGCAGTTGCACCACGGCTTCCAGCGCCTCGCGTTCGAAGAGCTTCTCTTCGTGGCGGGTGCTACTCCGGCGGACGTCCATGGCCGGCCAGATACGGCGCTCGGCCAGTTCGCGGTCCAGCACGATTTCCATGTTGCCGGTGCCCTTGAACTCTTCAAAGATCGCGTCGTCCATCTTGCTCCCCGTCTCGATGAGCGCGGTAGCGATGATGGTGAGCGAACCGCCTTCTTCAATGTTGCGGGCCGCCCCAAAGAAGCGTCGCGGGCGATAGAGTGCGGCCGGGTCCAGACCCCCCGAGAGCGTGCGCCCACTGGGGTTGATCGTTAGGTTGCTGGCGCGACTGAGGCGCGTAATCGAGTCGAGCAGGATCACCACGTCGCGGCCGGCTTCCACCAGGCGCTTGGCTTGCTCCAGGCACAGGTCTGTGACGCGCATGTGGTTTTCGGCGGGTTCATCGAAGGTGCTCGAGATCACCTGCCCCTTCACGCTGCGGCGCATGTCGGTCACTTCTTCCGGCCGTTCGTCCACCAGCAGCACCATCAGGTACACGCCGGGGTTGTTGGCCGTAATGGAGTTGGCGATGGTCTTGACGATGGTCGTCTTCCCGGCCTTAGGCGGGGCCACGATTAGACCGCGCGAACCCATACCGATGGGCGAAATGAGGTCAATGATGCGCCCGATGATGTTCTCGGGCGTGGTTTCCATCTTCAGGCGCTGCTCAGGGAAGAGCGGCGTCAATTCGTCGAACGAGCGGCGGGATTGGTGCTCGGGCGACTGGGTGCCGTGGCCGTTCACGCTCTCGATGCGGAGCATCCCGGCGTACTTCTCGCCCTCGCGCGGCGGGCGGATGAGGCCCATCACGGTGTCGCCAGCCTTCAGGCCGTTTTTGCGCACCAGGTTCTGGCTCACATAGACGTCGTCGTTGCTAGAGCCGAAGGTCGGGCGGCGGAGGAATCCCCACCCATCGTTCATCAATTCGAGGATGCCGGTGCGGTAGACCGCATCGGGATTGGCCTCCTTGAGAAGCGACTCGATAACGACGCCTTTGTCCACGTCGAGCGAGATCTTCGCCTTCTTGGCCGCCTTCGCCAGGTCGGCGGGCGACATGGCGTCAAAGTGGTTGAAATCAACCTCGGGCAGATTCTCGAGATCTACAGAGGTGTCGATATTGGGTTGCTTTTCGCGGCCGGAGCCGCCAGAACCGCCTCGGCCACGTCGGCCGGTCGAGCCAGATTTACGGGCACGGAATGTGTGCTGCATGTGTAACACCGATCCTCGCACACCCAAGAACGGGGAGGAGGGGGAAGGGGTAGACGATTTAGTCGCCGAGAACGGCTACGTAGGGAAGGTTGCGATAACGCTCCTCGTCGTCTAACCCATATCCTACTACAAATCGGTTCGGAATGTCAAAGCCGATGTACTCAACCGGGACATCGTGAGTGCGGGCTTCCACCTTGTTGAGGAGGGCGGTGACGGCCAGGCTGGCGGGCTGGCGGGTTTCCAGCAGTTCCCGGAGGTAGCCGAGGGTGAGGCCGGTATCCACAATGTCCTCTACCAGCAGCACGTGCTTGCCTTCAATCGGGATTTCGTGGTCGCGCTTGAACCGCACCGCCCCGCTACTGATCTGCTGACCGTGGTAGCTGGCCACCTGCACATAGTCAATCTGCATGGGCAGGTCAATGCTGCGGGCCAGGTCGCTGAGGTAGGGGTGGCACCCCTTCAGCACGCCCAGCAGAATGAGCTCTTGCCCCTGATAGTCCGCCGTGATCTGGGCGCCGAGTTCGGCGATGCGCTGGGCGATCTGGTCGGCGGTGAGCAAGGGCTTCAGGAGCATGTGAGGCCATTTTATCCCCGGTCAACTGGGAAAACGCGCCATTTCGGGTCGACCAGTGCCAAAGGCTGCCGGTGATCCGGTCTTCGGTCCGCGATGCATCAGAATGCGGGCATGAGTTCCCTCTTCGCCCCTTTCTTGCAAAGGTCGGTTACCCTCCGCAACCGGGTGGCTATGAGCCCGATGTGCATGTACTCCTGCGAGGGCATGGACGGCGTCGCCACCGCCTGGCACCCCGCGCACTACGGGAGCCGGGCGGCGGGCGGATGCGGCTTGGTCATGCTGGAGGCCACCGCCGTGACCCCGGGCGGAGTGATTAGCCCGCAGGATCTCGGCATTTGGAGCGACGACCACATCCCCGGCCTCCGTGCGATTGCGGAGAGCATCCAGTACGCCGGGGCTGCGGCCGCCATCCAAATCGCCCACGCCGGCCGCAAATCGGGCACCTATCGCCCTTGGTCGCCGGTGCGCGGCTACGTCCCTGATTGGCCGCACCCCCGCCTGGCCCCGGCCGCGATTCCGTTCCGCGAGGACACTCCCGTGCCGCAGGCCATGACGGCCACCGACCGGAACGCCATGATCACCGCCTGGCAACGGGCCGCCCGCCGCGCCCACGAGGCGGGGTTCGACGTGCTAGAACTCCACAGCGCGCATGGCTATTTGCTGCATCAGTTCCTTTCCCCGCTCAGCCACCCGGAGCCGGAGGACGGGGATCGGTTCTTGTTCCACCGGGAGTTGGTGCGGGCGGTACGCGAAGAGTGGCCCGCCGAGAAGCCGCTCTGGATGCGCCTGAGCGTGACCGACTGGGTGGAAGGCGGCTGGACCCCCGACGATTCGGCCCGGCTGGTGCAGGAACTGACCCCCCTTGGCCTGGACCTGGTGGACTGCAGCAGTGGTGGCACCGTGATGAACGCGAATATCCCGGTCGGGCCGGGGTACCAGGTTCACCTGGCGCGGGATCTGCGGGCGGCCACCGGCATCGCCACCGGGGCGGTGGGCAGCATCACCGAACCCGCACAGGCCGAGGCCATCGTCGCCGAGGGGAGTGCCGATATCGTGTTCCTGGGGCGGCAGCTCTTGCGCGAACCCTACTGGGCGCTCCGGGCGGCCAAGGAACTGGGGGCCGAGGTGCCGTGGCCCGATCAATACGCGTGGTCGGTCGGCAACCCGGGGTAGTTGAGCCCGCTCGAATAGGGGTTTTTCCAATTCGAGACGGGTTAAGAGCGTAGTAACCCTTATGAGCCCCGCCTTCCGCCCCGGCATTGCCATCCTGGGGGCCGTCGCGGTCTTCGTCGCGGGCGGGATTGGTGGAAGCGTCACACCTAGCGCCATCCAAGATGGCTGGTACGGTGCCCTCACCAAGCCGCCGCTCCAGCCGCCCAGCTTCCTCTTCGGCATCGTTTGGCCGATTCTCTACGTGCTCATCGCCGCCAGTTGGGTCATCGCCTACCGCCGCCAACCGGAAAATCTCAAGGCCCTCGCCCTCCCGTTCGGCATCCAGCTTGCCCTCAATGCCCTGTGGTCGGTCGTGTTCTTTGGGCTCAAGGCTCCCGTCGGGGCCCTCGCCGTCATCCTGCTGCTCCTGGCCACCATCGCGTGGATGATGCAGAGATTCGGCTCCCCCGCGCGGTGGCTTTTGGTGCCTTACATCCTGTGGGTCAGCTTCGCAACGTATCTCAACGCGGGCATCGTGTTTCTCAATCGTTGACGATCAGGTATTCGCGCCGCCCAGCCGCCACACGCGCAGAATCTTATCGAGCCCCCCAGCGACCATGAAGCGGCCTTCGGGGTGGAACCCCACCGTCATCACCGCTTGGTGACTGGCCTCAATGCGCCCATGACCGAGGCCCCGGTCAATGTTCCACAGCCCCACGGTGCCGTCCCGGCTGCCACTGGCCAGCAGCCACCCGCGCGGGTGGAACGCCAGCGTCTCAATCGGTCGCTCGTGGCCAAAAAAGGTCGTTAGCAAGCCCGACGTGCGCGTATCAAACACCCGAATCGAACGGTCCACGGCCGCCACCGCCACCCGGCTGCCATCGGGGTGGAAGGCAATCGCCGTCACGGTGCTGCGGATGCGTTCAATGCCGCGCACTTGGGTGCCGGTGCGGGCGTTCCACAGCCTCACGGTGGCGTCGGCGCTCCCGGTCGCCAGCGTCCGCCCGTCCCCGGAGAATGCCACCGCCGTCACGCTGTCCTTGTGGCCGCGCAACAGGAACCGATCGCGGCCGGTGCGGGCATCCAAGATGCGCGCCTCCTTGCCCACCGTCCCCAGCGCCACGCAGCTTCCATCGGGGCACGCCGCTACCGCCACGCTCCATTCCGGCGGATGATGCCGCCAGAACTGGGTGCCCGCCTCGCTCTGCCGCCATGCCGAGACGGTCTGTTCCGTGCTCCCCGCCGCCAAAAACCCGTCGCTTAGGGCCGCCAGGCTACTCACCGCGCCGCCCTCCAGCGGGTAGCGCTTTTCGACCTTGACCAGGTCGCGATCCCATTGCAACACCTCGTTGTCAAAACCGCTGGTGAGCATTTGCCCGCCCACGCTCCGGAACGCCATCGCGTAAATGGGTGTACGATGCACCCGGTGCCGCTGCACCAGCCGGGCCTGCACCACCGAGGGGCGCTTTACAAACCCGCTTGGGTCGGCGTCTTCCCGCGTCAGGCCGAGCGTGCCGTCGTACTGGGTGCGTTTGAGGGGATCACTGAGGGTTTCGAACGCCTCGTTCAGTTGCGCCATGCGCTCGTGCGCCTTGGGGTCCTCAGGGTTGAGGTCGGGGTGGTACTCCCGGGCAAGCCCGCGATACGCCTGGCGAATGTCTTCACCAGACGCGCTCGGCGGAACCCCCAGGACCTCGTAGTGCGTGCGCAACCCGTTGGGCATGATACGGAAGCGAGGCGGACGGAGGTCGGGACAGACCAGCCTTCCGCCGGGATGCCCCTCTGCCTACGCGCAGACTCCGTAAACTGGTTCCATGGCCGGACCGCATGGTCGACCGATTCGCGTAGGAATCCTGGGCGCAGGCAACATCTGCTCGATCTACATCGAGAACCTGCAAGCCGACCCGATGTTTGACCTCGTCGGCATTGCCGACATGGTGCCCGAGCGCACCCAGGCCCGCGCCGAGAAGTACAGCATCGAGGGCATGACCCCCGACGCCATGATCCAGCGTGATGACCTGCAAGCGGTGGTGAACCTCACCCCGCCCCTGGCTCACTTTGGGACGAGCAAGGCTTTGCTCCAGGCCGGTAAGTCGGTGTACTGCGAGAAGCCACTGGCCTTCACGCTGGCCGAAGTGCAGGAACTGGTCGCCCTGGCCGAGGCGGGCGGGCTGCGGCTCGGCGGTGCCCCCGACACCGTACTGGGCGCGGGCGTGAACACCGTAATGGACCTGATCCAGGCCGGCCACGTCGGCACTCCTGTAGGCTACGCCGCCCACATGCTGTGCGGCGGCCACGAAAGCTGGCATCCGGACCCCGATTTCTACTATCAGCCCGGCGGCGGCCCGCTGTTCGATATGGGCCCGTACTATCTCACGGCTCTGGTGCACTGGTTTGGCCCGGTGGCCTCGGTGGCCGCTTCGGCCCGCACCGTGCGTGACCACCGCACGATCGGCAGTGGCCCGCGGGCGGGCACGGTGTTCCCGGTGGAAGTGATGACCCACATCGTGTGCACGCTCACCCACCACTCGGGCGTGATTGGCACGCTGACCACCAGCTTCGAAACCCCCAGCCACGAACTACCTCACATCGAGATCCACGGGACCGGTGGCGCGATCCGCGCGGCGGACCCGAACGGCTTCGGCGGCCCCGTGGTGGCCCGTCAACCCGGCCAAGAGTGGGGCGAGATGCCGCTTGGCAGCGGGCCGGAGAACAACATGCGCGGGCTCGGCTTGCGCGCGCTCTACGAAGATGCGGCCTCGCCGGTGGGGGCGCCCCGGGTGGCGCACGTGGTGGAGATCATGGCGGCGGCACTGGAGTCCGCGCTGCAGAAGAGTGTCCTTACCCTGGCCACTCGTCCCGCCTGCGGATGGGAATCCGGCCCCCGAGCGTAAAGCAAAGCAACGACGACATGGTGAACCCTCCCCGAGCTCATTGGCCGGAATGGCTTTTCTCCTTTGCGTGCTGCGGCATGATCGCCTCGAATGCACGCAACCAAAGGCTGGAAGGCGAACCGTTCTCGGTAATGACGTACTACGGCCAGACCCCGGGCGTGAAGGCGCTCCAGGGCATCGGCTGGGTGGTGGCGGTCGCGTTCATCTTGGTGGCCGCCCTTTGGATCATGCGGCCGAAGTGGGGCTACCACTGCCAACACGCCCTTACACTCATTTCCGGAATGGGGTTTGTGGTGGCGTGGCTGGAGCTGGTGACGGCGCTCCGCAGCCTTGATGGGGCACCGTTCCGCCTCGATGGATTGCCCTATGACCCGGTGACGAACCTCGGGCTAGGAGGTGCGCAGGTGTTCGCGACCTACATGATGCTGAGGCTTCCGGACGGCAGATTGGGGCCGAAAGCGGGGCTTGGGGTCAAACTAGGATTGGCGGTGTGCTCATGGATCATACAACTCATGCTGTGGACCCTTATCTCCAGCCGGTAGAAGGCCGCAAGTGGATCTTGCCCGTCCTGTTGGCGATCTTTGGATTCCCCATCGCGGGCCTCAGCTTCTTTTGGTGGCACGCCCAGCGCAACATTGAGCAGTCGGCTCGTCCCTACGTGCTCGAAAAGATCCCGGTGTGGCTGGATCAAGACGACCGCGCGATGCTGGAAGCCAGCCCGGTGCCGTGGTTCCAAAAGGAGTTTGATTGGGCCGCCTACGAGCAGTGGCCGACCAAGTACGGCGACTTTGTGGCCGTGGAGAACCTGGACTACCGGACGATGGAAGCCGGCGAGAGCGAAACCAAAGAGGTGTACCAACTGGCGCACTTTAAGGCGCGTGTGAAGTTCGAGAAGTCCGAGCAGGACGTCTACATCACCATCGCCCGCAAGACGCTGGACCTCAAGAAGCGCTGGGAACTGGCATATCTCAACATCGGTCAGCCCGCCAACAAGCAAGAACCCGCCGCCAAGACGTTCGACGCCGAACTCGGACGAATTCAGGCCAAAGATAAGCAGGCCCAAGAGAACGCGCCCAAGTAAGATGAACCCGCAATGCGGGTGTACATTTCCGCCGATATCGAAGGCGTAACGGGTGTTGTGAGTTGGAAGCAGTGCGGCAGCCCCTCGGGCGAGCACTACGACTGGGCGTTTGCGCGCCGCATGATGACCCACGATGTGAACGCCGCCATTCGCGGGGCCATGGCGGGCGGGGCTACCCGCGTGGTGGTGAAGGACTCGCACAATACGGGCAAGAACCTCTTGATTTCCGACCTCGAACCCGGGACCGAGCTCATCAGCGGCACGGGTTCGGGTGACCTCGGCATGATGGAAGGGGTGGACCAAGGCTTCGATGTGGCTTTCTTGGTGGGCTACCACGCCATGGCGGGCGCCGGCCACGGCATCATGGAGCACACCATCAGCGGGCGCGTCCACCGGTTCTGGGTGAATGGCGAGGAGTGGGGCGAGCAGCGCATGAGCGCCACCGCCGCCGCCGCGTGCGGGGTGCCCTTGGCCCTGGTGGTGAGCGACGACAAGGGCTGCGCCGAGGCCCACGCCTGGGGCGGTGACCTGATGCACAGCTTTGTCACCAAGTACGGGATGGGCCGCTACATGGGCCGCCTTTTGCACCCGTCGGTAACGGGCGAAGGGATCCAAGCCGCTGCCCAAGCCGCCATGAGCGCCGCCGGCAAGTCCCCGGCCCTGCCCCTGCCCGAGACCAACCACCTACGCCTCGAGGTCAACCGGAGCGAAGAGGCCGACGCCGTGGCGCAGCTGGCCGACTGGCACCGCCGCGACGGTTACACCGTGGAGTGGGAAGGTGAAGGTGGCTGGCCAGCCGCCCACATTGCCGCCCGCCGGGCCATGGCTGTGATGGGACTGGCGAACCAGAACTAGGCCGCCAAACCAGCGGGATTGACCGCAACGATGGGGCCCTGGGTAACGTCCGAGGCCCCCTATCGTAGAAATGCGCACAAGGGAGGCCGCTTGGCACTCCCCCGAGTGAGTTGGACATGAGTCACGAATCAGCCGCCCTGCCGGACATCCAGAAGACGCAGGACACCCGCAATATCGCCATCGACAAGGTCGGTGTGCGCCGCGTGAAGTTCCCCATCGAGGTGCTGGACCGCAGCGAAGAGCGCCAGCGCACCAGCGGCGACTTTACGCTGACCGTGGACCTGCCCAAGGAGTTCAAGGGCACCCACATGAGCCGCTTTTTGGAAGTGCTGAACGAGTACGGCCGCACCATCAGCGTGCACAGCCTGCCGCAGCTCCTGAAGGCACTGACCCAGAAGCTCAACGCCGAAAAAGCCCACGTCGAAGTCCGCTTCCCGTTCTTCATCGAGAAGGCGGCCCCCGTCACCGGCAAGACCGGCATGATGGAATATGACTGCGGCTTTGACGCCTTTGCTAACGGCCACTTTGAGCTGACGATGTACGTGCGGGTGCCGGTGGCGACCCTGTGCCCGTGCAGCAAGGAGATCAGCAGCTACGGCGCCCACAACCAGCGCGGCTGGGTGACGGCCCGGGTGCAAACCAACGACCACGTGTGGTTGGAAGAGCTGATTGACATGATCGAAGCTTCGGGTTCGTGCGGTCTCTACCCGGTGCTCAAGCGCCCGGACGAAAAGTGGGTGACCGAGCACGCCTACGAGAACCCCCGCTTTGTGGAAGACCTGGTGCGCGAAGTCGCCCTGAAGTTCGACGCTGACGACCGGATCACCTCGTACTCGATTGAAGTCGAAAACGAAGAATCCATCCACGCGCACAACGCCTACGCGTATCTGGAACGAAGCAAGGTCTAAACGCCGCTCGCCCGCCACTCACGAGCCCGATTTCCCTTTGCGGGGGGTCGGGCTTCTTGGTTACGGCTTGGTTACGGCTTCGGGTCGGCCACGATGGCGAACTGCAACCACCGGCAGTCTTCAAGCTTGCGCAGCAGCAGCCGGTTCAACAAATTGAACTTACGGCCCGGGTTGGGGTTGATGCCCACCAGCGTGCGCACCTGGAACCCGCCGCGCTCGAACCACTCGGGGATCGTCTTCTGCGTAAAGAACCGCAGGTGCGTCCGGTCGAAGATGCCCTCGTCTTGGTACCGGAACTCGCCCAGCCACACGATCTCCCACAGGGCATTGAAGTAGCGCACGTTGGGCAGGCTGGCCACCACCACCCCGCCCGGGGCCAGCAGGGGTTTGGCGAGCTTGAGCGCCTCATCCGGCCAGGCCAGGTGCTCCAGCACGTCGGTGAACGAGATCACGTCGAAGTGGCCGTGCGGCATGGTCGGCAGAATCTGCATGGCGTCGCCGGTTTCCACCCGGGTCAGGCGGCTGCGGGCGGCCTCGGCCATCTCGGGCACGTATTCGATGCCCCACACCTCTTGGGCGGCGCTAGTGCGCAGCATGGTTTCACCAAAGAAACCCGCACCGCAGCCCACGTCCAGCACGCGGTTTGTGCCCGCCGGGATGTAGGGGAGGATGTCCTCGCGGGGGCGGGTGTAGTAATCGGGCAGGCTCATTCGGGGGTCACAAAGTGGGCGTCGAGGTACTCGCGCACGGACTGACGGGCACGATGAAGTCGAGATTTGAGGGCGGCCAGCGTGACGCCTTCCTTATCCGCCGCCTCTTGAAGGTTCATCCCTTCAATTTCCACCAATTGGTAAGTTTCGGCATACGGGGATTCTAAACCGGCGATGGCGGCCTTCACGTGGCGCTTCAGTTCCCGCATCGCCACCTCCTGGTCCACATCCAGTTGGGGGTCGGCGGTGGTTTCCATCTCCGCCATTGGGATGGTGTTGCGCAGGTCGTCGCGGGTTTGGATGTGCTGGCACACCCGCCGCGCAATAGTGCCGACCCAACCCCGAAAGGCGTCGGGGTTCTGCAACTGCCCAGCACTGAGATAAGCCTGCATCAACGACTCCACCAGCGCATCTTCGGCATCTTCGTAGTTGCCGCAGGTGCGGACAAGTTGCCGGTACACGCTGTCCTTGTGGTCGTCAATCAGTTGCTCGACTCGCATAGGCGCGTTTCCATTGTAGCCAACCTCTGGTTTTCACAGAATTCGGACATACTCAGCGGGTGCTTGGCTCTCCGCACTTTCTTTCTCGGCGGGAGGTCCTGAAAGGGGCCATGGCCGCCGCGGCCACCCCGTGGGCGGCCCGGGTGTGGAGCGCGCAAGGAGTCTCCATGAGTTCTCAAGATATTCCCTCGCCGCTCCCCCGGGTTCAGCAATTCGAATCGATGGCGTTCGGCATTTTTGTGCACTTCGGCCTCTACTCGCTCATTAAGAAAGGCGAATGGGCGATGCACCTGCACAACATCCCGCGCGACGAATACATGAAGCTGATGGACGAGTGGGCGGTGCCGGATTTTGACGGACGCGCCCTCGCCCGGCTGGCCAAAGAAGCGGGCGCCAAGTACATCACGCTTACCAGTCGCCACCACGACGGCTTCAGCCTCTACGATTCGCGCGGGCTGTGCCAGTGGGACGTGACCAAGACCCCGGCGGGCCGCGACATCATCAAGGACTTCACCGACGGCTGCCGCGCTGAAGGCATCATCCCTTGCCTCTATCACACCACGCTGGACTGGAGCGAGCCGCGCTTCAACAACGATTGGAAGGGCTACCAGCAGTATCTGCGCGATTCGGTGGAGATCATCTGCAGCAACTACGGTGAACTCGGCGCGGTGTGGCTGGATGGCAACTGGAGCAAGCGCGACGCCGACTGGGAGCTAGATGCGCTCTACAGCGTGATCCGCAAGCACCAGCCCGAGACAATGATCATCAACAACACGGGCATTGGCGAGGAGGGCAAGCTCGTACACAACGAGATTGACGCCGTGACCTTTGAGCGCGGCCGCCCCGAGCCCATTAAGCGCGAGGGGATGACCAAGTACGTGGCGGGCGAGATGTGCCACACCAGCAACTTCCACTGGGGTAACGCGGAGCGCGACCTGAACATGATTAGCCCGGCGCTGGTCATCGAAGAATTGGTGCGCAGCCGGGGTGCGGGGGCCAATCTGCTGATGAACCTCGGCCCCACGCGCACCGGGGGCATCCCGGAATACGAGCGTGCCATGTTCCACGTGGTGGGCCAGTGGATTGAATACCACGGTGGCGACAAGTGCCCGATCTACGCGGGTCGTCCCTCTGGCATTCACGGCACCGACGACGACTTCGGGTTTGTCATCGGCGATGAGGCGTACCTGTTTGTCTTCGACGTCACCGCCACAGCGGACCCGCGTGTCAGCGGCACCAACGCCCGTGGCACGGGTCCCCGGCTCTACAAGGGCGTTCCGGCGGGCTTCAAGTCGGCGACCTGGATGGACGACGGCAGCGAGGCCAAGTTCACGCCCGCCGAAGACGGCGTGGTGCTGGACGTGAAGGGCTACCCCTACGGCATGAACAGTGTCGTCCGCGTAGTCAAACTCACGCGCTAGCCCGAACGCAGGGTGAGCAGACTGACTTCCGCCCGGCAGAATAGCCGGCTGGGAGGACCGGTCGTGCCCACCCCGCGCGAAACGTAAAGCGGCACGGGGAGGTCGGGGAAGAACCCGTCCACATACTTGCGCCCTCCGGTGGGGAGGCCCGGCGCCCACCCCCAAGGGGCCAAGAACTGCCCGCCGTGGGTGTGCCCGCTCAGCATCAGGCTGGGGCCACCGGGCGGGAGGGTATCCACCCCGTCCGGTTCGTGCCACAGCATCAGGGCGCCGCGCCCGCCGTTGGTTTGGCGGAGAAGAGTGTGCGGGTCGGGTGCGCCCTTCACCAGCGAATCCACGCCCAGGCACGTCACGCCCGCCACCTCGGCCACCTTGTTAATGAGGTAGGTCACGTTGAGGTCTTCGAACAAGGGGCGCAGCCAGGCCGCTTCTCCCGCAAAGTAATCGTGGTTCCCCGCCACCGCCACCACCGGCGAGTTCCAATCGGCCAACGGGGCAAAGCCCGCCGCGACATAGGCAAAGGCCTGCGGGTGCCAGAACGAGACGTAGTCGCCCAGCAGCACGGTGAGGTCAGGCTTGGTGGCGTAGGCCAACTCCAATGCCCGATGGGTGTGCTCTACCGACCACTCATCGCGGATGTGGGGGTCGGCAATCACCGCCACGCGCAGGCCATCGTGCGCCCAGTCCGGCAGGGTGAGGGTGCGGCGGACGAGCTCAATCTTGCGCGTCTCAAAGAGGCCCCCGTAGAGGTACGCCCCAACCCCCACGCCCAGGCTGGCAACGGAGAGGGCGGAAGCAAGGTCTCGAACGCGCACGCGAACTCGAAACTACCCCACGGCCCGGCCTTACTGAGAGGTCCGGCGGGCGACCAAGAGCGCGGTTTGCACATCCCGCACCACCGTATGCAGGCTGTTCAGCTCGGCTTCATCATCGGCGCTGAGGGCATGCGCGGGGGCCTGGGGATCAAGGCGGCCCATGATGCTGCCCGACATCGGCGAATCATCCAGCCCGATGACGTGGCCAAGCTCGTGCGCCATCACGTGCCGGATGGCAGGCAGGCTGAGGGGAGCCCCGGTGGGGTCTTGCAGGCCAATGGCGATATCCGCGCGCAGCGTGGCGAAGTAGGAATCACCCAGTTGCTGCACGGCCCGGCTCCAGGTGGCGCGGCCCGCTACGTGGCGGTGTTCGTACTGCGCGGCACTTACAAAGCTCATGCGCACTTGCGCGTTTTCCGGCGTGGAGAGGTGCCAGCGCACCAGGCCGTGGCTGGCGTCTTCCCACATGCGCAGGGCACTGAGGTAGCTCACCCAGGCCCCGGCGCGTTGCTCTTGCGGCAACCCGGAGAGGTCCAGCGAAATGCGGATGGGGGCGCCCACGCCCAGGGCTTCGAGGCTTGCTTCGCTCTCGCCTAGGCGGCCTTCATTGAGGGCGGTTTGCGCGCGTTCAAGCAGACGTAGGGTCGGAGGTGCCGGCGTGGACGAGGCCAAAGCCCCGAGCAAAGTGAGAGAGATACCGACGCCCCAACGACCCCACATACCGTTGGTTTTCCGCTTTCGGCGGGCGGGTCATCCCGGCGGTGTTACGGTGTTGCGTGCGCTCTGGTAATTTGTCGAGATGGCAATTTTGCGAGGGGCCCTGGTGGGCTGCGGCGGCATGATGCGGCACCACGCCCGGATGCACCCCCAGCTGGACGGGGCGGAGATTGTGGCTCTGTGTGACATCGTTCCCGAGCGCTTTGAAGCGATCAAGGCCGTTTCCCCACTCGTGAAGGAAGCGGCGTGCTACGAACGATTCGAAGACATGCTGGCGCAGGAGAAGCTGGACTTCGTTTTCATCGCCACGCCGCACGATTGCCACGCCCCCCAAGTGATCGCCGCGCTGGATGCGGGCATCCATGTGCTGCTGGAGAAGCCCATCGCGATCTCGGTGGCCCAGGCCGAAGCCATGATCGCCGCCCGCGACCGCAGCGGCTGCACGGCCGCCCTCGCCTACCAGCGGCACGGGCTGGGGCAGTTCTGCTGGCTTCGCTCCCAGATTCAGAGCGGTGCCTTTGGCGAACTTCGCGCCGCCACCTGCCACCTCGGCCAAGCCTGGAAGACCGGCACCGCCAACACCTGGAGGCAAATCCCGGCCCAATCCGGCGGCGGGATGCTGCACGACAGTGGTAGCCACATGATTGATGTGGCCATGTGGATGACCGGGCGGCACCCCGTGCGCATCAGCGCCCACATTGACAACCGCGACACGCCCGTGGACATCCAGGGCTACGTGGCGGCGGTGCTGGACAACGGGGCGACCCTGCAGATCAACGTGATTGGCGACGCCAGCATGTGGCACGAGCGGCACAGCTACTGGTTCGAGAACGCCAGTGTGTTTATCGAGGATGACGTGACGCGGGTGTTCCACCGCGATGGCACCCGCATGGTGCTGGATGCCTGGCCGGCCGCCGAAACTCCGCTGGTGAACTTCGTCCGTGCCCTGCACGGCCAAACGGAGATCTACGCGCCGCTGGAGTGCGGCCTGCACGTGCAGCAGGTCACCGAAGGCGCTTACCGTAGCCACGCCCAGAGCGGCGCGCAGGTGAGTTTCTAGGCTTCGATCCAGGATTCCAATCGGGTCCGGCAGGCATCCAGCCGGGCCTGCGATTCCTCGATGCTCGGGCTCTCGGCGTAGACATGCACCACGGGCTCGAAGGAATCCGGCAGCACCAGCACCCACCCCACGTCGTCGTAAATCTTGATCCCGTCGGTGAGCTCGACGCTGAGCCCCTCGCGGCTGGATTCGGCCAGCTTCCGCATCACCGTGCCCTTGCTGTCCCACGGGCACTGCACCTGGCCGTACACCAGGTGGAACTCGGGCAGGCTGCGGATGAGTTCGCTCAGCCGGACATCCGCCTGCAGCATCATCTCCACAATCTGGGCGGCGGCGAACATGCCATCAAAGCCCGGGTGGAAAGACGGCCAAATGAACCCGCCACTCTCGTCGCCCAGGAAGCTGAGCGGGCTCCGTGCGGCTGCATCGATGAGGTCACGTCCGGTGGCCCGGGTGCGGGTCACTTCCGCCCCCTCGGCGGCGAGCAGAGACTCCAAGCGAGCGGGGGCCGTCACGCTCATCGCAATCTTGGGGCTGGCTTCCGCGCGGCACACCAGCAGGCACATCGCCGCAAAGAGCGTGTTGCCGGTGATGGGCAGACCGTAGTCATCCACCAAATGGATGCGTTCGCCTTCGTGGGTCAGCAGGATGCCGAGGTCGCTATCCAGCGCCCCCACAATCTGCCCTAATCGCAGGAGGTGATCCTGAATCTCTTCGTAAGACCGGGGAGCGAGCCGTGCCTCGTTCTGGAGGTTGAGACTGATGACTTCGTAGCCCAATTCCGCCAAAAGGTTAGGCAGAATGCTGACTACACTGGAATAGCCAAAGTCCACCACGATCTTGGGGCGGCGGTTATGGCCCCGGGGGGCCACCCGCTCCAAGAACTCCCTGCGATACAGCTCCCGCGCGCCGCTGGCACTATCCACCACCCCGAGTTCGTCGGGGTCAATGCGCCGAAACTCCTCGCGGTAGAACGCTGCCTCAATCTTTCGTTCCTGCGTCCGGGCGACGTAGCCGCCATCGCCTTCCAGGAACTCAAACAGGCTCATGCGGCGGTTGCCGGGGAGCTTGCGCACATTCACGGCCCCCGCGATGCGGGTTTGCGCGGTGAAAAGGCGCGTGACGGGCAACGGCTCGCCGTGCAAGTCAATCACGTCGCATCCCGAGCTAAGCAATGCCCCCGTGAGGGAACGCTTCAGCATGCGGCTGCTGCGGCTACTGTCGCGGCTCACGGCAATACGTGCATGCTCGCGCAACGTGCTGCCAAAAGCGAGCCCGAGCCGGGTGGCGAACTCCGGGGTGGCTTCGATGTTGCTCAGCCCGGCCACGCCCAGTTCACGGAACAGAGACCCCCGCCACCGGTTGCCCTGCACGATGCTCATAGTGACGGTGCTGCCCCGGTCCACCACCTTGTCCGGCCAGAGCTTCACGCGCGGGCGCAGGTTGGCCCCCACGTCAATCAAGCAGCGGTCGCCCACCACCACTTCTTCGCCGATCACCGCGCCCCGCTTGGCCGTCACGCGGTGCGCCAGGATCGCCCCCGTGACCTCCACGTCCAGCCCGATGTAGCAGGCATCCCACACCACCGAGTTCTCGATGCGCGCGCCTTCTTCGGTCAGCACGTTGTCGCCCAGGCAGGTGTAGGGCCCCACGGTCACGCCAGCCTTCAGGCGGCAGTTGCGCCCAATGACCACGGGGGCCTCAATCACGGCCTGGGGGTCAATCACAGTGCCCTCGCCCACCCACACGCCGGGGCGGATCTCCTCGCCGGGGTGCACCACCTTCAGGGCTCCCGCCAGGGCATCGCGCTGGGCTTCCATGTACTGCTGCAGCGTGCCGACGTCGGTCCAGTAGCCGTCCATGATGTAGCCGTACATCGGCGCGCCCTCGGCCAGCAACTGCGGGAAGATGTCCTTGCTCCAGTCGTAGGGGCGGTCGGGCTCCATGCGGTCCAGCACCTCTCCTTCCATGATGTAGATGCCGGTGTTCACCGTGTCGGAGAACACTTCGCTCCACCCCGGCTTCTCCAGGAATCGCTCGATGCGCCCCTCGTCGTCCGTGATGACAATGCCGAACTCCAGCGGGTCCGGCACGCGCTTGAGCACCAAGGTGACAAGACTGCCTTTCTCGCGGTGGAAGGCCAGCGCGGCCGTCAGGTCGCAGTCGGTGAGCGCATCCCCGCTGGCGATGATGAAGGTGCCTTCGCGCAGCCAATCGGCGGCTTGGCGCACACTCCCGGCCGTACCGAGCGGGGTGGGTTCTAGGCAGTAGCGGGTGCGTACGCCCCACTCGCTGCCGTCCCCGAATCGGGCCTGAATCTCTTCGGCCAAGTAGTGCAGGGTGCAAGTGATGTCCGTGACCCCGTGCTGGCGAAGTAGGTCAATAACGTGCCCCATGATGGGCCGGTTGAGCACGGGCACCAGCGGCTTGGGGCGGTGCGAAGTCAGGGGCCGGAGCCGGGACCCCTCGCCCCCTGCCATCACAACTCCCCGCACCTCGCCCATGCCTCATTATCCCTGGGGGAAAGCCCCTCGCAGGTAAAACCGGACCGTGCTCGATCGAAATCTCATTCGCCGCGACCCCGAGTTCGTGCGCGCCCAGTGTCTCCGCAAGGGTGTGAATGCGCCGGTGGACGAGTTCATCCGGGTGGACACCGAATGGCGCCGCGTGAAATCGGCCATGGATGAACAAAAGGCGGAGATGAACCGCGTGAGCAAATCCATCGGGCAACTGATGGCCAGCGGGCAGAAAGATGAAGCCGCCCAGGCCCGCGAAGCGGCCGGTGCGCTCAAGGCCACCATCCAAGGCCTGGAAGAGCAAGAGCGCACCCTCGAAGCCGAACTGGAAGCCATTGAGCTGGACTTCCCCAACCTCCCGCACGAGAGTGTGCCGGACGGCAAGTCGGAAGAGGACAACGTCGTGATCCGCACCTGGGGCGAGGCGCACCGGGTCTCCAAGGAGCCCGTGCCGCACTGGGAGATTGCCGAGCGGCTGGGCTTGATTGACTTCGAGCGCGGGGTCAAGATCACGGGCAGCGGCTTTGTGGTTTACACCGGGGCCGGCGCGCGCTTGGTGCGCAGCCTCATCAACTTTATGCTGCACGTGCAGACCACGCAGCACGGCTACACCGAAGTCTGGCCACCCGCGCTGGTGAATGCCGAGAGCCTGGTGGGCACGGGCAACCTGCCGAAGTTTGAGGAAGACCTCTACAAGTCGCGGGATGACTTCTATCTCATCCCCACCGCCGAAGTGCCGGTGACCAACATGTACCGGGGCGAGATTTTGTCGGAGGGCGACTTGCCGATCAAGCTGTGCGCGTATACGCCGTGCTTCCGCCGCGAGGCCGGGGCCGCCGGGCGCGACACGCGCGGCATCCTGCGCACCCACCAGTTCGATAAGGTCGAGCTCGTGCAGTTTGTCCACCCCGACCACTCCTACGAGGCGCTGGAAAGCCTGACCCAAGAGGCCGAAGCCATCCTTCAGCAACTGGGCTTGCACTACCGCGTCATCGTTCTGTGCACCGGCGACATGGGCGAGAAGGGCTGCAAAACCTACGACCTCGAAGTGTGGTCGCCGGGGGCGGAGCGTCACCTGGAAGTCAGCTCCTGCACCAACTTTGAGGCTTATCAAGCGCGGCGCGCCCGGATTCGGTACCGCGCCGAAGGTGGCCCCGAGCCGCTGCACATTCTGAACGGATCGGGCCTGGCGGTGCCCCGGTTACTCGCGGCGCTGCTGGAGACGTATTATTCAGAAGACACGAACTCGGTTCGCATTCCGGAGGCGCTGGTGCCGTTCTTCGGGAGTGATTCGATCGTGGCACCCGCATGAAACCACTCGACAACAAGCGGCCCGGCCGGGCCGTAGACCAACTGGAAAGCTGGGGGCGCTACCCCCGGGTTCCGGCTCGTCTGTTCCGGCCCGAGCGGATGCGGGATTTCCATGCGGGTGAGGGTCCTTCGTTGGCGCGCGGCCTGGGGCGGAGCTACGGCGACGCGGCCCTGCTGACCGACGGCGACGTGGTGCTCTCGGAGCGACTGGATCGCTGCCTGGAGTTCAACCCCGAAACGGGCGTGTTACGGGCCGAGGCGGGGCTGAGCCTGGATGCCTTAATCCGCGCGTTTGTGCCGCAGGGCTGGTTTGTGCCGGTCACTCCGGGGACGGCATTTTGCACCCTGGGCGGGTGCGTGGCGGCCAATGTCCACGGTAAGAACCACCACCGCGATGGGAGTTTCCGGCAGGGCGTTACCAGTCTGGAGATGTTGAGCGCAGACGGGAGCGTGCGCGACCTCACGCCCGCCGACGGCGACGACTTTGAGTTCGCGTTCGGCGGAATGGGGCTGACCGGGATGATCCGGGAGGTCGAACTCCAACTTCGCCCGATCACCACCAGCATGATGATGGTGCGGCACTCCGTGGCCGCCAACCTCGGCGACCTGATGAACCAGATGGACGACGAAGCCCGCGACGACCACTATTCGGTGGCCTGGGTGGACCTGCTCGCCCGGGGCGAGCGCGCCGGACGCGGCGTGCTGATGACCGGCCACCACGCCGAGATCAACGAACTGCCGATGCGGTACGCCGCGCACCCCGAAACCCTCCTGACCGACCGACCGGGCCGCGCCCGCCCGTTCCCGTTCGAGGCGCCCACGTGGCTTCTGAGCCCGGGCAATCTCCGCTTGTTCAACTCGATGTATCACAAGTGGCAAGGCCGCAAGGGCACGTTCTTTACTCCGCTGCGCACGTTCTTCCACCCGCTCGATGCCATCCGCAACTGGAACCGGATGTACGGCAAACCGGGATTCGTGCAGTACCAGTTTGTGGTGCCGTTCGAATCCGGCCGCGAGGCCGTGACCGAGGCCATCTCGCGGCTCAACGCCGCCCAGGCGTCATCGTTCCTGGCCGTGCTGAAGCGGATGGGTGCGTCGGACGGGGGACCGCTTTCGTTCCCCATGCCGGGCTACACGCTGGCCCTGGACATCCCACTGCGGGAGGGCGTGATTGACCTGCTCAACAACCTGGACGCGCTGGTGGCCGATCACGGCGGGCGGGTGTATCTGGCGAAGGATTCGGCGCTGCGCCCCGACACGTTCCGGCGCATGTATCCCGAGTGGGAGCGGTTTGTGAACTACAAGCGCCAGGTGGACCCCGACGGTCGCTGGCAGAGCGACCTCGCCCGGAGGCTGGAATTGGTATGACGCCCTTAGCCCTGGAAACCAAAGGATCGGTGCTGGTGGTGGGGGCGACTTCGCCCATTGCCCGGGCCGCCGCCGCCGAGTTTGCCCGGCAGGGCTATGCCGTCATCTTGGCGGCGCGCGATAAGGACGAACTCGACCGGATTGCCGCCGACCTGCGCATCCGCTCCTGCGTGGAAGTCACTCTGCTTCCTTACGACGCCGACCTGAAGGGGTCGGGGACACGCCTCGCCGAGATTGCGCTGGGGTTGGAGCCGCCCCTCATCGGGGCCGTATGGGTGGTGGGCGACCTGGGCGACCAGGAACGCGCCCAGGAAGACGTGACCCACGCCAAGGCCATTGTGCGGCGCAACTTCACGGGGGTCATTGACGTGTTCACGCCCATTGCGAATGCCTTTGAGGCGCGCGGGGCGGGGTTCCTGATCGCTGTTGGGAGCGTAGCGGGCGACCGAGGCCGGGCCAAAAACTACGTTTACGGGGCGGCCAAGGCGGCCCTGCACGCCTTTATGAGCGGTATGCGTCAGCGCTTGGACCGGAAAGGCGTGCGCGTGCGCGTGGTCAAGCCGGGCTTTGTGGATACGGCGATGACCTTCGCGATGGGGCCGCTGCCCTTGCTGGCTTCACCGGACAAGGTGGGGCAAGCGGTGGCCCGCGCGGCGACCGGCAAGAAGGATGAGATCTACACCCCCGGGCCGTGGCGGTGGATTATGCTCATCATCCGCCACCTGCCCGAGCGGGTCTTCAAGAAGACCAATATCTAAGCGCCGCAGCTCTCAGAACCGGAAGAACGTGCCCGCCATCAAGCGGTTAGCGCTGCCCACGGCGAGGTTAAACCCGCCCAGCGACGCCCCGACCGTCCAGCCGTCCAGGGTGGAATAGCCCGCCCGCGCGCCGAAGCCTCGCGCCAGCTGCCAATCCGCCCCAAAGCGCCCTTCGGTGCGCCCCGAACCAATGCCCACCAGGTCGGCGGCCAGGCCCATCGTTTCGCGTTCCTGCCAGGCCACGCCCAGGCTCATGGTGCGGCGGTAGGCATCAATGCGGCTAAAGCCATCGCCCGGATCAATGGTGGCGCCTTGGTCCGGCTGGAACGCTTGGAACGACACATCCGGCGACACAAGGTTGTTGATCACCAGTGCCCCCTGGAACCGCTGCCCTGGCCCAAACGTGGTGTGCATGCCCAGGTCGAGGGCGAAGCCTTCCTTCTTGAGGAAATCGCTCCCCGCCATCTCAGGCGCGGCGGTGTTGATCGCGTTGCCCGAGGTGATTTGGGCTTCGTTGGCGATGTGGTGGCTGTAGTAGGTGGTCACAAACCGCCCCATCAGGCCGACGGCCATTTCGCCGTTCGGGCCGCTCGAAATCACGCGCCCATAGCCAAATTGCAGCTCACTCTGCCCCACGCCGTAGCCGTCCAATTGCATGCCCGCCTCGGGGGCCGTCAAGTTCGATCCTGCCCGCACCCAGCGCTGGAGGGCGTCATTCGGACGGGTGGTTACGAGCGCGACCCCTTCCGCCCCGAAGTGGAAGCCCGAAGCCGTGAAGCCCAACCCTAGTGTGCCGCCGATGTCCGTCTTGCTATCCCCAAACTGGCGGGCCAAACGCACGATGCTGTCGGCATCAAAGGCGCCCTTGTCGATGCTGCTCACGAAGTCGGAGGCATCGCCCAAGTCCACGCCGTCGGCAAAGTAACCAAAGGAAAGGTCACTAAACCGGAACCGTTGTTGCCACGCAAGCTGGGCCGGGTTGGCGGGCCGGCTGCTGGCCAGATTGCCTCGGAAGGCCAAACCGGCATTGCCCATCCCGGCGGCGCGAGTGGTGCCGAGCGCAAAGTCGGACGCCGAGGCCAAAGCGGCCAGAGGCAACAAAGCGAGGCAGGCGAGGGTTTTCATAGGGCACCTTGCGGCCGGGGCCGCTTATCCACATTCTACTGCCCCCGGTCACGGCCCAGTCAAATGGGCGAGGAATTTCGGGGAGGGGCCACTCTTGGCCCCGCTTTTGCATCCCTTTCCCTCGGCTCCCGCAAGGAGTCGGAAACGGACATCATCATGCATCTCTCTCGAATCTCCCTGCTGGCTCTCACTGCTGCCCTTGGCGCCGTGACGATGGCCAACAACAATCTGCCTGTCAATCAGATCCTGACCGCTACGCAAGGCGACGAACTCTCGCTCGTCTCGCTGACCATGACCGGCACCGGTGTGGTGTTCACCGAAGAAGATTTTCGGCGCTGGGAAGATGCCCGCCTGGCCACCGGTGGCAAGACGTACGGCTGGATTGACCCGATCAAGCGCGACATGAACACCAGCGGCAACAAGTACGCCGTGAACCCGGACCGCCGCGACAACGCCAAGCCGATGGCCGGCGAAAGCAGCAGCACCGGCACCCTGCGTGAAGTGTTCACCGCTCGCCCGCTGGACTACATCCTGGATAGCGAAGACTGTGCCAGCTGGTGCCTGGACCTCAAGCTCGGGGCTGGCCAGTACATCAAGAACGACAGCAACAGCAAGACGCCGGAAATCGCGATCCTGGAGCGCGGCATGAACAGCGACCTGAAGGTGAAGGCGATCGTCAGCAACGGCGGCAACGTGACCACCACCAAGAGCGTGTTCCTCAGCCGCACCGCCCAGCGCTACACCAACTTCAACATGGACACGCTGGAAATCGCCGGTGCCCAAAAGGTGGGTGTGTGGGGCCTCAGCCTCGATTCCTTCGGCCCGATTGAAGGTCAAGTGATCGGCCTGCAGATCTGCAGCGACGGCTCGTACGGTGGCCCCGACCTGGTGGGTGTGGCGACCAACGCGGTGCCGGAACCGGGCACGATGATCGCCCTGGGTGCGGGTCTTGCCGCCCTGGCTCGCCGCCGACGCAAGACGGCGTAAGCGAAACCGGAGCCGTTTCCGTTCCCTGCCTCGCATGAGGTGGGGAACATTTTTTTGCGTTACACTTGTCTTAGGTCCAACCAATCGGCGCGAAGTTGTTCACGTCCGTTGGCCCAGGTACATCATTATGCGTTGTCTGTCCATTCTCGCCGTGGCCGCTGTGGCCTGGTCGCTCGCCGCCTGCGACGCGGCCCCGAATACCAAATCGGTAGCCGAACTCAACGACCTTTACCAAAAGATTGAGCCCGGGATGGCCGAAGCTGATCTCAAGTCCGTGGCCGGGGAGCCGACCAAGAAGGAACCCAAGGACGAGGCCACCGAGTGGCTGTATAGTGAAGCGGGTCTCAACACCTCCTTCCTCAGCGTGCTGGTGCGAGAAGGGGCGGTGGTGAAGGTTACGCTCCGCGACCGCACGAACTCGAGCCAAGAAGCGCAGACCAAGCCTGCCGAGTAACCCGCTAGGTACCCTCAGGGGCGCGTGGAGCGCCCCTTTTTAACCGCCGCCTGGCGGAACCTCATCGTGGTCAATTGGGAGGTCTCGCCGGACCTCCTGGTGGCCTTGATGCCGGCCGGCACCGTGATGGATACCTTCCAGGATCGTGCGCTCGTCAGCTTGGTGGCGTTTCAGTTTTTGGAGACGCGGGTGCGCGGGGTGGCCATTCCGGGGCACATCAACTTCCCGGAAGTGAACCTGCGGTTCTACGTGCGGCGAGAGCTGGAGGGCGAAACCCGGCGCGGGGTGGTGTTCATCAAGGAACTGGTGCCCCGCTGGGCAATTGCCACCGTGGCCCGCACGGTGTACGGCGAGAACTACCACGCGGTGCCTCTCTCCGGTGAAATTGACGACCCCCACTTCCGCTACTCCTGGCGATGCGCCCGCCAGCGCCAGCATGTGGCGGTGGAAGTCGGTCCAGAGCGCCTTCCCCTAGCCGAGGGGTCGGAGGAAGAGTTCGTGCTGGAGCACTACTGGGGGTACGCCCGGCACGGTCAACTCACGCGGGAGTACCAAGTTACGCACCCTCGCTGGGAATCCCGCGCCGTGCTCAATCTGGACCTCCACTCCGATTACTCCCCCACTTACGGGGCAGAGTGGGGGCACGTGCTGCAGGGCAAGCCGCGCTCGGCCATGTTTGCAGTGGGGTCGGCGATCACCGTTCAGCCCGGCCGGCCGTTATCCACCTGAATCCGGCTTACGGAAGCGCTGCTTCCACTCGGCCAGGGTCATCATGGCCTCGAGCGGCGTCATCTGGTTCACGTCCAGCGCCTCCAAGGCTTGCTCGACGGGCGAAGGTTCAGCTTCAAACAAGCTCAATTGCAACCGCTGGCGTTCCACCGGCATGGCCGGCGCCGGCCCTTTCTCCAGGTCTTGCAGGATAGCCTGGGCGCGTCGCACCACGGGGCGCGGCACCCCCGCCATGCGGGCCACTTGCAGGCCGTAGCTCTTGTCGGCCCCGCCTCGCACCACGCGGTGCGTCCAGATCACTTCGTCGCCCCGTTCCTGCACCTCCACCCGGTAGTTGGCGATCTCCGGGTGCGCATCTTGCAAGGCGTTGAGCTGGTGGTAGTGGGTGGCAAAGAGAGTCTTGGCCCCGAGTTCGGCCAGCGATTCCACCATCGCCCAGGCAATCGCCAGGCCGTCGTAGGTGCTGGTGCCGCGCCCCACTTCGTCCAGGATCACCAGGCTTTGGCGGGTGGCGTTGTTCAGGATGTTCGCGCTCTCCACCATCTCGACCATGAACGTGCTTTGGCCAAGGGCGATCTCGTCGCGCGCGCCGATGCGGGCAAAAATCCGGTCGCAGAGCGCCAACCGGCACGCCGCCGCCGGCACAAACGCCCCCATTTGCGCCATCACTACGAACAGCGCCGCTTGCCGGAGATAGGTGGATTTCCCGCTCATGTTCGGGCCGGTGAGCACGATGAGGCGGGTGGTTTCGTTCAACTCCAGATCATTGGGTACGAAGGAGGCCGAATGGTGCGCCACCACTGGGTGCCGCCCTTCCTGAATCCAGATCTCGTCATCGTCGCTCAGTTCGGGGCGCACATCGCCCCGGCGCACGGCGGTGTCCGCCAGGCCCGCCAGCACGTCCAGTTCGGCGATGGCGCGGGCGGTACCCAGAAGCGCGGTGCTTTCGCTCACCACTCGGTTGCGGAGTTGCTGGAAGAGGTCACTTTCCACCGCCACCGCCTTCTCATCCGCGCCCAGCACGGCACTTTCGTGCTCCTTTAGCTCCGCCGTGATGTACCGCTCCGCATTGGCCGTAGTTTGCTTACGGATGTAGTGGTCCGGCACCCGGCTGGTGTGGACCTTGCTGACCTCGAGGTAGTAGCCGAAGACGCTGTTGTAGCCCACTTTCAAGCGGTCAATGCCGGTGGCTTCCCGCTCCGCCGTCTCCAGCTTTGCGATGTAGTCGCGGCCTTCCCGGGCTTTGTCGCGCAGGGTATCTAGCGCGACGTTGTAGCCGGGTTGAATGAAGCCCCCCTCGCGGAGGGTAGCGGGGGGCAAATCGGTGATGGCGAGCCGGAACTCGTGCGCCAGGTCGTGGTGGTCATGCACCTGCGCGCGGAGTTCGGCGATGCGGCCGCGATTCACCCGGCGCAGGGCGTCATCCAGGTCGGGCAGGGCCAGCAGCGCATCGCGTAGCGCCGCCAGGTCGCGGGGCGAAGCCAGCCCGCTCATGCACCGGCTCACCAGGCGTTCCACGTCCGCCACCCGGGCCAGGGCGACGCGGGCATCGGCGCGGGCGGCAGCGTTCTCAATCCAGTGCTGCACCGCATCGTGCCGGGCGGCAATGGCCGCTCTGTCGCGCAGGGGCTGCTCCACCCAGCGCCGCATCAGGCGGCCCCCCATCGGGGTTACGGTGCTGTCCAGCACCGAAAGCAGCGTGTGCTTGATGCCGCCGTCGTGGCTGTTTTGGGTCAGTTCCAGAGCGCGGCGCGTGCTGGGATCGATGACCACGAACTCGTCCACCTCGTAGGTGGCGATGGCGTCAATGTGGCTGGTGTTCAGCCCGTTCCGGTGGGCGTAATCCAGGGCCATGGCGGCCGCGCGGACGGCCTGCTTACGCTCGGCGATCCCGAATCCGCCCAGATGTGTAGTGCGGAACTGCTCCGTCAGCCGCCTCTCCGCCCCGGCTGATGTCGGCGCATTGACGTAGGTGACGGCGCAGCCAATCGCTTCAAAGAGTTCCGCCGGGAGCGTCTCCTCGTCTTGCGGCAGCAGGGCTTCGGCGGGGTTCAGGCGAGCCAGTTCTTGGGCCATGCGCGCCTCGCTGGCCTCACCCGCGAACTCGGTGGCCAGGAACTCACCCGTGCTCGGGTCCAGCAGCGCCCAGCCGATGCAATGCCCGTCGCGGGCCACCGCCACCAGGAAGTTGTTGACCCGCGCCGAAAGGAGCGCGTCCTCCACCAGCGTGCCGGGGGTCAGCACCCGCGTGACCTCGCGGCGTACCAAGCCCTTGGCCGTCTTGGGGTCTTCCACTTGGTCGCACAAGGCCACCTTCTGCCCGGCCTTGATTAGCCGCGCCAGGTAGCGCTCCACCGAGTGATGCGGCACGCCCGCCATCGGGATGCGCCCCGCTTCGGCATCTTCGCGCCCCGTTAGCGTGATTTCGAGGATTGCGGCGGCCGTTTCGGCATCTTCCCCATAGAACTCATAAAAGTCACCGACGCGCATGGCGACCAGAGTGCCCGGATGGGCGTCCTTGGCCTCGAAATATTGCCGCATCATGGGGGTTCGCGGCCGCACGGACTGGCAGGATACATGATGCTTGGCTACAATGAAGGGAGTAATGGGCAAGTTCTTCCTACGCTGGGTCATTCTCGTCGCGGCGCTCATGGGCGCGGCCACGGCGACGGGCGCGATCATGACCGTGATGGGCTGGCATAGCGGTTTCCGCGTAGAACTCGAACCCGTGAGCACGACCACCATCATTCAGCTCTTCTTGGGCGCGGGCTTGCTGGCCTTGGTCTCGGCCGTTTTGGGGCCGATTCTCAAGCTGATGACGCTCCCCCTCAACTGCATGACGCTGGGCCTCTTCACGCTCATCATCAATGCCGGTCTCTTCATGCTGGTGGGCAGTTGGGGCATCGGGTTTGTGGTGGAAAACTTTGGCAGCGCACTGGTCGGCTCGATCCTTTTTGCCGCCATCAACGGAATCCTGGAAAAACTCTTCGTTCGCGAGGACGATAAGCGAGACTAACGCGTGGGCAAGCGAGCCGGAACTTACCACCGTTGGCGTCGCCGCCTGGCCCCGGCCCGGAATCTGAGAACTCCCTTCTTCCGGCTGGGGCTCGGCGTCTTCGTAGGGCTCATCGGGCTCGTTCTTAGTTTTCAATCTCTCATTCTCCCGGGCGTCTTGGCCGTGGATGGCTGGTGGATTGAGTTCAATCGCCGGATCTTTGGCAACGAGCGGGCGGAATACGCCACCCACTTTTTGGGCGGCATCCTCATCTTTGGGGGCATCGCGGTGGCCATTTCTGGCTATCGCATGGGCCTCCGCCGCCTGCGGGAGATGCTGGACCCCAGCACTGTGAACACTGGGCCGGGTTCCGGGCCGACCGTGATGGACGCCTATAAGCGCCGCGCTCAGCTCGCCTTGGGGCCGCGTGTGGTGGCCATTGGGGGTGGCACGGGCCTCAGCACCCTCTTGCGTGGCCTCAAGAATCACACCGCCAACATCACCGCGGTGGTGACGGTGACCGACGACGGGGGCAGCAGCGGCCGCTTGGTGCAGGAGATGGGCATCCTCCCGCCGGGCGACCTGCGCAACTGTCTGGTGGCCCTGGCCAATGCCGAAGGCCGCATGACCGACCTCTTTCAGCACCGTTTCCGCGATGCTGCCGGTTCTCTCTCCGGCCACAGCATCGGCAACTTGCTCCTCGCCGCCCTGATTGACCAAGCCCGGGGCGACGTGGACGAAGCCCTGCGCGTGGCCAGCGAGGTTCTCAACATTCGCGGCCGCGTGGTGCCCACCACCACCCGCAGCGTGGTGTTGCGCGCCCAGATGGAAGACGGGAGCGAACTGACCGGCGAAACCCGCATTGCGGCCTCGGACAAGCGCATCCGCCGCCTGTATCTGGATCCGCCGCACGTGGAACCGCACCCTGCCGCCCTGGAAGCCATTGCCGAAGCGGACCTCATCATCATTGGCCCAGGAAGTGTCTACACCTCGGTGCTGCCCAACCTTTTAGTGGAGGGCCTCGCCAACGCCCTCAACCAGGCCAAGGTTCCGCGCGTGTACGTGTGCAACGTGATGACCCAAAAGGGGGAAAGCGACTCCTTCACCGCCGCCGAGCACATCATGGCCCTGGAGGCCAATATCCCGACCCGAGTGGTGGACCACGTGCTGGTAAACACCGGGGTGCCGAGTTCGCAGGCGCTGGAACGGTACCGCGAGAGCGCGCAGGAGTTCGTCGCCCCCGACATTGACCGCATCCATGCCCTGGGCTACATCGTGGTGCCGGGCGACCTGATGAGTGAAACGGACGTGGTCCGCCACGACCCCGTGCGACTAGCCAACCGCGTGATGGACGTGCTTTACCGATGAGCAGGGGTCAGCTCATCATCCTAAGTGGCCCGAGCGGCGTGGGCAAAGACACGGTGCTGGACCGCTGGCGCGCGCGCAACCCCCTGGTGAAGCGCGTGGTGGCCTACACCACCCGGGCTCCGCGCCCCGGCGAAGTGGATAGCGAGGATTACCATTTCCGGTCTCGGCAAGCCTTCATGGATCTGGCCGACCAGGGTGCCTTCCTCGAGTGGAAAGAAGTGCACGGCAACCTCTACGCCACGCCCCTGGCCGATATGGAACAGATGCTGGCCGACGGCCTATGGGCGATCCTGAAGATTGACGTCCAGGGCGCGGCCGAAGCCATGCAGAGACGCCCTGATGCGCTTTCGATCTTCCTGCTACCCCCCTCGCGCGAAGAACTGGAGCGACGCCTGCGCGGCCGAGGGACGGAAGACGAAGCCAAGGTGCAGCAACGCCTGGAGAACGCCCTGCGCGAGCTGGACGCCGCCGGGGACTATGCCCACCAAGTGGTGAATCTGGACGTAGAAACCTGTGTGGACGACCTGGAACGGATCGTCCGGGAGCACCAATGCCCACCGTCGTCTTAGGCATCACCGGCAGCGTGGCCGCCTACCGCGCCGCCGACCTGGCCCGCGACCTGATGCGGGCGGGGTTCACCGTGCGCGCCTGCCTCACCGAAGGCGCGCAGGAGTTTGTCCAGCCGGCATTGTTCGAGGCTCTCACCGGGCAACCCGTATTGCAGTCGGCCTTTGACGAGCCCGAACCCGGGCGCATGGCGCACATTGATTGGGCGCGGCAGGCGGATCTCTTGCTCATCGCCCCGGCCACGGCCCACACGCTCAATCGCCTCGCCGCCGGCATCGCCGACGACATGCTCACCACCATCGCGCTGGTTTACGATGGCCCCGTGGTGGTGGCCCCGGCCATGAACCCCAGCATGCTGGCCCACCCGGCCACCCAGGCCAGCCTGCAAACCCTGCAAGAGCGCGGCGTGGTGGTGGTGGAACCCGTGGGCGGGCTGGTGGCCTGCGGTGAAGAAGGCCAGGGCAAACTGGCCGCCAACGAAACGATTTTGCAGACGGCCCTCGCGGCTGCCCAGCAGGGCAAGGCCCTGGCGGGCCAGCGCGTGCTGATCACCAGCGGCCCCACCCAAGAGGCCATTGATGACGTGCGCTACCTCAGCAACCGTAGCAGCGGGCGCATGGGCGCGGCCCTAGCCCAAGCTGCTCTGATGCAGGGGGCGGAGGTGACCGTGGTGAGCGGCCCCACCGCCGTAAGCCTGCCCGGCCGGACCCGGGTGATCCGCGTGAAATCGGCCTTGGAAATGCAAGCCGCCGTGCTGGCCGAGGCCCCCACCGCGAACTGGGTGGTGGGCGCCGCCGCCGTGGCCGATTACCGCCCGGTGCAACGCCTGAGCGGCAAACGCCGCCGCGATGGCGACCGCTGGACGCTGGAACTGGAACCCAATCCCGATATCATCGCCAGTGTGGCCGCCGTAGCCCCCGGGGCCGTGCGCGTGGCCTTTGCTGCCGAGAGCGGCGAAGACCTGGACTACGTGCGCCAGAAAGCCGCCCGCAAGGGAGTGCACGCCATCGCCATGAACGATGTCTCCCAGCCCGGCATCGGATTCGAGAGTGAGTTCAACGCCCTCACACTCATCACCCCGACGGGGGTGGAGACGAGCGGGCATCTGCCCAAGCTCGGCTGCGCGCAGTGGCTGTGGGCGCGGTTACTCGCGCACCATCACGAGGGTGGCCTTCGCGCCGGTCTCGCCGGCGAAGTTGAGGACTGACGCCTCTAGCCGCTGGGGGGTGCCGGTCTTGGCGTCCAGGGTCCAGGTGCCAGTGGCGGTGGCGCCGTTGGTGCCTTTTTCCCGGTAGTTCATGGTCACCGTGGCCAGGCCGTCACGCTGAGAGGCCAGAACGTAGCGGATATCCGCGCCCACCTTCAGGCCGTTCGCGCCCGGCTCAACCATTACGGTCCAGCCTTCGCCCACTTGCACCGCCTTGGGCGGGGTGATGAAGGTGGTGAGATAGGTGAGCTGAGCGGCATTGGCAGCGGCCGCGCTGGCGGGTTCCCACCGCACCAAGAGCCCGTTGGGGCCAAACCACGCTGCCTTCTCGCGCGGGGTTTCGTCCAGCAGGCTGTCCGCGCCCACTGTGATGCGGGTGCCAAGGTTGCGGCTGCGCATCATGTAGGTGCCATCCGGGCGCACCGAGGCAACGCTACGTTCAATGCGGCCCTCGCTCTGCAGGCTGGTGGCGGCTTCCACGCGCATGGTGAGGGCGTAGACCACTTTATCGCCCGCGCGGGTTTCGGTGCGGAGCGACCAGGCTTCCTGCGTCCACAGGGCCCCGACCAGGGGGAGCAAAGCGAGGAACGGTGCCATGGGTATCTATTGTGACGGCTGAAAAAGGCGCGAGATTCATTCGCCTTAGCCTGCAATCCCCCTTATAATACGGATATGTACGGGTTGCCGTTGATTCTTGCGATGGGATGGCTGGGGCAGCAAGCGGGCACATCGCCGGCATTGCACCCGGAGGCGGATGCCTTCCGCGCGGGGGATAAGGCGTACATTGTCGCTCCGGCCCGGCCGGTTGGCAACTTTGATTATGTGATTTCGGCCTCGCAGTCGGGTGCTTACAACGAATGGTTGTTGGTGAACCATCGTCGGCGCACGGAACAAGATTCTTCGCCTTGGCAAGCCAATTCGACTCCGGCAGCGGAGCAGAGCTTTTACAACGTGCGCCAGCATCAGGCCCGGCCCTTCCCGCCCGAACTTCGGGGCAAGGTCGGCCAGTGGAGATTACAATCCGCGCAGTTCGACATCGTCATTTTGGAACTCAACTCGGTACCCACCAATGAGAACGAAGCGCGGAACTTAGAAACCTGGATCGTGAACTGCCGGACCAGGAGAACGAGGCAGCTTCCGGCTAACGCCAGGGCACGGGTTCTCAGCGAGGATTGGTTCCTCTATATCGATGACGCCGGCACGCGCTTCTTGAACTGGAATGGCGAGACGCGGCCCATGAACCTTGACCTGAGCCAGTTTCTTCCGATGTACTCGAAGGATCCTTACGAGATTCTCTTCCGCCACCGAAATGACGCCCAATCAAACGAATGGTATGCCCTCTCGGGGCGCACGGGCGATGTAAGAAAGCTTACGTCCGATGAGGCGCGCACCATTCAACGCGATTATCGGCCCAACATTCGGTTTGTCCCGGTGCTGGATGTTGCCCACACCAATTCGCAATCCATTTGGGTGCGTGGATTCACTTCGGTCGATGCGGAGGATTTGAGTTCGTCTACGGTTTTCCTTCGGGGTCCGTCAAGCCAACTGCCACACGAACTGGATACGAGGTCGAAAGTGGCGAGCGACTTGAAAGGGCGTGACTACATCATGAGCGCGGGGATGTCTAGTGAACTCACAAATGCCCGTCACTACATTTGGTTTGTCCGCGATCATCAGCTAATGGTGCGTACGATTGTCGAAATGCCGCTGGCAGACTATGAGGCATACGTGCGCAACATCGTGCAAAGCCGGGCGATGGAGCTCGCGAAGATGGCGGCAGTCGTTTTCAATGTTTACAGCATTGACAAGGAGGACAAGCTTCCGACTAGTTCGGAGTGGCGAGACGTGTTGGCTCCCTATCTGAAAGACAAGTCACTACTAGACCGGGTCACCTACCTAGGCAACGGCGAAAAGACAACGGAGATCGAGAATATCAGCAACACCCTTATGGGCTACGTGGACACCCCTTATGGCCGCGCCACCTTTGCCTGGGACAGCACCACTCGCTGGGTGCCCCGCCCCTGACCCCCACGAATTCTAGGAGACACTCATGAAACTGAACCGCCCCACCCTGGCCCTGGCGCTCCTGAGCGCGGCCCTCACCGCCCCGGCGCAGACCGCCCTCCACCCAGAGATTGACGCCTTCCGCAGCGGCGACAAGGCGTACGTCATCGCCCCGCCGCGCCCGGTCGCCGCTTTCGACTACGTTGTGGAGGTGCAGCCTTCGTTTGATGGAGCTGAATGGATGTTGGTGCAGCACCGAAGTCGGCGCGCCCAAGACGGCGCCGCCCACATCAACGAGTCGGATTACACGCGTCCAACTGAAACGAGCCTCTACCACCCAGGGCGAAACATGGTCCGCCCCCTCCCGAGCACGTTGCCTCAGGGGCAATTGTTCCTCGACAGTGGCGTGGGAGATGTGGTGATTCTGAGCATCATGCCGAGTGAGGCCGGTTCGCCCCCGACGTCACGCAAGTTCGCCCTGGACGTGCCCTCAGGCCGATTGATGGAATTGTCAGATGAAAAGCACGTCTTGGTGGTGAACAACAACTGGTTCCTCACTCGGCGCGAAGATCAGCTATCTCTGGTGAACTGGAACGGCGATCGACGTCCCATCCCCATGGACCAAACCCCGAGTCATATTCGGTCCATTGGCGAGCCCGGCCGATTTGTCGTCGGCACCACTGACGCCAACCGGAGAATGAATTGGCATCTCGTCGACATCAATTCGGGCCGGATAGAACCCGCCGATAACGACACGGTCATCAAAGCCCATGACCTCATGGGAAGCCCGCCTGGACTCATGATTCTGCCCGAGCCGGATCGCCCGGAGTCTCACACGGCGTGGTTTGCTAACCCCGAGGGCAAAGAGTTCCTGGACTTTGCCAGCTCCACCGTGGTGTGGGGATTGCCTGATGGGCGCCTACCGCACGAATTGGATTCGCGCGCGGTGCTCGCGGGTGATTTAGATAAATTCAAGTATGGGGTACCCGCCGGCTACTCCCCCGGAGTCGGGCGCAACCTCGGTGCGGCCTGGTACGTGCGCGACCGAATGATGTTTGTACGGGCGGTGGAGGAGATGTCTCTTGCTGACTACGCAAAGTACATCGCACGGTTCGCGCAAAACCGGGCCATGTTCATGGCCAAGATGGTGGGAGTGTCCCTCAATATCGCGACATCCGAGAACGACGGCCGATTGCCAGAAAATGCAGGCTGGCGAGATACGATGAAGAGGCTCATCCCGGACAGTGCGCTGCTCAGCCGGGTGACGTACTTGGGAGACGGGCAACGCATGAGCGAATTGCAGGATCTGCAAGGGGTGATGGGGTTCATTGACACCCCCTACGGCCGTGCGAACATCTCGTACGACAGCAGCGTCCGCTGGGTGCCGAAGGCGGCACCCTAGCTCTCAATTGCTACTTAGGCCGTACGTTTACAACGTCACGCCAGCGTAGTCGCTCAGGCGGCGCAGGTCGGCCATCAGTCCGGCAAATTGCGCCTGGTCCAGGGTCTGGCTGCCGTCGCTCTTGGCTTCGGCCGGGTCCGGGTGGACCTCCACCATAATCCCATCGGCCCCCGCCACCATGGCCGCTTTGGCCATGCCGGGCACAAACTTCGCCACCCCGGTGCCGTGGCTCGGGTCCACAATCACCGGCAAGTGCGTCTGCGCCTTCAGCACCTGCACCGCCGTCAGGTCCAGCAGGTTGCGGGTGTACGTCCGGTCGAAGGCGATGATCCCGCGCTCGCACATGATCACGTTGGGGTTGCCCTCGTTCAGCACGTATTCCGCCGCCAGCAGCCACTCGTCAATGGTGGCGCTGGGGCCGCGCTTCAGGAACACCGGGCGCTGGCTCTTGCCCGCTTCAATCAGCAGGGGGTAGTTCTGCATCGAGCGCGCGCCAATCTGCAGGATGTCCACATGCTCGGCCACCACTTCCACCATGTCGGCGCTCATCACCTCGGTGATGGTCACCAGGCCGGTTTCGCGTGCCACCTGCTGGATGATCTTGAGCCCTTCCACGCGCAGGCCCTGGAACGAATACGGACTCGTGCGCGGCTTAAATGCCCCGCCCCGCAGGATGCGCGCGCCGCACGCCTTCACCATCAGCGCGGCCTCGCGGTACTCCTCGTAGCCTTCCACGCTGCAGGGGCCGGCCATCACGGCAAAGTGGCCCGCGCCAATCTTCTCTTCGCCCACTTGGATGAGCGTGGGGTCGCGGTGGTATTCCTGCGAAGCCAGCTTGTAGGGGTGGCTGGTCTCGCTGATCTTGTTGACGCCTTCCAGGCGGCTGAGCACGCCTTCCAGCGTCATGCGCTGGTCGGGGGTGAGGCTGGCCGGGATGCCGATGGCGGTGCGGTCATCGCCGGGCATCACCAGCGGCTCAAGGCCCTTGGCGCGGATGGCTTCGGCGACGGCTTGAATCTGGGCCTCGGTGGCCCCCAGCTGCATCACGACAATCATGGTATGGGCGCAAGGTACCCGCGTTCAGGGTACGGGAGGGGGCAGTTCAGGCCCCCTGGCTAGTCGATCTAGCCATTGTACGGTGCCCAGCTTGTCCAAAGGTTCGTTGCGGCTTTCGCAACGGGGGCTCAGGATGCACCGGGGGCAGCCGTCTTCGCACTTACAATCTTTCACCATTTGGTGAGCTTGCTGTAGCCACGTTTCGCGACGTTCATAGAGAGCTTCGGCAAACCCCACGCCCCCCGGCACCGCATCAAAGATGTAAAGCGAGGTGGTGAGCGTGGCGGGGTCGGCCACAAACCAGGCGTGGCCCAGGTCGTTGCGGTCCGCGCCGCACAGCAGGGGGGCCAGGGCGTCCAGAGCGTGTTCCACCCCGTGCCACGCGCCCATTGCCTCCACCTCGGTGGCCAGGGGCACCTCCAGCCGCACGGCCACGGTGCTGTATTGCTGGGTGGGTAGCTCCAGCGGCTCCTCGTCAATCACGCGGCGGCTGCGGACTTCCAGGCGGCGGTAGCCAGTCACGCGGCTGGTCACCTGCACGCTGCACAGCTCCCAAAGGTGCCCCTCGGCGGATGCGGATTGGATGACCATGGTGCGCTCCACCAGGCTCTCGCTGATGGGCTCCGTCTCTTCGTCTTCGGGCACGTCTTCGGTCAGGATGGCCTCGTGGCGGGCAAGGTCCAGCTTGGCCACCCGGTAGGCGTTGCCCCGGTGCAGGTAAATCGCGCCCTCGTGCACTTCGCGCAGCGCCCGCCAGAACTCGATCGCCCCCATCTCCTGGCCGTCCTTCCACAGACGGATCTGGCGGTTGTCGGTGTTGCGGATGCTGACCCGCGAGGCCGGGCTGTGCGGGTGCGCCCAAAACCACCGCCCCGCCCCGTACTGAAGCTCTCCTTCGCCAGTCAGTTCATCCCGCAGGGCCTGTACATCGTCGGGCCACGCGGCGCTCTCGGTCTGGTCAAACGCACGCTCGTGGGCCAGGCACGAAATCTGCGCGCGCCCGACAAAGGGGTTCTCCCACCGGCAGGGCGAGGGTTCGGCGGGGCCGAAAACCGTCTCCAGCGGGTGCCGGCAGAGGTGGATTTCCAGCGGGTCGCTGTGCGCCACCAGCACCGTCAGCCCCTCGCGGCCACTTCGCCCGGCGCGGCCCGATTGCTGGCGATAGCTGGCCCGCCGCCCCGGCCACCCGTTGATGACCACGGCGTCCAGTCCCCCGATATCCACCCCGAGTTCCAGCGCGTTGGTGCTCACTAGGCCCCGCAACTGCCCGGAGGCAAACGCCCGCTCGATGGCGCGGCGCTCTTCCGGCGTGTAGCCCGCGCGGTAGCTCTCCAGGCTCCGCGGTTCCAGGCCCTTCTGTTCGGCGTAAGGGCGGGCGCGGCGCAAGACCCGCTCGGTGGTGCTGCGGCTGCGGCAGAAGGTCAGCACGCGATGGCCCTCGGCCATCAGGTCCACCATCAGGCGGGCGGTGGTTTCGGTGGCCCCCAGGCCCACCACCTCGGGCGGCTCCAAAAAGACGTGGGTGTGCGCCCCCTTGGGGCCGTCGTCGCGGCTCACCACCAGGGGGTCTTGCCCGCACAGGTCGCGCATCACCTCGGCGGGGTCGGCGATGGTGGCACTGGTGGCAATGACGGTGGGCGCGCGGCCGCCCGCCCATTCGGCCAAGCGCAGCAGGCGGCGTAGCACCCAGGCCACATGCGCTCCAAAAATGCCCCGGTAGGCGTGCATCTCGTCCACCACCACGTAGCGCAGGCTCTTGAAGAAGGTGTTCCAGGGCTCGTGGTTCGGCAGGATGCCTTGGTGCAGCATGTCCGGGTTGGTCAGGATTACCTGGGCGTGGCGGCGGGCGCGGGAGCGCTCATCTCGGGGCGTATCGCCGTCGTAAAGCGCCACCGGGATGGGTGCATCGGGCATCAGCTCGTGCAGGCTGCGTAGTTGGTCTTGGGCCAGAGCTTTGGTGGGGAACAGCACGATGGCCCGGGCGCGGGGTTCGCTCAGGCAGGTGTGCAGCACGGGCACCTGATAGGTCAGGCTCTTGCCGCTGCTGGTGCCGGTGGCGGTGACCACGGGTTGCCCCTGCAGGGCCGCCTCAATGGCCGTGGCCTGGTGCCGATAGGGTCGCTGGAGACCCCGGGCTTGCAAGGCCGCGAGCAGCCGGGGGTGCAAGCTCTCGGGCCATTCGCCGTAGACCGGATCCACCCCGGGTGTGGTGACCACATGGGCAATGCCCTCACCCGAATAGGCGAACGGAGGGGTTGGGTCCAACCGACTCACCCCCTAGCACGGGGGCGCATCGAGCTGATTGAGCGCCGCGTCTCGGCCTGCGCTCTTCATGCTCCAGGTGGCCGCAAACACGCCCAAATAGAACAGCGCGATGATGGGGATGGCCATGGCCGCCAGCGAAACCGGGTCACTGCCCGGCGTGATGATGGCCGCCACGATGATATTGCTCACCACCACATGCTTCCAATAAGTGCGCAGAGTTTCGGGCGTCACCAAACCCAGACGAGTGAGGAAGAACACCACCACCGGCATCTGGAACGCAAGGCCAAAGCCCAGAAGAGTCTTGACCACCAGCATGATCATCTTGCCCGGCTCTTGGTAGACCTCGAAGCCGCCCGCTTGGGCATAAACAAAGAACCACTGGAACATCGCCGGCAACGTAAACCAGCCGATGGTGAGGCCGAGGGCAAAGAGCACCAAGCACACCGGGGTGAGCATGAGAATCGGCCTGCGCTCGGTGGGCTTGAGACCCGGCGCCACAAACGCCCAGATCTGAGAGACCGCGTACGGCAAGGCCAGAATCAAGCCCAGATAGAACGAGAGCTTGATTTGGAGCATGAACGGCTCCGTGATGTGGGTGGTGACTTCCTTATAGACCAGCCCCTTGGGCACTGAACTGCGGACGAGTTGGTCGATGAAGTTGTAGGTCGGCCATACGAAGATCCACGAGAGGACCATCGAGATCATGATGGCGATGACCACGCGGATCGCGCGGGTACGAAGCTCGTCGAGGTGTTCGGCTAAAGTCGCGCGCAGCTCCTCCTGAGGGGAAGAGCTGCGCGGCGTGTCACGACGAGCGAGAGGCATGCCTCAGTTTCGCTTAGCGTTCCAGGGTGAGAGAGGCTCGCGCCGTAATCCGCATCAATCGCTGTCCGGAGCGAGCTCCCCCAGCGGCGGCGTTCCCGGCTTGACCAGCACCGAAGCGCGAACCCGCGCCAAAGCCAGCCCCGTCGTCGCCACCGCGACCACCCGGGCCACCGTCGCCGCCACCCGGACGGTTCTGCCACAGGCTGATGATCTCACCATTCCCGTTGAACGTCGGATTGAACTCATAGAGGTTACCGTCCAACATAAAATTGAACGAACCCGGGAACATCATCGGCGAGTTGAAGTTGTCTTCCGCCAGTTCCCCGCTTTGGCCGCCACCGCCGCCACCCGAGGCACCCGCGCCCGGACGTCCGGCCGAGCCCGAGCCACCCGTGTTGCCACCGGTGCCACCGGCCGGAGCCGCCACCGCAATCGTCGTGGTGTATTCGCGCACTGCGTTCAATACCACGCCGGCCTGGAGGTCGAAGTAGTAGGTTTCCTTGAGCGTCAGGCTGTTCCCCTGAGCACCACTGGCAGCTGCCGAACCACCACCCGAAAGGGGAGCCAGAGCCACATCGGCTTGTCCGACTTCAAGAGTGACCTTGGCGCAAGGCCGACCTTGATACCACTCGAAATTCTGCAGAGTCGCGCGAGCGGGGACAGGAGTTCCGAAGAACGACTTTTCCTCTCGCAACTTCTCGGCGTTCCCACTGGGGTTGAGAATTGCACCTTCCCAAACATCGCCGGCGTTGACCGGTTCCGCCGGCAACACGGGCATGGGGAAGAAAGCGTACAGGCCCAGAATGGACTGCGAAGCGGCCGAACTCTCGAGACCCGAGAAGAGCGGAATCCCGCTAAAGACCTCACGGCCCGTGTCGGTCATGCGCATGTACCACGGGGCCATGTCCTCGCGGTAATACTTCTTGGGCGTGGTCTCACCAGTTGCGGTGATCCAGGCGTAGTCCTTATCCTTGTCCGGGCGAGGCTGAACGCTGATCAGCGCTTCACGACCCGAGGCACCCGAATACGTGTTATGCACTGCATAAGCCAGTCGGAATGATTCTTCTTCGCGCCCCATCAGGGTGCCCTGACGACCCGAGTTCCCCGACATCGTCAGCGACGTGCCCGTTCGAATCTCCTGTTCAATCTGGGTGGTGTAAACCCGCTCGGTGTTCGCGGCGAATCGGTAGCGAAGCAGCTTGCCTTCGATGCCCGGCGTGATGCTGGTGTAGTTGTCCACGTTCAGGCGGATCGAGCTTCGATCGCGCTCTACCGGCGGCTCACCATCTTGGTAAAGCACCACGTCCAGCGTCATTTCGCCATCTGGGATGCGCATCTCCTTGGTGTTCAATTCGTACACCGCGTCCGCGCCTTCCACCTTCGGAATCACGGCTTCCACGAACTTGCCGTTGATCAGAATGCCCAGATACGAACCTTCCGTCATGCTGTTCAGCGGAATCCGGACCTTAACGGTTTCTCGGACAGTCGACCCATCCACCGGACGACGAATGGTGAAGGACCCTTGAGCCCAGGCCGACCCGGCCAGGGCGGCGATCAGTAACGTACCTGCCAACTTATTCATGCACGAACTCCGATGCGTGAGGAACGCAGTCTACTCCCTCATACGCAGAACCGTACGCGTATGTTACTCCCTAGACGTTTTGCGGGGCTAGGGGGTCGGAGAGAGAATAAGATAGACATATGTCTCTCCCTTTTGATCTGAACTCCCTAAATCCTGAGCAAAAGCGCGCCGTGGAGTGCAACGGCGGCCCACTCATGGTGTTTGCGGGGGCCGGATCGGGGAAAACCCGGGTGGTGACCTGCCGCATCGCCAAGCTGATTGCGGAAGGGGTGCCCGCCAGCCGCATCATGGCCGTCACCTTCACCAACAAGGCCGCCCGCGAGATGCGCGAGCGACTGGAGCAGATGGTGGGCGAAGAAGCCAAATACCTGTGGATGGGCACCTTCCACTCCACCTGCGCCAAGCTGCTGCGGATGGACGGGGCTGCCATCGGCATTGACCGCAACTTTGTGGTTTATGACGATACGGACCAGCTAAGCATCGTCCGCGACCTCATCAAGCGCCGCAACCTGGACCCCAAGGCGATCCAGCCGCGTGCGGTGCTCGCCGAAATCAGCCGAGCCAAAGAACGACTAGAGAGCCCCACTAAGTACGCCGAAACCGCCGCTGGTTTCTTCCCCAAGATCGTCGCCGACATCTATAAGGAATATAACGACGCCCTCCGCCGGGCCAATGCGCTGGACTTCGACGACATCCTGCTGTACGCCGTGCGCCTGCTGGAGCAGGCCGAAAGTGTGCGCGAGAAGTATCAGGAACGCTTCCTACACGTGATGGTGGACGAATACCAAGACGTGAACATGGCGCAATACCGCCTGACGCACCTACTGGCGGCCAAGCACCAGAACATCATGATCGTGGGCGACGACGACCAGAGCATCTATGCATGGCGCGGCGCGGATGTTTCTTTGATGCTGCGATTCGGGAGCGACTACCCCGATGCCCAGGTCATCACGCTCGCGCAGAACTACCGCTCCACCCCCAATATCCTCAAGGCCGCCCACAGCATCATCCGCCACAACCACGGCCGCAACGAGAAGCAACTGTGGACCGACAACCCGGAAGGCGCAAGCGTGCGCATTCGGGGCTACGGCACCGAAAACGACGAGGCGATGGCGGTGGCAGACTCGATCCTGAGGGAAGTGCGCACCGGCAAGCGCACCTATGGCCAATACGGGGTGCTCTACCGCACCAACGCGCAGAGCCGCGCGCTGGAAGAAGCCTTCCTGACTATGCGTATCCCCCACGTGCTGGTGGGTGGGCAGCGATTCTATGACCGCAAGGAAATCAAGGACGCAATGGCGTACCTGCGGCTAGCCTGGAACCCGGCGGATGACGCTTCCTTCCGGCGGATTGTGAATGTGCCCGCCCGGGGCATCGGGGCGACCACCGTGGACCGCATTGCGCAGTACGCCAGTAGCCTGGGCCAATCCATGCGCGACGTGATCGGCGACCCCACCTACCGCGCCACCCTCACCAAACGCGCCGCCACCGCCCTCGGTGACCTGCACCGCCTGCTGGAAGCCGCCACCGCTCTGGCCACCAGCGGCCCGGTGACGCCGGTGCTCCAGATTCTGCTGGACAAGAGCGGCTACCTGGATGAACTCCGCAATGAGCGCACCGATGAATCCATCAGCCGCCTGGAAAACTTGCAGGAACTCCTGAACGTGACGACCCAGTTCGACGAGGGCAATGTGGACGCCGACGAGGCCCCCACCCTCGGTGGATTCTTGGAGCAGGTCGCGCTGGTGAGCGACGTGGACATGCTGAAGGAGAGCGGCGAGGCCGTAACCCTGATGACCCTGCACAGCAGCAAGGGTCTGGAGTACCCGGTGGTGTTCCTGACCGGGATGGAGGAGGGCGTGTTCCCACACTCGCGCTCCCTGGGCGATGACCGGCAGCTGAGCGAGGAGCGCCGCCTGTGCTACGTGGGCATGACCCGCGCGAGAGAGGAACTGCACCTCACCTACGCGCGCCGGCGCAGCACCTTTGGGCAGGCCAACTTTAACCACCGATCTCGGTTCTTGAATGACCTTCCGGCAATGGAAGTGGATGACGACGCCGGCTACGACCACGAGAGCATGGCGCCCACCCGCCGCGTGGAATCGGAGCGCATGGGCACCTACCGGGTCATCGAGGCTCCGCGCCCGCAGGCCGAGGCCGCTGCGCCGTGGCAGGCTCCCTTCACCGTCGGCCAACGGGTGGAGCACCGCAAGTTCGGGATGGGCGTGGTGATTGCCTGCAACCCGCTGAAGAACGACGCCGAGGTGACGGTGGCGTTCAGCGGCGCTACCGGCATCAAGAAGATGGTGCAGAGCTTCGCCAAACTCGAAGCGGTATCTTGAGCACAACTTTGCGCGGAATTCGGAGGGGACTCGTCGGGCTGGCGGCACTCGTGATGGCGAGTGGCGGGCTGCTGGGCGGATGCCGCAATCAGCCGCTCTCCACCCTCATGCCGCTCTCTCTCAACCGGGAGTGGACGTACGATGTTGGCCCGGTGCTGCAGGCCCGCGTGCGAACTTTGGCCGTGAAAGGGCGGGTGCCCGTGAGCCAGAGCGAAGGCTGGCGACTGGAAACCCCCGAGGGCGAGAGCCACCTCGTGTGGGAGAACGGCGAGCTCTTGGCCTCTCAGTGGGGCGGGGTGCGGTTTTCGCCGCCCCTCACCCTGATTCCGGCCGCCGAGCAAGCGGAATGGAACGGCACGATGGGTTGGCCGGGGGCGGAGACCAAAGCCTCGGCCGTCATCACCCGCAAAGTGGTACGCGAACTCTGGCGCGGCAGTGAACGCGACCTGCACGAGGTCATCCACTCGTTCCGCGGCGAGAACGCCATCGAGATCGACAGCGCTTACCTGCGGGGAGTCGGCCTCATCCGGCAGGACGTCTACGAAAACGACCTGCAAGTGCGGCGCCTGCGGCTGCTCGCCCGCGAATCCGGCGAGACGGCTACCAAGGACCCCGCCAAAGACCCCAAGTAACCGCTTAGGCGTAGGTGCGGAGCAAGCCGATGACCCGCCCGACGATGCTCACGCTCTCGCTGGGATAAATCTGCTCCCGGTAGGCCGGGTTGGCCGGGATCAGATGGATATCGGGCCGCTGGAACTTGATGCGCTTCACGGTCGCTTCGCCTTCCACCATCGCCGCCACCAGGTCACCGTTGCGGGCGTCGTCCTGGCGGCGCACGACCACGAGGTCACGCTCGAAGATGCCTTCTTCAATCATCGAGTCGCCTTTCACGCGCAGCAAGAAAGCCTCGGGCGAACCCTTCAGCATCCCGGACGGCACGGGCAGATACTCTTCGATATGGGCTTCGGCCGTGATCGGCGCCCCCGCCGCAATCTCACCCAGCAAGGGCAAGGTGCGGAAATTGACTTCCGGCGCCACCACCGATTGGTAGTCCGGGTGCAGGATGCGGATGGAGCGCGGCGTGTTCTCTCGCCCAATCGCACCCTTCTTCTCCAGCGCGTCGAGGTGGACCGTCACGCCCCGCAGAGAGCCAATTCCGAACTTGTCGCCGATTTCTCGAATGGAAGGCGGATAACCCACCGATCGCGTGTATTCCGCGAGGAAGGCGAGAATCTCGCGCTGTCGATCCGTCAGTCCCTTGGCCATAGTGCTCCTAGCAGACGTGAGTATACGCACTCTTTGTCTACATGTCAAGCCTTGTCTGCTAAAAAGTTTACGGGGACGCTAGACCCTGCCCGCCCGGACCCGGGAACCATCGTCTAAAATTGAGCCCTTAACTTCCTTAGGAGTCCATCCTTGTCGATCGTACAAATTCAAGAGCTTTTCCAAAAGAAGGGTTGCCAAGTCGTTTTGGGCATCGTGGCGTTGTTCGTCATGGTGGGCCTCCTGGTCACCGGGAATTGCCTGGGCATGAATAATGCCGGAGCCGGCCCAGACACCGAATCCATCGTGACGGTGGACGGCAATCGCCTGACCTTCCGCGAATACCAGTCGCTGGTGGATCGCCAGCAAGAGCAGGCGTCCCAGCAGTTCGGCGGCTTCCAGCTTCCGCAGTCCTATCTGCTGATTCAGCGCCCGCAGGTGCTCACCGGGGCCGTCCGGCTCCTCGCCTTCCAGTCCATGGCCAAGGCGAAGGGCTTGAAGATTGACGAAGCCAGCGTGACGGCGTTCTTGGAAACCGAACTAGATCGCCAGATCAATATCGAGAAGGCGACCCTCATCAAGGAAGGCAAGCTGAAAAAGGATGCCGACCAGGCCGCGTTCGATGCTGCCTTTAAGGCCAAGTTCACCCGGACGCCCAGCGAAATCAAGACGGAGCAGCTGAACCAGATCAAGAATCAGTTCCAGACGAATCCAGAGGAAGCCATCCGCAGCCAAACCCCGCTGATGCTAATGAACCAGATCACGGCGGGCATCAAGATCAGCGACGAAGAACTGAAAGCGTCTTTCGACAACTTCTCGGTGGAAGCCATGGCGTTCAGCAAGCCCGACATGCCGGAAGACGAGCGCGAGAAGAAGGCCGAAGAAGCCAAGACCGCCCTCGCGAGCGGCAAGGCCTGGGCGGATGTGGCCAAGCAGATGGCCATCACTCCGGAAACCAGCACCTTCACGCGCAGCGAGATTGAAGCCCAAGAAAACGTTAAGTCGTTGCTCGATCTCAAGGCGGGCCAAGTCAGTGACGTGCTGATGACCCCCAACGGGCCGACGATCTACCGCGTCACCAAGATTGAGCCCAAGCTGCCGAGCGATTTTGAAGCCAACAAGGAGTCTCTGCGCCGCACGCTGGCCCAGGGCCGCGCCGCCGACCAACTGAAGAAGGAAGCGGATGCCCTGATTGCCTCGGACAAGGTGAAGTGGAACGACAAGGGCTTTAAGCTGATGTTCGACCTCGGCATGGCCCTGGAAGACCCCAAGATGCAGGCCAGCGCCGCCGAGCGCAAGTCCCGCATGCAGGCCATCGAATCCGAAGCGGTGACGCTGGCCAACTCCACCGAGCCCGGTTCCGGTTTTGCCCCGCAGGTTCGTCTCATTGCCCAACAGGTGTATTGGAACGACCTGACCGACCAGGAGAAGAGCACGATGCGCAAGGACCGCATCGAGGCTCTGGAAGACTTCTTCACCTACAGTGAAGATTCGGCCTTCCGCCTGGAACTCTACGACCTGTACATGGCCGAGGGCGACAAGGACAACGCGGCTCAACAACTGGCAGCGGCCGTGGATAGCGGGATCGGCTACGACCAGATGGGTCAGCAGCAGATCAGCGAGATCCGCGGCAAGCTCTTTGAAGCCGAAAGCAACAAGCGACTGGAGCCGGAACAGCTCGAAGCCGTGAAGAAGGCGCTCAACACTTGGGCGGCCAACAAGGCGGACTACGACAAGGAGCAAACCGCGATCGCGGAAGAGCAAGCCAAGATCGACGCCGAGATGGAAGCCGAGCGCAAGAAGATGGAAGAGGAAGACAAGAAGGCGGGCAACGCCCCGTCCAATCCCGCTCCCGTCAATCCGGCGCCTAGCAACCCGTAAGCGCGGACAAGCCCGGCGAACCGCTCGTGCCCCACCCGGGTGCGGGCGGTTTTCTTTTTTCTGCCTACGCGGGCGGCGGCAGGGGCAGGTACACCAGCGACATGGCAGAACTCTGGATGGTGGCCGGACCCATCGGGAACCTGGGCGACCTCTCGCCCCGGGCATCGGAGATTCTGCAGGCCGCCTCGCTGTGGATCGTGGAAGACACCCGGGTGTCCTCCCGGCTCGCCGCCCACCTCGGCGTGAAGCCGGTCTACAAGGTGCTGAACGACCACACCAGCCCCGCCCGCGTGCAAGCCCTGGCCGATGAGATTGAAAGCCACGAGCAAGCCGCCCTGCTAACCGATGCGGGCACGCCGGGCATCAGCGACCCCGGTGCCGAACTCGTGCAAGCCTGCCTGGAACGCGACATCCGGGTAGATGGCATCCCCGGCCCCAGCGCGGTCACCTTTGCCCTTTCGGTGTGCGGGTTCTATGCGCAGCGGTTCGCCTTCCTGGGGTTCTTGCCGCGCAAAGCGGGTGACATCCAGCGCACCCTGGCTCCCTTCGCCGAGAACAGCATGACCCTGGTTCTTTTTGAAAGTCCCCACCGGCTGACAAAGGCCGCCCGGATGTGGGCCGATGCCCTCGGCAATCGCCGCGTGGTGGTGGCCCGCGAACTCACCAAACGCCACCAGGAGCTGTGGCGCGGCACCCTGGAAGAGTTGGCAGGGGCCCCGCGCGAGTGGAAGGGCGAAATTACCGTGGTCATCGAAGGTCACCGCCGCTTGATTGTCGAGTAAAGAGACGGGTACCTTATGCCAAGAATGTAGCTCGGGCGGATTCTGTCTGCCTGAAGGGTTCGAAATTTTATGCGACGTCTCACCGCGCTGTTGTTAGGAATGGTTCTGGCCGTCTGTTCGATGGCTCAGGTCACGATGCCTGATACCTACCGTCTTCAACCGGAAGACTTGCTGCGCATTCAGGTGTACGCCCAAGGAACGGATTTTGAACTCCTCGTGGACGTTCCGGTCGGCCAAGATGGCAACATCACGGTGCCGTTTGTGGGGGTGATGCCCGCCACCGGCCTGACGACGGACGAACTCGCGAACAACATTCGCGCCCGGTTCCAACAGGAATTCCGACTTCGCGACCCCAAGATTGGTGTGGCCCTGCTCAGTGCGCGCCAACGTAAGGCGGGGGTTACCGGAGCGGTGAACCGACCTGGCACCTTTGTGATGCGCCCCGGCGCCACGGTGCTGGACCTGCTGGCCGATGCCGGTGGCTTCATCCCCGACCGCGCTGACCTGCGCCGCGCCACCCTGCGCCGCAAGGGTTCGGACGAAATCATTCCGCTCGACCTCTACGCCCTGATGGTGCAGATGGACACGAGCCAGAACTATCCGATCATGGATGGCGACACGCTCAACGTGCCCGCCAACGTCCGCAATCGAATCTTTGTGCTGGGCGCCATCCGCGCGCCGGGCGAATACGCCTTCCGCGAGCAAATGACGGTGTTGGACGCCTTCGTTACCTCGGGTGGTCCGATTGACCGCGTGACCAAGGCGAGCGACATCAAGATTTTCCGCCGCGACCTTTCCGCTCCGGGCGGCACGCGCACCCTCAAGGTGGACTTGGTCCGCTTCCTGGAACGCAACGACTACATCCAGAACATCGAGCTTGAGCCCGGTGACGTGATCTACGTCGGCAAGACGCAGAACCTGGACCCGGCGCTGGTCCGCCAGATCGCCGACGCCCTGTTCATCCTGGACCGCGTAGGCATCCGGCTGTTCAGCTTCTAAACAAGTTCGGCCACAACAAAATAGGCTCCGGAGTGAGGATTCACCCGGAGCCTTTTCCTTTTGTAGCCGCGCTGGTTTACGACCGCACTTCGTAAGTGCTTTCAATCGGCGGGGAGAGGCGCAGGGTCGCCATCACCGTGCAGTACTTTTCATCGCTCAGCTGAATGCTTCGCGCCACGGCCTCCGGGTCCACGTTCGGGCCGGTAACAACGTGCCGCACACTGAACTTGGTAATCGGGCGGGGCCACTCCCCTTCCGGCGCGCGCTCGTACGATACTTCCACGGTATAGCTGGTCACTTCCTGGCGCTTCTTCTGCAGGATGGAGATCACGTCCATCGCGCTGCAGGCGGCCACGCTGGCCACCAGGGCTTCCACCGGCGTCGGGCCGGTACCACTGCCGCCGCTCTCGGGGTGGGCATCCAGAACGATGCGAGCCCCACTCGGCGCATCCCCGGCGAAGCCCATCTTTCCATCCCATTGCAAATTGATGCTCATACACCTAGTTAGTCTCAATTCCGGCCCGCGCGATTCCGGGGTTAGGCCCCTCGCCTTACCAGCCTCATCACCCAGCCCCCCAAACCCACGCACAATGGCGGCGTGGTTGCCTACGTCAAGGATCTCAGCATCATCCTAGCCGGCCTCATTGCGCTGGTGACATTTATGACCGGGACGTGGCAGTTTATGCGGCAGGCCCGGTACACGCGGGTGCAAAACTTTCTGGAATTGCGCCGCCGCTTCCTGGAAGACCCCGTGTTCCGCGACCTCCTGAACCGGCTGGCCGTGAATGACCCCACCCTAGCCGAGGCCCCCATCCAAGATCGCCGCAACCTCGTGGGCTTCTTCGAAGAGATCGCCCTGATGATCAACTCCGGCGTGCTGCGCCCCCTGGTGGCGAACTACATGTTCGGCTATTACGTGGCCCTGATTGGGCGGAGCGAGCCGTTTTGGCAGGGGCTGGACCGCGACAGCGTCTACTGGACGGTGTTCCGGCGGCTGGAATCCCGCCTCGCCAAGCTCGAGAAAGAAGCGGGCCGCGCCGAACCGCTTAAGTTCTAACGGCGGCCTCCACCACATCCAGCAGCCGGTCAATGTCCTCGTGCGAGTTGTAGTGCACGAGGCTGGCCCGCACCACGCCCGTCTCCAGCGGAATCCCGAGCGCCTGGCATAGCCGGTAGGCGTACATGTGCCCGTACCGGATGGCCACGCCCGCAGTTTCGGTCGCCTGGCAGATCGCCGGCGGCGGCACGCTCTCGTGCAGGAAAGAAATCGTGCCCACGCGGCCCATCTCCCCCTGCGGCCCGATAATACGGATGCCCGGGATGCCCTTAAGCCCGTTCACCAGTTGCGAGGTGAGGGATTGCTCGATGGTGCGAATAGTGTCGAAGGCTTGCGTGACCAGGAACTCGTCCGCCGGGGCTCCCGGGGCGCCGGTCAGCTCCCGGAAGTAGTCCGCCAGCGCCAGGATGCCCGCGCAGGATTCGTGGTTCGCCCCGCCCAGCTCGAACTTGTACACCTGGTCACGGGGGATGAAGAAATGGTTGGGGCCTTCAAGCTCGGCCCAGGCGTCATGCCGGCCGTAGAGCATGGCCGCATGCGGCCCGAACACTTTGTAGTTGCTAAAGACGTACCAGTCCACATCCCACTCGCGGGCCTGTACGGCCAGGTGCGGCGCGTAGGCCACGCCGTCCACCATCACGCGGGCGCCGTATTGGTGGGCTAGCTTGGTGATCGACGCCACATCCACGACTTCGCCCAGAAGGTTGCTGACGTGCGGGAAGGCCACCAGCCGAGTGCCACTGCTCAGCATCCGGCGTAGCTCTTCCAGGTCGCACTGGGCGGTGGCGGGGTCCACGCGCCAGGTGCGCACGTTGATGCCCTCGCGTTCCAGCTTGGCCCAGGGGCCGGCGTTGGCTTCGTGCGCCGTTTCGCAAATGATCACCTCGTCGCCCGGCCGCCACACGCGGCGGTAACAGTCGGCGAGCATCGTCACCAGTTGGGTGGTGCTCGGGCCGATGGCGGTTTGCCCCGCCCCCGTGCCGCCCATCAGGGTGGTCGCCCAGGCGTGGGCCACATCCACCACGGCCGTGGCCCGGCGGGAGACTTCATAGGGAGCCCCCAGCTGCACGTAGGAGTTCGTCATGTAGTTGGTCATCGCGTTGATGACCACGCGGGGGAGTTGGCTCCCCCCGGCATTCTCCAAGAAGATCAAATCGCGATCCAACGCCGGGAAGGCGGCGCGAATGGCCGAGAGGGACATCATAATTGGGAGTATGCGCGAGGTGCGCTCACCCTTAGTCGGGCGGGCGCCCCGCCCCGGACTAACGCTGATGCGCACACTTCTCGCCTTTGTCTTGTTGGCCAGTTCCCTGTTGGCCTGGGCCCGCCCGGCGGAGGAGGCCAACCCAGCCCTAACCGCCGTGCGGGCGCTTTCGGTTAAGGGGGTTTCCGGGGCCGCCACCGCGGTCACCGGACCGACGAAGTTCACCTACTCAGGGCAGCGACTTATGCTCAACGACTTCGTCAAGAACCTCTTCGACGATGCCGAAACGCAGCAGGTGGTGCGCGAGGCGCTGGTGCAGTTCCTCAATGACTACGACAAGGAAGCCGCCACTCGGGGCCGCGCGCACGATGTGGCCGGGGCCGCTGCCGACAGCCTGAGCCTGTTTGTCACGATCGTTTCGGGCAAAGAGATTCCGGACGAGCAAGTAACAAAGGCGACCGGGCAACTGCGCAAAGCGCTGGACACGCCCGAGATGCGCTCGGCTACCGATCGCCAGAAGCAAGAGGCCAGCGAAACCCTGCTTCTGCAAGCCGGATTGGCCGTGGTGCTGGCCGCGGGCGCGAATGACGAGAACCAAGACAGCATCGTGAACGCGGTGAACGAGATGACCAAGGCGCTGATCGGAGTGGAGGCCAGCAAGCTGTCCTTTAACGCCGATGGCATCCGCATCCCGGCCACGGCGGGGGCCGCACCTGCCCAGCCCACCGCTCCTGCGGCCGCCGGGCTCGCCCCGGGGTTTGCCTACACCGCGCCAGCCGACTTCAAGAAGAACGGCGCGTGGTACATCAAATCTACCGTCGACAACCGGAGCTCGGCGGAGTACACCAACTGCCTCATTCGGTTCCCGAACGCCATCCCCGCCCAGGGCAACATGGGCGACGCCCTACGCAAGCTCTGGGAAACCGAAGTACCGGCCGAACTCAAGGGGCGTTACGGACCGCTGGTTTATCGCCGCTACACCGGGCAGAAGCTCCTTACCCAGTTCATATTTGGCTCGGGCAAGGAGAGTGGGCGCCGGACCGATACGGTCTTCACGATCTTCCTGGTCGACTGCGGCCGCTATTGGCAACCGGTAGTCATGGCGCAAACCTACGAGGACACCGGAGACTTCCTTGCGGGCGAATCCATGTCGGCCAGTTTTAGCTTCAACGATTCGGTGATGTACGCGGAGCCGTTCTTTGCCACCTTCCGGTGCCCGGGCCAAGAGCGAGCCTCCCTGGTGGACAAAGCGGCCATGGTCGGCGATTACCACTTCGGGAGCGGGGCCAGTGCTTCGTGGATCAACACCTACACGGGCTCATCCTTCATGACGGCCGTATCTTACGGGGGCGATCTCTTCCTGAAGGCTGACGGCACCTACAGCTATCGCTTTGCATCAGCTTCGGGCGTGGTGGGGGCGCAAACGTTTGGGAGCGAAAATGCCAAGGGTCGCTGGTCCGTCGAAGGCGATCTCCTCACCCTGACGCCCACATCTGGCACCGTGACGAGCGTTCGTCAATACCGCGTGGCCGGAGTCACCCAGTTTGCCGATGGTAACAAATCGCTGGTCCTGCTGGAGCTCCGCGATCCCCCGATCCCTCAAAAGGTTTCGGATGGCAGCAACGTCTACACAACCAAGAAGGCGGACTAGCGATGCCAAGTTGGTTGAATTTGTGGGATTACTCGGACCCGGTTGCAAGTGAAATCCGACTGGGCGAGGCGGCGGAGGCGGCCACCGACCCGGACGAGGAACTGGTATTGCTAACCCAAGTGGCGCGAGCCCGGGGACTGCAGAAACACTACGAGGCGGCGCAAGATTCGCTCGACCTCGTCGAAATGAGCCTGCCCGAGGGGGACGCACCTTCGCGGTTCTACTGGCTACTGGAGACCGGGCGGGTGTTGCGTTCCAGCGGTCGCCCGCACGAGAGCCGGCCGTGGTTCGAGGCCGCCCAAGGCATGGCCGAGCGACTGGGCCTGGAACACGGCGCCATTGACGCCGCCCACATGGTGGCGCTGGTGGCCCCGCCCGAGGAAGCTCTGGAGTTGCACGACCGGGCCATCGCAATGGCGAACGAGGCCACCGACCCCGATGCGCGGCGCTGGCGTGCTTCGTTACTTAACAACCAGGCGTGGACCCGGTTTGAGCGGGGTGAGCACGAACTGGCCCTCGGATTGTTTGCCCAAGCGGTGGATGCCCGCCGCGAGATGGGCGACGAGAAGGGCCTCGCCATCGCCCAGTGGTGCCACGCCCGGTGCCTACGCGAACTCGGGCGAAACGAAGAAGCCTGGGCGATCCAGCAAGTGCTACACGCCACCGGCGAGCCCGATGGCTTTGTGGCGGAAGAGCTGGCCTATCTCAGTGAAGCCCGAGGCGACATGCCGCTGGCCGCGCTACATGCCTTTGAGGCCACCACGCTTCTCAAGGCCATGGACCCCGAGTGGCCCCAACAAGAGCCCGAGCGTTACGCCAAGTTGCTTGAGCTCCAAAACCGCTGACAACCACAGAAAAATGCCCCCGATCCCATCGCTTGGGGTCCTCTGACCATCGGGGGCAAATTGTCGAGAATTGAGAGAGGGCCGGTTAAGAGCCGCCGTTGAAGTCCGAGATGATGAGGATCACGGGGATGGTGCGGGTAACCGAGCCGTTGTTCCCCACGATTTCCAGGTCATACGTGCCTGGCTGAGCCGTGCCCGAGTTGACGGTTACGGAAACCGGGGCCGGACCAAAGGCGCTCGGGAATCCAGGGTTCACCGAGAACGTCGCCGTTGCCCCTGCCGGCAGCCCGTTGGTGGTGAAGTTCACCGCCGCAATGACACCGGGAGGCTCGAGATTGAGCGAGAACGGCAAAGTGCGAGACTCCCCGAGCGGAATATCAAGCGTGCTATCCACGGAGGAAAGCGAGAAGTCCGGCTCGACCAGTGCTTCCACGGTGAGCTCCAAAATTGCCGTACGGGTCGTGCGTCCGTCGTTCCCGGTCAGCAAGATTTGGTGCTGATTGTCCGCCCCTTCCCCGCTCGTCGTGTCGGCGTTCTCCGGGATGGAAACCACCACTTGCACGTTTTGCGATGCACTCGCCCGGGGGCTCGGGTTGGGGGTGACCGTGGCCGTGAATCCCGCCGGGAGGTCGCTCACGGCAAAGTTCACCGGCAGCCGCTGGACGCCGCTACGAAGGCCTGTCAATTGAGCTTCGTCTCGGAGCGTGACCTGGAAAGTCACCGTGCGGCCGGGATTTCCCAGCAGGGCGTCCTCGACTTCGAGTTCAAACGGGACGTACTCACCGTTGGCGACGGCCGTGGGCACGAACGGTGCATTGCCGCCGCAGCCGGCCACCAACAAGGCCAACAAGCCGGTCAAGAAGATCCAAAGAGTTTTCATCGGAAGTTCACCCCGAAGTAGAAGCCGGGCTTGGCATCCAGGCTGGTACTGAGGCTCATGCCCGTGGTTCCGCCCAGGCGGTTGGTGATGCCCAATTCGTAATCCATCCGCGCGGTGCGGTAACACAAAGCGGCGGTGTAGATGAGGCGCCGTTCACGCGCGCCATCGCGGCTGCGCAGGCCGCTATTGCCTTCTAGCAAGGTCGTGACCTCAAAAGGCACGCTCCAACCGGAGTTGGACTGCCATTCGCCGCCCAAGAACAGGCCGACAACTTGGGTGTCGTCCGTGGCCAAGCCCCGAGCGCCCAGCCGCAGGTCACCGAGGCCCGAGGAAAGGCGGTAGGCCGCACTGCCGGTGATGCCGGGCAGGTCGTTGGCGGGGGTGTTGGGCAGGCTTAACCCCAGGGAGTATTCCAGTGGCAGGGCCCCGCCATCCTGGAAGCGCACCCCAAACTCCACATCGCGGCCGCCCTTGCGGATCGTCACGGCGTTGTTCGTGAAGGTATCGATCTTCGCCGCATCAAAGGCTACGTAAGCCTGGGCGTGCGGATTCAGTCCGTAAGTGAGTCGCCCGCCGAACCAATTATTCGATTCCGCTTGACCGAAGGCCCGAAAAGTGGTCTCGTACTGCACCAGACCTTGGGCTTCGCCAGCGGGTGCGCTCGCGGTAGCCAGTGCGGCCATCGCGACCCCCATCGCGCCGACGCCAATGCGCCATGCAAATTGTTTGGAGTTCATATCCGTGACGCCTAAGGTGCCACCCAGAGCCTCGCGAGCGGGCGAGACGTGAAAATTTTTACGGCAGATTTACGCTCTGGCCGCCCGGGCCAAAGCCGCGACGAAAAGTGAATCCTTGCAATTTTTCTGACTAGCAAGGCCGGGTGAAAGCTCGATATTCCCCCAGTAGGTCTTGCGAATATGCGGGGACGAAAGGGGATTGCATTAGGCATCGGGTTGATGGCGGCGGGCGCCGCCCAAGCCCAAGTGACGGGTTTGGCGGCGATGCCGATCTCAGACCGACTCGGAAAGGGCGAAATGGAAATCGGTGCCGTTATCGAGGGCACCGAGCGAAAGATTGACCCGCGCTACTATCACAGCGCGTACATGGTGGTCGGGCTGGACGACTGGTTTGAACTCGGCACCGCCACGGATTACCAAGGCACGCAATCGCTGGGCTTCAAGTTCCGCATGTGGGAAGACGAGGCCGGCCAGTGGGCGATCTCGGGTGGCTGGGACGGTGTGCGGCCCAAGGAAGGCAATCCGTTCGTGGTCGGCTCCTACGCCACCGGCAACTACCGATGGCACGCGGGCTGGATGCGCGACAACGCCCACCGGGGCATGATCGGCCTGGATGGCGCCTTCAACGACCGTTGGAGTTGGGGTGTGGACCACATCGGCGGTGCCGAAGGAGCCACGTCGCTGGCGTTGTTCATCACTGAGCCGAAGCTGCAAGGCTGGGCGCTCACGCTCGCGGCCGGAGTCCCGAACACCAAGGGTGCGGGCGTCACGCACAGCGCCACCCTGGCCTACGTCGTGCGCTTCTAGGGCTGATCTTAGGCAGATATCAAGAAAGGCATCCCCACAGAAGGGGATGCCTTTCTTTGTTCCGCGTAGGGTGATCTTAGTGGACGCTGACTTGCGAGATGCGCACCGTGGTGGCGGTGGCTTCCGGGCTCAGCGGGATTTCGATCGTCTGGCCCACGTGAATGAAGCTGGGGGTACCGGCCACATTGGTGTGGTAGGGCGAAACGTAAACCGTCACCATTTTGCCGTTCACATCCACGGTCCAGGTTTCGCGGACGAGCTTGCCGCGTCGGCCCGCGAAGGTCGACGTGCGGGTGACATGGGTGACTTGCGCGGAGACCGCGAACGCCGGTTCGGCCGCCGGAGACGGAACATTAATGACGGGGAGAATGACCATGATGTAAACAAGTTACGACAAGAACGACGCCAATTCTTCACTTTCTTGTCAACTCCCCTAGTTTTGCCAGGGTACGGCCCCAACAATGTTCCTGTACTGGGGAGAGTATGAAGATCCGATTTCTACTCATTGCGGTGACGGTTTTCGTCGCCATCGGCATGTTCGTCGTAAACTGGGAAGGACGTGAGGGCATAGAAAAGCTCTTTAAGTCCACAGATGAGTTGAAGCAAATCAACTCAATGACCCGCAACCAAATGGAAGCGGACATGATGCATGACGCCCTGCGCGGAGAAGTCCTGGCACTGGTCCTTGCCTCCGGCAAAGGTGACCTGGAGGGCCTCAAAGCCGCCAAGGCCGGGATTGTCGACACGAGTCAGACTTTCCGTGATGCCTTGGCCGCCAATGAGAAGTTGAACCTCAGCCCCGTGACCAAGAAGAGCCTTGCAGACGTCAAGCCGCTGTTGGATTCCTATCTGGGCAGTGCCGAAGCCATGGCAAAAGTGGCCTCGCAGCCCGAAGCACTGGAACGCATGCTCACTCAGTTTGACAAGGACTATGTGGCGCTGGCAGGAGGAATGGAGGCCGTCAACGAAGCCATTGAAGCGGACACCGACGAAGTGATGAAGCACGCAGTGGATTGGCATCGAGAGGGCGTACAGCTACTGAACGTAGTCTCCATCGGAGTCGGCACACTTGCCTTTCTCTTTCAACTCCTTCTCATCCGCCGGATCATCAAGGGTCTACGGGAAAGTGAACAGGGCCTCAGCTTCCTCAAGGAAGAAGTGACGCCGCGCCTGAAGGCGGGTCTCGAGGACCTCGCCAAGGGCGTTCTGCGGGTGCCGTCGGCCATTCCGTCGATGCCTCGCTTGAGCACGAAAAGCGATGAACTCGGACAGCTCAACGCCTCGATTCAGCGGGTGGTCAACGACGCCCGCGAACTTCACGCCTCACAAACCACCGCCATCCAGCGCACCTCGGACCTCGTGCGACAGATTCACGACGAGACTCGCACGATCCTGGAAGGCAGCGACAACATCCGCATGGTGAGTGTGGAAGGTGCACGCAGCATGGAAGCGGTGGCATCTTCCGTTTCTCACGTAGCCTCGCAAACCGAATCCGCCAACCAACACGTGCAGACGATGGTGCAAGAACTGGAAGCTCTTCAGGAAGGAGCGCACCGCCAATCCGTAGCGGTGAACGAATCTCGAACAGCCGTAGAAAGTACCGTCCGCGCCATCGAGGCCCTTCATTCGAACCTGGGCCAGATGGGTGAAGAATCCGAGAATGGCCAGAAGCGAGTGGACGAAGTCACCTCGATCATGCGCGACATTGTTGCGCAGACTTCCCGATCGGAAGACATCGCCCGAAATCTGGACCGGCAAAGCCAAGCGATCGGCTCCATCGTGGAAACGATCGATCACATTGCCAACCAGACCAACCTCCTAAGCCTGAACGCGGCCATCGAAGCGGCGCGGGCCGGCGAGGCCGGACGCGGGTTTGCGGTGGTGGCCGAGGAAGTGCGGCGTCTCGCCACCGAGTCGGCCGAATCTGCGAACCAGATTCGCCAGTTGATTGAGGAAGCCCGGGTCACCGCCGAATCGATGGTGGAGGCCTCGCACAACACCTCGCAGGTTGTCCATACGGGCCAGGCCGAAGTCGAGCGCACGCGGGAAGCCTTTGAGCGATTCCGCAACGTGGTGCAAGATGCCACCAGTCGGTTGCGCGTGGTCCAGCAGTCGAGCGAAAGCGTGATCCGCCAGACGGATGTCATCGAATCCTCCGCCCAGCAAAACGCGGATACGTGCAGCGAAATGGTGGCCTCGGTGCAATCGATGCAGGGCGACTTCAGCACTCTGCAAGAAGCCACCGAAGAGATTGCTGCGAACTCCCAAGAGGTTGCCGCGAGTATGGAAGAAGCTTCCAACTCGGCGGAGAGCTTTGCGGAACTTGCCTCGCGACTTTCGGAGATCGTGGCGCAGTTCCAGCTGGATGACGCCGGTGACACCACCGTGGCCGACGAGCCCTACGCTCGCCGCCGGGCCGCATAGTCACCCGCCCGCGCTGAATCCGGGTAAGACCGAGCCGTGCCCGCACGGCTCGGCATCCTGGTAAGCGGCAAAGGCCGGGGATCGAACATGGCCAACCTCATTGAGGCTTGCCAAAATGGCCGCCTACCCGCCGATGTCGGGGTCGTGGTGGCACCCCGAGAGGACACCCCCGCCGCCGGGCGTGCCCGAGACCTTGGCGTGCCCGTGGTGGCTCTCTCACCCAAGAGCGAAGGCTTCGCCACGGCACTTCTTGCCACTTTGCACACCTACAACGTCACCCACATCTGCCTGGCGGGGTTTATGTCTATGGTGCCCGCCCCGGTGCTGGCGGCCTTCCCGGATCGCATTTTTAACGTCCATCCGGCCTTGCTCCCCAAGTTTGGTGGCAAGGGGATGTACGGAATGCACGTGCACGAAGCCGTGGTGGCGGCGGGAGATTCCGAGAGTGGCTGCACCGTGCACTTGGTCAACGAGCATTACGACGAAGGGCGGATACTGCTCCAATTACGCTGCCCGGTGCTCCCGGATGACACCCCCGAAACCCTGGCCGCCCGGGTGCTGACCCTGGAGCATCAAGCGTACGTTCAAGCCCTTCGCGACGCCCTCAATGCTTAGATTTGTTGTGAAATCTTCGACGATCGTTGTATGATCGAAGGATGCGAAAGATGACGACATTCGCCGCTCTCACCACGGCGGCCATGCTGATGGCCTTCCCGCCGGTGGTGCAGAAGGAACTCTACGCCGAAAACGACTTCCGTGGCAAGGCGGCCCCCAAGATTGAAGTGGAAACCTGGCTGGGCGGGGCCAACCCCGAGCTAAAGGGCAAGACCGTGCTCCTCGACTTCTGGGCGACCTGGTGCGGCCCGTGCCGCGCCACCATCCCCGAGCTGAACAAGTGGCAAGCCGAGTTCAAGGATGATCTGGTGATCATCGGGCTGAGCAACGAGAAGCCGGAAGTGGTGAAGACCTTCATGGAAACCACGGCCATGAAATACAGCATCGCCATTGACACCCAGGCGCGCACCTCCAAGACGGTGGGCGTCAAGGGCATCCCCCACGCCATGGTCATCACCCCGGACGGCGTGGTGCGCTGGCAGGGCTTCCCGGGACTGGAAGCCGACCCGCTGACCACCGAAAAGCTGAAGAGCATCATCGCCGAGGGCAAGGCCCTGGCCCGCGGCGGCAACTAAGCCTCGCAGACAAGAAACCCTGCCTCTTCGATGGGGGCAGGGTTCTTTTGTGTCTCCTCGGGCTTAGAGACTGAGGAACTGACGCACGATGCGCAGGCCGACATCGCCGCTCTTCTCGGGGTGGAACTGCGTGCCCATCAAATTGTCTCGTCCCACGGCCGCCACCACTTCGTAGCCTTCGTAATCCACCGTGGCCAGCACATCCTCGGAGCGCTCGCATCGCGCCGAAAATGAGTGCACAAAGTAGACGCTCTCACCCGGCTGCACGGGGGCGAGCATCGTGCCCTCCCACGCGCGTCCGGCGGGCACTTGCAAGCGGTTCCAGCCGATGTGGGGAATCTTGCGGCGGCCGCCATCGGCCTTGCGCGGGTCAATCGCCACCACCCGGCCCGGGAACACGCCCAGTCCTTGGTGCTCGCCGAACTCCTCGCCGATATCGAACATCATCTGCATACCCACACAGATGCCCAGAGTCGGGCGGCCGGTCTGGATGAACTCAAGCACGGGTTCGCGCAGGTGGCGCGAAGCAAGTTCCAGAGTGCACTGCCCAAAGGCGCCCACCCCTGGCACCACCAAATGGTCAGCCTGGCGGATGACTTCGGGGTCACCCGAAAGTGTGACCTCGCCACCCTCATGAGTCAGGGCGCGGCACACACTCAGCAAGTTGCCGATGCCGTAATCCACCACCGTCACGCGTTTGCTCATACTTCTCTCACCATTCTGCCCAAGCTGGCCGCGCGTTCCCGGATTGCGGCCGGGGCTACCCGCTCGTAATGCAATACGTGGGCAAAGGCCACGGCGTCCACATCGGCCCGCTCAATCACGGCGTCGAGGTGGTCAAGTTGCCCAAAGCCACCGCTGATGATCACCGGCCGGTCCACGCCTTGCGTCACCTTCTCGGCGAGTTCGAGGTCAAATCCGCGTTGCGTACCTTCTTGGTCAATGCTCGTCACCAGGACTTCACCCGCTCCGCGCTCGACCGCTTCTTGCACCCAATCCAGCACCTCGCGGCCCGTGTGCTCTCGGCCGTTGTCGGTAAAGCAGAGATACCCACCATTTGGTTGGCGCTTGGCTTCCACACTCACCATCAGCACTTGCTGACCGAATTCGCTGGCGATCTCCTCGATGAACTCTGGGCGGCGGATGGCCGCCGTATTCACGGCCACCTTGTCCGCGCCGGATTGCAGCGCCTGCCGGACGTGCTCCAGAGTGCGCAGGCCGCCCCCCACCGTGACGGGGATAAACACATTGTCCACCGTCTTGCGCACGAGATCGCTGAGTGAGAACCGGTCGTACAGGCTGGCCACGATATCCATGTAGAGGATCTCGTCCATGCCCGCCGCGGCGTAGCGCCGCGCCCAGTCCTCCGGGGCACCGGCGATCTTCCGCAGCCCCTCCAGGTGCACCCCCTTGATGAGGTGCGGACCCTTGATATCCAGCCGAGCGATGAGACGAAGGTTTCGCACCGCTTAGACCTTCAGATATTCACCCGAAAGCGGCACGTACTCCCACACCTTGTAGCGCAGATCCCACTGCCCGTCGGCGTAGTTCCACAGGTGCGGCGAGCGGAAGGAGTCCGTCAACCGGTCAAAGTACGCGCGATCCATGATCGGCTGCTCAAACATGCGGCTGGCTTCGGGGAACTCCGCTTCCGGGATGCTGAGGTACCGGAAAATCTCCTCCGCAAATCGCTCGGGGAACTCGTGGTCGAACTTGCGGACCAAGGCCACCCCTTCTTCCCGCGTGATGTCGCCGTTGCGGATTTCCTGGCTGGCGTCGTACGTCGCGCGGCCAATCCCGAACTTGATGCGGGTGGTGAAGTAGTGGAAGTCGTCAATCCGGTCGTCGATCGAGTTGTACTTGCTGTAGGTGCCGGGAGTGCGCTCCGGCGAGGCCTCAAAGCCCCCGTGCTCCACGCTGTAGTAGTACGCCGACTGCGGGTGCCACTTGAGGTAGTAGCCCAGGTAGTGCACCTCGACGTTCTTGGCGGCCAGATCGTCCGGGTTGGCCGGCAGGTACGGGTTCAGCGCGCTTTGCTCGAGCCCAAACTTCTCCTTCAGGTCGCTCACTGAGGTGCCCCCCAAGTAGACCTGGCTTTGATCGTCCATGGTGAAGTAGTCGTAGCTCCGGCGGGCGCTTTCGGTGTCGACTTGCGGGTTTCCGTACTCCGCTTCGTTCTCTCCGTAAAACACCAGCGGAATATCGTGCAGAAGCGCCAGGCGCGGGGCCATCGCCTTCTGTCCGATGATGAACGGCTGGAACGGGTGGAACAGGTTCTCTACCGCCAGACGGGTGAGCAGCCGGTGGACGCGGCCATCAGGGGTGCAAAGGAAGTTGTCAAACCCGGCGTGGATCCAGCGCTGGAAGTTGCGCCAACCCCACTCGGTGTAGATGTGGGGCGCCCACGTCACGGTGAGCGGGTGCATGTTGTATTTGGTGCGCAGCATGTGCGCGGCAAAAAAGCTGTCCTTGCCTCCGCTCCCTGGTACCAGGCAGTCGTAGCTGCCGTCGTGCTTGCGGTGGCGGTCGCAGAGTTCTTGCAACTCCGCCTCGCGCTGCTCCCAGTTGATGGTGGCTTCCTTTTGCTCGGAAACGCGGCAGGCATCGCACACGCCGTGCTCATCGAAGTTGATCGTGGCCTTCTTGCTTTCGTTCGTATGCTTAAACTCAACCGCCGAATTCGGCCGCTGGTTGGAAATCACGCACTTGGCACAAAACGCGACCTCAGCTGGAAGGCCGTACTTAGTGGGTCGCTCTTCGCGATCCGGCGCGAAGAGGGAGAGATCAAGAGCACGTGAGGCCGGATAAATATCCATAGACACCCGAAGGAGAACCTATAGTGTATGTGAAAACGCTAGCATCGCGTCCGCGACTCGGCGCAAATGCTCATCAGTGATGTGGGTCGAACACGGAAGGCTGAGGGATTCTCGGTTCAATCGTTCGGCCACCGGGAATGGACCCTGGCCCAAATGGAGATAGGCCGGGCTGAGGTGGTTGGGCTGCCACAGGGGCCGGGTTTGGATCCCCTGCGAGTCCAAGTGACGGAGCAGCGGGCGGCTATCGGGGGCGAAGAGAGCCGTGTAGAGCCAGCACGCACTCGTGATGCCTTCGGCTTCCGGCATTGGCGTGAACCCGGCGAGGCCCTTGAGGGCTTCGTTGTAAAACTCGAACACTTCGCGCTTCCGATTGAGGAATGCGGGCAGCTGCTCCAGCTGCGCCACCCCCATCGCGGCTTGGATGTTGGTGAGGCGGTAATTGTAACCAACCGCCCCGTGAATAAATTCTACAGGCTCATCCTTCGCCGTGGTGGATAAATATCGCGCTCGCTTCGCCACCTCGGGGTCAGAAGTGACCAACATGCCGCCCCCACCCGTGGTAATGAGTTTGTTGCCGTTAAAGCTAAAGCAACCTGATTGCCCGCGCGTGCCGATAGCCCTCCCCTCGTTATCCAGTGCGCCCAGGCTTTCGGTGGCGTCTTCCACCACCGGGATCCCCTTTTGAGTGGCAGACGCCAGAATTGGCGAAAGATCCACGGGGTGACCCAGCAGGTGCACCGGCAAGATCGCCCCCACCCGCTGATTGCGCTGGAGATCGTAGGCGCCATCCTCGCGCTGTTCTAAGCCCTCGACGTACGCCACCGTCGCGGCGGCATCCATTTGCCAGGTGTGCGGGTCGGCATCCACAAACAGCGGGGTGGCCTGGCAATAGGTGATGGCATTGATGGGCGCGATGAAGGTGAGGGTCGGCACCACCACCAGGTCGCCGGGGCGCACACCCGCCACAAGCATGGCGATATGCAGGGCGGCGGTGCCGTTCATCATCGCCACCGCATAGGGCGCCCCCACGGCGGCGGCAAACTCGCGTTCAAACCGGTCGACAAACGGGCCGGCGGTGCTCACCCAGCCGGTGGCAAAGCACTCCTGCACGTATTCAGCCTCACGCCCCCCCAGGTTGGGGACGCACAGCGGAATCGAGGTGCCCCCGCTCATACGGCGTAAACGTCGGGGCGGTAGGCGTCCAGGTGGCGTTCCAGCCACGTGATGGTGCTGCGGAGGCCATCTTCCAGCGAGACCTTGGGGGCCCAGCCCAGCGTGTTCTGCGCGAGCTGGAAGTCGGCGAGCAAGCGCTCGACTTCGCTGGCGGCGGGGCGTTGACGTTCGTCAGTCGAGACGACCTCGATGGGCTTGCCCACCAGTTCGGCAATCAGGTGCGCTAGGTCGCCAATGCTGATCTCGCGGCCGGAGCCAAAGTTGAACGTGCCCCCCACGGCGGCGGGATGCGAACCGGCGGCCAGGAACCCTTCCACCGTATTGCTCACATAGTTGAGGTCGCGCGTGGGAGAAAGGCTGCCCAAAGAAACTTGCGTTCGCCCCGCCAGAAGCTGGCTGATGATGGTGGGGATGACCGCGCGGGCGCTCTGCCGGGGACCGAAAGTGTTGAACGGTCGCGCCACGACCACGGGCAGCTCAAACGACTTGTAGAACGACTCGGCGATCTTGTCCGCCCCGATTTTGCTGGCCGAATACGGTGATTGCCCCTGTAGCGGGTGATCTTCGCTGATGGGCACCGTAATGGCGGTGCCGTAAACCTCGCTGGTGCTGGTGTGCACCACGCGCGGGCGCCCTTGGTCCAGCGCGGCCTGCAGCACATTCAGGGTGCCCTCCACGTTGGTGCGCACGTAGCTGCGCGGGGCGCGGTAGCTGTAAGGAATCGCAATCAACGCGGCGAGGTGGAACACCACTTCGCAATCGCGCACGGCCGCCCGCACGCACTCGGCATCGCCGATGTCACCGGCAAAGACATCCATCTCCCCGACGTGCTCGCTCTGGTCCAGCCAACCCCAGCGGCCCGCGCCGTTGTAGTGCACCATCGCGCGCACTTGCGCGCCTTCTTTCACCAGTTGCTCGGCCAGGTGGCTCCCGATAAATCCGCCCGCCCCGGTGACGAGTACTTTCCTTCCTTGGTAGTTCATGTGCGTTTTAAACGCGGCCTTGTTGGATATCCACTTGGGCGCGCATGTAGTCGTCGTGATGCCCGATGTCGAGCCAATACTCCGTCACGGGGAAGCTGGCCACGGTTTGGCCTTCATCCATCAGCCGGACGATCAAATCGGTCATGTCCATGCGCCCGTTGTCGCCCAGGTATTCAAAGGCGCGCGGATCGAGCATGTAAATGCCCGCGTTCACAAAATGGACGATGGTCGGCTTTTCGTTAATGCCCACCACAATGCCATCCCGCTCTTGGATGACGCCGTAAGGGATGTAAGTTTCGTGGGCGCGCACGGCCACCGTCATCAGGGCGCGGCACTCCTCGTGGTACGCCTTCATGCGGCGGTAGTCCACGTTGGTCAGGATGTCGCCGTTCATCACCAGCATGGTGCGCTCGGGCCGCTCCAGCAAGCGAAGGGCACCGGCGGTGCCCAAGGGTTCGTCTTCGTGGACGTAATCCATGTTCACGCCGAACTGCGACCCGTCGCCAAAGTGGCCGTGAATCACTTCCGGGCGGTAGTGCGTCGTCACGCGCACATCGGCAATGCCGCTGGTGCGTAGCCCCTTGATGATGTGCTCCAGCAGCGGGCGGTCGCCCACCTTCAGCATCGGCTTGGGGGTGTCTTCCGTGAGGGGGCGCAGGCGGCTGCCAAAGCCACCGGCCATCACCACCGCTTCCAGGCCGTCGTCCAGGTCGGGCACCAGGGCGCGCATAGTGTGCATGCCCAGCACCGTGCCTTGCTGGTCCACCACAGGCACCTGCTGCACGGCGTACCGCTTCATCAGGCTCAGCACGTCGGCGGGGCTCGTTTCGGGGGTGACGGTGATCGGGCGTGGGCGCTGCTGGCGTTCCGGCCGGTCCATCAGTTCAGCCAGACCGCAATCCAGAGTGCGGCCACCCAGAATGGCGCGGCGAAGGTCGCCGTCGGTCATGCTGTCGAGGATGCGCTGGTGCTCATCCACCACCAAGACAATGCCGGTGGAGTTCTGGTCAATGGCCTGCAACGCATCGCGAACCGTTGCCGTCGGCGGCAACGTCAGGTTCGCAAGCGTTTGAAATCGGCTTCCCATAGGACTCCTTCCCCTCTCTATCATAGCCTGAATCGAGGCTAACGCCCGGGCAATTCAGACTGTCCCCCCGTAAAACGGGCTGGGACCCCCACCGCGCGCACTTCGTCCGGCAGATCGCTGGCCACCACGGCCCCTGCGCCCACCATCACGTCTTTACCGATCGAAGCCCCTTGCCGAATGACGGCTCCCGCCCCGATATGCGTTCGCTCTTGAATGGTGACGCGACCCAAAACTGTGGCCCCCGGCGCGACGTGGACGAAGGCCCCGAGCGCGGCTTCGTGCTCGATGGTGGCGTTCGAATTGATGATCGCGTGCGGCCCCGTCGTCACGTTGGGGTTCACCACCGCCCCCGGCAGCACCACGGTGCCCGGGCCAAGACTGGCAAAGGGCGAAAGGATGGCCGTGGGGTGGACCACCGTGAAGGGTTGAAGGCCGGCGGCTTCGGCGGCCCGGGCGGCCATCTCGCGTGGCACCGTGTTGCCCACGCTCCCGATGCCGACCACGTAGTGCGTCACGCCCGCGCCCGGAAGGAGCGGAAGAAGATCGTCGCCGCCGAGAATGGGGTGGCCGAGGACTTGCTCGCCCACGCGCGCGGCATCGGCATCCAGAAGCCCGTGGACATCCACGCCCAGGGCAATCAGGGCATCCAACACCACCGAAGCGTGACCTCCGGCGCCAATCACAACGACACTCATACTGGGACCCCGACCCGCAACCGGGTCCAGAGTTCAATGCGGCGTGGCATCCGCAAAGGGCTTGACCACACTCAGCGAACTCCAATCCAACGTTGCTAGAGTTTGCACGATTTGGGGTGCGGCTTGCCCGTTTCCGTAGGGGTTGGGCACGCTTTTGAGTCTGGATTTCGTGTCCGGGTCGAGGGCGCTCGTCAAAGCGGCGGTGATGGCAGCGAGTTCACATTCCACATCCATAACGTGGGCGCTACGTATGCGGCCGGCCTGCCGGGGGCCGATATTTACGGTTGGAATGCCGAAGCTCGGCGCCTCCAGGAGGCCGCTGGAAGAGTTCCCCACACACGCCGCACACAGGCTGAGAGCGGTGTAGTAGAGCTTCGCCCCCAGGTTCTCGACCGGGATGACGAGGTCGCTGGCCCGGGTGGTCAACACCTCGCGCACAGCCAGCCCGCCCGGGTCGGTGTTGGGCATAGTCCAGATCGTCGGTACACCCACCGCCTCGATCGCATCCATCAGGGTGTGCGTCTCTTGGGCCGCCGTCTCCGGGGCCACCGTGACGGGGTGATAGGTGGTGACAAAGAAGGGATCAGGGAGTTGGCGGCCTACGGCTCGCTCGAGTTCCGCCCGCTCCGCTCGGGGTAGTGATAACACCAAATCCAGGGCGGGTGCCCCGCTCACCCAGACGCGGCCCGGTTGCTCGCCCATCTGGATCACGCGCTGCCGGTACGCCTCGGTGGCCGTGAAGTGCATGTGACTGAGCTTGGTCAGGCTATGCCGCAGCACGTTGTCAATCGCGCCCTCGGTCTCCTCGCCCCCGTGCAGGTGGATGAGGGGGATGCGAAACGGGGTGGCGGCCACGGCGGCGGCGTGGGTTTCGTAGCGGTCGCCGAGGAGCATCACGGCGTCGGGCTTGAGATCTTGATAAGCCTGGGCAAAGCCTTCCGTACCCCGCGCCATGCTCTGCGCGATGGCCAGGGGGTCGTCGGTGGGCATGGTCATCGGCACCCGCGCCGCCGCCGAGAACCCCCGGGCCTCGATCATATCGAGCGTGTGCCCGTGGGCTTCGCTGAGGTGCGCGGCCGCCACGATCAGCAGGGGTTCAAACATGGGGTGAGCCTGCAGGGCACGCAGCACGGGCTCCAAGTAGTTGAAGTCCGACCGCGCGACCGTGACGACCCCGATCCGGATCACTGCAGATCGCTCCACGCCAGGCGGTGACCCGCCGGGACATCCTGCCGCAGGGTGCGCCCAATCACGCGGTCCCAATCGGCGGGCTCAATGCCCCCGGCCGGTCGCCGCAAGCCCACGTGGGCCTCCGTGAGCACGGTGCCGGCGGGGCAAGCCTGGGTCAGCACCACACTGCGCCGGGCCACCTGCTTGGTATTCAGTTCAGCGGCGGTGGGGCGCTTCCGCCCATTCCCCAAGCACGATTCAATATCCCGTACACCTTGCACCAGGGTCTTGAGTTCATTGGGCTCCAGGCTGGCGGCATGGTCCGGCCCGGGCAGGCTGCGATCCAGCGTGAAGTGCTTCTCCAAGATGCAGGCCCCCCGCGCCACCGCCGCCCACGCCACCGGGTAACCCAGCGTGTGGTCGCTAAAACCAACCGGAAGGTGGAATGCCGCCCCCAAGGTGTCCATCGCCCGCAGGTTCACTTCGCTGGGGGGCGTGGGATACGCGCTGACGCAGTGCAAGATGGCCAGCGGACCCGCCCCGTATTCGGTCAGGGTCTCCACCGCCGTTTCCACCTCACCGAGCGTGCCCATGCCCGTGCTCAGGATGGTCGCCCGCCCCTTGCGCGCCAGGTGCCGTAAAAACGGAATGTTGGTCAATTCGCCGCTCGGAACCTTGACTACGTCCATACCAAGGGCGTCCAGCATGTCCGCGCTGGCTTCATCGAAAGCGGTGGACATGAACCGGATGCCGCATTCTTCGCAGTAGGTTTTGAGCTCGGCAAACTGCGCGTCCGAGAACTCCAGCGACTTGAGCAAAGTCAGCTGATCCGAGGCGGTCTCCCCGGGCTTCTTCATGTAGTCGGCCAGGGGCGCATCCGCGCTGGCCAGGGCTTCGGCGCGGAAGGTTTGGAACTTCACCGCATCGGCCCCGCTGGCCGCCGCCACTTCCACCATTTCCCGGGCGCGGGCCAGGCTGCCGTTGTGGTTCACACCGGCTTCGGCAATGATGAAGCAGGGCTTATTTTGACCAAATGGTGAGTTCATAACGTTTCTCGGGTGGCTCCGGCGGCCAACAAGGTCGCCATCTCCCATTCCTCCTCGGTGTCGATATCCACGCTGCGGAGTGTGGGCATCACGTAGGGTCGGGTGCGGGGTGGCAAAAACTGTCGGGTGGCGCGAAGCACTTCGGTTCTCACAAGATACATGGCTCCGTTCAGCAGCCAGGGGGCCTGGGTGTCTTGCCGCCGAGCGGCGGTGTCCTCGGTGAGCGGGGCCAGGTAGCCCTCGTCGGTCTCCCGGCGAAAGTACGTCAAGGGGTGCGAAGGGCACACGCTCACCACGGCGTTGGTCTCGTCATCAACCAGGCGAGCGGCGGCCCTGATGTCTTCCGCCGTGCGCAAGGGGGACGTCGGCTGAAGCAACAGCAGCCATTCCACGGGGCCGTATGCATCCAGGGCATGCAGGGCCACATCCAGCGAACTCGCGGTGTCGGTAGCGAGTTCAATGGGCCGCAACCACGGCACCTCGGCCCCAGCCCCGCGGGCCACCGAGGCGATTTCCTCGCCATCCGTGCTCACCCACACCGCCGTGGCCAGCCCGGAATCCCGCGCCGCCTCGATGCTCCAGGCGATCAATGGCCGCCCGAGAAAGGGCCGCACATTCTTGCCCGGCAGTCCTTTGGAGCCTGCCCGGGCCGGAATCAGGGCCAGAACGGTGCCGATTTCGCTCACGGAAGTCCAGTTTAGCCCCCCTCGCCCCGGTATTCTTGACCGCATGTCCGTCTTGGCCTCCGTGATGTTGGGGATGCTCCTGATTTCCGGTGCGGAAGGGACCCTCGCCCAGACGGGAGATCGCCCCGTCGCTCGTCTGCGGGTCGGCGATGAGATTGCCGTGCGCGTCGTGGCCATCCAAGGCTACGATGGCAACTACACGGTGCTAAGCGACGGCTCGGTGGTGGGCCTCGGTTTCGGGCGCATTGCCGTGGAAGGCAAGACGATCGCCGAAGTGCGCACCGAAATTACCGCCCGCATGCGCCGCATCCTGCGCGAGCCGGTGGTGGAAGTGGTGCTGGCCAAGCAGCGACTCGAATACGTTTACGTGAGCGGCGTGAACCAGCAGAGCGCGGGACCGGTGGAACTAGTCGAGGGCATGGACCTGCGGGCGCTGATCTCCCGGGTGGCCCTACCGGCTGAGGTTGACGAATACGACGTGGCACTGTTCCGGCGTGGCGAGCGCGTAATCCGGCTAGATCTGGCGGGCGTGCTGAGCGGTTCGGAAAGCCTGGGCGCCACGATTCTGGAACCCAATGACGTCGTCACCGTGGCGAAGGCGGAGCGCGTGCGCGTGTGGGTGACTGGCAGCGTGGTGAAGAGCGGCGAATTGCTCCTTCGTCCGGGTTCGGATGTCTACCAAGCCGTGGCCGCCGCCGGTGGGCCGCTGGCCGACATCATCAATGACCCTGACCTCGCCCTGAGCGTGCGGCGCGGCCCAGAGACGATCCCCGTCCCCACCCGCCTGACCGAAGGGCTAGCCCCGCTGGTCCTGCAGCCTGGCGATACGGTTTCCGTCACCGTCCCCACGCCCATCCGGGTGGCGATTGGCGGCGAAGTGCTGCAGCCGGCCGAACTCAAACTTCGGCCTGAAACCACCCTCTCTCGCGCCCTGGCCCAGGCCGGCGGCCCCACCCCCACCGCCACGCTCAAGGATGTGTTGGTCATCCGGGGGCAAGAGGCGTTCCGGCTCGACGTCAGCGGCACCGTCACCGCCAACGGCCCGGTGCCCGAATTCATCCTTCAGGATGGCGATGCCGTGTTTGTGCGCCGCAATGAGCGCATCGTGGTGGTACTGGGCAAGGTGAACAAGGCCGGTGATGTGCGCCTAGAAGACAACCGCGAATACCGCCTGGCCGATGCCGTAGCCGCCGCCGGAGGTGTGGCCCCCAATGGCAGCACCCGCCGCGTCTACCTTGCGCGCCGCACCGAATCGGGGCGAGTCGAAGTGGTGGAGTACAAGCTGGATGAGTTCCTCAAGGACGGCAACATGGAGCAGAACCCCATCGTGCAAGAAGGCGACGTGGTGGTGGTTGGCGATCCGAAGGGATTGACAGCCGGCTCGGCGATCCAGGTCATTTCGGCGGCCTCAATTCTTCGCACGATCTTCGGCGGGTGACGGGAGGACAACATGGCAAAGAGCTGGCGATCCCTGATCCTTGACACCGTGCTGACGGTGATCGCCCTCTTTGTGGCCATTGCGCTCGGGGCAGGACCGTCCGAAACCACATGGTGGCCGCTCGCCGGGCCGCTCAGTGTGGTGGCGCTCGGGGTTTACGCCTGGCGGGGCACCCACCGCAGCTCCTCTCGCCACCTCGGGGTCTTCGATATCCTCAATGTCGCCCTTGCCACGCTCATCGTGGCCGTGCTCCAGGCTGTCATTCAGGCCGTGACAGGAGTCGGTAACCAGATTCCCGACCTCTACCGCGTCCCGATCATCACGTGGACGTTCGCGTTCTCCGGGCTCATTGCGGCGCGGGTGGCGGCCAATTTCCGCGAGATTCCGGGGTTCGGGGGCACGGATGCCGGCGCCGCCAACACCCTTATCGTTGGGGCGGGCGATGCGGGCGAAATCGTCTTCCGTGAACTCAATCGCGGGGCGGAGGGTGGCTACCGAGTCGTTGGCTTTATCGACGACGACGCCGAAAAGCACAACCTGCGCATCCACGGCACTCCGGTGCTGGGCGGCATCGACGATATCCCGGCTCTCGTCAAGCAGCACGACATCAAGGAAATTCTCATCGCCATTCCCAGCGCCAGCGGGGAGGTGAACCGGCGCATCTTTAAGGCCAGTAGCGGCACTGGTGCCAGGGTGCGCAACCTGCCCAGCATTGCGATGCTGGTCTACAGCGAGCGCCCGATGATGCCCCTGATGCGGGCGTTCCAGGTGGAAGACCTGCTCCGCCGCGCCCCTGTGCGCACCGATAGCTCTCGCGCCAAGGAATACGTGGGCGGCGAACGCGTGCTGGTGACCGGAGGCGGGGGAAGCATCGGCTCCGAACTCGTGCGCCAACTCGCCCCGCTCGGGCCGGCCAGCCTGATCGTGCTGGGAAAGGGCGAAAATAGCGTCTTTGAAATTGACCGCGAACTCCGCGACAACGGTATTTATCAGCCGACCCCGGTGGTGTGCGATGTGCGGGATGCGCAGTCGCTGGACATGGTGTTCAAGCAGCACTTGCCCCGGGTGGTGTTCCACGCCGCCGCCCACAAGCACGTCCCGCTGATGGAAGCCAACCCCATCGAAGCCGTGCGCAACAACGTCTTCGGCACCCTCAATGCAGCCGAGGCCAGCGTGCGCCACGGCGCCCACAAGTTCATCCTCGTGAGCACCGACAAGGCGGTGAACCCCGGCAACGTGATGGGCGCCACCAAGCGCGTGGCCGAGATGATCGTGCAGTCCTTGGCTGGGCGAAGCGAAACCGGCATGGCCATCGTGCGGTTTGGCAACGTGCTGGGCAGTCGTGGCAGCTTGGTGCCCATCCTCACCCGGCAGATTGCCAACGGCGGGCCGCTGACCGTGACCCACCCGGACATGACGCGCTACTTCATGACCATCCCCGAGGCCGCGCAGCTCATTGTTCAATCCGGCGCGTTCGGCAATCAGGGTGAGATCTTCATCCTGGATATGGGCCAGGCCGTGCGCATCATGGAACTGGCCGAAGACCTCATCCGCATGCACGGGCTGGTCCCGGGGCAGGATATCGAGATCAAGATCACGGGCATCCGCCCGGGTGAGAAGATTCACGAAGAACTCACCTACGCCGACGAGCCTCTGGAGCCGCTCGAAGACCCGCGCATCAGCCGGGTGCAAAACACGGGCCGTGTGGATCACCAATCCTTGCGCGCTGCGCTGGATGAACTAGACCGGCTCTGCGACGAAGGCAACCAGGACGCCGTGCGCGCCTTCCTCATGGAACTGGCCTGGGGCCGCGCCCTGCCGCCCGTTGCTTTGGACTAAGCCTGCCCAATGGACCCAGACAGGCGTATACGCCTGTTGGGTAACTTGACTTTCGCCGCCGCTCATCCTTCTTTCTGGCCGCGCTGGGTTAGTGACGTTCCCCCGGCCCCTGACATCGGGAATCCCGACCTCTGGAATTTATGCAAACGGCTTCCTTAACTCCGGGCGGAGCCTCCGCGCCGGAAATACCACTGATTGACGTCACAAGCGATCTCGACGAAGATGGCTTGTACGGCGTCCGTCGGCTCGTGGTCACTGCCACCGAAGTGACAGTCTCCACCCCGACGGGCGTCCCCACCTGCCGCATCGCTCTCAGCGACATTGCCAAAGCTCGCCACGACCCCCTCGTAAGTGGGGGCCGCATGATTGTCACCCTCAAGAATGGGGTGATCATCCCGGTCGTCAACTACTCGTTGGCCGTCAGCGAGAAGTTCAGTGAGGTCGCGCGCGGCATCGAGCAGCTCAGCCAAGGCGAAGAGCTCTCGATTGACATGCACGAGGAGCTGAAGCGCTGCCCCAAGTGCGACCGGCTGCTGCCCGAAAAGGACGGCCCGTGCCCCGTGTGCGTGAACCGCAGCAAGACGCTGTGGCGCATTTTCGGCTTCCTTAAGCCGTATAGCCGCGCAACCACCATGCTGGTGGCGGGTTCGGTTTGTACGACCGCGCTCAACCTCATCCCGCCGTACATCCAGAAGCAACTGGTGGACGGCTTTACGGAAAAGACCCTCGGCACCAACGGCCTCTTGCAGTGGATGGCCCTGTGGCTGGGCATCGCGCTGGCGGGGAGCGGCCTGCAGATCTTCAATGGCCGGTTGATGACCTACCTGGCCACCCACATCAGCAAGGACCTGCGCGCCAGCACCTACCGTGCCATCGAGTACCTCAGCATGAAGTACTTCGACCGCAAGCCGGTGGGGGCGATTGCCAGCCGTGTGACGCAAGACACGGACCGGGTGTGGCACTTCTTGGTGGACGGCTTCCCGTTCTTCATCACCAACTCGCTGATGGCGCTGGGCGTCATCGGGTTTTTGTTCAGCATCGACGCGGTGCTGGCCGCCGCGATCCTGGTGCCGATTCCGTTCATCTTGCTCATTAGCGTCCGTTACTGGAAGCCGATTAGCAACATGTTCTTCAAGGTGAGCCAGCGCATGGCCCGCCTGCATATGCAACTTAACGAATCTCTAAGTGGGATCCGCGTGGTGAAGGCGTTTGTCAGCGAAGACCGTGAGTTCAAGCGCTTTGACGAACGCAACAAGGCGTGGCAGCAAGCCGCCATGCAGGCCGACCAGAAGTGGTACACGGCCTTCGGCATGATGACCTTCGCGGCCAGCCTGGGCGCGCTCATCAACTGGACCGTGGGCGGCATGTTTGTGCTGCAAGGCCGGCTGACGCTGGGCGAGTTCATCATGGTCAACTCGCTGCTCATCATGGTGTATGGCCCCATGCAGTGGTTTGCGCAGGTGAACAACTGGTTTAGCCGGGCCATGGCGGGGGCGGAGCGCATCTTTGAGGTCATGGACATGACCCCTGAGAGCAACCGCGAACTGGAACGCACCCTGGACATCCGGGGCGACGTGACGTTCGATGCGGTGCGGTTTGGCTACGACAAGAGCAACCCGGTGCTGAAGAACATGAGCTTCGACGTGAAGGCGGGCGAGATGATCGGCTTTGTGGGGCGCAGCGGGGCGGGCAAGTCCAGCACCATCAACCTCATCTGCCGGTTCTATGAACCCGACGGCGGGCGCATCCTGGTGGATGGCGTGCCGCTGAACGAGATCAACATCGCCAACTACCGTTCGCAGATTGGGATCGTGCTGCAAGAGCCGTTCCTCTTCAATGGCACCATCGCCGAGAACATCGCTTACGGCAAGCCCGATGCCTCGCTGGAGGAGATCATGGTCGCGGCCCGTGCGGCTAACGCCCACGACTTCATCGTGAGCAAGCCGGATGGCTACGACAGCATTGTGGGTGAACGCGGCGTGCAGCTGAGCGGCGGCGAAAAGCAGCGCATCAGCATCGCCCGCGCCATCCTGCACAACCCGCGTATCCTCATCCTGGACGAAGCGACCAGCAGCGTGGACGTGGAGACGGAGCGGCAGATTCAGGAGGCCATCGGCCGCCTGGTGGAAGGCCGCACCACCTTTGCCATCGCCCACCGCCTCAGCACCCTGCGCAACGCCGACCGGCTGATTGTGCTGGAGCGTGGCGAGATTGTGGAGATGGGCACGCACGAAGAACTGATGCAACGCCGAGGCGTGTTCTGCAACCTGGTGGAAACCCAGCGGGCTGTGACGGAGATCATCGGGGTGGGCAACTGATGCAGTTGTTCTACGCCCCCGAGGGTCGCCTGCGGCTGACACTAGAAGACCGCAGCCACCTGGACGTGGTGCCCGCATGGGCCGCGCCCCGCACCCACCCGGATCGGTATCTCTCCCTGCTGGATAGCAAGGGCAAGGAGATCTTGATGCTGGACCGGCTGGAAGACGCCGGCGCGGAGAATGTGGAGGTGCTGCGGCAAGAGCTCCGCCGCCGCTATCTCTACAGCCAGGTGCGGCGCGTGAATGCCGTGCGCATGGAGTTCGGGGCGACCTACTGGTCAGTGGAAACCGACCGGGGTCACCGCGACTTTGTGACGCAAAGCCTGCAGGAAAATGCGCAGTGGATTGATGAGGAGTTCCTGCTCCTCATTGATGTGGAAGGCAACCACTACCAGGTCAAACCCGTGAGTGCGCTGGACCCGGATAGCCTGCGCCGCCTACGCAGCGTGGTGTGACTCTCGCCTCTCCCCGGGCGGGCATGCCCGGGGAGAGAGTTTGCTGGCCTAGGGAACGACGGCCTCGTAGGCAACCAGCTTCACTGATCCATGCGCACTCGTCGTCATGGCATAGATGGTTCCGGTCGAACGATTGACCGCTAAGCGAGAAGGTGACTGCTGACCCGCTCCATCCAGATAGCCGTCAGACAGTCCACCGGGAGTATCCGTGGCAATCGTATAGAGCCGTCCATTTCTAAACACCCGTAATCGATAAAGGTCATAGAAGTAGAAAGACCCTGCACCATCGTAAACGATCGACCGGAGCGAGGTCACCGTACCTGGGGTGCCATCGACGAATCCGTTGGTACCATCACCGGCGACTGTGCTGGTACTGCTTGTCGCCAGGCTGATTCTGCGCAATCGATCATTCCCTGTGTCAGACACATAAAGCGCGTTGTCGTCACCCAGCGCGATACCATCTGGAAGATTGTACTGGGCAACAGAGGGTCCACCTTCAGCATATCCACTCACTCCGGTGCCTGAAACATGTTGGAAAATCCAAGCCGAAGAGTTGTTATCAACCAAAGATATGCTATTGGCCTTGATGATGCGATGGTTGCCTTGCTCGGCAAAATAGACCGTACGGGTTTCTTGGTCAACCACTAGGGCGGAGGGGTTTCGGAAGCGTGTTGCCGAGCCTTGACCCAAATCAGCTCCTGGCTCGTTGGCTGGCCCACCCCCAATGAGATAGTAGTTAAAGTTCCCCGCAGAAAGGGCCGTTGGGGACGTGAAGTTCCCTTTGCCCATCCAAACCGTGTTATCGGCGGTGAAGATGATCGTCGTGTCATCAAGGATGCCAATAGACTGTATGGAAGGCGGAAACTGAGCCGAGAATCCATTACCCGGTACGACGCCAAAGCCACCTGTCCAGTTACCAATCGTCGTAACGATGCCGTCTTGCGGTGAGAACCGACGCAGGTACTGTCCCTCGCCAAAGATAACCGCCCCGTTGTCGGTGGCAGCGATACCGAAGAAGGTGGAAGCGCCAACCCCCATCTTGATGCCGGACCCATCCTGATGAATCGTGGAGACACCGCCGGCCAGAACACGCGCGTAAACATTGCTTGGTGGCGCGTTCGTGCCCCCGTCCAACGTGATCGGGCCAACCCCACCCCCCGCCACCGTGACGTAGAACGTCATCGAAGCCTCAAACTGCACCGTGAAGGAGATGTCAAGCGTTTTGGTGGCCCCGGCCGCCAGTGCACCCACGGTGTAGACCGCGCGGCCCGTGCTGGTGGTCCACTCTTCGTTGCTGAAGGTGACCGGTTGCACGCTGGAACCACTCAAGAAGTTGGGGAGGATCAGGCGCCGCACACGGTGGTTGTTGGTGTCGGCAAAGAGGAATCCATTACCCCGGCCCGGAGCCGCGAGGAGCGGATCGTTGGCGGTGGGGTTGAGGCCGTCCTTGAAGCCGGCCGGACCCGGGGAGACGTACTCTTGTGCCCAACTTGCGAGCACATAGGGGTTGCTGCCGTTCGGGACGCGCAGCACCGTGATGGTGTCGGTGACGTTGTTCGAGATGGCCATGCGGCCTTCGCTGACGGCGATGCCCGTGGCGCCCCCGCTCAGGGTGCGGATCAGTGAACTCTTGTTGTTCACCGGATTGACGGCGTAAACCTGACCCGTGCTGTTGCTGGTCACGCCGAGGATTGGTTCGCCCTGAATTTCGCCGTAGCTGATGCCGTAGGCGTTCGGGATCCCGCTCGCGACCAAGCTCACCGTGGGCGTGCCGCTGAGGTTGCTCACCCGCTTCACCTTGCTGTTGCCGAGGTCGGCTACGAAGAGTTCGTTGTCGCCAAAGGTGATGCCAGTGGGCGTGTTGAAGAGGATGCTGGCACCCGTGCCGAGACCGTCGCCGGCATTCGGGCCGCCCGCTAAAACGGCTCCTTCCGTACCGTCCTTCTTAAGCTTGATAATGCGGTGGCGATCCCGCTCGATGAAGTAAATGAAATCTCCGTTCGGGTCACCCGTGATGCCGAAAACGTTCTGGTAGCCGCTGCCGATCGTGCTCACGCTGCCATTGCGGATACGGCGGATGCCATTGTTGCTACCCTGGGCGACATAGATCGTGCCGTCGGCATCCTCCCAGACCGCGCGCGGCGCGCCAATGGCCGCGCTCGCCACCGCCCCATCCGTCAGGCCACTACTGCCAATCCCAGCCTCGGTCATCGCCGAGAATTCCGACGACGCCGTAGTGAGCATCGCTTTGAGTTGCTCGCCGTTGCCCAGCGGAATCTGGGTGTTGTTCTTAAAGGTCAAGCGCAGCACGCGACTGGAGATCGAGGACCCCGGAAGCTGGAACACTTCCGCGCTCTCCACCTTCACCGAGTTGCCTTGCCAAATCGCGCGGCCTTCGCTATCCAAATTGGTGACCTTCACCTTGTTGGTCACCGGGTCGACTTCGATCCGGGCCGTGACCCCGGCATCACGGGAGAAATCCGGGGCCAAGGGCACCGCGCCCCCGCCACCAAGCGAACCACTGCCCCCTCCACAACCGGCAAGCACCAAGCCCACCGATAAACAACTCAAGCCCAAGAACGGACGCATAACCTCAGTGTAGCGAAGCCCATGTAGGGAAAGTCAATGACAGCGCAACCACGAAGAGATTAAGCCCGTGAGGAAACTGAATCCGGATAGCCCCCGGCAACTGCGCAGCGTAGTGCGAGGTTGCATCCTCCCCGGGTCTCCGAGCCCGGGGGAGGGTGGTCGAATGCCTACGGAACCACCGCTTCCAAGGCAATCAGCCTGGGAATTCCTTGATCTGAGACGGTGACGGTGTAGAGGGTTCCCGTAATCGGGTGGACGGCGATGCGACCGGGTGCTGTTAACGTCGATCCATCCACATATCCATCTGCAAGCGTGCCAGGTGAGCCGGTCGAGATCGTATACAAGCGCCCATTCCGATAGACACGCAGACGATAGAAGTCATAGAAGTAGATGGAGCCGGCACCATCGCTAGCCATGCTTCGGATTGACTCAATCTGCCCTGGAGTTCCATCAACGTATCCATTGGTTCCATCCCCCGCCACAGTAGACACTTGGTTGGAGAGTAGGTCAATCCGGCGGAGACGTTCGTTCACATTATCAGCAACGTAGACGGCATTGTCTTCCCCAACCTCGACCCCATCCGGAAAATTGAATTGGGCGCCAGAGGCATCACCTTCCGCGTAGCCTGCCGACCCCGTACCAGCCAGCACTGTGAACGTCCAGTTCGTCGGATCGAGAACATTGGCCCCATTCAGTGTTCCTCGGACGATTCGGTGGTTGTTTTGGTCACACAAGTAGATGTTGCCGGTGTTCTTATCGTAAGCAACAGCCCGTAAAGAGTTGAATCTTACGGAGTTTCCGTCGCCTTCGGCTATACCCGCAGCGTTATCTGCGGCCCCCCCGATGCGAACGTAAGAGAAGTTACTTGGCGACGAGATGGATGACCCCGCAAGGTACCCGAGTCCGTACCAAACTTGATTCCCGGAAACAAAGAACATTGCCTGATCGTTTTGTACTGCTATGCCTGCAATGGTGTTCGGGAATCGAGCCGCAAACCCGTCACCATTGGCGACCGCTGACGTACCGCCAACGTTTCCGATGGTCGTAACCCGGCCATCACCAGGGGAAAAGCGTCGAATCGTGTTGCCTCCGCCAAACACGACGGCACCACTGGTGGTCACTCCGATCCCGGCGAGCAGATTGTGAAATCCGGCGCCAACACCCACGCCATCGCGAGGCACATTCAGGACACCCCCTGCCAAGACGCGAGCATAAACGCTGTTGGGCGGTGCGTTGGTGGCTCCGTCAAGCGCAATCGGAGCTACCCCGCCACCGGCCACCGTGACATAAAACGTCATGGAAGCCTCAAACTGCACCGTAAACCCAATGTCGAGGGTCTTGGTGGAGTTGGGAAGCATTGAGCCGACGGTATAGACAGCGCGGCCCGTGCTGGTGGTCCACTCTTCGTTGCTGAACGTCACCGGTTGGGTGCTGGAGCCGCTCACGAAGTTCGGGAGGATCAATCGCCGCACGCGGTGGTTGTTGGTGTCCGCAAACAGGAAACCGTTCCCATTGCCCGGTGCCGCGAGGAGCGGATCATTGGCGGTGGGGTTGAGGCCGTCCTTGAAGCCCGCCGGACCCGGCGAGACGTACTCCTGCGCCCAGCTCGCGAGAACGTAGGGGTTGCTGCCATTGGGCACCCGCAGCACCGTGATGGTGTCGGTCACGTTGTTCGAGATGGCCATGCGGCCTTCGCTCACGGCGATGCCCGTCGCGCCTCCGCTCAGCGTGCGGATGAGCGAGCTCTTGTTGTTCACCGGATTGACGGCATAGACCTGGCCCGTGCTGTTACTGGTGACGCCAAGGATCGGTTCGCCTTGGATTTCGCCGTAGCTGATGCCGTAGGCATTGGGGATGCTGCTAGCCACCAAGCTCACCGTAGGTGTACCGCTCAGGTTGCTGACCCGCTTCACCTTGCTATTGCCAAGGTCCGCGACGAAGAGTTCGTTGTCGCCAAAGGTGATGCCCGTGGGGGTGTTGAAGAGGATGCTCGCGCCGGTGCCGAGGCCGTCACCCGATGCCGGGCCACCCGCCAAGACCGCGCCCTCAGTGCCGTCCTTCTTCAGCTTAATGATGCGGTGGCGGTCGCGCTCGATGAAGTAGATGTAATCGCCATTCGGGTCACCGGTGATGCCAAACACGTTCTGGTAGCCGCTGCCAATGGTGCTCACGCTGCCATTACGAATGCGGCGGATCCCGTTGCTGCTGCCCTGGGCGACGTAAATCGTGCCATCGGCATCTTCCCACACCGCGCGGGGCGCGCCAATCGCGGCGCTCGCCACCGCCCCGTCCGTCAGGCCACTGCTGCCAATGCCCGCTTCGGTCATCGCCGAGAACTCGCTCGAGGCTGTGGTGAGCATCGCCTTCAGCGTTTCGTTGTTCCCAAGCGGAATCTGGGTGTTGTTCTTGAAGGTCAGCCGCAGAACCCGGCTGGAGATCGAAGACCCCGGAAGCTGAAACACCTCCGCGCTCTCCACCTTCACCGAGTTGCCCTGCCAGATCGCACGGCCTTCGCTATTCAAATTGGTGACCTTGACCTTGTTGGTCACCGGGTCGACTTCAATTCGGGCGGTCACCCCGGCATCGCGAGAAAAATCAGGGGCTAAGGGCGTGCTGCCGCCGATGAGAGGACCGCTCCCCCCTCCGCAGCCCGCCAACGCGAGACCCAAGCCCAGACAACTCATCCACGCCACTTTGCGCATGGGTTCAGTTTAGCGACCGGCCCCGGTTGCCGTCAACAAGTTGGGGGCCTAAACGAGAAAGCCCCCAACCCGCATGGGGGTTGAGAGGCTTCCCTCCTGTCTCGATGCAAACCCGAGGTTTACGGCACGACCGCCTCGTACGCCACTAATCGAGGCACCGTTATACTAGAGACCGTCACTGAATACAGGGTTCCGCTCTTGGGATTGACGGCCAACCGACTCGGCGGATGCTGACCAGCTCCGTCCAGGTAACCGTCGCTGACAGATCCCGGGGCATCGGTGGCAATCGTATACAGCCGTCCATTACGGTACACCCGAAGGCGGAAGAAGTCATAGAAGTAGATGGAGCCCGCTCCGTCACTAGCCAATCCTCGGGGTATCCACACCTGTCCCGGCGTACCGTCTACAAATGCGCTGGTGCCGTCACCAGCCACCGTCGAAACCGTATTATTGAGGAGGCTTATCCGGCGCAATCGAGCGTTGCTGGAGTCCGCCACATAAAGGGCATTGTCGTCGCCTAAGGCCAAACCATCGGGGAGGGCAAACTGGGCAGTACCCGTTGCGCCATCAGCGAAACCGCTTACGCCGGTACCCGCGAAACTGACAAAGTTCCAACTGGATGGGGATGCAATGCTACTCCCTACCAGGGTGCCGCGAACGATCCGGTGGTTTTGCTGATCGCAGACATAGATAGTGTTTGCAATGGGATCATAGGCGAGCGCAGATGTGTTGAGGAAGCGCACGGCGTTTCCGTCCCCCACCGCTGTACCGGCGCCATTATTGACGTCACCAGCAATCCGCACGAAGCTGAAGCTCCCTGCCGTTAGCACATTGGGATGGCTAAACGGTCCAAACCCAGCCCACACTTGGTTCCCCGAAGTGAAGAGGATCGTGCTATCGTCCACCGCGACAATGCTATCAATGCTGCCTGGAAACTGAGCAGATGCGCCACCTCCGTCCGTTGGGGTCGTCCCGCCGCTGGTATTGCCGATCGTCTTGAGGGCCCCATCGGCAGGACTAAATCGGCGCAGCACATTGCTATCGCCAATGACCAGTGACCCATTCGAAAACGCGGCAATCCCGTTGAAATCATTAGCACTGATCCCGGCGCCAGCGCCTACTCCATCCTTTATGCCAGAGACGACTCCGCCCGCCAAAACACGTCCGTAGACATTGCTGGGCGGGGCGTTCGTACCCGCATCCACAACAATGGGAGCCACACCGGAGCCTGCCACAGTGACGTAGAACGTCATCGAGGCCTCAAACTGCACCGTAAAGCCGATATCGAGGGTCTTGGTAGCCCCGGCTGCCAGTGCGCCTACGGTGTAAACCGCGCGGCCGGTGCTGGTCGTCCATTCTTCATTGCTGAAGGTGACGGGCTGCACGCTGGAACCGCTCACAAAGTTGGGGAGGATCAGCCGCCGCACGCGGTGGTTGTTGGTATCCGCAAAGAGGAACCCATTTCCCCGGCCTGGAGCCGCCAGCAGTGGATCGTTGGCGGTCGGGTTGAGGCCGTCCTTGAAGCCGGCCGGACCCGGGGAGACATATTCTTGCGCCCAGCTGGCGAGGACATAGGGGTTACTGCCGTTCGGCACGCGCAGCACCGTGATGGTGTCGGTCACGTTGTTCGAGACGGCCATACGGCCTTCACTTACGGCGATACCGGTTGCGCCCCCGCTCAGAGTGCGGATGAGCGAACTCTTGTTGTTCACCGGATTGACGGCGTAGACCTGACCCGTGCTGTTGCTGGTGACGCCAAGGATCGGTTCGCCTTGGATTTCGCCGTAGCTGATGCCGTAGGCGTTCGGGATGCCGCCGGCGACCAAGCTCACCGTGGGCGTGCCGCTCAGGTTGCTCACCCGCTTCACCTTGCTGTTGCCAAGGTCCGCGACGAAGAGTTCTCCGCCACCGAATGTGATGCCGGTCGGCGTGTTAAAGAGGATGCTGGCTCCCGTGCCGAGGCCGTCACCGGCCGCTGGGCCACCCGCGAGCACCGAACCCTCCGTGCCGTCCTTCTTCAGCCGGATGATGCGGTGGCGATCCCGTTCGATGAAGTAAATGAAATCCCCGTTCGGGTCGCCGGTGATGCCGAAAACGTTCTGGTAACCACTTCCAATCGTGCTCACGCTCCCGTTGCGAATGCGGCGGATCCCGTTGCTGCTGCCTTGGGCGACGTAAATCGTGCCATCGGCGTCTTCCCACACCGCGCGCGGCGCACCAATCGCGGCGCTGGCCACGGCTCCATCGGTGAGGCCGCTACTGCCAATCCCGGCTTCGGTCATCGCGGAGAACTCTGATGAAGCCGTGGTGAGCATCGCCTTCAAAGCCTCGTTGTTCCCCAGCGGAATCTGGGTGTTGTTCTTGAAGGTCAGCCGCAGAACCCGGCTGGAGATTGATGAACCCGGCAGTTGGAACACTTCCGCGCTCTCCACCTTCACCGAGTTGCCTTGCCAAATCGCGCGTCCCTCACTGTCCAAGTTGGTGACCTTGACCTTGTTGGTCACCGGGTCCACTTCGATCCGGGCCGTCACTCCCGCGTCACGCGAGAAATCCGGGGCCAGAGGTACACCACCTCCGCCAATAAGCGAACCACTGCCTCCCCCGCAGCCTGCAAGCACCAAGCCCGCTGACAAAAACCACATGCTCTGTCGCATAAGTGGTTTAAGTTTAGCTATACAAGGGTTAACGAGTGCAAAGATTTTTCTATGTCAGTTCCGGGAGCCAATCCGGGCGTCGCCACATATCGCGCCGAAGGAATGTGCACACCACATCCGTGTAGCGCCCGTTCTTGAAATTCGCCTCCGGCTTGATCCCCCACACGTGTGCGCCCAGCGATTCCATCATGCGTTGGGTGGCCGTGTTATAGGGGTAGTGCTCGCTGTAGAGCACCCGTAGCCCCACGATATCGAACGCATAGTACGCCCGCAAGTGCGCCGCTTCCTGTCCGTAGCCCTGCCGGCGCTTGCTCGCCTCACCAATCAGGCTGGCCGTTTCGCAGTGCCCCAACCGCAGGTCGACATCGCGCAGGGCCGTCCATCCAATGGGCTCCCCAGCCAGCGTTTCAATGGCGAAGTGGATCTCGTCCTCCTTCTGCTCGATCTCGGTGAACCAAGCCTCCATGTCGTGCCCCGATTTCAGCCGCCAGCCCCCGGCCAGGAATTGCGCGATGTCAGGATCTTGTCGCCAGCGGGTCATTGCCGCGAGGTGAAGGGAGCGTTCCAGCGGAACTAAGCGAATGCGGGGACCTTCCCATCCGTGCGGCATAGTTCCATTCTAAGGGACACACCGAACGCCAGGCAAAAAAAGGCCCGGATGAACGGAGAGGAGTTGTTCAGCCGGGCTAGTCGCGTTGGTGTGCTTCTCGCTTTGTGAGTCGCTTTGTGGTGCTCCGCGCTCACTTGCTCTTCTGCTATTCAGACTCTCGGTTGGTCTGACCGGTTTCAAGAGGTCCTAGCAGAAAAATTTTGAAAAATCTTTCTTCAGGGCTTCGTTTGGCCGGGTGGGACTCGCTGGCCGCTCCTTGCGGGCGATCAGGCTTTGTCCGTTGCCCTCTTCAACAAGTGGCGCGGATTTATGGTTCCAGGGGTGGGGCCAACCAGGCCAAAATCATCTTCGCAGACTCATCAAGAGCGTTCGACGGCCCGCAGAAGTCCTGCACTTCCCGCATCGCCGCGAGTTGGGCCTCACGCTCGGGTCCGTCATCCAGCAAGGGCAGCAGGGCCGCGCGGATGGCCTCCGGGGTCGCCTCCCGCTGCAACAATTCCGGCAAGGCCCCACGCTGCAGCAGGATGTTGGGCAGGCTGATGAAATCGAACTTGGGCTTGCGGATGCGGTACTCCAGCTCCATCGTCCACGGTCCGCGATAGGTCACCACGGTGGGCGTCAGCGCCAGGGCCGCCTCCAAGGTGGCCGTGCCGCTACACACCACCGCCGCCCGGCTCGCCACCAGCGCCGCCCGCGCCGGGCGCACCACCTCGCACTCGCCGCCGCCGGCCCGCACCCAGGCCTGAGCCACTTCGTCGCTGGTCACATTCGGCGCGGGCGCCAATCGGATCGGCACATTTAGCCCCTTCAGCGCCGGGGCGATGGCTTTAAGATTGTGCTCAATTTCGTGGTGGCGACTGCCAGGGAGCACCGCAATGCCCGACCGCACCGCCGGGGCGTCTACTTGCTTCAGCATCTGCCGTAAGGGGTGCCCAAACCAATGCGCGTTGGCCCCCATTTCTTGCAGCATCGTGGCGCTCCAAGAGAAAGGCGTGATGATGGCGTCGGTCAAGCCCGGAAGGTCGGCCCCCTGCTTGGTGCGCCGCCACGAGCCCGGCGGGATGAAATACACCACCCGCCACCCCAGCGCCCGCGCCTGCCGACACAGCTTGATATTGAGATAGCCGTAATCAATGGGAACAAACAAGCCCGGTCGTCCCCTCCGGAGGTGCGCCAGCGCCGCTCGGTAGCCCTGCCACACCTGCGGCACGACTTTGAGGCTCTCGATGATGCCCACTGCACCCCAATCCTGAGAGGAGGCCACCAGGTGCACCCCCGCCCCTTGGCTGAGCTGGCCGCCCACACCTTCCAGGTCCACATCCGGGCGCGCTTCGCCAATGCGGGAAGCGAGTTCGGCCGCATAGGCGTCGCCGCTGGCTTCTCCCGCGCTAAAGAAAACTCGCGTGTGCACGCCCGCGCCTACTTGAGTGAGAGCTTCTGCGCCCGCGCGCTGCACGGCGGCCAGGGTGCCAATCTCCGACACCGCGCGCTCCCCTTACGGCTGGTCGCCGCGCCCCATCTTGCCCTTGTAGAGCCGCTCTAGGAACGTGATCAGCTCTTGGACTTCGGGGGTGATCTTGACTTCGCGCTGGACGATTTCCAGGGCTTCGCTCAGCGGAATCTGGCTGCGGAACAATAGCTTCGCCGCCTTGTGCAGAGCCAGTCGGCCTTCTTGGGTGATGCCCAACCGGCGCAGGCCCACAGCGTTGATGTCGCGGACCTTCTGGTCAATGCCCTCGGTGATCATAAAGGGTGGCACGTCGCGCACGATGCGGCTCATCCCGCCCACCATGGCGGCGCGGCCCACGCGCACCCACTGGTGCAAGCCAGTAAGGCCCCCGACGGTGACGTTGTTTTCAATCGTCACGTGGCCGCTGCAGCCCACGCTGTTCGCAAGCGTGATGTCGTTGTGGAGGGTGGAGTTGTGCCCCACATGCACAAAGGCCATCAAATAGTTGCGGTCGCCAATGGTGGTCGTATTGCCTTCGCCGGTGGCGCGGTGGATGGTGACGTACTCGCGGATGACGTTGTCGTCGCCGATCACTAAGTAAGTGGGCTCGCCCGCGTACTTGCGGTCCTGCGGGTCGCCGCCCAGCACGGCCCCTTGCTCAATGACATTGCGCTCGCCGATCGTCGTGCCGCCAATCACGGTGACGTTGCTGGCCAGCTTCGAGCCCGCCCCGATCTTCACATTGGCGTGGACCACGCAGTAAGGCCCGATCTCGACATCTTCGGCAATCTGGGCATCTGGATCAATGACCGATGTCGGGTGGATCCTAGCCACCGTTTTCGTTGCCCCCGGTGGCAATCAATTTGAAGGTCATCTCCATCTGGGCGGCCAGCTGACCATCCACCGTGGCGACCCCTTTGATGCGACCAATACTGCTCTTGATCCACAACAACTCGATCTCGAGTCGGAGCTGATCGCCGGGCACGACTTGGCGCTTGAATTTGACGTTATCAATGGCCCCAATCACGGGCACCATGCCCCGATACGAATCCTGGCTCAGCAAAATCACGGCCCCGCACTGCGCCAGCGACTCGATAATCAGCACCCCCGGCATAATCGGCTGCCCTGGGTAGTGGCCCTGGAAGAATCCCTCGTTGATCGTGACATTCTTGATGCCCACGCACCGCACCCCGGGTTCGACCTCGAGAATCCGGTCCACCAGCAGAATGGGGTAGCGGTGGGGCAACACCTTCATGATCGCGTTGATGTCAAGAACGCAAGCCATTTCTAGAGAGATTGTAGCCCGGTGTCTGGCAGAAACTCCGCCAACCGACGCTGGCGGGCAATCATGCGCAGTTTTTGGATGGCCGTGATCTCGAGTTGCCGCACACGTTCTTGACTAAGCCGCAGGTGCCGGGCCATTTCCTCTCGGAAGTGCACCGAGTTGCCGGTGCTCATACGCATGCGGATGACCTCGGCTTCGCGCTCCGTCAATTCGTTGAGACACTCTTCAAACTGCGCCCACAGTTCCTCGCTGAGCAGCAAGTATTCGGGGCTGTTGATTTCTTCATCGGGGATGGTGGCCCCCAGGGTGATGCCTTCGCCGCCCTTGGTGCGGGCATCCAGGCTCAGGAGTTCGGTTTGGTTGCTGAGCAGGGTACGCAGCTTCTCTACGTCCATGCCGACCCGTTCGGCCAATAGCTCGGGCGTGATCTCGTGACCCATTTGGGCGAGGTACTGATCGCGCTCCCGCTCGATCCGCCGGAGCATTTGCTGCACGTGGGCGGGCACCCGGATGGTCTTGCCCTTGTTGTCCAGCGCCCGCAGGATGGACTGCCGGATCCAGTGCGTGGCGTAGGTGGAGAACCGGAAACCTCGATCGATATCAAACCGTTCCACGGCCCGCATCAGGCCGAGCGCTCCTTCTTGGATCAAGTCTTCCAGGGGCACCGCACCGTTCATATACGTGCGGGCAATATTGATGACCAGGCGCATGTTCGACTCGATGAGTCGCTTCCGAGCTTCTTCGTCCCCCGCCTGCGAAGCGCGCGCAAGAGTGACTTCCTCCTCGTAACTGAGAAGGGGCGCACGCGTGAGTTGGCCCAGATAGCTGGACATCTCCCCGGAGGATTCCTGCCTGGATTTCGGCATGAAGTCTGCCTATTATGGCTCTTTATGCTTTGGCACCCCTGCCGGATGCAGGCGGGCTCAGAAGTCGGGTCCGAGGGCCCGATTCGGTATCCTCCCCTCCGGGTGCCATGACGGAAGAAGTTCTTATCCAGCGGCGCCTGCCCGAGTGGCAAAGGCTGGCCGCGCTCACGGCTAAAGCCGATGTCGGCTTCAAGAGTCTGGACAGCCAGGAGATGGTGGAGTTTGTGCGGCTTTACCGCCAGGCCTCGGGGGATTTGGCCTTCTTGGCCGCCCGCCCCACCAACCCGGACGTGGTCAACTTCCTCAACAGTGCCGTCTCCCGGGCCTATGCGGTTTTGTATCGATCGCCCCAGCGACGTTGGTGGCAGATGATCCGCGACGGTTTGGTCACCGGGGCGGATACGGTTCGGCGCCGCGCGAAGTTTATCGGCCTCGCGGCCGCGCTCTTCTTTGCGGGATGGATTGCCGCGTACTTCCTGATTGGGGCTCGGCCGGATTTGCGCCCGCTCTTGGTGCCGCCCGAGATGGAAATGGCCTTTGAAGCCTGGACATCGGGCGACCTGGAGGCGCGAACGTTTAGCGAAAGCATGGCGATGAGCGCCTTCTATGCCACCAACAACCCCCGGGTCGGGGTGGCCTCGGCCAGCCTCGGTTTGGCCTCTGGCGGACTAATGACCATCGCCGCGATGTGGCAAAACGGGCTGGTCATCGGCGCGCTGGCTTACGAGACCAACCAAGTGGGGCGCCTCGGTTACATGCTCAGCTCGATTTATCCGCACGGTGTGCCCGAAATCGGCGGCATCTTTATCACCGCCGCCTCCGGGTTTGTGCTGGGGTGGGCGTTCATCCGCCCGGGCAATCGTCGGCGTGTGGATGCGCTGAAAGAAGCGGGCAAGGACGCCTTCACGCTTCTGATCGTGGGGCTCGTTTTGATCTTTACCGCCGCTCCCATTGAGGGTTTCTTCAGCTTTTCCCCGGCGGTGCCCCAGCCGGTCAAGGTGGTGGTGGGCACGATCTTGCTGGCGGCTTACTGGACGTTCTTCTCGCGGTTTGGCCTAAACGCTAACGCCACTGACGGGCGACCTTCGGCGTAAGCAACGTCGCCAAGTAGCGGGCGTAAGACTTGGCGCGGGTGGGCCGGCGGCGGATGGCTTCTCCGTACGCTTGCCGCGCCCCCTTAAGGTCGCCACGCAGGGCGCGTTCTGTGCCCAGACAAACCCAGTTGTGGGCAAAGGCATCGTCGAGCCCGGGGCGCGACTTGTCTTCGGCACCTTCCCAAGTGGTAATCCACTCCCGAATCCGCCAGCTGTCCTCGTCCATCTTGGTGGTGTTGCGGGCGGCGTTGGTGTCGTGCACGCGGTAGAACGTCAGCGGCTCATCCACGTGGGCCACATCCCATCCGCGGGCAATGCGGAGCCACATTTGCCAGTCGCCGCAGCCGTAGAACTGGGGATCGAAGGGGCCGCTTTGCTCCGCGCAGGCCGCCCGGAACAGCACACTGCTGGTGATGATCTGGTTGTGGTCCACCAGCGTGGCGAGTTGGTCGCCATTGCCCGTTTTGGGCCACGGAAAGCCGAGCGGGGCCGGATCGGGGTGCTGTTCGCTGCGGCCATTGATGAACCAGCCGCTGGTGTGGACGAGACCCACGCGGGGGTTCTTATCGAGCGCCTCCACTTGCCGCTGCAGCTTTTCTGGCCCCCACACATCGTCGTCGTTGAAGACCGCGATGAACTCCCCTTCGGCAAGCTCCAGACCCCGGTTGAGGGTGGCGTAGGTACCGAGGTTTTGGGGATTGAACTCGATGCGGGCTCCGGCGGCGTGCACCGTCAGCCATTCCCGGGTGCCATCGGTGCTGCCGTCATCCAGCGCGATGACCTCAAAGTCACGGTAGGTTTGCGCCTGGATCGAGTCCCACGCTTCCTGAATGTAATCCAAATGGTTAAAACAGGTCAGGAGAATGGAGACGCGCGGCATGATTATTCGGGGCGAATGGCAACCGTGAAGTCGGCGATGTCTAGGCTCGGGTCGGCTTGGTCACCTACGGGCTCCAAGTTGCCCTCGGAGATATTGTTATAGACGCGGTCAGCATCTAACCTTAGGGTTAAGAAGCGGTTGGTTTGGCTCGGGATGCGGCCATCGCCCAGAGCATCCCACAGGCGCCCGGTGCCACTGGGATTAGTGTTGTTCATCGTCAGCAAGTTGATCTGCACCGACCGGTAGCGATTCAAATCGGGCAGGGGCACAAGCTGGCTCATGTCCACGCTAAAGCCGATCTCTTGGTTACCCACTTCCACCGGAATCGTGTCCACCGGCGTGCCCGTCAGCGTCCACTCGTTGAGCGTGGCATCGCGGAACTGATAGATTTGGTACTGCGGCGAGCCCAGAGGGTTCCAGAGGATGTAGTGGGTGGCATTGCCCGCCACAAAACCGTTGCCCCCCGGCGTGACCACCGGCAGCGGGCCATCCGTAGTGGGGGAGACGTCTTCACTAAGCCGCAGCGCGACGATATAGACGTAGGGCAGGCCGGGGCTGCCCGGCTCCAGGCCCGTGCGGATGGGGCCATCCGTGCGGAACCGAACCGTGATGCGCGTGCCGGTGCTCGGCCCCGCACTATCCGGGTACTTGGCGCACCCGCTCAGCCCCAGGCTGACCGCTACGACAGCAGCGAATCCGAAAGCGGGAAGATGAGGATGCGTTGGCAGGATTCGCATGTCGTGATTTGGTCTCGATGAATGGCATCGCGCAGGCGTTCGGCCACCGCCATGCCGCACGTTCCGCAGGTGCGGTTCGGGGTTAGGACGGCCATCGCCGTGCCTCCGGTTCGCTTACGGATGGCGTTGTACTTGGCCAGGGCCTCGGCGGGCACCGCGGCGGCCTTGGGCGCCCGGGCGCCTTGGGCTTCTTTGAACGCGGCCTCAATCTCCACGTGGACGGCTTGGGCTTTCTTGCGCTTGCGCAGGATGGACTTCTTGACTTCATCAAGCGCCGTGGTTGCCGTCTCCACTTCAGCCGTCAGGTTCGCCACTTCGGCGCGCAAAGGTTCGGCTTCCGCCGTGGCTTTGTCGGCCAATTCGCGGCTGTGTTCAATGTCGATCTGGACGGCCGAAATTTGCCGGGCATCCACCTTGCCGTCGTAAAGCTCTTTCTCCTGCTTTTCGGCGTGAGCGCGGCGCTGGCGGGCCGTTTCTTCCAGTTCGTGGAGTTTGGCCTTGGCTTGGTCGCGCTGGGCGGTTAGGGCTTCCAGGGCCTTCTGTTCGGCCTTGGCCTGGGCGAGTTCCTTCTGCCCGGTATCGAGGTTGTTTGCCTGAGCTTGGAGGTCTAGCAAACGCTCATCCACCCGGTGTAGTGCGTAGAGAAGCGTGAGCGTGGACTCTGGCATATCTGCATTATGGCGGGGTTTGGCCCTAGCCGACCGTCCGCCCTACGATGGGGCAGGTATCATTCGCGTTCAGGTCTGGGGAGTTGCCCGAGCGGCCAATGGGAACAGACTGTAAATCTGTCGGCGAGAGCCTTCGCAGGTTCGAATCCTGCACTCCCCACCATCGTTCCTAACCTGCCGCTACTCTTCTGAGCCTTTCGATTCTCGGCGGCATCCATCTACCCTCTGTTCCATTTGAGGAGATTACGCTTTCACTTGAATGCCGTATTGACTGAATTTGAAACCTGCTTGAAGGTTCGTGAGGAGAATAGAGGCCTTATTCTCATCTATTTTTGAGGAGAATAAGTGCCATAATCTCATCAATGCCCACTTACATCCACGAACGCAAACAGTGGCCGGGCTACCGCTACGACGCCACCACCCTTCTGCCGAGCCTCGAACGAGTGAACCTGGCCCGGGGTCGGCTGTTTGGCATCCTCGAAGCCATCGGTCTGGATGAAAAGCAGGAACACGACGTTGCGGCTCTGACTGAAGAACTGGTCAAGTCCAGCGCCATCGAAGGAGAAAAACTGAATCCCGAGTCCGTGCGGAGTTCAGTCGCGAGGCGCCTCGGGGTGGATCGGGGCGGGCTGGCCTCTACCGACCATTACGTGGACGGATTGGTGGAGATGACGCTCGACGCCGCGCGTCAATACGATCTTCCGCTGACTGAAGACCGAATCTTCCGGTGGCATGCGGCCCTGTTCCCCACGGGACGCAACGCCTATGGCCCGGTCAAAGTGGGGCAATGGCGCACCGACGAGGACGGCCCCATGGTGGTGGCATCACAAAAGCGTGGCCGTGAAGTCGTGCACTTTGTCGCCCCTCATTCCGACCGAGTCGCCCACGAAATGTCTCAGTTCCTTACCTGGGTTGAGGACAAAAACGAAGAGAGCCTCATTCTCAAAGCGGGCGTCGCTCATCTCTGGTTCGAGACGATTCACCCCCTCGATGACGGCAACGGCCGCATCGGGCGCAACATCATGGACTTGCTCCTCGCACGGGCCGATCAGCGCCTACATCGACCGTACAGCATGGCCAGCCAAATCCTCGCCCACCGCAAGGAGTACTACGACATCCTGGAAGCCACTCAAAAGGGAAATCTCGACTACACGGCGTGGCTGGATTGGTACTTGGAAATTCTGAACCTGACGCTTGATGCAGCCACAGAAACCGTAAGTCAGGCGATCGGGAGGGCACAGTTCTGGCAAGGCATCAAGGACGTTTCGCTCAACGACCGGCAACGAAAGGCCGTCTCCCGAATGCTCATGGGGTGGGAGGGCCGCATGACGAACCGCAAGTACTCTCGCTTATGCGGCTGTTCAGCAGCGACCGCCACCCGCGACCTGAATGACCTTGTAGACAAGTCAATCTTGCGACTAGACGGAGCGGGTGGGCGAAGCACGGGCTACGAACTGGTGAAGCCAGGCCCGCTCTAAACCGATAATCCTCCACGGGACCAGGTTGGCCCATCCGCCAGGGGTTGCAGGTATCCTCTCCCCCGCGCAAGCCCTCGTAGCTCAGAGGTAGAGCACCTCTTTGGTAAAGAGGAGGTCACGGGTTCAATTCCCGTCGAGGGCTCCATTCTTTTTCGGCACCCTGCCCGCGCACAACTCTCGGCGTTTTCAAGTAGTCTGAACACACATGGACACCGTGATCCCCACGTCGCAAGGCACCGCCCGCCCGCTCACGCTGGAAGACGTGAAGGCCAACCCCAAGGTGCGCACCCTCATTGACGGCGCGAATGAACTCCTGAAGTCCATGGGCTACACCGAGCACGGCCACCGCCACGTCGGCATTGTCGCCGGCATCACCAAGTCCATTCTCAAGGGCCTCGGCCGGCCGCCCCGCGAGGTCGAACTCGGCATGATTGCCGCCCACCTCCACGACATTGGCAACGTCATCAACCGCCACGACCACCCCATCAGCGGGGCCAACATCGCCTTCACATTGCTGAACGAGATGGGCATGGACGCCGCGGAGATCGCGCCCATCCTCGGGGCCATCGGCAATCACGAAGAGCTTGTCGGCCAGCCCGTGAGCGTGATGAGCGCCGCCCTCATCGTGGCGGACAAGAGCGACGTGCACTTCTCCCGCGTGCAGAACCCGATGCTGGAGACCTTCGACATCCACGACCGGGTGAACTACGCCGTGCAGCGCAGCCGCGTGGAGATGCTAAACGAAGACAAAACCATCGAGCTCACCCTCGAAATCGACGCTACTTTTGCCACCGTGATGGAGTACTTCGAGATCTTCCTCAGCCGCATGATCATGTGCCGCCGGTCTTGCGAAACCTTCGGCTACACCTTCCGATTGCGGGTCAACGGTACCGTTTTGGGCTAGGCCCCGCACCCTTCAGCAGAGGTTGGTATCCTAACGGATTCAAACGGGCTCTCTGCGGCGACTTGAATCGCCGTCCTCTATGGCCGCTCCGGCGACCTGAGAAAGCCCAGAGAGAGCAAACATGCGAAACTACGAAGCGCTTTATATCGTTGCGGCCAACCTGACCGATGACCAAGTGTCCGCCATTGCCAACCGCTGGAAGGAAGTCACCGAGAAGCTCGGCGGCACCGTGGAAGAAGCCGGCAAGTGGGAAACCCGACGCCTGGAGTTTGAAATCAAGGGCCACCGCGACGGCACCTACATCCTGATGAAGTTCTCGGGCACCCCGGCGATTCAGCACGAGCTCAAGCGCCAAATGATGATCTCCGATGACATCCTGCGGCTGCGCATCTTCCTTATGGAGGCCGTGTGAGCATCAACCGAGTCGTCCTGATTGGACGACTGGCCCGCGACCCCGAACTGCGCCAGACCAACACCGGCATGCAGGTGGTGGACTTCACCCTCGCGGTGGACAAGCGCCGAGGCAAGCGGGACGAAGAGCAGGAACCGAACTGGTTTCGCATCTCCGCTTTCGGTCAAACCGCTGATTACGTGAGCCAGTACCTCTCCAAGGGCCGCCTCGTGGCCGTGGACGGTCGCTTGGAGCACCGCAAGTACCAAGATCGCGACGGCAACAACCGCGAAGCCATCAGCATCATCGCCGACAACGTGCAGGGCCTCGATCGTCCGCGTGAAGAAGGCGATATGGGCGGCGGCAACGGCGGCGGTCGCGCCACCCCGGCCCGCACCAGCGGCGCCTCCCGTGGCCCGGCTCCGGCGGAAGACGACTTCGATCCGTTCGAAGACGACTAAGCCCTCCCAAAAGCCAGCATGTCTCGTCGCGAGTTCCTGACGGCGCACGACCCCCACAACATGGTGGGGTTGGTCGAGGATTTCCCCGATCAGTGTCGTCGGGCACTCGCGATTGCTCAATCCACACCCCTTCCCCCGGGCCAACCTCGGCCCGACAACATCCTGGTGACCGGGATGGGCGGCAGTGCCGCCGGCGGCGACTTTGTGGCCGCTCTCTTCGATGACCAAGGCCGTGTACCGTGCCAGGTCAACCGCGATTACAGTGTGCCGAACTGGGTCGGGCCGGGCACCCTCGCTTTCGTCTGCTCCTATAGCGGCCAAACCGAAGAGACGCTCGCCGCCTTTGCCGACCTGCGCCGACGCGGGGCCATGCCGTTTGTCATCAGCAGCGGCGGCCAGATTAGCGAAATTGCGCGCCAAGAAGGTTTCCCCCTCATCACCATTCCCGGAGGCCAGCCGCCACGCAGCGCTCTCGGCTATCTGCTGGTGCCCATCGTGCACGTGTGCGCCCACTTTGACTTGCTTTCAGCCGTGGATTGGGACGCGTTCTTTGCCGTGCTGGATGGCGTGCGCGCCCAGTGCGGCCCGGAGAACGAAGCCAGCCCCACCGCCGAGCTGGCCCAAAATCTTCACAATCGCTTAATCCTGTTGGACGGCCAAGGGGCCGCCGCCGCCCGCGTGGCCAACCGTGTGAAGGGGCAAATCAACGAAAACGCCAAGCGCATGGCCTTTGCCAGCGCCCAGCCCGAGCTCTGCCACAACGATATCGTGGGGCGCGAAGGTGCCCACCACCAGTCCGCCCAGTGGGCCACCGTCGCGCTCTATGTGAGTGAAGTTAGCGCCAAGATGCTGACCCGCAGCCAAGTCACGGCCCGCCTCACCGAAGGCACCATGACCACCTATGAGCTGTGCGCCCCGGGCAAGACATTGTTCGAGCGCATGGTGGGCTTGGCCTACATTGGGGATTGGCTTTCGCTGGACCTCGCGGCGCTCGGCCAAGAAGACCCCACCGCCATCAAGTCCATTGATACGCTGAAGGCCGAGCTGGCCCGCGTCCCCTAAACGCCCAGAATCTCGGCCGCCGTGGGGAAGCTGACGCGAGGCTCAAAGCCCACAATCGTGCCTTCGGTAACGGGGTTGGGCACCACCACCACGTCCATGCCCGCCGCCCGCGCGGCAAGCGCCCCATTTTGGCTGTCTTCAAAGGCAAGAACTTCGGACGGGACAAACCCCAGGGCGCGGCAGGCCGCCAAATAGCTGGCGGGGTCGGGCTTGCACACCCCCACCACATCCCGCGACATGATGACGGGAAACACTTCGCGCAGCCCCATCCGCCGCAAGAACCCGTCAATCCACGCGAACACGCTATTGCTGGCAATGGCCAGCGGCATCCCGGCTTCTTGCAGGCCCTCGATCAATTCTCGCACCCCCTCGCGGGGCACCGGCGGGTTGCCCATGAGCTCATGGAAGCGCATCATGCGATGATGCTCCACTATCGGGCGATCGTAGGGGCCGATCAAGGCTTCGAGGTGCGCAAAAACATCCCAGCTACCCGGAGGCGCCCCCACGCACTTGATCCACTCACTATGCTCCAACGTGGCCCCTAGCGAAGCGAACGTCTCGCTCCACGAGTCAAACTCGCGCGACTCGGTATCCAAGATGAGGCCGTCGAAATCGAAGACGACCCCCTGGTAGCGCGGCATCAGTCGTTGTGAGCCTTGGCCTTCTCGATGTCGAGTTCAATCGGCATGCGGAACTTGAAGAACGAGCCCTTGCCGACTTCGGATTCAACCCAAATGCGGCCCAGGTGGACGTCCTCCACCAAGTGCTTGACCAAGAACAAGCCGAGGCCCGTTCCGTAGATCTTGCGGTTGTCTTCGTTGTTCACGCGGTGGAACTTCTCGAAAACCTTGCTCAGGTGCTCGGCCGGGATGCCGATCCCTTGGTCTTCCACCCACACCTCGATTTCGTCGCCGTCGCGGAAGGCGTGCACCACCACGTCCCCACCCTCGGGCGAGTACTTGATGGCGTTGTTGAGCAGGTTCGTGAGAATCTGGTCGAACTTGTCCTTGTCGCCAATTACGGTTTCCGGCAGATTGTCGTTGAACTTGCCGAAGACGTGGTGCTTCATGCTGGCTTGGCGTTGCACCATCACCACCTTCTCGAGCATTTCGCCCAGGGCAAAGCGTGAATAGTCCGGCTTAAGCGACTGGCCGCTTTCGATGCGGGCCGTGTTGAGCAAGTCGTCAATCAGGCGTCGGAGGCGGTCGCATTCCTGCTCGATGATGCTCAGGAACTCCTTCTGCTCTTCGCGAGTGAAGTCGTCGTCCATCAGCAGCGTGGACGTAAAGCCCTTGATGGCGGTGAGCGGCGTGCGCAGCTCGTGCGAGGCCATGGCGACGAACGAGGACTTCATGCGGTCCAGGTTCTTCTGGTCGGTGATGTCGTTGAGGATGGTGACGTAGCCGAGGCTCTTCCCTTCCTCGTTCTTCACCGCTGCGCCTTGGATCGTGTAGTGCCGTTCGACACCCTGCGGCATCACCGTCACTTCGGAAATCTCTTGCGCCGAACCGTTCACCCCGTCCTTGAGGAACTTGCAGACCTCTTCGCTCGGGATGATGTCGTGGATGGACTTGCCCAGCACGTCGTCGGTTTCGATGCCGAACAGGTGGCGCGCGGCCGAGTTCATCTGGCTGATCTTCTCTTGCGGGGAGACCAGGATGAGGCCGGTGGAGATGGATTCGAAGGTCTGGAGGAGCTCTTCGCGCTCTTCCACCACTTCGCGGTACAGCTGAAGGTTGGCGATGATGGAGCCAACGTTCTTGGCCATGCGCTCCAGCAGGCGCACGTCCTCATCGTTAAAGTCGTCGCCGTGGCGCTTGTTAAAGGCGTGCAGAACCCCGATGGTGTTGCGCTCGACCACGCGGTTCTCTTCGTCCCGCTTTTCGATAATGAGCGGTACGGTAATCCCGTTCGTCACGTGAAGCAACGACACGAGATCCTTTTTGGTGCGGCTGTCGTTCGGGGCGTCGTGGAATAGCAACGGCTCACCCGAGCGGAACACTTCGCCCGAAACACCCTGCGTGGCCCGCACCCGGAACAGATTCAGCTTGTCAAGGTCGACCCCGTGGCTGGGCGGAATCGCGATCAGTTCGCCTTGCTCTTGATCGAAGAACATGACCACGATCTTTTCGGCCTGCAGGATCATCGCGATGCGCTGCACGAGGCGGCGGAGGGTGGATTCACCGTCTTGCAGCGGCGCCACTTCCATGGGGGTTTCCGGGCTGGCGGGCGACGACGGGGGCGTGGCCGGGCCGGTGTTCCCCTGGGCGAGTTGCGATTCCAGGTCATGGATTCGCTTTAGTAGCGCGTCGCGATCGTCAGTCATGGCGTTCGTGTTCATTCCTCTCCGTGGCTGAAAAAAGCCCAGGCGGGGCCTTCATCATACCTGCCAGACGGGATTGTTTCGGGCCAGGTTCCCTGGCGGTATATTGGGGTCCATGGGCGGCCACTTGGAACCGTTGCCGCTGTTTCCTCTCCATACGGTGCTTTTTCCATACGCACCCCTGCAATTGCACGTCTTCGAGAGTAGATACCGAGAACTGATCCAATATTGCTCCGAAGAAGATACGGGGTTTGGAATTGTCTTGATTCGGCAAGGCGCAGAGGTAGGAGGAGAGGCGGAACCCTATATGGTGGGCACGGCTGTCCGCATTGTGGATGTCCGCACAAACGCGGACGGCACCCTCGCCGTACAGGTGGTGGGCCAGCGCCGATTCCGGATTCGGCGGATGGATGACGACCGCCCCTACCTCGTCGGGCAAGTCGAGCGCGTGGTGGAAATGGAAGTGGAGGACAGCCCCCGCTGCGATGCGCTCGTGCTGAAAACCCGCGAGTATCTCAAGCAGTATTTCGAGGGCCATTTCGCGCAGTTCGACATGAAAGTCGCCGAGGTGCGCTTGCACGAGGATCCCACCGTGCTCTCCTTCCAGGTCGCCAGCCTGCTGCACGTGGACGACCGACAGAAGCAATACCTGCTGGAGATGACCGACACCCTAGAGCGGCTGAGCACCATGCTGCCGATGCTGGAGCAGCTGATTCTGGAAGCCGAGCCTGGCCCCGTGCAGCCCATGCACCGCCAAGATCACGAAGGCTGGATCTTTAAGAACTAACCCTGCAGACGCGCGGTGAGCAGCTGGTGGAAGTGGTGGATGCCCACCTCTTGCGTGGGGCTGTAGCGACCATGCTGGTAGTTGCGGCTCTTGAGCCCGCGATGAACTAACTCCACCACCACCTCATCTTCCCGTTCCACGCGGTCCAGGGCTGCGCCGGCCCCCACATCCATCCGACTCGCATCCTTCACATAGCCAATAAACGACACCCGGGTGCGGTCCACGCCCAGCGGGCGCACCACGTTCAGGCTGAGCCCCCACGGATAGAAGTTGAACATGAGATTGGGAAACACCCAGAAGTAGAACGCCGACACGCGCTGCCCCGCAAACCGGTGTCCGGCCGGGAGGTCAAAGCAATCCTCGCCCTCGTTGCCGATGGCCACCTGGAGCACGCCGTAGGGGAATCGCTCCACTTGGTAGGCGCCGTAGTCCAGCACTGCATTCAAGTCGGCGTGAACGAACGGGATATGGAAGCCTTCGAGGTAGTTGTCTACGTAGAGCGCCCAGTTGGCGCGCACCAGGTAGTCCCGCGTGCGGCTGGGTTCAGGTTCGAAGGTCGCCAAGTCCATCCACCCCACCAGGTCTTGCATCTCGCGCATGACCGTTTCGAAGGCGGCCTCGGGGCGCAAAGAGGCAAACAGGTGTCGCCCCCACGTCGCGTAGGGCATCCGGGGGAGATGGTCGGCTTCGCTCGGAAAATCGGCCACCTGGTCGAATTCGGGCATGAATTGGAACTGACCGTCCAGCCCAAACCGCCGGCCGTGGTAGCGGCATCGCAAGAATCGTTCGTGCCCCGCCGCCTCGCACACCACCATGTCCCGGTGCGTGCACACGTTGCTGAGGCAGTGCACCTGGTCGTTGCGGTCGCGGGTGAAAACCAGGGGCTCATCCAGGCTGCCTTCCAGCATCGTGCAGGGCCACACGGCATCGGGCACCTTCACGTGGTCGGTATCGCCTACCCACTGCCAACTGGGCACAAACACGCGCTCCAGAATCTGTTGATACACGCCCGCGTCGTTGTAAAGTCGCTTATCGGGGGTGCGAGCTTGGCGGATATCCGCATGGACCAAGGGGATACTTGTCATGATGCGGAACAAGATTTGGTGCGCAGGAAAGGACTCGAACCTTCACGCCTTGTGAGCACTACCACCTCAAGGTAGCGTGTCTACCAATTTCACCACCTGCGCAACCGGGAACCAAGATGATACCCGAGTTCAAACGAGACTAGGACTCCGCCTAGCCGCCCGATTGGCGCCCTTCAATCGCCGCGATCAGGGACGCCGCCGCAAACCCCATGCGCATATCGAAGGCGTTGTTGGTGTTCTCGCGGAAGTCGATTTCCAGGTTGTAAACGAACGGGTTGAACCGCTGCCGCAAGTCCACCACGCGCTGCCCGTTGTTCAGTCGGAGGTCAAAGTTCTGCGGGATGAGGGCGGTGAGGAAGCGTCGCACCAGCGCCAAGGCCTGGTTGTCCTCGGTGATGCGCCCGATCTCGTTGTCATGGGCGTCCATCACAATCCACTCGTCACGGATGATCGAAGTCCACCCCTTGCGCTTGTAGGCACCCAGCTTCTCGTTGGTCGTCAGGTCCACCACATCGTAAGCGGCGCTAAAGTCCATGATCGTGCGCGCCTTGATGCCAATCCACGGGCGCTGCATGGCCTCGTCAGCGTAGAGCGTGATGTCTTCGCGGAGCTTGAACCCCTTTTGATGGCAGAACACGACCAAGTTGCCGCCGGAATCATAGATACGGAAATTCGACCCGATCAATTTGAAGACTTGCCGCTTGAGAAGGAACAGCTGCGACGGAGCCAATGGCGCGGACATGACGTTGGCGTTTTACCACGCGCCGCGTGGACAAAAGAAAAGCCCGGCACCTCATAGAAGCACCGGGCTGACCTTGTGACCTCGACCCCTTAGGGGAAGATGCCGCGCATGGTGGTGGCTTCGGCCACGCGTTGCACCGCAATGATCATGGCGGCGGTGCGCATGTCCACCTTGTGCTTCTCCATGGTCTCGTAGACCGCGTGGTAGCTGCGCCGCATGATGTTGCTCAGGCGGTCGTTGACCTGCGCTTCTTCCCAGAAGTAGTTCTGCAGGTCTTGCACCCACTCGAAGTAGCTGGTGACCACGCCCCCGGCGTTGGCCAGGATGTCGGGGATGACCAACACGCCCTTGTCGTGCAGGATCTTGTCCGCTTCCGGCGTGGTCGGGCCGTTGGCACCTTCCACCACGAGCTTGGCTTTGATCTTGTCGGCATTGGCGACCGTAATCTGCTCTTGGATGGCCGACGGCATCAGCACGTCGCAGTCCAATTCCAGCAGTTGCTCGTTGGTGATCTGCTCGCACTCGGTGTAGTTGCGCACGCCGCCTTCCACGCCGCTGTACCGGTGGTACAGGTCGTTGATCGGCAAGCCCTTCGGGTTGTAAATACCGCCCACCGCGTCGCTGACGGCGACCACGATGGCCCCTTCTTGTTCGGCCAGTCGCGCGGCCACGGAACCCACGTTCCCAAAGCCCTGCACAACCACCTTGGCGCCGCTGAGGCTGGTGCCGAGGCTCTTACAGCCCTCAGCGGCCGTGACGACAACACCCCGGCCGGTGGCTTCCACGCGACCTTCGGACCCGCCCAGTTCCAGCGGCTTGCCCGTCACCACGCCCGGCACGGTGTAGCCGGCTTGCATGGAATAGGTGTCCATGATCCAGCCCATCACCTCGGCGTTCGTGCCGATATCGGGGGCGGGGATGTCGCTCCGCTCGCCCATGATGTTGTTGATGGAGGTGGCGTAGCGGCGCGTGAGTTTTTCGAGCTCACGCTTGCTGAGGCGCTTGGTGTTGACCTTCACGGCCCCCTTCGCCCCGCCGTAGGGAATGTTAACGACGGCGCACTTCCAGGTCATCCACATCGCGAGGGCCGTCACTTCTTCGACGTCCACTTCCTGGTGGTAGCGGATGCCCCCCTTCGTGGGGCCTCGGCTCAGGTTGTGCTGAACCCGATAGCCTTCGAAGACTCGTACTTCGCCGCTGTCCAATACCACCGGGAAGGCTGTGATGACCTGCCGGACGGGGTGGGCAAGAACCTGGTGCAGGCCCTCATCCAAGTTGAGATATTGGGACGCCATCGCCAATTGCTGGCGCGCCATTTGGAGAACGCGATGACCGCTCATGTCGTTTTAGAACACCCGACGCACAAACCAATATTGCAGGATATGGGTGAACCCAAACGCCAGAGCAACATTGATCAAGGCCGCCAAGAGTGTAGCCTGAAAAACACGGCCAAGTTCTGCCGGTGGGGAGACTAGGATAAGAAGAATGGAGGCCAGCAGGGCCGCCGTACCTACAAGCAGGCTCCGCTGAACCTTATTCAGGGCTGTATCCCGCTGCGCAATCATCGAGAGGGCAAACGCCAGGACAATCCGGCTGAGGCAAAGACCCGCCATATCGCCACCCGATATCCCCCCGGCAATGACCCCACTGGCCAGCCCCCACAGGGCCGCGTGGCCCGGCCGACAGAACGTGGCGATGAGGAGCGTGAGCACCAAAAGTGGATCGGCTAGCCCCCCCGGCAAGAGCGCACCCCCCGGCCACGCCACCATCAGCAGGCCCGCCAAAAACCACATGATGCCGTGCAGCACCCAGCCCATATTCGGGTTCATTTGAGGATCCAAGCCTCCCGGACGCGGTCCACTTTGGCACGGGGCACCAAGAATGCGCGCAACGAGCCAAAGTCACGGTCCTTGTTCGATTCAGTGACAAACCCAATCGGCACCCCCGGCGGGATGTGCTCCGAGAAACCCGAAGTTACAATCATTGAGCCCGGCTTGATGGCCACCGGCTGGGTGTATTCAAAAATGAGGCGCTGCGAGGACTCGCCGCGCACAAGGCCCACAGCCGGAGGTTCGCCGCGCAGAGCCGCCCCCACAGCTTGGCTGTTGCTGGTGATCAGCGCCGCTTGGCAGCGCACTGCATCCACTTGGGTCACTACGGCCAGCAGACCTCCATCGGCCACCACCCCCTGGCCCACCACCACACCGTGTTCCCGCCCCTTACTGAGCGTGATAGTGGCGCGGTAAGGCGAATACAAGAGAATCTGGGCCGGTACCCGGATGCGCCCGTAGTTCGGGCCCTGTTGCTGCTTCGCCAGCGACTCGTAGCTACGCTGCCACTCGGCGGCCTCGGCCGCATAGAGTTCCATGGCCGACTTGAGTTTCGCAATGGTTTGGCGCTGCTCAGCCACCGCGCCAGCCGACCCGATGCCGCTGAAGAACATTCCCGGCCCTTCAATCATCGGTCGCAATCCCGTCCCCAGGGGCAGATAGACGGTGCGTACCGTGCGAGTGAGGGGATCCACAGCTTGGTTGCCTCGGGCCACGGTTTGCATGCGCCCCAGCGCCAGCCCCATCACCAGGGCGAGGATCAACCATACGGTATCCGGGCTGAGGCGGCGGCGCTTTTTCACCCGCGTGACATCCGTTCGAGCATACGTCGCAGATTCGGATTCGAGAGCTCTTCCAGCATTCGCCCCGTGCCAATCGCAACGCAGTCCAACGGATTATCCGCGATGTGAACGGGCATTCCCGTTTCTTGAGTCAGCAGCCGGTCGAGGCCACGGAGCAGGGCTCCCCCGCCCGCCAGCACAATCCCGTTGTGCATACAGTCGGCGGCCAGTTCGGGCGGTGTCGCCTCCAAAGTCGTCTTGACGGCCTCCACGATTTCGCGCACCGGGTCGGCAATGGCCTGACGAATCTCTTCGCTCGTCACAATTGAACTTCGCGGAAGCCCGCTGAGCAAGTCGCGCCCCCGGATCTCCATTTCCAGCTCTTGATCGAGCGGGGCGGCGCTCCCGATCTCGATCTTAATCTGCTCGGCGGTGCGCTCCCCAATCGTCAGGTTGTAGGCGCGGCGTACGTAAGCCGTGATCGCGTCGTCAATCTCATCGCCGGCGGTGCGCACGGACTCGGAATGGACGATGCCTGCGAGGGAAATCACAGCGACCTCGGTGGTGCCCCCGCCGATGTCCACAATCATCGAGCCAATCGGCTCTTCAATCGGCAGGCCCGCTCCCATGGCGGCGGCCATCGGCTCCTCGATGACGAAGGCTTCGTTGGCGCCGGCTTGGCGGCACGCGTCCAGCACCGCATCGCGCTCGACTTCGGTCACGCCGCTCGGGATACCCACCACGACGGTCATCCGCAGTACGGTGCCCGTCTTGGCGCGCTTGATGAATCCGTCAATCATCTTCTGCGTTTGCAGAAAGTCGGCAATGACTCCGTCCTTGAGCGGGCGGGCGGCCACGATGTTGGCGGGGGTACGGCCCAGCATCCGCTTGGCCTCGGTGCCCACGGCAATCACTTCGCCGGTGTCTTTGTTTACCGCCACCACACTGGGTTCGCGGAGAAGAATCCCTCGCCCCCCCATAAACACAAGCGTGTTCGCGGTACCGAGATCAATTCCGATATCCCGCGAAAAACGTTGCGTAAGGAGGCGCCAAAGTGACAAGGGTTTGTTACGTTCAGTATGGACGACTTGAGACAGAAACGGAACCCGTTGGTCTCCCAACGGGTTCCGGAGGCCTAGCCTAGATGAAAATTAGCCGCCCGACGTGGCGCTGATTCCCGGACGCTGGCGAGCTTGACCACCGCCAGCCGGGGCGGCACCACCGCCTGCCGGGGCCGCACCGCCGCCAAAGCCGCTGCGCGGAGCTCCCCCGCCGGCCGCTTGGCCACCATTGGCACCCGAAGGCGAAATGCTGTTGGTGTAAACCACGCTCGCCGCTTTGATCTCGGCCGCGTTGACGACGACCGGAGCCGGGTTCGGCTTTACTTCCGGTTCGGGCTTCGTAAAATAGAAAGCGGCGGCCGTGCCAAGCGCAAGCACGCCGGCAGTGACGGACACAATCAGGTCATTCTGGTTCTTAACGGCCATACAAACCTCTCAGTCCGCCTAGTGTACCGGTATTAGTGACGGAAATGTCGCCGCCCGGTGAGAATCATCGCAATTCCCAATTCGTTGGCCTTGGCGATGACGTCCCCGTCCTTCTTGCTGCCCCCGGGTTGGATCACCGCCGTGACCCCCGCCGCATGGGCGGTTTCGATGCTATCCGGGAACGGGAAGAACGCGTCGCTGGCCAGCGCCGCCCCGTGGGTGCCCTCGCCCGCCTGCTCAATGGAGAGGCGCACGCTTTGCACGCGGTTCATCTGCCCAGCCCCCACGCCGCGCAAGCCTTCTGGCCCGGCAATCACAATGCCGTTGCTCTTGACGTGCGGGACGATGCGCCATGCCATGCGCAGGGCTTCCCATTCGGCTTCGGTGGGCTGGCGGTCGGTGGCTACGCGCCAGTCCGCTTCTTCGCCCTTCGTGTCCGTACTTTGCGCTAAGAATCCGCCGCTCACGGTGCGCAGGCTCAGCCCACCAGTGGCGCTCGGCGCCGGCACTGTAAGCACGCGCACATCCGCCCCCCAGCCGCTGCGATTGGCAATCAGGTCCAGGGCTTCGTCTTCGTAACCCAGGGCCAGAATCACTTCTAAAAAGTTGCCCTTGGCCGTCATCGCCTTCGCCGTCGCGACGTCCAGGTGGCCGTGGTAGGCGGCGATACCCCCAAAAGCCGAAATCGGGTCGCTCGCCCGGGCGCGGTCGTAGGCTTCGGCCCCCGTAGCCCCAGTGGCAGCCCCGCACGGGTTGCCGTGCTTGATGATGGCCATGCTGCCCGCCGGAAGATCCATCACCAGCCCCCAGGCGGCATCGGCATCCAAGATGTTGTTGTAACTCAGCTCCTTGCCACTGTGCTGCACCGCCTGCGCGATGCCGGGGGTGCCCAGGGGGTCGGCATAGAGGGCTGCCGCTTGGTGCGGGTTTTCGCCGTAGCGCAGGGCCAGTTGCCGTCGCCCGGTCACGGTAAGAGTGTCACCCAGCTCGGCCTGGCCGGTGGCCTGGCGCAAGTAGCGGCTAATCAGGGCATCGTAGGCCGCCGTGTGGGCAAAAGCCAGCGCGGCGTAGGGGGCGCGCAAGTCCGCCACCGTGCCGTCCGCTACGGCTTTCACTACATCCGCGTATTGCGCCGGGTTCGTTACCACCAGCACGCTGCCGTGGTTCTTGGCTGCTGCCCGCAGCATCGCCGGCCCGCCAATATCAATGTTCTCGATGACCGTCGGCAGGTCCGCGCCGCCCTGCACAGTCTTCTCGAATTCGTAGAGATTCACCACCAAAATCTCGATGTTCTCAATGCCGTGCTCGGCCAGGGCCGCCTGGTGCGCCGGGTTGCTTCGGTCTGCCAGCAGGCCGCCATGAATGTTCGGATGCAAGGTCTTCACCCGCCCATCCATGATCTCCGGGAAACCCGTGACCTCGCTTACGTCGGTCACCGCTAGCCCGGCTTCGCGCAGGGTGCGCGCCGTCCCGCCCGTGCTGAGCAGGGTGTAGCCGTGCGCCATCAGGGCTTGGGCAAGTTCTGTTAGCCCGGTCTTATCGGTGACGGAGAGCAAGGCGCGTGGCATTGCTCATGGTCTTACCGGTTGGGCGCGTCGGTCCGGGTCCTTTCGCCCGCATTCCCGGCGGTGCCACCGCCCGGGTTGCCCCCGGTGGCCCCACCCGTGGTGGGGGGACGTCCGCCGCCCGCCGTGGTGCCCGTGGTGGCCGGGGGATTGTCTTCATCCACCGGCGGCACTTCGTTGGGGTCCTTCACCGTGATGGTCAAGGTCTTCGTGGCCGAGCGCCCGTTGGCGTCTATGGCGGTCAAGGTCACCTTGGTCGTGGCCGGGAGGTTGATTTCCACCGTGCCGTTGTTGGTGTCCACGGCCTGCTTTTCGCTACCGATGGCCAGTTCCACGCGCACGGCGCCGGTCACGGTCCACTCCAGCTTCACCGGCAAGCCCAAGTCCACTTCGGTGGCACTGGCCTGGAACGCTACAATGGTCGCATCGGTGCCTTCGTAAAGCTCCACGTCCACCGATTGCGAGGCCATCTTGCCTTCGGCGTTCTCCACCACCAGGCGGTACGTCACGCGGCCCGGGCTGCCATCGGCGGGGATTTGCACCCCATCAAGGCGCGGATTCAGCTCACGACCGATCGGCGAAAGGGACGCCTTCACCACCGAATCACTCAGGCGGTAGCGCACTTGCAGGGTTTCGCCAATGCGGGCGCGCTTCGGCTCGATATCAAAGGCCAGAATTTCAGGCTCCGGCACTCGATCCGGTTCCAAAACCGTGATAGTGCGCACCACCGGCGTCCCGTTCCAGTTGTTCCGCACCGGGGTGATGGTCACCACGTATTGGCCGGGTTCGGTGGGCGTCCAGGTGTAAACGTCACGCGCCGCCAGCTTTTCGTCCACGTTCTGGCTGCCAATCTGGAGGCGCACACTCTCCGCATCACTTGCCGTCCACTCGAGGTTCACCACCTCGCCGACCTTGAGAGATTCCGGGGCGATCTTGCTGGAAATCAGGCGCGGCGCCTTCGGCATCATCGCAATCCATCCCACCACCAGCAAGAGCAAAGCGATCATGCCCACCAGCCAGCTGGGGGAGATGACCCCGCGCTGCTCCAGCGTGGCCTGGGTGTTCGCCCCCACCGCCGGTTGGGTGGTGGAGCGGGCCGTGATAGTGAGCGAGTGGAGCTGGACGCTCCCAATTAGCTTGCGGCGTTTGGGCGTGACCGGGATGCCGATGGAAACCGTTTGCCCCGGCGCGACCGTCACGGATTCGCGCTCAGGCTCGTAGGCTACGGCGTTGTCCGGGTCGGTCACCGATACCTGGAGCGTCTCTTCCGAGTTGCCCATGTTGGTGACGGAGAGGCGGAACGTCGGGTCACCCTCTTCATTCGCGCCCGCCAGGGCGCGGCGCGGATTGATATCAGCAGTGAGGTGGTGGAACGTGCGGAGCGTAAGCACGCCCGGGGCGGTGCGGCTCTCGCCCGTCGTAAGCGAACGCACTTTGACCACAAACGGGTAGCTGCCCGCCAGGCTGTCGCTCTCGCGAGAGGGCTTGAAGAAAACCTTCTGCTCGGTCACTTCGCCGGGGACGGCATCGAACGTGGGAGCCGGAATCGCCACCCAGCCGGGGTCCAGCCCTTCCACCGAGAGTTCGTAGCGGTCGCTGTCACCCTCCAGCAGGCGAACCTCGACCCCCAGCGTCACCGTACTCCCCGGATCAATCGTTAACTGATCGGCTCCCAGACGTACGGACACGCTCATACCTGCGAATGGTACCAGCCTCGCGGCGGTAACCTGAGCGCATGCGAGGCGGGAGACGGGCTCAAGCCCTGGGTCTGGTTCTGGGCCTGGGCGCCCTCTCTTGGTCTCAAGTCGTGGTTCGGCACGACCTCACACCCCCCGAGCCCCTCCCGCTGGGCGGCTACACCGAACGCGGCACCCACACCTTTGAGCCTGGCCCCGCGCGGCTTTACGCCCGCGCCGTGGCCCTGCGCACTACGGGCAGTCCCGTGGTGCTGGTGAGCCTGGAAATGCTGACCATCCCCGAAGGACTTCGCGACGCCGTGCGCCAGCGGGTGGGCGACCAAGCCGAAGTCGTGCTGATAGCCACCCACACCCACTGCGCGCCGGACAGCCAGATGCTGAACCCGCGCATGACGTTCCCCATCCCGGGCATTGCCACATTCCGTTCGCGGTGGCTGGAGTGGTATGCCGACGAGATCGCCAAGGCCGTGCGGGCGGCCCGCCGGCAGCCGGTTTCTCTCGATCAACTTAAGTTTGCCCGGGAGAGTCAGCCTTTCCAGCGCTCCCGCCGCCCCGGGGTGACCGAGAGTGAGAGCCTGGCGCTGTTCGCCGGGTCGCAGCCGTGGCTGGTAGCGGTGCCCGCCCACGCGACGGTGCTCCCCGCCAGTCATCGCACCCTCAGCGGCGATTGGCCGGGAGCCGTGGCCCAGAGCACGGGTGCCCTGGTGGTGCCGGGAGCCATTGGCGACGCCAGCCCTGCGACCCGCCCTGGAGAAAGCGTTTACGGTTTCGCGCGGCGGATTTCTAGTTGGGTGGAGTCTGCTCCTCGTCGGCCCCTGGCCGCAACAAGCGCCAAAGTGGTGGTCGCCCCCGTCAAGCTCCCTGACGCCGTGCCGCACCCCGAGTTCGTGAGCTCCAACGGCGTCACGCCCGAACTCGCCCAACTGGTGATGACCCGATTTGCCCCGCCGGCGGCCGAACTCACCCTGGTTCAGCTCGGCGACCTGCTCCTCATCGGCGTGCCGGGCGAACCCACGGGGGCGTTTGCCCGCCAGCTACGAGCAGCGGCGTGGCGAAAGGGGTTCCGCAACGCCTACGTGCTCAGCCACACCAACGGGTGGGCAGGGTATCTGCTGACCAGCGAGGAGTACCAGCAGGGCGGCTACGAGGCCACGCTCAGCTTCTACGGACCCGACGTTCTGTCGGAGTTCGAAGAATCAGTCTCGGCCGGCTGCGAACGGCTCCGGTCGATGGCCGTGCGGTAGTTGAAGTCGAACAAAGCGCGCTGCAAGTTCACGCGCACGCTCTCAATCATGCTGTCCATGCCCTCGTCGGTGCCCTCGCGGTCGTCCCACTTGACTTCAAAGAGGCGGCGGCCACTGCCGCGCACGATCCCGTCGTTGGTTACGTCCAGATCCACCAAGGTGGGCTCGGAATCGAAGAAGCGATTCAGCTTCTCTTCCGCATCGTCGGCGCGGGCCACCGAGTCATCCCCGCGAAACACGTGGATCGGCATCTTGCCAAAACTAAGCTTCAGCCCCCCGTTGTCTTCCGGCTCCACCCGGGCCGCCATGCTGGTGGTGACGAGGCTTCGCTGAATCGGAATGCGGTAGGTCGCCATCTTGGCGCGCATGAACTGCACACGTTCCCGGGAGGGTGGGTGCGTGCGATAGATGCCCAGCGACTGCACCGGCGAGAACCGCTCGTTGTACGCCATCCGCTCCATAAAGGTGAGGAGCCCGGTGGCGTTGTAGGGGCTGTTCATCATGTATTGCACGCCACCCAGGTCCGCGCTGGTTTCGGCTTCCACGCTCCAGCCGCTGCTGAGGGCCTGCACCAGCGCCTGCGCCCCAATGGCGAGGTTGCCAAGATCTTCGCCGCCGCCCAGGATGGCCGCCAGTAGCAACGGAAGGCTGACGAGGCTCGCCCGCTCTTGGCGCTTGCGAAGTTCGGCCACGTGCCGGAAGGAGGCGTGGGCGATTTCGTGGGCCATGACGCCCGCAAGTTCGTGGTCGCTCTCCACGTCTTCCACCAGCCCGCGATAGAAGTAGATGTAGCCGCCCGGGACGCTGAATGCGTTCACGTCCGGTTCGTCAATCACAAAGAACTGGTACTTGAGCTTAACGTGACGCTTTTCGCCCCACGTGTTGTCCACCATGCGGGCGTTGGCAATGGCGGCCAGGGTCTCTCCAATCTTCGTCACCCGGGCCACCATTTCCGGGTTCTCGACGAACTTCACCTGCTTGACGATCTCTTTGTGGACCTCGGCCCCGAGGTCTTCGTCGCTCTTGACATCCCGAGCGAGGTTCGGATCTTCGGGCGGCGCGGCCGGGGGAGCTTCGGCGTTGCCTTGCTCTTGTGCCACCGAGGCCATCAATTCCGTGACAAAGAACGGCGTGTGCGAGGCGCACACGTCGCAGTCGGCCCCGTGCGGCGCAAGCAAACCCTGCGCCCAGGCCGAGCCCGCCAGGACTAAGCTGAGGGCTCCGGAGATAGCCAAGCGGCGAAACACGTTAGGAGTTAGACGACTGCGACGCGGCCGGGGGGTCAAGGAGCACGGGGCGGTCCCGGTCTCGGTCCACGATGCAGAGGATGCCGAAGGGCTCGTCAAACGGGTTCGAGAATTGGTGCGGCACGTTGCTTGCCACATGAACCACATCCCCCGGCTGAATCTCATCCACTTGATCTCCAAGCCGAACCGTACCCCGACCCCGCAACACCACGACCGCGTGTTCGTGTTGGTGTCGCTCAAAACTGGTGTAGCCGCCCGCTTCCACTTCAAAGTACCGAACTTGGAACTGAGTTTGTTCGCTATCCACCAAAACTCGCCGCGTGACCTGCATCCAGGTCCCCGGCTCATCTTTGTATCGATCCATCGCGACCGATGGCCACGCGTGGTCACCGCACCGGTGGATCAAGGGAAGGTCACCATCACTTTCACCGTTTCTCCCGCCTTCATACGGTCGTAGGCGGCGGGGAGTTCGTCGAGGTTAGCCCACTCGGTGATCAGCTGAGCCGCCCGGACACGCCCCTCCCGCAGCCACTGCACCGCCACCGCGGTATCCGTCGGGCCGCACGAATACGAGTTCACCCAGGTGATGTCTTGGAAGTAGTAATCCTCCCACGGCCGCTCCACCCACTCGCCCGGGGGCAGCGGCGCAAAGAGGCCGATGCGAGCTTCGGGCGCGGCCAGCTTGAGGGCCGCTTCCACCGCGACCACGCTGCCGGGGGCCACCACAATGGCAGCAAACTTCTCATCTCCCGAGGCCAGGCGGGCGTCAATCCCTTGCTGCCGCGCCCACTCGACGCGGGCGGGGTTCAGGTCGTATCCCACCGCCCCGGGGCACACCAGAGCGTGCATCAGGCCCATACCCCCCAGGCCGATCACGGCCAGCGGCTCGCCCTCCTGGTAGTGCATGCGCCGTAGCTGCTTAGCCACGCACGCCAGGGGCTCCACCAGGGCCGCATCGCGCGGGTCGAGTTCATCCACCCGGTGGGTGTCGGCCAGGTTTGCGGCCGAAACCGCAAAATGCGTGGCCATGCCGCCGGGGTCCAGGCGTGTCGCCTTCCAGGTGGGGCAGTGCACGTGGGCCCCCCGCTGGCACGCTGCACACTGCCCGCACGGCGCGTGGTGGTGCGGGGCCACCCGGCATCCCACCGGGAATCGCTCATCTTGGCTCTCGATGACTAAGCCCGCCACTTCGTGCCCGATGACGTGCGGCGCCTTACGGTCCAGATACCAGGTCATCAGCTCGCCGCTGCACAGGCCGCAGGCCTCGGTGCGCACCAGAATCCCGCCCGGCGGACACGCCACTTCCGGGGCTTCTTCAATGCAAATCCTCCCCCCGGCGTGGTAGCGGGCCAGCCTCATGGCCGGAAAACGTACTTCAGGCCCTTGCTGGCCTCGAGGTCGCGGAAGACTTGCTCCCCGTCCTCCAGGGCGCGCTCCCCACTCACCAGCGGGGTCAGGTCAAACTCAGGGTCCAGCAGCCAGCTCCGGGCCGTGCGTACGGCTTTGGTGCCGAAGTGGAACGGCGAAATCAGCGAAATCTCGTCGTAGTGCAGGCGTCCGGTATCAAAGTTGGCGGTGGTCCCGCTGGGGCACCCACCAAAGAGCACCACGGTGCCGCCTCGGCGGACCATGTTGAGGCTGGCTTCCCACACTTCCACCTTGCCGGTGCACTCGATGACTAGGTCGTAGTTGGTGCCCACGTCGGGGTACTTCACCGTCCGTGCGCCAAACCCTTCCCCAATCGCTAATCGCTCGGGGTTGCGGCCGGCCAGCGTGATGTTCCGCACGCCCTGCTGCCGCAGGCTGGCTACAAACATCAAACCGATCGCGCCCGGACCAATGATCAGCACCCGGTCGTCCACGTGGGCGTTGGCCCGCTCCAGCCCGTGGGCCACGCACGCCAGAGGCTCCAGCAGGGCCGCCCGATCGTAGCTAAGCCAGGCCGGCTTTTGGAAGACATTAAGCGCGGCAATCCGGGCCGGGATGAGCAGGTATTCGGCGTAGCTCCCCAGCACCTTGGTCGCCATGATGCTTTCGCACAGGTTCTCTTGCCCTCTTTGGCACCAGGCGCAGTCCTGGCACGGGGCACTGTGCACCCCCATCACGGCATCGCCCACGGCAAAGGGTGCCCCTTCGCCCACCGCCACCACGTCGCCACTGTATTCGTGGCCAAACGTGCCCGGCATGGGGATCTGCGGGTGACCGCGCAAGAATGCCTTCAAATCCGTCCCGCACGTCATGGCGGCACGCACCCGCACTAGGATTTCCCCTGGCCCGGGCTGCGGAATGGCGATTCGACGAAGGCCCAAGGCCCCCGGCGACTCCAAAACGAGTGCCCTCATGGTTCCGGTAGCGACAACGGATGAACTCACGCGAATATCTGCGTAGTCTACGTCAGTCGGGCAACTTTTGTTTTCGGTCATCATGTGACCATGCCCACCGTAACGTCGTCCGTTTGGATCAACGCCCCGCTAGATCGCGTGTACGCAATCGCCAAGGATAACCGTTCTTTCCCTGAATTCATGAAGGACCTGGAGTCTTTGACCGTGGTGGAAGAGGACGGAAGTCGCGTTGTGAGTGACTACGTGGGGACCATCAGCGCCTTTGGGATGAAAGTCCGGTGGAAGCAAGAGGACATATGGGACGACGCCCAGCACCTGTGCACGTTCCGGCAGATTGAAGGGGATTACGACCAGATGGACGGCACCTGGAAGTTTGCCGAGCTGAACGGCGGCACCCAGTTTGATAGCGTGCTGGACTACGAATACCGCGTGCCCGGGCTGGGCAACTTGGTGAACAAGGTGGTGTTCGGGCTGGTGAAGCAGAACGTGGACGCGATCCTTGAGGCCATCAAGGCCCGCGCCGAAGCCGCGTCTTAGTCGTGAAGCTCAGTAGGGCGGGGTGAACCCGCCTTCCACATCCACCTTGATGATGCGCCACTTGCGCACAGGGATGATGAGATTCTTGGTGCCGCTCTCGGCGGCGAAGGTGATCGTCACCCGGTCCAGGGTTTCCTCCATCGATTGCCCCAGCATGCTCAGCTTCACATTCACGGGCGTGGTGATCGTCGCGGTGTCCCCGTCCAGAACTACCTCGCGGTGCATCACGGTCACCTCCGGCTTGGCCCGCTTGATGTAGTCGGCGATCTCCATCCGGTTCACGCCCTCGTCGCCGTTCCAGGTCAGGTTGCGGCTCAGGTACTCCAGCACGCCCCCGGGGCGCCCCGCCCGGCTGGCGGCAATGCTCTCATCCAGCGCCTGCAAGATCAGCTGCTTGTCGCTGGGTTGGTTCAGCATGGAGGCCACGAACATCCCGATCAGCGCCAGCACCAGCGCTCCGCCCCCCCACCACACGGCTTTCCGCATACCTTTCCTTTACGCTAGGGCGCGCGATCTGTCGCTTCTTGGCTCAGGTGAACCCGCGCTTCCGCCACATCGGCGGCAATTTGTGCGGTCAGCGCCTCCAGCGAATCGAAGTTGGCTTCCGGCCGGATGCGCCGCACAAACTGCACTTCCAGCGCTTCGCCGTAGAACGCGGCGCCTTCGTAATCCAGCAGGTAGGTTTCCACCGTGCGGTGCGTGCCCTGCACCGCCGGGCGCATACCAATGCTGGTGGCCCCCCGGTAGGCGCGGCCTTCCAGGTGAACCCACGTCGCGTAAACCCCGTCCGCCGGCAAAATTTGGTCGCCGGGGCGGGCGAGGTTGGCGGTGGGATAGCCCAGTTGGCGTCCTAGGCGCTGGCCGCCCACCACCACTCCGGCCAGGGCATAGGGTCGCCCCAGCCACCGCGCGGCGTCTTCCACCCGGCCTTCGGCGATGGCCACCCGGATAGCGGTGCTGCTCACGCGCTGCCCGTCAATCAAGTAGGGCGGTACGATCTGGGTGTCATAGCGCTGGGCCAGCCACTCGCCGGTGCCCGCGCGTCCGCGCCCTAGGGCAAAATCGTGGCCCACCACCAGGTGCCGGGCGCACAGGGCGTCATCCAGAATCTCCGCCGCGAAAGTCTCCGCCGTCTTGGTCGCCATGTCGGCATCAAAGGGCAGCACCAGGGCAATCCCGACGCCCATCTGCCGGAAGGCGCGCAGATTTTGCTCCAAGGTGGCGATGGCGGCTGGCTTGCGGTCGGGAGCCAGCGTCGAAGCCGGGTGCCGGTCAAATGTCACCAAGGCGCAGGGGATTTCATGGCGAGCGGCTTCGGCCACTGCCGTCTGGATGACCTCTTGGTGGCCCCGATGCACCCCATCAAACGTGCCAATGCACACCACAGATTCCTTCCATTCCGGGCGCAAGTGAATGCGGCCAAAGTGGGTCAGCATTAGGGGGCCTCCGCGCGGGCTTGCTTCCGCACGACGATGAAAATGAGCAGGGCCGAGGCCACGTAGCCCATGAGCAAGGCCTTCGGGTCGGCCCACACCCGGTCCAGCCGGACCACGTCTTTGGTTTCGAGCGCGCCCATGCCCCCGGCATCGGAAAGCGAAATCACGGCCCACAGGGTCGCGCCAAACACGAGCGGAATGGTGAACGGCTGCGGCATCTGGTAGCCGTCTTGGCCGTAGAGCGCCGGCACGCCCACCATCAGCAGGATTTGCACCAGCACCGCCACCGCGAGGGGCAAAGCCAGCAGCATCAGCCCCGGCCCAAGGCGTAGGGAATCAGGTTGCGTGAGGACGACCCCCACCACCAAGTGGGCAAAGGCCGAGCACAAAACGGGCAGGTCACCACTGGAAATGGTGTCGCGAAAACGTTGGCCCCAAGTCTCGTTCGCTGGGGTCGGCGGCGCAGGCTCCATCCCGGCAGCCATCCTTAGAGGTCGTCAGGAACGTCCGACGGCGAAACGTCAGCGGCCGCCTGGTTTTCAGACTGAATCAGGTCAAAAATTTCTTTACGATAGACCTTCACATTGTCGGGGGCTTTGATTCCCAACCGAACTTGTTCCCCTCGTACTTCGAGAACGACAACTTCGATACCTTCCCCAATGACAATGCTTTGGTTGACTTTTCGGGTCAGGACCAGCATGGATGCCCTCCGTGGCTTTCCAATCGAGATTCGGGGTGCGGCGACTAAGCAGCCTGGGCGTCTGCAAAAACTTGGTGCCGCGTGGGGTACGCCAAGTCTTCGAGGATCACCTGGACCGCCCGTCGGTTCTCCGCATTGATGACAATCGGACCCGCAAGGTTCAGCGTCATCTTTTCCGGGTGTCCCGAAGGAATGTTGGCAATAGTATAGACGAGGCGGGGGGTTTCTTGCGCTAGTCCGAGGCGTTTCACCACTTGGCCGGGCATTTCTGGGGCGTAATCCGCCACATATTGCGCCGGATCGACCATCAGGAAAGCCAAGTCGCCGTTGTCCAAACTCTGGAACCAGCGGAACACGCTGCCCGGCTTGTGCTCAATGATGACGAACCGCGTCTGGTTCTCAAATCCGATCATGGGCTCGACCAGGTTGATGACGTCCGCTTCCTCCACTTGCAAAAGGCCAAAGCGTCGAGTTTCGAGAGAGATCATCGTGGTGGTCATAGGTAATCCATGAGGCTGAGCTGCGAAGCCCGCGCCGTGACAGTCAGGGCGGCTTGGTAAGCCGTCTGGGCAAGTTGGAGATTGGTCATGGCTTCCGCCAAGTCCACGTCTTGGACCTCAGAAATCCGGGTCGTCAAATCGTCAATGCGGCGCTGGGTTTGCTCCTTCTGATTCGCCACGGTTTGCATCAGCGTGCCGATGCTGCCCCGCGCGGCGTTCACTTGGCTCCGGCTGTCTTCCAGCTCCACAAGATCGGTGCTACTGATGTCCTGCGTCCGGCCCGCCAGCAAGTTGCTCTTCAGGTTCTCCAGGCGGTCGTAGAGGTCGGTCACTAGCGGGCCGGCTTGCGGCAGGTTCACGCGCATGGTTTCGCCGGGTCGGATCTCTACGTTCACCGGCAGGTCATCGCCATTGTAGGTGATGCCCGTGCCCGAGACCGTGAAGGCCCGGGTGCCCGTGTCTTGGCCCGACATAAGGTAGCCGCCGGTGGTGGTGCGGGTGTTGCCCAGGTCCACCAGGCGCTTCTGGATTTCCCCGATTTGCGTGGCCAAAGCCTGCAGAGATTCCGGTTGCGCGGCGGCCGAAGCCCCCTGGATCGCCAGCGTCTTCGCCTCTTGGGTGAGGTCAGAAATCTGCCCCAAAGTGGTTTCGGTCAGGCCGAGATACTCGTCGGCGTGGCGCAGGTTGCGATCGGTCTGCTCTAGGCGGCGTTGCAGCCCCTGGGCGCTCAGCACGCGCTGGCCCGCCACCGGGTCTTCGCTCATGCGCTCGAACCGCTTGCCGGTCATCACCTGGCGCTGCAGCGCGAACATCTGCGTCTGCGATTCCTGGATCCGTCCCAGGTGCGACTGATACATCTGCGAAGTACTAATCCGCATTATCGTCTCACCATGTTGATAATGTCTTCGGTCATCTGGTCGAAGATGGTCAGGGCCTTAGCTGCGGCCTGGTAGCTCCGTTGGAACTTGACCATTTCCGCCATCTCCTCGTCAATCGAGACGCCCGAGACGGCCAATTGCTGGTTCTCCACCTGCGTTTTGATATTCCCGGCCACGTCGGCCTGCTGGCGGTAGTACGCACTCTCCGACGCCATGGTGTTCAGGGCGTTCTCGTAGTACGACGTGAAGGAGCGATTGCCCAAGTTGCCTTGGCTGGCATCGCGGAGGGCGGCCATCTGGTGCGCCAATCCGCCATCGGATTCCTTGCCGGTGGTGCCCGCCGCAATCGCGTCGGCCGAGGCGAGGATCGCATCACTCAAGCGAAAATCAATCGCCCCTGAGTTGCCGTTGGTGGCATCAAAGAAGTTCTGCCCTGTGCTGCCGTCCTTGCCAATCCCGCCGAAGTGCAGGTCGTTGATGCCCTGCCGCAACGTGTTGGCGATGGCATCCAGTTCGGTTTGGCGCGTCTGGATGGAACCAAGACTCTGAAGAAGTCCACCCAGCTGTCCTCCGCGGACGGGATAGCTCGTCGAGCCCGCGGTGAGGTTGCCGGTCGCCGCATCGTAGGTGCGCGGAATCGGGCGCGTGCCCGCACCGTCCACCAAAAAGTGCCCGGCCGAATACACGGAATAGGTGCCGTCTTGGAACTGGCTCACCCGCACGTCAATCAGCCCGGAGAGCTCTTGCACGGCCAAGTCGCGCTGGTCCATCAGGTCGTTGGGCGTACCCGACCCCGCCTGCGCGGACTTGATCTCCTTGTTGAGCGTGTTGATCTGCGCGGCAAGCTGATCAATCCGGTTGAAGACGCGGTCAATCTCGGTCGCGGTCTCGGTGTTGATGGTGCTCAGGTCGCCGTACGCGGTGCGAATACGATCCGAAAGCGCCTGACCGGTCTGACGAACTTGCACGCGGGCCGCCGGGTCATCCGGCCGGGAACCCAGGGCTCCCCACGAGTCAAAGAACGCACCCAGGGCACTGCTGATGCCGAGATCGCCTGGTTCATTGTAAACCCCTTCGATCCGCGTCATCTGCTGCGAAAGCGTGGTGGCCCGGTTGAGGTCCGACTCCACATTACGGCGGCTGCCGTCAAGGAACATGTCCCGTGCCCGGGAGATGGAACCAAGCGTGACGCCCCGTCCCACCGACATCATGCCGCGTTCGTAAAAGGTCTGAGGCGGAAGCGTGGCATAGTCCACCCGCTGGCGTGAATAGCCCGGGGTGTTGACGTTCGCCAGGTTGTGTCCCGCCGTCTCAATGCCGCGCTGGAAGCTCCGCAACGCGCTGCTTGAGATGAAGAGGCCACTAAAACTACCGCTCATACATTACTCCTAAAGGTGATTGTCGGCTGTTTATGCGGCTTGGTCCATAGCAAGGCTACGAGAGTTGGACTTTGCCGGTCCGTAGCCGGGCGTTTGGGCCTGGGCTTCGCGGACCAGGATGGCGGCGGTGCCGTTGATGAAGTCCAGCTCGCTGGCAATCAGCGCCTGGTTCTTGTCAATGACGGCTTGCAGATTGCGGCCGACCACGACCACGCGGTTGGCGAGGGCTTGGACTTGCTGCGCTTCGGCTTTTTCAAGCACATTGACGAGACTTCGAAGACTCGGCTCCACGCCCAGTTCTTCGGCCAGCCCGCGCGCCAATGCCGCCGCTTTGTCATCCAGTTCCTGCATCTTGTCCATTAAATCGTCCAAATCCGTTTGGATCTCTTCGATCTTTTCCACTTTGCGCAGGGTGAGTGCAACCGTCTGTCGGTGCAAGGCCGTCAGTAGGCGCTCAGACATGCTGAGCCACTCCCACCACGTTGCCTGAAGGTCTTGGGTCGTCTTAGCCATGGGTTTCTATTCCTTGAGTTTCTTGTCGGGGCACGGTTTGCGTGCGGAGATACGCGGACCCGGTGGCGGCAAATACCGACCGGGCGAGGCCAAAGCCCGGACCCGTTTGGGTCGCGTTCTTGGCAATCGAGTCGTCGAGAAAGTCGTAGGCCAGCGCGCCCATGCCCTGCGGGGCTTCGCCCATCGTGCTCTGCCGCATGGTTTGCAGCATCTGCTTGACGAACATCGCCTCGAACTGCTCCGCCGCATCCTGTAGCTTGCGCAGCCCTTGCAGTTGCTCGGGGCTCGGGTCCACTTGCGAGACTTGGCGCTTGAGGTCGCGCAGCCAGTCCGCCCGTACGGTGCGGTTGGCGGCGGAGGCCAGGGGGGCGGGCATCATCGGATGATCACCCGCGCCTTCAGGGCGCCTTGCTCGGCCAGGGCTTGCAGGATCGCGATGACATCGCGGGCCGTCAGCTTGAGCGTCTGGAGAATCTGGGCCAAATCTTCGACCGTGGCATTAGGCGCCACCACCGCGATCTGGGTCTTGTCTTCTTCCACGCTGGTGTTGGTGATGGGCACCACCACGGTGTCGCCCCGCCCCAGCGGATTGGGTTGGCTAATGAGATAGCCCGTATCAATTCGGACCTTGAGGCTGCCGTGGGCTATCACGGCCGGGCCGAGCTTGACGTCGCCCCCGATCACGATGGTGCCGGTGCGTTCGTTGATGACGACCGAAGTCGGCAGGTTGGCCCGCACCATCAGGCCTTCGATCTCCTTGGCCACGAAGGTCGGGGCCACGCCATCCGGGATCGTGAGCTTGAGCGTCACTCCGTCCATCGCTTCGGCATGGATGTCCGCAAACTCACCATTGATGGCCGTCGCGGCGCGCTCCACCGTGGTGAAGTCCGGCTCGTCGAGGTCAAAGTACATCACGTTCCCGTCAAAAACGATCTGCGTGTTCACGCTGCGCTCGATGTCGGCCCCGTTAGGGATCATCGCCACCGTACTATGGTTGCTGCGCACGGAGCTTCCCCCGTTACCGGCGTTGAAACCACCAATGCTCACCGGGCCGCTGGCCACGGCGTAGGTGATGTCCGGGTTCGTCGGACTGGTGAGGAACGTAGGCAGAAGCACCCCGCCCTGCAGGCTGCTAGCGTCGCCCAGACTGCTCACAGTGACGTCGAGCTTTCGGCCCGGCGCGGCAAACGCGGGCATCTCGGCGTTGATGGAGACCACGGCGATGTTCTTGGCGCGGTATGCCTGCTCATTCACCTGCGTGCCCCAGCGGGCCAACGCATTCGCCATCAGCGTGGTGGTGAAGGGCGTGGAACGCGAGTCCCCCGTGCCCTGCAAACCGACGATGAGACCGTAGCCGATCAGCTTGTTGCCACGAGCGCCCCGGAATCCACCAATATCGGCAAGCCGCACAGGAATTCCTTCACTCGTCGCTTCGGCAATGAGACGTCGGCGGCCTTCGCGCTGCTCTTGCAGCTGCTTGAGCTGTTCGGCCGAAAGCGTGGGCGGTTTCTCGTCTTGCGCCCAGCCCAGCAGGGGCAGCACGAGACAAAGGAGAGTCAGGATTGAGGAAAGTTTCATTAGAACAACCAGTCCATAATCTGAGTTAGAATGCCGCGTCGTTGGCGGTCGGCGATCAGGCCTTTGCCTTCCATGCGGATCTCGGCGTCGGCCAAGTTCGTGCTCAGCACGGTGTTGTCCGCGCGGATGTCGTCGCGGCGCACCAGGCCGCTCAAAACCAGGGTTTGGGTTTCGCGGTTGGTGACCAGAGAGCGGGTACCTTCCACCACCAGCTGACCGGTGGGCGTGACCTCGCGGACGATGACGCTCATGCGGGCTCGCATGCTGCTGTTCTGCTGCGTGGTGCCCGTGCCGCCCACGCTGGACGACGCGCTGGAGGTCAGCGGGCCGAACAGTCGGGAAATCAGACCGCCCAGGGCGGCGGTGCCGGCATCGTTGCTGTCGCTCTTGGTGGCCGAGGTATCGGCGGAGAACTTGGCGAGCGTGGACTCTTCAATAAGAATCGTCACGATGTCCCCCACGCGGCTGGCCTTGCGGTCCACAAACGGGTTGCGAGCATCGGGCGCCGTGAGGCTGCCGGGGTTCTCTTTGCCCCCATCTTGGGCGAGAGCCCCCAGGGGAAGCACGGCGAGCAGAAGGAGAAGGGTTCGTTTCATGAAGTCACCTCAACGGTGTCAGCGGAGATGGCGCGGCCCGAAAGCTCAGCACCGGAAGCAGTCTTGACCACCACCATGCCGGTGGCCGAATCCACACGGCGGACGGTACCGGTGGTTTCCACCCGCAGCGCGCCCCGAATGACCACGATGGTCACGGTTTGGCCGGTGCGCATGGTCACGGCGGGGGAGTTATCGCGGAGCGGCACGGTGACGGCCGCCACTCGCACGCCTTCGACATAAATGCCGAGCGCAACGGAGACCTTCGCGCCGTTGGCGTTCACCCGTTCGGAGCGGATTTCGGCGGCCCCGGGGGCAATGGCCAGCGGGTCAAGCTTGCCATCCAGTTCAAAATTCTCGTGACCCCGAGCGTTGCGGGCGGCCAGTCGGGCGGCATTCAGCAGCATGTCCGGCTCCACCATTTGGCCGGCGCGGGTCACGCTTACCCGTTCCGCGCCCATCCACTGCACTTGTGCTCCCGGCGAGGCCGTGCGCAAGCGAGCCAGCAAGAAGGCGCGATCGAAGGTGCGCTTGACGCCAAACGGCGGGGCGGTGCCGAGGTCAATGTCGGCCCAGTCGCCCGCCCCGTCCACCAGATCGCCGAGGGTAATGCGATCTCCGGTCACCAGGGCGTCGCTCTTCAGCGACCACTGGGGCACGGTGCCGGTAGCGCCGGCGGAGACGGTCGAGGACTGGACGGAGAGGGGATCGCCAGTCAGAATCCGACCCATCCCGTCCGTAGCGGGCGGGCTCATCGAGGGCCGGATCGAACTGGTGAAGAAACCACCTTGAACCTGGGTATCGCTCTCTTGTAGGCGCGCCAAAAGGATGCGCCCCGCCACTTGCCCTTGCACCCGCACCGTGCCATCTGCCGCGACCGTAAAGTCGCCGGAAGACAGGGAGAGACGCGGCAAGAAGCCCGGGCCATCGGCGTGCTTCAGCTCGCCATCGCGGACCACCAGCGGGGCTTCGCGGGCGTAGAGCACGCGGCCATCGCGGATGAACCGCAGGTAGCCATCGCCTTCCACGCGCACCCACACGGGGGCGGCTTGGGCAGGGGCCAGGATGGTCAAGAGAACGAGGTTCAGCATAAGAATTACCGCTTGAGGTTGTTGAGAATGCCAAGCATTTCGTCGGCGGTCGTGATCGCCTTCGAGTTGATTTCGTAAGCGCGCTGGGCCGTGATCATGCGGACCATTTCTTCCACGATCTGCACGTTCGAGCCTTCGAGGAAGCGCTGCGCCACAATGCCCGCGCCTTGGGTGCCCGGCGTCACATCGGTGGCTTCACCGCTGGCGCCGCCCGGTCGGTAGAGGTTCTGACCGATGCGGGTGAGGCCCGGCGGGTTGGTGAATGTCGTGAGCGTAAGGTTGCCCAAAGTCTGGGGTTGATCGTTGCCCGGGACGGTCGCCGTGATGGTGCCATCCAAAGCAATCGTCACGGAAGTGGATCCCGGCGGCACCGTGATGGCCGGCTCCAGCGGGTAGCCGTCCTTATTCACCAGCAGGCCGTTGGCGTCGGCGTTGAACGCGCCGTCGCGGGTGTAAGCAAACGTGCCATCCGGCAAGGCGACCTTAAAGAATCCCTCGCCGTTGATCGCCATATCGGTGGCGTTGCCCGTGTTGAGCATGCCCCCTTGGTCAAAGCTGGTGGCGCTGGCGGCAAACCGCACCCCGAGACCCACCTGCGTGGCCTGCGGCGTTTGGAATGTGCCCCCGAGCGTGCTGCCGCTCGCCCGATAGGTTTGATAAATCAGGTCTTGGAATTCGGCGCGTTGGCCTTTGAATCCGGTGGTGTTCACGTTCGCCAGGTTGTTGGCCAGCACGTCCAAATTGGTCTGCTGGGCAATCATCCCGGTTCCGGCGGTATTCAGGGCTCTCATCATAAGGGTCGTTGTCTCTCTTGGTGGTTTGGTTTTTGGGTCCGACCCCGCTTCTCTCACCTGGTCAAGGCTCAAGAGTTCGTCCGGGGCTCATCCCCCGGGCCCGAACGTTAGCGGGAGTTCAAAATCTGTAGAAGTCGTCCGGTCATGTCTTCCTGGCCGGTCACGGATCGTTGCGCCATTTCAAACACGCGCTGGGTGCGGATCATCGCGATCATCTCTTCCACCGCTTGCACGTTGCTGCCTTCCACGGCGCCACTCGCGAGGCGAGGGGTGGTCACGGGCGCGGCATCGGCGGATTGATAGTTGTTGTCGCCCACTTTGCTAAAGCTGCCTCGGAACACGCCGAGTTGGGCGATGGCTTGGCCTTCGGACTGCACTTCACCGGCTTCGGTGATCAGCACTTCGCCGGTCAGCGGGCCAATGGGGCGCAGGCGGTTGTCCAACACGGGTTGCCCGGTTTGGGTCACCAAGCGGCCGGTGCTATCTAGCGTAAAGGACCCGGCGCGGGTGTAGCGCACGCCTTGGTCGGTCTGCACCGCAAACATGCCTTCCTCCTGAATGGCGACATCCAGCGGGTTGCCGGTCACCTGCAGGGTGCCCTGCTCCATGTCCGTGTATTTCACGTTCATGGCTTGCACCGCGCCCATTTCGCCCAGGCTGCGCCCATTGCCACCGAAGTCGGCCATGGTGCGCATCAAGGCCTCATTGAAGGCGATTCCATCCCGCTTAAAGCCGGTGGTTGACGCGTTCGCTAGGTTCTGGGCGATGACGTCGAGCTGTGCTTGCGCATTCAGCATCGCCGCACCGGCAGAATAAACACCTCTTTGCATCCCACATCGTCTTTCGGTAGATCTACGGGGGACCTAGAGGGGGCAAACTTGACAATCGACTTCAGGTTTTCGGGACTCTGCCTCGAAACCCCCGTTGGATCCGTAAGAAAATTGCACATGAAGCTCCGCGCCGACCAATCCTCCCTGCTCGGGGCTTCCGCTTTGGCCCTGGCGCTGCAGTGGGTGCCCATGCTGCGGCCGCTTAGTCTGCCGTTCATCTATCTCAACACCCACATCCACGAGCTGATGCACGCCGTGGCCACGGTGCTGACCGGTGGGGTAGCGGCAAGAATCGAGGTCTACGCCGACGGCAGCGGGGTGATGTATAGCGCCGGGGGGTTCATGCCCATCATCGCCAGCGCGGGCTATATGGGCTCGATGCTGGTGGGGACCGGCCTGCTGATGGCCAGCCGCACGCCCGAATCTGCCCGCAAGGCGATTGGGGCTTTGGTGGCAATCCTGGCCGTGGGAAGCCTGCTGTGGCTGCGGGGTGACTTGGTCGGGTTGCTCACGGCGCTGGCCTGGCTGGCGGGGCTGACCGTGATTCTCAAGCGAGCTGACGCCGGAGCCGTGCGCTGGACGGGGCAGTTTGTGGGGTTGCTCTTGGTGCTGGCGAGTTGGGATGCTTTCCGGACCCTGTGGGCCGTGAGCCAAACCGGCAGCCACAGCGACGCCATGAACATGCAGATGAGCACGGGGATCCCGGCCATTTTTTGGGCGGGGTTCTGGGCGCTGCTCTCGGTGGCAGCAACAGTTTGGGGGCTCGTCCAAGCCTGGACGAACCCCCAAATGAAGCGGAAATCCTAGCTTTAGGATTTCTTGGCGCGGCGGCGGCGAGCGAGAGCCGCGAGGCCCGCACCCAGCACCAGCATCGTGCCCGGTTCCGGCACCGCGTCCGTCACCATGGCGTTGTCGTACCACATGTCGTGGGTGCTGCTCAGCGAGTCGCCCACGCGGAAGACGTTCGGGGCACCGGCGGCGCCACGGGCAAATTGACCCGCCTGGACGTCGTTGATGAAGAACGTGGCGTTGGTATCGTCCACGTGGATCGCCAGTTTCACCCATTGGTCGGTCACGACGTCGGGGCCACCCGTCAGGGGAACCCAGTTCACACCCGCAAAGGCAACCCGAGCGAACCACTTGTTACTGGCGGTCCCGTTGAAGGTGCCAATCGCCCAAATGTTCTGGAGCGTGCCCGTGCTTTGGGTGCCGGAGTACGACATCAGGGACATGTAGCGGCGACCCTGCGGCGGGTACGTATCCACGTAAACCCACGTTTCAGCCACCGTCAGACCGGTGGTAGACGGCGTGAAGTCGTGGCGAGCTTGACCAGAAGCCGTCGTCACCTTGGCCGCAAACGAGTCGATGGAGTAGTTCGAAACCCCGTCACCGGCCACCACGGCCGCGCTACCAAAGCCCGTCGGCGAATACCAGCCGCTGCTGAATTGACCGGATTCAAAATCGTCGCTGAAGAGCACGGCGGCCTGCGAGACCCCAACGGCAGCCAGCGCCATCGCTGCAAATAAACCTCTCATAGTTTCACCTCGCGCACATCGGCGCAATTAGGTTTAGCCTACCAGCCTGAGCCTAGACAGGCTCGCATTTGACCCCGTACTTCTACGGGGTTTGATCCTAAAGTACGGTGCGGCGATACGAATCGCTGGGCAAACGCTCCCGGATGCTATGCACGGTCGCCACGTCGGCGGGGTCAATGTCCAGCAGCCGCAGCCAGTCGTCCACGCCGTCGTTCTTGGGGAAGATTTCGCCTTCGCGGTACTCATCCCGCAGGGCATCGTCCAGGTCTTGCTTGGTGATACCGGCCTTCGTCGCCCCGTCGGCCACGGCCCGGCGAATGGCCGCATCCTTGGCCCGGTCCACCACCGATTTCAGCAGCGCCCCGCTCACAAAGTCCTTCCAGTGCAGGGTGTCCGTGCGGCCATCGCGGCGGTAAACGCGCAAAAACTCCGTCGCGGTTTCAGTCCGCCACAAGCGGCAAATCGTCCATTCCAGCAGGGCTTCGCGGGCGCAGGCCTCGCCGTCGTGGGCCTCAATTTCGGCCGGGTCCAGCGGCAAGCGATCGTGCAGATACAGCGCTAGGATGTCCCGCGCGCCCTCCCGGGTCGGCCGCTCGATCTTCACCTTGCGATTGATCCGCTCGGGCCGCAGGATAGCCGGGTCAATGTAGTCCGGCCGGTTGCTGGTCAGCACGATGACCACGTTCTCTAGGCTCACCAGGCCGTCCATTTCGGCGCAGAACTGCGGCACCACGGTATTGGCGATGTTGAGATAACGCCCACTGCTGCGGGTGCGGAGCAGGCTCTCGGCTTCGTCAATGAAGACCACGACCAGGTGGCCCTCGGCGGCACGCTCGCGGGCGGTGGCAAAGATCTCGCGCACCATGCGCTCGGTCTCGCCCAGCCACATGTTCAAAATCTTCGGCCCGCTGATGTTGAGGAACACCTCCTGCACCGGCCGGCCCAAGCGTTCGCTGTACTCACGGGCGAGGTTGTAGGCAATGGCCCGGCCAATCAGGGTTTTGCCGCAGCCCGGAGGCCCGTAGAGCAAGATGCCCTTCACGGGCTTCTTATCAAACTGGGCGTAGAGCTCGGGGTGGAGGAGCGGAAACTCCAGCGTCTCCCGAATCAGGTCCACCGCCACTTCTTGCCCGCCAATGGCTTCCCACGGGGTGCGGGGCACTTCTTCGAGGAAGTAATCGCGCGTGCCGGCCCGGGGCAGGTGCTCCACTGCAATCCTTCCGCTGGCATCCAGGCGCACTTCATCGCCCTTGTTGATGCGGTACTCGCCCAGTTGCGGGCCAATGAGCACAAATTTGCCGCCTTCGCCCTGGGTGTCGGCGCCCACCCGCAGGGTGTCCTCGCGCACTTCGGCCACGCGCACCGCCGCCCCCGTGGGCAGGGTCGGCACCACCGCCACGATGGCGTAGGCTTCGTTCAGGCGTACCCGCGCCCCCGGGATGAGGCTTTCCGGGGCCACTTCCGGGTTCACCGTCACCACAAACTCGGTGTCGCCCTGCACCACCATCGCCAGGCCGTCGTCCATCGCTCGCACGTAAGTGCCGATGCGGTTGGCGGGCTGGGTTAGCGTCTGCACCACCTCTTCGTACTTCTGCAGGGCTTCGCTCTGGTCGGCCAGCGCCTGGTCTTGCGCCTCGATCTCGGTGACGAGCTCGCCCAGGTAGGCCTGCAGGCGCGGGTCGGCGTCCGGAACCATGTCCCGGATGCGCTGCGCCAGCCGGTAGAGTCGGCTTTCCGCGTCGGGGGTGGGGGTCATATCGCGTTCTACGTTGCGGGGGAGGGGAAAGGTTTACATTCCCGCTTGGGCGAGTTTTTCGGCCTGTTCGGCCTGCACCAGCGCATCAATCATCTTCTGGATGTCGCCATCCATAAAGAGCGGCAGGCTGTGGGTGGTGAACCCGATGCGGTGGTCGGTGATGCGGTCCTGCGGGAAGTTATAGGTGCGGATTTTCTCGCTGCGGTCGCCACTCCCAATCTGCCCTTTGCGGAGTTCTCCCCGCTCCTTGGCCAGCCGCTCCTGTTCGGCTTCGTAGAGCTTGCTGCGCAGCACCGCCATCGCCTTCAGCTTGTTTTGCTGTTGGCTGCGCTCGTCTTGGCACGTCACCACGATGCCGCTGGGGCGGTGGACGATCCGGATGGCCGTTTCGTTCTTTTGCATGTGCTGGCCGCCAGCGCTGGAGGACCGGAATGTGCTGACTTCCAGGTCCTTTTCGTTGATTTCAAGGTCGCGCTCTTCGGCCTCTGGCAATACGGCCACGGTGGCGGTGCTGGTGTGGATGCGGCCTTGGCTTTCGGTGGCGGGCACGCGTTGCACTCGGTGGACCCCGCTCTCGTGCTTCAGCTGGCTATACGCCCCGCGCCCATCAATGCTGAAAACGACCCGGCTCACCCCGCCGATACCGGATTCTTCGTGCTCGATGATCTCGGTTTTCCAGCGGCGGCGCTCGGCGTACCGCACGTACATCCGGAACAGTTCGTTGGCAAAGAGACCGGCTTCATCACCCCCGGCCGCGCTCCGCACCTCCACGATGACGTTCTTCTCGTCGTTGGGGTCGCGGGGGAGCAGGAGCACCTTGAGTTCTTGTTCTCCCGACTCAATCTTCTCGCGCAGGGGCTCGATTTCGGCTTCCGCCATCTCCCGCATTTCCGGGTCGCTCAGCAGCTCTTGGGCCTCGGCGAGTTCCTGACGGTGCCGCATGTAGGTGCGCACCACCGTCACCACGTCTTCCAGCTCGGCGCGGGCCTTCCCCAGCCTTTCAAGCTCCTTGGGTTGCTGCGCCACCTCGGGAGATTGAAGTTGGCCCTCAATCTCCTCGAAGCGGTCCAGGATTTCTTGCAGTCGCTCGATCATGCCGGGTTCCGTGCGTCAGGCGCCGAGTTGAGCCTGCAACAAGCCTTCGGCCGCTGCCATCGCGGCGTCCAGTTGGGTGGCATCGCGGCCGCCCGCCGTGGCGAAGTCCGCTCGGCCGCCGCCGCCGCCGCCAGTGAGCTTGGCCAGCTCCCGCACCAAGTTGCCCGCGTGGGCGCCCTGGGCCTGAGCTTCGGCACCAATCTTGGCGACGAACTGCACCTTGCCCTCAATGGCGATGCCCACTACCACCACAGCCAGCGGGGAATTGTCCACCAGCCGGTCGGCAGCGCGCTTGGCGTCTTCGGCTTCTCCGGATTTCATCACCAGGCGCTTCAGGGTCACGCCCGCCACCGGGGTTTCGGTGGCTTCGGCCTGGCCCGCGCCGGTGGCCGCCATCTGCTCGCGCTTGCGCCGCTCTTCGCGCAGGGTGTCTAGCGTGCGGTCAATCGCCGTCAGGAGTTCGGCCGGGCTGGTCTTCAGCCGGTGGGCCGCCGCTTGCAGACTATCCGTGTCGGCTTGCGCCACTTGCAGGGCCGCGCGTCCGCACACGGCGGTGATGCGCCGGATGCCGCTGGCCGCCGAGCCCTCGTGCCGAATCCGGAACTGGCCAATCGCGCCCGTATTGGGCACGTGAATACCACCGCATAGCTCGCGGCTGAAGCTGGCAATCTCCGGCTTCATGCCTCCGATTTGCACCACGCGCACCCGGTCGGCGTATTTCTCGCCGAAGAGGGCCATCGCTCCCATCGCGCGGGCTTCATCGAGCGGCACATCCTCATAGATCACCACCGGCTGGGCGCTGAGCACGTGCTCGTTCACGCGGTCTTCCACCGCGCGCAAGTCTTCCGGCGTTAGGGCCTGGCCGTGGGTGAAGTCGAACCGTAGCTGGTCCGGGGCCACCAAGGAACCCGCCTGGGTGACGTGCGCCCCCAGCCGTTCGCGCAAGGCCGCGTGCAGCAGGTGCGTGGCGGTGTGGTGGCGCGTGATGTCGGCGCGACGGGCTTCGTCCACCGCCAGAGTGGCGGTTTGTCCCACCACATCGCTCGGCACCTGGCCCTGGACGCGGTGCGCCCATACGCCGTCGGCCTTTTGCACATCCGTGACCGGCCAACTTTGCCCCGCAATCGTGAGCGTGCCCCAGTCGGCTTGTTGCCCGCCCGATTCCGCATAGAAAGGCGTAGAGTCCAGAGCGAGCCAGGCGCCGCCCTCCGCGGGCCGCGTGGCGAGGATGACACCCGTGCCGGACGTCGCCGCGTAGCCCGTGAACTCCGTCGGCGTCACCGGGTGCGACCACGTCGCCCCGTCCACCCCGGCGTACACGTCATCCATTTCACTCGCCCCTCGGCTTCGCGCCTGAGCGGCTTGCATGGCCACCTCGTAGCCGTCTTCGTCCACCGTCACGCCCTGTTCCTGGGCAAGTTCGCGGGTGATCTCCAGCGGGAAACCATATGTGTCAAAGAGCCGGAACGCAATGTCCCCCGGTAGCGTGCCCTGCACGCGCTCTAACTCGCGGGCCAGCAGTTCACTGCCTTGGGCCAGCGTCCGCCGGAATTGTTCTTCCTCTTGGCGCAGGACTTGCCGAATCGTGGCGCGATGCTCGTTGAGTTCGGTGTAGTGGTCACCAAGCGCATTAATCACCCCTTCAGCTGCTTCGTATAAAAATGGCTGATTAAAGACAAGTCTGCGCTTTCCTTGCAGCACCGCCCGGCGAATCAGGCGGCGGAGGACATAGCCTCGGCCCGTGTTGCCCGGCAGGATGCCGTCCGCAATGCAGAAGGTGGCGGCGCGCAGGTGGTCGGCCACGATACGCAGAGCGCGGTCTTCTTCGCCACCATACTTTGGCCCACCAATTTCGTGAATCCGCTGGAAGATCGCCGTGAACCCGTCCGTGTCGTACACACTGCGGTGCCCGCCCAGCACAGCGGCGGTGCGTTCCAGGCCCATGCCGGTGTCCACACTGGCGAAGGGGAGCGGCGGCATGCCCGTTTTGCGGTAGCCCTTGTCCTGCGGCTCGCCTTGCCATTCGTACTGGATGAACACGTCGTTCCAGATCTCCAGCCACATCCCGGCGGCTTCGTCGCGTAGGTAGTCCTCAACCGTGTACGGCCCCGACGGGGGCGGCACATCGTTGGACACCCAGTAGAACATCTCCGAGTTTGGCCCGCACGGACCCGGGGGGCCCTTGCTGAAGGCACCCGCCGGCCAGTAGTTGGTCTCTTCGCCCAGGCGGAACACCCGCTCCTTGGCGTCAATCCCCACCCCTTGCAGGTGCTTGGCCCAGGCGGCCTCGGCCACATCGTCCTCGGTAAAGACGGTGAAGGCGAGGCGGCGCGGGTCCAGGTTCAGCCACTCCGCCCCGGTGAGAAACTCCCAGCTGAAGGCAATGGCTTCTTCCTTGAAGTAATCCCCGAAGGAAAAGTTGCCCAGCATCTCGAAAAAGGTGAGGTGGCTGGAGTCGCCGACTTCTTCAATGTCCCCGGTGCGGAGGCACTTTTGGGCGTTCGTCAGGCGGCGGCAGGGAGGCTCGGCCACGCCCCGGAAGTACGGCTTGAACTGCACCATCCCCGCGCCGTTGAACAGCAGGGATTCGTCGAGTCGTCCGGTGACGTCGTACGGAATCAGGCGCCCCGAAGGGTATGCCTGGTGGCCCTTGGACTGAAAGAAGGCCAAGTATTTCGCGCGGAGGTCTCGGACGTTCATACCGAAGCTGACAGGATACCGGTGCGGCCTGCGGGTTCGGGGTCGGAGGGGCTTGGCTTCGCCTTGGGGGCGCAGGGGCTTGGGCAAGAACTGGTAATTTTGAGGCTGTGAACACCTACGCGATTTGGGTGAACCTCGCCCCCGGCGCCAAGGACCTGGAACTGGTCGCGGCCGTGAACGCCTACCTTGGGGCCTTGCAGAAGGAGGGCACCCTGGAATCGTGGAGCATTCAGCGGCGGCAGTTTGGCTTCGGCCCCGCGGAGCTAGGTGAGTTTATGATCCAGATTCGCACTAAGAACCTCACGCAATTGGAGGCCGCTTTCACGCATGCGGCCCGGCGCAGCGGGGAGCTTGAGCGATTGCACGTCGAGGTCTACTCGCGGGTGCAAGACTTCCGGAGCGGACTTTATCGCGACTTCCCCGACGCGGTGCGCGTCTCGTAAGGGCGGTTTATGGCAACGATCCGGTGTGATGTACTGATTCTCGGCGGCGGGACCGGGGGCTGCGCGGCGGCGCAAGCGCTGGCCGTGAGCGGGCTCCGGGTGGTGATGACCGAGCCCACGGACTGGATCGGCGGGCAGTTCACCAGCCAGATGGTGCCGAGCGACGAGCACCCCTGGATCGAGCGATTTGGCAGCAGTGAGCGGTTCCGTGCCTTCCGCCGCGCCATGCGCGATCACTACCGCATGCACGAGAACCTCACCCTCCCGGCCCGCCGCAAGCTCTACCTCAATCCCGGCAACGGGTGGGTGAGCCGCATTTGCGTGGACCCCCGCGTGGCGCACCGGGTGCTCGAAGAATCGCTGGGCGCGACCCGCGCCACCGGACGCCTGCAAGTGCTGCTGAACACCGAACCGATTGCCGCCCAAGTGGACGGAGACCGGGTGGTGGGGGTCACCGTGCGCGACCACCAAACGGGAGAGGAAACGGAGGTCTTGCCGACCTATATTCTGGAAGCCACGGAAGTGGGTGACCTCTACCCCCTGGCGGGCATTGAATACAAGATTGGAGCCGAAAGCCGGTCCGAAACCAATGAGCCTCATGCCTTGGAAGGAGCGGCGGATCCGGGCCGGATTCAGTCGTTCACGTGGGTGTTTGCCATGAGTTTTGGGGGCGACCCCCACGCCATCGCCGAACCCCCGGCCGACTATGAGAAATGGCGACATTTTGCGCCTCCAGAGTGGCCCTATCCGCAGATTGGTTGGAACTACTACGACCGTCGACACAGAACCACGCGCCCCTTTGGCATTGAAGGAGAATGGTCGAAAAACCTCTTCACTTACCGCCAGTGCGCGGACCCCGAACACTTCACGGACGGGCGCTCCGCCGCCACGTTGGTCAACTGGCCGCAGAACGACTTCCAAGCCGGGGCCATCGTCGAGGGCAACGAAGCGGAGCGTCAGGCCCGGATGCACGACGCCCGGCAGCTCTCGCTCAGTCTCTTCCATTGGCTGCGCACCGAAGCCCCGCGCCCCGATGGCGGCGTGGGCTACCCCGACCTGCGGCTGGCCCCCGAAATCAGTGGCACCCCCGATGGCCTGGCCAAGGCCCCGTATCACCGTGAAGGGCGGCGGCTGAGGGCGAGGTTCACTATGCGCGAGCAGGATGTCTCGGAGGCCTGCAACCCCGGCCGCGACCGCGCCGTGGAGTATCCCGATGCCGTGGCCGTGGGCTGCTATGCCATTGACCTGCACCCCGCTGCCAACGGCGAGATGGGCCTGGAAGCCCGCGCTTTGCCGTTCCAAATCCCCCTCGGGGCCTTGCTGCCCGAGCGGATCACTAACGTGATTGCCGCGGGCAAGGGCATCGGCGTGACGCACATCACCAACGGTTGCACCCGCCTGCACCCGGTGGAATGGGTGATTGGCGAAGCGGCTGGCCTCCTCGTAGGCTATTGCCTGAAGGAAGACAAGACCCCGCACCAACTTTACGAATCCGCTGAAGAAACCAAAGCTTTTCAGCAATTCCTCGAGAGTGAAGGCGTGGAAACCCAGTGGCCAACTTTACGCGCCATGTGGTAGCACAGAGCTTGGCGTGGTGGACCCATGACGAAGTGCCCTAACTGCGAAAAGACCATCCCCCACCACGTGGACCAGTGCATGTTTTGCGGTTGTGTGGTGCGCGCCACCCAGGGCTACGTGGAGAAGCGCACGAACGTGTGCCCAGGGTGCGAAATGATCCTGAAGGACACCACCGAAATCTGCCCCAGTTGCGGCACCAACGTGATGCACCTGGCCCGCAGCACCAAAGAGGTAATGGGGTTCAGCTATTCGGGCAAGGCTCCCCCGTTCGCGTGGCCGCTGTATTACGTGATTAGCGGTTACTGGATTCTGGCGGGGATCGCTTCCATTGCCTTGCCGGCCTTGATGGGCGCGGGCGTCGGCGGTTCGTGTTGGGGCATCGTGCAGGCGCTACTGGGGGTGGGGCTGCTTCTCAAAGTCAATCGGGTGCGGCGGATCGTCAACACCATCTGCTTCATCGGGCTTGCTTTTGGCCTGCTTATGATCGGATTCAGCCTGTTTGCCCTGATTGTGGACGGCCAGTTTGGGTTCGCCGTGTTTGCCAATGGCCTGATGACAGTGGTTACCAACGGGCTGATGATTTGGGTGATTGGCCTGACGCAAGATGCCTTTGACGACTTCGACTAGCACCGATTCCTGCTATCCTCAACCTCTGTGAACGCGAGGTTGACGCCCCGTTTGGATCCCGTTACCGAGCCGCTCTACCGGCTGGCGGTGGCGGCGAGCGTCATTTCGCCCAGTAACACCTTGCGTTTGGCGGCCGCCCGTCTGGCCGAAGAAGGCCTCGGGGCCATCCCCGTCATCCAGGACCACCACTACGTTGGCCTCATTACCGAGCGAGATTTAGCGCGGGCACTCGCCTCCGGTGCCACCCCCGATGACATCATCGAACCCTGGGTGCGCACCCAAGACCCCACGCTCTCACCGGCCGAAACCGGTGCCGCCGCCCTGCGCACGATGGTGGAACACGAGCTGAGCGCCGTAGCCGTGGTGGGGCCGGATCGCCAATTCGTCGGCCTTGTCACGCCGCGCCTGCTGGTCACACCCCTCGAGTTCGAAAACCGACCCCGGCAAGTGGGAGGCATGGCCACTCCGTTTGGGGTGTATCTCACCACCGGCGCGGCCAGTGGCGGGGTGCCGATGTGGGCGCTGATCGCCAGCGGGGCCTACCTGTTTGGGCTGTTCTTTGTGGGGGCGCACGTGGCGCTGTTTGCCTTCTTGGCCCTGCCGACGAAGGCGCAAATCCCCTGGATTTACGACCTGATGTCGTTCGTTTTCTTTCTCTTGGCTCTGCGGCTTTCGCCGCTGGCCAAGATCCACGCTGCCGAGCACATGACGGTGCACGCCATTGAGCAAAACGATGCCATCACGCCCGAAGTGGTGGCCCGCATGCCGCGCGTTCACCCCCGCTGCGGCACCAATCTCGCCATTGGGGCTTCACTGTTCTTGGGAGTTTTGAACTCACCGTGGCCCGCCGAGCAGGAGTTGCGCCTGCTCATTGCGGTGTTGGTGACAGTCACGCTCTTCCGTCCCCTGGGGTCGTTTGTGCAAATGTGGGGCACCACCGCCCCGGCCAAGGCCAAGCACATCGCGCTGGGCGTCGCCGCCGGCCGCGACCTCCTGCAGAAGTACGAGAATCAGTACATCCCACCCGCCTCGGTGCCGCGCAAACTGCTTCATTCCGGCATCTTGCAAATCATGGTCGGAGCGACCTTGGCGCAACTGGTGGCCCTGGCCGCGTATGAAGTCCTTCGGGTGCCCGCCACCCAGCGGGTAATCTCCGCTTTTCTCCTTCCTTTTGGACCATGAATCAAACTATCTACAACGTTCTCCTCGGCATCACCGGGCTGGTGGCGGTGCTCTTTATCCTGCTGGTATTCGTCACCGGTAAGGGCGACGCCATGTCCAGCGGGGGTGGAGGCGTGCGGACCACATTTAAGGGGAAAGCGAGCTTTGAAGACCAAATCTCCCGCTGGATCATGGGGTTGGGTCTCTCCTTTGTTGGCTTGACGATTCTGCTTGACGTCCTCGCCCAGCGCCTCAAGTAACGGCTCGTTACGGATCCTTCATACAAACGACCTGCACGGCCGTTTGACCGAAGCGCGTGCCCATGCCTTGCGCCCCTTGCGCGAGGCGGCCGACCTCTACTTTGATACCGGCGATCTCATCACCGCCGGCAACCTGGCCGTGCCTCTGCAGCGGGATGAAGCCTGGGCTCACTTGGCGGATTTGAGCTGTTCAGCCAGCGTGATTGGCAACCGCGAGACGCACGTTTTGCGGGCCGTTTTCAGCAAAAAACTTGAGGGCCACCAGCACCCGGTGCTGTGCGGCAACCTGGTGGACAAGGATGGGGGCGTCTTCTTGCCCCGCACCCTGGTATTGGAGACGGAGGCGGGCCGCGTGGGCGTGGTGGCGGTGAGCGTGGCGATGGTGACCCGGCGCATGAAGACGGCCCCGCTGAGCCACTTTCTGTGGGATCCGCCTTTGGAAACGGCCTTGCGCCTGGCCGAAGAGCTACGCCCTCAGGTGGATCACCTCTTTGCCCTCACCCACATCGGGTTGCGCCAGGATCGCGAACTCGCGGCCACGGGAGTGGTTGACGTGATCTTTGGCGGGCACTCGCACGACGTCTTGATGACGCCGGAGCAGGTGGGGCGCACGTGGATCGCCCAGGGCGGCTCGCACGCCCGTTTTGTCGGTGTTTACGAGTGGGACGGGGAGACGCTGGCGGGAGGACTGCAACCGTGGCCTTAACTCCCCTCGTGCAGGCCACGGGACTCGGCAAGGAGCTGGGAGGGCGTTGGCTCTTCCGGGGCGTGACGTTTGAACTCCGCGCGGGGGACGTGCTGCTGCTCATCGGGCCTAACGGGAGCGGCAAATCCACCTTGCTGAAGGTAGTGAGCGGCCTGGTGGCGCCCACGCTCGGGAGCGTGACCCGCCCCGACCTCAACCGGGTGGGGTTCACCGCGCTCGATCAATCCCTCTACAGCGCCCTCACGCCCACGGAGCATCTGGAGCTCGCTGCCCAACTGCGAGGCGTGGAGCCCGAAGCCGACATGTGGCTGCGGCGGATGCAATTGCATCCCCAAGCCCGTCAAGCCACGGGCACCCTGAGCACCGGCCAGCGGGCGCGCCTGAAGCTGGCCCTAGCCCTGCAGGCCCGCCCCGCCCTGCTACTGATGGACGAGCCCAGCGCCGCCCTGGATGATGCGGGCCGCGCCCTGTGGCAAGAAGCCCTGCAAGAGCACCGCCAGGCGGGGGCCACCATCATCGCGACCAACGACAAGGAGGACCACCGGTTTGGCACCTGCGCCATCACGCTCGGCGAACCGAAGTGAGCTCCGCGCCCTGTGGCGCAAGGAGTGGCAGAGCGAGTTGCGCTCACGCAATGGGCTTCTGGCCGCCACGCTCTTTGGCTTTTTGGCCGTGGTGGCTCTCACCTTGCCCGCCTCCACCGAGCGGCTCACCCCGGCCGTGGCCAGCGCGCAACTAGCAGTGGTGGTGCTGTTCTCAGTGATGATTGCGGTGCCGCGCCTGTTCCTGACCGAAGACGAACAGGGCACCCTGGACACCCTGCGCCTGTGGGCCGACCCGGGGGCGATCTTCTTGGCCAAGGCCCTGATGGGGATGGTGCTGTGCATTGGCCAGGCCCTGCTGATGGGCGGGGCGTTCTTTATCCTGACCAACGCCACGGTCACCCAGCCCCTTATTGCGCTGGCCGGCCTGGTGGCCTACGGCGCGGCCCTAGCGGCCACGGTAGGGATGGCCTCGGCGCTGGTGCCGGGCGCGCAGAACCGATGGCTCATCGCCCTGGTCATCTCCTTGCCTTTGTGCTTGCCCGTGGTGGTGTTCGGCACGGGGGTAATGGCGGCGGCCCTGGGCTCGCAAAAGGAGACCTCCGGCTGGCTCACCGTAGGCGTGCTCTTGGTCACTGCCGTGGCCACCCTGGTGCTGGGGGCGGTTTCCACCCGGGCGATTTGGCGGCTCCGCTAACCCACTACGCCAAGTGTGCGGCGGGGTGAACCTCGTTGGCGGGGTCCCATTGGCCACTGGCCAGGCCATCCAGATTGCGGATCGTCGTCTCCGCAATGGCGGTTACGGCCTGCCGAGTGAAGAACCCCTGGTGCCCCGTGATGAGCACCTGCGGGAAGGACATCAGCCGCACCAATTGGTCGTCCGTGAGGACCTTGTCACTAAGGTCACGGAAGAAAACACCCTCTTCTTCTTCGTAAACGTCCAGCCCCACCCCGCCGAGCCGCCCGGTTTTGAGACACTTGATGAGGGCGCGGTGGTCAATCACTGCGCCCCGGCTCGTGTTGATGAGGAAGCTTCCGGCCGGCATCAAGTCCAGTTCAGCTTGGCCCACAAAGTGGTGGGTGCTGGGCAGGAGCGGGCAGTGCAAGCTGACCACAAAACTCTCCCGGAACAGCGTCTCCTTATCCACAAAGGTGATGGGGAGAGCGCGGGCTTCGTCCGACGGCGCCGGGTCGTACCCAAGCACCCGGCAACCGAACCCCAACATGATGCGCGCGAAGGCGAGTCCGATGTGGCCGAGCCCAACAACGCCCACGGTTTGGCCGTGCAGATCTTGCCCCATGAGGCCCTCGATGGCGAAATTGAACTCGCGGACGCGATTGTAAGCCCGGTGCACCCGGCGGTTGAGAGTGAGGAGATGCGCGACCGCGTGCTCGGCCACGCTATAGGGAGAGTAGGCGGGCACCCGCAGCACCGGCAAGCCCAGGCGAGCCGCCGCTTCCAGGTCTACATGATTGAACCCGGCGCTACGAAGCACCAAGCCCCGGATGCGTTGCGCTTTTAGGGTTTCGAGCACGGGTGCTGACCCGGAATCCCCCACTACGAGGCAGGCCGCTTCGTGCCCGGCAGAAAGTCCCGCCGTGCGCTCGCTCAGGTTCTCCTGGATGAAAGTAAGTTCGTGGCGTGCGCTTGTATTGGCCTCGCGCAAGGAGGACTCATCGAAGGAACGTGTCCCGAAAACCACACACCGCATGAAAATAGTATCTCACGATTTCCGTGCCGTGTGGAACATCTACTTTACTAAAGGGGGGGATGGAGATGAGGGAGGATGTTATCGAATGAGATCGAGTGGGATTCGCCCACATGGAAGAGGCTCGTGGCCGAAGCGAAGCGAAGTCACGAATCGGTGGAGGAGACCATCCGGCGGGTGGTGAGTGCGCACTTTGCGCACCGCTATGTGGCCACGCTGGTGGAGTTTCCGGGCCTCGGCGAGAGGTTAGGGGTGGTGAACGCTCCCAGCCCCAAAGCCGAGACCAAGGCCACCGAATAACAGAACGCGCCCCGGGCAGCCAATGCTGCTCCGGGGCGCTTGAACAAGACGAGAAGGAGTTCCTTAGCGCTTAACGAACTGGAAGCCGCGGCGAGCCTTCTTGCGGCCGTACTTCTTGCGTTCCTTAATGCGGGCATCTCGGGTGAGATAGCCTTCGCGCTTCAGCGGCGGGCGGAGTTCCGTATCGTATTCGATGAGCGCACGCGCCACACCGAGCTTGACGGCCCCGGCTTGACCACTGAGACCGCCACCCTTGACCTTGGCGACCACGTTGAAGCGGCCTTCCATGTCGAGAGCGGTCAGCGGGCTGCGGGCCAGGATTTCGAGCACCGGACGACCGAAGTATTCCTTGTAGTCGCGGCCGTTGACCGTGATCAGGCCTTCACCCGGCGTGATCCAGACGCGGGCGATGGCGCACTTGCGTCGGCCCGTGCCGTAGTTTCGATCCGAAGTTTTCGTAGCCATGTCTTACTTGGTCACCTTGAGCGGGGTCGGGTTTTGGGCTTCGTGCGGGTGCTCGGAGCCAGCGTAAACTTTGAGCTTCTTGATGGTGGCGCGGCCCAGGCGGTGCTTGGGCAGCATCCCCCACACGACCTTTTCGATCATGCGAGCCGGGGTGCGCTCCATCATGTCGCCACGGCTGATGTTGCGGATCCCGCCCGGATACATCGTGTGCCAGTAGATCAGTTCTTCTTCCTTGCGACCGGTCCACACCGCCTTGTCGGCGTTGATCACGATCACAAAGTCACCACAGTCCATGTGGTAGGTAAAGGTGGGTTTGTGCTTCCCGCGGATCACCTGGGCGACCTGCGCGGCAAGACGCCCGACCGGAACGCCCGTAGCATCCACAATGTGCCACTTGCGCTCGATCGTGCTGGGCTTGGCCACATACGTTCGATTCATTCGTCTTGTCCTTGTTCTTTTTGTCGGTGGGCTTCACTTCCTGGCCCCACTTGGGGTCGGGGGTGTCGCCCGTATTCAACTCGTATTAGTGTGAGACCTGCCGCCGGAAGGACGGTCGGCCACACAATTCTTTCTTTCCGCTTGGTTTGCAAGAGTTCGGGGATGGACTCGGGGGTCCGGGCTCCGCGCCCCACTTCCCAGAGCGAGCCGGCGATGCGTCGCATCATTCCTCTCACAAAGGCCGTGCCAACCACGTCCAGCCGGATTTCATCCCGGACTTGCGTCATCTCTACGGAGTAGAGCGTGCGCACCCGGTTGGTTTGGCGGGGGACGGACTGGCTACTAAAAGCGAGGAAATCGTGGGTGCCGACAAAATGAGCGGCGGCGGCTTGCATGCGGTCGAAGTCCAGAGCCCCGGGGCTCCAGTAGGCGTATCGCGCGCGGTGCGGATCGCGGACTCCGGTCATGATCCGATACTGGTAATGCCGATGCTTTGCCCAGAAGCGGCTATGAAAGTCATCGGCCACCTGGGTCGCCTTCAGCACCACTACGTCACTCGGCAGCGCTTTCGTCATCACACGCGGCCATTTTTCAATGGGCATCGCGGTGGCGGTGTCAAAGTGGCAAACCTGCCCTTTGGCGTGCGCGCCGGCGTCCGTGCGGCTGGCGCCCCACAGTTGGTTTTCCTCGCCAGTGACCTGGCGTACAGCGGATGTCAATATGCCGTGGACGGTGCGTTCTCCGTCCTGTGAGGCCCATCCTCGAAAGTCTGAGCCATCGTACGCAACGACGAATTTGATGCGGTGAACTTTAGTCGACAAGCTCGACGACGGCGGTTTCCGCCGCATCACCACGTCGCACCCCGGTTCGCACCACGCGGGTGTAGCCACCCTTGCGGTCGCGGAAACGCGGCGCCACGTTGTCAAACAGGTGCTGCACCAGGTCTTCACCGTTGATGAGGCTGCGTTCCTTCAGGATCGTCATCTTCTCGGTGTCGGTCTTCCCGGCCAGGATGTTCTTATTGTAGTTGGTGCTCCCGCTGTGGCCCACCAGAACCCGTCGGGCCATGCGGCGCGACGCGAGGGTATCGGCCTTGCCCAGCGTGATCATGCGATCCGCCAGACGGCGCAGTTCCTTGGCGCGGCCCAGGGTGGTGTGCACATATCCGTGGCGGATGAGCTGGCGCACCAGGTTATTGAGAAGGGCTCGGCGCTGGTCACTGGGTAATCCAAGCTTTCGTCGGTCAACTTTATGTCGCATGTTCGTTCCTTACAGATCGTCGTCGTCGTCGTCCAACAGGTCAATGGAGGCAAAGGAGCCGCGAGCCGGCTTCAAATCCACTCCGTGCTGACTGAGGCGCTCTCGCACTTCGTTCAGCGACTTCTTCCCGAAGCCGCGAATGCTGGTGAGTTCGCCTTCATTGCTGATCGCGAGTTGCCGCAGAGTCATGATGCCTGCGCGGCGGAGACAGTTAAAAGTGCGTTGGCTGAAGTCCAGATCATCGATGCTCATATCGGGCACGTTGATCAGTTCATCTTCCTGGGCGTCGTTGTCGACTTCCGGGCGACCCAGGCCGACGCGGCCCAGTTCGAAGAACATGCGGAAGTACTTGTCCAGGATGTGGGCGGCCTGCGTGAGGGCGTCGTTCGGCGCCACGCTGCCGTTGGTCCACACTTCGAGCACCAGGCGCTCATAGTCCGTGCGGTTGCCCACGCGGGTGGATTCCACGATGTAGTTGGCCTTGGTCACCGGGGTGTACTGGCTGCCCATCGGGATCAAGCCAATCACGCCTCGGTACTTCTCTTGCGCCGTGGGGAGCACGTAGCCCACGCCCGTCTCGACGAAGAACTCGGCGGTGAAGCGCTCATTCTCATCGCTGAGGGTGAGGAGGCAGTATTCGGGGTTGCGGATCTCGACGCCTTCGGGGCAAACGATATCGGCACCCGTCACTCGGCCCGGACCCTGCACGTCCACCTTCAGCACGAGCTCATCGTCTTCGTGGTCGGGGTCAACGGCAATGGCCAGTTCGCGCAAGTTCAGGATCAGTTCGGTGACGTCTTCCTTCGCTCCGGGGATCGTCCCAAACTCGTGGAAAACCCGATCGATCTTGATGGCAGCCACGGCCGCCCCCGGGATGGAGCTAAGCAGCACCCGGCGCAGCGCGTTGCCGATCGTTTGGCCGTAACCGCGTTCTAGCGGCTCCAGCACAAAGCGAGCGTAGTTTTCGGTGGTATCGAGAACTTGAATGTGAGGCATGAGATTCGAGGAGAGGTGAGAGGGCTTAGACGCGGCGCTTCTTGGGCGGGCGGCAACCGTTGTGCGGCAGCGGCGTGATGTCGCGGATCGTCTTGACTTCCAAGCCGTTCGCATTCAGGCTGCGGATGGCCGTTTCGCGACCGCTACCCGGGCCGGAGATGTAGACATCGACCGAAGCCATGCCGTGCTCCTTGGCCTTCTTGCAGCAGCTTTCGGCGCTGAGCTGAGCGGCAAACGGCGTGCCCTTGCGGCTGCCCTTGAAGCCCACGTGGCCGGCACTGGCCCAGCAAAGCACGTTGCCCTGCGGGTCGGTGATGGACACGATGGTGTTGTTGAAAGTGGCGTGAACGTAGGCTCGGCCGTGGGCGACCTGACGTCGCTCCTTCTGCTTGCCTCGGGTTGTGGTCTTGCGTGCCATGGTTCGTCCTTACTTCTTGGCCTTCTTCTTGCCGGCAACGGTCTTGGCCTTACCCTTGCGAGTGCGGGCGTTGCGGCGAGTGTTCTGACCGCGCGTCGGCAAGCCGCGGCGATGGCGCAGGCCACGGTAGCTACCGATTTCGATCAGTCGTCGAATGTTCGAGAAGATTTCGCGGCGCAGGTCCCCTTCCACCTGGTAGTTCTCGTCCAGGGTCTGGCGGATGGCACCAATCTGGTCATCCGACAGGTCGCGAACCTTGGTCCGGGGGTCAATACCGGTCTTTTCCAAGATCTCGGTCGCCACCTTCGGGCCAACGCCAAAAATGCTCTGAATGCTGTAATAAACAGCCTTGTCTCGCGGGAGGTCTACACCAGCAATACGCGCCATCTTTCTCTAATTCCTTGGTTTCTTCCTTTAGCCTTGTCGTTGCTTGTGCTTGGGGTTTTCGCAGATCACCCGGACGACACCCGCCCGCTTGATCACCTTGCACTTTTCGCAAATTTTCTTTACACTTGCTCGAACTTTCATCGCGCTCACCTTGACCTGTTTTGCTAGGCCGGGCGACTTTTTGATAGCGTCCCACGTCCTGAAAGGCGCGCGAGGCTCTATCACGTTCGCATTTGCCTCACTTGGAAGCTAACGCGAACGCAAACTATACCGGTCGTCGGGCCTCTATCTCTAGGGCTTCGGCGACAAAGCGGGGCCATCGGCCCGGTCAAGTCCGCACATTCTTCGCCGCAACGTCCCACCGGCGGCGGGACCCTACGTCAGTCGTTGTAGCGGAAAACGATCCGACCCCGTTCCGGGTCGTAAGGCGTGATTTCAACTTTCACACGGTCGCCTTCCATCAATCGGATCCAGTGGCGCCGCATCTTGCCGCTAATCGTGCACAGAATTTCGCTCTCCGTCTCCAGTAGCATCACTTTGAACTGGGTATTCGGGAGATTCTCCACGATCTTGGCGTCAAGGGTAATGACGGACTCCTTGTTGGGATCCGTTTTCTCCTTGTAGGTAAAGGGGCGACGTCGTCGGGCCATAGCTTATAGAGGGTTGGCTTCGTCCGCCGTCAACAGCACCGGACCGTCCGGCGTGATGGCGACAGTGTGTTCGAAGTGTGCGGAGAGTGTACCGTCCTTCGTCACGAGCGTCCAGTCATCCGGCAAGGTCACCACTTCGGGGCGGCCGGCATTCACCATCGGCTCAATGCAGATCGTCATGCCGTTGCGCAGGCGTTCTCCACGCCCGGCGCGGCCGAAGTTGGGCACGCTGGGTTCTTCGTGCAGCTTCTTGCCGATGCCGTGACCGACCAGGTCCGTTACGATGCTGTAGCCGGCGCCTTCGACGTACTTCTGAATCTTCTGGCTAATGTCGCCCACCCGGTTGCCCTCGCGCGCCTGGGCGATCCCCTGGAACAGCGACTCCCGCGTGATGTTGAGCAGGCGCTGCGCCTCGCGGCTAATTTCGCCCACCGGGAAGGTCCACGCACTATCCGTGTGGAACCCCTTGTAGAACACGCCAAAGTCCAGGCCAATGATGTCGCCTTCTTGCAGGGTGCGGTCATCGGGAATGCCGTGCACCACCGCCTCATTGACGCTAATGCACGCGGCGGCGGGGAAGCCCCGATATCCGAGGAAACTGGGCTCCGCGCCGTGCGCACGGATCGTCTTGAGGGCGAGTTCGTCTAGCTCACGCGGGGTGGTGTGGCCCGGGCGGATGGCCGAGCTAACCTCGCGCATGGTGGTGGCCAGAATCCGACCCCCCTCGCGCATGATGTCCAGCTCGCTCTTGGTCTTGATCGTAATCACGAAAGTCCCTCCACGATTTCCCGGTAGACCTCTTCGGCCTCATGGGTGGCATCCACATGCCGCAACGTGCCGCGCTCCTCGTAGAACTCCACCAACGGCGAGGTCTGCTCGTTGAACACCACCAAGCGTTGCCGAATTGTGTCCGGCTGGTCGTCCGCGCGCACAAACAGCGGGCTGTTGCACACATCGCACAGGCCATCCCGCTTGGGCGGCTTGTTGGTGCGATGATAGAGGGCGCCGCACTTGGTGCAACCCATCCGGCCGCTAAGACGGCGAATGAGCACGTCCTCGGAGACTTCGAGCGAGATCACCCGCTGGATCGGCATCTCCGCCTGGGCGAGTTCGAGTTCCAGCGCTTCGGCCTGCCGAATGGTGCGCGGGAAACCGTCCAGCACAAACCCCTTCTTGCGGGCTTCATCCGAGCGGATCCGCTTCAGCATCATCTGAATGGTAACCCCGTTGGGCACCAGTTCGCCGCGATCAATGTAGCTCTTGGCGAGTTGACCGAGGTCAGTTTCGGCCTCAATCTCCGCGCGGAAAATGACCCCACTGCTTAAAGTGCGGACACCCAAGCGCTCTTCGATGAGAGCGGCTTGGGTGCCTTTGCCAACGCCCGGGGGGCCGATCAAAATCAATCGGATCGGCAAGCCGGGTTAGCCTCCGCCGTATTGCTTGGTGATCAGGTTGGCTTCAATCTGGCGCATGGTTTCCAGCGCCACGCTCACCATGATGAGAAGCGAGGTGCCCCCAATCATGCCAATGCTCGGGATAGCCACAAACAGCGGGAAGATGTACTGACTAAGGGCGGCAATGGAGAGGAACAGGGCCCCCACAAAGGTCACGCGAGTAATGACGCCGTTGAGGAAGTCCTTGGTCTGCTTGCCCGGACGAATACCCGGCACGTACGAGCCAGCTCGCTTGAGGTTGTTGGCGATGTCCTCAACGTTGTAGATCATGGCGTTCCACACAAAGGTGAAGCCGAAGATCAACAGCATGTAGAACAGCGCGCCGACGTAACCTTGCCAGCGGCTGAAGTCCGGCGCCATGAAGGCCCCGATGTTGCCGAGGGCATCGTGCATCGACGAGCCGGCCGGGAACATCTGCTGGAACTGGTACGGCATGTAGATCAGCGCCACCGCGAAGATGACCGGGATCACGCCCGCCATGTTCACTGAGATCGGCAGGTAGCTCGTGCCGCCACCCTTGGCCTGCGTGCCAAAGTTCCGCCGCATGTGCTGCACCGGGATGCGCCGCTGCGCCGTGGTGAAGAGCACCACGAAGTACGTCACCGCCAGGAAAAGAGCCGCCACGATGACCAGTTGCCACCACTGCACCAGCACGCCGTAGTTGCGCTGGATTTGCTCCACCAGGCTCGGCATGGAGATGATAATCCCCGCGAAAATGAGCAAGGAAACGCCGTTGCCAATGCCTTTTTCGCTCGCTTGCTCACCAAGCCACAGCAACAAGAACGAACCGGCGGTCCAGAAGACGGCCACCGTCACGTACTGCTGAGCAGTCGGGGTGATGGCCAGGGGCCGCGCAATGAGCTGGAAGATCCCGACCGACTGGAACACACCCAGAATCAAGGCCAGGGCGCGCGTGCGGCGGTTCTGCTGCTTGCGTGCGTATTCGCCCCCTTCTTGGAGCTCCATCTTCCACGCCGGGTTGGCGTAGGTAAGGACTTGCAGGATGATGCTGGCCGAAATGTAAGGACCAAGGCCGAGCGCCAAAATGGACAGCCGCTTAAAAGCACCGCCCCCGATCTGGTTCATCAGGCCGAGGAACGAGTTATCGTTCACCAGCTTTTCCAACATGGCCGGTTGCACGCCCGGAATGGGCACGACCACGTGGATGCAGAGCGCGTAAACCGCAAAGATGATGAGGACGAAGGTGATTCGTCCTCTTAGGTCCTCATCGGCCCAAGCGAGCCGAAGGGTTTCCGTGAGTGAACGTTGCGGGGCGCCGGGCGCGCCCATTGGCCCCCCAACCGCGCCCCCCAAGCTCACAGAGTGACCGCCTCGCCGCCCGCGGCTTCAATCGCGGCCTTGGCCGTGGCGCTGAACTTGTGCGCGTTGACCTTGAGCTTCTTGCTCAGGGTGCCAAAGCCCAGGATCTTCACGCCGTCCATCATGCCTCCAATCACACCCTTGGCCATCAGGGCCTCGGCGGTGACTTCAGCACCCTTATCGAAGTGCTTTTCGAGGTCATCAAGATTGACAACCGCGTACTCCTTGTGGTTGACGTTGCGGAAGCCCTTCTTTACCGGAAGTCGGCGGTGGATCGGGGTCTGACCACCTTCAAACCAGGGACTGATTTGTCGGCGAGCCTTCTGACCCTTGGTGCCACGCGTGCAGGTCTTGCCCATGCCGCTGCCAATGCCACGTCCAACGCGGCGTCGGCGCTTGGTGCTGCCCGGATTCGGGCTCATTTCGTGCAACATTTACTTAGCTTCCTCCTCGGATTTCTTGGCGCGAGTGCGCTTCGGCTTGGCTTCCGCTTCGGCTTCGGCCGGAGCCGCATCCTTCTTGGCGGGAGCCTTCTTGGCCGTTTCCTTCTTGGCGGCCGGCTTGGCTTCGGCCGCCGGGGCGGCGCCTTCCAGCTTGCCGAAGCGGCGGCGGCGGCGAACCTTGGTCACGCCTTCCACTTCTTCGACTTCCAGCAGGTGCTTGACCTGGTGGATCATGCCGCGAATCACCGGCGTGTCTTCTTGGTACACAAAGCGACCCGTCTTGTTCAGGCCGAGGGCCTTCACGGTGCGCAGGTTCTTCGGAACGGCACCAATGGTGCTCTTCTTCAGGGTGATCTTAAGCATGGTCAGCCTCTTCCTTTCGGGCGCGCTCCAGCCAGGGCACTAATTCCTTGGAGTCCTTGCCTCGGCGCTGGGCGGCGGCTTCCGGCTTGGCCAGTTCCTTGAACGCCTTGACCGTGGCGTAGGCCACGTTCACGTTGTTCCGGCTACCAAGACACTTCGCCAGCACGTCGTGCACACCCGCTGCTTCCAGGCATTGGCGCACGGCGGAACCGGCCTTAACCCCGGTACCGGGCGCGGCCGGTCGCAGAACGACCGTCGAGCTGGAATAGTGAGCCTTGACTTCGTGCGGGATGGTGTTGCCGATCATTTCGATCTTAAACATGTCCTTGCGCGCCGCGTCTTCGGCCTTGCGGATGGCATCGGGGATGCTGCGAGCCTTTCCAAGCCCGAGCCCAATGCTGCCCTTGTTGTCGCCCACGACCACGAGGATCGACCAAGACATCGTCTTGCCGCCCTTGTTGGTCTTGGACACCTTGTTGGACCGAACGACGCGAACGTCGAGTTGCGGCCCTTCGGCATTACGATTACTGGGGGCTCGACGCCCAACCAAACGAGGTCCACGTGCCATGGTTTAGAACTCCAAACCCGCGGCGCGGGCTCCTTCGGCAACCTTCGCAATGCGACCTTGATAGCGGAAGCCGCCACGGTCGAAAACGACCGCCTTGATTCCCGCCGCCTTGGCGCGCTCGGCAACCTTCTTGCCAACCGCCAGGGCGCCGTCTTGCGTGGTGCCTTTGTCGCTGCCCGTTTCCACACTGCCCGCGGCTGCGAGGGTGTTCCCGGTCGTATCGTCAATAATTTGCGCGTAGATGTGCTTGCTGCTGCGGAAAACGCAGAGGCGCGGCCGTTCGGCGGTGCCCGTTACCTTCTTCCGCACGCGGCCATGACGTGCAACGCGCGAGTCGGATCTTGTGGTCTTCGCCATTACTTCGTCGCCCTCTTACCTTGTCGCAGCCGCACCACTTCGCCCTTGTAGCGCACGCCCTTGCCCTTGTACGGGTCCGGCTTGCGCGCCTTGCGAATGTCAGCGGCCATTTGGCCAACCTTGGCCTTGTCAATGCCCTTCACGATAATCGTGGTGACCTTCTTCTTGTCGTCCACGACCAGTTCGTATTCAATGCCGTCCGCCGGATCAATGTTCACCGGGTGGCTGTAGCCCAGGCTCAGCGTCAGGCCCTTGCCGGCCTGCGTTGCGCGGTAACCCACGCCGTGGATTTCCAACGACTTGGCGTGACCTTCGCTCACCCCGGCCACCATGTTGGCGATGAGGGTGCGCGTGAGACCGTGCTGAGATCGGTTGAGGCGGTGGTTGTCCGGGCGGCTCACCGTCACGGTGTTGCCATCCACGGCCACGGTGATCGAATCGGCCACCTTCTGATGAAGTTCGCCCTTCGGACCCTTGACCTTAACCACATTGTCCACAACTTCCACGGTTACGTTGCCCGGGAAGACGATCGGCTTAATTCCAATTCGTGACATGTGCGTGACTCCTTACCAAACTTCGCCGAGGACCTCGCCCCCGACTTTGCGTCGTCGCGCCTCGCGGTCGGTCATCACGCCCAGCGGGGTGGTGATGATGCGCGTGGCCAAGCCGCTGCGAATCGGGCGAAGCTCGTTCGAACCCTTATAAACGCGCAGACCGGGCGTGCTCACGCGGCGCAATTGATGAATCATCGGTCGGCGGCGCTGGTCGTACTTCAGCTTGATGCGAATGACAGGGAACTTCGTTTCCTGCACCACTTCCCAGCCGTCAATGAAGCCTTCGGCTTCCAGAACCTTCGCCAGTTCCACTTTAATCTTGCTCATCGGAACGTCCACCGTGGTGTGCCGGGCAACCAGCCCGTTGCGCACCCGCGCGAACATATCCGCAATCGGATCGCTATGCATCGTGTTGTCTCCTTACCAGCTGGACTTCACCACGCCCGGAAGGTTGCCCTTGTGAGCGTTTTCGCGCAGGCAGATCCGGCAGATGCCGAAGTATCGGAAGTAACCGTGCGGTCGGCCACACAGGTTGCAGCGGCTGTAACCGCGCGTGCTGAATTTGGGCTTCCGCTTCGCTTTTTCAATGAGTGCTTTCTTAGCCATGTTTGTCCCGCCGTTCCCGGGCCGGTTTGCCGCGCACCGTTTCTCCGTTCGGATTCGTCCGGAAAGAAACGAGTCGACACCTCGCCTGTGGCTTGGTTGTGGGTCCTGCGCACAATAGAACTCGCGCTCGCTCGCGCACAGGGAACGGAAAGATACCTCTTTCCTTCCTTTTCCCTTCGGTGGAACTAGGATTCTGCCCCGTTCCACCGGGACTTACGACGGGTTCCCCTTACCCTGCGAATCGTTTGACCAGGCCCAGAACGTCACGGAACGCCCCGTGGTCGGCCCCGCCCATGGCTTCGTAGACCACGCTCTCGGTGTGGGTGATGACCGCGCCAATGTCGCGCAGGCGCTGCATGGCCACCGTGTGCATGCCTTCACTCCGGGCGCTGATGGCGTCCTCGGCTAGGAACACGTCGTATTCCGACCCCAGCAAGTCCACGGCCGTTTGCGTCACGCAGATGTGGCTCTCAATACCAACGAGCACCACTTGGTTGCGCTGGGTGGCTTCGAGTTGAGCCACAAAGGCCTCCGCCCCCGCCGCACTAAAGGCCATTTTGCCAACGATGGGCTGGCTCACCAGCGGGGCAATCGCCTCGTGGGTGCCGCCCATGCGCTCGGGGTACTGCTCGGTGGCCAGCACGGGGATATTGAGTAGCTTCGCCGCTTCCAAAAGGAACTGCGTGCGGTGAACCACCCGGTCGGCTTCGTGAATCGCGGCCAAAAAGGTCGGCTGCTCATCAATGACCACGATGACGGCGTCTTCGGCGTGAATCTTCATGCGCGTTCCTTACAGGGCGGGCTTGATGGTGCCGCGCACCTCGCCAAACCCGATGCGATAGCCGTCGCCCTGGGCGTACGCGGTCATGATGACCGTGTCGCCATCGTGCAAGAACGTGCGGCGCTCGTTGGTCTCTTCCATCGTCAGGGGTCGCTCGCCCTTCCAGGTGAGTTCCAGCAAGGAACCGAACGAATCCGGGGTCTCCCCGCTGATGGTGCCCGTGGCGTAGAGGTCGCCGAGTTCCACCGGGGTGCCATTGCTCGTCTGGTGCGCCAATTGCTGGGCGATGGACCAATACAGGTTGCTCATGTTGCTGCGGCAGATCACCTGCGGGGTCTTCATGCTGCCCGTTTTGATGCTGACTTCGAGCTGGACGTCAAAGTGCGGATTGCCCTTCTGGCGCAGATAGGGCAGCGGCTCGGGGTCTTGCGCCATGCCTTCGATGCGGAACGGCTCCAAGGCATCCAGGGTCACAATCCACGGCGACACGCTGGTGGCAAACGACTTGGCCAGGAACGGGCCGAGCGGCTGGTATTCCCATCGCTGCACGTCGCGGGCGCTCCAGTCATTCACGATGACCAAGCCCAGAATGTGCTCCTCGGCCTGGGTGGTGGGGATACGGCGGCCCATGTCCACGCCACTGCCCACGTAGAAGCCCATTTCGAGTTCAAAGTCCAGTTCGCGGCAGGGGCCCCACTCGGGCGCTTCCGCGTCGGCGGCCTTGATTTGGCCCTTGGGGCGGATGATCGGCGTGCCCGAGGCCACCACCGTGTTGGCGCGGCCGTTGTAACCAATCGGCACCCAGCGGTAGTTGGGGAGAAGCGGGTCGCCTTGCGGGCGGAACATCTGACCCACATTGCGGGCGTGGTGGATGCCGCTATAAAAGTCCACGTACGCCATCGGCGGGATCGGCACCTGCAGGTTCGCCTTCTCCAGCGGGATCATCGCCCGCTTTTGCAGCTTCTCCCGGGTGCGCAGGGCGTCGTGGTCGTGCCGGAGCAGGTTGAAAACCACCTGGCGCAGGTAGCTCAGCTTCTCCCGGTCCATGTCGATAAACGATTCGAGCACAGGAAACTCGCTGTCATCAATCAGCCCGGCTTCGCTCAGCGCCAGCAAGTCCAGCGCGTAGGGGCCAATCGCGGCGACCATCGTCTCGCCTTGCCCCTTGATATCGGCGAGGCCGAAGGGGATGTTCTGGATCGGGAAGGGGCTATCGGCCGGGATATCAATCCAGGATTTCGCGCTGGCGGGGATGGAGAAAGTCTTCATGAGTTGTGCTTGAAAAAGGCCGCGAGGCCGTCGCGGGGTTCGGCCACGCTGCAGGAGCCGAATCCACCAAAGATCGATCGAAAATCGTGGGCCGCGCTTTCGTCCAGGGTGTAGTCACCCAGGCTGAGGCCCGCCGCGCCATCGCGCACATCTTCCGCGAGCAAGAGGTCGTGGACTTCGCGGGTGCTGAGGTCCTCGCTGCGGGCGAGAGCGGCCGCGCCGAGAGCATTGAGGAACCCAAAGCGGGTCACGCCCAGCTCCTCATCCTCGTGCGTCATCGGGTCGTGCAGGCCGGCAGTGAGCTTGAAGGGCAGGTCCAGACTGGTGGCGGTGTGCAGAAACTCGGCCAGGCGCGCCGGGCTCGGGAACTCGGCGGCGGTGACACCCCCGGTACGGGCCTTGAACCCCACATCCTCCCAGGTGCTGGCGGCTTCGCTCATCAGGTCGGGGAGGTCATCGCCCCACCCGAGTTCAAAGTAAACCTGCGTTCCGGCCAGATCGTCGGCGCGCTTCTTCATCACGCCCAGGGCTTCCTTGAGGGCGGCTTCGTTCGGCGGGATGGCGATTTCTAGGCTCTCCGGGTGGCCGTCTTCTTCCACCAGGGCCGCGATTTCATCCACGATGGTGGTGAGTTGAGCGCGGAGCCCTTCGGCGGCCGGGCGCGCGACGATTGCGAGCGGGGTCTCTTGCAAAGTGCCGGAGAGTTCGCTGAGCTGCGGCGCCTTAACGATGAAGCGCCGGGTCCAGAATCGGTCCGGGCTGCCCATGATGGCCTGAAATTCAGCGGAGGCATCGGCCAAGCTCAGCGCCGCCGGGGGGAACTGACCGGCGTAGTCAATCACTTCGTGGAGCAATGCGCGGAGGGCCGGACTCATTAGGCCAGTTTAGCAGGGTCACCCGGCACCCTCTGCGCCCCGGCGTGTATCCTAAACGTGGCGGTCAGCGTGGATCGCTCTCCTTTCGAGAGGAAAGAGACCATGACTCCCCTACGAGTAATTATTGCGGACGACGATCCGATCATCCGGCTGGACGTGAAGCAGATGCTTCACAAGCTGGGATTCGAAGTGGTGGCCGAGGCCGAAGACGGGGCCGTCGCCGTCGACCTGGCCCGCCGCCTGGAACCCGATGTGGTGGTGCTGGACGTGAAAATGCCCGTGAAAGACGGCATTGACGCGGCCCGCGAGATCACCGACGAAGGCATTGCCCCCACCGTGCTGCTGACGGCCTACAGCGACCAAGAATTGATCGTCCGAGCCCAAGAGGCCGGCGTTTACGGCTATCTGGTCAAGCCCTTCAACCCCAGCCACCTCGCCCCCGCGATTCAGGTGGCCCGCAGCCGATTTGAAACCAATCGGCAGCTGAACCAAGAAGTCGCTGACCTCCGCGACCGGATTGAAACCCGGAAGTTAGTGGAGCGCGCGAAGGGTGCCCTGATGGCCGACCGAGGGCTGAGCGAAGACGAGGCTTACCGCCGCATCCAACAGCAGAGCATGAACGCCCGGAAGTCCATGCGCGAGGTGGCGGAAGCGATTCTGCTGGCGCGCGGCGTGTCAGACTAAGGGGCATGCCCGAGCGCCTGGCCGCACCCTGGCGATTTGAGTATGTGAGCACCGCCGATGCGCAGGCCAAAGGCGGGTGCATCTTTGTGGATCTGCCCGCGCAATCGGACGACCGTAAGAACCTCATCTTGTACCGTGGGCGGACGGCCTTCGTGATGCTCAACGCCTTCCCGTACACCAGCGGGCACCTGATGGTGGCGCCCTACAAGCACACCGCCCGCATGGACGAACTGGACGACTCGGAACTGCTGGAAATCAACCAGCTTGTCGCCCGGGCCATGCGCTGGATTGAGGCGGTTTATAAGCCCGAAGGCTTTAACGTGGGCGTCAATCTCGGCCAGGCGGGCGGGGCGGGGATCCCCACCCATCTCCACTGGCACATCGTGCCGCGATGGCGGGGCGATACGAACTTCATGACGACGGTGGCTGACGTGCGCGTGATTCCGCAGAGCCTGGAATCGGCCTACGACCATCTCAAAGCGGCGGTGGATGCGGATGCTCCCGGCGCTTGAGGAACTGCGCGCGGCGGCCCTGGTGTGCACGGCCTGCCCCCTGAGCGAACGCCGGACGAATGTGGTCTTCGGGAAGGGTGACCCGGCCTCGCCGCTAGTGCTGGTGGGAGAAGGCCCCGGGGCCGACGAAGACCGCACGGGAATCCCTTTTGTGGGCCGGGCCGGGCAACTGCTGGACAACGCCATTACCGAGGCCGGGCTGGCCACCGAGGCCGTTTACATCTGCAACACGGTGAAGTGCCGCGCCTGCGACTGGCGCGACGGCAAGGCGTACAACCGCCCGCCTTCCGATGAAGAAACCCAGGCGTGCCGCCGGTGGCTGCTGCCTCAATTGAGCTTGATTGCGCCGACGATGGTGCTTTGCATTGGGGCGCCCAGCGCGAAGAACCTGATTCGGGGGGACTTCAAAATCACCAAGGAGCGGGGGGTGGTGTTTCCTTCTGCCTACGCCCGGGCGACCATGGCCACCCTGCACCCGGCGTACATTTTGCGGCAGAGCAGTGCCACCCACGACGGCGGATTTAGCCTGCTGGTGGATGACATTGCCAAGGCCTGGCGGCTGGCCTGCGAACTACGCGCGGCGGGCAAAACGACCCCGAAATTGAGCCTGCCGGAGGTGGAGGCGTGACCCGCGTTGAGCTTGCCGCATTGCTGGCTGAGCGCCCGCTGGTGGCGAGTGTGCAGCCCGCTCCCGGCGTGACCGCACCGGTGGACTTTTTGGTGGAGGCGGCCCGCCAGCATCAGCGTGAGGGGGTGCGGTTCTTGCGCCTGGAAGGGGTGGAGGCGATCGCGGCGATTCGGGCGTCGACCGGACTGCCGTGTGTGGGTTTGTTAAAGCGGACTTATCCGGATTCGGAGGTCTTTATCACGCCGACGAAGGCCGAAGTCGAGGCGCTGATTGACCTCGGATGCGAGGTGGTAGCGATGGACGCCACCGAACGCCCCCGCCCGGGAGGGGTCGCCCTGGCGGACTTGGTGGCGCGGGTGCACGCCGCCGGACGGCTGGCGATGGCCGACTGCGACACCCCTGCCAGCGTGGACCAGGCGGTGGCCCTGGGATTTGATGTCATTGGCACCACTCTGAGCGGCTATACACCGGCTAGCTCGGGCTTGGGCGACGGGCCGGACTTGGAATTGGTGGCCCATGCCGCCAGGCAAGGGGCGCTGGTGTTGGCCGAGGGCCGCTATCAATCCGAAGCCCAGGTGTGGGCGGCCATGCGGCGCGGGGCCAGTGGCATCGTGATGGGTGGTGCCCTCAACGACCCCACCAAGCAGTCGCGCCGGTTCCTGGCCGCCACCCGGCCCGCCGCCGAACGTGTGGGGGCGGTGGACCTGGGCGGCACTTGGCTGCGGTTTGCGGTGGTGAGTGCTTCAGGCGAGGTGGCCTCGGTCGAACGTATTGCGCGGCCCGAGACTCACGAGGAGCGCCTGGCGTGGATTGAATCCCGGGTGGCCTCTTCGGGGGTTGGTCGAGTCGGTATCGCCGCCGGGGGCACCATCCATCCTCGGACCGGGCAGATTTGGGAGTCTTTGGGCATCATTCCTGGCCAGATTGGCGAGTCGTGGGCTTTGAGCGTGCCCACCGTGGCCCTCAATGACGGGCTCGCCTGCGCGTGGGGGCATGCCCAGCACCCGGCCTGGGCGGGGCGGCGGGTGTTGACGCTGGCCTTTGGCACCGGGGTGGGGGCCGGGCTCGTGGACCAGATGCGATTGCTGGTGGGGCCCCAGGGCGAATACCCCCGCCTCAACGACCTGCGCTTGCCCACCGGGGAGCGATGCGAAGATGTGCTGGGCGGGGCGGCCCTGGGCCGAGAACCAGATGCCGCGCAGCGGGAAGCGGCGGTGGCGGCGGCGCAATATGCGCTGCGGACGGCGCGCGGGCTTTATCACCCTGAGGTCGTGGTGATGGCGGGCGGAGTCGGATCGGCTGACTGGCTGCTGCCGCATTTGGACGATGTCGAATTGACCCCCTACGGCGACAACGCCGGCCTGATGGGGGCGGCGTGGCTGGCCCTGCGGCCCCCGCACGGGATGTAGGTTTTTATGCAGGTTTCTGTTGCCGGGGCGGGCATCACGGGCCGGTGCGTCGCGGCCACTTTGGCCCGGCGCGGAGCGGACGTCACCCTTTACGATCCCCGGCCGAGTGAACATACCGAAGGCAGTTCGCATGGTCGGTCGCGCATCGTACGGCAGGCTTACCCAGAACCGTTTTGGACAAAGATTCTTGCCGAAAGCTATGACGATTGGCGCGCTCTTGAATCTTGGGCCGACGAAGCGCTAGTGAATGAGGTGGGCTTGTGGTACCTCGGTCCGGCGGACCACGAGGAACTCGCCACCGGGCGCGAAGGGCTGGACGCCTGCGGCGTGGCCTACGACTGGGTGACGACCGGCACCGACACCCTGCGTTTGCACCCGGGCGAGGCCGCGATTTCCACACCCCGCGCCGGCTGGGTGAACGCCGACCAGGCCCGCGCGGCCGCCCTTCGTGTGGCGCGGGCGGCAGGGGTGCGCGAGGTCAACGCGGCCTTGGAGCAACCCGCCCCGGAGGGCTGCACCGTGTGGACGGTGGGGCCGTGGATCGCGGCGAAGCTCCCCCAATTGGGCCTCCGTGTGACCCGGCAGTGGGCGGTGTACCTGCGGGGCCACCATGAAGGTCCGGTCTGGATTGAAGCGGCGCAGGACCACCCATACGGCTTCCCAAACGAGCCCGGCGAGACCACGGTGAAGGTGGCGCTCCACTCGCCGGGGCCGGACACGACGCCCGGGAGCGCGCGCGAACCCGATGCCGCGATCGTGGCGCGCACGGCCGAAGCCGCCTGCCACCGACTGCCCCAATGCACCGGGGAAGTCGTGGATGTGGTGCCGTGCCTCTACACCAACGCGAAGGACGATGCCTTCCGCATCTTTTGGCTGAGCGAGCGGGAGTTGGTGGTGGCCGCGTGCAGCGGGCACGCCTTCAAGTTCGGGCCGTGGCTCGGGCGATTTGTGGCCGACGTGCTGCAAGGCCACGAGGACTTGGCAAACTGGCCCGAGTTCCAACCGTAGAATCCCGTGCCATGCCTGGGGATGCACTGTGTTGGATTCGCCGCGACTTGCGGTTGCACGACCATGCTGCCCTCAGTGCCGCCACCGCCCACCACCAGAGAGTGGCGGTTGTATTCGTCTTTGATGCCCTGATCCTCGATGCATTAAAGGATCGTGACGACAAGCGCGTCACCTTCATCTATGAGTCTCTCGTTGAGATTGATGCGGCTTTGCGCGCCCAGGGAAGTCGGCTCATTGTGCTGCACGGCGACCCGGTGGAGCTGATTCCTCGGCTGGCCCAGGAGCTGCGCGTGGACGCCGTTTATGCCAACCACGACGACGAGCCCTACGCCATCGCGCGCGATCAGCGCGTGGCGCAGGCCCTGCAATCGCAAGGTCAATCGCTCCGTACCTTCAAAGATCATGTGATCTTTGAGCGCACGGAGGTCACCACGCAGTCGGGGGGAGACTTCCGGGTTTACACCCCGTATATGCGGGCGTGGCGTGCGCGGCTTCGGTCCGCCGATGTCGCCGAACACACTGTTGACGATAAGAAAATCTGGCCGAACCTACCAGAATCCGTGCCAGCTCTCGCTCCCCTCTCGGTCTACGGCTTCCAATCAAGCGAGCTTTGGCTGAAGCCCGGCGCATCCGGCGGAAAAGAACGACTCGACGCCTTCACCCAAGACCTCCCTCACTACGGCCAGCGACGAGATTTCCCGGCCATCGAGGGCACCAGCGGCCTCAGCGTGCACCTTCGCTTCGGCACCATCAGCATCCGCGAGGCCGTGCGCCACGCCCAACGGCACGACAGCGCGGGTAGCACCAAGTGGCTCAACGAGCTGATCTGGCGCGACTTCTACCAAATGATCATGAGCCGCTTCCCGCAGGCCATGACAACCAGCTTCAAGCCCGAATACCGCGACCTCATTTGGCCAGGGGCGACGGAACACTTGGAGGCCTGGAAACAGGGCCAAACCGGTTACCCCATCGTGGATGCCGCTATGCGCGAGCTGAGTCAAACCGGGTGGATGCACAACCGGCTGCGCATGATTGTCGCCAGCTTTCTCACCAAGGACTTGCTCGTGTCTTGGCAAGACGGGGAAGCTCACTTTGCCCGCTACCTCCTCGATTTCGACCTTGCCAGCAACAACGGCGGCTGGCAATGGGCGGCCAGCACGGGGGTGGATGCGCAGCCGTACTTCCGCATCTTTAACCCGGTCTCCCAGAGCTTAAAGTTTGACCCGGAAGGCACGTACATCCGGCGGTGGGTGCCCGAAATCGCCCACCTCGATGCCAAAGACATCCACGCGCCCTGGCAGCTTGGTCTGATGGCTCCGGCGGACTACCCGGCCCCCATTGTGGATCACGCCACCCAGCGCGCTCTTGCCCTGGAGCTCCTGGCCAAAAAGTAAAGACTCCGCCCACCCCAAAAGGGCGAGCGGAGTCTTGCCAGCTTCACGCCAACGACTAGTTCAGGCGCTTCAGCAGTTCCTGCACCGCTCGTTCGAGCTGCGCATCGCGGCCTTGCAGCCACAGGTTGGGGTCGTAGAGCACTTCCACCGTCGGGCGGCGGCCATTGCGCTCCAGGTTCTCCATATCCACGGTGTAGGCCCCGCTCGCCGGCATGCGGATCGAGCCACCGTCCCACATCGACATGGAGTACGTCCCGATCACCCCGCCCCCGGTGCGCTCACCAACGACCGGACCGAGCTTCATCGCCTGGAAGCCTTCGGAGAAAATTTCCGCGTTGCTAAACGAATACTGATTCGTCATGGCCACGGCGGGCATCTCCAGGGCATTGCCTCGGTAGTTGTTCTCGCTAAAGCGCAGCGGCGAGTCCGGGTTGGTGCGGATTAGCCACGGCTCTTTGCGCATGATGTTGAGGATGATGTGGCTGGTGTAGCCACCGCCGTTAAAGCGCACGTCCACCACCAGGCCCTCCTTGCCGTTGAGATCGGTTTGGATCTCGGTGAGGAAGGTGGCCAGGCTCGGCTCATCCATGCCTTCGATATGGATATAGCCTAGGCGACCGTTGCTTAACCGATCCACTTCGCGCTTGCTCCACTGCACCCAGGCGTCGTAGGCCAGGCCGTTCATCAGGGCGCGGCTGGCGGGCTTGATGGCCACGTCCACCGTGCGGCCTCCGCGCTCCACCTTCAGCATCACCTTGCGGCCGGTGCGGCCATCCAGTAGCTGAGCCAGGGTCATATCACCGCCAAGGGCCGTGCCGTTCACGCTCACGATGCGGTCACCCTTCATGAGCTCCATGTCCGGGTGGCTGGCCGGGGAGCCCGGCATCACCGAATCCACGATGTAGCGGCGTGCCACCAGGCCGGCGGGTTCAAAACTGACCCCCAACCAGGCCGTATTGGTGCGCTCGCCCGTGGGGGCGGCCGGGTCGCGCGGGGCGGTAGCCCCCAGGTGGCTGCTGTCCAAGCGCTCCATCATCTCACCCATCAAGGCGTAGAAGTCGGCGCGGCTGGTGGCGTGCTTCACACGCGGTTCGAACTCGCGACGAATGCCATCCCAATCCTTCCCATGGAAGTTGCGGTCGTAATAGCCCCGCGCCATCGTCCACCAAATCTCCTCAAACAAGGCTTGCTCTTCGGCGGCTTGGTCCACGCGCTGCTCGCAGCTCACGCTGATGGGCGAGACGGCGCCATTGGCCAGATTAATGGCCAGCAGACGGCCACCTTGGCTCACGTACGCCTTCGTCTTGGTGACGAAAGCCACCGAAGCCGGACCGGTGATACCGGCCACGGGGGTCGCCCCGCCGCGCTCGATGTTGATGGCGCTGAACTGGCCATCCACATTGCCCCACACAAAGTTGGCGGTGGGGTGCGGGGTGTAGCCCTGCGCCCCCTCGGGCAGCAGGACCCGGCGGCGCTGGCGCAAGCCGTTCGGCTCCACCTTCACCTGAACCGGAGCGTTTTCCGTGCGGGCAGCCTCACCTTCCAGAGCATCCTCATCGAAGGTCACCGGCTCCGGCACCAGGCGGAAGGCTTCCAGCGTCGTGGTGCCGTTGCGGATTTCACTGTAGTTGTTGCCCTCTACGGCCGAGAACACCAGGTACTTGCCGTCGGCGGAGAACACTGGCGTGCCCGCGTCCTTGCCAATGGCGCCGACCACCACCGGGCTCCCACCCTTCAGCGGCACCAGCTGGAGCTCTACGCCGCGTTGGCGGGTGAGGCTCACGGCCAGGTATTGGCCATCAGGCGACCAGGTGTACGGCTGACCGCCAAATACCCCTTCCAGGTAGTTGCCTTCGCTCAGCACCTTGGTCTCGCCGCCCTCCACCGGGCGGGCACACAGGTAGCGCAGGCCGCGCACGAACACGACGGTCTTGCCATCCGGCGAGAGGCTGTGGCCGGTGAGGTCTTCGCCTGCTTCCTCGTACCAGGTAGAGATTTGGCCATCGCGCGTCACCACATTCAGGCGGCGGCGACCTTGATCGGTGACCTCGTTGTAGAGGATGCGGTCGTCATCCAGCCAGGTCGGGCGCGTATCCGGGCGCACATTGGTGGTCAAGCGCCGGGTGGCCCCGCCACGTTCGGTGGTCAGGAACAGGTCGCCCCCGGCGACCACGACGCCCCATTTGCCGTTGGGCGACACCGACCAGCCACTAAAGCCGGTGGTAATGGTCTTGGTGACGTAAGGATCGCGTCGACTATCGGCCGGGGCCGTGATGTTCAACGGGGCGGCGGTGCGCGATTCGGTCTTTAGCGTCCAGATGGCACTGTCCTTTTGGAAGGCCGCCGTCTTGCCGTCCGCACTCACCGAGAGGAACCGGATGGTGCCGTCGCTAAAGTTGGTAAGCATGCGCGGTTGGCTGCCATCGGCATTCATCGCCCACACGTTGGGCGCGCCGGAGCGGTTGCTCACAAAGAATATGCGGCCCGTGCTGTAGACGGGGAAGTTATCCACCGCCTCGTTGGTGGTGAGCTTCTTGAAGTTGCGGAACGGCGCACTGCCATCCGCCACCCAGATTTCGCTGGTGTTGGCACCGTTATGACCCGGCTTGCGCCAGTGGCCGGCGCTGCCGCCGCCCGCCATGTAGACCTTGCCCTCCGGCCCCGGCGAGGGGTTGTAGAACATCTCCAGGAAGTGCGTGGTGTGCGGCACCAGGTCGCCCCCGGCGCGCAAGGAGAACACGTTCAACCGGCCAAAAGCGTTGGTGTAGCCATAAACCACGGAGCCATCCGCGCTGATGGCGGTGGGGTATTCGTCGCTGCTTTCCCAACTCAGGCGCGTGAGGCCGCTGCCATCCGGTGCCATGCGGAAGAGGTCGAGGTTGCCAAAGCGGTTGCTGGCGAAGGTGATGGACTTGCCATCAGGCGCCCACACGGGGAAGGTCTCGTCGGCCCCGTGAACGGTGAGGCGGGTGGCATGACCCCCGGCCGCCGGCACCGACCACAAATCGCCCTGCCAGCTAAAGACAATCGTTTGCCCATCGGGCGAGAGCGCCGGATCTTGGGTCCTCAGGATGCCTTGCGCAAACGAGGCACCCGCCACCGTCACCAGGGCGAGTGCCATTGCGGAGCGAATACTGAAACTCATCAAACAGGGGATACCTGTTTTAATGCCGAATTGGTTACAGTTTCAGGTCCACAATCCCGGAAACTCCCACGCCGGGCACCCCCTGAATCTCCTTGGGGTTGGTGATGTTGACCGAATCCACCGGGATGAGGGCGCGGATGCGGACTTCACCCAGGAATTCAGCTTCCGGAGAGGCTACGGCCTGCACTTTGTCCACTTGCGTTTTGGTGCCCATCACCTGGGCGGCACCGATGGCGTCGCGGGTGTTGATCCCAATGCTGATGATGGGGACCACCTTGCTGTAACGAGCGTTGGTGTCCTTGTGACCGGTGAGGCCGTTGAAGGCACGGTTAATTTCCGGCGCGAACTGCTTGACGGCGGCTCCGACGCCGAGGATCTTGATGATTTGGCGGACTTGACCCTGAGCACCCGCGGACAAGAGAAGGACAGCGGCCAAGGCGACGCCCGAGACTTTCCAAGTTCGTTTCACATCTATTCAGACGAACCAGGGAGGGTATGGGTTTGCCCATTCGATGCGGGAGGCAAGGAAAAGGCCCCCATCCCGAAGGATGGAGGCCTCTCTTGCTATCCGTTTCGTTTGTTTAGAACTTGACGGAGAGCTGGGTGGTGATCAGACCACCGCGGTAGCGATTGTTACCGAAGCCGAAGGCGGCTTGGCGACCCTTGAAGTCGACATCGCTGTAGAGGTAGCCGATGGCCACGTTGCTGTTGGCGCCCAGACCGTAGTCGAAGCCGACGTGGAACCATCGCTGGTTCGGGTCGGTACCGGCGGAGTAGTTCCAGCGGACATCTTCGTACGAAGCCTTGAAGCCCCAGTTGGAGGCCAGCTTGTAATCGAGACCAACCTTGAAGGCGGTCACGTCATCGTTGGCGGACACCAGCGGGTTGCCGGCGGCACCGGCTTGCACCGGCTCCATGAACTGACCCTTCACGTAGACGCTCAGGTCGCTCGACGGCTTGAAGTTCACGCCAGCGAAGAAACCTTCGATGTTGCGCGGGCTCCAGACCGTACCGATGCGATCCCAGCTACCAGCAGCGAGGAAGTTCGTTTCCACGCGGCGGTAACCGCCCATCAGGTCGAAGTTGCTGACCTTGTAGCCAAGGCCGACTTCGAAGGCCGAGTTGTCGTTGTCGATCACGCTCGTGTCGCCGCGACCAGCCACGGACTGGCTGTACTTACCGGAGACGGCCAGGCCGCTGAAGTTGAAGTCAGCTTCGGCACCGTAGACGCTCAGGCGGTTCACGCCACCGTTGGTGGTCGGGTTGACATCGCTGTCGTGGATGATGTAGGCAAGGTTGAGCTTGCCGTTGTCGCCCAGACCGAACATGGCTTGCAGACCGAGGGTGGTGTCCACCACGGCGGCCGGGTTGCCCAGGTTCAGACCGATCGTGTTGAGGTCCGTACCGTTGGTCGTGTTGCGCTGGCTGTTCTTACCACCGAACAGGTTGACCTTCGCTTCACCGAAGTTGAAGCCGAGGATCGCACCGTCGAAGATGTAGTTGCCGTTGTCCCATCGCTCGTTGGCGTAGTACGGGGTGTAGTCGCTTCGCTTCCACAGGTACTTACCAACTTGGTGACCCACGCGACCGACTTCAGCGTTGAAGCCTTGACCGGCCAGGGCGCTGTTGAAGTTCGCGGAGAGGTTGTAGATGTAGACGTCGCTGGCGTTGCCACCGTTGTTGAACGGCACACCGGCGTTGCGCGTGTTCAGGTTACCGAGAGCAGCGAGCGTGTCGCCGAAGACCACCGTGCCCTTGAAGGAGGTGTTGTCGTCGACCTTACCGCTGATGTTCAGACCGAGTTCGTGCAGCACGCTGAGGTCGCGGGTCACGCCAACCGGGTTGCCCAGGTTGCCGACGCCCGTCGGGCGGCCGTCTTGCGTCAGACCGAAGTCTCCGTCGTTGCTGTGACCACCGAGGATCAGGAAGTTGACGTCACCACCGATCTTCACGCTGGCGCCGCCGTTTTCCAGTCGTCGCACGCGCTCATCGAGCGAGGCCACGTCGGATTGCAGCTTGTCAACGTCCACGCCGAGGCTGGCGAGTTCCTTTTCGAACTCGGTGCTCAGTCGCTTGAAGTTTTCGATGTCGGAGCGCCAGGCCTTCATGCCGTCCACGTCGCGCTTCAGCGCTTCGAGGGCGGTGCGGAGGTCGCTGTTGTCGCCACCTTGGTTCTGGCCGATCATGCGCTCAAGATCAGAGATCTTGCCTTCCATGCCTTCGACCACACCCATCATGCGCATGTAGAGCTGGTTCAGCGCCACCGCGAATTCGTAGCGGGTCGTCGGTCGGTTGCCGCGATAGAGGCCATCCGGGTAACCGAAGAGCACGCTGCCCTTCAGGTTCGACAGAGCTTCAAAAGCCCAGTGATTGTCCGGAACGTCCGGGAAGTTGTCCTGCGCGAGGGCCGGCACGATGAGACCCGCACCGAGCACCGCCGTCAGGGCGAACTTGATCATTTTGTTCATTTGGTTTCTCCAAAAGGGACACCATTTGCCGAACAACTAGACCGCTCGTGCGTTTCGATTGACCTTAAGCACATCTTTCCTCAAGTTCCCTGTGCCCCAGCAACCGTCGCAGTTGTGGTCGCGCGTCCTGCGCGTGATGTCACCTGGTTTCCCAGGTATCCCCATTATTACAAAACGCGCTCACTAGGTCAACCATTTCGGGCACCCTGGTAAAAATTAGGTCTAAAAATAGGACCTACTGCCGCACCAATTGCAGAACTTCGTCCGTCTTAGCGCGCATCAGGGCCTCGTCGCCTCGGCTCTCCACGTTGAGGCGGATCACCGGTTCGGTGTTCGAACCCCGTAAGTTAAAGCGCCAATTCGGGTAGCTGATGCTGATGCCATCGGTGGTGTCCAACTCGCCGTCGGCGTACTTGGCCTGCACGCGGGCCAGCACTTCCTTCACGTCCGCAACGGTGCTATTGATCTCGCCGCTGCAGGGGTACTTGGCCATCATGTCGGCCACCAGGGCGCCCAAGCTCTGCCCGGTCACGCTCACCAGCTTGGCCACCAACATCAGCGGAATCATCCCGCTGTCGCAATACCAGTGGTCACGGAAATAGTGGTGCGCGCTCATTTCGCCGCCGTACACCGCGTTCTCGGCCCGCATCTTCTCTTTAATAAAGGCGTGCCCGCTCTTGCACAGCACGGCCCGGCCGCCAGCTTCCGCCACGATGTCGAGCGTGTTCCAGGTCAGGCGCGGGTCATAAACAATCGCCGCCCCGGGGTTGTCTTGCAAGATCGCCTTGGCCAGCAACCCCACAATATAGTAACCCTCAATGAAGGTGCCGTCTTCGGTGAGGAAGAAGCAGCGGTCGTAGTCGCCATCCCACGCCACCCCAAAGTCAAACCCGCCTTCTTTCAGTCGTGCTTCGATCTGGGCGCGGGATTCCGGCAAGATCGGGTTCGGCACCCCATTGGGGAAGTGGCCATCCGGCTCGAACATCATCCGCTCCACTTGCAGTGGGATGTGCGGCATCAACCTCTCCATCGCCACGCCGGCCGCGCCGTTGCCCGGGCTGGCCAGCACCCGGAGCGGCTTGATCTCGTGGTGGGCATCAAAGGTCAGCAGGTGCTGGATGAAATCGTCATAGACATCGCGCTGGCTCACGTGGCCTTGGCCCTTGCGCTCCCACTTCTGCTCGTGGGCGCGGCGTTCAATTTCGTTTAGGCCGGTGTCGCTGCTAATGGGGCGGCTTTCGGCGCGCACCATCTTCATGCCGTTGTCCTGCGGCGGGTTGTGGCTGGCGGTGATCATCACGCCGCCGTCGTAGCCATAGTGCGCCGTGGCGAAATAGACCATCTCGGTGCCGATGAGACCGAGCTGAGTTACGTCCACCCCGGCATCCGCCAGGCCCCGGGTCAAGGCGTCCATCAGATCGGGTCCACTCAGGCGGATGTCGTGGCCCACGCACACGCTCTTGGCCCCGGTTTCGTCCGCAAAGGCGCGCCCCACACGGTAGGCCAGTTCGGGGTTCAAATCATTGGGCACCTGCCCGCGGATGTCGTACGCTTTGAAGCAGGCGAAATACTGACCCATACCAATCGGGAAGTTACCCGACCCGGGCGGTAACCTCAACCGAAGGAGTACCAGAGTGGCGGCAAAACGAATCGGAGCGCACATGCCCACGGGCAAAGGGCTGGCGGACGCGCTGCGGCGCGGCGTGGAAATCGGATGCACGGCGGTGCAGGTGTTCACCAGTAGCCCTCAGCAGTGGGCGGCCAAGCCGATCACGGACGAGATGGCGACCGAGTTCCGGGCCACTGCTGATGAACTCGGCCTGGTACCCTTCACCGTCAGCCACGATAGCTACCTCATCAACCTGGCGGCTCCCGACGAGGAAAAGCGGGAGAAATCCATGCGCGGCCTCGCGCGCGAACTCGAGCGGTGCGCGCAACTGGGAATCCCTTATGTCATCAGCCACATGGGGGCGCACATGGGCGAGGGCGAAGAGGTGGGCCTGGCTAAGGTCGCCGAAGCCGCCCGTCAGATCTTGGCCGAAGCCCCCGCCGGCGTCACCCTCTTGATGGAGACCACGGCGGGACAGGGTTCTTCGCTCAACTACAAGTTTGAGCACCTGGAATGGCTGCTCAACGCCTGCAATGGCCATCCGCAACTGGGAGTGTGCGTGGATACCTGCCACATCTTTGCGGCGGGCTACGACATTCGCACCGAAGAGGGCTACGCCAAGACCATGGCCGAGCTGGACCAGCGCATTGGCGCGGAGCGGGTGAAGGTCATGCACGTCAACGATAGCCAGAAGCCGCTGGGCAAGCGCGTGGACCGGCACGCCCACCTGGGCGAGGGCGAGATTGGCCCGGTGGCCTTCGCCTGCCTGTGCCAAGACGAGCGGTGGACGGAAACGCCCCTGATCGTCGAGACCCCCGAAGCCGAAACCCACCACCAAGTGAACGTGGCGAGGCTGTGGGCGTGGAGTCGGGGCGAGAATCCTGTAATGGACTGAACAATTGGCCTTTTGCGTCGTCTCAAAACTGGAGGTAGCTCATTGGGGCCACCTTGAGACGCAAAAAAGCCGGACACAGTGGAGAGGACTAACTGAGCCCGGCAACGGTTGTTTCTTTTCGCATTGCTCCCGCATCTGACGTGCGGTTCACGTTGCAACCCTTAGTTTATCCGATTTCTGGGTCCCCCCTGTATAGGGGGTATGACCAGTTTTTTATCGTTATAGCAAAATTTGTGGGGCCGGCCGGTTTGGGGAGCCGTGGCGCCATTCCTAAACAATCCCCAAAACCTCCTCTCCAGTTCTAGGATTTTGTGCCGAAAACCTAAAGTGAAACCTCATGGTTGAACTGGTTGGACGACTCATCCTCATGGCGGGCGGCCTTGCGAGCGCAGGATTGCGCCAGGGTCCGACGTGGGACTTGGCCTGGCGGGCCATGCTGTTCTTTGGGGCCTATTCCGTGATGCTCTATCTGATGGAGCAGCGCGGATTGCGCAACCGAGGGGTGTCCGGCCTGGCGGCCAGCCTGGATGGTGTGGTGCTGGCGATCCTGCTTCAGGATGCCGGCCAAATCGAGAATTTCGGCTTCCTCACGCTCGTTCCGCTCATTTGGGCGGCTACACGCCACGGCAGCGACCCGGTGTTGATGGCGCCGATCATTGCGGCGGGCCTTGTGAGTTCGGCCAACTTCCGCAACTCCAACCCCTCCCCGTTGCTCATGGCCCAGGCGGCCGGGGTCCTCATCGCCGGATTGATGATGAAGCCCGCCCGCGCCCAAACCATCGTGAAAGAGGCGATGTCCACGTCCGCCGCGCAAGACGACATGACGCGGGAGCTGCGCGTTCAACTCCGTAATGCCCTGGTCGAACTCAGCGCCAGCGAAACGCGGGCGAAAGTGGATTCACTGGCGAGTCACCTCGCCCGCACCCTGCCCGCTCGCGGCGCGGACTACAACGGCCTCACCCACGCCGTCGCCGAGGCCCTTGGCCTGAGCGGCGCCCTGATATACACCCGCGATGAAAGTGGAGAACGTCTGGTGGTCCGTGGGGCCGCCGGCAACCTGCCGCTGGAACTGCAAACCATCGGTATCGAATGGCCGCATGGGCAAAGCGAAGCCCAAATGAAGAACCGCATCCAGAGCGCCATTCGCAACCTGGCCGATGTGGATACGTGCCACTCTGTGCGTGTTATCCGGAACCAAGGCGTGCCGATCGGGGCGGTGGCCGTGTTCCACCCGACGATTCACGGGCTGGAAGACGCCCTCGACCAACTCGAAGCCGCCGACGAGGTGCTGGGCCGATTCGTGGCGCAGGCCGAAGCTCGCAACGCCGAATCCAGCCGCCTGGCCGTGGCCGAACTGCTTTACACCATCGCCGCCAGTGCCCCGGGCACAGATGACGCCGAAACGCTGAGTGGACGCATTTGCCGCGAGACCTTCGCCGCGGTCAATGTGGACCACGTCTCCATCGTGCAACTGCAAGGCAACCAAGAGCGGCTGCTGGCCCGCGAAGGCGCCGAGTCGCGCATGCTGGATCTCATCGAGTTTCCGAGCGGCACCGGTTACGCCGGGTGGGTCGCGGAGGGGCGCGAAGAAGTCTGGATTGACGACTGCCTGCACGACAGCCGCGTGGTGGGCCGCGAAGCCCTGAAGCGCCGCGTCGGCTCGTTCATTCTCATCCCGCTGCGGAACTCCGAGCGCGTGCTGGGCTACATCAGCGTGGCCACGCACCGGGCCGGCGGATTGGATGCCCCGACCGTGGGTCACCTCCGCGTAATTGCCGGGGAAACCGCCCGCGCCCTGGACCGCATGAGCGGCCGCGCCACGGAAACCGAAGGCCTGGCCACCCCCAACGAACTGCGCAAGTTCATCGCGCAAGCCCCGCAAGGCTGCCTCGTCTACCTGGACGTGCCGCGCCGCGACAAGATGATCGAAAAGTACGGGCGGCCCGCCTTTGACCGCGCGATCCGACAACTTGCCCTGCGTGTGCGAGCTCTGGTGCCAAGCGGCAGCCTGATCTGCCGCCGCGACGATGGGGACTATATCGTCTTCTTGCGTGGCCAAAACGAAGAGACGGCCCGGGTGTGGGCCAACGAAATCGTGGCCACCGCCGCCCTGGTCCCGCTGACGACATTGGATGGCCGGAACCGAATGCCCATGGCGCTCCGCGCAAAAGTTGCCACTTTAACCCCGCAAAAGGACCGGATTCCTGCATGAAACCCGCGCGAAACGGTATGACTGGTACGTTCACAGGGGCAAAAACAGCCGCGCACCAAATAGGATGGGTGAGCGGGGCTCCGAAGAACCCCGCCCTTCGGGGAGGAGATCAAGGAATGAGACAAAGCCTAACGCGCACGGATGCGCCGCAAGCCGTGGTCACGACCACGCCCACCATTCACCGGGCGAACATGACCCGCGACGCCCAAAGTCGTCTGAAACATTACGACTGGATGGGAGCCCTGGCCCAATGCGAGGAAGTGCTGGCCATGGACCCCCTGCACCTGGGAGCCCTGGAAGTGCAAGCCCAAGCCCTGTGGTTTGGCGCACGATTCCCGGAAGTGGTGACCGTCACCACCCGGTTGCTCCGCCTTAACCCCGGCGAACCCGGGTACCGCTACACGCGGGGCATGGCGCACCTGAGCATGGGCAACCTGAGCGGCGCCCGCCGCGATTTTGAGGATGCCATTGCCCAGAGCCAGGATGAGCAGTTCCGCCAGCAAGTGCGGGAAGCTCTGGAAGCCCTGCATGAAGGCCCGGTGGCGCTGAACAGCACCACCTACACCCTCATTAACTAAGCCTTAGCCGCGAAGCTTATCGGCGGCTTCGGTGCTTTCCCACGGGAAGTGCGCCGGGCCGAAGTGGCCGTTCTTGGCCGTTTCGCGATAGAAAGGCTTGTACAGCCGCACTTGGCGGCCTTCTTCGGTCACGTCTTCGTAGCCGAAGTGGCTGGCGTCGCGCAGACCCAAGTGCTTGGCGATGCCCGCCGGGCTCATGTCGAACGCGTTCATGATGCGCGTGCGGATTTCGGCGTGGGGCACCTTCTCCGTGCCGTAGGTTTCCACGTTCACGCTCACCGGTTGGGCCACGCCAATGGCGTAGGCCAGCGTGATCACGCATCGCTCGGCCAGGCCGGCGGCCACCACACACTTGGCCACGTGGCGCGCCATGTAAGCCGCGCTGCGGTCCACCTTGGTGGGGTCCTTGCCGCTGAAGGCACCGCCCCCGTGCGAGCACAGCCCGCCGTAGGTGTCCACGATAATCTTGCGGCCAGTTAGGCCGGTATCGCCCCACGGTCCGCCCTGCACAAATCGGCCGGTCGGGTTGATGTGGTAGATGATCTCCTGCTTGTTGTAATCCGAGTACTCGGCCAGAACCGGCTTGATGATGTGCTCTTGCACAATCTCTTCCACCGCCTTCTGCGTGAGATGCGGCGCGTGCTGCTGGCTCACGACGACCGTCTGGATGCGCTCGGCAAACCCGTCTTCATAGATCACCGAGACTTGCGCCTTCATGTCCGGGCGCAGGCCCAGGCTGGGGTGCTTGCGGCGCACTTCGGCGGCCCGGCGAGAAAGCGCGTGGGCCACGCTGATCGGCAGGGGCATCAGCTCCGGCGTTTCCGTGGTGGCGTAGCCAAACATCATGCCCTGGTCGCCCGCGCCGCCCGTGTCCACGCCCATGGCGATGTCTGGGCTTTGCTCTTGCACGGCCAGCATCACGCCGCAGGTGCGGCCGTCCATCCCCAGATCGGTGTCGTTGTAGCCCACCTCGTTGATGGTGCGACGGACGATGTCGGCCATCGGCACGTAGCCGTCCATCGTCAGTTCCCCGGCAATCACGCACAGGCCGTGCGTGACGAGCGTTTCGATGGCGACGCGCGCCTGGTTGTCCTCTGCGAGGATGGCGTCGAGCAACGAATCCGAAATCTGGTCGGCGAGCTTATCCGGATGGCCTTCGCCGACGGATTCTGAGGTGTAGATGTGGGTGAGGGACATTGCCGTCGAGGGGAAAGGGTACCCCTGGGGTCCGGCGGGGCCGGGGGCAGGCCCGATGCGCGCCGGAACTCTTGGCCCCCCGCCGTGGTTGGGGAGAACATGGCCAAAGTTCTTGCGGGCTTCCTTGCCATCGTCCTAAGCGGAGTCGCCCTCGCTCTCTCTCTGCCGCTCTTTGGCTGGTCCGCGCTGGGGTTTGTGTGCTTGGTGCCGGCGCTCTCGTTGGCGCGTGGGGTCGGATTTCTGCGGGGCTTCCTGGTGGGTGTTGGGGTGGCGGTGGTGGCCGCTTGGATCAGCACCTCCCCGTGGCAACCCGAACCGACCCTGGTGGACGGCACCTTCAATTGGAACTACGTGGCGTTCTTCCTGTTCGGCACGGTGATTTCTCTGTTCCTCGGGATCTTTGCGGAGGTGAAGACGTTCAGTTGGCGCACGGTGCTGGGGCTCGCTTGCGTGGGCATTCTCCTGGAGGGCATCACCTTCATCCGTATGCCAGCGCAGATGGCACTCTCTCAGTTTGCGAACCCGGCGGCATTGGCGCTGGCTTCGGTCACCGGGATTTGGGGTGTTTCTTGGCTCATGTGGCTGGCGAACCTCGCCTGGTTCGCTCCGCTGGCTTCGCGGCAGCGCTGGGTGGCAGGAGCCTCGGTAGCAGCCCTGGCCCTTTGGGGGCAGTGGGGCACGGTGCAAGCCCACGCCCGGATGGATGAAGCCCGTTTGGTGCGAAGCCATGCCCCCATTGGGTTGGTGCAAACGCCGCAGGTCGGGGCGGATGCGCTGCTACGAGTGCAGGAGCCCCTGGGTGCCGTTTCGCCCCGTTGGGTGGTGTGGCCGGAGGTCAGCGTGACCACTCTTGACCATGACTCTCTCCGTGACTTTGCCCGGTCCGAAAACGGCTGGCCCATCGTCACCTCGTACCTCGATGACCACCAGCCTCGTCCGCACAACGCGGCGGCAGTTTTCTCTAAGTCCGGAACCTCACGGCCGTACCACAAGCGACACCCCTTTGGTGACGAAGCCAAGCTCGTCACCGCGGGCACGACGGCGCAGGTGGTGGCGGTGAAATCCGAGAATGTGGGCCTCAATATCTGCTTTGACTCGTGCTTCCCGTGGACGATGCGCGACACCGTGCGCGAAGGGGCCGAGGTGATCGCCTTGCCCACGCTGGACCCGGTTTCGCCCAATGGCTTTATCCAGGCGGGGCATGCCGCCTTCACCCCGTTCCGCTCGGCCGAATTGGGGGTGCCCATCGTGCGGAGTGAAGCCACCGCGTGGAGCATGGTCACGGATGCATCCGGGCAGATCACAGGCTTGCTGCCCACCGGCCACGAGGGCGCGCTGGCCCGACCCCTGCCCACCGCCCGGCGCACCACCGTTTATCGTGTGCTGGGCGACTGGTTCGTGGGGGTGGCGATGTTGGGATTATTCTTGTTCATCCCCGCACGGGGCCGCCCGAAGGGCTAGGCGCCGATGGCCGCCAGCCAACTCCGCAGGTTGTAGTAGCTGGTGACCCGGGTGATGAGGCCATCTTTGACCTCAAAGAACGCCGCCGCCGGGATGCTGTACGTCTGCCCGGTGGCGGGCGGCAGACTGCCGTCCGTGCTCAAATAGGTGCCCGAGCAGGTGAACTCCACCGCACCGCGCGTGCCGTTGCTGAACACCACCAGGTCCGTGATCTGCTCGCGGTAGCAGGTGTCCATGTGGGTTTTGAACTTGCGAAACGCTTCGCGGCCGACCTCGGTGCCCCCTTCGTTGATCTCGTGCACTACGTCTTCGCTGAGGGTGGCCAGCATGCCCTCCAAGTCGTGGGCGTTGAAGGCGTCAAAGTAGGCGCGGATCGCGCGTTCGGTGTCGTTCATGGAGCTAGTGTGCCCCGGCCTTGGCGGGGGTCCCCGTCATCCGGCCCGCGGCCTTCAGAACTGGTCGGTCATGAACATCCGCACGGGGTGGGGCAGCCCGCGCGTCATCAGCAGCAGCTCTTCCTTCTGCTCACTCAGCTGTAGCCCCAGTTCCGCCGCCACCTGGGCCAGGCCGTACCAGCGGGTGCCGTTGGGCACCGGCCACAGCTCCGTCGGGTGCGGGCTCACCACCTCGCGCACCAGGTTGCCTTCCAGGCAGATATAGCCCTCGCCGAAGGTTTCGCACGGGCGGGGGAACCAGTGCCAATATTGCCAGCGCCGCTCGTCCCGCACCACCCAGCGCTCATCCCGCGCCGCCCACTGGGCATACAGGCGGTGGATATCCAGCGCCGACAGCAACTCCCCCCGGCTCCCGGGGTCGCACGGCACGGTGCCGGATATGACTCGGTCTGTGGTGGCAAACCCGAACCTTGCGTACAGCTCTTCCTGGTGGGCAAATAGCATGGCCGGCCCCTCACCTTGCCGCGCCGCTTCGTCCAGCACGTGCATCAGCAGGTGCCCGGCGTAGCCCCGGCCCCGGTCTTCTTGCCGCGTGGCCACCCCCGCAATGCCAATCGCTCGCCCCCACCCAAACTGCATGCCCGTGGTGGTGAGGATGGAGCGCATCTGGTGGTTTTCGAACAGCGCCCACTTTCGGTTGAGGTCAAACATCGGGTCGGCGTAGAACGCCCGGCGCGCCCGGCTGATATCCAGATGGAAGGCCCCCGCCAGCAGCCGCAAAAAGGCGTCCGCTTCGTTCGGCTGGATGGGCCGGCAGATCATGATCCACTCGCCCGGCCGATGATGAGGGTGACGCGCACGCGTTCGGGTGAGAGGCTCACGCCCTCGGGCGAGACCAACTTCACATCAAAAGACTTGTCGGCTTTGAGGTCGGTGATGTCAATCGGCTCGGTCATCACGCCGCTCTGGCGGGCCATCAGATCGGGTTCGCCACTGGCCAGGGCCATGTTGGGCGAGATGGTGTACGACTTGACCTCGTAACCAAAGGCCAGCTGCCCCTTGGTCCGCAACTGGACAAAGAGATTGCGGCTGGTGGGCGCGGTGAAGATGACCGGGCTCACCGTAATCTGTTTGGGCTCAATGCTCACCCCCGCCACCGGCCGCCGCGAGGCATCCAGGGCCTCCAGGTCCAGCGCATAAGCCCCCTTGGGTTGGGCGTCCTCCAGGTTCAAAATCGCGCGCACATGCGCTACCTGCTCCATCATGCTGGCGGGGCCACTCACCGTGACCTGCATAGGCTGGAAGCTCGCACCTCCATAAGAGTAGAGCGGCGAGAGGCTGCCCACCGGCTCAAGTTCCACATCAATGCGCTTGACGGTGCGCTCTTCCACCGTGATGCGAATCACCGGGTCGCGGGCGGTCACCCGCACGTTCGCGCGTGTGGGTACGTTCAGGCGCACAGCGTATTCACCCTCGCCCGGTACGGCACGGGTCATGGAGACGCTGGCCTCCACCTGCCGGGTGTCAAACACGCGGAGCTCTTCTTCGGTGCCAGTGGCCAGCAGCAACACCGAACTCGGCACTTCGCGGGCGGCAAACTTGGGTTCCAGGCCCACCACTTGCAGAGGCACGCTGAACTCGCGCTCGCGCTCGATCTTGTCGCCGGGTTGCACCTGCAAGTAAAGGCCCAACGCGACCAGCAACGAGGCGATGAGCAGCCAGGCTTCGGATCGTCTCACGCGTCTCCTCCTCCAGATTCATCTCCGGATTCCGCTTCGTTGCGCTTGGCGCGGCGGGACGACCGACGGCGCGTGGCTTCGGCGTCGGTGGTTAGCCCCTCGGAGAGGAGTTGCAAAAGCTCTTCCGGCGACTTCACCGGCGTCAGGATTCCCGCTCGGGCCACTGTGATTTCGCCCCGCTCTTCACTCACGATGACCACCAAGGCGTCCGAATGTTCGGTCACACCCACGCCGGCCCGGTGGCGCATGTGGTACTCCGCCCGGATGGCCGGATTGTCGCTCAGCGGTAGTTGGCAGGCCGCCGACACAAGCTCATCCTGGCGCACAATAATCGCTCCGTCGTGAAGCGGGTTACCGGCGTAAAAAATGGACTGCAGCAGAGGCGCCGAGACCACGGCGTGCAGAGGCACCCCGCTGCGAATTTCGGCGTCCAGTTGGCGGCTGCGGTCGATGACAATGAGGGCCCCGGTGCGGGATTGAGCCATGGCTTGCGCCGCCACGGTGATCTCTTCAATCGTCGTGCCCCGGGCTGCGCCCTCAGTGCCCACCAAGCGGTCGCTGAGACCCCCGATGCGGGCAAAGCCCTCGATGGTTTGTCGCAGTTCGGGCAGGAAAAGGATCACCAATGCCACCGGACCGAGCAGCGTGGCCTTATCCAGCACCCAGTGCAAAGTGCGCAGGCCCAACACATCGCTGGCCAGCAACGCCACCAAGAAGACGAAGACCCCGAAGAGGATGCGCCAGGCGCGGGTGCCGCGCACGAGCTTGAGAAGCCGCCAAATGAGGTAGGCGACCAGCAACACATCCAGGATGTTGATGACCGCTTGGGGCCACGGTTCACCCAGCGTGCTCAAGCGACGCAGGAATTCATCACGCAAGGAACTAGCCTCATTCTAGCCAAGAAACTCCCCGCCGGGCAGGGATTCATACCACGCTGAAAATGCCGCCTCGTCAGGGAGAGTGAGCGGGGGGCGTACATTGGGTCGCTCGATGCGCCCTTGCCGGTGGGCCGACATCTTGTGGTGTGCGGGCTGGGGCACGCGGCGCAGGGCTTCGATGAGCGGCAAGATCCGGGCAAAGAGGCGCTCGGCGCGCTCGGTTTCGCCCGCCTCCCAGGCTTGCACCACTTGGCACAGCGGGGCCGCCATCACATTGGCGCACCCGCTGATGGTGCCGTGCCAGCCCGCCTGCAGTGCGGCCAGTAGCAAGCGCTCATCGCCCACCCACAGGGGTGCCTCCGGCCAAGCGGCGCGGAATTCGGCCAGGTTCGCCGGGTCGCCGCTGCTATCTTTCAGGCCCATGCATTGCGGGTGGGTGGCCAGCTCCGCCACGTGCTCGCCGCGCCAGGTCACCCGCGACATGAGCGGGTGGTGATAGAGAATGACTGGCAGCGGCGAGGCATCGGCCAACCGGAAAAACCAATCCCGGATGCCCACCGGGTCGAGATTGGCGTAGCCGCCCGGGGCCATCACCAGCACCGCATCGGCCCCCGATTTTGCCGCCTGCTGGGCCAGCCAGATCGCCTCGGTCAGGCTGCTGGTGGCCAGCCCCGCCACCACCTTGAGTTGCCCTCTTGCGGGAGCAAAACTTCGCACCAGGTCTCGCTTTTCCACCGCGCTCAGCGAGGGGCCTTCCCCGTTGGTGCCGCCCAGCACGATGCCCACACACCCCGCGGCCTCGAACCCCGCCCCCAGCCGGGCGAGGCCCACGGCATCCACCTCGCCCTGCGGACCATAGGGGGTGAGGGAGGCGGGCATCACCCCGCGCGGCCACGGTGCGCTCATGAACGAGAATCTACCCGTGCGCTATAATGGGCGAAGCGCATGGAGCCTCCATTACAAACGGCCCTCATTGTGGGACTCCTTCTCATCTTAGGCAATGCCTTCTTTGTCGCCGCCGAGTACGCGCTGGTTGGCACTTCGCGCCGCCGCATCGAGAACCTCGCCAAGAAGGGGAGTAAGTCCGCCAAGCTGGTGCTCGTCGCCCTGGATGACATGTCCACTTACGTGGCCGGCATCCAGACGCTCATCACCCTGTTCGGACTCGGCATTGGGGCGTTGACCGAGCCCGCCATCACGGCGATGATCAAGCCCGGCCTCTCCTTCTTGCCCGAAGGTGCGGTGAGCGTGATCTCGGTTATCCTCATGTCCTTCCCCTTGGTGGTGCTAGGCGAACTGGTGCCGAAGTACGCGGCGCTGCCGGTTTCGGACCGCTTTGCCATGGCTACCATCCGGGTGCTGCGGTTCAGCATTCTCATCCTCACCCCGCTGGTTTGGGCGTTCAAGGTCAGCGGACGGGCGGTGCTCAAGCCGTTCGGGGTGAACATTGACCAAGTGGAGCAAGCGGCTTCGCGGGAAGAGATTGACCAGCTCCTGCGCGACCCCACCACCGAGAACCTGGACGCCACCCACGCCAACCTGGTGAGCAAGGCCCTGCGCCTGGACCAGAAGACGGCCGAGGACCTGATGAACCACCGCGTGGACATCCAATGGCTGCCGCTCGAAATCACCCGGGAAGAACTAAGCCAAGAGCTCAAGAAGATTCCGCATAGCCGGATCCCGGTGGCGCGAGGCGACCTGGACGACATCGTAGGTGTCGTTTATTTGCAAGATCTAGTCGGCCGCTGGGATGAACCGGATTTCACGCTGGAATCCATCCTCCGCCCGGCGGAGTTTGTGCCCGAATCCATGGGCGCCGACCGCCTGGTGCAGCGCATGCGCGAGGCCAAAACGCAGATCCTGATCGTGAGCGACGAATACGGCGGCACCAGCGGCCTGCTCACGCTAGAAGACATTACGGAAGAGGTCTTTGGCGACCTTGAGGATCGCCTGGAAGCGGACCGGCCGCCCATCGAGCGGGTGAGCGACAAGCGCATTGTGGCCCGGGCCGATGTCCGATATGATGAAGTCCTCGAGTTCCTCGACTACGAAGATCCGAGCGAAACGTATACCACGGAGACGCTTTCCGAAATCGTGATGGAAGAGCTCAAGCGTATCCCCGTGGTGGGCGACACGGTGCCGATCCCGATTGGCACCCTGCGGGTGGACCACATGACGCGCCGCCGCGTCATTCGGGTTTCGGTGGAAGTTACTCCGCGCCCCGTTGAGGCTGAAGAAGAATAAGCTCGTGCCCGACCTCTTGCCACTGGTAGCCACAGGCTTCCACGTGGTCCTTGAGGTCGGAGAGGGCTAGACCCCGTTGCTCCAATAGCGGCGGGTGGACTTCCACCACAAATGCCCGCACCCGGCGACTCAAAAGCACATCGGTCGCCGCCCAGAGGAGCTCGTATTCAAAGCTCTCGATGTCCACCTTCGCCACATCCACCTCGTCCAGGCCGTGCTCATCCAGCAGGGCCGCGAGAGTGGTGACGCGCACCGTCTCGGTGGGGATGGCGTACTTGGTGGCGCGGACCAAACCCGACGCGCCCGTATTCATGTCGGGGAAAAGGTGGATCTCCGCCGTGCCCTCTTGGTCGGCCACTGCCAGCTTGGCGATCTGAGCCGACGGAGCCCCGTTCGCATCAAGATTCCGGCGCAAGACTTCCTGCAATCGAGACTGCGGCTCCACCGCCACGATACGGCCGGTCTCGCCCTGCGCCTGCTGGGCCAGCACCGAAAAGTAACCCTCATTGGCGCCGATATCGAGGAACGTGCCCCCGCGCCGCCACAGCCGCTGCAAGGCCGCCGTCATCTCCGGCTCGTAGGGTTCGCCCCGCAAGATGCGCGCGCCAAAGTTCGAAGCCGGGTCCACCCAAAACGTGCCCTGCGGGCCCGTGAACTCAATCCGGTCGAGTCGCAGCCATCGCTTGAGCCGGGCGGCCAGCGAAGCGGGGCGGACCCGCCGAAGCCAACCCGCCAACCGAAGCTGCGACTGAAGATTCATGCCGGTGAGAATAGCCGACCTACGCCACGCGGCGCTTGTGGCTGGAGAGCATGCGGGCGCGGTCACGGTACTTGTTCACCGTGCGGCGGGCCACTTGCAACCCCTTCTGCGCCAAGCGATCCGCGATGTCTTGGTCGCTCAGCGGATGGTCCGGATTCTCACTGGCCAGGATGTCCTCGATCATGCGCTGCACCCGCAGGGCCGCCTTAAAGAACACATCGAAAGAGACCACTTCTCCCGTCGCAATTTGAATGAATTTGCCGTTGGTGGCACGGCTGATGGTGCTCTCGTGCAGACCCAAATCCTTGGCCATCTCCACGCGGGTCAAGTTCTGCAAGAACTTGTAATCCCCGGTTTTCACAAAGCCCTCTTGGCGTTCGGCGAGGTACTTGGCGACGCGGGCCAGCGTTTCCCGGCGGCTATTGAGAGCCGAGAGGAAGTGCCGCGCACGGTCCACATATTCCGTGATGTGGCGCTTCTCGTCCTTGGCGCCCTGGCGGCGACCCTGGAGCTCCCAATACCGATCTTCGTAGCCCCGGTCCACCCGCAGGTTGAGCGGCGACGGCCCCGGAATCTCAATGATCCAGCCGTATTCATCAAAGCTCAGCATCACGTCCGGCTGCGCCCCGATCGAGCGCTCAGAGACTTGCGGCACATTGTGCGCGCAAAAACCTTCGCCCGGGAACGGATTCAGCCCCGTAATGACCTCAAACGCGGCCTCAATCAGCTCATCCGCCACCTTGTAGCGGTGGCGCAGACTGCGGGTGTTGCGCTGCACCAGTTCGTCCCAGTGGCTGCGCAGAATCTGGCGGGCCAGTCGCTCGGCATCCGTCTGCGGGCGTTGCAGTTGCAAAATCAGGCAGTCGCGGAGGTCATAAGCACCCACCCCCGCCGGCTCGCAACTGCGCAGGGCATCGATCGCGGCCTCCGCGTCTTCCAGGCTCACCCCGCAGTCCAGGGCCGCTTCCGCAATCGTGGTCGTCAGATAGCCGCGCTCGTTGATGTTGCCGATGAGATACAGGCCCAAGGTGCGGCTCTCGGCCGGGAGCATGGTCAGCAACTGAGCACGCAGGTGATCCCACAGAGAATCGTGCGAGGCCGCCAGGTCAATCCAGTCCGGGGTGGAATCATCCGTCGGGCGGCAGCGGTTGGCCTCCCAGGTGTCGCCCGAGGGGCGCAATTCGGACGGGGCCACGTGCTTCAGGATTTCCTCCCGGGTCAGCGGCTGAAACTCGTCATCAATCCGTTCCAGCGCCGGATTCTCCAGCAGTTCGGCTTCCACGGCCTGGAAAAGGTCCGCCTGCGCCAACTGCAAAATCTGGCTATTGAGAACAACTTTCGGGTCCGCTGTCGTGCGGAGTCCCGTTCGTACGGAGGTTCGGATGGATGCGCCCGGTTTCATGCGATGTCGACCTTGTGACACTCAAGGTCTCGGTGCTTTCCGGGCCGGGCTTCTCCGGGGGAATACTAGGATTTGCAGAACGGGCCGCAATGGCACGACGTAGCGTAGGAGGGAAGGAAGAACAATGTTTACGGGGTTGATTGAGGCCGTGGGGGAAGTGGTGCGGCATGAGGCGCCCCGACTGGTGGTGCGCCCACCCGCCGAGGGGATGGGCGAGCCCTGGGCCCTCGGGGAGAGCATCGCCATCAACGGTTGCTGCCTGACCCTGGTGGACTTTTCCGAGGACCTCGCCTTTGACCTCAGCGAGGAAACCTACGTCCGCACCAACTTGGATCAACTAGCCGCAGGCACCCCGGTGAACCTGGAACGGGCCATGCGGGTGGGCGACCGGCTGGGCGGCCACATGGTGCAGGGTCACGTGGACACCACCGGCACCCTGGTGAGCCTGGAACCCAGCGGCGACGGCTGGACGATGACCGTGCAAGCCCCCGCCGCAGATGCCGCCCTGCTGGTGGACAAGGGGAGCGTGACGGTGGACGGCATCAGCCTAACGGTGGTGGAGCCGGATGCGACGGGGCGATTCCAGGTGGCCGTCATCCCGCATACCTTTGCCCACACGCACTTGCGCGCCGCCCAACCCGGGCAGCGAGTGAACCTCGAGTTCGATATCATCGCCAAGCAGGTGGTGCGCTACCTGGAGTTGCGGCAGGGCTAGTTCTCGCGGGTGATGGTGATGCACTCGGCCAGGCGGGCGGCGGCTGCCACGTTGGTGCGGTGCCCGCTGCGATGGGCCGTGACTTGCATCACTGACCACGGCACCCCGGCTAGCAGGAGGTCGCCCATCAGGTCCAGCAACTTGTGCCGCGCGGGTTCATCCGGGAATCGCGGCGGAAACGCATAACCCTCCGCCTCTAGGATCACGCAACTGTCTTCGCTCAGCCCGAGCCCGAGCCCCATCTGGCGGAGCGGCTCGACCTCTTCACGGAAGGCAAACGTGCGGGCGGGGGCGATCTCTGTGGCGTACGTCTCGGGGCTCAAAACGAACTCGACTTCCTGCACGCCCGGCCAGCGCGGGGAGTTGTCATATTCGTAGCGCACACGCCCGGTGCCAGCAGCCATTGCCACCTTCACATCACCCTCGATGAAGTACACGCGCTTGAAAAGACCTTCAATGTGGAGCTGCCCGGAAGGGGTCAGCCCCACGGAATGCAACCCCGCCACGAACTCCTTGGCACTGCCATCCAGCGCCGGCATCTCGCCGCCTTCCACTTCGATTTCGGCATCGGTGATGCCCAGCCCCGCGAAGGCGCTCATCAGGTGCTCAATGGTCGCCACCGGGCCGAGTTGCGTGCACCGACGGGTGTCGGTGACCTCGCTCGGCGTGGCGGGTACGCGCTGGTCACCGACTCGGAAAGCGATCCCGGCCGCCCCAGGGTGCACCGTCACGCGCACCGGCTGCCCGCCGTGCAATCCTTGCCCCGCAAACGAGACGCTATCGGCCACGGTGAGGCGGGGCGCGGAGATCACGCTTTCTCCCCGTCGCCTTGGGCTTTCTCCAGCTTGGTGATGCGGGCCACGATCTCCGGGAGCTTCTGCATCAGCGCCAACATCCGCATATGCTGGCGGGCCGGCACCGCCGGCAAGCCCATGTATTGCCCGGGCTCCATCAGCTGCTTCATCACGCCGCTGCGGCCGCCCAGGGCGATGTCACTGCCCACTTCGGCGTGGTCGGCGATCCCGGTTTGGCCACCCATAATGACGCGCTCGCCCACGGTGGAACTCCCCGCCAGCGAACAGTGCCCGGCAATCACGGTGTGCGCCCCCACCCGCGCGTTGTGGCCCACTTGGACGAGGTTATCGAGCTTCACACCCGCCGCAATGTGCGTCACCCCGCAGGTGGCGCGGTCCACGCAGGTGTTGGCACCAATTTCGACGTCATCTTCCAGCACGACCCGCCCGATCTGCGGAATTTTGAATTGTCGCCCGCCGACCATGGAGTAGCCGAAGCCATCCGCGCCCAGCACGCTGCCCGAGTGGATGCGGCACCGCGCCCCCACCGTGACCGAGTGCACGAGCGTGACGTGCGGGAAGAGCACGCTCTCCGGGCCCACGTGGCAGTCATCGCCGATGAAACAACCCGCGTGCACGTGCGCTCCGGCAGCGACGGTCGCGCCCTCGCCCACCACCACGTAGGGGCCGATTTTCGCATCGGGGCTTACCTGGGCGGTGTCCGCCACCACCGCCGTAGGATGCACGCCGGGGGCAATCGTGAGGGGGCGATCCAGCTTGTTCAGCACCCAGCCGAAGGCCATGCGGGGCTGGTCCACCGCCACCACCGGCCGGTCGAGCGCCGGAGCTTGGGTGGGGACGATCAAGGCCGTGACGTCGCTGGCCAAGGCCCGCCGCACGTACTCCTCGTTGGTGACAAAAGTGATGGAATCGGGGCCACCGTCGCCGGCGGGGACGGCCTGCCGGATCACCAAGTCCGCCGGACCGCGAAGTTCTCCGCCTACGGCCTGGGCGAGTTCAGCGAGGGTGAAAGAAGGCGTGTTCGCCATGCGATGTATTCCGTGGTGACATCCTTCACGCCGGGCGCGGCCGGAATGACCTTGTAGCCCCGCGATTCGGCAAAATGTCGTATCCATTCTTGCTCATTCGAGCGGGGAGTGGTTGGCCAGGGGGAGGATTCCCACGCCAAGCCTTGGGTCCGACGGGCCTGCGCGGCCACTGAAAACTGCGTGCTGCCACCCGCTACCGCCGGGAGTTGACGATCCGATGTCAGCGTAATGGGAGTGACAGAGAGGAAGTCCGTCCCCACGGTGCGCTCGGCGCGCAGGCGGGCGGCCTCCATTTCTTCCAGCTCGAGGGGCACCAGGTCGAACATGGCTTGACGGCGCTCATCTTCCAATTGCGTTTGCAGTTCCGCCCAACGGTTGTCCCACTCGGCGCGGATGGTGGCGGATTCATGGCTCACGCTCTGCCGAACCTGGGTGGGATAACCGGGTTTGGCCGACGAAAACGGACCGAACCGCTGGGGAGGACGAAGAGAGAACGGATCAGGATCGGGCCAGCCCATGCGCCAGGCAAGGATGCTGCGCCAATCCCCGGCGGCCGCAATGCGGCCCTGCTGGTCCGCCCACCACTGTTGGCGAGCTTCGGCGGTGGCGGCAACAAAGCCTTCCTCAATGGCCGCGAGCTGCTGGCGGCGGATGGCTTCGTAGCGGGCGGCTACTTCGCGGATCTCTCGATCCGCAGCGCGTTTGAGGGCCATCTGCCGCGATCGCTCCACCTCGGCGAGTGCGGCTTGGGCGCGGGCTTCTTCTGGCCCCGCGATGATGCGGCGTGGCTTCTGGTCGGCGAGATTGGCCGAAAAACTGGCTTGCCCGGTGCCCAGTTCGGGCAAGGCAAAGTCGGCGGGCGCGGCATCTTGCGGGATGCGCGAGACATCAATGCTGACGACGGGGGCCGGGCGCATACACCCGGCTCCCGCCATACCAAGGATTGCCGCACTGGCAATCCTGAAAAGACTCCGCTTACGGAGCGGCATTGACGGCCTTCACGACCTCAGGAGTGAGGTCCGTGGAGGAGTAAACGAGGACGCTGGATTCAAACACCATGGTGAAACCCTGGCGCTTGGCGACTTCGCCAATCTTGGCCCGCACTTGGGCAATGGCTTCCTCGCGCAGGGTGCTCCCCAGCGAATCCATATCGTTGTTGAAGACCTCGTTCCACTGCCCCAGCACGCTCTGGGCGATCTGCAGGCGACCGTTTAGGTCGGTCAGCAGTTCCTTCTCTTGGTCCGTCTTGTCGGCCTTGGTCACCAGCGTCTGCAGCTGCTTGGCGGCGTCGCGCACGGCGGTCTTGGTGGCTTCCAGCTTCGTCTTTTCGGCGGCCGTCAAGTTCTCCTTCAGGCTCAGCGTGAGAAGGTCGTTCGCCTGCTCGTTGGTCAGGCACGGATTCTCACGTACGAAGTTGAGGATGTCGCTGCGGACCTGCCAGGCATTGCGCAGCTTTTCGTTCTGCGCCTTACCCAGATTGCTGTCTTCCAGCACCTTGGTGATATCCACCGCCGCGTACTTTTCCGCGTTGTTCTGGAAGCCGGGGGCGATGATCAGGGCGCCCACCAGCGTAAGGGCCAGCGCAACCGTCGGGAGCCATTGAGTGGGTTTGTTCATGGGTTTGTGTGTTCGTTTTCTGGTCTGTCCGGCGGGTTAGAATCCTGTGCCGATGTTGAAGTGAACGCGACTGCCACCGTCTTGGTTGATCGCGTAATCGAGTCGAATGGGGCCGAGCGGTGTAGTGAACGCCAAGCCCAGGCCGTAGGCGAGCTTAAGATTGGCCGTGCTGAACTGCGGGAAGCCCGTGACCTCGCCGTAGCCACCCCAGGCCCCGCCGTAGTCGGCAAAGCCAACCAGGCTAAAGTTGCGCTGGAGGGGGCGGCGGTACTCGACCGTGGTGAGGAACGAGCGCGATCCCCAGAACTGCTGGTTTTCGTAGCCGCGCAGGCTGCTGGAGCCCCCAATGAAGAGCTGCTCGAAGAACGGCACCCGGCCCGAAATGAAGCCGTAGCGCGAGCGCAACGCGATGCTGGGCACCATCTGGTCCACCGGCGCATCAATGCGGTTCTGGTTGGCAATGCGCCCCATCGGCCAGTACTGGCGATATTCCAGCTGCGTGCGGATGAAGGAGTTCCGGCCGAGGATGTCTTCCAGGCCGGTCACTTGGCCCGCGATCTTGGTGATGTTGCTAAAGCCCGGCTCCAGCGTGATGCTGGCGAGACGACCTTCATACGGGTCCAGGCGCGGGAAGCGCTGGTCCATGCTCAGGCCGAGCTTGAGGATCACCAGGTCGCCATCCTGCTGCACCGAGCGGGCATCCTGGGAGCCAGTATTCGTGGTGTCGAGGTTGAGGCTCTTAATGTTCTCCGCGTTCAGGCCCACCTGCGCCAGCAAGTCTTTGCCCATCGGCGTGGTGTAGATCAGATCGAGACCGGTGCGGCGCTCGTCAAAGCCCTGCCCCGAGTTCCCGCCGAACGGGTTCGATCCCGAGCCCGTGAAGTTGTAAACCACGCGGGAGTACACGTTGGCGTTGATGCCTGCGCCCCGGCGGCTGAGATACTCGTTGCCCCAGGCCAGGTCGACGCTGGCACCACCGCCCACGGTGGCCTGCGAGAGCACGAGGCCGACATTTTGGCCCGAACCCCGGAAGTTGGTGTCGGAATAGCTGACCTGACCGACCAGGCGGCTTTGCGGGTCTAGCGCGACGCCGGCGTTGAAGAGGCCGGTCGGGCGCTCCTTCACAATCAGCGTGACGTCATATTCGCCCGGCACGGAACCGTTATCCAGGCGCGGCACGATGTTGTCGAACCAGCGGGTGGCGAAGAGGTCTTCGATCCCTTTGCGGAACTCACGCTCGTTGAGGGCGGAGCCGCGTTCAGGGCGACCAAGAATGCGTTCGAAAACGCTCTGGCGGGTGCGGAGGTTGCCCGGCGCTTCGTTGACGATGCGGACTTCGCCCAGCTTTGGTTCCAGCACGCTAATGGTGAGAGTCTCTTCCACGTCGCGGTCCGGGCCGACTTGTTCAATCTGAATGCGGTAGCCCCGGGCTTCGTAGAGTGCCGTCACGCGGTCAGCAATGGCGCGACCGTTGCGAAGATTGTAAAGCTGGCCGAGCGGTTGAACTTCGGTGGCGATGGCGGTGATTTCGTCGGTCGAGACCTCGGTGTTGCCGATGACGCGGAACTCCTTGACCAACGGGTTCTCGACAATATTGACAATGACGTCCACTTGGCCTTCGCCCGCGGGCTGGCTCGTGATCGCGACTTCGCGAAACACGCCCAAGGCCAGGATCAAATCTTCTTCCGAAGCGACTTCGGCGGCATTAAAGGGTCCGCCCACCTTGAGTCGCATCGGGCCAATGACGTCCGCCGCGGCGAGGCGCACGTTGCCCTCGACCTTGATTTCCCTGATTGTGGGATTGGATTGCGCCCACGCGCACATCATCATTGTCAGGGCCGCCCCCAGGGCCGCCGACCGCTTCCACCGCATCATTGTCAGTATGGACGCTTTGCGCGGCACCGCGATACAACCGGGCGGTTCGTGGTCCTGATTCCGGCCGCACGTAGCCCTAAATGCGCCGACTCCAATCGATGCGGAACCGCCACGGCAGGTCTTGCGTGAGACCGAAACTCACTTGCACCCGGCGGATACGGCTGGGGACGTCGTACACCAGGTCCAAGCCGAACTTTTGCCGCTGACCATCCAGCGGAGTGGAGAGTTGGCGGAACGCCGTGGCGTTCAGGCGCGGCGCGATCTCCTTGCCGATGGTGACGAGGGCCCCGTCGAAGGGGTTGTAATCCAGGAAGACAAAACTGAGGCCAAGGTTCTGGGCGAGGGCGCTCGTGACCGGGTCGAGCAGGCTCGGCACGAGGGCCGTAGCCAGGCTGCGCGAAAGACTGGTGCCGGTGAGGCCACCGCTCGTGAGGCTCGAAATGAGTTCGCCTTGGCCGATGATGGCGAGGATTTCGTCGGTGCTGAGGTCGGGCGGGTCGCTCTCGGCGATGAAGCGCAGCCGCTCAGTGGTGCTGAGGAGGTCGCCCTGAATGTCAAGGTTGACCCGGTAGACCTGGTACCGACCGTTGTCGCGTGGGGCCGCCAGCGACGTGCGCCCTTGCAGATTGAGGTCGAGCCGCGCGGCGCCCCCAGCAAAGCGGTCGCCGGAGTAGTTGAGCACAATCTCACCATCGGGCAGGATGTTGATGCGAGCCGAGGTGAGGGTGAGACGCCCCCCACTCACTGTGAGCGGGAGTGCGAGATTCGGCTCAATCAGGCTCCCGTTGAGCGTGCCAACGCCGTTGACATCCAGCAAGAGGGCCGGACCTTCAATCCGGGCCGGGTCTTGGACCACCAAGCGCACCCCGGCAAACTGCGGATTGATGGCGGGCGGCACCCCCGCCCCGCCCGTCAGCGGCTCGACCGGGAGAACGATGACGCCCTTTTCGGCCTGGAAATAGCCCACCACTACCGGCGAACCGACGTACTGCGAGAAGGCGAGATCCATAGAGACTTCGCCGCTACTCGCCTTCGGCGCGGTGGGGATAGTGCCCTTCACCGGGAAGCTGCGCGCCACGACCTTGCCTTGGATAAAGCCCGAATTGAGCCAGGTTTCGAAGTCGGCGGTCCCCGCGAGCAGGTCAGTGACTCCCACGGTGGCATCGAACTCGAGGTCCGGTCGGTCGCTCAGGGCGGGCCGATCCGCGTAGGCCGAGCCGGTGAGGGTCAGCGCGTCGGCAGTGATCGCCAGCACGGTGTTGAGCTTATTGAGAACTTGGTCGCCCACCACCAGTCGCTCGGATTGAATCGCCAGTTGGCCCGCGGGCGCCCACCGCCCGGCCTCATCGCGGACCACTAAATCGAGATTCGCGGTGCCATTGGCTTCGTACCGTGTGACATCGAGGAACTCACGAAGGTCGCTCAGTGGCACGTCCTTTGCGGTCAGCCGAACTTCACCCGGTTTCTCTTGCAACTGCGCGGTAAAGGCGGGGTACTCGGCTCCAACTTGCACCTTTAACTGGCCCGCTTGCAGATTTCCATCCGCAAAGTAGACGTTGGGAGTCAGCCGCACCCGGTCCAGATTGAGGCTGGCATCCAGCGTTTGCAGTTGCCCGTTTTGGAAGAACTGAGGCGAAGTCACCGCCAGCCGCCCTTCTCCAAAGGGTTGGCTCACGGTGCCGTCGATCTTGAACTGCGCGTTCAGTTGCCCGCCGCGGAGGGGCAGGTCACCCCGCACGGTGGCCAGCCAGCCGAGGTCGAAGTTCTCGAGACTGAGTTCACCGGCAAGGGACTCATCGCCACCGAACTTGGCATTGCGAACGGCCAGGCCTTGATCCCATGCGAAGGAATCGAGGAACCAATCGCGGCCCTCTTGTCGCGCCGTGAGCACGATTTCGCCAGCGTCACGGCCGTAAACCGAGAGGTTTTGCGCACGGAACAGCTCGGCCTTCGTGAAGAGTTCACCGTCGGTGACGGTCAATTCGAACGAGCCCAGCACATCTCCCTGCAGGGTTTCCATTGCGCGGCGGACATCCTCCGGCGAGTCGATCCAGCGCGCACGGGTTAGGTCTACAATCGGTTCAATCTCAATACCGTAAACATCCACCCAACCAGAGCCCGTTTCGCTATCAGGCTGGAACCGAACATCGCGCAGGGCCAGGTAGCGCTCGGCCGTACCAATGCTGCCATCGGCGGTCCACTGGCCGTTGGCAAACCGCACATCCAGCGGGCCACCCCCGTAACCCGTCTCGCCCACCAGGGTGTCACTCAGTCGGAGGTTGGCTTCGGCACTGGTGAGTTGCCCGTTCGTGCCTTTCGCGACCAGTTCTCCACGGACGCCGCCGCTAATGGGAATCTCCGGCGCTTGCTCAGGTCGGAACGCCAGCGTAATGTCGTCAATATCCGCCGAGGCATCAAAGTCGCCATCCTCCCAGCGGTAACGGCCCCGGCCCCGGGCCACACCCTGACCAATGAAGAGCGTGATCTCCTTGAGGTCAAGGCCCTCCCTGTTAGCCTGGACATTTACACTGCCTGAACGCGAATCGAACTGCCCGTAGCCGATATTGCGGAGCGAGACCAACGCCTCGATGACCGGGTCATCTAGCGTGCCCCGAATACGCGTGGCGAGCAATCGCGCCGTGCCCTTGACGTTAAGATCAGGCAGCCAATCTGCCACAAAAAACTCGCGGCTAAGGACAGAACCGTCCAGCTCGTTGGTCTTGAGATCGAGCGCAATATTCCCGCGAATGGGGGTGGCTTGCACTAGGCCCCGCACGTCCCGCGCAATCAGGCGATTGGCATCCAGAGAAAACTCGCTGCCCAAGATCGGCACGATCTGGTCCCCGGCGCGCAGACCAAACACCTCCGTGCGTCCTTCCACGTTCCAATCGTTGCCGCTCCACTCCACCTCGGCCCTGGCGTAGGTTTGGCCCTCCACGTCCTGATCGGGCAGGAGCTCTTCGAGGGGCAACCCCACCGCATCCACCACGGCTTGCCCGCCCTTGGAGAACGTACCTTTGCCCGAGGCCAAAATCCGGCCCGAACCCAGGCTCGCTTCCGCGCGGCGGATTTCGAAGGCGTCGCCCGTCGTGAAAATGCGCGCGCTCAAACGGTCAAAGTCGAACGTACGCCCGTCTTCGAGGGCATAGGTGGCCGCCCCGTCCACCCCAATTTGAAGCTCGGGCGTGCGATCGTTCCCGCCCACCAGCACCGTCGTGCTGACTTGCCCGGCCAGCCCCGCAATTCCCGCCCGTGCCGCGAGCGGCGCCAAGGCAATCGCCGGCGTTTTGGCCGCGCCGCTTAGGCGCTTGGATTTGAGATCGTAAGAGAGGCCCGCTTCCCAATTCGCGCCCAGCGCCCGGGCTTTCTTCACATTCACGCCCAGTTGCCGGCCGTTGCTGGCGAGTTGGCCTTCCAAGCCATCCACTTGCTCGCCCGCCACCCGCACTTGGCCCGCCTTTGCGCTGCCCTGGAGCCGCAAGCCACTATCATCAGTCTGCACCCAGCCATCAAAGGCCAATCCCCGAAAATCCAGATCGCGCGGCAAGCCCCGGGCGGCATCGGCCCACAGGGCGTTGCGGTTATCCACCTTGGCCACCACCCGGCCTGACCACGTGGGGGTTCCGCTCCAGGTGGCGACCCCGTGGGCGCGCACGCTGCGGCCGGGCTCCACCACGTCCGCCAAAACCTGGGCTTCGGCATCTACTAAGCGCACGCGGCCCTTCACTTGGGCGCGACTGAGATACGGCGCATAGGCAATTGCTTCGCCTTCTAGGCCCAAGTCAGCCCGGATTTGCGGCGCCTTGCCGGGTGCCCACGCCGCATCCGCCCGACCGGAAGCCAGCAGCTTCCGCCCCGCAAAGGGAACCAGCGGCTTGCGATCCGCCGGAGTCAGCCAGGGATCAGCCCAGCGCACTGCCGCCACGATATCCGCCGCGCGCACATCAGAGCGCATCCACCCGTAGCCATCGTCCCGCGCGAGCAGCGACACTTCGGCACGCCCAAAGGGACCGCCCCGCAGCATCATCGCCGCCGTGGTCTGGCCCTGGGTGCGCTCCAGGTCCAGGGCATCCACGTCGAAGATGCCGCCCACGGCTTCGGCGCCTATTTCATCCCGGTACACCAGGCGCAGCCGGTCGGTGCGGAGGGTGATGGGGGTTTCTTCGCCGGTCGGTTCACCTTGCGGGAAAAGCAGGTCGTTGAACGACCACTTGTCCCCCTTGCGGCGCGTCACGCGGGCCAGCACGGTGCCGGCATCAATCTGCACGGCCTCGCCGCTCCACTCCACCCGGCCTTGGTCGAGGGTGACCTGGGGTTCTTGCCCCGGCTTGCCCCAGCGCAGCCCATTCACCCGGGCGGTCGCCGTCCAGGGGTCCACGGAGTAGCTTTCGGCGCGAATCTCCGCCGGCCCGCCTTGGCCGTCGTACTGAACCCAAATGGGCTGGCCGGGGGCCAACATGAAGAGGCCCAGTTGGTAGAGGTGAGTCAGCCCGAGAAAGAGGACAAGGGCGGCAGGAAACCAGCCGATGGACCAGCGCGCGAGGCGTAGCAGACTGCGGCTGATCCCTCGCACAATGCTAGGACGGTTCAGCCGCCGCCGAGAGTCGCTCGAGGCGCTCTTTCATCACCTTTTCGCTGAGAGCGATGGCGTTATACGAGCTGCGGATGAACGGCCCGCTGGCCACAAAGATGAATCCGAGTTCCTCGCCAATGGTTTGGTATTCCTTGAACACATCCGGGTGGATGTATTCGACCACCGGCAGGTGCTTCATGGTCGGACGAAGATATTGCCCGATGGTAACGGCATCCACGCCAATCGCCCGCAGGTCCTTGAGCGTATCCACCACTTCATCCTTCGTTTCGCCGAGGCCGAGCATCAGGCCCGACTTGGTGTAGATCGTGGGATCCAGTTCCTTCACCATTTCCAGCAGGCGCATGGTGCGGTCGTACTTGGCCTGCGGCCGCACGATGGTGTGCAGGCGCTCCACGGTCTCGATGTTGTGGTTGTAGATGTCCGGGCGGGCTTCCACCACCGTGCGGAGAATGTCCTCGCGACCCTTAAAGTCCGGGGTGAGCACCTCGACGATCACGTCCGGGCAGTGCTTTTGAATCTGCTTAATGGTCTTGGCGAACTGCTCGGCACCCTGGTCGGGCAGGTCGTCGCGGGCCACGCTGGTCACCACCACGTGCTTCATGCCCATGGTCTTCGTGGTCTGCGCGATGTGGAACGGCTCGAACGGATCGACTTCCAGGCCTCGCCCCACCTTGATGGCGCAGAACCCGCAGCTCCGGGTGCAGGTGTCCCCCAGAATCATGAATGTGGCGGTTTTCTTGCTCCAACATTCGGGCAGGTTGGGGCAGCGCGCACTCTCGCACACGGTGTGCAGATTCTTGGTCCGCATCATCTGCTCGACTTCCTTGATGGAATCGGGTCGAGGCAGGCGGATCGTCAGCCACTCGGGCAGACGTTGGGACATGCGGATATTGTACCGGTCAGGCTCAGTTTTACGGTCAAAAGCACCCGGTATGCATGGGGAGCAAGGCCCTGGCGGGCTCGCCCCCCGGAGAGCGGTACGTCACACTGAGATATGCGGATCCCCACTTGGGTCTTGGTCGCGTCGGTCGTCGCGACCGGTGGCGTACTGGTCTACAACGTGGTGAGCGCCCCGCGCCCCAACACCGATGACGCCCCCGTGGCCGAAATCATCAGCAGCGCGGCCAACTCTTACGGCGCGCCTCGGCACCCCGTGACGGACGACATGAAGAAGCGGGCCGCCGCCATGGATGGCCAGAAGCTGGCCGACATGACCCTGCCCGACGATACGGGCAAGCCGGTGCAAGTGGCCGAGATTTTGAAGGCCAAGCCGACCCTGTTTTTGGGGATCAAGGATGGCTGCCCGTGCAACCTGGAGTCGCAGCACTTTTTCAACGATCTGTACGATCATTACGGCAGCAAGATTGGCTTTTATGGGGTGATGGATGCCGATGAGAAGGTGGCCAAGCTCTTCAAGGAAAGTCTTCTCATGGAGTTCCCAGTTCTGTGCAGCCCCAAGGAGACGAAGATCTTCGAAGCTCTGGGCACGGAGCAGTCGGTCTATACAACTCTGGTCAACCAAGATGGCGTCATCATTCGGCAGTGGCCGGGCTACAGCAAGCAGATCTTGAGCGAGATCAACGATGAACTGGCCAAGCTGAGCGGCTTGGAACGCGTCTCGATGGACCTCACGATGGCTCCCGAGGAGCCGACGAGTGGCTGCTTCTACGGCATGCCCATCGGCTGGGATCCGAACAAGTAAGGCCCGTGCAAACTCCTTATTTGCTCGAAGGTTTAGCGTCGGGGCCGTCGGTGGTGGAAACCCTTATCGGCCGCATTGCCCCCCAACACTACGACACCGTGGCCTCGCCGGATCGCTTTACGGTGCGGGAGATCGTCGCCCACCTGGCGGACTGGGAAGCCATTTGGCGGGAACGCGCCGAGCACGGTCAGGCCCAGACCGAGGGATCGGTACAGGCGATGGATGAAGGCGAGCGCGCGGCGGCCCAAAACTACGCCACCTGGGACGTAGCCGAATCACTAGCCATGTACCGGCAGCGCCGCGCGGATTTCGTCGAGCGTGTGCGCCAAATGACGAGCGAGGAAATGGACCGCCCGTATCAGCATCCCCAATACGGGCCCGTAACGGTGTGGGTGCACTGCGTGATGCTGGCCGGCCACGATCTTTATCACATCCAGCAACTGCTGGACTACCAAGCCGAATTCACGCGCTAAGGGGTAGCTCCGGCGAGGCCAAGGCTCTCGGCTTCGGCTTGCAGGAACCGAATGACGTTGCCAATGTGCTCGTCCAGGTCCAGCCCGATCATCGCCGCGCCCTGCTCAATGTCATCCCGGGAGACGGCGGCGGCAAAGGCAGGGGTCTTCAGCTTCTTGCGCACGCTCTTGACCTCCAAATCGAGCACTGACTTCGACGGCCGGACATAGACGCACGCCACCACAAACCCGCTCAACTCATCGCACGCAAACAGGTGCTTGTCAAGATCGGATGTGGGGGCCACCCCCGTTTTTGCCTCGTAGTGCGCGGCCACGGCTTGGATCAGCGCCGGGTCTTCGCCGAGGGCTTCAAGCAGCGCCAAGCCCGGCAGCGGGTGGTCGTCGGGGTGGCGTTCGTAATCAAAGTCGTGCAGCAAGCCCGCCCGGCCCCACAGTTCCACATCTTCGCCCCGGGCGGCGGCGTAGCCCCGCAGGCAAGCTTCCACGCACAGCATGTGGCGCTGGAGAGATTCCGAAGGCGTCCATTCGGTCATCAGGCGCAGGGCCTGGTCGCGATCCATGACTTAGTTTAGTCAGAGTTCCAGCTCGGTGATGTTGACCAATAGGGGCATTGGAGGAGATTCCTTCCCGCAGGCCGGCATCTCCTTTCTCACTTCACTCCTGAGTTAGCCCATCGTATCGCGCTTGCGGCTCTTGCCGCCTTTCTTCGCGGGCGCCCCATCGTCTTTGGCCTTTTTGGCTTTCTCTTTCTTGGCCTTGGCAGGCTTCGCGAGGTAACGCCCCCACCAAGTCACGATCTCAGTCAGGCGGTGCTCGCGCATATCAATCGGGCCGTTGCGACTCATCCCGTGGCTGGTGTTGCGCGGGTATCGCACAAACCGGGAGGGGATCCCTTGGGCCTGTAACGCCATGAAGACTTGCTCACCTTGCTCAATGTTGCAGCGCAGGTCGCCCTCGCTGTGAATCACCAGCATCGGCGTCTTCACCTGGTCAAAGTAGGCAATGGGGGATTGCTGCCACAACTTTTCGAGTTGGGCGTACCCCGCGTAGAACCGCCCCCCGAAGTAGTCATCGCGGTTGAGCGGTACGTCGCTGTTGCCCGCCGCACTCACCCAGTTGCTCACGCATCGGTCCGTGATGGCGGCGCAGTAATCCGAAGCGTGCCCCACAGCCCAGTTGGTGAGATAGCCGCCGTAGCTGCCTCCCATCACACCAATGCGGGTGGCATCCACCAGCGGGTCGGCCTGGATGAACTTGGTCACCGCTTGCAGGTCATCCCAGTCCTTGTTGCCCCAGTCGTTGCGGATGGCCGCGCAGAAGGCCTCGCTGTACCCCTTGCTGCCGCGCGGGTTACTGTAGACCACGGTATAACCCTGCGCCGCCAGCAGCTGGAACTCAAAGAAGAACGCGCAGCCGTACTGCGTGTGCGGGCCGCCGTGGATTTCGATCACGGCCGGGGAGACCTTCTCCCGCCCTCGAATCACCCAGGTCTGCACCTTCACGCCGTCGGTGCTGGGCACCCAGTGCGTGGTCGGGGCCTTGATCTCCACTTCCTTCAGCAAGGCCTCGTGGACATTCGTCAGCGTCGTGACCTTGCCGCTCTTCAGCTCCACCACGCCTACTTCGGCCGGGCGAACCGGGTCACCAAGGGTGATGGCCATGCGCTTGCCCTCGGTATCCAGGCTGCCCAGGCCCAGCACGTGTTCGCCCTTGGTCAGCACCTTCACCGTGGCCTTCGCCACATCCACGCGGGCCACCTGCACCTCGCCGTGCATCGGCACCTTGACGTAGAGGGCCGCGCCGTCGGGGCTCCATGCCAGCGCCGAGGGGCCGTCGGCTTCGGTGTCACTCAGGGTGGAGCCGGTGAGGCAGCAATCGAAGTCAGCGGTCAGCACCCGCTCCGATCCGCCGGCCAGGGGCGCCAGCAGCACCTGCGAGTTCTCAGTGCCCCAGCCGCCTTCGGGGTTCTGGCGGCCCAGGCTGGCCACCCACTGCCCATCGGGACTCACGCTCAGGTCGCCCCGGCTGGCCCGAGGGAGGCCCGGGATTTCCGTAGCCTTGCCGCTCAGGGTCACGCGGAAGAGGCGGTCATCGGCGGGGTCAAACAGGGGCCGGGGGCACCGCGAGGCACTCACCACCAGCTCTTGTCCACTGGGTAGCCAATCGAAATCAATTTGGCCAAGCGGGTCGTCGCTAAAGATCATCCGCGTCTTGCCCGTGGCGACTTCCACCACGTACAGCGCATACCGGGCCGAACCAAAGTAACCATCACCGTCCAGCCGGTACCAGTAGTGGTCGGTGGCCCAGGGGGCATCGCTCTCGCCCGCCTCGGTGCGGCGCTTGGCTTCGGCCTTGGTGTGGGTGGCCTCGGTGGGCCGGTAGAGGAACGCAATGTGCGCCCCGTCCGGCGACCATTTAAAGCCCGCGATACGGCCTTCTTCCAGCTTAGTCAGCGGCTCCGGGTCGCCCCCCGCTAGGTTGAGCAAGAAAATCTGGCCCAGCCCTTCTTCGCGGCCGCTGAGGAAGGCAATCTGCTGCCCGCCGGGCGACCATCGCCCGTGGCCATTGCCATCCTTGCCGCGCGTGAGGGCGCGCATTGCACCCCCGGCCGCCGGCACCACGAAAAGGTTGACCTCCGCCCGGTTCTTCTCTCCGATCCGCTTCTTGGCGAACAATATCTGCTCTCCACACGGCGAAAACTGAGGGTCACTCAGGACTTCGATCCGACGGAGATCGGAGAGTTGAACGGGGCGGCGTGCCATGCCGTTTATTCTGACTCAGACCGCGTAAGGACGCGATCGAGCGACCACGCCCCCGAACCCGCAATCATCGTCACGATCGCCAGGCCAATGGTGAGCAGGTGGTATTCGTACCCCTCGCCCGCCTGCTGGCCAAACCAGTTCATAAAGAAGCCGTTCTTGGCGTGCTGCAGGCCCGCCACCACCATCGTCACCCCAATGCCAAAGGCGGCCAGCCGCCCCCCGAGGCCAAAGATCAGCATCAGCGCGCCAATGCTCTCGGCCATGATGGCCAGGAAGACCAGCGGCTGAGGGATGCCCAGCCCCTGCGACATGCCCTGCATGGTGCCTTGGAAGCCGTTGCCCCCAAACCACCCGAACAGTTTTTGCGCGCCGTGCGGGAACATCACCCCACCCAGGGTGATGCGGGCGGCCATCAGTCCGAAATCGGACCGGGTCGCCAAGAAACGATGGAGAAACGAATTGCTCATGCCTTAGTGTAGCAACGGGAATACGGAGATAGTTCCCGCTGCAACAATAAGGTGACCGATGGACTTACCACCCACCGCAAAGCAAAGTCAAAAGACGACTTTATTCAGCGGGTACTCCACGATTCCCGTGGCCCCGGCCATGCTTAAGCGCGGGATCAGATCTCGGGATTCCTTGTCCGTCAGGATCACTTCCGCCGCCACCCACTCTGGGTCGGCCAGGGGAGAGAGCGTCGGATTTTTGAGCGAGGGGAGAAGCCCGAGAATCTCGGCCTCGCTCGAGCGGGGCAGGTTCATCTTCAGCCCCACCAGCTTGGCGGCGTTCATCGCCCCAGTCAGCAGGATCTTGAGCGACTCAATCTTGCGTTGCTTTTCCGGGTCGGCGTAAGCGGCGTGCGAGCACACAAAGCGAGTGGTGCTAGTCAATAGAGTCTCGATGATGCGCAGGTTGTGGGCGCGCAGGGAATTGCCCGTTTCGGTGTTCACCACAATGGCCTCCACCAGGGTCGGCACCTTCACTTCGCAGGCCCCCCAGCTGAACTCGACCCGCGCGGGCACGCCCATCTCCTCGAAGTACGACTGCGTCAGTCGCACATACTCGGTGGCGATGCGATGATCCTTCAAATCGTGTACGGATTGGTACGGCGAGTCGTTGTGCACCGCCAGCACAATCCGGATGGGGTTGGTAGTGAGCTTGCTATAGCGCAGCTCGCACACCTCGTGGAGGTCAGCCCCCACATCGCGGATCCAGTCGTAGCCCGTCAGCCCCGCATCAATAATGCCTTCTTCGATGTAACGCGGAATTTCCTGCGGCCGAAGCAGAACCGGCACGATCTCGGGGTCATCCACCATCGGCTCGTAAGAGCGGGTCGCAGCCCGAAACTCAAAGCCCGCGCGCTGAAAAAGCGAGAACGTAGCCTCTTGCAGGCTGCCTTTGGGGAGTCCAAGTCGCAAAGTCATGAGTTGAACGTACCAGGCCTGAGGAGAGTCTACGGGACTGCCAAAGATACGAGGTAGGAGTTACTGCCTTGAATCGTCCTGCAAGCATTGCCGTCTATCTGGCACCCGATGACCCGTACGCCTTTGAATACTGCGAGATTCTGGCCTACGGCGGATTCCCCATTGTGCAAGTGGACGACTTCAAAGCCGATGAACTCGCCCCTCACAACGTCCTGTTGCTGTGCGGTCGCGGAGAACTGACGGCGGCCCAGCGCAAGATCCTGGCCGACTGGATTAGCAACACGGGCGGATCAGTCGTCGTCAGCGGCAGCACCTGGGGCCTGGAATACCTGCTGAGCCTCACCGTAACGCCACCCACGCGCCAGCGCTGCTGGGCCAAGCCGGTGGACACCAACGACCGCCTGTGGCCGAAGGGAGCGCCGGATGTGCACGCCCTTCTCCCGCTGAACCTGGGCCTCAATGGCGCCACCGCCGCCGTCGTGGATGAACTCGGCCAGCCGCTGGTGACGCGCAACCGCGTCGGCATTCTGGTGGGATGTCACCTCGGCGCCCTCCAGAAGATTTACACGCTCGGCCGCGCGGTGGAAAGTGAAGCCGTCCCCGCCTGGGATGGCACCGGCGGCGACCTGGCCGGCTTGCCGCAGGCCATTGACGGCACCGCGCTGAGCTTCGAAACCGACCGTGACCAGCCCGAAGGCGCTCCCGTGCCGTACTTTGCCCGTCCGCACGTGGACGTATGGCGCGAAATCTATCTCCGCGCAGTGGTGGAAGCCGTCGAGAAGGCCAAAGCCATGGTCGCGATCCCGTGGTACTGGCCGCAGGGCGCGGACTCCTGCGCCGCCATGTCCGTGGACTGCGACGACCTGAACCCCGAATCGCTCCTCATTCTGGTGAGCTCGCTTCAGCGCTACTCGATGCCCGCCACCTGGATGGTGCCGGTGCCGGGGTTGCCGCTGGATGCCTACCGCGCCCTCCGCAAACTCGGCCACGAGATCGGCCTGCTGTTCCGGGGGCAAGACCACACCTATAACGTGGACAACATCCGCGTGCAGCAGCAGCAGATTGCCCGGGGCAGCGGCTCCAACGTGATCTCCACCCGTAATCACGGTAGCTACTGGCATCGGCATCGCCTGTTTTACGAAATGATCTCCGCCAGCGGACTGGGCTACTCCGTCGCCAAGGGCGGCACCTCCGCGGGCTCGGCGGGCTTCCCGTTTGGCACCTGCCACCCCTTCTTGGCGTTCCCCGAGTCCCTGCGACGCATGGCGGTGTTCGAAATGCCCTACGTGCTGCACCAGCTCGGAGACGAGAATTCCGACCGACTCTTGGGCGCGATCTTCGAGACCGTGGCCAACATGGGTGGCCTGATGCACGTGGCTCAGCGCACCAGCCAAGCGTCCAATGAGCGCCGGGAAACCGCCACGCAAGAGTTCTTTATGCGCGTTCGCCAGCACAAGATGCTGCAAGTCAATCTGGACGACATCAACAAGTTCATGCAGGCTCGCCGCACGCTCAAACAGCGGTACCTCAGCAACAAGCTGATCCTGACCAACGACAACGAAGTGAAGGGCCTCGCCATCATGGTGAATGATGTGGAGCTAGCCGCCGACAGTGAAAACGGCACCATGAGCGGCACGGTAGTGGAGCGCTACGGCGTGAAGTGGAAGCAGTTTGTGATTGACATGGAGCGGAAGGACAATTTCGACCTCTCGTTCCGAGCGTCCCCCATCGCTGCGTAACTGAGTCAAAATCGAGACATGCCCGTCGTGCGTGTCTCTGTTACCCTGAAGCCCTCGCTCCTGGACTCGGCGGGTCGCACCGTTGCCGACGCCTTACATCGTCAGTCCTTCACCGAGGTCACGGATGTGCGCATCGGCAAGCTGATTGAGTTGCAGGTGACCGAAGTGGACGAAGCCCGCATTCGCCAGATGTGCGCCGACCTGCTGGCCAACCCGGTGATCGAAGACTTCTCCTACGAGGTTGTGCAATGAAGGTGGCGGTGCTCCGGTTTCCGGGTAGCAACTGCGACGCCGATGCCCTCCACGCCCTGCGCCGCGACGTCGGCGTGGACGCCGATTACGTTTGGCAGACCGACACCAGCTTGAACGGGTTTGATGCCGTGTGGGTGCCGGGGGGCTTCAGCTACGGCGACTATCTGCGCTGCGGCGCGATGGCCGCGCGGGCGCCCATCATGAGTACGGTGCGAGACTTTGCCGGGCGCGGGGGCCTGGTGATTGGCGTGTGCAACGGCTTCCAGGTGCTGTGCGAGAGTGGCCTGCTGCCCGGAGCGCTAGTGCGCAACGTCAAGCAGCGGTTCATCTGCCAAGACGTACAATTGGAGCCCGCTACGCGGCGCGGCCCCTGGATGGCGGGCGTGGACCGGACGATTACGCTCCCCATAGCCCACGGCGAAGGTCGCTTCGTGTGCGCGCCCGAGACGCTGAAGGAACTTCAAGACAACGACCAAATTGCGTTCCGTTACGCCAGCGAGAACGTGAACGGGAGCACCGAAGGGATCGCTGGCGTGATGAACGCGGCGGGCAACGTGCTGGGCTTGATGCCGCACCCGGAACGCGCCACCCGCGATTTGGTGGGTGGCACCGACGGTTTATTGCTGTTGCAAGCCCTAAAAATGGTCCGAACTGGGTAGATTACGAGCCACGTCCTTCCGATAACCAAGGAAGGGCACTATAGGTATGCGTCGGTTTGCACTTGGGTTAGGGGTTTTCGCCGTTCTGGCGACTTGCGCTTTCGGTCAAGCGACCGGAGGAGCCCAACCGAATACCAAGGTGATTGGCAAGCTGGGCCAAGCCATCAACACCTCCAAGATCTATGCGGGGATGAACACCAATGCGCGCGTCTACTGGACCGTGAAGCCCAACGATTACATCGTGGTGAACCCCGTCACGAACAACGACAAGTGGCTGAGCGTAATCCTGAAGAACGGCAGCACCGGCTACATCCTGGCCGTTGACGTCGCCAGCCTGCCCTACGACGTGCGCATCCCGGTGACGCAGAACCTGCAGCAGACCACGACCGCGGGCCGAAGTTCGATCCAAGACGTGCAGGGCATGCTCAACTTCTCGTACCAATTTGTGGGTACCCCCTATAAGTGGGGCGGCAACAGCCTGACGAACGGCATTGACTGCAGCGCGTTTGTGCAGCAGGTGTTCCGCCGCCGAGGCATCAACTTGCCGCGCACCGCCGCCGAGCAAGCCAAGGTGGGCCGACCCGTAGAGCGATTGGAGCATCTCCAGGCCGGGGACCGACTCTACTTCTGGGACAAGCGCCGCAACATGATTGGCCACTGCGGCATCTTTATGGGTTTCCACCCGGATGGAGGCGCGTACTTCATCCACAGCAGCTCCAACAATCGTGGCATTGATACGGACGACCTCCGGAATCAGAAGTGGCGCGACATGCTGGTCGGCGCCCGCCGCGACTAATCCTCAATTCAATTTTGCCAAGGTTAATTCTTGGCATTGGGTGGTTAGTGGTGAATTTTTCACCACATATACGCTAAAATCCCACCGTGTGGTCGCGGAAAATCTCGGGTTACTTGGATGAAGTCCTGACGGATACGCCCGTCGTGATCCTGCAGGGTCCGCGCCAGTGCGGCAAGACCACCTTGGTGCAAAACCGCCCCGGCACCACTTACATCACTCTGGACGATTCATTGGCGCTGGACGCCGCGCTTTTGCGCCCAGACGCCTTTTTGGCGGCCCACACCGGCCCGGTGGTAGTGGACGAGATCCAGCGCGCCCCGCAGCTCTTCCGCAATATCAAAAAGCTCGTCGACCAAGACCGCACCCCGGGGCGATTCTTGCTCACGGGGTCGGCCAACGTGCTGCTCATCCCGAAGCTCAGTGAGAGCCTCGCCGGACGGATGGAAGTGGTGCCGCTTGGTCCGCTGACACAGGCCGAAGTGGAGGGCAGCCCCGGCCAGTTCGTGGACTGGGCGTTTTCGGGTGAGCCCGCCCCCGCCTTGCCCCCGGTCGCCAACCTCGACGAACGGATGCGCACCGGGGGCTATCCCGAACCCCTCACCCGCAAGAGCGACAGTCGGCGGCAGGCGTGGTTCAGCCAGTACCTTCGCGCCATCCTGGAGCGGGACGTGCGCGACCTCGCCAAGATTGACGGGCTGACCCTGCTTCCCCGGGTGCTGCGTGCCGTGGCCCGTGACGCGGGAGAGCCCCTCAACATCAGCGAACTCAGCCGCGAGACCGGCATCCCTCACACCACCCTCACGCGCTATCTGGCCCTGATGGAGGCAGCCTTCCTCACCTGGACTGCCCCCGCCTGGGGCCCCCCGGACGGGGTGATGGCCACCCGCACCGGCAAGATCTACATCGCCGACACCGGGCTGCTGGGGCACCTGACCGGAGGCGTGGAAGTGCCGGGCATGCGCGAGACCTTTGTGGCCAACGAACTCCGCGCCCTTTGCACGTGGAGCGAAACCCGGCCCGAGGTGATGCACTTCCGCTCCATCCGCCGCTACCGAGTGCCGCTGGTGCTACGCGCCCCCGATGGGCGTTTGGTAGCGGTGGCCTTGGCCCCAGACGGCAATCCCTCGCCAGGCGACTTTGACGGGCTGCGATTCCTCAAAGAGCTGGCCGGGCCGGAATGGTGTCGCGGGGTCCTGTTACATCCCGGCGAACAGACCCAAATCGTTGAGCCGGACCTGCAGGCCCTGCCCATGTCGGCCCTATGGCATTATTAGGCCTGACCCAAAAGGGGCCTACGGCAGCAAGGCCGCGAGGGCATCCGCGCCGTGCCGCACCGGGTCCACGCAGGGCCAGCCCGTGTGTAGCGAAATCTCCTCGCAGGCGGTGAGGGCGGCCGCATCATCCAGGTGCGCGGTATTGAGCGCCACGCCGATGGTTTCGGGGCGAGGAAAGGCTCCGGCGGCTTCGGCGAGGTCTTCGTAAGCTTGGGCGAGCCGGCGCAGGTCGGGCACGTGCACCCACGGGTGGCGGGGCAGGGTGTCCATACCCGCGCGGTGCACCATCAGCAAGTGGGTGGGCACCGAACCCCGAATCAGGGCCAGGGTGGCCGTGCTGGCGGGATTGATGAGCGAACCTTGGCCTTCGACGACGATCACTTCGCTCTCGGCGGCGGCCATGACTTCGCGCTCAATGGCTCCGGCCGAGAAGTCCACGCGGATCGCATCGAGCGGCACGCCACGGCCTGAAATCGCCATGCCGGTTTGCCCGGTGGCGACGAAAGCCGAAGTGCGGCCGCGCCGACGAAGGGCGGTATGGAGTTCGAGCGAGGCCGTCATCTTGCCCACGCTCATATCCGTGCCCACGGTGAGCACGCGCGCGGCTTTGAGCTCCCGAGCCGCCCCGGTGGCGGGCTTGAGCCCCGCGGGCTCGGTGCGGACATCCCAAATCCACTGGCCATCTTGGCGTTGTGGGTAGCGGGGGTTCAGGGGCTCGTGCAGGCCGTTGAGAATATGGAATCCTAGCGCCACCGCTTCGTCTAAAACGGGCCACCAGTCGGCGGGAATTTCACCACCAGGTGGGGCAATTCCCAGCACCAAAACCTCCGCTCCATGAGCTTTGGCTTCGGCCAGGGTGGCCACAATGGGGGCGTCGGAAGCAATCCCCGTCACCTCGGCGATGTTCTTTCCGGCCAAATCAGGCTCGATCATCGCCGCCACCGGGTGCTCGCCGTAGCGGAGGATCCCCAGCCCCATCTTGCCGGTGTGGTTGGCAAAGGCACCCGCCATGTAGAGGGCCAGCGGCTGACCGGGACGCATTGGGCTCATAGGGTTCGCCTGATTCTACGCGAGTTCGTCGCTAAGTTCCACGCCCAGTCCGGGTCGGTCGCTCGGCATCACGATCCCGTTCTCAAACCCCAGCCCCACCGCCGGGTCCGGGTTGAGATTCAGATGGCTATCGAGGTCAATGTGGTCAAACAAGGCACCAAGCGAGGCCCCCGCCCCGATGGCGACGCTGCTTTCGCCCATGCAGCCGATCATAGTGTTCAGCCCGTGCGCGCGGGCGGTGGCCACCAGTCGGAGGGCCTCGGTGATGCCGCCCGTCTTCATGAGCTTGAGGTTCACGCCGTCACAGCGCCCGGCGAGGGGCGGCACGTCGTGGCTGGTGCGTAGGCTTTCGTCCAAGTAGATTGGCAGCTTGCGCCGCTCATAAACATAGGGCAGGTCATCCTCTTGCCCCCGGGCCAGGGGTTGCTCGACGTAGTCGCAGTCGCGCTCGCTGAGCCAGGCGATCATCTCCACCGCATCTTGGGGGCTCCAGCCTCCGTTGGCGTCCACGCGGAGTTGGGCACCGTGGCGCCGGGCGGCCTCGCGGGCGGCTTCGTAGCGTTGCTGGTCGGCCGCTGGCCCGCCAGCTCCGCCGAGCTTCACCTTGAGCGCCTTCGCCGAGGTGCGGGCCAGAAACTCTTCCGCACGCGCCAAAACCACGTCCGGCTCGTTGATGCCCACCGTCACGCTGGTGGCCACCGTGGGCCGCCCCAGCCCCAGCAGGCGGTAGAGCGGCAATCCCGCGCGCTTCGCCCAGAAATCCCACAGGGCCACATCCATCGCGGCCATGGCGGCGGGGTCCACGTGTGCGGCGGCCATGCGGGCGTAGACGGCGTGGGGGGAACCGTCGCCCAGGCCATCCTGCACGATGCTTTCCAGCTGCGCTTGGGCTTCGGCAGCGAGCGTGTCGTCGTAGCCGGTGCCGGGCGCGCATTCGCCGATGCCGGTCATGTCGCCGTCGCTGACCATCACGAACAGGTTGTTCGAGCCCGTGGACGTGCCCCGGCTGATGGTCAGCGGGTGCAACTTGGTGAGGCGCACGGTGCGGAAGGTGACGCGCATGGTCACCCCAGAATACCGGCCCTGATTGAGCAGAAACTCAGCGCTTCAGCGCGTCCACCAGGTTGGCGTACTTTTCCTTCACCACCTTGCGTCGCACCTTGAGCGAGGGCGTCAATTCGCCCCCTTCAATCGAGAACGGGGCGGGGACCAGCACGTGGCGATTCACGCGCTCGAAGTCGGCCAGGCCCTCGTTGGCGCGTTGCACCTCGCCCTTGATGAGGGCAATCACGTCCGGGTGCACGGCCATCTCTTCTGGCTCCTTCACGTTCACTCCCTTCTCCTTGAGCCAAGTGGCGATCCGCTCGAATTCCGGCACGATCATGGCGACCACGCTCTCCATCCCGTCGCCGAGCAGCACGGCCTCGTTGATGTACGCCGATTCCTTCAGGCGGCTTTCGATGGGCTGGGGGGCCACGTTCTTGCCATTGCCCAGCACGAGCAGGTCCTTCTTGCGGTCGGTGATGCGCAGGTTGCCACGATCGAGCTCCCCAATGTCGCCGGTGTGGAGCCAGCCTTCGGCGTCCAGAGTGGCGGCGGTGTCTTCGGGCAAGTTGTAGTAGCCCTGCATGATGCAGCGGCCACGCAGAAGGATCTCCCCATCCGGGGCGATCTTGACTTCCACGCCCTTGAGCGGCGGGCCGACGGTGTCCGGGCGGTTATCTTCCGGCCGGTTGATGCACGCGGCGGCGCAGTTCTCGGTGAGGCCGTAACCCTGCAAGACGTGGATGCCCAGCGCCAGATAGAACTCGCTGACGTGGGTCGGCAGGGCCGCGCCCCCGCTCACGAAGTAGCGCAACCGGCCGCCGAACTTCGCCTTGATCTTGCTGCCGACCAGACCTTCCAGCACGCCGGCCAGCGGGGCAAATTCACCGCGCATGCGCTTGAGGCCTTGCTCTTGCGCCATGCGGAACAGTCGTTGGCGGAGCGGCGGAGCCTTCAGAACGCCGTCTTCGATGCGGCCCTTCAGGCTTTCCAGCAGGCGCGGCACCACCAGCATGATGGTGGGCTTCACTCGTTCCATGTCGTGGCCCAGGCTGGCCAGCGAACCGACGTAGCCAATGGTGGCCCCCATAGACATGGGCAGCACATGGCCGGCAAACCGCTCGAACACGTGGCTGAGGGGCAGGAAGCTGAGGAAGACATCCTCTTCCTTCAGCGGGATGCACGAGGGGATATCCGCGCACAGGTAGGTGAACGCGCGGTGGGGCAGCATCACGCCCTTGGGCACGCCGGTGGTGCCGCTCGTGTAAATCAGGGTGGCGAGGTCTTCTTCGCCCGCGGCCTGCGCACCTTGTACCCAGGCGTCTTGGCTCAGTTGGTCGGGTTGGGCACGTTCCTTCAGGCCCGGTTGGTCGGCTTCTTTGCTCAGCAGCACCACCTGGATGCCGGTTAGGCCTTCCATTTTCACAGCCTGCTTGGTGTTTTGGGAGACCACGAGCTTGGCGCCGCAATCCTGCACGATGTATTGGCTTTGGTCGGCGGGCAGCGTGGGGTAGATCGGCACCAGCACCGCCCCCAGGGTTTGGCACGCCCAGTCGCACATCGCCCAGTCAGCGCTGCTCTCGGCTTGCAGGACCACGCGGTCACCGCGTTGCACCCCCAGTCCCACCAGGGCCGACGCAAATCCGTGAACCTGCGTGCGAAGCTCGCCGTAGGTCACCGGAATCGGGTCTTTGCCGGATCGAGGGATGAGGTGCGCGGTCTTGGTGGCAAACCGTTCGGTCTGCCCCAGGAACATCTGGCCAAGAGTTTCGTATACCATGGGCTTCACAGTCCTTATACGGAGTCCGTACCTTACCCTCAGCCGTCCGGGCCGAACGAGGATTAGATCAGGGCGCGTTCCTTGACCACCAGGTACGCCGTGACGAGGGCCGCCGAGAGGTCTTGGGGTTCGGAGTCGATGTTCTGGACTCCGCTGCTGGCCCTTAACTTTGGCGAAGCACAATGTAGCATTGGGTCTAGGTTGACCTAAGAATCAATAATACAATGGCCGATTTCAAAGAAGACAACCCGGGCGAGGGCTAATGAAACAAGGTCACCAACGATCCTCTCGTTGGGGAAAGACTAGGCGAAGCCCTGATCGATGAGTTCGACAACTAAGGCAACGGAGTTTCAGGCCCAGGCTCCGAGGTGCGAGAGCGCCAACGCCGCGGATTTAGAACTTCTCGAAGAGGCAGCGGCCCTCCGCGCCGATCGTCCAGCTTGTTGAAGAACTGGAACATATGGTTCAGGCCCATCCAAATCCCCAAAAGGAACAAGAAGGGGGCCGCTAGGGCAAGCCATACAGGCCATGTAAAAGCAATGAGAACAGTTCGAACGTTTAACGGATACCAGCGGTCGTCCAGGCCATAGCAGATCAAAGCAATACCCGCCAGATTGATCAGAACGCCGTTCATGGAGTACAGCCAGGCAAAGGAGTCTGCAATAAACCTGTCCATATTAGAAGGAGTGTACCAATACCCCAAGCAACCCCCTGATTCTCGATAACCGCTAGGCGTTAGAGGCGCCAGGTCCGGTCCTCAGAACCTAGATCAGGGCTCGTTCCTTGACCACCAAGTACGCCGTGACGAGGGCCGCCGAGAGGTCTTGGGGTTCGGAGTCGATGTTCTGGACTCCGCTGCTGGCGAGGATGTTGCTGGCCTGGTTCCGCTCCGATCGGTACCAGTGGGTGGCCGCGCGTCGGTACATTTCGTACCGGTTGGTGGGGATGTAGCCCTCGAGCTCCTTCATCTTGGGGTCATCCACTCGCACCACAAAAACGAGATGCTGGCGGCGAAGCTGGCTGACGGCGGCGGCCAGCTCGCGGGCGGCGTCGGGGTCTTCGGCGTCGGTGAAGATCACGACCAGGGAACGCTTCTTCCACCGGGCACGCAGGAAGGCTATGGCGGCCAAATAGTCGGACTGGACGGCCTCCGCCCGCACGTCGTGGATGCGCTCGAGGATGGACGCGACCTGCGCCCGGCCCTTACGGGGCAGCGACAGGCTGTGGACGGCATCGTTGAACACCATCATGCCGACCTGGTCGCCTTTGTCCTTGGCGGCATGCATCAGCATCAGGGCGGCATCCAGCGCGTAGTCCAGCTTGGGCACGCCTTCGACTTCGCCCAGCATTGTGCGGCCGACATCGATGCACAGGAACACCGCTTGGTTGCGCTCCTCTTGGAACTGCTTGACCACTAACCGGCCCCGCCGAGCCGTGGCCTTCCAGTCCACCATGCGCATGTCGTCGTCGGCGTAGTCGCGCAGGGATTCGAACTCTTGCCCCAGCCCTCGGATCCGGCTGCGGCGTACCCCGATCTGGTTGAGGTGCCCCTTTTGCTTAAGCAGGTCGTACTCTTGCAGGGCCAGCACGTTGGGATACACCCGGACTTCCTCCTGCACCGGCAGGAGTTGTTGCACTTCGCACAGGCCCAAGGGAGCTTGGTAGCGGATGAAGACTCCCCCGAACCGCTCCTGGCCGCGCCGAAGCGGCGTGACGGAGTAGCGCAGGTCTCGCTCTTCGCCCGGGCGGAGGGTGAGGTTCCATTCAGGGTGATCGGCCACCACCAGCGGCGGCGGATCATCCTTCAGGCGGATACGGATGGTTTGGTCGGCGAGGTTGCGGACCCGCAGACGAATGCTGTTGGCAACCCGGGCGGAGAGCACGGGGTCCATGCGCCGATCCACTTCGACTAAGTCCCACTTGCGGGCGATGAACCCGGTGAGAAAGAAGAGGACCAGGAGGGCCACATTCCAGGGCAACACTAGGCTTTCTAGGCCGGGCACGAACGCACCCCCGAGGGCGAGCGGGATTCCGGCCCCCACGAGCCACCAGAGCCTTGGTGTCGGAATCAGCATCCACGCAACCCTAGAGGTAGCATCTTACTCGTGACCCAGGAGCATTTGATCCTCTCTCCCGAGAAGACCCTGCTCTCCTTCCGGCTGGCTCCGATCACCCGCCGGATGTGGGCTCAATTGCTGGACCTGATGATCTTGACCGGGATCAGCAGTTTGGCGACCACTTTGTCGCTCCTCTTCTTCTCGGCGCTGCCGGAGTTTGCTTTTGCGTTCAGCTCGTTCGTGACAGCGTTCGCCTTTTTCGGCTACTTCGCCATTAGTGAAGCCAAATTCCAGGGGCAAACCCTGGGCAAGAAGGCACTGAATGTCCGGGTCATCAGCGCCGACGGCACGCCCATTACGGTGCGCCAAGCGTGGCTGAGGAACCTGCTCCGTATTGCCGACCTCTTGCCCGGCGCCTATGTTGTCGGTGTTACGAGCCTCCTGGCCAGCCCGCGCGCCCAGCGCCTGGGAGACATGGTGGCCGGCACGATGGTGGTGGTGGAACCCAAGGTGAGCACTAACTTTGCCGCCGCTCCGCACCGCTACGGCATGCACCACTTTGAGCAGTACCTGGCCGAACTGCCAAACATGACCCTGGAGGAGTACATCGCGATGAAGCGGCTGTGCGACCGGTTCCCTTATCTTCCGGCCGAGGAGCAAGCGCGGTCCATCCAAGACCTGTGGGTGCCCTTTGCCGAGCGGCACCAGGTGCCCGCCTTTGCCAATGTCCATCCCATCCTGATGATGGAAGCCGTGGTGATGCGCTTCTCGCGCATTCATCACCTGGTGTAAGCCGTGGTGCAGTTTTCCACCGCCCGGGCGGGAAAAGCCTGGGGACGTGAGTTGTCCCCGTTTATCCCCAAGATGTCCCCGGCTGGGTTGGTCGCGGATTGGGTTCAAAAAACGGGTTGTCCCCGCAATCCAAAGCTTAATAAGCAACAAGAGATTCTCTCTTCTCTTTCTTTGAAACCAAAGAGGAGGCCAGGGGAATGACCGGATACTTGGAGCGGTTGGTGCTCCGTAATCTCAGACGGTTGACGGAGGCAGAAATTAGCCCGGCCCAGGGATTAACTTTGATCGTTGGGAAGAACGGCCAGGGGAAGACGACCGTGCTGGAGGGGATCCATCTACTTTCGACCGGGCGCCTGCTGAGGGCGGGCACGGAGAACGATGCGATCCAGCTGGGCCAAGACGGGGCGCGAGTGGAAGGCACTCTGACCGGGGGCACGGAACTGGCGGTGACCTTGCGGCGAGGGTCACGGAAGATGGCGTATCTGAACGGGCTGGGCCAACGCCGAGCCAGTGACCTGATTGGCCGGATGCCGGTGGTGGCGTTTTCGGCGCAGGATTTGAGCCTGGTGACCGGGGAACCGGCCGACCGGCGCATGTATCTGGACCTGGAGATTTCGCAAGTGTCTCCGGCCTACCTGCGCGACCTGACGGTGTACAAGAAGAACCTGAAGGAGCGCAATGCCCTGCTGCGCCAAGAGGAATGGGTGAGCGACGACCTGCTGGCGACCTACGAAGAGGCCATGGCCGAAGCGGGGGCGGGCCTGCGGCAAGCGCGGGCGCAGTGGGTGGCAGAGCTGGCTCCCTTGGCACGCGAAGCCTACGCCACGCTGGCCCCGAGTGAGAGCTTGCACGTGGAGTATCTGCCCCACGAGGAGTGGATGGATGCGGAAGGGGCGCGAGAAGACTACGCGTTGAACCGTCGCCGCGACCGGGAACGCCGGATGAGCACCCGGGGACCCCACCGAGATGACATGGCGATTGAGGTGGCGGGCGTGGACGGACGCAAGTACGGCAGCCAGGGCCAGCAGCGCACGGCCGTGATTGCCGTGAAAATGGCCACCCGGGCCCTGATGGCCGCGAGGCGGGGTGAGTGGCCCCTGCTGCTGCTGGACGACGTCTTTAGCGATCTGGACGCCCAACGGAGGGCATGCCTGGCGGAGTGGGCATCGCAGCCGGGTGGCCAAGTGATCCTGACGGGCACGGAGCCGGAACTGGCGGGGTCGGCGTTGATTTCGGCGCAGGCGCTCTACTGGGTAGATTCGGGAGTGGTCACACGCGATGAAATCCGTGGATGAACTGCTGATGGCGGCCCTGCGCCGACCCCGGATTGTGCAAAAGGTGAAGGCCCTGGCGGCGGCCCGGCACTGGGGCGAAGCCGTGGGCGAACCCCTGGCCGGCATGGCGGAAGTGTGTGACTTTGACGACGGGGTGCTGTGGCTGAGTTGCCAAGAACCGGCGGCGGCGGCGGAATTGAGGCTGCGGGCACCGGAGATTCTTCGCTTTTTGAATGCTCGATTTGACGTGGCGGTGTTTACGGAACTGCGGACGACCACGCGCGCGCCGCGCCGCCCGGACCCTGGGCAGGGCTGAACATGACAAGGGAGCGCATGGTCAACGAACTGGCGATGCGCCCCCTGGTGGTGGCCTTTGCCGCGGCCCTGGCCGTGGCATGGTCCGGGGAGGTCTCGGCTTCCTTGCTTTTGTTGGTGCCTCTGGTGGCGCTGGCGGTGATGCAGCGCGGCTGGCTGTGGGTGTGGGTGGTGGCGGGCTGCCTGTGGGGTGGCGTGGGCCGGGTGGAGTTTGTGAAAGCGCCGTTTTTTGAGCCTTCCGTGGTGGTGCGAGAAGGGGTGGTGCAGGGGGCGGGCGACCCCTTGACTTTGGTGACTGCTGAGGGTACCTATCGGTTAGGTCGTGGTACGAATATGTGGCCGGGCTCGGTGGTACGGGTGGAGGGACGTCTTTCTCCCTTGGCCGAAGGGTTTGATGGATCGTCGGGGGAAATTGGCCGTCTTTCGGTAAAATCTTGGACGGAAGTGCGTGAGGCACCCGCTTGGCGGGCGGGGCCAGAAGTGGTGCGGCGCCGGTTTGCGGCGTGGGCGGAGAAGGCCCTGCACCCCAGCACGCAGGGCCTTGTGCGGGCGCTTTGCTTTAACGAAACCACGGCGTTATCGCCCGCAGATGCGCAGGCGTTGCGCAAGAGTGGCACCTACCACGTGGTCAGTGCCAGCGGCATGCACATCATGTTTTTGGCGGCGGGGATGATGCTGCTTTTCCGCCGTTTGCCCGTGCCCTATGGGGTGCGAATGCTGCTGATTGGCGTGGTTTTGGTGGCCTTCGCGGTGGCGGTAGGGGGACGTCCCTCGATCATTCGAGCTCTGCTGATGGCGGCGGTGTGGGGGGCGGCGTTCCCCTTGCGGCAGCAGTTTGATGGCCCTTCCGCGTGGGCGTTGGCGGGGTTTGTGGGGTGGTTTTCGAGCCCGGCCGGGGTGGCCGACCTGGGCTATCAGCTAAGCATGGCCGCCGTCGGGGGCCTGATGCTGGGGATGAACGATGAGAACGGCTGGCGGGGGGCGCTGAAGGCGACCTTGCTGGCTTCTTTGGGCACGCTACCGCTGATTGCCTACCACTTTGGCACTTTGCCACTGTGGGGGCTGCCCGCGAACTTGTTGGTGTTGCCGGCGGTTTCCGCGACTATGGTGCTCGCTCTGGCGGGGGCGGTGGGGCTCCCGGTGGGATTCTTGATTGATGGGCTGGCCGCCTATATGCGCATGGCGGTGCACGCGGCGGCGGATGCCCCCGGCGCGCAGATCATGGTGCCTGCGTTCCATCCGGTGTGGATCGGGTTGCTGTGGCTAGCCTGGCTGACCCTGTGGAGGCCACGTGAAGTCGAACCGTAGCCTTTTGTGGGTTCCCTTTGGGGTGACCCTGGCGTGGGTGGCGAACCTGGGCATCGAAGGGACAGCGAAGCCGGAGCGAGTGTCTATGCTGGCGGTGGGGCAAGGCCACGCCACGCTGATCCAGTCTCAGGGGGTGACCGTGCTGGTGGATACCGGCCCCCCGCCCTTTGATGAGGCGTTGTCGCCGCGCGCGCTGAGTCAGGAGCTCCGGCAGAAGGGGGTCGCGGTGATTGATTTGATCGTGATTACTCACCCCGATGCCGACCATGCGGGGGCGCTCAAGGCGCTGGCGCGCGACTACCCGGTGCGAGAGATATGGGCGAATGAGGCGTTCCGCATGCACCCGGACACCGGCGACTGGGGAAAGGTGGCCCCGGTGCGCTGGCTGACGGGGCAAAGCCAGGTGAAGTGGGGGGCGTGGGCGGTGGACCTCTATGCGCCGCCGTGGGAAGGCAGTGACAACGAACGCTCCCTCGCCGTGCGGGGCGAACTCGAAGAGGTGTCGTTCTTGCTTACCGGCGACCTGCCCAGTGGGAGTGAATTGAGGCTGCCACCGGCCTTCCTCGAGCCCACGAGTATCGTTTTGGCGGGGCACCACGGGGCCGATAGCTCGTTGCACGAGAACTTCTTGCGCCGCACACAACCGGAATGGGTGGTGTTCTCGGCCGGGCGGGGCAACTCGTATGGCCACCCGGCTCCGGGGGCCCTCGAGCGGGCGGAAGCGGTCGGCGCGCGCATTTGGCGCACCGACCGCGACGGCACCTTTACCGTCTCGCCCTGAGCTTCTTAGCTGAAGATCGCCATCCGGGCGGCGAGCTTGGCGCGTAACCCCTGGATCTCTTCCACGCGGGCGCGTTCTCGGGCGACCACTTCCGGCTTGGCCCGCTCGGCGAACTGCGGGTTGGCCAGGCGGGCTTCCAGCCTCTCCAGCTCCTCCGCCAGTTTGGCGTCCTCCTTGCTGATGCGCTCCCGCTCCGCCACGGGGTCAATGAGACCCTCGATGGGCAGGTGGGCGTCGGCGTTGCCGCTGGTGGTGGTGAGGAACGCGCCCTCCGGCCGGCCACGGCGCAGCTCGGTGAACCACGCTTGGCTGCGCACGAACTCCTCGCCGCCTTCCAAATCGGCCTCCACATACAGGGCCGGGAGAGTCCGCATGGCGGGCAGGCTGGCCTCGGCGCGCAGGGCGCGCACGCTGCGCACCAGGGCAATCCAGCGTTCCACCGTGGCCTCGGCGGCCTCATCCACCTTCATGGCGGAGGCATCTGGCCACGCGGCCTGCACCAAGAAGTCCTTGCGCGCCGCGAAGGGCATGCGTTGGGTCAGTTCTTCGGTGATGAACGGCATGAACGGGTGCAATAGCTTGAGGAAGACCTCAAACACGTGCATCAGCACGCCAAGCACCTCCTCCCGTTGGGCGGGGTCGGCCAGGCGCGGCTTGCTGACCTCGATGTACCAGTCGGCGTATTCGGACCAGAAGAAGTTCTCCAGCGCTTCCGCCCCCACCTGCAGGTTGTAGGTGCGGATGGACTCGGTGACGGTGGCGGCGCACCGGGCCAGCCGCGTGAGAATCCAGCGGTCCACCGTGGGCAGATTTTCGGCCAGCCGGGGCGTGGCGCCCTCGGCGTTCATCAGCACAAAGCGGGCGGCGTTCCAGATCTTGTTGCAGAAGTGCGCGCACTCCGCCACCTTGGCTTCGTCGTACCGGATGCTCTGGTTGTGGCCCGTCTGGCCCATGAGGGCAAAGCGCAAGGCGTCGGCCCCCTTGGTGTTGATCACATCCACGGGGTCCACGCCGGTGCCCAGGCTCTTGCTCATCCGCTTGCCATCCTTGGTGAGGATGGTGGCGTAGATGAACACATCCTGGAACGGGCGCTCCTTCATAAAGTCCATGCCCATCATCGCCATGCGAGCCACCCACAGGTAGAGGATGTCGCGGCTGGTGACCAGGACGTTGCTGGGGTAGTACGCCTTGAGTTCGGGGGTTTCTTCCGGCCAACCGAGGGTGGCAAACGGCCACAGCCCGCTGCTGAACCACGTATCCAGCACGTCGTCGTCTTGCCGGACGATGGGCGCGCCGGCCTTGGCTTCGGCTTCGGCTTGGTTGAGGGCGGCCACGGCCTTCCCATCGGCAGTGTAATACACCGGAATCCGGTGGCCCCACCACAGTTGGCGGCTGATGCACCAATCCTTGATATTGGCGAGCCAGTCTTCGAACTCTTCCTTGTACCGCTCGGGCACGAAGGCCATCTGGTCGGCCTGACTGGCTTTGAGAGCCGGCCCGGCGAGCTCAGATTGCCGCACAAACCACTGTTCGCTAGCCATGGGCTCCACGGCTTCGCCACTGCGCTGGCTGACCACCAAGGCGACCTCGTGATCTTCGATCTTCTCGAGGAATCCTTGGGCTTCCAGGTCTTCCACGATGCGGCGACGGGCTTCGGCCCGGTCGAGTCCGTGGTAGGGGCCTTCGAAGTTCACCTTCCCGGTTTCATCCAGAATGACGAGGGTTTCCAGGTTGTGGCGGGCGCCCACTTCGAAGTCGTTGGCATCGTGGCCCGGGGTGATCTTAACCGCGCCGGTGCCGAACTCGGGGTCTGGATAGATATCCGCCAGCAGGGGGATTTCGCGGCCCACCAGCGGCAGGGTGATGGTCTTGCCGACCTTGCCCTTGTACCGATCGTCGCGCGGATGCACAGCCACGGCCACGTCGGCGAGCATGGTTTCGGGGCGGGTGGTGGCAATAATGACGTCCCCCGAGCCATCGGCAAACGGGTAGCGGATGTGGTAGAGCTTGCCCTTCACCACCTTGCGCTCAGTTTCGATATCGCTGACGCTGGTCTTGAGGACGGGGTCCCAATTCACCACGCGCAGCCCCTTGTAGATCAGCCCGCGTTCGAACCAATCAATGAAAACCTTGAGCACCGCCTGGGCGTACTTGTCGTCCAGTGTGAACCGCTCACGAGACCAATCGAAGCTGCAGCCCAGCTGGCGGAACTGGCTGAGAATGGTGCCGCCGCTTTCCTCGCGCCACTGCCACACCCGCTTCAGGAACTCCTCGCGGCCCAGGGCAAAGGCGCTGCTGCCTTCTTTCTTCAGTTGCTTATCCACCACGCTCTGGGTGGCAATGCCCGCGTGGTCCAGGCCGGGGAGGATGAGAACATCGTAGCCCAGCATCTTGTGGAACCGGCCGAGCAGGTCTTGGATGCTGTAGCAAAGGGCGTGGCCCATGTGCAGCGAACCCGTGACGTTGGGCGGCGGAATGGTGATGCAGTAGGTGCGATCCGGATCCGGGGAGGCCGGAGCGGAGGAGAGGTGAGCGTCTTCCCATGCGAGACGCCAGCGCGTTTCAATTTCAGAGGCCTGATAGCCCCCTTCAATACCCGTCGTATTCATCTTAGCCTCTGTGTCTTAGAGACGCCGGTGAGTTTACCGTGCGGGTGTTTCACGTGAAACAGCCCCCGGGCCTTCCGCAAAGAGGGCACGGAGAGCGTCTTCCACGTCGGCTTCTTCGAGGCTGAGGTCGGCGACGGCGAAGTTCTGAAGAATCTCGCTGGTGATGGGCGCGACGGCATCGGCGGGCAGGCTAAGCACCCACTGAGCGGAGTTCTGCTCGAGCACCTTTGCTTGTGCAGGAAGCTGATTGGTTTCGGGGGGCTCGGTGAAGGTGACGCGGAGGCGGCGTTCGGGCGAGTACTGAGAGCGCAGGTCCATGAGCGTGCCATCGAAGACTTGCCGCCCGTGGTTGATGACTACCACCCGCTCGCAGAGCTCTTCGACATCCTGCATGTAGTGGCTGGTGAGCACGACCGTGCAGCCTTCCTCTTCGTTGAACTCTTTGAGGAACTGGCGGATGCGCTGCTGGCTAATGACGTCGAGGCCGATGGTGGGTTCATCCAAGAACACCACGCGCGGGCCGTGAAGCAGGGCGGCGACGAGTTCGCACTTCATGCGCTCGCCCAGGCTGAGTTTGCGCACCTGGGTGTCTACCTTGTCGCTGAGGTCGAGGTCGGCGATCAAGCGATCCACGCGCTTGTTGAAGGTTGCGGTAGGGACGTCGTAGACCTCCTTGAGGACCGCGAAGGATTCACGCGCCGGGAGATCCCACCACAGTTGCTGCCGGTTGCCCATCACCAGGGCGATTTGGCGGAGGAGTTCGGATTTCCGTTCAAAGGGTACTTCACCCAGGACGCGGGCGGTGCCGCTGGTGGGATAGAGGATGCCCGTGAGCATCTTGATGGTGGTGGTTTTGCCCGCCCCGTTCGGGCCAAGGAAGCCGACGAACTCCCCTTCTTGCACCTGAATACTGAAGGACTCGACGGCGACACTGCGCTTTGTTTCACGTGAAACAAGACCCTTGATCGCGCCCTTAAGTCCAGGCTGACGTACCGGGCTGACGAACTCCTTGCGGAGATTCTCCGTTTCAATCGCGTACACGATTAGAATCCGCCCCGGAAGAGCACGAGAAGCAGCGCCACCACGGGGGCGGTGAGGAAGAAGGAATCCAACCGATCCAGCAGGCCACCGTGGCCAGGGAGCAAATCGCCAGTGTCTTTGAGTCCCACGCTGCGCTTGGCGTAGCTCTGCAAAAAGTCACCGGTGGGGCCGAGCAACCCGGCGACGAGGCCAATGAGGGCTCCCTGCCAGTAACTAAGGGTCCAGAGCGGGGCAAACGCCGCCCCGACCACCACACTCGCGATGAACTGGGCGAAGAAGCCTTCCCACGTCTTATTGGGGGAGAGTTCGGGCCACACGGGGCGCTTACCGTAACGCTTGCCGAAGAACAGCGCCGCTGAATCCCCGGCCCAGAGCGGGAAAAAGAGCGCCAGCACCGGCCGCCAGCTCCAGCCCAGAACATCACCCTGCCCGGGAATGCGGTGGGCCACCAAAGTAGCTAAAAAGGCGGCGCCGATCCAAAGAATGCCGGCCCAGGTGCCCAGCCAGGGCTTGCGATTGGCCACCGCGTAAATGAGTGCACCCCCGCCCACAGCGGCCGCCGCACAGGCGACGGCAAGAGCGGAAGCCTGGGGCATCCAAAAGGCGAGCGCCGCCACAATGGCGATGCCCACGGGGGCCATGACGGAAGCCCCTTCGGTGCGAAACAGCTTGGCGAGTTCTCTTCCTGCGAGGAGCGAAGCAAGAAGACAAAGAAGCGCCAACGGCACAACCGTTGGCGCATTGAGGGCAAGGATGACCAGAGGCATCGCAATGAAGGCGGTGATGAGACGCGCCCTCATTGACCTACAACTCTCCCGCGCAGAGCGGGGCTTAGTTCACCACTACTTTCAGCGTCGTGGAGTACGGCGTCTTGAGACCGTAAGCATCCCGAACCGTTAGGGTGACGGTGAAAGTTCCGGGCTTGCGGAAGCGGAATCGAACCTGGCGGCCTTCGGCGTCCACTTGGAGCCCGTCGGCGGCATCAAAGTCCCATTGGTACACCACCTTGGTGGCCCCGCCGGAGGCGCGCGCCTGGAAGGTCACTTGGTCACCGGACCCGATGTTCATTTCGCGGCTGTTGATCGGTTCGGCGTAGAGTGGCGTGGTGTCGTCCAGGATCTGGATTTCGCCCAGCAGGAACGTCATGGACTCGCTGGTCGCCACGGCGATGCTCTGAATCGTCTTGTTGGTGCGCGAGAAGCCCGTGATGGCCTGCAGCGGCAGACCGACGCGGCGCCAGCCTCGGCTGTCCTCGTTCGTATCCGCGAGGTCAAGGAAGGCTTCCGACTTCATGCCATCGGTGGTGGTAATTACCAGGCGAATGCGCTTGGTGACCGGAGCGGCCGGCGTCCCTTGGGAGCTGCCGCCTCGGCCTGCCCCCGGACCACCTTCACCATCACCGGCACCTAGGCCACCGGCTCCACCCGCCCCCGGAGCGCCCGCGCGGCCGCCTCCGGCAGTCGTCGTGGTGGTTCCGTCGGCCAGCTTCACGATGAGAAGAAGAAGGTTCTCCTTGCCGGCGTACTTGCCGGAGAGATCCACCGGCTTGCCAAAGTTGATTTGGCCACCCTGGAAGAAGTTGCGGCTGGAAACGCGCAGGGCGAGAGTGCCGTTGAATGCGGCTTCGTCGGTCGCGCTGATGATGCCGCTGCCCCAGGCCGAGGTGCTCAGGCTCTGGTCGCCGAGGGTTCGCGTTCCCTCGAACAGGCGCTCTTGGGCCAGTGCCGTGCTGGCCAAAAGCGCCAGACTTGCCATTGCCATCGTCAATTTCATTGCTTATGCCTCATGTTGACCAAGTGAGGCGGCGAATCGCTTGTGCGCGCCCCGTCACCCGGTCTACGTCCACCCGGACTCCGTGAATCATACCAGGACCGTCGTGAACACGGAATCTGACGAGTGAAGTCTTTGTAAACTTCGCCAGCACCGCACTTCGGTCCATCCCGATCACCCCGCCGTGGGGGCCACTCATTCCTACATCCGTTTGGTAGGCCGTGCCGCCGGGCAGGATTTGCTCATCGGCGGTGGCGACATGGGTGTGGGTGCCCACCACCAGGCTCACTTGGCCGTCCAGATGCCAGCCCATGGCGATCTTTTCGCTGGTGGCTTCGGCGTGGAAATCCACCAGGATGTGGGGGCTATCGCAGGCCTTGACGAGGCCCAGCGAGGCACGGAAGGGGTCCTCCCATTCCTTCATAAAGACCTGCCCGCACAGGTTGATGAGGTGAAGGGTGATGCCGTCCTTGGTCACGCTGGTGCGCCCACGCCCGGGGGCGTTCATGGGGGCGTTGGCGGGGCGGACGATGGGCTTGCCGAGGTTCAGGTACGGCTCGATCGCGGGTTCATCGAAAGCGTGGTTGCCCAGAGTGATGGCGTCGACGCCCAGTGCATAGAGTTCCTCGGCCTGGGCAGGCAGAAGGCCCTTGCCGGAGGGGGCGGCGTTTTCCGCATTGACCACCAGGAACAGCGGCTGCTCCTGCGCGAGGATGCCGGGGATGCCCTGGCGCACAGCCTCCATGCCCGGCTCGCCCATGATGTCGCCCAGGAACACGAGCCCGTAGGTGCTGCCGGGGGGCTCGCTCAATGGATGGACTCCTGGAAGATGCGTTCGCGGACCACGGTGAGCGTGAGCGGCGGAGCGTTGGCCTCGCGCTTCTGCTTGAGGGCGCGGGCGATTTGGGTGGCCAGGCGGGCCGTGTCTTCGTCGCTCATATCCTCGGCGCGGACCATGACCCGGAGTTCGCGTCCCGCCTGAATGGCAAAGGCGTGATCCACGCCCCGGAATCCCTTGGCGACCTTCTCGAGTTCTTCCAGCCGGTCTTGGAACAGAGCGGTGGGTTCGCGGCGGGCGCCGGGGCGGCCGGCGCTAATGGCATCGGCAGCGATCAGGAGAGCGGTGAGGGGGAGTTCGCTGGGGATCTCGCGGTGGTGGGCACCCACCGCCTCGCAAACTTGGGGCGCTAGCCCGTGTTGCTGCAAGAATTTCATCCCGTCTTGGGCGTGACTGCGGGGGTTATCGCTGGCGAATCCCTTGCCGATATCGTGCAGGAGACCGGCGGTGGCGGCGGGTTCCGGGTCGAGTTGGAGCTCTTCGGCGAGGAGGCGCGCCAGACGGGCGACTTCGACGCTATGGTCCAGCACGTTTTGGCCGTAACTGGTGCGCACGCGGAGTTGGCCGAGGGCTTCGATGACGGGCGCAGGCAGGCCGGCGACGCCGGCGCGGCGGGCCGCTTCTTCCCCGGCTTCCTTGAGGCTGGTACTGAGGGTGGACTGGGCTTCGGCGTGTAGCTCCTGAATGCGCTGAGGGTGGATGCGGCCATCCACGATCAGGTTGAGCAGGGTGAGGCGGGCAACTTCGCGCCGCACGGGGTCAAAGCACGCCAGGGTGACGCTCTCCAGACCCTGATCGATGATCATGTCCACGCCGGTGGTTTGGGCGAAGGCGCGGATGTTGCGCCCCTCCCGGCCCACGAGCTTGGCCTTGAGATCGGGGTTAGGGAGCGGGACGACCGATGTGGTGACCGGCGCGGGCACGGAACCGGCGAGCCGTTCCATGGCGGTCAGCACCAGGTGCCGGGCTTGGTCTTGAGCTTCGGCGCGGGCGTGGTCGCGCTGGCGGATGATCGTGTCTTGGAGTTCGGCTTCGGCTTCTCGTAAGACTTGGGCGCGCGCCTCACTGGGGGAGAGCCCGGCGAGATCCTTGATCTGCTGCTCTAGCTGCGCAATGCGTTCTTCAGGCGTCACCGTCGGTCTCCAGGGGCGCGGGCTCATCCCAGCCCGGGAAGGTCGCATCCAGGGCGCCCCGGATGCTTTCTTCACTGTATCCCTTTGACGCTAACTTTCGGGCGGTTTGGGCCGCTGTGCGCCCCCGATCTCGCTCTTTGGTGGCCAGGGCGGTGGCGCGGGGTTGTTCCTCGTCGCCATCTAGCACGGTTTCGCGCAGGGTTTCGTCCACGCCTTTGCGCTTCAGCACGTGGTCAATCCCGGCGGTGCCGAGCGCTTTGTGGTGGGCGGCAATCTCGGTGGTGCGGGTGGCGACGCGCGTGTCATCCACCCATTTCCGCGCCCGGGCGTGGGCGACGACGGCATCGGCCACCGAAGCCGGGGTGGCGGCGCGTTCAAGGCGAGCCCGGAGTTCTGCTTCCGTCAGGTCGCGCCGGGCTAGCCATTTCACCGTAGCCGCAAGGGCGGTCTCAAATGTCGTCGTCTTCGGGTTCCTCGATCGGGGCTTCAAGGCGGGCCGGCATCAGCTTCGCCTTCAGGTCGCGCTCTAGCTCTTCCATGATCTCAGGCTTGCTCAGCAGAGCGGCACGGGCGTTCTCACGGCCCTGGGCCAGGCGCTCGTCCTTGTAGTTGAAGTACGTGCCCGCGCGGTTCACAAATCCATGCTCCACTGAGAGGTCCAGGAGGTCACCGGCGCGGCTAATGCCCTTGCCAAAGATGATATCGAATTCGGTGGTCCGGAACGGCGGGGCGATCTTGTTCTTCACCACCTTCACCTTGGTGCGGGCACCGACGCTTTCCGTGCCGTCCTTCAGGATTTCCCCGCGCCGCACTTCCAGGCGCACAGAGGACCAGAACTTCAGGGCGCGGCCGCCGGGGGTGGTCTCGGGGTTGCCGAACATCACGCCGATCTTCTCGCGAATCTGGTTGATGAAAATCGCGGCGGTGTGCGTCTTGCTCAGCTGGCCGCCGAGCTTACGAAGGGCCTGGCTCATCATGCGGGCTTGCAGGCCCACGTGGCTGTCGCCCATGTCGCCTTCAATTTCGTTCTTGGGCACCAGCGCGGCCACGGAGTCCAGCACCACGATGTCCATTGCACCGCTGCGCACCATCGCGTCCATGATCTCGAGGGCTTCTTCCCCGCTGCTCGGTTGGCTCACGTACAGGCGATCAATGTCCACACCCAGGCGCTGGGCGTAGTCGGTGTCTAGGGCGTGCTCGGCGTCTACGAAGAGGGCCATCCCGCCCGCCTTCTGCGCTTCGGCGATGATGTGCAGGGCAAGGGTGGTTTTCCCACTGCTTTCCGCCCCGTAGATTTCGGTAATTCGTCCGCGCGGGATGCCGCCGCCTAGCGCAACGTCTAGGCTCAATGCACCCGAGGAAATGGTCGCGATGGCTTCGCGGTTCCCATCCGTCATGCGCATGATGGACCCCTTGCCGAAGGCCTTCTCGATCTGCTGGACCGCGAGGGCCACGGCTTCATTCTTGTCAGTGGGTTGATTTCGGGTCGCAGCCACGGTTCTCAATACTCCTAGACAAAACTATACTATAATGATCGCATCGGAGGTCAAGCCTTCGGCGGAGATTTCCCAAAGTCGGTGGGCCATTCCTCATTCTCCGGGCTCGGCAGGAAGCGCATTCCTCCTATGCCAAACCGTGATTCTTAACCAAAACCTGGTAATTCCTACGACCCCGAGCGGCGGAGGGAGGGGATACAATGAGCGAAGCCTCGGGAGAGGGGGTCTGGATTTATCATGAAAAAGGGTCTTATGACGGCGCTGGTGTTGGGCAGTGCGGTCGCGGCTATGGCCGACAACTCCGTGACGTTTGCCACGTTCGCGGATCCGTCGGGCAATGCCCACAATCCGGTGTTCGTGCATGATCGCGGGGCCAAGACTCTAAGCGGAGCTTGGGGCAACGCCGGTCTCACGCTGATTGCGCCGGGCGCCGTGGGTGCCCCGACCGTGACCAATGCTCGTTTCGGCACGACGACCCTGGCGCTGACCGAGGTGATTCCGGGGCTGTACGCCACCGGCCCGGGCAGCATCAGCTTCACCGATAGCAGCAACAACCCGCTGTTCAACATCAACTTCAGCAGCGCCACCTTCGTGGAAGGTCTCGGGGCAGGTGCCAGCACCTTCCGTGGTCAAAACATCACGGTGAGTGGCCCGCTGGTCCCGCCGGGAACGACGATGACGCAGTTCAACTTCGCTCTGGCGAACCAGGCGATCGTGGGCAACACCACCACCTACACCGCCAGCTTCACCAGCAGCGCGGTGCCGGAACCGGCCAGCATGATTGCGCTGGGCGCGGGCCTGCTCGCTCTGGCTCGTCGCCGCCGCCAAGCCTAAAGTAGGCCTGGATTCCAAACAGCCCCTCTTGCCTCATCGGTGAGAGGGGTTTTTTTGCCAAAGCCCGTAGGAATACGGGGCCATTCATCGGGTTCTTGACTTCGCCTTAACCCGGCACCCAGGTACAGTGAAAACGTGTCGAGGTTTGTCGGCACCGGGAGATTGGACTTATGAAGATTTGGATTACAGCCGGTATGGCCTTGGCCTCGGTGGCCGCGATGGCGAATTCCTTTACGGTGGCCACGTTTGCGGACCCGAGCGGCAACTCGAGCAATCCCGTCATTTACGTGGATGTCAATGCCTTCATCATTTACGGTGGCTGGAATCAACCGGGCTTGACCCTGGAAACCCCCGGTCTGATCGGTGGCGGTTCGGTGAGCAACGCCCAGTTCACGATGTCGACGACGTCTCTGACGTCCATTTTCAGCGGCGTCTACGCCATGGGCTCCGGCACCATCAATTTCACGGATTCGGCCTTGAATCCGGTGCTCAACATCGCCTACACCAAGGGCCTTGTGGTGCTGGACGGGGGCGCGGGCAGCAGCGACCTGCGCTTGGACGGTGTGACCTTCTCCGGTCCGAACGTGCCGGCCGGCCTCAGCCAAGAGATGTACAACTTCAGCTTTGCGAATGGGTTTGACAATGGCCAGTTCGTCCACAGCTACACGGCGAGCTTCACCAGCAGCGCGGTGCCGGAACCGGCCAGCATGATTGCTCTGGGCGCGGGCTTGCTCGCTCTGGCTCGCCGCCGACGCCGCGCCTAAGCTCATTTCTCAACTCCCAATTGCCCGCTCGAGTCAGGTCCTTCCCGGCTCGGGCGGGTTTGCTTTTGGCCTCCCTTCCGCCGTATCATGGAGGGTCCTCATGCGGCGAATTCTTGGCCTGTTCGTGCTCTTGCTCGCCGCCCTGGCGGGGGCGGAACCCGTTACCATCCGCATGATGGCGGGGCCGGGGCAAGGGATTCCGCCCCGCGAAACCACCAACCCCCGCGAGATGACGCGCCGCGCCATCTTTGACGAGTTCCATGCCCGCAACCCGGACCTGCGGGTGGTGAATGCCGGGGGCCTAGAGCTGATCGGTGACCGGGCCGAGAGTGGCTTCCTCATGAGCATGGCGGGCGACACCGCGCCCGACGTGTTCTATGTCAACTTCCGGCAGTACTTCTCTTATATCGACCAGGGGTTCTGCCGCCCACTGGATGACCTGATTGCCAAGGACCCCGCTAGCATGGAGCGGGTGCAGCCCGAAATCGAGAAGGTGCTGCGCAGCTACGACAACCGGATCTACGCGGTGCCGTTTTTCCAGGTCGCGCAGGCGCTCTATTACCGCAAAGATATCTACGCCAAGGCGGGGCTGGACCCCAACAAGCCGCCGCGCACGTGGGAAGAGTTCGAGGCGTACTCCCGCCAGATCATGGAGCGGGTGCCGGGCACGCGCGGGTTCGTTTTTAGCGGTGGCCCCGGGGGCCAAGGCTACTGGTGGACCAACTTTGTGTGGCAAGCCGGGGGCGAGGTGCTGGTGCCCGCCGAGCGCGGCTACGCCAAGGCGGTGGTGAACACCCCCGAAGCGGCCAAGGCCCTGGAGTTCTATCGTCGGCTTACCGTCACCACTTGGAAGGGCGCGGATGGCAAAACCTACGGCCCCATCGCGCAGGTCACTCCCACGTGGTCGCAGGATGTGAAGGACGGCAAGGTGGCCATGTGGTTCAGCTACACCAACGACGTGATGCTGAGCATGAGCGACCTGAACCCAGCCCTCATCGGCATCGCGCGAATGCCCGCCGGCCCCGCCGGGAGCTACAACGAGATCAACTCGGGGATGTGGGCCATCAACGCCAGCATCAAAGACCCCAAGAAGATCGAGGCGTGCTGGCGGTTCATCGACTTCTTTGTCAGCCAAGAGGCGGCGCGGATCAGCACCGTCAAGTTTGTGGATTTAGGGCTGGAAAAGCTCATCAATCCGGTGCTACTGAAGCAGTTTGGTTACGCCGACCTGGCGGGCACGGTGGACCCGGGCTACGTGGAGGCGAACGAGAAGCTCTTCCAAACCGGGAAGCCCGAACCCTACGGCCGCAACTCCCAACAGGTGTATTTGGTGCTGGATGGCGCGCTGGACCGCGCGCGCCTGGACCCCAACCGCCCCGCCGACCAGATCCTGGAAGAAGTGAACCAGGAGATGAACCGCAAGCTGCTGGGCTACATCCCCGAGGCCGAAATGAATGCCCTGCGCGGGCGGGCCACCACGGCACTGGTGATCGTGTTGCTCATCACGGCGGGCTTGATTGCGTGGGCCATCCGCAAGGCGCGCAACGTGGAGGCGTGGGTGGAGCAGCGCATGCCCGCCGGCACCGACCGCAGTCGCGTGCGGCGCTTTGTGGTGTGGTGCTTGCTGCCTGCGTGCCTCAGCATCCTCGTGTGGGCGTACTACCCGCTGGTGAAGGGGCTCGTCATCGCCTTCCAGGATTACCGAATCATGCAATCCCCGCAGTGGGTGGGGTTAGACAATTTCATCAACGTCTTCACGAGTTCGTTGTTCTGGAAGAGCCTGATGAACAGCGTGATCTACGTGGGGCTGACCATCGTGATGGGCTTTGTCTTGCCCATCCTGCTGGCCCTAGCGCTGAACGAGATTCCGCGCTTCACCTTGTTCTTCCGTACGGTGTTCTATCTCCCGGCCATGACCTCGGGGATTGTCATCGCGTTTATGTGGCGGCAGTTCTACGACCGGGCGGAAACTGGCTTGCTGAACAGCTTGCTCGCCCCCATCATCCAGGCGATCAACCCGCTGTGGATGCGGATGGGCGGGGGTGAGATTCCGCTGGCGCAAGACTGGTTGGGCGACCCCAAGCTGGCGATGTTTGCCGTGGTTTTGCCGGGCATCTGGGCGGGGGCCGGACCGGGGTCCATCTTGTACCTGGCGGCGCTGAAGAACGTGCCCCAAGAACGCTACGAAGCCGCCGACCTGGACGGTGCGGAGTGGTGGCACAAGATCCGGTACATGACGCTGCCGAGCCTGCGTCCGCTCATCCTCATCAACCTGCTGGGGGTGTTCATTGCGGGGTTCAAGGCGATGGAAAACGTCTTCGTCCTCACCGGGGGCGGGCCGCTCTATAGCACCCACACCGTGGGGCTCGAAATCTGGACCAACGCCTTCATGTTCCTTAAGTTTGGGTACGCCACGGCGGCGGCCTGGGTGATGGGCGCGATCCTGATTGGCTTCACGCTGGTGCAGATTCGGTCGCTGACCCGCATGAAGTTCACGGCTGCCAAACTGTGAGCGGACGCCTGATTTCGGTGGCCGACGTGGTGGTGGATAGCCGCACCGCCGGCCGGGAAGGCAACTTCACCTACGAGGCCCCGGCGGGGGCCAAACCGGGCCAGGCGTGGCTGGTGCCCTTGGGGGCGCGGTCCGTGCTGGCGTTTGTCACGCAGGTGCGGCGGGTCAAGGAAGAAGACCTGGGGTTCCCGCGCAACAAGCTCCGCCCGTTGGGGCGTGAGATCAGCTCCCTTTCGTTGCCCGCGCCGACCCTGGCGCTAGTGCACGAGGTGAGCCAGCGCACCCTGTGCCCGCTGAGCGTGGCGATGACGCCCGCCCTGCCGCCCCGCGCCCAAACCCGCCTGACCACCACCTGGCAGGTGCGCCCGGGCAACCCGCCGCGCCAGCTGACCCTGGTGGAGGACGAGGTGTGGAAGACGCTGCAGGCCGGTGAGATCACGGAAACCAAGACCAAGCCGCTGGCCGCACCCTTGCGCAAGGCGCTGCAGGATTTGGAGGCCATTGGGCTGGCGAGCAAGTACTTGGACCTCACTTTGCCCGAATCCAAGCGGCGGCCGACCTCGTGGCGGCTGACCATTGGGGATGCCGAGATCGAGGCCTTTGTGCGCGGGCCGGGGCGGCGCAAGCCCGCCCAGAGTCTGCTGCTGCTACGCCTGCAGGGAGCGGGGAGTACGGTGTTCCAGGATGGCGAACTGCGCAGCATTGGCGGGGTGACGGACGCCACCCTGCGCGCCTTGGAGCAGGCGGGATTTTTGCAACAAGTGGGGGAAAACACCCCCACTACCACCACTTCTAACGTGCCCAACCCCGAGCAGGCGGTGGCGATTTCGGCAATCCAGGCGGCCATTGCCGCCCATAAGCCGGAGGGGTTCTTGCTCTACGGGGTGACGGGCTCGGGCAAAACGGAAGTGTATTTGCAAGCCGCCGCTGAGTCTCTCCGGCAAGGACGGCCGGTGCTGTACTTGGTGCCCGAAATCGCGCTCACCGCCCAAGTGATTGCGCAGCTCCGGGGTCGCTTTGGGGACCGGGTGGCGGTGCTGCACAGCAACATGACCCCCGCCGAGCGGCTGATGGCCTGGCGGCGGGTGCGGGCCGGGGAATGCCCGGTGGTGCTGGGGGCGCGGTCGGCCCTATTCGCCCCGCTACCGGACCTCGGGCTGATTGTGCTGGACGAAGAGCACGAGCCCAGCTACAAGCAAGACAGCAGCCCGCGCTACGAAAGCCGGGGGCTGGCCGCCTTCCTGGCGCAGCAGCACGGCTGCCCCTACGTGCTGGGCAGTGCCACGCCCAGCATCGAAACCTTTGCCGCCGCGCAGACCGGGTCGCTCACCATGCTGCAGCTAAAGCAGCGGGCCCGGGCCGTGAACCTGCCCACCATCGAGATTGAAGACCTCTCGCGCCTCTACCGGGAGAAGAAGGTGGACATCATCGGGCCGCAACTGGCCGAGGCGATGCAAGACACGCTGGACCGCAAGCTCCAGAGCATCCTGTTCCTCAATCGGCGGGCGTATTCCCCGTTCCTCATCTGCAAGGAGTGCCAGTACCGCTTTGTGTGCCCGCACTGCGAGGTCGCGCTGGCCTATAGCCAGCAGCAACAGCGTCTGCGATGCCACCACTGCGATTACCACGAACCCAAACCGCCCCGATGCCCGGCGTGCGGGGGCACCAAGCTGGGGGGCGTGGGCGTGGGGGTGGAACGCGTGCAAGAGACGGTGCAGGCGATGTTCCCGAAGGCGCGGGTGGAGCGCCTGGACCGCGACGTGACCCGGCGGGCGGGGGCGCTGGAAGAGATCGTCACCAAGTTCCACTCGGGGGCGATTGACATCCTCATTGGCACCCAGATGGTGGCCAAGGGGTTCGACTTCCCCCGGGTGGTGCTGGTGGGGGTGATCACGGCGGATTTGTCGCTCAACATTCCGGACTTTCGGGCGGCGGAGCGCACGTTCCAGCTCATGACGCAGGTGGCGGGCCGCGCGGGGCGGGCGGAGCACGCGGGCCGGGTAATTATCCAGGCGATTGACGCCGACCACCGGTCGCTGAAGAGCGTGCAGGCGCACGACTACGAGGGATTCTTTGAGGAAGAGGTGGAGTGCCGGTCGCGGCTGGGGTACCCGCCGTATACGCGCCTGGTGAACATTGTGCTCTCCGGGCCGGACCAGGGCGTGGTGAGTGAGCGGGCGCTGATGCTGCAGCAGACATTGATGGCGCGCTTGCCGGGCTCGCAGGTGTATCCGGCGCTGCCCTGCCCCCTGGCGAAGCTGAAGGATCAGTACCGGTTCCACATATTGATCAAGCTGCCGCTGGATGCGAATATCGAGCCCATCCGCCTCCCTTCCGAACTTGCGATGAGCAAGGACGTGCGGGTGGCGGTGGATGTGGACCCGATGAGCTTGATCTAGGCGCTGCACTCCTGCAACGAAGGGGTGCCTTCAAGGGTATGACAAGAAAGTCTCCTTGAAACGAAGTTTCAATCAGCGCATGAATGATCTGCTCGATCGTATTGACCACCGAACCCACATGATGTTGGCAGTCTCGGTGCTGACTGTCGTCGCAGCATTACTGATCTTTCTGTCCGTTGCGATAAACAAGGATAAGGTGATTGCCGAAACGGGCGGTTACAGCACTCAGCATATATTGGAAGCCAAGTGGTTCATTTCTAGAACTAATGGCTTTACGACGATACGAAACACTATTACGGGGGTGTTTCTCATTGGCCTAGTCGTAAATTTGTTCATCTTCATTAAAGGCAAGATTGATGGAAAGAGAAACTTGAATGATTCGGAAGTCGGAAAGAGGGGTTGTTTATGAGGTCTCCGCCGGTATGCCGCCCTGCATGGGCGAAGTGGATTGTTCGCCCAAGTTCTCCAAGAATCCCCATCCTCCTCGCGGCCATGCTGATCCTGATGGCGGTACTAGCTTATGACTACTATCGCCAAGACCTAATCGATCGCAACACGCTCGGCGGTACGGACTTGTTGACAGTGTTGATTCGGGAGAACTTCAAGGGAATTCGAGTTCTCATTGTTGGTTTAGGCGTCGGATACAGCACTTATCTAATGCTTGTGGAGCTTCCCATTTATCTAGCAAGTAAATGCAGAGCATTCGTGGTAAAGCGACGTACAATAGTTGATGGCCATGACGGCGACTAAATGTAAAACCCCCGCCTGATGCAGGCGGGGGACTTTTGTCAAGCCTTGCCCTTAGGACTCGTTCTTATTCGGCAGGGGTTTGAGGGCGTCGGCCAGCTCGGGCACGGCCTTCAGCGCGTTCGAAAGCTCCACCGGCACCGCCAGCACAATGGTGTTGGAAGGCGAGGTGCCCAAGCTATCCAGGGTCTGCAGGGTGCGTAGTTGCAGCGCCCCCGGGCTGGTTGCCATCTTCTGGGCGGCCAGGGCCAGGTTCTCGGCGGCCTCGCGGTCGCCTTCGGCCTTGGTGATCGTCGCGCGCTTTTCGCGCTCGGCGCTCGCCTGGCGGGCCATCACCCGCTTCAGGTCCTCGGGTAGCTCGATATCCTGAATCCGGATCGCCGCCACCTCCAGTCCCCAGCCGTCAATTTCGTGCTCCACCATCGCTTCCACGCGCTGGCCCAGCAGTTCGCGGTCGGCAAGTATCTCGTCCAGCGTCATGCCGCCCACGATGTCGCGGAGGGCCGTCTGGGCGTACTCCAGCACCGCTTGGGTGTAGTTCTGCACGCGGATGAGCGCCGCCGAGGGGTCGTCAACGCGCATAAAGATCACGCCATCCAGGCGCACCGGCACGTTGTCCTTGGTGATGGCCTGGCGGTGCGGAATCTCGATGGTGCGGATGCGGGTGTCCACCATGCGCACGGTGTCGGCGAAGGGCACCAGGAAGAAGACGCCCGGCCCCTTGGTGGCCACAAACTTCCCAAAGCGGAAGACGATGCCCTTCTCCCACTGCGCGGCCATGCGGATGCTACTGGCGAGGATGGAGCCCAAAACAATGGACCCCACGAAGCCCAGCGCCCCCGCCACCGTGGCGATGCTGCTGCCAAAAACGGCCCAGCCCAGGCCGGCCGAAGCCAGAAATAGGATGCCCGGAACGGGGTTTGCCAGCCGCGTTTCGGGGCTGGTGGGGCGCGTCGCGAGCTTTTGATTTGCGTCCGTCGCGATGATAATTTCATTTGCCATTGCAATGATTCTCGCTATGTATCACGGGTGAAAGGGGGTCAAGGTTGCCTGGATATGAGGCCTTAGCACTTCAATCGCGCACGAAACTGAGGCAGGTGATAAGCCAGGTGCGTGCGCCGGATCTCCACCCAGTCCGCCAGATGCATGCGGACGATCTTGAGCTCGGGATTGCGGAAATCCTGGTGCGAAAGCGACTTGCCCTGCAGGCTGGCCCACACCTCGTCGGTGTCACGTTCCAGGTCGCGCCAGGTCTGCACGATATTCTCCGCCGGGGTCGGCGGGGGCACCAAGTTCGGCGGGGCGGGAGCGGTGCCCTTGCGCATCTGCCGCACGACCATGCGGGTGAAGAACTTTAGCTTCACTTCTTGCCCATCCCCCGTCGGGGCCTGGGCAGCCACCGGGCGGCAGGCTTCCAGGTAAGGGCCGTGCGCCCGCACAAAGTGGTCCACGATCTGGAGCGAGTGCCAAGATTTCGGCCCCATTTGCGCGCGGAGTTGTTCGGGGCTCGCACCCTCCAGCAGGGCCTCGATTTCCGCCACCATCTGCTGGCATTCGGTCCGGCATTCTTGCAGCAATTGCGCCTCGGTCATGGCCGAGAGCATAGCCGAACAAGGCCACGCCCTCCCGGCCCCTGGTGGGAAGGAGGGCGTGAACCGGACAGGAAGGACGGCCTAAACCGAGACCTTTTGGCGGCCCTGGCAGGTGAGGAAGCCCAAATAGCCGTCGCGGACATTGAGCACGTCGTGCCCCAGTCGCTCGGCCACCGAGACCCCAATCGGGGAGCGGGTACCGCCTTGGCAGCTAATGGCTAGGCGCTTGCCCTGCGGGATTTCGTCCTTGCGGACCACCATCTCGCCTAGGGTGATACCCACGGCGTCGGGGATGTTCTGCCCCAGGCGCTCGTTGCGGCCCCGCACGTCAATCCACACGGCATCCTTCGGCACGTCGCAGGCTTGCAGGTCGGCGGTGGTCACCAACTCATGACCGGCTCGTTCGTAAGTGCGCAGGATGTCCTCGCCAAACCACATCGTGGCGCGATCCCAGCCGATGTACGCCATGTAGGTGGCGGCTTGCTTGGCGCTGGCTTCGTCGGAAGCGATGAGAATCACCTCGTCCTGGAAGTCCACCAGCCAGCCCACGTACTGCGCGAACATCGCATAGATGGGGATGTGGAGCGAGCCTTTGATGTGCTCACGGAGGTACATGGCCGAGGGGCGCACGTCCAGCACCACGGCTCCTCGCTCACGGGCCGCTTCGAACTCGGCGAGCGAGCTGGAGCGCGGCAGGGCGTCCACCGCCGGGCGCGGATCGGGGCCGACCTTGTTCAGGTGCTTCATCATCTTGAAGTAGAACGGCGGCTCGGGCTGCCCGGCCAACACTTCCTCCACGAACTTGTCTTCGTCCGAGATGCGCCACGCCCATCCCGTGGCCTTCTCGTAGCCCAGGGTGGTCACTGGCACCCCGCTCAGGCTCTTGCCGCAGGCAGATCCCGCTCCGTGCGCCGGCCAGATGAGGATGTGATCCGGCAAGGCGGCAAAGCGCTGCACGGATTGGAAGAGGCGGCGCGCGCCGGGTTCGGCGGTGCCCTTCAGGTTGGCGGCGTTTTCCAGCAGGTCGGGTCGTCCCACGTCGCCCACAAAGATGAAGTCGCCGGTCATCGCGCCTTGCAGCACGCCGTTCTCGCTAATGAGAAACGAGATGTGCTCGGGCGTGTGGCCGGGGGTGTGCCACACCTCGACCGTGATCCCCCCGATCTGAATCTTGTCGCCATCCCGCAGCGGGGTGTGCGCCGGGGTGGTGAAGGTGTATTGCCAGTCCGGCCCGCCTTCGGCGGAAAGCCAGAGATTGGCGCCGGTGCGCTGGGCCAGCTCTCGCGAGCCGCTCAGGTAGTCGGCATGGATGTGGGTTTCGGTCACGTGGACGATGCGCAAGCGTTCGGCGGCAGCGGCGGCGATGTATTGCTCGACGTTGCGGTCGGCATCAATGACGATGGCCTCGCCCGCGCCCGGGCACCCGATGAGATAGCTGTACTGCTGGACTTGCTCGTTCCAGAACTGCTTGAGAATCACGCTTTCACCTCCTTCTTGGCGGCCGGGGCCGGGGTGGCGGGGCGGTTCCAGGGCATCTTGGCCAGCAGGGCGGCCATGCCGCACACATCCGTCAGGCCGGCAAAGGTGAGGCCGGCGCCCACAAATCCGGCAAGCCAGATGAACCCGGGCTGCACCGTGACGGAGAGGATAACGCCGATGAGGACCAGCATGCCCGCGCCCAGGCGCACTTGGCGATCCAGGCTCCAGCGGGTGCGCGTGCTGCTCACCACGGGCAGGCCGCACTCTTGCCACGCCTTGGTCCCGCCATCCAGGATGGTGAGGTTGTTGTGGTGGCCCTCAATCATTTCGTGGGTCATGCAGGCGCGGTTGCCGCTTTGGCACACCAGGATCACTTCCGTGTCGGCGGCCAGGTCATCCAGCCGCGATTCGATTTGATCCATGGGCACGTTGAGGGCGCCGGGCACGTGCCCGGCGGCGTATTCGGCGGCGGAGCGGACGTCAATGAGCTGGACCTTGTGGCCTTGCTCAAGGTTCGACTTCAACTGGGAAGGAGCGATGCGTTTCATCGTTGTTGCTTGCTTAGGGGAGTTTTGAAAGAAAAGGATTCAGGGTCCCGGTGCATTAATGGGCCGAGACGGCGGGGGCTTTTTCACCGGGCGTGGGAGCGGGGGTAGCGACCTCTTTGCCCACCATGAACAGCCCCATGACGAGCACAAACCAGCCGAAGGCGGGCTTGAGCTTGGCCCCGGACATCCGCTGGCCGAGGAGCGAGCCGATGATGATGCCCACGGTCGCGAGCCCCGCCACGGTGAGGAGCAAGGGCCACTGGATGTGCGAGTTGGTCTGCATATCGCCGGTGAACCCGATAAGCGACTTGGCGGCAATGATGAGCAGCGACGTGCCCACCGCCCGCTTCATCGGCAGCTTGGCCAGCAGCACCAGCGCCGGGATGATGAGGAACCCACCCCCGGCCCCCACGAGGCCCGTCACACTGCCTACCAGCAAGCCCTCGAGGAGGATCTTGCCGTACTTGAACTCGGGCTGCACTGGGGCTTTGTCTTCTTCGGGCGTTGACTTGGCGCGGATCATCGAGAAGGCGGTAGCCAACATGAGCGCCCCGAAGAGCACGAGCAGGGCCTTGTCTCGCGTGAGGTCCAGCGAGCCTAGCGTTCCAAAGTTGGCCGGAATGATGGGCATGACATAGCCCCGCACCAGATACACCGCGAGGATGGACGGCACACCAAAGACGGCGGCGGTGCGGAAGTCCACTTGCCCCTTTTTCATAAAGGCGAAGGAACCGATGAGGGCCGTGAGCCCAACGATGAAAAGCGAATAGGCGGTGGCTTCGGTAGCGCCCACCCCGAAGAGATACACCAGCACGGGCACGGTGAGGATGCTGCCACCCCCGCCGATCAGCCCCAGACTGATGCCGATGACCACGGCGGCGAGATAGCCAAAGATTTCCATATGTGCCCGTTCAGGGGGGCTGGGCGGGAGAAGGATTCAGAGGCCCGGGCCGAAATGAGAAATCCCCGCCGGATTCCTTGGGAGAATCGAGCGGGGATCGGTCGTGAGCGAGAAGAAGGCTTAAGAGCCTTCGCCGCCGCCGGTTTGTGCGCGCGCGCGTTCTTCCGGCGATTGCATGTTCGGGTCAGCTTGTTGCGGAGTCGGCGCTGCGCCTTCTCGTTCAGGCGCATCGGCCGCGCCGCCGCCCGAGCAACCCACCAGGCCGATGGCGAACGAACCCACCACCAGCAAGACCAGCCACTTCGCCATTAGGGCGCCACCAACGGGGTATCCCAGTTTTGGAAGTCGAAGTCCGGGCGGAACATGTACGGGTGGCAGTAGTTGATGTCCCAGTACCGAGCCCCACCAGCGCGGAAGCGGTCCACTTCCTTACCCAGGTAGTAAGCGAACGGGTCGCTGCGCGCATCTCGCTGGCCCGTGGTGTAGACGCCGCTCTTGCGGGTCTTCACGTGGCTGTCCGCGTAGGAGTACACGAACGTGCGGTTGTGCATGTCCCAACCGAAGTTGCTGGAGTTGGACGTGTAGAACGAGATGGACCCGTTCGTGGCGCCACAACCGGCAGCCGCCGGCTGATACGAACAACCCGAAGCGGCGTTCGTACAAATCAGCTGCGGACTGGCGTAGCCCGCACCGGTGAAGCCTCGGTTGCCTTGGCCCGTCCACCACACCGTGAGTTCGGCGGGATTTTCGATGGCCGTGCTGGAGTAGCCCTGCAGAAGACCGTTGTACGTGTAGTGGATCACCGGCGGGCGAGCCGCATCAATGTCCGCTTGCGTGATACCAGCGGCGGTGAACACCGAAGCCGGCAACGGCGTGCGTTGGCCACTGCCCGGGTTGTTCAGGATCTGCCAGTTCTTCATGTACGGCTGCTGCGCGTTGTAGAAGAACGTGTTGATGGCGTCGGCCACCCCGGCGTTCGTGGTCGGCTTGATCAGCTCCTTGACGGGGATGAAGCGGTCCCAAGCGTAACCAATGCCCGGAACGAGAGGAGTTGCGATGCCCCACTGGTCATCGTAGTCGGCGATGTAGATCTGCCCCGCAGTGCCGATGTTCTTGAGGTTCGAGATCGCCTGCGTTTTCTTCGCGGCGGCTTTCGCCTGAGCAAAGACCGGGAACAAGATAGCTGCGAGGATGGCGATAATCGCGATCACCACGAGCAGCTCGATAAGTGTAAATGCCTTCGTGCGCATTGCCCTGAAATTTCAGTCCAAGCTCAACGGTGTGCAACTTCAGTGAAGGAAGTCAGACGCCATCGTCCTGACCGATACTTCATTATAGCGGCACTCCAAGCCAAAAGGTTGCAAAATTGCGGGGGGAGAGGGTTCTCGGTGGATGCGCTTGTGCTGGGAAGCGTTAGGTTTTGTCGCCTTCACCGCAACAACTGAACCTAGATTGCCGCAGGCCCGGTACAAAAACGACACCGAACCCATTGGGGGTCGGTGTCGTGATTTTGAACGCAAAGCCCGTACTTTTACGAGCGAGTGCTTCGGCGGCGTCGCACCAAGGCGAGCAAGCCCGCGCCCAGTGCCACCATGCTGGTCGGTTCCGGCACGACATCGTAGCGGAAGTCGGCGAAGACCGGCAGGTGGCCACCGTTCACCGTCGCGGAGGTCACCAACGATTGCGCAATGCTGCTACCCACCATCGTGTTGCCCGTGGTGGTCAGGGTGTCGTTAAACGACGTGCCGTCATTGCCCCACACGCGGTAGGAGTGGTTAGGGTCGTTCCAGGTGGTGGTGCTGTAGGCCGTGCCGAAGGCGCCCACGTACTCGGTGCCCGTGCCGTCGCCCAGCTTGCCGCCCATCAGCATCAAGTCGTAGCGGTCGTCCATCCCGCCGGAACCACTCGGATCCTGGGTGTGGACAAACCGGAAGTTGTTGTTTTCGGTCCACGAACCCGTGGTTGCGATCGGATCGAAGAATCGGCCATTGTTGTTGCTGGTGCTACCGGTAAAGGTGCTCCAGGCGGCTTGGGAACTGGACTGCCAATTGAAGTCGCCCACCGCCATGATCTGGCGGTTCCCGGTCAGGCTGTTCGCGTTGTTGCGCACCGCCGTGGCCTCTGCCTGGCGGCGATTCTGGTCATCGGTGGTATTGCCGGCCTTGAGGTGAAGGTTGTAGACGCTGAAGATCTCAGCCGTGGCGTTGCCCGCGAGCTGGAAGTCAAATCGCAGGGTCTGGCGGGCGCCAGCGGTGCTGCTGGGGTTGGCGACCACCGTCACCGAGGGGGAATGGACCTTGCTGGTGCGATAGAACATCGCCTGGTTGTTGGCGTTGGTGCCCGAGGTGCCGGTGAGGGTATTGAAAATGACGTTCCAGTCGCCCGGCGATCCGGCCGCCGTATTCAGCAGGCCACGGAAGGTTTGGGCCGCCGAGGGGGACTCAATTTCTTGCGCAAACAGCACGTCCGGGGCAAAGGAGCGACCCTCGAAGCTGCCGTAGATGGCGTTCTGGAACGCCGAACCCCGGTTGGCCCCCGTGTAGCTGGTCACGTTCCACGTCCCCATCCGCAGCGTCTCTGCGGAGCTTAGGGCCGCCACCCCTACCAAAACCAATGACCAACCGAGGCGCATCTCTTTGACCGTACCAGGCATGAGACGAGCCCCGAGGGGGCACAGACCGAAACCTGTCAGAAGGACCCAGGGGGTGGCCTACTGACAGGTTCGGCGTGACTTACGCGCGCGGAGTAAAGTCGGTGTCAGCCTTCACTAGGCGGCAGTAGCCCGCCATGAGCTGACCGCACTGCTCCACGTCGGTGAGCGAAAGCAGCTCCACCGGGGTGTGCATGTAGCGCAGGGGCACGCCCACGAGGCCGGTGGCCATGCCATCGCGAGTGGTTTGCATGGCGTTGGCGTCGGTGCCGGTGCCACCCGGTTCCGCTGCAACCTGCACGGTGATGTTCGTAGCTTTGGCCGCTTCTTGCAGCATCCGGAACACCACCGGGTTGATGTTGGCGCCGCGCGTGATGCTGGGGCCGCCCCCAATGTCCGTCTTGCCGTAGCGCGTCTTGCTCACGCCCGGATGGTCAATCGCGAAGTCCACGTCGATGGCCAGGCCGCTCTGCGGGTTGATGGCGTGGGCGCTAGTGCGCGCACCGCGCAGGCCAACTTCTTCTTGCACGGTCGCCACGGCGAACACGCCGACGTCTTCGCTCAGGCCGCCATCTTCCTTCAGGTGGCGCAGGGCTTCCATCACACAGAAGGTGCCCACGCGGTTATCAAAGCCTCGGGCCACGGCGCGGTCGCCCAGCAGGGTTTGGAAACCGTATTGGTAGGTCACGCAGTCGCCGACGCTCACCACCTTTTCGGCCTCTTCGCGATCCTTGGCGCCGATGTCAATCCACATGTCGTGGAGTTCGGGGCGCTTGCCCCGCTCGGCTTCTTCCAGCAAGTGGATGGGCTTGCGTCCGATCACGCCGGGGACGGCCTCTTGCCCGTGCACCCACACGCGTTGGCCCAGTGGCACCATGGTGTCGTGCCCGCCGATGCCGGAAAAGTAAAGCAGCCCTTGGTCGTCGATGTAACGAATCTGGAAGCCGATTTCGTCCATGTGCCCGGCCAGCATCACGCGCATGGGGGCGTTGGGGTTCAGGGCGGCCCAGGTGTTGCCGTGGGCGTCGGTGTGGTGGGCATCGGCCCAGTCGGTATAGCGGCGGACCACGGCGGCCGCTCGTTCTTCGTACCCCGAGGGTGAAGGTGTCTCGATCAGTTCTTGCAGGAACGCAAGGGACGCTTCGCGCATCCCCGCAGGCTACCTACTCGCGGTTTCGTCCTTAGAGGCCGCCCGCAGGCTTCTCTCCGTCGTGATGTGATAGAGCCACAGGCCGCACCACACGATCGCCATCGGAATCGCCGCGATCCAAAGTGTCGTTGTCATAAGTGTCTTCCTTGGAGCGGCGGATGAGGGCGGCCACCTGCGCCCGTCGTGTGGCCAGCAAATGCGCGGCCGCGCCAAACACCAGCACGCCTCCGTACACCCCGGCCCGGTAATCCCAGCCCAGGCTGGCCGCCTTGGGGTGGAAGGAGATAACCCACGGCAACCGCGGATACACAAACATCAAGAAGATAGCGGGGATGACAATGGCAAGGGCGTAGCCGCTCATCACGCTCATCTGCCGAGCTTCATCGGTGAAGGCCGAGCGCAAGGCCAGCCCCGCCGCCAGGATGAGCCACAGCAGCAAGAACGAGGCCTGGCGCGGATCCCACTGCCAATACGCGCCCCACTGAACCTTGCTAAAGATGATCCCGGTGAGCAGGGTGAGCGCCCCGAAGAGCACCGCCATATCCAGCACGGCATTCACCTTGTCGCCGCTGGCGGCGTCGCCATTTTTGAGGTGCCGCCCCCCGTGCCAGGCGAGGGCAAACACGAGCAAGCCCGTCACCCAGGCGCAGGGCAAGTGGAAGCAGACGATGCGGGCGAGTTCGGGGTCGCGGAAGCTGGAGATTGACCCCAAGCTGAAGACATAGATGGCGTGGGCCACACCCGCCAGGATCCATCCCCACCGCGCCATTACCTTCATTCTAACGTGCGGGGGCGAGGGCGAGTTGGCACTGACCTAGTTCGCTTCGTTGAGGTTGTGCAGGTAGGCGTAGTGCGCGTTCATCGCCATCAGCTCGTTGTGGGTGCCCTTCTCCACCACTTCACCGTTGGCCATCACGGCGATCTGGTCGGCGTTTTGGATGGTGGTCAGACGGTGGGCGATGACGAGCGTGGTGCGGCCGATCATCAGGCGCTCCAGGGCTTCCTTGACGAGGGCTTCGCTGCGGGTGTCGAGGGCGCTCGTCGCTTCATCGAGGATGAGGATGCGCGGATTCTTGAGGAGGGCGCGGGCGATGGCGACACGCTGGTTCTGTCCGCCGGAGAGGGTGACGCCGCGCTCGCCGACCACCGTGTGGTACTTGAGCGGCAGGGCCTCGGCAAACTCGGCCACGTTGGCGGCGCGGGCGGCTTCAATCACTTCCTCATCCGTGGCATCCAGGCGTCCGTAGCGGATGTTCTCCATGATGCTGACGTTGAAGAGGATCGGCATCTGCGGCACGATGCCGATGTGCTCGCGGAGGTCGTCGCGGCGAATCCGGTTGATCGGGACATCGTCCACTTCGATCGTGCCGGCCTGCGGGTCGTAGAACCGGTACAGCATGGCCGAGAGGGTGGTTTTGCCCGCCCCGCTCTGCCCCACCAGGGCCGTGACCTTGCCCGCCGGGACGTAGAGGTTGAGGTTCTTGAGCACCGGGCGGGTGTGGTCGTAACCGAAGGTGACGTTGCGGAAGGCGACTTCGCCCGCCACGTTGGGGAAGTCCACGGCGTCGTCGGGGTCCTTGTCTTCTTCCTTAAGGTCGAGGATTTGGAACAGGCGATCGCTGGCGCCGATGGCGCGCTGCAGGCGCGTGTAGAGCGAGGCCAGCATGCTCATCGGCCCGCTGATGATGGTGACCGTAATGAAGAACGCGAGGAGCGTTTCGGGGGTGAGGTCGCCCGTCAGCACGCGTCGCCCACCGAACCAGATCACCGCCACGATGAGCAACAAGAATCCAACCATGGCGATGGAGCCCATCGCAGCCTCGAACGTCGCGCTCTTGTCCGAAAGCTTGAGTACCCGATTGAGCTGGCGCGCGATGCGCTTGTCTTCGTGCTCGTTGCGGGCGAACGCCTTGACGATGCGGATGTTGCTCAGCACCTCTTGGATGGTGCCCATGGACTCGGAAAGGGCGTCCAGGGTCAAGCGATTGAGGCGTCGCAATCGCCGCCCCGCAATCACGAACATCAACATCACGAGGCCCAGCACGCCGACCACGGCAAAGGTGAGCTTCCAGTCAATGTAAATGGCAATAACGACCCCACCGATGAGGGTGACCATGTTCGCCAGCATGTTCACGATATCAAGCGTGAGGGTTTGCTGGATCTGGGTGACGTCGTTGCTGAGGCGCGAGGTGAGTTCCCCGGTTTTGGCCTGGTCGAAGTAGGAAATCGGCATCCGGTTCAGATGCCGGAAGAGGCGGGCGCGCAAGGCGGTGACCACCGCGTTCCCGGCCCGCACCGTGATGACCCACTGCACGAAGGTGATGCCCGTGCCGATGAGCAGGAGGAGGGCAAAGGTGCCGGCGGCGATATCAAGAGCGCGCACATCGCCGCTCTTTAGGACCTGGGGGAACAGTCGCTGCGCGGCCAGCGGCAAGCTGAGGTTGATGCCCGACGCCACCAGCGTCATGAGCGAACCCAGAATGAACGTGCCCCGGTGATCGCGGGCGAGGCTCAGAAATCGAACAAAGCTTGCCCAAGAAAACTTGTCCAACTTCTCAACATCGCGCGAACCCCCAAGGGCTGCTTCATCAATCGGGGCGAGGCTCATGCCGCTCTCTTCATCTTACGCCATACTCGAACCTAAGCCGCGGTGCCCATAGGGATGAATGTCGGGGCTTGGCATGCCGACAATAGGAGACGAAAGATGGCGTCTGCACCCCAATCCCGACCGAAACGTGCCCTGATTACCGGTATCACGGGTCAAGACGGCGCCTACCTGGCCGAGTTCCTTTTGGCCAAGGGCTATGAAGTCCACGGCATGAAGCGGCGATCTTCGCTTTTCAACACGCAGCGCATCGATCATCTTTTTGAAGACACGCACGACCAGGTTCGCAAGCCGCTCTTTTTGCACTACGGCGACCTGACCGACAGCACCGCCATCATCCGCTTGATCCAGCAGACGCAGCCGGACGAAATCTACAATTTGGGTGCCCAAAGCCATGTCAAAGTGAGCTTTGATACGCCGGAATACACCGCTCAGGCTGACGCGGTGGGCACGCTCCGTATCCTGGAAGCGATCCGCATTTTGGGCATGGAGAAGCATGTGCGGTTCTATCAGGCCAGCACGAGCGAACTCTACGGCCTGGTGCAAGAAATCCCGCAGAAGGAGACCACCCCGTTCTATCCCCGGTCCCCGTACGCGGTCGCCAAGCTCTACGGCTACTGGATCACGGTGAACTACCGCGAAGCCTACGGGATGTACGCCTGCAACGGCATTCTGTTCAACCACGAATCCCCGATTCGCGGCGAGACGTTTGTCACTCGCAAGATTTCCCGCGCCGCCGCGCGCATCAGCTTGGGCCTGCAAGATCGGCTCTATCTGGGCAACATGGACGCCCTCCGCGACTGGGGTCACGCCCGCGACTACGTGGAAGGCATGTGGATGATGCTGCAGGCCGAGACACCGGACGACTTTGTGCTGGCCACAGGCAAGCAGTACAGCGTGCGGCAGTACGTGGAGCGCGCTTTTGCTCGTGTGGGCCTGTCGATTGAATGGCGCGGCGAAGGCGTGGATGAGATCGGCGTGGTGGCGGGTAGCGACCGCGCAGTGGTGGCCGTGGACCCGGTGTATTACCGCCCCGCCGAGGTGGAAACCTTGCTGGGTGATCCGACGAAAGCCCGGGAGAAGCTCGGATGGAGCCCCCGCGTGACGTTTGAAGAACTAGTGGACGAAATGGTGGATGCCGACGTGGAAGTTGCGCGGCAAGAGCAAACGCTCCGCCACGCCGACCACAAGGTGTACGCGAGTGCTGAAGAAGGACACTAAGATTTTCCTGGCGGGCCACCGAGGCCTGGTGGGGGGCGGCTTGTTCCGCCGACTGATGGCCGATGGCTACGAGAACGTCATCGTCCGTACGCGTAGTGAACTCGACCTGAGTAGCCAGGCCGCTGTGCGCGAGTTTATGCAGGCGGAGCGCCCAGAGGTGGTCATTTGTGCCGCCGCCAAGGTGGGTGGCATTCATGCCAACAACACCCAACCGGCGGACTTCATTGGCCTCAATCTCGGCATTCAGCAGAACCTGATCTGGGAAAGCCACCAGGCCGATGTGCCGCGTTTGCTGTTCCTGGGCTCTAGCTGCATCTATCCCCGCCTTGCGCCGCAGCCGGTGAGCGAAGATGCGATGTTAACCGGCCCACCTGAGCCCACGAATGCCCCCTACGCGGTGGCAAAGATTGCTGGGATGGTGCTGTGCGATAGCCTGCGCAAGCAGTACGGGCGCGACTACGGCACCGTGATGCCCCCCAACGTGATTGGCCCGGGGGACAACTTTGACCCCCAAAACAGCCACGTCGCGGCGGCGATGCTCCGCCGGTTCCATGAGAACATGCCGAACACTCCGGCCGTGTGCTGGGGCACGGGCAGCCCGATTCGGGAGTTTCTTCACACCGACGACCTCACCGATGCGTGCCTCTTCTTGCTGCAGCGCGAAGAGTTGCCGAGCATGATCAACGTGGGCACGGGTCAGGGTCACTCCATTCGTGAGGTGGCCGAGGCCGCGCAACGGGTGGTGGGACACACCGGCCCGATTGAGTGGGACCGCACGAAACCCGATGGCTTCCCCAAGAAGGTGATGGACGTGAGCCGTCTCTTCGATCTGGGATGGCGTCCGCGCCGCACTTTGGAAGACGGATTGCGCGACGGTTACGCCTGGTTCCGCCAGAACATCGTGCCCGCCGAGGCTTCCCGGCACGCGTAAACTACATCCGTGCCGGATTGGGGAGCTCTTCTCCGAACCATCCCCGCTTTGGACGAATCGCTCGGCGAGGTTGTTCAGCAATTCGGCGTATGGGCGTACGTCGCCCTCTTTGTCGCCACGTTCGTCAAGACCGGCCTGATTTACGTGCCGATGGTGCCCACCACCACGCTCCTCTTTGCGGCGGGTGTGCTGGCAAGCCCCCAAGTCAAAGGCTTGAACCCGGTGACCTCCTTGGCGGTGCTCTTGGTGGCCGCCATTCTCGGCGACTTTGCCAACTACGGTTGGGGCCGAATCTTTGGAGAGCGCCTGGCCAAAGCGCCATGCGCCAAGCGCCTGAAGCTGGACCAGATTACCAAAGCGGAAGAGGCGTTAGATCGGTACGGCCTCAACACCTTCTTGCTCGCCCGCTGGGTGAGCGTGCTGCGCTCCACGGTGCCGTTTGTTGCGGGCAGTAGTCGCTATTCCGCGGCGAAGTTTATGCTCCTTAACAGCGTGGCTTGTTTGCTATGGGTGGGAGTGATTTTCGGGGCGGGTTATGTGCTGGGTGAGTCCAATCAAGTGCGATCGCTTATGGGCATCATCGCTGGCTCCATCATCGTTGTGCTGGCCGGGCCGCTGATTTTTCGCATTGTTCGCGACCGACGTCGGCAAATCCCCCAAGCAAACGTACCAGTTTCGGATACCGATTCACCCTCCACGCCGTGAACCTGGTTATTGTGCGGAAGGTTCTCAGCCTCCTTTAGGTTCACATTCACGTCATCTCGGGTTCAGCGCTGAAAATCCCCGATTCTCAGCGTGCCCGGCGAGGGAATCAAAACAATGAAAAAGGTCTTTCTTGTTGGGGCGATGGTAAGCGCGGCTGCTTTGAGCATGGCGACGGACCCGCAGTACAACTTCGAGTGGATTCGCGGCATCAGCGCCGACCCGGGTATCAACGACACGGCCGGGAAGCTGCTGAACGCCAACGGTTCGTTCAACACCATCACCAACACGTTCAGCTGGTACGGCACGTACCAGGCCAAGAACGGCGTGCTGCCGCAAGGCTTCTGGCTGGCTGTGAGCCCGGGTGCGAACCCGAAGGGTAGCAACGACGAATTGGCGATTTTCTACCTGGATGGCTCGTCCAGCAACGCCAAGCTCTACGCTTACGCTTACAACGGTCAGAACGGCAACACCAGCTACTTCGACGGCTCGGCCGCCAGCGGCACGCAGGCTCCGGACCGCATCTTCAGCAGCATCAACGACCCGAGCAAGGTCCTGGACATCAAGGTTCAGAACAATGCCGACGGTACCCGCACGCTGGGCTTCTCGATTGACGCCACGTCGATCCAGAACCACACGCCGAAGTACGGCAACCCCGCCAACTGGACGGGCGCGGCCTTTGGCCCGCAGGTCGGCATCTGGTGGCACCCGGTGGCCGGTCTGCAGACCTCGACCCAAGACGGCTGGCTGAAGAATTACAGCTTCTCCAAGCAAGGCTGGTTCGATGGCCAGAACTTCACGACGACGGCTACGCCGGAGCCCGCCACAATGGTGGCCCTGGGCGCGGGCCTGCTGGCATTTGCTCGCCGCCGCCGCAGCAAGTAAGCCAGGCTTATAAGCCAAAGATTGGGAGAGCCACATCCCGGGTTCCGATGAGGGGCCCGGGATGTATTTGTGTCGGCCTGGCTGGGATTAGCGACGCGGCTCGACGCCCATGAGGTGACGGACGAAGAAGTCCCACATGCGGCGACGGACGGCCGGGTTGCCGGTGGTGCCGTGGCCCGCCCCGGGCACGAGGATGAACTCGTAATCCTTGTCGGCCTTGTTCAGCGCATCCACCAGTTGGTAGGTGCTGGCGGGGTCCACATTGGTGTCCTCTTCGCCCACCAGGATCATCAGGTGGCCCTTGAGGTTCGGGGCGAGGGTGCTGCAAGCCTGGGCTTCGTAGTGCGGCCCCATGCGCCCCATCCAGGCTTCGTTCCACCAGATCTTGTCCATCCGGTTGTCGTAGCAGCCGCAGTCGGCCACGCCGACCTTGTAGAAATCCCCGTGGAGGAGGAGGGCGTGGGCGGTGTTCTGGCCGCCCGCACTTCCGCCGTAGATGCCCACGCGGCTGAGGTCCATCTGCGGGATCTGCTGGGCCGCCGCCTTCATCCAGGCAATGCGATCCGGGAAGCCCGCGTCGGCGATGTTCTGCCAGGCCATGTCGTGGAAGGCCTTGCTCCGCCAGTTGGTGCCCATGCCGTCGATCTTCACCGTAATGAAGCCGAGTTCGGCCACGGGACCGCTCCCTTCGCTGGGGTTGAAGCCCTTGCGCACGTGGTGGCCGTGGGGGCCGGCGTAGATCTCTTCGATCACCGGGTACTTGCGGTTGGGGTCGAAATTCGTGGGCAGGTTCACGTAGCCCCAGATGTCGGTGACACCATCCCGGCCCTTGGCCGAGATCACAATCGGTCGACGCCAGCCGGTGGCACGTAGCGGGGCATCGTCGGCGGCCTCTAGATCGGCAATCTTCTTGCCGTCAGTGGTGCGCCGCAGTTCGCGCATTGGCGGTTGGTCGGCGCGGCTAAAGGTAGCCACATAGGTTTGGCCGTCGGGGCTGAACTCCAGGTTGTGGGTGCCGTTGGCCTCGGTTAGCCGCACCAGGTTCTTGCCGTCGTAACCCACCCGGATGAAGTGGACGTGGTACGGGTCCTGGTTCGGGTCCATCCCCATCACGCGCAGGGTGAGTTGGCGGCGGGCCTGGTCGTTGTTCACTACTTCGCGCACCACATAGTTGCCGGTGGTGATGGGGTTCTTCACCCGACCGGTGGCCACGTCAATGAGATAGAGGTGGTTGTAGCCACTCCGCTCGCTCATCCAGATCGCTTCTTCATGCGCGCCGCCGCCGATCAAGTTTAAGTAAAACTTTTGCGAGTAATCCACAAAGGTTTTGCTCTTCTCGTCGATGATGGCGCGGGTTTGTTGGGTTTCGGGCCGGTGGCCGATCCAGCGCAGGGTTTGGTGCCCGCGCTCGTTGAAGAGGAACCGGAACTCCTTGCCATCCGCTGACCAACCGGGCATCCGCAGGTCGAAGTGGTCGCGGTAGAGGTCGAGGTTGATCCAGTGCCCGCGCCGGGCCGTGACATCCCACACCCAGTAGCGGGTTTGGGGCAGTTCGTCGCCGGGCTTCACGTAGTCAATCAGCCGGTACTTGGGCTGCAGTTGGTCCGCCGGGCGGCTGGTGAAGATCGGAATCTGCCGCGTGGGGGGCCGGGTGATCTTGGGCACCACCACGTAGCGATTGTCGGGGCTCCACCACGCTTGTGGGCCGTAAAAATCCTGGGCGCTGCCGTCGGTGGTCATGGCCACGCGCGCGCCACCAGATGTGGGCACCAAGAACGCCTGGTTCTCGGCAAATTCCACGCGGAAGGGGCGGTTGGCGTTGGCGGGGGGCGCTCCCTGGGCGCCGCCCTGCCGCCCGGGGCGCGGGGCGCGGGCCGGAGTGCCGGTGACGTCCACCACACTGCCCTCCGCGATGGCGACCGTGCCCGCGATCGGGTCACCATTGGCACGCAACAGCATCCACACGTGGCCGACGTAGGTGTTTTGCGAAACCCGCGCCCCGGGGGCGAGGGTGTGGTAGCTCATGCGCTGGCCTTCCATCGTCACCCAGGCCACTTGAATGGGCTCGGACATCTGGTTGACAAAAGTGATGCTGGTGGCCTCCCCGCTGCCGCTCACGCGGGGCAAGTCGTCGGGGTGGCGGAGCAGGCCGGGGTCGTTAGACGCCGGGGCCGGAGCGAATTGCTTGGTGCCGAGGTTATAGGCCAACGAGGCATCGCCGGCCCGGAAAGTGAGCACCGTGGCGGCGGGGTCCAGACGGGCTTGCTGCACGGGCAGGCGGGTCGCCTCGACGGGGCGACCCAGGCGCTCGGTGAGCTTGCGGGCGAGGTCTTGGTGATCAAAGAGGGGCGCCCGTCGCCCTTCGACGCTGACGTAAACGAACTCGGCCTGCTGGTCGGGGCGCTCGGCGCGGTACCACACGCCGCCCTTGGGGTGCCAGTTGACGCTGAGGTTGGCGTTGAGGACCTTGCCCGAAACGGCTTGGCGGTAGCCCAGGGCGCGTTCGTAGTCGGCGGCCGTCCCTTGCGACCAAGACACCGAGGCGAGCAGGGCGAGGCCAATGGTCAGAGAGGCGGGAGCGAGTTTCACCTCCCCATCCTATCTGAATTGGGTTCGTTTTCGCCTGTGAAATCCGTTACAGGATGTTGGTAGGCTTCCCCTCCATGTCGAGCGAAGAACTGATCCAAACGTGGCCGGAAGAGTGGCAACTAAGAGTGCGGAGCCTGGTGGACACTCTGCGCCAAAGCATGCCCGCTGGCTACGAAGAGCGGTGCGACGGCAAGATGATTCTGTGGGTGATTCCGCATGAGACTTACCCCGGCGGCTACCACTGCGACCCCAAGAGTCCGCTCCCCTATATCTGGCTGGCGGTGAACAAAGGCGGGCTGAGTGTGTACAACTTTGGGATGTATATGATGCCCGAAATCATGGAGGTTTATCGCGCAGGCTACGAGGCGGATGCTGGCCGCAAGGCCGATATGGGCAAGAGCTGCATCAAGTTTAAGCGCCCCGATCATGTGCGGGAGAGCCACCTGGGCGATCTCGCCCGCCGCATTTCAGTTCAGGATTACCTGGCGCATTACGCCCCGCTGGACCCTCGCAATCGGTAACATCAGGCTATGGTGGGTGCCCTGGCGCTGGCGTGGTTGGGCTCGATGAGCATGAATCTGGACACAACGGATGGTCTTGGTACGTTCGCGATGGACGTGGTGGTCTACGGCCAATCGGGGCAGGAACTGAAGGGCGACTCCCGCTGGTCCACGGTCTATGAGGACTACACCTATTGGTTTTCCAGTGAGCGAAATCTGAATCTATTCCTCGCTGATCCTGCTCGTTACGCCGTGCAGCTAGGTGGTGCTTGCGGCCGCATGGGGCCGCTGAGCGGACGGGGCGATACCACCCGCATGGCCCGCCACAACGGGCAACTATTCATCTTTGCCAGTGATGCCTGCCGGGATGCGTTCATGGCGCGCCCCGCACAGTTTTTGCAGACGCCAGACCCCGAGCCGGCTTACGACGCCGAGAACTACGCCCTGGCGATGGACAAGATCGTGAACGCCCGGGAAGCCACGGTCACCCCGGCGAGCACCACCGATTTGACGATTGAAGTGGTGCGGTTCCGAGCGGACCCTAGCAACCCGAACTCCTACCGCACCACCCAAGTGTTCTCGCCTCTGGGCTACCAAGACCTCTCAAGTTGGGACGGCAAGACGTTTGAGTGGAAGTGGGTGCCGGAAGGCGCGCGCCGCCCCCGAGTGGAATACGACCTGCCCAATGTCTTCCAGCGCGACAACGAGGGCAAGATCATGGGCGGCGTGGCCGCCGCCGAGCGCGAATTGAGCAATGCCTGGGCCGCAAACCCGATCAGCTTCCTCGTCGCATGGCCGTTCTCGGTGCAGAACAAGTTCGCCCTCAACCCAGACGGTACGGTGCAAATTCACCGCGCGGGGACGCTCATCACGGTGAGCTTTGACCCCGCCACCAAGTTGCCGAAGTCGGTGGCGTACCGGGGGCGGCGCCCGAACTCAACTTGGGGCAATCTGAACCTGGTGATTGACGGCTGGGGCAACTACGAGCGGGACGGCGTGAAGCTCAAGCTCCCCAACGCCTGGCACCTGATGGCCGACGGCACACAGGTGGATGAAGTGAAGCCCGCCGACCTCGAAATCCGCGTCCGCTGAGGCTGAACCCTAGACAAGCGGGCGCCCCCGGCGTCATGCTGAACCCATCTTGGCGTCTTCCACTCACGTCAACCCGCTGCGCTTTGTGCCGGTGCTGTATTTCATGCAGGCCCTGCCGGTCGCTTTGGTGCAAGAACTCAGCCTCACCATCTACAAGAGCCTTGGGCTTGCGGATGGCGACATTGCGCGCTGGACGAGCTTGATCGCCCTGCCCTGGAGCATCAAGTTCCTGTGGGGGCCGCTGGTGGAGCTCAGCAGTACCAAACGCCGGTGGCTGCTGATCATGCAAGCGCTGATCGTGTTGGGGATGCTTGGCGCAGCGTTTGCGGTGCAATCGGAGAACTTCTTCGGGATTACGCTGGCGATTTTTGCAACGATCGCCATCTTTAGTGCGACGTGCGACATCGCCACCGACGGGTTCTATCTCCTCTCCACCCGCCGCGAAGAGCAGAGTAAGTTCGTCGGCTTCCAGTCCACGTTCTTCCGGCTGGGGCGGCTGTTCGCCACGGCCTTGATTGTGATGATCTCGGGCAAGCTGATCAACGGGGATATCACCGGCACGCCCATGCCCGCCAACCAGGCGTGGAGCATTGGCCTCTTCCTCATGGCTGGCGTCTACTTGCTGGGGCGGCTTCTCAACCCGATTTTGATGCCGACCCCCGAGGCTGACGTGGTGCGCAAGCTGCCCGAAGGCGAAGCGGGGCAGAACTTTGTCCGCCTCGGGTCGCTGGTGGCCACCGGCGGCTTCCTCTACTACGGCGCGGGGGCCATCGCTCGGTTGGTGGGGGCGGGGCTGAGCTCCATGGGCATCCAAGCCGAAAAGTGGAAGCCCGTCGAAACCGACCTCTACTTCATCTTTGTCAAGTTCGCCGAGAAGGTGCCCGGCATCCAGGCGGAGCTCATTAACCTCACCATTGCCATCGTGGGGGCCACCGTGCTCGGCAGCATCGCCAAGCGCAGCCTGCACAACACCGAAATCAAGACCGCGCTCACCACGTTCTTCGGGCAAGCGGCGATTCTTCGCATCCTCGCGTTCCTTTTGTTCTATCGCTTTGGCGAGGCGATGTTGGGCCGCATCGTGCCGCTCTTTTTGCAAGACACCAAGACCGGGCCGGAAGATATCACCAACGGCTTGGGCTTCGCGGTGGACGTGGTCGGCCAAGTCAACGGGGTTTACGGCGTGGTCGGCATTGTCGTGGGGGGCATTGTTGGGGGCATGTTTGTCAGCCGGGTGGGGATCCGCAAGAGCTTCTGGCCCCTGGCCGCCGCCATGAACCTGCCGAACCTGCTCTACATCTGGGCGGCCTCGGCGCGCCCCGGCCCCGAGCCGATGTCGGTGGTGATGTTTGTGGACCAGTTTGGCTATGGGTTCGGTTTTGCGGGCTACCTGGTGGCGCTGATGTACATCGCCCAGCAGAACCCCAACTACCGCACCGCGCACTACGCCATTGGCACGGGCCTGGGGGCAACGTTCATTGCCCTGGCGGGCATCCTGAGCGGGGCGCTGATCGACAACATGGACTACGGTCCGGTGTTCTGGATCGTGCTGTGCTTCACCTTCCCGTGCTTGCTCACCATCCTTTTGCTGCCCAAGGACATCTTGGAAGCCAAGGGAGCCGATGTGGGCGCGGTAGACGTGGAGTAAAGCCTAGCCGGGGGTGTGCGGGCGCACTTCGGCGGGGGAGTCTTCGCTCACCGGGGCCGGGGTGGACTGCGCCAGCCGCTTTTGCAGTTCGGAGTTCTGGATGTCCACGGCCTCCTGGGCTTTCGCACTCAGGTTGTCGGCCAGTTCTTCGCCGGCCTTGTGCCCGCGCTTGAGCAAGTACTTTGCCAAGGGAAAAGCACCGGCCATGAAGGCCACAGCGATGGCGGCGCCCAAGGCGGGGTTGCCACGCTCTGCCGTTGCGGCAATCGCCACGAGCGACCCGATGAAGGTGGGATAGAGCGAAAGGAAAAGCGGGAAGAACGGGCCGGTGCGCACCTCAATCCGGGTACGGCCGTTGCGGGAGGTGATGTTCATCTTCCCAATAGCAGGCCCGCACATGACATTGCCAAAAATGCGGCGCCCAATCTGTTGGATGCCGCCCTGGTGGTTGCCCTTGTATTGGCGCTGGATGGCCTTGACGTCCTCAATGACGATATCGAAGTTCTCCGGCTCAATTTCGCCCTCCACCACGCGCTCGAAAACCTGCTCCAGCTGAACCTTGGTGTTTGTCTTCTCTGCCGGGGTGGCCTTTTCCATTGCCCGCCGAAGGAAGTTGGGGTCAATGCCGGCCTCGTGGGCGATGCGCTCTAACTCATCGGCGGTGATGCCGGGGGTGTAAGCGGGGTCGGACTCGCGGTCTTCCTCTTGCAGCTTCGCCGCGCGCTGCAGGATTTCTGAAGCTTCCTGCTCGCTAAATATGCGCTTGCCGCCCGACACGCCCCCATTATAACGGCCTGGCCGCGCGTCCGGGCCGCGCCAAGGCCGCTAGGTAACATCTAGGTGACCTCATGAGTGACAGCTTTCAGACTCGCGTCACCACCAGCCTTGCCGGTAAGGACTACACGATTTACTCCCTTCCCCGCCTCGCCGAGCAAGGGCGCAACCTCGATCGGCTTCCGTATTCGCACAAGATTCTGCTGGAAAATCTTCTGCGCTTGGAAGACGGCGTCAACACCCGTGCCGCCGATATCGAAGCCCTGTTGAACTGGGACCCGAAGGCGGAACCGAACCACGAAATCGCTTTCACCCCCGCCCGCGTACTTTTGCAAGACTTCACCGGGGTGCCCTGCGTGGTGGACCTGGCCAGCATGCGCGACGCCATGGCCCAGCTGGGCGGCGACCCGCAGCGCATCAACCCGCTGCAGCCGGTCGAACTGGTGATTGACCACAGCGTGCAGGTGGACCAATACGGCACCAACGCCGCGCTGCAAATCAACCTCGACCTGGAATACGAGCGCAACACCGAGCGCTACCAGTTCCTTAAGTGGGGGCAAGGGGCGTTCGATAACTTTAAGGTCGTGCCGCCCAACACCGGCATTTGCCACCAGGTGAACCTGGAATACCTGGCCCGCGTGGTCTTCACCGAAGGCGATACCGCCTTCCTCGATACGCTGGTGGGAACGGACAGCCACACGACGATGATCAACGGCCTGGGCGTGCTGGGCTGGGGTGTCGGGGGCATCGAAGCCGAAGCCGCTATGCTCGGCCAGCCGGTGTCCATGCTCATCCCGCAAGTGGTGGGCTTCCGCCTGACGGGCAGTCTGCGCGAAGGCGCCACCGCCACCGACCTGGTGCTGACCGTGACCGAAATGCTGCGCAAGCACGGCGTGGTGGGCAAGTTTGTGGAGTTCTACGGCCCGGGCGTGAGCACCTTGCCGTTGGCCGACCGCGCCACCATCGCCAACATGGCCCCTGAATACGGTGCCACCTGCGGCCTCTTCCCGGTGGACGCCGAGACGATCCGCTACCTGCGCACCAGCGGCCGCGACGAAACCCACATTGCCCGGGTGGAGGCGTATTACCGCGCGCAGAACCTGTTCCATTCGGCTGATATGCCGGAAGCCGAGTACAGCAGCACCCTGTCGCTGGACCTCGGTGACGTGCAACCGAGCGTGGCGGGTCCGAAGCGTCCGCAAGACCGCAGCATTCTGAGCCAGGCGCAGGCCAGCTTCCGCAACGTGTTCCCGCACCGCGAGAAGACCCCGGCCGTGTTGAACGATGGCGACGTGGTCATCGCGGCCATCACCAGCTGCACCAACACCAGCAACCCGAGCGTGATGATGGCGGCGGGCATCGTGGCGCGCAAGGCGGTGGCCAAGGGCCTGAAGCCCAAGGCGTGGGTGAAGACGAGCCTCGCCCCGGGCAGCCGCGTGGTCACCGAATACCTGGCGCACTCCGGCCTGCTTTCCGACCTCGAGTCGGTCGGCTTCAACGTGGTGGGCTACGGGTGTACGACCTGCATCGGTAACAGCGGTCCGCTGCCGGAAGCCATTAGCGCCCAGGTGAAGGAGCGCGACCTGGCCGTAGTGAGCGTGCTGAGTGGTAACCGCAACTTTGAAGGCCGCGTGAACCAGGACGTGAAGGCGAACTACCTGATGTCGCCGCCGCTGGTGGTGGCCTACGCCCTCGCCGGCACGATTGACATCGACCTGACCAAGGATCCGATTGGGTTGGATGCCAACGAGCAACCGGTGTTCCTCCGGGATATCTGGCCGACCCAGCAGGAAATCGCGGAGACGGTGGAAACCTACATCACCCGCGAAATGTACAGCAAGAGCTACGCCAACGTGTTTGATGGCGACGAGGCTTGGAAGAACCTGGCCGTGCCGACCGGCGAACGCTACGAGTGGCAACCGGACAGCACCTACGTGCGCCGGGGCCCTTACTTCGATGGTATGGAAGCCTCTGCCCCGTCCCGGGTGCAAGACCTGAACGGCATGAAGGTGCTGGCTATGCTGGCCGATAGCATCACCACCGACCACATCAGCCCGGCGGGCTCGATCAAGGCGGATTCCCCGGCGGGTCGCTATCTGCAAGAGAACAACGTGCCCCTGCACTTGTTCAACAGCTACGGATCGCGGCGCGGCAACCACGAGGTGATGATTCGAGGCACGTTTGCCAACGTGCGACTGCGCAACCAACTGGCCCCGGGCACCGAAGGCGGGTGGACCACCTACCTGCCGACGGGCGACGTGATGAGCATCTACGATGCCGCCGAGAAGTACGCCGCCAGCAACACGGGCCTCATCGTGATTGCCGGGCGCGAATACGGCACGGGTTCCAGCCGCGACTGGGCGGCCAAGGGCACGTTGCTCCTGGGCGTGAAGGCGGTGCTGGCCGAATCGTTCGAGCGCATCCACCGCAGCAACCTCATTGGCATGGGCGTGATGCCGCTCCAGTTCATGGAAGGCGAAAACGCCGCCAGCCTCGGCCTGACGGGCCAGGAAGAGTTCAGCCTGGTGGGCATGAGCGAGGCGCTGGTGCACCAGTTCAAGGACGGCAAGGTGCTGCCCATGCGGGCGACCACCGAGGATGGCAACGTGAAGACGTTTGACGTGATGGTGCGCCTGGATACGCTCACGGAAATGGAGTACTACCGCCACGGCGGGGTGCTGCAATACGTGCTGCGGCGCATGGTGGCCGGCGAAGCCTAAGCCTCTTCATTTCAGGCACAAAAAGCCCTCATTCCCAAGCGGGAGTGGGGGTTTTCTTGTTAGCGGATGGCGTCGCGGAGGGCGGTTTCCAGCGCGGCCATCAGGTCGCCTTTCACCGGACGGCGCACAATGCGCGGCTCGGGGTGGTTGGGGCGCGTGACGATCACTTCAACCAGTTGACCTTCGGCGCCTCGGTCCAAGATCACGGCGTCGCGGATGGTGCCCTCGCCGAGGTCATCGCGCTGCATCACGGCGGCCAGGGCCTCGTGCAAAGAGCGCGGGCGCTTGGATTTGCTTTCTCGCTTGCGGGCCAGGGCATCGCGGCTGGCGGCATTGATGAGGTCGTCCACGTTGGCGGCCCCGTGTTCGGCGGCGCGGCCCACGCGGCGGCCCCCGGCCAAGCCGACGCTATAGCCCACGGGCTCGGGCACGCCCTTCACCGTGACCTGCAAGCCCCGGAGGGTCTCAGCCAGGGCTTCGGCCCGGGCGCGCTCGCTGGGCAAGCCGATGGCGAATTCATCGCCCCCAAAGCGCACCAGCACGGCATCGGCCGGGGTGTGGTCCTTCAGCACTTGGGCCAGGGCCTGCAGCACATGGTCGCCCACCACGTGGCCGTAGCGCTTGTTGTACAGCCCAAAGTCGTTGAGGTCAATGAAGATGATGGTGATCTCTTGGCCGTCTTCTAGGCACGCTTGACCCCACTCCCGGAGGCGGTCGCTGAACTCGAGTCCGGTCAGCGGGTCGAAGGTGCGCCCCACCTCACCCAAGAAGTCGTTGGGGCTCAAGACGCCCAGATACTTGCCTTCTTTGGTGACGATGGCGGCTTGCGTTTGCAGGGCCGACATGCGGCGGGCCGCCTCGCTGAGCGGGGTGGTGACATCCAGCACCACGCGGATGGGCTCGGCCAGGCTGAGGAGCTTGGAATCCGCCGGGGCGTGCACCAAGAGCGGGGAGTGCAAGGTGCCGATGATGCGGCCGTTATCCACGAGAGCCAAGGTACGGGGCGCCTCGTGACCGACCAGTTCCCGCGATTCCGCCACCGTCAACTGGGCGTTGAGCGGCGCTTCGATGCGCGTGAGCTTTTCAAGATTGGATGCCATGACCGGAGCCTAGTGAGGGTTCAGACGCGCAAGAACTACTCCAGGTCGTACACATGGCGGTGGATGCGCAGGAAAACCCGGTCTTTGCACAGGGCCAATCTGGTACTTGCACCGGCGCGGCGGGACTGTCGGCGGATGCTTTCGCTCAGCAGATAGATTTCGCCGGGTGAGCGCTGCATGTAGGCGGCCACTACATCCTCGCGGAATCCCGCCACTCGCAGCATCAGATGGCTGGTGTAGCTGGCAATCTGTTGCTCTTTGGCATCTTGGAGCACATCGGCGACCCCATCCGCAAAGGCGTCCCGGATGTCCCACGCCATGCCCTGCGGCATCAGGGGCTCCAGGAGCGGGCAGGCGCGGAGCACGGCGTCACGGTGGCTCCAGTCCCGGCCAATCAGCCGCAGGCGTTGCATGGCTCCGTGCAGGCACAGGCCGCTGGGGGCGGCGTAGCGGGCCATCATGGCGGCCAGGGTGGGGTGCAGCCGCAGGCCGGCGATCTGGGCCAGCTGGGAGGTGAGGACAATGCGCTCACGTCGGTCGGGCCGGGGCACGGTCACGTCGCGCCAGCGTCCAGCCAGCGGCAACGGGGAGCCCGAGGCGAGGCTGATCATGGTGGGCAGGCCCCGGCGTACCCGATGGGTCAGCGCCTGCGAGAGTTGGTGTTGAGCGCGGGCTCGACCGCTGTGAAGAGTGACGTCATCGAGGATCAGAACATCGGGAGCGCGCGAGAATCGGTCGAACTGCCAGTGCGGGGCGGATTCGTGAACGACCTGACGGGCTTCGGTGCTCATCAGACCTGCGACCGAGCCCAGGATGACGGACTTGCCCCATCCCGAGGGGCCGCGAAGGCACACGAAGCGCGACTCACCCGTGACAAACGCTTCGGCCGCCGCGATGGCCGCCGAGTTGCTCGGCAGGGGCGTAAGACCGCGCAATTCGTCACGTACGGGGGTGCCGATACGCAACTCAGAGAGTTCGAAAACAGACATAGTGGCCGGGAGACCGATTAGGATTTTGCCCGGCATTTCCGGGGAAAATCTGCCAGAAGATACAGGCCTTCCGGGGTGCCCATTGAACCTGAATCGAGGGGTTTTGAATCAGTTGTTGCGGTGAAAGTAGCAAATCAGAAAAGTGACAGCGAGTTTTCCCGCTTTCCCCAAGTTATCCCCACCTGCTCCTGTCTCCGCGGGGATTAGTGCTTGATCTTCTCCCAGTACGACTCGTAGTCGAACGTGGGTGAGTGGTCCGGCACGTGGCAGGTCATGCACGATTCCTTGCCCACCTTGGGCATCGGGTTCTCGAACGGGGCGGTGACGTGCGCCTTGCCGCCCCCGTGGCAGCTTTCGCAGCCCACGGCATCCAGGCCCGTGACGCGTTCGGGCGGGTTGAATCCGTCGGCGCGGTCCAGGCCCACCACGTGGCAGCCCACGCAGTCGGGGTCGCGGTCTTGGTGCTCCTGTTCCAGAGTGCGCAGGGCCTTGGCGTGGGCGCTGGCGTGCCACGTATTGTAGGCGTCGTTATGGCAAGACATACACGCATCCGACCCCGCGAGTCCGGCGGCCGCTCCGCGCGGGACTTGCTCCAAGAGCTGTTCCTCCCGCACTTGGTCCACGTATTGGCGGAACAGCGCGGCGGCTTCGGGGTCGTCCTCGATCTCGGGGCCGAGGGGCAGGGCTTGGTAGCGGAGCCATTCGCCTTCACGGAAGTTGAGTTGCAGTACGGCCTTGCCCTTGGGGCCGGGGCTGACGAGCCAGGTTTGGCCCTCTCGTAGAGGTTCACCAGCGGCTTGTTCGTCGCTTCGGTAGATGATGAGGGCGAGGGCGGGCCAGCGCTTTGCCATCACCCGGGCCGCCTCGGCATTACCGTCAATCATCAGGATCGGGGACTTGTCGAGGGCTTCGGCTTCGGCCAGGAGCTCACCCACAGCGGTGGCCTCCGGCACCGGCGTGCCGCCCAGCAAAGTGGCGACCTGCGCGGCAGCGGGGTCGAGCGATCCGATCAAGAAGGGGCCGCGTTCTATCCACCTTTCCCACGTCACATCGGCGCCGGGCTGCACGGCCAGGGTAGTCATGCGGTCGCCACTCAGGCGCTGTACCTGGGCCAGCTGGGCGCTGCCCAGGCGGGCTTCGGCGCCCGAGAGGGCCACGGCATCCACACCCAAGGCTTGCCACAGTTGGGCGAGGGTTTCGGTCTTGAGGACATCCTGCCGCCCGAGCCCCGCACTGGCGCGTCCGGCCTCCAGCACCACAGTCCGCCCCGGCACGGTGAGTTGGCGCACGAGCGCGGCGCGCCGCCGGATGCCGCCGATCATGGGTTTGGTGCAGCCGCAGGGGCTGAGATAGCCCTGGGTGTCGCCGCTGATGAGGAGGGTCCAGGTGTCGGGCGCGGCCTGAGAGTCGGCTGGGCGCACCATGCCCGCGATGAGCATGAGCAGCGCGGACAGTCCCCAGAACACCCTCATGACCGAATCCTACTGGATCACAGCCTGAATCGGGATGCGGACTTCGGGTTGTTTGGGGTCATCGGTGGTCGCAATGACCGACCCGCGCACGGCCCCGGCCGGGGCGCCACCCTTATAGCGGACGTCAATACGGATATCGCCGCGCTCATTGCTGGGGCCGAGTTTGGCCTCAAAAAACTCCGTATCCGTGCGCACCGAGGTCACCTTGAAGGGTTGGCCGGGACGGGTGAGAATCACCCAACCTTGGGCGGGCAAACCCGAGGGAATCGCGCCGAAGACCACCGCGACCGGGCTGGGAGCGATGCCCTGCTGCACGTAAAACGTGTAGGGAATGATCCGGAAAGCCTCTGATGTCGTGGTGACGTTGAGCCCGATGGGGGATCGCCCGGCCGGGAGCATCGACCCCGTATTGAGGCGGATGCGATAGCCCGCGCGGTCGACGGGTTCGGATTCGCCCAGGGTCGGGTCGGCAATGCGGCCGCGCCAGGGTTCGTACTTCACCGATAGCCCCGCCCCCAGCGCCTCGATCTTGGTGACCGTGAGCTTGGCCTCGGGGTCAATGGCCATAAAGATCTCGACCTCTTCGTTGGGGCCGTTCAATACGGTCACGTCTTGCGGCTTGGCATGGATGAATCGAACGGCCGGGCGCACAAACGACGTAAACGGGATGCGGCGCAGCGGCGCGTCGGGATCGTTGGAGTAAAGGTAAATCGCCTTACGGAACGGCCCCGGGAAATTGGTGGTGTCGATTTGCCCTTGGATGAGCGAGGTTTGGCCGGGCGCAATCTCGAGGCCGCGTTGAGCAAGGCCATCCCCCAGGGTAAAGCACCCGCAATCGGGGCTAATCACCACCGAAAGCGGGGCGTTGCCAGGGTTGCTGAGTTGGAACGAGAACGGCACGAGCGCCCCTTGCATTTGGGGGTCAAAGTTCACCTCCATCGTGTCGGCCCGCAGCACGGGACGCGGGGCCACCAGGACCTTGCCTTCTGCCGCTGCCGCGCGCAACTGGTCGCTCAGCGCGATGAGCCGACGCACGGTTTGCCACTCTTGCGAGAGCACCTGCACGCGCACCCGCGCGTTCAGGTCGCTACGGCCCATAGCGCCACCAGGACGGGCTGACCGGGCCAAGCCCAAGGCGCGCCCAATGGCATGGGCGGTTTCAAAAGTGATCATCTCCGCTTCGCTGGGCTGGGGCGGGGAGAGCCGGTAGTGCGCCAGCACGGCCTCCACTTGGGGCTCGGAGGGATCGCGCGAAAGGAAGAAGGCCGCGCCCTGCGGCACGCCGGTGCCCTCGTCGGCGGGTAGGGACTCGGTGTAGTTGATGAGGATGTCCCGGCTGGGGCCGAAGCTCAGTTCAAGTTCCGGCATCACCCGTCGCCAGGCATCGAGGCCGGCTTCGACGGCTTTGCGGTACTTGGGGCGATACTCCGCCGCCAAACCGGAGTCGTCGTACTGAATCGTCAGTTTCTTACGCGGGAGGCGGGCAGAAATCTGGCGGGCGAGCGTAAAGTCTCCCGCCTCCATCGCGGAATAGATCTCTTGGGTCCACGCCAGCACCTCGGCGTTGGTGCCCGCAGGGGGCACGGGGCCGATTTCAGCAAACGGGGTCGCGGCGAGCGCGCCCCACAGGGCAAGGGTGGCCAGAGTCATATCTGTTCGTACGACGGGTTGAGACCGGTCAAGTTACTCGAAGAATTCTTCGCCTGCGTCTTTGGGCCGTTTGAGGAAGGCTTCAATGAACCCATCCACGTTGCCTTCCAGCACGCCGGAAGCGTTGCCGGTTTCGTGCCCGGTGCGGTGGTCCTTCACCATTGTGTAGGGCTGCAAAACGTAGGAGCGAATCTGGCGACCCCATTCGGCCGGCCCCGTGTCGCCCTTAAGTTCGTTCACCTTGTCCTTGTCTTGCAGGCGCTGGACTTCCAATAGGCGCGCGGCCAACACCTTGAGGGCGCTGGCGCGGTTCTTGTGCTGGCTTCGCTCGTTTTGGCAAAGCACGGTAATGCCGGTGGGGATGTGCGTGAGGCGCACCGCCGATTCGGTTTTGTTCACGTGCTGGCCGCCCGCGCCACCCGCACGAAGGGTTTCTTCCTTCACCTCATCCATGTTGATGTCGATTTCGGTTTCTTCCATTTCGGGAAGAACCTCAACCTTGCAGAAAGAAGTGTGGCGGCGGGCCGCCGCGTCAAACGGGCTGATGCGCACTAGCCGGTGCACCCCATTCTCGGCCTTGAGATAGCCGTAGGCGTTGGGGCCACCCACCGCAAACTGCACGCTGCGGTAGCCGGTCACGTCGCCCGGGGTCTCGCTGATGACCTCGCACTTGTAGCCTTTGTTTTCGCACCATCGCTGGTACATGCGGAAGAGGATGCTGGCCCAGTCGCAGGCTTCGCTGCCCCCGGCCCCGGCGTTGACTTCCACGATGGCATCGCGGTCGTCGTATTCGCCATTGAGCAGGGTTTGGAGCTCATAAGCTTCCATATCGGCCATGAACTGCAGGGCTTCCTGGTCATTCAGCTCTTGCATTTCTGCATCGGGCTCGGTGCGCAACATCTCTCGCATCTCAAGGATGTCGTTGAGGCGCCGGTCGAGTTCACGATACGGGTTGACCCGGCCCTTGAGGCGCGACAAGCGCTTCATCTCGGACTGAGCGGTCTCCGGATCGTTCCAGAATTCGGGTTCTTGTTGTCGTTCTTCGATTTGAACGATTAGGGATTCAAGCGTTTTGAGGTCAAAGATGGCCTCCAATCGCGTCCAGCCGTCCTCGGGCCTTGGACAAAGATTCTTGCTGTTCGTACGTCAGCACGAAGCGGAAGGTACCTCATTTTGAGGTGGGATGCGGGTCCCTAGCCCGCGCGGTCGAGGCCGTGCAAGGTGGTTTTGGGACGGTATTGGGTGTGGGCGGCCCGCTGCTTGCGCTCGCCGGCCATTTCTTGCGAGATCTCGGCGTGGGCGGCTTCCATCTGCTGCATGATGTCGGCTTCCAGGGCTTGCACTTGCAGCAAGACCCCTTTGACCGGGGGCGCAGACGGGCTCGAAATGGAATCCAGCACGGCCTGGCGCTCGGTCAGCAGATAGTCCAAATCGGTCACCTGACCCGCGGAAAGGCATTCGCCCAGGGCGCGGGTGAGGTGAAGAAGGCGTTCGGCCTGCTGCAGATCAAGCGGCTTGGGCATCGCCGAATCCGGGAGTGGAGGCATTGGCTTGCGCCGTGGCGCGTTGCTGCTTGTCCAGTTCACTCCAGCTCTCGCGGAGGTCGCAAAGCACCTTTTCGCAGCGATCCAAAGCGGTTGCGTCGTCGTTGATGTTCGCCTGCACCAGCTGGTCGTAAACGTAGCTGTAGAGCGCCATCAGGTTCTTGGCAATCTCGCCGCCCTTTTCCATATCGAGGCACGACATGAGTTCGGTGACGATGCGCTGGGATTTGGTGATCTGCTCGTTTTGCACAAAGTGGCTTTCTTGCAACACCGCTTGCTTGCCGGCCCGGATAAAGCGCAGGGCACCATCGTAAAGCATGATGACGAGCTGAAGCGGGGTGGCGCTGGCCACGGAGTTTTGACGGTAAGTGTTCACGTTCGAATACGGCGTCGCCATGGCTTGGTCTCTCCCGTATCTTCGGGCGAGAAACTACTCCTCTTTAGGTTCGCGTCCGTACGGATAAGCGGCCGCTGCCAACAAGAACGGCACAAAGGCAATGAGGAGCGGCACCAGCCACGCCACCTCATCGGGCCATTCGGGGCGGGGAATGTCCACGTTCAGCTTGCCGAGCATGGTCTCTTTGAGGCGCAAATAGGCGAAAACCGCCACCGCCATTTGCCCGCCGATATAGCCACTTACAGCCGGGGGACCGGTCTTGCGGATGGCAATGATGCCCAGCACAGCCGCAATGCACGGCCCCAACAGAATGATGTTGCGCATGCCGACGACGGTGTATTCGGGGAAGACGAGGAACGGCCACATCCCCATGAAGTAGCCAAAGAGCGCCAGAAAGCCCGTGAACCCGCACCCTAACAGGAGCTTGGTTTCGTAATCCGCCTTCTTGGCTACGGGGCCTTCGCGGCGTTCATCGGTCTGCAAGGGTTCGATGGGCACGTGTTACGCAAGCTTACGACTTTTTAGTCACCGGCGATGCAACTGAGTTCGCGAAAGGAGAGAGGCTAGGTACCCTTGCCGGGTCTGCATGTGGCAGAGGATTTTCTCTCGCCCGCCCTCTCTGCGGCGGATATTGACCATTCGTGTGAGCCTCCTCCTGCTCGTCACGCTCGTGGTCATTACCCTCCTGGCCTTTTGGAATGGTCGCGCCACGGTGGCCGACCTTGGGGGGCGCATCGTGCGGCAGACCGCCCAGCAGGTGGACGACCGGGTGAAGGCTCTGCTGGCCAACGCGGAGGCGCAGGCGAATCTTCTCGCCGGGTTTGCCCAGACGGGATTGGGAGTTCGCACGGCACGGCTGTCAAGCGGCCAGTTTCCCGAGCTGGGGCGGCAACTTTTTGAAGTGATGCGAGCGAACCCGGAGTTCAGTTCCGCGCGCTATATCGTGGATGCCACGGGTGAATCCATCAGCGTCATCCGGCGGCCCAATGGCACGCTCGTGATGCAACGCTCCGACCGCACGGGCTGGCAGACCAGCACGTACCGCCGCCAGGATCTGGTGCCCTTTGGGGACGAAATGCGGGTGATTTTTGAAGACCCGGAGGCCACCTTTGACCCGCGCCGCACGTTGGTCTACGAAGAAGTCCGCGCGCAAAAGCGGAGCGTGTGGGGTGGCACTGACCTGCTGAAAGGGACAGTGGACGTGACCACGGTGGGCATCAGCTATGCCGTGCCGCTCTACGACAACCGCCAAAACATGGTGGGCGTGGTTATGGTGGATCTGAGTGTGGGCGAACTGAGTCGCTACATCAGTCGCATCCGGGTGGCACAGAACGGCTACGCCTTCTTGGTGGAGCAGCGAGGGCGACAAGAGGCCCGCATCGTGGCCTATCCCAACTTGGACCGACTCCTCACCACGGAGCAAGGCTTGGAACGCCTCGCGACCCTGGATGAGCTGCAGGACGAACTGGTGACCAAGAGCCTGGACCTGTTGCTGGTGGCGGCACGCCAAGAACCAGGGACGGTGGCGAGCGGATCGGTGCGGCGCAACGGCGTTAGCCACTTGGTGGGATTGGTTTCGGCGAGCGGGGCCGGGCCCCCATGGACGATCGGGGTGGTCGTACCAGAGGACGACTTTATGTCGGGCGTACAGCGCACCACCAGCTTTGTCCTCGGTCTGGGTTTGGTGGCCCTGGCGATGGGGGTGGTGCTGACGTTCTGGTTCGCCCGGCGCCTGAGCCGGCCCCTCGGCAACTTGGTGACCGAAACCGAGCGCGTGCGCCAACTGGACCTCGCTCCCCGCCTGACGGATGCGGTGGGCGTGCGGGAGATCGACGCCCTGGCCGTGAGTGTGGAGCAGATGAAGACGGGCTTGCGCTCGTTTGAGAAGCTTGTCCCCACCGACTACGCCCGCCATTTGATGAGTTCCGGGCAGGAGGCGAAACTGGGTGGTGAGCGCCGGTGGATCGCCACGTCGTTTGCCGACATCATTGGGTTCACGGCCCTCAGTGAACGTCTGCCGGCGGAAGAACTCGTGAAGGTCTTGGCCGAATACCTTGACCTTTTGAGTGATGAAGTGATTCAGCGTCAGGGCACCGTGGACAAGTTCAACGGGGACGACGTCATGGCCTTTTGGGGGGCGCCTAACACCGTGGCACACCCCGGGCAGCTGGCGTGCGAGGCCGCGCTGGCCGGGCGGGCGGTGATTTTGGGGCAACACCCCGAGTGGCGGCGGCAGGGGCGGCCGGCGCTGCGGGCGTCGTTCGGCATCGCCACGGGGGATGTGATTGTGGGCAATATCGGCAGCCGGGAGCGGATGCAATACACGGTCATCGGCGACGCGGTGAACCTGGCCAGCCGTCTGCAGGGCCTGAACAAGGCGTACCAGACCGAAATCCTGATTGACGTGAACACTGCCAAGGAAGCGGGGCCGGAGTACCTCACGCGGTGCGTGGACTACGTGGCGGTGGCGGGGCGAGAGGAGCCGATTGAGCTCCGCGAGCTGCTGGGCCGCCGGGATGACCTGGATGCGGCGGCGATCATGGCCGTGCGCGGCTACGAGCAGGGGCTCCAGTTGTACCGAGATCGCAAGTTTGCCGAGGCGGTGGACTGCTTGAGTGAGACGTTGAAGTTGTGGCCAGACGACGGCCCTTCGCGGGTGCTGCGCGCTCGTGCCCAGGATTACATGACCGCCCCGCCGCCGGAAGATTGGGATGCGGTAACGCGGTTTTCGGTGAAGTGAGCCCCGCATAATGAAGGGGCATCATGAATGGTCCCCTCGCGCGGATTTCTCGAATCACGGACGCTCGCACGCGCCGCATCAGTAGTTACGATCGCACTGGCGCGAACATGGACTGCGTCACCGTGCCCCCGGGGGGAACCCACGTGGTGGCGGAGATCGCGGGCAGTGGGTGCATCACCCACATGTGGTTTACGATGTGGAGCGAGGTGGACGCTCTGATCCGCTCGCACTGCTTGCTGCGCATCTATTGGGACGGGTCGGAGACCCCTAGCGTGGAAGCGCCCATCGGGGAGTTCTTTGGCAATGCTTGGGGCGAGAACTATCTGTTTTCCAGCCTGCCTTTGGTGTGCGGCCCCCGCGATGGCCGGGCGATGACAAGCTACTGGCCGATGGCTTTCCGCCAGGGGGCGCGGGTGGAAGTGGTGAACCAGAGCGAGTCCACGCTGGACCGGCTCTACTTCTATGTGGACTACGAAGAGCGCGAAGTGGCGGCGGACGAGGGTTACTTCCACGCGCAGTATCGCCAGGAGCTGACGAACAGCCACGCCCCCAACGGCGAAGGCGACGCGATGCCGCCCGTCATCCCCAACCAGAGCGATGCGGGCAACTATGTGTTCCTCAATGCGGCGGGGCAGGGCCACTACGTGGGGGTGAACCTCTACGTCGAGAGCCCGACACCGCTGTGGTACGGAGAAGGGGACGATATGTTCAGAATTGACGGCGAGGAGTACCCGTATAGCCTGCACGGCACCGGCACGGAGGATTACTTTAACACCGCGTGGAGCCCGGAATACGAGTTCCAGCACCCCTACTTTGGGTTAGCGCGGGTGCCGGGGCGCGAGCCGGGGCTGGCAGAAGGCTGGACCAAGCGCGATTACCATTTTTGGTGGCTGGGCCGGACGCATTGCTACCGTTTCCACATGGAGGATCCGGTCCGGTTCCGCTCCAGCCTGCGGGCGAGCCTGGAACACGGCCACGCCAACACTCTGAGCCTGATGCTGCGCAGCGTGGCGTATTGGTATCAGTCGGCACCGGTCGCGTCGGGCTCGGTGATCCCGCCGGTGGCCGAACGACAACCCATGCCCCCGATCATTGACCAAGACATCCACCACTGGCGCGACACCTGGATGAAGCAGAACCCGGGTGACGCCTGGGGCAACGATTGGCGGACTAAATCCTGAAGCAAGGGCGGCGGTAACCTGCCGGGCATGAATCAGGACGTCTCGGTCGAAAGAATCCGGGTCCGGTACGGCGAAACCGACCAAATGGGGCACGCTTACTACGGCAACTATATGCTGTGGTTCGAGCAAGCTCGTGGGCGCTGGTGCCGCGACCGTGGGTTCACCTACAAGAGCTTGGAGGACATGGGCTACAAGCTCCCGGTGGTGGAAGTCCAGGCTCGGTACCGGGGTGAGGTGAAGTACGACGACCTTATCCAGGTCCGGATTCACGTGGCGGAGTGGAAGCGATCTGCGGTCAAATTTGCTTACGAAATCTACAACGAAACTAGCGGCCAGGTGACCACCGAAGGCTACACCTGGCACGTGCTGGTGGGCCAAGAGATGCGCGCCATCACGGTGCCGACCGAGGTCGGGGCTTTGATGGAGCGGGCGCCCTCGCCCGAAACCGCTCTGCCCTGATGGGGCCGGTAAGTTTTACGTAAGTCTTCGCATAAGAAGTACCGACAATAGAGGGTAGGGCCGGGTACGACCTGCCTCCAACCTCGAAATGGACCCCCTGCGGCCGACCCCCGGAGTGATCCGGAATGATGTGAATCTGAACCCGAGCGCAAGCCAAGCGGCGCGCAGCGGGGCGGCACGTCCGGTGGTCCGCGCGGCGGCGGAAGCCGTGCAGCGCATGGAGCAGGCCCGTCCGAACGAGGGCGCCCAACCTTCGGCCCGCATCGTGGCGGCCCAGCGACTGGTGGTCCAAATGACCGACCTCGTGGCCGGAGTCCGCGAAGGCCTGGAGGCCAACGCCACCCGCACCACGGACCTGAAGGCCGACGAGCGATTGCTGCAGAGCGCCTACGCCACCGCCCTGGACCTGATTGAGAACACCCGCGCCGACGGTGAGCCAGTGGTCCGGCTGGAATCCACCGGCCCGGCCGTGCAGAACGCCGCGAATGTCTACGGCATGGTGAAGGGGGACAGTGAGAGTCCGCTCATCCGCCGCCTCGGCACTTTGCTGACCGGACCGGACGGGGTGGTTCCCACTCTGGATGCCCTGCGGCAGGACGAGATTGTCTTCGCCGAAGAAACCCAGGCCCGCTTGGTGCGCCTGGAAATGCGGCTGGAAGCCCTGCGAGAACCCCTGGCCCGAGCTGGCCAACCGGGCCTGGACCTCAGCGCTTAATCGAGCTCATCACTCAGAGGCTTGCCGGAGTCGCTCTGCGTGGCCCGGACAAAGGCCATCGCGACGACCAAAAAGGCTTCTTCCACGGACGAATCGCGGAAGCGATGGAGTTCCGGCGACAGGCGCGTATCGGCCAGGCGATTGATGGCGGCCCGCTCTTGGCCCTCACTATAGAGAGCAAAGGCCTCGCGTAGGCGCTGGCTCTGACGCATTACGGGGCGGAGCATGGATTCGATCTCGCGCACCCGGGTGAATTCGGGCGACATCATGAGCCGGTAGACCTCGTGCTCCACGTCCATGAGCCGGGCCGCCCCCAGGAGGCTACGGCGGCGGGTGGTCTCGTTGGTGCTGAGTTCGGCCACGCGCAACACGGTGGGTAGGTCGTCCAGTTCGCCCACGCAGCCCAGGGCGTAGGCCAGTTCGCTACTGGTATCGGGTTCAAACCACTCCAGCGCTTGCCTGACCTGGGGGGCAAGCTCCGCCAGTTGCAGTTCAGCGACGGCCTCGGCGGCGGCGGTGCGCACGCTGGGGTGCGGGTCGTAGAGCGCTTCGCCAATCGTTTCAGCCGCCTGGGTGGCCTGCAGGTTGCGCAAGGCCTGAATGGCGGCGCGGCGGAGGTCGCTGTCCCCGGTTTCGCGGCTGGCATCCATCAGCGCGGTGATGGCGCTGGGGTCGTTAAGCCGGCCGAGGGCCCGGGCAGCCGTCCGGCGGAGGATCGAGCGCGGGTCATCGAGGAATGGTAAGAGAGCCGCCACGCTCTCCGGGTGGCGGACGGTGCCCAAGGCCTCCAGGGTCTCCTCGTCCACCAACATGGGGTTCTCGCGGATGTGCTGGATGAGGGCCTCGGCGGCGTCGGCGTCCCCAATCTTGGCCAGCGATTCAGCCGCGGCCCGCCGGATGTGCGGGGCCGGGTCACGCAGGGCAGCGGCGAGTTCGCCCGTGGCGATGCCGAAGGAACGGCTGCCCACCGTGCGGATGGCTTCGGCGCGGGTTTCGGCGGCTGCCCCGGAGGTCAGCTGGCGCAGGGCACGTGCCCCCTGCGGGCTAAAGCGGCGCAGGTGGGCAATGGTGCCAGCGATGCTCTTGGACCCGGGCTCCTGGATCCGCGCCACCCAGATGAAACTGAGTGCGCGCATAAAGACGACACTAAGGAAGAGTGTCTTGTAAGCCGTCTCGGCGGGCATGGAGATGCGCAGTCGCTCCATCACCAGGGCCCCCACCAGCGGGGCGATGCCGCCCAGCACCGATTGCAGGGCACTGGCCATGCCTAGGTAGTTGGCCCGGGCCTTGGCGTCGGCGATGTTGGTCATCAACCCCATTTGGGTGACGGCGATGCCGTTCCACCCGGCCCCCACAAAGACGTGACCGAGGATGAGGATGACGGCGTTCTCCACCGGCTTACCCGGCACGCAGAACAGCCACATCACCGGCGTGAAGACAATAATGGTGGTAAGCAGGGTGAGAAGCGGGCGATTGCCGTAGCGGTCGGCGATGTAGCCCCAAAACTTGACCGTAGCCAGAGTGCCGATGGCCGAGCTGACCCCCAGGGCCTGCAGCACTAGGTAGTCCATCTTCAGCGTCTCGAGCGCGAAGGTGGTGAAGAGGTTGCCGGCAAAGCTCTGGCCGATGACAAAGACAATGAGATAGAAGAGTACGGGGCGGAAGGCGGCATCCTTCCAGGGCGCCCGCATGCCGCGTATGGTTTCGCGCACGTTGGCGGGCACGGGCTCGGGGCGCGGGATATCCCGCATCTTGTCCAAGAAGATCTGGCTGACGAGCGCGCACAGCAGGCCCGCGCCGAAAATAAAGGCGAATCCCTCCATCTCGCGGCCCATGCGCTTCATCTGGTCCATGACAATGCCGCCCAGCATCCCGATGACGGAGCCGACGATGGTGGCGACAAACGTGCGCTGACTGAAATAGGCCCCGCGCTGGTTGACGGGCAGGAGCTCGGCAATCCAGTCGCTATAGATAGGGTTGACGATCTGCACCGAAATGGCGGCCAGGCCAATGCAGGCGGTGAGCACCATGAGCCGCACCTCATTGGGCCACGGCAAGAACGGCAAGATGACCAGCGGAATGTGGAAGATGCGCCACATGAGGCCGCCCGGACGGACAAAGCCTCGGTAGCCCGGATACGCCCGGCCCAGCGTGCCCCCAATGATTTGCAAGAGGCCGGCGAGGGCGGGGAGCGCGGCGATGAGGCCGACCCAGCGGTCCTGGCCGCCTAACGCCTTGACGAAGCCAACGAGGAACGTGCCCGCAACGAGCGTGATAAAAGAAGTGCTGAAGGCAACATCGAGGACTCCGTAACGAAGGGTACGGAGGGCTTCGAGCCGAGTTGGGGCCGTGGGGGCCGTCGCCACAAAGTCCATTGTGATGAAGCCACGCTTCATCTCGTACGCCGATTTATGTTGACGGGCCTTTTGCTACTGGCAATGCAGACGACAGATTTTCAGCGGACCGAATTGCCGGATGGATACGATCGGATCACCTCCGCCACCTACCAGATTGATGTGCCGCGCGGGTGGAAGGTGAGCCCCGAGACGAACTTTGGCCAGCGCAAGGCGTACGGGCCGGAGGGCGGCAACCTGGGCGTGATGACCGCGCCGCCCAGTAACCAAGACTGGGATCAGCTCTATCGCACGGCCCTCTTGTTTGTTCTGCGCGAGAAGAAGGGCACCGCAAGCCCCTATGAGGTGAAGAAGGTGAAGGTGGCCAACGGCGAAGAGCTAGAGGCGTGCGTCTTTGGCGTGAAGAACGAGGCGGGCTTTGAGGACCGCCGGTACGTGATGATCAAGCACCCGACCCAGGGCCTGCTGGCGCTTTCGGTCGAAATCCCGAATCGGGAAGTGGCTAAGGACTGGGAAAAGCACTTCCAGCGCATGGTCAGCAGCGCCCGATTCCTCGGTTCGTCGCGCTAAGGCGGGCCAGGTCCCCCCGGTTTGGGACCATTCCTCGGCCTCCGGTGTTCTTTTCGGGACCCCGGAGGCTACTTTTTGTCCCGGACCACTTTTTTGCCTCATTTGTGAGGGATGGCGCATCAAAGTGGGCGTTCTCCACGTCCGGAAGGGCGGTTTTCATCCAATTGGCGCGGCTAAGCGCATGGCTTAGCACGGGACCAGGGGCCTACATTTTCCGGTTTGGCCCCAGGGGGCCTTGACTCTCAGAGAAAGGCATGCCTATAATTCCCCTTGCCCCCGAAACACGGGGCTGCAGTTTGAAAGCCGAATACAGGATGTGACACAGCCTAGAACTTGGTCAAGCGTTGACCAAAGTTCTTGAGCCAGTGCAACGATAGAGATACGTCGCATTGGTTTCAACCAAACACTCCAAAATGGACGACAACCGGTCTTCGGATCGACGTCGAACAATTTTTTCGGAGAGTTTGATCATGGCTCAGGACGAACGCTGGCGGTGTGCCTAAAACATGCAAGTCGAACGGACCTTCGGGTCAGTGGCGAACGGCGGAGTAATACATGAGTAACGTGCCCTTCAGACGGGGATATACAGTCGAAAGACTGGGCAATACCGGATGAGATGGCGAGGAGGCATCTCCTTGTCATGAAATGGTTTTTCGCTGAAGGAGCGGCTCATGACACATCAGATAGTTGGTGGGGTAACGGCCTACCAAGTCTACGACGTGTAGGGGGTCTGAGAGGATGATCCCCCCGAGTGGGACTGAGACACGGCCCACACACCTACGGGTGGCAGCAGTTGGGAATCTTGCGCAATGGGGGAAACCCTGACGCAGCGACACCGCGTGGAGGATGAAGGATTTCGGTCTGTAAACTCCTTTTGCTAGGAAAGACTTAGGACGGTACCTAGCGAATAAGCTCCGGCTAACTACGTGCCAGCAGCCGCGGTAATACGTAGGGAGCAAGCGTTGTCCGGATTTACTGGGCGTAAAGGGCGTGTAGGCGGTCTGTTAAGTGTGACGTGAAATCTCCAGGGCTCAACCCGGAAATTGCGTCGCAGACTGGCAGACTAGAGGGAAGCAGAGGTTGATAGAATTCCTGGTGTAGCGGTGACATGCGTTGATATCAGGAGGAATACCGATGGCGAAGGCAGTCAACTGGGCTTTTCCTGACGCTGAGGCGCGAAAGCGTGGGTAGCAAACAGAATTAGATACTCTGGTAGTCCACGCCCTAAACGATGGATGCTAGGCGTAAGGGGTATCGACCCCCTTTGTGCCGTAGCTAACGCATTAAGCATCCCGCCTGGGGAGTACGGCCGCAAGGTTGAAACTCAAATGAATTGACGGGACCCCGCACAAGCGGTGGAGCATGTGGATTAATTCGATACTAACCGAAGAACCTTACCTGGGTTTGACATCGCGGGTAATCCTATGAAAGTAGGACCCTGACTCACAAGGTCGGCCCAAAGACACCTGTTGCATGGCTGTCGTCAGCTCGTGCCGTGAGGTGTTTGGTTAAGTCCAGCAACGAGCGCAACCCTCGTCTTATGTTGCCAGCGGGTAATGCCGGGAACTCATGAGAGACTGCCTGTGTAAGCAGGAGGAAGGTGAGGATGACGTCAAGTCGGCATGGCGGTTACACCCAGGGCTTCACACATGCTACAATGGGCGCAACAAAGGGCAGCAATACCGCGAGGTGGAGCTAATCCCAAAAATACGTCCTCAGTTCAGATTGTAGTCTGCAACTCGACTACATGAAGGCGGAATCGCTAGTAAACGCAGGTCAGCTATACTGCGTTGAATACGTTCCCGGGGTTTGTACACACTGCCCGTCAAGTGATCCGAGTCGTTTCTACCCGAAGTCCGTGGCCCAACCGTAAGGAGGGAGCGGCCGAAGGTGGAGGGGGTAAGGAGCACTAAGTCGTAACAAGGTACCCGTACCGGAAGGTGTGGGTGGATCACCTCCTAAAAGAGTAACTACGCTAGGCACTGCTTAGCGAATACTCAGGTCGATTGTGTCACATCCTCGGCTTTCATCAAACCGGTATGCAGATTTAGGTCTGTGTGCCGGTTTTCTGTTTTTCTCCCCCGGCATTTGCGGACATAATGAACTTGATGTCCAAGCTGCGTTACCTCACGGTGCCCGATATGGTCTGGTTGAACCAGGAACTCACCGGGGAACGAGTCTCCTACCGCTTTGACAAGCTGGAAGAGGCCGTGTTTACGCAGTACGCCTATGGCACCAGTGGCGATCTGTGGGCGCAGGCCCGCCGTTTCGTCCGTAGTTGGGATCGCTTACAGCCGTTTGCCAAGGGCAACCGCGCTTGCGCCTTCGTGGGCCTCATCGGGTTCTTGCGGATGAACGACGCTGACCTTAATCTCGATCCGGCGGAAGCCGCCACCTGGATGGACGCGGTGGTGGCCGGGCGCCTGGATCCGGTGGACTTTGCGGCGGAATACCACACCCATACGCACCACGGCGCAGCGGATAGCAAAGCTGAACTCGCCGGAGTCATGAGCGTTTATGGGGATGTGGCCAAAGCTATGGCGCAAGCCGGCCCCGAAGTGCCGCTGCGAGAGCTCGCGCGCACGCGCCTCACCGGTGAATTGAACTAAGCGAAGTTGGAGCGGGTGACGGGACTCGAACCCGCAACATTCAGCTTGGGAAGCTGACGCTCTACCATTGAACTACACCCGCTTGTTGCGTCAGCAAGCCTGTTTTGGAGCGGGAGACGGGAATCGAACCCGCATCCTCAGCTTGGAAGGCTGGAGCATTACCACTATGCTACTCCCGCGCTCGCGACGAGGATAATTCTACCAGACAGGCCGGCCTGCCCACCCCGCTAGAAGGCGATGCCAAGGGACCAGAAGGCGTACTTGCCCTTCACCAGGCCCACGCTGGCAAAACAGGGGCGCTCGGCCACGTCAAAGGCGTAGCCTACGCTCCAGTTGGCGCCGAAGGTGTCCCATTCGGCCATGGCGGTCCAGTCTCCGCGCCAGGCGCTCACGCTGCCAAAGGGTCGGCCGCGGAAGCGGGTGTCCCCGAAGCCAGCCGTCGCGTACCAATTTGCGCCCTCATAGGTCGCCACGCCGTACCAACTGCGGCTCTCGCCAGGGTCGTTGCGATTGTTGTCCATCCCCTGGGTGCCGCCCTGCCCGCCGATGTCTTGCACGCCAACCGCGAAGGCCACCGGCCCGGGCGTGCGCCAGCGAACCTGCGCGCTCTGCACGTTGTCCAGGTACGAACTGAGGAAGGTCAGAGCAAAGGCACCCTCGAACTCCGGGGTTAAGGGTACGCCCATCAGGAAGCTGCCGGTCCAGTTGGCGTCGGGGGCATTTCCGCCCCGCTCGAACTCAAAACTGAGGTTCCGGCTGCCGTTTAGGAGCGAAGTTGCCGCCCCCACGCGCCAGGCACGCGGCACATAGGCGATGGGCGTAGAGTGCGCCCAGGCACCCCGGCCAAAGCTGCCATCGTTAGCAATCGGCAGTCCCCCGCCCGGCAAGCCGCTCAGGCCCCGGAATTGCGGGAACTGCCCCGGCCCGGCGAGCTCGGCTTGCGCCCAACCGGCTCCGGCGATGGCCAGCATCGCCACACCAAAGGAAGTTCGCAGGGCCGGAGTTCGCATAGGGTCTAGGATACAAGAGAACGCAACCTCAAGCGCAGGTATATTTGAGAGCTACCGGAGGAAGGTTTCTCGCCGCGTGCCCGATTCGCAAAAACTGCAAAACGCTGACGACATTGATCTCAAAATCCTGGCGCGTTCCCTCCGTCAGCGTTGGTACCTCCCGCTCGGTTTCGCGTTCCTTCTCGCCACATTAGGCGGCGTTTACACGTTCATTCAGCGGCCGCTCTTCCAGGCCAACGCGGTGCTTTTCATCCCGCCCACGGGTACCCGTGCGACCACCAATGGCATTCCCGGCTTCGGCAGCTTGGACATGACGGCCATGCTCGATGGGATCATGAAGAGCGAGCGAATTCGCAAGCCCGTGCGCGAATCGATGAACTTAAAGCGTGAAGAGTTCAATGAAGCTTTCGTTGTCACGCCCAACGTGATTGAGAACCGAGTCGAAATCAAGATTAAGGATGCCGACAAGCAGCGCGCTCTTGCGGGCATGAAGCGGGTTTTGCAAGAACTTCGCGAGGTGGACAACGAGACGGGTATGAACGTCACCCGCTCCAAACTCGCGGAAACCAAGAGTGCTTTGGAAGCCGCTCGCAAGGAGTTGACGGCGGCTGAAGAGGATCTGCTCAAGTTCCAAAACGAGCTCACCACGGTGCCTGATAGCGACAAGTCTTACGTGGCCACGGGGTCGCTCAAGCTTGTGCAAGAAATTGAGTCCGAGCTTCGCGCCGTGAACGACGAATACGCCAAGCGCAAAGCACAATTGCAAAGCAGTGCGGCAGCGAACGATGACCTCCCCAGAGGGGTGCCTAGCATCGATGCCCTGCGAGCGGATCTTCGGCAAAAGGAAGTGGCCCGAAGTACCGCCCTTTCGCTTTATCAGCCCGATACGCCCCAAGTGAAGCAAGCCAATGAGGCGGTGGAAGCCGTGCGCAAGGCCTTGGCCGTAGAAGTCCAACGGTATCAGGCCGCGCAAAAACTAGACTTCGACCCTCGAATGGTCGAGCTCATCACGCGACGCGAAGTTTTGAGCAATCAGCTCGAGCGTGAACGCAAGCGCGCCCAGGTTGCCCCGGAGCAAGCCACCGAGCTGCAAAGAAAGCTAAGAGCCGTTCAGCAAGCTGACCGAAAAGTTATGCAAATTCTTGACACTGCCAATGAACTTGAGCAACAGAGCCAGGTGAGCGGGGTGCAATGGACAGTCCTCGACGCACCCTACGTACTGGACGAACCGATCAATAAGTCTTACGGCAGAAATATCATTGTTTTTGGTTTTATAGGTGGCCTGATTGGGCTGGCGGCGGCTTCGAGATCTCGGAGTAAATCGGGATGAGCGAGACCGCGCGTCCGTTGCTGGTGGTGACCTACGGGGGAGGGCACGCCTTCATCGGGCAAGCGGTAGCGCAAGAATGGAAGCGGCGTGGAGGCACAGTAGTGGCCCTCGCCCTGACCACGGCCCGGCGCATATATGATGCGGCCGGTATCGAAAATATCGGCTTCCGCGACCTCATTGCGCCTCAAGATGAAGCGGCACGCCGCTACGGCAAGGCCCTCGGCGACGGCATACCGCCACACCCTGATGTGTGCCCCGAAGAGACGGAGGCATATCTCGGGCTTTCTTACGCGGATCTCGTGCAGGAACATGGCGAAACGAAAGCCGAAGAGCTTTTTACAACCCAAGGGCGGCGTGCATTTCGGCCCGTTACGGCTATCCAGCGGTGTCTAGCCCGGTTCAATCCGGTGGCCGTGCTCGCCACGAATAGCCCCCGCGCCGAGCAAACCGCTCTGTGCGTGGCCCAAAAGCAAGGCCTCCCCAACGTGTGCGCGGTGGACCTCTTTGCGCGATACGACTTGGATCGCTTGGGCCAGCCTAACTATGCCAGGAACATGTGTGTGATCACAGAAGCGGACCGGCAATTGCTTGTGGAATCAGGCTGGAAACCTGCGCATATCCATGTCACTGGCAACCCGGCCTTTGACCGCCTGGTTTCCGAAGAATTTGCCTCGCAAGGGGCGGCGATTCGCCGGCGCCTGCCGCCCGGTCGCATCATTCTTTTTGCCAGCCAGCCGACAGCCGCCGACCCCGGCTACGGGCCACGGATGGCCCATGCCCTGGCCCCGGCCGTCCACAACTGGGGTGGGCACCTGGTGGTGCGCCCGCACCCCAACGAGGTTTGGAGCCTCGACGACTTGCCTACCGGCGTGACCGTCTCCCCCACCACCGAACCAGTGGAAGCCTGGCTGCACGCCGTGGACTACGTGGCTACCGCCACCAGCACCGTCGGCCTGCAGGCGGCGCTGCTCGGGCGGGGCATCCTCGAACTCGAAACCCCTGCCGGCATGGACCATTTCTCGTACGCCGAGATGGGTTTAGCGGCGTCTTTGCCCGCCGATGCCCTCACCGAGACCGGCATTCGCAACGCCATGGCGACGCCGTGTCCGGGGCTCTCGCAGTTGCCGAAGCCCGGCCAGGGTGCCGCGCGCGTGGCCGATGTCATCGCGCACGCCATCGCCCGTTGAGGCATACGGAGGCAAGATGAGCGGACGCGGAAGGGCCACCCTCTGGGTTTTTGGTGGCATTCTGCTTGGCCGCATCATCGGTTACGGCCGTGAACTCAGCATTGCCAGCACATTCGGTCTTTCCGACATGGCCGACGTGGTGCAGGCGGGGCTTACGATTCCGGACGTGATGTTCAATCTGCTGGTCGGCGGGGCGGTGGGGGCGGCGCTGATCCCGGAGTTCACGCGCCGTAGCCCCGAAGAACGCAATGGCCTGCATCGCACGGCGCTTATTTGGCTGATCTCAGCGCTCGTCCTGGTGGCCATCGTTGGGGCGGTGTGGCCCGAACCTCTGGCCACGCTGGTCGCGGGCGGCTTGCCACCACGAGATTCCGAACTGCTCAATCAATTGGTGCGGGGGTTGGTCTTTGTGGTGCCGCTCACGGCGGCGGCGGCGGTCACGCGGGCCTACCTCCACGCGCACCAGAGGTTTGCCTCGGCCAGCGTAAGTACCTTCATTTTCAACTTAGGCTTAGTTGTCGGCGTCATTCTTATCGGCCAGGGCGCCCCGCTGGAGGTGCTGGTGCTGGCAGCCCTGGCCGCTGCGGCGACATCTTGGTTTGTGCAGCTCGCCGAGTCCCGGATCATCCGCGCGCCCGAATCGACTTCCGTCCCCTTAGAGCCTGCGCTCGCCCTGCGCTACGGGCAGGCACTTACGGTGGGAGTGCTCATCTTCATCATGCCGGTGCTGGCGAAATCCGCAGCGAGCCACTTTGCTGCGGGGAGCTACACCATCATGCACTACGCCATCAAGCTCATCGAGCTACCCTTGGGCACGGTGCTTACGGTGCTGTCGGTGGTGTTGCTCCCTTCTTTTGCCGAGCGCCTAGAGTCGCATCGCGAAGAATCCCTCGCCCTCGCTGGCAGTGCCCTCCGCGTTACGCTCATGTTGGCGGTGGCCATCGCCGTGCCGCTGGCGATCTTTAGCCAAGGCTTCGCTACCGTCTTGTTTGGTTACGGTGCGATGGGCCCGGACGGCGCGCGCCGGGTAGGCGAACTCGCGGCGCCCCTCGTGGTGGCCATGGCGGGCCAAGCCGTGCTTTCGCTTCTCACTTCCCTCAGCCATGCAAAACGCGATATGGTGTCCCCGGTGGTCGCTTCGGTGGCCGCGCTGGGGGCGGGGGTGGCCACGGGCTTCCTGACGGCCCCCATGGGCGTTGCAAGCATCGCGGTGGCCTATGCGGTCACGTTTGCGGTTTTGCCCTTGGCGCTCATGGCCTTGCTCCAAATCCGCCACCGCTTTGATCTGGTGTCGAGCCTCGCTGGGATGCGGTTTGGCATGGCCCTGGCGATGATGTGCGGGCTTGCTTTTGTGGCTTCACTGGTGGTGCGGGCGTGGGTGCTGACACCCTGGGCCCAGGTCGGCGTGGGCTTGGTTCTGGGGGCCGTCATGCTGGGCGTAGGGTTCTTTGTCGGGCAAATCCGCCCGGACGTCGCCCAATTGCGCGGCGCGAAGCGGCAAAATCAGACGGAGCCCGCCGAAGAATGAAACTCATCATGATTGCCCGCGACCCTGAACTGGCCCAATTCGTGGCCGAGCACGGGGTGCAGCGCATCATGGTGGACCTGGAAGTGCTGGGTAAGGCGGAGCGGCAAGGTCACCTGGATACTGTCTTTAGCCATCACACCTGGGACGATGTGGATGCCGTGCGCCGGGCGGTGCCGGAGGCCGAAGTGATGGTGCGGATCAACCCCTATCACGAAGAAAGCGCGGCCGAAGTTCAACGCGCGGTGGATGCGGGTGCCGACCTCGTGATGGTGCCCATGGTGGCCGATGCCGAGACGGTGCAGGCTTTCTCCGAATACGCCCAGGGCCGAGTGGGATTGGTGCCGCTGGTGGAAACCGCCGCCGGAGCTTGCCGCGTGCAGGCCATCGCGGCCACCCCGGGGGTGAAGGAGGTCTACTTTGGCCTTAACGACATGCACCTGCAAATGGGCCTGAGCTTCATGTTCGAGCTTCTGGCCGGAGGCGTGGTAGACGCCATGGCGAGTGCGTGCCGGCAAGTGCCGAACCGGTTTGGTTTCGGGGGCATTGGCCGTATGGCCGGCGACCGCCTGCCGGGCCGTTCGGTGCTGGGCGAACATGTGCGCCTGGGCTCCGAGAGCGTGATTTTGGCCCGATCGTTCCATGCTCGTAGCCAGAACCTGGCCGAACTCAAGGAACGTGTCGACTTTCCAGCCGAGGTGCAGGCCCTGCGCGCCGCCCAAGCGGAACTCCAGGCCCGCACCCCGCAGGAAACCGAACTCGACCGGCACGCCACCGCGCAGTGCATTCACGCCATTGCCGCCCAAATCCGGCAGGGAGGGGCGTGATCAAGCGGCTGTTTGACTTCCTGGTGGCGGGCATGGCCCTGCTGATTTTCCTGCCGCTCATGGCGGTGCTGGCCCTGTGGGTGATGCTTAGCTCGCCGGGCGGCGCGCTATATCGCCAAACCCGGGTCGGGCGGCACTGCCGCCCATTTACGATCTACAAGTTCCGCTCGATGGTGGCCGGGGCCGACCAAAAGGGCTCTCACAGCACGGCCAACAACGACCCCCGCATCACCCGGGTGGGGGCGATCCTGCGTAAAACCAGCTTGGACGAACTTCCGCAGCTTTGGAACGTGGTGAAAGGCGATATGAGCCTGGTGGGGCCGCGCCCCGATACCCCCAAGCAGGAATCCGACTACACCCCTGAGCAGTGGCAGCAGCGCCACCAGGTGCGGCCGGGCATCACGGGCTTGGCGCAGGCCAAGGGGCGCAATGTCTCAACCCTCGAAGAGCGCACCGCCTACGATCTCGAGTACGTCGCCAAGTCCAGCCTGGGATTTGACCTGCAAATCCTCGTCTGGACGGTGAAGCAGGTGCTGGGCAAGGGGAGCTACTAAGCCATGCGCATCTCGGCGATGAAGTGGCTGAACGCGGGGCTCATTGCTTTCTATTGCCTCCTCATTGGCCTGGGCATCGTCCAGTTCTCCCTTTGGAACCAGATCACGGACATCATTAGCTACAACACGGACCCCGTTTCGCTGCTCCTCTCGGGGCACCTGCACGCGTTGCGGTTCGCGGTGGTCTTCCCGGCGCTTTGGGTGGCCCTGATGACCGGTTGGGATCAGGACTTATTGTTCACGATCTGGGTGGGGATGGCGATTCTAATTTGCGCCATCCAGGTGGCGCGGGCGTCCTCACTGGCGCTGGCGGGTAACGAATCCCTGCGCCGGTGGACCTTCTTCCCCTCGTTGCTCGTCTTCATCGGCATTTCCTTTGCCATGAATGGCCGTATCGCGTTCGCCTTTGCGGGCATCGCGTGCTTGTTGGTGTCGCAGTTGCGCTGGCATCTGGGCATCCACCGCAAGCTCACGGGGTTCTTACTGGGGCAGCTGGGCAGTCTCATCCTCATGTCGGTCAGCACGGGCACGTTTATGGTGGGGGCGCTGGTGATCCTCACCTTTGCTCTCTCTCAGCCGGTCATCCGAGATGGGCAGTATTTGCGCCGCCGCGAGGCCATCCACTTTGGGTCGGCTCTTCTTGTCATTCTGTCGCTCTATCCGCTCCTGGGCAAGTCCTTGTTGAAAAACATTGACTTCTACGGCGGTGGGTTTGTGGGCCTGGTGCGGATGCTGCAGCACGGTTTAGGCCGCTTCTTTCCTACCGATACGGTCTCGCTCCTGGTACTGGCCGGTGGCGGAGGGTTCTTCGCATACAACGTTTTGCGGTTGTTAGCGCTTCTTGTGCGCCAGCGACATCCCTTGGCCCCGGTGGCTTTGGGAGCCTGCTTGGCCATGGCAGGCGGCCTCTTTGGGCTCTCTACTTTGCTCGTCTCGCTTCCGGCCCTGGCCGTGATCGGCATTACCTGGGCGTTCCGGCCTCTGGTGGTCAAACGGGAGGCACCCCTCCCCGCCCCGAACTCGGGTCTATACTCCACTTAATCTATGTGCGGCATCTATGGGGTTTGGGATCGGCGTCGAGAGCCGATTCTTTCCGCAACTTGGCACTCCATGGCCGCATGCATTGCCCACCGGGGGCCGGACGAGAGCGGCGCCCACGAAGCGCCCGGCGTCGTCATTGGCAACCAGCGCCTCTCGATCATCGACATCAGCTCCGGTAAGCAGCCGTTTGTCAGCGATGATGGCCAAATCGCCGTGGTGCAAAACGGCGAGATTTACAACTACGTTGAGCTGCGGGCGGAGCTGCAAGCGCAGGGGGTCGAGTTCCGCACCTCCAGCGACACCGAGGTCTTGCTGCGGCTTTACGAAGCTCATGGCCCCACGTTCTGGTCGCGGCTGAACGGGATGTTCGCGGTCGCCATTTACGATGCGCGGACGGATGAACTCCACCTGGCCCGCGACCGGATGGGCGTCAAGCCGCTTTACATCGCTGACGATGGCCAGCGCATCTGGTTTGGCAGCGAAATCAAGGTGATCCTGCAGGCGGGTTTCCCGCGCCGCGTAGATCCCGAGGCCTTGCACCACTATTTCTCGTTCCTCTTTGTGCCGCCGCCGCTCACCATGTTCCAGGGCATCCGGCACGTGTCACCGGGCCACGCGGTGCGCATCACCCGACAAGGGATGGAAACCCACGCGTGGTGGCGGCTTAGCGATATCCAGTGCGGGCCAGAACCCGACCTGGAAGAGTGGTGCGAGCAGTTCCGCTACCGCCTCAGCGAAGGCGTGCGCCTGCGCATGCGGGCGGATGTGCCGTTCGGGGCGTTCCTGAGCGGGGGGCTAGACAGTAGCAGCGTGGTGCACTCGATGTGCGCCCACAGCGACCACCCGGTGCAGACTTTTTCAATTGGCTTTGAAGATCCGCGCTTTGACGAGGGCCCCTTCAGCCAGCAAGTGGCCGATATGTTTGGCACCGACCACACCCTCGAGCGCGTGGACCCCAACATGATTGGCCTGTGGCCGCTGGTGGTGTGGCACTGCGACCAACCCCACAGTGACGTCAGCTACATGCCCATGTACCGGGTGAGCGAGCTGGCTGCTCGGCGCGTGAAGATGGTGCTGACCGGCGACGGCGGAGACGAGCTTTTTGGCGGCTACCAGCGGTACGCCGACTTCTTCTCGGGGCCCGAAGTGGCGGATTACAGTGCGGAGCAGTTCTCGCAGGCGTACCACGACTCGATGGCCCTCCTCACCGAGGCCGACAAGCGCACGTATTACTCGGCTGAACTCGTGCGGCAAACGCAAGGGCTGGATAGCCACGCCATCACCGCCGGGCTTTTTGCCGAGGTGCCGGACTACGACCGGATGAACCAGGCGCTGTACCTGGACTGCCGCCTCTTGCTACCGGGGAACAACCTGGTGAAGCCCGACCGCATGCCAATGGCGGTGAGCCTAGAAGCGCGCGACCCGTTCCTGGACCCGGCCCTGATTGATTTGGCGTTCCAGACTCCGGGCTCGTTCAAGGTCCGGGATGGCGTGACGCGGTGGGCCTACAAGCATGCCGTCCAGACCTTCCTAGGCGCTGACCTGACTCACCGTAAGAAGCAGATGTTTACGGTGCCGATCGGGGAATGGTTTAAGCGCGAACTCCGCACCTGGACGCCCGATTTCTTGTTCAGCGACCGCACCCTCTCGCGGGGGCTCTTCCAACGCGAAGCCTTAGCGCAGATGTTGGACGACCACGCAAACGACCGCGCCAACCACACGCGGCTGATCCGCTCGTTTGTGGCGCTCGAGTTGTGGCACCGCATGTTCATTGACGAGTGCTTCGACCATGCACCCACCATGGCGGACCTGGGCGCGCCCGAACCCGAACTCGTTTAGAACCGGATTACCAGCGGATGAGGTTGGCGCCCCACACCAGGCCAGCGCCAAAGCCGACGGTGAGGACGGTCATGCCCGGCTTCAGCACGCCCTGGGCGGCGGCTTCGCTAAGCCCAATGGGGATCGAAGCGGCCGACGTGTTGCCCAGGCGATCCACGTTGACGAAGACCTTTTCTTTCGGCAGGTTGAGCCGCTCGCGGGCACTCTCGATGATGCGGATGTTGGCCTGGTGCGGCACAAAGAGGTCCACTTGGTCGGGGGTCATGCCCGCCTCGGCCAATACCTTGAGGCACGCATCGCCGATGGCTTGCACGGCAAAGCGATAGACCTCGTTGCCGTTCATGTACACGGAATGGCAGCGGCCTTCGGCCTGCGGCGACCCGTGGGGGTAGCGGCTGCCGCCGACTTCGTTGTGAATGTGCTTCGCGCCCGATCCGTCGCTGAGCAGCACGGATTTGAGTACACCGCGATCTGAACCCTCGACCGCGCTCATCACCACTGCCCCGGCGCCATCGCCGAAGAGCACGCAGGTACTGCGGTCGGTCCAGTCAATGATCTTGGTGAGCAGGTCAACGCCCACCACGAGAACGTGCTTGGCCATGCCCGATTCGATCATGGCGGTGGCGTTGGCAATGCTGTAAATAAACCCGGCGCACGCGGCACCGACATCAAAGGCACCCGCCTTCGTGGCCCCCAAGGCATCTTGCAGGAGGCAGGAGGTGCTGGGGAACTGCATGTCCCCGGTCACCGTGCCCACGATCACGAGATCAAGGTCAGCGGCGGCCACTCCGGAGTTAGCCAGGGCATTCTGCGCGGCGACGAGGGAAAGGGTGAAGGCCGTATCTTCCGGGCCCGCAATATGTCGCTGGCGGATGCCGGTGCGGGAGAAAATCCACTCGTCGTTGGTATCCACCATCGTCGAGAGTTCGTCGTTGGTGAGGATGCGAGCCGGGACAGCGTGGCCGACTCCTTCAATGCGCGCACGGATGGACATAGGTTGACTAAACGGGGGCAGAGGCTTCGGCCGGGGCCTGGAAAGACTCGCGAATACGTTGTACCACCTGACCTCGCACGGCCACCTGCGCGTTCCTCAGCGCATTGGCGATGGCCCGGGCATTACTACGCCCGTGGCAGATGATGCAAAGCCCGTTCAGGCCCAACAGCGGCGACCCACCGTATTCGGCGTAGTCGATTTTCTTTCGCAAGGGGGCCATCGCTCCTTTGAGGGGTGCGAACAGTAGCTTCTTGGGTCCCGAGGGGATGGCGGCTTTGATCTCGTCGAATAGGAACTCGCCCACTCCCTCAGCACACTTAAGCATGAGGTTGCCCACAAAACCATCGCAGACCACCACGTCCACCGGGTTGCGGAACATGTCCTTGGGCTCGATGTTGCCGGCAAACCAGGGCTCGTTTCGCAGGTGCTCGTAGGCTTCCTTGACGAAGGCGTTGCCTTTGCCTTCTTCTTCTCCGATGTTGAGCAGGTGAACGGTGGGGTTCACGCGGCCCATCACTTCGCGGGCGTAGGCGCGGCCCATCACGGCGAACTGCGCCAAGTGTTGGGGCTCCACGTCCGGGCTGGCCCCGGCGTCGAGCAAGAGACTGTTGCCATGTCGGCCGGGCATGGGGGTGGCAATGGCGGGGCGATAGACGCCCGGCACGGGTCGCCAGGAGAGCAGAGATGCGGCGGTGGCGGCCCCGGTGTTGCCAGCGGCGACCAGGGCATCGCCTTCGCCATCCTTCACCAGGCGGGCGGCGACGGCAATGGAGGAATCCTTCTTCTTGCGCAGGGCCTCGGTCGGCTTGTCATCCATTTCAATGACTTCGGTGGCGGGATGAATCGTGATGTTGGCCGGAGGGTTCGCGCCCAGGTGGGGCCGAATGCGGTCCGGGTCGCCCACTAGGATGATGGTGCCCTTGATGTCGGCGGCGGCTTCCAGCGCACCCTTCACGATCTGCTCGGGGGCGTAATCGCCACCCATGGCGTCCAGGACGAGCTTCATTCCTTGCCCTCCTCGGCCTCGGTTTGGTCGCCGGCGATTTCGGCGAGGTGAACCAGGCCCGGGTGGGTGGGGGCAGCAAAGTGCTTCTTTACCGCGCGGACGTTGGGGCAGTCGCCTTCCCAACCGAATTGACACAGGGGTTGCACCGGGAGATTGAGAATCAAACCTTGGCGCAGGTAACCATCGGGGATGAGCGCGTTCTTGTCAAAAATCTTCTCGGGCTCTTCTTCCGGCACGATGTGCGCGAAACCGTCACTCCCGTAGCAAGAGGGCACGCCCTCTACGGTGAACTCGTCATCCATCTCAAATTCCACGTCCACTTCGATCGGTTCATTGCATCGGGCGCATTCGACGACGCACCGGGTCCGGAATTGCCCGGAAACCAGCAAGATGTTGCCCGTGCTCACCGCCGAGAGTTCGCCCTCAATGGGGTTCACAAGGTCCACATCTTCTTCCTGAGAAAGTGAAGTGTGGATCGTGAAATTGAGTTGCTTCCCGGGGTTTTGCAGAGCCTCGTTGAGATCGAGGAGATGGTTGCGCTTCACGCTGAGGCCAGTGTACCTGCGGGGGTGTCGAGGTTCCCGAACGCCCGGCCAATCCTCGGCTTCCGACCCGCAAAAGTGGGACCGATGCGAAAAGTTGAACGAAATTCATGGCTGTGTTCGTCCGAGGTACGTGTGTTTGCGGCGGTATGGCTTGCGTTCTGGCGCTGAACCAGGTACAGTCACCAGCGTTCGCAACACGAGCGAGGTATTGACCTTGAAGAAAGCGGTTTGGTGGGTGTTGGCCGGGCTCATAGTGGTGGGCTGCGGAGGTGAAGGTAGCGGCCTGACGGGCGGTTCGACGAGTGGCACGACAAGTGGCACGACGAGCGGTTCGACCAGTGGTTCGACTAGCGGTGGTACGGGACGTGCGATTCCCGATTCGAAGCTCGGAAACGTGGCGACGATGCAGTTTCTCTATCTTTCGGGTCAGGGCCGTCGCGCCGTGGACTCGAAGATCGCGCAAGTTACGTTTGCGCAACTCCAAAACAGTTCGTCGGACTTCGCTCCGCGCGAACAGCAGGGCTCGGGCAACGGGATCCGCGTGCAGCTGGATGGCTACACTCTGAACTCGCTGACGTTTGAAGAGCGCCTTGACTTGAACACGACGGCGGCGCGCGGCTTTGCGCAATATCCGCTATCGGTGAGCCAGATTGACCAGACCACGACGACGGGTAACAGCACGTTGTGGCGCGGCAACTTCACGGTTTCCCCGCCTCTGGCGGTGAACGCTCGCCTGTTCCCGGGTCGCCAAACGACGCTTCAGATGAAGCTGAACGATGCGATTCTGGATACGCAAACGGTGGGTGGCGTGACGAGCCCGACGTTCAATCGCACTCAGTTCGAATCCGAAAACTACGATCCGGTGGACAACCGCATCAACGGTTTCCTGAGCGACCACGTGGCCTTTGACCTTCGCCAAATGGCGACGGCGGATCGCCCCTCGATGAGCGGCGGGGCTCCGGCGGAACGCATTCTGTTCAGCGGTGACGCGATTGCCCTGACCTCGGGTGCGGATACCAACGGTTCCTTCGAAGTCCTGCCGGCGACCGCCGATGTGACGACACGATTCCGTGGCATCTTCCGCCTGCCGACGCAGATTGCGGGCCGAGACGTGCCGGGCACCTACGTGGTGACCGAACCGGATCCGCGCGTGCCGTCGGACCCGAACGCCAACACGCTGACGGCCCTGCAGGGCATTTGGCGAGCGCACACGGACGTTCTGGATTACTCCCGAACCCCGCAGTTCGCGATGGTGGCCATTCCGAACCACGACGACAAGTTCCCGACCCCGGATGCCGAAGACGGTATGCAGGTCGTGATCTACAACCTGAGTGGTAGCAACGTCGTTGCCATGTGGCAGGGCCGAATTCGGTTCACCAACACCACGACGGGTCTGGTGGAGTGCTGGAGCGTGAATCAGATCGCGAACGCCACGCCGAACAACCCGGCGATCGGGACGATCTCGAACTTCGAACTCAAGAATGGCCGCGTGGTGGCCGGTGACTTCAACTTCACCGTCGCTCCGGGCACGTTCCCCTTCCCCCGCACGGGTGGCTTCCGCGTCCTGCGGTAAGCCATTCGTCCAAGACAGGAATGTGCGACCGATTCTCGCCGGACTTGACACCGAGTACGGCCTGAGTCTGGAAGGACGCACAGTCCACAATCAAATCGAAGACGCCCGGGAGTTCGTGGAAGCGACCCCGGGCGACGTCTTTTGCGGGTGGGATGCCCGCGATGAGGCCCCGCGATCTGACCTACGGGGTTTCCAGGTGGAGCGGCTTTCGTTCGACCCTACCGATGCTCAGTTTGATTCCGGCGCAAGCGTGACAGATGCGGCCGTGGCCCGGGCCGACCGAGTGCTGCCGAACGGCGCCAGGTTCTACAACGACCACGGCCACCCCGAATACGCCACCCCCGAGTGCTGGAGCGCCCGCGAACTGGCGATGCACGATAAGGCCGGGGAGATGTGGCTACGAGCGACGGCGGCGGCCTACCATCGCCGGACGGGCCGGCGAGTACGCCTGACCAAGAATACGCTGGACTACCACGGCGCCAGCTGGGGCGCGCACGAGAGCTACTTGGCCCCCCGGGCACTAGGATTTGAGGGTGTGTTTGCGGCACTGGCGCCTTTGCTGGTGGTCCGGCCGATCTTGGTCGGAGCGGGGCGTGTTGGTGGTGCCCGTAACGAGCCGGAGTTCGAAATCTCGCAGCGGGCGCAGTTCATTACGGAGCGGGCGAGTGTGGATACGCTGTACCGGCGACCCTTGGTGAATACGCGGGACGAACCCCACGCCGCCCGGGGGGATTGGATGCGGGTGCACGTCATCCCCGGCGACGCCAACATGGCCTTCACCTGCACGCGCCGCAAGGTGGCCCTGGTGCAGATGGCGCTGGCGCTGGCCGAGCTGGGGCATGCCCCCGCATGGGACTTAGCCGATCCCGTTAAGGCCCTGCACCAAGTGAGCCGGAACCCCGACCAAGACGTCCGCATTGAACTGGTGGGTGGCAATTGGACGACCGCCCGGTTCATCCTCGAATCGTATTGCGAAGCCGCCCGGGAACATCTCGACGCAGGCGCGCCGCCGGTGGCCGAGTGGCTTGCCGTGGCGGAAGAGTGCCTGATGCTCACGGAAGCCCGGTTCACTGACCCCGACCGGTTTTCGCGGCATGTGGAGTGGGCCTGCAAGCGGCAAATCCTGGGCGGCTTTTTAGCCGACGCCCATGAAGACTGGCACTCGGACGTGGCGCGGTCGCTGGACCTCGCCTGGCACGATCTGGACCCCGATGAAGGGCTCTACGCGCCCCTGGCGGCGGATGGCTACATGATGGGTGAACCCAGCCCCACCGAGGTGGTGGTGCGCATGCACCACGTCACCGAGCCCACGCGCGCCTTTGCCCGCAGCACAGCGGTGCGGCATTTTCGTGAGAAGTTGGTGGCGGCCTCGTGGGGCCGGCTCACTTTGGGCCAGGGCGAAACTCGCCACGAATGCCTTTTGCCGCCCGAATTGATGTACAGCGAGGCACTTGACCACGCGCAAGACGTAGAATCCTTTGTAACCCTGCTCCGAGGTCCATCATGATTTACGCCGACGATCGCATCCAGAAACCCCGCCCGGAAGAACCCTCGCGGCAAGCACCGGAAGAAGGGGGCCCCCAGAAGCCCGATATCGGCCGCCCGCAGCTGCCGGATGAGCTCCTAAAGCGGATGCGCCGGGTGGACCCGGACCGAGCCAAGCAGTATCGGCAGCGGTCGGGGCAATGAGTACGGATTTCGCCAAATTGGTGGGATTCCCGAACCCGAGCGGGACGCCCGAGATTGAAGTTCACGGCACCACGGTGCTGGCCCTGGCCTTCCAGGATGGCGTCATTGTGCTGGCGGACCGCCGCGCGACCATGGGCAACCTGATCATGTTTGATCGAGCGGAGAAGATTGAAGCGCTGGATGATGCCACGGTGCTGGCCATCAGCGGGGCCTACGCCCGCAGCGTGGAAGTATGCCGCTTTTTGCGCCACAGCTTTAAGTTTTACGAGCGTATGAACCTCGTGCCGCTCAGCACCGACGGCAAGCTCATGGCCATCACGCAGGCCTTGGCCAACAACCTGGTTCAGGCCGTGAATGGCGGCGGGCTCTTCCTCCCCATTGCCGCGACGTACGACGCCAATGAGGATAAGTTTGAGATTCATTCCTTTGATGCAGCCGGGGCACGTTTCCATTACGATGACTTCGCTTGCGCGGGGAGTGGCAGTGAACGCATCCGGGGCATCTTTGATTACATCCGCACCACCAAAGCAGCTTGGAAAGCCATGTCGCGCGACGATGCGTTAAGGGAAGGGCTACGCATGTTGGCGATTGCCGCCGATCTTGATTCGGCGACCGGGGGCTTTGATAAGGTCCCGCCGCGCATCGCTTTCCTCACCCGGCAGGGCGTGCAGATGATGGCGGACGACGAATTCCGCGCCTTTGCGGCGACTTTGTAAGGTCAAGTCCTCAAGGCAGGTCCCATCGTATGACCCTCGTCATAACCAGGGTCAGATAGGGCCAATACAATGGAGCTGGAATGCACGAGCCGAATTCGTCCGTGTAATCTGGATCCGCATTGTCATCCATGCCAGAGAGGCCCGGTGTCCGCGATGTACTCCACCAGAGTGCATTGCTCAACAAGCTCGAAGCGCACGCGCTTGAAGAGTTGGCCAGCGCATGCCGCATGGAGTCGGCCGAAAAGGGCGAGACCATTTGGCTGAGCGGTAAGCACACCGACTACTTCGGCGTCGTGGGCGCGGGCTTCGTCAAGATGGTCAAGACGGTCGAAACCGGGCAAGACCTGACCCACGAAATTATGGGCCCGGGCCAGGTGTTTGGCCTGATGGGCACCGTGGATGGTTGCGGCTGCCCGCTGGAGGCGCGGGCCGTGACCGGGACATGGTACGTGCGCGTGCCAAAAGCCGACTTCCTCAAGTTCTACGGCAGCTCTCACGAGCTGAAGGATGTGCTGATCCGGCGGGCCAGTGTGCGCCTGCACTTTGCTCACGACATGATCTCGCGGCTCAGTACCGGAAGCGTGAGCAACCGCGTAGGGGCCGTGCTGCAGATTCTGGCGGGCGACTATGGCCACGAAACTGCCGAAGGGGTGGAGATTCGCATCCCGCTGCGTCGCCAGGATATTGCCGAGCTGGCGGGCACCACGGTGGAGAGCACCATTCGCGTTCTGAGCAAGTGGCAAAAGGAAGGCAAAATCCGCTCGGGCACGCAGTCCATCGTCATCACCGATCTCGAGGCTATGGCCCGCGAGTCCCGGATTTGAGCTTCGGCGACCGGGGCACTGACAAGGCCCCGCCGCGCATCGCCTTTCTCATCCGACAGGGCGTACAGATGATGGCGGATGACGAGTTCCGCGCCTTTGCCGCTACGCTTTGAATTCACGCATCATTCGGCGGAGTGCCATATGACCATGTTGCGTCAACCTCAACGGTCGCTCCGGACGTCGCATCCGTCCCCGTGAAGACACCGCTCATTTGAATGTAATTGACGTTGTTGGAGGCATCTCGGCTAACGCGGAAGAGGGAAACATTACCCCTCAGTTCAAATGTGTAGACTTTTGAGCCGCCCGAGCTAAAGACGATCCATTGCAGCGTGTCCTCAGGAGCAGTAACGAGGAAGCCGCTGCCTTCCGTCGCGGAATCGAGATTGAAGTAGGCCAAGAGTTGGTCTTTTGAGCCCCGCGAATACTCGCCCGCGCAATCCAGCTTGCCTCCATTCTTCACTATCGTGCCTGTCGTGCGGTTGTAGTTTCGAAGCGAGGTGCCATCGCCGAGTTCTGACAATGGCAGGCTGGAATCTCGAACGGAGATCTGAGCGGAATCCCTCACGTCGCTTGCCACTCGCCCGTTTAGCACGGCTAGGTTAGTGAATTGGCCCGTTGCGGGGTCAGTCAGACGTACGATGACCTGCAAAGCAGTTTCGCCACCCACCCACGTCTGCTCGGGGGACGTGATACGAACCGCGTTGGTCTTGGTCTCAATTTCCAGTCCATTCAGGTTGCCAGAAGAGAGAGTCCCGACTTCGTCGTTGGCTAGCACCCAAATGAAGCTCAGGTTGGCTAAGTTGATATCGTTCCAGCCCTGCATGTTGCTCACTCCATTTCGGGTGACAAGAATGTCCCGGAAGCGACCCGGCCTCACCCGAGTGAGCTGGGGTGCGAGGGCAAACCCGCCGGCGGAGCCGCCATCATTGAGCTCAACTTTGCTACTGGCAGAAGGTCGTCGCACGTTGCCGTAGACCAATGAGGCTTCCATGCCGATGCTTTGCACACCCGTCGAGTCCGCAGCGGGAATGAATCGCACCTTATGGGAGGTGGATTCAAATTCGCGTCCCCTTTGCCCTTTGCCATCATCCAGCACGCCCTGCCCAGCACCGAAGAGCTTGTATCGGTAGCGAAGGGTTTCTGAGTATGAAGTCGAGTAATCGATGGGTGTGGAAATGAACTCGATATCAATCGGATTCCCAGCAGATTCGTAAGTCGAAGAAGTGGTTTTCGGAGAGAAGGCCACCACAATCACCGCCGGGTTCTTCCCTCCTAACTCGGTGTAGGCCGTCAGGGGCCGATCCAAGATTCCGGCCTTATGGTCGGCAAACTGTGCCCCAAATCGGGCAGCGAGGGAATAGATAGGGGATTGCGTTACAAAGGCAATGAGACGTCGTGCCGCGACGCTTTGGAGAGCGGAAATGGATCCCGAAGCTGGGACAAGCCGCTGCAGAGCCTGCACAGTGAGTTCTGCCTGGCCTATGGAACTCGCGCAGGCCAGGATGAGAGCCTTGGCCGCATCAGGCATGTTTTGCCCCGATTGGGCGAGATTAAGGGCGGACTGTATGGTGGAATCACCCCCTTCAAGAATGGCAAATGAGGACCGGAGATCGGAGAGTGTAAATGAGGCGCCTCCGAAGCCAAGGGCATCGAGCAAGAAATCGGCAGTAATTCGCCAAACCGAAAGCGCCCAGCAGGTCTCCAACAGTTCGAGGAGGGTTTCCGAGAGGGGCTCAAACTTGGGTATCCCGATGAGGCCGGTATTGCTCGCGCCAAAGAGGGGCCGCACCATTATGGGTTCCAGAGTCATAGATTCCTCAATGGCGACTCCTGTTAGGCACTGGTTTGCGGAGATCCGAGGATCGGCGTAGTTCGTGGCGGGGATCCACAAGGGGTCAATGCCAGTCGGCAACGCACTCTCACTAAACAACTTGCCGAAGAAAATGCAGTGAATCAATCGAGACTCACTTGTGGTCACGAAGTAGTCAGGTAATCGAGTGCTCTCGGTCGCCATAGCCCGTTCTAGCGAAACACCTGGGAAGGGCAAGTTCACGGCGCCTTGGTTGCCGAAGGCAAACTCGTGGTGAGGAACAGGGGGATCCGGAAAACTTCGCGTGCGGCTTTTCTCTGGGCGTTGATTTGGTGTGCTTCGCCCGGGGTCGAGCGGGGGGAGAGCTGGCCCCACGGCCGACGCCGCTGTTTCAATGGCCGCTAGGAGGTCCGTGTCATTTTCTGCGAGGGCTCGGGGGTTGGCAGCGATTCGAGTTGCAATGATTGAGGCCAAAGTGGTGGTCGCAGCGTGAGCTCGGATTGCGGCATAGGCTGCCGCTCGGTCTGGACGCTGCCATACGGCCAAGGCCACCATCAGGAGTGCGGTGGCGGCGCTATGCGAATCGAGGCGAGGGTTTGGCTCATCAGGACTGACAGCGCCAAGGAAAACTAAGCCTTCAGGGGCCGTTGAAAGAAACGACACCAGGCTCGGCCCTTGATCGGGGATCACGAGAACAGGTGCCGTAGGAACCGAGGGCAACGACGTAAAGGCGGAGACGAGAGCAAGGCCGGAGGGGTCGAGTCCCGCGGGTAGATCCACCACCGGGCGGATGCTTTTGCGACCCATTGGTCCGGGCTTTTCATCGGCGGGGCTTCCGCCAAAGAGAAAGCCACCGCATCCGCTTAAACCGGCTGATCCAGCCGTTGCGAAAAGGGCGAGTCCCACGAAATCTCGCCGAGTGAGAGCGTTCGATCCCCGTTCTGCCATGTCCTCTAGGGTACGGATAAGGCATTACATGGCCATTACCTCCCTATGCAAGTGCAAAGCCCCGCGCCGCTCGAGGGGAGCGACGCGGGGCAAGTGAACGGAAGCTTGAGTTTAGCGGCGGACCGTGATCCGCCCATCCATCACGGGCTTGATGACGTTGCCTAGGCTCTTGATGTATTCCACCGAGGCGTCCACGTCAATCAGGCCAGTGTCGTAGTAGTACGAGCCGGTGCGTGTCTTGAGGTTGGCGTGGGCATCGCCACCCCCTGCCGTGAACGAGTTCAGGCAGATGCGGTACGTCTTGCTCATGTCTAGGGCTTGACCATCTAGGGTCGCCTCCACCACGCGGTCCCCGGCCGGGCGAGTCACGTCCACCACGTACCGGAAGTTGGCACTGGGGTGCAGGAGCGCGCCGCTACCCTCGGGGAAGGTGGCCACGCCGTGCTCCAGCATGGATTTCAGTTCCGCGCCCGTCACATCCACCACGGCCAGGGTGTTGGCGAAGGGCTGCACGGTGATGGCGGTGCCGAAGGTGACGTTGCCGGCCTCGTAGCCCGCGCGCACCCCGCCGCCGTTCATAAACGCGGCCACCACGCCGTTCACCTTTGTGGCGTGGAGCATGGCGTCGGCGATGAAGTTGCCCATGGCACTCTCGCCGGAGCGGCTGGCGCCCTGCGGGATGGCTTCCTCCGCCGTCGCAATCGGTTTGGTCATCATCTCTTCGATCGGCACACGGAAGGCCTGCACCATGGTGGCGACGATCGGGTCTTCGGCCACAGTGGAGTCAATCAGGCGCGGGGTGCCCGCGTGCGACTTCACCACGCCGTTTTCGTCAAACGTCACTTCCAGGCGGCCGAGCATCTTGCCCCACTCCCAGGCCTGCACCACCAGGAGGGGGTTGCCGTCCACATCCTTGAGCTCCGTGGGGTATTTGCCTTCGGGTTGGCGGGTGCCCGGCAGAGGATTCTCGAACTCGCCGAGCGGGGTGTGGCTGTGGCCGCCTACGATCACGTCCACGTGGCGGAGCTTCGGCCCGTTGGCCACGTCCACCTCGTAGGCGCTGTGGCTGAGCAGGATGATCTTGTTGATGCCACGTGCCGTCAGGGCTTCGGCTTCCTTGTTCACGCTCTCCACCCAGTCCTTCATGATGACGGTTTCGGGCATGGCGCTAATGCTGGGCAGGTCAGGGGTCGTCGCGCCGATGATGCCAATGCGCTCGCCGCCCACTTCGGTCACCACGCTCGGGCGGATCAAGTCCTTCAGGTCCGGGTCGCCGGCAACATCCAGGTTGGCGGAGAGCAACGGGAACTGCAGCTGCTGGGCAAACTTGGCCAGCGTCGGCGCGCCGCGGTCGAATTCGTGGTTGCCCACAGCCATGGCTGAGTAGCCGATGTAGTTCATGATCGCCGCATCGGCCAGGCCGCCGTAGACGTTGAAGTAGAGCGTGCCCTGGAACACGTCCCCGGCATCCAGCAGCAACGCATTTTCGGCCATGCCCAGCTCTTCCTGAATGGCCGTGGCCAGGCGGGCATAGCCGCCGTACTCCTGGCGGCTGATGACCACGGGTTCCACGCGGGCATGGAGGTCGTTGGTGTGAATGATCGTCAGCTTGTAATCCGCGGCCAGGCTAAGCGAAGCCAGGGCCATCCCTACGGCCGCCGTGATCCATCGAGAACCGAACATGCCGTGTGGTTACCCGAAAACAGGGGCCAAACATACCGATTACGGGGACATTCGGCGCGTGAATCTTAGCAATGTCTTAAGCAAAAAAGCCGAGCTCCCGGGGGAACTCGGCTTCCGTGTCGCGGATAAAGGATTTAGACGCCGATTTGGGCCAGCGTGTCCTTCAGCGCTTGCGCGGACTTGTGCAGCCCTTCGCGCTCGGCATCGGTGACCTTCGGTTCCCAGATCTGGTGCGCGCCTCGGCGGCCCACCACGGTCGGCATGGAGTAGCAAACGCCTTCCACGCCCAGGGTGCCCTTTTGCAGGGCGCTGACCGGCAGCACGCGACCGTTGTCGAGGGCGATGGCTTCCACCACTTCTTGGATGGAGATGCCCACGGCGCGGCCGGCGCCACCCTTTTGGCGGATGACTTCGGCGCCACTGGTCTTCGTCTTCTGGAAGAGTTCACCGGCGGTGTCGTCGGCCCAGCCCGGAATGCTCGCGATGGGCACGCCGCCCACAGTGGCACTGCTCCAGATCGGCACCATGCTGTCGCCGTGCTCACCCAGGATGAGCGCCTTCACGTCCAGCGCGTTCACGTGGAAGTGGTCGGCGATGAGGCTGCGGAAGCGCGCGGTGTCCAGCACCGTACCGAGGCCCAGCACCTGGTGTTCGGCCACCATGCCCGATTGCACGGCCAGTTGGGTCAGGATGTCCACCGGGTTGCTGACCACCAGGATGGTGGCGTGCTCGGGGAGCTTGACGCCCTTCATCGAGGCCAGGATGTCCTTGAACAGGGTGACGTTGCGGTTGATCAGGTCCAGGCGGCTTTCGTCCGGCTTGCGGCGCAGACCGGCGGTGATCACCACGCAGTCGCTACCGGCTAGGGCGTCATAGTCGCCGCTGGTAAAGAACTGGCCGCCGCGCAGAGCCGCGCCGTGTCGTAAGTCAAGGGCTTCGCCCGCCGCCATGTCGGCGTTCGCGTCGAGCAGACAAATCTCTCGAACAATGCCACCGAGTTGAAGTGCAAACGCCGCGTCGGAACCGACTCGACCACCGCCACCAATGATGCTGACCTTCATGGTAATCCCAAAGGGATTATGGGTTGGGTGGCCGGAGGGGGTGTGGGGCCTAACGGTCGCGGCAGTACGCGTCCACGTGCCCAAAGGTCCGGAAGCCCAGCGCTTGGTACCAACGCTCAAGGGTGGCGTCGCATTGCAGCATCACGGGGTCGGGGTGGGCTTCGCGTCGCACCGCCTGCACCAGTCGTCCGCCCAGGCCCTTGCCCTGGTGGTCGGGGTGAACGCACAGGCAGTAAAGCCCCGCCATGCCGGGGCTGCGGACGATCATTACGCCGCCGGTCATGCGGGCAATGCTGGGGGCCGCGAAGAGGGCATGCACTGAGCGGCTGGTGCCGTGCTGGATGCCCGCCTGGGCGTGGCGGTTGGTGTGGCCAAAGAACTGCCGGACCATAAAGCCGGCCACGGTATCCCGGTCAGCGGGGCGGGTGGCTTGCTCCCAAGTGAAATCAGATTCGAACGGGTTGGCTTCCGGTTCGGCGACCATGCACAGCAGGCGCGACATGCGGCGGAAGCCGTGGTCCCTTAGCTGGCCCGGCAGGTCCGGGGCGCGGTCGGCGTCTGTGTGGAACGCCCAGATGGTGGACGGCACTTCGATGGTGCGCAGGGTGGCTTCGGCGCGGTCCATGGCCTCGGCATCGTCGAACTCCATCAGGAAGTTGGCAAAGCTTGGCTGCCCCGGCCCCATCACCACTAACGGTTGTTGGTTGCGCACCACGCGCACGCCTTCGATGGGGCGGGCAAGTTCCAGGTAGGCGGCCGCAATGTTGGCGCGGGTGCGCTCGATTAAAACACGATGTTCCAGAGGGCACCCCAGGTCGGCTCTTTGCCGGGGATCAGCACCAACCCGAGCCCGATATCGCTCCCCACACGCGCCCCGATGAACCCGCGCACGCCCTGCGGGGTGCCCATCAGGCTGGCAAAGGCTTCGCCTTTGCTCCCGGTTCGCCACAGGTCGAGCCCGACGAAGAAATTGGCGGACTCGTCCCCGGCCGCGAGAACCCCCATGCGCAGAGTGGGCGAGAAGAAGTTGCTGGGCGGCTGAAAGGCGTTGCCGCCAAAGGTGCTTTCGAAGAACCGGGCGAAGGTACTCATCAGCCGGTCGTACACCAGGCCGCCGCCGTAGTGGCCGGTTTCCAGGGTCAAGACTTTGGCGTTGGGAATGGCGGCCAGCAGGCGATCGGTGGCGAATGGGGGCACTACGGTATCGAAGCGAGCACGAACCACAAAAATCGGTCGCGGATCATCGGCCTGCAAATAGTTCAGGGGCTCAATGTCCTTGAGGTACTCCCGCAGCCGGTCTTCGCTCCAGCCTTCGCCGCGCAGGCGGTTGCGCAGGACGACCGTCCGGGAGGAGTTCCAATAGATCCCGGCCAAATCGGCCCCGCCCAGCATCAGGCTGACGGAGTGGATGCGGGGCTCCACCGCAAAGGTCAGCGAGGCCACGATGGCCCCCAGGCTGGTGCCGCCCAGGCCGATACGGCTGCTATCTAGCTCGGGGCGGGTGGCAATCCAGTCGCAGGCGCGGCGGATATCGGCTACGCTCTGGGCCATCACTTGGCGCAGGGCCTCGGGGTCGGCGGGCACGGCCAATTCGCCGCTCCGGGTGCCGGCGGGGGCGCGCTCCATGTGATAGGGCAGCGTGAGAGCGAGGCTGGCAATGCCCCGGCGGGCCAGTTGGTCGGCCATGGTCATCTCGACTCGATGGTCGGTGGCGCCCCAATAGTGCAGCAGAATGACCACGGGCACCTTGCCCAGGCGGTCGGTGGGCAGCGTGAAATCCGCCACCACCACATCGTTCAAGAGTTGCCCGCTAGGCCGGGGGGTGTCGTATTGGATGCGGGTGCGCGTCCAATACTCGGTGGTCAGGCGCGGTTCGGGCCGCCCAAAGGGCACGGGGGCCGGAGGGGCAAGCAGACCTTCTCGTTGCGCCGCTGGGGTCGGTTGGGCCAAAGTGAGAGCAGCGCACACCACTGCGAAGAAAGCCATGATTGCCCGCAAGCTCAAATCCGCCTTGGCTTTGCCCTTGGCCCTCGTTGCTTCGACCTCGGTGGCCAATGCCCCCAGCCTGACGGACTGGGACGCGGCCTTGGGCGTAGTGGGGCTGAACACGCAAACCGCACGCTTTGACCCGAGCATGCTTTCATTCTATCGTGAAGGCGAGTTTGCGATGCCGATTTACGAAGGGCTGATGGGCAATCCGTGGAACGCGCCGTTCCTCATGGACATGCACCGGCGCTCGCTGACGGTGACCGTGAGCAACCCGCTGGAGACGGTGAGCGTGGTGTCGCGGCTGGCCGGGATTCCTTCCCGGCGCGAACTGCTGGGCGACCCGATTGTGGGAGCGAAGACCAGGGCGGCCGCCCCGGGGGCACTCGCGGCGATGTTGAACACCTACCGCCAACAAGGCCTGATCACGGGCACGGTGCCGAGCCTGGATGAAGTGCCGGCGGACGCCCAGCGGGCCACGGCCCTGATGCTGGACGTGCTGCTGACGAGCCAGCGGTTCCGCGCGGCGGCATTGGCGGATATCAACGACATTCCGGCGGCCTACGCGCGGGCGAGCCGCCCCGAAGGCGCCTACGACCCGGTGGAATCGGCCCGTAGCCGTCAACTGGATCGTCGGGTTGATCGGCGCTACTTGGCCGCGGCAGGGCAGGATTTGGCGGCGGCCACGGAAGCGGCGCATCTTCTTTTGCGCACGGTGAGTCCGAGCGCGCAATTCCGGGTGGAAATCCCGACCAAATGGGGGGCCATCATCCTGAGCGGCGCGGGCAACGACACTCACGGCGGCAAAGAGACGCTGCTGGTGATGGACACCGGCGGCGACGACACCTATATCAACGCGGCCGCCACCTTGAGTGACCAGAACTGGGCGAGCATCGTGGTGGACGTGCGCGGGAACGATAAGTACCTGAGCGACGCCGCGCTGGCGACCACCGAGATTGCCCAGTGGACCTCGCGTAATGCGGCGCGGGCGCAGGCCGGGCCGGGGGGCGCCATCTTGGGCGTGGCGATGCTGCTGGATGGAGAAGGCGACGATTTGTACCGGTCTCACCGCATGGGATTAGGCGGAGCCGTTTATGGCGTGAGTCTGCTCCGCGATTTGGCGGGGAAGGACATTTACGACTCGTACGCCGATGCGCAGGGCTTTGCGCGGGCGGGCGCGGGCATCTTGGAGGACGCCGATGGTGACGATACGTACACTGGATTTCTGCAAGTTCAGGGCGTGGGATTAACGTTAGGCGCGGGTCTCTTACTCGATCGCTCTGGCGATGACCGCTACATCGCCAACGACGAAGTGATCGATTTCCCCTCGCCGCAGACGAGTGAGCACAACGTGAGCATGTCTCAGGGCGCGGGTAACGGCGTGCGGCGGGATTACCTGGGCGGCGACAGCCTGGCCGGGGGCGTGGGCGTGCTGATGGACCAGGGCGGCAACGATGAGTACTCCTGCGGCGTGTTTGGCCAGGGCGTGGGCTACTGGATGGGCGCGGGCCTCTTGTGGGATCAGATGGGCAACGACAAATACACCGGCCAGTGGTACGTGCAGGGCGCGGCCGCGCACTTCGCGGTCGGGATTTTGGAAGACGGAGGGGGCCGCGATACCTACAACGGCTTCCTCAATATGTCCCAAGGGGCCGGGCACGATTTCTCGCTCGGCGCTCTGTTTGATTACGCGGGCTCGGACACCTACGCCGCCTCGCCGCTCAGCCTCGGCGCGGGCAATGCGAATGGGATCGGCATCTTCTTCGACGCCGAAGGGGACGACACCTACAACGCCCAGGGCACGGCGCTGGGCAATGTCAATCCGGCCCCCGTGGGGAGCCTGCGGGAACAAGCTCTGTCCCTGGGTGTGTTCTTAGATTTCGGGGGCACCGATCAGTTCCCGGCGGCGGTGCCGCACGCGGTGGATGGGTCTCGCAAGGGCACGTTTGTCCGGCGGGGCGAACCCGAGCCGACGGGCCAGTACGGTGTCTTCTGGGCCAGATAAATGATCCCCATCCGCGATGATTTGATCTTCCGCCAGCGAGCCATTCTCACGCTCACGCTGGTGGGGCTCATCGCGGTGCTCTATTTTTGGGACCGGGAGGGGCGCATTTGGGGGGCCAGCATCGCCTTTGCGGACCTCGCCATGCGGCCGGGGCAAATCACGGATGTGCTGCGTGGCCAGGGCGACCCGGTGGACCTTAGCCGCCTCTTTACCTCCATCTTTCTGCACGCGAACTTGCCGCATATGGTCACCAATGTGGTGTTCCTCTTTGCCTTTGGGCCAAGCGTGGAAGCGGCCCTGGGCGGCGTGCGGTTTGCGCTCTTCTATCTGTTTTGGGGAGTGGTAGCGTTCCTGGCTCAGATCCAAGCCGCACCCGAGAGCATGGTGCCGGTGCTAGGGGCCTCGGGGGCCATTGGCGGCGTGCTGGGGGCGTACTTTTTGCTGTTCCCGGGCAACAACATCAAGCTGCTCATCATCCCGTTCTTGTGGCGCACGTTTGTGTTGCCGGCGTGGGTTCTACTCGCGTTTTGGTTTGCTACCCAGCTCTTGGTGCCGCAAGAGGGTGTGGCCACGTGGGCGCACGCGGGTGGGTTTCTGGCGGGCATGGCTACGGTGTTGGTCTTGGGGGGGCGAAACGCCATCCTCAAAGACTTGAAGTACGATACGATTTCAGAGTTCGATGAAGACTAAGCTCCCCATTTGGTGTGTCTTGGCCTGGGGGCTGATGTTCCTGGCCGCATTGGCTGCCTTGTCCTATCGCCATTCGGTCGAGCACTCCAACCGCGCCGTCGGCATGTTGCTGGAAATGAAGGCGGTGCACGAGCTCTCGGTCGCCGAGGGAATGCCCCGTGAGGAGGCCCTCTCCCGCCTCAAAACGAGCGGCCTGACCGGGATTGCCCTGAATGAGGAGCGCCTCAACGACCTGGTGCAGTCCGGGCGTCTGAAGCTAGATGGCAACCGCCTCACGGCCGCCGACAAATCTACCTACGCCCGGCTTCAATTTGCGGTGGCTCTGCGGGGGGTTCAGCCCCTCGAGTGGACGCCGAATGCCGTCGTCATCCCCCCGGCGGATGTCGCGCTGCTCCTGGAGACTCCATGCGGGATTAACCCCGAGGACGCGGCGCTGGCCCGAGCCCAGGGGCTCGAAATTGTGGCGCGCCACGCGAACATACCGGGTTACAGTTCGGGCGATATCCGGGCCGTGATCGCCGATAGCGCCGACAAAGGCGCGAGGTACTACCTCCCGCTGGGCGACCAGGTGCTAGGCCAACGCAGCGCGGTCGAGTCGCTGGTCCAGGCGCTCATCGACCACGACATGTTTTATCTCACGATCGAGTTCAGCAACTTGGCGGGCGACCGCCGGGTGGTGAGCGAGATTCCGGGGCGGACCATTCGCCTCCACTCCATCCAGCAGGCCGAAATCGACCGGCTGACTCCGGGGGGCATCAAAGAACGGTTTGTCAAGGCGTTTGCCGAGCGTAACATCCGATGGCTCCTCCTGCGCCCGCCAACGCTGGCGGGAGAGAACCCGATGCAAGACCTCGGCGCGACCATGCAGGTCATCGCCCGAGGCGTAGCGAACGAGAAAGGGGCCGTGCGGGCGCCCCGCGCCTTTGCCGAGCCGGTGGTGAACCCGGCCTTCCCGGCGGCGGCGATCTTCTTGGGTGGCCTTTCGTTGGTCGGTTTTGTCCTCTCGGCGCCGCTTGCGGGCCGTTGGCGGACGATCCTGGCCGGGCTGGTGGCGCTGGTCTCGCTGGCGGCGGTCGCGGGAGTTTCGAAGAGTTACTTTGCGCTCATGGTCGCGGTGGCCGCACCCATCGTGGCGTACTGCCTCCTGCGGGATCGCGCGGGTGAAAACCCGCTCTTCGCCTTCGCGCGCACTACGCTCATCTGCATTTCGGCGGGCCTGATGGTGGCGACCACGCTCAATGGGTTGCCCTATTACATTCAGCTGCAGCAGTTTGCGGGCGTGAAGCTGGCGCACTTCCTGCCGCTTATCGTCATCGCCGTCATCTTCATCCACGACCGCTACAACCTCAAGGAGCTGGCCAAGGAACCCATGCGCTGGGGACCGGTGCTCGGCTCGGCGGTGGGCGGATTTGTGGTGCTATTCATGCTTTCGCGCACCGGCAACGATGGTCCCGTGGGGGTAAGCGGTGTGGAGCTTATGGTGCGTTCGGCGCTGGAATCTGTTCTCCCGGTTCGCCCGCGCACCAAGGAGTTCCTCATCGGCCACCCGTTGCTCTTGCTCGGGTTGCTGTGGCGGCACCGCACGCAGGGTCAGGGCAAACTCGCGCCCGAGATTATGATTCTCGCCGGGTTCATCGGCCAGGCTAGCATCATCAATACCTTCTGCCATCTGCACACCCCGCTCCAAGTGACGGTCATTCGGGTCACGGTGGGATTGGTGCTCGGAGTGGTCGGCGCGCTGGCCGCGTGGGTCGCCTTGCGTCCGTTCATCCGCCAAGAGGCACAATAAGGACAACTTATGGCGAATCTCCTTTTGGCCGGTTACTTCGGCTGTGGCAATTTGGGTGATGACGCCATCCTGCTGGGCTTCCTCAACGGCATCGCCGGTAAGGGCCACGAAATCCAAACCCTGTGCGGCAGCCCGGACCGGGTGATGAACGCCTACGGGGTGCGGGGCATCCCCCGGCTGGACTTCAACGAAGTGGGGCGGGCGCTGGACGATACCGATGCGCTGGTCTTCCCGGGCGGCAGCATTTTCCAAGATGTCACCTCCATGCGCAGCGTGGCCTACTATTACAAGCTGGTGGCCATGGCCAAGAAGCGCGGCAAAAAGGTGGTGATGCTGGGCCAGGGCGTGGGGCCGCTGAATGGCATGATCGGCCGCACGCTAAGCGCGAAGGCGTTCAACCTCGCTGACGCCGTGGTGGTGCGCGATCCGGGTTCCTCGGATACCCTGCGCAAGATTGGCTACAAGGGCATGCCGCGCCTGGCGGCCGACCCCGCTTTTCTACTGCCCACCCCGCAGGTGGAAGAAGATCTGCCTCGGTTCGGCGTGGCGGGCATGAGGACGGTCGGCATCAGCGTGCGCCCGTTCGGCAAGGACAAGGGCAAGGCGGTGATCGAGACGTTCGCCGAGCTCACGCGCATCCTGTTCAGCAACGGGTGGATGCCAGTACTAATTGAGATGGACAGTGCCATGGACCGCAGCGTCATCAGCGCCATCGGCAAGGCCAACGGGGGCAAGGTCCCCGAAATCAAGAATCTGCAATCGCCCATTGACGTGCAAAAGCGCATGACCCGGATGGACGCCGTGATCGCGATGCGCCTGCACGCCGGGATCCTGGCCAGCACGGTGGGGGTGGCGCCCTTTATGGTGAGTTACGACCCGAAAGTGACGGCGCTGACGAACCTCTTGGGCTTGCCGTCCCCTCCCACGGTCGAGAACCTGAACGCCGGACGCATTTTTGATTTGTTCAAGGATTTCCAAAGCCGACAAGAGTCGGTGGCGAAGACGATGGACGCGCGCCGGCAGCAACTGGTCGAACAAGCGCGTGGCAATATCGATGCACTGGATTCGGTACTCGGTCGCTAGCCTGAGCCTGCTGGCGGGCATGGCGCTGGTCGCGGCGCAAGAAGTCGCGCCGGACTCCGGGCAGGAGACGCCGGCTGCTGAAGCCCCCGCCCCCGCGGAACCCAAGCGAGAGTCCGAGATCGACCGGATGTGGCGCGACCTGGTGCGCGAACTGCAAACCAAGGTGGTGCTGAGCGGCTTCCGGGTCTTTGGCTATCACAACCACCGGATCACCGGGGACCGTGACGCCTTCAAGAGCACCAACTACGGCGGCTTGGGCAATAGCGGATTTACGAACCGGGGCACGGTGCGGGCTTCCGCGCAGAGCCTCTTTGGGTTCGTCAACTTTGATGCCACGGTGCAGGACAACCGACTGGCCCGCCCCCAAGATGACCGGCTGAGCCTGAACTATCGCAACGGCGACTGGCAAGTGGACTTGGGCGATGTCCGCGGCACCTTGGCCAACACGAACCGCTTTGCGCGGATGGACAAGACCCTGCGCGGGGTGAACGCGGCGTACCGATCGTCGGGGTTCTCGGCGCAAGTGGTGCGGAGTGAGGTGCGCGGCGAATCGCGCACGGTGAGCGTGCCGGGTAACAACACGGCGGGGCCGTACTACCTCCAGTCCAGCCAGATTGTGCGGGGCAGCGAGCGCATCCGCATTGATGACGAAGACCTGGTGCTGGGCCAGGATTACATCATCGATTACGAGGTCGGCAGCGTTACGTTTGTGAACCGCCAGTCCCTGGCGGCGCGGGTGGTGCCGGCGTCTAGCTCCATCGTGGCAACTTACGAAGCCTTCGGCTTGACGGGTACACGCGGGACGGTGGAAGGTGGGAGCCTGACCTACAATTTCGGCGCAGCCGGGCAGGTGGGCGTGACGATGCTGCGCACAAGAACCGGGGCCACCGGCAGCCTGAGCACGCGGGTGGAGAGGTTCCAGGGCTTTGGCGCGCCCAGTACGCCCTATTTCTTGCAGTTTGAGCCGATCACGGGCTCGACGCTGACGATCCGGGCGGACGGGGTGCTGCAAGTGGAAGGCGTGGACTACCGCCGTGACAATGACAACCCGGCGGTGTTCTATTTCAACCGGACCATGCCGTCCGACACCACCATTGAGGTGCTTTACACGCCTCGCCCCACCACCACGGTGCAAGGCGACCGGGAAACCTTCGGGATTGACTACCGCATTCCCTTGGGCACCGGCGGCAACATCACCCTGCAGCAGGCCACGGGCCGGGCGCTGGGGGCCGGGGGCCGGAGTGGCCTGGCGCGCGGCATTGATATGCGTTGGGGCGATGCCCGGTGGGGCGTGACGGCTTCGTTGCGTGATATTCCGAGTAGCTACGTGGCCGTAGAAACCGTGGGCTTTGAACGCAACGAACGCGCCGCCGATGCTCGCCTGACCTACCGCCCGAATGTGGGGCAGGAGGCGGGGCTGAACTTCCTCAACACCCGCATATCCACGCTCACGATTGATAACAGTGGGGCGAGTGTGGTGCGGGCTTCGCGCCTCACGCTGGCCGAGGCGTACTACAACGTTCAATCGGGGGGGCGGCCCTGGGGGGTACGGCACCGCCGCACGGCCACCGGGCTGACGGCCAACAACAGCAGCCAGCGAACGAGCCTGGAGAGCCAGGTTTCCGGCGGGGCCTTCCCAGTGAATCTGGAACTGAGCCACGAGGCACTCACCGGCGGCACCGGCACCCAGCGCACTTCGGCGACCGTGAGCGGGGTCAACCTGCGGGCGCGCACGAACATGTCGGGGCCGTGGTCGGCCAACGGCTCGTTCGGCTTCAACCGGGTGACGCGGGCAGGCACCACTGGGGACGGCCGCGACTTACAACTCAGTGTGGGCTACGTCTTCCGCGACTTCGACGAGGAAGGGAATTACAAGTACCCCTCGGGCACGCTGCGATTGGACTTTACGGATAGCGATTCCGGGGCTCTGGCCACCCTTGGGGGGCTCAATTCAGGGTTTGGTTCGGGTTACGGCGGCAACGGATTCAGCGGCGGCAGCGGCAACAACTTCATTGGCGGGGCCAACCGGTTCCGGAACCTCAGCCTCTCCGGCACGATGGATCTCCGTCCGGGCCTCACGGGCTTTGGGGGACTGTTCCAGCGCGAAAGCCGGGGCGATATTGGCAGCAACACGCGCACCTTGGGGGCGTCGGCGGGCCTCACGTGGTCGCTCAACGACGACACCCTCCTGAGCGGCACGCTGAGCCAGACCAACACCGAGTTCATCGGTGAAACCATTAGCTCCCAGGCGACAACTTTCGACGTGACGCTAGATGGACGGTTCAATCCCAAGTGGACGTACCAAACCACCTTTAGCGGCCTGCTGAGCGGAGGTGGTAGCCAGTTTGCGCAGGACATCTGGAATGGCGAAGTGCGCTCCACTTACCGGCTGGCCCCGCGCCAGAACCTCACGTTCTACGGCCTGCTGGGCAACGCCTCGGGCTACCTGCCGCAGGACACCAACGACTTCAGCCTCACCTACCAGTACCAAATCTGGGAAAGCCTGGCGTTGAACGTGCGCTACCGCTGGCAGGATATCGTCAGCCGGGACGCCACCGTGCAGAGCGGGGCGTTCAAGTCGCGCGGGTTCGATATCGAACTCGGCTTCAACTTCGGGTTCTAGTCATAGGGCGGGTGAAGGGGAGTGGGCGCGTCACCCGTTTGATTCCCGGGAGTATCCTCTCGGCGGCGTCCGAACCTTTGCCGGTTTCGGACCTTCCTTGCACTGAGTTATGCGGACATCCAATCGTTTCTGGCTGACGAGCCTGCTCTTAGGGGCGGCGGCGGGCGCGTGGGCTCAGGGCTTAGCCCTCGATGTGGCCCAGGGCCGCAACCAAAGCCTGGACGCCCAGATTGATGATGCTTTGGTGCGCCTGGGGGCGGAGAGTGTGGCCAGTGCCTATGCCCAGCGACGGGGACGCACGGCCTTTGCGGCCTCGCCGGTGGCAATCACGCTCTACCGGGATGGGGTGAAGCTGCCGTTCCAGCCGCGTGGGCGAGCGGGCGATTTGAGCCTCGAGTTTGAAACGACGGGGACGCGCGTGTTCCCGACTTCGTATCGGCAGCACTTGGAGGCCACGTTCACGCAGGCGAAGGCGACCATGGACGCGATTTATGGTCCGGCGCTACGCAACGTGACGATCCGCGTGCGGAACTACGACGCCGACCTACCCGACCGCGCGGCGGTGGCGGGGGGTGCTTTTGTGGCCAACGCGCCGGACGGGCCGGAAATCCGATTCCCGGTTTACAACAACTCCACGGCGGCCAGCATCCACTTCATCCATTGCCTGCTGCTGGCCTACCAAGCGGACCGACCCTATCCGATTGACAGCTTCCAGGAGGGTTTGGCCCGGGCCGCCACCATCCAAGTGGCACGCACCACGGGGGCCCTGCCGAACAGCCCAAGCATTGACGCCGTGAATGCGGTGTTGGATGCCGCCTATGACGTCTCCACCTTCTACGATTGGTGGAACCAGCCCAGCCTGGCCGCGCCGCGCTTTATCGCCCCGAATCTGGTATCCACGCCGCTTCCGGCGGGCGGCAGCACGGGTGGGATCTTCCTGCTTCGGTTCCAGATGGCCGGCACGGCCTGGAATCGCCTGTTGGCCGAGGTGCCGGGGTTCTTGGTGCAGTTCAACGCGCGCTATCAGCTCAGCCCGGCCAGCTACCCCAACGAAGCCAGCCTGGTGGCGCTGGGTCAAGTCGCGCTGGATGCGGCGGCGGGCCGCGCCAACGCCACGGTGGAAGGCAAGACCTTTGCGCAGTGGTTCGAAGAGCAACGCGTGCTGGATAGCGACCTGATTCCGGGTCCGAAGCTACACGTTCAAGCCTTCCCGCTCGACCCAACCCCGGGGAGCAGCGACTTTGGCGTGTTTGCGATTGTGGCGAACGCCTTCCAGATGGAGCCCAACGGCAACGAGACTCTCTTTGGAGGCCGCGCGTTCCCCGTGTATTGGCGCGAGGACGGCACCCGGTTCCTGACGAGCGTGCAGGACGACGTGCTGGAGATTGCGGGGGCTTACGGTTCGGTGGCACCCAACTTCCCGGCGACGAGCGGCACTACGCCGTACCGCACGCTGGTGGACGTTCCCTTTGCCGGTCTTCTCACGCGATTGAGCTTGCCCGCCGGTTCGTTTGCGACGGGCGCGGCGCCGGTGCCGCGCAACCTCTACGGCACGGTGCGGGGGGTGCCCAGCACGGGCAGCTACGTCGTGCGCGTCACCAGCAGCCGCCTCAGCGGGCCGGTGGACATCCCGGTGCAGCGGTTTGCTTTTGGCACCACGGTGTCGGATGCCAACTTCGTGCCGGCGCAGCCGCTGCGGATCCAGGTGTTCCGCGACAACATGCAGGTGATTGATCGGCAGTTCAACAAGGGCTACGGCCCGGTGGCGCTGGACTTGCGAGGAGCCGGAGACTTGGCCCCGATTGGCATCACCTTGCCCGCCGGGCTCTCGCTCTATGCCCCCATCGGGACGCCGTATCGTCACCGCGCCGACCGGGTGCTTGGGCTGACCGAGAACCAGACTTTGCTCGGACGGTGGAGCCCCAGTACGGGCCAGTTTGACCTCTTCCCCAACGAGGGCGGCATGATGGCCGGGCGCGGGGCGTACCTCTCGCTGGGCAGCGCTGTGAACCGCACGGTACGCGGGGTGCGCGACACCAGCGAACCCGTTTCCATCCCACTGGAACCCGGCTGGAACATGGTGGCCAACCCGCTGAACGAGGACATCCCCTTCAGCCGCATTACCGTAACGACCACGACCGAAGCTCCGGCCACCTACAGCCAGGCGCGCGGGACGATTATTGGGACGACCATGTTCGGCTTCGGGCGCGACAATGTGAACATCTATCAGGGCTCACTCACGCCGCTCAGCACGGTGCCGCGAGGCGCGGCCTTCTGGGTGCGGTGCGACCGCACCGAAGGCGCGATCATGACCTTCACGCCGTCGTCGTTCGGAGCGGGGACCCGCACGGGCGGCAACGCCGCCGAACCCAAACCGGACTGGGAGATGATTGTGCAAGTCGTCGGTGGTGGGCGCACCAGCCGGGCCTTGATTGGTCAGTCTCGGCGCGCTTCCGACACTTTTGATCGCGCCTGGGATAGCGGGATGCCGCCCCTGGCCGGCGGCCTGCAGGTGCAGGTGGGGCCGAGCCTTTACCGCGACATTCGCGGGGCGGGCCGAGCCCAGACTTACCGGGTGACCTTAACCGGACTACGGCCACGCACCGAGTACAAACTCATGCTCGGGCGCAAGCTGCTCTACCGAGCCGCGACCCTGACGGACCGGCTCACGGGCGCCACCAAGTACTACCCAAGAGGAGGGACATACACCTTCCGCGCCACGCAAGAGACGCACGAATTTGATCTGCGCACGGGGACGGGGCGATGAAGCACATGAGCCCGCTCACCAAGTGGCTGCTGTTCGTTGTCGGCCTCATCATCCTGGGCTGCGGAGGCGGCGGTGGTGGTGGCGTCGTGGCCCCGACCAACGTGACCCTGACGGGCCGCGTGGTGTGGGTGGGCACGGGTGGCCCCCCGAACCCGGTGGCCAGCGTGCGCGTGGGCACCACCAGCGTGGCGACGGATGCCTTTGACGGTTTCTTCCAGATCACCGCGCCCAGCGGCACGAATCAGGTGGTGGTGACCTACAGCCCGAGTACGGGCAGTCCGGTCATCCAGACCTTTACCTTTGCGGCGGCCACAGCCAACCGCGACCTCGGCGACCTGTATATCGGCCCCGAAACGGTGAGCGTGCGCGGGCGGGCGGTGAGTTCGTCCGGGGGCGCGGTCATCCCCGGGGCGGCGGTGACCTTTGCGGGTCGCAGCGCCACTACCGATGCCAGTGGGGTGTTTATCCTCACGCAGGTGGCGTACGACCCCGCCAGCCAAGCCGTGTTCTTCGGTTTGCGGGGCACCATTGCCGCCACCGGCTTCTTCGATGGCTTCTTCAATCCGGCTTCACCGCCGGTGGGGGGCGTGGTGGATGTGGGCGATGTGGCCCTCTCTCCCGTGGGCGGAGGCGACCCGCCGCCGCTGCCGTTTAACCTCACTGGACTCGTGCAGCCCACGGCGACGGGGGCCTTGGCGACGGTGGAGTTGCGCCAAGGGACGACCCTGATTCGCACCGCCACGGCGGATATCAATGGCCGGTACAAGCTCTGGGTTCCGGCCGGGACTTACACCCTTACGGCCACAAAAGGGGCACAATCGGGTTCGGCACCGGTGACGATTACGCAACCGAGCCAACTCACCACTGTGAATGTCACCCTCAACTAAGTTCCGCTGGCGTCAAGCCTTCACGTCGCTCCTGCTCATTGCCGGGGCGACGGGGGCGGTGTGGGTTGTGCGCGACATTCTGCGGCAGGACCCGGCCCGAGGCTTAACGAACCGGAATGAGCGCCCCGTGACGCTGACGATGACCAACAGCGTGTTCCGCAGCTACGGCGCGGATGGGCGGCTGGTGGCCGAAGCCACGGTGGACAGCATCGGGGTCACCAAAGACCGCATGCGAGTGGAACTGGCGGGAGTGAAGCAGGGGCAGTTCCTGCGCCCCGGCGAGGCTCCGGTGGGGTTCACCGCCGCGAGTGCCGTGTACTACCCGCCGGTGGAAACCCTGGAAGGCCAGGGCACCATGCGGGTGCGAGGCAAGGGCTTTGATCTAACCAGCGAAACCGGGAAGTACGACGGCCGCCAAGGGACGATGGACATCCGCACGCCGGTGAAGGGCATGTTTGGGCCCGGGCGGATTGAGGCCAAAACCATCCGGTTCAACACGAAGACGAACATCGGCGTGGCGGAAAAGCTCACCTACCGCGGCAAGCTCCAAGACCCGGACGTGGGGGCCACTCGGCGCGACTGGACGATCCAAGCCGAGCGCACGGACCTGCGCGGCCGGGTGTACATCCACTCGCGGGCGCGGGCAACGGACGGGGAAGTCATCGTGCGGGCCGACCGCATCGAGCAGAACACCGAAACCCAGGTGATCACGTGCATCGGCAATGTGCGGTACTGGGGTCCGGATGCCAACGTGCAGGCCGGGCGGGTGACGATTTATCGACGGGAGCGCCGCGCGATTTTCGGCACCAACGTGCAGATGCTGGTGCGGCCCAAGAACAGTCCGCCGGCCAAGGAAGAGCCCATTCCGCCGCTGGCCCCGGTGGTGCCGGACGAGATTGCCAAGAACCGGCCGGCCCCCAGCGCCGACCCGGTGGCGCAAGACCCAGTGCGCGAAACCGGCAACCTTCGGCAGTACCCGATCACGATTCGAGCCGAGCAGATTGAAACCAACTACGCCCGGGGGCAGCGCCGGGCCAAGGCCACCGGCAACCCACAGGCGCGACAGCAGATTTCGCCGACCTCGTGGCGGCTGGCGTTTGCGCCGGAAGCCGACTTTGATGTGGAAGCCGACTGGCTGATCCTGCGGAGCACCGGGCAGGGCCGCCAAGTGCGCCTCATTAACTCGGTGGGGGATGACGTGATGGCCCGCGAGATTCAGCTTTCCACTCGCGAAGGTGATGATCGCATGAGCGCCCAAGACCTGACCGGCACCATCGCGATTGACGAAGAAGACTTGCCCCCGCGTAGCACGGGTGGTGGCACGGGCGGTGGTGGCGGCGCCGGACCGAGCCTGCGCGGCCCCATTGGCACGCGTCTTTAGGGATCGTTCTCCATGTTTGCCGGGTTTGGGCCCGGTAGAATGACCTCGGTCTGCCGTATCCGGCCCGGATGCGCCCGTAAGACCGAGAAGCACTATGCCGCAACGAACTGTCGTCGTCGTTGGAGGGGGCCTCGCTGGCCTGATGACCTCCATGAAGCTCGCGGAATCGGGGGTGAAGGTTCAACTCTTCAGCCTGGTCCCCGTCAAGCGCAGTCACAGCGTGTGTGCCCAAGGGGGCATCAACGGGGCAGTGAACCTGCGCGGGGAAGGCGACTCGCCTTATCTGCACTTTGAAGACACGATTACGGGTGGCGACTTTTTGAACCACCAGCCGCCGGTGATGCGCATGGCCGAGCGCGCGCCCGCCATCATCTACCTGCTGGACCGCATGGGCGTGCCGTTCAACCGTACTTCGGAAGGCCTGCTCTCGTTCCGCCGGTTTGGGGGCACGCTGAAGCACCGCACCGCCTATGCGGGCGCCACCACGGGCCAGCAACTGCTTTATGCGCTGGACGAGCAAGTGCGCCGCTATGAAAGCAGCAACCTGGTGCAGAAGTTTGAAGGCTGGACTTTCCTCGGGCTCATCAAGGACGAGAAGGGCCGCGCGCGCGGCATCGTGGCGCAAGACCTGCGCACGATGAAGATTGAAACTTTCCCGGCGGATGCGGTGTGCATCGCCTCGGGTGGGAACGGGGTGGTCTTCGGCAAGACGACGAACTCCATCATCAACACCGGCGAGCCGGTGAGCATCGCCTACCAAGAAGGGGCCGTCTACGGCAACCCGGAAATGGTGCAGATTCACCCCACCGCCATCCCGGGCGAGGACAAGTGCCGGCTGATGAGCGAATCGGTGCGCGGCGAAGGCGGCCGCGTGTGGGTGCCGCGTGACCCGATGGACGCACGTACGCCGTCGGATATCCCGGAATCTGACCGTTGGTACGTGTGTGAAGAGCTGGACCCGGTTTACGGCAACCTGCTCTCGCGCGACATTGTCAGCTTCATCATCTACTGCGTGTGCCGCATGGGGCGCGGGGTCAAGGGTCGCCAGCAGGTGTACCTCGACATTTCGCACCTGCACCGCGAGCGCGGCATGTCCCGTGAACTCATCATGGACAAGCTGGGCGGCGTGTTGGAGATTTACGAGAAGTTCATGCGCGAAGACCCGGTGACGCAGCCGATGCGCATCTACCCGGCCGTGCACTACACCATGGGCGGCCTGTGGGTGGACTACGAAAAGGGCACCGATGGCGCCACGCTGAACCTGGATAGCCCGCGCAACCAGATGACGAGCATCCCGGGCCTGTATGCCGCCGGGGAAGCGGATTATCAATACCACGGTGCGAACCGCTTGGGCGCCAACGCTCTGCTTTCGTGCTTGACCGGCGGCGAACTCACCGCCCAGGGCATCACGGCTTATCTGCGCGAAATGGACACCGATGCGGCGAGCCTGGACAGCAAGTGGATCAGCGACGCCCGTCAGCGCCACGAATCGCATTATGCCGGTCTGGCCAACCCGAACGGCAAGGAGAATCCCTACCAACTGCAAGCGGAGCTGGCCGAAACGATGTGGAACTACTGCGGCATTTGGCGGCTGCAGAGCGACCTGGAGAAGGCGAAGGGCATTCTGGATGACCTGACCCAGCGCGCCAAGAACTGCGCGGTGGTGGACGGCGGCACTTGGACCAACCAGGCGACCCCGTACGTGCGCAGCGTGCAGCACATGGTGGAAATGAGCAAGGCGATTGTGGGCGGGGCACTGCTCCGCAACGAAAGCCGAGGCGCGCACTTCAAGATGGACACGCCGGAACGCGACGACTCGAAGTGGTTGCGCACCACCAAGGCGATGTGGACCGAGAGCGGCCCGCAGTTCAACCACGACGAGGAAGTGGAGTGCAATGTGATTGCCCCCCGCGCCCGCAAGTACAAGGTGAACCAAGTGACCATCGTCAAGAAGCTGATGGGCGAGGACTTCCTGGAGAAGGGCGGCAACCTCGAGGGTTCGACCGTCCCGAACTAATCTACACGTTCGGCCAGTACGGCCTGCACTCGGCGCCCCGTGGTCCACAAAAGGGCCACGGGGCCTTTTGCGTCATGCCCCCATTGCCGGGCGAGGGTTTCGGGGGCGGGAGTGGGGCCGCGCTTTTTGATGGCCTGCACGGGTCCGGGGGATTTCTTCGGGTTGAAGGCCTGAATGACCCGGAAGGCTTTGAGCCACGGCGAAGGGGCGACGGGGCCACCGGTGAGGAATCCCGGGTGGTCTCCCAGTTGGGCCAGCCCCCAGTGGCCTCGGGCGTGGGCGCGCACGGCAGCGGGGTCGAGTTCATAGATGTGCGTGCCGGGCTCCCCGGTGGTGGCGGGGTCGGGGGTTTGGGTGATGGTCTCCCCGGTTTCGATGTGGTAGGCGGCGATGTCCTCGAACATTGAGCCCAGAACGGCTTCCAGGCACGCCCCCTCGTAGCTGACGAACCGGGCGCCGGGCGCAAGGGCTTGGAGTTCGGCGTCGGGCATCAGGGGCGAAAGCTTGACGGCGAAGGTTTCGGCGTAGGGGATGAAGAGGTGCGGGTCGGGGCGCAGGTCATGGCCGCCGCGCCGCATGGGGTCCATCCAGAGACCTTCGTACGTGGCGCCGGGTTCGCAAGGGCCAGCCGTGACGGTGGCCGGAACCCCTGCGACCTTGACGTTGTGCGTGGCGTACTCGGCCCGGGTGGGGTCGGCTTCCCAGCCCTCGGCGGGGCCGCGCCGGGCGAGGACGATGAGGTCTGCCCCCAGCCCGCAGCCGATGTCCGCCACCGGCATCCCGGTGGGGAAAAGCGAGGCGTGCCAGGCCGCCACGGGCAGGGCGCTGGCCATCTCCAGGCCGTCGCGGTCCAGGTACCAGTCGTGGCCGAGGGGGAATTTTCGCTCCGCCTTGGCTCGCAGCGCCCACTGGGTGAAGGCCCAGGCGGCCAACTCCGGCCCCACCTCCCGGGCCACGCGCTCAATCTCGCGGGGGGTGGCGGCACACCCGGCGCTGAGTTCCAGGGCGCGGGCGCGGCTCATGCGGCTATTGTACGGGCCACTGGGTCACCGAGTACGCCCGCACGGGCTCCGGAAGGCAGATCGGCACGGCCAGGGCATCTCGCAGGGCCGCGTACTGGTCCACCAGGGCGTCCACCAGCTCGTTCCATTCAATCACCGGCGAAGCCCACCCGGTGCCGAGCGCGGGAGTCTCAATCCCAAAAGAAACCACGCCGGGCACCCAGTTGAGCGAACCGCCAAAGGCGCGCTCGATATCCGCCCGGTGCTGGCCCAGGTAGCCCGCCATTGGCGCGAGCATGGCGGGGGGTTCGGGGTGCAGGCGATAGACGCACTGCGCCATCTCCTCTTCCACGTAAATGCCGAGGGCGTCGCGGTGGGGGCGCACTTCCGCCCACATCAGGTTCGGGTCGTGTTCATCGGGATGCAAGAACCCGGGCATCTGGCGGCTGCGCCACTCGTCCCCAAAGATTTCCCACCAACGTAGCGACCTTTCGTCCCGATTCATCCCCGTAGGTTGTACGGTTGTCCCGGTCGGAGCGTTTCCCGGCTCCGTATACTCGTAGGCCAAGGCGATGAGCAACAACGGCGTAGTCAATGCGGCCAAGACCTGGCGCGAGAAGGTCGGCCTGGCCGAGATGCTGAAGGGCGGCGTGATCATGGACGTCACGACCCCGGAACAGGCACGAATTGCGGAAGATGCCGGGGCCATCGCGGTGATGGCGCTGGAACGCGTGCCGGCCGATATCCGGCGCGACGGCGGCGTGGCCCGCATGAGCGACCCGGAAATGATTCTGGGCATCAAGGAAGTGGTGGACATCCCGGTGATGGCCAAGTGCCGCATCGGTCACTTTGTCGAAGCCGAAATCCTGCAAGCGCTGGAAGTGGACTTTATTGACGAAAGCGAAGTGCTGACCCCGGCCGACGAAGAGAACCACGTGGACAAGCACGCCTTTACGGTGCCGTTTGTGTGCGGCGCGCGCAACTTGGGTGAAGCCCTGCGCCGTTGCGGCGAGGGCGCGGCCATGATTCGCACCAAGGGCGAAGCCGGGACGGGCGACGTGGTGCACGCCGTGTGGCACATGCGCACGATCATGAAGGAGATCCGCCAGGTGCAGGCCGCCCGCGAGGACGAGCTGTTCAAGCTGGCCAAGGATCACCAAGCCCCGCTGGAACTCATCCGCGAAGTGCACCGGACGGGCAAGCTGCCGGTGCCGAACTTCAGCGCGGGCGGCATTGCCACCCCGGCCGACGCGGCCCTGATGATGAAGCTGGGCGCGGAAACGGTGTTTGTGGGAAGTGGCATCTTTAAGAGCGGCGATCCGGCCCGACGCGCGCAGGCGATTGTAGATTCGGTGTTGTTCTACAACGACGCCAAGAAGCTGGGTGAGATCAGCAAGAACCTGGGCGAAGCCATGGTGGGCATCAACATTTCTTCGCTTAAGCCGGAAGATCAGCTCGCCACGCGCGGCTGGTAGGCCCTTTCTTTGGACCACGAAAAACCCCCGGTCTCGAAGAGGCCGGGGGTTCTTGTTTTTGGCGACCGGGGGTTTAGAACCGGTAGCCGACGTAAGCACCGATGCTGGTGGCGCGGGCGCCGGCGGCATCGTCGCTGTAGATGAACGTGAGTTCACCGAAGATGTTCGGACCAAACTCCTTGCCCACGCCGCCACGGATGGCCCACACGGTGTCGGAGCTGGTGATGTCCATGATGGCCACACCCGCGCCGGCGAACCAATAGGTGCGACCGCCGCCGGCTTCCAGTTCCGGACCGTTGTAGAACCGCTGGTTGATCATGATCGGGAAGGCGTTACCCTTGGCTCCCGAACCGCTCTTGCCAAGCCAGTCGATGGAAATGGTGGTCTCACCTTCGCCGAAAAGGGACTTATCGAGGAAGTAGTCGAAACCGACGCCGATGAAATTGTTCACCACGTTTCGGGTAGTGCCGTCCAGCGGGTAAGCCGCGCCAACGCGAAGGGCCGCGTTGGACGGATAACCAAAGGACGAGCCTTGGGCCGGCGCGACGGCGACGAGGCCGAGGCCGAGGCCTGCGAGCCAAAGAGTTCGCTTCATGCTATGTTTTGATCCTCCAAATGTGGCGGGAAGCCAGCCCAAAACTCCTCTGGGCCTGGTGATTCTACTTGACCCGATGCGCTCAGGTCAAACCGTACGCCTCGGTAAACTGAAAATCCATGCCCCACTTCCTTCTTGAGATCGGTTGCGAGGAGCTGCCGGCGTCTTCTATCGTCCGGGCGAACCGTGCTTTAGCCGCCGAAATCCAGGGCATGTTGGAAGAGCGCGGGCTGGGCGTGGACGGGGTGCAACTGTATTGCACGCCACGCCGGTTGATCGTGGCCATGGATGGATTGCTGGCGCAGCAACCGGACCGTGAGAAGCGGAGTCGAGGGCCGGCGGTAGGGGCCGCCTACGACGCCGAGGGCAAGCCGACGAAGGCGATGGAAGGATTCTGCCGAGGGCAAGGGGTGGATCCGGCCACGGCGGAGAGCGACGGCCAGTACGTGTGGGTGACAAAGACCGAGCCTGGCCGCCCGACGCGCGAGATTCTTGGCGAGTTGATTCCGGCGGCCTTGGAGAAGGTGCCGTTCTCGAAGACGATGCGCTGGGCGGACCTGAGCGTGCGGTTTGCGCGGCCGGTGCGGTGGATTTTGGCCGCGTTTGACGGGGACCTGGTGCCGTGTGCCTGGGCGGGGATTGCGTCGGGGCTGACGAGCCGGGGGCACCGATTTGAGCATCCCGAGCCGTTCGAGGTGCGAACCCTGGACGATCTGGTGCGGGAACTCCGCGCGCGGATGGTGGAGCCGGACCCGCAAGTGCGGATGCAGGTGATCGCCGACCGGGCGCAGGCGGTCTGCTCCGGGGCCCCGGATTTGAGCGGCGACCTGGTGGAGGAGAACGCCTTCTTGACGGAGTGGCCGGAGGCTCTAGAAGGCAGCTTCCCCGAAGAATACTTGGAGTTGCCGGAGCCGGTGCTGGTGACCACGATGGCCAAGCACGAGCGGTTCTTCCCGGTGCGCGATGGCGCCGGGCGGCTGATGCCAAAGTTCATCTCGATTCGCGGGGGCGGGGTGGACGAGGACGTACGCAAGGGCAACGAGTGGGTGCTGCGGGCGCGGTTTAATGACGCCCGGTTCTTCTTCATCCAAGACCAGCGGCGGACGCTAGATGAGTTCCTCGAAGCCACCCAAGGCATGAACTTTGACGCCAAGCTGGGGACGATCCGACAGCGGGCGGACCGACTGGCCAGCTTAGGGCGCACATTCGCCGAGGTGGCCTACGGAGCCGACGTGGCGGGGGTGGCCGAGCTAGCCGGGCGATACGCCAAAGCCGACCTCACTACGGGCCTGGTGGACGAGATGGACGAACTGCAGGGCGTCATCGGCGGGGTCTACGCCCAGCGGGACGGCATGAGCGCCGACGTGGCACACGCCATTGGCACCCACTACGCCTACCAAAACAACCTTTTGGTGGATTCGTTCGGGGCGAAGGCGGGACTGGCTGTTACCCTGGCTGACCAAATGGATAAATTGGCGGGGTTCTTGGGCTTGGGACGCATCCCGAGTGGCAGCAGTGACCCCCTGGGCCTGCGCCGCGCGGCCAATATCCTGATCGAGATTGCCGAGAACGGCGGCGCGCCCTCCGGCTACGAAGCCCACCTGGATGCGGCCCTGGCCGCCTACGCCGCCCAAGGCGTGGAGCTGGACGGCGATGGTGCGCACAAGGCGTTGAAGTCATTGATGGAGCAGCGTTACCGCTCGCGCGCCGATGATGTGCCGGCGGACTGGCTGGATGCGGCGATGGGCGATGGGCAGGACTTGCTGAACCCACTGGTCATCCAATTCCGGGTGCTGATGGCTCGAGAACTCGCGGGCGAGCCCGAGTTGCTCAGCACGCTATCGCGCCCGCTGAACCTCTGGTCAGCCGCACAGAGGCAGGGTCTGAACGGATCGGAAGGTACCGCCGACCTGCAAAGCGCCGAAGGCGACAAACTCCGCCAGCAGGCCACCCAAGCGGCGGCGGGGCTCAACGAAGCCTATGAGCGAAGGGACGCGGCGGCGGTGAAGGCGGCCTTCGTGGCCCTCGCCACGCCGATCCATCAGTTCTTTGAGTCCACGATGGTGATGGCCGAAGACACCCAAGTGCGGGATGCGCGGCTGGCGCTGGTGCGCCAACTTACCGAGATGATCCGCCCGGCCGGCGACATCACCAAGATCATCGCGGGTTAATCCAGCGGGCGGAAGGCGTACTCCGTGCGGTGCAGATACACCTGCCCCGGGCGGAGACATGCGCTGGGGAACGAAGGCACGTTCGGGGCGTTGGGGAAGTTTTGGGCTTCCAGGCACACCCCGTCATACTTGCGCCACGGGCCGCAATTTAGCACCACACTGGTGTAGATTTGTAGCCCGGCCTGGTCTGTGCTCATGGTCATGGCCACACCGGACTCGGGGTTGGTCATCCAGGCCACGCTACGCATTTGCCCCGGGGTGCCGTTCAGCACGTAGTTGTGGTCCAGTCCGCCCTGAATGAGGTGGCCGTGGGGGTCAGGGGACTGGTAGAGGTCGCCTAGGCGCGTGGTGCTTGTCAAATCGAGAGGCGTGCCTGCCAGCGAGGCAATTTCGCCGCGCGGAATCATGTCAGCGCCCACCGGGGTGTATGCCTCGGCGTCCACCCGCAGTTGGAGGTCCCGCGTATGGCCCGTGCGCGCTGCGCCCAAATCAAAGTAAGAGTGTTGGGTCAGGTTGACCATGGTGGCCGCCGTGGTGGTAGCCACGTATTCGATCTCCCAGGTGCCGTCTTCCGTCCAGCGGTAGGTGGAGGTGGTGTGGAGTTCGCCGGGGTAACCCTCTTCCCCGGCGGGGCTGGTGTAGTCCAGGCGCACCCCGAGGGTGTCGCCTTCCGAGAAGGGCTCGGCGTTCCAAAGTCGCTGGTCAAAGCCCACGTTTCCACCATGCAAGTGGCAGGGCACGTCCCCTGGCGAGTCGTTGGTGGCGAGCTGATATGCCACCCCATCTACCAGGAAGCGGCCGGCTTCAATGCGGTTGGCAAAGCGACCCGCAATCGCACCGAGGTAGCTGCGGGCCGCTAAGTAGTCCGAGGGGGCCGGCAGGTCCAGAACCATGTTTTGTACGCCCGCTTTCTGGGTTGGCACTCGCAGGTCGGTCACGATGCCCCCGAAATCGGAAACCACGAGCTCACACCCGCTCGGGTGGGATAGGGAAATCTTGCGGGCCGTCCGGCCATCCGGTAACTGACCCCAATCCTTGACCTCAATGCGACCGGCCATGCGATTCATTTTGAACCTGAATGGAACGCCCGAGGGAGAAGAGTTGTTATTATAGGTACGATGAAATTATTCATTGGTAGTTTGTTGGCGCTTGTTGTGGGTGCCGCTCTCGTTGGCTGCTCGCCGGCTGCTCCGGCAGAAGAAACGACGACCCCGCCCGCCACGACGGGCTCGGGCGAGACCAGCAAGACCGAAGGTGGCGCCACGGCCGAACCGGTGGCCTTCAAGAAGGACGGCAAGCTGTGGTGCCCGGTGATGGATACCGAAGTCGAAAGCGTGGAGAAGGCCGTGGGCTACCAAGACGTGGACGGCGTTCGCTACTACTTCTGCTGCGCGGGCTGCCCCGAGCCGTTCAAGGAAGATCCGAACAAGTACATCAGCAAGTTCCCCAAGTCCTGACGGCTCGCATCGAGTCCGCAAGGATCATCCTCATCAACCCCGGTGGCTTTCCGCCGGGGTTGATGCATTTTGGGTCTGGTGTCGCCGGACTGCCTTGTACGAGCGTCTAAGAGATATGTCACGGCGCCCCGCTCGTAACGTCTTCGGTGAACCGCTCCAAAGTTGCTCGGTGATGCCCATGACGGGCTACTGGCGCGATGGCTGCTGCGAGTCTGGCCCGGAGGACATGAGCATGCACACCGTTTGCGCGGTAATGACGGCGGAGTTCCTGGCCTTCTCCGTCACGATGGGGAACGACCTGACCAGCCCGCGTCCGGAATACGGGTTTCCGGGCTTGCGCCCGGGCGACCGTTGGTGCCTGAGTGTGATGCGCTGGGCCGAGGCTCTGGAAAATGATGTGGCCCCGCCGGTCGTATTGAATGCGACCCACGAGGCCTGTCTGGAGTTTGTGGAAGCGCAAGCTCTGCACGAGCACGCGCTTCCGGTTTAGCCGCGCGCGTTCGGGTTGGTAACCCCTGCCGCACGGGGGGAGACGGGCGTGTTGGCGGCCTCCCACAGCATGGCGAGGACGGCTCGGCTGATCGTTTCCAGCTGCTCGAAGTCGATCTTCTCGACGTGGTCGCTCAGTTGGTGATAGTCCTCGTGCACGCCGCTGAAGAAGAACGCGGCAGGGATGCCAACTTCGGCGAACGGGTAGTGATCGCTTCGCGCCCAGAAGCGGTTCGGGTCGTTCGGGTCATCGTAGCGTTGGTCCAGGTTGAGCTTTTGGTAGCTGTTGTTCACGCGGTTCATCAGCGCGTCTAGGGCCGGGCTGAACACCTTCGGGCCAATCAGATAAACCTGACCCTTGCGGACGAGGTCTTGGTTGGCCGGGATATCAGAGCTGGTTTCCTTGCTCCGCCCGATCATGTCGATGTTGAACATGGCGGCCGCCTTGCTCAGGTCCACCGTCGGGTTGGCGACGAATTCCCGCGAGCCGAGTAGGCCCCGCTCTTCGCCCGTGAACCAGAGGAAGAGAACGGAGCGCTTGGGTTGCACCGGATTCTTGGCGATGGCTTCGGCGATGTTCAGGAGGGCGACCGTGCCGCTACCGTCGTCATCCGCCCCGTTGAAGATCCCGTCTTGGCCGGCCGGCACTTCCCGCATCCCGATGTGGTCATAGTGCGCGCCCAGAATGACGGTCTCGGCCTTCAGAGTGGGGTCGGTGCCCGGGATGAGCCCGCACACGTTGTGGGAAACGCTTTCTTGCGTATCCACTTGGACGGAGGCACTCACCTCGGCACGGAAGGACTTGGTCTTCAGCAGCTCCGGAGCCACGGTGGCGCCCATAAGAGCATCGGCATCGAGACCAGAACCGGAGAGCAGGGCCGTGGCTCCGGCGGGGCCAAGGCTGAGGGTGGGGACGCCTGGTTGCGGTCGTCCGGGCCGCATTTGCCCGGCTTCGGAGCGGTTGCGGCGCTGCGTCCAGTTGGGGGAGCCCGCGCGGCGATCCAGCATGATCACGCCGGCGGCGCCTTCGGCGCGGGCCACCAGGGCCGGGGTTTCGTAGTCGGTGCCTGGTCGGCCGCGCAGACCCGCCGGGGCCGCGCCCGCCACGGCCACGATGGTCTTGCCCTTCAGGTCAAGCCCGGCGTAGGGGTTGTCGCCGTTCGGCACGCGGTAGCCGTGGCCCACAAAAACGAGGTCACCCGAAAGCTGGCCCGGTTGGGTTTCGGCGATGAAGTCTTCCCCGTAGACCAGGACCTTCCCATTGACGCTGACCTTGGTGCCGTCCGGCACCACGCGGCTCGACGTCATCGGGAGCGGGTGGAAGTAGGTGCCATCCACCCCGCCCGGCTGCACGCCCCACTGCTTGAGGTGGCTGACAATGTACTTGGCTGCGAGCTGCAGGCCACGCGAGCCGGTGTCGCGACCTTCCAGCAGGTCACTGGCGATGAACTCCAGGTGCGCCTGCAGCTTGACGCGATCTACGGCCTCAACGGGCGCTCCATTAGGAGCGGCCTGGGCGAAAACCAACGAGGGGGCGAGGCACGCCCCGGCGAGAGTGGCCACAAAGAGACGGCGCTGAACGACAGCAAATCGCAACATTCTCTGCATATTACGCGAAGGGCGCTTGAAAGCGTTTCCTTCTGACTTGAGATTTTGTGTTAGTGCCACCGGGTCTTTTGCGCATACAATTGCATGAATCTGCAACTTGTGCATATAATGAGCATAGTATGGCGATTTTATCCGAGCAGCGCCGCGAAGTGATCCGGCGGCTCTTGGCTTCGGGGCAAGTGAAAGCCCAAGACGATTTGGTGCGCATGCTGAAGGCGCAGGGCTATTCGGCCACGCAAAGCAGCATCTCTCGCGACCTGCGCAGCCTGGGGGCAGTGCGCCAAAACGGACGCTATGTATTGCCCAGCCGCGTGAGTTTGCCCTTGGGCCTGGACCGCTCGTGCGTCGTGGCGATTTTGCCGGCGGGGCCGAATATGTTGGTCGTCCGCACAACGATTGGGAGCGCCACCCGCCTCGCCCTAGAAGTGGACAATCAAGGCTGGGAAGAGGTCGTCGGCACCGTGGCCGGGGACGATACGATCTTCATCGCCACCCCCGATGCCGGGGCGCAAACGGTGCTGATGAAGCGTCTTCTGCCCGGGGTTGACCGTGGCTAAGCGCATCATCCTGGCCTACAGCGGCGGGCTCGACACCAGTTGGTGCATCCCCCATCTCATCGGCGAAGGGTGGGAGGTCATCACGGTCACGGTGGACGTGGGCGGCATGTCGGATGCGGAGCGCGAGGACCTGGCCGAACGAGCGCAGAAGCTCGGGGCCATCAGCCACCACTTTGTGGATGCACGGGCTGCATTTTATGCAACGACCTTGCGATTTTTGATTGCGGGCAACGTGCGCCGAGGCGGTGTGTATCCGCTTTGCGTGGGCGCAGAACGATTCTTACAAGCGCAAATGGTGGCCGAATTTGCAAACCAAGCGGGCGCCTCGGCCATTGGCCACGGCTGCACGGCGGCGGGCAACGATCAGGTGCGATTCGAGACCGCCCTGCGCGCCCTGGCGCCAGGGATGGAGATCGTGGCGCCGATCCGCGACCTCACCCCTTCTCGCTCTCAGCAAGTCGAGGATTTGAAGCGACTGGGGATGCCCGTGCCGAAGCACGGCGCGGCCTATTCCATCAACTCCGGCCTGTGGGGCGTCACGATTGGGGGTACCGAAACCACCACTAGTGACGGCCAAGTGCCGGAGCATGCGTGGGTGCGCACGCAGGGCGCCTTTGCCAACCCGAAGGCTCCAACCAAGATCACCTTGACCTTTAAGGAAGGCCAGCCGACCCACGTGGACGGCGTGGCGATGGAGCCGGTGGCGCTGATTGAACATGTGGATGCCCTGGCCGCGGGCTACGGGATTGGGCGCGGGGTGCACCTCGGCGACACGGTGCTGGGCGTGAAGGGGCGCGTGGCCTTCGAGGCCCCCGCCGCCACGGTGCTGATTGAATCGCACCGCGAACTGGAAAAGCTGGTGCTCACCGGCCGCCAGCAAGCGATAAAGGATGCCGCCGCCCGCAACTACGGCGACTGGCTGCACGAGGGGCACTTCCTTGACCCGGCCTGCCGCGACATCGAGGCGCTGCTGACCCAAAGCCAAACCCGGGTGACTGGCGAGGTGGTGGTGACCTTGCGCACGGGCAGCCTATTTGTCGAGGGTGTGAGTTCGCCCTATTCGCTGATGGCTGCGAGCGGGAGCACCTACGGGGAGGCGGCGAAGGACTGGACCCCGACGGATGCGGCGGGCTTCAGCCGCTTGGTGGCCCTGCCCAGCATCTTGGCAGCGCGTGCGGGTGCGCGAGCCCAGTCATGAGGCCGCTGCACCTGGACAAGATTGCGAGCGTGACTCGCAACTGCGCACTGGACCGCGACGTGCGGGTGGGGGATGAATACCCCTGCCGTGAAGGCGACGTGATTGCGGTGCGGATCCTTTCGCGCAAGGGCACCTACAACCAGCTGGAGTTGGTGAGCGGACGGTTTTCGAACCTGAAGCCCGGCGATACGGTGGCGGGGGCACTAGGGCATCGCCGCGCCTTGCAGGGATACGCGGGGCATATCCCGAGCGAAATCAAGACCGGCGACACGCTGCAAATGCTGAACATGGGCGGCGTGATTGGGGTGTGCACCTCGTTTTCGCCCGAAGTCGGGCCGCCGTTTGAGTGCGAAGTGCTGGGGCAAGTGTTGTCGTTCCCATTTTTGGGTCAGCGCGTGGGGGAACCGGCCAATATCGGTCGCCAAGCGGGGGCCCTGCGAGAGAAGATTGCCGGGGGGATTCCGCCGGTGCTGGCCATTGTGGGCACGTGCATGAATAGCGGCAAAACGGCGGCCTGCGCGAGCTTGATTCAAGAATTTGCGCGGCAGGGCCTGCAAGTAGCGGCGGCCAAGGTGACGGGCGTGAGCCTGATGCGCGACACCCTGGCCATGGTGGATGCGGGCGCGCGCACGGCCGCGAGCTTTACGGAGCTTGGCATTGTGACCACGCAACGATCGAATGCGGCTTCCATCACTCGGACTTTGTTGGCGCAACTTGCCGAGGGTTCGCCGGACTTGATCGTTTTGGAGCTGGGTGATGGCCTGATGGGGGACTACGGTGTGGACGCGATTTTGGAAGCGGCGGATGTGAAGGCCACCGTGGGGGCGTTGGTGCTGGCCGCTAGTGACCCGGTGGGGGCGTGGGGCGGCGCGAAGTTGCTGCAGGATCGCTTCGGCTACCCGGTGGCCGCCATTACGGGGCCGTGCACGGACAACAGCGCGGGCGTGGACAACGTGGAGGCCGCGACGGGCTGCGTGGCGCTGAACGCGCGTTTAGAATCCGAAGCCCTGGCCGCGCACCTCATGAAGACTCTGGGATTGGGCGCGGGGGTGGGTTCATGAAGCCGGTGTTTGTGTTTGGGGCCACGGGCTACGTGGGTGGTGAATTACTCCGTCTATTGGCCTTGCATCCGGAGTTCGAGCTCGCGGGGGCGGTGAGTGGTTCGCAGGCGGGGAAGCCGGTGGCGAGCGTGTTTCCGCACTTGCTGACCGCTTACGGTTCGACTTGCTTTGTGGGGGCCGAAGAGGGGCTGCGCGCGGTGGCGGGTTTAGGCGAGGCGTTTGTTTTCCTCGCCTTGCCGCACGGGGAGAGTGCGCGCGTAGCCCGGGAGATCCTTGCCATGGGTAAAAACATCCATTTGGTGGATTTGTCGGCAGATTTCCGGTTCCAAGAGGCCGTTCAGTACAAGAAGATGCACGGTCACCCTCACCCGACGCCGGAGTTGCTGGGCCAGTTCGTCTTCGGGCACCCTGAACTGTTGCCCGAAGTCAAGACTGGTCCGGTGGCGCACCCGGGGTGCTTTACCACGTCGGTGACGCTGGCCGTCGCCCCGCTCTTGGCTCACGGTGCGGTCGGGCCGAACGTGCGCGTAAGCGCGGTGACGGGGAGCACCGGCAGCGGGCGCGAACCCAAAGCCGCCACCCACCACCCGGATCGGCATGGCAACGTGCGGGCCTACAACCCGCTGCGCCACCGCCACGCCGATGAGATGAGCGCCCTGCTCGGGCGCGTGGCCGGGGCGGAGATTGACGTGCGGTTTGTGCCGCACAGCGGCAACTTCGCGCGGGGGATCTTGAGCACGATCTTCCTGGATGCCCAGACTTCAGCGAGCGAAGAAGAATTGATCCAAATGGTGAATGAAATGTATGCCCCCCGGGGTGGATTTGTGACGGCGAGTGCCGCCATGCCTTCCGTCAAGGATGTCGTGGGCACCAACCAGGTGCGCGTGGGGGTGGTGCGCGAAGGCGACCAGATCGTCCTCACCTCGGCCCTCGATAATCTGACCAAGGGAGCCAGTGGCGGCGCGATGCAGTGGATGAATCGCCTGGCGGGCCTGGACGATGCCACGGGGCTGAAATCGCCGGGCTGGGGGTGGAACTGATGCGCCGCTTCCTTGACCTGCAGCACCTCGACGATGCCACCATCCGCCGCCTCTTGGACCTTGCCCACGAGCTGCAGAAGAGCCCGATTCGCGAGGACCTGAAGGGCAAGGTGCTGGGATTGCTGTTTATGAACCCCTCCCTGCGCACGTTGGCTTCTTTCCAATCGGGCATGGCGCAGCTGGGCGGGAGTAGCTTCGTCATTCAGCCGGGGCAGGGGAGCTGGTCATTGGAAACCCGCACCGGCGTGACCATGGACGGGGCGCACCCGGAGCACATCCGCGAGGCCATCCCCGTGCTCAGCGAGTATTGCGACGCCCTGGGTGTCCGCGCCTTTGCCGGCGGCACGGACTTGAAAGCCGACATGGACGAGCGTTTCCTCAACCTTTTGGATGACATCACGCCCAGGCCGCTCATCAACTTGGAAAGCGCCGCCAACCACCCCTGCCAAGCCCTGGCGGAGTGGAAGGCGCTGGAGGACTTCGAAATCCGGGAGGATGCCAAGTTTGTGCTGAGCTGGACCTGGCATCCCAAGGCTCTGGCCCACGCGGTTCCCGCCGCCACCGCCACCATGGCCGCCCGCCGGGGCATGAACCTGGTGATCTGCCGCCCCGAGGGCTACGACCTCCCCGAAGCCGTGATGGACCGCGTGCACGCTGCCGCCACCCAGGGTGGGGGCACGGTGAACGTGACCGACGACCGCGATGCCGCCATGGCGGGGGCGCACGTACTCTACGCCAAGAGCTGGGCGAGCCCGGCGCACTACGGCAACCCAGATGCCGACGCCCAGGCTAAAGCGGACCTGCGCGATTGGTGTGCGCGCGAATCTTGGTTCGCGTTGGCCCACAAGGATGCCCGCTTCTTCCACTGCTTGCCGCTGCGCCGCAACGTCGAGGCGGCCGACGAGATTCTGGATGGCCCGCGTTCGGCCGTCACGACCATTGCCGGTAACCGGCTCCACGTTCAAAAAGCCGTTCTCATGGAGATGCTTGCTCATGCCTAAATCCGCCCTTGCTTCCAGCCTTCGCAGCGATGCCATCGCCGCCCTGCGCACCGCACTGCCGTATCTCAGCCTGTATCAGGGCAAGACGTTTGTCGTGAAGGTGGGGGGCGAAGCCTTTGTGGGCGGCCCTCAGGCCGGCAAAGATCTGATCGAGCAGGTGGGCGTGCTGCACCGGCTGGGCATGCGCGTGGTGCTGGTGCACGGGGGCGGGCCGCAGGCTTCAGCCTTGACGGAAAGCCTGGGCGGCGAGCCGATTAAGATCGAAGGTCGCCGCGTCACCGACCCCATCGCCCTGCGGGCAACGACCCTGGCCCTGAATGGCGAGGTGGCCACCCACATCGTGGCGCTGGGCCAAGCTCTGCAAATGAGCATGGTGGCGGTGAGCGGCGTGAGCGCGGGGATGATCCTGGCCCACCAGCGCCCGCCCACCAAGGATCGCCACGGCAACCCCGTGGACTACGGCCTGGTGGGGGATGTGGACCGCGTGGATGTGAGCTACATCGAGACGATCCTGGCCGCCGGGCATATCCCGGTGGTGAGCCCGCTCGGGGTCTCCAAGTCGGGGCAGGTGCTGAATTTGAATGCCGACGGCGTGGCGGCAGAGTTGGCCATCGGGCTGGGGGCGGCCAAGGTGGTCTTCCTCACCGGGGCGCCGGGCATCCTCCGCGACGCTCAGGATCCGAGCTCGCTCATTAGCTTCATGGACCTCAAAGGTCTGGCTGATCTGGAGTCCACCGGGGCCGTGCAGGAAGGGATGTGGCCCAAGAGTGCCAGCATCCGCCGGGCGCTGGAAGGCGGCGTGGAGCGCGTGCACGTGGTGGGGCAAAACACCAACGACGGCTTGCTGAAGGAAGTGTTCACCAACGAAGGGAGCGGTACGCTGATCGTCCGCGAAGGCTCGCACTCATGATGATGGACGCGGACCTCTTGGCATTCCACCGGGCATTGGTGGCCACGCCCAGCTTGAGCGGTGAAGAGGGGAGAGCCGCCGAGCTGGTGGTGCAGACCCTGGCGGGCTACGGAGTGGCCGCCGAAATCTGGGATTTGCACACCGTGGTTGCCCGCTCGGGCCAGGGTCCGCGTCTGCTCTTGAATTCGCACCTGGACACCGTGCCCCCCGGGGCGGGGTGGACCCGCGAGCCCTGGCAGCCGACGGTGGAGGGTGACCAAGTCTTCGGGCTGGGCAGCAACGACGCCAAGGCGAGCGTGGCGGCTTTGGTGGGGGCGTTCCTAGAGATTCACGCGCTGGGCGGGCCGGTAGAGGCGGTGCTGCTGCTGACGACGCAGGAAGAAACCACCAGCCGGGGCGCGGAATGGGCGGTGCCGGAGGTGCTGGCCAAGTTCGGGGTGCCCGAAGGCGGCATTGTGGGCGAGCCCACCGACCACACCATTGCCGTGCGGCAAAAGGGGCTGATGGTGCTGGACCTGGTGGCGGAAGGCGACGCCGGCCACGCCGCCCATGCGGAGCGGCTGGGCATGCGCAACCCGATTCACACCCTGGCCGAGGATTTGCTGGCCCTGCAGACGCTGGATCGCGGCCCTGAAGACCCCTGGCTGGGCGTGAGCAGCTATCAGCCCACGGTGGTGCAGGCAGGCGAGGCTCGCAACGCCATCCCCGCCGAGGCCCGCGCCGTGGTGGACGTGCGCAGCGTGCCAACCATGAGCCACGACGAGTGGCTGGCGCGCATCCGCTCGGTGGTGAAATCTAGGGTGGAGGTGAGGAGCCAGCGGCTGGAACCCTACGCCGTGGATGAGAATCACGCGATTGTGCAGGCGGGGCTGGCCACGAACCCCCAGGCCCGGGTAGTGGGAAGCGCGACCATGAGCGACCTGACGTGGATGCGCGGGTTCCCGGCGGTGAAGTGTGGCCCCGGCAAAACCGAACGATCTCACCAATTGGATGAATTTGTGTTGCAGTCGGAAATTGTGGCAGCGCGGGCGTGGTATGTGCGCTGGGCGGCCGCTTTTGCGGGGCAACTCACGGGAGGGGCAAAGGCATGAGACTATGGGATAAGGGCGAAAGCACGGACGAACTGGTGTTCACGTTCTGCGTGGGCGAGGATTACATCCTGGATAACCGGCTGGTGCCCTATGATGTGCAGGCCAGCCAGGCCCACGTGCGGATGCTGGCGGCGCAGGGTTACCTGGCGCCTGCGGATGCCGAAGCGCTTTGTGGGAGCCTGGCCGAACTGGGGGAAGCCCATGCGCGGGGAGAATGGGTGGTGGAACTGGCCGACGAAGACTGCCACACCGCTCTGGAACGCCACCTGACCGAACGCCTGGGCGAGGCCGGCAAGCGCGTGCACCTGGGCCGCAGCCGCAACGACCAGGTGCTGACCGCCCTGCGGCTTTACCTCCGCGAAGCCCTCGCCACCGCCGCCGACCAAGCCACTTTGGTGGCCGAGGCGCTCGAAGCTCTGGCCCATGCCAACCCGAACCTAGAGATGCCCGGCTACACCCACATGCAGCGGGCCATGCCGAGTTCGGTGGCCGAATGGGCGGGGGCGTTTGCCAGCGAAATCCGCGATGACGCTGAGGGGCTCCGGGCCGCCCAGCGCCGGGCCGGCAAGAACCCCCTGGGCACGGCGGCGGGCTACGGCACCCCGGGCGTGAACATGGACCGGGAGCAAACCACGCAGGCCCTGGGCTTTACCGAAACCCAGTGGCCGCACGCGGCCGCCCAGCTCAGCCGAGGCAAGGCCGAAGCGGAAGCCGTCTTCGCCCTCACCTTGCTGGCCCAGGATTACGGGCGGCTGGCCGCCGACCTGTGCCTGTTTGCCACCAGCGAGTTCGCGTTTGTGCGGTTGCCGGCGGCTTTCACCACCGGCTCCAGCATCATGCCGCAAAAGCGCAACCCGGATGTGTTCGAGCTTCTGCGCGCCAAGAGCGTGGGCGTGGCGGCGCAGCTGGGCCACATCCTGGCCATCACCCATAAGATGACGAGTGGCTACCATCGCGACCTGCAGGAGATCAAAGCGCCCCTGTTCCGCGCCTTTGACGAAGTGGCGGGGATGAGCGCGGTACTGGCGCGGGCGGTGCCAGGGATTGAGTTCGATGCGGCGCGATTGCAGGCCGCGATGGACCCCGGACTCTACGCCGCCGAGCGGGCCAACCGGTACGTGACGGAGGAGGGCATGTCGTTCCGGGATGCCTACCGGCGCGTGGCGGAAGAGCTTGCCGCCGAGGCCAAATCCCACGGATAATCACCTCCCCCTGTTAACTTGCCCCGGGGCGGTGGGCGTGGAGTTGGTATGATTCAGCCTCAGGCTTATGGATTGCGGCTTGCGAATGGCGACCCACGCGGTGGTAAAGACGTGGACCGAGGACCCGGCCAACGGGGCCGAGCTTGAGGTTGCCCGCGTCATTGCCAGCCAATTCCGCATCCCGCCGGTGGCCACGGTGGAGCGATTCCGCGAGCGCGGCAACATCAACCTGCACACGTTTTCGGTGGTGACCGAAGACGGCCAGCCCTACCTGCTGCAGCGCCTGAACACCGACGTTTTTGCCTTCCCCGACCGCGTGATGGACGCGATGGTGAGCTGGCTGCAGGCGCAAAACCGCGCCCTGGAAGCACGCCCCGAACTGAACTGGACCCCCATCACCCTGGTGCCGACGCTGGACGGCGATTCGTGCCTGGATTTCCGGGTGGCGGGCATCCCCAATGTGTGGCGCCTGATGGTGCTGATCCCGAACTCCACCACCTTCAAGAGTCTGAGCGAGGTGCCCGGGCGGGCGGCGCAACTGGCGCTGGCCGAGCAAGTGGGGCGCGGACTGGCCCTGGCCGCCGACCTGACCTCGGACCTGGACGCCCGCGCCATGGACGTGAGCCTGCCGGGCTACCGCGACACCTACGGCTACTACGCGCAGTTTGATGCCGTGCTGGGCATGCACCGCGACGCCGATGCGGTGGAGCCCTACCTGCCCGAGAGCGCCGAAGTGCGCCGCGCCACCGAGCATCTTTATCGCCTGAGCGCGAACATCGGCGATGCTGAAGCCGAAGCCCGCCGCTACGACACCGAACTGCGGCCGTACCTGGACCTGGTGCAAGAGGCGCGCGGCCAGGCCCTGATGATTGCCGATGGCGTGCGCGCAGGGTGGCTGCGCAAGACGGCGATCCACGGGGATACCAAGATTGACAATTTCTTGTTCGACCGGACGACGCTGGAAGTGAAGAGCCTGGTGGACCTGGACACGGTGATGCCCTATACCTGGTTGGCCGACTGGGGCGACTGTGTGCGCAGCCTGTGCAACGTGGCGGGCGAGAAGGAGCGCGACCTGCGGCAGGTGCAGGTGGACCGCGAGGTTTACGCGGCGGTGGCGCGGGGCTTCTTGGCGACGGCGACCACACCGCAGCGCGAGGAGATTGCCCTGATGGTGGACGCCGTAGAGGCGATTGCGCTGGAGCTGGGGCTGCGGTTCTTGACCGACTACCTGCGCGGGGATAACTACTTTATGCTGGGCGAGGAAGACCCGGCGGACCTGAACCGGGTGCGGGCGATGGTGCAACTGACGCTGTACGAGCGCCTGCGCGAGGCGCGACCGGATCTGGAAGCGCTGTTCTTGGAGCGGTTGGAGAGCTAAGGCAAAGCCTTCCGTTAAAGTCCAGCTGTAAACTTCTTTGCTTAAGCAAGCCCTGCCATCTTGTAGGCAAAGTGAAATATAAATGCATAATTATGCAATACTGAGGGTGTCGAGTGAACCGGCAGTGGAATTGCGTGTCTCTATTGCGCTGAAGTTAGAATTGTAACTTAATTTTTGGAAGGCGACAACTGAAGGGCATTCTCCCGTTGCTGCATACTATGCGGTAGCGTATGCAATTCCGAGGATATTCTGCCTGTTGCAAAATTTGAAACAATTTGCGGTATATTTCAAAAATAGGACAAAAAATGAATCTAGACGTGTCATCCGGTTCGAAGCAACGGTCGATTGCCGGACACCTATGCTTCATTCCCAACCCACTTCCGCCAGAGCTGGTTGTGCCGCCAACTACCCTTTCGAAGCTTGGCGAGGTCATGCACTTGCTCGGGCAAGTCAAGTCCTACCATCGACTTCTTCCAAGCGTTGAGGTCCTGATCTACGGCTCATTACGACGAGAGGCGATCGCTAGCTCAACTATAGAAGGCACAGTTGCATCAGCTGATGAGCTGGTCTTGTTTGAAGTCCAGGGGTTTGCAGAGAGGTCCTCTGTTGGAGAAGTTGCAAACTACGCAGCTGCGTTGAGGCACGGTGAGAAGCTGATTGAAGAAAAGCCAATTTCTCTAAATGTCATCCTGGAACTGCACTCAATTCTACTGAATGGCGTTAGGGGTCGTGGTGCTGTGGGTCGGCTAAAGTCAGGCCAGAACCACATTGGCTCAAGACGTGGCGAGCCTATAGAGCTAGCGAGCTTTATTCCGCCTCCACCAGAGCTCACTTTAGACCTGATGTCAGATCTTGAGAGATACATCAATTTGAGCCCGAACGAGCCCCCGCTTATTCAGGTAGCTCTGACACATTATCAGTTTGAGACAATTCACCCCTTTGGAGACGGTAATGGAAGGGTTGGCAGGTTGCTGATTATTCTTCAAATGATTCAGCTCGGCATCTTAAACGCCCCGTTGGTATACCCATCGGTATATATAGAAAGGACTAAAGATAGATACATCAATGCTTTGCAAGGTGTGCGCGACAAGGGTGACTGGATTACATGGATAGACTATTTTCTTGAAGTCCTAGAAATGCAGTCGAAAGAGACGTTGGTTGTAGCTGAAACACTATTAGAGCTACGAAAGAAGGTGAGAGAGGAGATCAGCGATGGAAGAAGAATCGTCGCTGTGGAGTCTGCATTAGATGCATTTTTTGAAATGCCCGTCCTGACCGTTCCAGACCTCGCAAAGAGGATGAGCGTTGTATACAACACCGCCAAGTCAGCTGTAGATACTCTTGCGACGAATGGAGTGGTCGAAAAGCTCGGGTTTCAAGCTAGGAATCAAGTTTATATTTGTCGTCCGCTATTTGACCTTTTGCTGCACGGGATAATTCCAAAGGTCACATAAAGTACGGTAAGGATGCAAGCCGAGACTATGCAAGGTTCTGAAGACGAAATGACCGAAGCCGAGGAGGAGCAGTGGTGCGAGGAGCGCCGCGCCGAGGTGGCGGACTACCTGGCCCGCGCGGGCATCCGGCACGGCCAGATTGGCGAATGGCCGGCCTGGCACCTGCCGCCCTACGTCTCGCTGTGGGCGATTGAGAGCGGCGAGAACCCCGGCTGGGTGGGCTGGTGGGTGATCTGCGGCGATCTGCCGACGGACTACGTTTCGGCCCAGACGATCAAGCATCCCCGCGAGGCGATGCGCGCCTTGGCCGACCACTGGGCGCCCGCGGCCGAGCGCATGGCCCGGGGTGAGGCGCCCGAGGACTTCTCCCTCGGCCAACCCGAAGATTGGCCGACCCTGGCCCCGCTGCTGGCCAGCCGCGCCGCTCTCCTCCAAGACTTCGCGGCGGACGACGCGATGTGGGAAGGGTATTGAACTTTTCAAAGATTGCCAAGGAACGGTTTCAGAATCGTCAGGGGTAGTCTTTGATCTATGAACCTTGAGGCGACGCTTGCGCAGTTAGCTGCGCGCAGACCTGTCTTTCACTCCGAATCTGATCTCCAGCATGAATTGGCGTGGGTGTTGAGAGAGATAACCGGAGCTGATTTGAGACTTGAAGTGCCGATGCCTGGATTTACCGGCCGAGCTTCCCTCGATATCCTGCTCTCCCACGCGGGAATGCGAGTTGGCATTGAACTCAAGTATCCCAAGCGAGCCCTGAATCGCGTGGTGAACTCGGAGATGTTCAAGTTGTCCAGTTCAATTGCGCGGGACATCATTCGCCATGACATCTGCAAAGACATCATGCGGCTCGAACGCGCCATTGAGCAGAAGTTTATTGAGAAGGGCTATCTGATTGTCGTGACAAATGATTCGAGCTTTTGGACGCCAGGGCAGCGGGAGGATGTCATTGATGCGGACTTTCACGTCCATGGCGGACGGATTCTCGAAGGGACGCTTACTTGGTCAGAGCGTGCGGGGGCAGGTACGACGGCCAAGCGGGACACGCCACTCGTGTTCGCCGGGAGTTACTCGTTAGAGTGGGGTCCGTATTCAAGGATCGAGGGTGAGCGATTCGGGGAATTCCGATCGTTGATCGTGGAAGTGAACACCCCGGCATCGCCCGAGGTTATCCCGGTGGCATCCCGATCATCTTCGCCCTCCATCCGGGAGACTCGCCCGCCCTCCCTCAAGCGTGAGGGTCTCAACCGACTCCAGGAGTTCTTCCGGGAATGCCAAGAGAGTGAACTGACCATGACGTTCGCCGAGTTGGAATCCATCCGTGGTCCGCTTCCGGCATCCGCGCGCAATCACAGCGCGTGGTGGTCGCACGTCGCCAGCCATCCGCAGGCCGTATGGGAGCATGAGGGCTACCGAGCTTCGCCGAAGCTTGCGGACCAGCGAGTGGTCTTCCGTAAACGGTAGAGCGGAGCCTTAATCTCTTCCTAGTTCCCTCCGCTCGAAGACTAGCCGCAGCGAACTTCACCGGCTCGATCCCGTAACATAAACTACGGGCTTTCGTCATGTCCACGTCCGCACCAACCTCCACCGAATCCACCACCCGGGCCAAGTTGCTCCGGCGGCTGCGGCCGTACTACAAGATGGAGGCGGCCAACGTGGTCTTGGTGCCCATCTTCGCGTGCGTGGCGGTGCTGGCAGACCCCGCGGGGGTCATCCGCCCGGCGATGATCGCGGCCATGGTGGCCACCTCGTTCCTGCTCGTGGTCGGCACTATCGCCTGGAAGATGGTGGTGGACGGGCTGGAAGGGAACCGCGCGACCGAGCGGACGTGGGTGCCCCGGCTGGATGCGGCGCGCTGGCCGTCGCTGGGGCTCATCCTCATCGCCCTGGTTTTGACGGGGATTGAGGCCGCGCAGTTCCTGCCCGCATGGCCCGGTAGCCTCATTGCCGCCGCGATCTTGGTGGTGCTGGCGATCTTGGAGTATATCAATTACTACCACTATCAGCTTCAGCACTTTGACCACGCGGCGGACTTTGCGCGGCTGATGTCGGGGCGGGGGTTCCGCCGCTCGCACCTTTCCAAGGCCATCGCCGCTTGGAAGGCCGCCAAGAATCCGCGGGATTAACTTGACCGCCACAAGGGGCTAAACTTGCCGCCAGTGACCCCCCGCCTCCTCCTCACCGACCTGGATGGCGTGGTGCGCCAGTGGCCCCGGGGGGATGCCTCGCTGGAAGAATCCCACGGGCTCCCGGCGGGCGTCATTGCCCGCACAGCGTTCGCTTCGGACCTCTTGAATCAGGCCATCACGGGGGTCATTTCGGATGAAGCCTGGCGGGCAGAAGTGCGGCGGCAATTGCAGGCGCTGCACCCCGGGGCGGATGCGGGGGCGGCGGTGGCGGCGTGGTCCGAACCCGCCGGGGTGGTGGATACGGATGTGCGAGACCTCCTGGTGCAGGTGAGGGGGCGCTGCCGGGTTGGGTTGATCACCAATGCCACCAGCCGCTTACCGAGCGATCTCGCCCGGCTGGAACTGGCGGATCACTTCGATTTCATTATCAATTCGAGTGAGGTGGGGCACGCCAAACCGAGCCCGGAGATCTTTGCGCATGCCCTGGAGGTCGCAGGGGTGGCGCCGGGGGAAGCGGTGTTCATCGATGACACCCTGGCCAATGTGCAGGCCGCTGCGGCCTTGGGCATCCACGCCCACCACTTTGCGGGGGTGGCACCCTTGCGGGAGTGGTTCGGTACGTTGGGCTTGATTTGAGTGGCGTGTCTCCAGCTCCAAGTGGAGACGGTAGTTTTTAGCGAGATTGGAGCAAACCTATGGGCTACTACATGCGCGTGTTCTGTACGTCGGACAAGATTCCGACTTTGGCGGAAGTTGAGAGCGAGGTCAAGAAAGTGGTGGCGGGGGCGCGATTCGAGACCGACGATGCCCGGCACGAGGTGCCCTGGGAGGGGTTTGAATACCATTACAACGCTTCGGGTCAACCGATCTTGGTGGAGCTGAACGTGAACGACGCCCCGGATTCCATGGCCGCCGAGGAGATCGAAGAGTTCATCGGCGAAATGGAGGACGTAGACGACGGCCCGGACAAAGCCCAGGTGACGGCCCACCTCGGCCAAACCCGGTTTGTGATCTGTTGCCAGCTCCTGGGCGACATCACCGAAGAGGGATTCGAGGCCAATGATGCGCTCTTTGAGTTCTTCGTGCAGAAGTACGGCGGCATGATCCAGGCCGACGGCGAAGGTTTCTACGGCCCAGAAGGCTTGCTAGTCGATCTTAGCTAAGGGAATTCACTTCCTTTGAAACCCGCAAAAGGGGAAAAAGAATAGGATACTAGTGTCTACTGGCATTTTTTCTTTCAGGGAGAACGATAATCTTCTAGAGAAACCTCGCCAAACTTACTAAAAAGCGAGAAGGGAAGAATTCATGACCAAGTCCGTTGCCGCCGCTGCCCTTATGCTGTGCCTGGCCCAGGCGCAGGCCGCTGACTACCAAATCACGGTGGTCGCCAAACCCACGGGGTGGGATGTGGAGCAAGGCGTCCAGGCCGACCTGGAGCGTTTCCGCGCACTGGGCCAATCGGAAGCGCAGCTCAAGGACTCGGGCGATCAGCTTCGCTCTCAATACTCCCGTCTCAGCCAAGAGGGCACGCGCGCTGAGGCCGCGCTCTCGGTGGTGCGGGCGGGTGAAGTTGTCAAATACAGTGGCGCAGCCACCTGGACTCACTTAGGCCAAGAACCCCGACTTATTCAAGGCGAAGTGCAGCGCAATGGGACGGTGGAGTTCGCCCAATCCAACGGTTCCTTGCGGGTTGCTGACTTGCTCACCTCTAACACACTGTTGTCGCCTATTGACCTCGCGATTCTCGCGGGTGACACCGAGCTCTTGGCAACGATCCAAACCGCGCACGAGCAGCGGATGGTGATGGTCAACGGCCAAGAAGTGCCGCTCTACCAGGTCACTCTGTCCAAAGATGACGAGGGTAACGCCACGGGCTATGCCGTTCATCAGAGCTCCCCTGCGCCGTTCCTCGCCGTAACGTTCACCAAGCAAGGCGACACCTGGCGCAAGGAGAACTTTAAATCCAACGGGAAGCTGGAGCGATTGACCGTGATTGAGCCTTCCGCCGCCAACGCCATTGCCTTCAATGCGATCCCGCACGGCACGCAAGTGATTGACCAACGCAATCGCGAACTCGGCACTGTTAACTACGCATGGAACGGTGAGATCCCCGAGACCGACACCCTGGCGGCATTGCAGCACCGCCCTTCCCGCCTTGCTTGGGGCCTGGCGGTCTTGGGATTAGCGGTGGTCGGCGGAGGTGCCTGGGTGCTGAAAGGTCGCAAGTCGCAGATCTCCTAGTTGAGTCCGTCCGGGTATCGCGCCGTCCTCCTGGCGGCCATTCGAGAGTGAAGGTTTAGAGCCCTGCCTCGGTATATTGGGGGCACCATGACCTCCCTGGCCCTTGCCCTCCTGGTTTCTGCCGCGCCCGCCCAGGAGCCACCGGTGCGCGTGTTCATCCTGGCCGGGCAATCCAACATGGTGGGGCACGGATTCATTGCCGCCAACCCCGAGCGCAACGGCGGCAAGGGCAGCCTGGAGTACGTGGTTTCGGCCCCCGGGGCGCCCCCGCTCTATCGTCGACTCAAGAACTCCGACGGTGAGTGGCGCGTGCGCGATGATGTCTTCATCGATTACTTCGACCGGAAGGGGAACCTCACCGTCGGCTACGGGGCAGGCAAGGACACCATTGGCCCGGAGTTCGGCTTCGGCCACGTGGTGGGGGATGCGCTGGAGGAGCCCGTGCTCCTCATTAAGCTGGCGTGGGGTGGAAGGAGCTTGGCGGTGGATTTCCGGCCGCCGAGTTCGGGCGGCACGGTCGGCCCCACCTACACCGAGATGATCCAAGGCGCAAAGAAGGCGATGGCCGATGCCGAAACCAACTTTCCGCAGTGGAAGGGCCGGCGCTTTGTCATCAGCGGATTCGGCTGGCACCAGGGTTGGAATGACCGGATCAACGGGGACTATGTGGCGGAATACCAAATGAACATGGCGAATTTCATTGGCGATGTCCGGCGGGATTTGAAGACGATCGGGATGCCCTTTGTCATTGCCGAAACCGGCATGGGGGGCATGGAAGAAACCAACGAGCGCGCGCTGGCGCTGATGAAGGCCCAAGCCGCCGTGGCCGAGCAACCGGAATTTGAAGGCAATGTGGCCTTTGTGGGTACGCGCGGGTTTTGGCGCACTCCCGAGCAATCCCCGAGTGACCAGGGCTACCACTGGAACCAAAACGGAGAAACCTACTTCCTGATTGGCGATGCCATGGGCCGGGCGATGGTGAAACTGATGGACGAGGCTGCGCGATGATCCTGCAACTCCTGGCGCTGGCCACCCTGCCCCACCAAACGGTGAATACTCCGGTCCAGACGGAGATGGCGGGCTACCTCATCGTGCCGCACGAGCGGGTCGATCGCAAGTACAACGCGGGCTTCTCCATGTACGTGGCAGCCTGGCCGCTGCAGCAGAGCTACCCGGGCAACGCGTTCCAGAGCGGCCTGTTCGGCACCTGGATGTTCCCCCAGTTTGAGGGCGAGGGCCCCAAAGACCACTACACGGATATCGAGGGCGGACTCGGCTGGTGGCGCGACACGCGGTTTGCCACGGAGACCCCCAAGTTCATCATGGGTGGAGTGACGCTCAATTTTGCCGAGTGGGCGAACGGCCCCGGCGCAGGCAAGGGGCGCGATTGGAAGAACCCGACCGGGCTCTACGGGGTGGCGCAGCTGAGCCCGTGGGTGATCTGGCCGCCCGATGGCCTGAATCTGAAGCAAGGGACGCGGGGCGAGCTGTTCGGCTACGGCTATCTGCCACTGCCGCTGACGGAACCTAAGGCGCAAACCGCCGGCAAGCCCGTGCCGACGGGGAACCATGCTTGGACCCTCTTTTTGAACACCGAGAACTTCAAAGGGCCGGTGGCGTTCTTCACCCCCTACTTCTGGTCCAAGGCTTCGGCGGAGAACCCGGCCCTCGCGGGGTTGTTCCTCGATTCGCGGCCGTCGGAGCCAAACCGGGCCGTGCAAATGGAAACCCAGCACGTGCCGGCGATGGTTTCGGCCGCCGCCGACGGAACGATGTACGCGCGGATCGCCCCGACGCATTTCCCAGGGGCGGCGCAGGGGGAAGCCCCCCTCATCCACCGTATGACGGTTTACGACAAGTCGGCCCTGTGGAACTCGGTGGAGCGGTGGTTCCAGGGTGGACCGGCGGTGAATGGTGGCATCGGGGCCTCCTCTTTGGCGATGCACACATTTAAGGGCGGGGGCTACTCCACGTGGCGGATTTACATTCCCGGGCAGCCGCGCGATCAAGCGGCCGAGGTGGACTGGGCCGCCTACGCCAAGCCCGTGGCGCTGGACGAGCTGACCTACGGGATTGAGTGGAATCGCTCCGTCTTGGGGCAGTCGGCGCCGCAAGATGGGATGTGGACGCTGCCCGAGTTTTACCGTTTGGTGAAAACGGACAACGGCAAGCAGATGTGGAAAGCGATTGACGTGTTTCAGGTGCCGCGCGAGACCGGCCTAAGGCAAGCTCAGTTCCCCAAGCCGCAGCCTATCACGGAGCCCTACGTCACGCCCACCGAGGCGGATTCGACTTGGAAGAAGCCCGGGCCGGTGGCGGGGCCTTTCACGCGCACGCTGGGCGATGGGAGCGAGATCACCTATTCGTGGTATCGCTTTGCGGACCAGCCCGCCCTCCTGAACGCGGACCTCACTCCCGCCGAGCGGGAGCAATTGCAGCGCCGGGTGGTGCTCTTGCACCGGAGCTGGAATCGTTCTCGGAACTACTTGCCTGCCCCCACGGTCGGCAAGCTGGCCAGCATCGACCCGGCGTTGGTGGTTTCTCCTCCGCCCGGGCTTGAGGCGGGCTACGTGCCCATTGTTACTCGGCAGGGGTTGCGGGGGCGATAGGCCTTCTTCGGGGCCGGCGAGGACAAGTTAGGGCCGTTTAAAGAGCTCGGTCGGCGATTTCGAGTTATCGTGGGCCCCGGAGAAATCCAGCTGGGCTCAGGGACAGGTAAGTGATCCCTTACCACTGCTTGGCCCAATCCGGTGCTGCAATGGACTCAAATGTGGATGGGTTGCTGTCGTACAAGACCCTGAGATTGTCGCCCTCAAAATCGTACACCTTGCCGTCTTTGAACAAAACTTCGCGTTTGCGTTGATCCCTTCCACAGGCCGCACCTTTCCTCGCATCAATGACCCATCGGCGCTTGTGTTCTTGTCGCAAGTATTCGTAGTTGTAGCCATTGTGAGAAACGGATCGAGGACTAATAGTTAGACGCTCTAGCGGGCAGGCGTTATCAGCGTAGACTTTCGAATCAATGATGTAAAGACGGTCCCGGAAAATCTGCGTGCCATTATAGCATAGTGGACTTTCCACTACTTCGAGGGCAGTGAAGTACGGTGGACGACAGACCGTCACATGCTGGTCATCTCGCATGATTTCTATCGCGGCGTACTTCCCGTCGGAAGTCATCGTAACGTCATGCACCACTCCTCTGATCCACTGCCCGGGAACGAAGATATCCGTATCCGTGTGCCACAAAATCATCTGCGTAAATTTTGTGGGTCCCCTTCTAAAAAGCACACAAACGGGCGCGCGAGGGGCAAAGTAACCAATTAGTCTTGCTGGAGCTTTGGGCGTCACGATTTAAACCTATAAATAGTATACGACTCTTCGCTGCTGGCTTTCGAAAGCCGTCCAAGCGAATCGCCAAGCGCTTTCCCTGGAGAAGGGATCACTGGGCTTTCATGTGGTGGAGGCTAGGGGATTCGAACCCCTGACCCCCTGCTTGCAAAGCAGGTGCTCTCCCAGCTGAGCTAAGCCCCCACGGGTTCAGCCATGATTGTACCTGCCTGGCGGAAAGCTACAGGCCCATGGCGCGCATGTGCTCTTCTTCCACCTCGTGGGCCAGGCGCTGGAGGTCGTCCGCCATGGCCTTGCGGATGGCCCCCCGCATGAGCGGAGCGAGTGCCGTGATCAAGCAACCTTTTGGTTGAGGTGACATCACAAATACCACTTCGGTCCCGCCGTTCACCGATCGAAAGTCAAAGGCCATCGTCTCCAAGGAGGATTGATCGTCCGAGGTCATCACAAATCGGCTCGGAGCCTGAAATTCAATAATCTCATGAATGGCAGAAGTGGGAGTTTGCGCATCACCAGCAATCATCCGCCACTTCACCCCCGCACCCTCATGGTGATCCGACTCGAACTCAAAGAAGAGGGCCTCGAACATCACCCGGCTCAGTCGCTCCCAATCTGAAAACGCGGCAAAGGCCACGTCAACCGGGGCTTTGATTTGAGTTGAAACTGTGATTGGCGACGCCATTTCTTCAAGGACATTACCTAAGCCGCCCCGCCCCAGTAGAATGGCGGCATGAACCGCATCCCCTTCGGCCAAAGTGGCCTCGACGTCAGCGAAGTTGCCATTGGCTGCATGCGCATCGCCCGCATGGAGCCGGACGCCATTGACCACTTCGTGCGCACGGCCATGGATCGCGGGATCAACTTCTTTGACCACGCCGACATCTACGGGCGGGGGGCGTGCGAAGAGGTTTTCGCCGCTAGTGTCAAGCGCCTGAACATCCCGCGCGAAAGCATGTTTCTCCAAAGCAAGTGCGGCATCCGAGCGGGGTTCTTTGACTTCTCCAAGGCGCACATTATGGACTCGGTGAATAGGATCCTGGGGCGGCTGAACACGCCCTATCTGGATTGCCTCCTGCTCCATCGGCCGGACGCCCTGATGGAGCCTGAGGAAGTCGCGGAGGCCTTCAACGAACTCCAAGGGGCCGGCAAAGTGCGCCACTTTGGGGTGAGCAACTTCAACCCGGGGCAGATCGAGCTTCTGCAAGCCGCCTGCGCCCAGCCGCTCCAAGCTAATCAGCTGCAACTCAGCATCATGCACACCGGGATGATTGATCGGGGCCTGACCGTCAATATGCGCCACGACAACTCGCTCGACCGTGATGGAGGTGTGCTGGATTACTGCCGGCTTAAGCGAATCACGGTGCAGGCATGGTCGCCGTTCCAGTACGGGTTCTTTAAAGGCGTGTTTATGGATTCGCCCAAGTTCCCGAAGCTGAACGCCGTGATGGACCGGATGGGTGAGAAGTACGGGATGACCAAAACCGGGCTGGCCATCGCGTGGATTCAGCGGCACCCGGCGCAGATTCAATCCGTGCTGGGCACCACCAATGCGAGCCGCGTGAACGAAGTCGCCGACGCTTGCACCAAACGGTTAAGCCGCGAAGATTGGTACGAGCTTTACCGCGCGGCGGGCAACATTCTCCCTTAGGGGAACACGCCCATGTCGCGGGGCTTGGCCAGGTTGCGGTCGGGGGCATCCGCCCACGGCAGTTCCAGGAAGATTTGGTCGGCCTTCTCGCGGTCGCCCAGAGCGGCGGTGGCGTAGGCCAGCCGCAGGCGGGCGGAGTCGCTCTTCGGGTCGCGGGCCAGTTCTTCGGCGGCTTGGTCGCGCATGGCTGGAGCGTCGCCCGAATCCCGCAGGATCTCGATGTATCGCTCCGTAATCCACAGGTTGCGCACGTCAAGGCTGGAATAGTTGGGGTTGCCGCGCATGGGGCCATGGCAAGCCTGGCATCCCGCCGCCGGCCAGAACGCGAGGTGCTCCACAATCCGCTCGATGTTGAGCCGTTCGGTGGCGATGTTGCCCTCAATTCGGGCGATCCGGGCGTTCATTTCGTAAACGCGGCGCTCGTCGCGGGCGTTGAGGCCACTGTTCTGGCGCAGTCGCCGCAGAAGCTGCTTCGCCTCGGCAATTTCCCCGCTCAGCAGGTGCTTGTAGGCGGTCGTGACGGGGTCACCGGGGATCGGGTCGTACTGGTCAGGGTACTTGCGCAGCTCGGTCAGGCGGGCGGTGTCGCCCATGCGCAGCGCCACCACGCGGGCCAGGCGCGCCCACTCGGCGCGTTCGTCCTCGTCCATCTTCCGGCCCTCCATCGCCTTCAGCATAGCGGCGGCCTTGGCGTTCTCTTCGGTGCGGGCGAGGCCCATGGCATCGCGTACTTCCCACATCAGGGTGTAGTGGTCCTTTTCGGCGGGGGGATCTTGCCGGTTCGGAATGGCCAGAGCCGCTCCGAATACCACTACTGTTGCCAACACAATGAACTTCGTTTTCATGCTATGTCCCGAACCGCCTTCTCATTAGACTACCAGCCTCAAGTGAAGGGTCATGTCCCCCTTTATGACGACGTGCCGCCCGGCTCACGTATGATTTGAATCATACGGACAGGGCAGGTCAGCGGCGAATCATTGGTCATGCGGGCAACCGCAGGATCAGCATTATGAGCACGCTCTTTGAACAGATTGGCGGAGAAGCCGCCGTAGACGCCGCCGTGAACAAGTTCTATCGCCGAGTCTTGGCTGATGACCGAGTGAACGAATTTTTTGAAGGGGTGGACATGGAACGCCAAGCCGCGAAGCAGAAAGCCTTCCTTACGATGGTCTTTGGTGGGCCGCACAACTACACCGGCAAGGATATGCGCGAAGGCCACCGGCACCTGGTGCAACGCGGGCTGAATGACTCGCACTTCGATGCCATCGTGGAGAATCTGGGTGCGACACTCAAGGATTTGGGAGTGGCCGATGACCTGATTGCGCAAGTGGCGGCCATCGCCGAGACCACTCGCGACGACGTGCTTGATCGCTGAGAGAGGACCCTGGTGGCCACGGTGACTTTCCATTACGAAGGCCGCGCCATTGCCGCGCAGCCCGGAGAAACCGCTCTCGACGCGCTTCTCCGGAATGGGGAGCCCGTGAGCCACGGGTGCAAGGCCGGGGTGTGCCAAGCCTGCCTGGTCAGAGTCCAGAGCGGCCCCGTGCCGCCCAAGGCCCGTCAGGGGCTAGCCTTGCCCGTGGCCCAGCAAGGAGGTGCCCTCAGTTGCTGCCTTAAGGCGGATGAGGCCCTCGAACTTCATCCGTTCCGAGAAGAAGATTTGCCCCGGGTGGCCGCAAAAGTGGCCCGGGTGCGGCACCTCTCGCCCGATGTGATCGAGGTCAAGATTGAGGCGGACTTAGCCGTCCGGCCGGGGCAATTTCTGCGCGTAAAGGGCGAGGACATAGAACGCGCCTATAGCGTTGCCGAGACGGCGGGCAGCCTTCACGCCTTCCACGTTCGGTTGATTCCCGGCGGCCAAATGAGCACCCTGTGGTCGCAAGTTCAACCGGGGGATACTTTCACTCTGCAAGGCCCCTTCGGCCGCTCCGTCTATGTCGCGGGGCAACCAGATCGCCCGCTCCTCCTCATTGGCAGCGGCACGGGGCTGGCACCCCTTTGGGGTGTGCTGAACGATGCCTTGGATCAGGGGCACCGGGGGGCGATCTCGCTTTATCACGGAGCGGCCTCGTCTGCCGGTCTCTACTATCGTGATGAACTTGAAGCGGTGGTGGGCGTGCACTACGTCTCCTGCGCGGATGAAGCTACGGACCCCCGCGACCGCCCCGGCAGCCCCCTCACTCTTGCCCTTCAGGATTACCCCGATCTCACCGGCTACGCGGTTTATCTCTGCGGAAGCCCGGGGCTCGTCAACGCCGCGCAAAGACAGTGCTTCCTAGCCGGCGCAGACATGCAAGATATCTTCAGCGATCCCTACGTGCCGCAGGGCGCGAAAGCCTAGAGCCCGGACCCTGGGGAAAACACCGGGCCGCAAATCGGGCAAACTGGGATTGCCTTGTCGGTCGAGCTGATCTCCGCCAACCTCCTGTCGCCCATGGTGCTGGCTTTTGCCTTGGGCTTCCTGGCCACGCTCATCAAAAGCGACCTTAAGTTGCCGGAAGGTCTCTACACCTCGCTCAGCATCTATCTCCTCTTTGCGATTGGCCTGAAGGGCGGGGCCGAGCTTTCGGTCACTCCGGTTTCGCAGCTCTGGGCGCCTGCATTGGGCACGCTTGTCGTCAGCTTGGTCACGGCCTGGATCGCTTACATCGCTTCGCGCAAGCTCGGCAAGCTGGATAAGGCCAATGCGGCGAGCTTTGCCGCTCACTACGGGTCTGTTTCGGCCGTCACGTTCATCGCCGCCGAGTCGTTTGCCACGCTGCAGGGCCTCAAGTTCGAGGGGTTCATGCCCGCACTGGTGGCGCTGTTGGAAATCCCCGCGATTCTGTTTGCCTTGGCCTATCTCGGCCGGGCCAAAGACGGGGCCAAGGTGGGGGTGGTGGCGCGCGAACTGTTCACGGGCAAGACCATCGTGCTGCTGGTGGGTGGGGTGCTGATCGGCGTGCTCACGGGCAAAGAAGGCATGGCGCAGGTGCAACCCCTGTTTGGCGATCTCTTTAAGGGCGCCCTCACTATCTTTCTGCTGGAAATGGGTTTGGTGGCGGCCAGCCGGGTGGACGAGCTCAAGGCCAACGCCTTGTTTATCGGTCTCTTTGCGACGCTCGTGCCCCTGGTGAATGGTTTGATTGGCGTGGTGATTGGCCACTACTGTGGCCTCTCGGATGGCGGCGCGGGCATCTTGGGGGCAATGGCGGCCAGTGCGTCCTACATCGCGGCGCCGGCGGCGGTGCGAATTGCTCTGCCCTCGGCGAACCCCAGCCTGTACCTCACGGCGGCTTTAGCGGTGACCTTCCCGTTCAACTTGTTGGTCGGGATTCCGCTGTTTCAGCAGGTCGCCCAGGCTTTGGGTTGACGTCCATAGTGTAGACACAAGTATACTATTCTTATGTCCGCTCTCGATGGTCTTCTTCTCGCATGGGATCGCCAGCAGGCGATGATTCTCGACTTGCTGGATGTCGTCTCCGATGAACACATGGCATTGCTTGCGCTGGAGGGGCGTATGACGATCGGCGAGCACTTCCAGCACATCTTCGAGGTGCGCATGTACTGGTTGGGACAGATCGACGCCAAAGACCCGGGCGCAAACATCAATGGGCCTCGCCTCTCCCTTGATGGGACCAGGGAAGGGCTGCGGCAAGCCCTGGAAGGAAGCCATGCCGCCGCCCGGAGCTACTTGGCGGCATCACTAGAATCCGATTCGGCCGGAGCCCCCTATGATCACCCCGCGCTCTACTTCGGGCACATGCTGTGGCACGAAGGCTGGCACGTCGGCCAAAATGACCTGGCGCTGGAGCGCGGCGGAGCTGAACTCAGCGAAGAGTGGGCCGAGCGCGCCCTTTGGGAGCGCTGGCGCGGCCCAGAAGAATGGGAATAGCCTAAACCAATCGGGCGAGCAAAGCGGTGCGTTCGTTGTCGGTTTGCAGGGTGGCCTTGGCGGCGTTGAGCATAAGGGACTTGAGCACATCTTCGTTCCAGCCCCAAGTTTTCGAAGCCCGGTGGTACTCCTCGGACAGCGTGGTGTTGAACATCGGCGGATCATCACTGTTCAGCGTCACCCGCAGGCCCCGGTCACGCAGCTTGGCCAGGGGGTGTTCCTCCCAACTCGGCACCACGTTCAGGCAGACGTTGGAGCTGGGGCACACCTCCAGAACCACTTGTTGCTCAATGAGCTCGTTCACCAGGGCATCGTCCTCGAGGCATCGAATCCCGTGGCCGATGCGTTTGCACTCGGTCAATTCCAGGGCTTCCCAAATGCTGTCCGCGCCTTGGGTTTCCCCGGCATGGGGCACGATGGGCAGGCCGTGCGCCCTCGCGTAATTGAAGGCGGCGCGATGATCTTCGGCCGGGCCTACCCCCTCCAGGCCGCTCAGGCCCAGCGCGACCACGCCCTTGCCGTGGGCGTCCACCGCGTGTTCGGCGATGGTGACACTGTCCTCGGGCAGGTCTTGCCGCACGAAGTCCATGATGATCCCGAGATCCACGCCATGATCTCGGCGTCCTTGCGTGATCCCTCGGCGCAGGGCGTCCACTTGTTCATCAATGGGGATGGCGGCGTGCTGGAAGATGGTGCCTGCCGTGTAGGTGGCCTCGGTGTAGAGAATGTTTTGCTCGGCCTGCCCGGCCATGAACTCGGTGACGATGAACTCGATGTCCTCGGGCTCCTGAATGCACTGCGAGAGCAACGTGTAGACCTCGACGAAGTGCGGGAAGTCCGTAAACCGATACCACTCCCGCAGCCCAGCCACGGTGGTGGCGGGGAGGTCAATGTCGTTCTTCTTGGCGAGCCGGAGAACGGTCTCGGGGCGAATGCTCCCTTCGATGTGCACGTGAAGTTCGACTTTAGGGAGGGCCTGGCATTCCGCCAACGAGAGCATGCGGCTAGCATAACACTCTGGATAGGGGGGATGCGACCGGGCCCGCCAGAGAGTAACCTGCGGCCATGAGCAAGCGGCTTGCGTTCCTCGGGGTTTCCCACATCCACGCGGGGGGATTTTCTGACCTCGCCTTCTCGCGGGGCTTCACCTGCGCCGGAGTTTTTGATTGGGATGCCACGCGGGCGGCGACGATTGCCAGCAAGCTCGATGCGCCGGTGCGGGAGCTGGATGAGCTCTTGAAGGATGAGACTGTGGATGCCTATGTGATTGTCAGCCAAACCGTACGCCACCAGGATCTCATCCCGCTTGTGGCCCCGCTGGGACGGCCGATTTTTGCCGATAAACCCCTGGGCACCAGCCGCAAGGCGGCCGAGGCCCTGGCCAAACTGCTACAAAAGCACAACGCGGTGTTCCACACCGGCTACTTCCAGCGGGGAAGCGCCGAAGTGCAGACCATCAACCATTGGGTGAAATCGGGCCGCTTTGGACAGATCACACGGGCGCGCATGAGCAACTGCCACAGCGGGGCGCTGGGCGGCTGGTTCGATACGGATTACAAGTGGATGACGGAGCGAGAGCAGGCCGGATGCGGAGCCTACGGCGACCTGGGCAGCCACGGCGTAGACCTCCTGATGTGGATGTTTGGCGATGTGGAGCAGGTGGTGGCGTCGGTCGCTCCGGGCACCGACCGCTACCCCGGTTGCGACGAAGTGGGCGAGGGGATTTTTAAGTTCAAGAGCGGCGTGATTGCGACTCTAGCTGCCTCGTGGGACGACGTGGCCAGCCCTTACCGCCTGCAGATTGCGGGGACCGAGGGCCACGCCATATTGGGTGACGAACTGCGCTGGGCCGGCAAGGATGGCCGCTGGGAGACCGTGACTGATCTCGAACCCGCCGCCCCCTCCGGTTTTGCCGCTTTCTTGGACCACCTGGAAGGGAACAACGTCCCGCTGATTTCGCCGGCCGAAGCGGCCGCGCGCACCGCGGTTGTGCAGGCCATCTACGAATCCGTGGACAAATCGAAGTGGGTTAAGCTCTAATTTGCCCCGTCAAAGTGCTAGTTTTTGGCCCGCATTCGGCAGAATTGATGACATTGGCGTGAATATTCACTACACTATTTGGCGGCAGGATTCCTGCCAGGACCTTTTATATGGTGTTTTGGATTCGAACCGGAGCGGGACTTATGCTTTTGGGAACCTTGGCGTTCGCCCAATCGCGCAGCTCATTTACCTCCGCAACCATTACGGGAATCACGGCTTCACGCACGGGTAACCAAATTTCGCTGACCGTTGGCCCGGCGCCGACGGTGGTTATTGGCTCGATGGCCTATAACGTCACCGAAGTCTTTGGCGTTTGGTCGCTGGACAACAACGACGACTTCACGGCCACCGGCCCCTCGCAGAACGGTTGGCAGTTCCACTCCAATACGTCCGGTACGGGCGGCATTGCGGGCTGGAAGACCAACCCGAACAATGGCTTTCTTAACGACACGAAGCTGTTTAACTACAGCACGGTGACGGGGCAAGAGGAAGCCTATGGTTACCACGTGCGGGTGGATGGCACCCTGCCTTGGGGCGGGAACACCGGTTACGTAACGGCCGCCGTGCCGGAACCGGCGAGCATGATCGCACTGGGCGCGGGTCTGCTTGCCCTCGCGCGCCGCCGCCGAAGTCGATAACGCGAAGCCCTAACCAAAGCCCCATGCCGAGACCTGCGGGTCTTCCAGGTTTGGGGCTTTTTCCATATCTAGTCGTCCTCACTTGTTACAGGACTACGGAAACTCAGCCACCCTCGTCTTTGTACTGGATTTGTGGCGAAAGTCATGGGATTGGCTCTTTTTGGCTAGAGAGTTGTGCAAACTCACCCCGGCGACCTGTTCGCCAGGATAATTTTATGACGTATTTATTGCGGGTGGGAGTTGGGATGCTTGCTCTCGGGACTCTGGCGTTTGCTCAGTCCCGGAGTTCGTTCACTCCGGCCACCATCTCGGGCATCACGGTGACCCGGACCAATAACCAGTTGTTGCTGACGGTGAGCGCGACTCCGACGATCATGATCGGCAGCAACGTTTACGACGTCACTGAAGTGTTCGGCGTTTGGGCTCTGGACAACAACGACGACTTCTTGGCGACGGGCGGTAAGCAGAATGGTTGGAACTTCAACTCCAACACGTCCGGCACGGGAGGCATTGCGGGATGGAAGACGAACCCGAACAGTGGCATCGTCAACAGCTCTCTGGCCTTCAACTTCAATACGGTGACGGGTCTCGAGGAAGCCTACGGCTACCACGTGCGCGTCAACGGCACCCTCCCGGGCGGTGGCAATACCGGCTTCGTGACGGCGGTCCCGGAACCGGCCAGCATGATCGCCCTGGGTGCCGGCCTCCTGGCTCTCGCCCGCCGACGCCGCAAGTAAGCCTCACGGTACGATCGGCCGCACTTCATGGCCCGTGGATTCGTCCACGGGCCATTGTGCATTCATCCGCTCGAGTTCTTGGCGCAGTCGGTCGCCCATTGCCTTTAGGCGCTCGGGTTGGCGTATGCTGAGGTCGCGGGTCTCCCCGAGGTCGTTGGCAAGGTTGTAAAGCTCCCACCGCCGGGTGCCGTAGTAGAAGATCACGCGGAAATCACCGAGGCGCATCGCCGAATAGGGTTCTAACCCTGGGCCACCCCAGCCCCGGTGGTGCGGGAAGTGCCAGACAATCGGGGTCGTGCGGGCCGCATCCTGGTTCGTGCGAATGCGTTCGGCCCAGTCCTCACCATCCCCCGGGGCCACCTTAATGCCGGCCAGGCTGGCCATGGTGGCGTGCAGATCCGTACCCACGAGGGCGGCTTTCGCCCAATCCGCCTGGGGGATTCCTGGCCCCGCCATTACGAGCGGCACCCGCACGCCGCCTTCATAAGCCGAGCCCTTGCCGCTGCGCAGGGGCAGGTTGTGGAGATTGGGATAGCCACCCCGCGAGCTTTGCGAAAGGCCGCCGTTATCACTGGTGAAGACGACAATGGTTTGTTCGAGCTGGCCGTGCTTGGCAAAGGCTACCAGCACCTCGCCCATGGCGTTGTCCACGCTCTCCATCATGGTGGCGTAGGCGGCCTCGGCGGAGTTCATGCCTTCGTAGTTTTCCAGCAATCGTTTGTTGGCCTGGATGGGGGTGTGCACAGCAAACGAGGCGTACCAAATGAACATGCGGCGGCCCGCCTGGAGAGAGGTGTCAATTTCCTTCACCGCTTCCTTGGCTAGTGCTTATTCAAGGTAGATATCCTGCCCGTGGTAGGCCTCCAGGTTCGGCACATCGTGTACTGGTGGGGGTGTGGTGCCATCCGGGCGGCGGGCGAAGTTCTCGGTGCCGTAGAAGCTGCTAGGGTGCCCGGCGCTGCTACCACCGATAGTGCGATCGAACCCTAAGTTGGTCGGGTTGGCCCCGGCCGTGCCCTTGCCCGCAAAGTGGGCTTTGCCAACTTGGACCGTCCGATAGCCCGCTTGCTGAAACAGCTCGGCGAGCGTGGGGGTGGTGCCGGGCTGGAAGCCGCCAGTTTCCCAAGTGGGCAGGGTGAGGCCGGGATACTTCTCGCCGGTGTCTTGGCCGGGGGCCGAAACCCAAGAGGTGATTCGGTTGCGCGCCGGGTGCTGGCCGGTGAGAATGGAGACCCGCGAGGGCGTGCACACGGTGCAGGCGCTGTAGCCCTGGCGGATGGTGAGGCCGCGTTCGGCGATAGCGGCAACTTGCGGGGTGCGCACTTGCCGGCCCACCAACTTCTCCGGCACCCCGAAGCTCAAGGAGGTGTCTTGCCAGCCGAGGTCATCTACTAAGAAAAGGACGACGTGCGGAGACTTGACCGGCGCGGGCCGCGTCTCACTTTGGGCAAGTGAGAGGGCAAGCAGACACCACATCCCGTTAGTATGGCCTTAGTATTGAGCTTTGAGAATCTCGACGGCGCGGGCCAACTCGTCGCTGGTGTTGAGCAGGTCCGGCCCGAACCGCACGTGCCCACCCCGTGCGTCCGTGTTGACACCGTGCGCCTTAAGCCGCTGGACGAGGCCGTTGGTGTCCGCGTGCGGCACCAAGGCATAGCATCCCCAGGCCGCGGGATCGGCGGGGGCGTGATGGGGGATGCCGGCGGCCTTGAGGTGTTGGCGGAGGTCGGCGAGCTGCTGGAGACTGTAGGCACGGATGCGATTCACCCCCAGGGAGAGCGTGAATCGTAAGCCAGGCAACGCCTGGTAGTAAGTCAGGATGGGCGGGGTGCTTTCCAGCCAGCCATCGCCGCCCGTGGCCCGCACGGCAAAGGGGGGCTCGGTGGGTTCAGCGCGGTGGTAACTGAAGACATCGCGCTTGGCAAACCAGCCCGTATCGAGGGTGCGCATGGTCTCTTGGTGCCGCGGATGAATCGCCAGCCAGCACGCCCCCGGCCCCCCGCGCAGATACTTGTAACACCCGCCTACGGCAAAGTCCACATCGAGTTCGCGGACCGAGAAGGGGAAGACCCCCGCACTGTGATAGGTGTCGAGCAAGACTTTGGCGCCCACTTGATGGGCGGCTTGCACCACTTGGTTGAGGTTGGGCAGCACTTGCCCCGTGCTGAAGATCACCTGACTCACCACCACGAGGTCGCAGCCGGGAGTGATGGCGGCGGCCACATCCGCCCCGTCGTAGATCGGCACGGTGCCGTCGAGTCCGCGCGGGTCCACCCAGGTGACTTCGGCGCGGCCCGCGTCGCCGTAGGCTTTCAGGATGAAATCGAGGCTGTCGAACTCGCCCCGCGTGGCCACCACGCGCACCGGCCGATCTTGAGGAAAGGCATTGAGCACGGCCCGCAGGCCCTGGCCGGCACTCGTCTTGGGGACCACCCCCCGGGGGTCATCCAGGCCGATGAGGTCGCTGATGCACCGTCGGTATTCGGTCAGGGCGCCCATCCAGCCATTGCGGCCCCAGGCTTCGTCCATCGTGCCGTACCACGCATCCAAGGCCGATGCCACCGAGTCAACCATGTGGTCAAGCGGGCGACCGAGGGAGTGATTGGCGAGATAGATCTCCTGCCGCGCCAGCACGCGCGAAAAGAGCGGCGCAATATGAGCCCGGATGAGCCCCTCATCCAGCGGCCCGTTGCCCAGTCCTGACAGCGCTAAGTCCAAACTCACCGGCCGATCTCCGTCCGGACATCCCAGAGTTCAGGGAACAGCCGAATATCCACTCCGCGCCGCAGAAACGGCACTCCGCTGCTCCCCCCGGTCCCAGTTTTGAATCCGATAATGCGCTCCACGGTCTTGACGTGCCGGAACCGCCACAGCGAGAACTGCTCCTCTACGTCCACCAGCTTTTCGCACATTTCGTAGGCGTCCCAGTGCTCGTGGGGGTTGTCGTAAATCTGCTTGAACACCTGGATCACCCCCGGCTGCGGAGTATAGGGCTGGCTCCAGTCTCGGTTCACCGACTCCGCCGGCACATCGAAACCGTGGCGCGAGAGGTAGATCAAAAATTCGTCGTACAGGCTGGGGGCATTCAACAAGCGTTGTAACTCCGCGTACTCAACCTCATGGTTAGCAAAGACCCCAATCGAACGGGCATCTTTGTTGCCAAAGTAGAACTCGATCATCCGGAACTGGTGGCTTTGGAACCCGCTGGCCGCGCCCAGCACGTTACGGAACTGCACGTACTCGCTGGGAGTTAGGGTCTCCAGCACCGCCCACTGTTCAAACAGCATCCGCTGGACCTGCTTCACCCGCGCCAAGATCTTGAAGCACGGCGAGAGCTCATCCGCCTGCACGTGGGCCACTGCCGCCCGCAGCTCGTGCACCGCCAGCTTCATCCACAGCTCCGAGGTCTGGTGCTGGATGATGAACAGCATCTCATCGTGGTGCTCAGGGTTGCTCAGGGGCTCCTGGGCGGCCAAGATGCGATCTAGCCGGAGGTAGCCGCTGTAATCCATCCGCGATCGAAAATCGGTCTCAATGGTCTCTTCGTATCGTGATTGGCTCATGCGGTCACCCGTGGCCAGACGTTACCCCCGGCATCGGCCCCAGTCGCACTCAGGCACGGACACGATTCCGCCGAGGTCAGCGTTAGGGGGTACAGGATGAAGATTTCGCGGCGCAAGTTCCTCAAGGGCGCTGCCATCGGCACCGCTGCGGCAGCAGGGGTCGGGTTTTGGCAGTTGGGCGAAGTGGATCGCCTTCGAGTGCGTCATCAATCTCTCACCCTGCCGCGTTGGGATGCGAACGGCCTGCGCGTCGCCCTCCTCACCGACCTCCACGTGGACCAGGATGCCGCCGAAGCCCTGGCCCTGCGCGCGATTGAACTCGCCGCTCAGGAGAAACCTGACCTCATCCTCGTCAGCGGCGACACGATTTCGCGCCACTACCAAAAGACGCCGCAGCACATCACCACCGTGATGGGGCGGCTGCGCGACACCGGCATTCCCGCCTACCAAGTGCTCGGCAATCATGAGTACTGGGCGTTCCGCGCCCACGAAGTGGTGGCCTACCTCCAGGCCTCCCCCGTGCCCCTGCTCCGCAACGAAGTGCAGGAGATCGAAGGGATCAACTTGTGGGGCGTGGATGACGCGCTGATGAACCGGTGGCGACCCGACTCGCTGCCTCGCAAGTACGACCGCAACGTGCTGGCCATGCTACACGAACCCGACCCCGCCGACGACCTACAGGGATCGCCCAGCCTCGTCCTAAGCGGGCACAGCCACGGTGGCCAGGTGTGCCTGCCGGGGCAAATTTCCTTCCACACCCCCAAGGGGGCGCGGCAATACATCCGGGGGTTCTATCCCAGCGCGCCCAATCCGCTCTTTGTGAGCTGTGGGGTGGGCACCACCGGGCCGCGCGTGCGAGCCTTCTGCCCGCCCGAAATCAATATCCTAACGCTAAACGGTTAGTTGGCAATCTTGGTCGGGGCGGGGAGCGCGAACTCCTTGTCTTCGTAAGCCCCGCCGAACGCCCACCGGGCCGTCCACATGAACTTGCTTTCGGTGCCGTCCTCGAACTTGGCCACGCTGCGCAGGGTCACCGGCAGCCAGCGCTCGCCGTCAATCACAAACTCGTAGGTCACCGGCGAACCCGTTTTGCGCTCGGCCACAATACGCACGATCTTCCGATCCTTATCCTGAATGCGGGCGGTGGTCGTTTCCATCGTGGTGGTGAAGGCGGGGTCGGCTTCCAGGGCCTTCAGGGTCGCGGCCCAGGGCAGCTGATCCTGTGCAAACACCGACGAAACGATCGTCGGCATCTGGTCGGCTAGGGTGTCCAGCTTCAGCGGCGCGGATTTCGTGTTCCCAAAGGCGGCCAACGGCTCAAACTCACCGCCATCGCTGTGCACGCGCTTTTGCCCGTTGCCGATAGCGCGGTGGGTGCGGGCTTCGGTCTTCGGTTGGTACCACTCCAGGCTAAAGGTGCGGCGGTCGCGAACCTTGAGCGTGCCCTTGCCCGCCAGTTGCGCACCTTTGTATTCAATGGTGGTCTGGGTGTCGGCCATGGCGTCCTTCAGGTTCGCCAGGGCTTGGTCAATCTGGGTGCCGGTCTTCTCGATCTCGGTGGGGGCCACGGTCTCCCACTGGTCGTTGGGTTGGTTCACCGGTTTGACTTCAAAGTTCTGCGCCGGGATGTTGAGCGATTGAGTGCCCTCGCCCTTGGGGGTGGTGGGCGTGCTGCCCGTGCTGCCGGTGCTGCCCGCGCCGTCCGTTTTGGGTTCAAAACCTTCGGGCACGCCGGTGCTGGCCGCCGGGTTGTTGGGGTCCACATTCACCGGGGCCTTGCTGGCCGTGCCGCCGCTGTTCTGGCAACCCGCCACCATCACCGCCAGGGCCGCGCCCATCATCCAGCCCGCAAACTTCAACCGCATCGAGGTAGTAGACGCGGAAAGCCCGCGCTTTCGTTCCCGCCGAGGCGGCATCCCCAGGCCCATCAATGCAGCGGCACCCCACCCGGAGCCCCCACGTTCAAGGGGTGATCCAGCTGCGCCCAGTCGGAGAGCTTGAGGTGCGGGAAGGGCGCATCCTTCTGCTGGCAATCGCGCAGGAACTCCGTCTCCTCCTCGGTCATCGTGTGGCCATCCGCCACGGCCTCGGCCAGGGCCAGCAGGCGTTCCAGCCGGTCGGTGTGGTCGGCAAAGCGGATTTCGCTGTAATCCCGCGCCGAGAAGGTCGAGATCAAGAACTGCCAGTCGCTCGATTCCGCCAGCAGCAGCTCTCGGGCGGCCTGCTCCAGAATCTCCTGCGCGGGGCCAGTGCCCTGGGTGCGGCACAGGTCGCGGAACCGCGTCTCCAGCGGATACAGGCGCTCCCACGTCCAGTGGTTGTCGGGGTTCAGCCACACGCTGTGGTAGCCGCCCTCGCCCCACGAGCCTTCGGGCAAGTGGATCAGGTGGCGGGCCGGTTCGCGGTCCACGGTGTCGCCGCCGCTCACCATTTCGATATCGCCATCCAGCGCCATCTGCTTGGCGCATTCGTAAAGGAACTCTGGCCCCTCAAACCACCAGTGCCCAAAGAGCTCGGTGTCGTACATCGCCACCACCGTGCCTTCGCGCCCGCTCTGCCCCCGGTAGGCGGCCAGCGTGCTCTTTACTAAGCCCACAAAGTCTTTGGCGTGGGCGGCAATGTTGTCGAACGCCACCCACGGGTCGTAGGGTTGCTTGGCGCCCAGGTCGGCCTTGTTCTGGCTAATGCGCCAGTAGCGCAGGCGGCCGGGATACAGCTGTTTGTGGAACTCCAGGTACCACTCGTTGCCGGGGTAGCCCACGTCGCCGCTCCACACGCGCACTGTGGTCTTCGGGTCGCGGGCAAAGACGGTCGCCCCGCCGGGGATGAGGTAGTGCTCGTATTCACTGCGGGCATCGGCCGGGGGCGTAAAGAGGTTGCGGCTGCGCTGGAACATCTCCGCGAGGTGCGGGAACGATTGCCAATAGGTGCCCAGGGGTTCGCCGCCCCGGATGAGGTGGCTATCCACAAAGAAGTACTCCACTCCGTTCTCCAGCAAGAACTCCTGCACCGATTTGCGCGGCCAGGGGGTTTCGCCTTCGCTGGTGGGGCGCGCCCAGTCGTAGCCGGGGCGGTAAGCGCATTCCGGCAGCCAGAACCCGCGCGGTGCCTTGCCGTAGCGGCGCTTGTGGCTGTCCACCGCCGTCTTCACCTGCGCCTGGATGCTCTCGTCTGTGCCAAGCAGCGGGAAGTAGCCGTGGGTGGCCCCGCAGGTGATCAGCTCAATCAGGCCGTCGTCTTGGAACGATTTGAAGCCGGCGTTCAGGTCGCGGCCCCAGCGGTGCTTAAACTGCACCATGGCCCGGGTGTAAAAGCGCTGCCACCACGCGGCCAGGCCCACCATTTGCAGTTCGTCATTGAGGGCGAATCGCTCTTGGTCTTGGATGGCGGCCTGGATTTTCTCTTCACAGTACTCCTCGAACCCGGCGGCGAAGGCGGGGTCGGCCAGTTGCTCCGCCAGGATGGGGGTCATGTTGATGGTCCAGCGGGGGCGGATGCCCTCGTTGCGGAGGCGCTCCAGGGCGTCCAGGATGGGCAGGTAGCACTCGGCGGCGCTTTCGAACAGCCAGTCGGTGCCGTGGGGGGATTTTCCGTGGCTCAGCACATAGGGCATGTGCGAGTGGAGACAAAGGAGAAATCGCCCGACCGGCATAGGTTCATTGTAGCCCGGGACGCGGGCGGGCCGGTGAGGGAGGCACGGCCATCAAGCGCCGTGCGGGACATGAATCTGATTGGTGCGGCTGCAAGAGTAAGTCTGGGCTTGGCCGGTGCGAGCATCGATCCGGGCCGAGCACCACATCTCTTGCTCATACGAAGTGCCATGCACGATGAAGACGGGAGTGAGACGACTAAATCGGGAGACTCGGTCGTCGGATTTCAAGTCAAGCTTGTAGCTTGCATACAACTTGATTCTCTCTTTTTGAATCGTCACTCGCTCGCTGCGCCAAAGTTCTATGCAGATGTCCTTCACCTTGTCTTCCGGAAGGATGGGATCCCACGGCCCGGGCGGCGGCATCGGGGTTGCCCGGGCCTGAAGGACTTTTCCTGTCTGCGCATCGACAAGCACATGCCCCATACGAGCCGTATTCAATCGAAATCTCGGATCGGGATTGAGCTCGGTGAAGCTTCCAGAAAAGACTCTTCGCGGATAGTTGTTGGTGTACTGATAGGAGTCCCTGGATTCGACCAAGCTAAAGCGCCAGAAGAACACATGTTGGGTAGGTACGCCAACAGATTTCAAGTAATCGAGCATCACTTGTTTGGCTTCTGAGTCGCTCCGAATGGCGTGGGGCTGGTCTTGCCGGTAGGGTTGATCCTGATAAAAGGACTGACCTAAGAAAAACGATTCAAACTGGCCCGTGAAGGCGTGATAGGAAATGGTGGCTTCCGGAGTGTCTAGCCGGACAAAGTGGTTTCGCTCTACGCTTTGCTGCGCGAGGGAGGGAGACATGCCATTGGCCAGAAGCAGCTCTCGCATTCGCGAACCCCGGTTCGGCGGAATGTTCAAGAGAAGCGGATACTCTCGCACATAGTGGCGGATGACCAAGACCAGCGAGGCTCCCACCAAAACGGCCAAGGGCAAGAGGATTCGAAGTCGGTTCGCCCTCCACCATCCTATGGCTCGACTCGACCCAGCGGAGCCAGGGGGAAGGGATTGATCCCTGGTGCTCCGTCTCACTTCTCCCATTTTGACCCCCACGCCGCGCCTTTGGTTACAATACACACATGTGGATTGGCTTAGCCTTGGCCCTCAATGACAGCGCGGTGATGGGGGTGGGCGGCACCGTATCGGCCCTGGACACCACCACCCCGGTGCGCATGGTGCGCGAGCGCATTGACATCCACATGGGCCAGCGCAAGGTCAATGCCGAGTTCCTCTTCCAGAACACCGCCAACGCCCCCACGCGGGTGCTGATGGGTTTCCCGGAAGAAGGCGGCGGCGACATCGAGGTGCCCGGCCCCAACCGCAGCACCTGGTTCAAATCGTTCCGCAGTTGGGTGGATGGCGAGCCCGTGGCCGTGCAGCGCCGCCCCTCTGAAGGCGACGACATGTTTTATAAGCAATGGTGGACCAAGGAGGTCACCTTTGCCGCGCGGCAAGAGCGCACCGTGCGCAACGAATACGTGACCACGCTGGGGGGGAGTGCAACCGGGATTAGCTGGCTGACGTATGTGCTTTCAACCGGGCGGCCCTGGCAGGGCACCATCGGCGAGGCGGTGATTACGGTGGATTTGGCGGGGATTCCGCGCAATGCTTGGATTGGGGCACGGCCGGCCAACTACGTGCGCCAGGGCGACAAGCTGGTGTGGGCGAAGCGCAATTTTGAACCCGCCGAAGACGAGGAAGTGGTGGTGGCGTACTGGGTGCAGGTGAAGGGGTCGCCGATTGTGCGGCCGGACGAACTGCGGCAGCAGTACGGCCCGATTTTCCAGCGGGATTGAGGTGGCGAAAGGGTTGAAGCGAGCAACAGCTATTGGGAGTGCCTTGTGCATCCTTGGTGCGGCATTTCTGAGTGGATGTGTCGGCTCAAGTGCGACGGTTTCCAAGCCAAATGAAGAGCCGGAGGCCCAAGTACTTCGATACTTTGATGTCGCGGGCGAGGCAAACGCGAAACCCTTGGTGGTTAAGCAGGATTATAGGATTTCTGCAGGGTGGAACAACACCAAGATTCAGATCGACGAGTACTCAAGGCAGATCACGGCAATGTCAAGGTTTCCCGCATGGTACGAGGACCATCCGATTGATCCTGATCGTAATGATTCACTGATTTCTTTGGAACAGGCGGAATATCGTCTTTCTGAAGTGTTGCGGGCTCTTGATCTCGAAGATCTGAAATACGAAGTCGTCGCTCGTTATGAGCTCAAAGGAGATCTCTCAAAAGAGCTTGTGCCTGATGGCCGAAGAGTCCACGTACTGGTCATCTTTGAGAAGAAGAGTGATCCAAGGTACCACCAAGATGGCCTGCGTCACGGCACAGTCATCTTTTGTGCCAGCACCGGACAACTGCTCAAGTTTAATCTTTCTTTGGCTTCGCCAGAGGGTTCCTGGAGTGAAGCTGAACTTGAGGTGGGGCCCTCGGAAGCTGCCGAGGTCCTGTGGGAGAAGTGGGCAAGCGAATACCCGATCGCCCGAATCGAAGTGAAGCGAATGTGGGCTCAGTTGAGCCCCAAGCCCGTCAACGGCAAATTGGCCCCTCTCACAACCGTCGTTATGGTCAGGGGCCTGAACAAGGACGGGGATCTTCGCTGTTTCTTCACGGCCGACCCGAAGACGGGCAAGATTCTGGCGAATCAATGCGGCGAGTTTGTAAACAGTGTCAACTGGGATGGACGGACATGGCGAGTTCGCGCAATGGACGGCTCCTCTCGGGCGGCATTGGAAGCCCCCTAGCCACCCCGCCCGACCCCACCGGGCCCACCCGGGCGCGCAGGCCCGTTTTCAGGTAGATTCTAAGGTGAAATGACCAGGGAAGGTCTCCCCGGTCGCGCTTGATTGCAATGATGCCCGACGACATGAATCCCGAAGAACTGACCGCCGAAGAGATCACCTCGCAGGAAATCAGTGAAACTCAGTTCAGCCGGGTCGACAAGGCTTACACCGAATCCGACATCCAAGTCCTGAAGGGACTGGAGGCCGTGCGCCTGCGCCCCGGCATGTACGTGGGCGACAACGGCAAGCGCGGTCTGCACCAGATGTTCCGCGAAGTGCTGGACAACGCCGTGGACGAAGCGCTGGCCGGGCACTGCGACCTCATCAAGGTCAAGATTTACGAAGACGGCTCCATGAGCGTGGAGGACAACGGGCGCGGCATCCCCACCGGGATCCACCCCGAAGAAGGCGTCAGCACCCTCACCCTCGTCATGACCGTGCTGCACGCGGGTGGGAAGTTCGAAAAGACCGGCGGCTATAAGGTCTCCGGGGGTCTGCACGGCGTCGGCGTCTCGTGCACCAACGCCCTCTCGCTGTGGATGGAATCCACGGTGCAGCGCGAAGGCCAAATCTTCCGCCAGCGCTTTGAGCAAGGCGTGCCGGTGGGCGAACTCGAAATCCTGGGCAAATCCAAGACCACGGGCACCAAGCAACACTGGATGCCGGACCCCGAGGTGCTGCGAGAAACGGTCTATGACGTCCACATCGTCAAGCACCGCCTGCGCGAGATTGCGTACCTCAACCCGAACATCACCATCGAATTCAATGATGAGCGCCACCCGGAAGAAGATGAAGTGCTGCACTACACCCGCGGCATCATCCAATTGGTGGAAGACAGCAACGACGCCTACGATGTCATCCACAAGCCGATTGCGTTCCACCGCATCCGCGAAGGGATGGAAGTCGAGGTCGCGATCCAGTACCACACCTCGTATAGCACGTCCATCCTGGCCTACACCAACAACATCCATCAACCAGATGGTGGAACCCACGTCTCGGGCTTCAGCGCCGCGCTCACCCGCGTGCTCAACCAGTACGCCCGCAAGATGAATCTGCTGAAGGAGAAGGACAAGAACTTCACCAGCGACGACGTGATGGAAGGGCTCACCGCCGTCATCGCGCTCAAGCTAGAGCACGCCAGCTACAACTCGCAAGACAAGGTCAAGCTGGTGAACCCCGAAGTGCAGGGCCTCACCAACTCGCTGGTGGGCGATGGTCTCACCACGTTCCTGGAAGAGAACCCGCAGGTGGCCAAGCGCATCATTGATAAGGCGATGATTGCCCAGCGCGCCCGCGAAGAAGCCCGCAAGGCCGCCGAAGCCGTGAAGCGCAGCAACGCCATGGATAGCTTTGGGCTGCCGGGCAAACTGAGCGACTGCGTGAGCAAGAACGCCGCCGATTGCGAAATCTATCTCGTGGAAGGCGACTCGGCCGGGGGCACCGCCAAGGGCGGCCGCGACCGTCTCACACAGGCCATCCTGCCGCTACGCGGAAAGATCCTCAACGTCGAGCGCGCCCGCCTGGATAAAGCGCTGGATAATAACGAAATCAAGTCGCTCATCGCGGCGTTGGGCGTCGGGATTGACGTGCTCACCGGGCGCGGCAACTTCGAGGAGGATGAAGAAGGGGTGAGCAAAGAAAGCAGCCACTTCGACATCACCAAGCTGCGCTACCACAAGATCATCATCATGACGGACGCCGACGTAGACGGCGAACACATTCGCACGCTGCTGCTCACGTTCTTCTATCGGTTTATGAAGCCGCTGGTGGTGAATGGGCACATCTATCTCGCCGAGCCGCCGCTGTTCGTGATCAAGGCCGGGGCCAATGAGCGCTATTACGCCATGACCAATGAAGAGCGCGACGAAATCGTGAAGACGATCAAGAAGAAGAACGTGACCATCACGCGCTTTAAGGGTCTGGGTGAAATGGAAGCGCATGAGCTGGAAGAAACGGCCATGAACCCCGAGACCCGCCGCCTGGTGCAGGTGAAGTACGACCCGCAGATGGATATGGAAGTGGAGCGGATGTTCAGCCGCCTGATGGGGGACAAAGTGGAACCTCGCCGGGAATTCATCGAGCGTCACGCCCGCGCCGTCACAAACCTCGACTGGCACTATTAGGCGCATGTCGTTGCATTCTCCGGCTTGTTACCGGGGATGCAAAATCGTGTCGTAAACTTTGGGGCGCAGGGATATACTTTCCGTTATGGTCGCTGCCGCCCTGCTCCTGGCTACCGTGTCGCTCGATGACCCGGTGATTCCCGACCTCGCCGAGGACTTCATGTCTTCCACCTACGGGTTCGGCACTTCGATCGAATCCCAACCGCGTCCCTACGATGGCCCTTCTGTGCTCAACCCCGATGTGCGGTTCCAGGGGTCGGAGCGGCTCACACTGCGGGTCAACTTTGAGTTTGTTCCGGTGCCGGACGGGCCTCTCTCCGGCAAAACGATCGCGGAGACCGTGTGCCTCAACGCCTGCCAGGGGCCGCCACCCGACCACGCAACTCACCGAGAATGTGACCGCCTCTGTGATCGCCCTTGTGACCGGGATCACACCCTTTCCGTTGCCAATGGACCCCTGGAACAGGATCAAATGGGGATCAACGAACTCGGGAAGTCAGTCCGCGACCTCGTAAAGGCCTCCAACAATCGCGGCATGCCCATGGTGATGGACGACTTTGCGGTGTTGGATGCGATTGCGGTGCCCTTCGACTTTTTGCGCAAGAACGATCAGCCAGTCACCTGGAACCCGGGTCACCTCAATCCTGAAGGGGTCTACCAGCCGTGCCACCAAACCACCCTGCGCTACAAGTCGCTGCAATACGATGTTCGAGCCACAGTGGAGGTGCGATTCATGCTGTTTAGAGGCAGTGCCGAAGCTCCAGAGTACGCAGAGTATAAGAACTTTGTGACTCGCGGTCCGTTCACTGTCGGGCGGGTTCGTGGCATCAACCCCAATCCCACCGGCACTGGCGCAACGATATGCGCTTGCGAGAAGACGGGCGATATCGGGCAGTGGCGAGACCCCATTCTCAAAGTGGGAGATGACTATGTGGTTTTGCCTACCGATGCGCATAAGAATCGCAACAGCGTGGCCGCGCTATTCCGTAAGTACGACGCCCAAATCACGGTGGCCGGCCAGAACCTAAACTACGGCACACTGGAAGCGACGGGCTCCAGCGAAGTGGAAGTCAATTTCCCGGCCGGTACGTTCCTCCAGTGCCTGGATGACGCGACGCAAAACGGGATGATTGTGGATACCGTCCGCACCACGTTTGCGTTCCAAGTCAACAACAATCCTTTCATGGCGGCCCCAACGCGTTTCCGGTTTGCGTGCCTGAATATGAACAAGAAGGAACCCACGCCAAGCACGCGGTTCGTACCCATGCCGGCGCGGGATTCTAAGCTGGTGCTGCTTGCCCAAGAAATCCAGGAATCTCGGTTCCGAGGGCCGTGGGATCAAGCCCGGGTGTGGCTGTATACCGACGAACCCACCTACGCTAAGCTCGGCAACGTCCTGCTGCCCAACGTGAGCAAAGCCACTTATCTGCAATGCCTGCGAGAAGTGGCGGACTATGCGCCCCGGCGGCGCAATGGCTCGGAATGGGGAACCCTTATCACCCCCGACATCCTCTTTGATGCGAATGGCGATGAACGCGCGCTACAGTGGGGTGCCCGGCAGATTCCGGAAAACCGCCTGGCGGAGTTCCTCAAATTTGCAAAAGAAGGCGCGCTCCCCGATGAATTCGATGAAGACAGCCTGAAAACCTGCCGTGGGCTCATCGCAGAATTTGGCATGAGGAAGCAGCCCGCCGCCCAAGAACTAGCCAAGGTTGTGGCCGAGCGCTGGGTGCCCGCCGCTGCCCGCACCGAGTTTGCCAAGCAAAACGGGTTTGATGGGCTTCTTTGGATGGCCTTACAAGCGGAAACGGCGATCGGAAAATGGGCAAGGACGTTCCTTAATACGCACGCCCCAGAAATGGGGGCCGTGGCAGAGGAGATGCTGGCCGATTCCCAACGAGTCCGCAGTTAGCAAGCGACGGACATTATTAAAATTGCTAGGCTTGGCCCTGGTAGATGTGCCAGATATTGCGTCAATCATAGCAATGACTATGTCGTGAAGTTCATCATTCAACTGCCTGGAACTATCTGGGCAGGATGATCCTTATGTATAAGTTCGCTTTGAGTGCCCTCGCTTTGGGTGCCGTAGCTATGAGTTCCGCCCAGGCGCTGATGTACGATTCCGTACCGGCGACGGTGACGAACTATTTCGCGCCGGGTGGTGCCACCAACCAATCGGGCAACACCATCACCCGGTTGATGGCCGACGACATTGACATGCTCAACGTCTTCCCCGGTCAAGCCATCACGGGCTTCTCGTTCACGCTGGTGAATGCCAACACCACGACCGTGTCTTTCCGCCCGCGCATCCGTTTCTATGCGAGCACGGGCACGACGGCGACGACCCTTGGCAACTACATCACGGGTTTCACCTTTAACCCGGTGACGATGAACGGAAGTACGGCGACGACCTTTACCACGACGATTGGCGCGGGCTTCAACGTTCCGGCCGACTTCTTCCTATGGGCCGGTCTGACGTTTGACAACAACACCGGGGCCACGGGGGCCACGGCGGCTGAGCTTGACAATATCGGGTGGGCCGTTGGTCAGCCGACGGTCGGCACGAGCGACGACATCTTCTTCCGCACGACGAATGCGGGGAGCTTCGTGGGTGGCAACCCGGCGGGGGGCTACCTGTTCTTCAATGGCAATCCCCCGGCGAACTTTGCGTTCCGCCTGAATGCCGTGCCGGAACCGGCGAGCATGATCGCGCTCGGCGCGGGCCTCCTGGCCATGATGCGCCGACGCCGCGCTGCGTAAGCTCGCGGGCAACTTACGACGAAATCCCGTCCCTGGCCGATGCGCTGGGGGCGGGATTTCTCCTTATGTCATTCCGGCCCGGACAGGGACTCGGCTGACCTCAACCCCGCCTCGCAAGTAGAATAGTCCAGCCGCGCGGGTCTCTTTCGATGGACCAATCCCTTATTCGCAACTTTTGCATCATCGCCCACATTGACCACGGAAAGTCCACGCTTGCGGACCGAATCCTGGAGGTCACGGGGGCGGTGCGCGGCCATGCCCAAGAGCAGATGCTCGACACCATGGACCTGGAGCGCGAGCGGGGCATCACCATCAAGATGACGGCGGTCCGGATGAACTTCACCGCCAAAGATGGCAAAACCTACCAGTTCAACCTGATCGACACGCCGGGCCACGTGGACTTCACCTACGAAGTCAGCCGTGCCCTCTATGCCTGCGAAGGCGCCCTCTTGGTAGTGGATAGCACCCAGGGCGTGGAAGCCCAAACCATTGCCAACGCGAGCATGGCGATGAACCAAGACCTGGCCATCATCCCGGTGGTGAACAAGATGGATCTCCCCCACGCCGACCTGGAGATGGCCAAAGACGAGATCGAAAATGCGCTGATGATTGACGCGAGCGAGGCCATCCCCTGCAGCGCCAAATCGGGCATGGGCATCACCGATATCTTGGAAGCGGTGGTGGAGCGGATTCCGCCCCCGAGCGGCGACCCCGAGGCCCCCCTGCGCGCCCTGATATTCGACTCGCATTTCGACACCTACCAAGGCGCCGTGGCCTATGTCCGCGTGGTGGATGGCGAGGTGAAACCGGGCGACAAGATCCGGATGATGTCCACGGGCAAGACCTTCGATGTGGACGAAGTGGGCGTGTTCCGCCCGCGATTGGAGCGCGGCCAGGCCCTGCGCACCGGCGAAGTCGGCTTTATCACCGGCGCGATCAAGACGATTGGCGATGCGGCGGTGGGTGACACCGTCACGAGCGCAGAGAACTCGGCCGTTGAGCCGCTGCCGGGTTACCGCAAGGCGAAGCCAATGGTCTATTGCGGCCTCTATCCCACCGATAGCGACCAATACGCCGACCTGCGCGAGGCCATTGAGAAGCTCCAACTCAACGACTCGTCGTTGCAATTTGAGCCCGAAACCAGCGCGGCGCTGGGCTTTGGGTTCCGGTGCGGCTTCCTGGGCTTGCTGCACATGGAAATCGCCCGGGAGCGTCTGGAGCGCGAGTTCAATCTCGACCTGATCCTCACCGCGCCGAGCGTGGACTACCAGGTCTACATGAACGACGGTTCGATGATCCACATCTCGAACCCCAGCGAACTCCCGAGCCCGAACCACATTCAGCGCATTGAGGAGCCCATGGTGGACGCCACCGTGATGGTGCCCAACGACTACGTGGGGGCGGTGATGAACCTGTGTCAAGACCGGCGCGGCGTCTACAAAAAGACCGAATATCCCTCACAAACTCGCTGTCTTATCTATTACAGCCTGCCTTTGGGTGAGATTCTTCTCGACTTTTTTGATAAATTAAAGTCCAGCACGCGCGGCTATGCCTCGCTGGATTATGAGTTTAGCGGCTACCAAGATAGTGATTTGGTGAAGGTGGACATCCTCCTTAACGGCGACCAAGTGGACGCGCTCAGTTTCATCGTCAACAAGCAGTTTGCGTACACGCGCGGCAAGGCCATCGTGGAGCAGCTGCGCAAAGTGGTCCCGCGCCAGCAGTACGAGGTCAAAATCCAGGCTGCGATCGGCTCCAAGATCATTTCGGCGGACGTCATCAAGCCGTTCCGCAAGAACGTGATCGCCAAGTGTTACGGCGGCGACGTTTCGCGCAAGCGAAAGCTGCTGGAAAAGCAGAAGAAAGGGAAGAAGCGCATGAAGAACATCGGCAGCATCGAGGTGCCGCAAGAAGCCTTCCTTTCCGTGCTGCGCGTGGCGGAGTAACGTTTCGGCGCCTCGCAGGCCCTAGCATAAGTACCAGTTCGTGCGTCTGGATGTCATTTGTTGACCGGGCACGTGGTACCCTCTAGGAATCTAGAGGTTATCTCTGCTTATGAAGAGGACATTGCTTTTATTCGCGGCGTTGGGAGTTGTTGGCTCCGCTCATGCCGTCGTCATTGACGATTTCACCACGGGGCTGTTTTCAGCTATCTACGGTGGAAACGCCTACTTCACGGGCTCGGCCACGGTGCCGAACGCCGTGGGTCCGCTTCGCTACCACAGCGCCTTCTTCAACGCCAATCCGGTGCCGGCTCAGGTCTTCCTTGACATGATCGGCGACGGCAAGGCCTACATTGAAACGGGTCCGGGCGTGGATGCCGAAGTCACGCTGGCTTGGGCCGGCGGTTTAACCTCGGGCACGGGTTCCTTCGGGAGCGGCTCGCTCAATGCAAACCAGTTCACCGCGATCCCGGCGAACTTCTCCGGCTACACCGGTTTCCAGGTGGGCTATGAGAATGCCGACCAGAATTTTGACCTCGTGATGGGCTTCATTGACACCACGAATAACGTGTTCGAATTCTCCGCGCCGGTCACGGTGACGGCGGGCACGGGTTCGGTTGTGGTGCCGTTCTCGAGCATCAACCTCACCAATATCAACCTGGCGAGCGTGGATGGCGTGGTCTTCCGCGCGTTCATGAACAACAGCCAAGACGTAACCCTCACCCGCTTGAATGCGGTGCCGGAACCGGCCAGCATGGTGGCGCTGGGTGCAGGTTTGTTGGCGCTTTTGCGCAGGAGTCGGCGCGCCTAAGTCGCTGGAGAGGACAACATGAAGAAGATTTTCATCCCCCTGACTCTGGTGGCCATGGCGGCGGTCTCGCAAGCCGTGGTGATCGACACCTTCAGTGGCAACCAATTCGCCACGTTCTCGAGCGACGGCTACTCGGTGAACACCGCTCCGGTCGGCACGATTGCTGGCGCGGGTGCCCGAACTTACAGTGCGGACATCTCGGCGAACCCGAATAACCGCTTCATCCGGATGCAAAACACTTTGGGCAACCTGGTGATCCAAACTGGATCCGGTGTGGCGGGCAATGCCTTCATCATCCTCACGGGTGCTCTGAACAGTGGCGCGCCGACGAGCGGAGGCGTGAGCTTCCCGCCGCTGGGCGATCACACGCCGATGAACCTCGACCTTAGCGCCTACAACACGCTCGAGATCGACTACCTTGGCAATGACCAGGCCAGCACGGGCATCTCGGTGGTGGTGTACGACAACATGTTCGCCAACAGCGACGTGAGTGCCGTCTTCAACCCGACCGTGGGCAATGGCACGCTGAGCATTCCGTTCAGCAGCATCTTCAGCACGGTGCCGGCCAATAGCGTGGGCCTCATCGGTCTGCGAGTGGACCTCCCGAACGCCAACGACATCGCCTTCGGCGAAGTTCGCGCCGTGCCGGAACCGGCCACGATGATCGCGATGGGGGCGGGCTTGCTCGCTCTGGCGCGACGCCGCCGCAAGTAAGCGCTCGTCCTGCAGAAACTAACCTCCTCGCCCTCCAGGCCGGGGAGGTTTTTTGCTTTTCCCCTGGTGGGATTACCAGGTTTGTAGTCTTTCGGTTAAACGCGTGAGCCCTGGGAGAAAGAGCAGATTTGAAGGGGTATATTTGGATCGGGTAGTTATATGAAGAGGACCTTATTCGCACTACTGGCATTGATTGGATCCGCATCTGCGTTTGCGGTCGTCCTGGACGACTTCAACGCGGGTTCCTACTATCTGGATTCGAACCAAGATTTCTACAACACGGAATTCGTGAATGCATCTCGAACGCGCTACGGCGCCCACGATATGATCACGAACCCGAACAATCGTTACGTGACTTCGGAGATTGCCGGCGGACAAATGTTCGTCGAAGCGGAAACGGGCGTCGAGGCTGTCTTTACGTTTGCTCACATTGGTGGGCTCCTCAACAGCGCCCCGGCTTCGGCCCCGGGTGCCTTGCTCGTCGTTGACACGGGATCCTTCCCCACCGCGTTTGATTTGACCGGCCAATCCACGATTGAAGCCGTGTTCAGCGCCAGCGACCAATCCAACGCCACCATCAGCTTCTTCGCCTACGAAAAGTCGGGCAGCACGATCGGTACGGGCTTCGGTTCCTCCGCTCTGCCCATTCCGCTCGGCGGCGGCACGGTGAGTTTTGACTTCAGCACCACTGGCCTGAATCTTGCCAACGTAGGAGCTTGGGGCTTTAACATCTATCTGCCCACGGGGAACGACCTCGCCATTGACCAAGTGAACGCGGTGCCGGAACCGGCAACGCTCATCGCTCTCGGAGCAGGTTTGGCCGCCTTCGCTCGTCGACGCAAGGCCAACTAACACAAGGAGACAAAGAACATGAACAAGAGTTGGATCCTCCTGAGCCTCGTCGCCATCGGCGCGACCGCCCAGGCAAACATCATCATTGATGATTTCTCGACGGGCAACTACGTCTACAACACGTCGGCGGACACCTACACGTCGCAAACCGGCATCACCGCCATTGCGCCGACTCGCTACGTGGCCCACGACTTTGTCGCCAACCCGAACTCCCGCCCCATCCGCACCGAAGTGGCCGGCGGCAAGCTGTTCATCTCCACGGGCACCAACGTCAATGCCAAGTTGAACTTCAACTACATGGACAGCCTCAAGAGCTCGGTGCCGGCCCAAGGCACGGGCCTGCTCGGCCTGTCGAGCTTCAACCCGGCCAGCCCGGCGATTGACATCAGCAGCGAAAGCGCCTTCAAGTTCGATTACGAGAACAACGACCAGAACAACACGATGATCTACGTGTATGCCTGGAACGCTGATTTCACGGCCTTCAACGCCTCTGCGGGTTACTCGGTGGCCGCCGGCAACGGCAGCCTCACTATCCCCTACAGTGCGGTCTTCACCACGGTGAACCCGAACAGCATCGGGATGCTGGGCTTCGGCGTGCTGGCTCCGACGAGCAACGACATCACGCTGACGAACGTGGCCGCCGTGCCCGAACCGGCCAGCATGATCGCGCTGGGTGCGGGCCTGCTCGCTCTGGCTCGACGCCGCCGCAGCAAGTAAGCCAAGGCTCTTCAATTACCCAAAAAGGAACCCGGATCTCCAAAACGGAGACCCGGGTTTTCTCTTGCCCCAACCAAGCCCGCTTAGCGGCGCGTGAACAGCATGCGGCTCGCGCGGCCCCCGGCATCCACCCGAATGGCCGGCCAAGTCGTACCTTCACCTTCGGGGGTGATGGTCAAGAACCCGCCCACGCTTAGCTGCTTGGCGTTGCCCAGGGTGCCCGCCCCCCAGTCGTGGCCATTGATCTTCACCTGCAATGCGCCTTCCTTCTCGGTCACCACAATCGCGTATTCCAGCTCTTCGCTCCAGAATTCATCAACCCAGGCGGCGCGGTGTTCGGCCGTCGCCACAAAGGGCTCCCCGCGAAGGCCGCGCAACTTCGTCCCGGATTGGTCCAGGTTCACCGCCGGCGACTTGCCGCCCTCGGGAGCCTCAAATGTGAACTTGGCCTGCGCCGCCGCGTAGCTGAATTCGCGCTCGCCGGTGCGGGTCAACTCGATCTTGGGTTGGCCCTGAGGCAAGGCAAAGAGCTTGCCGTTCTCTACCGAGAACTCAATCGGCAACTCAATCGGCTTCAGCACATATAGACCGGCGTAGGCCGCCAGCACTTCCGGCGTCAATGGGCTCCAGTCCTGGCTCCCGGCCGGGGCGGCGGGGGCAGCCGGTTCGGGCAGATCAAGCAGAATGCGGGCGATCTTGTCGTTCATCTGCTTGCTCAGCTGGGTGCCGTCATTGCCGGCCGTAAACACTGACCACCCCGTCTCCGGGAACACCGTAAACATCGCGTGGAACCCGCTCCAGTCCCCGCCGTGCTGGATGCGCGTGGCCGTGCCCAGCTTGTCGAGGAAGAGCCCGCCCGCGTACCGCATGCCCGGCCCGAAGGGGCGCGGCGAAGGCTTCAGCATCGCCTCGTGCCAGGGGCGTTCCGCTTCGGTGGGGGTGGCCAAAAAGCGCGACCACTTCGCCATGTCGCCGGTGGTGGTCAGCATGCCGCCGTCCCCCACAATGCTCGCCCGCAGGCGCATGGCCAAGAATCCTTGCCCGTTTCGCACATAGCTGTTGGCGCGCTGCTTCACCAGCAGCTCCGCGCTGGCGTCATAGAGAGAATCCTTCATCCCCAGCGGCTCCCACACCAGGCGGCGGGTGGCGGTGGTCAGGTCGGTTTTCTCTGTGCGCTTCACCACCTCGGCCAGCAGGGCGTAACCGGTGTTGCAATACATCGCGGCCGCGCCGATAGGGAAGTTCGTCTCCCTCTGCTTCTTCATCATTTCAATGAGCTCGTCGGGGTCGGGGGTGTGGTTCAGGTCGCCGCCGTTGCTCATCACGCTCATATTCAAATAGTCGCGTAGGCCGCTGGTGTGGTGAATGAGGTGATGCAGCTTGATCGCCTCCATCCACTCGGGCAGCTCGGGGATGTGCTTGCGGATGGAATCCTCTTGCGAGAGCTTGCCCTCCAGTTCCAGCCGCACAATGCTGGCCACCACAAACTGCTTGGTAATGCTGCCAATGTCAATGCGGCTTTCGGGGGTCAGGCGCGTGCCCTGCTCCAGGTCGGCCAGGCCGAGGCCCTCTTGCATCACAATCTCGCCGTTGTGATAGATAGCCACCACGCCACCGGGGCCGTCTTCGGTGCGCCAGGGCTTCAGCACTTCGGCAATCGCGGCTTGCTTTTCCGCGCTCAGGGTGGGCGGCTGCAGCAGGCACAGGGCCAGCATCATCGTGGTCATTGCAATGTGTAATACCGCAGATTTTCAGCCCAGGTTGCCGGGGACGGAGAGAAACTACTCTCCGCGCATGCGGTTGGGGATATGGCAGGTGCTGTCCATCACTTTCCCGTTTCGGGCATCGATCGTGGCGAAGCACTGCCAAGAGTCGGCGTCCGTCGAGGCCCCTAAGAGGAAGGCAGGAATCAAACGATCCTCAGGAAGAACTTTGTATGAGCTGCCAGAACGCACGTACTGGGTCTTAGCCCGTATCTGTTTGGAATCAAAACTAGCCCCCCATTCCCTCCACGATTCGGTGGCAAGCTCCTTGGCTCGTGCTTCGGTGAGGTTAACTTCCCAAGGTGCTGCTTGCGGGATGACCGTTGTCCCGTACTTCAACAATAGTCCAGTTTGACTATCGAAGACAATTGTTCCTCGACGACTACCCGCTCCAGCGAATCGAATATCTGATTTGCGTTCCGCAAACTGAGCACTAAAAACGGGCCGCTCATGGCCATGAGCAAGCTGCGCAGCCTTCGGTCCGTTAAAAGCATGGAATTTTTCAAGCTCAAAGCTCTCCATGTCCACGCCTGCATCCCTCAAGAACGCTTCCATCGCGGCTTTCGCCTGTGCCTCACTGCGTAAGGCGTTCGGGGCGCTTGGGCTGTATGCGTTTTTGAGGAAGAACTCGCCGGGCCGGCTGATGGATACGAGTTGGCCACTTAGTTCATCTACCAAAACCCTAATTGAGTCATTTCTAACATGAATGCCCCCGTCGAATCGGGTTGCCTGAACTGCACTGTCTGGGTTTTCTCGGCTGGCAATTAGCACCTGCCGTATCCGCGCTTGCGTGTCCACCCGGCCTGTAGCCAAAGAGGCGAGTTGGTCGCGGTAAATCCAGCCTCCGGCCCCGAGCGCCATCACCCCCACTGCCACCACCGCGAACATGGAGGGACGCAGTTTCATCAACTCAACTCCAAAGGATTCACAAAGCTCGGCTGGCCAAGCATAACCTTCTGACCACTCAACCTACCAACAAGTTACGGGGGTTGTCAAGCTACAAGCCATGCATAGCCCCGCCCCGGAGCCCCCCGCCCCCGGCGCGTCATACTTAACCCGTGGCCATGTTTCGGGGAATGATGCAGCGGGTGGACCGGCTGCTCGGTCGGGGCGTCATTGACGAAGCGCTGTACGAAGACCTGGAAGAAGCCCTCCTCCAGGCCGACACCCCCATCTCCGTCACCGGCGAGATCCTGGAAGAACTACGCCAGGCCGTCCGCACGGAGCGCATCACCGACCCCGCTGGCATCAAGGACCGCCTGCAAGAGGCCATCCGCCGCCGATTTGACCAAAAGGCGAAATCCGCCCTCTATCGTCACATCGTCAACCCCACGGTCTACCTCTTTGTGGGCGTGAACGGGGTGGGCAAAACCACCACCATCGGCAAGCTGGCCACGCGCCTGGTGGGGCAGGGCCGCAAGGTGCTGTTGGCCCCCGGCGACACCTTCCGCGCCGCCGCCATTGACCAACTGAAGCTGTGGAGCGAGCGCAGCGGGGCCGAGTTCATCAACGCCCAGCCCGGTGCCGACCCCGGCAGCGTGATCTTTGACGCGGTGACCGCCGCCAAGGCCCGCAATATCGAATTCGTGCTGGCCGACACCGCTGGCCGCCAGCACACCAAGGCCGCGCTGATGCACGAACTGGGCAAGATCACCAAAGTGCTGGAGAAGGCCCACGGCCGCCCGGCGGACGAAGTGCTGCTGGTGCTGGACGCCAACACCGGCCAAAACGCCATCCGGCAGGCGGAAGAGTTCCGCGCGGCCGCGCAGGTGACCGGCCTCGTGCTGACCAAGCTGGATGGCACCAGCCGCGGCGGTGCCTTGATTGGGATTCATGAGCGACTGGGCATCCCCGTCAAGCTCATTGGCCTGGGCGAACGCCCGGATCAGTTGCAAGACTTTGATCCGGACGTGTTTGCGGCCCAGCTATTTGAATAGCGCTTAGTGGCTGTGGCCTAAGTCGAGGAACTTGCGTTCCGGATTGTGGCGACCCGGGAAGGGGAAGCCGACCATCGTCTGCGAGAACTTGAAGTAGCGGGAGCTCGTGTCGGCGTGGCCGTAGTTGGCGCCTTCCGTAAACCGCTTCTGGTCAATGCGCTCGCTGAACCAGTTCTCGCCGTCTTCTTCGTACAGCGATTCATCGTCCCAGCTGGTGCCGTCCTCCGGCCACGGGTGGTAGTCCGTGTCTTCCACGCCCTTGGCGCGCGGGGCCAGGGCAATCTGCTCGCTCGGATACTCGAACGAGGTGAGGCTGGCCCCGTGGGCAAACAGACCGTTGATCAGGTAGTCGGTGGGCGGCTCATCATCTTCGGCCCGGTAGGCGGGCGTTCGGAAGACTTGACGGTTCTTGACGTAGGGGTAGAGCGGGTCGAACCAGTCGTAGCCGGTCTCTTCGTCCTTCACCACGCTGTTGTCGTCCCAGTCGGCGGCGTAAATCTGCAAGGCAATACCGATCTGCTTGATGTTGCTGAGATCGGACGTCTTCTTGGCGGCTTCTTTGGCCCGCGCAAAGACCGGGAACAGGATGGCGGCCAGGATGGCAATGATGGCGATGACCACCAACAGCTCAATCAAAGTAAAGCCCCTTCGGTACATACCAATAGTATGCACTTGAAGGAGCTAGGTATTGCAACTATTTGGCAATAGTGGTTTCGATAATGTGGCTTTCGGTCCCTTTGGGGGCGTGCGGGGCTTGCGGGGCTCGTCCCGGGGCCGCCTGGCCACGCTTCCATCGGAGGTATGCCACGCCCGCATAGGTCACCAATGTGGCGACCACGGCCACGTCGTCACTCCAGCCCAGAAGCGGGATGAGGTCGGGGATGATGTCAATCGGTGACGCACCGTAGATCAGCGCGGTCAGCAACGAAACAATGGTTCCCCAAGGGCGGCCTGGGGCCTGGATGGGGCGATTCTCCATGTTTCGTTAGACGGAATTCTGCGGGGCGCGGTGGCAAACCTTAGGCCATTTGGAATTCCGGTGACCCGAAGATCAGCCGGGCCACGGCCCGCGCTCCAGCTTGGGCGTTGCGCGGCGTAATGCGCTCGCCGCACGCCAGGCGGGCGGCTTCCTCGAGTTGCTTCACCTTGGCGGCTGGTAGCTCGGCATCAAACCACTCCACCATGGCCGCCACCAATCCGGCCGGGTTCGGGTTGCGGGTGATGAGCGGGAAGACTTGGAAGCCAATTGAGGGGGTCGCTCCTCCCGTCGGCCGGTCGCCAAAAAGGCGATCCGCCCACTTCACGCGCTCGACCATGGTGGCGCTGCTGATCCAGGCTTCGCCCCACAACCAGCCGGCCACATCGGGTGGCTCCAGCAGTTTCATGCCCATCCCGCTCATGCTGCCTTGCGCCAGTCGGGAGACCGCCACCAGCCGCACGGGGGCGTTTTCCCGTTGCGTATTGGCTTGGTATTCGCGGAGCGGGTCGTTGTAAACCCCCAGGGCGCGGAGCGTCGGCACGATGAAGTCCACGGGGTTCTTCACCAGCGCGCGCTCGGCTCGCTCGCTCACAAACTCGGGGTGCAGGGCCACCAGGCGCACCAAGTCCTTTATCACCATGCCCTTGGCGCGCCACGCCTGGGCAATCTCTTCCACCAGTTCGTCGTTCGGCTTGGGATAGACGAAGAATTCCCAGAACTTGTAGACCAGATGCCGAGCGGTCTGCGGGTGCTCGGCCAGCATCTTCAGCACGGCATCGCCGTCAAAGTTCGCGGTCTTGCCCAGGATCTTCTTCGTCCCGTTGTCGTGCTGGGCGCGGTCGTAATAGAAAACCAGTTGCCGCCCGGGCAGGGTCGCACCCCGGAAGGGTGCCAATCGCAGCCCTTGCACCGAGAACGTCCAACCCGTGAACGCGCGTGCCACCTCCGGGATGTCATCTTCTTCGTACTGATCCACTCCCAGGGTGAAGAGCTCCATCACCTCGCGGGCAAAGTTCTCGTTCGGCTTGTCCTTCGTGTTCTGGCAGTTGTCCAGCCAAAAGAGCATGGCGGGGTCTTTGCTCACCTCGGTCAGGAGTGTGAGGAACGGGCCGAGTCCATTCTTGCGCAGGGTCTCAACGTGCTGGATGAGCGGCGCGCTCTTGTCCACCTTCATCAGGCTGGTGGCAAAGTGGTCATGCCAAAAGAGGGTGAGCTTTTGCTGCAGCGGGTAGCCGGTGACGCCTAGACGCGTCATCCACGCCGTCTGCACAATCGGCGGCGGGAGGGCGTTGTTCTGACGATTCCGGAAATCCTCGACGGTCAGATCGTAGCCTTCGGATCGATCCTCGAACTCCAGCAGGCGATTCACGGCCGTGCGGTAGCCCCGCGTGCCGTAGAACTCCATCTCGGAGACGCTTGCCCCCAGGCCGAAGCGGCGCAAGAGGTGCCGGATTTTCTGCTCGTCAGTTTGCAGCGCCATTGCAGGGGATAGACGTAGGGTCGGCGTCAGGGTTCAGTGAGACCAGAGGGAGAAAAGGAAACGGCCTGAGCTTCTCGAGAGAAGTCCAGGCCGGCTCGGAGAATGAACGATCCCCTTACTTAGCGTTCTGCTCGGGGACGTCCGTCTTGCCGTAGGCGTCCGCGCTCACGAACTTGTACAGCTTCTGCCCGTCGTGCTCTGCCCACAACATATGGCGGGTCTGCTCGCCGTTCTTGGTTTGGCGAATGGACTTCATCTTTCGCACCGCGGATTCCGGCACGTCCACGTGGGACCGGGTCTTCAAATTATAAAACCGCATAGATCTCGACTCTCAATTGGTCTGCTTTCGAGGGTTACCCCAGAAGCATGCCCTAGTTTGCCCACATTCTTCCGCGGAACGCAAGTCAAATTGAACCAGAATCGCGAACTTTGTGCTGGTACGCTTGAGTTTGAGATGTCGGGAACCGCTTCTGAGTTCGTTTTACAGTCCCTCGAACGCATGAAATCCCGAGGTCTCCGCATCACCATGCCGCGTCGGCTGGTGTTGCAAGCCCTCGATGAAAGTGTGCAACCGCTCACGGTGGCGGCGGTCCGAGACCGGGTTCTGGAGTCCGGTGGCCACATCGATACGGTGACGGTGTATCGCATCCTCTCGGCCCTGCAGGAGATTGGCATTGCCCACCGAATCGGCTTGCTGGATGCCTTTGCCCCTTGCCGCCTGGCTCACGACCACCAGGATCATCAGCTTCACGCCGTGTGCGAGGGATGCGGCAAGGTGATTGAATCGGAACTCACCCCGGCCCAGGAAAACCTGGCCACCGAAAGCATGATCGCCCGGGGGTTCTCCCCCCGAGCGATTCATGTCGAGATTCTTGGCCGTTGCCAAGAGTGCGGGCCGGTGCCCGCTTAGGCTTTAGTTCAGCGAGATCTTGGCTTGACCTTGGACGGCGTTGCCGTTCATGTATCGGCGGTACTTCACCGCAATCTCGTTGGTCTTGCTGGCCAGGGCCTTGGCCACGTCCTCCAGTTCCTTGATCTCGCGGCCGTTGACCTCGGTGATCACGTCGCCGGCTTTGAGGCCGAGTCGGCTGGCGTTCGAGTTCGGCTGCACGTCGCGGATGACAAACCCGTTCACGTTGTCGGGGAGGTCGTACGTCGCGCGGTCGCTCGCTTCAATCTTCCCGAGGGTCACGCCCAGCAGTTGGCGGCGCGGCACCACTTGCGGGGCTTCGCTTTCCTCGCGGCGGTCCGGCTGCAGGCGCTCCTGCATATCCGGGAACATTTCGCGGAGTTCATCCGGCATGCGCTGCATGCGTTCCGGTGCCACCTGGCTGATGTTTTGCTCAGCCGGCGGGCCTTCCACCTTCATGGTCGTCGTCATGCGCTGGTCGTTGCGGTAGTAGGTCACCGGCACCGAATCACCCGGGTTGGCTTCGATCATCGCGATGCGAACGTCCAGTTCACTCTTAATCTGGCGGCCGCCGATCTCGGTGAGGATGTCACCGGCTTTCAGGCCCGCCTTCGAGGCCGGGGTGTCGGCGCTCACATCTTCCACCTTCGCCCCTTCCAGGTTGCGTTGGCGCTTTTCAAACGGTCGCAGGTCGGTCGGGATCAAGCCCATGAAGCCGCGCTGCAGCTTGCCAGTGGCGATGATTTCTTCGGCCACCACGCGCACCGTCTTGGCGGGGATGGCAAACCCAATGCCCTCGCTGGCGCCCGTGCGGCTATAGATGTAGCTGTTGACGCCAATCACGCTGCCGCGCAGGTCGATGAGCGGGCCGCCCGAGTTGCCGGGGTTCACGGCCGCGTCGGTTTGGATCATGCCGCTGTAGCTGCGGGCCGCACCGCCGCCACCCACCACCGAGCTACGACCGAGGCCGCTCACGTGGCCAATGGTGACAGTGTTCTCCAGGCCAAACGGGGATCCGATGGCAATGGCGAACTGGCCAATCTTGACCTCGTCGCTGTCGGCCAGGCTGAGAGTGGGCAGGTCGCGGGCGTCAATCTTCACCATGGCAAGGTCGAGGGTCGAGTCGGACATGGCAATCACGCGCCCATCAAACTCGCGGCCGTCGGCCAGGGTGACCTTCACCGTCTTGGCACCTTGCACCACGTGATCGTTCGTCACGATCCAACCGTCGGCGCGGTAAATGAAACCGGAACCCTGCGCACCTTGGCCGCTCGAGAGGTTCACCACCGCTTGCCGGGCGTTTTCGGAGAGATTCGTGATCTCATTCTCGAAACTGGCCAACGAGGGGGCCGAACTGATTTCCAGGTTCGGTTGGTTGGTCAGGCGGGCCGGAGCTGCGGCCGGCGCGACCGCGCTCGTTCGGTTCTGAAACCACTTCGGCAGAATGATGGCCGGGGCCAATCCGGCGCCCAGAATGAGGACACCCGCCGTGACGGCGATGCCTGGGCGACGAACGAAGGTTTCGATCAGTTTCATGGAACTCCTATGTATCTCTGGGAGGACGGTACATAAACTTCGGGGATCCGAGTTTGTGTGCCGTTCACTATTTCTGGCAACGTCAAGACGATGTCGTTTCGTTCCGGGGCCCATTCCGCGCTTTGGGCCACGGCGGAAACACAGCTCTTCAGCAGGTCTTCGCGAACTCCACCGAGGGCATTGATGCCCAAAACTCCGACCAGGCGAACAGGCCCACTGCGGAAGGGACTGCGTTCGTGTTGGTCGGTGTTCCAGATGTAGACCGAGACCGGGGTCATGCCGTCCGTCAGGCGGATCGCGAGGATCGGTTTGGATTGGGTGCCAATGATTTGGGCCCCTTCCATGCGGAAGCCATCGGGCCAAGCCCGGGGCAATGGCGGGTTGATACGGGTGAAGCGTTCACTTTCGCGCACGCTGGCCAGGGTTTGGGGGCCCCACAGGCGTACGACGTCGGTGTTCTCGCGCAGCGGCAAGCGGAATGACTCGCGGCTGAGTTGCCGGGGAAACTCGACGCTCACCGTGTCGGTCACCGTCATCGCGGCGCCGGTGGGAGGCTCAATGATGTACCGAAGCACAAAGCCAGTGCTACGGTCGATCCACATCCGGTGGGTGGCCACGCTGTCGTAGCGGGGGATGATGCGGACTTCGTTCGCCGAGCGCCCGGCAATGGTGGTGCGTTCGCCCATGCGGACGGTGTAGTTCTGCCGAATGAGCGCAATACGGCGATCCGGTGCCCACTGGTAGGTGCGGTTCGAGGTCTCCTCGATCACCTTGTTTTCATCCGGGAAATACGTGCGGCGCACCTTGCGATCGTCATAGACGATGCGCCCCTGGGCGTCTAGCGGCTGCAAGTAGTGCGTGAGTTGACCGTAGCTGGGGGAGGTGAACACCTTGACCATGCGCGGCTTCCCCGGGCCCTCAGGCCGCTTTTGCACGGCAATGGACGTCACCTTGGTCGATGCCTGCAGACCCTTCATCAGCAAGTCGGTGGCATCATCGGCCGCCGCCAGGCTCACCAGCAGCGCGAGTGAAAGGGCGCTACCAGCCCGAGTAATTTGCGGGAACAATCGGCGTACTCCCCATGGCCGGCGCGGCACCGGCCGCGTAAGCCTGGTCAATGCTTTCATCAAATTCAGTCACCGAGCTCGCCCCTCGGGGATTGGCCAGCCAGGTCGCGAGGACCACGGCCAATACCGAAGCCGCCGCCATACCCGTCCAGATGTGGCGCGGGCTCCGTGGGGCACTCTGGGCGGCCAGCTTGGCCTCAAATCCAGCCTTCACTCGGTCAAAACTCTCGTCGTTGACCTCCGGCATCACCATCAGCGCTAAGTTGAGTTTGAGCGACCTCAGTTCATCATAGGCTTGTTGGCAGGCCGGGCACTGCGCCAAGTGCGACTTGACTTCCAGCATCTCCATGCCCATCAATTCGCCATCGACCAAGGCCGAAATCATGGCCTCTCGACCTTCGCAGTGGTTCACATCATCCCCCGGGCGGACGTCACGCCCATTCGCTCCATGCGGTTGCGGAGCTGCTTTCGGCCTCGGTGAACGCGGGAGCGAACCGTGCCGACGCTTGTGCCCATGGTTTCGGCGATCTCTTCATACGAGAGACCCTCCACGTCGGCAAGCCAAATCGCCAATCGAAAATCAGGATTCATTTCTGCCAGGGCGCGCTCAAGGGGTTCGGCCAGCGTGTTATCCGCCATGGCCTGATCGGCCAGACCGGATTCGTCCGCAATCTCCCACGATCGCTCGCTTTCCTCGTGCGCATCCAGGCTCACGGCCCACAAGCGCTTGGCCTTGCGGCGCAGGTCGATGTGGACATTCGTCATGATCCGGAACAGCCAGCCTTGGAAGGGAAGGGCCGGATCGTAACGATGGAAGAAGCGGTAGGCGCGCAGGTAGGTTTCTTGTAGCAGGTCCTCGGCATCGGCAGCGTTACCACTCAGCCGGTACGCCAGGTGGTACGCACTCCGATAAGAGTCCGCCATATGCTGTTCAAAGACCTCTTTCGAGGTGGCTTTGGAACGCGAGAAAATCTGAGTCCAACTGGCCATACTTGCCCTTCCGAGCGCAATGAATATCTGCTTTACGAAGCGGCTCGTCCCACTAGTTCCGCACTAGGACCGGCTACTGCCGGTGAGTTCCATACTGAGAACGTCCAGAAGCAGGGTCGGGTGGGCCGAGGCCATCAATCGATGAGACTCTTGAATTGCTGACCTCAAATTGTACCGCTCTGGGTGGGTGTGGCTCAACCAATCTCCGGTGAATTGCAAAAGATCGGTGAGGGCGGCGCGGTCACTGACTTCCATCGTCTTTTGCCACTGCAACGCCCATTTCCGAAGCTGATCGCCCGTACGCAGGGCCGCCCCGTCAGGAGCGTCCACCGCGATGCGCAGGATTTGGTCGAGTTCAGCGAGGCACTCTTGCCCGGCTTCCGATTCGATGGTCTTGGACCAAAACCCCGTAGAAATGAGGGGCTCCGGCACTCCCACGCACAGGCATCGTGACCGAATCGTGCGCGTAATCCGGCTGATGCGGGTGGTGGTGAGCACCAGGCGGGCGTAGGGTGAGGGTTCTTCCAGCGTCTTAAGCAAGGCATTGGAAGCCCGGTGGTTGGCCCGGTCGAAATCGGTGATGGCCACAATCTTGCGAGGCGACATCATGGGCGGCGTCCGCAAAAAGCGCCGTACAGGCACGCCCTCCCACTTCACCGGGCGGTCCACCTCAGTGATCATCTCCAGATTGATGATGGGCGGGTTGCTGGTGGGTTCGATGATCTGCACGTCCACCCCGCCGTTCTCGCTGCGGCACGGCCCGCACTCGCCGCAGGGGCCGCTGGCCGTAGGCTGCTTGCACGCCCACATGGAAACCAGTTGCATCATCCAGTGACGGATGGGGGATTGGCCAGACCCGTAGAGCAACACGGCGTGGACCCCGCTCTCCGGTTGGACGAGGCGGTCAATCAGGCGTTTCAGGCGAGGGTCAGAAGCGGACAAACTCGTCCACCGGCATCACAAAGAGGACGGCGCCGCCCACCGGCACCTTCACGGGTGCGGCCATAAATCCGGTGGTGGCCGGGGTGCTTTCGTAGGGGGCCAGGTTCACCATTTGCTCACGGGCCTGGCAGTTGTCGCTGACAATCGCCTTCAGCGTATCGATTTGGTCATCCTCGCACCCGGTGAGGATGGTGGAGTTGCCTTCGCGCAAGAAACCGCCCGTGGAGCCGATCACGGTGAACTTAAACCCCGCCTTAAGGAGGCTCTCGGTCAACCGGTTTCGATCTCGGTTATGGACGACAATGACGCCAAGTTTCATGCGCGCTGTCCCTTCATTATAACAAACCGGGCCCGCCATCTCTGGCGAGCCCGGTTTGAACGTACGAGTCCCTGCAGACTACGGCGAGTCGTCGAACTTCGGCGTGCCTTTCTGTTCGAGTTCAGCCGCCTTCTTTTCGCGATCCGCGTAATCCGATTGAGCACTGCTCTCAGTCACGTCGCCACCGGTGCAACCGATGGTGAACATGATCGAGGTCAGAGCGAGCAGAGCCAGTAGGTATCGCATGGATTCTTACTGACCCAGGGCCCACATCGGGTAGTTGACAGCCGTGTTCGGCGTCACGCCCGGACGATAAGTGCCCGAGGAGATACCGCACTGGGTGTTGGCATCCACCGGCACGCCGTATTCGGCAGCGGACGGGGTGCGCGACAGGAACTGCTTGACCGGGTAGGCCTTGGTGCTGGTGTCAGCATGGCCGACCACGACGACGCCCGCGAAGGTGACCTTCGGGTTCGGATCGCCTTGGGCAACACACGAAGCGTTGAGCTTCATGAAGTTGGCAGCCCAGAACTCGCGGATGGCCATCGGATAAACCTGTTGGTCGGAGAGCGGGTTGTTGATGGCGTCCACCACGACCGGCGCAAAGTTGATGTCCGGGTTGGAGAATTCCATCAGCAACATGGCGTCGCCCACGTTCGGCACCGAGGTACCGGTGCCGCCGAGCCAGCTGTTGCGGGTTCGACCAGCAGCCGTGGCGGAGCGGTTCCAGGTGTTCAGAGCACCGGTGAGGGCCAGGTTGATGGCGAAGCCACCCATGATTTGGCCGCACTGGCTGTACTGACCGGTCGGACAGGACGCCGTGTTCGGGTTGAGCTTAGCGCGACCCGGGTGTTCGAACAGTTGCACGTTCTTGGTGTAGGGGCGAACCCACTTCTGCCAGGAGTAGTGGTTCATGCGGAACGGGAAGCCGTTGGCGCCGTTGCACCACGGGGACGGATCCGTACCAGCGGCGATGTTGTTGTTCGCCGTGTTGAGCGAGCTGTTCAGTTCACAGTCGTCGTTGCGCGGGTACACGTCATCGTAGTCGCCCATGTAAATCTGGAGCGCGGTGCCGATTTGCTTTTGGTTGCTGATGGCTGCCGCCTTCTTCGCCGCGGCCTTCGCTTGCGCAAAAACCGGGAAGAGGATCGCCGCCAGGATAGCGATGATGGCAATAACCACCAGGAGTTCGATAAGGGTGAAGGCCTTCTTCTGCATGATTCGTCCTCGAGTCCGGGGAACGGAGTCTCAAGTATGGGCCGAAACGGTTATCGAAATGTTAAGAGTAGGACTCCAAGCGGGGCCCAAAGCCTGGTGTAACGGACAGGTTTTCCCGCAATTTATCCACATCCTGCCTCTCCTCGACGAAGGATCGAAGGAAGGAACTCCCCCATAGGATGTCGATGGGGGCCAGGACATCCTCGTATTCATACGGGGGATCGTTCCACCGCATTTGGCCCTCGCTTTGGGCCCAAATGACCTGAAACATCCGGGCCGTCGCCTCCACGGGGCGGAAGGCGGCCCGGTCGGTAACGTGCACGTACGCCCCGCCGCATACCTTACCCGCATGTTTGTGGAAAGTGGGCTGGAACGTGATGGGCCGGAACCACACCCCCGGCATGTTCAGTCCGTTCAGTGCGTCGCAAAGTCGCCAGGGGTCCAGCCACGGCGCGCCGAGGGTTTCAAAGGGGCGCGTAGTGCCCCGGCCCTCGCTGATGTTGGTGCCCTCGATCAGTACCATGCCCGGATACACCACGGCGGTGTCCACGGTCGGCATGTTGGGGCTGGGCGGCACCCAGGGCAGGCCGGTGGCTTCGAACATCATGTCGGGCTGCCACCCTCGGCAGGGGATGACCTCAAGTTCGGTGTTCGGATAGAAGGTGTCGCGCATCCACATCGCCATCTCCCCGAGCGTGCGCCCGTGGCGCAACGGGCAGGGATGTAAGCCGACAAAGCTGGCAAAGGCGGGGTCAAGGAGCGGGCCTTCCACCGCCCCACCAATCGGGTTGGGGCGGTCTAGCACCGTGAGCGGGATGCCGTTGCGTCCGCAAGCCTTGAGGCAGTAGGCGAGGGTCCATACGAACGTGTAAACCCGGGTGCCCACGTCTTGCACGTCGAACACCAAGCGGTCCAGCCCCGCGAGCATGGAATCGAAGGGTTCACGGGTTTCACCGTAGAGGCTGTAGAACGGCAGCCCGGTGCGCTCGTCGCGGTAGCCCTCCCATTCAATCATGTTGTCTTGGGTGTGGCCCCACACCCCGTGCTGGGGGCCGAACACGGCGCCCACATTCACGCCCGCACGCAAGAAGTGATCGAGGTTGTGAACGAGGTCGGAGGCGATGGCCGCTTGGTGCGTCACCAAGCCCACGCGCTGGCCGCGCACGGCGGCAAAGCCCTCTTCAATCCATACATCCAGGCCCGTTTGCGTGCGCATCGCGCTTGACTTTACTGGTCCGGAGGCGACGGGCACAAGACTAGCCCGGGGGCCAGGCGAGATCACGCCCGCCGATGAGGTGCACGTGCAGGTGCGGTACGGTCTGCCCGGCCTGCACGCCCTGGTTGATGACCAGGCGATAGCCGTCAGTCAGGCCCTGTTGTTCGGCAATCAAGCGAGCGGCGTAAAGCAGGCGTTCGTGGTCGCCGTGAGGTTCCACCGTGGCCACGCCCTCAATCTCGGTCTTCGGGATGATGAGGATGTGCACCGGGGCCTGCGGATTGATATCCCGGATGGCGAAGCAGTGCTTGTCTTCGTAAAGAATCTCGCCGGGGATTTCCCCGTTGAGGATTTTGGTGAAGAGGGTCGGCATTAAGGCGTGCCTCCGGCCTGGGCGATGGGGTGGACGCGCATCGGGCTCGGATTGGCACCCGCCGGCCACACCGCGCGCAGGTAGACGTAGCGGGCCTGCACGGACCGCGCGGCGTACATCCCGCCGGGGCCCGCCGCGATTTGGCTGACATGGGGGATGCGGATCCAGCGGCTGCCGGTGCCGGGTTCGCCGGTGCGGCGCGTGCGGAGTTCCATGCGGAGCGGAGCGGGGCCATCGAAGGTGATGCCGCCAATCTGCCGGTCGCGGCTGATGTCGTAAATGACTTCGGTCACGCGGCCTTCCATGCCTACGGCAAAGGCGGCCTGAGCGGGCTGCGGAACGTCCACGGGTTCGGGTTCGCGGCCCTGCGTCAGGTCACTGGCGCGATCTACAGGACGGTCGCTCAGGTTGGCGCGCAGGTGAATCCAGGCGGCGGCTTGCCCCGTCACCAGGCGCTCGTACAGCAACCGGCTGGAATCAATCGCAATCTCGGCTACGTCGCCGCCTTGGGTCACGGTCACGGGGACGTCCTTGCCTTCGGCGTTCCAGCCCTGCCTGTCCTTGCGCGAAATCGGGAAAAGGCCGTTGGGCGTGCGGGCCACTTCGGCGCCCTGGTCCGGGTTCAAAACCATCACCTTGGCCCCCTCGATGCGCTGATTGCTCGCGTCGCGAAGGTCGATGATGAGGGTGGTGGGGCCGGTCTCAATCTTGTCGAGATCAGCCGGCTTCATCGTGGCCTTCGCGTGCAGCCACGCGGCAAAGTCGTTGGGGAGAACGTTGGTGCGGAAGTCGTCCCACGGCGATTCCTCCGGCCAATCCCACACTGCCAAGGTGCGGGGGGCGCTGGGCGGCAGGATAAAGTCGGCGCGGCGGTCGCGGTTGGACGTCATCTCCCAGAACGGGATGGACGCATCAATCATCAGCCCGGTATGCGCAAGGCGGCCTTGGCTGCCGCCACTAGCAAACGCGGTGCGGGAGGTGGGGAGCCCGACTTCATTGGCGCGGCGTACGTCGTGGGGCAACCATGCCCCCACGGCCGGCGTGGCCATCGGATAGATACGCACCGAGTTGTTCTGGGCAATGGAGTCGCCCGCCACGTCCAGCTTCGCCACCACGGAGCCGCTACTCGCGGGCAATGCCACCGGAATCTCTTGCGAAGCCCCCGGCCCGAGCGGCGGGGTGCTGATGGCGCTCACATTGGCGCCAGCGAACGAAATCAACCCGGCGGGGAGGGAATCCGTGCCCGTGTTCCGCACGGTCACGCTCCATCGGCGCGCGCCGGTGCTGTCCACTTGTAGTTTCGGCTCTTCCAGGGTGGCGTCCACGGCGGCGGGGGTCATCCACGAGGCCTTGACCTCCAAACGGGGATAGCCCTGCGCGGATTCGAAGGAAGGAATCTCGGCCTGCTGCCCGAACTCAATGGCCAGCCCGTAGTGGTTGAACGGGTGGTCGATCATCTCTTGCACAGCGCCGCGCAGCCCTTCAATGCGGACTCCGTTCGGGCTCTGGCTCATCGTCACGCCCGGGATGTCCTCGCTGTCCTCGCTGCCTTCGGCCCCGCCGCGCTGCCACTTGCGGGTGCCTTGGGCCAGGCTCCAGTTGGCTTCGTCTTGTCCCCAGGGTCGCCGCACGATGCGCACCGAGTTCAGGGTGGTGGGGCGCGTGCCGAGCACCGTCAAATCCAGGCTCGCGAGTTGCACACTCATCAAGCCCATGGGCGCGCGGGTATCGGCAAAATCAATCAGCAGGACGCGGCGCGGGCCCACCGCCAGCACCGGGCTTTGGCCAAAGGTTTGCTCCTTCGCGCTCTCGGCCAGCACGGTGTCGAATCCGCGATCCCACACCTGGTCCGCACTCGCGGGTTGTTGAGCAAGGGCGAGCAACGCCGTGCAAACAACGAAGGTCATAGTCTCAGTTTAGACGTCCGTTACCAGGCAACGTAATGAACTCGGTCACTGGTCCGGGTCGGCGGGTCCAGGGTGTAGCTGGCGAGGCAGTGGATGTGCTCAAACCCGGCGTCGTAAAGTCCTTCCACCACTTCCTCGGAGCGGTGCGCCCGCTGGACGTGCACTTCTTGGAACGGCTCCCCATCGCGCGGCCAAAACTGCATCCGCACCTGGATGATGCGGGATTCAGGGTCGTAATCGCCCTTCCAGCGGTAGCGCAAGCGCAGGTGTTTGCGCTCGTCGGACATATCGAAGAGCTTCTCTTCGAAGGCGTACGCGGTATTGAGGTCGAAAATGAACGCCGCCCCCGGTTTGAGGTGCTTGCGCACCTGGGCCAGCGCCGCCCGGAACCCTTCCAGCGAAGGGATGTAGTTGAGAGAATCGAAGAAAGAATACGCGCCGTCGTACTGCTCGCCGAACTCAAAGTTGGTGGCATCGGCCACACGGAAGGTGAGCGGGTGCGGCCCGGGATTGCGTTTGCGCTTGGCGGCCTCGATCATGGCGGCGCTGAGGTCAAAACCGGTGACCTGGTAGCCCACCCGCGAAAGCTCGCGCGCGACCTTGCCCGTGCCGCAGGCGACGTCGAGCACGTGGTTGGGGTCTTGATCGTAGGTGAGCAGGAGCAAGCGGTAATAGTCCACCCACATGTCGTAGGGGACCGACTGCATCAACTGCTCGTAATAGGGGGCCAGAGGCCCGAAGGATTTAGGCTCGCCGCTGGGCACGCATCCGCATGATGATCGCAATCGCGTTGAGGCTGATGAGGATTCCCATCAGCACGATGATGGTGCTGGCCGAGAGGTCTTTGAAATCTTGCTGCGGCCGCTGCGCCCAGTTGAACACCTGGAGCGGCAACACGCCGTAGCTATCGAACGGGCCGGTGGGCACGCTGTTCACCATAACGGCGGCCCCCACCACGATGAGGGGTGCGGTTTCGCCGATGGCGCGGCTGGCGGCGAGGATGATGCCGGTGAGGATGCCCGGAGTGGCCTGGGGAAGAACCACGCGCCGGATGGTTTGCCAGCGGGTGGCACCCAGGGCCAGTGAACCATCGCGCAGGCTCGAAGGCACCGCTTTGAGGGCTTCCTGCGCCACCATGATGACCAGGGGCAGCGAGAGCAGACTCATGGTCAGGGCCCCGGCCAAGAGGGTTTTGCCCGAGCGGGCATCCCCCGCCAAAACGGCTACGAACGGCACAAAAATGGCCAAGCCCAGCATCCCGTAGATGATGGATGGCACCCCGCTCAGGTTCGCGATATTGAGCTGGATGATGCGCTTGAACCACGAGTCGCGCCGGTTGAACTCTTCCAGGTAGATGGCCGCCCCGACCCCAATCGGCACCGTGAAGAGCAGGGTGAGCGACATGATCCACAGCGTGCCGAAGAGCGCGTGGCGCGCCCCGCTACCGGTGGCGCGTCGGCCCGGGAATTCGTTGATCAAGTCCGGACCGAGGTAGCGCATGCCGCTGGAGCCAATGCGGTACAGCAAGATGATCAGCAGGCTGACGGCGATGAACGCGGCGATGCCCATGAGCACCACAAACACGCGGTCCACCGTCTTGCGCTGGCGGATGCGCGCGGCCGCCGCCGGGGTGGAAAACCGGCTCACGAATACACCTGCCGGTACTTGCGCACAAACTTGTTCGCCAAGAGATTGAGCCCGAGGGTGATGAAGAACAGCGTGAGGCCGACGGCGAACACCGTGAAGTAGTCAATGCCGCCCCGAGGCAGGTCGCCCTTGCTCGTGTTCACGATGTAGGCGGTCATCGTCATCCCGCCGTCGAGGAAGTTGGCCGTGAGGTTGGGCATGAGGCCCGCCGCCATCGCCACCGCCATGACTTCGCCGACCGCGCGGGAGATGGCCAGGATGAACGAGGCGACGATGCCGGAGAGCGCCGCCGGGATGACGACATCTTTAATGGATTCAAACTTGGTGGCCCCCATGGCCACCGCCCCATCGGGCAGGGAACGGGGCACGGAGGAAATCGCGTCCTCGCACAGCGAGCTGACCAGGGGCAGGGTCATGATGCCGACCACGATGGCCCCGGCCAACAGATTCAGCGGCGCGATAGTGGGGAAGATGCCACGCAGGAACGGGGTGACAACGGTGAGCGCAAAGTAGCCGTAGACGACGGTCGGCACCCCGGCCAGCAATTCCAGCGCGGGCTTGACCACGTTCCGGACCTTGCGCGGGGCGTATTCGGCCAAGAAAATGCCCACCATCAGGCCAAGCGGAATGCTGATGAACGCCGAGCCGAGCGTGATGAGCAGCGTGGACGAGACCAGCGGCAAGATGCCGAACTTGCCACCGGCGGGTTGCCATTCCCGGCCGGTGAGGAACTCACCGACGGAGACCTGCTGGAAGAACGGCAGGGAATTGAGGAGAAGCACCACCACGATGCCGATGGTGGTGAAGGCAGAAACCAGGGTGGCCGAGAAAGTGCCGCCCTGGATGAACTGCTCGATGAGACGCTGATTGCCCCGCTTGGAGCGCAACATAATGGCGGCCCGATCGCCCGCTGAATTCGGAATCGGTGCCGCCATAGTCTGTGGTCTAGGTTACTTGGTGGCGGTAGCCGCTGCGCCCGAACTCAGGGCATCGGCCATCGACATTCCCGGCTTAAAGGTGTTGAAAACTGCACCGGTGATGCCCTTTTCCACTCGTTCCCAGGCCTTCGCGTAGATGTCGGCGGGGAGCGGGATGAAGCCGGTGTCCTTCACCAGGCCGCTGCCACCTTCCATCGCGAACTTCACGAACGCCTTCACCTCCGGTCGCTCCAGGCTCTTCTTGTTGATATAGATGAGCAGCGGGCGGGAGAGCGGCGAGTAGGTGCCGTCTTGCACGGTGGTGCCGTCCGGGGTCACGGGGCCGTTGCCGCCGTCAATGGCGACCACGTTCAGGCTGTCCTTGTTCTCTTCGTAGTAGGCAAGGCCGAGGTAGCCGAGGGCACCCTTGTCGCCCGTCACGGCCGGAACCATAGAGCTGTACTCGGGGAACTGGTTGTAGTCTTGGCGACCCTGATCGGTGCCGCCGTTCACGGTTTCGTTAAAGTACTCGTAAGTGCCGTGAGCGTCCGTCGGGCCGCAGAGCACCAGCTTCTGGTCGGGGAACGCAGGGTTGATGTCCTTCCAGTTGGTGATCTTGCTGTCCTTGTGCCAGACCTTCTTCAGGTCGTCAATGGTCATGGACTTGGCCCAGGTGTTCTCCTTGTTCACCACGACGGTCAGGCCGTCGAAAGCGATGGGGACTTCAATGAATTCGATACCGGCCTTCTTGAGGGCTTCGATTTCCTTGTCCTTGATCGGGCGGCTGGCCGTGGCAATGTCAATTTCGCCGCGAGCGAACATTTCCATGCCCGCGCCGGTGCCGGCTTGGTTGACGACCGTCTTCACATTCGGCGCCATGTTGCCGAAGCCGTCCTTGCTGGCAAAGGCCTCGACGATGGGATAGACCGTGCTGGAGCCGTCGATCTTAATGTCGCCGGTCAGGTTCGTATCCGGAGTGGTCGCGGCCGCGCCAGTTCCGGTTCCCGTGGTGTCTTCGGTCTTGGCCGACGGGGCGCAAGCCCCTCCAAGCAGGGCGCCTGCCAACGCCAGAGTGCAGAGCGGAATCCAACTTCGCATAGTGTTTCCCCGCTTTTGAGTTTCACTAGCGAATGTTAAGGAATTGTTAAGGCTAGGGCGGGCCGACCACTTGGGCGACCGCGACCGCGTTGTCTCGCTCGTGGCTGATGGACACAAGGACCCGGCAGCCGGGCGGCAAGCGGTGGGGCGCGACATGGACTTCGGGGGCGCCGCTCAGGTCATTCACCACGATCACGTCGTGCCAGCCGGGGCGCGTCCCCAGTGCTTTGGCGACGGCTTCCTTCACCGCCCATCGCCCGGCCACGCGCTGCGGACTTAACGTTTGCCCACGCTCGCTGGGGGCGAGGATGCGATCGAGGAATCCCGGCCTCTGCATCGCCTTGGTGATACGCTCCACGTTGACAATATCAATGCCCAGGCCGCGCACCGTCATGAGTTGGCGTCCTGCAGCATTTCGGCGAGGTCCACCAGCTTGATGTTGTCGCCATCGGGGCGCTGCTTCAGTCCGGCGTCCAGCATGATGCGGCAGAACGGGCACGCCACGGCCACGGTGTCCGCGCCGGTTTCCACGAGCTGATCGAGTCGGCGGTTGGAGGGGCGTTGGTTCGGCTCCTCGTCCATCCACATGCGGCCCCCGCCCGCGCCGCAGCAAAGGGTCTTGCGACCGTGCTGTTCGGGCTCGGCCAGCACCCGCAGGGGGTACGGCTCGTTCTTGGCCAGGTCCAGCAGGGTCACCGTTTCGTCCAGGTGGGTTTGGTCGCCCACCAGGCTACGCGGGGCATCGCTGGTGTTGTTCACGCGGGCGAGGTAGCAGGGGTCGTGGTACGTCACCCGGCCAGGTTCGGGGGTCGCGCCCTTCAGTCGGCCTTCCGCCACCAGGTCGGCGAGCAACTCGGTGTGGTGCAGCACTTCCAGGGTGGCCCCGAAGTCGCCGTATTCATTGCGAAGAGTGTTCAGGCAGTGCGGGCACGCCGTCACAACTCGCTTGATGCCGTACTTGGCAAAAGCGGCCACGTTCATCTCGGCCTGGGCCTGGAACTGGAATTCGTCGCCCAATCGTCGGGCGGGGTCGCCCGTGCAGAGTTCTTCGTTGCCCAAGCAGGCGTAGCTCACGCCGGCCTTGTTGAGCAGGTCCACCAGGGCGCGGCTCGTGCGCATCCCTAGGGGGTCGGTTGCGCCGGCACAGCCCACCCAGAAGAGCACATCAAAGGGCTTGCCGTCGCGGGCCAAGGGCACGTTCAGCCCCTTCATCCAGTCCTCGCGGTTGCCGGCGGGGGCGCCCCAGGCGTTGCCGGTGCCGGCCATCTGCCGGAGCACGGTGGCACCACTTCCGCTCAGTCGGCCTTCGGCCACCAAGTGGCGGCGGGCATCCACAATCATGTCCACGTGCCGGATGAGCACGGGGCAGGCTTCCACGCACGCGTTGCAGGTCGTGCAGGCCCACAGGGCTTCTTCGCTCACGGCAGCGGCGACTTCCTCGCCGGTTTCGGCGGCCTTGGCGATGTCGGCCACCACTTGCTTGGGGTTCAGAATCTTGCCGACGTTGTGGGCGGGGCAGACTTCGGTGCAGCGCCCACATGTCATGCAGGCGTCCAGCGAAAGCAGGTGCCACTGCGTGTATTGATCCGCCGTCGCCACCCCGATGCGGCCCGTTTCTTCCACTTGGGCCATCGAAATCGGCTCCAGCCGCCCCATGCTGGCCTCGGGGTTGTGGCCGGCGGCGGTGAGCGTGGCGGTGAAGATGTGCTTGATCTTCATCTGCGGCAGGGTGATGAAGAACACGGCCACCAGCGCGGCGTGCGACCACCAAATGCCTCGATAAAGGTCGTTGCTCACGGTGGGCATGACCTTGGAAAGGGCATAGCCGACCGGAGCATAGAAATCCCAGGGTTGAGGGGTGTTGGCCATGCGTGCGGCCTCCAGCACGTAGCCGCCCACGCCCAAAAGGAGCAGCAGCGCCAGCACCAGGTGGTCCTTCACCTCGTGGCTCAGCGGGTTGCCGTTGAACTCGGGCTTGCCCGTCTCGGGGTTCACCACGGTTGGGCCGTGTTGCCGCAGCAAGTTGATGCGCCGCCCCCAAGCCCAGGCCACGCCCACCACAAAGAACATGCCCAGCACATCAAAGACCGCTTCGTACGCCAGGTAATACGCGCCCTTATGGAAGTTGGGGATGCCGACGGCCTGGCCGTAAACGGCAATAAACAGCAGGGTCGTCGCCAAGAAGAGCGCCATGAACCCGTAAAAGATCATCAGGTGCATGGGCGCGCCGCTCTTGGGGCGGCTACTCTGCACCTTGCGCTGGCCCAGGATGAACTTGGCCACGCTCCCGAGCGGGTCAGGCTTCCAGTGGATGGGCACGCCTTTGCGCCACACCGGCAGGCGGCGCAGGAATTGCGCGATCATGAGCGCCAGGCTCACCGCCATCACCACGTAAAACACGTTCTTCTCGGTGGAAGAAAGGTGCATGTACGACTGGCGGGTGGGCACCGCAGCCCAGAGCGTGGTGAGACTCACAAAGACATTGTGACGAATCTAGGCCAATCTTGCACCCGTGGAAACTGCGCAAGCCCCCGCAATCCGGGCGAAGGGCTGTACGGCCACCCGTTCTTGGTTCTGCTGAAGCCACGCCAAAATCTCGTCGTGCAGGGCGAGATCAATGCCGCCCGATTCTCCCACCGGGCCGAACGCAAGCACCAGCCAGGAGCCGTCATCGCGGGCGAGTTCGAGGCTGCGCAGCACGTCGGCGGCCGGGGCGTGCGGCACGTGAAGGCAGGCGACAAGGTCGGAATGGGTGGATTGCGGCCGGTTGAAGCCCGCCCGGCCCGTGCGGATGCAGCGGTAGATGGGCGCCAGCCGGGGCGCGTAGTTCACGTCGTTGAAGCAGCGGGTTTCGCCGGCGGGTAGGGCCAACGAGTGCTCGTATTGCGGCCCGAAGAGCTCATGAATCATGTGCCGAGTGGTGCGGATTTCGGCTTCCACCATGTCCGGCGTCCAGGCGGGTAAACGGCCATCCGGAAGGGCACTGGCCAGGAGCGAACCGTTGCCGATTTCGTGGCCCTGTTGGGCGACCTCGCGCCAAGCCGCAGCGCGGGCCAAGAGAGGACCGGGGTCGGCAAAGAACGTAGCCCGGAGCCCGGCTTTCTCCAGGGCCGGAACGACGACCTCCAAGTGGTTCAGTGTCGTCCCATCGTAGGTGAGGGTGACGGCCACCATGGCTCTATTGTACGCGCTTTAGGGGGCGTCTTCCGTTTTCTTCTTCAGGCGCAGGGGGGTGTCCTTCTTGCCCTCGCTCGCCATCAGGATGGTGCCCGCCGACTGGTTGCGGGAGATGAGGTAGGTCACACCCCCGGCGGTGAGCTTAACGGTGGTGGGGTCTGGCCGCTCCCATTTGCCCGTGGAGACGTTGCCAAACAGGCTGAATTCGAAGGTCATGTCCGCGCGGAGTTCCAAGCGAATCCCGCCCAGTTGATCGGCAAAGCCCGGGCTCATCTTGATCTCCCGGCCCTGGTCGTCCTTCAGCACCTGGGGGTCTTCGCTTTCGTAGATGCCGGCCCACCCGTCTTCGGTCGCGGCCCCGACTTCGGCGGGGGTCATGGGATTGGAGTCCGCCGACTTGGCCGCCGGCTTGTCGGGGGTTGAGGAGTCAGACGGGGCGGGTTGGCAAGCGACGAGCAGCGCCAGGCTGGCCAGGGCGAGCAGGCTAGAGAGGAACTTGACCATGGTATCCATCAAGGGTGAGGCGGGCATCTTCGATGCTGAGGGCGAGGAGACGCTTGAGCACCACCAACTCGGGGTGATCCTCGGCGAGACTGTTAACAATTCCGAACGATTCCTTGAGGCTAAGGAAGGCGTTCTCCGCTTCTTTCACGCGGCGCAGGCGCTCCTCATCGGCGCGGGCGAAGTCCACCTTGATATCGGCGGGGGTCGGAATCTTGGTGGCAATGGCGGAGAGGGAAGCCCCGGCGTCGTCGAGCAGGTTAAGGGATTCGGTGAGGGCTTCTTTCAACTCTCCTTGAGCGCGGGCCTGTTGGGCGACGGCTTCGCGGCGCGTGTCCACCATCGTGTTCAGCGAGTTTTGCGCTCGCACGGAGCCTTCGCGGAGAGCATCCTCCAGCTTGCGTTCGGCGGCGCGCTGGCTCACTTTGTCCACTTGCGGGTCAGCGGGTTTCGGAGCGGGGGCCGGAAGCCGGGCCGGAGCTGGTTGCGGGCGCGTGAAGTACCAGGCCGCGCCGCCGAGCACCAAGACGCTCGCCACGATCGCTACCGGGAGGACTCGCACGGGTTTTCCCACGCCGGAATTGTACTGAAGGCACTCGCAAGGGCTCGGGCTTCGACTACAATCCGGACATGACGTTGACGTTGCTGGCGGCCGCCTTGGTTCAGGGCGAACCCACGAGCCCCTACCTTTTGGAAATCAGCCAACCCGGCCGGGTTGAGGCCCGAACGGGCCTGACCGACCTGAAGACGGGCCAGACCGTGAACCTGAACGATGTGGCGAAGGCCGCGCGTAACGTCCGCTTTGTGCTGGTGGGCGAGCAGCACAACACCCCGGCTCACCATGCGATGCAAGCCGCCGTCATCGAAGCCTTGGTGAAGGATGGCCGCGAGGTGACGGTGGGTTTTGAGATGTTCACCTTCGACAACCAGAAGAGCCTGGCCGGATGGACGCAAGGCCGCTGGACGGAAGACGAGTTCATTGCCAAAAGCAACTGGTCCGAGCAGTGGGGCTTCCCCTTCTCGGCCTACCGACCGATTTTTGAATCCGTCCGCACACACAAGCTGCCGATGGTGGCGCTGAACGTGCCGCGCACCTGGGTGCGCCAGATTAGCCGCAACGGGGTGGACGCCATGCTGCCCGAAACCAAGGCCCGCGTTCCGAAGCTGGACCTAACGCACCGAGGGCACCGCATGGTGTTCGACAGCCTGATGGGCGGCCACATGGGTTCGAACATGGACAACATTTATGCGGCCCAAGTGCTGTGGGACGAAGGCATGGCCATCAACGCCCGCCGAGAAATGGACACGCGCCGCGCGAATCCGAAGGCCGTGATGGTGATCGTCGCGGGGATTGGCCACGTGATGCACAAGTCGGGCATTGATCTGCGCATCACGCAGGGGACCGGCGAACCCACGTTGAGCGTGATCTGCGTGGAGCCCGATGCCCCAAATGAAGTGGCGCGCAGCCTGGGCGACTACGTCTATCGGCCCGCCGCTGGTGGCTAGGATTGGGTCCGGTATACAAAACCAGGTATCCTGCCGATAAGAGGATTACGTCTTGATCTACGTTGCCATTCACACCGGAGAAACGCTTGATAGTGCTGTCAAGCGATTCAATCAGAAGGTTCAGCAGTCCGGCTTGCTCCGCGACCTGAAGGACCACGCTTTCTACGAAAAGCCGAGCGAAAAGCGCCGCCGCGCCTCTCGCCGACGCGGACGCGCCTAAGCGCCCAGTTTTCGGTTCCCCCGGAGCCATTTCATCCGGGGTGCTATGGCTACTCCGAAACCGATCCAACATCTCCAGTCCACAAGTTGGGGGCGTTGGATCGTTCGAATTTTCGGGTCGCTCATGGTGGCGGCGGCGATTACGCTGCACATGCAGTGGCCCATTTCGCCGCTCGTCGGGCTTGGCCTCACCTGTCTTTCCTTAGCCGCCGGGGCCATGATGGCTGTGCACTTGAGGCAGAGCGGCCTGCCCGCGGATGAAGTTCGCCGCGATGAACTCGATGAACTCATCGTTTTTGCCACTAGTTTGGTGGCGATCCTCGGCACTCAGATCATTGTCACCTTGCTGAAGGGTGAAACCAGCCCGGGCTTGGTCTATCTAAGCCTCGGCCCGATTGTCGCCCAGGCCATGCTGACCTCGGCGTTGCTTGGCCCCAACATCGCCGTCATTGGGGTGACGGTGGTGAGTCTGCTGCTCGGCATGAGCGGAGCCCTGGCCCCCGATACGGTCATGGCGGCGTGGATTGCCGGGGTGGTGGGGAGCCACGCGGTGAACCCGATCAAGCAGCGCAGTGATCTGCTTCGTGCCATCGGCGTGCAGACCATTGCCCACGTCATCTTGGTGGCGGCGGTTTCGATTTCGGTAAGCAAGCCGCTCCTCGAAATCGGTTGGGGCATCATGTGGGCTTCGGTGGCCGCGCTGGTGGCGACCAGCGTGTTTTGGCTGGGTCTGGCCGTGCTCGAGCGTCTGTTCGGGCTGGTCAGTGACTGGTCTCTGCTCGAACTCTGTAGCCCCGAACACCCTTTGCTCCGCGATCTCACTTTGAGGGCTCCTGGCACCTATGCCCACAGTGTGGCGGTGGCCAACCTGGCCGAGAACGCCGCCCGGCTGGTGGGGGCCAACCCGGTGCTGGTGCGGACGATGGCGTACTTCCACGATATTGGAAAAACCCTGCGGCCCAGCTACTTTGTCGAGAACCAAACCGGCGACAACCCGCACGACAACATGACCCCGGCCCTCAGCGCGCAAGTGATTCGGGCGCACGTGGGCGACGGGGTGGAGCTAGCCCGCAAGAAGCGGATGCCCAAGATCATCGTGGATGCCATCCAGCAGCACCACGGCACCACGCTCATCACTTATTTCTATCATCGCGCTTTGACCACGGCCACTAACCCGGATTCGGCAAGCATGGAGCCGTTCTTCCGCTACGACGGGCCGCGCCCGCAAACCCGGGAAATCGCGATCTTGCACTTGGCCGACCAAGTGGAAGCCGCCACCCGCACCTGCCACGGTGGGCCGGAGGAGTGCGCCCAACTCATCCGCGACCTCATCGAAAAGAGCCGCGCAGAGGGGCAACTGGCCGAATGTGACCTCACGTTCCGTGAACTCACTCTCATCACGGATGCCTTCATCAACACGGTGAATGCCCTCCGCCACGAGCGGGTGGAATACCCTGAATTGCCGGACGTCTCCACGCCGGTGAACCAAGATGGTGACACTGACGAACCATACGTCCAATCGTCTCCTTAACTCGACGATTCGGGACGTGGTGGCGCGATTACTGGCACACCACGGCCACGAGGGCGCGGGCGTGGAGATCGTGATTGTGGAGCCGCAGGCCATCCGCGAGCTCAACCGCGACTACCGCCAAATGGACGAGGCGACCGACGTCCTGACCTTCCCGGCCCCGCCGAATCCGATTGGCCACCTCGGCGAAATCGCCATCAATATCCGCGACGTGCGTCGCGGGGCGGCGCACCGACAAGTCTCGCGCACCCACGAAGCCACCGCGCTCGCCATCCACGGTGCCTTGCACCTTTTGGGATACGATGACGAGACCGAACCCGAACGGGACGAAATGGTGCGCCTGATGAACGACCACTTGCGAAGGGAGAACATGAAAGTGGACGAGAACTGGGCCAGCCTGCCCCACGCGGAGGAGATCTACTAACTTGGCCCTTCGCGATATTGCCGTCCCGTTTCGCGCGGCCATGAACGGGCTGGTGCACACGTTCCGCACGCAGCGGCACATGCGGGTGCACCTCTACGTCACCATCATCGTCGTTCTGCTGTCATTTCTCACCAACCTCTCGCGCCGCGAGCTGTTGGTGCTGCTGTTTATGATCACCTTCGTCTTGGTGGCGGAGATGTTCAACTCGGCGATTGAGGCCACGGTGGACCTGATTTCGCCCAATTACCACCCGCTGGCCAAGTTCGCCAAGGACATTGCGGCGGGAGCGGTGCTGATTACCACGATCATGGCCGTGGTGGTGGGTTTGATCCTGTTCTTGGCCGATGACCAGTGGGAGCGCATCCGCCTGAGCCTGGGGGCACCAAGCATCGGCATGCCCATTGCCATCCGCATCGTCGCGGGGGCCTTGTTGGTGGTACTAGCGACCGTCATCGGCAAGGGGCTGGGCAAGCACGGGCGCGTGCTGCAGGGCGGCCTGGTGAGCGGCCACAGTGCACTGGGTTTCTACTTTGCCACGTGCACATTCTTCGTTTCCGACAACCTCTTGGCTTCCGCGATTGCCGTATTGTTAGCCTCGCTGGTGGCGCAGAGCCGCTACGAAGCCAAGTTCCACTCGTTCTTTGAACTCTCCTTGGGTGCCCTGGTCGGTGTGCTCTTTGGGGTAATGCTTTTCGGACTTTTGCCGAAATAGGGATAATAGAGAGGCGTTTTCGCGCAATCCATGAAGGAACCCCCGCCACGTACCTTGGCCCGGAATTCTGCAAAGTCGCAGAAAGGCTGGGCCTTCGCACCCCTTATTGGATGGTCGGTTGCCGCTTTGGCTTTGAGCGCCATGCTCAGCCCCAGCACGCAGTTTGCGGGATTGATTGCAATCCTGCTCCTTTCCGCGCTCGGCGTCGCCGTGTTCGCCGCGCTGGAGCGTGCCCTCGACCGGGTGAAAACCATGGCCCTGGCCGGCGTGCTGGGGGGCCAAATTTCGCCGCAAGAGCTGCGCCCACGCCGCTTTGCCCTGCGCGACCTGAGTTCCGGCTTTGCCCGCCTTAGTTGGGTGGGGCTCATGCTCTCGGCTCTGTGGCTGGTGCGCACGGAGACCGGCTGGACGTGGACGAACATCCTGCTGACGGTGCTGGGCGTGACCGTGGTGGGCCACCTCATCCAGGTGTGGGTGCGCTACCGGGCCGAAATGGACCCGACCCGGATGCTGACCTCCATGCGGGGCTTCATCACCCTGTGGCTAAAGAGCGGGCCGCTCATCGGCGCGGCCACCACGGTGAGTGAATCGCTGCGGGGGCGCAACCGGCGCAATGCGACGGAGGAAGCCGAGCAGGAGAATGCGGTGGAGGAAGAGATCCGCACGCTGCTGGATGAGGCCGAAGCCGACGAGAATTGGTCCGAAGAGCGAACCGACATGCTGGAGAGCGTGCTGGGCTTTGAAGAAACCACCGCCCGCGAGATCATGACGCCCCGCGTGGACCTGGACTCGGTGCCCAAGAGCGCTAGCCTGAACGACGTGGTGCGCGTGGTGGTGGAAAGTGGCCACAGCCGCCTGCCGGTTTACGAAGAAAGCGATGACAACATTCTGGGCGTGGTGCACGCCAAGGATGTGCTGCAGGCGCTGATGAACGAGGAGATGGAGCCGACGCTGGAAAGCCTGATGCGCGCGCCGCTATTTGTTTATGAATCGAACACCGTGGGCGAGGTTCTGCGCGAAATGCGCGCCAACAAGGTGCCGATGGCCATTGTGCAAGACGACCGGGGTGCCACCGCCGGCGTGGTGACGATGGAGGACATTGTGGAAGAGCTGGTGGGCGAAATCCACGACGAATACGACACCGACGAGCCGGAGATTCTGCTGGAACAGGCTGCCAACGGCTGGGTGGTGGATGGCCGCTATAACCTCGATGACCTGAACGAGGAGATCGGCACCGCCTTTGTGAACGAGGAAGTGGACACCATTGGGGGCTATCTGTTCTCGTTGCTCGGGCGCCCGGCTGTGGAAGGCGATGAAGTGGAAGCCGAAGGCTACAAGCTGACCGTGCAGGAAGTGGACGGCAAACGCATTGCCCGCGTGGGCGTGGAGCCGCTGGCGGTTTCGGCCATGGACATGCTGGTGGGCGAAGACCAGCGCGTGGCGGATTAACCTCGTTTAGCGCGAAATCACCCGGGCGATGACGAAGCCGAAGGTGGCGCCAAAGCCCACGGCCGCAATGGCCACCTGAGTGATGAGCCCGCGGTGGGTTTCCCAGAAATTGGGCTTGTCCTTGGAGCGAATGCGCACGCAGTCCAGCGTGACCGTGCTGGTGCTACCCCACATGTTTACGCTCAGGCTCTGAATCTGCGGGTTGAAGTTCAGCACATTGGCGCCGTACCAGCCGCCGTAGCTGGGCATGTGCACATCCACCTTTTGGTTGGGTAGCGGCGCGAAGGGCTGAAGCTGGTGGGCCGGGAGGGCGACCTCAGCCCCGCTGACAAACTGGATGTGGGCGATATCGCCTTGGATGCGTTGCACGCGGGCGACGTACAGCCAGCCGTCGGTGCTGGGGGCATAGACCAGTTGGCCGGAGGTGATTTCGGGGCGCGAGGCCAGCCGCTCGCGTAGGGCCTGGACGACGGCATCGCGGGGGATGCCCGCCTCTTGGGCGGCTTGCACGAAGGCCTCGAACGGGGCGAGTTCGTGGTCTTCGGTGGTGAGGGCCTGGGCGCGACTGAGCACGCCTTGTAGCTCGTCTTCGCTCAGGTGGCCCGTGTCCAAGCGATTCATGGCGGGAGGATACTCCCTGGAGCGTGGGGGCCTACCGGGTACCCTGGGTGGGTCGCGGCCTCGTAGCTCAGGGGATAGAGCGCCTCCGTCCTAAGGAGGGCGTCGGGGGTTCGAGTCCCTCCGAGGCCGCCAATTTGAACTTAGAGTTGTGCATGCTTAACGCCCTCCGTACCGTGGAGGGCGTTACTCCCTCAGCCAACGAACGAGCGATCCTCCATCGCGGCGAGCTGATTGATGGCGATGAGTTTGCGCTTCTCAGCAGGTGACAGATTTTGGTGATCGCCGAAGTCCACGCCGACCTCCTTCATCACCTCGACCAAATCATCGTGGTGTAGCTTGGATTGATACTCATCCCCCGAGCGAATACATACCGCCTTAGGGCCCTCAATTCCCGCTTCCTTGTAATACGCAACCCCAAGCTGAGCCGGTCGCTGAATCACGTGAAAGAGCTTTCCGAACGGCATCCAGAGCAACAGGATGATCACGGTGAATGCATGTAACAGCGAGATGAAGCTAAAGTGAGCCCCTCCCATCAGCTTGTAGCTCGCCGTGATCATCAAGCCCGTGATGGAAACCGCAAAAAGCAAAACGAGCGGAATCAAGTCGTTTTCGATGGATTGGACAGCATGGGCCCCGTGCTGGAAAACGCGTCGATGCATTGCAAGACCAATGCCTCCCAAGACGAGAAACGCGCTGATGTTGAGGCCGTTAAAGAGGAGCCATCCAACGACGCTGTTCGGGTCGAAAGCAAACTGAGGAATGCTCATGAATTCAACCTGATAGTTGTATCCATCCGGTGCAACGCCAAATTGAATCCAACCCCAGCTCAAGGGAAAAGTAATGGCAAAGGCGATCAAGCAACCCCATGCCATGCCCATATGGGCGAGCCACCGAGTTGTACTTCGCTTTCCAATGAACTTCTGAAGAACGATATTGTTGATCAGCAAGCCCACAAGCTTAAGGATGTTCCGAACGAGCTTTTTGGGCTCCACAAAGAGCTTCCACGAAGCGACAAAGTAACGCCAGGTCGCGGGTCTTTGAATCCACATCAAGTAACGGTAGGCAAATGCGAAGGCAGCAAAAATGGTTGCTGCCGTGTAGGCCGCCAGCGGCGAATCGAAGCGAGTGAGCTTGCCTGAACCGAAGTAAACGGCTGTGAGGAGACCGAGTGAAGAAATCAAGCCACCGATGATCGCGATGGGGAGTGGATTTTTGGGTGGACTCTTAGTCATGGCTTTTCCTCTTCAAGAACTGCATCAATCCAGCTAAGGCAAGCCATCATGTGCGGAAATCCCAACGTCGGCGCGGCGAGCAATGCAACATGGCGCAACTCTTCAACGGTTGCCCCAGCTTGGAGGGCCTTGTGAGCATGGCTCTTTGCGCCTCCTTCGAGACGAGCACCGAAGGACATCGCGAGTTTCATGAGGCATCGGGTCTTTTCGTCGAGCGGTCCTGCGGTTGCAACTGCTTCTCCGTAGGTCTCGTAGGCCTTCCCGACCTCGGGAAAGTCTTCAAAGAACCGGACATATCGTTTTGGCAACCGTGCCATAGTCAAGAGTATGGAAGGCCAGGCGGTGACGCACTATGATATCGATCATGCTGACCAGTCTTCTGTCCTGTTGACTGGCGGAGCAAGCCGCCGGATGGGTTTCGATAAGGCTTCAATCTTGATTGAGAGCGAGCCGCTTGCCGTCCGGTTAGCACGAATGTTGCGGGAAGCCGGTTGGGAACCCACTATTCTGGGTCGCACTCCCCTCGATGGCTATTGCTTCCATCCCGATAACGAGGTTGAGCGCGGGCCTCTCGCGGCCCTTCGCGCGTTCTGCCCTTCAAGCCATCTTGTCTTCGTTCTTTCCTGCGATGTACCCCTCTTTGACGGGGCCGTCGCGAGGGCTCTTAAATCCCGTCTAGGCGACAAAGAAGCTGCAATTCCCTCTATCAATGGTCGATTGCAACCTTTGTGCGGTGTTTATTGTCGCCATGCCTGGGAGAGGCTCTCCCTTGTTGATTCGCCCAGAATCATGGATTGGGTGGAGGCCTTGGACGTGGAAATCGTCAACGAATCGGACTTACTCCGGCTTGGGGTTCAGCCCGAATGGTGCAGAGGAGTCAATACGCCGTCGGAGCTCAAGACTTTATTGCAGTCGGCCAAGTGGGCCGTCGAATAGAGACTGGCCCGGTCAAGGACGGTGAGGCTTTTGTGGCCCGTTAGAATCGTTCCTGCTTTGTTCCACCGGGAGGTGATTCTGATGGCGCTTTCAACTGTGGTGACCCCGATTTCGGCCAGGGCCTTGCGAGTGAGGTGGATGGGAGTCGCCAGGCCGTGATCGCGGGCGTTGATCTCATCGAGCCGCAATAAAGCAAGCGCCAATCGAGCTTCCACTTCGCCAGTGGCCATGGCCGCCATAAACCCGTATCCCCCCAACATACGCGGTACGGCCGCACTGGTCGCTTTTCGGAGCAGCTCTGGGTCATTAAAGGTGGCATCCCGCCAGGCATAACTGTCAACGATCAGGGCCTCAACATCGGTTAGAGCCAAGCAGGAGAACGGATGAGATACATTGCCGAGGGTCGCGAGCAAGCCGGTGCAATCGCCGGGGCCCAGAAGCTCAACCACCACTTGCTTTCCACAGGGCGCCTCTTGAGTGAGTCTTACCAAACCGGACACGAGAACACAGAAGAATCTTGCTGGAGCCCAGCGACGCCATAGGTAGGTCCCTTCCTCAAATGTTTCTAACTCGCTGGCGGCGTGGAGCCGGTCCAGGCTCGAAGGATTACTGCCATGGCCGAGGCCACAGCCATCCAGAATGGTTCGAATCTCAGCAGCTTGTCGCATAAGTCTGGCTCCTTCGTAGCAAGAATCTGAGCATGATCGTCGCCCAAATGCCGAGACCGAGGAGCTCCACGAAACCGGTCCAGCCCATTGGGGCGAAGGCAGAGCGATTCACGTCCGTGATGATTTCCAAACCGACCCGTGCCGCATTGCCCACGTTCAGCAGAACAAAGACACTCCATAGGGCGGGAACCTTTCGCTCATCGAGCATCAGCATTTTCGTGACCAAGTGGTAGCCCACCGCTACGATCATTTGTGAAATGAATCCCACCGTCACCGCATGGCGGATCGCGCCGGTGTAGGCGTGCGAAAACGGAGCGCCTATCGCCCGCAAATGCAAGGGCTCTAGGATCAGAAGCGCGCCGGCAATCAGCAACCAGGCAAAAGCAGAGCGGATGAACTTCTGACTTGGATTCGCATGGCGCACGGGGCTGAAGACACCCAAAGAAAGTGTCATCGCCCCCGCCCCCAGAGCCAATAGAACGCCGCCGAGCCGAAACCACAAATCTGTGCCCGGCATGAGCCCGGACTGAAAATACACGTTCCAACCCACCACCCGGGCGATCAGCCCACTCGACCAGAGTCCGAATGCGGCAAGGCCCCAACCTGAATCAGCGGCTCGGAAACCAAGACATCCGGGGAACTTGCTCGCCGCGACGCCAAAGATCATCATCGCCACAAAGCCCAAAAATTGCAGCTCGCGAAGAGGCGTGAACCATTGGGCGACAAAGGCAATCGAAGCCTCTCGACTCGGCTGGTGACTAAGCGCAAATGCTACTGGCTCGGCTAGGGAGACCAAGAGCAAGCACCCCAAGGAGGCAAATACAAACGCGGTTGGCCACGTGAGAGGTTCCCCCTTCCGGTATCGGTTAGCGCCGATGTTGTAAAGGAACAACGCCACAGCAACGATCTGAATGCTCGCGGAGACTAGCCCTAACCAGAGCCAGCGTGAGGCGTCTTGCTGGGCGAGAGGTTCAGCTGCGAATCGCAGCGTAATACCGGCTCCCATGCTGCCTAGAGCCCACCAGGCGATCTTGTGAAACGACGCGCTCTTGGCGAGCGTGGTTCCGTGCTGTTGCATGGCAAAGCCCATCACAAAAAAGCCGACCCATCCAAAGAGCTGCGAGTTGGCGTGAGCCAAAACGTAGGGGGTCCAGACGGAAGCCGTATAGCTTCCTTGCCGAGCGATACCCATTAAGGCAATCGCCCCGAGCAGACAACCCACCGTAAGTACTGTGATGATGCCGCTCACAAAGAAGGGGCGGTACACCTGGGTCTCCGCGCGATCCGTGCCCGATTTGGCGACGGGAATCGTCGAACGCATCGGAAGCAGAGTCAATGAAGGCCGCTCCTTGATCATGGACTTCATTATCGTGCGCTCAGTCGATCGCCGCCATGATGATTGTCATACCGGGAAAGGATGCTAGATGGCTAGCAGGGTTTTTCAGCTCCTTTTCGAGAGTAGAACCACCAGTTCAGGCCGATATTGATCATGTAGAAAATGGCCAGGCCTATGAAGAATGGGGCTCCATTACGGCCCGATCCGAGCACTGCTCCGAGGATCAGACTGAAAGCGAACGGCCCATAGGCCGCAATCGCGGAAGTCCATCCGATGACGCCCCCCGCCTGGCGCGGCGGGAAAATCATAGGGATTTGCTTGAATGTGCTCGCATTGCCGATGCCGCTAAAGAAAAAGATGCCGAGCATCAGCCACAGGAAGCCGCTCCAACTGGCCATTGAGCCTGGATTCGCAAATGGCAGGATTGCAATACTGCACGCCAGCATTCCGATCCCGCTGACCATCGTCACCTTTGCCCCGCCAACTTTGTCTGCGACTGGCCCTACGGCAGCGCGGACTCCTGCCCCAACCAGCGGCCCCAGAAATGCAAAAGCCAGTGGATCCGGTGCGCCATCGAATCCGCCGTAAAGTTGCTTGATCATTAACGGAAAAGCAGCTGCTAGGCCACTAAACGAACCGAAGGTCATGATGTAGAGTGAGGTCATGACCCACGTGTGCTTTTCCTTGAAAATATCGAGTTGCTCCCTAAAGCTGGCCTGAACCGGCACGTCCCGAAGCCCAAACCAAGCGACCACAGCACCTAAGAGCACAAGAGGCACCCAAATCAGTGCCCCGTTCTGAAGATAGATGTTGCTGGTCGCCCCGGTTTTTGGATTGGTAAAAGTTTGCGAACTACCAACCAGGGCGATCCCGAGAATGGCGGGGATGAGGAACTGGGCAACACTCACGCCAAAATTGCCGATTCCCGCTTGAATCCCGAGTGCTGTACCCAGTTTGGATTTTGGGAAGAACAAGGATGTGCTCGGCATAAATGAGCTGAAGTTGCCCCCACCCAAACCCGCGAGAAATGCCAGAACCAAAAAGGTTGAGAGCGGAGTTTGAGGGTTCATGACTGCATACCCCCAGCCCACACAAGGGATCGCCAAGAGCAACGTCGAGATACTTACCGTTTTCCGTGTGCCAAAAATCGGGATGAGAAAAGTGTGGACTATGCGCAAAGTTCCAGCCGCGAGGCCGGGCATGGCGGTCAGCCAGAACAGTTCTTGGGGCGTGAATTTGAATCCGATCCCGGAGAGCTTCACGACCAGTGCGCTCACCATGAACCAGGTGGAGAAGCTCAGAAGAAGGCAAAACGTGGTAATCCATAAAGTCCGCCATGCGACCGGCTTCGCGGTTGATTCCCAAAAGGTAGGGTCATTAGGTTGCCATTCTTGAACTTTCTGAGCGTCGGTTGGTGGTTTCATGAGTCGGACTCGTTGTCTTCTCTCATTGTCGATGATCCGCTCAGCGTGCGCTATGATGCATGTCATAGAATTTCAAATGGCTCAGGTCTCTTCGCCGGTGGGGCTCTGGGAAGCGCGCAGGTCTATTCCGTCGCCGGAGCCTTCTTTGCCATCTTAAGGATCGTTACGTGCATCCAAGCAAGGCAAACAACACTGATGAGGGCCAGGAGCAACCAGCACGACGTCCAGAGTCCGGTCAGTTTTAGCAGGTAGCCAAACAGAATCGGGCAAACGAAGCCGCCCAGTCCGCCGATGACCCCGACGATCCCACCGACAACGCCGACGTCATTTGGAAAATAGTCGGGGATGTGGCGATACACGGCGGCTTTCCCGATCCCCATCATAATCCCCGCCAAGAATACGATGGTGGTGAACACCCACACGTTAGCCTGAAAGTAAACGTGAGTTACACCGCGGGCAAGTAGCTCGCGCTTCTTCACCTTTTGGCCCACCTGCACCACTGGCTCTTGCCAGGACTGACTTCGGGGGAAGATGATCGTGCCTTCAGAAAGGCTCGAACCCTTGCTCGAAAGGGTTTGGGTCGAGCCCCGGGCTGTCTTCAAAGGATACGACTTATCATCAATTTGAACCCGATCTTGACCGACCTGAGTCACGGTTCCGGCTCGATCCGCCAAAACTCCTTCCCCTGGGGACATGATGTCCATGCGTGGCGCGACGACCAGCGCGAACAAAACCACGCAGCTCACCAGCACCCAATACATCGTAGCTCGGGCCCCGAACTTGTCACTCATCCACCCTCCGAGCGCACGAATCAAACCGCTCGGAAGGCTAAAGATGCTCGCCATCAGCCCCGCCATGGCGAGGCTCATTCCGTAGACGCTGAGATAATACGGCACGAGCCATTGAGCTAGGGCTACAAACGCCCCAAACACAAGAAAGTAGTACGCGCCGAATCGCCACACTCGAACGGACTTGAGAGGGGCAAGCATGGTGCGAAGTGTCTTTTGGCTCGCTCCTTCCGTGACCCGATTCTTCGTAAAGACCGCAAACAGGATCGTCATTCCAAAAAGACATGCCGCGTAAATCAGAGGCAAAGTCCGCCACCCTTCCAATTGACTACCTTCTTGAGTGAGTCTTTGCAACGCGAGGGGAGCCAGCAGGGTAGTCAACGCCGAGCCTGCGTTTCCAACACCGAATATCCCTAGCGCGGTTCCTTGCTTTTCCTTGGGAAAAAACACGGATGTGTAGGCGATGCCGACCGCGAAAGCCGCGCCGCTCATCCCAAAAATGAGCCCCGAGATCACGAGATGGGCGAACGTATTTGCGAAGCTCACGGATGCAACTCCGGCGGTCGCAAGGAGCATCACGCCGATGTAGACCGGCTTGCCCCCAAAACGGTCCGTGAGTAGCCCGACCGGCAACCGCATGATCGACCCGGTGAGAATGGGGACACCAAGAAGCCAACCGAGCTGCTCTTTGGAGATCGGAATGATCTGCTTATCGACCAAAAAAGCCCCCAGCACACCGTACATCGTCCAGACGGCAAAGCACACCGTGAAGGCGATGGTGTTGAGAAGGAGCATGCGGTTGGCAAAGGCTCGATCTGGCATGCCCCTGTTATGGCCCGCACTCTCGATGAGGTTTATGATGGATATCATGGTTCCACGCGGCGGCTTACGGCACAATTGAGTCGTGACCCACGCGGACGTGCTGACGGATCGGTTTGGTCGATTCCATGACTACCTTCGGGTGTCGATCACGGATCGATGCAATTTTCGGTGCGTCTACTGCATGCCCGAAGAAGGCGTCGCCTGGCAACCACGCGAAGAAATTTTGAGCTTTGAGGAGATTGAGCGTCTTGCTCGGTTCTTCGTTGAGCGTGGCGTGCGGAAGATCCGGCTTACCGGCGGCGAGCCAACCCTGCGCAAGGGCTACATTGGTCTCGTTGAATCCCTTGCCGCCATCCCGGGTCTGAACCAGCTTGCAATGACAACGAACGGAACCCGCTTGGCCCAAGACGCAGTGGCGCTCAAGTCGGCTGGGCTGGCAAGCGTCAACGTGAGTTTGGATACCCTGCGGCAGGATCGATTCTTTGAGATCACACGGCGCAACGAGTTACCCAGGGTTCTCCAAGGAATTGAGACCGCCCATGCGGCGGGGCTAGAGACCAAGATCAACGTGGTGGTTCTTCCCGGAGTGAATGAGGATGAGATCATCCACTTCGGCGATTTTGCCTGCGAACACAATCTGACCGTCCGGTTCATTGAATTCATGCCTTTTCTCGACAACGGTTGGAACGCAGGCCGGGTCGTCTCGTCCGCCGAGATTCGGGCCCGACTCTCCGAGCGATTCGAGCTTCGACCCTTGGGATCTGGGGCCTCGGATGTTGCCCGGGAGTATGCAATCGATGGCTCCGAGGGCCGGGTCGCCTTTGTCTCAAGCGTCACCGAGAGCTTCTGTTCAGGCTGCAACCGCCTTCGCTTGACGGCAGACGGTCAGCTTAAATCGTGTCTCTTCTTACCACCGAGCGTCTCGTTACGGGACTTGATTCGAGGAGGAACACCCGACTCAGAACTGGAGACAGCTGTTCGAGAGTGCCTCGATGGCAAGTGGAGTGCCCATCCACCGATGCGAAACTGGGCTCAACGAGATAACTTGACCATGGTGCAAATCGGCGGATGAGAGACGTTTCTTTTAAGAACACGACCAAGCGAACGGCCCTCGCTCGCGCTGAACTCACGGCGAGCGAGGAGACGATTCGGCGCGTCCAGAATGGCGATACTCCCAAAGGAGACCCGGTTCCCGTCGCTAAGGTTGCGGCGATTCAGGCGACGAAGAAAACAACCGAGTGGATTCCTTACTGCCATAACATCCCGATTGAGCATGTGCGGGTCGAGTTTGAGTTTCTAGCAGACCGGATCGTGGTCGAGGTCTTCGTTGTCTCTGTGGGCAAAACCGGGGTTGAGATGGAAGCCATGACCGGGGCCGCTGCCGCCGTGCTCACCCTCTACGACATGCTGAAAATGATCGACGACGACATGGAAATCGTCGGCGTCCGCCTTCTTTCCAAGACTGGAGGGAAGAGCGATCTTCCCAAGCTTAGCGACTGGAGCGCACAAGTTCTGGTGATGTCAGATCGAGCGCATCGTGCCGAGTACGAAGATCGCAGCGGCCCGGCCCTTGAGCAGGCGCTCAAGGGCCACGGCGCAGGCTCTGTCTCGGTGAAAGTTCTGCCCGATGAATCGGAATTGCTGGTTAATGAGGTTCGCGCTGCCGCTGAAAGAGGTGTTTCGTTGCTCGTGATCAGCGGAGGCACTGGAGTTGGCCCGAGGGATATCACTTCTGATACCATCGCACCGCTCCTCGAAAAAAGCCTCCCTGGTGTGGTCGCTGCCTTTCAATCCTACAGCCATTCAAGGCTACCGACCGCGATGTTTGCCAGGCCGATTGCTGGGATCATTGGAGAGACGGTTGTGCTGGCAATTCCGGGCAGCCCGGGAGCGTGCGAGGATGCCATGGCCTGCTTGATGCCGAGCCTGTTGCATGTTCATTCCATGCTCGCAGGGGAGGGCCACCCGTGATCACGGTCGAAGAGGCACTTTCAATCATTCGCGATCATCGCCGGACCATACCAACGGAAGGAGTGGAGCTGATTCGCGCCCTGGGCCGGGTTTTGGCGAAAGATGTCGTTTCCCCATTTGATCTTCCGCTCTTTGATAACTCCGCCATGGACGGCTTCGCCGTCGGGAGTCCAGAGGGGCCCTGGGAGATCGTTGACGAGGTTGCCGCGGGGGCGACGGCTCCAATGGGCATCCAACCGTGTCAGGCCGTGCGGATCTTCACTGGAGCCCCCGTGCCAAGTAGAACATACGGCATCATCGCACAAGAAGACGCTTCGGAACAAGAAGGCTTGGTCGTGGGAGAAGTTCGAAAGGGCGGGCATGTGCGGTTTCAAGCTGAAGAAGCACCGGCGGGGCATCTCGTCGCGCAAAAGGGAGCGACGTTGACACCACCCCATCTCGCCGCGTTCGCGAGTTGCGGACTTGCCAAAGTTGAAGTCCGCGGTCTGCCAAATGTCACCATTCTTAGCACCGGAAATGAAGTCGTGCCTCCTGGCCAGTCACTCCAATACGGTCAGATATTCAATTCCAATGCGACAGCACTCGCTTCTGCCTTGGCCCTCAGAGGCATCCGCGCACAAGTGCGACATGCTCCAGATTCCCAAGAAGAGCTGCGCGCTCAGATCCACGAGTCGATCCAAAGTTCCGAGCTCCTGATCACGACCGGCGGGGTTTCCGTCGGGGCTTATGACCTCGTTCGAGCGGCCATGGAGGAGGCGGGTTTCCACGTGAGGTTCCACGGCGTCGCCGTGAAACCAGGCAAGCCAATTGCTTTCGGGGTGCGAGAAGATGGAAAAGCATGGTTTGGCCTCCCTGGCAATCCTCTCTCGACATGGGTGGGTTATCTAGTTTTCGTCAGTACTTGGCTGGGGGATGAGTTCCAATGTGAATCCAGGCAAATCGCGAAAACAATGGATAGGAAGCCGGGACGCGAAGAGTTTCTGCCGGCGCAGCGATTACCCAGCGGTGAGGTTACGATCCGCAACCTCATTGGCTCCCACGCGAACTTTGGCCTTTTGGAGAGCGACGGACTTGTGAGGATCAACCCCGATGTGATCACGCTGGTCCAAGGCGAGCACATCGATTTCTTGCCTTTCCCATGGAATTGAAACCCATGAAGACCGTGACAATCCGCTATTTTGCCGTCCTGCGAGAGCGCCGTGGACTCGCCGTTGAGCAGAAAACGACCTCATGCGAGACCGTTGGAGACTTCGTCGAAACGCTCATCGCAGAGCACCGGCTCGGACTTCCGCCCGCACTAATTCGGGTTGCCATCGAAGGTGAATTTGTCGATCCAGCTGACCCACTGCAAGAAGGAAGTGAACTTGTCCTGATTCCTCCGGTGGCAGGCGGATGAAGTTCTCACTAAGCGATGCCCCGATTGCCGCTGAGCACATAACCCATAATGCGGCGGGCGGATTTGTCGTCTTCGAGGGCAAAGTACGCAATCACGCCGAGGGGCGGTCCGTTGTTGGGCTCGAGTATGAGGCATTCCCCGAAATGGCCCTTTCCCAGGGGGAAGCGCTTGTTCAAGAGGCCATCGAGCGTTTTGGGCTCTCGGAAGCCAGGGTGATCCATCGGGTCGGGCAACTTACCATCGGCGACACGGCAGTCGTCGTGCAAACGGCCTCCCCCCACCGGCGAGAAGCCTTTGAAGCATGCGAGTGGATCATGGACCAACTCAAGTGGCGGGTTCCCATTTGGAAGCGCGAAACCTACTCTAGCGGAGTCGCCGAGTGGGTTGTCCCCGGTGAAGCCGTTTCTAGCCCGGTTGACGACGAGATGTTCGCCCGGCAAATGCGACTTCCCGAAGTCGGACCCGAGGGTCAAGCCGCGCTCGCCGGAGCCAGAGTCTTACTGGTCGGGGTTGGGGGCCTGGCGGCTGGGAGCCTGCCTTCACTGGTGGGATCAGGCATCGGGACGCTGGGCCTGGTAGACGCCGACCTGGTTGAACTCTCGAATCTTCATCGTCAAACCCTATTTGCCGCTTCGGATGTGGGCCGTTTGAAAGTCGAGCGAGCTGCCGTATTCGCGCGTCGCCTCCGGCCCGAGCTGACGGTTCAGACATTTCCTGTGCGCCTCGCTGAAGGTAATGCCGAACAACTCGTCTCCGGCTACGACTGGATCGTGGACGGAACCGATTCCCTAAACACAAAGCTTCTGCTCGACCGAGTTTGCCAGCAACTCGGCCGCCCCTTGGTCACCGCCAGTGTCCACCAATTTGAGGGGCAACTGATGACGATCCGGCCCGGAGGACCGTGCCTTGCCGATCTATTTCCCGAACCGCCTCCCGAACACTGCGTTGGAACATGCGCCCAATCCGGAGTGCTTGGCGTTGTGCCCTCGCTGATGGGGGTTCTCCAAGCGAACGAAGTCATCAAAGGCATCCTTGGGTTACCGGTCTTGGATGACAAGTTGCTTTTGTTTGATTTCCGCACATTAGAAGCTACCACGATCCGTCGCAAATCCTCCGGCGAACTCAGTTCCGGGAGCAGCACTTGGGACGTAGATGCAACCTCCATCAATCTTGAAAGCTTTGAGTTGGTGGATATTCGGGAGCCTAACGAAACTCCCGAGCTCACCCGGCCCCATCATAGAGTGCCTATGGCGGAATGCTACGAAGTCGAATGGCAACGACCTACCTTGTTCGTTTGCGCCTCCGGAAGGCGTAGTTACCGCCTAGTAGCCGACCTCAGGGCACGGGGTGTTCGCGACGTCTTCTCGCTCCAGGGAGGAGTCGAGTGCCTTGAACGTGATTGAGCCGTGGCTTTTTTTTGGAGTCTTCGCAGTGGCCCTTGGCTACAGTATGGTCGGCCATGGCGGAGCCTCGGGATACCTCGCGCTGCTTGCATTCACCGCGATTCCGAGCGCGGTTGGGGCCACCACAGCGCTCGTTCTCAACGTCTTTGTCGCGGGTATCACCCTGGTGGTTTTTGGACGAGCGAAGCATTTTGATTGGAATCTCGCGTGGCCGCTGCTGCTGGGGTCTGTACCTTTCGCGTTTCTAGGGGGACGCCTCAAGTTCGAAAACCAAGTCCAAGACCTCGTTCTTGCCGCGGTGCTTCTTTATGCCGCTGGAGTGCTGATTTTGAGCGTTCCGGCTAAAGACGGCGAGAGCCAACCACCGGTTCGTTCTATCCTTGTGGGGTCGGGGGCTGGCATTGGTTTCTTGAGCGGGATTGTCGGAGTCGGCGGAGGGATTTTCTTGTCTCCGCTCATGATCTTGAATCGGTGGGCGCAGCCGCACAAAGTAGCAGCCCTCTCTGCGGGGTTCATTTTTGCAAACTCGTTGGCCGGGCTCTCGGCTCGACCTTTTGATCTCCTACGAGAGAGCCTGAGCCTATGGCCTCTCATTACAGTTGGCATTCTTGGCGCAGTCGGTGGCAGCTTCCTCGGAGCCCATCGAGTATCAAGTCTTGCCCTTCGGCGAGCGTTGGGAATCGTTTTGGTACTTGCCGTGGCTAAGCTGATCCAGAAGGGATTGGGCTTATGATGCCTGTCATAGCGGCATCCTCCCAGCGAGACTAAACTTCAGATATGGCTAAACCCCCTGTCTCAATCGAGAAGCTGATCGAAGAATTCGGTCCGCACCCCGCCTACACGCCTCCTGGCGGTTGGGTGGGCAGGGATGATCCCGACAAGTTGGTGAAGACGCACTGTTGCTTCTGCGGAATGCAATGCGGGATCCAGCTGAAGGTCAAAAATGACCAAGTGATCGGGTTCGAGCCTTGGGAGGAGTTCCCCTTCAATCGAGGTAAGTTGTGCCCTAAAGGTGTGAAGCGATACCTGCAAGGAGGCCACCCTGATCGACTTCTCAACCCGATGAAGAACGTGCCGGGACAAGGGTTCATTTCCATCTCATGGGAGGAAGCGTTCAGCACCACCATCAAGGCTATCCAAGACGTTCAGGCTAAATACGGCAATGACTCCGTAGCCTTTCTCTCCGGCGTTTCTCTCACCAATGAAAAGAGTTATCTGATTGGAAAATTCGCACGACTCGGATTGCAGACCGCCAACCTAGACTACAACGGTCGCCTATGCATGGTGAGCGCAGGGGCGGGTAACAAGAAGGCATTCGGGCTTGACCGAGCTTCAAACTACTGGGAGGACATCGTTCACGCCGAAGTGATTCTCCTTGCCGGAACGAACGTGGCCGAGTGTTCCCCCATTACGACCGACTACATTTGGCGAGCCCGGGATCGCGGCGCGAAACTGATTGTGATCGATCCCCGCGTGACGCCCATCGCCCGCACTTGCGATCTTCACCTCCCGGTGCTCCCGGGAACGGATTCGGCGTTGTTGCTTGGAATTCTACGGGTGCTGATCGAAGAGGGACTGACCAACGAAGAGTTCATCGCGGAATTCACTTCGGGTTGGGAAGAAACGAAAGCAGCGGCTCTTGCGCTCCCCCTGGAAGAGGCGAGCCGAATCAGCGGGATCAAGGTTGAGGACATCGTTCGAGCCGGAAAAATGTGGGGTGAAGCGAAGACCAGCTTCCTGATGCACGCGCGGGGTATCGAACACAGTTCCAAAGGCGTGGACAACGTGGTGAGCTGCATCAACCTCGTTCTCGCAACTGGGCGGATCGGGCGAAAAGGTTGCGGATATGGAACCATCACGGGGCAAGGCAACGGACAAGGAGGGCGCGAACACGGCCACAAGTGCGACCAGCTGCCCGGCAATCGAGATATCTCAAACCCGGCTCACCGCGAGTACATCTGCTCGGTTTGGGGCTGCACCGACGAAGAACTCCCCGGCAAAGGCCACACCGCTCCCGAGATCATGGAAATGATCCACGCCGGTGAGATCAAAGCCCTTATCTCTATTTGCTTCAACCCGCTGGTCTCGCTGCCAGACTCTAACTTCACTCGCGAGGCACTCAACAAACTAGAGCACTACACGGCCATCGACTTCTTCTTGAATGAAACAGCTCACCATGCCGACATCGTGATGGCGGGATCGCTTCATGAAGAAGAGGAAGGAACGAGCACGAGCGCCGAAGGGCGGGTGATCCGCATTAAAAAGGCGGTCAATCCTCCTGGAAACGCCAAGGCCGACACCGACATCATCTTGGAACTCGCTCGGCGGCTTGGACGAGGCAAGTTTTTTGACCACTTCAAGACTTCGGAGGACATTTTCAACGAATTGCGAGTGGCGAGCAAGGGCGGAACCGCTGATTATTACGGAATCACCTACGAGCGAATCGAGAATGAGCTCGGCGTCTTTTGGCCCTGCCCCGAAATTGGCCACCCAGGCACCCCCCGGCTGTGGGAGGACCTGAAATTTGAGACCCCAGACGGCAAAGCCCACTTCAATGCTGTAAAGTACCGTCCGCCGCTGGAAGAACCGGATGACGAGTACCCGGTGGTTCTGACAACCGGGCGCGTTGTGTCGCACTATTTGAGTGGAACACAAACTCGCCGGATCGGAGGGTTGGTTGATCTCTGTTCCGATCCCTACGTGGAGATCCACCCGACGTTGGCCGAACAATATGGTATTGCCGATAAGGATTGGATGCGCGTCACGAGTCGGCGCGGCGAAGTCGTCCTTCAGGCGAAAGTGGTCACCACGATTCGCCCCGACACCGTTTTCATCCCCTACCACTGGCCCGGGCGTAAGGCGGCAAATAATCTCACCATCCGTTCCTACGATCCCGTCAGTGGCATCCCTGAATACAAACGAGCCTGCGTGAAGATCGAGAAGTCTGAGACACCGCAATGAAACGGGCCTTTGCGCTGGAGCCATTCTCTCGGGATCATAATGACGGCCTGCACCTCGCTCGTGCGCTAAGAGAGGAGCGTCCGGACGCTCCCGCACTGGCTCGTGCGGCTTGGGAGCGGGAGCTTGCCGACCACTTTGCCGAGGAGGAGCGGCTCCTCGGCCCGCTCGCCGGTGAAGATTCCATCCGGTTGTACGACGAACACCGCCTGATCGAACAACTTCTTGGCGAACTACCGGGCTCTTGCTTGGCCTTGGGGCAAGCTCTCGAAGATCACATTCGCTGGGAAGAACGGGTGCTGTTTCCCGCCATTGAATCCGGCATGACCCCTGATGAGGAGGCCACCTTGGCTCAGGAAGCTCTCAAAATGGAGCGGCGCCGGTGGGAAACCTGCCCAAGCCGGGCCGAGATCGTGCAACACCGACTTGACCGCCTTCATCCCAAGGCCTAACCACTACTGCATCTTCATCAGCCGCTTTACCCCGGCGAGCATCCAGATGTTGATGCCCAGAAGCAAGAAGCTGAACGCCGAAGCTTGAATCACCATGCCGGTCTTTCCGGCCAAGATATTTTCAAGCACCATCACAAACAGCCATAGCTGAATGAGAAACAGGATTAACGCAAAAAGCAAAAAGCCAACGAAGACAACCGCTTTTTGCCGACGGCGACGGAATTGCGGCGTGTTCACTAGTGGTCACCTTTGATTGCACCAGTGGCCCAGATTTCGCTACCGCGAACTTCGATCTTAACTCGGGGAAGGGGGTGCGGCGGCGGACCTTGAACCACGCTACCGTCGTCCAAGGAAAAAGCACCGTTGTGGCATGGGCAGTAGAGGAGCTCACGCTCGTTCTTGACTTCGTACTCCACGGGGCAAGAAAGGTGAGTGCACCGCCGTTTGAAGGCAACAAATTCGCCGTCCTGCTTCCTGACGAGAATGCACAGATCACCAGGTCGCGGGAAGCTGAAAGCCAGGGCGGAACCGGGCTTCAAATCTTCAGTCGAGCATATCTTTGCGGCCTCAAACTTGATTTCCTCCCTCGGAATTTGGGCGTAAGCCGCCAGTGCCGCCGTGCCAACCGCTACACCACCACTGGCTAACGTGAGAAACTTGAAGAACTCACGGCGGGTCACAAAGTGGTCGTCTTCCCACTCAATCGGAAAATCTTCTTTCAGCTTGTCGTTCATGTTGGATTATCGCTCCACTTGTCGCACGGCGGTCAAAAGGTCAGATCGACGAACGACCGCATCGGGTTTAACCGTGAGTTGTTTTGTGCCTCGGGGCATCATCAGGTGAACCTTGGTAGTAATCTTCCTATTGCCAAATATAAACTCGTTGATCGGGGTTCCTGAGCGTTCGGCGGCGAGTTCTTCGGGCGTCCCGTAGAACAAAGCGCCGGATGGGCATACGGTAGCGCACAAGGGTTTGAGTCCGATGGAAGTGCGGTCGTAGCACATGTCGCACTTCATCATCTGGTCCACCTCAACGTCGTACTTGGGCACTCCAAATGGGCAAGCGAACAGGCAATTCGTGCACCCGATACAGCGCGGCTTGAGCGAGCTTTGAACCACTCCATCGGGCGTCTTTTTGATGGCATCCGCTGGGCACACCATCGCGCAAGCGGGCTCATCGCAATGCATGCAGATGATCGGCGTCGTCTGAACGGTATCGGCGCGCTGTACTTGCTCTAAGTGGATCATCGAAACGCCCGGGTGGGTGTCGCACTCGGCGCACGCCTGAACACAGGCATTGCAACCGATGCACCGGCTTGGGTCTATGTAGAACTGCCGCTCACTCACAACGACTATGGTTGCACGCCGAGCAACCGCCCACCATGATATCCATCATAAAGTCGGGTGGCTCGCTCTTCCCATCACTCCACATATGACCTATATCATAGAAATCCAAGAAGCAATCAGCAAAGATTGACTTATGCCGATCCCATTGGACAACTTCGACAGTCGCGACATTCAGATCAAGCCAGTGCTGGAGTTTCGATCCCGGTATGAGCGGCGGATCGACGCGGACTTTCAACCCGACAGGGGCGATAATCGGAGCAACCTGTTGCTCCGTGGGCGAGTTGGCTTGCAGTTGAGCAAGGATGGGCTCACCGGCAGAGTCGTGTACCAACACGCGAGCTCACTCAACTGGTTCCCCGCCGGCAACGGTATTGCGATCCGAAGCGATCTCCTTGAAGCCAACGTCAGCTTCAAGAATGGTGCGACCACCTACACACTAGGGCGGCAACGTTTCGGGTTGGGCAATCGAAGGCTCATCGGCGAACTCGATTGGAACAATATCGCCAACGCGTTCGAAGGCCTAAAAGTTGAGGACCGGACTTGGACCTTCTTCCTGATGCGTGCCGGCGTATTGCCAACTCCCTCGAAGAACTTAGTTTTGTCGGGAGTCACCTTCAAGATGGCGTCCAACACGACGGCATTCATCATCAAAGTTGATGATGCAAAGGGGGTAGCTCAGACTCGGTATACGCTTTCGAATGAGGGAACGTTGAAGCCGAATGCGATCTCGACATTGAACTACCAAATCGCCTTCCAAGCGGGTCATCAGGACGGGAAAAGCGTGCAGGCTTGGGCAGCGAATGGAAGGTATGGGATGGATATCGCGCCAAAGGTAGAGGTGTACAGCGAACTTAACGTCGCCAGCGGCGGCAGTAGCAACCGGGTCAACTCCACTTTTGATCAGCTTTATCCCACCGGGCATGATCGGCTCGGATTGATGGACACGACCGGATGGGAGAACATTATCTCTGCGACCGCGGGACTGAAGTTCAAACCAAGTGCCGATTCGTCGCTCCGGCTCAGTTACACGTGGTTGCAGCTTTACGACAAGCGTGACGCTTGGTACGGAGTAGGCGGAGCGATTAATGCCTTCGGCGCAACGCTCTATAGAGACCCAACGGGGAACGCCGGTCGCGATATTGGGCAGGAAATCAGTCTAGACTACTCGTCGACGTTGGCCAATGGCTTCACCATGAGTACTGGCGCTGGAGTCTTTCTTCCAGGCCGATTTGTGAAGTCCATCGGCGGAGGCAGATCGGGAAATCAGACCTTTGGCTACTTCATGCTCGGTTGGAAATTCTGAACCTACCGTACGGCCTGAAGCAGTTTTTCCAGGTCTTTCACAAGAATGTGGCGCGCTTGGGTTTCAATCCACTCTTGCTTCTGCCAGCGGCTCATGATACGGATCGTGGACTCCACGGTCGTACCAGCGAGCTCAGCGATTTCTTGCCTCGTGAGAGGAACATCCAACAAGATTCCCTCTGGGAGCTCTCGCCCAAACGACCGCGTGAGTACGAGAAGCACCGCCGCCACGCGTTGCTCAACCGTCCCTACTGAGAGGTGGGCGATGAGGTCGAATGACTGTCTTAGCCGGTGCGCAGTGCGCTTGAAAACCTGTTCTTTCAAAACGACGTTCTTCTCATAGACCGGCAAAAAGCCTGCCTTCGGCACTTTGAGATACCAGGTTCCGGTGATCGCTTTGGCTGACTGAGGACACCCTGTGCCATCGATGGCCCCTAACAAACCGAACACGTGCCCGGGCCCCATGATTTCCGTCGTGATCTCCTGATGGCTTGGCCCCACTGTAGTCATCTTAATAAAACCAGTACCAACGACGCCAAAAAAAGAGACACTGCTACCGCTAAGCCAAATCGTCTCGCCCTTCTCGGCATGTGCCATCCGAGAATTCACCACAAGCTCCCCGACTTGTTCATCCGTCAAGCCGCCGAGCAACGTGCTGCTCAAGAAGACCTCCCGGCGCGACGGTGCCTCTGCTTGCTCAGACATCCTCCTAGAATAGCATGGTCTTCCCGCTCCCGTTGGCCTTTCCTTGTGCCCGTAAGCCGCCAGAAGGCGTCTGCGGCCTGGAGCCCGGCCCTTCATTTTTCGATCTTGACTATGCCATTTTTTCTTCACCGTCGCAGTTTCGCGGCCTTGGTCCCCAGATGAGAGACCGAATGGAGGGAATTGAGAGACCTGAGCCCTTGGTCTCTCTAAAGGTCTCTCTTAGCCACTGGATTTCCTGAGACGTTCTGAGACACCGGTAGACTCAAATCAGAGGTTGTTCGACCTATTTTTCTTCAGTCCTAAGGAGGGCGTCGGGGGTTCGAGTCCCTCCGAGGCCGCCAAGAAGCCCGCATTCGCAATGTAATTGGGCTCGGATCTGTGAAAACTAATCACACTAAATGGACCCTTCTCGAAACTTGATCTGTGGGTGTTCAGGCTGAAATTGCATTCACTTTCGGTACGAATCGGATCCCCCGTCGTCTGAAAATTGCAATGCCTTATACAGACAAAACAACATCCCCAATGCGCTGATTGTGCCAAAAATGATCAAGGATTGGAAAGTTCGGTCATTAAAGTGTGGATTGCAAGTCCCTGGGTCAAAGGCAAGACCGAAACCGATAGCTGGCCCTGGCAGGCAACTCCAGCCGAGAACTAGCCAGTCACTCTTTGTCCTCGGTTTCATCATGGCTTAGTGCGTCCTATGCTTGCACCAATGCCAGTTGCAGTATCTTGGCCCTTAGCGCAAATGAGACAGGAGCTGGCCATGGACCAGAATCTCGAATACCCAATTGGAATGCTGGGATTGAATGCCATGGTTGAAACTTGCATCCCTATAGCTTGAGGGAAAGGCCCTTGGCCGTGTACTGCTGGGGTGCGTAAGCAATCGAATCGTAACGATCGAGATCCGCTCGCAGTATAGCGGCACGTTTCGCAGTCGGTTCGAAAACGCCTAGTCTCATCATCATGTGGGGGCCCGAAATTGAACCAGTCGCAGGGAAGTACTTCACAGAGTCTCGATTGAGCGGAAGGCTCTCCCCGACATAGAGAGTTTGCGAAATTCTATAGTGCGGATAAAAGTAGAGATCCTGCCCTTGTGAAGGCTTGGATTCGCCAGACTTTATGTCGTAGACTCGGACTGGCTTTCGGCTCCCATCACGGATTTCAACTGAATTTGAGTCAAAAGAGAGGTTGCAGTACCAGCCGCTTCCAAGCGACTTCGATAAACCAGTCGCAAGGCTTAGTTCAGTGATCTCGGGCTCTGGCAAGTTTGAGGTTCGGGCAAAGAAAAGTCTCTCACCGTCGGCTGAGATCGCAAAGTCGCCTTCCTTGACATCGCGAGTTATCTCGGACTCAGTTCCCGTTGAGAGATCCAATTTCATAAGAGAACCAGTGTTCACATAGGCTCCGGGGTACTGACGAGATCCATGGCCACGAAAGAAGAAGATTGAGTCTTGTTTGGGGTGTATTCGCATTTCACCGACGACATCATCCCAAATGACGTCACCCGCACCAGAGTGAACTTGCTTGGCGGTGCCTTTATTGAAATCAATGAGCACAAAGCGATACTGGTTTGCGGTCTGTTCAATTTCGAAAACGACTAGATGGCCGAGAGAATTCGGTCCGGCCAGGGCATATATGCGCCAATTGGACTTGTAGAAGGTGGTCTCCTCTTTGGCCGTATACAGGGTGAGCGAGTTATCTCGGCTCGAGATGACAGAACCCTCGAAACGAAGGTCGCTTAGAGTTACAGATGTTTCTTCTAGCCCTCCTAAATGGTCATGGTCAGTGATGGGTGGCGGGGTGAATATACTAAGCAGCAGGCTGACAGGGCCGTAAATGAACAGGCAACCCCCGCCTATGGCAAGCGTGATGGCAATCCATGTAAGCCACTTCCTCGGCTTCTTTGGTAGGTGTGGTGCATTCATGGCCGTCTACAAAAAATTATGTCACGGCGTTGGTGCCGGAGAGCAGAGTTAGCTTGCATACAAATTGACGGCTGCTGGCTTGGGTACTCTCAGCTCGTCCCGTCTAGAGTGAAAGAGTGAAGCCACCTCGAAGCCTGAAGATCAATGATATCGAAATTGGCACCGGGCGAGCGTGCGCACCCGGCGACACGGCTTTGGTTCATTACGTCATCAGGCGTCCCAAGGGCGACGGGCTTTCTTCGAGTAGCGAAAAGAGGCCCTCCGAGATCGATGTGGGTCGGCGTGATTACCATGTAGCCATCGAATACGGCCTCCTTGGAATGCAGGTGGGTGGCCGCCGGTCGGTTGTAGTACCGCCAAACTTGGTTGGATACCTACGGACGACGTTTGAATTGCCGCCAGCATCCATGGTCGTCATCGAACTTCATCTGATTGACCTTCCGCGAAAGTGGGATCCGGACATGGAATCCCGCTTGAGTAATCGCTCGTAGAATGGGGATGCGTCATTTCGGCCCGCTAGCGGCGGATCCGTGAGTCACGCTCAAGGGAGCTAAGCAGAGTCGACCCTATCCATCGCGCAGGGCGTCGAGGAGGCGCAAGCTCGAGGCAGGGAATCGGCCTAGCCATCGCGCCTGAATCTCCAGCAGCGGGCCGACATTCAATGTGTTGACTCGGCTGCGCCCAACCCGGCGGCTCACGACGAGTTCGGCCCGTTCCAGCACGCCGAGGTGTTGCATCACTGTGCAGCGGTCCAGCTCAGGGAAGTAGAGCGTCAGTGCCCCGGTCGTCAACGACTCCTCGCGGAGTAGGTCGAGAATTCGCCGCCGACGCGAGTCCGCCAGCGCCTTGAACACCAGATCCAGAGTCTCCTCCGCAATCGCAGTTGACATGTTATAGAATTATAACACATAATCCGCTCATGGACCAAGTGAACCTCCTTTCTTGCAGTTTCTCAATCAAAATTGACCGACCCATCGAGGACGTCTTCGACAGCGTGTTCCGCGCCGACAAACTCGCTCGGTACTTTGCGGCCGGTGCCAGAGGTGACCTCGTACCGGGGGCCAAGGTGACGTGGCAGTTTCACGATTTCCCGGAAGCTGGTGACATGCCGATCGAGGTTGTCGAGACCCGCCCGAACGAGCTGATCCACCTCCGTTGGGAGTCGTGCGTGGCCGATGAGTGGAACGATGTGCGGATCACCTTCGAGCGGCTGGAAAACGATCAGCAAACCCTCGTTCGTGTCACGGAATCTGGTTGGCCCAAAACGGATCAGGGCATCCAGGGCGCCATCGACAATTCGGGTGGCTGGGCCAACGCCATGACGTGCCTCAAAGCGTATTGCGAGCACGGCATCGGCCTCCGCGAGTTCGCCTTCGGGAGTTCGGCCAGCGGCAACTCGTGAATCGCAAGGCCCGTGGTCAGTCAAAAACTGACCATTTGGTTCGCTTAGTCGATACCAGCGAGGCAACCGTTGCGGCACCAGCGCCAGGCACCCTGTCGGTTCAGCCTGCTACTTTCACCACAAACATGCGGACGCCCAGCGGCTCCACTGACTCTCTCAGAACCCCGTCCGCCACAGGCACCCGCCGGTCATCGGAGAGGAAGCGGGCCTCGCCTGTCGCCCCGTTGATCGTGATCTTGGCGTTAGGAACGGGGCTTCGCGTGGGGTTCACCACAATCACGGTGGCCTGCCCGTCCAGCAAACGCCAGCCGACCTCTAATGGCTTATCCGCACTCACCTGGATGCCGGAGGGGTTCACCGGCCCCTGCAGGGTGCGCCCGGCTTTGCGGATCAAGGCGTTTTGTCGGACCATCTCGGCCACGATTTCGGGCGGCGCAGCATCAAAGCGGAAGGCATCGCGCCTCACCGATGCGGGGAAGTAGAAGATCCCCCGTGCCCCATGCAAGATCGCGTACCAGATTTGCGCGCGCATTTCCGCAGGGGTTGGGCAGCGCGCCCCCGGCACATTCCCGCTCTCGATCTCGCTGGCTTCGATGAACACGAACTGCGGCTTGCTCGTCAGTTTGCGGATCGCTCGCATCGGCTCCGCAATGAGCGTGATGTCGCCTCGGCGCGATTCATGCGACCGGTTGAGCCAACCTCCTGCGGGATAGATGTCGCTAGCGATCCAATCAGCGGTGCGAACCAGGCGCGGATAGTAGGTGGCGTATTCGCGCGAATAGGCGTCCGTCCGGGTGGTGAACCACGTGATGTCCGGCCCGGCAAAGTTCAAAAATATCTGGCGGTTCGGGTCAATCCGGCGCCATTCCGCGTAGGTTCGCTCGAAGGCGGGTGTCCACGTGGGGGCTCGGCCGGCGGCATCGGGTTCGTCCCAATGCGACCACGCCAGCAAATCCTTGCGGCCGATGTCGTCCTGTGGATTGGTGGCGGGCCGCCGGATGATGCGAAACCCTCCGGCGCGGGCAGCTCGATCCCAGGCCGCAGGATCGTGGTTCATTGGCACCTCCAGTAGAGTATCGATGCCGCGCTGCTTCCATTTTTCGAATGACTCCACGGGCTGCGAGAACACGCCAATCGGGAAGAACCCGTCGAGAAAGAGCGTCTCGCTTTGGGCCGTTGGTGCGGTGGGCCGAGGCCCGGCGCAAGACGTGGCGGGCAATGTCAGCATCAAAATCGCAAGTGGCACCACGTTCCGCATGTTAATGGAAGGACGGGGGCGCTGATGTCAAGGGTGCGAGAGTGCCCGGCTTGCCGGCCCAGTGCACTCACTGACAGGAGAGTGTAGCAATGTCTTATGAAAAGGAACAAACGCCAAGTTTGATGGTGTCCAGTAGAATAGTTGCCCGAGCTTCCTGCAAGCCGGTGCCTCCCGGAGGCAACTCCATGAACACCAAATTTCTCATCACGTCCACCTTAGTCGCGAGTCTCGCGTCCACCTCATTTGCCTGGACCTACACCAACCTGCATCCGTCCGGCGCATCCGTTTCATTCGGTGACGGGGCCGGCGGCAACACTCAGGGTGGTCGCGCCAATATTGGGGGTGTCATCCGGGCTGGCATGTGGACGGGCACGGCCTCATCGTGGGTGGATATGCATCCTGCGGGCGCCTCCATTTCCGAAGTCTGGGGGGTTTCGAGTGTCTCTCAGGTTGGTTACGCGCAGATTGGTACCACTTCTCACGCGAGCCTCTGGACGGGTAGTGCTGGTAGCTGGGTCAGCTTGAACCCATCGGGCTCCTTGGGCGCGGTGGCCTATGCCGCCACCCCCACCAACCAGATTGGCAACACCTACATGTTCAGCACCGTGCTGGCCAGCCTTTGGAGCGGCAGCGCAGCCAGCTGGGTGAACCTCAATCCGACGGGCTCCACGGCCTCCGAAGCCTGGGGCGGATCTGGCCCCAACCAGGTGGGATACGCCACCTTGGGCGGCGTGCAAGAAGCGGCCTTGTGGTCGGGTACGGCGGCGTCCTTCGTCAGTCTGCACCCCGGCGGAGCGAGTTCCTCGCGGGGGCACGAGTCGGACGGATCTCGCCAAGTCGGCTATGCGGTGGTGGGCGGCGCTTCCCACGCAAGCCTTTGGTCGGGGACCGCAGGTTCTTGGGTGGATTTGAACCCGAGCGGAGCCACATCCTCTACGGCCTGGGGGGTTCTGGGTGGTTATCAGGTCGGCGGCGCCGTGATCGGGGGCGCGCAAAGGGCCAGTTTGTGGAGCGGTTCGGCCGGTTCTTTTGTGGATTTGCACTCCTTCCTGCCCGCGTCATTCAGCAACTCGGTCGCGCGATCCATCTCAACGGATGGAGTGAACTACTACATCGTGGGCGGCGGGTTGAATACGGCGACGGGAAGAGGGGAGGCGATCCTTTGGACGCAGGCCGTGCCGGAACCGGTGACCACTCTGACCCTGGGCGTGGGGCTCCTTGGTCTTCTCCGAAAGCGGGGGCTGTCGGGCAAGGGAGCGAAGAGCTGAGCTCCGAGGGCGAGAGCGTCATCCTGCTCCGGATCAACCTGGGCCATGAGCGGATTTCACCGTTGGACCGGCTCCTGGCTCTTCGGATCTCGCGGAAAGTGATGACGCTAGGCATAGGAGAGGCAGAGTCCAGCGGGGGCGGAGCAGGGGCCATCGATTTGGAAGTGAGTGTGATCCAGCCCCTCGTTGCCCGAACGGATTTGACCGCCATGATGGCGAAGCACTTCCCCAAAGTGAGCTTCGCTATCTCAGAGTGAAGCCTATGTGAGCGGTCGCCTACTTCACCGTCGCGCGCCAAGCCCCAAAGGCATCTTTCTCCGAAGGCGGCACCTCTTGCCAGTGGCAGTTGTGCACCGCCCCCCACATCGCGTAAAACATCAGCTTGGAGACTTGACGGTGGCGCACTTTCAGCTCCGCCCATAGTTCGTAGAGGTCGGCCTCGGCCAGTTGCCCGTGGGTGTGGATGCTCAGTTCATTCAGCCACCCGGCGGTCAGGTCGCTCAGGTTCCACAGCTCCGCCACCGGGGTTTCGTCGGTGGGTGGGGTGGTGCGGCGCGGCATGGGCTGAGCGTACCGGAGCCCGCGCGGTTGCCGGGCGGTACCATCCTTGTCCGAGGTTGCGACGAGGGTGATGGAATTCGAGATCCGCTTGGCGACGGCCACCGATCATGCGGCGCTGGGCCAGGTGATGTTCGACGCGGTGCGGCACAGCGTCAGCCCCTACACCCCGGCGCAAAAGGAAGCCTGGGTGCCCGAGCCGCGCCGCGGCCCCGAGTGGGATGCGCGGCTGGCGGCGCAGACCGTGCTGGTGGCCACCCAGGGGGATGAGATTGTGGGGTTCATGAGCTTGGCGGCGGAGGGCTACATTGACTTGGCCTTCATCCGGCCGGCCGCCCAGAGGCAGGGCCTGTTCCGGCGGCTTTACGAACAGATTGAGGCCGTGGCCCGGGAGCGGGGGGAGCCCCGGCTCACCACCCACGCCAGCCTGATGGCGCAGCCCGCCTTCGCCGCCATGGGGTTCGTCATCACCCACCCCGAAACCGTGGAAGTCCGGGGGCAATTCCTCGACCGGTTTGCGATGGAGAAGTGGCTCGTCCAGAGCTAATCGAGGCCACCCGGTAATCTCCCTACCGTGAAGCACGTCCTCATCTTTGGGGGGACGGGGCACATGGGCGCGGCCATCCGCCGGCACCTGGACCCCACCCGGTACCGGATCACGACCGTGACCCGCAACCCCAAGCAGCCCGGCGATGTGCAGTGGGACGGCAAGACGCTGGGCGCGTGGACGGAGACGCTCGACGGTGCGGATGTGGTGATCAACCTTGCCGGGCGGCGGGTGCACTGCCGCTACAACGAGGCCAATCTCAAGGAGATGATGGACAGCCGGGTGGATTCCACCCGCGTTTTGGGAGCGGCGATCCGCCAGTGCGCGCGGCCGCCGGCCGTGTGGCTGCAGGCCAGCACCGCCACCATTTATCAGCACACCTTCGGGGCGGCGAACGACGAGGTTACGGGCGTGCTGGGCGGAGATGAGCCGGGGGTGCCCCGGGTGTGGAACTACAGCATCCAGATCGGCAAGAACTGGGAAGCGGAGCTGGATGCCGCCGAGACGCCGCATACCCGCCGGGTGGCCCTGCGCGCGGCGATCATGATGGGGGTGGACCAGGCCAGCGCGTTCGAGATTCTCTCTGGGCTGGCGCGGCGGGGGTTGGGCGGACGGCTGGGGTCGGGGCGGCAGTATGTGTCTTGGATCCATGAAGTGGACTTCGTGCGGGCGCTGGACTTCTTGATCGAGAGTGACCTGGCCGGGCCGGTGAATGTGTGCGCGCCGCACCCCCTGCCGCAGGTGGATTTTGCGCGGGAACTGCGCGAGGCATGGGGGGTGCGAGAGGGGTTGCCCGCCATGCCGTGGATGGTGGCCCTGGGGGCGTGGGTGATGGATGCGGATTCCGAACTGGTGATGAAGAGCCGCCACGTGGTGCCTCGGCGGCTGCAGGAGGCGGGGTTTGAGTTTGAGTTTCCCGAGTGGGGACCGGCGGTACGGGATTTGGTTGCGCGGATGCGGGGCAATGCAGCCAAATAGATTCGAATCGGGGGTCTTGATCCGCAAGCTACAAGCCAGTGACTCCCTGGCGGAACTCACCGACCTCCTCCATCGCGCCTACCGCGAACTGGCGGAGGCGGGGATGCACTTCACCGCTACCCACCAAACGGTGGAAACCACCGCCCGCCGCGTGCAAGAAGGTGAATGCTGGGTCGCCGAGCTTGACGGCAAGCTGGTCGGCACCATCGTGTGGGTGCGTCCGGACCCTGAGGATCGCGTCGCCTACTACCGCCACCCCCACGTCGCGCACTTCGGACAGTTCGGCGTATGCCCCCACCATCGCGGGCTCGGCATCGGCCAGGCCCTGCTCCAAAAGGTCGAAGCCGAAGCCCTCCAAGCCGGATTTACCGAACTCGCCCTCGACACCAGCGAGAACGCCACCCATCTCATCGGCCTCTACACGCAGTGGGGGTACGCGCAGGTGGCCACCCACGATTGGCGGCCCGGCGTGAACTACCTCAGCGTGGTGATGTCCAAACTCCTGGCACCAAGCTGAGAGTCACCACCAAGCGCTCCCATCGCCATTCTGCACAATAAAGTGTGATTTCCGTCAGCGCAGGCAAGGACTCGTCAGCGTAGGCAAGGCTCGCCTCCCGTTCGGCCCGTATCCTCATGCCCGTGATTCGTCGAGCCTTCACTCTCATCGAGCTCTTGGTGGTCATCGCCATCATTGCCATCCTGGCCGCCATCCTCTTCCCGGTGTTTGCACAGGCCAAGGTGGCGGCCAAGAAGACCGCCAACATCAGCAACGTGCGCCAGCTCTCGCTCGGCATCCACCTCTACGTCACGGATGCGGAAGGCTTCCCGATGATGTCGAGCCTGAGCACTGCGAGTCCCCGCACCCGCTGGCCGGACTACATTTATCCGTATGTGAAGAATGAGCGTATCTTCCAGGGGCCGCTAGCTCCGCCGGCCATGTTCGCCCAGGCCTTCGCTCACAATGCCAGCGTGCGGCACGGGGGCTATGGTTACAACTATCAGTACCTGGGCAACTCGCGGGTGGTGGCGGGTGATTCTCGCTTCCCGTTCACGGCCACCGATACGCAGATCGAGACTCCGACCGAGACGATCGTGATCAGCGACACGCAGGGCGTGCGCAATGATGCCGGGCGCATCTCGGGCCACTACACGATTGACCCGCCCCTGACCAGTGCGCGCGGATCGGGTCGCGACACGGGCTTTTATGGCGGCGCCACGGACTGCGGTTCGGGCTTGCCGAACACGGTGGGCCAGCACGGATGCCGTTCCACCCCCGCCGAGTGGCACACGGGGCGGGTCTCCATCGCCTTTGCCGATGGCCACGCCAAGAGCATGTCCCGCGCCCGTATGGATGACAAAAACGGCGACGGCGTCCGCGATAATGGTTGGTGGAATGGTTCTGCCGACCCGACCCTCAACTGAATACTCATGAAGCAAATTCTTGCCACCACCAGTCTCCTCGTTGTTAGCGCCGGGCTTATGGCGGCTCTGCAAACCAACCCAACCGAGGTCTCCGCCGAGCGCCTCAAGTTGATCCACACGGGGATGAGCATCTATCTCGCGGATTACGACGAGGTGTATCCCATGATGTCGTCGCCGGCCACCCAGGTGCCCCGCACCCGCTGGGCGGATGCGCTGGCTCCTTACGTGAAGGATCTAGAGATCTTTACGTCTCCGCAGGCTCCGGCGGACATGATCACCCGAGTCTTTGCGCACTCCGCCGAGAGCGCCGAGCCCAAGAAGTGGGGCGGCTACGGCTACAACTTCCAGTATCTAGGCAACTCGCGCTCGCAAGAGGGGAACGCGAAACTGCCGTTTGGCCGTCCGGCGGCCGAGATCAAAGCGCCCGAGCAGACCGTGTTGATTGCGGAAACGCAGGGCGTGCGATTTGACGACGGCAAGCTGAGCACCGGGGTCTATACCTTGGATCCGCCGCTGCCCAGCGCCCGGGGCACGGGCAATGACTCGGGGTTCTACGCCAGTGGGGAAGCCTGCGGGACGGGACCCCAAGGCTGCCGGTCCACCCCGGCGGAGTGGGTGCCGAACCGGGTGATGCTCGTGACCATCGGGGGGAGCCTGCCGTTGCTTAACCGCGCCAAGCTGGACGACTTGAACCAGGACGGGCAGATTGACAATGGTTGGTGGAACGGCCTCGCCGACCCGGAAGAGAGATAAGAGCAGTCCAGGGCAGGTTTGCTGGCGAGCTAGTGCGCGGGCAAGCCGTCCAGTGGTGCGTCCATCGTCAGCGCCACCACCAGGCTGCCTTGCACCTCGCCCGCCCCGGGGATCGTCAGCCGCAGTGTCTCACCCTCCTGCCGGAACGCCACCGCCTCCCCGCTGGCCAGCATCCGCGCCGCCACCACGCGCCGCCCGGGCAGGGCGGGCAATACCAAGTCGCCTTCCGGCCGCCGGAACAGGTGCAAATACGCCGTGGCCCCGCGCCGGGTGGCTCCGCCCCACTCGCCGGGCCGCCAGGGTCCGCCGCGCGTGCCGTAAATGGACTCGCCATTGTGCGCCAGCCAATCGCCGATTTCAAAGAGCCGCTGCTTCTGCCCTTCGTCATACGCGCCATCCCAGTGCGGCCCCCACGAGAGCAGCAGGTTGCCATCGCCGCACGCCGCCCCGGCCAATAACTTCACCAAATGGTCAAATGAGTGCGCGGGCGCCCCGGTGAAGGACCACGCATCGGAGAGCGGGATGCAAGACTCCCACGGCCGCCAATCTTGGTAGGCACCCAGCCGGCCTTCCGGCGTATCAAAGTCCCCCGGCAGCGAGGCGCGATTGTTGATGACGATGCCAGGCTGCAGTTCGCGGATCATCCGCGTCATGCGCTCGGAATCCCACATTTCGGCCGTAAACATGCCGTCCCAAGAGAGGGCATCCCACCACCAGATGTCAATTTTCCCGTACTTGGTGCACAGCTCGCGCACCACCTCGCGCAGGTACGCCTGGTAGCGGGCGTGGCGCGGCCCCAGGGGGCTGGTTTCGCCGGGCTTGAGGGTCCAGTGCACCCCGTTCATCTCCACCTTGTTCAGGTCCACGGGCTGATAATCGGGGTGGTACCACTCGCGCTGGGCAAAGTAGAAGCCGATTTTGAGCCCCTCGGCGCGGCAGGCTTCCACCAGTTCCTTGAGGTAATCGCGGCCAAACGGGGTGCGCGTGATGCGGAACTCCGAGTGCGCCGTATCCCACATGTGGAAGCCCTCGTGGTGCTTGGTGGTGACCACGACGTACTTGAAACCCGCGCGCTTGGCGGTGGCGGCCCACTCCTTGGCGTCGAACTTCTCCAGCTTCATGTCCAGCGGCCAGGTGGTCCACTCCTCGGTGCGGGGAGCCCCGTTGGCCATGATGCTCGGCGAATCGGGGGCGTACCGCTGGGGGATGCTGCCCCACGAGAGATCGCGCTTGGCCCGCGACGTGACCCCAAAGTGGATGAACATGCCGTAGCGCAGGGCTTGCCAGTTCTGGATATCTTGCGGGGCGGCGAAGTTGGAGGCCTCCCACTGCGCCTTGGTGAAGGGTTCGTAAAGCACGCCGCGCTCCTTGCCGGTGGGGAACTCGTCGCGCACCGCCCACTGCCCGGCGGCAAGAGTAAGCATCCCGATCAATCCGGCAATGACGCCGAGGGCGCGGCCCGCGCGGGTTCCCATGGTGCCCCGGAGTCTACCGATCCTGGGGGCCGCGGGGATTCAGCGTTTATTGTGCGGGCGGCTTGAGCCAGCCCAGTGCCACCAAGAACTCATCCGCCCGGGCGAGGGTGCGGCTGCGGAACGGTTCTTGATTGAAGAACCCGTGACCCTGGTTCGCGTAATCCACCAGCTCGCACGCATTGCCCTCGGCTTTCATGCGCTCGGTAAAGATTTCGGCCGTGCGGAAGGGCACCGTGGTGTCGGCCCGGCCGTGGAAGATGATGGTCGGGGGCGCATCCTTCTTCATGTGATGCACCGGCGAAATCTCGGCGGGGTCAGCGCCTAGGAATCCGCGATCCGGCACCGCGCGCAGGCTCCCGGCGTTGGTGCCGGGGAGTTCGGCAAGCATAAGGGCGGGATTGAAGAGCACCAGCGCATTGGGCACGGCACTGACCTTGAGGTCGTCCTGGGGGTCGTCGAATTCTGAAATGAACGCAGTAGCCGCCGCGAGGTGCCCGCCCGCCGAACCTCCCCCGGCCGCGATGCGGTTCGGGTCGATGCCGAGCCGCTTGGCGTTGGCGCGCACCCACCGCAGGGCCGACTTGGCATCCGCCACCGAGTCAATCACGCGGGATTGGTGGCGCGACCGCACGCGGTAATCCGGGGTGATGGCCACCATGCCGCGCGCGGCGAAATACCGGGCCTGGAATTCGAACTGCTGCGGAGAACCCGAGCTCCATCCGCCCCCGAAGAACAGCACGATCGCCGGTTTGGGGGTTTGGGCCGGGGTCGGAGCGCTTTGGTAGATGGTGAGGGAGAGCCGCGCCGCACCGGCCGTCTTGTAGACCTCGGTGGTGGTTTTCACTTCAGCCCCTCTGCCGGGCAGGCTTGGGGTGGTGGGACGGGCCGCCAGGCACCCGCACTGACTGATGACCCCCAGCCCCACCAGGAGTCCGGTGCTGATTCTTTGCCGCATCGCCCTATTCACACTCCTTGTTGCGCGTACTGACGCGCCGCCACACAAGATGTTCACCAGTTCTCACTCAAAAGTGAGCCGGAACTGCAAGCGATCCACGGTCCGCAAGATCTCGCCCTTCTCCTGGTCAAAGTCCACCATCCGCGTCACCAGTCGGTGCGTCCAGGTGCCGTCGGGGTTGGCCTGCGAGTACCACTTGCCCGACCACCCCAGCGGGGCCTCCACCTGGTCCAGCAGTTCAATTTTCCGGATCGCCCGGCGGGTGGTGAAGGTCGCCGGCACCAGCGCCGTCTCCTCGTCGCGCCCCCGGCCGCTCCACGTATTCATGGAGTACGCCCCTGGCCCGCGCACCCGGAACAGGTCTTTGCCGGCCCACTCCTTCCAGTCCACCGGCACGTGCCCACGCACCACGGTCCACTGGCCCGGGGCGTGCAGGGTCATCCGGTCGCCGTTGACTTCCGCTCGGGCCGGGGCCACGCGCGGCCGCGACGGAAGCCGGATCGCCAGGGCCGGATCGCCGAAAAGCATCTGCACTTGCGTGCAGTAGCGATAGGCGCCTCCTTCGTCTTCGTTCTGCTCTCGCATCGCCATCATCCCGGCGTTTTGAGCACGCATGTGTGCCTCGCCGAGGGTTTCTCCGGCCAGTACACCGTTCCAAAACTCCATACGGAGGGGCTGAGACTGCGCCGGAAGCTCCCGCGAACCGCCCGTATAGGCCACCGCGCCCAGGCGGAGGAGACGAGCCACCACCGAGCGGTTCTGTGGATCGCGGTCCAGCGTGGCGGTGGCGCACCCGCCCGATTCCACCACCGTGGGGGCCAGCAGCACGGTGGCATCCCACCGGAAGGTGTTGCCCAGGCTCTGCCACCAAGAGTGCTCACTGTGGCTCAGCACCGCGCACTCGGCCAGCGGGGAATCTTGGGCAAAACTGGCGGCCCTCTCCCCGGGCTGGCCTTCGGCCGGAGCGGTGGCCCAGGGGATATCGTCCGCCTGCAGTTGGTGGGGGTCGCCAAAGCCCACGTTGCGGAACAGGGGTGCCATCGTCGTCTCCCACTCCGCCTGCGCAGACTTGGTCGCCCAACTGGGCTGGACGAGTTCGTTGTAAGTCAGGGCCCGGGCGGCATAGAGCGACCCCAACGCAACATCCTCGGCAATCACCCGGCCCACCCCGATCTGCGCAAACTGCGCCTCACCCACTCGGGTAAAGGGCAGGTCGGACGTTTGCTCTTCCACAATGCCGCCGCGCCCCAGAATGGCGTGGGGCAGAGCATCGGGGAAGCCCACCAAACACAAGTGCTTCGGCGGGGCGCCTAGCTGGTGGTAGTAGGCTTCCAGCCGCGCCCGCAGGTCGTCGGCGGGGGGCCAGGTCAGGTGTACGCGGGTATCCCCAAACTTGGTTCGCAACCCCAACGACACCGTCCAATTGCGGCCGCCGATGGTCAGCGTGTCGCCGGAGCGATAGGATTCGGAGTAGCTGCCCGTGCCTCGGCGATCCAATGCCAGGCGCAGGCCGTGGTCGTCATCTTCGCCGGTCAGGAGGAACGGAGCCTTCACGCCGCCGAGCTCAATGGTCCCCGATTGCACGGGAGCCTTGGACGCGGGCAGGCCGGCGGGCAGGGGCTTGGTCCACGGGCCAGTCGCAAAGGGGCGCTTCCACTCGGTGGCGATGTTGAGCGGGGCCACTAGGCCGCGCCGCCCGGCCGCGAGTTGCGCGCCCACCAGGGAGAGCTTGCGGGTGACGAACTGCGTGCGATCGCGGGGGTTGACGGCCGCGAGGTAGCTCACCGGAATCCGGCGCTGGCGGGTCCAGGCCATGACGGCGGCGGCGTCTCGGAGCCGGAAAACATCGCCGGGGAGCTTGGCTTCGGTCGCGCCGAGTACCAGCACCTGCCGGGCACCCAGGCGGCGGAGTTCGGTGGCGGTGGCTTCAGTGTCCCCGCTTGCGGGAATGTAGAGCAAGGGGGAACCCAGGAGAGCGGCCAGGGGCGCTCCGATGAGGGCGGATTCGTAATCGTCCTCGGCGCACACCACCGCCGTTCCGCTGCTGCGCCAGTGCATTCGGCTGAGGGAAATCGCCGCCCCCGCCGCATGGTTGGCGCCGAGCATCCGGGTCGGGGAAGTTGTCGCCAGACCGAAATCGAGCACGCGTGCCTCGGGGACAAGGGTGATGGCCGAGGTGGTGCCGTAGCGGCGGAGGTAATCGCGGGTTTCAGGCCCCAGCGGGCCGGTGGCGGGCACGGCAATGAGCGACGCCCCGCCTCGGTTCGCGGCTTCGGCGGCGGGGATGGCGGCGAGGTAGGCCAGGTCGCGCCAGTTGGGTTCGGCGTCCACTTGCACCAGCAGGGTGGTGCGGTTTTGCGCCAGGGCCCCCACCGCAAGGGCCGCCCCAGCGGCGAGGCACGCCAACCGGCGAATCGTCATGCGCGAAATGTACCCTTCGCCTCCCGTTCTTGCACCTTTGTTGCGAAGTCGAGCCGTGGCAACCTTCGGTTCCGGCGCGATCTCGTTGACGTGGTAACGCCGCCCCGTGTAGTCATCGTAACAACAAGGGGCTTATGAACAAGAACACGGTTTGTTTGATGTTTGACAAAGAAGCCGAAGACGCGGCGCGGTTCTACGCGGCGACCTTCCCGGATTCCTCGGTGGATGGCGTGGTTTACGCCCCGGGCGACTACCCCAGCGGGCAGAAGGGTGACGTGCTGGTCGTCCAGTTCACCGTGTGCGGGCTGAAGTGCGTCGGCATCAACGGCGGGCCGTACTTCAAGCACAGTGAAGCGTTCTCGTTCCAAATTTGCACCGAAGACCAAGCGGAAACCGACCGCTATTGGGATGCGGTGATTGGCAATGGGGGCGAGGCTAGCGAGTGCGGCTGGTGCAAGGACAAGTGGGGCGTCAGCTGGCAAATCACTCCGCGAGTGCTGACCGAAGCCCTCGCCGACCCCGACCCCGGGGTGGCGCAGCGCTGCTTCGCCGCGATGATGACGATGAGCAAGATTGATGTGGCCACGATTGAAGCCGCCCGCCGAGGTGACGCGTGATCGTCGTGGAGGCCACGGTGAACGCGCCGGTGGCGCAGGTGTGGAGCGCCTACACCTCGCCGGAGGCCATTGTGCAGTGGAATGCGGCCTCCGATGACTGGCACACCACCCGGGCTACGGTGGACCTGCAGGTGGGTGGGGCGTTTTCCTCGCGCATGGAAGCCAAAGACGGCAGCATGGGCTTCGATTTTGAAGGGGTCTATACCGCGGTGGAACCGGAGCGGCGCCTGGCCTACAATTTTGGCGAACGCAAAGCCAAGGTGACGTTTGCGGAGGTTGAGGGCGGCACCCACGTGCGGGTGGCGTTCGATCCCGAAACCGTGCACCCCGAGGACATGCAGCGCGACGGCTGGCAGGCCATTCTCAACAACTTCAAGCAGTTCGTGGAAAGCCAAAACTAACCAGATGGTCGGTTCTCGGCTTGCACCAATCGCAGGCCCTTAATGGCGTAGCGCATCACGTCCCGGTACTCCGAACCTGGCGAGAACTTTGGTTTGGCAATCGCAAGATCGCCCAGACCCAGACTCTCCTCGTAGCGCTGTTCGCAATCCGAACGCGTGTGCTTCGTCCGCTGGCGCCATTCGTTGGCCCAGTGCATGATGTGCCAGGCTTCCTCCTTAAGTCCGCCTTCCACCAGCACGCCGCTGGCCCATTCTAGGTTCATCTGTCCTTCGCGGCTCGAGTTTCGGGCGTAGGTCAGCTTCAGGCCCTCAATCGCGAAATCCGTCGCCCTCGCCAAACCCCCCTGGCGGGCATAAATCACGCTCATCATGGAGAACAGGTTGGGCAGCAGGCGCGTGAGATTGACATGGCTCCGCACGGCATAGGCGGACTCCGCCTTTTCCGCGGCTGCCGTGAGGTCACCAAACACAACCTCAAGGTAAGCGTAGTTGGCCCGACACACCGCGACATTGAACTGGTCGTTGGCATTCTCAGAATCGGCGAACTGCGCCAAGTAGTCGTCGTAGATCGCTCGCGCCTCATCCACCCGCCCTAAGTGCTTGAGGAACGTGCCCTCGTTCATCCGAGTAATCGCATATCGGGCCTCATCGCCCCCGGCCTTGGCGATCTCCTGCCCCTGGCGAATGGCGGCCAGCGCTTCATCCCACTTCCGCACTTGGAACAGGCTGAAGGCGTAGCTCATATAAATGAGGCCGGCCCGATTAGGCGACATCTCGAAAGGGAAGAGGGTCTGGCAGACTTCGGCCACCTTTTCGTTATCGTAGAGGCTGTTGTAGACTGACACCCGAGAACTCTGAATCTCGATCCAAGCCGGGCTCCCGGGTTCCAAGTGGCTTCCCACGGCATCCAGGACCTCGAGGTAAAGTCCGGGGGCCGCCTGCATGTTGATCTGCACTTCCGAACGAGAAAGGAGATGCCCCAGCTCTTCGGCGTGGTGGTCAATCTCGTTGAGAAGGGCCGCGCCAAGAAGGTGAAAGTGCCCTGATTGCAGGCTGGCCGTGCCGAGCTTGGCAGGTTTCAGCCCGGCCATATGCTTCTTCAGATCGGTCATCACGCGGCCGGATTCATCCAGCCCGTGGGCACGCGCCGCCGTGCGGATTTGACGCCAGGCTTCGTCGATTTCGCCCCGCTCCGCGGAGGCATCTAAGAACTGCTCGCATAGCGAGGGCTCAAAGTCGCCTCGCTCGCGCATCAAGTTCCAGGCAAGGTTCAGAGAATCCCCATCCTGACGGCTCCGGGCCAGCGCCATCAATCGCTCAACCGCGGTGCGGCAGGTCGCATCCCACTGGCGCAGAATCCCCGAGGCATCAAGCGGCACGTACTCTCGCCACCCGACGTAACGGATCTCGGCTGCAAAGCCCAGAAGTTGCTGGAACTGTTCTTCGGAATCCACATCGTCGAGAACTTCCCTTAACTGAGCTTCTCGTGGTTCCAGGTCAAACGAGACCGACACCCCCGTTAACCGTACCGCCGTTCGGTCGGCTACCAGTCTTTCTCCCACCAGAGCCTTCACCCGATTCAGCGAAACGCGCAGGCGATTGGCAGCCACCTCATCCTCGTCTCCGGGCCACAGCAGCCGGGCCATCACCGCACGCGGGGTGCTGGCCCCTCGCAACAGGGCGAGATGGAGGAGGATGCGCCCCAACCCCCGCATGCTGAGGGGCGAGCCTTGCTCGGTGATCTGCACCGACGACTCTAGGTTGAGTCGAATGATGAGGGGAAGAGGTGCCAGATCCGCCATCAGCACTCAAGTATAGCGATGTCGTCTCCGCGCCGAGATTTTGTAATGATGTTGTAATGATGCGGGAGATACGATATCCATGTGGGCTGAACAGATTTCGTTCACCCGGTTTGGCATCACGGTTGTTTCTTTCGTTGCACCCCGCTCGGGCGTGTGGGGTTCCCCACTGGGGCTAGTCTCTGAGTTCAGTCAGAACTAGCCCCTCTTCTTTTGGCCCCTTGTCGCAACCCGGCTCGAGATCTAGCAGTTATCTCCCTTGTGCGGATGGCCTCAGGGTTCGTGTTCACGACTTTTTTGCTCGCTGCGGGATTGGTCCAGGCGGCCAGCCAGACGGAAGCCCCGGATACCGAGGTCGGTACTTTTCAATCGGGTTCCTGCCGCATTCGGTACATCGCGGCAGGCGAGGGAGAACCGCTCATTCTCTTGCATGGCTGGATGAGCGAAGCCAGCAACTGGGGGCCGGGCACCAGAGCCAAACCCGTGATCAAGGCGCCCGCGGGTTTCCGTGTGATCGCCCCCGATCTGCGGGGCCACGGCGAAAGCGACAAGCCGCATGACGATGCCGCCTACGGAGCCGAAGTCGCCCAGGACGTCATCCGGCTCATGGATCACCTGGAGCTGAAACGCGCGCATATTGCGGGGTACTCCATGGGCGCCTATGTGGCGGGCAAAGTAGTGGACCTAGCCCCGGACCGAGTGATTTCGGTCACTTACGGCGGGAGTAGCCCCGTGCTGAGCCACCGCGCGGTGAAGGGGTTTGCCGATGCCGAGAGCTTTGGCCGGGCCGTTGCCTCCGGACAGCTCGGGCAGTACCTCTTGGATACCATGCCCGCTGGGCGCACACAACCCTCCTTGGAGGTGGCGAACCAGTGGGCGGAGCGAACTTTTGCCAACCAGGACGTGAAGGCCCTGGCAGCTGCGGGCCGTACATTGAACGAGCTCGAAGTCTCTGTCGAACGAATGCGAAGCTTGAACGTGCCCACGCTGTTCATTTACGGGGCCGCCGAATCCAAGTATGTACTCGACCGGATTGCCGAAGCCCGCGAGGTGATGCCCAAGGCGGAAGTCGTGGAGATTCCCGGTGCGGACCACGTCACCACTTTGAGATCACCCAGATTTTCGAGTTCCCTAGTTGAGTTCCTCCAACGACATCGGCAGAGCTCACCCCCAGATTCCAAGGGGTAAAGATCCGGGGCAGGTTAAGGTCGCTCGGCTTAACCCCGCCCTCACCCGAGTTTGGTAGCCTCGGGGGCAAGATGGATTCGCTACGCGTCGGTCTTGCGTTGCTCGGGTTGTTAATGGCCACTCTTGCCACCAGTGCCCCCGCCCCCGAAAACCTGCGCCTGATGACCTGGAACATCTGGCACGGCGGGCGGGAGAACGACCGCTTCCGGGGGCCGCGCCAGGTGATGGACGTCATCCGGCAAAGCCAGGCCGACGTGGTGATGATGCAGGAAACTTACGGGTCCGGCGAGATCATCGCGCGGGGGCTGGACTTCCACTTTCAGCCCCGGGGCACTAACGTCTCTCTGCACAGCCGCTACCCGATTGAGGAAGACCTCTCGGTGGGTGAGCCGTTCAATTGCGTGGGAGCGCTGGTGCGCCTGCCCAGCGGGCGGCGGGTGGCGGTCTTCTCCCTGTGGCTGCCCTACGGCGAAGACATCTGGATTCCGGCAACGCGCAGCGCCTCCAGCCTAGAAGCCATGCTCGCCGCGTGCCAGCCGTCGGCGGAGGTGCTGGAGCGGCTGCTGGACCAGATCCACCAGCGCCTAACGGGGCCGCAATACACGGACGTGCCGGTGGTGATCGGCGGAGATTTCAACTCGATGTCGCATCTGGATTACACCGAGGTGGCGCGGGAACACTACGGCTGCCCCGTGCGCTGGGCCACCAGCCGGCTGATGACCGGGCAGGGCTATCGGGATGCTTTCCGCGAGATGCACCCGCAGGTCAACCGGGCGCAAAACCGAACCTGGTCGCCGCGATTCCCGGAACAAGAGCAAGATCGCATCGACTTTATCTATTTCCGGGGGGCGGGGGTGGAGCCCGTGCGCGCGGAGCGGATTGACACCAGCGCGGGGCTCTTCCCGTCGGACCACGCGGCGGTGCTGGCCGAACTCCGCCTCGGCGCCCCCGCGCCGCCCCGGGATGTGAGCCTGCGGGTCGCGACTTACAACATCCGGCACGGTGCAGGCATGGATGATCGGCTGGACCTGGACCGCACCGTGGGGGCCTTGCGCGCGCTAAAGGCCGACATCATTGGCCTGCAGGAGATTGACGACCGGGTGGGAAGATCGGAGCGAGTCAACCAAATGGCGGAATTGGGTCGCCAGCTGGGCATGCACCCCGCTTTCGGCTCGTTTATGGAGTACGACGGCGGCCACTACGGCATGGGCATCCTCTCTCGGTATCCGCTGGTGGATGTGGAGGCAATTCGTCTGCCCGATGGCAATGAGCCCCGCGTGGCCCTGAAGGCAATGGTGCGCCTGCCCTCCGGCGAAACCCTGCGGGTGGTGAATGTGCACTTCGATTGGGTGGACGATGACGGGTTCCGGTGGGCGCAGGCGCAGCGCGTGCATCAGGCCGTGACGGAGGGCGACGTGCCGACGCTGCTGCTGGGGGACTTCAACGACGGCCCCGGGAGCCGCACGCTGGGCTTGTTCCGGGGGAGTCTGCAGGAGGTGGCCAAGCCCGCCGGGCAGAGGTTCACCTGGCCCGCCGACCGCCCAACGCAGGAGATTGACTATCTCTTTGTCGGTCCGCCGGCCCGGTGGCAAGTCGGCACCGCACGGGTGGTGAATGAGCGCGCGGCCAGCGACCACCGCCCCGTGGTGGCGGATCTCAAGCTGCGACCAATCCCCCAGGAGTAAGCCCGCATCCCCCGGGCTCCCTGAACCGTACTTAAAGGGCGATGGGCGCGGTTCTCCTTGGTATTGTCATCATCTTTGTCTCCTTTGTGCTGGGCGGCGTGAACAAGCAGACCAGCGAAAAGGTGAACCTCAAGCCCACCGCCTGGGCGGCGCGGGTGTTCGGCATCTTCCTGTTGGTGGGCGGCATCCTGTGGAGCGGCGTGGTGCAGGTGCCGGCCGGTTACGCGGGCGTCAAGCTCCGCTTCGGGGCGATTGATGGCACGCTCGGCCCGGGCATCCACATCATCGTGCCGGGGGTGCACAGCGTGCAGCTGCTCGAAACCCGCACCCAAAAAGAAGAATCGCAGGCCACCGCCGCCAGCCAGGATTTGCAGGTGGTTACCACCACGCTGGCGCTCAACTTTCGGCTGAACGCCTCCAAGGTGGACGAGATTTACGGCCAAGTCGGCCCGCTCTACAAGAACCGCATCATCGACCCGACCGTGCAGGAATCGCTCAAGGTCGTCACCGCGCGCTACACCGCCGAGGGGCTCATCCGCAACCGCGCCCAGGTGAAGAACGAGGTCGAATCCGAGATCATCAAGCGGCTGGCGGCTTACGATATCGTGGTGGATTCGCAGGGGCTGTCGATTGTGAACTTCGACTTTTCGCCGGAGTTCAATAAGGCGATCGAAGCCAAGCAGGTGGCCCAACAAGAGGCGGAGAAGCAGAAGTACGTGCTGCAACAGGCCGAACTGCAAAAGCAAACGGACGTGGCGCGGGCGCAGGGCTCGGCCGAGGCCGCCAAGCTGAACGCGGAGGCGCTCAAGGTCTCCGGCGGGGGGCTGGTCATCGCGCGGGAGTGGATCGAGAAATGGGATGGCAAGCTGCCGCAGGTGTCTTCGGGCAGCGGGCAGTACATCATCGACCTCCAGCCGATCATGAAGCAGGCCACGCCTACGCCGTAAGCGCTTAGGTAGCATCAAGAGCGTGAGTCGCCTTAGTTGGAACGAAATCCGGGTACGCGCCCAAATTTTCGCCGATGAATGGAAAGACGCCAAGTATGAACGAGGCGAGACTCAGACCTTCTATAACGAGTTTTTTGAGATTTTTGGAATCTCAAGGAAGCGCGTTGCGTCCTACGAAGAACCGGTCAAGAAGCTAGGCGACAAGCAGGGCTTCATTGACCTGTTTTGGAAAGGCGTGCTCATTGTTGAGCAAAAGAGCGCCGGCAGAAACCTGGCCAATGCGCGGGAACAAGCGTTTGGCTACTTCCCTGGACTAAAAGAGTACGAACTACCTCGATTCCTCTTAGCATGTGACTTCCAGAACTTTGAGCTCTACGACCTCATTGACGACGAGGAGGTTAGATTCAAGCTAGCTGACTTACCAAAACACATTGAGAAGTTTGCCTTCATCCTTGGGGTCCAAAAGCGAACCTTCAAGGATCAAGACCCGGTGAACATCAAGGCGAGCGTGCTCATGGGGCGCCTTCATGACGAATTGTATCAGTCCGGCTATCGGGGTCACGATCTGGAACGATTTTTGGTCCGACTACTATTCTGTCTGTTTGCGGATGATACGGGCATCTTCGAACCACGCGATATGTTCGACGAGCTGATTCGCGCTCGGACGAAGGAAGATGGTAGCGATGTCGGGCCAATACTCTCGCTGCTCTTCCAGACTCTAGACACCGACGAGAATGATCGCGAGACAGCTCTTGACGAAGATATTGCCAGATTCCCCTATATCAACGGAGATCTATTCAAAGAAAACCTTCGGTTGCCAAGCTTCAACTCGAAGATGCGAAGCTTACTTCTCGAAGCCTGTGAATTCAGTTGGGATGCGATCAGTCCGGCAATCTTCGGTGCGCTGTTCCAGCATGTGAGCGGTGATGCCGCTGCTCGGCGCGCTCATGGTGAGCACTACACTACAGAAAATCACATCCTGCGGCTTATCGGCCCGCTCTTTCTGGATGAATTGACTGACGAGCTTGATGGCATTTTACAAAAGCGTGGGGAAGCCAAGAAAAAGGGAGTCGTACAATTCGTTGACAAGTTGGCAGCCCTAAGATTTCTTGACCCAGCGTGCGGGTGCGGGAACTTCCTCGTCATCGCATATCGTGAGATTAGAATGTTGGAGATTCGCGCCCTCGATGATCTATATAAAGATTCATCCGGAGTTATGGGGGCGGTGCTGTCTTCGAAGGTCTCAGTGGAGCAGTTCTACGGCATCGAGATCAATGAGTTTCCCGCGCGGATTGCCGAAGTGGCACTGTGGATGATGGATCACATCTTGAATCTAGAGTGGAGCCTTAGGTTGGGCAAGGACTTCAGAAGGATTCCAATCTTAGATAAGCCTCACATTTTACATGCAGACGCTTTGGAAGTTGATTGGAGATCCTTGCTGTCATCTTCAAAGTGTAGATACGTATTTGGTAACCCGCCGTTCTTGGGCGCAAAGGTGCAGAGCGTCAAGCAGAGAGAGCAAGTGAGACGAATTGCCGCGCTAGGCAGGAGTGGGGGCACACTTGATTTTGTTTGTGCTTGGTATTTTAAAGCGGCAGAGTACGTCCAAGGCACGGACGCGCGCATTGCCTTCGTAAGCACGAATAGTATCTCTCAGGGCGAGCAAGTAGCCCAACTATGGCCCTCGCTATTCAATCGTTTCAAACTGGAAATTATTTTTGCTCATAGGACTTTCGAATGGAGTAGTGATGCGGTTGGGCGAGCGCATGTCCATGTTGTTATAGTGGGATTGTCAGCTATTCAGCATGCCCCAAAGTTGAAGCGGCTCTACAGTTATGCTGACATTCGCGGTGATGCTGTAGAATCTCTGGTTGGAAGTATATCACCATATCTCTTTGATGGATCAAGATTGTCGAACTCCAGAACGATTGTTGAAGAACGACCACGCCCAATAAATGGATTGCCTCGGGCTGTGATTGGCTCAAAGCCGATAGACAATGGCGAGTTGATACTAAGCCCAATAGTTGCGAAGCGAATGACTGCGGAATTTCCAGCCTTGGCTCCGTACGTCCGCCCGCTATTGGGTTCTAAGGAGTTCATCCAGGGAGAATCTAGATTCATATTAGTTCTCCATGAATGTCCGCCGAGTGTAACGCGATCAGTTCCTGAAGTGATGGCAAAACTTAGTGCAATCACAAAGTTTCGGAGAGAAAGTAAGAGCGCGGCTACCAGAGCGTTAGCAGATACACCAGCATCGTTCCATGTGACTGTTGTTCCTAAGGAAGTGTTCTTGGTGTTGCCTCAAACAAGCAGCGAAGGTAGGGAGTATATGCCAGTTGGATTCGCCGCGCCTCCGTCGGTACCGACAAATGCGGTGAAGGTGGTGCTAGGCGCTGGACTGTGGGAATTTGGTTTGCTGACTTCGCGTATGCATATGTCTTGGATGCGTGCTATAACAGGGCGTCTAAACAGCAGGTATCAGTATTCGATTGGTGTTGTGTACAACAATTATCCTTGCCCGGTAGCGACTGCAAAGGACAAAGGACAGATTGAGAAGCTGGCACAGGGAGTTCTCGATGCCCGCGCGGTACATAGCACAAGTTCTTTAGCCGACCTCTACGACTCCTTGGCGATGCCGGCGAACCTGCGGAAGGCTCATCAAGCCTTGGACACTGCCGTGGACAAGCTCTATCGTCCCAGCGGGTTTAGCAGTGATGCGGAGAGGGTCGAGCACCTTTTCGGTCTGTACGAGCGTATGACCAGTCTCTTTAGTGAAGACAAGCCTGCGCGAAAGACTCGTCGGAAGAAGGCCGAGTAGCCTCTCCACCCAACCCAGTATCCTCTCCCCATGTTCCTCGCGCCCTTGTTGCTACTGACGGCGGCCCAGCCCACGGCCACCTAATTCCAACTCGCGGCGATCGAAGCCCGCTCCCAAGGCAAGCTGGGCGCGGCCGTGGTCTCCGCATAGGGCGCCCGAAGGTGCCTTGCCCTAGTCCGGGAACTTGTGCATACTTAAGATTGTTCTAAGGAACAGACGATGTCCAGTCGCACTCGCCAAGCCGTCCTCTTCTTTGGGGTCGTTGTCTTCTTATTGCAGGCAACGCTCGGCTTCGCGGCGTCAGTAGGCTGCATCATCGAGTGCGCCGAATCGGCGAAGCCTGCCGCCCAAGGAACGGGGCACTGCGGCCACGAATCCAAACAGTCCAATGAGGCGCCCGCCGGCCACAAGTGCAATGGCACGTGCCAAGAAATTGACACGATGGACCAGGCCACCCCGCCGACCGTCGCGATCTCGTTGACGTGGCCTGTGTTCGATTGGCCGGCCACGATGCCGGAATCGCAGGACCTTCGGCTTCCGATTAGCATCGGCGCACCCAAGTTTTTCGCGGGAGACCCCAGTCCGCCCCAAAGTGCTGCCCTCAAGATTGAGTCGGCCCGCGCCCCTCCTGTTGCCTGAACGCCCATCATCTCCCCAAAAGCGGAGATGACTCGTCCCTCACGTTCAACAACCCAACAGGAAAACAATGAAATTCAGATCTGCCACCCCGGTGGCACTGCTCGCCATGGGCACCCTTGTGGTGCTCGCCGGATGCGCGGCCTCCACGGCCCCGGATCCCACGTCTACCAATTTCCCGAGTCAAGGCCCCGCGCAGCAAGTCGCGGCGGAAACACCGGTCACCCTCGTCAAGAACGGGAAGTACGAAATTGAGCTTCTCGTCCCCGAAGAAGGAGTCTTCGCCGGCGAAGAAATTGATATCGAGTTCAAGGTGACCGACACCACCCAAAAGGATCCGGTGGAAGGCAACCTTGGCATCGCCAACGTCCAGGCCACGGGCATCGTGACCATGCCGTCCATGCCGGGTATGCCCGAGCAAAAGCCTGAGATTCACCGCGAGGGCATCCCGGGTTACTACGGCATTGTCCTTTACTTCCCGCACGGCGGGGGCTATCAGATTGACCTGGAGCTTGCGCTCCCCACGGGCGAGAAGTTCCCCGTTCGCTTCGCTATCGAGGTGAAGGATGAGCGTCCCGCGGACCAGGCCGTTGGTAAGAAGCCTTACGAACTGAAGGTCGTGGACTTCCCCGCCAGTGCCGACGCCAACTCGCCGGTTGACCTGAAGCTGCAAGTAATGGACACCAAGGCGGAAGCCGTGCAAAAGGACTTCCAAGTGGTGCACGAGAAGAAATTCCACCTGCTGATTGCGAGCGAGGACCTCAACTGGTTCGTCCACGAGCATCCCGAAATGAACGCGGATGGCACCTGGAGCCTGCCCATCAAGTTCCCGGCGGCCGGCAAGTACTGGGTTTACGGTGACGTGGCCCCGGCCGGCAAGAGTTCGCAGCTCCTGATCGCTCAGGTGAACGTGCCGAAGGGGCCAGCGCCCACCTGGGATAAGGCACTGACAGCGAATCTCGGCCCCGTCACGGTCTCGGGTGTCACGGCCCGCCTGCAACCGGTGGACCAGCCGATCCCGCAGGGCAAGAACACGCTCATTGAGGTGCAACTGACCGACGTGCAAGGGAAGCCCGTGCTGGATACCAAACCGTGGTTAGGCGCGGCGGGCCACATGATGATCATCCATCAGGACGGCCAAACCGTGGTGCATAGCCATCCCAAGGAAGACGCCGAAGCTGAGGAACTGGCCAAGCAAGGCAAGTTCCGATTTATGGCCCGATTCCCCAAGTCCGGACTCTACAAGGCTTACGCCCAGTTCAGCCATCAAGACGAGATCAAGACCTTCGGGTTCGGCGTGGATCTCAAGTAGGAGCAACCACGCCCACCCCGACCTGAGAACTCAGTTCTCCACCAACCAATCCAAAACCACAGGAACAAAACCATGAAAAATCTTATCATCGCCACTTCTCTCCTCGCCCTCGGCACTCTTGGTGCCGTGAGCCCGGCCCTCGTCCACGAGGCCGACTGCCCCTACTGCAAGCTGAAGCTGGTGCAAAACACCAACGACAAGGACAACGAAGTCGTCGTGCGATTCGGCAACAAGAAGATCGAGTACCGATGCATCTACTGCGTGTTCGCAGACCAGAAGAAGCTCACCGGAGACCTTATCGTTTACGCACCCAGCGAAGCGGCGGGCAAGCCCGTTTTAGTGCGGCGCACCGGCGGGAACTGGACGGCTCCGGAAGGCACGGTCTTCTTGAATGCGTTCCGCCGCCACCAAGAGTGCGCGGGCCTCTCCCGCACCTTCTCTTCCAAGAGCGCTTTTGACCGCTACGTGGCCGCCAACAATGTGGCTAACGCGAAGGCCCTGACGCTGAAGGAGATGTTGGCGGAGGTGGCCAAGGCCAACTAACCGCCGTGCCCCCGCTCTGGTCCACCGAACTTGAGCGGGGGATGCGGCTCCATGGAGTCTTTCCAATGACGAATCTCCTCTCGTGGGTTGTCCTGGGGGCGGCATTGCTCCCAGGGGCGGCCCTGGCTCAATCAGGCCAAGATCATCGCGGCCACGCGCCAAGCCGTGAACTCCCCGCGCCTCCTCCCGTGTTTCCCACTTGGATGGACGACCGAGGTGCCGACCACATGTTCTACAAGCCCGGTCCCTATAACTGGTCCATCCGGAACGTGCCTCAGTTCGCCGCCGACATGTATGGCACGGGCGTCGGGCACGGGATTGCCTATGAAGCTCTCGTGACGGGGCAGGCGGACAAGCTCGAAGGGCCAATTTACGATTCCATCGTCAAGGTGCTCAAGAATCCGCCTCGCCTGCCGATCGACGAGGGGGCCATATTGCCGACTTTCAAGCGGCGCTACGGTGAGCTGGAAAAGGTGTTCGATTGGGCTCACACGCTCCACTTCCAGACCATTGATGTGCTGGCACATCGTGGTTGGACCGACGCGCAAAAGGAGGCCGAGATCGAGAGGATCTGGCAGTTCTATTCCGCACAGCCTTATGCCATCACGGGTCTTCCTTTGAACATGGAGGTGCTCGATGGTTACTCGTACTCGGGGGCATTCCGGACGAAGTATCCGAAGGTCAATGGCCTGTTTTGGGGTTACCACTGGCTCCAAACCGCGAACTACGACATGCTCTACCGGACCCCGGTGGAGACCCACGGCCCGCAATACCAAGTGGTGGGCGAGAGGTACCGGGAGACCGAGCTTTTCAACACCGAGCGCGAATTCATGCCAATGACGGGCGAACTCAGCCCTCGATTTGCCAAGCGCTTCCCTGAGATTGCCAATTCGTTCGACAACCTCCACATGCTACACGACAACGTGAACGACATTTTGGCGACGGACGAGCTCACACAAGCCCAGAAGAAGGAGCAAATCCGCATTGCCATCTGGCGGGTGCTGGCCAGCACGCACCAAGGTGAAACCGCCGGGGAAGGGGAAGCCAACACGCTCCACGACCATCGGTACCCGTTTGGGATGCCGGGGATGGGGTGGATGAAGGGCGCGACCGAATCCGAAATGTATATGTCAGGCATGGGCTGGATGAATATGGAGGAGTGCGGACACTGCTCCATTCGGTTGCCGAGCGGTGACGAGTGGGGGGCCACGGTCTCAGCCAATGGATGGACGATGATGGTGCGCTGCATGCTCTGCGCACGGGATATGGCCTCCGAAACCATTGGCAAGGCCATCATCCGAGCCGCAACGGAAAACCCGAATCAAACCCTGGTGCTGATTTCCGACGAGCTCGGCAACTGGACCTCGAATCTTCCCGAGATCGTGTTCCTTGAGGTAAAAGCGGATCACCCGGAGTGCAATGATTGGTCGAAGGTCTTCACTTCGCGAAGGGCGTTTGACGCTTACATTGCGGAGAATCCTGACTACAAGGATGCGCAGCCTCTCACGCTGGCGGAGTGGCAAACGAGGAATGAAGGAACGCCCGAAACCTACCGTCGGATCAACCGTCCCAGCCCGTATCAACGAAATGGTGAGGTGGGTCCGTGACCGCGACACGCCTCGCCGCGGGCTTTGGACTCCTTGGCACGCTAACCCTCGGTCTAGCTACCGACCACAACAATGTGGATGCGGGCCGACCGCTCCGGTTTGACGATGCTTCCAGCATCGCCTTTGGAGAACGAGCCATCGAGTGGGGAGTCACGGGGAATCTGGGCCGGGGTCGAAACAACTCCGCCGTAGGTGCGCTGGAATTTAAGTACGGGTTCGCGAAGAATCAAGATTTGGGCATCGCGTGGCATCCGCGGTACGCGAGCGCGAACCAGCGGTTTACGGCCGGTGATGTGGAGATTACCTACTTCCGGCAGATTCAACGAGAGATCGATTCCGCACCCGCCTTGGCGTACAAGATTGGCCTCGATGTGCCCACCGAGCCGGGCAAAACTGGTGTCGAGTTGGGCGTGCGCGGGATCCTCTCCACGACTTTGCGACAGTACGACAAGATCCACTTCAATTTGGACGCTACGCTGGCCACCGAGCCTGAACCAGGCGAACGCGACCTGACGTGGGGCCTGCTTGTGGGTTATTCCAACCCCCTGGGGGCGCCCACCCAATTTGACAAGACTCTTGTGGCGCAATTAAGCCTAGAGCAGAGCCGCGTGACCCGCGAGGGCTGGTTTAGTACAGTAGGAGTCGGGTTGCGGCAACAAGTCGCGGAGCAAGCCGTCTTCGACTTCGGTCTGGAAGCAGATTTGTGGTCGGAGTCGAGTTCGCGGCGGCGGGGCGTGCGGATTACTTTGGGCTACTCCATGGGCTTTTGAGTCCTTACAGAAGAAGTAGGAGAGGATGCAGCCAAGTATCCTCTCCCCATGTTCCTCACGCCTCTGTTGCTCCTGATGGCGGCGCAGCCCACGGCCACCGAAGCCCAACTCGCGGCGATCGAAGCCCGCTCCCAAGGCAAGCTGGGGGCGGCGGTGGTCACCGCGCAGGGCGCACACTATCTCCACCGGGACGACAAATTCTCCCTGCAAAGCGTGATGAAGCTGATGGTGGCCATGGCCGCCCTGGAGCAGGTGGACCGAGGCCAATGGCGGCTGGACCAATCTTTTGAATTCAAGCGCAGCGACCTCAGTCTCAGCCACCAGCCCATCACCCAGCGCCTGGGCCGACGGGAGAGCATTCAGATCACCCTCGACGAGTGCATCGAACTGATGGTCACCGAGAGCTGCAGTGGCGCGGCCGATTTCATCATCCGGCGGCTGGGCGGGCCGCAAGCCGTCACCGCGTTCCTCGTGAAGCATGACATCCAAGGCATGCGCATTGACCGGCAGGAACGAGACCTGCAAACCCAGATTGGCGGCATCACCTGGCGACCCGAATTTGTGGACGAAGATGTGATTGAGGCGGCCTACGCGGCGGTTTCGGAGGCCGACAAAGACGCCGCCTACGCCCGCTACCTGGCCGACCCGCGCGACACCACCACCCCCGCCGCTATGGCCAAGCTGCTGCAAAAGCTGCTGAAGGGGCAACTCTTTTCCCCCAAGTCCACGCGCTACTTGATGGGCGTGATAGAGCGCACGGCCACCGGGCCGGATCGATTGAAGGCGGGGGTCCCCAAAGGCTGGACCCTGGGGCACAAAACGGGCACGAGTTCTACCCACCGGGGCGTGGCCGGGGCCACCAACGATGTGGGCATTGCGCGCAACAAGGCGGGCGAGTGGGTGATTTTGGTGGCGTTGCTCCGCGAATCGACGCTCGCCCCCCGCGACCGGGATCGCATCCTGGCGGATGTGGCGCGGGCGGGATTCAAGGCCCCCCGTTAGTCGAGGTAGGGTATCAGGATGGAAGAAGGCACCGCCCCCGCAAAGCTCATCCTGGCCAGCGTGATGATCGACGTGGAGGGCGATTTTGCCAACCGCGCGGAACTCAAAGTCCGCGATGCGGTGGAGGCCAAGCTGAACTCGCTCGGCATCGGCCAGAGCGTGGGTTCGGGTTCGGGCATGGGAATGATGGACATTGACTTCTTGCTCAATGAAGCCGACGCCGAAGCCGCCCGCCCCATCATTGAGCAGGCGATGGCCGAGTCCTTCCCGGATCAAAAGTTCACACTGGCCTTCACCGAAACCGAAGGCGACCGCAGCGAGTTCTTGCCCGAGAAGTCCGGGTGTCGAGGCTCGGCGGCGGCCATCCTGGGGATCGCTTTTGTCATCGCAGGCTTGCTCGCCGTTCGAAGCATCCCCGCTTGAGGGCGACTGCTTCCCGCGAGGCTACGGGAATTCCGGTTAGTATAGAGGTCAACCATGTCCGAATCCACTAAACCCGAAGATCAAGTCGTCGAGCCGGTGGAAGAGAACGAGAAGCCGCCCGAGTTATCCCCGGGGGACAAACGCAAGGCGGATGTTCGCCGCGCCATCGTGGTGGGGTCGAAGCTCAGCTCGCCGTACCTCATCATGAATGGCCTCGCCACGGCCGTGGCCGCCTATGGCCTCTTGGCCAACAGCACTGCTGTGGTCATCGGCGCGATGATCATCGCCATGTTGCTCGGCCCCATTATGGGCTTGGCCCTGGCGCTTGTGGATGGCGACACCCGCCTCTTGCGCGATGCGGCGGTCGCCGAAGTAGTGGGCGCCGCGATGGTGGTGGGGATTGGTCTGGTGCTGGGCTGGGCGCACCGGGATATCCAGATCTCCACGGAGATTCTCTCCCGCACCCAACCCAACCTGCTTGACCTCGCGATTGCCATTTTTGGTGGCGCGGCGGGCGCTTATGCCACCGTGTCCCCCCGGGTGAGCGTTGGCTTGGTGGGCGTGGCCATTTCCACGGCGCTGGTGCCGCCCCTGGCCAGTTGTGGCATCTGCCTTTCGCGGGGGATGTTCCCCGAGGCGGCCGGGGCCTTCATCTTGTTCGCCACGAACCTGGTCGCCATCCAGTGTGCTTCCTCCGCCGTCCTGTTCTTGTTTGGTTACCACCAGATCACGCGTCGAGACAAGAGCGACCCCAGCTACCTGCGCCGCTTGGTGATTGATGGAGTGGTGCTACTCGTACTAGGGGCGTTCCTTTATCGCCAGCTGAATGTCACGATCGGCAATCAGAAGTTTGAGCGGCAGGTGCAGGCGCAACTTGAGCGGCGGCTTCGGGACATCCCGGGCGCGTACCTTCGCGAGACGCGCATTGTCGAGCAGGGCGACCGCTTGATCGTGGTGGCGGTGGTGCACACCCCCAACTCCATCACCCCGGAGCAAACCGAATGGCTCCAGCGGCACCTGGGCCGCAAAGGGAATCAGCCGATTGAGCTCCACGTGCGCTCCTTGCTCACCAAGGAAGCGACGGCGGAGGGGTATCTGCATGTGATTGAGCCCGATGCCGCCCCGGTGGACATTCGCCAAGACCCGTATCCGGATCTGCCGGAACCCTTGGAGGATGCCATGGATTCGCTGCCCGGGGCACCCACTAGTGAGCCCCCGGCGAATCCCGGAAATGAAAAGGGCTCCCCCACCCAGGCAGGGGAGCCAGGCACCGCTCCGAGTTAGCGGCGGTTGCGGCGGCGGGCGGCCAGCAGAAGGCCCGCGCCCATCGCGATCATGGTGGCCGGTTCCGGTACCACTTGCACGTCCACTTCCGTCAACACAAAGTTGCCATTGGTGGGGAAGAGCCCCGGACCGTTGGACGGCAAGAGAGAATCCTCGAGCACTTCGAGGCGGAGGCCCGTGACGCCAGAAACAGGCGTGCTGTAGAGCACATTGTAAATCCCGGTGCCGTTGTTTCCTCCCATGCGGACGCTGCCATCGCCAAGAATGGTGGAGGTCATGCTGCCCGGGGCAGTCACGGACGTGGGTGTCAGCACAGTCCAGTTCGCCGTGACATCGCCGTTGGATTGCAGGCCGTCGGCAAAATCATTCCGGTTGTCCGTGGTGTAAGACCAGCGGAACCGACCCACCATGTGGCCGAGATTGCCGTGCAACTGATGCATGTCAATGGAGAGCGCCGGCGCCGTCAGATCGGTGACGGTTTCGAACACCGCCGTTTCGGCAAGGGTGCCGACGCCGGGTCGGAAGATTGCCCACCCATTGTTGGCCGTGTAATCGTTATCAATGATTTCGCTGGCAAGCCAGGGTTGGTCAAAGGTTTGGCTGAATGTGCCCGTCCCGTTCGTCAAAGCCACCTCGGCGAGGGCCGCGCTGGATAGAACGCCGAAACTGAGTGCCAAGGCACCGAACTTGAAGATTCCTCTCATAAAAACACTGTACTGCACACGCAGTCCGCAACGTTATTCAATTTCGGGTTGTTCAACGTCAATTCTGACGGCAACATCTGGTACTTGTGCGAGGCTCAGTTGTTCGCTGTCTCGTGCCCCATGAGGTGGCGGGCCGAATACATCTGCCCGGTGTGGTAGGCGATGTGGAAAGCCATGTATTGCAGGGTGTCGCCCCTAGTCCAGTCATCCCGGCGGGGCAGTTTGGCATCGAAATCGGGCCGAAGCTCCAAGATTTGCGCACGGCAAGCCTCGTGGACGCGCTTCACCTCGTCGTAGAGTTCCGTCGGGCTGAGGGGGAGTTCGAGCGGGTCGTCCACCGACTCCAAGTAGTAACCCGCGCGGGGCTGGTTGAGGGGGCTCTCAAGTTCCGGATACAGCCACCGAATCTCACCGAAAGCCACGTGCACGGCCAGTTCGCCCACGCTGAGCAAGCGAGGGTGCGAGCGCACCCAAAGGTCAGCGGCAGGGACGCCGTCGAAGGCTTCGCTCATCTCCCAAATGGCTAAGTCCATGGGGGCCAGGGCTTCTTCGTGCGTCATGGGAGGGGTTCTACCCGAGAAGTCCTGGATGGAGGAAAGAGAATTCTCAACCAAATGAATAGCCGGTTGGGGATATTGGAGAATGGGCTAACTTTAGAACTGCGGAAAGGGGTACGACAGGGTGATGCCCCACGAAACCTCCCTCATTGCGGCCCTCTCTGCCGGGATTGGGCTGGCTTTCATCTTTGGGCTCGTGGCCGTCAAGCTCAAGTTGCCACCGCTGCTTGGCTACCTCGTGGCGGGACTCGCCGTGGGGCCGTTTACGCCCGGCTTTGTGGCCGATGGGGCGGTGGCGTTCCAGCTCTCCGAAATTGGGGTGACCCTGCTCATGTTCGGGGTGGGCCTGCACTTCTCCCTGCGTGACCTCAATGCGGTGCGCAAGTATGCGGTGCCGGGCGCGCTCATTCAGATGGCGATCGCCACGCTGCTTGGGCTGGGGGCCGGCATGGCGCTTGGCATTCCGTGGGGGGCCAGTCTCTTGTTCGGCCTGTGTCTCTCAGTGGCCAGCACCGTCGTGTTGCTGCGCGCGCTGGAAAGCCGCGGCGAAACGGAATCCACCGGCGGGCGGGTGGCCATCGGCTGGCTGGTGATGGAGGACATCCTCTTCATCGTCGCCATCGTGCTGTTGCCGGTGCTGGCCTCGCAGCTTGGGGGCAAAGCCGACCCGAATCAGAACCCGAACCTCGGCTACGTCTTGGTCGAAACGATGCTCAAGATCGTGGGGTTCGGCGCCCTCATGCTCATAGCAGGGCGCCAGCTCTTACCCAAGCTCTTGGGCCGCGTCTTTCGGAATGGTCCCCGTGAGCTCTTTACCGTCGGGGTGGTCGCCGTGGCGCTGGGCATTGCTTTCGGGGCCGCCAAGCTCCTTGGTATCTCGCCGGCCTTAGGGGCGTTTTTGGCCGGCGTGGTTATCTCCGAATCGGAACTCTCGCACCAGACCTCGGCCGAAATCAAGCCGCTGTCCACGGTGTTTGCCGTACTGTTCTTTGTGTCGGTTGGGATGCTTTTCGACCCGTCGGTGCTCATCAAATATCCACTCCAAGTGGCGATTGGCGTGCTCATCGTCCTCTTCGGCAAGACGCTAGCGGCCATCGCCATCCTGCGACTGTTCAAGTTCCCGTGGCCCGGCACGATGCTCATCGCGGGCAGCCTTGCCCAGATTGGGGAGCTCAGCTTCATCCTGGCGGGACTGGGATTGAAGTACGAAGTGTTCTCGCAGGGCCTCATGAGCGTGGTGCTGGCCGTGGGGGTGCTTTCTATCGCCGTGAACCCGCTGGTGCTGCAAGTCATGAGCCGACAAGGTCAGCAATGGGGCAAGCAATCCGAAACGGAAGTGCCCGAAGAATCCGTGGCAGTCGAGCCGGTAATTGTCGCGCAAAGCCCGCCGCTTGAAATCAAGGACCACGTGGTGATGGTGGGTTACGGGCGCGTGGGCCGCATTGTAGAGGACTGCCTCCTCAAGGCAGAGATTCCTTACGTGGTGGTGGATTTCGACCAAGAAATCGCCCGGCAAGTCACCGAGCATGGTGCCCCCGTGGTGCTGGGCGATGCCACCCAGAAGCGTGACCTCCGCCGCGCCAACATCGAGGCGGCACGGCTGCTGATGATTGCGACCCCGGCCAACTCCGAAACGCGCGCCATGATCGAGACGGCAAGGGCGCTTCGCCCGGACTTGCCCATTTGTGTACGCACGCACAGCCTGGCGGATTACGGATTATTCAATGAAACGAGTGTCCAACGCGCAGTGCTTGGTGAGCTCGAAACGGCGCTGGAAATGGTGTCGTTTGCGCTGGCCGAAGTGGGGGTGGATGAGCTCTCCGCCGACGCAATTGTGGACGAGGCGCGGCACGAGGTGGCCCAGCGGGCATCCCGGCTGCAACTTGACTAGCCACTGAAATGGTAGGCCCCGGGAACGCTCGTATACCCTTAGGGGTATATAAAGAGTATGAGCCCGCAAACCCAGGCCACCTTAGACCGACGCCTCGCCCGTATTGAAGGCCAAGTGCGGGGCCTGCGCCGCATGGTGAGCGAAGGTGACTACTGCGTAGACATCCTCACGCAGCTCAGCGCTGTGCGTTCCGCACTCGATCAATTTGGGGCGGAACTCGCCACCTCCCACGTGGAGACTTGCATCCTTGGCCACGGCACGGGCACTGCCCACGGAGAAGGTCAATGCATGTCTCAAGAAGATTTGCTCGACGAACTTAAGAGCACACTTTCGCGCCTGATGCGCTAACCAAGACTAGGAGATACCCCGGAGAGTATATGAGTAAGATTCCTGCTACCCCCGAACCCATGGAAATTGATATCCAGGGCATGACGTGCGCCTCGTGTGTGGCCCGCGTCGAGCGTTTTGTCAAGAAAGTCGAGGGCGTCGACGAAGTCGCCGTGAACTTTGCCAACCACGTTGGCACGGTCCACCACAACGGTCTCGCCCCCGAAACGGTGATCAAAGCCGTGGAAGCAGCGGGTTTCCAGGCCACTCTGCGCCAGCCCAGCCGCCAGGGAAGCGACGCCCACGAGCACGAGCACAAAGATCACGAAATCACCGCCCACCACGCGCTGCGCGAACTTATCGGGGCGGCGGCCCTCGCTATCCCGGTCATCCTGATCTCGATGATCTGGCACCCGCGCCCCGAGTGGGTGAACGGGCTCCTCCTCCTGCTCTCGACCCCGGTCATCTTCTACTTCGGGCGGCAGTTCTATCGCAACACCTGGCGGGCGGCGCGGCACGGCTCCACCACCATGGATACGCTCATCGCGGTGGGCACGGGCGCGGCGTGGATCTACAGTGTTTACGGCCTCCTCGCCTACCGGGGGCATAGCCACGCGCAGAGCGAGCATATTTACTTCGAAGTCGGGGCGGGCATTGTGGTGCTGGTGCTGCTGGGGCGTTACTTTGAAGCCCGCGCCAAGTCACGCATGTCCGGCGCCATCGAAATGCTGATGGGCCTTGCCCCCAAGACGGCCACGGTGCTGCGCCCGGATGGCACCGAGGCCGTCGTCCCGCTCCCGGAGATCGTGCAGGGCGATATCTTGCGCCTCAAGCCGGGCGAGAAGGTCGCGGTGGATGGTACCGTTCTGACCGGGAGCACTTACATAGACGAATCCATGCTGACGGGCGAGCCGCAGCCGGTCGAAAAGACCGAAGGCGCCCACGTCACGGCGGGCACGGTCAACCAAACCGGCAGCCTCACCTACCGCGCCGAGCGGGTGGGGGCGGAGACCATGCTCGCGCAGATCGTGCGCATGGTGGAGCGGGCGCAGGGCTCCAAGGCCCCGATGCAGCGCATGGTGGACAAGGTTTCGGGCGTCTTTGTGCCGGTGGTGATGGTTCTAGCTCTGCTGACGGCGGCGTTCACGTTCTGGCAAATGCGTTCGCTGGATGTGGCCCTCATGCGGGCGGTGGCGGTGCTGGTCATCGCTTGCCCCTGTGCCTTGGGCTTGGCGACCCCGACGGCTCTGATGGTGGGGACGGGCCGGGGAGCCGAACTAGGAATCTTGGTGAAGGACGGCGAAGCGCTGGAACGCGCCGCCGCGATCCGCACGGTGTTGCTGGATAAGACCGGCACCATTACGCAGGGTAAGCCCTCACTCACCGACTTTATCGTGTGGGGCACGCGCCCCCGGGCGGAGCTACTGGCGCTGGCAGCGGCGGTGGAATCGCCTTCCGAGCACCCCATCGCTCAGTCGGTCATCCAAGCCGCGCAAGCGGAAAACCTGGCGTGGCCTGAGGTGGAGGACTTTGAATCCCTGCGCGGGCAGGGCGTCCGCGCCCGGGTGCAGGGTCAAGATTGGTATCTCACCAGTCCCGAAGCCACCGCCCAATTCTTCGCGTTAACTCCGGACCAAGATGACCGTGTCCACACCACACAAGCCGAAGGGAAGACGGTCTTCGTCCTTCACGACGGGCAAATGGCGCACGCCATGATCGCCGTGGCCGACACCGTCAGTGAAACCAGCGCCGAGGCCATTCGCCTGATCCGCGCCCAGGGCCTGCAGCCGGTGATGGTGACGGGCGACAACCGCCTGACCGCCCGCGTGATTGCCGACCAGGTCGGGATTGATGAGGTGGAGGCGGAAGTGCGCCCCGAAGGCAAGGCTCAAATTGTGCAAAAGCACCAAAGCCAGGGCGCGGTGGCGATGGTGGGCGACGGGATCAACGATGCCCCGGCTCTCGCGCAGGCCGACCTCGGCTTTGCCATGGGTCACGGCACCGATATCGCTATGGAAACTGCCGGGATCACCATCCTGCGGTCAGATTTGCGGCTGGTGCCGCTGGCCGTGCGGCTTTCGCAGTCCACCTTGCGCACCATTCGGGGCAACTTGTTCTGGGCGTTCGTCTACAACACCGTGATGATTCCGCTGGCCGCGCTGGGCATGCTCAGCCCCATGCTGGCCGCGGGGGCGATGGGGCTGAGTAGCGTCTCGGTGGTGCTGAATTCACTTCGGCTCCGGCGCTTTGTATAGGTTCAGGCAATCGCATTGAGGGGCCAAGACCTGGTAGTTCTACTTGCCTGCAATTTTCGCTAGGGGTGCTAGACTGATTTCGTCGGCTTTGTGCACGCACGTGCGCACGGCCATTTTGGCGAGAGTACAAATTCCATGAACAAACTGATGTTGATCGCGGGCGCGATGGTGGCGGTGACGGCACCGGCCTATGCCATCACGCTTTATTCCAGCACCTTCGATACGGGCGCTTCTTCGAGTGACTTCAACGTCATCTCGGTGGCCCCCTCGGCCGATACCGTCATCTTTGGCGACAACTACGGTGCGCGCGGCGTGGCGGAAGCCCCCAGCACTCCGGGTGGCGCCGCTGCCACTTCCGGTCTCTACATGCAGACCAACAAGGGCGCGACGGGTGTCATCAACGGCATCAATGCCTACTTGACGGCCGGCGGCGTGAACACCTTCACTGGTGACATCACGGTTTCCTTCGACATGTGGATGAACGTGCCGTCGAGCCTGGTGAACACGACCGAGCAAGCGCTCTTTGGCATCAACACCGACGGCGCGGGCACCAACACCCGCACCGGCTCAACTCAAACTGGCGCGGACGGCGTGTGGTACCACATGGCCAACGAAGGTGGTTATGGAAACACTTCCACCACCCCGAACAGTCGTGATTTCGTCGGCTACGTGAACAACACGGTTCCGACGGGTGCCCGGTTCGATAATGGCCAAGAGCCGTTCCTTTCGCTCTTCCCGAGCGGCCCGCTCGCGGGTGCCCCGGGCAACAGTTGGGTGCGCGTTGAGATTGAAGAAATCGCCGGCAACGTGGAGCTCCGCTTCAACGGCACGACCATCACCAACTTCGTCAACACGGGCGCGGCCGATGGCTTTGTGTTCCTGGGTTACCAAGACCCGTTCTCGGGCAGCATCGGGGCTACCTCGCTCTTCGTGGTTTACGACAACCTGACCGTGACTGCGGTGCCGGAACCGGCTTCGATGATCGCGCTGGGCGCGGGCCTGCTCGCTCTGGCTCGTCGTCGCCGCAAGGCCTGAGCTTCGGTTCAAGTCTAAATGGAACTCCCTTCGGCCTGGGCCGAGGGGAGTTTTTCTTTGCGCACCCGGCTCGGGTAGGGTGAGGTATGCCGCAGTTCTTGGTCGCCATCCACCACCCCGACGATTACCAACCGGGTCTGGTCAAAGACGACGCCATGCGCCACGACATTGATGTCCTTAACGACGACATGGTCGCGGCGGGGGTGCGTAAGTTTGTGGGCGGGCTGAAGCCCGTCGCCCAGGCCCGCTCCATCCCGGCGGGCAGTGGCGAAGCCACAGAAGCCCCCACCATGCCCGGCACCCTGCACATGGGTGGCCTATGGGTGCTGGAATGCGCCGACCTGGACGAGGCATTGGCCTGGGGGCAAAGGGCGGCGATGGCGTGCCGCGCCCCGGTGGAAGTCCGCCCTTTCTTCCCCTAAGATTGGCCCCGTCCTAACCTTGCCTTAAACAAAGCCACGCTCGGAAGTGGTTAAACTGCCCGCATGGAACTCAATCGGCGCGACCTTCTCAAGACGAGTCTGGCGGGTGGACTCCTCGGGGTCACTGGCCTTCTCACCCGGGCGTCCCTCGCCAGCCCCGCGCTCCGCCGCGACTACGGTAACGAACAAGTGGGCTATGGCGCCTTGCGCCGCCGCGCCGCCGAGAACACGGGTCAAGAAATCCTGGCCCTGCCGGATGGGTTCCGGTACACCGCGTTCGGTGCCACCGGCGACAAGATGTCGGATGGCTACATCACGCCCGGCGCGCACGACGGCATGGCCACCCTTAACCACCGGGGCAAGATCCGCATCGTCCGCAACCATGAGGTGCGCAATAAGCCCGAAGAGTCCGGCGCCTACGGCTCGCTGGAAACCGCCTACGACCCGCGCGGCGGCGGCGGCACGACGACCCTGATCGTGGACCCAGAAACCCGCCTTCTGGAGCGTGATTTCGTCTCTCTCAATGGCACCATCGTCAACTGCGCGGGGGGCCGCACCCCTTGGGGCACCTGGATCAGCTGCGAAGAAACCACCGCCGGCGAGGGCATCAGCCAGGTCTATCACAAGGACGAAACCCTAGGCGGTGGCTTCACGCGGCCCCACGGCTATAACTTCGAAGTCTCCTTCCTCGACGACGAGCCGGTGCGTGCCCGGCCGCTCTACGAAATGGGCCGCTTCGTGCACGAAGCCATCGCCGTAGACCCCAGCACCGGCATCGTCTACCAAACCGAAGACCACAAGACGGCGGGCTTCTATCGCTACATCCCCCACGTTTACGGCAAGTTGGCCGAGGGCGGCAAGCTGCAAATGGCCAAGGTGAAGGGCCGCGACCTGGTGGACACGCGCAAGGGCCAGCCCAAGAACGTGACCTACGAAATCGAGTGGGTGGACATCAAGAATCCGGACCCGAGCAACGCCTGGAGCGACTCGTTGGCCCTGGGCAACCAAGGCCGCGAGAACGGCGCCATGACGTTCGGGCGACTGGAAGGAGCGTGGTACGCCGAAGGGGCGATCTTCCTGAACAGCACCGACGGCGGCGATGAAGGGCTCGGGCAGGTGTGGCGCTATACGCCGATGGGCGAATCGCGCGGCGAACTGACTTTGCTCTTCGAATCGCCGAGCGCTGACGTGCTGGATGCCCCGGACAACCTCTGTGTCTCCCCGAAGGGCTCGCTGGTGATTTGCGAAGACGGCGACGACACGCAGTACGTGCGCGGCCTGAACAAGGACGGGCTGATCTTCGACTTTGCCCTCAATGTCTTGAACGGCAGCGAGTTCTGCGGCGCGACGTTCAGCCCCGATGGGCGGACCCTGTTCGTCAACATCCAGACCCCCGGGATCACCTTGGCGATCTGGGGGCCGTGGGAGCGGGGCGCGTTCTAATCCCAGTCGTAGGGGTTGTCGCCCCGCGACCAGAGATAGGACACCATTTGCCCGGCGTGATACGATTCGTGCCGGGCAATGAAGCTGAAGAGGGCGGCGGCCGTGACCGTCTCTAATCCGAGATACCCCGCGAACCCGGCACTGACTTTCACTTGGGCGTGAAGTTCTTCCTCACTGGTTTGGTCGAGGAGTTGAAGTGTGAGCGCGCGGGTTTCATCCAGCATCTTCACCAGTTCGGCCACCGTCTTGGCCGCCCAGAGCGGGGCGTCTTCTTCATCCGGGTTTCCGGATTCCTTGCCCTGAAGCCGATCGAGCAAGGCCCGCTCGGTGCTGATCATCTCTACAAACTGGCCTTGGACCGTGCGCATCCCTTCGGCGGGCGCCCAGGGCAGCAAGTCGTCGTTAAGGTGGGGATAGGTCTCGACGAGGTCCGAGCGCACGGAATGGAGCTGCGCCCGGAGAAGTTCCTTGAGAGCCATGCGTCAGTCTATCCCCCCGTGACATTACGGGGAAGATCCCTGGAGGAAACCCCTGGCCGAATTCTTGAGTAAGAATGTTAACGTCCATGAAGCGCGCGTTCACCCTCATTGAGCTTTTGGTGGTCATTGCCATCATCGCCATCCTGGCGGCGATCTTGTTCCCGGTGTTCTCGCGCGCCAAAGATGCGGCCAAGGCCACGGCCGGCATTGCGCAGATGCGCCAACTCGCGGCGGGCGTGATGATGTACGCAAGCGACTACGACGACTACCCGGTGCCCAGCACCAACTACGATGCGCCCATCACTGACCCCAACCGTATCTGGACCGTGCCCATCCTGCCCTACCTCAAGAACAAGGAGATTTTGATTGCGCCGGGGGCCAACACCAGCCAGTACGCCACCGACTGGAATACTCGCCAGCGCCAAAGCGTGGGCTACAACGACGTGATGGCGATTTCTTCGCTTGTGGGCAACACTGCCGATCGCATTTGCAACGACGGGGAAGTGCGATTTGGTTGCTCCGCCTTCTGGAATGCCGCTTCGTTTGGGCAGATGGAAGAGACCGCGCGCATTGGTCTCTTTGCGAACACCCCGCACGGCAACGGCGGCAAGTATCGCGGCTTTGTGTTCGGGGCGGATAACGGCACTGTGTATCGTCCTGATTACACGTCGTTTACGTCGCTCGATCAGGCCGTGCCGCTGGCCTCGGGTGAGGACCTGGTGCAGGTGATGGGGAATGCCCCGTTGAACTTGCAAGCGAGCGAACTCAAGCCGATCATTGGCCGCTACAACAAAGCCGGCAAGGATGGGCGCACGCCGGTGGTGTTTGCGGATGGGCACACGAAGTCAGTGCTGGCCTCGCAGATCGCCAACGGCAGCTCGGGGATCATCTGGCGCTTCCGTTAAGCTGACCTTTTGGTGAGGGCCTGTAGCAGCAGGTCCGGCCGCTGGCTTCCAATCAGCATCGTCCGGCCGTTGGGGAGAGTGAGCAACACGCCCAGACGGCCACGGGCGTTGAGCGCTCGCACGGGGATGCCGCGTATTCCCCACCCTCCGTATTCGCGGATGGGGTCGTACTCCACGGCCATCGCCTTCACAATCTGGTCGAGCGGGAGTCGCCAGCGGTAACTCGGAATGTAGCCAAAGTGAATGCGGATCTCTTGCTCGTCGACCTCCGTCGTCATGCGGAAGAGCAGGAGATACAACAAGCCAATCGCGGCGGCCAGCGCCGCGAACATGCCCCAGGGCGCGTCTTGGCGCACGTCCGGTTGCAACATGCCGAGGCCGATACCCAAGAAGGGTACGGCCAAGATGAGCTCCGCCCAAAGTGGGAAGCGTTGCTGTTCGCGAAACTTCGTCACTTCAAGTCCATTACGGACCGAAGGAGGGCTTAGGTTGCGGAATCAGTGCCTTCGGCGATCGCCTTGATGCGCCCCACGGCGTCAGTCCACGTCGCGTCCATCCAGTCGTACATATCTTCCGTGACCTGGCACCTGACGTGAAGCGTGTATACGTCCGGGCCACCTTCCAGTACGTAACCCTCTTCACAGCCTGCCCACGCGGCCACCTCGGGCGTGTCAAACACGTCTTGATCGCCCTGCACAAACCCCTTGTGCCGGAACGTTACATGGTGTCCCGCTTCGTAGGCCACCACTTCCGAAACCATCCCACCGCGTACGCCATTCTCATCCAGGCCAATGAACCGTACCGTGTTCCCCACGCGCCACTGTCCTTCATAAAACGTACCCACGCAAAACGGCTCGCACCATTTGGTGTAAGTCTCGGGCGATTCGATCACGTCCCAAATCGTGGCCCGGTCTCCCCGGATTTCAACCGACTTCTCGATGGTCTTGATCATGATCGACCCAAAATCGCATCCATCGCGCGGGATGCGTTCGCGCAGCGCACCATCGGGTAATGGGCGTAGTAAGGGATCATCTCCGCCACCACCGGACCTTCATAGCCAATGTCAGCGATGGCCTGCATCACATCCGGCCAAGGGACATCGCCTTCCAGCAGGTCCACAAAACCGTCAATCGTGCCGACGGCCCGTCGGAAATCCTTAAAGTGAATCCCCACTACCAGCGGCCCCAGGGTGCGCAACCAATCCTGCGGGTGGCCAAAGGGCATCAGGTTCGCCACGTCCACGTAAGCTCCCACGGCCGGACTTTCCACCGATTGGATGAAACTGCGCATCTCAGCGGGGGAGAGCAGAAACTTGTTCCACACGTTCTCTATGCCCATGCGCACGCCGCAGGCTTCGGCGGTCGGGGCTACGGCCTTCAGGCCCTCGCGGGCGTAGTTCAGCACTTCGTCATAGGGCTGCGCGGCGCGATCCGGCAAGAAGAACACATCCACGGCCCCCGGGATGGTAAGCAGAGTGCGCGCCCCCAGCCAGCCGGTGATCTGCACCATGGCCGTCAGCTCTTCACGGGCCTGTTGGCGGCTCCCCGCATCGGCGTTGCCCAGCGCATTGCCCCAATAAAGGCCCGAAGCCACGCTGGCAATCTTGACGCCCGCATCCGCCGCCTGCTGCCGAATGCGCTGGCAATCGGCTTCGGTCGTGGCGGGGGTTAGGTCGCCGGCCCCGCCGATGCACACCTCCACGGCCTCAAATCCATGCGCCTTGGCGTGGGCAAAGAACTCGGTGATCGGCATCGCGCCTTCTAAACCGCCGGGGTACGACCAGTAGTTGATGGACTTGAGAAGCATGGCTGGGTTCATTCTTGCAGAATCGTGCCGCCTCTTGCACCTCTCTTCGCATAATGAATTGTGGATTTGCCGCTCCCTTTTGGCTTCGAACCCGATGAAGAGCTGGCCGGCGGCTACTGCTCGCGGGTGTGGGCGACGGCGGATCGGGTTCTCAAAGTTCCGTGGCGAGGGGAAGAGAGGGAATCCGGGGCTCGGGCCGCCCGACTACTGGCCGGGCGCGGCGGACCGACCATCCACCACCACGACCCCACCACCGGAGCCTTGCTCATGGATCGGATCGTCCCCGGCACGCCTTTACACGTAGCGGACCTTGGGGAGCACGAGATGGACCAACTCTGGGCGGGGTTCGTCCGGCCGTGCCAACACTTATCGACGGACGGCATGGTGCCGCTCAGCGAGTTCTTTGCCGCCACTCCGCTCGCCGACCTGCGCGACGAACTCCTCGCCTCCAGCCCGGACCCTGTCTTCCTCCACGGCGACTTGCACCACGAGAACCTCCTGCAGGGCGCTGGGAGAACGTACTGGGTGATTGACCCCAAGGGGCTGGTGGGCGATCCCTGTTTTGAAGCCGCCGCGTGGCTCCGCAACCCCCGCACGCAGTCCCGAGAACCCCAAGAGCTCGAAGCCCGCCTCGACCGCCGCCTTGAATTCTTGTCCACCACCTTCGGTTGGGATAAGTGGCGTATGCAGGCCTGGACTTTGCTCACCCTCGACGACCCGAACGATCCGCCCGACCCGGACACCCTTTGGGACGACTTGCTCCAACTCCTCCGCGGCCGGCTCAAATTCGCCTAGAGCAAGCATAAAAAAACCCGCCCGGTGGGAACCGTTGGGCGGGTAACCGCTTGAATGCGAGATTCAAGTTCTTGGGGTCGCTTTGATCTGGTCACGGTGTCGAGGACAATCGCGCCAGAAACTTGGCTTCATTCTGCACGATTCTCGAACGTTCGCGCATCCCCACTTTCAGGGGGTGCTTTCAGCAGCTTCACCATCAGCTCCGCCCGGGTGCGGACGCCCACCAGTTCGTAGAGCTCGCGCACGTAGGAGTGAACAGTATGGTGGCTGAGGCCCAGGCGCTGGGCGGCCCGCTTTTCGGTGTCGCCGTTCATCAAGCACGAAACCACTCGGCGTAGCCGAAGCGGCAGGTCGAGAATGAGCATGGCGTCCGCGCTGGGGCTGCTAAACCAAAGGCGGTGGAGCAAGGGGCCCAGCACCATCAGCAGGTAGAGCGTGAAGTCGCGTTGGGCCTCGGTGAACGGTGCGGCTCCTATTTCGCGGCAAAAACAGAGGCTATAAACACTGTCGTCGGCCAGGGGAATCCCCTCTTCATTGACCGCCGGAATCGTGGCCAAGATCGTCGCATCTTGCTGCGCGAGAATGCGAAACTTCTTATAGAACTCAGAGTCGTACCATTCGGTATCCGTCACCAGATCTTCGCGTCGATGACAAAAGGGCTCTCGGTTGAGCGGCATCCGCCGCAACTTTGAAAAGTGCGGGTCGGGATATTCCTCAATATTCTCAAAGTAATCTTGCAGTGCGACGAGTTCTTTGGGTTGCCAATAGCCGAAGTCACGCAAACGCACAACTTCCGCCCGTGCGTCCTCTGGCTTTCGCAGTAAGCCCACCACGCCGGCGACGGCGGAGACGTGCTCAAGCGCTCCGTTCAGGATGTAAGCAATCTGGGCGTCGGCCTGCGGGCCGACTTGCGCGCCTCGAATCAGAAGCTGGCCAAGTTCAACCGAGAGCTCGAAAGTCTGTTGAGTGGACGCTTCGGTACGGTAGGGCATGGAGGTGACTGCCAACCATTATGCCCCAATTGCCGGAAATGTGCGCTGTAGAGAAATTATAAGGGGGGCATCTAAGATGCCCCCCTTACACTTACAAAGTGGAACAGTTGACCTAGCTGCCACCCATAGTCGCCATGATGGAACCCCACTGGGCAATGGCAATAATTGCGGATACAACCACCAAGACAATCGCCACGGTTTGGGCGGTTTTGGCTCCCGGGTTCCCCTTTTCGGCCGCGCGCTTGGCGTGGATAAAGGAACCAATGTAAGCGGGGCAGCAGCACAGCAAGCCGACCGCCGAATAGATGTAAGACTTGGTGATGTCCCCCGAGCCGTCATCGCCGCCGGCGACGCCACCCGTGCGGGGGTAAGGGTTCTGATAGGGGTTATAAACCTGGTTGTCCGGGCCCGGGCCGGCCGGTTGCGCGGGTTGCGCATAGGGGTTTTCGGTGCCTGTGGGCGCGCCGGTCGTGGCGCCCGGGGTGGCATAGGGGTTGATCGTATCGGCGGGGGTGGTGGGCTGCGCCGGGGCCGGGAACGTGAGTCCCGTCACCACCATGGCCTTCATCCGTTCGCCGGTCTCCACGACCTCTACGTCCATGTCCGGGGTCACCCGGCCTTCGTTCACCCAGGTCTGCAGGACATTGAGGTCGGCAGGACCAAATTTTTGTCCATCCGGGAAGATCACGTAGTAGTTCATGGGTCGAGACGAATCTTACTCGCTTGGCCCGTCTCTTGCAATACAAATCCGTTACTCTGGTCATGAAGAACTCCTCCCAACCGCTTACCCTTGGCCTCTTGGTCAGCTTGGCCGTGGCTTTTGTGGTCAGTTGGATTCCCAACTCTCCGGTCATGGCGAGTTTGGCGCTGTTCACCGACCCCGACGCCATGCGCCCGTGGGCGTTCTTGACCTACCCGTGGGCGGTGCCAGGCAACGGCAACGCGCTGTTCTTCTACCTTCTCATGGGCCTGTGGCTGTGGGGGATCGGCGGCCAGCTGGAGCGTGCCACCAATGCCCGTACATACATCGCCCTCTGGCTCGGGGCGGCGCTGGTGCACGGTCTCACCTATTACGTGGTGGCGCAGGGGATGAAGGAAGTGTTCTTGGCCGGGCCGGGCCTGCCCATTGCATTCTTTGCCGTGTATCTCGGGGGTCGCTACCCGCAGCAGGCCATCAGCTTCTTCGGGGTGATCCCGATGACGATGAAGATCGTCGCGATCTTGGTGGCGGTGCTCACGTTTTTTGGCTATGGCACCGGCGCCCCCATGCTGGGCCTCGCCGCCGTGGCCCCGCTAGCCCTGGCCTGGGGGTTGGGCAGCCGCCAGTGGCAACTCCATCCGGGGCGATCCCGCGCGGACATCAAGTTCGAGCGCAAGAAGGAAGCGGAGTTCGACCAATTCCGCGATGAGGTCCGCCGCCGCGAAATCGAGCGGGAAGAAAAGGAACGTCTCCGCCGGCTGTTTGAAAGCAGCCTGGATGACGGAGACGATTCGGCCAACTCGCGCTAGTTCAGCGCTTCAGCAGTTCTTCGATCTTGGCGCGGAAGGCGTCGCTAGACGGGTTGTCGCGGCTACCAAAACGGTGGATCACATCACCCTTCGGGCCAATGACGAACTTGGCAAAGTTCCACTCAATCTCGCGGTTCTCCGTCTGGCTGGTTAGCCACTTGTAGAGCGGGTGCATGTCGTCGCCCTTCACCGAAATCTTGCTGAACATCGGGAAGGTCACGTCGTACTTGCCCGTGCAAAACTCCAGAATCTCGGCATCGGTGCCCGGCTCCTGGCCGTTGAAGTTGTTGGCGGGGAAGCCCAGCACCACCAGTCCCTGGTCCTTGTAGTCGCGGTAGAGCTTCTCCAGCCCTTCGTACTGCGGCGTCAGGCCGCATTTGCTGGCCACGTTCACCACCAGCACCGTCTTGCCCTCGAACTTGCGGAGGGAGACGGGCTTCTGGTTAATGTCCGTCATCGTGAAATCGTAAAGGGTCGCGGCGTTCGGGGTCATGGTCATGGCGGCCAGCAGGGCAATGGTCATATCTGCATTCTACGGGGGTTTGCCTTCGTTTCATGCCATTTCGCCCCCCAATTGTCCCAAACCTCTCTCGATTTTCCCGAAACCTGGCGTATGATTTAGCCAAGGCTAAAAATGAGAAGCGGCTTTTCCTCGGTTTCTTGGTGGCTTATCGGCGCGGTGTTGCTGCTCGCCGGGCTGGGGAGCGGATGCCGTCCGGCCGCCACGACCGCCCCGACACCCGAGGCCGAAGGCCGCCAGACCCCCATCCGCGTGGTGACCACCGTTGCTATGCTGGAGGAGGTTGTGCGCACGGTGGGCGGCGACCGCGTGGAAGTCCAGGCCCTGATGGGCCCGGGGGTGGACCCGCACCTCTACCGCGCCACGGCCCGCGATACGGAGCGCCTTGACCAAGCCGAACTCATTGTGGCGGTGGGATTGCACCTGGAAGGCAAGCTGGATGACATCCTCGCCCGCCAAACCCAACGCGGCAAAACGGTGGTCATGGCGGGAGAAACGATCCCCGAATCCATGCGCCTGAAGGTGGAAGCCGGCAAGGACGACCCGCACATTTGGCACGACCCCATCCGTTGGCAAGAGGTGGTGGATCCCATTCGCGAAGCCCTGACCAAGCTCGACCCTGAGCACGCCGACGAGTTCACCAGCCGCGCTGAGGACTACATCCGCGCCCTGAATGAGCTGGACGGCGAGGCCGAATTGGCCCTCAAGGACATCCCCGAAGAGCGCCGCGTGCTGATCACGGCCCACGACGCCTTCCGCTACTTTGGCGACCGCTACAAGATCGAAGTGCGCGGTATCCAGGGCATCAATACGGCCAGCGAAGCCTCCGCCCGCGACATCATGGATCTCGCGGATTTCATTGTGGCCCGCAAGATCCGCGCGATCTTTGTCGAGTCCAGCGTGCCCCCGGCAACGATCGAAGCTCTGCAGAAAGCCGTGCGAGCCCAAGGGCACGATGTGAAAATCGGCCCGAGCCTGTACAGTGACGCCATGGGCACCCCCGGCACGCCCGAAGGCAACTACATCGGCATGTTCCGGCACAACATCAAGGCCATTTCTGAGGCCCTGAAGTGAGCACCGCCGCCCCGCTGACGGTCCGAGACCTGACGGTTGCCTACGGCGACCGCCCTGCCCTCTGGGATGTGGATCTCGAGATCGCGCCGGGGCGGCTGACCGCCATCATCGGCCCCAACGGCGCCGGCAAGAGCACTCTCCTCAAGGCAGCCCTCGAGCTCATTCCGCGCGTGGCGGGGACGGTGGCGTTCTTCGGGCGCCCGTTCACGGAAGTTCGTTCGGAGATCGCCTACGTGCCGCAGCGCGCGGCGGTGGACTGGGATTTCCCCACCAACGTGCTGGACGTGGCCCTGATGGGCACTTACCCCCGGCTGAGTTGGTTTCGCCGGCCGGGGCCGGAGGCACGCCAGCGCGCCACCGACGCCCTCGCCCGCGTCGGCTTGAGCGAACTCAAAGACCGTCCGATTGGAGCGCTGAGCGGGGGCCAACAGCAGCGCGTTTTCTTAGCCCGCGCCCTGGCGCAAGACGCCCAGCTCTACTTGATGGACGAACCCTTTGCGGGCGTCGACCAACCCACCGAGCGGACCATTGTGGAGGTGCTGCGCGAGCTTCGCCGTGAAGGGAAGTCCGTCATTGCCGTCCACCACGACCTGCAAACCGCCCCGGACTACTTTGACGATGCCGTGCTCCTGAACGTGCAGGTCTTCGCCCACGGCCCGGCCGCCGAGGTACTGACCGAAGACCAAGTGCGCCACGCCTACGCCGCCCGTCCGGTCCGGCTCAGTTTCGGGCAAACCCATTGACGGCCATGTGGGATTACACGCTCGTCAGCATTGCCTTGGGTTCGGTGGCGCTCGGCTTGGCCAGTGGCGTCATGGGGTCGCTGGCGGTGCTGCGGCGGCAAGCCCTGCTCGGCGACACCTTAGCCCACGCCACGCTGCCGGGGATGGTCATTGCCTTTGCCGCTACGGGGCAGCGCACCTACCCGGTGCTGGCGGTGGGCGCGGCCCTGGCGGCATGCCTGGCGGCCCTGCTGGTGGCGTGGCTGCGCAGCCGAACGCGCCTGGATTCCGGCACGATTTTAGGCACCATTCTCAGCCTCTGGTTCGGGGCCGGGGTGTGGGGGCTCGCCTACGTGGGGCGCTGGCCCACAGCCAACAAAGCGGGGCTGGATAAGTTCCTTTTCGGGCAGGCGGCGGCGCTGACTATGGAGCAATCGGTAGTGATGATGGCGCTGAGCGCGATCATTTTGGGCGTCGTCACCTTGTTCTCTAAAGAGCTGAAAGTCTTCATCTTCGACCCGGTCTTTGCCGCCACGATTGGCCTCACCGAACGGCGTATGGGGGTGCTCTTTACGCTCCTCCTTGTCCTGGCAATCCTCATCGGTATCCCTACCGTGGGCGTCGTTCTCACCTCGGCGATGCTGGTGGCCCCGTGCCTAGCGGCGCGGCCCTTTGCGCACAGCCTGCGTGCGCTCATTGCCCTGGCGGGCGCGATCGGCCTGGTGTGCGGCCTGTTGGGGACGTGGATCAGTGCTTCGGTGCCGAATCTCCCCACCGGCCCGGCGATTGTCTTGCTCTTGGGCGTGGCGGTGGCCATCGCCCAGTTCCGGCCTCGCCGCCCGTCCGGCCCGGCGATGCAACCCAGTGACGAACCGGCCGTGCAACCAGCGGGAGGGAAGCCGTGAGCGTGCTCGTCGCGATGGTTGCCACCGCCGTGATGATTGGTCTCGCCACCGGGCTGGCCGGGGTGTGGCTGGTGTTGCGACGTCAGGCGATGCTGGCCGATGCCATCAGCCATGCGGTGTTGCCCGGATTGGTGGTCGGCTCGCTGGCCCTGGCGTTTGCCCCCATGCTGGGCGGATTCATCGGGGCGGTGGCGGCGGGGCTCGCCACCGTGGCGGGCGTGGAGTGGCTGCGCCACCGACGGCAAGTGGCGGCGGATGCGGCGATCGGGTTTGTGTTTCCGGTGCTTTTTGCCTTGGGGGTGGTGCTCGTGTCGGGTTTGGTGCCCAATGTCCACCTCGATGCGGATGCCGTCCTTTATGGCGAATTGGCGCTCGCCCCGCAGACGCCGCTGATCTTTGCCGGCTACGAGTGGGGGCCAGAGCCGCTATGGGTGGGCGTATTGGTGCTGCTGGCCAACATCGCCTTTGCCCTCAAGTTCGGGGCGGAATGGCGCGCGATGACGTTCGATCCGGTGCAACCGGCCATGGATCCGCGCCGCCGCCAGGTGATCGAACGCGTGTCGCTCTTTGTGGTCGCCAGTTCGGTCGTGGCCGCATTCTCCGCCGTAGGGGCCGTGATGGCCGTCGCACTCATGGTGGTGCCCGCCGCCGTCATGTCGCTGGCTTCGCGCCGGTGGGCGGTGGTGCTGGTGGGGGCTCCGCTCCTGGGGGCCGCCACCGCAGGGGTCGGCACGTGGGTCAGTTGGAACCCCGACTGGTCGCCCAGCGGCACCATCATCCTGGTGCTGGCGGTGGTGTTCTTTGGGTCGCTTCTGTTCACGCCCGAATCGGGCATCTGGGCGGCCGCCCGGCGGCGCCTCCGGCAGAAAGGACTGGTGCAAGGCAGCGCCCTGGTGGTGCACCTGGCCACCCACGCCAACACCGAGCGCGAAGCCTACGAGAGCCAGTGGGGCCACCTCATCACCGAACTCGGTTGGAAGCCCGCCGAGGCCCGCCGGGCCGTGCGTGCCGCCGTGGGGCAGGGCTGGATTATGGATGGCCCCCAACTGAGGCTCACCCCGGACGGACAGGCCCTGGCGGAATCACTGACCATGCCCGCGCGCCGTACAATAGCTTCATGAAACCCAAGGCCGTGGTCTTGCTGAGCGGGGGGCTGGATAGTGCCGTGGCGCTGGCGCATGCCCAGGATGCGGGCTACGAGTGCGCCGCGCTTTCGTTCGATTACGGGCAACGCCACCGCATCGAACTCGAGTGCGCGAAGCGCCAAGCTTTGCACCAATTGGTGAAGGATCACCGCACGGCCACCATTGACTTGCGCCTGTTTGGCGGTTCCGCCCTCACCGCCGACGTGGAGGTGCCCAAGGATCGTGATCTCACGTCCTCAGAGATTCCCATCACCTACGTCCCCGCCCGCAACACGATCTTTTTGAGCTTTGCCTTGGGCTTCGCCGAGGTATTTGGCGCCGGAACGATTGTCACCGGGATGAATGCCGTGGACTACAGCGGCTACCCCGATTGCCGCCCGGAATACATCGCTGCCTACGAGCGCATGGCCAACCTGGCCACCGCAGCCGCCGTCACCGGAGAGCAAGCCCTTCGCATTTGGGCGCCGCTGGTGGACATGAGCAAGGCGGAGATCGTGGGGCGGGGCCTGGAACTGGGTGTGAACTTCGCCGACACCACCAGCTGCTACGACCCTGACGCCCAGGGCCAGCCGTGCGGGCATTGCGACAGCTGCCTGCACCGGGACGCCGCCTTTGCCGCCCACGGCCTCACCGACCCGCGTCGCGCCCCCGCCGGAGCCTCCTAGCCTCGTGACCAAGCTCCGCATCTCCGAGATTTTCACCTCCGTGCAGGGGGAAGGGCAGTGGATTGGCGTGCCCAGCGTGTTTGTGCGCGTGAGCGGCTGTAACCTACGCTGCGTGTGGTGCGACACCCCCTACGCCAGTTGGCACCCCGAGGGGCCGGTGCGCGAGGTGGACGATGTGGTGGCGGAAGTGAAGGCCCAAGGCGTGCGGCACGTGGTGGTCACCGGGGGCGAGCCGATGCTGTTTGAGCCTACGGTTGATCTCGTGAACGCCCTGCAGGCGGCGGGCCATGTCATCACCATCGAGACTGCCGGCACGGTGGACTTGCCGCTCACCCCGCAGCTCTTCTCGATCAGCCCCAAGCTCTCGCATTCGGCCCCGGAAGGGGAGTGGCACGACCGGCATGAAGCGGCCCGCTGGCGGCCCGATGTCATCGCCGCGATGGTGCAGCGAGCCCCCGTGCAGTTCAAATTTGTGGTGAACCCGGACCACCCGAGCGACGACTTGGCGGAAATTGACGCCATGCTGGCCAAGCTCCCGCCGGTGGCGCCGGATTCAGTGTTCCTGATGGCCGAGGGGCGAGACGCCGCTCTCCTCCACGACCGGGAGCGCCGCTTGGTGCCTGAAGCCATTCGCCGAGGATGGCGTATTGCTCCGCGTCTGCAAATTGACCTCTTTGGCGACACAAAAGGCACCTGATTCTGCCTCCGGCAGTGCCAGGGACGGGGCAAACCCCGCGAGTCGAAACCGGGCATAATCAAACCCATATGGCCCGTATTGTCGTCCCGGAAGCGGAGGCCCTTCTCGATCAAGAGATTCCCGTCCTCGATAAGGGGTTTGTCCGGCTGGTGGACTATATGGGTGGCGACCAGCGCATCGTGCAAGCGGCCCGCGTCAGCTACGGCGCCGGCACCAAGAGCTACCGCCAAGACCGGGCACTCATCCACTATCTGCTGCGCAACGACCATACGTCGCCCTTCGAGCAAGTCGTTCTCACCTTCCACGCCAAGATGCCGATCTTTGTGGCCCGCCAGTGGGTGCGCCACCGCATGGCCCGCCTCAATGAAGTGAGCGGCCGCTATAGCGTGATGAAGGACGAATTCTACGTACCCGCCGCCGACACTATGCGCGGTCAGAGCACGGACAACAAGCAGGCCCGCAGCGACGAGCAACTGCCGAACGCCGAGCGAATTATTGACCAGATGGTGGAAGATCAGCGCCTGATGTACGCGCACTATGAGGAGATGATCGACAAGGGTCTGGCCCGCGAGATTGCCCGCGCCAACCTCCCGATCTCGCTCTACACCGAGTGGTACTGGCAGATGGACCTGCACAACCTGCTGCGCTTCCTCAACTTGCGCATGGATAGCCACGCGCAGTACGAAATCCGAGTTTACGCCGAAGCCATGGCCAAGTGCGCCCAGGCTGTGGCCCCCATGGCGTATGAGGCCTTTGAAGATCACATCCGTGGTGGCGTCAAGCTCAGCCGTGCGGAAAGTGCTGCCCTGGTGCGGATGCTGGAAGGCAAAGATTCCGGCCTAGAAGGTCGCCCGCTGGCGATCTTTGAAGAGAAACTCGAGCGCATGCGCGCCGCCGCCCCGAGCGAAGCCCCCGAAGACCTCGACGGACCTCAGGCTAAAGATTAAGCCCCCGGATTCCACCATTCGGTGAACCCCAGGGGCCTTGAAGCGCCAATTAAAGACTCAGCGCTCGATCGTTTCTTGAATGCGGATGCTGATGCCGTCGCGCTCGCGCAGAGCGTCCAAGAACGCCTGGCCCTTCATCGCGTTTTCGTAGCGGATCGCACCCTTTTCCACCTTGCCCGCCGCCACCTGTTGGGCGATGATGGAGCAAGAGAAGCCCGTCAGGCGCTCCATGGCGGTGAAGCCCGTTTCCGGGTCCGTGCGGTCGTAGAGGTCAATCTGCACCATGATCGGCTTACCGCCCCGGTGGCCGTAGCCCACGCCGCGCACCGCGCACTGGTCGGGTTCCTTGAACTTCTCCAGTTCGGGGCCGAACACGGTGTTGAACACGTCCTTCGGCACCACCTCCGTGCCGCGCACGTTCACCTTGTTCTCATTCCAGAAACCGAAGTCCTTGAAGATGCGCATGAACTGGCAGTGGCCAGGGAAGCGGAGCGTCTTGTATTCGTAGTTGGCCACCTTGCCTTCCAGCGTGTAGGGCGCCGTGCTGGTACCGCCGCTGGTGGTGAAGGCTTCCATCTCGCCCATTTGCTTAATGTGCACGGTTTCCAGTTCGCTCAGCGTGTCCACCTTTTGCACCTTGCCGCTGCGCAGCACCACGGCTTCGTAGTCGTATTCCGTCACCAGGCCTTCCACGTTAAAGGTCAACATGTAGTTAAAGGGCGGCTTGGGGTTCTGGGGCAGCACGCCGCAGTAGAGCTTCACCGTCTCGGTGGTGTCCATAGCTTCAATCAGCGCAAAGCCGACGTTGTTCACCAGGCCGGGGGCCAGGCCAGTGTCGGGCACCAGGGTCACGCCCGCTTCCACCGCCGCCTCGTTCAGCTTCAGGGTCTCCATGGTCACTTCGGTGTTGCCCCCCAGGTCCACCATGTCGGTGATCGTTTCGATGGCCACGGCGGCAATCTGCGGGTGCATCCAGTAGGGCACGCAGCTCAGTACCACGTCAATGTCCACGAGGAACCGGCTGAGTTCATCCTTGTCCAGGGCGTTGAGTTGCACCGGCTTGCAGATGTCGCTATCCAGCAGCGAGTTCACGCGGGCCGCGCTCTGCTGGGCTTGCTCCAGGCTCATGTCGGCCAGGTAGACGGTGTCCGGGTTCGCAAAACGAACAAGATCATAAGCGGCGGCGGTGCCTTGCATTCCCGCTCCCAAAACGGCGTAGGTGTCTTTCATTCAAGTCCTCCAAAAGGGAAAGCCACCTCATCCTCGAGGCGGCTGGTGCAGCCAGATTACCAGGGGGCCCGCCCCCAAAAGCGGGGGCGCGGGTATCTTAGCGGAGCGATGTGGGAGGCCTGCGCAGGCCACACAACACCACATCCGGGAGTAATCACATGCGCAAGAACCGCCGCAAGGCTAAGCACTCCCAACGCTTTTTGGCGTTGGCGTCTCAGGTCGATAAGACCAAGTTTTACGATATCAATGAAGCCATCGAGTTCGTGAAGGCGAATGCCAATACGAAGTTCGTGGAAGGTGTGGACCTGTCCCTCCGCCTCGGTGTGGACCCCCGCAAGGGTGACCAGAACGTCCGCGGCATCACCAATCTGCCGCACGGCACGGGCAAGAACCAGACCGTGGCCGTCCTCGCTAAGGGTGACTTGGCCAAGGAAGCCACCGCCGCCGGCGCCGACGTGGTGGGCGACGAAGACCTGATCAAGCGCATTCAAGAAGGCTGGAAGGATTTCGACGTGCTGATGGCGACGACGGACATGGCCCCGCAAATCGGGAAGATTGCTCGTCTGCTCGGTCCCCGCACGCCGAACAAGAAGAATGGCACCGTGACCGACACCATCGGCCAGGCCGTGAAGGAAGTCAAGTCGGCCAGCCGCGTGGAGTACCGCGTGGACAAGGCGGGCGTCATTCACATGCCGATCGGCCGCGTGAACTTCTCCGCCGACCAACTGCGCGAGAACATGATGGTCGCCGTGGATACGGTGATCCGCGCCAAGCCGTCGTCGGCCAAGGGCCGCTACCTGCTCAGCGTCACGCTCTCCAGCACCATGGGTCCGGGCCTCCGCCTCGATCCGACGCTGACGAGCAAGGCCTCCGGCCACTAAACGGTAGCCTTTTGGCAAAGAGAAACCCCTCGGTTCCCAATTGGGCCGAGGGGTTTCTTTGTGATTGTCAGTGGGTTGCCGCTAGGGAACGACTGCCTCAAATGCAACGAGGGCCGGCGTCCCTCCGCTCGCTGCGGCCACGGAATAGATCGTGCCCGTCGCCGGGTTAACCGCGATCCGGGTTATGGCTGACTGGCCCGGGCCATCCACGAAACCATCCTGAACGCCACCGCTCGAAGGAGGGCTGATCGTATACAACCTTCCATTTCGGAAGACCCGCAGGCCGAAGTTGTCGTAAAGGTAGATCGAACCCGCGCCGTCGCTGGCTAGGCTACGTATAGATTGAAACTGGCCCGGAGTGCCGTCGGCCCGGCCGTCTGTTCCATCTCCAGCTACCGTAGTCACAGTATTTGTATTGAGGTCCATTCGACGGAGCCGTTTATTCCCATTGTCGGCGATGTAAAGGGCACGGTCATCTCCAATGGCAAGGCCGTCGGGATTCGTAAACTGCGCGATGAGGGCACTGCCATCGGCAAAGCCGGCTACCCCTGTCCCGGCCACGACCTCGAATCGCCAGCTTGAAGGTAAGAACTCCGAAGATTGAATCTTTCTTCCACGGACAATGCGATCGTTAAACTGGTCGGCAATGTACAAGAAACCCGAGGACGGGTCCAACACGATGGCCGTGGCCTCGCTGAATCGAGCTGTGTTTCCGTCGCCCATGGCCGTTCCGTTACTGTTGTCTGCCGCTCCGCCAATCCGAAAGAATGTAAAAGCATCAGGGTCTGCGGTGACATCCGAACCAAACGGTCCAGAACCGGCCCATATCTGGTTGCCAGCTGTGAAAACGATGGCACTGTCGCTGAGCGGGTAGATGCTCTCGATGTTGCTTGGGAATTGAGTGTTGTATCCGTTTCCGCCAGAGGCGGTGTTAAAAACTCCGTCGAGGTTGGCAATAGTTTTCACCATGCCGTCCGCCGGAGAATAACGACGAAGCACGTTGTTGTCGCTCAATACCAACGCGCCGGATCGAAAGGCCGCTATGGCATCCGTCGATATTCCACGGAAGCCGGCCCCCGAACCAATCCCATCCTTCCGCACGTTGATGACGCCGCCCGCCAGCCTACGTGCGTAAACGTTGGTGGGAGAAGTATCCGTCCCGCCATCAAGCGCAATCGGAGCTACCCCGCCACCGGCCACCGTGACATAAAACGTCATGGAAGCCTCAAACTGCACCGTAAACCCAATGTCGAGGGTCTTGGTGGAGTTGGGAAGCATTGAGCCGACGGTATAGACAGCGCGGCCCGTGCTGGTGGTCCACTCTTCGTTGCTGAACGTCACCGGTTGGGTGCTGGAGCCGCTCACGAAGTTGGGGAGGATGAGGCGCCGCACACGGTGGTTGTTGGTGTCGGCAAAGAGGAATCCATTACCCCGGCCCGGAGCCGCCAGTAGCGGATCATTGGCGGTGGGGTTGAGGCCGTCCTTGAAGCCTGCCGGACCCGGCGAGACGTACTCTTGAGCCCAACTGGCTAAAACGTAGGGGTTGCTGCCATTCGGAACGCGGAGCACCGTGATGGTGTCGGTCACGTTGTTTGAGATGGCCATGCGGCCTTCGCTCACGGCGATGCCCGTCGCGCCTCCGCTCAGGGTTCGGATGAGCGAACTCTTGTTGGTAAGTGGGCTCACGGCATAGACCTGGCCCGTGGAATTCGAGGTGACGCCCAGGATGGGTTCGCCCTGGATTTCGCCGTAGCTGATGCCGTAGGCATTGGGGATGCCGCTCGCCACCAAGCTCACCGTAGGTGTACCGCTCAGGTTGCTGACCCGCTTCACCTTGCTATTGCCAAGGTCCGCGACGAAGAGTTCGTTGTCGCCAAAGGTGATGCCCGTGGGGGTGTTGAAGAGGATGCTGGCCCCGGTGCCGAGGCCGTCACCGGCCGCCGGGCCACCCGCGAGCACCGAGCCCTCGGTGCCGTCCTTCTTGAGCTTAATGATGCGGTGGCGATCCCGCTCGATGAAGTAGATGTAGTTACCATTCGGATCACCCGTAATGCCAAAAACGTTCTGGTACCCGCTGCCGATCGTCGAAACGCTGCCATTGCGGATGCGGCGAATCCCATTGCTGCTGCCCTGAGCCACGTAAATCGTGCCGTCGGCGTCTTCCCAGACCGCTCGCGGCGCGCCAATCGCGGCGCTCGCCACCGCCCCGTCGGTGAGACCGCTGCTGCCAATGCCCGCTTCCGTCATCGCCGAGAACTCGCTGCTAGCTGTGGTGAGCATCGCCTTCAGCGTTTCGTTCTGACCCAGCGGAATCTGGGTGTTGTTCTTAAAGGTCAAGCGCAGCACGCGGCTGGAAATCGAAGACCCCGGAAGCTGGAACACTTCGGCGCTCTCAATCTTCACCGAGTTGCCTTGCCAAATCGCCCGGCCCTCAGAATCCAGATTCGTGACCTTCACCTTGTTGGTGACCGGGTCCACTTCGATTCGGGCCGTTACCCCCGCGTCACGCGAGAAATCCGGGGCCAGGGGCACCGCGCCCCCGCCACCGAGAGAACCACTTCCTCCGCCACAGCCGGCCAGAAGCAAGCCCGCGCTAATCCAAGAAACGCATGAAACTTTGCGCATATGGCAGTCTGGACACAGCTACCTGCAAAAGTCAATGACAGCTAAAGAAGCGAGGCAGATCCGTGGATCTGCCTCGTAATGTGAGCCCTGCTCGCTGCCGGGCTATCTAAGGGCGCCGTTCGTGCGGTCGCCGGTTTGAGTGATTCCACTTAGTGTGGTAGTCGGCGTGCCGCGTCGCAGAAGGGCTCCCTTGAGTTTGAGGCCACGATAGGCGGGATCCGTCGCAGCAATGAGTGCCAACACCCCCGTGACGTGCGGGGCAGCCATGGACGTCCCGTTATAGGAGGCGTAAGCCGAAGTATTGCCGGTCCCCGGAACCGTGCTCCATACGCCCGAACCCGGAGCACCAATGTCAACAGTCACAGACCCGTAATTGCTGAACGATGACCGCGCACCCGTGCTCGTAATGCTCGCCACACTTACGATGCTGACGTTGTCGTAGCACGACGGATAGAACGGCTGCGTGTCCGTATTGCGGCCATTGTTCCCGGCGGCGCACACCGTCAGGATATTGGCTTGTTCGCACCGCGTGATCGCGTCCTTGAGAGTCTGCGAGAACCCGCCGCCGCCCCAACTGTTGTTGCTGGCTACGATGTTAAGACCGTGGCGAGTCTTCAGGTCGGTGAGGTAGTCGAACGATTTGATCGCGTTGGCCGTGGAGCCGCTGTTCTGCAGGAATTTGACCGGGATCATGCGCACCCCCCAACTCACGCCCGCTACGCCGATGCCGTTGTTGCCTTTCGCGCCAATGGTGCCGGCCACGTGCGTCCCGTGGTTATCGCCCACATCATCGTACGTGGTGCGGTCGTTGTTGTAGAAATCCCAGCCCAGGTTGTCATCCACAAAGCCGTTGCCGTCGTTGTCAACGCCGTCCACAGGTTCAAATGGGTTCACCCAAATCTGGCCTTGTAGATCTTCATGGCTTGCCATGATGCCCTCGTCAATCACGCCCACAATTACGTTGCCTTGGCCCGTGAAGCCATTCGTCCATGCCTGAGCGGCGCCAACCCCAAAATTGTTTTGAGGCGTTGTTTCTCGACCATAAACCCCCCACAGGTTGCCGTTGACGTAGTGCGTATCGTTGGCTTGCTGAGTCTCCACGATGAAGTTCGGTTCGGCAACTTCCACGCGCGGGTCGGCCTTCAACAGTTCAATCATCTCCGGCACGGGGCGCGTGGTGCGCAGCAACAGCACGCCGGTTTGCTCACCCACGGTTCGCATGGCGGCCGTCAAGATTTGCTCTTCCAACTGCACATCTAGGCCAGGGAAGATGGCTTGCACACCGCGCTCGGGCAATCGAACGCCTGACTTCAGCTTCACCAGCACTTCGCCCTCCACGTAGCTCGGCGACGCGATGGACCGCGTGAACGTCTCCAGCGGGTTGAACGCCTTGGCCTGGGCGGCACCCAGCGCCGGGAACAAAGCGAGACTCATCAAGGCGAGAGAAGACAGCGATGACTTCATTTCAATTCCTCCGGCCCGTCGCCGGACCGCATGGGCCAATTATAAACCGAAATCTTGTGAATAGTCGCTAAAAAATCGGTCGAGTCAAACAAAAAATGCCCCGATTCGCATCGGGGCCATTGAGTTGGACCAGGTGAAAAACGTTACAACCGGTTAGCTACGACGATCTTGGCGACCGCGCAGGATGGACGGAATGTCGATGTCAATCTCTTGCACCACGGGCTGCGGTGCTACGGGTTCGCCATCCAGCGTCACCGCGCGTCGTCGCTCTCGGGTGGCTTCAGCCTGAAAGACTTCCGCATCCTTGGGGCGCTCGCCCGTGCCGCTAAACCCCGTGGCCACCAGGGTCACGGTCACGGCATCGCCGGCTTCCGGATCCTCAACGTGACCCAGATAGATGGCGGCGTTTTCGGCATCGGCAATTTGAAGGATGTAATCCATGACGTCCTGGACGTCGCCGAGGCTGAAGTTCGGACCGGCCGTCACGTTCACCAGCAATCGGTTGGCGCCGCTCAGGTCGCCTTCGATCAGCGGCGAGTGAACCGCGGCGCGTGCCGCACGCTTGGCCGCATCGGCGCCTTCTGCGCGGCCGAGGCCCATCGTGGCCAGGCCAGCATTCGACATCACGGCGCGCACGTCGGCAAAGTCCACGTTGATCAGCCCCGCCCGGAGGATGATGTCGCTGATGCCCTTCACACCCTGAATCAGGGTCTGGTCGGCCAGCAAGAACGCCTCTTGCAGCGTCAGCTTGCGGTCTTCCATCTCCATCAGCTTCTGATTGGGGATGACGAGCAGGGTGTCTACATGCTGGCGGAGCGCCTCCAAGCCCTGCGCGGCGTACTTGCTGCGCTTCGGACCTTCGAATCCGAACGGAGTGGTGACGATGGCCACCGTGAGGATGCCCATCTGGCGAGCGATCTTGGCAATCACCGGCGCCGCCCCCGTGCCCGTACCGCCACCCAGGCCGCAGGTGAGGAAGATCATGTCCGCCCCATCCAGCATCAGCTTGATGGCCTTTTCGCTTTCCAGTGCGCTGCGCTCGCCCACTTCGGGATCGCCGCCGGCGCCCAGGCCACGGGTCAGGTTCTCGCCAATGACTTCGGGGTGGTCCGCCGCGCTCTTGGTCAGGGCTTGCCGGTCGGTGTTCAGGGCAATCAGGGAGATGCCATCGGGGTGCAGGTCCGCCAAACGGTTGACCGTGTTGCCGCCCGCGCCGCCCACGCCAATGACGCGGAGAACAGCTCGGGTTTCAAAGAGGTTAATCGGGCTCATAGGTCTGGTCCAAACGCTCGCGTGCAGATCACTCGGGCGCTAAGGGAACGGACGCCGCAAAGTTAAGGAAAGCACCGCCGCCGGGCCCCTTGATTTCAGAAGTTATCCACACCCCTGGGGCCGCCGGTTTCGGGGTGCTTCCAGCGGGTACACCCGAGGCATGCGTCCGTTCCTTTGGGCATTGGTGGCCCTCGCCGTGGTGGCGTGCCAGCCCTCTGCCGCGCCGGAGCCCATTGCCGAGGCCAAGCCCGCTGCTCCGCTGGCCGGGCCGGGTTCTAAGTTTATTGAAGCGATCTTGAAGGAGGACTTCACGGCAGCGTTTGCCCAGGCGGACTCCCAAAATCCTGAGTTGCGCAACCCGCAATCGTTGGTGGCGGCCTACGAGGCGTGGCTGGCCCGCAACCGACGCGGAGGGAACGCCAAATGGCGACCGGTTACGGCTTCCGCCGAGGCCTCGATGGGCACGCTGAGCGCCGAAGCCGTGGTGAGTCTGCTCCGCGAACGCGGCCAACTCCCAGCCGGTGACCCGGTGACGGTGTACTGGATGCTCGGGGCGGACCAAGCCAAGACGTCCGTCGCCATCGCGATTCTCACCGATGGCTCCGCGCCGGACGCCAAGGTGAAGGCGGCCGCCTTTGTGGCAGCCAGCCAAGAAGAAGGCACCGCCGCGACCACCACCGCGCCTTAAGGGGCGCCCCGACGATAACCAAAGGCTAACGCAAAATTAGGTAAGGAACAACCATGGCATCACTCATCTGGGCGGCCGCCCTCTCCCTCGCGGCGCAAACCGCACCCACCTCGGCCCCGCGTACCCCCGGCGAGCCGGTCTCGCACATCGCGTTTGGCTCGTGCTACAACCAGGCCAAGCCCGCGCCGATCTGGGCGACCATTGCCGCCGCGCGCCCCCACCTCACGCTGATGCTGGGCGACAACGCATATATTGATAGCGACGATCCGGCCACTTTCGACCGCATTTACGGCCAGGTGGCGGCCGATCCCGGGTTTGCCCTGCTCCGTTCGCAATCCCGCATGATCGCGACCTGGGACGACCACGATTACGGCAAGAACGACGGTGGCGAAGAGTTCCCGACCCGCGACATGGCGCTGGCTAAGTTCGACGACTTTTGGCAAGTGACAGCGGAAGAGCGAGCGACGCCCGGTGTCTATGCGGTGCACCTTTTCCCGCAGGGCGGGCGCACGGTGCAAGTCATCGTGTTGGACACGCGCTACTTCCGCAGTCCGCTCATCCGAATCGACGGAGCCTATAAGCCCGACGACAGCGCCGACAAAACCATGCTCGGCGAAGCCCAATGGAAGTGGCTGGAAGCCCAATTCCGCACGCCGGCCGACCTCCGCATTGTGATGACGAGCATCCAGTTTGTGCCCGAGGATCACATCTTTGAGAAGTGGGCCAACCTCCCGCGCGAACGCCAACGCATGCTAGACCTCATCAAGTCCACCGAAGCCGAAGGTGTGATCTTCGTGAGCGGCGACCGGCACCTGGGCGAAATCAGCATGATGGACGGGGGCGTGGGCTACCCGATTTACGATGTGACGGGGAGCGGGTTCAACCAAAGCCGCACCGACTGGCGCCTGCAAGAACCCAACCGCCACCGCGTGCAAAGCGTGAACTACAACCACAACTTCGGCTGGATCGAGATTGAATGGAAGCAGGAGGATCCCCTGATTAAGCTCCAACTGCGTGGCGAAGATGGCGACGTGCTGGCCTACCAGCCCATCCGCTTGAGCTGGCTGAAGCGCGGGCGTATTCGAACCCAGTGAACGAGCCCCGACCCTAGTCGGGTTCTCGTGAATAACCAATCGACTGGTGGAGCTCGTCTTCGGCGTGGCGAATCTCCTCCAGTCGCTCCAGCGCGGCCCGCAGGGCGGTGGAGCCACTCCGTTGCACCTGCCCGGAGGCCCGCACCTCGTCCGCCAGCCCCTCCAATTGCTCCACGCACCGGGTGATGAACGCGAACTCTGTTTCGCCCCATCGCGCATCCGCACAGCGGGCTTCAAATGTCTTGATGCGCTGCCCCTTACGCCGAAAGTAAGCCCGCCCCGCAAAGATGGCATCCACCATCACGTCATCCGCCAGGCTCAAGGTGTGCTGGCGCGCCGTCTTGAACGGCTCCTCCTTAGCCAGCCGCACCCACTCGGGGTGATTCAAGCTGGTCTTGATATCCGTGACTGCGCGGGCTCCGCGCTCCCACAGGTGCTGCAACCGAGGGTGCAACCGCGCGGGCAACTGCCCGGTTTGCGCGTGCTCGGCGAGTTCCGCCAGCACGTACTGCATCTCTTCGGGAAATCGGCCCTTCACCAGGTGCTTACGTCGCCGGCGGCGCTGCACCAGCGACGCCCCGCCCAGATACAAGAGCAAAGCGACCACCAACACGGGTGGCCACAGCTCACCCAAGGGCGGCAACTTATCCAGAACGATATTCCCGCCAAAGTAAACGGGGAAGACTAGCCACCAGTAATGCAAGGGTTCGTGCCGCAGGGCACGCTCCTGCTCACTTCGAGAACTGAGATAGCCTTCTAAGGCGGCCATGGCACTTACTTGGGCGTGGCCCCGCTCACCATTTGCAGCGGCACCATCGGCCGGCGTCCCGGCACGGGAGCGCCTTCCAGATGGCCAATCAAGTCGTACATCTGGCCCTCGGTCACCGTCACGTCCACAAAGGTGCCAGGCTCGGCCTCGCCTTGCGCATAAACCCACCCGTCAATCTCGGGGGCATCTCGGAACGAGCGACCCGCCACCCATCCATCGCGGGTTTCGTCCACCAGGATGCGCATCGGCTTGCCGATCCACTCACGGTTCTTGGCGAGGCTAATGGGCTGTTGCGCGCGCATCAGGCGGTCATACCGTTCCTTTTTGCGCTGGGCGGGCACCTGCCCGGTCATTTCGTAGCTGGGCGTGCCGGGTTCGCGGCTAAAGGTAAACGCGCCCACGCGGTCCAGCCGGGCGGCCTTGGTGAAGTCCAGCAGGGTCTGGAATTCGGCTTCCGTCTCACCCGGGAACCCGACAATAAATGTGGTGCGGATGGCCACGTGCGGGATAGCCGCGCGCACCTTGTCAAACACCTTGAGGTAGCGGTCACCGTCCCAGGGGCGCTTCATCCGGCGCAGTACATCCGGGTGCACGTGCTGCAGGGGGATATCAATGTACGGCACCACCTTCTCCAGGCTCGCCATCGCTTCGATCACGTCGTCGGTCAGCCGGTTGGGATAGAAGTAGAGCAGTCGAATCCACTCCACGCCCTCCACTTGGTTCAGTTCGCGCAGCAGCTTGGGCAGCGTGAACTCGCGGTAGAGGTCGTAGCCGTACTGCGTCACGTCCTGGGCGATGAGGTTCAGCTCCTTCGCGCCGGTCTTGACGAGGTGCCGGGCTTCTTCCACCACCCGCTCAATCGGCTTGCTTTGGTGCTTGCCCCGGAAGCTGGGAATGGTGCAGAAAGTGCAGCGGTGGTCGCACCCTTCACTGACTTTGAGGTACGCGCTCCACGGGCGGCCCGAGCGGGTCCGGGTCGGGATGTCCGCCCACCGGTGGTGCGGCGGCTCCACGTCCATCAGGGGCTGGGTGTGCCCAAAAACGTTCTGGACGATCTCGTCGAATCGCCCCATTTGCCCGACCCCGATGTAAGCATCGGCCCCGGGGGCGAGGCGGGCGAGTTCTTCGCCCAGGCGCTGGGCCAGGCACCCGGCCACGATGACTTTGCCCTTGCCTTTTTCGGCGACGGCTTGGCGGATGACGCGCAGGCTCTCCTGCTGAGCGGATTCCAAGAAACCGCACGTGTTGATGACGGTGATTTCGGCCGGTTCGCGGCCATCCAGGCGGTGGCCCGCTTGGCGCAGAACGCCGGCGATCTCCTCGCTATCCACCTCGTTCTTGGCGCAACCGAGGGTAATGATGCGGACGTTGGCGGGCGCGGAGTCGGCCATGGTAGGGTCGTGCGGGTCGCCTTGGCCTTCACACCAAGGCAACCCGCGTGGTTATTGTGGCGAACTAGCCGCCGTCTTCGGCGGGTACGGGCTTACTGTTGTCTAGGTTCGCCGGTTCTTCCGCCGCGCCACCGCCGCCGGAACAGCCGGTCGCCACGAGGCCCCCAACGAGGGCCAGGATCGCGATCATCCAGGTGAGTTTCTTCATCTTAGTTCAGTCCTCCTTGGGGCCAGAATCGGTAGAAGTGCCGCACGTTATTGACGTCGGTCCGGATCTCGTAAACCCGGCGCAGGTTCATCGCCTTCGCGGAGGTGTCCGCCGCCGTGAACATGCTGATGCCATTCGGATAGAAGCACGAGCCGATGTAGTTCCCCGTGCCATTTTGCACGTTCTTGCGGGCGTGAGGTCCAGTGATGTTCACGCTGCCCGGTCGAAGGGCACGCGGGTCGCTGCCGTAGCCGCTGTTGCACCAGGTGGCCGTGCCGCCCAGCACCTTCCCGTTCCCAAACCACAGGTCCCAGTTGCCGCCCGGGGCGAACATGACCTGGTCGGAGATGTTTTCGATCTGGGTTTGGCTTAGGCTGGAGATGGCTCGGCCCGGCGTGTTCAGAGCGTTATAGCGGAACCAAGCGTAGAGGCCCGTGGCGCTGCCCGAAGTGATGTCCGGGTTGAAGGCGACGCCCGCAATCCCGTCGAATCGGACCGGATTGGCCACGTCACCAATGATCGGACCCCAGCTGGAGCCGGTCACGAAGTACTCGTTGGTGTTGCCCCCGCTGTTCACGGCCACGCCGCGCGGCGGGACGCCGTAATACTGCGTGCGCTGGAACACTGCATTCGGACCGGTGGTGGCCGTCGGGCCGAGCGGGTCCACCGAGATGTCCGTGTTCTTAATGTACGGCTGAATGGACTCCTGGAAGGTGGTCGGCCAGGGCTGCGTGGCGCTGCTGATGTGGACCATGAGCGGGAAAATGTCGTCGTAGTCCGTCATGTAGATCATGGTGCCGACGCCTGCTTGCTTGATATTGCTGAGCGAAGCGGTGCCCTTGGCCGCTTCCTTGGCCTTGGCAAAAACCGGGAAGAGGATGGCCGCCAAGATGGCAATGATGGCAATCACAACCAGCAATTCAATGAGCGTAAAGGCTCGGTTCCGCGTGTGTTTCATCGATAAGTGACCCTATGGGAATGAAGAGTGAGGAGACTCGATAAGTTCGAACCCTCCTCAACTTCGATTATACGGCAACACTCTCTCCATCGTTGCAGGCGGGTAAAACCGGAATATGCCCCGCATTGATGTGCCGATTGGCGACGTGCTTCAGATCCTGGAGGACTTGATCCAAACGCCGAGCCCGACCGGATCCACCGAGTGGGCGGTGGCGATGGTGGAAAACGAACTCGCGGCCATGGGCGTGCCGTTCCAGCGCACCACGAAGGGTGCGGTCGTCGCCTCGGTCGAGGGCCTGCGTCATGACCAGCCGCGCGGCATCACCGCCCACCTCGACACGCTGGGTGCCATGGTGGCGCAAATCAAACCCAACGGGCGTCTGCGCATGACGGCGCTCAACGGTGTGAACTGGCCGACGGTGGAAAGCGAAGGTGTAACCATCACCACGCGCGCCGGGCAACAAGTACGAGGCAGCATCGTGCTGACCAACGGGGCCGTGCACGTCAGCCGCCATGCCATTGATTCGCCGCGCAATGCGGATACCCTGGAAGTTCGGATTGACGAGCGCACGCTTTCGGCCGAGGAAACCCGTTTGCTGGGCATTGATGTGGGCGATCCCATCGCCTTTGACCCCCGATTTGAATCCACGCCGAGCGGCTTCGTCCGCTCTCGCTTCTTGGATGACAAGGCGGGGGTGGCGTGCCTCTTGGCCGCACTGAAGGCGCTGCGCGACCTCGGACTGAGCGCCGGGCAAGACACGCATCTGCTCCTCAGCGTGCACGAAGAAGTCGGTCACGGCGGCAGCGACGGCCTTCCGGCGGACCTCAGCGAACTGGTGGTGGTGGACATGGCCTGCGTGGGCACCGGCCAGAATGGCGACGAATTCCACTGCTCCATCTGCCTCAAGGACAGCAGCGGCCCCTACAGCAGCGAACTCTCCAATAAGCTACGCGGGATGGCCGACCAGGCCGGCATCGAACTCAAGCCGGACATCTACCCGCATTACGGAAGCGATGGCAGCCAGTATTGGCGGGCAGGCGGGAGCGCCCAGGTGGCCCTCATCGGTCCGGGCGTGGACACCAGCCACGGCTACGAGCGCACGCACATTGACGCCCTGCGCGATACGGCGAATCTTCTGGCCGAGTACTTGCTGAGCGAATAGTCGCCCAGCCCTAGCAAAGAAAAACCCCGCCACCCGGAAAGGGAAGCGGGGTTTCTTTTCGCTAGCTGTAAAGCCTTAGAGGCCCTTGTCGCCCAGGAACTTGAGCAGGTCGGCGATGCGGCAGGAATAACCCCACTCGTTGTCGTACCACGCCACGACCTTGATCATGTCGTCCAGCACCACGGTGTCCACCGCGCTGAAGATGCTGCTGGCCGGGTTGCCCTTCAGGTCACTGCTGACCAGGGCTTCTTCGGTGTATTCCAGGATGCCCTTGAGCGGACCGTCGGCGGCCGCCTTCATCGCCGCGTTCACTTCTTCGGCGGTGACGGTGCGGTTGAGCAGGGCGGTGAAGTCCACCACGCTCACGGTCGGCACCGGCACGCGGAACGCCATGCCCGTGAACTTGCCCTTCAGTTCCGGAATCACCAGCCCGACGGCCTTGGCCGCCCCGGTGCTACTCGGCACTACGTTCTCGGCGGCGGCGCGGCTGTCGCGCAGGTCCTTCTTGGCCGTGTCCACCGTGCTTTGGCTGTTGGTGTAGGCGTGCACCGTGGTCAGCAGACCTTTTTGGATGCCGAACGAGTCATGCAGAACCTTGGCCACTGGCGCCAGGCCGTTGGTGGTGCAGCTCGCGTTGCTGATCACGTTGTGGCTGGCCGGGTCGTACATCCCGTCGTTCACGCCCAGCACCAGGGTCACGTCTTCGTTCTTGGCCGGGGCGCTGATGACGACCTTCTTCACGCTGCCGCCCAGGTGGGCCTTGGCCAGGTTGGCATCGGTGTAACGGCCGGTGGATTCGACCACGATGTCCACGCCCGCATCGGCCCAGGGGATCTTGGCCGGGTCCGGCTCCTTAAAGACCTTGATGTCGTAGCCACCCACTTGCACGCTGTCGTTGTCGTAGCTCACGCTGCCGTTGTAGTTGCCGTAGCAGGTGTCGCGCTGGAAGAGGTACGCGTTGGTGCCCACGTCGGTCAGGTCATTCAGGGCCACGACTTCGATATCTTTGCCGTGCCGTTCGATGATGGTGCGGAGCGACAAGCGGCCAATGCGGCCAAATCCATTAATGCCAACGCGAACTGCCATAAACTTCAGAATACACCCTCTTTCGGCGCGCGGGCATGACCTCTCGGCACGGGGCGATCCAGGGGCCACCGGTATCCTTGAACCCTATGTCGTCGTCGTTCCGATCTGAGTTTGTGCGCACCCTGCACGAGCGCGGATTTATCCATCAATGCACGCACCTTGACGCCCTGGACCAGCGGGCCGCCGAAGGCCGCATCGTGGGTTATATCGGCTTCGACCTCACCGCCGACAGCCTGCACGTGGGCAGCCTCTTCCCGCTCATGCTGCTCCGCATCCTGCAGCAAACCGGCCACCAGCCGATCGTCGTCCTCGGCGGTGGCACCACCAAGGTGGGTGACCCTAGCGGCAAGGATGAATCCCGGCAACTGATGACCGACGAGCGCATCGCCGCCAACAAGGCGAAGCTGCAAACGATCTTTGATCAGTTCTTGACCTTCGGGCCGAACGAAGCCTTAGTGGTGGACAATAGCGAGTGGCTGGACGAGCTCAAGTACCTCGACATGCTGCGCAGCGTAGGCACGCACTTCACCATCAACCGGATGATGACGTTCGATAGCGTCAAAACCCGCTTGGAACGCGAACAGCCGCTCACTTTCCTCGAGTTCAACTACATGATTTTGCAGGCGTACGACTTTGTGGAGCTGAACAAACGCTACGGCTGCACCCTGCAGATGGGCGCCAGCGACCAGTGGGGCAACATCGTAAACGGGGTGGAACTCCACCGCCGCATGGTGGGCCGCGAGGATGAAGACGACTCGCTGATCGGGCTGACTTGCCCCTTGCTCACCGATAGCCAAGGCAAGAAGATGGGCAAGAGCGCGGCGGGGGCGGTGTGGCTGAACCCCGACCGCCTGAGTGACTTCGATTTCTGGCAGTTCTGGCGCAACGTGGACGATGCGGACGTCGTGCGGTTCCTGCGGTTGTTCAGCGAGCTTCCGTCCGAGGAGATTGATCGCCTCGCCGCGCTGGAGGGCCGCGAGATCAACGACGCCAAGAAGGCCCTGGCCACCGCCGTGACCGCGCTGGTGCGCGGGCATGAGGCGGCCGAGACCTCGGCCCGCACCGCGCAGGAGACCTTTGAGCAAGGGGCGTCCTCGGAAGGTCTACCGACCATCGTGGTGGACCTTAGCGAACCCGTGCGCGTAACTGACCTTTTGGTGAAAGCCGGTCTGGCCGACAGCAATGGTGCGGCGAAGCGTCTCATCCAAGGCGGCGGAGTCCGCGTCAACGATGCCAAGGTGGCCGACGCCCAGGCTGCCGTCTCCCTTTCCGATTTGAACGACGGTGTGATGAAACTCAGTAGTGGCAAGAAGCATCACGTCCTCGTTCGCACGTCCGAGTAAATGAACATGATCAGCACCCTCATCGCCGCGTCCCTGCTGGCCGCTCAGGCGACCATGGTTACCACCGAAGTCAAAAACAGCACCATTGACGCTTCGATGAAGCAGCTCCAGTTGCAAGGGAGCACCCCACTCATCAAGGGGTTCAACCTTCTGGTCAAAAATGCGACCGAGCCGGATTACCAGCGCGCACTCCGGGAGTCTAAGGAAGCCCAGGCCGAAGCCCGCAAGTTCGGTTATCCGCACCGAACCTGGTACTTCCATATCCAAAGCCAAGTTTCTCGCCAAGAAAGCTGGATGATTAGCGGCTGGACCACCGCCGAAACCTACTCCGGCGGCGCGCACGGTTACGCCTACCGTAAGCAGATCAACCTCGCGATCTATTTGGACGAGCATCCGCGCGAGTTTTCGCTTAACGCCCTGATCCCGAACGACAACGAGCGAAGCCTGTTCTGGGCCGGAGAGGTGCTGAGTCGCCTGAACCAGAGCAAGGCCAAGCGCGAGATGGAGCCCATGGCGGAACTGGATGAATCGCTGCAGGGCCGCTTTGTGGTGAGCAAGAAGGGATTGGTCTATCAGTTCGACCACTACGAGGTTGGTGCGTACGCCGAGGGGACCTACGAGTTCACCGTGCCGTGGTCCGCGCTCATGGATTACCAGCCCAGCAACCTGGCCAAGCGACTCTCTATGCCCTAAGCGGGACGCACCCTAAGCGGTAGATTCGAGTGGCCATGCCACAGTTTCGGCTATACGATACGATGTCGCGCAGCGTGCGTCCGGTAGAGACGCAAGAACCCGAACACCTCCGGTTCTACTGCTGTGGCCCCACCGTGTATAGCTACGCCCACATTGGCAACTTCCGCACTTTTTTGAGTGCGGACCTGGTGGTGCGCACGGCCGAATCTCTCGGCTGGCGCGTGAGCTACGCCAGCAACATCACCGACGTCGGTCACCTCACCGAGGATGACGTGGCCGACGCGGGCGGCGAGGACAAGATGGAGCGCGCCCTTCGCAGCAAGGAAGGCGAAGCCTTTGCCAACGTTTGGGATCTCGCGCGGCACTATGCCGATGCCTTTGAAGAAGACTGGCGACTGCTGAACATGCGGGCTCCCACGGTGCGCCCCCGTGCCACCGAGCACATGCGCGAGCAGATCCAGGCCGTGGAAGACCTCATCAAGTCGGGCCACGCTTACGAAACCCCGACCGGCGTGTACTTCTCGGTCGAAAGCTTTGACGGCTACGGCAAGCTGAGCGGCAATAAGGATCAGGACACCCTGATGCGCGCCGTGCGCACCGTGGTGCAAGACGATAACAAGCGCCACCCGGCCGACTTTGCCCTGTGGAAGAAGGACGACAAGCACCTGATGCAGTGGTTCAGCCCGTGGGGTTGGGGCTTCCCGGGCTGGCACATCGAGTGCTCCGTGATGGCGCGGCAGTACCTGGGCGACACCATTGACCTCCACGCGGGCGGCGAAGACCTCGTGTTCCCGCACCACGAGTGCGAAATCGCGCAGAGCGAAAGCTGCACCGGCAAGGCCTTCTCCAACCACTGGATGCACGTGCGGTTCTTGCAGGTTGAAGGGGAGAAGATGGCCAAGAGCAAGGGCAACTTCTTCACGGTGCGTCAGCTCATCGAGGAAGGCCACGACCCGCTCGCGATCCGCCTGGCGCTGATGGGCACGCCCTACGGCAAGCCCATGAACTTCACGATGCAGGGCCTGCGCGATGCCGGGGGCATCCTGGCGCGCATCCAAGAAGTGGAGCGCCGAGCAGCCAAGGAAGCGGGCACGCCGGGGGCCGAAATCCAGCGCATCTACGACGAACTGCTGGGCGCGATGTGCGAGGACCTCAACACAAGCGTGGCGGTGGCCAAGATGATCGAAGGGATTCGAAGCTTCCTCCGCGAAGACACGCTCTCGGCCACCCAGGCCGGGGAAGCGCGCTGGTTCCTGGATCGCATCGAGCAAACCCTGGGGATGCACGGCCGCACCGCCGAGCCCACCACGGCCCCCGAGGTACCCGAGATCAACGGGGTGCTCATCACCAAGTGGATCGAGGACCGGGCGGAAGCCAAGCGTGCCAAGGACTTTGCCCGCGCCGACGACATCCGCAGACAAATCGAGGCGGCCGGCTTCGAACTCCGCGACACGCCGCAAGGCACGGAGTGGAAGCGGCTGGCCCCGGGAAGTTAAAGTGCGCTAGTCTCGCCTAGCTCTTGGGCGGGGCGTACATCTGCTCGATGAGACGAATGTACTCATCGAGCGGCCCTAGCCCGACTTTGCGGCGGCGTTCATCCACTCGGCGCGGGTCACGCAGGCGGGAGGGCACAGCCTTGCCGTTCACCAGCGACATCTGGGTGCCGTAAATCTGCATCCCGCCCGTGTTGATGGCAACCCGGTCCGTGAGATATGCGAAGTCCGTCCCACTCACCTCGCCCTTGGCCACGAGGGGCTCCATCAGGCGCAGGCAGTGCTTCTGAAACTCGGGGTCCGCATCTTGGTGCTGCACTATGAGCCACGCCATGTGCCCGGCTTCCCGCCCCACGCGGGTGTAGGTGGGCCAGCCCACGCTGGCTACGATGCGCTTCATCTCGGCTCCGTTCAGGCGGTCCTCGCACATCATGTCGCCGATCGCAATTTGCATGGCCGGTTGGTCGTTTCTTTGCATCGCCGCCACCAAGCGATTGCGGGCTTCTTGGTCGGCCATGGACATGGCGATGATCCGCATGCCGAGGTCGGGATCAAGCGGGGCATTCGTCGGCGGAGGTGCGAGCGCGATTGCCAATGCCACCGGAACAAGCGAAAGGGCCATATTCCGATGACGAACCAGATTGACGCTGGGTTGCGAGTTAGATCGGCTCGCCGTCCATCTCTTGGCTGGCGATCATGTTGTTCGGGTCCAGCGTGAGAGCATGGCGGAAGGCGTTCTGCGCTTCGGCTTCGCGCCCCAGGCGCCGCATCGTAATCCCGATGAGCGCGTACGAATCCGCGTAACCCGGGTTTAAGCGTGCCGCTTCCTCAAAGGCCGCCAACGCCGCCTCAGATTTGTTGCCCTCGAACAGGGCTTCGCCCAGCCTCACATGGAGGTCAGGAAAGCTCGGCGCAAGCTTAATGGCGTCGCGCATGCTCTTCTCGGCGCGTTCGGGGTCTTGCGCCAGCATCGCATTGCGGAACTCTTCCACCAACGAGGGGATATCGAAGTTGCCCGCCGGGCGGAAGGTGAGAAGCCACTGGGCCACTTCATCCCAATTCTCGGCCTTTGCCTGGGCGACGATGGCCTCCCACTCGGGGGATTGCATGCTGGAGAACCGCTCCATCGCGCTTTGCGCTTGGTTCCAGCCGTTCTCGACGTCCCCCAACTTCATCAAGATGCCCGCCCGCCGGATATGTGCCAAGGCGTAGCGGGGGTTGATTTCGAGCGAGGCATCCACGTGCTGTAGCGCCTTGTCGTACTGTTCCACCCGGGCGTAGGCGGTGGCCAAACTGGCCTGCACGTCGGCAAATCGGGGGCGAAGGCCGGCGGCCTGCATCAGCACGGCGACGGCGTCTTCGTATTGGCCTTCGGCCAGGGCCGCTGTGCCCATGCGAGCAAGGGAACCGGCAAGATAGGAGATGGCTTTCTCGCGAAGGCGATCGTTGGGCTCGGTTTCTACGGCTTGACTAAAGTGGGCAGCGGCTTCGGCAAAGCCCTTGTTTTCGTAGGCTCTTAATCCTCGATCAAAGTGTTCGTTTTGACCAAATCCGAACCATTTCCCTACAAAAGTCATTCAATCCCCAAAATCCAGTTGGATTGTGCAATCCAAAGGAGGTGGCCCTCCTTGGCCGCTCGCCCGCCAGTCCTTTGGCATCATTCAGACGCACGCCAAAGGCAGAAAGGCGCGTTACACTTCCAAAACGAGACCGTCATACCCCACTTGGATGCCGTGGGGTTCAAACCATTTGACGAGTTCTTCGTGCGTAGCATCCCCGTTGTGGCTGTGGTGGGTGGTGACCACTTGACTGTCCGGCCCGAGGGTGCCCATCTGTCGCAGGCGCCCGACCATGGCCAGGCACTCGTGCACATCGAGGTGGCCGTTGTAAGGGGTGTGAACGAAGCCTTCAGAGCATTCAATCACCAAAAGGTGGACTTTGAGACCCTGCAAGAATCGCCACGTGCGTTCATCCCATATGCCCGTATCGGTGGCATAAAGGAGCGTGCGTCCGCCTTGTTCAATGACTAGGTTCTGGGTGTCTTCGGCGGGGGAACCGTGGTTCGCCTTGATCGGAGTGATGACGTATTCGCCATGGGTCACGCTGGCAAAACTCTGCGTGGTCACCATCTCCATCGGCCAATCGGGATAGCGCTCTCGCAGTCGCCGAATGATGGTGCCGTTGGCATAAATCGTAAATGGGCAGGCGTCTTCCGCCGTAAAAGGCACAACGGCGTATTGCAGTTCTTCGATGGCAAAGTGGTCCGCGTCGCTGTGGGTGAACACCACGGCCGACCAATCGCGCGGGCAGCTGCCCGTGGCAATCACTTGCGAAAACGTGTCGGGGCCAAAGTCAATCTTGAGATCCTCGTTGACCAAGGCGGCCGCCCGGGTCCGCACATCACGGCCCCCGTGCTGGCGGGCGTATTCACTCACGCGGCTATCGCCAAACAGCCCCGGAATCCCGTCGGCCCCGCCCGTTCCTTGCAAGGTGAGTTTCATCGGTCTCTTCGGCTCCAAAACACCGGCCCCGAGGGGATGCGCGGCAAGACCTGCGCCATGGCGGGCGCGGATGGGTCGCAAGACTGCAAAGTAAGCGCGGCCGGCCCGGCGTCGTGATCGGGCAGTCGCTCCCAGCCCGTACCACCCAGCCATTCGCCGAGGGTGGCCCAGAATGTGGCCTCGCGCGGACGGAACGCCCACGTACTGCCATCCGCTTCCGTGACCTTGAGGGCCGGATCGTTGGGGGCCATGCTTTCGAGTTCTGGACCGCTCAGAACCGTGCCGTGTTCCGCGCACCGGGTCTGCAGGTCCGGTTGGGGATAGCGCTTGAGGCGGAGGGGCACTGGTTGCGCATGGGCCTCGGCGACAATGGCCACGAGGGCGTGGGTGGCCTTGGGGTTCTCTTCCGTAAAGCTTCGTACTGCGCCCAAGCGGTCCGGGCTGTCTACCACGCGCAGGTTTCGGACGGTTACGGGCTCGTCCGTGAGTTCGCTCAGCACCGACTCTTCCAGGTTCGATAGGGCCGGGAGATCACCCACCGCGACCAACGGCTCCAAGTAGGTGTCGGTGGACTCCAGCAACCGGAGGCGGTCATCCCCCCGCGAGGGCAGCTCGGCCCCGCGCGGAACGAGTTCGCTCACCGCCACCAGGCCGTAGAGAACGGGGATGCCTTGCCACTTGAGGCCGTAGAGGCGGGGTTCTTCGGCAATAGAGAGGGTGCCGTCGCGCCGCCACATTTCGAGCTGCGCCGCCGCCCGGGCGTACTGCACAAACTGGCTGCGGTCGTCGGATTCGCGGCGGGGGCGCACCAGGTGGATTGCGCTCAGGGGGTTCTCGCGGTGGCTCTCCACCTCGGCGGGAGCCATCGTCTCTACGGGGGGTACCCAGCCGGCAGGCGGAAGCCCACTCAGGCCCCGGAACGGCCTCACTTCCACCATGCGGGAATCATACCGATGCCGTTGCCGATGCAACGGGCCCCCTTTGGGGCACCCCGGTGCCAACGTCCCTGTCGGGATGCACGTAGGCTGAGGGAAGCATGAGTACACTGGCTGTGATGAGTCTTCCTCGGCACTTTGCCGATTGGCAGAGCCGCGTGGACGCCCGGATGTCCGTTCTCCTCCCGAGTGAGGACTTGCCCGCGCCCGCCCTCAGCCAGTCAATGGCCTACAGTGCCTTGGCACCCGGTAAGCGGGTGCGCCCGCTCCTCTGCATGGCCAGTGCCCTCGCCGTCGGGGGCGACCCGGAAGCGGCGCTGGACGGCGCTTGCTCCCTCGAGTTCCTGCACGTCTTCTCGCTCATCCACGACGACCTGCCGGCGATTGACAACGACGATTTGCGCCGAGGCCGCCCCACCAACCACAAGGTCTACGGCGAAGGCATGGCGATCTTGGCCGGAGATGCTCTCTTCGCCCTTGCGCTCAAGGTGGCCCTCACGAGCCACGCCGAGCCGGCCATCGCCCACCGGGTCGGGTTGTGCTTGGCCGAGTGCGCCGAGGTGCTGGTGCGTGGGGAAGTGCTGGACGTCCTGAGTGAAGGGGAAAACCCCGACCTCGCTCTCGTCCAAGAGATTCACGCCATGAAGACGGGAGCCCTGCTGGGGTGCGCCTGCGAAATGGGCGGTCGCCTGGGCGGCGCCAATGAGGCCCAAGCCGCTTCCCTCCGCGCTTACGGCCAGCACCTCGGCCTCGCGTTCCAAATTGCGGACGACGTCCTGAACGAAACCGGCAACGAGGAACAACTGGGCAAGGCCAGTGGCAGTGACCGCGCCCGGGGCAAGCAAACCTACGTCGCCGTGATGGGCGTGGACGGAGCCCGCGCCGCCGCCGAACGGGAAATCAGTGCCGCCCTCGCCGCGCTGGATGACATGCCCGGCGAGACCGACACCCTGCGCACCTTCGCGCGCTACGTCATCGATCGGCAGCACTAGACCGACCGGGGGCAATCCGAACCCCGCGCGGTATTCTAGGGAGCGACATGGCGTTCCAAGAAGGCGATCGCGTACGCATCCAGACCCCTGACCTCGGGGCCGGAGCGGAGCTCAGCGGGGTCTACCCCCACATGCAAGGGCTGACGGGCAAGATCGCGAACATCTATAACAACGATGAGATCGCCGTCGAGATCGACCTGGATCAGCTGAAGGGCGTGGCGCAAGACGTGCATGCCATTTCCACCCAGCGCATGCGCGACAAGCTCGACAAGAACCTGCCGCAAGAAGACCGCAAGCTGCTGACGAAGGAAGAAATCCAGTTCACGCCGCACTACGTTTTGCTCGTGCGCGCCAAAGACCTGCAAAAGGTATAAGTTTCTTCACCCTAAGCGGGGGGAGGCGCAATGGAAATCTATCTGGCGCAGGCGGTCCGCGAGCTGATGGTCAGCCAAGCGATGGCCATCATGATCTCCATCCCGTTCGTGGGCATTTGCGGCGTCGTCCTGCTCCACTGGTGGATTGATGGCGAAATTCACTGGTCGGTGGCCATCGGGGGGTTCCTGTTTTGCCTGGCCATGTTCGCGGTGGCGCTCTTCTGGCCCGACCCGACGGTGCTTGCCCCCACTTTGCTTTCCATGATCATCACGGTGGTCTTTTTCCCCTATGCCCGGGAGAAGGTCGCCGAATCGGAAATCCGCCGTATCTCCACCCGGCAACTCGACCAGGCGCACCAAGCGGTGGTGGAGCGCCCCGACAACATGACGGCCTGGTTCGCCATCACCAGCCTGCTCTACGAGCACGGGCTGAAGGGGCCGGCCATTGCCGTGCGCGAACGCCTGCTCAACGGCCTGAGCAACGACATGGACCCGATTAAGAACCAGTCCGTGCGCGGGATGTACGCTGCCGAAGAGCGGATGCTGAAGGTGTGGCGCCGCAACCTGAAGGGCAAGAAAGACCCCTTCGCGCCGCTCAAGTGCCGATCGTGCGGGCACATCAACCCTTGTAACGAGATTGCCTGCGTGAAGTGCAAGGCGCCGTACCTGCTGGAGTACGCCCGCCGCGCCCGCGCCAAGGAGCGGATGACGACCCGGCTCATCATCGGGTGGGCGACGCTCGTGGGCTTTCTCGTGGCAACGATGGCGGTGATGGTGCAAAACGACCAACTGGGCTGGCCGATGCTCTTTGGGGGCATTCTTGTTTGCGGCGGGGTACTGACCTGGGTGTTTCGAGCTCCGCGCATGGCCTGAACGGGGCTCCTCCCCGGCTCCTTCCGTCAACGTGCCAAAATGAAGCCAACTTATGGCCGGCCATAGTAAATGGAAGAACATCCGCATCCGCAAGGGCAAGCAAGACGCGATTCGCGGCAAGCTCTTCACCAAGCTCTCCCGGGAAATCATCGTGGCGGCGAAGATGGGCGGCGCGGACCCCGAGACGAACGTGCGACTTCGCCTCGCCATCGCCAAGGCCAAAGAAAACTCCGTGCCCCGCGACAACATCGAGCGCGCGCTGGCCAAGGGCGCGGGCAACGTCGAGGGTGAAAACTACGAAGAGCTTTGCTACGAGGGCGTCGGCCCCGCGGGCGTGGCCTTCATGGTCGAGGTCTACAGCGAGAACAAGAACCGCACCGTCTCCGAACTCCGCCACGCCTTTAACAAGCACGGCGGCGGCCTGACGGAAAACGGCTCGGTGGCCTGGCAGTTCAAGTCGTGCGGCATGATCCTGGTCGACAAATCCGCGGGCGACGAAGACACTGTAACCATGGCCGCTCTGGAGGCCGGCGCCTCGGACGTGCTGGCCGACGACGAGGACACCTACACCATTTACACGGCGGTGGAAGACCTCCACCAAACCAACAACGCTCTGAATGAAGCGGGTTTCGCCACCAAGGATGTGGGCCTCACCCGCATCCCGACCAACATGGCCAGCCCCGGCGACGATGACTGGGCCAAGATCATCCGTCTCTACGATGCGCTGGAAGATCTCGACGACACGAAGGAAGTGTTCATGAACGTCGAGATTCCGGAAAGCGCTTACGAAGGCATCGACTAATCGGAGCCCCCATGTCGAATCGCGCCCCGGTGCCCGTTGTCACATTGAGCCTGATTGGCCTCAATTTGGCGGCGGCCGTGGCGACGACGCTCGATCCGACCCTGGCGGACCGGTACGGGTTTTGGGCGGTGCGCCCGGACGGTTTCCGGGCCTTCACCTCGCTCTTTCTCCACGCCAACCTTCTGCACCTGGCGGGCAACCTTATCTTCCTCGCGGCGGTCGGTCCGCTCGTCGAGTTCCACGCCCGGGCGTGGCGGCTCGGCACGGTTTACATTGCCAGTGGCCTGGCCGGGGTGGGAGCGCACTACCTGGTGGCGCGCTCGCTGGAGTTTTCGCCGCCGCTCGTTGGGGCCAGCGGTGCCATTGCCGGGGTGGTGGCCTACGCCACGCTGCTGTACATGGGCATGAAGGTGCCCGTCGCGCCTAAGCTGGGGCTGCGCGTCTCTGTGCTCACGCTCATCTGGGTGGCGATGCAAGGTGTCGGGGCCCTGATGGCCAACAATGCCGAGGCCGGGAGCACCGCGTACTGGTCGCACCTGGCCGGGTTCTTTGTCGGTTTGGTGTTGGCGTTCCTGTTCCGTGCCCCCAAGCAAGCGAGCTTGCGGATCGGGCACGAGGCGCTGGACCGCATGAATCAGCGCAGCCCGGCGGCGGTGCTGGCGACGGCCGAAGCGATATTGGCGAAGCACCCTTCCGACCCCCGGGCGCTGCGCGACCGCGCAATTGCCTACGGCGACCTGCACGAGCCGGACAAGGAGGCCGCCGCCATCCGGGAGTGGGTGGAGCGCACTCAGGGGGAACCTCAGCGGGAATCCCTGGCCTACATCCGCGATCACCGGCTCTGGCAAGCTCTTGAGCCTCTCGACCGCGCCCGCTTGGCCCACGCCTACCAAGAGGATTCGTTAGGTGAGGCCTTGCTAGAAAGTCTTGTCAAAGGCCCGGACAACCCGCAACGCGCCGACGCCCTGCTGAGCCTGGCCGAGTGCCTGCGCGACCGCGACCCCGTGCGTAGCCAAGCCCTGCTAACTGAGCTGGCCGAAAAGTACAGTGGCCACGGCGCGTTTCAGCTGGCGCAACAGAGAGGGCACTGGCCGCTGCCCAAATCTGGGGCCAAATCGTGAGCCAATCCCGTCTCAAAAGCTGGTGGCGCGGCGTGCGCCCCCGGGTGCTCGCGTTCCCGATCTACTGTATCGTGCGCTTGTTGCTGGCGACCGTACGCATCGAGGTTGTGGGACGAGAAAAGTACACTGGTGGCCCCTATCTGCTGGCCGGGTGGCATGGGCGCACCATGCTAGCGACCAAGGTGTTTCGCGGTGACGGCATCTGGACCATCATCAGCCTCAGCAACGATGGCAACATGCAAACGCGCATCTTCCAGCGCTTTGGGTTCCGCGTGATTCGGGGCAGCACGGGTCGGGGCGGCGCCCGCGCCCTCGCCGAGAGCATCAAGGTGTTGCGTCAAGGCGGGTGGATGGCCTTCACCCCTGATGGCCCGCGCGGCCCCAGCCAAGTCGTGCAACCGGGCATCGTGCGGATGTCGCAAAAGGCGCAAGCCCCGATGGTGCCCATGGGCGTGAGCGCCAACCGGCGCTGGCTCATCAACTCCTGGGATCGCTACATGGTGCCGAAACCCTTTAGCCGCGCTGTGATGATCTTCGGCGATGCGGTGACCGTGCCCGCCGACGCCGACGAAGAGACCCTCGAAGCCGCCCGCCTTCAACTGGAAGCCGAAATCAAGCGCGTAGAAGCCGAAGCCGAAGCCCGCATGGGCCACGCCCACTAGTCGGCCCATCCGGAGAGGGAAGGCGTCATAATTCGGGGCATGAGTGTCGTCCTGATGGATGCGGCGGCCATGCGCCGAACCTTGGGGCGCATGGCGCACGAGATACTGGAAGCCAACGAGGGCGGCCAAGAGCTGGTCGTGGTCGGGATTCTGAACGGGGGCGTCCCCATTGCCCGGCGCCTGGCCTTCCTGATGACCCAAGTCGAAGGCTTCACCATCCCTTGCGGCAGCGTGGATATTGCGGGATACCGCGACGACCGCCCCGCCAACGGTGACGACCGCACCGACATCCCGTTCAGCCTCAAGGACAAGACGCTCATCCTGGTGGACGAAGTCGTGTTCTCCGGCCGCACGGTGCGGGCTGCCATGGACGCCATTCTTCACCACGGCCGCCCGAAGTGCATTCAGCTCGCTACGCTCATTGATCGCGGGCACCGCGAGCTTCCCATCCAGCCGGATTATTGCGGGGTGACCTTCCACACCGAAGCCTCGGACCATATCCGGGTCACCACCAAGGAGCAAGGCGACGCCGACGACTGCGTGGTGCTCATCGAAGCCGAGGAGCGCGAATGAACCGCAACCTCCTGGCCATGCGCCACCTGGACGTGGACGACATCCAGTACTTGCTGGCCATGGCCCAGATGCACAAGGACAACGTGGAGGCGGGTGACTACCCCGCGCCCCCGAGTGTGCGCCGCAGCGTGGGCCTGCTGTTCTTTGAGAACTCCACCCGCACCCGGGTCTCGTTCGAGAAAGCCTGCCACTACCTCGGCTACCAGCCGGTGAATTTCTCCGGCGACGGCAGCAGCATGAGCAAGGGCGAAACCCTGCGCGACACGATCTTCACGCTCAAGCACGAGCGGCTGGATGCTCTGGTGATGCGGCACCGCTCGTCGGGCGCGGCCAACCTCGCGGCGGAATACTTCGGCGGCCCCACCGTGAACGCGGGTGATGGCCAGCACGAGCACCCCACCCAGGCGCTGAGTGATGCCCTCACGGTGCTTTCCCGAAAGGGGCAAATCGAAGGGCTGAACGTGGCGATTGTGGGTGACATTCTCCACTCGCGTGTGGCCCGCAGCGACGCCTGGATATTCAGCAAACTTGGTGCCCATGTGCGCTTTGTAGGCCCGAACACCTTGGTGCCGAGCGTGATGAGCGGCTTGCCCGGCAGTGTCCACTACGACCTCAAGGAAGGCTTAGACGGCGCGGACGTGGTGATCTGCCTGCGCCTGCAACGCGAACGCATGAAGGGGCCGCATTTGAGCTCAAGCCGCGAATACACCAAGCTGTACCAAGTCAATCGCGCCGCGTTGCGAGTGGCCAACCCGGAGGCAATTGTAATGCACCCCGGCCCCATGAACCGAGGTGTGGAACTGGATGACGCCACCGCCGATGGCCCGCAGTGCGCGGTGCTGGAGCAGGTCACCAACGGGATTTTTGTGCGCATGGCCGCCCTGCAGTGGGCGCTGGGCGACGACCGAGGTGACGCATGAAAACCGTATTCAAGAATGGTCGCATCCTCGACCCGAGTCAGGATCTCGACGTCGTCGGGCACGTCGTCGTCGAGAATGCCCAGATCGTGGCGTGCGGCCCCGATGTGGACATCAGCGACGCCACCACGGTTTACGACTGCACGGGCCTCTGGATCACCCCCGGCCTGGTGGATATGCACGTCCACCTGCGCGAACCCGGTGAGGATCACCGCGAAACCATCAAGACGGGCACCCGGGCGGCGGCTGCTGGGGGTTTCACCACCATTTGCTGCCTGCCCAACACCACCCCGCCGCTGGATACGCCGGCGCTGATTGACTTTATCCTCGATAAGAGCGCGGCCCCGGATGCCGGCGGTGTCTTTGTCGCTCCGGTAGGGGCGCTCACGACGGTGAAGGATGGCCAAACCCGCATGGCGAACCTCGCCAGCCTCAAGAGCGCGGGCATCGTCGCGGCCAGCGACGAAGGCGTGCCGGTGCAGGATGCAAACCTGATGCTCCATGCCATGGAGTACTGTCGCCAGCTGGACTTGCCGATCATGGCGCACTGCGAGGACCTCTCGCTGAGTGCCAATGGCCAAATCAACGACGGCGCGATTAGTGCCCTTCTCGGCCTCGCCGGGATGCCCCGCACCGCCGAAGAGGTGATGGTGATGCGCAACTGCCTGCTGAGCTTGCAGACCGGGTGCCGCGTGCACATTCTCCGGGTCAGCAGTTGGGGTTCGGTGGAAATGATCCGCCAGGCCAAGTACTTGGGGGCACCCGTGACGGCCGAAGTCTGCCCGCACCACTTCTGCCTTACCGAAAACGACCTCGGCGAGTTCGATACGAACTTCAAGACCACGCCGCCGCTCCGCACCGAACTGGACGTGGACATGGTGTTGCAAGGGCTTTCCGATGGCACGATCGATGCCATCGCGAGCGACCACAGCCCCTATGCGGCTCACGAAGTCCGGGTGCCTTTTGACGAGGCCCCGTTTGGGTGCGTAGGTTTGGAATCGGCCTTGGGCGTCACACTCACCTTTGTTACTCACAAGGGTGTGCTGAGTCCTTACGAAACCGTCCGCCGACTCTCGACCGCGCCGTCGCAGATTCTGGGCCTAGATGCGGGCACACTGCGCCCCGAAACCACGGCCCTCGCCCAGGTGACGGTGATTGACCCCGAGGTGGACTGGACTTTCGACGTCAAAAAGACCTTCTCGCGTGGGAAGAACAGCCCCTTCGATGGAACGAAATTGAAGGGCAAAGCGGTTCTCACTTATTGTGGGACGGAAATCTACCGGGATGCGCTCTGGGATTCGAGTCGGGATAACGCGGCCCTCTAGTCTCGGGCTGGCGTCGGTGGGGCTGGCCCTGGCCGTTCTGGTTTCGGGTTGCCAAACCGGCGTGATGGCGTATCCCCTTGACCCTGAGCAGGTCGGCCAAGTGGATGCGGATCTGGTGTTGCGCACCTACAATGCCCACCGTGAGCGGCTGGAAGTGAGGGTGGCCAAGCAAGGGCTGGACCCGAAAGAGAAGGATCGTCTGCTCAAAGAGTTCCTGAAGACGTACACCGACACCACGGATACCGGGCAGATCCCGATTGAGCAGGCGTACCAGTACGCCGACATGTTCCGGCTGGCGGGAGACTGGAAAACGGCCGAGAACCTCTACGGCGCGAGCGTGAAGTGGGCCGAGGGCCGCAAGGATTACGACCGGTTCACCAACGATGCCCTTCGGCAAGCCTGGTGTTTGGCCGAACTCGGGCAAGTGAAGCCCGCTTTGGCCCTTGCGCGCCGCACCTACACCGTGCCGCCCGCGGCCAAGGCTCCGATCTTGTTTGCGGTGCTGTATGAAATCACGCCGGCCGCGCGAGGCAAGGGTCACGACCAAGAACTCGCCGAGTTGATCACCGACGCCTGCGCCCAGCACGTACAGGTCCGCGTAGACCCCGCTTCGGCCAGTGGGCAAGCGCTCATTCAGGGCCGCGCCTATCACATGGGCGTGGCGATGAACAAAGTCATCGAACTCTTTGGCAACGACGCCCGTAGCCCCAAGGCCCGTGAGCTCGTCGGTGACATTGCCACCCTCCTGGCCGCGGAGCGCCGCTTCTAAATCATGCTTCCCGAATTCTTCCAAATCGGCAATTTTCCGGTCCGCTCCTTCGGCGTGTTGATGATGATCGCCGTACTAGTGGGGGCGTACCTGGCCATGCGGCGCGCACCGCGCTACGGCTTGGACAAGGACGCCGTCATTGAGCTGATGTCGTGGCTGGTCTTGCCCGGCATCCTCGGGGCGCGGCTGGCCTATATCATTTTCAACTGGCAAACCGAGTTCGCAGGGCACCCGGAGCGCCTGTGGACGCTCCGGTTTGAGGGCCTTACCTCGTTTGGGGCGCTGGTGTTGGGGGGACTGGGGGCTTACATGTGGGCGCGCCGTCGCAAGATTGCTGCCGCCCAGGTGCTGGACATGATGGCCGTGCCCATGCTGGTGGGCTGGGCGATTGGCCGAGTAGGGTGCTTGCTCAATGGCTGCTGCTTCGGGCGGGTGTGCCACGACGGGTTCTGCGCGCACTTTGTCGACGTGGGCTACCGGGTGCCCGCGCAGTGGGTGGATATCGTGCTGCTCAGCATCGCGGCGGTGCTGGTGGCGTGGTCGGAGCGGATCGCGCTCGGTAAGGGCCAAGTGTGGCGCGTGGGCACGTCGTTCACGTTGGCCGTCATCGCCTTTGCGATCAGCCGGTTTGGGTACGAATTTCTGCGGGCCGGCACGGCCGAGGAGTACGAGCTTGGCCTGGCCAGTGGCCGTACGATCCCCAGCCTGGGCGTGACGGAAGCGCAGATTGCTTCGCTCGTTCTCGCTCTGATCGGGGTGGTATGGCTGATTGTGCGGCGAGGGTCGGCCCCGCCTGCGACTCCGCCCGCCGCGCCCGAGGCGTAATGCCGCAATCGTTCACTCTGGGTGGTTCTCCTTGGTCCACCAAGGCAGAGTGGCGAGCGGCTTTGGCCTCGGCCGAGATTCAACTCAACGTCCACGCGGGGTCGTGGCTGAGTCATTCAGACTTTCCCTTTGGAGCGGTGCCATCGGGTGAACTGGCCATCCTCACTGTGAGCAAATTGGGCTTGCCGCAGGGCGGAACCCGCGCCGAACTTGAATCCGCCGCCCACGCGCAGGGGCTGGAGCCATGTCCGGCCATGGCCGCATTGGCTTTGCGCCTGGCCTGGACCGACCAGCCCGAAGGCCGCCTCGCCCGCGAACACCGCGCCCCCGAAGGCTCTGTCACCGTCATAAGCCTGCCGTTCCTTTCCGTGCCCCCGGGTGAGCCCGGAGACCTCTACGGCTTCTATCTGATTCAGGAGAAGGACGAGCGCTGGCTAAGGGGCTACGTGGCCCCGGCCGACCACATCTGGGCTCCCCAAGACGTTTTGGTCTGGGTGCAAGTCAGTCCAGCCTAAGCCGACCCGCCCATCGCGCCGCTGAGGGAGGTAGACTAGGAGGCTCTTACCCACGGGAAGTTTTATGCGAGTTCGGAACAAAGAATTGCGAGCACGGCGCAACCGCAAGGCCAAGCGCGTGAAGGAGCTGATTAAGGAAGCTATCGCGGCCAAGAAGTCGGGCGCGACCAAGAAGGCCCCCAAGGCCACGGCCGTCGAAGCCAAGCCCAAGAAGGCTGCCGCTCCTAAGGCTGCTCCCAAGAAGAAAAAGGAAGTAGCGGCTCCCGAAGCCGCCGAATAACTTCAAGGATTCAACCTTACGTCGTCTCCCGCCATCCCCGCCTTTCAGGTCCGCGACCTCGGTCGCATGGGATACCACCCCGCGTGGGATGTGCAGCGAGACGTTATGGAGAGTGTCCGGGCCGGTGGTCCGGACACGCTTTTGTTTGTGGAGCACGACCCCGTCTACACCTTGGGGGCGGCGTTCCAAACGCAGAACCTTAAGTGGTCAGAAGAAGAATGCGCCGCGCGGGGCATTGAGCTCGTCGTCACCGATCGCGGGGGCGATGCCACTTATCACGGCCCCGGTCAAGTGGTGGCCTATCCCATCTTTAACCTCGAAAACCGCGGCCGCGACCTCCACCGCTGGATTCGGAGCATCGAAGAAGCCGTTATCCTCGCCCTCGCCGAGTTCGGGATAGAAGGCCGGCGCTTTGCCCCCCATACCGGCGTCTGGGTGGAGGACGCCAAGGTGTGCGCCATCGGCATCAAGGTCAAGCGCTGGGTGAACCTGCACGGCCTTGCCCTCAATGTCCACACCGACATGACGCACTTCGAAGGCATCATCCCGTGCGGCATCCAGGGTTACGGCGTCACCAGCCTGCACGAACTCCTGGACCCGGCCCCAAGCATGGAGCAGGTCAAAGCCGCGCTGGTGCGCGGCTTCGAGGCGCTTTCGTCTTAAGATTTGATGAGGTCGAGGGTCGGGAATTCCGAGCCCAGCACCAATCCGGCATCGTTCCCCAGCCAGTTTTCAAGCGTGGTGGCATAGACGCTGCGGAAGTCCGTCTTCCAGGGCACGTCGCCTCGGCTGAGGTTGGCTAGGTCCGGGTTCGGGCCGTGGAATCCGCCCTTAACGCGGCTACCAATCAAGAACATCGGGGCGGCCTCGCCGTGGTCGGTGCCCAGGCTGCCGTTCTCTTCCACGCGGCGCCCAAATTCACTGAAGACCAAGAGGGTCACCTTCTTATCCAGCCCGGCAGCTTCCATTTCGCGCTGGAAGGCCAGCACGGCATCGGAGAATTCTTGCATCAGCTTGGCGTGCGCGTCCTTCTGCCGGGAGTGGGTGTCGAATCCGCCGTGGCTAAAGTAGACGACCCGCGTTTGCGGGGAGGCCATCAAGAGCTGGCTGATCTGGGCGAACCCGCGCCCGAATCCGTTCTCGCCGTACGTCTGCTTGGGCTTTGCGCTGTCGAGCTTGGCGTTCAGCATGTTCATGGCATCCAGCGCCGCTCGGTTAGCATCCTGAATGGTGCGGATGGCCGAACCCTGTTCGGCATCGCGGCCTTGGATCTGTCGGAGGAGCTTTTCGGCATCGGCGTTGCCCACCAGCGACTTGATGTCCGCCAGGCTGGCAAAGCAGGGGATGCTGGCATCTTTGGCCTGCAGGGCCAGGGGGCGCTCGGTGCTAAGGCCGACGCACGCCACCGGGTTGTACATCTGCTGCGCCAGGCGCTCGTCCATGCTGCGGCCAATCCAGCCGAAGGGCAGCTTGGCGTCGGGGCTGGCAGACTGCCAGATGTCCATGGACTTAAAGTGCGAGCGGTTGGGGTTGGGATAGCCTACGTTTTGCACGATGGCTACCTTGCCTTCCTTGTAAAGCGTGGCGAGGCCGCCCATGGTGGGGTGGAGGCCCATCGTATCGTTGAGGTGCAGAACCTCGTCCCCCTTTAGCGCCAGGGTGGGGCGGGCTTTCGCGTAGAGCGGGTCGGCGAAGGGCACCACGGTGTTCAATCCGTCGTTGCCACCGCTCAGCTGGCACACCACCAGGATGTTGTCCGGGTCCACCTTGCGGCCCCCGGCGGCGCGAATGAGGTCGCCGTGCGCTACGGCCGCCAGCCACCGGGGGGTGCTGAGGCCCACCGCAATCATGGTGCCTTTGGCTAAGAGTTCTCGACGGGTCAAATTGTTTTCACTCATGGCAACCTACAAGGTAGTGTACGGCAAGTTTGGACGATACACAAGTGGGCAAGTTCAGTAAATGGCCATCGGATATTCCGATTTCTTCGGTCATTGCGGCACTGTGCTTGGCCGTCCTGACTCTGGCAGTGTTTGGCCAGGCCCAAAACACGGGGCCGGAAAGCGCGATTCGGCAGTACCACCAAGCCTTGTTGGCTTCGCCCGCTGGGGAAGATCTCGGGCCGGTGATTCCGCAGCAAAATCCCGGGGCTACGCAGCCGTTCAATCAGCTCATCGGCCAGCTCTTGCGGGCGGGGGCGCAGGTTCGGTTTGGGCGCATAACGAAGCAGCTTCCTGATGCCACCGTGGAGGTCGCCTACCTGCGGCCCAACGGCGAAACCTGGGCGTTCCTCTACGTTCTGCGCCGGGAGCAAGGCGTGTGGCGGGTGGATGTGGAGCAGACGGCCCGGGGCAGTCTGAACCGGAGTTAGCCCCTTTTGGGGTTCAATGGAGGCGGTATGCGCCAAGCGGGACGCGTTCACTGGATTGTGTTGCTCGGGATCATCGGGGCCGTTGTGGTCGCGGTGGGCTTCTTTGCCACTTTCTTCTTTGGATCGTCCCCCGAAGTTCAGGCGAACCGATTCCTTGTGGCCCTAGCCAAGGGCGACAAAGCCGGGCTGTTGCGCTATGGGGCGTCCGACATGGACCCCGCCGAGCTCGAAAAGGCTTGGGATGTCACCCTGGATCGAGGGGAGTACTACCGCTTCGCTTGGAAGATTCAAGGCTCCACCAAGCAGTCGGAAGATTCCGCCGTGGTGAACATCCTCATCAACAAGGGCATGAACAATCAGAGCTACGACGAGCCCATGAGCATCCCCATGATCAAGAAGGATGGGGAATGGAAAGTCGCGGTCGGCGAGCTCAGCCGAAAGATGTATCCGTCGCTACCCTAAGCGGCGGGTCGCTGATTTTACAAACCATTAACCCGTTTTCCGGGAGTCGCGGGTAAACCTCCGCCGTGCCCAAACTCTCGCGACGTGACCTGATGAAAGCCGGTGCTCTCACCGCCACCTCGGCCCTGGGGGCGGCGGCATTGCCCAAGTTCCAAGAGAAATCGGATGCCGAGCGCGTCCTGCGGATCGCTCACCTCACGGATATCCACGTGCAACCGGAGCGCAAAGCGGCCGAGGGCATGGCCAAGACGTTGGAGATCGTGAACGGCCTGAGTGACAAGCCCGACTTGATCCTCACGGGGGGCGACCTCATCATGGATGCGTTTGGGCAATCCAAAGATCGGGTCAAAACGCAGTGGGACATCTTCACACGCGTGCTGCGGGAGAGCAACAAGATTCCGGTGCGGCACTGCGTGGGTAACCACGACTTCTGGAATGGCGCGGGCGGCCAGGGCAAGGAGGACCCGATGTTCGGGCACCAATGGGCGCAAGACGTGCTGGAACTCGAAAAGCCGTACTACGAGTTCGAACAAGCGGGATGGAAGTTCATCGTGCTTCAAAGCACCTCTCCCGAAGGGGGTGGCTACAAGGGCCGTCTCGATGAAGAGCAGTTCGAGTGGCTGACCGGCGTGCTGCAAAGCACACCCAAAACCATGCCGGTGCTGGTGCTCTCGCACATTCCCATTCTTAGCGCTTCCACCTTCTTTGACGGAGACAACGAGAAGTCGGGTAACTGGGTGGTGCCGGGCGCGTGGATGCACATTGACGCGCGCCGCATCAAGGACCTCTTCTTGAAGCACCCAAACGTGAAGGTGTGCGTCAGTGGCCACGTGCATCTGGTGGATGTCACCGAGTACCTGGGGGTGAGCTACGTGTGCAATGGTGCGGTGTGCGGCGGCTGGTGGGGTGGCAACTACCAAGAGTTCGGCCCGGGCTACACCATCATTGACCTGTTTGCGGATGGCACATTCCGCAACACGTACACCGAAACCGGCTGGGAGGCGCAAAGCTAATGGCCACCAAATCCACGCGAAGAGAGCTCCTGGCGGCGGGCGGGGCCCTGGGCGGCTCGTTCCTGGCTACTAAGGTGCTGGGAACCTGGCAGAGCCACCAAGAGGCCGCGCCCAAGCGGGTGCTCCGCATCGCTCACCTCACGGATATCCACGTGCAGCCCGAGCGCAAAGGGGGAGAGGGCATGGCCCACGCGCTGGAGCAAGTGAACGGCCTGACCGACAAACCTGACCTCATCCTCACCGGGGGTGACCTCATCATGGACTCGTTCGGGGCGGACAAGGACCGCACCAAGGTGCAGTGGGATCTGTTCGACTCGGTCATCCGGAACCACAACGACCTGCCCGTGCGGCATTGCCTGGGCAACCACGACTATTGGAATGGTGCAGGTGGCGGCGGCAAGAACGACCCCATGTTCGGCTGGAAATGGGCAGAAGATGTCCTGAAGCTCGATGCGCCCTACTACGCCTTCCGTCAGGCGGGCTGGCAGTTCATCGTGTTGCAGAGCACGATGCCGCTCGAAGCGGGGGGCTACACGGCCAAGTTGGACGACGCGCAGTATGAGTGGCTAGAGGACACCTTGGCAAAGACCCCCAAGGAGATGCCGGTGCTCGTGCTCTCCCACATCCCCATCCTCAGCATTTGCGCCACGCTGGCCGGCGACACCGAGAAAACCGGCAACTGGGTGACGCCGGGCTCGTGGATGCACATTGACGCGCGCAAGCTCAAAGACCTGTTCTATAAGCACCCCAATGTCAAGGTGTGCCTCAGCGGACACGAGCACTTGGTGGACCATGTGGAGTATCTAGGCGTGACGTACGTGTGCAACGGGGCGGTGAGTGGCGGCTGGTGGGGTGGCAACTTCATGGAGTTCGGCCCCGGCTACGCCTTGGTGGACCTCTTTGAAGACGGCACCTTCCGCAATGAGTTCGTCCCCTCGGGTTGGGTCCCAGCGGCGGAGTAAGGCGGGCCGTTTGCGGCAAGTTCCCGAGGCGGAAACCAGAGCGATAGGTACAACCGAAGGCGCATGAGCGCCCCGAACCTCCGCAATATTGGCATCATTGCCCACGTTGACCACGGCAAAACCACCCTGGTCGACGCCCTGTTTCGCCAGTCGGGGCTTTTCCGCGAGAACGAATCGGTTCAAGACCGAGTGATGGACCGCAACGACCTGGAGCGCGAGCGCGGCATCACCATTCTCAGTAAGGTGGCCAGCACCAAGTTCCAGGGCACCAAGATCAACATCGTGGATACGCCGGGCCACGCCGACTTCGGGGGCGAAGTCGAGCGCGTGCTCAGCATGGTGGACGGCGCCCTGCTGGTGGTGGACGCCAACGAAGGGCCGATGCCGCAGACCCGGTTTGTGCTGAAGAAGGCGCTGGCCAATGGCCTCAAGATCGTGGCCGTCATTAACAAAGTGGACCGTGAGGGTGCGCGCCCCATGGAAGCCTATGACAAGCTTCTTGACCTCTTCATTGACCTCGGCGCCAACGAGGAAGACCTCGAATTCCCCTATGTGTTTGCCAGTGGGGCTTCGGGCTGGGCGCGCCGCAGCCTGGACGACACCGACATGGACATGCGCGTGCTGTTCGAGACCATCGTCGAGCACATCCCCGCTCCGAAGGTGCAGAACGATGGCCCGGCGCAGTTCCAAGTCAACAACCTGGACTACAACGACTACGTGGGCCGCATGTTCGGCGGCAAGCTCCTTCGCGGCCGATTGCGCGTCGGCGACCGCCTGACGAGCGTGGGCGAAGGCGGCAAGTTGCAATCCTTTAACACCACCAAGGTGTGGACGTACGCCGGTTTGCAACTCCAAGAGTGCGACGTGGTGGAAGCCGGTGAGATCGTCATGGTTTCGGGCTTGGATGACGTCCTCATCGGTGACTCGGTGTGCGACGCCCAGTTCGTAGACCCGCTGCCGCGCATCGAAGTTGAACCCAGCACGCTCACCATGAGCTTCTTTGCCAACACCAGCCCGCTTTCGGGCAAGGACGGTGGAAAGTTCCTCACTATCCACAAGATTCGCGAGCGGATGGAGAAGGAAGAGAAGGTCAGCGTCACCCTCAAGATTGACCGCGACGCCCCCGCCGACACCGTGAAGGTGGCCGCGCGCGGCGAAATGCAGCTCTCGGTGCTTATCGAAACGATGCGCCGCGAGGGCTTTGAAATGGCCATCGCCCGCCCGGAAGTCATCTTCAAGGAGAACGATCGCGGCCAACGGCTCGAACCGATTGAGCTCCTTATTCTTGAACTGCCCGATGAAGCCATGGGCGGCACGCTGGAAGAACTGAGCCGTCGCAAGGGCGAGATAACCGGGATGACCCAGATTGGCAACGACCGCTCGCGGGTGGAAGCCACCATCCCGACCCGCGGCCTCATCGGCTTCCGCAGCGTCTTCCTTACGCTCACCCGAGGCACGGGCACAATTAGCAGTCTGTTTGAAGGCTACGAAGCCTTCCGGGGTCCGGTGCAAAGCCGCGCCACGGGTTCGCTCATCGCCAAGGACGATGGGAAAATGACCCGCTACGCCTACGAAGACGTGCAGGAGCGGGGCACCCTGTTCTATCCCGTCGGCACCGACGTGTACGGGGGGATGATTGTGGGGCAGTGCAGTCGCGACGAGGACATGGTGGTGAACATCACCAAGACCAAGGCCGCCACCAACATGCGCAGCGCCAATGCGGACGCGACCACGGTGCTGGACGCGCACCTCGATTTCTCGCTGGAACAGGCGCTTTCCTGGCTGCGCGATGACGAACTTCTTGAAGTGACGCCGAAGATGCTTCGCTTCCGCAAGAAGGTGCTGGACCACAGCATGCGTAAGGTCAGCGAACGCAAGGCTCAGGTCTAATCCGCGCCTTCATTAACCGCCAGACAAAAAAATGGACGCAAGTCTCCTTGCGTCCGATGTCTGCTTGTTGTGATCGCAAACCCGACTTGTCCATCAGGCGTTACGTCACTATCAATGATGGCGAAGCCCATGTTAAGAATTAGTGAACCAAGCCAAAAGGTCTAGGCGAAATGGCTTCAAATCCCCCGTAAAAGTGCGGGTGGGGAAAGACAAACCCCGTTGTTGTAACAGCCTTGCCCGGGCAAAGGTATTCATTGCGGGGTTTTGGTAGAATGCCCGCATGAACCGTCTTTTCCTCCTGCTGGTGATGGGCCTTTGGGTGGCCCTGGCCGGGGCGCAGACCCGCGTTGTCTTGCAGGGTCCGCTACGGACGCTTGAGGATGGCGGCAAGGTCTACCGGGTCACGCTGAAGGAAGCGCCCTCTGGTGTTCCCATGACGCTGGGCATCACCGCCGAGCCGCGCGAAGCCGCCGCTGTGCGCCCCCTGCCGGGTCGCGCGCAGGCCACTTGGTTCACCGATGCGGCGCGCGGCCAGGTGTTGGAAGCCGCCGTTTACGTGCGCCCGGACACGCTCGGGGCCGTCAAGGTCGTCGGTTTCGCCAACCCCACCGGCTTCTTCTGGAATGCCGCCTCCGACTTCAGGTGGCTCCCGGTGGCGGCGCTGCCGGCCCCTACCCTCAGTTCGCCCATTAGCGGGCGCATCGTGTCGGCCTCACCGGTGTTCCGGGTGCGCATCGACACCCCCACCACGGTGACGGCGACTTACGAAATCGAAGTTACCAACGGGTCGACCATCAACCGCACCTACACCGTGCTGGGCACCACCAATGCCTTTGGCCTCTATTACACGCCGTGGACGGCCGGATTCCCCTTGGGCGTCTACCAATGGCGAGCGCGCGGCATTGATGGCGCGGGCGTGCCGGGGCCGTGGTCGGCTTCGCGAAGCTTCACGGCTTCGGGCGGGATTGACGCGGCGGGCGGCATCTCGCAGACGGCTTTCAACAACCTCCGCGCGGCGGGGTGGATGAACCACTTTGCGGCGAGTTGGGGTGGCTACAACGTGTGGCCGGCGGCCCGCCAGAACATGATCAACGCCACCAACGCGGGCATGGAAGTGGCCATGTACGTCTTCCTCAATTTCGATAACGGCAGCACCATTAGCGGCGCCCCGGCCAACCAAACCGGGCAGTGGCAGGTGGATCGTGCGCTGGCCAACGTGGGCTACACGGGGCCCGGTTCGCTCCCGTTTGACCTCAAATACATCATGATCGACATCGAGAACCGGTTCTGGGGAACGATGTCGCAGGCCGACCGTGTGCAACGCATCGCCGAAGCCGTGCAGCGGGTACGCAACCTGGGCTTCCGGCCGATGATTTACACCCGCAACGAGGGCTTCAACCCCTGGTGGAACGACGCCACGGGCAGCAGCCGAGACTTCAAGGAGCTGTACCTGTGGGGCAGCAAACCCGAAACAGAGACGGCCGTGTTCCAAGATGACTTGCTGCTCGATGTGGGCAACCCGTGGGTGCGCTTTGGCGGCTGGACCTCGCGCGGCGGGAAGCAGCACTTGCTGGACAAGACCGTGTTCGGGGCTCGCATTGACATGAACGTGTGGGACCCGGCGGTGTGGGATCAACCGGCGCTCAGCCCGGGCGCGGTGAACTTTGCCGCACCGGCGCACAACATCGTGCGCCTTGCCGACGGTTCGTACCGACTCACCATGACCCTCCGTAACACCGGGAATGTGGAAGCCTATGCGGTGCGCGTGGACCAACCCCGCCTCGCCTTCACCACTCTGCCAGGCCGATTCTCGATGGGCATGATCCCGCCGGGGCAATCCAGCTCGCTGGTGTTTACGTTCCCGGCCAGCACGGGGGTGCCGGGCACGCGTACGGTGGGGCAGTTCCGCGTGCTCACGGGCGATGGCCCGCGCTTCTTGGCCGCCAGTGTGACGTTGCCGTGATTCTGGTTATTGACAATTACGACAGCTTCACTTACAACCTGGTCCAGTACCTCGGCATCCTCGGGGCCGAGCTAGACGTACGCCGCAACGATGAAGTGACGCTGGAGGAAGTGGTGGCACTGCGCCCGGAGCGCATCCTGCTTTCCCCCGGGCCGTGCACGCCCCACGAAAGCGGCGTGTGCTTGGAGGTGCTGCAAGAAGCGCTGAACGGAACGCGACTCGCCGGGGTGCCGATCTTCGGTGTGTGTCTGGGGATGCAAGCGATCGGGTTGGTGGCAGGGGCCGAAATCCGGCGGGCCCGCACCATTCGGCACGGCAAGACTTCGCCCGTGGAGCACGATGACGCGGGGGTATTTGCGGGCGTGCCGAACCCGGTGGCCGCCATCCGCTACCACTCGCTCGTCATCGAGCCCACCACCCTCAACGACGACTGGAAAACCACGGCCTTCACCACCGATGACCAGGAACTGATGGGCATCCGGCATCGCACTTTGCCGCTGGAAGGGGTGCAATTTCACCCCGAGAGCGTGCTCACGGAGTCGGGCTTGCTGATGATGGAGAATTTCCTCGCCACCCCGGCCGCCCCGGTGCTGGCTTAGTCGGTTTCCAGGGGTGCGTTCAGCCGGGCGGCAAACTCCCGGGTGGCCGCCGGTGATGTCAGGTGAATCCACTGCTTGCTCGCGTAGCGGGGTTCCAGGCGCATGGCGGCGTACTGCCGACGGCGACGGAAGTATGTGCGGAAGAACCACACCCAAAGCCCATCCGGCCACTTGATGAGCTCCCATAGGCGCTGCTGGTTGCCATTGCAAATGGGCCGGCCCGTGCGGCAATCCACCAGAGAGCGCCGAAGTAGCTGCCGCGCGTTCACCAAGAACGGTAAGTCAATCCACACGATGGTGTCGGCGCGCTCCCAAATCATTTCCCGCACCGCGCGGTAGTTGCCCTCCATCACCCAGCGTTCCGCGGCAATCGTGGCCTGAACATCGCGGATGAACTCATCCTGGGGAGCGGGCTGCCAGTTCGGCCGCCAATGCAGGGTGTCCAGGCTCGTATGGGGGAGGTTATAGGCTTGCGCCAGCGCCCGGGCCAGCGTGGTTTTGCCGCTCCCGGTGGTGCCAACGACCACTAAGCGATTTGGCGCCTCCATACCCGGGAGTCTATCTCAGGCCAAATGAGGTATCAGAGGTCATGTTTCGGTCGTTGCGGACCATCCACAAGTGGGCAGGCCTCATCAGTTCTCTCATTCTCATGACGATTGCCGTCACGGGCTTCTTCCTGGCGGTGAAGGGCAAAGTGAGCTGGATGCGGCCCCCCGTGGTGCCCGCCACTGAGGTCACAGACTTCAAAACCGTGGTGAGCCCCGGCGTGGCGATGGAGATCGCCTTTGCCCAGAATCTGCCCGACCTCAAAGATCCCAAAGACGTGGATCGCGTGGATTACCGTCCCAAGGACAACACCTTTAAGGTGCTGAGCAAGAAGGGGTACCACGAGGTGCAGGTGGATGGCAGCACCGGCCAGGTGCTACAAGTGGCCACCCGCAACGACTCGTTGATGGAGGACATCCACGACCTCAGCTTCTTCGCCGAATGGACACACGAGTGGTTGCTGCCGTCGGTGGCGGTGATCCTCTTTATGCTCAGCACGAGCGGGGTGGTGATGTTCTTCACGCCGGTCGTGCGGCGGTGGAAATTCAAGCGCCAAGGCCAAGCGGCAAAAGGGCCGCCCGCCGGCAAGAGCCCCGCGTAAAATAGGCGTTATGCAAAAGTTTTGCGTTTTGGCCTTAGGCCTCGTTCTCCTCGCCGGGTGCACGTCCTCGCCGACGATGGCCGAGGAACCCGCCGCGAATAACGCAACGACGCCGGCCACCGGAACCCCGGAAGCCACGGCCCCCGAAGCCGCGCCCAAGGATGAGACCGTGAAGATGCCCGAGGAAGGCGCTTCGGAGCCCGCTCCGACGCCGATCCCGGCCGCTCTTACCGGTGAGTTCAAGGTTATCGGCACCGAGTCCATCCAAGCGGCGATTACACAGCGCGAAGGCGAACTGACCGACGCCGACAAGAAGGACAAGAAGTTCAATACGCTCCGCGAAGCCTATGCCAACGCGGGCATGATGATCAGCGCCAATGGCGCGTTCGTGCTCAGCGAGCCGCAGAACTTGAAGGCTTCCCTGCGCAAGGAAGGCACGCTCTCCATTGAGGGCAACAAGGTCATCCTCAAGGTCGCGAAGGTCGACGGTAAGGACAAGGCCGAAACCATGACCGGTACGCTCCTGCCCGACGGCCACATTGTGTTGACTCTGGGCGGCATTGAGACCGAACTGACCAACCACAACCACTAAGGTCAGCCCTAAGGAATCGCACGGGCCGAAGTTCGGTTACGTGCGATTCCGACCCATAGCGACTTGTACACAGAGGAATGTGTGTACAATGCCCACGATGAAGATGAAATCTTTCATTCCCCTCGTGGGCTCGCTTGTGCTTGCTTGGGCATTGTTCGGTTGTGCTCCCTCCGCCACGGCGGAAGGTGAAGCGGGAGCTGGCGCAGGTTCGTCCACCGAGGCTCCGAAGAAGGAAGCTCCGGCGCACGTGGGCAGCTACAAGATCGCTCTTTCGGCTGAGCAAGAGAAGCAGATGGCCGAAGCCGACAAGGCTCTGGCTGACCTGAAGGCGAAGGATCCGAAGATGGCCGAAGGCATGCCGAATCCGCGCGAGATGATGGACAAGATGGTGATGGAACTGAAGGAAGACGGAACGTTCTCGATCGCCATTCCGGGTGCCAACGGGATTTCTACCGCCACCGGTAAGTACACCATCGAAGGCGACAAGATCACCATGACGGCGGAAATGCTAGACGGTAAGAAGGCCGAAGGCAACGATGCGAAGCCGGAATCGGCCAAGTACGATGCCGCTGCGGGCACCATCACCCTGGGTGAAGGCGCCAACCAAGCCACCTTCAAGAAGGCCTAAGCCCCCTTTCGTCTCTTCATACAAAAACCAACGACCCGGACGGCGATGGAGCGCCACCCGGGTCGTTTTCTTTTACCTAGCCCGCGTGGTTAGCGGGCCGGGGGCATCACGCCCAACTCCAGCCGGCTGGCGTAGTTGCCGCCGGTCAGCACCCGGATGGTGGCGCGCTTGTAGTCCTCGGGCTTGGCTTCCGCGCGGCTCACAAACGTGTTGGGGTTACGATCCACGATGGGGAACCAGTGGCTTTGCACCTGCACCTTGATGCGGTGCCCCTTCTTGAACGTGTGGAACACGTCGTTGAGGTCAAACTTCACCTGCGTGGGTCGGCCCGGGATGATAGGAATCGGTCGCTCGAAGCTCTCCCGGAACTTCGCCCGGATCACTTCGCCCCGCACCATGTGCTGGTAGCCCGCCATGGTGCCGTTGCCAGTGGCCCGGGGTTCCGTGCTGTCCGCCGGATACTCGTCAATGAGCTTGACGATCAGGTCGCAGTCGGTGCCGCTGGTGGCAATCCACATGTCGGCAGTCACCGGCCCCGCCACGCGCAGGTCCTCGCCAATCACACCGAGATCAAAAGTCACCGAGTCACCGCGCCGGGTGGAGAAGCTCTGGTCGTGAGCGAGCCAGTCGCCCGGGGCGCGGGTGCTGGTCAGGTAATCGGCGAGGTAAGGCATCGGTTGGGCGGGGTCGGCCACATAGAGGTGGTCCCCCGATTCGCGCGGGGCTTGCCACGTCAGCTTCTTGTTGCGGTCGAGGTAGAGAGAACGCTTGCGGGATTCCTTAGGCGGCCACTGCGCCAGGCGGTGCCACATGTTGGCCCCGGTTTCGAACATCGTCACCTCACTGAGCGGCTTGGCATTTTGGTCGCCGCGTAGGTACCGTTCAAAGAACGGGAACTCGATCTCCTCTTGGTAGAACTGGCCGGTGCGGCTGCCAAAGCTAAGACCGCTGAGGCTGGACCCGTTGCCGCTGGCCCACTGCCCGTGCGACCACGGCCCCATCACCAGGAAATTGGAGATCCCGGGGTTCTGCACTTCGCCAGCGCGATAGAGCTGCAAGGCCCCGTACATATCTTCCTTGTCGTACCAACCGCCCACGGTCAGCACCGCGCAATCCACCTTGTGGAACGCCCGCCACAGCGCGCGCGACTTCCAAAAGTCGTTGTACGTGTCGTTGGCCACCACCTCGTTCCAGAACGGCACCTTGCCGCTCAGGTATTTGGCGTCGAATTGACTGGGTGGCCCCGCCTGCAGAAAGAACTTGTACGCAGGGAGCCCCATGCGGTCGATCTGCGGGGGCGTGTCGCCCCGCCGCACATCAAAGAACAGCATGAAGTCGAACATCTCTTGCAAGAACAAGGCACCCCGGTGGTGGACGTCATCGCCCAGGAACCAGTCATTGACCGGAGCTTGCGGGGAAACCGCCTTCAGGGCCGGGTGGTTGCGCACGGCACCCGCGCCCGCATAAAAGCCCGGGTACGAGATGCCCCACAGCCCCACATTGCCGTTGTTCTTGGGCACGTTGTTGAGTAAGAAATCGATGGTGTCGTAGGTGTCCGTAGACTCATCCACGCCGCTCTGCCCGTCGGGGAGGAGCGGGCGCACGTTCACATAGTCGCCTTGGCTCTTGCCTTTGCCCCGCACGTCTTGATAGGCAAAGATGTAGCCCGCTTCGGCCATCTTGGGGTTGGTGCGGCGCGGCGGGCGCGTGGGGCTGCCCGCACCGTAGGGCGTGCGCTCCATGATGATGGGGAACGGCCCCGGCTTATCCTTGGGGATGTAGACGACAGTGTAAAGCTCGGTGCCGTCGCGGGCGGGGATGGAGAACTCGCGCGCATCCCACTGATCTTGCCAAGACTGGGCGAACGAAAACGTGGCGGAGAGGGCGAGAACCGCGCCGAGGGCGCATCGCCAAACGGACATGGATTATCTTGGCCCAAAACGGGCCCCCCGATGCTATTGTCGCAAGAAGATTGCGATTACGCGGCTTTGGGTTGCGAAGCGAGCACGAGCGCGGTAATCACGCCCGGCACCCACCCCAGTACCGTCAGGATGGTCGTGATCACAATCGCCTTGGGTCCCCGGTCCAGGACGCCCAGGGGCGGGATAACGCAGCAGACGATGGCTCGAAGCGGATTCACGTTCCCAGTGTACCGGGCGGGCCAACCTCGCCCGGTACACTCGTAACTTCGCATGGACTTTAAGCAGACCCTCAATTTGCCGGATCCGGATTTCACCATCCCCATGCGTGCGCAGCTTGGTCAGCGCGAACCTGAGTGGCAACGAGCATGGAACGAGGCGGATGCCTACCGCGCCATGCAGGATGCCCGGCGCAACGACCCCGCTTATGTGTTGCACGATGGACCGCCCTATACCAATAGTGCGATTCACATTGGCACTGCGCTGAACAAGATTCTCAAGGACTTCGTGGTGAAGAGCCGCCACATGATGGGGTTCCGCGCCCCCTACGTGCCGGGCTACGACAACCACGGTCTGCCGATCGAGCAGGCCGTGATGAAGAAGTTTGCCGAGCGCAAGGAGACGCCGGACCTGAAGGCGCTGCGCGAGGCCTGCCGCGCCCACGCCGAGGAGTACATCGCGCTCCAAACCACGCAGTTCTCGCGGCTCGGGATTCTCGGGACGTGGGATCACCCCTACACCTCGATGGAGTTCACCTACGAGGCCGAAATCATCCGCGTGTTTAAGCGGTTGGTGGAGGGTGGCTACGTCTACCGGGGTCTGCGCCCCGTGCTGTGGTCGCCGACCAGCCGCACGGCCCTGGCTGACACCGAAATCGTCTACCAAGACTACGTGAGCCGCAGCATCTACGTGCGGTTCCCGCTCAAGGCCGACCCGGACGGCGTCTTTGCCGGGCTGGAGGCCGTGCACTGCGTGATCTGGACGACGACCCCCTGGACGATCCCCGCGAACCTGGCGGTGGCGTTCCACCCCGAGCTGGAGTACGCCGTGGTGGCGCACGAGGGTGCGCACTACGTGGTGCTGGCCGACCTGAAGGATCGTGTGCTGGAGAAGCTGGGCTGGGGCGAGGCCCCCACCGTCCGCACGCTTAAGGGCCGAGAAATTGAGAACGCGGTGTTTGCGCACCCGGTGTACGGCCGGGATTCCCGGGCGGTGCTGGCGGACTACGTGACCACCGAAGACGGCACTGGCGTGGTGCATACGGCTCCGGGGCATGGTCGCGAGGACTTCATGACCGGCCAGAAGTACGGCTTGCCCGTGCTAAACCCCGTGAACGACGCGGGCGTGCTGACCGAAGAAGCGGGCGAATTCGCCGGTGTCTATTACAAGAAGGCGGACACCGTGGTAGTTGACCGTTTGGATGAATTGGGTCACCTCTTGAAGGCCGAGGACTATCACCACAGCTATCCGCACGCCGAGCGCGACGGAATGCCCGTGATCTTCCGCGCGACGGAGCAGTGGTTCATCCGCATTGACCACGCCGACCTGCGCCAGCGCATGCTGGCCCATATTGATAACCCCGCCACGGTGTTTGTGCCCGAAAGCGGACGCGGACGCCTGCGCGGGATGATTGAGAATCGCCCGGATTGGTGCATCAGCCGACAGCGGCCGTGGGGGGTGGGGATCCCGATCTTCTTCGGCGCGGAATCCGGCGAGCCGGTGCTGGACCCGGTGGCGATCGAGGCCGTGGCGAGCCTGGTGGAGCGCGAAGGCAGTGACGCTTGGTATGTACGGACGCCGGAAGAGATCCTCCCGGCCGGCTACCAGCACCCGGTGACGGGCGAAACGAGCTTCATCAAGGAGGCCGACGTCTTCGACGTATGGTTTGATAGCGGTAGCACCGCCATGTGCGTGCTGGGCGGCAAGGTGGACCCCGAGTGGAAGGAGGAGATCCCTTGCGACCTCTATCTGGAAGGGAGCGACCAGCATCGTGGCTGGTTTAACGTCTCGCTCATCCTGACCATGGCGTGCCTGGGCACTGCGCCGTACAAAGGCGTGGTGACGCACGGCTTTGTAACCGACGAGAAGGGCCAAAAGATGTCGAAGCGGCTGGGCAACGTGATTGACCCCGTGACGACGTGCGACACCCACGGCGCGGACGTGCTGCGGTGGTGGGTGGCGAGTGTCAACTTTGCCGACGACATGCCGTGCGGTGAATCGCTGCTGGCGAGCGCGGGCGAGCACTATCGCACCGTGCGCAACACCCTTCGCTTCTTGCTTGGCAACCTGGCGGACTTCGAGCCTTCGATGGCCGTGCCGACCTCCGGCATCCATCAGTGGGTGATTGACCGTGCCAACCAAGTGGTGAAAGAAGTTTGGGCGGCGTTTGATGAGTTCGATTTCCGCGCGGCGGGGACGGCCATCCACCAGTTCTGCGTGCAGGATCTGTCTCGCTTCTACCTGGATGCCATCAAGGACTCGATGTACTGTGATGGCGCGGATTGGTCTAGCCGCCGCCAGGCTCAAACGGCGTGCTACCACGTCGCGAAGACGTTGGCGCTGCTGATCTTCCCGATCTTGCCGCACACGGCCTACGAAGTGTGGGATCGCATTCCCGGGCAAACGGAAACCATCTTTGAGGCCCGTTGGCCGCGCCTGGACGCGACGCCCAGCACACTGGCGGTGGAAACCCTGCTGCGGGTGCGCCAAGAGGTGTTTGCCCAGATGGAAGCCTGGCGCGCCCAGGCGGGGGTGAAGGACTCGCAAGATATCGCGATTCACCTTACGGTGGATTTGCCGACGATGCAGGACCTGCAATCGCTGGAGGGGCTGGAAAACCTGTTCCGGGTGGCCGAAGTGCACCTCACGGAGAGCGAAAGCGAGGCCATTGCGGTGCGATTTGAACCCAGTACGCTGCCGAAGTGTGACCGCAGCCGCGTCCGCCGCCCGGATGTCGCCACGGTGGAGTATCAGGGCGAGCAAGTTCAACTCTCGGCACGAGACCGCCGCGCCCTTGGCTTGGAAGCATGAAGTTCAACCGCCTGTTCCTTGCGATCTTTGGCTTCACCCTCATCCTTGACCAATTGGTGAAGGGGTGGGCTCGGGCCGCATTGAACAACGGGGACTTCTTTGCTAACACCGAGGTGATTGGCAACCTCAGCCCGTTGCCATGGCCGGGAGTCTTTGAGCTCAAGCTCATTTACAACAGGGGGGTCGCGTTTGGTTTGCTGGACGGCAAGGGCTATCTCATGGCACCGGTCGGCATCCTGATCGCCGGGTTCTGTCTTTGGTACAGCGGAAAGATGCCGGCCCGCCCCCGCTTGCCGCACGTGGCGCTGGCGCTGGTGGCGAGCGGGGCAGTGGGGAACCTGATCGACCGCGTTTGGAAGCAGAAGGTCACCGACATGTTCTGGTTCCGGGCCATCGATTTCCCGGTGTTCAACATCGCGGATGCCTGCATCAGCGTGGGGGTGGTGTTGCTGTTCATTGCCGGATTCCTGCCCGGGGCGTTGCCTGCGGAAACCCCAACGGAACCCGAACCCCCAGCGGACCCCCAGCCCGAGACCGCCCCCGAGGCCCCAGAAGTGCAACCTTCGCCCGAAAACCAACGTGAAGAATCCTAAGCGATGAGCAATTTGTTGCGAAATGGACGCCTGTTGGTGCTGGCCGCTGCGGCCACGCCCCTGGTCATCAAGTACGCCCGGCCCCTGGCCCGGCGAGTCGGCGACGGCCTGCGCAAGGCCGGAGAGACCATCGAAAAAGCGGTGGCCGAAGAGGATCGCCGCGATGCCGCCAAGGCCACGGAAGAAGCCAAGAACGCCGAAACGGTCGTCGAGACCACGGTGGAAGAAGCTGCTGAACCAGAACCGGTGAAGACTGAGGTTCCGACCCGCACCGCCCCGCGCCAACGGCAAGCCCAGCGACGCGACGCGGCCGCACCGGCCCCCGAAGCCGCCCAAGCAACGGCCACGGAAGCCGCCCCCAAAGCCGCCACCAAACCCAAACCCAAGCCCAAGGCCAAAGCGAAGAGCGAACCCAAAGCCGACGCCAAGCCGAAAGGCAAGGCCAAGCCCAAAGCCACCGGCTAAGCCCCGCGCTTAGCCGGTAAGGGCTCAGCCGGAATACGTGCGGCCCTTCCAGGTGATGGCGCGGCGCCGATACCAAATCTGCGATCGCAACAGCGTGAATGCCCCCACCAAAAGGTCAATGGGATACAGCAAGGCATAGACCATGCCCCGCTTGACGATGCCCAGCGCAATCGCTGCCGGGAAGGCCGCCGCAAAGTAACCCCAAATGCGCCACTGCGTGGCCAATCCGAACCCGCTCAGCGCCCACGCTACAAAGAACAGCACCAGCAAAGGCGTGGCGCGCCCGGCAATGGCGTAGCCGTTCTTGCTCATGCCGTCCAGCCCTTGCCGGAAGGTGTCGTACATCCGCACCGTGCCCACGGCGGTCAGGTCGGCCACCAGCACCGGCACCCGCTGCCGCGCCAGCAGCCGCCCCATGGCCACATCGTCCAGCACCTCGCCGCGCACGCTCTCGTGGGGGTTCACCTCCAGGTACGTGCTGGATTTCCAGAGCTGGATCTGCCCGTTGGTAAAGCGGTTGTGCCCCAGCCGGGTGCGGCTAACCAGACCAAACGGGTTGGTCGCCAGCAAGATCTCCCACACCCAGTTGGTGGCCCAGAACTCCAGCCCCCGGCCCGGCGCGGTGGTCAGGAAGCCCGTAATCACCGGCCACCGCACCCCTTGTCGCTCAATCAAGAAGTTGAGATAGCCCGCCGCGTAGGGTTTCAGCTCCACATCGGCATCTAGGAACAGCCACCAATCGCCCGGGTGCACTTCGGCTGCCACTTTGCTCAATTGGTAGCAGGCGTAGTTCTTGCCCGTCCAGCCTTCCGGGGGGCCGCTCCCGCGCATCACTTGGGCGCCCGCGGCCGCCGCTTCTTCTCCGGTGCCGTCGGTGCTGTCGTCGTCATAAACCACCACATTCACCCGCATCTCGCGCAGCTGCGCCACCAGGGGGCCAATCTTTCCGGCCTCGTTGCGCGCGGGGATGAGGGCGATGAACTGCCGCGCGGTGCTGGCTCGCCGCGGCCGAATCATGAGCAGGTCATTACTGAACGCCACGAAGGTGAGCAGAATCACCAGACCCAAGGAAAGACCGAAGACGACGCCCATGCTGTGACTTTACTGGCCCCTAGCCTGAAATTGGGGCATACTGGGCCTGCGCGCAACTGAGGAATTCATGGATCTGAAATCAATTGTGATCGGCTTTGTTGGCGGGTGGCTCGTGCAATGGGCGCTCGACATGATGTTCTACCGACGGGAAACCGGCACCGCCGATACCGCCGAGGGACAACGACGCCTGGAGGCCGCCCAGGCCGAAACCGCCCGCCTGCGGGTGCAACTGGAAGGCGTGCAGCCCCAACTGGACGAGCTGAAGGCCCTGAAATCCGAGGCCGGCGTGAGCAACCTGGAAGCCGAGCGCGACCGCCTGCGCGTGGACCTGGTGAACGCCCAGGCCGAAGCCCAGTCTTTGCGCGCCCAGCTGGACCGCGCCACCGCCGGTGCCGTGAGCGCCAGCGCCAGCCCCGTGACCGTGGCCACCAAGAGCACCGACCCCCTGGCCGCCATTGTGGGGTTCGGGGAAGACCGCCGCGCCAAACTCCACGCCGCCGGTGTCACCTCGCTGGCCGACGTGGCCGCGCTGGAACCCGCCCGTTTGCTGGAAATTCTGGGCCTGGGCGATGACCATAGCGAAGTCGCCGAAGCCTGGATCGAAGAAGCCCGAGGCCACCAAGGATGAGCTCCGGCCCCACGCAAGCCACCGTGCGGGGCCGCACCCGCGACCAAGTGATGGCCTACGATGTCTTCAAGGGCATCGTGGCGGCGGGCCTGGTGGGCCTCCTTCTGTTCCTCATGCGCCCCGCGCCCGCCCACGGCGATGAGCACGGTGGCGACCACGGCGGCGAGAAGCACGCGGTGAGCGCCGACGCCCACGGCAGCGACGGCCACGACACCGAAGAGCATAAGGAACCCTCCAAGACCTCTCCCGCGCCCGTCCCGGCCGCTCTGGCCGTGACCAATGTGGGCGCTGATGCCAGCTTCAAGCCCGGCGAATTCACCCTGCGCGGCACCAGCCCTGCCCTGGCCACCATTAAGGCCATGCGCGGCGAAGACCTGGTGGGCGAAGTGCAAGCCGACGACAAGGGCAACTGGGCCCTGCCGCTCAAGCTGGAACCCGGCCGCATGGAACTGAACCTGACCAGCGAGGGCGCCCCCGCCCTGCCCGTGGTGATGACGGTGGCCGAAGCCGATGACGCCGCCCGCGCCCTGGCCCTCACCGAACCCCGCGACGGCGTGGCCCTCAAGGCCGGACGCCTGACCCTGCGCGGCACCGCCCAAGCGGGCGAACTGGTGCAGATCCGCCAGGGTGACCGCATCCTGGGCGAGGCCAAGGCCGACGCTGAGGGCAAGTGGAGCTTCCCCATGGACTTCACCGGCGGGCAAAGCGAACTGACGTTTGTGTCCCTGGGCAGCAACGAGACCGTGCAGGTGCGCCTGGGCGCGGCCGACACCAAGGCCGTGGTGCCCCTGACCCTGACCAACCCGACGAGCGGCGCCAGCCTGACGAGCGGGACCCTGACCCTGCGCGGCACCGCCCCCGCCGGCAGCACCGTGCGCCTTACACGCAACGGGCAGGCCCTGGGCGAGGCGAAGGCCGACGAGGCGGGCAAGTGGGAGCTGGCCGTGCCGCACCGTGCGGCGCCCAGCGTGTTTGTGGCCGAAGCGGGCCGCGAGCGCGTGACCGTGAGCACCCGGCGTTAGGCTGGGATTTGGCCGGTTTGGGCGGGCGAAAGGCCGCCCCGGCTTGACTTTCCGCCCCCGGCGGGGGATACTGGCATCCCCGGCGGGCGGTTAGCTCAGTGGTAGAGCACTACAATGACACTGTAGGGGTCACAGGTTCAAATCCTGTACCGCCCACCATCAAAAGCTAGGTTCAATTGAACTAGAGAATCTTAGGGCTCACGCTTCTCACTTTCGGAGGCGTGAGCCTTACGATTGAGCCCTACGCTTTTGGAAGGCTCCTGAATCAGATCCAGCATGGACCCGAGAGCGGCCTTTTGGACGGCCGGCCGGCTTTGCGCATAGACGCCGAGAGTGGTCCTCACGGACGCATGGCGAGCCATGGCCATGACCGTGGCGATATCCGCGCCACTCTCCACCAGGAGCGAGATAAACGTCCCTCGAAGATCGTGGAGCCGCACCGTGTCCGGGACGCCGTGCTCCCTCAGCCGGGCGCGAATGTCGCGTGTCATGTTACGGGGGGAAAGCGGCCGCCCACTCTCCGTGGTGAACACGTAAGGGCCGCGCCGGGGTTGGGCCTCGATCGCTTCTCGCGCGAGATCCGCCAGTGGCACCGCCGCCAGGCTTGCCGCGTTCTTGGTGCCGGGCACCATCAGCCGGTCCCCGTGAACGTGCTCCCACTGAAGCCGGGCCAGCTCACCACGGCGCATGCCGGTCAGCACCAGGACCACGATCATGGCGGCCGTGCGATCGTGGATCCGCAGGAGCGGCCGCAGCTCATCGGGATCGAGCACCCGGTTCATTCTCCGTAGGCCCTTCGGCAAGAGTACGCCGTCCATCGGGTTGGCCTCGATGTGGCCATGCTGCCGAGCCACCGTGAGAGCGCGTCGAAGGTAGGCCGCCACCCGGTGGACACTTGCGGGGGCGAGCGGGCCATCGGGGAGATACATGTCCAGGGCTTTATCGTATCGGTGGCGCTGAAGGCCATCCACCCAGGCCTGGCAATCCTGAAGGCGCAGGCGATCTAGCCGCGCCAGGTACAGCGGGTGATCCATCAAGTGGCGGAGACGGTACGTCTCATTGAGATTGAAGGTGGCCACGGCCAGGCGCTGAGAGTGCTGATCCCGGTAGGTGACCAGCCAGTCCCCGAGCGTGGGGGCTTGAGCTTTGACCGGTTGGCCCTGCTTGTGCTGCTTAACGAGCTTGCGAAGGTCACTCTCCGCTTGCGCGAAGGTCTCTCTCGTGGGCGCGTACACGTTGGTGCCGTGGATCCTTATGCGGGCTCGAAACCCGGCCCGCACGCGCTCGATCGTCCCGCTCCCCCTTGGCCGCCTCATCGGGAGTCCATCCGATGAGCTTCATGGGACTCGCCCACCATTGACCATCCGGCCCTTTGAACACGCCGGGGATGCGCCCCGCGTTGGCCCAACGGTTGACGAGATCCGGCCGGGTGCCCCACAGTTCCGCATAGCTCGCGAGCGGCCGGGGAATGAGGGCCGTGCCATCGCTGAGCGCGATCGTGATCTGCGCCGGTCTGTCCATGGCGGCGAGTATGACACAACAAATGAAACATAAGTTCCAAAAACGTAAAGCCTAATCGGGGCGAATGTCCCACGCACGGGCGAGTCGGTGCCCCGCCGCTTCGATCCGCATCCGCTGAGATTGAAGGGCTTTGCTGGTGCCGCTTGCGCCGAGCGCCTGCTCATATCGCGCTAGATCCCCCAGTACTTCACCGGCCAGACCTACCCAATCCCAGGCCAGCTTCCGGGATCGCGCGTCGTCGACCGGAGACACAATGGCGTTGGAGACGTTGTCCAGGGCATCCACAAGATGCAGGCAAGCGGACACAAACTCCATACGCTCATCTTCAGTCACGGGCTTTGGCCCAGCCTCGCGGACATACAAGGCCGGGGGCATCGATGTTTGACGAGGGTACGGAATAGGAGAATCCGGATCATCGAACCAGCTCGCATCTACGTCGTAACCCTGCGATCGCGCGAGCTCGATCATGCGCGTGAGGGTCGTACGTGACGGGTTGTACTTTCCAGAAGGGCGATTGTAGTTTCGTATCGCATGCCCCGTGACTCCCAGCTTCTGGCCAAGGGCCTCCGGGTTGAGTCCCATTTGGCGACCCAATGCTATAAGTTTCTGGCCTGGCCTTAAGCTCACAGGCCCAGGATGTCACGCCCCAGGCAGAATGGATATTGACAAATGTTACAGGTTTCGGTCATTCTTTCCGTGCCATGTCAAATCCTGCTGGTATTTCTCACGGGGTCGAGAACATCCGCACCCTGGTCATGTCCGGGGCGCTTAACGACCTACGCCTCGCCCTGAACTCCGCTTCGGACTCCGAACGCCTAGCACTCCTCGCCCGCTTTGAGCGAGCCACCGCAATCGTGAACTGGGAAAAGCTGGAGCGCGAGCTGCGCGAGGTGATTCGGTGACGACGCGCAAGAAGGCCCGGCGCCCCAAGTGGGCAGCGAACCTGAGCGCCTACTGGTGGAAGCACCTGCAGGAAGGCCAGCGCCGCAACGTCCCGACCCTTCCGAATCTGAAGCAGGACGCTACCACGTGCCCCGATTGTAAGCACATCCTCAACCTGGTGGAGGGCGCCAAGTGAAGGACGCCCTGACCACCTGCATGGTGCTGCTGGCCATCACCGGCCTGGCCCAGACGCTGGTGCTCATCGAGGCCCACAAGCAGCTGAAGATCAAGGTGCTGCGCGGCCTGACCTACGGCCTGGTGGCCACCACGATGCTGCTGGCGGTGGCCGGCCTGGCGCTGCTAGGGAGGAGCGGGCAGTGAGGCCGTACACCAGCAACGAAGTGCTGCGCATTGAGCAGCTGATGCAAGTGGCCAAGCACTGGCCCAGCACCCTAACGCTGATGATCGTGGGCGGGCAGCTGCAGGTTCTGCAAAAGGACGAGGCGCTGCAAGCAATGGACGGCGAGCGCATGGTGGCCGCGCAGCCCGTGTTTGGATTCTCGACAATGGAGAAGGTGCCGCTAGGAGACGCGCGCAGGCGCGCCTGGGTGTGCCGGCCAGTGAAGGACGAGTATGGCCGCGACATGCTGCAGTTCCTGCCGATAGATGCGCCAGAGCCTGACCGGAGCCGATACCAGACTCATGCCATTTCTTTGGTGCCATTTATGGAAGGGCTGGACTCGCGAATGGGTTTACCGACCGTGGCGGAGGAGCAAGACTAATGCACGGCCTACCCAGCTGCGTGCGCCGTTCGCGCGTGCGCACGTACCGCCAGGGCGTGACTCACGGAGTGGCGCTCACGATCTTCGGCCTGGTCGCCATGGTGGCCGCCTATCACATCCTCGCCTACGGTTTCGATCGACAATACGAGCTCGACTCCGAACGGTGGGAACGAAACGAACGCCTCGCGGCCGAGTGGGGTGATCAGTGAGGGTCCGGCGATTTATAACTCAGGTGCTCGTGGCGGTGGCAATGGTCTTAGGTTGCGCCGCCTTTCTAGGGTCGAAGGCGGATCCGGGTGGATCGCGATTCTTTGCGTCGATTATTGGCGGGCTTGCGGGCGTAGTCATCTTGCATCTTGCAGCCCTTGCGGGTTCCTTTTGGCGTGAGGTCTTGGTCGCGCACTACCACGAGCTCAAGGAGCTAGACGAGTCGGATCGAGAAGCTCACGAGGAATCGGTCCGGCGCGAATACCGCAGGCTAATCCGCGCTGAAGGGGGCGATGTTGACGCCTGAAGAAGCGAAGGCCATGAAGCCCGGGATGATTATCCAAAGCTTGCTTCATGACGAGCAATACAAAATCGCCGAGGTGGTGCCTGGCACCAAGGGCAAATCTGGTGGCGAAGGCAAGCCGGGCTACGTCCTGGCCGTTCGCATCGGCCCCAACCCGCCCCGCACGTTTCGCCCCGAGGATCTCCGGTACTGGGAGGTGGTCAAGTGACCCCCGCGCAGACGGTCGCCCTCAGCCTCGCGCTCATGATCATCGTGGTCTTTGCCCTCATTGCGGAGGCTCGATGATCGTGGCGCACCACAGCATCCGCACTACGCGCCAGGGCTTCGGGATCTCGACACCGGATCCGCGCCGAGCGGGTGAGCTCATAACGCCGGGCCAGGTGAAGGCCATCCGAGGTGAGCTTGAGATCCTGGGCGGCAATGAGAACGTGCTGATCGCCCTCGTGTGTGACGCAACGAGATCGAACGTCACCCGGCTCGAAGACTTTAACGGATACCAAAAGCAGATGGCCTTCCAGCTCCTGCTAAGGCCCGACGTTCGCGCGGCGCTAACGATTAAGCATCGGGGTGGCCAGGCGTGAAGACGATCAAGCAAGGTTGGAGTGACGGCATGTGCGCAGTGTGTTGTGTAGCCATGGCCACCGGCACGACAGTCCAGGATGTGTACGAATTCCTGAACGATGGAAGAGAAATGGGGGACCCCATTTGCAGTGCCGAAGAAGCCATGTATCTGCTTAGCAGGGGCTGGGTGCGGGGTGGCGGATATACGATAGAGGCAGGCGCACCGAATGAACACTCGCTCCTACAACGCCAACTCTTAGATCAGCCCGCGATGATCGATGTTCAAAGCAACAATGGAGAATGGGAGCATGCATTGTTTTGGGATGGCCAGCACTTGCGAGACCCCGACCCGCGCCAAACAGAGACAAGTGAATGGGAACAGTACAAAGTGCTGCGAATCTGGCCCCTTACGCGTGTAGTAGAAGCGCACTTGTGTCGAAGGCTTACGCTCCCAAAGCGACCAACGCCGCAATTTGTATTGGACTGGCGGGAAGGCAAGTACACGGCAAACTACTTCCACCCTAACGAAGCAAACGCAGGGGGCGAGCTATGAACGCACCGCCAGACCGACACGCCAAGGAGTACTGGGTCGCCAAGCAAGCGGCCGCCGCCGCCAAGCTTGCGCAGGATATGCGCCTGCTTCCAGAAGAGGCCGCGGCCGAGTTCGATGATCTCGATGTGGTTCGAGGCGCGCGCGGCCTGGTGCTTCTGCAGATCGCCAAACTTCTGCTCGTCGCGGAGCAACTTGATCGCCGGGCGCAGGAGCTGAAGCCATGAGCGCCGAGAAGATGTACCGAAACCGGGCAGACCTCGAGCTCATTGCCAAGGACGTAGAAGCCCGCGCGAATGGCAACCCCGGTGCCCTCAATGTGATGTGCCTCGGTGTGCTCGAGTTCGGCCGGGAGTTCTACGATCGAATTGCGCGGGCCGGTCTCACCGGGGCCGCGATCTGGGAGAAGTTCAAGGATGAGCACGGCCAGGACTTCGGAGCGATGCACGAAGCGCTAGGTGGCGCTGATGCCCGCCCCCATTGATCTCATCCGGGAGCGCCTTCACGCCCTCGGTAAGAAAGTAATCAAGGACGATGGCACCAAGTTCGTGTGTCAGTGTCCAGCTCACGATGACGGCCGCCCAAGCTGCCAAGTCTTCACGGATCCCGATGGCCACGCCGGGGTGAAGTGTTACGCCGGATGCACGACCGAAAACATCATGGCCGGTCTCGGCCTTCGCGTGGAGGATCTCTTCTCCGACCGCTACGGTTACATGACCTGGAACGGCAAGGAACGGATCCTTCAGAGCGTGTATCAGTACGAGGACCGGGACGGGAACCCACTCTTCGAGAAGCTCAGGTTCTATCCGAAAGACTTCAGCGTCCGGGTGATGACCACGGTCGATGGCAAGTCCGGGTACCGCTACAGCCTCGCGGCCGGATACTTCGAGCACAAGAAGGGCCGGGGCAAGTTCCCCGGGCTATGGAAGGCGACGGCGCACCGAAAGCGCATGGCCACCGTGCCCGAGCCCGAGCTCGTGTGGCTCGAAGCGATCGCGCCGGATCTCTACCGCGCCAAGGAGACGTACGAGGCCGCCCAGGCCGGGCACCCGATATGGCTCGTGGAAGGCGAGAAGGACGCCAACTTCATGGTGCAACACGGCCTCTTTGCCACCACCCGCCACGATGGTGGCGGGGCCAAGAAGTGGAAGCAGAGATACACCGACACCCTGAAGGGCGCTCCCGTCGTGAACCTGATCCCGGACCAGGACAAGGTAGGAGCGGAGTACGCCCGCATGGTGTACCACGAGCTCCGAAGCGCCGGGATCGAGGTCGTCATCTTCAAGCCAGCGGCCGGGAAAGATGCGGCCGAGCACTTCGCGCATGGCTACACGGCCGAGCACTTCATCCCGGTGGCCATCGAAGATCTCGCCAAGGAGTTTGGCCTCGACGCCAAGGCCCCCGAGGATCCGCCCGGCCCGCCGCTGAAGCTCATCGAAGGGGGCGGGAAGGGAGAGTGGGAAGCGCCGCTCCCCACCAGCGACATGGACATGGCCATGCTCATGGCCGACCGCTTCGGCGACGAAGTTCGGTATTGCCCGCCCTTCGGCAGCTGGTTCGAGTGGGACGGATCTCGGTGGAAGGAGGACCTCACTGGGGGCGCTCCCGTTCTCTCGAGGTATGAACGCCTCGCGCGGGATGTCGAGACGGCCGTACGCAAAGTGGACAAGCCCAAGCCCGACCACGGCGACCGGCCGGCGATCGCATACGGCCGCAAGGTCACGAGCAACTACGCGTACCGCCAGGTCGAGGATCTCCTGAAGCGCCGGAGCGGCCTGGTCATTCTCCCCGATGACATGGACGCCTATCCGGACCTGATCGCTTGCGCCAATGGCGTGGTGGATCTTCAGTCCGGAAAGCTACACGAGCACGACCGGAGCCGCCTGGTCACGCAAGGGATCGATGTCCCGTACGACCCGGCTGCCAAGTGCGAGACGTGGTGGAAGTTCCTTCGGCAAGCCACCGGCGAGGACAAGGAGCTCGCGTACTACCTTTGGGTCTCGGTTGGCTATTGGCTCACCGGCCACACCCGCGAACAGAAGTTTTGGTTCCTTCACGGCCCCGGTGCCACGGGGAAGACGACCTTCCTCGAAACGTTGCAGAGCATCTTCGGCGAGCAGGCCGAGAGCCTGGATCCCGCGCACCTCATGGTCCAGCGATACCAGGGTGTCCCCGAGCACTTCGCTCGCTTGCGCGGAAAGCGCATGGTGACGGCCGTCGAAGCCAACAAGAAAGACCGCTTCGATGAAGGCCTGATGAAGCGCCTCACGGGCGGGGAAACGATCGTGGCCAGGCGCATGAGAGAGAACTCGGTCGCCTTCCGCCCGCTCTTTAAGCTCGTGGTGACATCGAATCACCGGCCGGGCGTGAGTGACGACGGGACCAGCTTCTGGCGGCGCATGGAGGCCGTCCCCTTCCTCAACGCCGTGGACGAGGCCAGCCGGGATCCGGAACTTCCCGAAAAGCTCATGGCCGAGAAGGCCGGGATCCTCGCGTGGGCCGTCAAAGGCGCGATGAAATACTACGAGCTAGGCAGGCTCCCCACGGCGGCCGCACTCGAGCGCGCGAAAGAGGACTACCGCCAGGACACCGACGAGCTGGCGGACTTCCTATACACCCACGTGCGGGAGTGTGCCCCCGAGGTTCGGGAAAACAACACGGTGGCCACCAGCATCATGTACCAGGAGTACGTCCAGTGGGCCGAGAGCGCTCGCCAGCGGCCGATATCCGAGCGGCACTTCAAGGCCAGCATGCTCGCCAAGGGCTTCGAGTGGCGGCGCACCAACAAGACCCGGATCTGGATCGGGGTTCGCCTGGTCAACACCAACGAAGCCAACATGGAAGACGACATCGAAGCCGGGAGCCGGGAACGGGTGACCGATGACGCCCTCACCGGGGAAGCCCTCCGGCAAGCCCTCGCCGACGAGTTCGAGGACTAAGGCGAGGGAGCTTCAGACCCACGGGCCGCAGCGCGTGAGCGCCAGCGCCGTGGGTTGATCGCGTCTAGGATACGGAGCGGAGCGCCCTTCTCTTGGTCCAGCTTATTGAAGTAGGACGACACCAAATCAAAGCCCTTGAGAGCCCCTAGCACCAGCAGGAAGGGCATGGCGAACACGAACACGACCGGCCAAGCCAGCGCGATCACTAACGTGCGCAGGTGGACCGGATACCAGCGGCCGTCCAGGCCGTAGCACAACAGCGCACAGCCAGCGAGGTTCACGGCCGAGCCGTTCAGGGAATACAGCCACGCGAAGGTGTCAGCGAGAAACTTATCCATATGCCGCCGAGTGTACCAAATCCCCCCGCACCCCCCAAAGAACGGAAAAACGACGCGTCACAGCGTCACGGGTCGGGCGCGAGTGACGGCAAAGGGTGACGGGAGTGACGCCAAGAGTGACGCCAAAGAAAGCAGGCCGAAGGCCATAAATGAACCTAAAGTGACGCTAGTGACGCTAGTGACGCTATTTTGCAATATAACAGGTAACGCGCACGCGCACACACACACTCGTGAGTGTGCATGCGCACACATGTGACGTGAATCCCTGAAAAAACCCGTCACACCCGTCACGCGCGTCACGGCCCCGCCCAGGCCCCGCCTCGCGCGAACCAGCGGGCCGAGGGGCCGAGCAGCGGGCGATCCCGTCACGCAACCCGACACGCCCGAAAAGGCGACCCGTCACACCCCGCAGCTATTGCGCGAAAGTGCTGAAAAAAAGTCCGGCAGGGCTTGACATGCGCCGGGCACTCAGGTATTGACTGCCCGTGAGACCGGTAGCGATTTCGACATGGCAAGCGGAGGCAAACGCATGCCGGTTCTCGCCCCTTTTGGCTCGCTTGCAGGCCGTTGGCTTCACGCCGCTGGCCGTGTTATTCGCCGGACGTGCCGGGTGGAGCAGTGGCCCAGCTCGCCAGGTTCATATCCTGGAGGTCGCAGGTTCGAATCCTGCCCCGGAACGTCTAGTCCGCAAGCCTAGTGCGGGGAATCGCGCGGGGGCCCCTCTTCCCCTTTGCGCCGCAGGCCGCCCGGTCCCTGCCCCCGCACTAGCCTTCAGTCATTGGCGCGACAAGCCCGCCCCGGCTTACCTCGGCACCGAATCCAAGCGCATTTGGCGAAACGCCACCTTGCGGGAGCGCATGCTCCACGTCATGCGAAGCCAGGAGAAGGCCAATGTCCGCGAGCTCACTCGCAACTGGTCCCCGCAAATCCGCGCGTACCTCGCCGTGACCGGGGTCTTCAGCCCGGCCCCGTGGTGTGCCGCCTTCGTGACCTGGTGCCTGCTCGAAGCCGGTGCCGACCGGAAGAAGCTGCCAAAGAACGCCGCGTCCACCTACTTCTGGTGGAAGTGGGCCAAGGACACTGGCCGCCTGAAGGCAAGCGCCGCAGGTGCCCCGGTGAACGAGCCGGATCGTGGTGACCTCTTCGTCTGGAACGGCGACAAGGGCGGTCACATCGGAGGAGTGGTGGCCGTGCAACGAGGCCGAGGTGTGGCCGAAGTGATGCACACCATCGAAGGCAACACGGACCGAGCCGGAAGCCGGGAAGGGGTAGCCGTTATGGACCGCGAGCGCACATGGCCGGAGCTTCGCCGCTACAAGCGATACGGCATCATCCAGATCCCCGATGAGCTAGGAGTCGGCGCGTGATGAGCTATTGGGCCGCCCTCGCCGCCTACGCCAAGGGCCTCGCGAACGTAACCGGAGCGCCGGTCCTGGTGGCCGTGGTCGCGCCGATGCTCATGGTCTGGGCACCAGGTGAGGTGGCCGTCCAGCTCGCCACCGCGCTTATGGTGGTGCTCGCTTGCGACCTGGTCGCGGGTGCCACCGTGGCCCTTCAGCGCGGCCACTTCTCGTGGCGCACTCTCGGCATGGCGAGCGTAGCGAAGTCCACGTTCTACGCCCTCATGCTCGTGACCTGCCACATCCTCGCGACCGCGATCGCGGCCCAAGCCCCGAGCCAGCGAGCGCACGTCCTGGCCTCGCGCGACTTTGCGATGCAGGGCCTCGCGACGCTTTGCATTCTCGTGGAGGTTCGCAGTGTGGTCCGGAACGCGAGCGCAAGCGGCATGCGGGTCGCCCGTGTGCTCGACAAGATTTTCGCCCGGTGGGAGCGGCAGCGCATCAAAGACATCGAAGCCGTTCTCGGGGGCGAAGGAGTAACAAAGTGAACAGCACTAAGCTTCGAATCCAGGCAGGCCTGGAAACCTTCAGCGGACCGGTCCGCAAGGTGCGAATGACGCCCCTCGACATCACGCAAGACGTGCCGCCGCAGGTAGCCGATCTCTTGTTGCTGGTATGCCAAGTCGCGGACATGAACGACATCCAGCCGGGTGACGGGGAGTTGGACTTGCGGATTGGCGAACTGAACCAGCTCACCAAGCACGTAAACGCGCCGGCATTGGTTCGGCAGGTAGCGGCCTACGCCGAGACCATGGGGGTTAGCGGGAACAGCAACTTGTTCTTCCGCGTGCGACGCACCGAGTAAGTCATGCCGAAGGCCGCCTCGAAGACCCGACCACTGAAGATCACCTTGCTTCACCAGCAAGCCGCAATGGCTTTGGCTCAGGGCAAGGGTGCAACGGTGGCGGCCGTGGCGGCCAACACGTCCGAGCGAACCATCTACAACTGGCTTGAGCGGGAAGAGTTCCGCGTCATAGTCGAGAGCTTCAAACAGCAGTACCAGGAGCAAGTCCTCGCCGGGGCCGTGAAGTTCGAGGTCGCCAACCGAGGGTATCGCATGGCCCGTCTGAATCAGCGATTCCGCGAGCTAGGCGAAATGCTCGACAAGGAGCTCGCCAAGCAGTTCCGCAACAAGGACACGATCGCCAACATCCGCGCCCTGGTCGTGCTCGAAATGGACGTGGCCAAGCAGGCCGCCATCGAAGAAGGGCAGTGGAACAAGACTCTCAATGTCAATTGGGGCTCGATGACAGATGAGCAAGTGGCCGCCGCCATGGCTCAGATCATTGAGCAGACCAACGAAGACCGCGCCAGCGACGGAGAGGAAGCGTGAACCCGCAGCTCGTCATGCACCCGGCAATTGCGCCGAACATCATGCGCGAGGCCGAGAAGCGAGGCATCCTTCAGCGCCACCGCGCCCAGCAAGCTCAGCAAGCCAGCGCCGGGCAGTTCAGCCCGTTCTATCGCGAAACGCCGCTCCCGGCCCAACTGAAGTTCATCCAGAGCCGCAAGAAGCGCATCCTCTTTGGTGGCCAAGTGGGCGGAGGCAAGAGCCTCGCAATGCTCATGCGAGCCGCGCGGGGTGTGCATGACCCGCAGTACGAGTACCTCATTCTCCGAAAGGCGATGGCCGACATGCTGAAGCCGGGCGGGATCCTGGATCTAGCCAAGAAGATGTTCAAGCAGACGGCCGTCTGGGTCGAAAAGGAAAGCGCCATGGTCTTCCCCAGTGGCGCAAAGATCGTCTTTGGCCCGTGCGACAACCTTCGGGACGCCCAGAAGCGATATCAAGGCCCCGCCTTTACCGGTGGCATCGGCATCGATGAAGCCGGTCTGATGAAGTGGGACGTCATCCAGTGGCTAGGCACCCGCATCCGTGGCCCGAAGGGTGTGTCCTGGCGACCGAGCCTCGATCTCACGGCCAACCCGGGCGGCCTATGCCATGACGAGCTGGTCGAGCACTTCGGCTTGCTCGAAGGCACCGAGTGCCGCGAAGATTACGAGTACATCCCGGCCTCGCTTTACGACAATCCCTTCATTGACGCCGCCGAGTACGAGCTTCAGTTTAAGGATCTCGCCCCGCACGTCCGGCAAGCGCTGCTTGAAGGCTCGTGGGCCGTCAAGGTGCCCGGTGTGTACTTCAGCGAAGACCAGTTCATCTGGGTGGATCCGCGCGAAGTGCCCGCCTTTTGGACGTGGGTCCGGGTGTGGGACATCGGAGTCACCGGCAAGAAGGACCCGACCGCGAGCCTGCGGGCCGCGTTCGATGAAAGCACCGGGATTGAGTGGCACGAAGGCCACACGATGGCCCTGCTCACGGCCCACCAGGCGCAGAAGGCGATCATCGCCCAGGCGCAGAGTGACGGCCCCGGCACCGTGGTCGTGATCGAAGAGGACAACGTAAGCCGAAGCATCGTGCAAGGCCTGGTCGGGGATCACGGATGGCTTGAGCTTGACTACAAGGACCCCAACGTATCCGCCAAGTTCGCGGCCGCCCGGAGTAAAGGGCAGTTCTCGATCATGACCGTGAAGATGCGCGGCACCAAACCGGAGCGCGCGGAGCACGGTATCGGCCAAATCCACGACGGCCGCCACCGCATCGTGCGAAGCAAGGGAGCCGACGAGCATGTCACCCAGCTGGTCCGAATGACCGGCGCGAAAGATGAGCACGACGAGGCGCTCGATCTCATTGGCATGGCGTGGAAGGCCACGCGCAAGATCGGGACGCCCCGCCTCAGCGAAGTGGAAGACACCAGCAGCCGATTTATTCAAACCCAGTCCGAAGTGGAAGCGAAACAGTTCGCCGAATCCGAAAGGCTCCGACTTAACCGCTTGCGCAAGCGAGGCTAAACCCATGGCAAAGACCAAGAACCCGAAACCCGAAGCCACCGAGGCCGCCGAGGCCGCGACGAAGAACGAGGACCAGTCCGTAACCGGTCAACCGACGCCCACCCCAGCAGTGGAAACGCTGGTGGTATGGGATCCGATCGAAGGTCATGCCACGCTGGCACAACTGGCAAAGGAAGGCTTCCCCGTCGTGGTGATCCTAGAACCTGAAGGCGCGTACCGCGCAATGGTGCCCGCGTTCGGCCCGATCCAGACCGGCGTGGTCGGGCTCACGAGCGAAGAGGCGATCGCCGCGCTCGAACAAGCTAGCCCGCAGATGCTCGAAGACTTTAAGAAGCAAACCGGCGAAGACCGGCCGAGCCCTCCGCACGAAGGGTGCTTGGACGGTGGCTTAACGTTGGAGCAGTACTTGACAGTGAAGCCGGGCGAGTGGGCTCCGTTCTTCTTGTCAGACACGCATGCGGAGGCTATCAAAGAGCCCGCGCCCGACCACGCCGGAGAATGGTTCCTTACCGACGAATCCGCCATCCGCGTGCTACTCGCCGCCCGAGGCGACAAGACGAACCGAGCGCACCAGGAGCGCCGCCCCGGTTGGCTTGCCCGCGCCCGCCGCAAGCGTGACGGCAAGGAAGAGTACATCCACCTCGAACTGATCGAAAACCCGGACGCGCCCATGGTGGACCAAGCGGCCAACGCCCGAGTGGCGAGCGAGCGCGGGGCGCTCAATGGTCAAGTGACCTCATGGAAGCGCGAGTGCAAGGACCTCATGGACGACATCGTGAATCGCCTTCGCACCGTGTCCGGCGACGAGGACGTCCGCGCCGAACTCTTCCAAGCCTTAGAAGCCGGTGAAGAGTGGGAGGGCATGCAACCGAAGGATGCCGCCGTGCGAGACCGGTGCCTGGAACACCTGAAGCGGATCGACACGCTCGAAGACCAGATCGCCGACGCTGAAGGCCGGCTTGCGGAAATCGAAGCCACCCTCAGCGACCAACGCCAATACGCCCGTGTGGAACTGGATCTGAGGCTTCCGGTCACGGGATCCCTGGTCCTTAACGTCAGCGAGTAACCCATGAGCCAGCAAGTCGCCGTCGAAGAGATTGCCCACCGGATCGCCGCCTCAGTGGATGGCGACTGGCGAGCGCGCATGCGTGACCAGATGGCCCGCCTGCACGGGGTGAAGAGCACGACGGCGAACCTGGGTCATGTCGAAGGCCCGTGCAATTGGAAGGTGTATCCGGCCATCCACCGGGGCACCGAAGAAGTGGGCACCGTCCAGGACACGCTGAATGACGCCATCAACCAGATGAGCCGCCTCATGAGCGTGGATCCGGAGCCGAAGTTCTCCGGGATCAAGGACCTCGATGCTCAGGTGCGACTCGCGTTCTACAAAGAGCGCTACAACGATCACCGCAAGGGTGGCAGCTGGCACATGGCCAACCTCGCCACCATGCTCAGCGGGTATCTGCTAGGCCTGGGGGTCTCCCGGCTTCAGCTCGTGACCGATACCGCGTACGAAACTGATCGATCGCGCGGGCTTCGGCGCGGCCGCAAAACCCAGCGAAGCGCGATGATGAATCATCCGCTCCTTCAAACGGTGTACGACGTTCACGCCCTGGATCCCTGGCAGTCCGACTACGTGGCGTACCTCGATCTCATGCCGCTACGCGTGGCCACCAAGCGATGGCCGAAGCATGCCGAGCTTCTTGAGACCCTCGCCAAAACGTGGACCAAGAGCCTCGACACCAACGCCGCTTTGCACCAAGGGGTGAAGGTCGTCCCGGTCATCGAATACTGGTCCTGCGGGGCGAATGACGACATGCCCACGCGGGCCGTCCTGGTCGGCACCGGCACCGGGGTGACGGCGCTCGAATACGGCGAGAATCCCCTCGGTGAAATGACCAATGTCTCGTGGCGCGTGGGCACGCTTATGACCGAAGCCGGGTACCCCATGGGCCGAGCCAGCCTCGCCGAGTCTTGGGAAGAGCTGCTTCAGATCGTCCTCGATGACATCAAGAAGACCGCCGAGCGTGGCGGGGCCGTGCGGATCATCCATAACGGGGCGCTCAGCCCGACCGACATCGAACGGCTGAAGTCTGGATCCGGTGATCCCATCATGGTGCTCGAAGCCACCAAGGACGTAAAGGACATGGACGTGAATCGGGTCATGACCACCCTGTCGCATATGCCGATCAACCCGGCGCTAGATCCGCTTTTGCAAATGGGCGAGCGCCGCCAGCAACGCGCCCTCAACATGACCGACGCCGGTCGGGGCCAGTTTGGGCCGCGCCAGACCACGGCGACCGCCACGGCCCTGCTTCAGCAGAACATGCTCGCAAACAATGGCCTCGACACTTACATGACGCTGAAGTGCCTCGCGGGCCAAGTGCGAATCTGGGAGACCATGGTCCGGAAGTGGGACACGAGCCCCGTGCTCCTCAATGTCCTGGGCGAGCAAGTCCTCTTTAACGATCCCGCCGAGCCAAGCAGCATGGCCGACGTTTGGTTCGCGGAGCGAGCCAACGTCCTGGTGGACGCCGCCAGCCTCACCGGCCAGGACGACGTAAGCCGCCGCGCCGCTCAAATCGGCGAGCATCAACAGCTATTCCCCCTCGTGCAAATGGGGCTCGTGTCTCCGGAGTGGTACACGCAGGCCTACCTCAGCAAGATGGGGGTCTTCGACCCTGCCGCGCGGGCGAAAGCTCAACCGGCCCCGACCGCAGGCCCGCAAGGCGCGGGCATGACACCCACCGGAGCCGGAGCCGCTCCGGTCCAACCCAATGTCTGATATCCCCGACTTCACCCAATCGCTCATGGCCAGCATGTTCGGTCCCAATGAGGGATCAGCCGCCGAAGATAGCGCGGCCACGACGACCACCACCAACGACGACCAGACCACGGCGGAGACCGAGGGCGAGGAAAGCGAAACCAGCGAAACGCAAGCCGAAGACAGCACTACGGAGCAAGGTGCGGCCGAAGGCGAAACGTCCAGCGAAGAGAACGAAACCGAAAGCAAAGCCACGTCTCCCGCAGCGGAGCAGCTTGTCGCGACCTTTGGCGAGGACGGTGTAGTCGTCCTATCGGCCATGTTTGATCCCGAGGAGGCGCGGACCATCGTGCCCGCCGTTCTCGAAAAGATCAGCGAAGCCACGCGGATCCCGCTGGCCGAACTGGTCGGTATGTCACCGGAACCGGTGGAATGGGTCGACATGGACGAGAAGCAACGCGCCGCGTTCATTGAACAGCGCGTCAAGAGCGAAGTCGACAAGCGCACCAAGCCGATGCAAGATGAGATCAGCGCCGCCCGCCAGGAGCGCGAGAACAACCAATGGGCCAGGGAGAACCTGAACCGGGTCAAGAACGCACTCAAGGCCGATGGCGTGGACGGTTGGGACCTGTCACACAAGCGCCTACTCGAAGTGATCCGGGAGAACCCGGCCGCCACCAAGAGCATGAGCGCCGTGAAGGCCGCGATCATGGCCAAGCACGGGATCGAGATCCTCAAGTTAGTGCGAGCCGCATCCACGCAGGAGCGGACGCCAGGGCCGGAGGCCATGACCAGTGCCGCGCCGGGCATGCAAACCCGGACGGATTCCATCGGGGACCTTGGTGTCGCGATCGCAAGTGAGACCGCCGCCAAACGTGCCCGGGGCTGACCCTCAAACCAACCAAAAGGAGTAAACGAAATTGCCCATCCTCACCTACAATGACCTTGGCCTCGCCGTCCACAAGATCACGACTCAGCAGAGCATGCTCGCGGGTCACAAGTCGGACCCAGTAGTCCGCGCGATCTTGGGCGATCTGCTCGACCCCGGATACATCCGCAAGGACGATCAGAAGCTGCCGACGTTCTCGCGCTTGCGCACCGACACGGAAGGTCAGTCCTTCCAACATGACCTGATCAAGCCGGAAGCCGGCTATAACCGCGCCGTCACCACCGCCCAGCAAATGGCCGCCCTGGTGCCGGACACGACCGAGAAGTACGGCCAGGCCCGCTTTAACCTGACTCTCTTCCCGATCAATGAGCACATCTCCGAAAAGAAGGTGACTCAAATCACCGACGCCATGCGCCAAAACAAGGGCTCGATCTTCGAGGCGGAAGTCGTGCGCATCACGCGCAAGATCCACAAGACGATTGCCACGGCCCTGATGAGCCCGACGATCAACACGGCGACCGACCTCGAAAGTGGTGGCCTGGTGTACGCCATCGACGCCGCGAACGACTACGGCGGAGTCCTCCGATCCGACGCCAGCGGGGAACTCTTCCGCGGGGTCGTGACGAACCTCACGCCCGCGCCGAACAGCGGGAATATCTCGCTCGAACTGATCACCCAAGCCCAAGGGCAATGCGCCGACAATGGCGGCAGCCCCAAGCTCGTGGTGTGCGGCCTCGCCATCTGGTCGAAGCTCAAGCGCCTGGTCGAGCAGGAAGCTCAGTCCGGCGCGGCCGCCATGGACGGTAACGCGCTCGCCCTCGGTAAGCCCCACTTCGTGTACAGCGGCATGGTCTTTGTCCACTCGCCGTACATCGCGGCCGACGTGGTGCTAGGGATTGACCCTGACAGCATCCTCACGTTCGCGAAGTTCCCGGGCCTCGGTGAAGGTGACTTCACGTGGATGATCAACCCGTCCACCGAAGCCAGCTGGCTTTACAAGGCGAACATGTACTTCTGCCCGATCGTTGAAAACCCGTCCTGGAACTTCAAGTTCACCGGCGCTCTCGACGTCGTTTAAGACCTGACCGCGCGGCCCTAGTTGGATGGCTAGGGCCGCCGTGACCCCTTCCCCCCATGAACTTAGAAGACATCCAAAACATCGTGAAAGAGATCCTCGCGCAAGATCTCGATAACCGGGCCGGAGACGCGCCGACCGATGCGCAGCTCAAAGCCCAGCTCAACGAGGCCGCCCGGGAACTCAGCACCGACGTCCGTCCGGTTGAGCGCCTTCAGCTTGCCTACACCCCGTCAGATCCGACGATCAGTCTCGACAGTGGTGCCCGCCGCATCTTGGCCGTCTGGCAAGTGCAGGTCAATGGAGTGGCCATCCGTGACTATCGCGGCCGCCGCCGCATTGATACCTTCGAGCAGCTTGCGCTCGACATCCCCGGCTTCGAGTCCGGAGGGACGCCAGGCCTGCCAAAGCGGGCCGCCATGCTAGGTCGCGAGCTGTATCTCTACCCGGCCCCGGTGGCAGGCCACACCATCACCGTGGTGGCCGACACGTACTTTCCGGACATGCCCGCCACCCTCGCCGAGCCAGTGCTCATGCCCAAGGAACTCGCCGAGGCCTGCGCCTACTATGCGGCCGTCCTCGCCGCTGAAAGTCGACAACACGTCACGTACCAAGTGGCCAGGCTCAACGCCACCAAGGAGCGAGGCAAAACGATCGCGGCCAAGTGGCGCGCCGAGTATGACCGCCAGCGGGCCGAGCTAGGAGTTGGAGCGTGAAAGCCGTACCCTTCACTGAGCTTCGCCGCCGCACGGACGACCGCCTCGCCAACGTGACCGGCAACCGCCACGCCTTTGGTCCAGAGGACTACGCCCGCGCCTTTAACGAAGCGCTCGTCCAGATGGGCCGCTTCTGCTACATCTTCGACCCTATGGTGAGATTGGCCCTCACGAATGGTGACCAAAGGGTGGACCTGCAGGATCCCGAGAAGGTGTCCCGGCGCGTCATCCAGCCGCTGAAAATGTGGATCGCCAGCCAGGAGCGCGGCGAGATCGTAACCCTCAGTGACCTCGACAGTTTGGCCCCGCAGTGGCGCGAAGCCCAGGAAGGGAGCCCGAATCTAGGTGCGTGGCACGGTGGCCGCGAGCTCATCTTTGACCGTCCGGTGGACATGGCAACGGCCGCGAAAAGTAACTACCTCAGCGCCTACATCATCCCGGCCGTCATCGGATCCGATGGCACCGCCAGGCCGATGGGCTTCACCACGGAGCGAGAGACCACCGGTGATCAGTGGACCACCGAAGGGGGCACCATCGGCACCGTCACCTACACCACGACGAGTGGGAGCTGCGCAACCGCAAGCGGCAACCCGAACGACCTGGGCGCGGCCGATGGAACCGCCATCACCGCCCGCTACCCAACGCCTGAGTGCACGGACGCGATCGAATGAGTGCCATCTTCAAACTAGGAGGCCTCACGTGGCCGAGCCTTCCCGCAGGAGTTACGCCGGATTGGATCCGGATCGCCAGTTTGCGCACCCGGGTCGCGCATGCGGGCACCTGGCAAGCCCGTTGGGTGAGCGATATCAATGGGGCCGCGCCCACCGTGTACGCCACCGAGACGTGGGCGGCCGGAGTGGTCGGCAGTTACGAGACGTTCACCAACAAGCTACAGGCGACGATCAGCCGGGCCTCGCTCGACTCGCCCACCTTTGGCCTAATTCTCACCTTTACGCCGACGAGTCCTTCGAGCAACGGAAACGCCGACCTCGATCAGCTCACGCTCGAAGAGCGCCACGCCGTGGTGGGCACCGTCACCGGGGTGGATGAAGGCGCATACCCGGACATCCCAGATCAGTACATGGATGGCCTCACCGCGATCGCGGCCACGTGGCTCATGGAAGGAGGCCCCGCCGTGCAAGATCTCGCGGCATGGCTAGGCCGGTATGACCCGCAGGCCGTCGAGATCCTCAAGGCCTACCGCGCGGAGAATCAGCGAAGCCAGACCAGCGAGCGCGCCCCAGCGGGCGGCCGCTACTTCCGGAGAGTGGGACGATGATCGAACCGCAAACCTTGCCGTACGGCCCGTTTGCGGGCATCGTGAAGGGCCTCAGCCCGACCAACACGCCCGCCCCGTACGCCCAGGACGCCAAGAACGTGGTGATCGTGGACGCCTCGATCCGGCCCCGGCCAGGGTACGCCGCCCTAAGCGCCGCCCCAAGCGGCCACACCGGCACCAGCCTTCTGGCATACGTGGCCGGGAACCAGTCGGGAAGTCTCGCGGAGGAGATCCTCAGCATCGAAACCCGAAGCGGCAACACCCGGCCGTACAGCGTGAACCCCACGACGGGAGTGCGGACGGAAATCACCGAGGGCGGAGTCAGTCAGAACCTCACCCCGGGAGTGTGGGAGTGCGCAGCGTTTGAAGGCCGCGCGATCGTGCACCGAAGAGGAGCCGGGAGCGTTTACGCGCATACCATCGGCCAGGCCAACGACTGGGAGCTGCTCGATCAGCCCCGTCCCGCGGACGCCACCGCGCCGGTCCTCATTGAGTTCGAGGACCAGGAAGCGGGCACCGAGACGCCGACCCCGCCGACCAGCTACAGTTGGGCCGGTCTCACTGCGCCGAACGTCACCAACACCGGGGGCGGCAGTGAGTGCCCCGTCGCTTATGACGCCGTGGTCGGCACCGACCTCGAACTCCTCCCCAGCAACGGCGGAGTGCTTTACAATTGGTACGGAGTCGAAATCGATCTCACCGGCACGACGGCCGGGGCGCTCGATCTCAGCGCCGCCACCGACATCATTCTCACCATTGAGCGAGTGGACGGAGCCAGATGGCTTGCCCCGCCTGCCACCCCGTGGGGGTGGAGCATCGGCAGTGGGAACGCCCAGATCTGGATCACCAACGACGTGGCCACGGAAGTGGAGCTCGAAAACGGCGGGGTGAACGAGATCAAGAGCCTCGATGGCACGTACCGCTACGAGCTTCGGGGCCGGATCCCGGTGGCCAGCCGGGGTGCAGGGCTCAGCGTCACCGAAGAGCTACGGCTGAAACTACCCGGCAACGGCGACAGTAACAGCGTGGCCGCAAACCGGGACAAGAAGTGGCGACTCCGGGCGCTCGCGATCGTGGCCCCGACCGTCACGCCGCCGAGTCCGATCCTTGGCACCCCCAACGAGCGAGTGAGGTTCGGCTACGCGCCGTACGACAGCCGCCGCGACGTGGAAGCGGAGAACGTGACGGCCGGGGCGTGGCTTAGGCTCGAAGCCCCGAACCGCTATGGGGCCGACGTAAGCAGCGCCGCGAGCTTCTATGGCAACAAGCCGACCCTCAGCACCGACGCGCCCGGGGTGCCCGCCGACAGCGTTCGGTGGTACTACCAAAGAGCCACGGACAATGTGTGGCGCTTGATGGCCACCCGGCCAGTCGCGGATGTGTCGTACGCCGTCACGCTCACCAAGGCCGCCCTCGATGTTCTCCCGGAGCGGGTCGCCCCGGCCGCCGAGATGCTAGGCAGTCCGGAGTTCGTCTTCGCCCATGCGGGGAGCGCGTGGTATCTCTACAATCGCGGGACGCGAAATGTCCGGATCAGCAACCAGGGCGTAGCCGAGAGGCTCAACAAGCCCACCGACGATCTTCTCGACACGACTCGGGGAGCCACGTGGACCCTCGCGGACAACGCCAGTGACGCGCCCATGTGGGGAGCGAGCGCCGGGCAAGCCGCCATCATTCTTGGCCAGCGCGGGGCGTACTCGATGTTTGGGCTCACGCCCACCACAATGACCCCGCCGAAGCAACTCGCGGACAGCCGGGGCGTGTATGGCCGCGCGGCCGCCCGGTGGCGCGGAGACAACGGCCAGCCGGGTGTGATCTATCTCGCCGCCGACCTGAATCTCTGGCTCGCGTACGCCGCCGAAGGCGTGGCCGGTGACGCCGGGGGGTATGTCGAAGAAGTCTCCCCGCTCAACAAGGGCGTGATCGCCGACTGGCTTCAGATCACCAGCGCCACCGACCCGATGACGGTCTCGATGGCCGTGGATCCGGTCGAAGATTGTGTATGGGTCCTGAAGGGCACCCGCGCCGTGGTGCTCAGACGCCCCAGCCTGCTTGATGGCAAGCGGCCGTTAGAGCTGATGGAATACGCCGGGGCCGGATGGACGCATGCCACGACGGATCCGCGCCGGGGCGTACGCCTCGCCCGTGCCGGGGGCATCATTGACAGCCTCGAACGCCACCCGGCGACCTTCCAAAAGATCACCGGCACCAACATCGATGGCGGCCAGCCCATGCCGGTTGGCCACTACACGCCCGCTAGGGTGATCGCCCCTCGGTGCCTACTTCGCCGAGTGAGTGTCATGCGCGCGGCGCCGGACCAGCCGGTGGACATCACGGTGACCAGCACCGAGAAGCCCGCCACGAATTACACGATCGCCGCATACCGGCGAAGCGTTCAGCTCAGCCAGTCCCAAATCGGGGATGTGCACGACGTGCGCCTGGTCGTCCCGGAGGGACATGCCGGCATTGACAAGGTGGAGCTCGAAATCTGGATGAGCGCACCAAACCATCCTTAAAAAAACACCATGTGGGGATCTATTGCAGCAGGACTTGCGGGGCTCGTTGGCCTCGTCAACTCGCAGAAAGCCAACCGGGACGCCAACCGGTTGCAGACCAGCGCCCTCAGCGTCACCGATCGTCAGCTCGAAATGGCCGAGCAGGCCGCCCAGCGATCCGAAGCGTGGCGGCAGAAGATGGCGAAATGGTACGAAGACCAGGCCGCCGAAGGAGCGTACTCAGCGGACGCGCAGATCGAAGCCGGGATGCAGGATATCGCCGACTTTGAGCGCCGGGGCATGAGCGCCGTTCGCTCCGACCGGTACGCCCGAGGCATGCGAGAGGGTGACAGCGTGGTCGATGAAAACGCCGACCGCGTGGCGATCGATGCCCGCCGCGAACTCGGCAAGCTTCGCGCCATGCTCAAAGCCCAGGCCCGCGCCGAAGAGCTTCAAACCCTGGGGGCACTCTCGCCGGATCCGGCGCTCGCGGGGATCTATCAGAACAACGCCGCGATGGCCGGTAATGCCCGGATCAATCTCTCGAACGCCGTTCGAGCCCAAGCCGGAAACCCGGCTTCCTTCCTTGCGGGGCTTATGCCGCTTCTCCAAGGGAAGACAGGCGGGGGCGCATGATCGGTCTCAACTATGCCGCCGCCGCTCAGGCCGCCACGGCCGCCGCCTCGATCACGCCGGAGCCGCCCCTCGAAGGCGCTCCCGGCGAGTTCGCCGCCATGAGTGGCCTGCCGAGCGCCGAAGCCGCCCCGGCCGCCACCGCGACCGCGCCCACGACAGCCGCCCCGGCCACGCCGGTGGACTATGGCCTGCCGGTGATCAACTTCCCGCAGCGCACCATCAAGGACGCCGCCGAGCGGAACGTCTACGATGACCTCCCCTCGCATCATCTTTGGCTACGGGACAAGGTGGTATCCAGCCGAATCGCGAACTCCAACACCGGATACTACTTCGATAACAGCCGCCTCACCATCCCGAACGAGGCCCTCGCGCTACAAGCCGAAGCGCAGGTAAAGGAAACGAGATTCCAGGGCATCGTGCAAACCATGCTCGATGAGGGCTTACAAGTGGATCTGCTCGATCCGGAGCTAGTCAAGAAGGACGTGGAAGTCCTTCGCGATCTCTTGCGCGAGATCCCGAAGCCGCCGAAGCCCGAAGAGATGCAAGGCCCGACCTGGCAACAGGGAGTCGCCGCCCTGATCGCCTCGCTCGTGGATCCGGCCGGGGCCGCGACTTACGCCGCCCAGCCCTTCCAGTACCAGGCTCAGCGCCGCCAGGAGCGATACCAGCAGGCGATGATCGAATACGAGGCCGACAAGCAAGCCTTCCAGCTCAAGTACCAACTCGAAGCAAGCCAGGCCGAGCGCCTGGCCAACGTGCGCATGGTGAATAACCAGCTCATCAACCAGGCCCGGCAAGCTTCGATCGCCCGCCTTCACGACGCGCGAATGGCCGACGCGAACGCCGGTCAGCAGTGGGAGATCCTCGCCTTCCAAACCGGGGTGGAGTTCAAGAAGATGGACAAGGCGCTCGTGCAACAGATCGCCCTCGCTCACCTCGATGTGCTCACCAGCGGGAGACCGAGCTCGCCGGAGCAACGCAAGGCCGCCGCCGCCGCCGTGTATGCCATCACGGGGATCGAAGTCGCCACGAGCGGCGAGCTCACCGACCAGGAGAAGATCGTCGCGGAGCAAGCCCGCCAACTGGTCAATGAGGGCAAGATCCTCGATGCCACCAGGGACGCCCGCATCCGCACCGCGAACGCCCAGGCGAGCGTGGCCGAAAGCACCGCGATCGAAGCCGGAGTTCAGGCGAATACCGCCCAGGAGCGCGCGCAGCTTCAGCTCGAACAGATGAAGCTCGAAAACGAGGCCCGGGCCAAAGCGAACCAGTATCTCGATGAGCAGTCCCGCGCCCAGCTCGAAGCCACGTACGCCGCCACTGATGGACAGCGGATCCAGAACGGCCAGAACGCCACGCCGAAGGGTCTGACCGAGGAGCAAAAGCGCCTTTACGTCCAGGCCGCCGCCAGCGCCAGGGGCGCAGCATCCGAGCAGCGGATCGCCCTCGCCCAGCGCAAGGACAGCATCATCGAACAGCTCAAGGAAGAAGGAAAGTGGCTCAACTACGGCCACAAGGAAGGTGGCCTTTGGGGAATGGGGGGCACCCGCCTCAGCAACGAGGAAGTGGACCGCCGTAACCAGCAGCTCTTGCAAGATCGCTTGCGCCAAGACCCGGTGGCAGGCGAGCACGAGCGGGCCATCCAGGAGCACGAGAACAGCGCTCGCCAGTTCGAGACCTACCTCAACTCGGCCGGAAGCAACATCGGGAAGAACCCGGTCGGAGCCGGGGACCTTGGCAAGAAGTACCAAGACCAAGGCTTGAAATACAGCATGTCGCGCCGGGGCGAGGCCGCCTATACGGATTGCTCTGAGTTCACGCAGTGTGTGTACCGGGATATGGGCATCCAGATCCCCGGCACCGCAGGCGAGCAGTGGACCAAGATGACCGCCGTCCCGAAGGGCCAAGAAAGCCTCGGGGACCTGATCTTCTTCCACGACAAGCGAGCCACCGGCGAGCGCCGCAACCGCCCCGCGCACCACGTCGGGGTGATCGTGGGCTTCACAGAGGACGGGACGCCGATCATGCGCCACGCATCCAGCGCCGCCAACGCGATTGTGGACGTACCGCTCGACAAGTACATGCGAAGCGTGGGCGGCCGCATGACCCTCCTCGGGGTGAAGCGATGAGCACGCCCGGATTTAACAGCTGGCAGGAGTATCTCGGGGGCGCGGGAGGCCCCGCGCAAAGCGGAGCCGCCAGCGGCCCGGTGCAGACCTTCACGAGCTGGCAGGAGTATCAGCAAGCGGGCCAGGCCTCGCCTCTCGCCCCGGCCACCACCGTGTGGGATCGCCTGAAGCTCAAACCCTCGCAGCTCCCCGACGACCACGCCCGCCGCATGAAAGCGGCCGCAGGCTTCGCGCCGGACTCCGCCGAGCGCCTGATGGCCATAGCAGATATGGCCGTCGTGGGATTCCCGACCTTCGGAGAGGAGACGTACAGTTACCCGGGCCGCGAACTCCTTCGCGAAGTCGTCCGGTACCGAGGCCCGCAGCTCGCCGCCGCCCTGCCCGGAGTCATCCGCAAGGTGGCCACCGAGTTTGGGCAGGAGCCCAGCATCGTAGAGGCGCGTATGCAGACCCTGGGTCTAGACACCGCCGAAGCGGCCGCACAAGAGGCCATGAGCGGACGCGCCTTTACGGACATCTTGGGCTTTGCTTATGCCGAGCAAGTGCTCCCGATCGCGCGGCAAGGAGCGCTGATGGCCGTTCAGCGATTGCAGGGCACCTACGACCCGGCCACCTTCGATGAGGGTGTGTCCGAAATGGAACAGCGGATCGCCAACGACGGGAACCAGCGAGCCTTACAGATGGCCGCGAACCTCGGTCTCTACATTCTCCCCCTTGGCCCGAAGACCGGCCCGCTGAAGATCCTCAGCGGCAGACCGCAAGCCGGAGTGGGCGCGAGCCCGCTTCAGAATCCCAACATCTTTGGCGGGGTCGAAGCCGTTCGCTTTATGGGCCGGATCGCCGAGGAAGGCTTCGGCGGCGCGATCGTGGGCGAGCTTCAGGACATGGGGAACGCGATCAATCCTTTCGCCGCAGATCTCGCGCCGAGCGAGCGGATCGCCCGCGTGGCCCTCGCCGCGATGGCCGTGGCCGGTCTCACGAGCGGAGCGGCCGACGTGCGAAAGGTGGCAAGAGAGGTCACCCAGGAAGTAGCCACCGCCGCGCCCGGCCGCTTCGGTGCCAGCCTGCAAACGCGCCTCAGGGCGAGCGCCCTCGCGGACGTCATGGAAGACGCCCTCAGCCGGTCCGAGATCCAGATGCCGGACATGCCGGCCGCAAGTGTTACCGGGGGCGCAAGCGCTCCCCGCATGGTCCAGTTTGAAACCCTCAGCCCGGAACAGCACAGCAAGCTCGCCCGGAACTTCGATCTCGCCATGGCCGACATGCCCGCGCGAGATCTCGTGGCCTGGTCGAATCTCTCGGGCCAGTTCGCGCCGCTGAACAAGGAAGCTACCCCGGGCGTGCAGGTCCTTCGCGTGGGCGAAGAGGCACCCATGCGCCTACCGGAGCAAAGCCCGGACGGAGCCCCGGTGCAAGTGCTACGGGTCGAAGGGGGCGAGCCGAAGAACCTCGCCGACGCCGCCGCCGACGCCGAGCGCCGTCTCGCCGAGTCGGGCCTCGCCGCCAACGAGAACTACATCTACCTCGACGAACTGAAGGCCGAGACCGCGCACTTGCCGAAGCTCAACACGGCCCGCACGATCAACAACGCGGAAGACATGCGCCAAGTGCTCGTGGACTCGTGGGGCCTTGGGGCCAAGGAAGCCAAGGCCACCGCCCAGTTGTTTGAAGCCCGCGCCCAGGCGTGGGCCGAGGAGACCGGCCGCCCGGCCAGCGAGTGGTACTCCACGCGCCTCGCGAGTGTCGGCAAGGAAGGAGACGCCCCCGGCCGCGCGGATGAGATCATCATCGAAGGCGCGACCGTTCGGTACAGAGACTTCGACGGAAAGCTGAAGCAAGGGCAAATCGGGCCAAACCCGACCGGAGCCCTGGGTCGGTACGGCCGAGTGCCGATCGTGCGAGAGGACGGGGCAGTGATCCCGACCCCGCTCGCGAGCATCACGGAAGGGATCCCCGACACCGTGCGAGTGCGATATGCACACATAGAATCCGGCCAAGTCCTGTATCAATCGGAAGGTGCCGGAGTCGGGATCAGTGCCGTGCACCACACGAACGCGGACAGCCTGCCCGCCCTTGCGAGCTTAGGCCGCGTTGAGAAACCGAAGCTCGATGCGCCGAGCTTTGCGCAGACGAACATCGACTTAGACGTGCAACCTCGCTGGTCGCGCGATACGGCGCTCATCTTCGACCCGGAAGCCACCATCACGAAAGGCCCGAAGACGCTGATCGCCGCCGACGTGGTTCAGCGCGGGGACGGAGAGACCTCGTATCGCTTCGATCCGACCGAGGGCGGGGCCGTCGCCACGCGCGAGATCCGCGCGATCGTGGTGCCAGAAAGCCGCCGCGCCGACGTGCCACCGCAGCTCATCGAAGACGGGGCGCGGGTGTACGGTTACGACCCCGCCACTCCGGGCGATCGCCAGCGCGTGGTGGCCCAGGCCGAAGAAGAAGTCAACGCCCTTTACCAGCGAGAGCAAAACGCCAAGGCCGCGATCTACTTCGACCGGACAGGCAAGGCCATTCTCCGGGCCATGAAGAACCCGGACCCGAGCACCGCCATCCACGAACTCGCCCACATCTTGCGCCGGGACGCGTACCGCGACGGCGGAGTGACCGCCGCCGAGCAAGCCGCCCTCGAAAAGTGGGCAGGTGTGAAGGACGGCCGATGGACCGTGGACGCCGAAGAGAAGTTTGCCCGGGGCTTTGAGCGCTACATCCGGGACGGCAAGGCCCCCACGCGCGAGCTACGTGGCCTCTTCAGCCGGTTGGCGAAGATGCTGAAGGAGGTGTACCAAAACCTCACCGGGAGTGCGATCGACATCGAAGTCAGCCCCGAAGTGCGGGAAGTCTTCGACAATCTCCTTGGCAAGCGAGCCGGGGACGAACGCGCGCGCCTCGCGGCCCTCGAAGAAGCCGCCGAGATTGAGCTCGCCCGCCAGCGCGATGAGCTGCTCTCGATCATGCCGGATGACCCGCGCATCGATCTCGACTCGCCGAAGGACGTGCAAGACGAGGCCCTGATCGCCGCTATCCGTAGGCAGTTCGGGGCGGGTGAGGAAGACTTCCGCACCCCGGCCGAGATCCTCGATGACGCCCAGACGGCGGCCGTGTATGCCGACTATCAGCGCCTCGCCAATGAGGACTACCGCGCGAACTTCTACACCGAGGCCCTCGAAGCCCAAAACTTCGTCAGCAAGTGGGCCAGCGTACGTTGGTACAAGCTACCGGACGGCAAGTTCCGCAGTGACGCCCGCCACACCATCTACTCGGTGGACCAGCGCCAGATCCCGCAGCACATCCGCGAAGCCGTCACCGACTGGGTGGCGAAGTATTACAACGATCCCGAGTACTACGGCGACCCTGGCAACACGAGCGGCAAGGGCCAGCCCGTGCGGCCGCGCCGCATGAGCGAGATCGTCAGCGAAGGCGAGGACATCCCGTTCCCGGTGTATGAAGCCTGGCTCGAATCCATGAAGCCCATGGACTACGACGAGCCTCTGTATCAGAGCGCAGGCCAGGCCGAGGGCACCATTCTCGTGGACGGCCAGGAACGCCCGCGAGCCAACAGCAATGGGCTCCCCATTCACCCGACTGAAGAAGGCATCCGCGCATTCTGGCAGTGGTTCGGGGACAGCAAGGCCGTAGATGAACAGGGCCGCCCGCTGGTCGTGTATCACGGAACCGGGGCCGAGTTTGAAACCTTCGACCGAGCCAAGTCAGGCAAGGGGCCATCAAAGCTAGGATTCTGGTTCACAGACACCGCCGACTTTGCGGAGATGTTCGGCAGCACAATCATGCCGGCATATGTGGCCGTAAAGAACCCGAAGATCATGCCCGCGAAGCAATGGGACGCACTACGGCAAACGCACGGAAGCAACCCGGCGACGTTCGCCGCAATGCGGGATGAACTGGTATCGCAAGGCCATGACGGAGTAGTGGTGCCAGGGCAAGCCAGCGCCATGGGTCGGTTTGAAGTGCGCGACCCGGAAGTAATGGCCGTGTTCGAGCCCACCCAAATCAAGAGCGCCATCGGCAACCGCGGAACGTTCAACCCGAACGAGCCAAGCATTCTTTACCAAAGCGCAGGCCCGAACGAAACGGATCTCGCCCTCGTGGCCGCCAAGCGAATTGCGGAAGGAATGGCCGAAGAGACCGTCCTACGCATGCTTCAGCGCGACTTCAAGGTGAAGCCCGGCCGGGCCAACGTGGTGTATCGCCGCGCCTTGGAACAGCTCGCCCGCCCCGACATCGATCGCGTGTACCGAGAAACCGGGAGCCGCGCGGCCGTGGCCGAGATGCTCGCCGAGAATCACCCGCGAATCGCTAAGAGCCGATATGCGGCCGTCATCCGCGAAACCCTCTTCGAAGTGGGCGAGGCAGAGCTTCAGCAGATCCGCCAGGCCGTGAGTGAGGCCTTCGAGCGCGAGCTCCCAACCCGGGCCGCCCCGGTGACCGAGGCCATCTTGCAAGGGAACTGGGACAAGGTGGAAGAACTCGCCGGAGCCGGGAACGCTTCGGGCCAGCAAAAACGACGGATCATCCAGACCGCCAGAGAGCAGGCCGCCGCCGAGCTCGCCCCGGTCGAATGGCAAGCCATCCCGAACCTTGATCACATAGCCAGTGTCCTGGCGACGCGCCTCAATGTCAGCGAGCGCCAGGCGATGGAACTAGGCCGCGCCGCCCTGGACCAAGCCGGAGTGGACTACACGGCGGAGATCCGCCGCCAGACGCAGGAATGGCTCGCCACGAGCCTGGAACCCGCCGCCGAGCTCGTGTGGTCGCAGATGCGCGAGGGCTTCACCTTTGATGAAGCGTTCGAGAACGGCCGCTTTGGCCGGGCGGCCGGGCGCGAAGCCGTGCGGGCCAAGATCACGGAGCGCCAGGCGTACGATCGTATCGCGGAAGTGTACGAGGAAACCAGCTCGTACGGAGCAGTGCGAGAGCTGCTTCAGCAGGAGTACCCAAGCATCCCGGCCGCAAGGTACAAGGACATCTTCAGCGAGGCGCTCAAGGCCAGCGGCATCGAAGTCGCCACCGCCCCGCTTCGGAAATACAACCCGAAGACCAAGCGGCGCGAGATCGTCGAAGGTGGGCGCCGGGTCGTGGTCATCGGTGCCAACGAGATTGTGGTCCCGGCCGCGATCGTGAAAGACATCCAGCAGTTCAAGGACCGCCACCCAGTAGACGGGGGATCACTGTGGACAGAAGCCCGCTACGTCGAGCGGATGACTGATCGCAACCAAGCCGCTTACAAGTGGCTTGTCGAGCACCGGGAAGCGGCCGTCACGGCATGGACCAAGGATATGGTCCGGTGGAACGAAGAGATCAAGGCGGTGTACGGCAAGTACCTCGATGACAAGAAGTTCCGCCAGCTCGTGATGGACTGGGCGGAAAACAAGATGGAGAGGGGGGATGGCCTGCTCACGGAAGGCATCTACTTCGGCGATCGCCTGCTCGAAGACGTGCGCACCATCATCCGGAACCAAAACCCCGACATCTGGCAAGACGTGGAGCGAGTAGCCGAATGGCACCGGGGCACGTACGACCTCCTGCTCGATCGCCAAAACGAAGTGCGACGCGCCTTCGGCATGGGCGAGATCCCGCGCCGCAATGACTACATGGCGCACATCCAGGAAGAGGCCACCGCCCTGCAGAAGATATTGCAGTTACAGGACTATTCCGGCCCGTGGATCCCGAGTAGCGCACGGCGTAACACACCGTACAACGCCCACGCGAAGCAACGTCTCGGGCAAAGAAGCCGCCGAGATAGCCTCGCCAACACCGAGGACTACATCGACAGCGCCATGCGGACGATCCACTTCACGGAGGCCGCGATCCGCCGTCGCACGCTTGTCAAAGTGCTGATGGAAAGCGAGCACGCTGAAAGCTTGGGGCGTGTCATTCAGTACTGGCAAAACCAAGCTTCGGAGCTCGTCAGGCAACCGGTCGAAGGATCCGACTGGGTGCCCCGCCTCTTTAACAGCCGAATAGCGGATGGGGCTCTCGAAGCCGTTCGGTGGATCGCACAGCGAACGGCGCTCAATGGCTTGGTGGGCAACCTGCGGACCGCCGTGATGCAGACCGGGAGCCTTCCGCAAGTAACCGTGATCGCCGGCCGGCGAAATGTCGCGGCCGCAGCAGTGGCGCGAATTCATATAGCGCGAGGCCTCACGCCGGACCCAGTGGAGGCGAGCGCCTTCATGACCAGGCGCTATGCCTACCGTGGCCGCGCCGCCCGTACGAAGTGGGACAAGGCCATCGAAATTGGCGCGAAGCCCATGGAGATCATCGAAACGGCCGTCGCGCAAACCGTGTGGCAAGCCTTCCATATCCAAGCGACGAACGTCGGCAAGAGCTTCGATGAGGCCGTAAAGTACGCCGACAAAATGGCGGAGCGCACCCTCGCCGGACGTGCAATCGGTGAAAAGCCGGCCGTCTTCAATACGGACTTCGGCCGGGTGTTGCTTCAGTTCCAGCTCGAAGTGAACAATATGCTACTTCTCGCACGGCATGACGCCAAGTGGAATGAGCTACTCGGGCGCGAGGCCACTCCCGCGGAACGCTGGCAACGTGCGGCCAACTACGCCGTGTATGCCTGGATCGCGAACTCGCTCTATGAAGTAGCTTTTAGCGATCGACCGCTTCCGGATCCGATTGAATTGGCCTTCGACCTAAACGGGATCGCCGCCACGGACGATGAGAAAGTAACTGGCAAGATCTTTGGCCGAGTGCTTGGGGAAATCGTCAGCACGCTACCAGGAGGGACACTATTAACCGGGGCCGTGCTCGATGAGTCGCAGGAAGTGCTAGGCCTTGGGCTTACGCGCGATGAGTTCCTCGGGCGCACCCCGGCCGGGATGTATGCCGGGACTCTCCCCTCGACTAGCGCCCTACGAAACGCGCTCAAAGGATCCACGCCGAGCGAGCTAGGGTGGAACTTGACGACGACGCTAGGCCTGCCTTTTGGCGGCCGCCAGCTCAACAAAACCGCAACCGCTGCCGAGGCCTTGGCGGATGGCGGCACCGTTCGCGATCGGCAGGGCCGCGAGCGTTTCAAGATCGAAGGCCTGGAAGAAGAAGCGCGAGCCCTGCTCTTTGGCCCGAACGCCACAAAAGCCGCTCGCCGCTACTACGACAAGACAGCCGGAGGCACCGACAAGAAACAAAAATCATGACAAGCACCCATCTTGGTTTAATCGAAAAGGGAACCTTCCCCAGAATCGCAGTCGTCGGAGACTCAACCGCATCCGACACCGGCACTCGCTTTATCCCGCTGCTGAAGCGCTGCCTCGCCGCCTACGGGGTGGATGCCGACTTCATCGGCGCCCAGAACCCAACCGTAAACGCAATGGCCAACGTTGTGGGCCGTGACGATGAGAAGACGGCCTATGGTGGACAGGCCCCGGCCGCCGTGGCCGCCAGCCTCGCCAACGATTTCCCGGCCGTGATCACCGCGAACGGCATTCCAGACGTGGTGATCGTCGCGGGGAACTACAACGGCAGCGGATCACTCGAAGCCCAGACCGCCGATTGGGTCACCCTTTACAACCGCATCTACGAGCTATGTGCTCCGGGCGATCCGGTCGTGCTCAGCTTGGGGCGTGCACTTCAGGGCGGAGCGTTCGACACCACGCAAGAGACCAACAATCAAGCCCAGTACTTGGCGCTTCACGCCGTGCGAAAAACCTTCCGAGACGTTGGCAAGAAAGCGGAACTCGTGATGGCGCCTCTCTACACGTACAGCTCGTGGCCGCCCGACGATCGCCAGACGACCGACAACACTCACCCCGCCGACCAGATGGCCGCGTATCAAGCAATCACGGCCGCCTCAGCTCTCCTGGGGATCCCAGCCAAGGAGATAGAGGATCTCGTCGAAGGCCCGGCCGGGCTGATCAATGGCCCGGGTGGCCTTGGGGCCTTGTGGTGCCTTGCATCCACCACCGGCACGGCGACCGTCAGGATCGCGGCCTACGACCGATACGGCCGCATGGGCGGACGAGGCACCGCCAACGCAAACACGCAAGGCACGTTTGAAATCACCGGCATCACGACCACAGGCAACACGATCCGTCAGCTTCTTGGGGGGAACTTCGAAGCGAACATGGTCCGTTTCCGCTTGCTCGAAGTACTTGTCAACTCTATCTACGCGTGGCCGGGCGGCGCGATCGATGGTCAGTCCACCCAAGTGGCCGTGGGCGCAGTCACGCCAGACGTGTATGCTGTAGGAAATTACCGCAATCACTCGGAAACGCTGATCAAGCCTCCGGTCTGGTTCGGTTAATCGTGAGCCCTACGGTGTGAGCCCTACGCCCAGCGCGTGAGGACTCACCGAGGCTCAGCACTACACTCAGGAACAGATGGAAATAGGTTCAAAGTTCAAGTGTCCCTGCAATGACACTGTAGGGGTCACAGGTTCAAATCCTGTACCGCCCACCATCCTTCCTGACAAGAGTCCACCCAGGTTTGAATCTGGACCTTCATGTGCCTAGCATCAGAGACGTGGATGGCATTTGTGACTCCATCTTTGGAAATCCTTAAGTAAGCACTCATTTCGCGACTTAGGTGACGTAAGTACCGTCTCTAGTTTTGGAGAAGGATTCTTCGTGAGAACAGACAGGTGGCATGACCAATCGGATCGAACTGAGTCCGTCTGGACTCGTGACGAAGCTTCCGGCACGCAAGTTGCGATAAGAAAGCTAACAAAGGAAGACGCATCCGTCACAAAGTTAGTCAAACTCCGCCGAATCAAACACAATACAACTGAGCCAGGAGTGTCACTTGTCTTTGAACGCACCTCCTCGCCGAAAGTGGATGGCACACCTCGTAAGAGCTCTGATCGGGACGGGACTCTTTCATTCAGTGAGGAAGAAACAAGAGTACTTCTGACGTTCCTCCAGGAAGCGGAAGTCTTTCGAATGAAAGGAGCAAAGGAGGCATTTAAGAGCGCCAGTTTGGAAGATATCTGGAGTGCACTGTTGCAACGAGCATCAAGTTCAGAGCTATTAGACTTAAAGGCAATTCTTGATGACGGCCCGGAAGTGCCTGAGGTTATCAGCATTACAATTGAGCATCACCGTAGGGCAAAGGCAATTGAACGACTTCGGGAGTTGATCGAAGCTAACTCTGTTGAACATGATTTCCAAGTTTGGTTTGAAGCAAATCCCTGGGTGTTCCAAGCAGATGCTATAAAGTGCCTAGATGATCGTCGGATCGACGTACAGCACATAGCCGACCTCCTCATTACTTCAATTGACGGTTGTGTTGATGTGGTGGAATTAAAGCGACCGTCTGGGAAATTTTGGAGTCCAACTCGAGATCACGATAATTTAGTACCACATTCTGAGCTGATCTCTGCTTTGACACAAGTGTGGAATTACCAGGCGCATCTAGAAAATCAAATGGACAGGAAGAGTGTTTCTAAGCGACTTAATGGGGCGACAATTCTACGGCCTCAGGCCACATTAATACTCGGGAGGAGTGTGCATTGGAGCCCAGAGCATCTCGAGGCGCAGCGTCTTCTCAATAGCTCGTTGCATGGTGTGACAGTAATGACATACGATCAAGCACTGGAACGAGCTGAGCGAATAAACAGACTGAGCATCACTAGTAGATCGGTTCGTTTGTCCGGTGAGGGCGAGGTAGATGATCCGTTTGATGATTAGTCAAATTCGCTTCTTGTGTCCTGGCATCTGCTGCGACGAATCTTTTATTCTGCAGTTTGCTTTGCATAGTATATTCATGGGTAGTTTGTGCTAGTCATCTGAAGGACTTGAGTTAACGATATGTTCTTTTATAAGTTTGTCGCTGATCAAGATATTGATGTAAACAGCTCAAAGGCCAGTTTCGATTGCCATGTTGTCGATAGAAAGATCAAGAAGATGCTGCTCAGGGCTGATCGTGCTCTCGGGGGTGGGGCAGTAAGTGCTGAGGAATGTGCGTTCATCGAGGCGATGATTCCCCTCTTTAGGCAAACTCACTTGAGTATTAGAAAGCTGTGTCGTTCAGGATTTCAGTTTGATGGACTGGTTGGCGATGCCATGTCGCTCGCTAGAGAGCAAATCGAAAAGCTCTTTGCCATTCAGTTAGTTCTTGAGTCACCTGATCGGTGGATTAGTGTATACAACAAGGACGGTTGGAAAAAAGGATACAGAATGCTACTGCATCAGCAACATGAGTGTAGGGACCTGCCTCGGTTTAAGGAGTTCAACCAAGAAATCGGCCCTATGTACTTTGAGAATCTGCGTCTAGTATGTGGTGTCACAGAAGAGGAAAAAGATATCGTTGAATTGGAGTTTAAGGGTGTTAAGCTGTCGAGTGATCAAAAGAGGCGTAGAATTAGAGACTTTCCAACACCTGGAGAGGCATGGAAGATTCTTGCCGAAACTGATCGTGGGCCCGCGATGAAGCGGTGGTATGTTGAGTACCAAAGATATTGCTCCTATAGCCATGCGCTTACTCCGAAGGTTGTATTGAATGTTATACAGAACAACGGTATCCGTATGAGCGACTTGGATCGATACCGGTTCATGAGTAATCACATTGACCCAACACTAATCATTAGCTATCTTGCGATTGGGGCAGCTTGCGCCGAGGTGTACCTGAAGTGCAAGCAGGATATGGATTTACTTGAGTCTATCTCTGAATTCTGGGAGGAGCAGCGCGAAGGGTCTCTTCTTGCAATTGCTCTTTATGATCTCCGAATCAAGGCTATCTTGCCGACTGTGATTGGTGCGAGTGCGTAGCGGTTACGTGAGGCGCTCTAGCTTGGGGCGTTGTCGGGAAGTAAGTGCTTGAGTTAGTTCATGTGTCCTTTAATTTCTACCTCGTAGGTTCTGGTTATGCAGTGTGTTCGTTTATCTTCTCTCCCATGACCCTCGACGACATCCAACGCGCGTGGCGCACCAACAACGAGGTGAACGTGCGCCTGCTGGCCCTGTGCCCGGACGAGGCGATGGACCTGAAGCCCGGCAAGGGCAAGACCATCCGCTCCAACTACGTCCACATCCTGGGGGTGCGCCGCATGCGCCTGGAGGAGCACCTCCGCGCCGACGCCCAGACCCTCGCCAAGCTCGACTGGAAAACCGCCACCCGCGAGGAGATCACCACCGAACTCCACCGCTCTTTCGCCCTGATGGTGCGCCTGTGGGCGCACTTCGAGGCCCGCACCCGCCCCCACCGCTGGTCCACCGCCCTCCTGCTCTCCTATTGCATCGCCCACGAAGCGCACCACCGCTCCCAGATCGAAATCGCCCTGCGCCTGGGCGGCCACGAACCCGACGAGATGGACCTCTACGCCCTGTGGGATTGGACCAAACTCGCCCCTGCAGACCCCACCGACTAAGCACAAAAACGCCCCGCCAGCCACGTAGCTAGCAGGGCGTGATTCTGGGCAGCCCCTTACAACTTAGGACCCGAATTCAGGGCGCAGCACCAGCACGGAGTGCGGTTCGCTCACCACTTGATGGAAAGACTTGCTCCCCAGCGTCAGGCGGGCAAAGAATCCGTGCCCTTGCGCCCCCATGATGAGCAGGTCGGCCCCGGTTTCGTCCATCACCTTGCGGATCGCTTTATTGGTGTGTCCTTCCACAATGCGCGACTCAAAGCGTGCATTGAGCGGCGCAAGCTTCTCGCAAATGGCTTGGTTGCGGGCTTCCAGTTGCTCCTCCACCCAATTCGCGCTAAGGTTCTTGCGGTCTTCAATCCCCTCGGTCATCAGCTTCGCCACTTCATCCGAAAGTTCATTGACCGTCAGCACGATCAGGTGTTCGATACCCTGCGGGGCCATTTCGGCCAGGAGATCCACACACGCATCGCAATACGGCGAGTGGTCGCTGGCGAAAACAACCTTCAGTTTCTTGTCAGCCGGGATTTCGCCCTTCACGATGAGCAGGCTTTGGTGCGCCCCATTCAGGAGCCCCTTGGCCACACTGCCGAAGAACAGGGAACCGAAGTAGCCCTTAGAAGTGGTGCGGGCGACGATGAGATCGCAGCCTTCCTGTTCGGCGTGTTTGATCAGCACATTCGGCGCATCGCCATGCTTGACCTGGGTGCGCGCGGGGATCTTGGCCTCGGCAAACTTGGAGGCGGCCAGGTCCAGGGCCGCCAATGCGACCCGTTCCTTTTCCTTGTACATCAGCGCGAGCGGGTGCGATTCGCCGACTTGCGGGAAGGAGCCGTCCGGGAGGACCGACTCGATGACGTGCACAAGGTCCAACTCTGCGTCCGGGAACTTCAGATTCAGAATCATGGGGATCGCCGGCGGAAAGGCGTCCCCTGTGTCAATACCAAGTAATATCCTCACGTCCTCAGTATACAGATGAAAACATGTACTTCCTGGCTGCTTCGTAAGGTGTAGGTCTCACTCATAGGCCTAAAGGTATGGGGCGAAAAGTTCCCCTTCCGAACTCAAGAATCCAACGAATGGGGTCCACAAGAAAATGCCCCACCGGCCGGGTGGCCAGCAGGGCGTCCTCTAAGAGCACCAAGCGAATTACTTGGCGCGGCGGCGTCGGGCCAGGGCCAGCAGCCCGGCGCCCATTGCCACCATGGTCATCGGCTCCGGAACCACGGTGTAGTTCACATTGCCCGCCAGCGCGCGCGGCGAGAACTGCGATCCCCCGAAGGGCACGGCTCCCGTGCGGCCAACGTTGGTGAACAGCAGCAAGTCCGCATTAGAGAAGTTGGTGTTGGACGTGGAACCCGTGCCGAAGTAGCGGATCCCGCGGCCCGCCGTGATCGAGTGCATGTACACCGAAACCACATTGCCCGCGCCTACGCTGATGTCGGCGAAGTCCACATTGGCCAGCACCGTGCTACTAGTAGCTCCAACTGTCACGGTGTCGTGCAGAGTCCAACCCGCATTGCTCGCGGTGAAGCCCGTGAAGGTGCCCGGGCGCGTCCACACTTCGATTTGCGCGGTGGCCGTGCCGGTCGTCACGAACGTGTCAATGCTCGTGATGGAGACGGAATTCACGCCGGTGAACTCGGAAAAGACGCCGCCCGAACCGTTGTTCGCGGTGGCGTTGGCGTTCAGCACCTGGCCCATGGACAAGCTAGCCACAGCGGCCATACCCAAGCAGAAAAGGGATTTCATTGATATAACTCCGGGGGCCCATGCATGGACACCCTTCTCGTATTGTACACAGGTATCCGCACAATCCAAACCCATGTCATGAGAGTTACGGAAAACCCGCAATTCTGCGGGCAATGGCGCGGCTCCCGGGTATCCAGCTACACTCCCACCAGGAACCCCGCGCCATGCAAAAAAACCGACTCGAAGCCTTCAGCGATGGCGTGCTGGCCATCATCATCACGATCATGGTGCTGGAGATGAAGGTGCCGCACGAGCCCACGCTGGCTGCGCTGACCCCCATCTGGCCGGTGTTCCTCAGCTATGTGCTCAGCTTCGTCTTCATCGGCATTTATTGGAACAACCACCACCACATGATGCACCTGGTGCACAAGGTCAACGGCCGCATCCTGTGGGCCAACATCCACCTCCTCTTCTGGCTCTCGCTGGTGCCGTTTGTCTCCGGGTGGATGGGCGAAAACCACTTCGCCAAGACCCCTACCGGCGCCTAAGGCGTGGTGCTGCTGCTGTGCGGCTTTGCCTATTGGCTGCTGCAACGGGCCATCATGGCGGACCAGCGGGAGGAAGGGCACCTGGCCCGCGCCATTGGCCGCGACCTGAAGGGCAAGTTTTCGCTGGTGACCTACGTCGTGGCGATTGGGTGCAGCTTATGGAACGAGTGGGTGGCCATCGCTCTCTATGCCCTGGTGGCGGCGGTGTGGTTCATCCCGGACCGGCGAATCGAAGCGCAGTGGGCGTCCTGAATTGCGGGATTTTCAACTCAAAAAGCCCCCATTCGGGCCTAGAAATCAATCCGTACTGTTATGTCATGATTGACGGCATGTCTTCATCCGGTGTGACGCCCGCTCCCGGCCCGACCCATATCGCCCCCGGTTGCTGCGGCCTGCTGCAGCTGTGCCAGCCCGGCTTTGTCGCCATCAACACCATCCACTGCCAGCCGCAGTACGTGGACCGCTTCCGTGACCTTTTCGGCTCGCGCGCGCACGCCATTGACCGGATCCAGGGTTTCCTGGGGATGTACGTGCTGGAACCCAAAACCGAAGGCGAGGCTTACCTGGTGGTGAGCCACTGGGTGAACGAGGCGGCTTTTGATAGCTGGACGGGCTCGGAAGAGTTCCTGGAAGGGCACCGCCGCGCCTTCGAGGACATGCGCCTGGCCAAGGAGCGAGGCGAGGAACCCCCGATGAAGTCTGAGTTCCGCACCTATTCGCTCCTCACAACCTGAGGCTTAGGTTTACTTGGCCCGCGAGAGCCAGTTCACGTCCACCCCGGCCCCCATCAGCAACTCCTGCAGTTGCCCCACGTGGATGCCCAGGTGGCGCAGGTTGAGGAACTGGTGCTCCAGCTTGGTGCAGTTGGGGTACCAGTAGGGACTATAAGTGGTAGAGTATGAACACAACCAGCATGGATTTAGCCGTTGTCCATTTGGAGTCGTTCAGAGCGTATCGTGACAAAGTGAAGCTGTGTGTTGATGATATAACGGCGATTACTGGGCGAAATGACATTGGCAAGAGCACAATACTTGATGCGCTGAACATTGTGCTAGGTGATGCCAAATTTGACGGGGAAGATACTTGTAAGTTTCCGGGCGCAAGCCAGACTGTTCGAATAAGTTGTGAGTTCATCGTTAAACCAGACGAAGCCATCATTATTGATCAAGATGCGCTGACGACCTGGGAACGTGAGCATCTGCTAAATGAAGATAATCGGCTTCATATTGTATGGCAGTTCGATGGCACAAAGAAGCAACCTACTCCTTCCGTATTTCTGGTCGCCATTCACGATGGCTTAGACCTACTCAACAAGAAGAACAGCGAGCTGAAGGCCCAGCTTAAAGCTAATCCAGGATACGACTCGAAGACGGACCAGCGAAGCAATGTTGCCCTTCGAGAGGCCATTAGGTCTCAACTGCCGCAAGACGAATTTGCACTGCGAGAAATCGAACTCAAAGCTGAAGACGGAAAGAAGACCTGGGATATGATAAAGAAGGCTCTCCCTGTTTTTAGGCTCTTTAAGTCAGATCGCAACAGCACAGATCAAGATGGCGAAGTGCAGGATCCTTTGAAACTAGCAATTAAGGAGGCGGTAGGAGAATGCGGTGCCGAAATTGAAAGCGTTATAGCAAAGGTGCAAACGAAGGCAAATGACTGGGGTGTTGCCATGTTGTCAAAGCTTAAAGAACTCGACGAAACGCTTGTAGATGGAGTTATTCCTTCCCACGAAAAACCTGATCTGACAAAAGCCTTTAAGATGGCACTGAGAGACGAGTCAGGGGTGGCTGTGAATAAGCGTGGCAGCGGGGTACGAAGGCTTATCTTGTTGAGCTTCTTTCGTGTGGCGGCAGAACGTGCAATTGATGGCAATGGGCAAGCCCATATAATCTATGGAATTGAAGAACCGGAGACGTCTCAACATCCTTCAAGCCAAAGGAGTATAGTACGTGCTTTGATAGATTTAGCATCAGCGCCTGGCAGGCAAGTAATTCTGACCACACACGTTCCAGGCTTGGCCGCCGAGCTCCCCAGAGATAGTATACGCTTCATTAGGGGTGCTCGCGGCACCTGTCCTGAGATTACCGAAGGTGAAGATGCCCTGCGAGCAGCTGCTGATGCATTGGGCGTGATTCCAGATCCGTCGTCTGCGAAAGTACTTTGGTACGTAGAAGGAGACTCTGATGTTCAGTTTCTCCGCAGAGTTGCCGATCTGTATCGGAACACTGGCCATAAAGTCGTTGACCTGACGGATGATATTGCTTTCATTCCAACTGGGGGCTCAAGTTTGAAGCATTGGGTAGAGCAGCGCTATCTTGAAAAGCTAAAGCTACCTGAAATGCATGTGTATGACCGAGATGTAAAGCAGGCTGGAGTGGCTAAGTATCCATACGAAGGCCAAGTAAATGATCTCCTTGAAAGGGGTGTATTTGCCGAATTGACTACTCACCGGGAGTTAGAAAATTATATTCACCCGGATGCTGTTGCTGAAGCCTATGCTGAGCAAAGTGTTGAGTTGAGCGGTCTCGCTTACGACTTCGATGACGATGCCGCAGCAGTCGTTGCTGAGTTCGTCTATAAGGTGTCTGGTAAGGACTGGGGCAGTCTTGATGACGATAAGAAAAAAAAGAAGATCAGTCTTGCTAAGAAGAAGATGACCAGTGAAGCCGTTCTAACCAAGTTGACCTTTGAAAGAGTCCAAGAGCGCGATACTAATGGAGACCTTGAGCGATGGCTGAGAAAGGCTACTGAACTCGCCGGGCAGCATTGAGCTTCCTTTTACTTAGCCCGCGAGAGCCAGTTCACGTCCACCCCGGCCCCCATCAGCAACTCCTGCAGTTGCCCCACGTGGATGCCCAGGTGGCGCAGGTTGAGGAACTGGTGCTCCAGCTTGGTGAAGCCGGGGTACCAGTGGTAGCCGCTCTCGGGGGCCTCCAGGTCCAGGGCTTCCACCCGCGCGGGGAGCCCCGCCATCACGTCGTCAATGTAGGCCAGCACCTCGTCGGCGGTCAGCGTGCGCGGCTGCACGCCGTCCTTGGGCTCCGCCCACAGGTTAGTGGCCTCCTCTTGGTAGTGCGGCGGATCGGTGAAGTCCGCTTCCGTTTGCGCCAGGTACAGGTCGGTGTAGTATGTGGCGTGATAGGCAATGCGCCAGAACTGACGCGGCCGCATGCCGGCCGTCTTTTCCCACAGGTCGGCGGGGCATCGTTCCACACTTTGGCGCAGCATGGCCAGGGTGCCGAGATATTGCGCGGTCAGCGCAGCCTTGGTAGACATAAGTCTATATATACCACTACGCTACGCGAGTTCGCCATCCAAAAACATGCGAATCTGCTCGGCCTGGGTGCGCGTGAGCGTGGGCACGGCCGCGATTTCCTCCACCGTGGCGCGGCGGATGCCCTCCACGCTCCCGAAGGTGCGCAGGAGCATGCGCCGCCGCTTGGGGCCGATTCCCGGAATCTCGTCCAGCAAGCTCCCGTGCATCCGCTTATCGCGTACTTTGCGGTGGAAAGTCAGCGCAAATCGGTGCGCCTCATCTCTCAGGCGCCGCAGCAGCAAGAGCCCGGGCGAGGTGAGGGGGAGCTCGACTTCTCGAAAGGCGTAGGTGCCGTCCTCGTTCTGCACGGGCACATAGATCAGCTCCATGCGCTTGGCCAGGCCCACCATCGGCACCTGGATCTCCAGCTTATCGCGCGCCTCCAGCGCCGCGCCTAGTTGCCCTTTGCCCCCGTCAATCATGATGAGATCGGGGAGCTTAAGAAACTTCGGATCTTCATCAAGATACCGCCGCAACCTACGCAATATGACTTCGTTCATCATCGCGAAGTCGTTGGGGCTCTCTGGATGCCACTTAATCTGAAAACGTCGGTACTCTTGCTTGTTCGGTTCGCCGTTTTCCGTCACCACCATCGATCCCACTGGGGACGTGCCCTGAATGTTAGAAATATCGTAACCTTCTATCCGCATGGGCAGGGTAGGGAGTTCTAAGACTTCGGCCAGTTGCGTCATGGCTTGTTCAGCCCACGCTTCCTTCTCTTCAAGCTCCATGGCAAAGGTGCGCAGGGCCTGCTCGGCGTTGTCCATCGCCAGTTCCACCAGGCGGAGCCCTTCGCCGCCGTTGGGGACATCCACACTCACGGCTGCACCCCGCCGCTGGCGCAGCCATTGCTGCACAATCTGCCGCTCCTCGATCTCCACCGGCAGCAACACCTCGCGCGGAATCTCCGGCGCGTCTGTGTAGTATTGCTTCACAAACTCCTGCACAGCCTCGGTCGGTGAGCTGTCTTTGCTGCCATCCAGCATGAACTGGCGCTGCCCAATGAGCCGCCCGCCCCGGATGTAGAGCATCTGCACGGCCGCCCCCCGGTCGTCTTTCACCACGGCCACCACGTCGCGGTCCCCACCATCGTCGCTCAGCACCTTTTGGCGCTCGCGGATGTGCTCCATCTTCTGGATCTGATCGCGCAGTGTGGCCGCCCGCTCGAAGTTCAGGTCCTCGGCGCACTGCTCCATCTCGGCCTTCAGCTCGTCAATAATTTGCAAGTCCTTTCCTTGCAAAAAACTACGAACCTTTGCAATCACTTGCCGGTATTCTTGCTGGGTAACCATACCGGCACAAGGAGCTAAGCATTGCTGCATATGATAGTAAAGGCAGGGCCGTTGCTCCGGCTGGCCGCTCCAGCTCTTTCCACAAGGGATAAGAGGGAAGGCTTTGTGCAAAATCTGTAAGGTTTCTCGCACCGCCCATGCGTTTGTGTAGGGGCCAAACGATTCTCCCCAACCTTTGCGCGGATTTCTTGTAAACATCACGCGCGGGAATTTCTCCTTGGTAATGGCGATGAAGGGGTAACTCTTGTCATCGCGCATCCTTACGTTAAAGGGTGGGCGGTGCTCCTTGATTAAATTGCACTCAAGGACGAGGGCCTCCACCTCGCTGTCCACCACGATCCATTCGATGTCCCGCACCCGGAACACCAGCCTCTCAATCCGGGCCGTGTGCTGCGCGCTCTTGCGGAAGTAGCTGCGTACCCGGTTGCGCAGATTGATCGCCTTGCCCACGTACAGTACGTTCTGCTGCTCATCTCGGTAGATGTAGCAGCCAGGGCGCGTCGGCAGGGCCTTCAGGCGCTCCGTCATGTGGTCCGTGAGGGCCGGGAGGGGCATGGATACAAAGTTCTACCGGTTTTTGCCCGCCGGCGTGCGCGGGCCCCACGCTCTCAGCACGAAAAAACGCCCCCACCCCGCCAAGGGATGGAGGCGTCTGCGACCCGATTGTCAGGCCTTACTGGCCTTGATTCAGGCGCTTTTCCAGCGCGTCGAGTTCCGAATCCACGGCCGATTCGTCTACCGGCGTGGCGTTCTCCACGGTCTCGGTGCTCATCGGCGCGCCCAGGCCCATCTTCTCTTCCAGCTTCCGGAGTTCCTCGTCCGCGGCAAAGTCCATGGCTTGGTCTTCCATCTGCATCATCTTGCCGCTCAGGCTGCCGGCCATCATCTCGTTACGAGCGGAGGCTTCGGCTTGCTTGTCAGCAATGCGATCGCGGGCGGCGGCAAAGGAGCCTTCGTATTCGTTCTCGAACGTCAGGCCGCTTAGCGTCTTGCCGATGGCATCTTGAATCTGGGCTTGCTTCCACTGCGCCTTCAGGGCCAGGGCCTCGGCCGTCTTGCGGCGGACCTCTTCTTCCTGGCGCTTAATGGCGACCTTCACCTGCTCCACCGTCTCGCTGGCGGCGGCCAGGGTCGGCTTCAGGCTCTCAATCGTGGCGTCCACGTTGGCCTTCTCGCGCAGGAACTGGCGGGCCAGGTCGCGGTTGCCGTTCTTCAGGGCGGTGGCCGCTTGACTCTCCAGTTGGGCGCTCTTGGCCACTGCCTCGTCGAACATCCTTTGCAGGCGGTTGCGCTGCGTAATGGCTTGCACGGCCTTCTCTCGGTTGCTCGAGAGGGCCGACTGCATATCACGCTTGGCCTGATCCAGCATCAGTTCGGGATCTTCCAAATTGTCCATTCCGCGGTGGAAAATGGCGCGGAGCCAGGCAAAGAATCGCTTCATTCTGTGAGTCGCCTCAAAAAAGGTTTACGGAGGATACCTCTCGGGTCCGGGCCTTCTGTCCACCTGGCATCCCGGTCCTGCCTCGCGGGGCCCGTGGCAGGGGCGGCAAATGTCCCCATTGGGGGTTGCGGAAGTCTAGGCCCCTCCAACGGCGTCGGTATACTCCGACCCGATATTGCCCTGCCTTGCCGTGCGGTGAGAAAGGGCGTTTGAAGGCAAATTCTTATGGCGAGCGTTGGTACCGTCGTCCAAATCACCGGTCCGGTTGTGGACTGTCGATTCCCGAATGAGTCGCTTCCGGCTCTCATGAACGCGATTACCGTGGTGGACGCCGAGCGCGGCATTAACCTCACGGCTGAAGTCGCTCAGCACCTTGGTGACGATACGGTCCGGTGCGTCGCTCTCTCCAGCACCGACGGTCTGGTGCGCGGCATGGCCGCCACCGATACCGGGGCGCCGATCAGCGTACCGGTGGGCGAAGCCACCCTGGGCCGCGTGTTCAACCTGCTGGGCAATCCGATTGACAATGGCGGCGACGTGAACACGAGCGAGCGCATGCCGATCCACCGCGAGCCGCCCGCCTTTGAAGACCAGAGCGTGAGCGTAGAACTGCTCCCCACCGGTCTCAAGGTTGTGGACCTCCTCATTCCGTTTAACAAGGGTGGGAAGATCGGTCTCTTCGGGGGTGCCGGTCTGGGCAAGACGGTTCTTATCCAAGAGCTCATCCGCAACATCGCGGTCGAAGCTTCGGGCGTGTCGGTGTTCGCCGGCGTGGGTGAGCGCACCCGCGAAGGGAACGACCTCTGGCTCGAAATGTCGGAAGCCACCTTTAAGGACACCGACGGCTCCGAAAAGCGCGTTATCGACAAGACCGCCATGGTCTTTGGTCAGATGAACGAGCCGCCGGGCGCCCGCCTCCGCGTGGCTCTGACGGCCCTGACGATGGCTGAATACTTCCGCGACGTGCAGGGCAGCGACGTGCTCATCTTCGTGGACAACATCTTCCGCTTCGTGCAGGCGGGTTCCGAGGTGTCGGCCCTGCTCGGTCGTATGCCGAGCGCCGTGGGCTACCAGCCCACCCTCGCCACCGAAATGGGCTTCCTGCAAGAGCGCATCACCTCCACCAACAAGGGTTCGGTGACCTCGGTGCAGGCCGTGTACGTCCCGGCGGACGACCCGACCGACCCCGCTCCGGCCACCACGTTTAGCCACCTCGACGCTTACGTGTATCTGGAACGATCCATCGCTTCCAAGGGCCTTTACCCGGCCGTGGACCCGCTGGCTTCGACCTCCAAGAACTTGGACCCGCGCATTGTGGGCGAAGAGCACTACCGCGTGGCCCGCGCCGTGCAGCAAACCCTGCAGCGCTACAAGGAACTGCAAGACATCATCGCGATCCTCGGGATTGACGAACTCAGCGACGACGACAAGGTGCTGGTGGGCCGCGCGCGCAAGATCGAGCGCTTCTTTAGCCAGCCGTTCTTCGTGGCCGAGCAGTTCACGGGTAACGCCGGTCGCTTCGTGTCCATCCAGGATACGGTGGCGGCGTTCGCCGAACTGGTGGATGGCAAGCTGGACGACATTCCGGAACAGGCCTTCCTCTACTGCGGGAACCTGGACGACGTCCGCGAAAAGGCTCGCAAGCTCCAGGCCGTCTAAGGCACCGGGGGTACCAACAAAGAAACGACCTCGCCAGTGCGGCGGGGTCGTTTTGCTTTATGGCGGGGGAACCTAGCGCCCGACCCGCAACCGGATGTCAAGCTCCGGGTACGCCTTCAATAGCCGCACCTTCATCGCGTAGCCCCCGGCGCTCAGGGCAGTGGCGAGGGCATCGGTCGTCGTCGCATCGGGGCCGATCACGGTCGCCATCACCCGCTGGGTGCTCCCCAGCCCGGTGCGCAGGTCCACCACGTGCGAATACCGCCGCCCGCCCACCTCAATAAACTGCTCGGTGTCCCCACTCGTGCTCACGCCGCAGTTGTGCAACTGCACGCTCTCGCCGGTGGTGGTCAGCAGCACCCGCCAGCCCGCTTCTCCGGGCGGGGCATCGCCCAGGGCGATATCGCCCCCCATCTCCACCAGGCAGGCGGGCGCCCCCGCATTCCGCATCGCCTGCACCGCCGCATCGCAGGCGTACCCCTTCGCAATCCCCCCGAAGTCCAGCCGCACCCCCGGCCGGGTGATCTCCACCGTGCCCGCGTCGGGCTCAATGATGACCGCCTCCATGCCCACGTTGCGCCGCGCCGCCTGCACCGCCTCGTGGGTGGGCAGCACGCCGGTGCGCCGGGATTCGCGCCACAGGCGCACCAGCGGCCCCGCCGTCACGTCAAACAATCCGCCCGAGTGGTAGTGAAACTGCTCGCTCCGCAGCAACAAGTTCATCAGGGTCGGGCTCACGCGCACCGGCCCTTGCCCCGCGCGGTCGCACAGGCGCATGGCTTCGCTGTTCGGGCGATAGTCACTGGCGATGGCTTCGATCCGGGCGATTTCGTCAAAAGCGGCCTGGGCGGCGCGCTCGGCGGCGGCTCGATCGGGCGCGTACAATGAAATATCGACGCGAACGCCCATATGAGCCTGGGTAAAGTCGTACCGGGACACGTTCAATGGGGAACTCCCAATCGTTAAGTAAGCAATGATCGCTGCGTACATCGCTCTCGCCCTCCCTATTGTAACGCCGATGCCCGAGTCGTATACCGAACGCCTACCCGACCACCTCGTTGAATTCAAGATGATCTACGTCCCCGCGGGGAAGGTCAACATTCGGGGCAAAGAGGTCGAAGTCAAGGCGTTCTACATCTCGGAAACCGAAGTCACGTGGGATCTGTACGACGTCTACTACCTGCGCTTGGACATGACGCCCGAGCAGCGGGAAGCCAACCACGACGCCGCCAGCCGCCCGAGCCGCCCCTACGGGGCAGTGGACCGAGGCTACGGCCACAAGGGTTACCCCGCCATTGGCGTGGCCGCCCCGGCCAGTGAAGTTTTCTGCAAGTGGCTGGAAGGGAAGTTCAACCGCCCCTACCGCATCCCCAACGAAGCCGAATGGGAGTACGCCGCCCGCGCCAACGCCCCTCTGCCGGAGAAGTGGGATGACTACGCCGTATTCTGGGATACCAGCGAGGACAAAACCGAGGCCGTGAAGAGCAAGAAGCCGAACGCCTGGGGGCTCTTCGACATGATCGGCAACGCCAGCGAATGGGTGAAGAGCCTGGATGACCCGAGCGTGATGACCACCGCCGGCGGCCACTTTAACTACGAAGGACCGGATCTCGGCCCGTCTCTCCGCGAGCCTTACACCATCAAGTGGCAGGACCGCGACCCGCAAGTCCCCAAGAGCCGCTGGTGGCTCTCAGATGGACCCCAAGTCGGATTTCGAATCGTCGTCAGTGCAGACCAAGTCAACTTAGAACAATAAAGCCATGGAAGATCTCGCGTTATCTCGTCGCTCTTTTCTCGCTGCCACCAGTGCGGTGGCCATGACTGCCCTCGGAGCGGGTACCTTCGCCAACGTGATGGGACAAGACCGACTGCGCGTGGGCGTGGTAGGGTGCGGCGGCCGGGGAACGGGCGCCGCATTTGACTGTTTGAATGCCGATCCGGCCGTGACCGTGGTGGCCCTCGGCGATATGTTTGCCGACCGCGCCGCCGGCGCGCGCAAGTCGCTGACCGACAACTTTAAGGAGCGCGTTCAGATCACCGATGACCATGTATTCACCGGTTTTGATGCCTACAAGGGCGTGCTGGCCAGCGACATTGACCTGGTGATCCTCGCCACTCCTCCGGGTTTCCGCCCCTATCACTTCGAAGCCGCCATCAACGCGGGCAAGCACGTCTTTATGGAGAAGCCGGTGGCCACCGATGCCCCGGGCGTCCGCCGCGTGATTGCCGCCGCCCAGGCCGCCAAGGCCAAGAACCTGAGCGTGGTGGCCGGGACGCAGCGCCGCCACGAAACCGCCTACAACGAGGTGATGAAGCGGATCCACGATGGCGCGATCGGCGACATTGTCAGCGCCAGCTGCTACTGGAACCAGGGTTCGCTGTGGTCCGTGCCGCGCCAAGAAGGTTGGAGCGACGTGGAATGGCAGCTCAAGAACTGGCTCTACTTCACCTACCTCAGCGGTGACCACATCTGCGAGCAGCACATCCACAACATCGACGTGGTGAACTGGGCGAAGAAGGCGCACCCGGTGAAGGCCGTGGCCCTGGGCGGTCGCGAAGTCCGCAAGGCCGAGGTTTACGGGCACATCTTCGACCACTTTGCCGTGGAGTTCGAATACGAGGACGGCTGTCTCATGCACAGCTACTGCCGCCAAATTGACGGCTGCGCCAACAACGTGAGCGAGCGACTGGTCGGCACCAAGGGCCGCGCCAACCCTGCCAACCGCATCTTTGGGGAGAATGAGTACCGCTTCAGTGGCGAGAATCTCAATCCGTACATGCTGGAGCACCGCCACCTCATTGAGAGCATTCGCGGCACCCGCGCCTACCTCAACGAAGGCGAGCAAGTGGCGCACAGCACCCTCACCGCTATCATGGGACGCATGGCCGCCTACACCGGCACCAGCGTGACGTGGGATGCGGCGATGGCAAGCGAAGAGACGCTGATGCCGGCGGATCTGGCCTTCGGCAGCCGAGCGGTGCCGGCCGTGGCCGTGCCGGGCGTAACCAAGCTGGTCTAAGCCATGAGCATGGATCGACGTGACTTCATCCGGTCGGGGCTTGCCGTAGGGGCAGGCCTGGCCGGCGGCTTGGCCGTTGCCAAGGAGACGATGACCTTGAACTTTGACGATTCCACTCCGTTCAACTGCGACTTTGCGCCGCACTTCGGCATGTTTGGCAATCACGCGGGCAACAACCCGATTGATGAGCTGAAGTTCATGCACGACCACGGCTTCCGCTCGCTGGAAGACAACGGCATGAAGGGCCGCTCGGTGGAGCAGCAAGAGGCCATCGCCAAAGAAATGACCCGCCTGGGCATGCGCATGGGCGTCTTCGTGGTGAATCCCAGCACGGCCTGGGAAACCTCCCTCGCCAGTGGCCGCCAGGAGATGATCGACAAGTTCCTGGACGAAGTCCGCACCTCCGTGGACATCGCCAAGCGGGTCAACGCAAAGTGGATGACCGTAGTGTGCGGCACCATCGATCCGCGCCAAAACATCGCCTACAACACCGCCAACGTGGTGGAGTGCCTGCGCCGCGCCAGCGAGATCTTTGAGCCGCACGGCTTGGTAATGGTGCTGGAGCCGCTGAACTTCCGCGACCACCCCAACCTGTTCCTGAGCGAAATCCCGCAGGCGTACCAAGTGTGCCGCGCGGTGAACAGCCCGGCCTGCAAGATTCTGTTTGATATCTATCACCAGCAGATCCAGGAAGGGAACCTCATCCCGAACATGGACGCTGCCTGGAGCGAAATTGCGTACTTCCAGATTGGCGACAATCCGGGCCGCCGCGAGCCCACGACCGGCGAAATCAACTACGGCAACGTATTCAAGCACATCCGCAGCAAGGGTTTCACCGGCATTTACGGCATGGAGCACGGCAAGTCGCAGGGCGGGAAGGAGGGCGAAATCGCGCTCGTCAACGCCTACCGCTCGGTGGACGCTCCTCAGTAAGTCGCGAGCCCCTCGCGAAAGCAAAACCCCCGGACCTGGTCGCCAGGTCTCGGGGGGTTCTTTGTTTGATGTCGCTCGTGCTTAGAGCGGACCGCGTAGGCGGCGGGTGCCGCTGCGGCTGGTAATCACATCCGGGCGGGCCGGCTGGCTGAGCGAGGCCTCGAGGAGGTAGTTCTTGCGGAAGACCAGGGCTTGAATCAAGAGGAACTCAAGCTGCGCCGCATCCTTTACGGAGGCGAGGTCGTACTCCCGCACGGCTTGGCCCACCAGGTCGTTCATCCGCCCCAAGTTGCCGGTGTTCACTTTGCGGTCCATGAGCGTGGCGAGGCCTGCTTCGGTTCGGAACACGTCGCCCACGCGCCCGGTCATCGTCGTCCCATTCACATCCACGCGGATCACATCATCCGCCGGGTAGTACATCGCCTTGGCCGTCTTGAGTTGGGCTACGCGGAAGGCCTCGCTGATTCGCCCCGCGCGCTGGAAGGCGGCAATCAGCCGCTTATCCTCAATAATCTGCTGGTTGGCCTCGGGGCCGATGCGGGTCGAACCCGATTCCAGGTCCGCCGCCATCAGCAGTCCGTTATCGGTCACGTCCAGACCGAACTTGCGGAAGTGGGTGCGGAAATCTTGCGGGTTCTCCCGCTTCATGCGCAGCAGTACCTGACCGAGGCTGTGTCCGCCCTCCTTGAGGGTCGCAAACTGAATGAGACCGACCGAGACGAAGCCCGTGTCGTAAGTATTGACCGAATCAAAGCCCCCTTCGAGCATCGACACGGCGGCAAAAACGTTCTGTTCGGTCTTATTGAGCCCGGCTTTCTGGAAGAGGCCCTGGAGCTCGCGCTCCGGCAGCGTCTTCACGCGCTGACCCATGCTTTGCACACCTTGCGGCCACCGGAAGTACGCAAACGTCTTGCGCATCGGCACGTGGGTGTTGTAGGTCAGCTTCATGCCGTCCGGGAACGTGAGCGTGTGTTGCTCGGGCCGGGCGGGTGCGGCAAAGGAGGGCGGGTTTCCGGCCAGGTTCACCAGGTCAGCCGGGCACGGGCCGGGGTTCGGCACGCGCACGGCGGGGGCGGGCTGGCGGTTGCGCTGGGCGGCTTGCACGGCGGCCTGCGCGTAATCCCACTCGATGCGGGCGTTGATCCAGTTGGTCCAGACGGTCTCGCGCTGCGAGTTGGCACTCAGCGGGGAACCGGGATCGCCCTTGGCCAAGCCCCGAGCTTTATTGTAGTTCCACAGCCACTGGCTGCCCTCGACGGTTTGGCGAACGGTGAATTCTCGGCCGTTTTCGTTCAGGAGTTGGACTTGGACACGCCCGGGCGCACTCCAGTAAGAGCGGAGCGCACGGATCTCATCGGCGGAGAAATTCGAATCGTTCATTGCGGTTCGAGACTCGCTGAAACCGGGAGTCGCCAACACGGCCACCAATGCCCACGCGCTTCGCCATTCCATGGGCTCTATTGTTGCCCAAAATGTCGGCGAAATTTAGCGCATTCGCGCAGCTTTTAGCCGAACCATGGCGCGATTCAACGCTTCGGTGGCTTGTTCGGGCGTCATGTCCACTTCTTCGCCTCGCAACGCGCGGCGGGCCTTGTCCAATTCGGCCTCGGCCTTCTCGATGGAAATCTCGGTGCTGATCTCAGCGTCCTCGGCCAAGATGATGGCGCGCTCGCCGCTGATTTCCATAAAGCCGCCCATCGTGGCGACGAACGTGCGTTGACCGTTCTTGTCTTCGTATTCCACCAGGCCGGGCTTGAGGGCGACGATCTGGGGTTCGTGGCCGGCCATCACGCCGAGATAACCTTCCACGCCCGGGGCAATCACACTCGTGACTTGGTCATCAAAGACCGTGCGTTCGGGCGAAACCACCGAAAGCTGAAACGGGCGCGGCATAACTCTCACATTTTACTCGCATGGTCACCTCGGGGTCCGGACCCCTTGATTTCCTCGGGACTGAACGTCCATCATCGAGGTAGAGATGTCTAAAATGACCACTAATTGGTCTGCAGTTGATATTAGTGGTCTTCAGTCACCCTGATGAGGCCGGATTACACCATCAATCTGGGACTAGCGCCAACCCTCGGGCCCGTTTCCGGCTCAACGTTTTACCGAGAGAAGCAGTTTTTCACGCAAGCGCCTCAGTGGTACATGCTCATTCTCGCGCGGTTTGCGGGCGAGATCAGTGTCAACGGTCGAATGCAGGCCTTCGATCGAGACTCCTTCTTGCTGATGCCGCCCCGGGCGCTCGTTCAAATCCAGCGTCGAGGGCCAGAAGGTGTGATTTATCTCATCAACTTTTCGCCAAGTCCTGAAGCACGCTCGCCCTTGGGGTTCGGTATTGTGCGCCCCTTTCATCGCGAAATGGGTGTGGTGGACCAGTGGATGCGGACGGCCATTGACCGCATTGCCTTTGACAAGGCTACGGTCAACAATATGGTGTGGACGCTCCTCCTCCAGGCGGGAACGGAAATCAGTGACTGGCAAGAACATTCGGCCTTGGGCCGCATGCGTCGGTTTGTTGAGCAGAACCTGGGTGAGTCCTTCTCGATGCAAGAATTGGCAGACGCCACGGGCGTGAGCCAAAACCACTTGATTCGGCTCTGTCGGGCTGAACTCGGGGTGACGCCTCAGCAGTACGTTCGCGAGGCAAGGATGAGCCGGGCGAGTGAACTCCTGATGAGTAGCCCGGCCAGCATAAAGGAGGTGGCTCACCACGTGGGGATTCCCGATCTCCACCGATTCAACAAGCTCATCAGGGAGACGTTCGGCGTGGCTCCTCGCCAATTGCGCAATGAACGATCAACGCCGGACCCATTTCGACGCTTCAGCCGAGAAGAGCAGCTTGCCGATCAGGATTGATTGGTCGCCGGCTTGGAAAAAGTGGTTTCTCTTCACTTTCTGAGTTCCTGTACGTTCTCACTGGGTGACAATAGAGGCATTGGCGGGCCATTTCGACCGGCCTGGGCTACGATCTATGAGAATTACGACAAGAGTTTTGAGCTTGACCCTGCTCATGGGGTTGGCGGCCATGGGTTCGGCCGCGACGACAACACTTTCGCCGACCCAAGACACTCGCTTGCTCACCTTCTCACCCACGGGCATCTTCGGAGCCGATAGCATCTTTTCCACTTACAACGCGGGCGCCACGAACGACCAGCGTTCGCTCGTTCAATTCGACCTCTCGTCCATCCCGGCCGGGGATGTGATCACCAGCGCCACCCTCAACCTTTGGGGAGACAACAGCTTCGGAACGGGGGTTTCGACCACCGAGATCTATCGAGTCACCAACCCATGGGTGGAAATGCAAGCGACCTGGCTTGACCGCCAAACGGGCGTCCCCTGGTCCACGCCGGGCGGAGATTCCGTGGGCACCACGGGGGTCGCCAATGTGAACCCTTACGCCACGTGGACGGGCAATCAAGTTTCCCAGTGGTACACGTTCAACATTACGTCCCTCGTCTCTGAGTGGCACGCGGGCACGCATGCCAATTACGGGCTACACATGCTGGGGCCGGACACCAATCGCCTGATCTATGCCAGCAAGGAACATTCGCAGGTTAGCTTGCGCCCTTACCTGACGGTGACGCACCAGGCCGTCCCGGAACCGGCAACCCTGCTCGTCAGTGGGCTCGCTCTGCTGGCCTTGCGCCGTCGCCGACGCGCGGCCTAGCCCGAAAACCGAGGCTCGGGTCTCAAGGAGAGGATGAGGCCCGGGCTTCGGCTTCTACGAGCAGTTGCGCGTGGACCACGCCCACGAACCACGGGGCGTCCGGGCGGTCGGGCGATTCGTGCCAATCGTAGAGGTAACCCTCCATCAATTGGGGGTCAGCCAGGCGCGCATCAATCTCGTACATGGGCACCCACACCTCCTTAAGGACGGGGTAGCAATCCATGGGCACCGGCCCTTGGCTGAGCCGATAGTCGTCCGTGACGTCTAGCACGATAATGCGGGCGAAATTGTATTCCCAGAGGTTTCCGGCGATGGTAGCCATAAGCGACGTCCGTGTCGTTCAAGGGTCCAGACGGGGCACCTTTGCCGAAAGACGCGCCGCCGGGCCGAGATTCCTGGGGGAAACCCTCTTGCCTCGCTTACTCTTCTTCCGCGTCGGGGTCGAGATTCACCGGCGCTGGCCCGGGCGATGAGAAACTCGGCGACGTCGGCACGCGGAACATGCCTTCGATCGACTGATTCAGTTCATCCACCGGTAGGCGGCGATCCTCGGGCTTCGTCATCGCGAACGGCAGCAACACGCTGACGCGGCGGTTGCTAAAGTGCAGGGGATCCATGCCGTTGCGCGGGCGCGTGTCGGCATAGCCCACCACCTGCAGGATCTGCTTGGGCTGCACCCCACTCCCCACCATCAGACGGCGGACCGCGTGGGCGCGTTCGGTACTGAGGTCAAAGTTGTCGCGGCCGGTACCCGGGAACGGTCGTCGGTCGGTGTGGCCTTCAATCTGCATCGGGCGGCGACTCTGGGCCAGGAGCGGGGCCACCTTCGCGATCAGCGACCGGGCCGCCGGGCGCACCGTAGCCGAGCCGATCTCGAAGAACACTTCGCCGTTGGCTTCGTTTTCGATGAACTCCACCAGCACGCCTTCGCTGCTCACGCTCACTTCCACTTTGTCACTCATTACCAGGCCCTTCAGTTCAGGGTCACCTTCGATGGACTTCTGAATCGTGTTCTTGAGCTTGACGGCGGCGTCAATCTCCTTCTCTTCTTCGGTGGTGCCGGTGCCGGCCTTGCCCGTCTTCTTGCTTTGCGGGCCACCAGTGATGCCGATGTTGAGCGCGGAGCGCGGCATCTTGGCGTCAAATCCCGTGGGGTCGTTGAAGTAGGCCTCGATGATTTCGCGATCCTCTTGGCTCATCCCGACGATCCACATGACCATGAAGAAGGCCATCATCGAGGTCATAAAGTCGGCCAGGGCGACCTTCCAGCCCCCACCATGGTGGCCGTGTCCGCCCTTTTTGACCTTCTTGATGATGATCGGTGCGCCGTCTTGCATGGATCTTCTTCAGGCTTAGGCCGCGTCCTTTTCCTTCACGGACGTTTCCATTTCGGCAAATCCGGGGCGGAGCGACGGCTCAATGTTGCGGCGCGCGAACTCGACGCAGGTGATGGGCGATTCGCCCCGCGCAAAGCTAAAGAGCGCGTGGCGGATGCAGTTCATGTAGTGGCCTTCGGCCTTAATGCGGAGTTCGATGGACCGGGCGATGGGCGCGTAGACCCCGTAGCCCAGGAGAATCCCGAGGAACGTCCCGACGAGGGCTTGGGCGACGGACTTCCCGATGACGGCGGCTTCACCGCCAATCTTGCCCATGGTGATAACGATCCCCAGCACGGCCGCGATAATCCCGATGGCCGGCATCGCGTCGCCGGTGCCTTGCCAGGCATCCACCAGCAGGTGCTCTTCGTCGTGGGCGACCTCCAGGTCCAGTTCCATCATTTCGCTGAGGTCGTGGGGCCCCACCGAGCCGGTGAGGATGACCTTCATCGTGTCGCAGAAGAAATCGCAGGCGTGGTGGTTGGCCAGGAACGACGGGTTCTTGCTGATGATCGCCGAATCCTTCGGGTTTTCAACGTGCTGTTCCAGGCCGAGGAGACCTTCCTTACGAGCCACGGAGAACAGCTGGAACATCATCTTCAGCAGGTCCATATACTGCTTTTGGGTCGGCGGCGGCTTCAGCAGGCCAATGGCCGCCTTGATGGCCTTGATCGTCGTCGGAAGCCCGTTATTCGCGATCATGATGCCGAAACCCATGCCCGCGACCGTGATGTACTCGGACGGCACGATGAGGGCAGAGATCTTGCCGTGGTGCATCGTGTAACCCACGAGCATCATCACCACCGCGAGCACGATCCCGATGAAAGTAAACATGATGAGGGTTTCCGTCCGGGATAAACCTGGTCTTGCTAACAGTATCGGCACGTTCACCTGTGAACCTGTAGCCCCGTTTTCAGACTTCGGGACCGCGGCGCTCCCTGGGGGCGGCGGCGGGCGTCCTATTCTTGAGAGGAGAATGGGAAACGCGCCCCCATCGGCGTAAACTAAACTAACCCCCTGAGGTTCACCCTCACGCTTTATGGCTGACCCCGCCGTCGCTCGTTCTGGCTTTCATCTTCCGGCTCCGGAGGGTGAGGCAGGTGGGCGCCCGGAGGCAACCGGCCACCTGCCGGTGATTCGTCGCCTCGATTCGCAGACCATCAACCAGATTGCGGCGGGCGAGGTGGTGGAGCGACCCGCTTCGGCGGTCAAAGAGCTGGTCGAGAACGCGCTGGACGCCGGGGCCACCCGCATCGAAATTGACCTCGAGCGGGCCGGACGGGCGTTGATTCGCGTTTCGGATAACGGCATCGGGATGACCGAAGACCAGGTGTTGCTGGCCCTGGAGCGCCACGCCACCAGCAAGATCACCCGCGCCGAGGACTTGCTGGCCGTCTCTACGATGGGGTTCCGGGGCGAGGCCCTGCCCACGTTGGCGTCGGTCTCCAAGTTTCGGCTGAGTTCGGGGGTGGCGCACGGCGCCCGGGTGGTGGTGACGGCCCACGGCGGGCAAGTGCAGGTCAGTTCGGGCGACGCCGGCCCGCGGGGCACCACCGTCTCGATGGAGGACTTGTTCTTTAATGTGCCGGCGCGGCTCAAGTTCTTGCGCACCGACGCCACCGAACTCTCCGCCATCGTGGATGCCGTCTCCCGCCACGCCATCGCTCGCCCCGATGTGGCCTTTTCGTTGCGGCACGCGGCCGGCGGCCCCGCCCACGAGGCTCTGCGCACCAGTGGATCGGGCGATTTTGCCACCACGTTGCAAGAGGTCTGGGGGCGTGACCTCACCGCCGCGCTGTTGCCGGTAGATCACTACCAAGACGGCGTGCGCCTGACCGGGATGGTGAGCCCGCCCCACGTCAGCCGGGCGACCCGCACCCACCAGTGGCTGTGGGTCAACGGCCGCCCGGTGCGGAGCAAGACGCTGATGGCCGCGATTGACCAAGCCTTCCGGGCCTGGACGCCCGAGCGACGCTTCCCCCTGGCCGCGCTGATGATTTGGACGGACCCGGCGGGGGTGGACGTCAATGTCTCGCCCACCAAGAGTGAGGTCAAGTTCCGGGATGAGAGCACCGTCTTCCGGGCGATGGTCTCGGCCATAAAGCGGGCCGTGGCCGCCAGCGGGATGGTGCCGGGGGCCGAGGCCGTGCACCTGGCCAATGAGGCGGCGCGGGATGCCCGGGGGGATTTGCCAGCTGGAAGCCCGCCCGAGATGCCGTGGGGGCCGGGGGCGTTTGGCATTTCCCAGCGGGCGCAGGCACCGCTGGGGAGTGAAGAAAGCACGGCTTGGCTGGGCGCGGGCACTTTGTTTGCGCGGCCCTTTGCGGGGGGCTCGAGCGGGTTGGCGGATGGGGTTTCGCTGGGCGCGACGGGGGGCGTCACCGGGGTCCTTCCCGATCTGCTCCACGAGTTCCGGCTCATTGGTCAGTGGGCGGCCACGTTCATCCTCGGCGATTCGCCGCACGGGCTGATCGTGATTGACCAGCACGTGGCGCACGAGCGCATCCTTTACGAGCGCCTGTGGGCCGAGCGCGCCCGCGACGGCGTACCCGTTCAGCCCCTTCTTTCGCCAGAGACTTTGCATTTGAGCCGCGCCTCGGCGCTCATCGCTCAGCAAAACCTCGCCGAACTGGCGCGGGCAGGCTTTGACGTGGAGCCATTTGGGCCGGAGTCGTTCCTGGTGCGCGGGGTGCCCGCGATCTGGCGGGGCCGCTCGCCGTTATCCGTGCTGCGGGATGTCCTGGATGAACTCGCTGAGGGCCGAGCCGCCGGGTGCCTCGGCACCGGCACCGCCGACGTCTTTGCCATGGCCGCGTGCAAGATGGCCGTCAAGGCGGGCGATCCGCTCGCCGAGGCCGAGATGAAGAAACTGGTGGAGGACCTCGCCACCTTGGATAACCCCTTCTTCTGCCCGCACGGCCGCCCCATTACCATCCTCATCCCCACGTCCGACATCGCCCGGCGGTTCAAGCGGTAACCGTGCTGATTCTCGGCATTGACCCGGGTTTGGAACGCATGGGCTACGGCCTCATCCGGCGTTCGGGTAGCCAAATCGAGCCCGTGGCCTACGGTCTCTTCCACACGCCGCCCGGGCCGCTCGGCCCGCGTCTGGTCTCGCTGGCCGATCAGGCCCGCGAACTCATCACCGCCCACCCCATTGACCGGCTGGTGACGGAGCGACTGTTCTTCAATCGCAATTCCACGACGGCGATGGACGTCGCGAAGGCGCTCGGGGCGGTGCTGTGCGAAGCCGCGCGCTCCGGACTGGAAACGTACGAAATCACACCCCCCGAAGTCAAAAAAGCGGTGGTGGGGCAGGGCAACGCCGACAAGAAGCAGGTGGAGTTCATGGTCACGCGTCTGCTCGGACTGGCGCAGGCCCCAAAGCCGGACGATGTGTGCGACGCCCTCGCCGTCGCCATTGCGGGCGCGTGGATGCTGCCCGACCGGCCCTTGCCCCGCTAAGACGAAGGCACCCACCGCACCGGGGCTTCGCGCACTCGCATCGGAGCATCGCCCCCGGGGTCGTCGGTGAGATCGAACAGCTGCGGGGTACGCAGCGGCGCGGCGGCGGCGAGGCGCAGCTCCAGTTCGGCCAAGGTCGTCCACGGCGTGCCACCCGCTTCCACCAATCCCTGCGCGCCCGGGCTCCCGTCTTGGTAGACCAGCGCCTGCAGGCCCCAGCGGCGCATCGCCCGCGCCGTGCCCGTCCAGGTGCCCCCCGCGCCGGACTGTGAGGCCAAGATGACACTCACTCCGCTCCAGGCGTGGATGAGTTCGTTCCGCTGGTGCGCCACCGCCACATCGAAGCCGGCCCCGGTGGGCAGCAGGCGCAGGCAGGTCGGGGTCTCGCGCCCATCACCTCCGTGGGCCAGAATCTCGACGACCCGGGCTCCCGGCCCGGTGGAGCGTGCCCCGGCTGCGGCTTCGGCATCGGTGCCCCGGGCACCCCCACTTACAATCATCCAGCCGTGGGCCGTCAGCCACGCCCCCACCTCGCGGGCCCAGGCGCGCTGGGGGTCCGTGAGGTCACGCGAGCCCACCACCCCCACGGCTCGACCAGCGGAAACCACTCCGGTCAGCGACAAGGCCGGGGGCGCGGATTTGCCCAATAACGTCAGCCAGCCCCGGGGGAATTCGGCGTGGGCCGCCGTCAGCACCTGCCCCTGGCTCACCGCGTGCCAACCCCACTCCAGCGCGGCCGGGGTGAGGGCGTCCGCAAGGGGTTGATAACCGGCTTGCGCCAGGAGTTCGGCCGGGGTGCCGGGCCGGGCCATGAGCGCCGCCAATTGCGGCCAATCCCGCGGCGACGCCAGCCGGAACGGGCTCTCCGGTGCGTACAGCGCGGCCAGCACCGAAGCCTCCCGCATCCGCAACGCATCCATGGTTCTAGGATAGCCCGGGACGGTCAAATCCGGTGCTATGCTGGCAACCGGAATGGACAAGTTCGAACCGAACCAGCTACGGCGCGCCAAACAGTTTCTGGATCGTGAGCTCAAAGGTCGGCTGGTGGTCAAACATGTCCCCACCTCCACCAAGTTCCTGGCGGGTTCGTTCCCGAACGCCCGGGCCGCGCGCCGCGCCAAAGGCTGGCAAACGATCGAACCCGGTTTCCGCTGGGGCCCCACCTATAGCGAAGGCTGGTATCAAGTTTCCGCCCGGGTGCCCGCCGATTGGGCGGGGATGCCGGTGGTGCTCGGTTACGAAAACCCCGAAGCGGTGATCGAAAACCCCGGCGTGTACGGCGGCGTGGTGCCACTGGAGTGCACGATTTGGCGGGACGAAGCCATTGTCGGGGCCCTGGACTGGGCACACCTCACCCACCGTCTGCTCGATCGCGCGGAAGGTGACGAAAACCTCACCATCTTTGCCCAAACCTATGCACCTAACCTAGAAACTACGGTCCACGGCAAGGAAAAGCCCCGCACCGAGTTACCGGCCGAGTTTCGCGGATTCCACCTTATGGTGGTAGATGCCGAGCTTCTGCAACTCACGTACGATGTGATGTTCGTGCTCTCGCTGGCCGAGTCCCTGCCCGAAACCGACCCCCTCCGCGCCCATGCCGTGCGCGCCCTCAACGAAACCTGCAACACCTTTGACCCCGAGCGCCGCCGCACCATCAACCAGTGCCGCCGCCTCATCCGCGACCGCCTCGAAGCTCAAGTGGGCGAAGTCTCCCACACCATAACGCCCGTCGGCCACGCCCACCTCGATACCGCGTGGCTGTGGCCGCTCAGCGTGACCCGCCTCAAGATGGCGCACACCACCGCTCTGCAACTGGAGATGATGGAGCGGCACCCGGAATATGTGTTTGCGCATTCCCAGGCCAGCCAGTACGAGTGGTTGGAACAGGATCATCCCGCGCTCTTCCAGAGAATCCGCCAAATGGTGAAAAAGGGCCAGTGGGAAGTGGTGGGCAGCATGTGGGTGGAAGCCGACTGCAACATGGCGGGCGGGGAAAGCCTGGTGCGGCAGTTCTTGTACGGGCGCCGATATTTCCGGGAGAAGTTCGGGGTGGAAACCCACGACATGTGGCTCCCCGATGTGTTTGGCTATGCCGCCAGCCTGCCGCAGATTCTGGATGGGTTCGGGATCAAGTACTTCCTCACCCAAAAGCTGAGCTGGAACCAGCAAAACAAGATCCCGCACAATACGTTTTGGTGGCAAGGGATTGACGGCACCAAGGTGTGGACGCACTTCCCGCCGGCGGACACTTACGTTGCGGACGCCTTCCCCAAGGTGATTTTACAGAGCGTGCGGCAGCACCGCGACCACGCCCGCAGCGATCGCTCGCTTCTGCTCTTCGGGTGGGGCGACGGCGGGGGTGGCCCCACCGAAACCCATCTCAACATGCTCCACCGCGCCCGACGCATGCCCGGCCTGCCCGCCGTGGAAGCCAAGCGCCGCGCCGTGGATTTCTTCGCCGCCGCCTATGAAGAGAGCCAAGACTTGCGCACGTGGGTGGGTGAGCTGTACCTAGAACTGCACCGGGGTACCTACACCAGCCAGGCGGCGAATAAGCGGGCGAACCGCGAGTGCGAGTTCCTCTTGCGTGACGCGGAACTCCTCAGCGCCATGGCCCCGGGGCCGTACCCTGCTGAGGCCTTGGAGCGGCTGTGGAAGCTCGTGCTTCTCAACCAGTTCCACGACATCATCCCGGGCAGTAGTGTCCGCGAAGTTTATGAGGACAGCGACAAGGATTACGCTCGGGTGCGGGAAGGAGCGGAGGCCATCATCGCGGAAAAGATCACCGCATTGGCCCGTGACTTTGAAACGCAATCCGGCGAGGACCCGGTGGCGATTTTCCACTTTGCCCACGTGACCAGCGAAGCCAGCTTGCCGTGGCCCGCCGACCGGGAAACTCCGGGGGCATTGGTCACCGCCGACGAAGTGCTACCCGTGCAATTAGTGGAAGCCTTTGACGAACGCAAGCTGATCTTTGCGACCCCGGAAAGCAGCCAGGCGGGTGTCTCGCTCGGTACGTTCCGGGCGGAAGAGGGCGCACCGAACCTCCACCTTCGCCACTCCGCGCGCCGGATTGAGAACGAGCACTGGGCCGTCCGATTTGACGCCAACGGCCACATCACCAGCCTGCGGAGCCAGGACAACGAACCCCTCGAGTTCATTCGCCCCGGAGCCCTGGCCAACGTCTTCCAACTCTTCGATGATAATCCCCTCTTTTGGAGCGCGTGGGATGTGGACGCTTTTGCCTTCGAGACGGGCCGCGATCTCTTGCGGGCCGACTCGGTGGAGATTGTGGAGCGAGGCCCCGTGCGCGTCGCGTACGAAACGGTGCGCACGTTTGGCAACAGCCGCATTCGCCAGCGGATCAGCCTCGGCCCCACCCCGGGCGTGCGGTTCGATACCGAGATTGACTGGCACGAGGAGAACAAGATGCTCAAGGTGGCGTTCCCGCTTAACGTCCACACCGACCACGCCAAGTGCGAAATCCAGTTCGGGCACGTTTCGCGCCCCACCCACCGCAACACGAGCTGGGATGAGGCGAAGTTCGAGGTCTGCTCGCAAAAGTGGGTGGACCTCAGCGAAGCCGGCCAAGGCGTGGCTCTCATCAACACCGGCAAGTACGGCCACGACGTGCTGGGCGACACCGTGCGCCTGAGCCTGCTCCGCGCCCCCAAAGCGCCGGACCCGGAGTGCGACATGGGCCGCCACCGCTTCACTTACGTCCTGCTCCCGCACTACGAGGGCCTTACGCAAAGCCCGGTGGTAGCCAGCAGCTACGCCGTGAATGCGCCCGTTCATGTGGTGCCGCTGCCTGCCCGGCGCGGCACGCGCACCCGCACCGGGCGGCTCATCACCGTCGATGATCCGAACCTCGTGATCGAATCCGTCAAGCGCAGCGAGGATGGCAAGGCCCTCATCGCTCGGCTTTACGAGTGCCACGGGGCGCGGGGCCGGGCGTTCCTCTCCCTGGGTCAGCCCATTCGGCATGCGTGCCTGGCCAATATGGAAGAGGTGCCGGGCGAAGCCCTGCCGTGCGACGAAGAGACCGTGACGCTGGATTATCGGCCCTTCGGGATTCTCACGGTGCGCTTGGAAACGGCTGGGTAACCTGCCCGCGTAGGTTTAATCATGGGCGAAAACATGGAGAAGTACCGTCACATTGACGGCAGCGAGGCGATCTTTGAGTCCCCGTTCATTCGGATCGTGTTTCAACACGGCAACCCGGAAGACGTGGGCGTCAACGGATGCAAGGTCGAGGATGTGATCGACCTCCTGACCAACAAGCTCCTGGATTTCCAGGGCCGAGAACTCGCCTGCGAGGAGAACGCCACCGCGCTCTACCACTTGCAGATGGCGCGGGAAGCCTTGCTGCTCCGCCGCCGCCGCCGCGAGATGCAGGGCAAGATCGGCAAGCGGGAAAAGCACGCCAGCGAGTAAATCACCGCGTCCATCAACAAGAATCCCCCGGTGGGCTCCAAGGAGTCTCCGGGGGTTTGATTTTGCTCAAGCGAAGCGACTTAGCGCTTGATTTGCCAGCTCTTCCAGTAGTCGGCGTCCTCGATTTCGAGGGCCTGCGCGGTCAGGTAAAGCGGACGATAGGTGTCCATCATCACCGCTAGCTCTTCCGTCTTGGTGTGGCCCAGGGTGGCTTCCACCGCGCCCGGTTGCGGCCCGTGCGGGATGCCTAAGGGGTGCATGGTGATGCTGCCTTCTTCGATCCCCTTGCGGCTTCCGAACTTGTCGTTGCAGTAGTACAGCACTTCGTCCGAGTCCACGTTGCTGTGGGCGTAAGGCACCACGATCGCGTCCGGATGGTAGTCCAGCATGCGCGGGCAGAACGAGCACACGACAAACCCCTGCGCCTTGAAGGTCTGGTGGATCGGCGGCGGCATGTGGATTTTGCCAGTGATGGGTTGGAAATCGTGGATGTGGAACGCCCACGGATACACATAACCGTCCCAGCCCACCACGTCGAACGGGTGGTACGGGTAGTGGTAGCGGGTGCGGCGGCCGCGAGCGTGGACCAAAACCGTGAACTCGCCCTTGGTGTCGTGGGTTTTCAGCGTTTGCGGCGGGTGAATGTCGCGCTCGGTAAAGGGCGCGTGCTCCAGAAGTTGGCCGTATTGGTTGCGGTAGCGGCGCGGAATGGTGACCGGGCCGTGGCTTTCCATCACCACGATGCGGGCCGGGTAGGCATCCAGGCGTAGCCGCCAGATGGTGCCGCGCGGGATGACGAGGTACGCCCCCGGGCGGAACTCCACATCGCCGTAAATGCTCTCCAGCACCCCGCCCTGGTCGTGGACGAACAGGATTTCGTCGGCTTCCGTGTTCTTAAAGTACTCCTCCATCGGCTCGGCCGCGTGGACCTGGTGCCAGAAGCAATCCTGGTTGCCCATAAGCGGTACCCGCCCCGAAATGGCATCGCCCCGAGCGGGCATGCGATTGGTCTTCAGGTGCCGGTGGTGAAGGGGCTCGTCCATCAGTAGCTTGGGCGCGTCGTAGGGCACATCCTCCCAGCCGCTCACCTCGGTGGGCTGGTTGATGTGATACAGCGTGCTCAGCATGTCGTCAAAGCCGTGGGTGCTCACCAATTGCTCGGTGTACAGCCCACCATCGGGCCGCCTGAACTGAATGTGCTTCTTTGCCGGCAGTTGGCCAAGTCGGTGATATCTCGGCATGGTCTCTCTATTCTGCTATAATTGAGACGTGATCGTTTCGAAAGAAGAGACCCGACAAGCCTTGCGGCACCCCAATGTGGAGCGACCCAAGGGCCTGGACGATGCGGTCATCAAGCTGGTGGAAGCCGACACGATCAAGGAAGTGACGGCCCGCGTGAAGGAGCTGCCGGATCGCGAGGAACTGGTTGCCCGGATCAAGGCGCAAGTGGACGCTGGCACCTACCACCACAGTGGGGAAGTCATTGCCGATGCGATGGCGCGCCGCGCCCTGGCGGACCGGATTCGCTAAGGTTCCTGCCCCCTGCCTCTTTCGCGGATCGCCGAAGGAAGGCGGTAATGTGATGAGCATGATTCTCCTTACGGGGCGCCCTGTATTCCTGCTCGCGTGCCTGCTGGCGGTACCTGCCCTTGCCCCGGCTGAATCCGTTGCCGAGCGGATGTTTCGCGAAATCTCCCGCAGTTACGGCGGAGATCAATCTGGCCATTTGGTCATGCGATCCATGATTGCGAGCAAGCAGGTTGGGGATTTGCTTCGCTACGAATCCAAACCCGGGCCGGGCCGCACCTTTCGCAACGACCCGCGCAGCGCCGTGGTGGAGTTCCAGTTTCAAAAGCAGGTCTCCCTCCTCACCCCTAGCCAGGTGAGCTTCCTCCGCTTAGTGGACGAAACCGAGCGCGGCGAAGGTCAAGTGGAACTCACCAAGCGAACAGTGGGGGCCGGGGGAATCCGGGGGCTCCTGGGAATCTTTGGGATTCAGGGGCAGTACACCGGCACCAAGGATTACAAGGTTTCGATTCAGTGGAAGCGTTCGCATTTGCGCTCCCTCGACCCCAGTCGCTTGGCGACCTTGGCTAAGTTTCTTGATGAGCCCCCGATCTCGGCACCGATTCTCGAATCCGACTTCTTCCGGGGCAAAGGCAACTACTGGGTGGTGCGGGAGACGTTCCACATTAGCGGCCTGCAGATCGCGGTCGCGACGGTCGACGGTAGCACCCTGGAGGGCGGGCTCTCCATCACTTCGGCGGGGCAGGCGACGTTCCGGCAGGGCCAGGCGGGTTCGGGGAGCTACGTTCTAGCGTTCCCGGATTCAGCCGAGTTCTTGGTCTCGATCAAGAGCGAACAGAAGACCTTCGGAGACATCCGCAAGTGGCTCGGCGCCCTCGAATGATTTCGCCCTAGCCCCGCCAATTATCCGGGTAATGTGACTGATACGTAGAGGGTGCCCTGTCGTGGGGCGCCTGAAAAATCAGGGAAAGTCCGGTGAGAATCCGGCGCTGTGCCGCAACGGTGAAAGCCCGTATGCCTGCTCTACGTGGATGACTACGTCATCGCTCACGAGCATGAGCGGATGCGGAACGGGACGGCCATTATGGCCCTGTCGCCCTCCTCGCCCATCTCCTTCGCGATGACCCGTCAGGGTCAAATATGGAGAACAAACACCGAGGGTTCACCCTCATCGAACTACTCGTCGTGATCGCGATTATTGCGATCCTCGCGGCGGTGCTGATGCCGGTTTTCGCCCGGGCGAAAACGGCGAGCAAGAAAGCCGTCGCCTTGGTCCACCTCAAGCAGTGGCACGCGGCCTGGAGTCTCTACGCCGCCGATGCCGACGACACCGCCTGCCCCAGCTACTACTTCGCCGGCGGCGAGGAAGTGGCCTGGGACTTCGCGGTGCGGCCAGGAGCCTGGCGGCTCGGCTTGCTAGGCCCGTATCACAAAGCGGCCGAACTCGCGCGTGCCCCGGGGCAGACCACCGGCGCGTGGGGCCGCCCCCACACGGGCTACGCCTACAACACCACCTACATCGGGGGTGACACGGGGCAGGGCACGCTGCCGGTGAGCCTCAGCCGCCCGGAGAACCCGGCCGAAACCGTCCTCTTTGCCACGGGCGGGTTCGGGCGTCCAGTGCGGCCGCAGAACTACCTCCGCGCCCCCAGTGACCCGCTCTTCATTGGCGGCATGGTGCATTACCGCTACGACGGCGCGGCCGTGTGGGTGGCCGTGGATGGCCACGCGGTGGCCGCCCGGCAGCGATTCCGCTCGCCGCTGAATTCGCCCGCCCTCGGCTCCCTCTCGCTCCACGATGAGCTCTACGACCTCGACTGATTTCCCATTCAAATGAAAACCATCACCATCACTCTCGCTCTCTCGCTCGCCAGCCTCGCTACCGCCCAGTTCGCCACCCAGGTCACCGGGGCCAGCGCCGACCTCACGGGGTCGGGGCTCTTCAACTCCCCGCAGGCCGCGCTGGGCGCGCCGACGCGTTGGTACGACGCCTTCGGCACCCCCGCCCGCACTACGCCCATTGAATCGGCCTTCAATGTCGGCCTGGGCGGCGAAAAGCTGCTCGTCACCCTCAACGTGGGCTCCTTCATCGAGTTGCGGTTCGATGCCCCCGTCACCGACGACCCGCTGAACCCCTACGGGCAAGACTTCCTGGTGTTCGGCAATGCGTTCTACTTCGGCGACCCGTGGCCGTTTGAGAACTACAACACCACCATGGTCACGGGCGGCCCGTTCGAGGAGCCCACGCGGGTGAGCGTGAGCCAGGACGGCGTGAACTGGACGGCGTTCACCAGCGGCCCCTACGCCGACACGGCCTTCCCGACCAACGCCTACCAATGGGACCGGGCCACCGCCAGCTGGACGAACCAGGAGAGCGACTTCACCAAGCCGGTTAACCCGGCCCTGGCCGCCACTTTCGCCCAAGGCGGCATGAGCGCGGCGGACGTGATCGATGCCTACGAGGGCAGCGGTGGCGGCACCGGGTTCGATCTCGCCGACGTGGGGCTGACCTGGATCCAGTACGTGCGCATCGAAGGGGTGAGCGGCCTCGCCGGAGGCGAGATTGACGCGGTGGCGGATGTCAGCGCGGTGCCCGAACCCGCCTCGATGGTCGCCCTGGGCGCGGGGCTCTTCGCCCTTGCCCGCCGACGTCGAAACCAGCGCTAAAGCTCAGCCCTGGAACTTGTAGCCCACGCCCCGGATGGTGATGATCCGTTCGGGGTGGGCCGGGTTTTGCTCAATGCGCTCACGCAGCCAGCGAATGTGTACATCCACCGTGCGGCTGCTCACGTAGGCGTCAGCCCCCCATACGCGGTCCAGCAGGGTCTCGCGGCTGAAAACTTGCCCCGGGTTCTGTGACAAAAAGTAGAGCAGGGCAAACTCCTTCGGGCTCAGTGCCACCGCCTTGCCGTCCATCGTCGCCTCGTGGGTTTTGGGGTTGATGATCAGGTTGCCCGTCTCCACCACTTCCAGCGTGCGGATGCTGCTGCCGCTGCGGCGCAGAACGCTTCGCACCCGGGCGCTCATTTCGGAGAGCGAAAACGGCTTCACCATGTAGTCATCGCCGCCAATCTCCAGGCCCGTTACGCGGTCATCTTCGCCGCCCCGCGCGGTCAAGAAGATCACGGGCACGTGGCTATCCCGCCGGATGGTGCGGCACATATCGTAGCCGCTCTGCTTGGGCAGCATCACGTCCAGCAGCACCAGGTCGGGTCTCACCAAACGGAACAGCCGCATCCCCTCTTCGGCAGATGCGGCTGTGAATGTAGAGTATCCGTCCTTGCGGAGTCGGAGTTCGACCGTTTCGAGAATGTTGGGTTCGTCGTCAACGATCAGGATTTTCATAGGTGCGTCTAACTCGTGGCGATGATCTCCACATTGGCGCGAGGCACGGTGACTTCCTCACCTCCCTCCAAGCGGGCTCTCAGGACGCGAACCTCGGCCCCGGACCCCACCACTTGGAGTTGAGAAGGCAGCTCAGTCACCTTGCCCAGTTGTCCAAAGTAGGGTTCGCGAATCACGCGGATCGGCGTCCCGATTTCTAAGTAAAGCACGTCCTCACCCGCGACATGGCCCGATAGATCGCCCGAATGGGACACGATCAGCTCCGGACGGATAACCCCGGCCCGGATTTGGGTCGCTCCATTGACCGATGCAAACTGCCCTTCGAGGCTCTTTAGAAGCTGGAAAGTGCGATCGGCCATGGGCAATCGGCCGAAGCCTTCGGTACAGATTAAGGTTAGGTTAATTTTCTCCTGACCCGTAATGGCGACCCCAATATCGTAGCCCAGGAACTGGGTGAGGTCCACATCGCGGACCGCGCCGACGACCAAACCGGAGACGCCAACTTCGCTGGCGCGCTGCAGGGCTTCCAGGGTCAGGCTGCTACCGCCCACCACGATCTTGCCGGCGTCGGAATCCTGGATGTGCGAGGCTTCCAGCACCGTGTTGCCATCGGTGACGGCCACGCGGATGTGACCCCGGCGCTCCCCGCCCACGCCAAAAATCCCCTGCACCATGGCGGCGCGAGTTTCAATCACCAAACCTTCGTCCGGGATGATTTCCACCACCTTGCCCGGGATGTAGGCATCCATCTGCACGGGGATGGGGGCGGTGCGCACCAGCACGTTGCCGGTGATTTCCGAAATCGCTTCCACGGTGCCCTCCACGTCGGAGGTGAGGGGCGGGGTCTTAAACAGCTTGGCCAAGAAACCCGTGAACTCCCCGATCTGCTCTTCCTTGGCGATGGCGTCGCCCTCAGTCTTCGGGAACTTCGACCGAATCTGACTGGGGGAGATCCCCATCTTCTCCGAGTACTTGATCGTCAGGAGCGGTCCCGGCAGCAAAGCCCGGGCCACGATCTGATCGGCCGTCACTGCATCGCCTTGGGCAACCATCACTTCCCCCTTAATGGGGAGTCGTCGAGTTCGCTTGACAACCGTATCTCGGCTGACGGTCAATCCAGGGGTATATGCGCTGCCCAAGGTTCGTGCTCCTAAATTCCTGTTCGGCGCAGGGTCGAACCTGCCCGAATTGGACCAAAAGTTTAGCACCTTTGGGCCATGCGAGTGACGCAGGTACGATTCAGGCTCAATGAAGGCGATCGCGAAGACCCGTGCCGATGCGGGTCTGGATCTCATCGAAGTCAACGAACCCGAGCTGAGGCCGGGCCACGTCAAGCTCCGGGTGCTGGCGGGTTCGGTGTGCGGCACCGATCGCCATATTGATGTGTGGGACGCCTGGGCGGCCAGCCGCATCCGTCCGCCGCGCATTATCGGCCACGAGTTCTGCGGCGAGATCATCGAAGTCGCCGACGACGTGAAGGACCGCTTTGTGGGCCAAATTGTGGCCAGCGAGAGCCACATCGTGGACCCCAATTCGGAGTGGGTGAAGCGCGGCGAAGGCCACATTGACCCGGATACCGTCATCCTGGGTGTGGACGTGGACGGCGGCTTTGCCCCCTACGCCGTGATCCCGGCGCAGAACGCCCGCCCCATCCCCGAGGGCTATCCGATCGAACTCGCCTGCATGATGGACGCGCTGGGCAACGGTGTTCACACCGTTATGGATGGGCCGGTGGCGGGGCAGACGGTGCTCATCACGGGGCTCGGCCCGATTGGTCTGTTTGCCATTGCGATCTGCAAGGCGATGGGTGCTGCGCAGATTGTGGCAACCGAAGTCTCCGAATATCGCATCGCTCTGGGCGAAAAGCTCGGCGCCGACCACATCATCAACCCGATGAGCGATGACGCTTACGAGATGTGCCAGCGCCTGGCCCCGGGCGGGTTTGACGCGACGTTGGAAATGAGCGGCCACCCCGGTTCACTTGACCTCGCGATTGAAGCCACCCGACAAGGCGGGCGCGTGAGTTTGCTCGGTCTGTTCCCGGATCGTCTGCGGTTTATGGACATGAACCGCGTGGTGATGAAAGGGATGCGTCTGCAAGGGATTGCCGGGCGACGCCTGTGGGAAACCTGGGACCAGATGCACGACCTGATCGTGAACAAGGGGCTCGACATCGAGCCGATCAAGACGCATGTGATGCCGTTCACGGAATACCAAGAGGCGTTCGCCACGCTGGCCTCGGGCCACGCGGGCAAGATCGTCTTGCGCTTCGATTCGTGAACTAGCCGAACGCTGTGGCCACCCGGTTGACCAGGGTGGCCATGGCTTGGGCCTGGTCGGGTGTGATCTCGGGGCCGAAAGAGAACCGCAGGCCCTGCCGGGCTTCCTCTTCGCTGTAGCCCGCTGCCATCAGCACGTGGCTGGGCTCGAGGCTGCCGCTGCTGCACGCGGAACCGCTGCTGGCGCACACGCCTTCCCGGTCAAGACGGATGAGGAACGCACTGGCATCCGCGCCGGGCAAGCGCACGTGGTGGTGGCCATCCAGTCGCGGGGCTGTGGGCACAGTGGGGATGAATTTCGGGTCGAGCGCCGCCGCAAAGGCATCCCGGGCCGCGCGGCGGCGGGCATCTCGGTTGGGGTCGGCCAGTGCTTGGCGCAGCGCTTCGGCCATGCCGAGGGCCAGAGCCACATTCTCGGTGCCCGCGCGCATATCGCGCTCTTGTCCGCCCCCGACCACCACCGGCTCCAGCGGGGTGCCGCCCCGCACGTAAAGTGCGCCGATGCCCTTGGGCCCGCCGAACTTGTGCGCGCTGATGCTGACCATGTCCACGCCCAGGTCATCCACCGTCCAAGGGGAGCCCAGGAGGGTGGGGAAGGCCTGCACCGCATCGGTGTGTACGTGCGCCCCCACCGCCCGGGCCTGCGCCACGATCTCCGCCAGCGGCTGGATGGTGCCGAGCTCATTGTTCGCCATCATCACGCTCACCAGCGCCACGTCCTCGGTGATGATTTCGGGCAAGGCGTCCACTCGAGTGCGACCCTCTCGGTCAATCGGAGCCCAGCGCACCTGGTAGCCCAGCCGCCCCAGCCAGCCCGCCGTGTGCGTGACGCAGTGGTGGTCGCCCGCGCCCAGCACAAGGGTGCGCCGGTCCGTGGGGTTGGCGACGGCAAAACCGAGGATCGCGAGGTTGGCGGCCTCCGTGCCACTGCCGGTGAACAGCACCTCCCCAAACAAGCACCCCCAGTGCTGGGCCAAGGTCTCGTGGGCCTCGTCCAGGGCGGCGCGGGCGCGGCGGCCCTCGGCGTACAGCGAGCTGGCATTGCCGAATTCACGCTGATTCCACTCGTCCATCACCCGGCGCGCCTCGGGGTGAAGGGGCGTCGTGGCAGCGGAATCGGCGTAGTAGCGCATCAGGCCAGTAGCACCAAGCCGAGGGTGAGCACGCACGAATTGTGGACGGCGTGCATGACAATCGCGGGCATCACACTTCGGTACATCTGCGTGACCATGGAAGCCGCAAACCCGACGCTGGCCAGGCCCAAGATCAGCGCCGGACCCTGCGGGTGGATTGCGGCAAACAGCAGGCCGTTGAGAACTCCGGCCCCGACCGCCCGCATCCAGCGGCGTTGCGCCCCGAGCATCACGCCTCGGAAGGCCAACTCCTCCCCAATCGGAGCCAAAATCCCCGCCGAAAGGAACAACAGCGCAATGGTGCCCAAGGTCGGGTTGTCGCCCAGTATCTCGGTGGCCGGGTGGGTCGGAGCGGGGATGAACCGGGTGAGGAGGTTGCCCACGCCGGCAAAAAGGATCACCAACGGGATATTGGCGAAGAATGTCCACAAGCCCGCCTTGGCGTAGGCGCCCCACATCTCTTGCGGCCCCAGGAGGCGCGTGAGCAAGCTCGGGCCCGGGTGAGACTTCATCCGCAAGATGGCGACGAAGCCTAAAGTGGCAAAGATCATCCCGGCAAACTGGGCGAAGCCGGCATCGACCTTGGCTTGCAGCAGCACGGCCGAGAGCGCCGATCCCAGCAAGAACAAACAGATGAAGTAGCCCGCCATGAGCAGGGCCTGGCGGGAACTCTGTTCGGAGGTCGCCGCGTCCACAGGCCCCCCGATCAGCTGCCACTTGCCGCTGCGGAAGTTGGCCACCGTCAGGATCAAGAGCACCACGCCCAGCCCGATCCCGGCCATCGCTCCCATCAGCACCAGCCACGTGAGGCCGAAGCGATCCTTGGGCATCAATTCGGCCCGCTTGGCCTTCTCATCCCGTTGCTCGATGTATTGCACCTCGGCCAAGGCGCGGGGGAAGCCCTTCTCGGCTTCCAGGCCCGTCATTGGGGCTTCGTTGTCCGCGTACATGCGGGCGAAGTCCGGGTTCGGCGCCTTGGAGGACTCCAAGAACTTCACGATCTCGGTGTTCACGGGCTTCTCCAATTCCCGGTCGAGGATCAAGGCCAAGCGGGCCGCCTCGACATTCTTGGTCTGGTGGGGAGTCAGCTTGGCGCGGAGTTCACCCAGGGTCTCCGTACGGGTCTTGTCGTACCGCGCCCGGGCTTCGGCATTGCCCGCGGCATCCTCGGGCAGGATCTGGGTGGGGTCGGCCAAGTAGGCCGGGAACAACTGTGTCCGCACTTCCGAGACAGCCTTGGAGGCCGCCGGAGCCGCCGGGCGCGAGACCGCTTCGCTATTCTGAGCGTAAATCAGAAAGGCAAAGAGTACGGCCAGGATCCACCACCCCCAAGGGTGGGTGCGCAGGTCCGGACCTTGGTTTTCCGTGGGTTGTCCGGCCACTGGCGGTGGCGTGATGGGCTCCATATCCTGCAAAGATACCGGCGACGATGCCGGGACCATGCGGGTTCCCCCGCTTGGCCTAGGCGTGGGACTCAATCAGGGGAGCTGAGTTCACCAAGCTTGCGTTAAAAGACCGTAAAGGACCCAATCGAATAGGCCCCCCTCTGAATGGTCCCATACTTGGGGAACCGAAGGCCACTGCCGGCGTCATACGGCCCGGATGGTATGTCGGTGATTGAGCGGCTCTCCAAGCGTGAATTAGAGATCGTACGCCTGGCAGGTGAGGGGTACACGGACAAAAAGATATCGGCGCACCTGGAGATTGCGCCCGGCACGCTGAACACCTATTGGATGCGGATCCGGGCAAAAGTGGGGCGGCACACGCGGGCCGAAATCGTGCGCTTGTATACCGAGCACATCCTTGCGCAGCGACCGCAGTCGGTCGCGGTGGCCAGTGATGCCCGCCAGGAGACGGAGAGTCTCAAAAACTACGCCCGCGCTCTGGAAGCATGCCTTTCCGGCGCCTCCGAAGAGTGGTTTGTGGCCGACACCACGGGGCGGATCATTCGGGGCAACCTAGCCCGCTCCATCGCCCAGATTCCGGAACCGGAATGGGAAGAGATTTTGAAGAAGCTCGAGGCCCAAGACAGCGTATGGCAACCGTCGGCTTCGGGTCTGCCCTGGCTGATCACGCGCACCGGAACGAGTCCGTTCATTGTCGGTGCGCGTGTCGCTCGGGTCGGGGTAACCGCTTAGCGGACGATCCCTTCGGGGAACCACAGTTGCAGTTCGCGGGCGGCGGCCTCGGCGTCGCTGCTGCTGTGGGTCAGGTTGTCATCAATGGTCAGGGCGAAGTCACCGCGCACGGTGCCGGGGGCGGCTTCCAGCGGGTTCGTCGCGCCCATCATGGTGCGGATGGCCTTGGTGGCGTTGGTGCCGCTCACAGCCAGGGCCACGATCGGGCCGCTGGTGAGGTAGCTGACGACATCGTTGAAGAACGGGCGCTCGCGGTGCTCATCGTAGTGAGCTTCCACCGTGCCGCGTTCGGCTTGGATCAGCTTAAGGGCGGCCACCTGGAGGCCACGGGCCTCAATGCGTCGAAGGATTTCGCCGATGAGGTTGCGCTGCACCCCACCCGGCTTGATTAAGACGAGCGTCGTTTCACTCATTGCGGGGCCAGATTACTAGAGCCGGCCTCCTCCCCCTCGGCCATTCGTTCGGCATTGCGGGTATTGACCCAGGGCTCTTGGGTCCCGCCTTCTTGGAAGAGCTCCGTTTTTTGGAACGCGATCCGCTCTTGCGCCCGCTCCTTGGTGTGGGCAATGGAGGCCAGGAACACCTTGTGCCGGCCAAACCGCGCGTTGAGCTGGTCCACCGTGTCATCGGCAGGGTTGAGGAAGGCGTCTTCAAACAGGCTGGGGGTGTGCTCCGAAGGTGCCACCAGGTCTACCAGGTTCACGCCCACCCGCAAGGGGCGGGCAAAGTCGCGTCGCTCCCAGAGTTCATTGATGACCTTCAGCACGGCCGGGGTGCTTTGAGTGGCGGGGATGCGCCGCTCGATTTCCCAACTCTTTTCCATCCCCTTCACATGCAGTTGCACCCGCTGGGTGAGGAGATTGTGCGAGCGCAGGCGGGCCAGCGCCTTCACGGTGAGACGCACCAAGATCGCGTACGAACCCTCATCCGTGCGCAGGGCCGGGGAAAGCACGTTACTGTGGCTGAGCGACTGGCGAGGTCGCTTGACTTCAACCTGCGGGGCGCCCCGGATCCACTCGTACCAGCGGTCCCCCACAATCCCCCCGAAGGCCTGGCGCAGCATCACCCGGTGGGCGGTGAGGAGGTCGGCGCTGCTGAAGATGCCCGCTGCGTTCAGCCGGGCCTTCATTTTGCGGTTGATGCCGGTCCAGTCGGTGAGGGCCAAGGTGGGGAGCATGGTTTCGCGGCCGGCGGCATCTAGGATGACCAGTCCGTTGGGCTTTTGTAGCTCGGTGGCGATCTTGGCGAGGAAGCCATTGGGGGCCACGCCGATGCTACAGTTCATAGCGGGCGAAATCTCGCGCCAGATTGTCTCTTTCATCGTCTGGGCAATGGCGCGGGCGCGGTCGGGATGTTGTTCCGAGCCCATCAGCCCGAACTCCATCTCGTCAATGCTCGCCACCCGCTGCACCGGGATGATGTTGCCCAGCACCCGCACAATCTCGTCGTGGTAAGCCACGTAGAGGGAAGGCCGCGCGACCTTAAGAATGAGGTCGGGGCACCGCTGGCGGGCTTCATCCACCCGGGTCCCCGTCTTGATGCCGTAGGCTTTGGCCTCGTAGCTGGCGGCAATGCAAAACGTGGTGTCGGCCATGAGCGGCACCACCGCGACCGGCTGCCCCTGCAACGAGGCGTCCTCGGCCTGCTCTACGCTGGCAAAGTAGGAGTTCAGGTCGAGAAAAAGGGATCGCAGCGGCGGCTCTTTGGGTAGACGCACGTCTGGCATCTCTCTATTCTACGCGAGTTTTCGTCCAGGCTTCATCCAAATTTCGAATCGGGATCACTTGGAGACGATTTTGCGAGGCGGCAGGAAGCCGCTGGAGGAGATGCTCTGCCCCTTGCGGCACCAAGACGCGAGTGATGCCCGCCCGGTCGGCGGCGCGGAGTTTCTCTTCGATACCCCCTACGGGGAGCACGTGGCCGTGCAGGTTCACTGCCCCGGTTACGGCGAAGTCGCGGGTCAGCGGCGTCCCCGTCAAGGCCGACATGATGGCGAGGCTGAGCGCCATCCCCGCGCTCGGGCCGTCCTTGGGAATGCCCGACTCGCCCACATGGATATGGAGGTCGCATTCGGGTGGAGGCGGCTGGATTTGGCTGCGCACCAACGTAAGGGCCGCCAACGCGGATTCGCGTAGGGTCTCGCCCAGATTCCCGGTGATTTCGAGGCGGGCCGGCGTGGACGCCGGGAGCACCACCACCTCGATATCCAGCACCGAGCCCCCAAAATCGCCCACCGCGAGCCCCTGGATGCGGCCCACGCCAGGTTCCGTATCCAGCGTTATCTCGTCACCGGCCCCAAAGAGGGATTGGATCAGGGAATCCTCGTCAACGTTTGCCGAACCTTGCCACTCTTGGCGCACCACCCGGCGCACATAGCGCTCGGCGCGGCGTTGCAAACCCCGCACCCCCGGTTCGCGGCGGGAGTCTTGCACCAGCCGGGCCGCCAACGAAGAGGAAAGCGGCAACTCGTCCACGCCATGATCGGCCAGGATTCTTGGCCATAGCTGGCGGGCCAGGATCGCCTCCTTCTCCTCGTTGGTATAGCTGGGCACCGAAATGAGTGTCAGGCGGTCGCGCAACGGTGCCGAAAGCGTATCCACTTGGTTGGCCGTCAGCACCCACACCACCTCGCTGAGGTCCATCGGCACTTCCAGATAGTGGTCCACAAAGGCCGTGGCTTGTCGGGGGTCCAAGGCTTCCAGGAGGACGTGCGAAGGGTCGCCCCGCCCGTCCAAGGCCATCTTGTCGAGTTCGTCGAGGATGACGACGGGGTTCCGCACTCCGCTGCGGATCATCGCCTGCGCGATGCGCCCGGGCATGGCCCCCACATAGGTGCGGCGGTGGCCCCTTAGTTCGGCCTCGTCGCGCAGGCCGGCGAGGCTAATGCGCTCTACGGGCCGCCCGAGGGCCGCCCCCAGCGCCATCGCCAGGCTCGTTTTGCCGACCCCCGGCGGTCCAACCAAGCACAAGGCCGTGCCCCGGCCCGTGCGTGCTAATCGGGCGACTTCGTCCAGCAGGCGATCTTTCACCTCGGCGAGGCCTTCATGTTCGGCCCCTAGCGCCCGCGTGGCTTCCTCCGGCGCCAAGGCATTCTCGGCCTGGATAAGCCACGGTACGTTCGTCAAGGTGTCCAAGTAGCTGCGAATCACGCCCGCATCGGGGTTCGATTCAGCAATGCGCGCGAGCTTGCTGGCCTCGCGGCGCACGGTTTGCACCACCAACGGGGAGCCCGTGAAGGTGTCGGCCCACCGCAGATAGATCTCGTGGTCGGGTTCGGAGTCCGAGAGCTCCTTCTGAATCGCGCGCATCTGCTCGCGCAGCACGAACTCGCGGTGGTTGGCCCCGATCTCCTCTTCGACTTTGGCGCGGAACTGAGTCTGCACCTGCAGCACTTCGGCTTCGCGCTTCAGCCGGGCGGTCACGGCCTGGATGCGCTCGGCGGTGTCCACCATCTCCAGCAGGCTCTGCCGGTCGCGGGTGGGCATGGGCAGGTGCTGGCCCAGGGTGTCGGCAATCAGGTCGGGTTCGGCGAGGGTGTGGACTTGCTCCTCCACTTCCTTCGGAATGCTGAGGCCCAGTTGCATGGCCCGGCTGAGGGCCGCCCGCAGCTCGCGGACGCCGGCTTCGGTGTCCAGGCCGGTGGCTTCATGGGTGTGGATGCGGGGTTGCACTCGCCACCCGTCTGCACCCGGTTCGGCGGCCGAAAACGTCGCCCGGTGCAGGCCACGCAGGGCCACCCGCAGATTGCCATCCGGCAAGGGAAGGATGTGCAGGACCTCAGCGACGGTGCCGGTTTCCAGCCAGTCCGAGGGTTCCGGCACTTCGACATCCGGGCTGGTTTGTAGCACCACAAACACCGGCGACTCGTCCTGCATCGCCCGCTCAAGAGTGCGAATGGACATGGGTCGCCCCACCAAAATGGTCTGGATGAGCCCGGGAAACAGCACCGAATCCCGCATGGGGAGCACGCCAATCATGAGCTTGCTTCTTCGCTGGATTCGGTCGGGGCGTAGTCTTCCCGAAGCGTCTGAATCGCCGCGTGCAGCGCTTGGTCCGATTCAAAAATGTCGTTGAAGATGCGATCCACGATGCCAAACACCTCGAGCAGCGCGCCCAGGCGATCGCGGACGTCTTGCACGGGCTCGGCCCCGGCTTCGGGCAGCAGGTCAATGCACTCCCGGATAGCGGCCACGGTGGGGTCAATTTCACGGCGTTTGCGCTCGCGGACGACGCGGGCAAAGATGCTCCACACGTCGCCGTGACTTACATAGAGGTCCTTACGGTCGCCCGGTTCACGGTACCGGCGGATGATGCCCCAGTCCATCAGGTCGCGCAGATTCATGCTGGCGTTCCCCCGGCTGATGTGGAGTTCGGCCATCAGTTCGTCCACCGTAAACGGCCGCCCGGTGCACAGCAACAAGCCATGAATCTGGGCCATGGTGCGGTTGATGCCCCAACTGCTACTCATTCGGCCCCACTCCCGCACAAATTGCTGGATGGCCTCTTCCGTCTGCGGGTCAGTCGCCGGGGTGTGGTCCGCCATAAGTTGGTCTCAATCTACCCACCTCGGGCAGGGAAGACATGTCTATAAGGATTGGCCGGGGCCATGCCGAAAATCTAAGGGAAGCGGCATGGACGTAAGCGCACTCATTGGCACCCGATTGCGGATGCAGCGGCTAAAGGATGCCCGGCTGTTTTCAGGCTGGGTGGATACCGCTGTCGGCGGCATGGTCCATGTGAGCCTTAGTGCGGAGGAAGGCATCGAGGAAGGGGATCACTTCTTCTGCGAGGGTCATACCTTTACGCATCGCCTCAGCTTCAAAGCATTTGTCGAGCGTTCGCTCGGCAACGGCAAGGGTGCCCGGTACATGATGCGGCTGGTGGCACCTCCGGTTTCGACCACGGCCAACGAACACCCGCGCTACCGCGTCCCGCCGATGGCGGTCACGCTCACCGCCGGTGAAGACGTGTGCCAAGGCACGCTCGAAGATGTGAGCATTGCTGGCCTGGGTGTGATGAGCCCGATCCGATTTGACAAAGGGATGCTCGTCAATGTAGATATTCCCGAGCCGGTGGGGCCGATGCGGCTCACGGCGCAGGTGCGCTACTTCCGCAACCTGGGCGAGAACGAAGACTCCCAGCTTGGCCTGCAGATCTTCGGCATGGAACGCGAAAGCGCCCAAAAGTGGGTGCAGTTTGTGCACTGGGTGGCCGTGGGCAACCGCCCCCGCGCTTCGGCCTAACGCGCGTGACTAGCCGCCGCTCAGTTCGCGGCCCTTCACGGCGTTGCGCTCGATGAACTCTTTCCAGTTCGCCGGCACGTCCGTGTCCACGAAAATGGCTTGCACCGGGCACTCGGGTTCGCACAGGCCGCAGTCAATGCACTCGTCTGGGTTGATGTACACCATGTCATCCCCTTCGTAAATGCAGTCCACGGGGCAAACCTGCATGCAGGATTTGTCCTTAACGCCGATGCAAGGGTCGGTGACTACGTAGGGCATGGTCCAGAGACTTTACCGTCCGCACTCGCCGGAGGGGAAGGGCTCCCGGCCGCAATCCGAGAAAAGACTCGCTCCACCAGCCACTGCATCCCCTCAGATCCCTTGAACTGGTCCCCGCCGTAGACGGGGAGACCGAGCGATAGGCTGTGGACAATGTAACGCGCCAGACGCGGAACCTCGCTCTTGGGGCTCCGGTTGGCAATGAGCCACGTCTCAATGGGCTTATAGACGCTGACTTCCAGGGCGCGCTGCATCTGGTTGCGGCTTGCGGGGCGCTGGAGCTTGGGGATATCGCGCTCCATGATGAGGATATCCAGCAGGGGTTCCTTCAGCAATCCTTCGGCGATGGCATAGGCGGTGTCTCGGCCGGTGTTCTGGGTGATGGCCCGATCAATCCGGTCGCCCAACTGCTTGATGGCGTGGAGGCCCCAGGAGAGGTAGATGCCTTCCTTGTCGCCAAAGTGGTGGTAGAGCGCCGGAGCCTTGAGTCCGCACTCCTCCAAGATGCAAGAGATGCTGACCGCGCCGTAGCTCTCGCTACGAAAGAGCTTCTGGGCGGCAAGGGCCAGGCGGTCTCGCCCGCTCGCGGGCCGTTCCGAGGGCTCCTGAATATTGCGCATATCTAATCAACGTATGTTTTGTCGCTGATATCTCAAGAAGGTGGACAATTCTGTCAAGTTTCCTAGCAAAAGGACCCTTTGGACCGGGGTAAATCCGGGCGTTTGGCCCCGGAAGCCTGTACAATAGGGGAGCACAACGAGCCTTGGCTCGTAAGGAAGATCAATGTCCATTACGTTAACTCCGCGCGCGTCTCAAGAACTACGTGACCTGATGACCGGCCAAGAGAAACCGAACGCCCACCTGCGCGTTTGGGTCGCTGGTGGCGGTTGCTCTGGGCTTTCGTACGGCATGGCCCTGGATGAGAACGAGCCGGACGCCGACGATCAGATCTTCGAATGCGATGGCGTCAAAGTGGTGGTGGACGCCATGAGCCTGCAATACATGGGCGGGTCCAGCGTGGATTACGTGGACGACATGATGGGTGGCGGCTTCAAGATTGAGAATCCGAACGCGACCAAGGGTTGCGGCTGCGGTTCGTCGTTCTCCACGGAGGACGGCCCGCAAGGCGGCGGGGGCTGTGGCTCCTGTGGTTGCGCTTCCTGAGCGCGGCCTTGCCGATTAAAGTGAAAACCTCCTGCGCGGGTTAGTCCGCCAGGAGGTTTTCGCCTTGATCCTTAAAGACGTTGTGGACGTAATCCACCCATTTGCGGGTGCTGGCTTCGTCCGTCGTCACAAATTTTAGACCCGTGGCAAACAGGTCGCTCTTCTTCACCGGCAGTGAATAGCGCACTTCGGCTTTGAGCGCGATGGGCTCGGTGTCACCTCGGCCAATCGAGACATCCACAATCGACCCGGCTTCGTATTGGTGCCGCGAACGCAGTTGCAGCCCACCGAGGCTCAGGTCCACAAGGACAGACGAGATCTCGGCTTCATCCGCCAGCTTGATCTTCGCGTATTCCAGCATGACAAACCGCTTATGCTCACGGCGGTTCTCAGCGCTCATCGCTTCTTGGTTAGCCAGGTGATTGTCACCCATATTTAGGTTTTCGGCATTCATGGTGGTGGTCCTCAGGGGTTTAGGCGGCCGGCTGCTGCGGCATTTCGTCGGTTTGCGGAATCACGCCATTGCGGGCAATGACCTGCTTGAAGGCGGCCACCACTTCGGGGTCCAAGAACCCCTTGCTGGTGTCTTCGTCTAGGATGCTCAGTGCGCGGTCCAGCGCCATGCCTACGCGGTAGGAGCGCGTACTGGTGATGGCGTCGAAGATGTCGGCCACGGTGGCGATGCGCACCAAGAACGGGATGTCGTCGCCCGCCAGTCGGTCGGGGTAACCCGAGCCATCCAGCTTCTCGTGGTGCCAGCGGATGATGGGCAAACACTCACGGAAGAGGTCGACGTTCTGGACGATGTTGGCCCCATAAACCGGGTGCATGCGGATCATCTCGAACTCCTCGTCGGTGAGCTTGCCGGGTTTGGTCAGCACGTTGTCGGGGATGCCGATCTTCCCGATGTCGTGGACAAGGCAGCCCATTTCTAGCAGGCGCTTTTCGTAGTCGCCCAGGCCGAGTTCTTCGGCGATCCACAGGCTGTACTGCATCACGCGTTCGGAGTGACCCGCGGTGTACGGGTCCTTGGCTTCAACCGCTCGCACCAGGGCGCGGACGATGCTTTCGAAGTTGGCTTCCAACTGGCCCAGCGCGTCGGTCAGGAGCTTGTTGGTGTTCTCAATCTCCGCGTTCTTGCGCTCGAGGTTGTGGCTAACCTGCCGGAGGTCGGTCACGTCCACCAAGAAGGTGAGCAGGTGCCGGAATGAACCTTGGGCATCAAAGATCGGCTGGCTGCGGACCTCGATTTCTCGGCTGCGGCCGTCTTGCACGGCCGTGAACACGGTGCTCCAGGGCTCGCGGCGGTTTTCGCTCTGTTGCAGGCCTTCGGCCACGCGGTCGAGTTCGTTATCGAGAGCCGTGGGCACCACCAATCCCGGCGGTCGCGGGCGCAGCAGCTGGGCGGACCACTGGCCGTTGTCAAAAACGTTGCGGCCGTCGCGGATCAGCGCGAGGCCGAGCGGGAGCGACTCGACCAGAGTTCGGTAATCGTTCTGGAGGCGCAGGGAGTTGATTTCCGTCTCCCGCAGCCGACGCTCGCGCTGGCTGTTGAGGCGCAGGAACAGGATGGAGGCCGTCCCGATGATCGCCGCCGTCAGGAACGCGAAGAACATCAACGTCGCGGTACGGGTTTGGGAGGCACCGATCTCGTCGAGAGTGGAAGAGATCGTGGCGCGCTGCGTATCGATGCCAAGCTGGACGCGCTGCACTTCGTTCAGACCAGCCTGGCGGCTCGTAAGCGACCGCTGAACCGCTTCCTGCAGGTTGGCGGCGAGCTTGGTTTCGCCCCGCTCCACGAGTCGTTCAATCAGCACATTGGCCTCAAAGGTCGAGTCCGCTTCGGCAATGTGCCGCAGGCCGCTTTGGGCGATGCGCAGGCTCTCGAGCTTTTCGATAGCGTGGGACGTGTTTCGACTGTTCTGGATGATCTGGTACTGAGAAACGCCCGCTTGCACCAGAAGGACTACCCCGAGAGCAAGGATGATGTTTTCTACGACCGTGCGGTTGACGCGGGAAGCAATGAGCTCAAGCGGGCTTTCGCCGACACCCTTCGAGATGACCGTGGACAGAGAAATGGCCATGCCGAGGGCCAGGAGAACGAAAAGGGACGCGTAGACAAGCGTGCGTAAGAAGAGCGTACTTTGCTTTTGGTTGGCCAAAGTCGCGGAGCGGTCGACCCCAATGATGGCGACCACTTCACCTTCGGCGTTTTTGATGGGGGCGTACGCGGAGCGCCAGGTCCCCCATTTATCGGTGTACGAAGCTTGATCGACAGTGGGCTGGCCCGTATCGAAGCACTGCACCATTTCGGGCGTGTAGTCCTCGTACTCTTCCATCAAATACGACTTATCATCCACGGCGTCGCCGTTGAGGTCACCCGCGGGCGTAGGATCGAGGACGAAGTAGAACCGATTGTCCTTGCGCCGGACGGTGTAGACGTAGGCGATATCGTCCGCATTGGCGACCAGGGTCCGGATCCGCTCGTTCTGGCGGTCGTAAAGATCGGTCGTGATCTGGTCCGCGCTGACCAGCTTTTCATGCTCTCCGGCATCTACCAATGAAGCCGCGATCATCGCGTACGACTTCATTTCAGTCTGCAGTTGCTGCTCCGTGTTGAACTTGGCTTCGTTGTAGAACGCCAAGATCAAGGGGCCACCAAGCATCAAGATCCCGATGAACACCATCAGGACCATTTGGATTCGGGGCGGGAGCGACCACCGTTTGCGCATGAGACTTCTCCTTTTCTCATCGGCAAGTTGCCCTCGCAACATTACGGTGCGGCGGGAGAAGTCTGAAAAGAAGAAACCTCCCCGGGCCATTGGCGCCGAGGAGGCTTTCTGATTGTTATGGGCTCGGGCCTTAACGGCGAGCCGTGTTGGTGCTGATCAGCGCGTGGCGGGTGCGGGCATCGAACTCGATGCTCACGCCCAGAGCGTTCGAGAAGAAGCTCAACGGCACAATCGAGCGACCGTGGTCGATGAACGCGGCGCGCTCCAGCGGGATGTTGACGTCGTTGACGTTGGCCATCATGTTGCCGATCGCAAACCAAACCTTCTGGTCCTTGTTGGTGGCCGTCACGGTCTTCGTCGCGTTGTCCCATTGCACAAAGCCGCCCGCACTCTCAAAGAGGTGACGGAACGGCGTGAGGGCAATGCCTTCTTCCACTCGCGGCTGCACGTCGAAGTTCACGGCCTTGCCGCCCATCGAGATCGTGTATTCGCCGATGTTGGGCACGCGGGTGCCGAACGTCAGTGGAACCGAGCCCACCGCCGCCGTGACGTCCACGGGCGGGATGGTGGCCATCAGGCCGTTGTTGTTGCCTTCGGCGGGAGTGACTTCCACCACGCCCGGACCATTGCCTTCCGGTCGCACCGGGGCGCCGGCAGGGGCTACGGTCACCGGCTTCACATCACCGGTGAGCGGGCGCTGGCCCGTCGGGGTGAGGGAGCGCGGGCCATGAGCCGTGCCCGGGCCAGAAGCCGGGGTGCGGGTACCCGCAGCGGACGAAGTCGTCGGGGCCGTGGCCGGCAGGCTGGTCGGCACTTGGTTGGGGCGGTCACCCGTCACCACGACGCGCGGATTGGTCGTCGTGCCATCGGGGCCGGTCACCGGCACGGTGCCGTTGGCCGAGGTCACCGGGTCGCCGGCGTCCACGCGGTCGGTGCGACCACCGGGGTTGTTGACCAGTACGCGGACGCGCTCGGTCTTAAAGGTGTTGTTGGTTTCGTCAATCACCCAGGCTTGCACTTCGTGCCAGCCGTTCGTCACGCGGGTGGTGTCCCACAGCCAGCGGTACGGCGCGGTGTTGCGCAGGCTCATGAACTCGCCGTCAACGAAGAACGAAACGTAGACATTGCTGAGGGGCGACTTGAAGCCGACCTGGATGTCCACCGTGCCCTTCAGTTGGGTGCCGCTAGTGGGGTTCTTCAGGAAGACCGGGCCGCTGGCCTGGCGCTCCATTTTGATCGAAGTGGTTTGGGTGCCCACCACGGTGCCTTCCTTATCGAAAAGGCGGATTTCAATCGTGTTGTCGCCGTCTTCCAGCTGGGCCGGGTCGAGGCGGAAGTTCGTTTCTCCGGCGTTCGTGCCTTCGTCGGTCGTGCGGGTGGCAATACTCTTGCCATTGATGCGCAACTCAACCAGGGCCACCGCCGCACCGGAATACCGGACCGTGAGGGTGCGGTTATTTGCCGCTTTGTCCAAGACGACCGTGGCGTCCGGGAGCATGTAGGCATTGCTCGTCGAAGCCATCCCCATCGCGAGAGCCGCAGCTCCAAACCATTGTCCAACGCTCTTTTGCATAGTGCACCGCACTCTGCCCGCCAAAATAACGAGCATGCTTAGTTTGAAGGATTTCGCGAACTATGTCAACCCTTCTCCACGTCCATGAACCCTTCGCCAATCCTTCTTGAACCTGTACGAGCATATTCTCGGCCCCTAGAAACTTTTGCTTCGGGCTTCCGAGGGTGGTCGGGCATCCGTTTTTCCACCATCGGGTGGCGGGGCGAGCTGTGGTGGCACGACCTGATTTTTGTGCAACCTCGCACGCCTCAACGCCCCGGCACCATCCTCGAAATCACGGGCTGGGAGCCCAACCTCAAGGACTTGCGCATGGCCCAAGAGTGGGCCGATGCCAGCGGCATGACGGTGGCATTGCTCTTTCAGATTCCTCGGCAGCCGATCGAGGGGCGGATCGAGGACGAACTCATTGCCTACTCGTTTTCTCTGTATTTGAACTCAAAGGACCCCGAGGACTTGCTGCTCGCCCCCATGATCGCCAGTTCCGTGGCGGCGCTGGATCTGATTGAAGCGCCGGTGGTCGTCACCGGGGCCAGCAAACGGGGGTGGACGACATGGTGGGTGGGCTTACACCGCGACGAGCGCGTGGTGGGCATCGCCCCGCGGGTATTTGACCATCTCGACTTCGCATGGCAGCAAAACCGGCAAGCCGAACTCTGGGGCGCGCCCAGCCCCCAAGTGCAGGACTACACCGAGTACGGGTGGAGCTTTGATCTCGACAACCCGGAAGTGGCGGCACTCATCGGCGTGGTGGACCCGCATCCCCACCGATCGCGGCTCACAGTGCCCACTCTCGTGCTCAGCGGGGCGAATGATCCCTTCTGGTGCCCCGACCCCTGGGACACCATAGCCCCCACTATGCCCGAATGCGTAAGTTATCTCTCGGCGCCCAACGCAGGACACGGGATGGCCGACCGTCGCTGGTGGTCCGCTTCGCTCGGGGCCTTTGCGCGGGATTGCGCTGAGGGGCGACAAGCAGCCGATGAAACAACGACCCGCGTCTGGCGGGCCGAGGCCAAGGAGCCAAAATTTGTGCACGCGCTCTGGCGACCGGTGGCTGACGGGGACGCAGACTTGCCGCCCCTCAAGGAGCAAATGTGGACCGCCGAGATGACGGAGGTCAAACGGGCCGACGGCACAAGGCGCACCACGCCTGTGCGCCTCATCGCCCCGACCGATTAAGCGTTGGTGAAGATGCCTTCCGGGGCCGGGCCGGTTTCGGCGTAAACCACGCTACCAATCCCGCCACGCACATTGAAGTGGCCGGTGACCCGCATGTATTGGGGCTGGCAAGAGGCGGCCAGTTCGTCCAGCAGACGGTTGACGACGGCTTCGTAATAGATGCCTTCGTTCCGGAACGAGTAGTAATACAGCTTCAGCGACTTCAACTCAATGCACGTTTCGTTCGGGATGTAAGTGAGGATAATCGTCGCAAAGTCCGGCTGACCCGTCTTGGGGCACACGCTGGTGAACTCCGGACATTCGTGCCGAATGACGAACGGACGGCCCGGCTTCGGGTTGGGGAAGGTCTCAATCACGCCGCGCGAAGGGTACCCGCGGGTAAGTTTCAGCGTATGCAAGTCGCCGTTTTTCCGGGCCAAGGCTCCCAGGCCCCCGGAATGGGACAGGACCTCGTTGCGGCCTCTCCGGCCGCCGCCGCCGTCTTTGACGAAGTGAGTGAGGCGCTGGGCCTCGATATCCGCAAGCTCTGCTGGGACACCGACGCCGAAACGCTGCGCCAAACCCAGAACGCCCAAGTGGCCCTGTTTGCCACGGGGGTGGCGGCGTTCCGTGCCCTGCAAGAAGCGCATAAGGACTGGACTCCGCAAGCCATGGCCGGGCATAGCGTGGGTGAATATGCGGCTCTGGTTTCGGGTGGCTGGTTAAGCGTGGCTACCGGGGCCAAACTCGTGCGGCGACGCGGGGAGATCATGGCGGCCAGCGGCAAGGATCGCCCCGGCACCATGGCGGCGGTGCTGGGCATGGAGCGCGCGGCGCTCGAAGCTCTTTGCGAAGAGCTCTCGCAAGGCGGGCAGATTGTAGTCATTGCCAACGACAACAGCCCCGGCCAACTGGTGGTGAGCGGGGATGTGAACGCGGTGCAGGCGCTCAGCGCCACCGCCGGGGAGCGCGGAGCCAAACGGGTATTGCCGCTGAACGTTAGTGGCGCGTTCCACAGCCCCCTCATGAAGGAAGGGGCGGCGGCCCTGGCCGAAGCCCTGAGCGGCGCGGCGTTTCAGGCGGGTACGGTGCCCGTGGTCAGCAACGTCACGGCCCAGCCGGAAACGGACTGGCCGGCGCGACTGGCCGAACAGATGGTGCGCCCCGTGCGTTGGACCGAAACGGTGCAAGGCTGGGCCGCTCAAGGACTAAACATGCAAGTGGAATGTGGACACGGCGAAGTGCTGGGCGGATTGCTCCGCCGCATCGCCCCGGATGTGGCCGGGGCCAAGGTGGTGGATAGCGCGACCCTGCAAGAGACGGTGAAGAAGCTCGGAGGTGCCGCGTGAGCGCCGAACGCCGCGTGGCTCTGGTCACCGGGGCTAGCCGGGGTATTGGTCAGGCCATCGCCGAGGGCCTCGCTGCCCAAGGGATTGCCGTGGCGTGTCTGGCCCGCAAGCCGGAGAACGCCCACGCCACCCGGGATCGCATCCGCGAGGCCGGTGGGGAAGCCGAAGCCTTCGGCGCCGACATTGCCAACGCCGAACAAGTGCAAGCCGCAATTGCCGAGATTGAAGCCCAAATGGGCCCGATCACCATCCTCGTGAACAACGCGGGGCTCACCCGCGACACGCTCATGATGCGCATGGACTTAGCTGACTGGCAGGCCGTGATTGACGCCAACCTCACCGGCGCATTCCACACCATCAAGGCGTGCCAACGCGGAATGATGAAGGCGCGCTGGGGTCGCATTGTCAATATTTCCAGCATTGTCGGCCTGGGCGGCGCGGCGGGCCAAGCCAATTACGCGGCCAGCAAAGCGGGGCTCATTGGTTTGACGATGGCGGTGGCCAAGGAATTGGGTTCGCGCAACATCACTTGCAACGCGGTGGCTCCGGGTTTCATCGAGACCGACATGACCCATGAGTTGCCGGCAGATTTCCGCGACCACGTGGTCAAAACGGCGCCTCTGGGGCGCCTGGGGAGCCCTCACGACATCGCTGCAGCGGTGGTGTTCTTGTGCAGCGATGGGGCCAGTTACATGACCGGCCAGACGCTGGTGGTGGACGGAGGACTCACGCTCTAGGTCAAAAGCGCACCGGGGTCCCGCGCGGGGACGTAGGAACCCGGTGGTAATATGCCTTTCCGCGCCATCGCGCGCAGGGCTACAAAAACATGTCCGATAATATTCTCGATCGCGTCAAAAAGGTCGTCAAGGAAGAACTCAACGTTCAAGACGAAGTGAGCGAAAGCGCCTCCTTCACCGATGATCTGGGCGCCGACAGCCTCGACGTTGTTGAACTCGTGATGGCCATTGAAGAAGAATTTGGCATTGACGTGCCTGACGAGGACACGCAAGGCCTCAAGACCGTTCAAGACGTCGTCGACTACATCAAGAGCAAGCAGGGCTAAGCCCAATCCCCTTCCCGACGAAGTGAAGGGACCCACACTTTATGGCTTCTGACCAAACGCCCCGGATTGTCATTACCGGGATTGGCGTCGTATCCCCCGTAGGCACCGGGGTCGAAACCTATTGGAACGCGCTCAAGAGCGCGGCCAATGGGGCGGGGGAAATCACCCTGCTCGACACCAGTGACTACGCCACTCGCATCGGTTTCGAGGTCAAAGACTTCGTGCCTGAAGATTGGGTGGATGGCAAGGAAGCCCGCCGCATGGACCGGTTCCTGATGTTCGCGGCGGCCGCTGCGCAAATGGCGTTGGAGGACTCGAAGTTCCCCGAAGACCAGGGGCTGCGGGATGAGACGGCCGTGGTCATCGGTTCGGGCATTGGCGGCCTGGGCACCATGAGCGAGCAGACTAAGAAGTTGCACCTGCAGGGTCCGTCCCGGGTGTCGCCCTTCTTGGTCCCCTACATGATCCCGGACATGGCCAGTGGCTACGTCTCGATCTTGCACAAGCTGCGTGGTCCCAATACGTGCATTGTCACGGCCTGTGCCACGGGGGCGAACTCCATTGGCGAGGCTGCCGCCATGATCCAGCGCGGCGACTGTGTGGCCGCGCTAGCAGGCGGAGCGGAAGCTCCCATCACGCAGATGGGCCTGGCCGGGTTCTGCTCGGCGCGAGCCATGACCACGCGCAACGATGACCCCATGCGGGCCAGCCGACCTTTTGACAAGGAACGCGATGGCTTTGTGATGGGCGAAGGTTGCGGTGTGCTGGTGCTGGAAACGCTGGAGAACGCTCTGGCGCGGGGCGCGAGGATCTACGGCGAACTCGCGGGCTACGGCCAAAGCGGCGACGCCTATCACATCACTTCCCCCGACCCCGAAGGCGATGGGGCGATGCGATCCATGCGCATGGCCATCCGCAAGGCGGGCTTGCAGCCGGAAGACGTGCACTACGTGAACGCGCACGGCACGTCCACCGAGCTGAACGACAAGACGGAGACGAAGGCCATCAAGGGTGTCTTTGGTGAGCATGCCCAAAAGCTCGCGGTGAGCAGCACCAAGTCGATGATTGGACACACGCTGGGCGCCGCCGGAGCCCTGGAAGCCGTGGCGTGCCTTCTGGCTCTGCGCGACCAGATCGCGCCGCCGACCATCAACTACGAAGTACCGGACCCCGAGTGCGACCTCGACTACGTGCCGAATGTGGCGCGCCCGATGCCGATGGAAGTGGCTTTGTCCAACTCGTTCGGCTTTGGCGGGCACAACGCGACGCTCGTCTTTAAGCGGTACCAGGGGTAGGCGCGTGCAGGCTTGGATCCAGGAATTTCTGGACCATCTCCAGGCCACGCGCTCGCCCCATACCGTGCGGGCCTACGGTTCGGACCTCGCGCAGCTCGCGGAGCTCACCGGCGGCCAGCCTGACTTGAGCCCGGAGACGCTGGAAAAGTATCTCCGGGCTTACGCGCCTCAGCCCACGACCCGGGGGCGCAAACTCTCCACTCTGCGCGCCTTCGTGCGTTATTTGCGGGCCGTAGGGCACCTGGATGTGGACCCCACGGCCACGCTCGTCACCCCCATCAAGCACCGGCCGCTGCCCGCCGTGCTGACGGCCCACCAAGCGGGGCAACTCCTGGATCAGCCTCCGCCGGGCAAGAGCCCTCTTCGGGATGCGGCACTGCTGGAGATGCTCTACGGGGCCGGCCTGCGGGCCAGCGAGGTCGTTCGCCTCGATCTGAACGACGTAGACCTCAACACGCAACGCGTGCGGGTGCGCGGGAAGGGGAACAAGGAGCGGATTGCCGTCTTTGGCGGCGCGGCGGCGCGGGCGGTGCAGGCCTACCTGACGCAGGAGCGGGTGGGGGGCAAGAGCGAGGCTGTGTTTGTGAACGTCCGTGGGCAACGCCTGACCACCCGCACGGTGCAGAACGTGGTGCACCGCTGGGCGCAGGCCTCGGGTTTGCCGCCGGATGTGACCCCCCACACCTTGCGTCACTCCTTTGCCACGCACCTGCTGGATGGGGGTGCCGACCTCAAATCGGTGCAACAGCTCCTGGGCCACGAGAGCCTGGCCACCACCCAGATCTACACTCATATCAGCATCGAGCGGCTGCGCGATACCGTGCGGCAGAGCCACCCGAAGGCGAAAAAGAAAGGCTAAGCCAGGCTCAAACCCAAGTGCTGGCGCGGCGCAGGTGCTTGAAGGTGATGGGACGCGCAAACTGACCGAACACAAAGCCGGGGTAGCCCACCATCGAGTCCAGTTCGTAGTCGGGCGGCGCGGAAATCAGCACCAGCGGGGTGCCCTTGGCCACCGGGTGGCCCATCTTGGCGAGGGCGAACTCCTCGTAGCCCGCAATCTTGTGGGGCTCCTTGAGCGTGGCGATGAGGTCCACAAAGATCATCTCGGCGCCGTCGCAGGCGTCCAGCGCCACATCCACTTGATCGGTGATGATCACCTCGTCATCCGACTGAAACGCGCGTCCGGCTTCGCTGCGGATCTCTTCGTCACGGGTCAGGATGACGTACTTCATGGCTCTCAAAGAGGGACGGATTTCTCCCTCAAAAGGCCGCGTGGCCCCAGGAATGTTGCTCAATTCATAACAAGGGGTTGCGAAAGTCCAATTTTGTGTAATACTTGGAACAAGCACGTATCACCGAACCGTGATATGTAGTGGAGCGAAATCCAAATGCCGATCATCGAGAGCCCGAACAATGTCGTTACGGAGCGCACGCCCGCCGAGAGTGATCGTTTTTCACGCATGCGCGCCCAAACTGAGCGGCGAGCCTACGCGATGGCTTTGCAGCTCACCCGAAACTCCACCGACGCCCAAGACCTGGTGCAAGACACCTACCTGAAGGCGTGGCGCGGTTTTGATTCCTACACTCCGGGCCGGCCGTTCCTCAACTGGCTGTTGCGCATCATGCAGCACGCCTACCTGGATAGCCGCCGCCGCGAGAACCCCATCCGCAAGGCCGAGTCCATCCACTCGATGGTCTCGCCGAACAGCGGGGAAGTGCAAGAACTTCAACTGCCTGACAACGCGATGAGCGCCGAGGACGGCGTGCTGATGGAAGAGTTCCGCCTAGAGCTCCGCCGCGCCCTCAATGAACTGCCGGACGTCTACCGCACGGCCATCGAGATGTGCGACATCGAAGAGCTGAGCTACGCCGACATTGCCGACCGTCAAAACACGACGATTGGCACGGTGCGCTCGCGCATCCACCGGGGTCGCAAGCTCCTGCGTGAGATCATCCAAGCGCGCGGCGTCAATATTCCGATTCGCTAAGTCCCGACCGGGGCTCCAGTTCTCACCCCGAACGCCCGAGAATCTCCAGTATGGGGGTCTCGGGCGTTTCTTCTGCCCTCCGGGCAGCGCAAAGCGCATATGTGAGCAAGGCGGCGCAAGAAGGCGTCGCGGTTCAAATGCTCAAGAAGAGCTTGGATCAAGAAAAGCAGGCTGCGCAGGAACTCCTGAAGGGCCTAGACACCAAGGGCAAGATCCTCGACGTCCGCGCCTAAGGCACGGTATCCTAGCCTGAGTGAGCGCAAAGCGCCCCGCGCGCCCCGTCTGGTGGCGAAACACGTTCTTCCTTTTCGGCGCCCTCATCCTTGTGGTGGCGGTCGTGGGGTTTGTGCGCGGCGAAGATGCCATCCGTGACCCCGGTCAGAAGCGCGAGAGCAACCTCGCCCTGATGTACGTGGTCGGCGGCATTTTGATGCTAGGGAACGGCTGGTTAACCCACCGCCAAAGCCTGGCCGCTTACGAAGAAGAGTTCGGTGGCGACACGCCAGCGGCCTAAATCATCCAGGAATTCAAGAAATGGTCAAGTGTCAATGCGGCAAAGAGATGGACGTGGTGCCCAACTGGTTCCAGGGCGTCGACGTTCAGTTCGTCTGCAATAACTGCCCCAACCAAACCATCAAGGGCATCACCGAAGTGGACTTGGCGGCGGGCTTGGTGCCTGTGGCCACACCCGACACCGGGCAAGACAAGGGCGATGAGCCCGTGCCCGAACTGGACGACGACGAAGACATCTAAGCTCGTCGCTTATTCAATGATTCGAACCTGAGCAGGTGGTTAGGCCACGCGTTCGGTCGTTTCGTGATCTTGCCGCTCGATCATGAGCAGCGACGGCGTGCCCTGGGCGCCCAGCTTCTCAAAACAGGCGTACTGCAGGTCGCTCGGCGAGAGCAACGCATCCGTGGTGACCACCACGCGGGCGAGCAACCGGTCTCCGGTGCGCCACGCGACCGCTTCAAGGACATCCGATACGCCCATCAGCACTTCTTGGGTGAGGCGGGGATGGGGACGCGGATCGAGTTGGTAAACGACGGCCACATTGGAGTGTTCGGTAGGTTCACTCCCGTTCCTTAGCCCCTAAGGCCGGGAAAGTTACGAGTTTTGCCGGAGGCCCTGTGGGGCGGGCAGACCGTTGAGCTTGAGCCACGCCGCGTATTGCTCTGGTTTGTCAATATCCGTGCCAAGCGCGGCGGCCTGGGTGATGACCCCACGCACCCGTGACTTAAGGGCGCGGGTGGCGGCTCGCTCCAGGGCGGCAATGGGCAAGGTCTGCGGGGCAGTCCGTCCGAGGATGACGCGGAGGAGGGTGCCGAAGCCCAAAATCGCGGCCAACTTCACCGGGCTCTTGCGGGCGGCGTAGGCCAGCTCCATCTGCGCCATGCTGCGCCGCATGCTCTCGGTATGCATCACGGCCACGTTACCGCCGGTGAAGGTGCCCTCACGCAACCGTAGACTGGTGCGGGCCACGCCGGGGTACTTGGCTTCGCAGGCCGCCAGCGGAATGATGGGGTAGGCGATTTCGGCATCGTCCGGCGTGCGGGCCACCACGTCGGTCAAATCTTCGGTGGTGACGTCGGGCATGTCGGCGGTGATGAGCATCATGCGCTCGGTGGTGACGGCGTTGAGGCCGCGCCCGAGGCTCTCGATAAAGTGCTGGCCCGCGGGGATGCCGTCCGGCCCGCCCACCACGCGGAGCTCGCCCAGGGGGGCGGCGGCGCGGCACACGCGCTCCAAGATGGCTTCTCCGTGCACCGGGAGCTGCCAGCGTTCCGTCACGCTAGTGAGAGCACTCCAATCGCCCTTCAGGCTTCCTCCGGCTAAGACAACGACATCCATAAGCTTTCCTCCCGAGTGAGAGTATGGGCGAGGCGCACAAAGGGCCAGCCCTCGTTTTGCATGGACTGAGCGATTTGGTGGGCGGCTTGTTCGTCTCGCGCCAGGCCAAAGACGGCGGAACCCGACCCCGTTAGCCCGGCGGCGGTGGCTCCGTGGACCTGGAGTCGCTCAATCGCCTCGCCGCAGGCGCACGGCATCACCCGCTCAAAGTCGTTGTACAGGGTCCAGGGGTCGTCCGAGAATTCCCGCCACGGTCGTTCCTGGGCATCCAGTTCGCGGTAGGCCTGCGCGGTCGGCACGCCCGCATCCGGCCGCACCACCACCAGCCATCGGCGGGGGGCATCGGGAAGAGGAGTGAGCTTTTCGCCGTAGCCCTCGGCGCGGGCCAAGCCCCCGATGAGGAAGAACGGCACATCCGCCCCTACCGCCTGCGCCACCGAAGTCATGAACTCTATCGGCCACAGGTCAGGAAAAAGGCGGTGCAGGCCCCGGAGCAGGGCGGCGGCATCCGAACTCCCACCCCCCAGGCCACTCTCGGCCGGGATCGCCTTGATGAGTTCAATCTGGCAGGGCGGAACCTCGGACAATTCGCGCAGCAGACGCAGCACTTTGGTCAAAGTGTTCTCGGCGGGCAGGCCCGGCCAGTTGCAGGTGATCTCCATCCGCGCGCCGGGCGTGATGCTCACGGTATCGGCCAGGGAAATGGCGGCAAAGTACGACCGAAGAGGGTGATATCCCGAGGCATCGGGCGGCCCGACGCTCAAAAATGTGTTGATCTTGGCGGGGGCAATGACTTCCAGCGTCACTGCGGCCCGTCCCCCATCTGCTGACGGACGTGGTCGGGGATTTCGGGGGGCGTGGCGGCCTGGGGTGGGATTTTGAGTTCGGCCTGGACGTCCGGCACGCGCGGCGGCACCACCTCATGCGGGTAAGGCATCACCTCCAGCTCTTCTAGCGCCTTATCAATGGCGGCGAGTTGCATGCGCGCTTCGGCGATGGTCTGGATGAACGGTAGCACCGAATCCTGCACCTCGCGGCCCGCCAAGCGGTGACCCAGCACTCGCACGCGCAGGGAATCCAGAGTGGTCATGTAAACCGCCGCCTGGGCTTCGGCGCGGTGCACCGTGGCCTCAATCGCTTGCATCTGGCGGCGGTATTCCGCGATGTTTTGGTCCGCCATGCGATACATTTCTTGCGCCTGCGGATCCTTGCTGGCGATCAGCAGATACTGCTGAGTCGGAACGAGGTTGCTTTCCGTGCGGGAGATCTCAAAGGCCACCCGGTCGGCCCGGCGCAGGGCAATGTACAGGTCTTCGGCGAGGCTGTTGACCGTTTGGGGCAGCTCTTCTAGGGCCGCGATCTTGCTTTTCGTCAGATCATTGACCGACTGCTGGAACCGTGTTCGCCGATCCTCGCAGCCTTGCCACAAGTGGCGGAATCGCCCATCGTGCCACCGCTTGTAGATGGAACGCTTATAAGATGCGGCGACCACTAAGCCCGCAATGACGCCCATCGTTCCTAAGCCAATCACCGATTGACCCGTGGAAGCCCACACGATGCCGCCCACGCCGAGCGCTCCAAGGCCCCCAATGACGCCGTGGCCACTCAGAACTTCACGCGCAAAGACCTGACGGTCTCGGCGGATGAATTCCGAGCGACTCATAACCACTCCCTACGCGCGCGGAGGCCGCAAGGGTGCGCACCCCAGGGCTCGCTCCACTCCCGCCGCAAGTTCCAGCAACCGTTCGTCGCCGCGCACCGGACCCATCAGGTGCAAGCCCACCGGCAGGCCGTCGGCCAGGCCGCACGGCAGCGATAGCGCCGGATAACCGCCCATGTTCGCCGGGATCGTGCAGAAGTCCATCAGCTTCAGCGCCATGGGGTCGTGGCTAAAGCCACCGAGCGGGAAGGCCACGCACGGGCTCGTCGGGCTGAGGATCGCATCGTACTGGCCCCAGAGGGCATCAATCTCGGCCACCATCAGGCCGCGAATTTGCTGCGCGCGCAGGTAGTAGGCGTCGTAATAGCCCGCCGAGAGGGCGTAGGTGCCCACCATGATGCGGAGCTTGACCTCGTGGCCGAATTTCTTGCCGCGGGTGGCCATCAGGCTTTCCACGTGGCCGGGGGCTTCCTCGCGGGCGCCGTAGCGCACGCCGTCAAAGCGGCCCAGGTTGCTGCTGGCTTCGGCCGGCGCAATGACGTAATACGTGCTCACGCCTAGGGAGAGAGAAGGCAGGTCGACGTGGTCCACGGTGGCCCCGGCGGCTTCGAGCGTGCGAATCGCTTGTTCAATGCTGGCGCGCACATTGGCTTCCACCGCATCCGACATAAGTTCACGCGGCACGGCAAATCGCTTGCCCTTCACGCTGGCGTTGGCCAGATCCATCGCGCCCAGAGGGGCGTCCGGCAAGGAGGTGTTGTCCAGGCCGTCGGTTTGGCAAATCACTTGCGAAATTGCCGCCACATCCGCCACGGTCTGCCCAAAGGGGCCAATCTGGTCGAGTGACGAACCGAACGCCACCAGGCCGAACCGGGACACCCGCCCGTAGGTCGGTTTGAAGCCCACCAGGCCGCACAGGGAAGCAGGTTGCCGGATGGAGCCGCCCGTATCGCTGCCGAGGCTAATGGGCGCGAGGCCCCCGCTCACAGCGGCGGCGGAACCCCCCGAACTCCCGCCCGGTGACCGGGTGGGGTCCCAGGGGTTCTTGCACACGGCGTAGGCACTGTTCTCGGTGCTCGTGCCCATCGCAAATTCGTCGAGGTTCGTCTTGCCCAGCAGGGGCATCCCGGCCCCGTGCAGTTGGGAGATCACGGTGGCATCGTAGGGCGGGATGTAGCCTTCCAGGATGCGACTGGCGCACGTGGTGGGCCGGCCCTGGGTGCTGATGTTGTCCTTGATGGCCACCGGCACGCCCAGCAGGGGGCTGGTTTCGCCCGCATCCAGACGGGCCTGGGCGGCGTCGGCCTCGGCCAGGGTGCGCTCGGCATCTACGTGTAGGAAGGCACCGTAGGTATCGGGCACATCCAGGTACGCCTGTGCGACCTCGCGGGCGCTCATTTCACGGTGCTGAAGCGCAGCCGCAATCTCGGTGGCAGTGAGCTGGCCTAGCTTGTTGCTCAACGATCAGTCCTCCCGAATGCTAGGAACCAAGAACAGTCCGGCCCGGCTCTTCGGGGCGTTGGCGAGCGCCTGGTCGCGGGTGAGGCCGAATCGGGCCACATCCTCGGCCAGCACGTTCTGCAGGGCCACGGCGTGCGGCTTCGGGGCGACGCCCGTCACATCCACGGCTTGCAAATCTTGAAAGTGCCCCAGGAGGGCATCCAGCTCCGTTTGGAAGGCACGTAACTCGTCCTCGGTCAGTTCCAGTCGGGCGAGGCGTGCGACGTGCCGAACTTCGTCCAGCGTGATCGGCATGACGAAGATTATGACCTCTCCACCATAATGAACCTATGCCGATTTGGGGTCGCCGTGGGCACTATCCGCTGACCGCGGGGACCGTGGTGATCATCGTGGGCGTGGCGGCCATGTCAGGCGTCTGTCGCACCCTCATTCCGCCCCCCGAACTCGGCCCGAATGCCAACCGCCCCGGCGACTTTGTGCGCAGCTCAGCTCGGCTCCCCATTGCCTGGCGCACTCTGGATGACGACCCCTTCGCCGAAGCGCGCCGCCGCGAACTCCCGCTGCTCTTTGTGATGGGGTCCGAGCTCAATCAATCGGCGGTGGCATTCGACAAATGGATGTTCAGGGAACGCGAAATCATCCAGCTCATTCAGCAGTCGTTCGTGCCGGTGCGGGTGGACCTGGATGAAGACCCGGCTATGGTCAATGCGTTTTGGCCCCTTTCGCGCTCCACGCAGGTGCCCGATCTTGGCTTCCAAATCTGGGCAGTGGATGCCAACGGCGTGCCACGAGATTTCCACGATCCCATCCTGAGGGGTGACCGTTTTGACCCCGCCGTCTTTGTCTTGCGGCTCCGCAGAATGAGCGACCGGGCGCAGAGCAAGGAGTCCAACCCCGTGGCGGCCCGCCAGGCCATGGATCTCGCCATCCTGTCGGGCTCAACGGAAGAAGGCGTCCCCGACGTCGATCTCTATCTCCGGAATTTGCAGGCCCGGGTGCACCCAGAATACGGAGGCCTACCGCTCAACGGATTTCAGGTGAATGCCATCCGCGATTGGCGGATGCTGCAGGTGATGGGCCGGCTGGGTGAGTTCGACGCGCCCTTCCAAAAGTGGATGCAATCTCCGCTGATCGACTGGACGTTCGGAGGCATCTACCAACAGGCCGAGCAACTGAACTACAGCGCCGTGGAACTGGATAAGCGCGCCACGCTTTCGGCCGAGTTTGTGGCGGTGCTGGCTGGATACGCCCGCCAAACCGGGGATGGGCGCATGGAGGCTCTGGCCCGCGACCAATGGAAGCAGGTGCAGCGCGAGTTCTTGCGCGAAGACCGCGTGGTGCCCTGGATCAGCACGATCCGCAGCCCGCTCAATCGCTCCGCCCGGCTGGGGCTGACTCCTGACCCGCTGGGCCGCCTGACGCCCGAACAAACGGCCTTGGGGCTGGAAGTGGGTTCGAACCCGCAACTCATCCCCCGGTGGACGAACCCCCAAAATGAAGAGCTATGGTTGAAGGGTCTGCAAGCCTTACGCGGGCAAGAGATCCCGGCCCAAACCCGCGCCAGCGACTCGTCCTACCTCTCGTCCACCGCGCTCTTTGTCACCTCGATCCTTGAGGCCCGAAGGTATCTGGGCGAAAGCGATTCCACTACGGCGGTGAACCTGTGGGAGTACGTGAGAGCGTTCGAATCCGGTCCGGATTCGGTGACGCACCGGCGCGGTGAGGGCAAACCGCCTCGGCGCACTTTGCTCGACCGGGCCGCTTACATTCTGGCGGCCTGCGAGGTGGCAACGCACACGGGCAACGAAGGGCTTTTGCGGCGGGGGCTGGCGGTTTTCCGGCAAGCGCGGCGGGAGTTTGCCCCGATCTACGGGGCGGCGGTGGCCGACCCCCGTCTGCCTGAGACTCTTGCCATCAACGAGCCTGAGGTGGTGGATGGCCTGCAGGAGGCCAGCCTGCCGCTGTTCGTGCGGGCGAGCACCCGGCTTTCTATGTTGCTCCCGGATGCCGAACGCAAGGTGGTGCGGGATGAACTACGTTTGCAACTGGGGCGGGAATCGCTCCGGGTGGATGAGGCCGGGCAGAGGCTGGCGGGGCGCTACCGCGCGTGGTGGCGGTTGCAGTCGCCGCTGGGGTACCTGATCGTGGGGCCAGACCCGCAGCGGTGGCGCGACGAACTCGGGCGCGACCCCGCCGGGCCACCGCTGCTGTGGGTGCAGGCGTGGCCGGATTTGGCGCCGGGGATTTACGTGGTGCGGGACGACGTGAGGGAAGGTCCCTTTACTAGCCTCGCATCGCTGACCGAAGTTCGGCCATAATCACCAACCTAGCTGGAGAGGTCGCATAGTTGGTCTAGTGCGCCGCACTCGAAATGCGGTGTGGGGAAACTCACCGTGGGTTCGAATCCCACCCTCTCCGCCACTTCGGCTTGAAAGCTTGCGTGAAGAAAGAAGTGGTGCAACGCGTTCCAAGCAGAAAAGGCCCGTGACTACGTGAATGAACTCATTCGGCGGACAATTCTGGCGTGCCCTTGTCGAGGAACTGACCGAACTTCATTCGGAGCGCAGTGACCCGGCCAGGACCCAAAAGTCGTTCGTACCGCCTGCAAACCTCACACTGCGGGTCCACGACTACAAATTGTGCCTTGCAAGCATTAGCGACTACGGATAGGAATAACTGCTTTGATGTTGCATCCCCGTCCGGCAACGAGTAGCCAATGATAATGACCTTTTCTGCGTCCAACAGACGAGCTTCGAATTCTCTCCACTGATCCATCAAGAACGTGCTCTTCTCAAGCGACTCGTGTTTGAAGAAGGTAGGCTCTGCGATCAAAGGCTCACCATAAGTGTTGTCCCCAGATAAATACCGCTTCCAAACAGGCTCAACCTCATTCTTACTCTGTGTCTTTCCATAGCGCTTGTATCGAACATTTGCCTCTGTCTCCTTAAACCACGTTACACTTCCATGCAATTTGAGGAGAGTATGCTTCTCATTCAAGCCATACGCATCCTCGTAGTCCAAGATAGAGCCAACGACTCTTGGCAGACGCCTTCCTTGTATGAACGTGTGGAAGAAGGCTTGTTCAAACATCGCATCCCAATTGAAAGTTGCCCATGTAATGTGGTCAAACTCCGTGTCCAAAGTTTTGATCAGTCTGTTATAATCCTGATTGCCATTTTTCCCTGATTTGTTATAGTACACTGCGTGGTAAACGCATCCGTGTAGTTGCCTAATAAGGGTGTCCAGTAACCTGGCGTCATTGTACTTACATGGTACTATCGGGGTCCATGGTCGATCAGTGTCGCCAGATACGTACTTTCTCCACTGGCTTATCAGCGTCAAAATCTCTTCTAGATTTAGGTTTGTGGAAAACGTATCATCAAGTTTTTCTGGTGCATTGATACAGTCATTGAAAAACTCTCTCAGCTCTCTGCATTCTCTTTGAACATATTTCTGAACTTCGGCATCATCAAAGAGCGACTGTAGCGCCTTCAAGCCAGAGGATACGCTCGCACCGGCACCAAATACGACGACAACACTTCTCATGGCAATGCCTCAAGAAATGCACTTGGCCACTTCTGAGATGATAAGCGCAGTGCTTTGGATAGCCGATTTGGTTGCAGGCCCCTCGATTCAAGGGCATCGCCAATTGAGATAGCTAGACTAGCAAAATCTGAGTCCTGCCACCTGCAATGTCCCATGCTCGTAAAATATCCAAGCAAATAACTTGTTAGTTGGTCAGTTACGTCCTTGTGATTGGCCTTGGGCAAGCCATGTATGTATCCGTACTCACTCCGGTATCCACAGATGATCTCGAAAATTCGTCGTACAACCCTGGCTTGGCGTTTTGCGCTTGGCCTCAGTGTCCCGTCTGGCATTATGTCGTGACCCAGAAATGTGAGTATCTCCGTCGGTCCAACGTGACGGGTTTTTGAAGGGTCCTCGTGTGTTGAAAGTCCGAAATCGTTCATTAGTTGTCTCTTGCATAGGACCTCATGGTCGAGACATTCGTCTTGAGTTCCTAGAAAAACTAGATCATCTACATATCTATACATTCGGACGTTATTGTGGCTCATAAAGGTGTCAAAAGGTGACAGGTATGCGCAAGCCAATAGGGGCGAAAGTGCTGCGCCTTGAGGCACGCCTCGTGTAGAGTCTGGTATTTCGGAGTCCTTAAAATACGTAGGATCATAGTTCGGCTCTGATTCGAGAATTGCCAGAAGTAGAATCATCGTATCGGAATCTTTGACAAGTGGTCGCAGTAGGTCTAAAAGACGTTCTTGATCAATTTCATCAAAGAACCTTTGAATGTCAGTCTCGAATGCATAGAAGTTGTGTTCTGCACGAAGTGCGCTAATGGCGCTCACTGCGGCCACGAGTCCTCTTGGCTGTTCCATTTCTAAGGACTTCGGAGTCGTACAGTAGCTAATGTTTGGGACAATTAGCTCCTCTAAGAGTGGCCAAACACAGACCAAGGTTGAGCGCAGAATGATTCTCTGCGACAAGGGAAAACAGGAGATGGGTCTGATATTCTGGCCGCCAGGAAGCTTTGGGATTTTCGTTACTCGTCGCGAAAATTCTGGTATACCGTTGTTTTTATATTCATTGATAATTGATTCAATGGTATCAGCTCTACCTGCTCGGAGGTTGCGGAGTCGCGCGCGCCTTCTTTCAGGTGGCCCGGATGTTCTGCTTGACGATCGAGAAACGGATTGGACAACCTGATCGTAGGCAAGCTCCAAATTGTTCCGCTCAAAAATGCTTTCAATAAGTTGCACGGTTGTAGAGCTTGAAGCCGCCGAAGCACCAATTGGACTTTCGCCCGGCGCCAGTACCTGGCGGCTTACCTCGGAACGAAGAGTATCATTCTTTCGAACGAGAACACTAGCATTCCTTTTTCACTTGTGTAGCCGGGGCGCGCCTAACGCGCGCCCCGGCCCAGTTTCAGTTTCCTCTTAAATGAGTCAACAAAAGCCAGGTCTTCTTCCGACACAAGTTTACGCATCGACAAGTTTAGGAGCGCCTTCACTACACTTGGCATGCGTCCCAGCGACATCGTTTCAAAGCGGCTCGGCCCGAATTCGAACCATGCGGCTCGCGGAACGTTTAGAGCCGGTCAATCGGCGAGGTCGCTGGGGTCCAGCCCGTGGGCTAGACCTTATTTTTACCAGTCTGGCGCGCCTTGAAGGTGTAAGATGGGACGTTGTACTTACCTGTTGGCTCATCAGGGATCCTAGTCTAGGAACTGACTAATACGCATGGTTGGGCACTGTAGGAAGGTATTGATTTGCAGCTCTATTTGTACGCGCGGCTAGTTGCCTGGCTACCCGCCAGTGACGGGAAGAAGGCCGAACTCGTTCTCATTGAACCCAACGGCGACGAGCACCCCGTCACCTGCCTTTGCCGCGCCGATGGCACCACTGACATCAGCGAACAAGGCGACGGCAGCATGCTGATGTATCTCAACGACCGGTACGGGATGCCGGAAGTGTGCGGCTTGTGCCGGGAGATCACCCTGCAAGAGGGATAGAAACCCATTATCCGCCCCAAAGGGGGCAAAATGAGGGCATGCAGCCCCTGGACCGACCGCAGTCCCTTGATCTTGCCAAGCTCCCGACCAAAGCCCCCGAGGACGCGATCAAAGAAGAAATCCAGGCGGAAACCAAGCGGCTGGGTGACCGACTTGAGGAGCTCTTCGACCTCCTTTACTTCGCCGGGCAGCAGTCGCTGCTCATCGTGCTGCAGGGGATGGACACGGCGGGCAAGGACGGCACCATCCGCCGGATCCTCAAGTCCACCCACGCCCAATCGGTGAACGTGGCCAGCTTCAAAGTGCCGACCCCGGAGGAACTCGCCCACGATTTTCTGTGGCGGTGCCACAAGGAGACCCCGGGCGTGGGTGAGATCACGATTTTCAATCGCTCGCACTACGAGGATGTGCTAGTGGTGCGCGTGCACGACCTAGTTCCCGAGAAGACCTGGCGCGCCCGCTACGACCAGATCAACGACTGGGAGCGCATGCTGGCGGCCAACCGCACGATCATCCTCAAGTTCTTCCTCCACATCAGCAAGGAGGAGCAAGAAGAGCGGCTGCTGGCCCGCGAGGAGGACGTCACCAAGGCCTGGAAGCTGAGCGTGGGCGACTGGAAAGAGCGCAAGCGTTGGGATGACTACCAGCAGGCTTATGCCGACGCGCTGGGCCAGTGCGCGGCCCCCGGGGCGCCGTGGTACGTGGTGCCAGCGGACAAGAAGTGGTACCGCGACTACCTGGTGGTGCGCACGATCGTGGAGGCGCTGGAATCCTACGAGAAGGGGTGGCTAGAAGAACTGGAGAAGGTGGGAGACGAGGCCAAAGCGGAACTGGCGGCCTTCCGGGCATCCCCGTAATCCTGCGAGGTTCTCTTAAGCTTCTTGAAAAAATCAGCGCAATATTGTGTTCACATAGCTATACTCAAATCGGAGATTTCTATGAAATTGACATTGATTGGACTTGGGCTCGCCGCCGCTTCGCTGTCGTCGGCTCAGGTCTTTGTAAACACGTTTGGGAGTGGAGATACCTACAACACGAGTTCGGGAGCCACGATCTCTGGCCTCGGTGGTGCTCTGGCCGCTGAAAACATCCAGGGATTTCGGTTCCAGGTGGCTAGCACCGGTTCTGTTGGGCAAATGGTGATTGCCATGGGGCACGTCACGGGCACCCCGCAAGTGACCATGCGGCTCTTTGCGGACAACAGCAACACGCTGGGCTCGCAGGTGGGTAGCGACTACACGACGACCGTGAACTCGGGCTCCTTTGGGGGCGGCACGGAAGTCATCACGCGCGACGTCAGCGGGGCCGGTTGGACGGTCACGGCGGGGCAGAACTACTGGCTGATGGCGCAATCCGCCAACGACTCCTGGCTGGCTTGGAACTTCTCGACAGACGGCGGGGTTTATGGGCGCGCCATCATCACGAATGGTGGTTCTCCCGGATACTTTGATGGCGCGGGCATGGCCGCTCGCCTCGAAGCGGTGCCCGAACCGGCCAGCATGGTCGCTCTCGGTGCGGGGCTCCTGGCCGTCGCTCGCCGTCGCCGCAAGGCTTAAGTTCGGTCGGCAAAACCTAGACTCCCTCTCCCCTATGGTGGAGAGGGAGTTTTTCATTTGGGCTTTGTCCCCCGTAATGTTGCAGGGATTCGCCGCATTCGAAAGGCGGGCGGCACTAGAATATTCCTTCCGAATCCCGCTAATCTTCTTACCATGAAGTTGTCAAAGCTGACATTGATTTCGGGAGGGGTGATGATGGCTTCTTTCGCATCCGCCCAAGTGGTGGTGAACACCTTTGGTGCGGGCGACTCCTACGATTTCGGGGCAGGGGCCACCATTTCCGGAGCGGGCAGTTCCTTACAGCAAGAGTGGGTGCAGGGATTTCGATTCCAGTCCGGGGCCACGGGCACTCTCAGCCAGATGGTCTTGGCCCTCGGGCACATTAGCGGCACCCCCGAAGTTTGGATCCGCCTCTACAACGACAATAACAACACCATCGGCACGATCCAGGGCGACGCGTTCATTTCTGCCCTCAACCCGGGTTCATTTGGGAACGACAACGAAATCGTTACGCGCAACGTCACCAATGAGGGCTGGCAGGTCACCGCGGGCGAATACTATTGGGTGACGGCAACCTCGCTAAACGATGCCCAACTCGCCTGGAACTACCGGGTTGGCGGCAACGCGTTCACGCAGACGTACACGTACGACAACAACGGCCCGAACTACATCCAGGGTCCGGGCATGTCCATCCGGTTCACGGCCGTACCTGAACCAGCCAGCCTGATCGCCCTCGGCGCCGGTCTCCTGGCGGTAGTGCGACGTCGCCGACACGCTTAACCACAATCCACCTACAAAGATGCCCCCGGAATCCCAAGTAAGGCAAGCCGGGGGCACTTTCATTCAGGCCTTAGCAGCAGTCGCAGTTTTCGCAGCCTTCGGGGCAGTTGCACTCGCCGCCGGGGCAGCAAGGGCATTCCTTTTCACTCATTCACGATCCTCCTTTAGGTAGTGATGCCATAGTCGAGACCGCGGGTGCGCACACCGGAGTCTCGGCGAGGTGACGAATCAGGGATTGAAGTGTCGCATCTTCAACCCAGGCATAAACTTGGCGGCCCCGCATCTCGGTGGAGATCAGACCGGCTTCGCGCAGCACGGAAAGGTGGTGGCTGAGGGTACTGGGGGCGCAGGCCACAGTGCAGCAGGCTTCCTTGATGGAGACGGCGCGCCGCGCATCACTGCCAAAGCACTCGCCGGTCTCGGGGTCGTAGAGTGAGCCTCCACAACCCCGGATGCATTGGAACACAGCCCACCGCGTGGGGTCACTCAGCGCCGCAAACGCCGGGACGGGATTCATGCTCCTATGATATTTCGACAGTCATCGAAATATCAAGGGGTCTCACGTATTGGTCAGGCTCTTGGTGGCTTGGCCGATCACCGGCACCACGTATTCTTCGCCGTTGCTCGCCTTGATGGCCGCCACGATGGGCAGAATCAGGCCCCCCACCGCCGCGACGATCCACATGACGATGGCCAAGGGGATGCCGATGATGGTGAAGAAGGCAATGGTGCCCCCGATCGCCAGCAGAAAGAACAGCGCCGCCATGGCCAGCGATTGCGCGGCGTGGTGCGCCACAAATCGCGACTTGTCCTTATAGGCAAAGTAGATAATCAGCGACGCCACCCAGCCCAGGCCGGTGATCAAGTTCAGTCCCAAAGGAATCGCGTGAGCTAAAGCGCCCCAATTGCGTTCTTCTGCGGTCATCTCACCCCCTATTACGGAGCGTCATTCTCGTGGGATGCGGCAAACCGGGACTGCTCCTCGGGACTCAGCACCACCACGGTCGGCCGGGCGAGGTTGAGGAACTCGGCAAGGGTGAGGCCCACCATTTCGCCGTCCTCAGTCAGCTCGCGGTGGAAACGCTCCAATACGTCGCCGGTGCGGGGCTCGTGGGGCAGGGCGTCCACCCACAGGCCGGGGGCATCTTCTCGGCTGCGGTAGGCCACCGCCGCCACCCACATGGGGTGGTGCGCACCGGCTTCGGCGCTGCGGCCCTCACTAAATTCAATCTTGCCCTGGGTCAGCAATTGCTCGATTTCGGCGCGCGGAGTGGCGGAGGTGCTCAGGATCGAGCCCCCTGCCGGCGACCAGCCCACGAGCTCCGTTTCGCCCATCTCGGTGTGCAGATAGACGTGCGGAATGTTGTGCCGGGCACAGGCCGCCACGAACGAAGAGAGGGGGATGCGCAGATCCAAGGTGCTTCCATTATGGCGGGCCCGTGCGGCCCGAGACCAGCTACATGCTAACGACCGCGCTTTCGCACGGGGCGAGCGGGCTGGGCGCCCAGGTGATGCCGAACGGGTCTACCAGGGTGCTGCCCCGCCCGGGCTGGAAGCCCGCGTTCATCAAGGCTTCGATATCGGCTTCATTGCTCAGCCAAATTGTGGGAGTGTTGGCCCCGCGCCGCACCCGGAACCGGGCTCCCGCGCTGGCCAGAGCGAAAGTTCCGTCCACCAGTTCGTGCATGGGCACTTGGAAAAGCTGGGCGTAATACTGCGCAGCGGCGTAAGGCTCCTCGTGCGAGATGCCCATCCAACTCGTGGCGAGGCTCCGGTTGGGCGGGGTGAGGCTCTCCACATGGGGTTCGCCCCAGTGGATATTCCAAATCAGGCCGTGCGGATCGCGGACGAGGTTGGTGTGTCCGGCGCCGCCCCAGCTCAGGACTTCCATGCCCAGCGCCAAAACCCGCTTGCGTGCGGCTTCCATGTCGTCGGTGATCATCTCGAACATCAAGCGGCCTTGCGGGCCGGGGTCGAGATAAAGCCGCAGGTCATCCAGGGCCAGCAGCACCGAAGTTTCGGTGCGAAGTGAGGTCACGTCGAGCGTGTCTTGATAGAACCGGGCGGCCCGGGTGGGCTCCGGCACGGCCAATCCCATGCAGCGGCTCAGGCGTAACACGTTCAACCTCACTTCCCATTGTCGGCAAGCCACCCGCGCGACCCAAGGGGGCTAAAATGGGGAAGTGAGTCACGACACCATCGACACGTTGCTGAAAGAAGACCGAGTTTTTCCCCCTTCCGAAAGCTTCGCGGCGCAGGCCAACGTCAATGACCCCGAGATTTACGCCCGCGCGGCGGCGGATCGGCAGGCGTACTGGGCGAACTGGGCCAGCCAATTGCGGTGGATGGAGCCGTGGCACACGGTCTCCGATTGGCAGCTCCCCTACGCCAAGTGGTTCATCGGTGGGCGACTGAACGCTTGCGACAACTGCGTGGACCGGCACGTGGACGAAGGCCGGGGCGACAAGGTGGCGTTCATCGCCGAGGGCGAGCCCGGCGACGTGCGCACCTTCACCTACGCCGAAGTCAAGACCCACGTGAGCCGCCTGGGCAACGCCCTGAAGGCGATGGGCGTGGCCAAGGGCGACCGGGTCTGCCTCTACATGCCCATGGGTCCGGAGCTGTGCTTTGCCATGCTCGCCTGCGCCCGCATTGGGGCGGCCCATAGCGTAGTGTTCGGCGGCTTTAGCGCCGAGAGCCTGCACGAGCGCATCACCGACGCCGGGGCTAAGTTGGTGGTGACCGCCGACGGATCGTGGCGCAACGGCAAGGTGGTTCCGCTGAAGGAGATCACCGACGCGGCCCTGGCCAAGGGCGCGCCCAGCGTGACGGGTGTGCTGGTGTACGAACGCGTGGGCGAGCCCGGTGGCAACGTGCCCGACTACAACCGAGGTGCTTGGCACGAAGGCCGCGACCAGTGGTGGCACGACGTGGTGGACGCCCAAAGCGACGACTGCCCCTGCGAGCCGATGGACGCGGAAGACCTGCTCTACATCCTTTACACCTCGGGTTCCACCGGCAAACCGAAGGGCATCATGCACACCACCGGCGGCTACCTCACCGGGGTTTACGCCACCGCGCAGTGGGTGTTTGACCTCAAGGATTCGGATATTTATTGGTGCACCGCCGACTGCGGCTGGGTGACGGGGCACAGCTATGTGGTGTACGGGCCGATGGCCAATGGAGTGACGCAGGTGCTGTATGAAGGTTCCCCGGCGGTACCGGACAAGGATCGGTTCTGGCGGATCATCGAGCGGCACCGAGTCACCATTCTCTACACCGCGCCGACTGCCATCCGCATGTTCATGCAGTGGGGCGAGGAGTATCCCAACCACTGCGACCTGAGTTCACTGCGTCTATTAGGCTCGGTGGGTGAGCCGATCAACCCCGAAGCCTGGATGTGGTACCGCCGGGTGATCGGCGACGAGCGCTGCCCGATTGTGGACACCTGGTGGCAGACCGAAACCGGCGCGATCATGATCACCCCGTTGCCGGGCATCTCGGGCACCAAACCGGGCTCGGCCACGCGCCCCTTCCCGGGGGTGGCGGCCACCCTGATGAACGAAGAAGGGCAGGAATTGAACCTGGATTCCGGCGACCCCGAAGGCACCGGCGGCATCCTGGCCCTCACCGAACCTTGGCCCTCCATGTTGCGCGGGATCTGGGGAGACCCGGAGCGATACCAGCAGACGTATTGGTCGCGGTTCCCGGGCAAGTACTTCCCCGGCGACGGCTGCAAAGTGGACGGCGACGGCAGCTACTGGCTTCTCGGCCGCGTGGACGATATCATGCTGGTGAGCGGCCACAACATCAGTACGATGGAAGTGGAAAGCGCGCTGGTGGCCCACGAGGCGGTGGCCGAGGCCGCCGTGATTGGCAAGCAGCACGCCATCAAGGGACAAGCGATTGCCGCGTTCGTCATTCTGCGGGCCAGCCACCGCGTGGACCCCACCTCTCCGGAAGGGGAAGCCCGAATCGCCGAACTGAAAGCGTGGGTGGCGGCCAAGATCGGGGCGATCGCCCGGCCGGATGACATCTACATCAGCGCGGACCTGCCCAAGACCCGGAGTGGCAAGATCATGCGGCGCCTGCTGCGCGACGTGGCCGAAGGTCGCGCCCTGGGCGACACCACGACCCTCGCCGACCCGAACGTGGTGGCCTCGCTGAAGACTCAGTACGAAGAAAAAGAAGGCTAAACGGCCAGAACCTCGCAATTTTCCCGGCTTCTCGAAAGAGATTGCCGGGAACAACCCTGGTATGGACGCGAGGGTATGGGTCGGATTTGCCCTATTGGCCGGAGTTGTGGTGACGGGGGCCGTCACGCAAACCTATGTTGCCCCCCAGGCAAAAGCGAAGCCGGCGGTGACCGCCGCTAGCCGCATGTATGAGCAGTGGGAGGACTTCAAGTGGCCTCGCCAACAGTTCAACCCGGTGCAGACTGCCCGGCAAACGGCCGACCAGTCCAGTGCCCGCAACCGCGGCGTGGACGAGATGATCCGCGATTGGGAGTCGCAATACGCTTTGAGCGTGGAAGACGCGGATGCCAAGCTGAAGGGCAAGTCGTTCCGCCTGGGCGGCAAAATTGACGAATATCTCAAGCCGGATGCCAGCGAAAGCCTGGTGATCTTCATCGGCCCGAGCCCGCGCAGCGGCTGGAGCACGCACATGGTGATCAATGTGGCGGGGAACGATGCCCGCCTTGGTCGCGGGGTGCAGGCCCGGATTCAGGCCCGCTTTGCCGGCCGGATGGAAGACGAAGCCAACCGCGTGGTCACCTACATGTTTGAAGAAGGCCAGGTGATGAGCGCGGAAGGGGCCCCGGACCCGGCCAGCCCGCCGGCGGGTGCAACTCCGCGTGAAACCCCGAAGTCGGCGGCCCCGGCCGCAGGCGCGAGTGGCGAAGCCGCTCAGACCGGTGCCTTTGCCGATGCCACCAAGGGGTGGCGCTTTGGCGGCACGGTGGGAGCCTTGAATGGTCATCTGGCCGTGTTCCTCAGCCCGGACGACAAGCCGGTGTTTGCCCGGGTGGGCGGCAAGCTCGCCGATGGCATCACCGTGAAGCGGCTAGATTCTGGCTGGGCGCAATTGAGCGTGGATGGCAAGCCCGTGGTGATTTCGCCGTGGAGCGTGGCCAAGGACGCCGCCACCAAGCCGACCGAATAAGCGCTTAGCTCGACGTCACAATTTGCCCTTCTGCACCACCTTCCGGGGTTTTCCCGGGAGCCTGGTCAGAGGGGCTTTCATCGTCTTTGGGGGGCTTGATGAACCAGGCCGCCACCACGGGGTAGATCATGATGGCCCCACCTACGATGTAGGGCACGTGCGGGCCGTACTCGTACAGCCAGTTGCCAAATGACGGGCCGACAATGCGCGCCAGCGCCCCCAGCGACTGCGTGAGCCCGAACACGCCCCCCACCAGCGCCACCGGGGCCGCGCGAGAGATGAGGCTGGAGAGCGACGGCCCCACCATGCCATTGCCAATGCCCATGATGAGGCAGCCGAGCAGGAGCGGGATCCACGGCGGCGTATAGGGCACCAGGGCAAGAGTGGGCGCCACCAGCAGGTAGCCAAAGCGCAAGAGATTGACCTCGCCGAACCGCTTGACGAGCGGCCGGATGAGCGCCCCTTGCATCACCGCCGCAATGATGCCGACCCAGACGAGGACGTAACTGGTTTCGAGCTCGGTGAGGCCGTACAGCGACTTTTCGAGGCGGAAGAAGGTGCTCTCCAGGTTCGAGAACGCGAAGTTGGCGAAGAAGAACAGCACCAGCAGCGGGCCGAGGCCGGGGGTGCGGATGCCCTCAGCGAGGCGCTGAAACTGGGCACGGAGGCCGCCCTTGGCGCTCTCGGGTTCGCGGACCGGGGCCTCGGGGAGGAAGAAGTAGATGAACAGGAAGTTGGCCAGCCCGAAGATAGCCGACACTGCCCCCAGCAGACCGGGGTGGCCCTGGTTGATCTGCACCAGTAGCGCCCCTGCCGGCGGGCCGAGCAGGAACCCGAGGCCAAAGGCAGCCCCCAGCATCCCCATGCTCTTGGCGCGGTCTTGGGGTTCGGTGACGTCGGAGACGTAGGCATAGACCACGCCGAGGTTGGCGGCGGCCGAGCCCAGCAGGATCCGCGAGAGGATCATCACCGGGAGGAAGGTGCTGAAGGCGTACGCCCCGCCCGCAATGATGCTGAGGAAGGCGGTGATGAGGAGGATTTTTCGTCGTCCCACTTGGTCGCTGAGGCGGCCGAGATAGGGGGCTACCAGGAGCTGAGCGACGCTGTAGATGGAGAGGACCGCCCCGATGGCGACGCCTCGCAGGCCAAGGCTCTCGGCGCGGGTTTGCAGGTCCGGGATGATGATCCCGAAGGAGAGGAGGTCCAGGAAGACGGTGAGGAACGCCGCGGTCATGTAGGGCAGCGGCTTCTTCACAGGCGTTAGTTTAGCGGGTTGGTAGGGGCGTTTGGGGGAACTTCGGTGTGGGGCTTGTGGTTGAACGTTTTATCCGGGAGGGGTTGGGATAAGATGGTTTGTGAAGGTTGTAGGGCGTGAAGTGGTTGGGTTACGTGGTCGTGTTGCTCGGGGTAGCCGGGTGTGCGCGCCAGGCCCGAGACATAGAACCCCAAGTGGTGCCTGAGAAAGTGGAGCAGGCTCAGCTAGGTCAGCAAGTCGCGGCGGCTGCCCGGACTTCCCGACGCTACAACTGGCCCATCTTTGCCCATTTCCCTGACCAAACCTCACGCCATCTCTCTGTTCCAGAAGCTCAAGGACTTTATGGAGCGGTGAAGGAGTTTCGGCTTATGCTCGGAATTCGCGCTACTGGGGCAGAACCTAGTGTCTCCGGGCTAATGTATGCGAATCCCCCTCGTAATACGCTTGGCTTCTCACTCTCAGATGAAAGACACCGATACACGATTACCACAAACTTGGATGCCCAGGATGCGAAGGTGAGGGAGTATCGGCATTATGTCGCGTCGGCAAGTCCATACGGTGCCAGCGAAGGGCGCCTCATCAAGTCCAAATAAGAACTCTTTCAGTTGGGCGAGCGTCTCCTTCCTCGAATCAACGCCTCGAGGTACGGGCATGAAGGGAGAGAGTGGAGTGTCCGACAGGTGAATTGGCGCGACACGGTCCCTCGTTATCCGATAAATGGCAGAACCCTGATTGAACAGCGTGGTGTGATTTACGAGGTCAAGTCCCTCCTTGGCCTGCCTATAATTGAGAAGTTCCGGCCGACTCTGCACGTCAGCTTTGAAGTTCATTACGGCACGGTTACTCAGTTCGAGTACAAAGATTGCCTCGTCTCGATGAGTGAACCGAAGCATGACGAGTCATATTGTCGCAAGATTGCAAACGAGTACTTGCAGGCTCATGCCGAGGTCTTGCCTCGCAACACTCGAATCACCGGACCGGGCGAGTTTGCCTGGGTGAAACGGCATGTCCTAGATGGTGGATCCACACATCCGGACACTTCTGTGATTCGGGGCTTCAAGTTCAACACTACCGCTGGAGGGCTGTGGGTAACCGTGGAGGCCACATCCGGAAAGGTGTCTTATAATTCTCAGTACTTGAGAGCGAAACTCAACGAACATAGGTATGGGATATAAGCGAAATGCCACCAGTAACACCTGGCCAATTTGGTTTTGACGCCTTGTCCATGTATCCCGAATGTTGCGAGGACAAATTCATGAGGGCGATAGGAAAGTGAAATGGACCGTCTTCCTATCCGCTTTGCTCCTTGCAGCGGGGTGCTCGAAAGATCCTGTATCGGGGACGCAAACTTCGACCCAATCAGCAAGCCTGGCACAGTCTACGGGCAATTTTTCCACCGGTACCTGGGGACACGACCCCGGCTACGCTTCCTTACTCAAGGCGGTACGGGAGTACCAAGAAGTCTTTGATTTACCAAAACCGACGGGGCGCGAACGCATTTACGAGTCAACGCTGGCACGGGCACCACAGGGTACACGTGGATTTCGCTTTATTGATTCTGATCAATCGTATTCCATTCTCATGCGAAATGCCATGGATTACCCTAAGGTCAGTTCTTTCACCTCCAGGAGTGGCGGGCCGATGAGGTTAGGGCAACGAAGCAACAGCCGGATCAAGACAAAGCAAGATCTTAAACTGCTGGGCGACGAGTTCGCGCGCCGCCTCACGGAGTCATCCTTTGGCGAAGGCGGCAGAACATGGGTGGTGCAAAGCATCAATTGGCGAGACCTCGATGATTACGAACTTCCTGCCGGGCGAACCCATGAAGAAGGGCTCGGTATCATCCTTGGATTGAACGAGTTTGAGGGCGTTCGCGTTCAAGAATTTGGAAGCCCAGTCTTTAACCTGACGGTTGATGGTCACACCGGCAAAGTCTTGGCGACGAGGTTGGATGATCGCCTCTTCCTTGATGGAGAATCCAAGCTCTCAGAATCTGAATGCCGGGAGTCAGCCAAGAAGCATCTGACAAAGTACGCACGCGAATGCGATGGCGCCGAGGTCAGTCAAGAGCCGGGTGTGCTCAGTTGGGGACCCGCATTTCGCCAAAAGATGGTTGCCGACGACTTGCGATCTCAGTCATTGCGGGGATATAAGTTCAAGACTACGAATCCGGAGCTAGTTATCTTTGTCGAAGAGGAGTCAGGATCGGTAACTTACGATAGCTTACGAATCTTTTATAAGATTCAGTTTGATCTTCAACGATAGCTACGCATGAACCTCGCTTAATCAACACTCGTCGCGTATTTCTATTGTAATAACGCCCGGAGTGCCGGGGCGACCGTCTCGCGCCACTGCGACCAGGTGTGCCCTTCCGCACGGTCTTGACGGTGCACCACATTCTGGTGCCGCACTAGCGCATCGCCCACCGCCGGGAAGCCTTCATAGATGCCCCCATCGATGGCCAACCGCGCCCGCTTGAGCCCCGCCGCCTGCGCCAAGATCGGCTCCGCCCAAAGGGAAGGCGACTGCGCGTGCACCATCCCGAAGGTTTCCGGCATGCGCGCCCCCGCCCGCAGCGAGATCAAGCCCCCCAGGCTCGCCCCGCCCATCAGAGTGCGCTCTCGCCGCGCCACGGCTCCGGTAGTCTGCCGCACCCACGGCAACAAGCGCGACCCCACAAACGCCAAGTACGGGTCCGGCTCCTTCCAGTAATCTCGCTCGCGGTTCGGGCTGGTCACCAGCACCAGCACCACCGGCGGCAGCTGCCGGGTCGCGACCAGGTTCTGCACCTGGTTGGGGAGCTGCGCGTATTCCGCGTAACCCGACCCGTCGTTGTAAATCAGCACCGGCATGTCCCGGGCATCCTGGGGCGGCCGCCACATCTCCACCGCGTACGCATAGCCTTCCTTGGAAGTCAGAGTCGTCTTGATCTGCCCCCAGTTGCGGCGGGCAGGGGGCTGCACGGGGGCCCCGGCGCGGTAGTCCGGCCCGGTCCAGATGGAGTTTTCGCCGCCCAGTCCGTTGGGGCCGCGCGCGGCGCGGGGGTCTAGCTGCCACACCCCGTCTACCACAAATTTGTATTCAATGCGGGCATCGCGGGGCACGTCCACGGTCACGCTCCACCGCCCGTTGCGGCCTGGTGCCAAAGGCAAATCGCGCTCCCAGCCCCGCAGGTCGCCGCGCATCACCACTGCTTTCGCCGCCGGGGCGTGAATCTCGAACTTGGCCGGATACATAGGTGCCGGAGCCATGAGAGCGAGAACTGCGCAAATCATGCTCTTATTATGCAAAGGCCAGAAAAAAGAACGCCTCTCCCGCAGGGGAAAGGCGTTCTCGATTTCAAGCCAATGAAGGCTTAGCGGCGCGGGCGGAAGCGCGCGTTCATTTCGTCGTCGCGCTTGCGGGTCGGGAAGTCGTCCGGCACGTCGGGCACGGTGTCGTCATCCCGTCGGCTTCGCTCCGGTCGGTCCGATCGCTCGGGTCGCTCGGCACGTTCCGGGCGGTCGCCACGGTCCGATCGCTCGCTGCGCTCGGGTCGGTCGCCATCGGAGAATCGGCTGCTGCGCTCGCCTCGGTCTCGATCACGGCCTCCGCGATCTCGATCTCGGTCGCCGCCGCGTCCACCGCGGTCGCGGTCACGTCCGCCACGGTCTCGGTCGCCGCCTCGTCCGCCGCGATCACGGCCGCCTCGGTCGCCACCCGGGAAGTCGCCGGTGCTTTCGCGCGGCGGCTCCTTACCGCTCAGGATCGGGTGATCCGGGTTCAGGTTCAGCGCGGTCAGGTTCACGCGGCCTTGGCTGTCCACTTCGTCCACCTTCACCTTAATCACGTCGCCCACAGCGACGAGGTCATCGGGTCGGCGCACTTGCACGGTGCTCAGCTTTTCGGTTGGCACCATGCCGTCGCGGCCACCCGGCATCTCCACGAACGCCCCGCGACCAATGATGCGCGTGACCGGACCGGAGAACTCGGTGCCCACTTCCAGGCTAGCGGTGCTCGCTTTGACCATCGCCACGGCGCGCTCGACGGCTTCGCCGGTATCGGCACCCACCACCACGCGGCCATCCTGCTGCACGTCAATGTTCGCGCCGGTGGCTTCCGTGATCTTGCGGATGTTGGCACCGCCGGGGCCGATCAGAGCGCCAATCTTGCTGGGCTCGATCTTGACCGATTCGACGCGCGGCGTGCGGCCGTTGTCGGATCGCGGCTCGCTGATTTCCGCTTCAATGCAGTCCAGCAGGGCGAAGCGGGCCTTCTTGGCTTGGGCCAGCGCATCGGCCAGCACCTTCGCCGGAATCCCGTCCAGCTTGGTGTCCAGCTGCAGGGCGGTGATGCCCTCGCGGGTCCCGGCCACCTTGAAGTCCATGTCGCCGCAGAAGTCTTCGATGCCCTGGATGTCCGTCAGCACCACAAACTTCTTGCCGTCGCTCATCAGGCCCATGGCAATCCCGGCCACCGGCGCCTTGATCGGCACGCCAGCGTCCATCAGCGCGAGGGTGGAACCGCACACGCTGGCCATGGAGGTGGAACCGTTGGATTCCAGAACTTCGGAGATCACCTGGATCGAGAACGGATACTCGGGGTTGTCCACCGGCACCACGGCGCGCAGGGCACGCTCGGCCAAGGCCCCGTGACCCACTTCGCGGCGGCCTACGCCTCGGAGGGGTCGCACTTCACCCACGGAGTACGGGGGGAAATTGTAGTAGTGCATGTAGCGCTGTTCCTTGGTGACTTCATCCAGCGGGGTATCGAGCGATTGCGCATCGCCCGGCAGGCCCAGCGTACAGATGGAGAGCACTTGGGTTTGGCCACGGGTGAACAGGCCGGAGCCGTGCACACGGGGGAGCAGACCGGCGATGGCTTCCAGCGGGCGAATTTCGTCCACCTTGCGGCCGTCCGGGCGCTTGCCGTCTTCGATGATGAACTTGCGGATGGTGTCCTTGATCGCCTTGTCCACGGCCCCCGGGATCGCCTTCTTCATGGCGTCATCACCGGCGTACTTTTCTTGGTACTTGGAGATCAGTTCCTTGGCCAGGTCGTCCATCGCGGATTCGCGCTTGGCCTTGTCCGGGTCAAAGATGCCGCTCGAGATGGTCTTGGCTTCCTTCTTCTTGATCTCATCGACCAGGGTGGAATCCGCCTTGTCCAGGATCGGCTCGCGCTTGGCCTTGCCGGCCTTTTTGGCAAACTTCTCGATTTCGCCGCAGATGACCTTGATCATCTTGTGGGCAAACTCCAGGGCTTCGGTCATGCGGTCTTCGCTGACTTCGCTGGCCCCGGCTTCCACCATGCTGATGGCGCCCTTGTGGCCCGCCACCGCGAGGTCAATCTTGCTCTTGGCCAGTTCTTCGTGAGTGGGGAACACCACGAATTCGCCGTCCACGTCGGCCACCCGCACACCGGCCACCGGGCCCGCAAACGGGATGTCCGAGACCGCGAGGGCCACACCCGCCGCCGTGATGGCGAGGGCATCGGGGGACGAGGACTTGTCCACGCTGAACGCCATGGTGATGACCTGCACGTCGTTGCGCATGCCCTTCGGGAACAGCGGTCGAATCGGGCGGTCAATCAGGCGACTGGTGAGGATGGCGCGGTCGGAGGGTCGGCCACCGCGCTTGTTGTAGCCACCGGGAATGCGGCCGATGGCATAGCGCCGCTCTTCGAAATCGCAAACGAGCGGCAGGAAGTCGATGCCCTCGCGGGCCGTCTTGGACATGGTCGCCGTGGCGAGAACAACGGTTTCGCCGAGACCAACGAGGACCGAACCGCCCGCCTGGTTGGCTACGCGGCCAGTCTCGAGGCTGAGGGTTTTGCCCCCCACCTCGAAGGTGTGGTTATGAATCATATGGGTTTGGGGTTAGGGAAGGGCGAAGCGGTTACTTCGGACGGACTTCGCGGATGCCGAGCGCCTTGATCAGCTCTCGGTACTTTTCGATGTCCTTCGAGCGGAGATAACCTTCCAGACGGCGGCGGTTGCCCACCATCTTCAGGAGGCCCTGGCGGGAGTGGTAATCCTTCTTGTTGACCTTGAGGTGTTCGGTAATCTGCTCAATGCGCTTCTGCAGCACCGCGATTTGCACCTCAACGGAGCCCGTGTCGCCTTCGTGGTGACCGAACTTACCAATGGTCTCTTTCTTCACTTGCGGATCGAGTGGCATAGGTACTTACTGTTCCAGTGGCGGCCACCGGCAAGGCCAGTCCGCCATATTGAGGATCCGCTTCTTGCCGCTCTCGACCGCCCTCACTCCAACTTGGAGAGCCGACGACAACGGCAACCGCTCGGATTCCTCTCGCCATGATACTTCGCCTGAGGGTTTGAGGCAAGGACTGGACGCAGGAACGCCCACAAACCGGGCCCATTGGAGTTACACTAGGCGAGGCTCGTATGCAGGTTCACGTCGTTGGCGCAGGAAGTTGGGGAACAGCTCTCACGCTGGTACTGGCCCGGAATGGCCTGGATGTGCGGATCATCGGGCGCGATGAAGAGACCCTGGAAGCGCTGCGCAGCCGCCGCGAAAACCTGAGGTATTTGCCGGGGTTCTTGCTACCTAAGGAAGTTGAAGTCGGAGCCTGGGATGACCTTAGCCGACCGGCGGACATGACCGTGATCGCCGTACCCACTGCCGCCGTGGGCGAAGTGCTGGACGAACTGAAGGATCCGGGGCGGATCGTGATTGCCAGCAAGGGCCTGACGAACCACGGCGACGGCCTGCTGACCGACTTGTTGGAAGAGAAGTGCCCGGGCGTGGAAGTGGCGGCCCTGAGCGGCCCCAACCTGGCCGTGGAACTGGCGCGGGGCATTCCGACCGTCGCCGTGGCCGCCAGCACCAATGAAGCCACGGCCGAGCGCGTGCGCGACGCCTTTATGAGTCGCACTTATCGGGTTTACGTGAGCGGTGACATCCGTGGGGTGGAACTGGCGGGGGCGCTGAAGAACGTGCTGGCCATCGGCGCTGGAATGGGTGACGGTCTGGGGTTTGGCGATAACACCAAGGGGGCTTTGCTCGCCCGGGGGCTCAACGAGATGGCTCGATTGGGCATGAAAATGGGCGCGCGTCTGGATACCTTTATGGGGATTGCTGGGGTGGGTGACCTCTTTGCCACCGCTTCCAGCAAGCTCAGCCGCAACTACCGCGTGGGGTACGCCCTGGGGCAAGGCCGTAGCCTGCACGCCGCGCTGGAAGAAGTCGGTCAGGTGGCGGAAGGCGTGCCGACCAGTGAGCAAGCCCGGCGCCTTTCGCAAAAGTACGAAGTGCCGATGCCCGTGCACGAGGTGCTGTGGCGGGTGATTACGGGTGAATACGAAGCCCGGGCAGCGGTGCAAGCGCTGATGGAGCGCACCCCCAAGCGCGAAGGAGTGACCCTCTCTTGACGCCGGTCGTGATTGCCCTGGGGAGCAACCTGGGGGAACGTGAGGCGAACCTGGAACGCGGCCTGCAACTGCTAAGCGAAGCCGTGCGATGGGAGCGGGTGAGCACGTTCTTGGAATCCGCGCCGATGTACGAGACAGACCAGCCGACCTTTCTCAACGCCGTGGCGAGGGGTGAGACGGCGATGGGGCCGATTGCTTTGTTCCGCATGCTGAAGGCGGTGGAGCAGGCAGTGGGGCGCACGCCGGGGCCTCGCTACGGTCCGCGGGTTTTGGACCTGGATTTGATTCAGTACGGGGTGCTGGAACTTCGCAGCGACGTGGCCGAGGGTTTGGTGGTGCCGCACCCCCACGCCCGCGAGCGCGACTTTGTGATGACCCCGTGGCGCGAAATTGACGCCTCGGTGGTCTGAGCGCTAACCCGAGAAGGGGAAGTGGTCCACCGTCTGCCACTCGGGGCCGTTGAGGCCAGCAGAGGCCCGCAAGAGCTCAAGGCCACTGAGGGGAAAGCCGGGGAGAACCGGCGCGGGTGACATCCGCACGGCCCGGCCGAGTTCACTGCGGGCCTTTTCTTGCGGGCTGCGCAGGCGCGCAAACTCAAATCCACCCAGAAACTCCGGTTGGGCGTCGCGGGGCGGCATCAGGGCTTGCAGTTCCTTGGCCACCGCCGCCAGCACCGCGACATCGGTGCCGAGGCCTACAGCCACCGACCGGGGCATGGTGGGGTTGGGGGCGGGGAGCCATTGCTCGCCGCTTATCGTGAGCGGGTTGGGAATCTGGGCGAGCAGCGGGCGGGCCAGGCCGGCCAAACGCGCCTGTTCGTCCAGCCGGACTTCGCCGAGGTTGAGCACGGCCACCACCCACTCACTGGGCGGGATAAAGCGCACTTCGTCGGTGTTGGCGCGGCGACGGAGTTCACTCTTGGCCTGGTCCAGGGCCGGATGCCATACCGCCGGGGGGCGAAACCCGATCACCAACCGATTGACTGCGTCCATGGTTTCTTTGTAACACAAAACTTATCCCAATGCGGCGCGATCTTGACATCTTGTTGACATTTTCTCGGGTCGGAATTGGTTAAGATGCGAGAGTATGCCTGCCCTCGCGAGTGCCTTGGCCCTGATGATGACCAGCGCGGCTCCGGCCACGACCCTGCCCGCCTTGCCGCCCATGGCTTCGGGCTACGTGTTCGAAGACCGCAATCGAAATCGCAAGCGCGACGCGGGCGAACCTGGCCTCGCCAACGTCAAGGTGAGCAACGGTCTTTCCATCACCACCACCGACCGGGATGGCCGCTGGGCGCTGACTTACGACGAGTTCATGACCCCGTTCTTCGTCATCAAGCCGCGCGGCTGGATGACCCCGGTGGACGAGAAGCAACTGCCGCAGTTCTATTACATCCACGCGCCGGAAGGGCTGCCCAAAACCCGTTACGGCGGCATGGAACCCACCGGTCCGCTCCCGGCGAGCATTGACTTCCCGCTCCACCGTCAAGCCGAGCCGGATAAGTTCAAGGCGATCGTCTTTGGCGATACGCAGCCGCGCGACCTGCGCGAGGTGGACTACATCGCCCGTGACGTGGTGGAACCCCTGAAGGGCAACACCGAGGGGGCGATGTTCGGCGTGACGCTGGGCGATATCGTCTTCGACAATCTCGACGTGATGGAGCCGCTGGCGCACGTGATTGCCATGATCGGGCTGCCTTGGTACAACGTGCTGGGCAACCACGACATCAACTTCGACACGCCGGACGATGCGCGGGCGAATTCGCGCTGGTTGAAGATTTACGGGCCGTCCTACTACTCGTTCGAGTACGGTGCGACGCACTTTGTGGCGCTGGACAACGTGTGGTGGCCGGGGGCCAACAATGGCGGCTATACGGCCGCGCTCGGCCCGCGCCAGCTCGCCTGGCTGAAGGAAGACCTCCGCCGCGTACCCCAAAACCAATTGGTCGTGCTGATGATGCACATCCCGATCATGAGCATGCAAGACGCCGATAAGGCGGCGCTGTTTGAACTCATCAAGGATCGACCTTATGTGCTCTCTATGTCGGCGCACACGCACTTCCAGTCGCATGAGTTCTTAGGCAAGGAGGAAGGCTGGCCGGGCCAAGGTGAACATCACCACGTGGTGACGGTGACGGCCTGCGGGAGTTGGTGGCAAGGCGCCCCGGACGAGCGCGGCATCCCCCACACCACGATGCGGGATGGTGCCCCCAACGGCTACCTGATCTACACCTTTGATGGCAATCAGTACAGCATGGAGTTTCGCGCGGCGGGGGCTCCCAGCAGCTACCAGATGAATATCTATGCCCCGGATGTGGCGTCATCCGGTGACCAAGTCGAGATTGTGACCAACGTCTTCGGCGGCTCGGAGCGAAGCAAGGTTGAGATTCGGATTGGTGGCGGCCCATGGCAAACCATGACCAAAGCCAATGTGCAAGACCCCACCTATTTGGCCACGTTTGAGCGCGAAAAGGCCATCACGGCTCCTTATCGCCCGCTCCCGGGCGCAGTGAACTCCAACCACATCTGGCGGGCCGAACTCACGGTGCCAGCCGGCAAGGGGCTGGTGCCGGTCGAGGTCCGCACTACGGATATGTTTGGACAGGTCTACCACGCCACGCGCGGCATTCGGTTGGTGGATAAGCGCTAGTTCGTTGCCGGGTACTTGCGGAAAACGGCCTCGGTGGCATTGGTGATGGCCTGGGCATAGAGTAGCTGGTTCTCCCGCTTCTCGATCCAGGCCTCATCCTGCGGGTTGGTCAGCACGGCCATCTCGATGAGGACCACCGGTACTTGGCTAAAGATGGAGCCGGTCAGGGCGCCTTGCCGGGCCCCCACGGCCGTTTGGAGGTCCGTTTTGGGGCCGCGATCCCGAAGGTGGCCGGAGAGTTCACGGGCCAAAGCCGGGTGAAAGACGGCGGCGAACTTCTTGCTCTCGGCAATGACCTGGGCGCTGGGGCCGGTGACGCCGCGCACGGTGCCTTGCCGCGAAGGGTAGTAGGTGCTGAACCCGCGCCCGTCCGCCGCATCGCAGTGGAGGCGAATCACGTAGTTCGCCCCCACCTTGTTGCCGACCTCGGCCCGCTGCTGGTTGCGGACCATCTGGTTCATCGAATCCTTGGTGAGAACAACCGTCGCGCCCTTCCGCTTGAGATACTCCTTGAGCGAGAGACCGATCTTCCAGCAGATTTCGAGCTCCGTCACGCGAGCCCCGCGCGTGCCGATGCCGACTTCGCTCGGGTGCCCCGGATCCACGACGATCGTCGTCCCGGCCAGGGGGCTGGGGGCAACGACCGGGGCCGAGGTGTGAACGGCAAGAAGTAAGGCTAGCATCCCGCCCCATTATGGCGACCGCCCGAGTTATGCAAGAATGGAAACGGTTTGGCGCGGGATTTTTGGGCAGAACGAGGGATCGCACTCGGCGAAGAGCAAGAAATCCGTATCCCCTTGACCCGTTCGTACAGCGGCGTCAGTCTGGAACTCCCGATCGTGGTGCGGCGGGCCGCCGAGCCCGGCCCCACGGTCTTCATAAGCGCGGCCGTGCATGGCGATGAGATCAACGGCACGGGCGTGGTGCAGCGCCTGGTGGTGGATCCGCCCTTCACGCTCAAGCGAGGCACACTCCTGCTGATTCCGGTGGTCAATCTCTTGGGGTTTGAGCGCCACGACCGGTACTTGCCGGATCGCCGTGACCTCAACCGCTCTTTCCCCGGCACGCCCACGGGGAGCTTGGCCAGCCGCATCGCGCACGTGGTCACGACCGAGATCATTGAGAATTGCGACTACGGGATTGACATCCACACGGCGGCCATCCGGCGCACCAACTTCCCCAATGTGCGTGCCGACCTGACCGACCGCCGCACCGCCGCTTTTGCCCGTGGCTTTGGGGCCGAGTTGTTGCTGAGTGGGGAAGGGCCGGACGGGAGTCTGCGCCGCGCCGCCTGCGAGCGGGGTTGCCCCACCTTTGTGGTGGAAGCCGGCGAAACGTGGAAGGTGGAGCCCGCGATTCTGGAGTTTGTAACCCAAGGGATCACGAACGCCCTCATCAAGCTCAACATGGTGGAAGGGGAGCGCGTGCTGCCTTCGTACCGCATCGAAACTGACACCACCAACTGGGTGCGGGCGCAAGAAGGGGGCTTCCTCCAATTCCACGTCGCCCCCGGTGACCTTGTGCGGCGCGACCAACCCCTGGCCACCAACCGCGCCCTCACCGGGCGGGTGCAAAACACCATTGTCAGCCCGGTGAACGGGGTGGTCGTCGGGATGACGACCATGCCGAGCGTGGCCCCCGGCGACCCCGTGGTTCACCTGGCGTACTGCCGCCGTGGGGAACTGCTGCGGGTAGAGAAGACGCTGGACGAACTCTCGGACGATAGCCTTTACGAGCGCCTGCGGGGAGAACTGGCCACCAACGTCACCGTCGTGGACTGGCACGATGACTTTGTGGTGGAAGAACTCCCCACCGATCCCAGCTAGCCTCGGCCGCCACCCAGGCGGCCCCCGCCTAGCCCGGGCCGCGAGCCCCGTCCCGTGCGGGAGTCCGGGTTCGGATCGGGCTGCCCGTAGACCCGGGCGATGAACCCGACATCGCTCCACCGAGGGTCGCTGAGCAGCGTGGCCTGGTGCACGATGACGAGCTTCTGGCTCGGCACGATGTAAAGGCGCTGGTTGCCGGCTCCGGCGGCCATGAACATATCCTTGGGCACCCACGGCGCGGTGAAAGGTGCCGCGTTCACGGGCGTGCCCCCGCCGGTGGCGGGCAGGCCGAGCCAGCAGGAGAGGCCGTAGCGCGGGTTGCTGGCGGCGGGCTTCACCAGTTCATCCCAGAGATCGGCGGGGATGATGGATTTGCCTTCCCACTGCCCGCGCTGGAGGATGAACTGACCATACGTGGCCCAGTCGCGGGCGGTCATCTGGCCGCCGCCCCCCATTTGCGGGCGCCCGTCATCGCAGCGCGTCCACTGGGCGGAGATGCCGAGCGGCTTGAAGATGCGGCGGGTGAGGTACGCCTCGTAGCTCTCCGTCTTCAGCACCGCCTCGATGACCGCGCCAAACGTGTTGAACGGGGCCTGGCCGTACTGGTACTTGGTGCCGGGTTCGGCCGTGAGCGGGTCGTCCAGCACGCTCTCCCAACTGGGGCCTCGCAGGCCGCCACCGGTGGAGCCGAGGCCGGATTCGAGGCTCAGGAGTTGCCGGATGGTGGCCGTGGCCTTGTTGCCTTCGCGCCATTGCGGTAGATGTTTGCCCACCGGGTCATCCAAGTCAATCAAGCCGTCGGCCTGGGCGGCCAGAGCCACCACGCCATTGAAGGTCTTGGTGCCGCTAGCGAGCGGGTTCACGCTGCGGGCATTGTTCGGGGCCTTGTAGTCCTCAAAGATCGTCTTCCCATCGGCCACCACAATCATGGAGTGCCCACGCCGCTCGGTGGAATAGGTGAAGGCCGCCTTCATGTCCTCCGCCTTCGGCACGAACGGAGCCGGGGCGACCGCCGCCGCCATGAGCAAATAGCTGAACATACGAGAAGTGACGAGACCCGCCTACGATTGTTTAGCGGGTCTCATCTTCCTGGTGGATTCGCGGGTGGATTAGCTGGCGGCCTTTTCCTTCGGTTTGAACTTAAGAATGGTGCCGTTGATGCAGTATCGCAGTCCCGTCGGGGGCGGTCCATCTTCGAAAACGTGGCCGAGGTGGCCATCACACCGGGCGCAGAGCACCTCGATGCGGCGCATGCCAAAGCTCATGTCCAGGCGGTACCACAGGTTGTCCTTGTTGTACGGCGAGGTGTAGCTGGGCCAGCCGGAACCGGAATCGAACTTCTCGGTGGCATTGAACAAGGGCAGGTCGCAGCCCACGCAGTGGTAAGCCCCTTCGCCCTTGGATTCGAGGTTCACGCCGCAGAACGCCGGTTCCGTGCCGTGGTTGCGCAGGATCTTGTACTGCTCGGGGGTGAGCTTCTTCTTCCACTCGGCATCCGAGAGGATGAGGCGGTCTTCGCGTTCGGGCGGCGTGGTGCGGAAGGTGAGGCCCGTGGCCGGGTCCACTTGGGAGGTGTTCATGATTTGAGAGGACGATTGAGGAAGACTGCCGCGCACGCCATTAATGGCGAGACCGGCGGCGGCGGCCGCCGCCATGCCAAGCGCGATGCACTTGGTGATGAGATCCATATCTGTATCAACGTTACCAGCAGCGAATTGGTGCCAATCTTCGGGTCTCCGCCCCGGGCCAAAGGGTTACACTGAAGGTATGCGCGTATTGGTGGGAATCAAACCGGGCTCCGATGTGAACGCGGTCCTGGCGTGGATGCAGGCCTTGGGCTTCTCCAGTCCGGAGATCGAAGTGCAGACCGTGGCCGAGCCCATTGCCTTCAGTTCCCCGGCGTACCTCGGGGCGGGGGCGACCGTGCCGGTTGAAGTGATTGAAGCGCAGGAATCGGCAGCAAAAGCCATTGCCGAATCGGCGCGCCAAGTCCTGGGCGCCAGTGCCGGAACCATTGCCTACGGCGACCCGGCTAGCGAACTCCTGGCCCGGGCAGAGGCGACGCAAGCCGACCTGGTGGTAGCGCAGAGTGAGCCCAAGTCGTGGTTCAACAACATGTTTATGGGCAGCGTGACGCGCCGCCTGGCAATGGAAGGCGATACCAGTGCCCTTCTCATCAAGTCGGCCCCGGCGGAAGGGGAACATGTCGCCGTGTTTGCCAGCGATCTGAGCCCGTATAGCCAGAAGGCGTGGCAGCAGTTTGTGCAGATGCAGGCCCAGGGGTTGCACAAGGTTTACGTGGTGACAGTGGTGGATACGCGGCCGGTGGACTTCGGCCCGCTTCTGCCGGACCCCACGCCCTTCATGCCGAACTTGCCGGTCTTGGATCGAGATGCGTTACTGCAACGACTTAAAGAAGCTTGCCCCGCCCCCGCCGGCATGAACGTGGAGCATGTGATTGTGGATGGCACCCCGGCGGAATCCCTGGAACCATACATGCAGTCCTTGGGCGCCGACCTACTGGTGCTGGGCGCGCAGGGGCACACCTGGGCGGACCGAGTGGCTATTGGCAGCGTGGCCCTGCACATGACGATGTGGGGCAGTTCGACCCTTCTGCTGGTGCGTCCGCCCGCCGGTTCATGACGGCATCGCCCGCCCCGGATCCCGGGCGCGCCCTCGCGCTCGATGCCATGCGGGGGTTGGCGCTGTTCGGCATGGCCCTGAGCGGGATGATCCCGTTCGGTGGGGTGCACGAACGGCACTTGCCGGACTGGATGTACCACGCCCAGATTCCACCGCCGGAGTACAAGCTCGACACGACGCGCTACGGCCTCACGTGGGTGGACTTGGTGTTTCCGTTCTTCCTGTTTGCCCTGGGAGCGGCCTTGCCTTTGGCGCAGGCGCGCTATGCGGAAAGCGGAGCGACGGGGAAGATCTGGGGGCGGGGCGTGGTTCGATACCTCGCCTTGGCCATGTTTGCTTACGTAGTGGAGCAAACCAAATTCGGGCGGCTGCAACAGCCCGGGCAGCCCTACACGGTGCCGCAACTCTTAACCTGCCTGGGGCTCTTTGCTTTGATTGCCTTGGCCTGGGGGCGTTGGCCGCGGGGAATGCCTGCTTGGGTGAACCCGGTGGGGCAGGGCGTTGGCGTCCTGGGCTTGGCGGCGGTGATTTGGCAGTACCCCTGGCCGGGCGGCCCGTTTGGATTCGTGCGGGTGGACGTGATCCTTTTGGTGCTGGCGAACATGGCGTTTTTCGGCACCGTGATTGCCTGGGCCACCCGCCGCCACCCCGCCTGGCTGTGGGGCCTGACCCTGGCCGTGATGGTGCTCTTCACGATGGTGGCCGAAGGCTGGGCGTTCGGTCCGCAACTCGGCGCGTGGACTCCGCTTAAGGAACTGTATCAGTTCAGCTATTTCAAGTATCTCGCGATCGTGCTACCCGGAGTCTGGGCGGGTTCGTTCTATCTCCAAGCCACGCACCGGGAGCCAGTGGATGGCTGGGGTGTGGTGGCGGTGGGGCTGGGCTTGCCGACCATCGCCTGGGTATTGCTCTTGGATGGGCGAGATTGGTCCAAGACCGCTTTAGCGATCCTCGCCTTAGCCGGGATTGCTTATGCCCACAGCCTGCCGAGCGACGGGCGCATCCGGGCGTGGCTCCGTGCAGGCTGCATCTGCGTTTTAGTGGGTTTGATGTGCTTACCGCAGGGCGGGGGCATCCGCAAAGACTGGGCCACGCTCAGTTACTTCCCGATGACGGCTGGGTTGAGCCTACTCACCCTCGCTGGCCTCGAAAGCCTCGCCACCATGCGCCCGGCCTGGGTGCGCCCGCTGGCGCTGGCCGGGATGAACGCGATGCTGGGCTACATCGCCATCACGCACTTGGTGCCGGCCCTCATCCGCATCACCAAGTTGCACGATGGCATCGGTTGGGTGGTGTGGGATACGCCGCTCCGCGCTCAGGGGCTCGAGATCATGACCGTGTACGGCTTTGCGCAGGCCGCCTTGGTCTTAGCCGTGGCGGCCCTGGGCACGCGGTTCCGGTGGTTTATGCGAAGCTGACCGGGCGCGGAGATCAGTCCGCGCGCCGGAACCAACCCGTCTTGAGATACAGCGCTTCCGGGAACTGGATCGGGGCCGGGTGGTCAATATCCTGGATCGTCATGTGCTCCAGGTTCAGAATCACGTTCTTGTCGTTGGCGGCCAGTCGCACCGTGTCCACCAGCATCGGCAGCGACATCTGGTACGTACACGCGCTGACGATGAGGGTGCCGCCGGGCTTAAGCGCGGGGAGAGCATGGTAGGCCAGCTTCCAGATTCCCCACTTCAGCGAGTCGCGCTTCTCGGCCGTCTTGGCGATGGCCGGCGGGTCCAGCAGAATCCAATCGTAGGTGCCGGGGGCTTCGCTGGGCAGGAATTCAAAGGCGTTGGCTTCCACCACCGGGAATTCGAGCCCGTTGAGGGCGGCGTCGGCGCGGGCCGTGTCCACGGCGAGCGGGTTCATGTCCACGGCGGTGGGCAAGGCCCCCGCACGGGCGGCACGCATCGCAAACGCCCCGGTGTAAGAGAAGACGTCGAGCACCTTATCGCCGGGCTTGAGGGCCGCTTCGAAGGCGCGGCGAGTTTGGCGCTGGTCTAAATAGAAGCCGGTCTTGAGGCCTTCCTTGATCAGAACGGTGTGCTTCAGGCCGTCCTCGTGCATTACCACGGTCTCCGGCACCGGGCCGAGAAGCTCGCCGGCATGGGGGCTCAGGCGTTCTTCGTTGCGACCGGCCATGTCGCTGCGTTCGTAAACGCTGGCGGGCTTGAGAGCTTCCAGCAGGGCCGGGTACCAGAGGTCGCGGAGGCGCTCCATGCCCAGCGTGCGCACTTGCACCACGAGATGGTCGCCGTAACGGTCGATGATGAGGCCACTGAGTCCGTCACTCTCGCCGCCGCTCACGCGCCAGCTGTCCGTGTTCTGCAGGCGGGTGCTGCGAATCTGGTCGGCTTTGGCCAAGCGGCGAGCAAACCAAGCCTGGTCGATCGGCTCTTCCTGAGTGGTGAGCATGCGCACCGGGAAGCGGCTGGCAGGATTAAACGTACCGGTACCGAGGGTCGCACCGTCCATATCGCGGACGCGCACCAGGCCGCCGGGTTCGCCTTCGCCGTGCTCAATCTCCCCGCGTTGCACCCACGGGTATCCGTTGCGGATCTTCTTTTCGCGGCCTTTTTTCAGCCATACATCGTGGGGCATGGGGCGCAAACTACCCGTTTCAGGGGAAGTTCGCCTGAGCCCGGTAAGGCCTTAAGGGAGCGGGATCGGGTTCTCGGTGGCCGCGTGGACCCGCTGCATCATGGCCAAAAGGGTCTCGACTTCCTTAGCCGAAAAATGCTTCCCGAAGACATGATGGATGGCGTGCAGCATGAAGGGACCGGCGGCTTCACGGGCAGCGCGGCCCTCGTCCGTGAGGATGCAATAGACCCCGCGACGATCACGACCACACTTTTGCCGGCGCACGAGACCCTCGGCTGCGAGGCGGTCGACGAGGCGCGTCAGCCCCGAACGACTGTAGACCACCCTCTCGGCGAGTTCATTCATACGGAGTGTGCTGTTCTCCGCCATTTCGAGCGTGACCAGCACGTCGTAATCCCGAATCGGGAGGGTGTTGGCCCGCGCGAGGTACTCCTCCATTTGCATGGAGATGCGAGAATGCGCAACCAAACAGGCGTGAAACGCCCGGACCTTGGGGTCCGATATAGGTGACTCTCCCGCAGAACTCATGGATTAAAGAGACATGGACAAGGCGAAAGTTGTTCCGGGCTTGGGAAAACCCGGAACAACCACCAGCTTAGAACTGGAGAATCGAGGTGGTGTTGAAGAAGATCGACTTGTTCTGCACCCCGAACTGAGCGCGGAAGCGATCGTCGTGCACGTAGCGCACCCCGAAGTTGAAGTTCTCCGAGTCGTACTCGCCGAGCAGGGAGTACTGGTTGGGGAAGAGCAGTTCCGCGCCGCCAAAGATGCGTTCTTGGAAGATGCCCGTGCCCACCCCACCGTGCACCTTCAGGGCAATCGGCGAACCGACGCGGCCGGTCGGATCCCAGTTCGGCGGCGTAAGGTCCACCGAGCCGACGAAGTACGCCGTCTGATTGATGGCGTCCAGGGCGTCAATGACCCCGATGCCGACTTCGAAGTTGCCGAAGTTCTGCGGGATAATGGTGACCTTGGCGTTGCCAATGAAGCGATTGCGGCCGTTATCGCGGTCCACAAATCCGCCGCCCACTTCGACGTAGCGCATGGCCCCGTAGTTGATGCTGGGGATGCGTACGCCGTCGCCAAACGAAGCCCCAAAGGCCACTTGGCCGGGGTCCGCCGTGTAAGCCGTCGGCACCGTCATCAGGCCGGTGGGGCCGAAGAGAGAATTCGATTGGGTGAGCGCAGATCGGGTTCCGGTCAGGATCGGTTGCTTCTCCTTGGCGCTTGCAGAAGAGGCAAGCATCACGGACATTAGGGTCAGGGCACTCATAATCAAGGGAATATACGGTTGAGGCTAGGCAAAGGATGCCGCTCCTTTCGCCGATCGCAACCGGATGGGAAGGAATGCCGTGGATAAGTTGCTCATGAACCAAGAATCCGAGTCAGAACTGCTGACGATTCTGCGGGAGCAGAACGAATTGCTGAAGGATCAAATCGAAGCCACCAAGAACTGGCGGGTGCGGTTTGGCATGGGCGTGGCGCAGGGCTTTGGCACGATGATCGGGGCGACGGTGGTGATGTCACTCCTGATCTACATGCTGAACTTGGCGACGAATTTTGACCCGCTGAAGCCTTACGCTTCCCGGATTGTGGAAGAGTTGGAGACCCGTCCGGGCCGCGCCGTCAATCCCCCTGCGGCCAGCCCTTAGGCTTTCTTCTTGCGGGAGCGGGCGGGCTTTTTGTTGGCCTCGGCCACGGCGATCGCCGCATCCATCCACACCCCAAGCTCCTCAGGGTCATTGAGGATGGCCGGGGGCAAGGGGTAGTAGCCCATCGGGGCCGCCCCCGGCCAGGGCACAAAGGGCTCCATCCCGTGCGCTTCGAAGTCAGCACGGTTCGAATCGTCGACCTTAAAGTACAGGTGATTATCGTCGGCGAGGGCAAAGAAGAGATCCCCCGCGTAGAAGCCGTGCCCCCCAAACATCGCCCGGGTGCGGACGGGGGTGTGCACGCTCATTTGCGCTACCCACGCTTCGATTTGGGCTTTGTCATTCGGCATGGCTCACCATACCGAATGACAGACGAGGCTTAGCCTACGGAGTGCTCGAGGCTGACGGCCAGGAGCTTTTGGGCTTCCACGGCGAACTCCATCGGCAACTCGCGGAACACGTCCTTGCAGAAGCCGCTCACGATCATATTGATCGCGTCTTCTTCGCTGATGCCGCGCTGCGCCAAGTAGAACAGTTGATCCTCACCAATCTTGCTGGTGGTGGCTTCGTGCTCCATCTTGGCGGTGTTGTTCTTCACCTCGATGTAGGGGAAGGTGTGAGCGCCGCAGTGGTCGCTCATCAGCATGGAGTCGCACACGCTGTAGTTGCGCGCGCCCTCGGCCCCGGCGTTGATCTTGACCAAGCCCCGGTACGTGTTTTGGCCGTACTCGGCGCTAATGCCCTTGCTGACGATGGTGGAGCGGCTGCGCTTGCCGATGTGCACCATCTTGGTGCCCGTGTCGGCCTGCTGCCGACGGCTGGTTAGGGCCACGCTGTAGAACTCGCCTACGCTGTCGTCGCCCTTGAGGATGACGCTGGGGTACTTCCAGGTGATGGCCGAACCGGTTTCGACTTGCGTCCAGGTGATGGTGCTGCGGTCGCCCTTGCAGATGCCGCGCTTGGTGACGAAGTTGTAGATGCCGCCCTTGCCGTCCTTGTCGCCGGGGTACCAGTTCTGCACCGTGCTGTACTTGATGGTGGCGTCGGCCATGGCCACGAGTTCCACCACGGCGGCGTGAAGCTGGTTCTCGTCGCGCTTGGGGGCCGTGCAGCCTTCTAGGTAGCTGACGTAGGCGCCTTCTTCAGCAATGATGAGCGTGCGCTCGAACTGCCCCGTGTTCTGTTCGTTGATGCGGAAGTAGGTGCTCAGCTCCATCGGGCAGCGCACCCCCTTGGGGATGTACACGAACGAACCATCCGTGAAGACGGCGGTGTTGAGCGTGGCGAAATAGTTATCGCTGTAGGGCACCACGGAGCCCAGGTACTCGCGGATGAGTTCCGGGTGGTCCTTGATGGCTTCGCTCATGGAGCAGAAAATGACGCCCGCTTCGCGGAGCTTGTCCTTGAAGGTGGTGACGACGGAGACGCTATCGAAGACCGCATCCACGGCCACCCCAGCCAGGATCATCTGCTCGTGGAGGGGGATGCCCAGCTTTTCGAACGTGCGGATGAGTTCCGGGTCGGCCTCGTCCAGGCTGTTGAGCTTGGGAAGCTTCTTGGGCGCGGAGTAGTACGAAATGGCCTGGAGATCGGGAGCGGTGTGCTCCACGTTCGGCCACTTCGGGTAGGTCATGGTCTCCAAGTGGCGGAGTGCCTTGAGGCGGAACTCCAGCATCCACTCGGGCTCACCCTTGATGGCGGAAATTTTGCGGACGACTTCCTCGTTCAGCCCCGGCGGGAGCGTGTCGGCTTCCACATCGCTGACAAATCCCCACTCGTAATCACGCTCGGCGTGATGTTGCAGCAGCTCATCATCGTTGGAAATTTCTACGGGGTTCGACATCGTCTCCATACTCGCTCAGTTCTCTACGATCATTTTGACAAGGAATCTGCACTTTCCTGTCGGGATTAAGGCGGGAGGCAAGAAAAAGGCCCCAAATGCGGAGTGCACTTGGGGCCTTGGGGTCAGGTTAGCGAATGACCTGGATCGTCGCGGTGTCGAACTCCATCAACGGTCGCAAGACTCGTCGGCTGTTGCGCGGGCTTGCGATTCGAGTACGGATTTCGCGCGTGCTGCTGTTTACGTGGTTGGCCACGTTCAGCGATCCCGTGCGAACCGTGTCGGTCAACGGCGAACCTTGAAGGAACAACAGTTCCCACTGGTTCGTGTTCCAGTTCCAGACATCCAATCGGCAGTTCGTCTTTTCGATGTCACTTCGGAACTCATGCCGATAGGTCAGGCCAGAAATGGCGCCGGCGGGTGCCACGTAGCTGAACGTGATAGTCGGCGTGCCATTTTCCATGTTGATCGTCTTCACGCTGTACCGAACATCATCGCTCAAGCGCAGATCGTTGAGCGTGCCGTTTTCCAGCGTGTAGTTGAACAGGACCGCCGTTGCCGGGACCAGGAGGGGCTCGCCCAGCACGTTGAGGTTCATTTGAATCTCATCGCCAAGGTACTCCGCCGTGATGGTGCCGGAGTAATCCGACACATCGCTGGTCGTCGTGATGTTGAACGTGGCCGAGGTTGCGCCCGCCGCCACCGTCACTGTCGCCGGGACCGTGATGAGCGGACTATTGTCGGTCAGGTTCACCACCAGGCCACCCGTCGGAGCCGGTCGCTTCAGCGTGAGCGTGGCTACACTGGTGTTGCCGCCCACCACCGGGTTCGGCACGGCCGAAAGGGTGTTGAGGATGTACGGCTCGATTTCGAGCTGCCACATCCCGCGCCCAAACGTACCGGCGGTCAGTTGGCGGGTCACGCCGTTGATCACGAGTTCGTCCACTCGCACTCGCGGCAGGCCGCGCGGGGTGGTGATGTCCGTCCAGGTGGCACCGCCATTCTTGGTCATCCACACGCCGACGTCCATCGCAACGTACCAGGTGTTGTCCGGGTCGTCCGGGTGGCGGACGATGGAGTTCGCCGGGATGTCCGGGAGACCATTGCCCACCGGCGTCCAGACCGGAGTGGCCGCATCGATGTTGGTGCAGCGGTAGACGTGCTGCGTGCCAGAGCTGGAGAGCGTCACCACCACGTCCAGTTGGTTGGTGGGGTGGAACGCGATTTCCGTCACCACGCGGTTGGGCAAGCCATTGGCTTGGCCTTGGCGGTCGATGCGCGCGAAGCTCGTTCCGAAGTTCGTGCTCATCTCGATGCGGCCGTCACCACCCACAAGGATGCGGTTGGAGTTACCCGGCGCAATCGCAATCGAGTTGATCGCGTTCGTGTCGAGGGCTCGTCCGCCCAGTTGTAACGTCCAGGTGCCCGTGGCCCGGTTGAACCGGTTGAGCGAGGACGTATTGGCGTAAAGGTATTGCCCGTTGTTCGGGTCCAGGCGAAGCAGACCGATGAACGGGATGCTGCTCTGGCCCGTGAACGTGCTACCGCCGTTGGCGATCGTCGTCTTAGAGCCGTATGCGTTCGTCGTCGCATAGATGTTTTGTCCTTGCGACGAGTCGTACTGCTGGTTGATGTTGAACGGGTTGATCGCGTTGCCGGAGCCGTCACCCGCCCCGATGTTAGCCCAGTCGGCGATGTTGCCGAAGCTGTGCGGGGTCGAGTTGTCTTGCGTCCCGCCCATCACATAGTTGCGATTGGTGGGGTGCTGACTGATGCGATAGAACTGCGTTACACCCAGACGGCGATTGAGGTTGCCGTAGGTGATCGTATCGTCCGCTTGCGTCGTGTTGTTGCCGTCGTTGAAGGTCAGGAGGTACACGCCGCCGTCGGTGCCCACCAGAATCCGGTTCGGATTGTTGGGGTCCACCGCCACGTCGTGGTTGTCCTGGTGGACAATCGCGCTACCGGTGTAGGCGGCTTGCCAGACGCCCGAGCTGTTCTTGCCGCCGCCGATGCTGCGCCAGCTCGCCCCGCCGTCCACTGACTGAACAATGTCGATGAGACCGGCATACAGCACGTCTTCGTTGCCCGAAGCCGTCGGGCGCGAAGAGCAGCGCAGGTACCAGTCGTACCAACTTTGCGACCAGTTGTACGTCGAACCAAGGCTAGAGTTCCCGTTGGGGAAGTTCGTGGTGGTGTTCGTCCACGTGGCACCGGCGTTGATCGACTTGTAGATCTGGCGGTCGCCCGTGCGCATCACGTAGACCGTGTCGGGGTTGACTGGCGAGGCCGCCACGCCAATGTTGCCCGTGCCCGTGCCCGGGAGGGTGATGGCGGTCCAGCTTGCCCCTTGGTCTTGCGAGCGGAAGAGCACCGGGGTGATGCCGCTACCGCCGGCACCGGCCCAGATATTGCGACCACCGGAGCGCGGGGCGCCCACAGCCAGTTCCGTCCAACGCTGGTTGTTCGAGAAAGCAGTGTTCCAGGTAAGCCCACCGTCGGTCGATCGCACTACGTTGCCGGTGGCACTCGTGGCGTAGACAATATTGTTGTTGTCTGGGTCAAAGGAAATCCGGCGAATCCGGCGTGAGCCAAGCAGAGCCGTCCCCGTAGCCGTCCACGTGTTGCCTCCGTCGGCGGAGCGCATGATGCCGATGCCCGGCTTCGCGCCTCCGTTGAGGTCGCCCGTGCCCACCAGAATCACGTTGGGTTCATTCGGCTTGTAGGCAATTGCATTGACGCCCATCGTCGGCCAGGCGTCGCCGAGCGGAGTCCAGTTCACGCCCGCGTCGGTGGTGCGCCACACGCCGCCTTCAGCACCGCCCGCAAGGAAGGTGTTCGGGTTGGTCGGGTGGAAAGCCACCGCGTTCACGCGGCCATTGACCGGGCTAAGCCCAAAGTAGATGCGATACGGGGCGTTGATGTCCGTGCCGCCGATATACGTCCAGTTCGGAGCCGCCGCACCCTGGACATTCGGGTTGAAACCGGGGCCCGTCAGGCGCTGCTGTCGCTCTCGGTTCTCACCGATGAAGCCTTCGTACTTGTTGTTCTGCTGGGCAATGTAGGTGCGCGCCCAGTCGTAGTAGGCACTACCATCCCAGTCATCCGCCGGGTAGGCGCGGATTTCCATGTACTGGAGGTAAGACTCGATATAGTCGAGGCCCGGGGTTTCATCCCCTTCTTCGCCTTCTTCTTTGCCTTCCTTATCATCCTCTTCCCAGCCAATCGCCTCGCGGTACTCGGCGTAGGTTTCTCGGTACTCCTCAATCGCGTTGCGGAGGCCCTTAACGCTGCGGATCTGCAGGAAGATCGGGGCTTGCGGGGCGATGGGTTCGGCTTTCAGGACGTTGGCGCGCCCTTCAAGACGCTCCAGGGCTTCCTCGTAGGAAATCCCCTTATAGAGACGAATGACCACGTTGCCCTGGGGGTCGCGGTGCGTGACCGTACCGATCCCCTGAGCGAGCATGCCCACCGTATCCCAAAAACTAGCGGACTCACGAACGGTGATCGCGATGTCCTTATGGGTCGCAAAAGCTGAAGCCGGTGCAGCGACCGCCGAGGCCGTGCTGAATAGCGCCCCCGTGACCACCAAACCCGCGACCATTGCGGTGCGACTTAACTTAAAGAGATTCATCTGAACTCAGTTCCACGCGGCGCGCAATGTACGTGCCGCTTTAGGGTCCCAAAATTATATCTCTTGGAACTTGCGGCAAGACTAGCAAAAATACGGGGACGTGTGAAGAACCGCGACCTTACGGGGCCTCTCCTCTGGGATGTCCGATTCTCGTTCGCGCGAATCGGGTAAATCAGTGCCTGCCAGGGAAGCACGCATGGCCGCCGCCGTACAAACCGAAACCGTCGCGATCACGATCAACGACATTGAGCTGCACGTTCCCAAGGGTGAGCTCATTGTCGAGTCGGTGAAGCGACTGGGGTTAGAGATCCCCATCTTCTGCTACCACCCGCGCATGAAGCCGGTGGGCATGTGCCGTATGTGCTTGGTCGAGGTGGGCTTCAAGCAGCCTGACGGCTCCGTGCGCAAGATGCCGAAGCCGCAAGCGGGCTGCACTCTGCCGGCCAGCGAGGGCATGGTGGTCTATACCGACACCGAGATGGTGCACCGCGACCGCAAGGGCGTCCTGGAATTCCTGCTCATCAACCACCCGCTGGACTGCCCGATCTGCGACCGTGGCGGTGAGTGCCCCCTGCAAAACAACACTCTGGCTTACGGGCCTTCCACTTCCCGCTTCCTGGAAGTCAAGCGCCACCTGCCCAAGGCGTACCCGCTGAGCGAGTACGTCACCCTCGACCTTGAGCGATGCATCCAGTGCGGCCGATGCGTGCGCTTTACGGAAGAGATTTCGGGCGACAGTCAGCTCGCCTTCCGCTTCCGAGGGGCCTCGATGCAGCCCTCGACCTTCCAACTGACGGACTTCGAATCGCGCTTTAGCGGCAACGTGATCGAGATCTGCCCGGTGGGTGCGCTGACGAGCAGCAAGTACCGCTTCCGCGCCCGCCCCTGGGATTTGGAAACCCGGCCCGGCCTTTGCACGCTCACGCCGTGCGGGACGAACGTGTTCTACGACTACCGTTCGGGCCGCCTGGTGCGCATCAATGGTCGCACCAACGAGGACGTCAACGAGGAGTGGACGAGCGACACGACCAAGTTCGGCCACGACGCGCTTTATAACAACCCGAACCGCATTCAGGTGCCGCACGTCCGCGAGGGCGAGGCGTTCCGTGCGGTGGAATGGAGCGAAGCCTACGCGGCGGTTCTCGGAGCATGCGAAGGGAAGCGCACGGCGGTCCTCGCGGGCACCATGCTCTCCAACGAGGACTACTTTGCGTGGCAGGCTCTGGCCCGCACTGCGCTGGCTACGAACCACCTAGATCTGCGCTGGCAGAAGACGCTGTTGCCCGCGAGCCAAATGCTGAAGGCAGGCACCGGCCTGCCGGGAGTGCAGTACGGCATCGCCGACCTGGAGAACGCTCCGGCGATCCTGGTCTTCGGTACCAACCTCGCCGCCGACCAGCCAATGAGCTACCTCCGCACCCGCAAGGCGTGGTTCCGCAACGGAGCCCGCGTGGTGGTGGCCCACCACGAAGCCAGCGAGGCCGAAAGCTTTGCCTACGTGGTGCTGCGCTACCGTCCGGGAACAGCCGCCGAATTGGCCGCCGGACTCGCCAACCTGCTGGCGCCCGAACTGGCCGATGCCACCCGCATTGCCACGCCGGAATGGACGGAAGCCCAAACCGGAGTGCCCGCCGACCGCCTGCGCGAAGCGGCAGAGGCCCTGCGCGGAACCGAATTCGCGGCGATTACGACCCACGGCCTCTTTGATGAAACCAACGGGGTGACGGCCTACCAAACTCTGGCCCTGCTGACCAGCCACGCGGGAGGCAAGTTCAACGGCCTGGTCAACCACGCCAACGAGCAGGGTGGCCGCGAGATGGGCTTTGCGCCGGACCTCGGTCCGGGCGGGGAAGCCGTGACCGCCGGTATGAACACCGCCGAAATCCTGCAAGCCGCCGCCAAGGGTGAGATGGACACCTTGATCCTGGTGGGTTGCGACCCGATTCGCGACTTCCCCGATACGGCCCTCGCCACCCAGGCCTTGGAAAACGTGGCGAACCTGGTGGTGGTGGACAGTGCGCAAACCGAAGCCTGTGCCTACGCCAGTGCGATCCTACCGATGGCGCTTCCCGCCGAACGCGACGGAACCTACACCAGCAGTGAGCGCCGGGTGCAGCGCATGGAGCGCATCCTGAAGGCGCCGGGCGAGAGCAAGGCCCCGTGGCAGATTGCCATGGAACTTGGGCTGCGCGCCGGCTCCAGTGCGCCGTATTTCCACGCTCGCGACGTGATGGACGCTATCGCCGAGCAAGTGCCGGCCTACGCCGGGGCACGCTACCAAGACATTCCGGAAACGGGGGTTCGATTGGCGAACCCCGAAGGCCTTACGCGCTCCAACGACGCGGTGGTCCAGGCACTCCAATCCCTGCTAGGAGGCAGGTAAAGTCCGAGAGGCATGGAACAGGTGACCGCTTGGCTCGAAGGGGCTAGTAACAACGAGTTCACCGTTGCGGGCATGCCGGGCAGCACCTTTATGGCGCTGGTCCGAGTCATCCTCGTCATCCTTCCGATTCTCACCCTGGTGCCGGGCATCATTTGGTGGGAGCGCCGCCTGCTTTCCTGGATGCAAGACCGCATCGGCCCGAACCGCAGCGGCACCATCACCCTCCCCAACGGCCGGCAAATCCGCACTTTTGGTCTCATTCAGCCGCTGCTGGACGGGGTGAAGCTCTTCCTCAAGGAAGAGATCAAGCCGAGCGCCGTGGACCGCTTGATTTACGTCATCGCGCCGGCCCTGGCCCTGTTCCCGGCCTTTGCCCTGGGGGCAACTCTTCCGTGGACGCCGCACACCGGTTTCTGGGGTCACTTCTCCCCGGCCGCGAACATTGACATCGGCATCCTGTGGGTGCTGGCCATCTCCAGTTTGGGTGCCTACGGCATCGTGTTGGCGGGTTACTCCAGCAACAACAAATACTCGCTGATGGGCGGCCTCCGAGCCAGCGCACAGTTGATTTCTTATGAACTCGCGATGGGCGTCTCGCTGGCGTGCATTGCCCTCGCCACCGGGTCCCTCAAGATGACCGACATGGTGGCTGAGCAGGAGAAGGCGCTGTGGGGCGTGATCCCTCAGGTGCAGAACTGGTTCCTGTTCACGCCGTTCGGTTTGCTTTCGGCGGTGATCTTCCTGATCGCGCTGGTGGCCGAAACCAACCGCGCTCCGTTCGACCTTCCCGAAGCGGAGAACGAACTGATCGCCGGTTATCACACCGAATACTCGTCCATGAAGTTCGCTGTGTTCTTCATGGGTGAATACGCGGCCATGTTCGTGTTCAGTGGCGTCTTTGCCGCCGTGTTCATGGGTGGTTACCACTTCATGCCGTTCAACTACGACGAACTGGCAGTGACCTTCCCGAGCCTGAGCTCTTTCTGGTACGCCCTGCGCGATCTTAACTACTGGCTCGGCCCCGCCGGGTTCTTGGTCAAGCAGATCTTCATGCTGTCCTTCTTCATCTGGCTGCGCGCCACGCTTCCGCGACTGCGCTATGACCAGCTGATGAACTTGGGCTGGAAGAGCCTGCTGCCGACGGCGGTCGCCAACTTCATCATCGTGGGCATCTGGATTGTGGCCACGGAGATGTACGGTGTGCTGGGCGGCTGGGTGGCCTTCTTCGGCGCGGTGGCCCTCCTCGCGCTGCTCTACTTCAACCTGGTGTCGGCCTCGCGCAAGTCGCGGGAAGCCGAACAACGCCAAGCCATCTCGCTGGTGGATGGCACCGAACGACGATCCATCACTCTCGTGGACCCGGCCCCGGCCTCTTCGAGTGGCAAAACCGTATGACAACGCACTTCTCAAGGAATCTGGAGGCCGGTCGGTGACCACCAACCAAATCGCCTTTCTTGCCCTCGCGCTCCTGGCCCTCATCGGCGGGGGCGGCGTGGTGTTTAGCCAGCGTCCCGTGCGGGCCGCCATGTGCTTGGTGCTCAACTTCCTGGTGCTGGCCGCGCTCTACTTTATGCTGGGCGCGCAGATGCTGGGGATCTCGCAGATCATGGTGTACGCCGGGGCGATCATGGTGCTGTTCCTCTTCATCGTGATGATGCTACGCATGGACCGCGAAGAGCCGCACAAGGTGTGGTGGACCAGTGCGCCCGTGATCGGCACCGTCTTCGGAGCGCTGGTGCTGTTCATCTTTGCGCTGGGGATTCGGCCGGTGGCCGAAATGAAGCCCGGGGCGGTCGATCCGAAGTTCGGAACGCCGCAGGCGATCGGCATGGAAATGATGACCACCTATGCGTGGCCGTTTGAAGTTGCGAGCATGTTGCTCCTCGTCGGGATCGTGGCCTCGATCATCCTGGCCAAGAGGAGAATCTAGTGTTGCCGTTCGCGGTGGTACCGACGGGAATCGTCAACGACGTCCCCATCGAGTGGTTCTTGCTGCTCGGGGCGATGCTGTTTGCTTTGGGTGCCGTGGGGGTGGTGGTGCGCCGCAACCCAGTCACCGTGTTTATGTGCATTGAGTTGATGCTCAATGCCGTCAACCTCACGTTTTTGACGTTCGCTCGCTACCAAAATGGGTGGGGCCTCAAGTACGAAAGCGCTCAGCAGGCGGCCATGAACGGCCAAATGATGGTGATTTTCGTGATGGCCGTGGCCGCCGCCGAAGTGGCGGTCGGGCTCGGCATCATCATGGCCATCTTCCGGGCTCGCCGCGAAGTGGACGTCGACGACCTCAGTACGCTGAGGAACTAAGGAGATCACGATGGATTACAAGCTGATTTGGTGGGTTTTCGCCCTCCCGCTCTTCGGGTCTCTGTTCCAGGCTTTGGGCGGCAAGATCGTGGTGGACACGTTCGGTCCCAAGCTCGGTCGCCGCATTTGCGGGGCCTTGGGCGTGGCGCCGATTGCCCTCGCCTTCCTCATCGCGTTGCCGATGACCCTGCAACTGATGCGCCAACCGGAATCGGAGCGCGCGGTGGTCCTCACTCTGTTTGAGTGGATTAGCACGCAGGCGATTTCCATCCCGTTTGAGTTCCGGGTGGACCCGCTCTCGATGACGATGGTGCTGGTCATCACTGGCATCGGGTCGCTCATCCACCTTTACTCCATCGGCTATATGTCCGAGGAGCCCGATTTCCCCCGGTTCTTCACCTACCTCAACCTGTTCATCGCGTTGATGCTGGTGCTGGTGCTGGGCAACAACCTCGCCATGCTGTTCATCGGCTGGGAAGGGGTTGGCCTGTGCTCCTATCTGCTCATCGGCTTTTGGTACAAGGACCTCAAGAACTCGGCGGCCGCCAACAAGGCGTTCATCGTCAACCGTATTGGTGACGTCGGTCTCACGCTCGGGATGTTCTGGTTGGTGGTGCTGGCCGCGCAGAACAAGGATGCGCTTGGCATTGTCGATAGCCGCTGGCTGAGCTACGACGTTTTGCTTCCTCAGATCGGGCAACTCCTCGCCAGCAAGCCGTTTGATGCGACGATGATCGCGCTGCTCCTGTTTGTGGGGGCGTGCGGCAAGTCGGCGCAGTTCCCGCTCTTCGTGTGGTTGCCGGACGCTATGGCCGGCCCGACGCCGGTTTCAGCTCTCATCCACGCGGCGACGATGGTCACCAGCGGCATCGTGCTGCTCAACCGCGTGCAGGAAATCTTCCTCGCCTCTCCGTTCGCCATGAACGTGGTGGCGCTGGTGGGGGCGGCGACGGCCCTGCTAGGGGCGGGCATCGCTTTTGGCCACACGGACATCAAGAAGGTGTTGGCGTATTCCACGGTCTCGCAGCTGGGCTATATGTTCATTGCGTGCGGTGTGGGTGCGTTCTATGCCGGGATGTTCCACGTCATCACCCACGCTTTCTTTAAGGCGCTGTTGTTCCTGGGCTCGGGCGCGGTCATCCACGCGATGGCGCACGACCAAGACATGCGCAACTACGGCCGGCTGCAAAAGTATCTGCCCATCACCTATCTCACGATGGGGATTGGCTGGGCGGCCATTGCCGGGGTGCCCTTCCTGTTTAGCGGCTTCTGGAGTAAGGAAGCCGTGCTCTACAACGCGCTGAACATGCCGGACAAGATGTCCACGTTCACCATTGCGGGCCTCACTCCGGGTGCCTTTGCCGGTTGGGTGGGCTTGGCGGTGGCCGGGATGACGGCGTTCTACATGACGCGCATGATGGCGCTGACTTTCGGCACCGACAAAGAGCGCTGGCGCGACCTCGCCCCGGCGCATCACGATGTGCACGCCCACCACGATGATCACCACGGGCACGACCACGCGCACGGCGATCATCACCACGGCGAAGACACCGAAGGTTTCTTCATGACCGATGAGGAGATGAACGCCCAGGTGCACGTGCACGAGCACCACCACGAGCTCGATCAAACCCACGAGCCGCACGAAGTCCCCTGGACGATGTGGGCGCCGCTGGCGATCCTGGCCGTTTTCTCGCTCGGCTTTGTGGGCTACGCCATGGAAGCGGGCCACTGGCTCAAGGGTTGGCTGGCCCCGTGGGGTGCCACGGAGGTCAAGACGGCCAAGAACATCACCCACGACATGTTGACCATTCTCAGCATCGTGGTGGGTACGACCGGCATCCTCGGGGCGTTTGTGGCCTACCGTAAGCTCCCGAATTCGGAAGGCTTCGATCTCAGCAAGTGGAATCCCCTCCGCCGCGCCGCCGCCGCGTCGTTCTACACCGATTGGTATAGCAACAAGGGGAGCGGGATGCTGGCCTCGGGTGTGGGAGCGGTCGTCAAGCTGTTCGATGTCGGAATCATCGACAACATCGTCAAGGCCGTCGGCTCGATCTTCGGGGTCCTGCTCAGCGCGATTGGTAAGCGGTTCCAAACCGGCTACGTGCGCAACTACGCGCTCATGATGCTGGTGGGAGGCTCCGCCATCATCGTCTACGCCCTGGTTCAGGTGATGGGAGGCAAGTTCTAATGGAAAACACGGGTCTGGGAATCCTCTCGCTTCTGCTGGCGGTGCCGGTGCTCGGGGCCATCTTCTTGATGTTCATCCCGGAGACCTTCGAACGCGCGATAAAGGGTGCGAGCATGGTCTTCAGCCTAGTGGCCCTCGGGGTCGCCGCCACGGTGCTCAGTCAGTTCGATGGGCGGTCCTTCCACTTCCAGATGATGGAAGCGGTGCCGTTCCTGCCCAGCATTGGCGTGCAGTGGAAGGTTGGGGTGGATGGTATCAGCATCTGGCTGGTGGTGCTCACCACGTTCCTCACGGTGGTGGCCAACTGGTTTAGCTACTACATCAAGACGCGCGTCAAAACCTACTTCGTCCTCTTGCAATTCCTGCAAATGGCGATGCTGGGCGTCTTCGTTTCGCTGGACTTGATCCTGTTCTATGCCTTCTTCGAGGCCTCGCTGGTGCCCATGGCGCTGCTGGTCTACATCTGGGGCGGTTCGGATCGGGCCTACGCCGCGCGCAAGTTCTTCATCTACACCTTCGGGGCCAGCATCTTCATGCTCATCGGCATGATTGCCCTGGCCATGCAGATGCAAAAGGTGACGGGCGCCATGACGTTCGATCTCGTTGCGATTCAGGCCCAGGTAGCCAACGGGGCACTGTGGGCCAACGCGATGCAGATGCAGACCGTGGTGTTCTGGACCTTCGCGGTGGCGATGATGGTCAAGTGTCCGATGTTCCCGTTCCATACGTGGCTACCGGATGCGCACACCGAGGCCCCCACGGCCGGTTCGGTCATCCTGGCGGGCGTCTTGCTCAAGATGGGCACCTTCGGGTTCCTGCGCTTCTGCCTGCCGCTCTTCCCCGAGGCTATGCAGAACGCGGTGCCGATCTTGATGACCTTGTGTGTCATCGGCATCGTGTACGGCGCCATTGTGGCGACCATGCAGGACGACGTGAAGAAACTCGTCGCCTACTCCTCCGTGGCCCACATGGGCTTTGTCATGCTCGGCATCGTCTCGCTCTCTAGCAATGGTTTGCTGGGCGGGGCTTACCAGCAACTGAACCACGGGATCAGCACGGGCGCCTTGTTCTTGCTCATTGGTTTGCTCTACGAGCGCATCCACACGCGTAAGTTCGCGGATATGGGTGGCCTGAAGGCGCAGATGCCGATCTTTGCGGCGCTGTTCCTCATCGTGATGTTCTCCAGTGTCGGCTTGCCCGGCACCAACGGGTTCATTGGTGAATTCTTGGCCATGATGGGCGCGTTCCAAGCCGGGATGGCGGGGGCGTTTGGCCTCAACATCTGGCTGCCGGTGATTGCCGGGACAGGCGTGGTCTTTGCCGCGGTCTACCTGCTCAAGATGTTCATGCAGGTGTTCTACGGGCCGATTACCAACCCCGATCTGCTCCGGCTCAAGGACATCAAGACGCACGAAATCGTGCTGGTGGGCATGTTCATTGTCCTCATCTTCTGGGGTGGGATTTATCCCAACACCTTTATGAAGCCGATGGAGAGCAGCCTGGGCGCAGCCCGCATGATGGCCGTGAACCCGCAAGGCATGCGGCCGAGTTGGAGCGAACCGCTCCACGAGATTGACCAAGACGGCAATCTGGTGCAGGTGCTACCGCGAGCGGAAGGTGTGGCCCTGGGTGAATACACCGTGCAACAGCAGATCGCCCCGGCGAACCACCACTTTGAAAATCTCCACGAACCCGCCGAGGTGGCCCAACGATGAACAATTACGTGATTCCCACCATTGACTGGACGGCGGCCATGCCGGTGATTGTGGTGTTCCTCACCGGGATCGCCGCACTTTTGGTCGAGATGTTCCGCCCCCGGCAGAACAACAACGTCATCGTGGGCATCAGCCTTACGGGTTTGGCGGTGGCGGCCTACTTGCTGGCCTCCCAGGTCGGCATGCCGGCGATCGATACGTTTGCCGGGATGATCCGCCGCGACCATCTGGGCTTGATGTTGCAACTCCTGATGGTGGTGGCCTGCGGCCTGACGTTCCTCTTCGGCGAAAACTACCTGCGCGAACGCCGCATGGCGTACGGCGAGTTCTATCCCCTAGCGATCTGGTCCACAGCGGGCGGCATGATCATGGTGGGCACCGATCACCTGCTGATGATCTTCATCGGCCTCGAAGTGCTCTCCATTTCGCTCTACTGCATGGCGGGTCTGGCACGCGAAGAGCAGCGCTCGGCCGAATCGGCGCTCAAGTATTTCTTGCTCGGTTCATTGGCCTCGGCGTTCTTGCTGTACGGCATTGCGTTCTTCTACGGCGCGACGGGCACCCTGAGCCTGACGCAGATCGGGATGAACGGCGCGCAGATGAACATGCAGATTCTGGCGACGGCCTTCGTCTTGATTGGCCTAGGCTTCAAAGCCTCGCTGTTCCCGTTCCACATGTGGACGCCGGACGTTTACCAAGGGGCGCCGACCAACGTCAGCGCGTTCTTGGCCACCGTCTCCAAGATTGCGGCCCTCGGCCTGATGGCGCGGATGCTGCCCGTCCTGGGGCAGACACAAGACTTCTGGTTCCCGGTGCTGTTCTGGCTGTCGATGCTGACGATGACGGTAGGGAACGTCTCGGCCATCGGGCAGACCGACCTCAAGCGCATGCTCGGCTTCTCGTCCATTGCCCACGCGGGGTACGTGATGGTGGCGCTGCTCGCTCACCTCAAGAATCCCAAGGCGGTGAGCCTGGACGCGATGGTGTTCTATCTCGCGGTTTACAGCGTGGCGACGATTGGCGCCTTCGCGGTGCTGACCCTAGCGGTGCGGAATGCGCAAGAAGACGCGCGGGCTTCAGCTCTGCACGGGCTATGGAAGCGCAACCGCTTTGCCGCCGGTGCGTTCATTGTGTTCCTCATCTCGCTCATCGGCATCCCGTTCACCGGGGGCTTCTTGGGCAAGCTGTTGATCTTCCAGGGTGCGCTCAAGGCGGACCTGTTGCCGCTGGCCATCGTGCTGGGTGTGAATTCGGCCATCAGCGTGGCCTACTACCTTTCCATGGCCAAGGCTGTGTTTGTGGATGAAGAAGAGCTCACCGGCGCGCGGGTCAGCCAGACCTCAGGCGGTCTCAAGCTCACTTGCGTGGTGTGTGCGGCAGCCGTGTTTGGATCGTGGTTCTTCGGATCGGCAGTGCAAAGCATGCTGACGGCCCCGAACGAAGCCTCGGTCAAGGTCGAGCGACCCGTGGTTGCCCAAACTCAGCGCTAGCCTCATCCGATCCGCATTCGCGGAAGATGGCATAAAGAAGAACGGCCTCCCACTCCATTTCAGGAGGGGAGGCCATTCTTTGTGCGCCTGACGGATTGGTTAGGCGGCTTGGTCGGTCTCGTGGCCGAAGGCGTGAGCCTCCAACTGGAAGCGGTCCACCGCTTGTTGTAGTCGGCTGGCCATGGCTTCGAGTTCTTCCGCGGAGCCCCGAATCTCAACGATGGCCGAGGTGGTGCTACCGATGCCGTGGTTCACTTGTTCCACGCTGGCAGAGACCTCTTGGGCGCTGGCGCTCATTTCCTGGGCACCGGCCGCCGATTCCTGGGCCACCGAAGCCACCCCGGCAATCGCGTTGGTCACGCTGTCCACGTTGTTCACCATTTGCGTCAGGGCCGCAGCGTTGCTTTCGGCCACATCGCGTACTTCGGCGAGGGCGTTCAGCACCACGTCCACCTTTTCCGTCACGCCTTCCGCAAATTCGGCCACTTGTTCGACCTCATCGGCACTCGTGCGCATCACGTTCACGGTGGCGGCCACGTCGGATCGCACGTCGCCAATCAGCGTCGCAATCTCTCGGGTCGCGCTCTGGGAGCGTTCGGCAAGCTTGCGGACTTCTTCGGCAACGACCGAGAAGCCTCGACCGGCTTCACCGGCGCGGGCCGCTTCGATGGCGGCGTTCAGCGCCAGTAGGTTGGTTTGCTCGGCGATGTCTTCGATCGCCTGCACAATGCTGCCGATCTGCTCGCTCTTTTCACCCAGGCGCTCGGCTTGGCTGGCGGCCGAACCGATCTGCTCACGCACCTTGCGGGTGCCGGTGATGGCGCGGTTCATGGCTTCAGCGGCGTCCTTCATGCCGGATTCCGTTTCGTCGATGGCGGCGTCTTGCTTCACCGATCCGCTGCGGATCAGGTCCATCCCGCGCTGCAGTTCGTCGGCGTCTTGCGCCACCATGCTCGCGTTCTGGGCAAGTTGCTCGCTACCGCGGGCAATTTCCATCGCGCTGCGAGTGGATTCGCTGATCGCTTGCGTGACCTGCTCCACCGATTCGCCCATATCTTGTGCGACGGCGGCGACGGTGCTGGAAGTTGCCTTCAGCGACTGGCTGTTGCCATTGACGTCCTTGGCGCTTTGGCGGATCTCGCCGACCACGGAGCGCAGGTTGTCAATCATGGTGCTGAGGGCATGGCCCAGGGAGTCATTGGCGCTTCGCGGCGTGATGTTCGCAGTCAGGTCGCCCTGGCCAAGTCGGCCGGCGACGTCGCTGACGTTGCGAAGGCTGTGGACCATTCCGCTGAGGCTGGTGCCGAGCACGTCCTTCTCGCTGGCCAGTTCCACGTGGACGCTGGTGTCACCTTCGGCGACCTTCTCGGCCACGGCAACCTTCTCTTGCAAGTAGGTCTTCATGGCGCGGCAGGCGTCGCTGGCTTCACCCAGTTCATCCTGGCTCACGTGGGTGATTTCGAAGTCGAGGTCACCCTTTGCCACCGTTTGGAGGCCGTTGGTGAGAGCAATGATCGGGGTGGTGAGCTTCTTGGCAAAGGCCCGACCCACGAGGAATACGGTCACGACACCCACCGCGAGGAAGATGTACATCGTCTTCATGATTTGGCCGTACTTGGCAAAGTACTGCTCGGCAGAGATGCGAAGACCGACGCTCCAACCGAGGCCCGGATAACCGAGGGCGCCGTTGGACTTGGCGATGGCGCCGGCGTGGTGGTGTTGTTCACCTCGATCTCCACCAACTTCCGTGTAGATCTCCGGAGCGAGCGTGCCGCCGGCCTTGAGGCCCTTGATCAGTTCTTGCATCTCGTCCTTCACGGCCGGGTCCTTTTCGGCCCAGTTCACAAACTTCGTTTCGTTGCCCTCGAGATAGGCGTTGAACAGTAGTTGGCCGTCAGCTCCGAAAAGCGTCAGTTCACCATCGGTGAACCCATCCGTGGCCAACGAGCCAAGGTTAGAGGCCAAGATTCCCTCGACCACGGCCGGGCGAGCGTAGTTGCGCCACACGCCAATGACATTTCCAGCGGCGTCCTTCACCGGAGCGGCATAACAAAGCGAAAAGCCATCAGTACCGAGCGTATCGGTGAGATAGTCGTACTTCTGGTAGTCATCCACCCAGGTGCCAGTGAGGGCATCCGAGGCAACAAACTTGCCGTTCATCGCGTTTTGGAACCATTCTTCCTTGGCGAAATTCTTGCCGTAAAGTGACTTGGTGTTGGCAGGCTTGCCATCCCAGGTGACGCTGCTCACGGCCGCGACCTTCCCGGTCTTGTCCACAAACATCATCAGGTCGTAGACCGGCGTGTAGGTGGCCATGTAGTTGTTCATGGCGGTCACCAATCGGTTGGTTCCATCCGTCTTGTACCAAGACTCGCGATCCTGTACCACACTGTTCAGGCCAAAAGCTTGGACGTCGCCGTAGCGTTCGAACAGGTTGCGTTCGATAACTTCCATAGTGTTCGCGGAACGCGCCACCAAATGGTTGTGGGCCGCATCTTCGGCCTGCTTGACACCCTGCTTCACGATGAGGAGGCCCACCAAGATCGGGATGATCCCGAAGAGGCCAAGCATCAAGAGGACTCGCTGCTGAATTCGGAGTCGCTTCTAAATTTTCATGTCGATTTCGCCCGGCGCACGGCCGTCACCGAGCATTCTTGGCCGTCGGGCCGGAATCTTTACGGGGTGATATAACGAAAAACCGGACCTACCTGTTGGCAGATCCGGTTCTGATCGTCGCGAAATAAGCGAGGTTAAGCCTTGTCCTTGAAGCCCGGCAGCCGGCGGCCCTTGTAGTAGCCATCGGGCGAGGCGCAGTGGTTCAGGCGGAACGGTTCGCCCTGCACGTTGCGGGTGGAGACCACTTCCGGCAGGTCGGTGGTCCAGTGGGTGCGCCGCTTGGTGGTGCGGGAGTGCGAGAATTTGCGCTTCGGGTTCGGCATCTGACTTCTTCCTTACTTTTCGCGGTGCAAGGTCACCTTGCGCAGGGTCGGGTTGTACTTGTTCAGTTCCAACTTCGCCTTGGTGTTATCGCGATTCTTGGTGGTGGTCACGTAATGCTTCCCGTCTTCCGTGCAGATCAAACGGATGATTTGGCGCTTTTCACCTTTCTTCTTGGCCATGGACTGGAAACCTCGTGGTACGCCCAAGCGGGCGGACGTTCATTATGTCGGTCGCGGAGCGGAATCTGCAACCCAGGTCCCAGACCTGGGAGGGTTCGGGATAGGCTATTCTGAGAGCCGCACCCCCGCCCGGGTGGCGAAATGGTAGACGCAGGGGACTTAAAATCCCTTGGTAGCAATACCGTGTGGGTTCGAGTCCCACCCCGGGCACCCCTTTTCGAGAGCGTGTCTCAGGCCCATCGGACCTTGGTCCCCAAGAGCGTGCGGGCGTTGGCACGGGCTTCCTCGGCAATCTGCTCCCCGGCCAGCATGCGGGCGATTTCGTCCACCCTGTCCTCACCTATGAGTTCGCGCACTTGGGTGAGTGTGCGGCCGTCTTGTTCGGCCTTTTCGATGTGCAAATGGGTGTCGGCGCGGGCGGCCATCTGCGGCAGGTGGCTGATCACCAGCACCTGGGCGTGGGCGCTGAACTCCTCAATCTTCTTGGCGACGCGGGCGGCCGCCTTGCCACTCAGGCCGGTGTCAATTTCGTCGAAAACCACGGTCGGCACCCCGGCGCGACCGGCACTGGCGACCTTGATGGCCAGCATGATGCGGGCGAGTTCGCCGCCGCTGGCAACCTTGGCCAGGGGGCGGGGTTCTTCCCCGGCGTTGGCCGTGAAGTCGAACTGCACGATGTCCGCCCCCGTCGGACTGATGGCCACGGGCTCGACACGCACAATGAACTGCGTACGGTCCAGGCCGAGTTCGTGCAGTTGTTCCTGCACGCGGGTGGCAAAGCGGGGCGCAGCCTCGGTGCGAATGCTGGTGAGCGCAGCGGCCTGTTGGTCCAGGGCGGTGCGGGCTTCAGCTTCGGCGGCGCGCAGGCGGGTCTCGTCGGCCTCGGCGTTCTCGATGTTCAGCAGTTCCTGGGCGGCGGCGTCGCGGTAGGCCAGCACGGCTTCATCCGTTTCACCGTACTTGCGGTGGAGATTGCGGATGAGGTCACGGCGCTCCTGGGCTTGTTCCAGGCTGGCGGGGTCGGTGTCGAGGTCGCGGGAGTAGGCGTAGAGCAGGCGCGTGGCCTCGCGCAGGGCGGTGTGGCTCTCTTCCAGCATTGCCAGGGGTTCGGCCAGCGTGTCGTCCAATTGGGCGGCGGACTCGAGGGCACTCTTCGCGCTTGCCATTGAGGTCTGCACGTTGACTTCATCATCCGCAAGCTGGCCCAAGGCCCCCCGGATGGATTCGGCGATGCGCTGGGCGTGCTGCAGGCGGCGGTAGAGAGTCTCGATCCGCTCGTGCTCACCCACGGTCAGGCCCGCATCGTCAATCTCTTGGACTTGAAACCGTAGAAGGTCCACGCGCTGGGCGCGTTCTCGTTCATTGCGTTGCTGGTGCCGCAGGCGGTCTCGGGCGGCTTCCCATTGGGCGAAGGCTTCGGCAACGGCCTCCCGTGCCTGGTGGGCGGGCTCGCCAATCCAGTCATCCAGGAACTGCACGGGGCCAAGCGGGTCCAGCAGTGCTTGGTGGTCGTGCTGGCCGTGCAGGTCCACCAGCAGACGCCCGATTTGCTTCAGTTGCCCGGCGGTGCAGGGCTGGCCATTCACGCGGGCTTGGCTGCGACCCTCGCGGGTGACTTCGCGCTGCAGGATGAGCGTGTCTTCGTCGGGCGTGAACCCCATGCCCCGTAGCGTCTCGGCCAGAGCCGGGCCGACTTCGACCTCCAACACCACGGTGGCGCGATGGGCGCCGGTGCGGATCATAGTGGCGTCCGCGCGGCCCCCCATCGCCAGGCCGATGGCGTCAATGAGGAGTGATTTGCCCGCGCCGGTTTCGCCCGTAAGGGCGGTGAACCCGGGTGCCCAATTCACGCTGACCCGGGCCAGTGTTGCCAAATCGGTCACTTGCAAGGCACGAATCATGGAAGCTCTGGAATACCAGACGAATGACGAGGGGTTAAGGCCGCGCCCAGGCCGAATGGTGGGCCTCGTCATAATGGGTTTATGAGTGCGCCCGTGGCCTCCTATTCGTCGCAAGGACACCGATGGAACCTCCAATCTCTCTACAACGGGATTGAGGATCCGCGTCTGGATTCGGACTTTGCGGAGTCCGTGGCCGAGGCTGACGCCTTCGCCGCCGCCTACCGGGGCCGCATTGAATCGGGCCAGATCACGGCCGCTGAATTGGCCGAAGCCATCGCCAAACTCGAGGCTTTGGTGGAGAAGTCCAGCAAGCCGGGCCTCTACGCCAGCCTGATGCACGCCGGCGACACGCAGAACCCCGCCCACGGCGCGCTTTACGCCGAGACCATGGAGCGCGGCAGCGAAATCCGTGTGCGCATCATGTTCTTCTCGCTGGAGCTGCAAGCCATGGATGACGCGAAGATGGACGCCCTGATGGCCGACCCGGCCCTGGCCAAGTACCGCCACTACCTGCAGGTTACGCGCGCTTTCCGCCCGTACAAGCTCAGCGAAACCGAAGAGACCCTGCTGGAACGCACCGCCAACACCGGGGTGCGCGCCTGGCAGCGCCTGCACGATGAACTGACGGCGGCGCACGTGTTCAACTACAAGGACCCCGCTACCGGCGAGACGGAAGAGCTGGCCCTGGAGCAAGTGGTGAACCGCCTGCGCGAAGCCAACCGCGACGTGCGCGTGGCCGCTGCCGCCGCCCTGACCGAAGGCCTGAAGGAGCTGGAAAAGACCATCGCCTTCACCTACAACACCATCCTGGCGGACAAGAAACTGGAAGACGAACTGCGCGGGTTTGCCACGCCGGAAGCCAGCCGCCATCTGGAGAACGAACTGGAAGCGGAGACGGTGGCCATCGTCACCGACCTGTGCCAAGAGCGCAGCGACCTAGTGGCCCGGTTCTACAAGACCAAGCGCCAACTGCTGGGCCTGGACGAACTGACCCACGTGGACCGCTACGCCCCACTCTTTGAAGCCGAAGAGCGCATCAGCTACGAAGCCGCTCGCACGATGGTGGTGGATGCCTTTGCCGCCTTCCACCCCGAGATGGGCGCGCGCGCGGACGAGTTCTTTGCCAAGAACTGGATTGACGCGGAGGCCCGCCCGGGCAAGACCGGCGGCGCGTTCTGCAGCTACAACACCACCGACACCCACCCCGTGGTGCTGATGACGTACCTGGACAAGATGGGCGACGTCGGCACGCTGGCGCACGAACTGGGACACGGGGTGCACGCCTCGCTCAGCCGCGCGCAGAGCTATGTCAACTTCCACGGCACCCTGCCGCTGGCCGAATTGGCGAGCATCTTTGGCGAAATGCTGGTGTTCGAGCGGCTGGTGGCCGAAGCCAGTGACCGCGACAAGCTGGCCCTCTACGCCGAGAAGCTGGAAGGCATGTTTGCCAGCGTGCACCGCCAGGCCGCGTTCTACCGCTTTGAGCAGACCTGCCACCGCCTGCGCCGGGAGGAAGGGGAGATCAGTGCGGAGACGTTCCGCGACCTCTACCAGGCCGAACTGCAGAGCATGTTCGAGGACGGGCTGACGCTGGGCGACGACCACAAGGTGTGGTGGACGTACATTGGCCACTTCTTCTTTGCGCCGTTCTACGTGTACGCCTACGCCTTTGGGGAACTGCTGACGCTGGCGATCTACCAGATGGCCAAGAGCGAAGGCCCCGGCTTTGCGGAGAAGTACGTGGACGTGTTGCAGCGCGGCGGCAGCGAGACGCCCGCCGAACTGATGGCGCACCTGGGCGTGGACCTGGGCTCGCCGGCGTTCTGGCAAGGCGGCTTTGCCGCGATGGAGGCCATGGTGGAGGAATTCGAAGCCCTGGCCCAGAAAGTCGGCACTCCCGGCTAACTTACGCGGAAAGCCTGCGCTGAATCGGTGGGGGCAAACGTCCGAAGATGTGACGTATGCCCCGCCGAACCAAGATTGTGGCCACCCTCGGCCCCGCCACGCAGAATGCCGCCACCGTGCGGGCATTGATTAAAGCGGGCGTGAATGTGGTGCGCCTGAACTGCTCTCACGGTGACTGGGAGAGCAAGGCCGAGGCCGTGGAGTGGGTGCGCGAAGCGAACCCGGCGGTGGCCCCGGTGGCGGTGATGGCCGACCTGCAAGGCCCCAAGCACCGGCTGGAGCAACTGGCCGCCAGCCCCCTGATGGTGAAAGCCGGGCAGATGCTGCGCATGGGGCCGGACGGGCAGGGCTACGAACTCCCCATTGACGAGCCGGATGTGCTGAACAGCCTGGCCGTGGGCGACAAGATCCTGGTGGGCGATGGCGATGTGGCCCTGCGGGTGCGCGCGGCGGAAGGACAAGTTTTTGAAGTCGAAGTGCTGACCAGCGGGGCCATCAAGTCGCGGCAGGGCGTGACGGTGGCGGGGAAGTCGTTCCAAGGGTCGTGCCTGACCGACAAGGACAAGTACGACATCTTTGAAGCGGCCAAGATGGGCGTGGACTACATCGCCCTGAGCTACGTGAAGAGCGCCAGCGACATGCTGGAGCTGCGCCGCCTGGTGGACCAATACGACCCCGGCATCCGGCTGGTGGCCAAGATCGAAACCAAGGAAGCCCTGCGCGATATTGACCAGATTCTGCAGGCCAGCGACGTGGTGATGGTGGCCCGGGGCGACCTGGGGCTGCAACTGCCGATTGAGGACGTGCCGGTGGCGCAAAAGCGCATCATTGCCCGGGCCAACGCGATGGGCAAGCCGGTGATTACGGCCACCCAGATGCTGGAAAGCATGATTGTGAACGCCCGCCCCACCCGCGCCGAAGCGACGGACGTAGCGAACGCGATTCTGGACGGCACCGACGCGGTGATGCTGAGCGGGGAGACGGCAGCGGGGCAATACCCGGTGGAAGCCGTGAAGACCATGGCCCGCATTGCTGAGAAGGCCGAGAGCCTGGGCCAAGACGAGGCCCCGCGCCCCACCGCCGTGAAGAACCACGACTGCACCGAGGCCGTGGCCCACGCCGCCGTGGAGGTGGCCGAAAGCCTGCGCGCCCGCGCGATTGTGACCAGCAGCACCAGCGGCGCCACGCCTCGGTGGGTGCGCAAATTCCGGCCGGAGGTGCCGATCCTGTGCGCCACCTGGGACGAGCGCGTGCAACGCCAATTAGCGATGGTGGGCGGCGTAATGGCGGCCCTCATCCCCTCGCCGGAGACCACCGACGAAGCGATTGGGCTTTCGATCGAGGCGTTTTTGAAGGCGAAAGAGCTGAAAATGGGTGACCAAGTAGTGCTGACGTGCGGGGTTCCGCCGGGAGTGGCGGGCAACACCAACCTGATTTTGGTGCGAACTGTGTAAAATACGGGTGTCGCCCAGGAGGGGCGATCCCAAGATGACAAGGATGATGCAGGGCGCCCTGGTGGCGGTGGCCATTGTGATGGGCATTGGAGCCAGCTATGGCCGCTGGGAAAATGTGAAGGCCGAGCGCCGCGCCACCCAGCAAACCCGCGCCGAATTTAAGGAGTACCAGGCGGATCGTGTGCGCCTGACCCAGATGCGTGCGCGCACGGAAAACCCGATCCAACGAGAACGTTTGGCCCGCGAGCGGGGATACATTCCGCGCGGCGAAACGTTAATGACGGAGTGATTGCCGCGCTTTTCGCCTTGATGGCCGCCGCGCCGCCGCTGGAGTATCAGTGGCCGGCCGGGCGGGCGCAAACCTATGCCGTGACCGTGGCGTGGGGGGAAGGCGATGACCAAGAGACCACCCGCGAGCGGTGGGTGCTGCGTGTGGTGGAGCCGGCTTCGGCGGAGCAGGGGGCATTGTTGAGCTGGACGCGGCAGTTGCTGGCCCTGGAAGTCGGAGGGGTGCGGGTGCCGCTGGAAAGCGAGAATGCCCTGACCCTGACCGAGCGCCGCGATGCGCGCGGCCGCGTGAGTGAGCGGCAACCTTATCCGAATGAGCCGCTGGCTTATGGCCGACTGTTGCGGTTTTTGGATGTGGAACTGCCGGGGCGGGAAGTGGCCCCGGGGGGAGTGTGGGAATATGCAGTGCCGGCGGATGATGTGATGGGGGCGCTGGCGTGGCGGTATTCGGTGGTGGATTTGACGGCGGAGCGCGTGATGGTGCGCGGGGAAGCGCGGCTTGAAGGGGCAGTGGTGGCGACGGCGACCTGGGAATTAGAGCCCGTGACGGGCTGGGCGCGGCGCGGCACCCTGCGGGCCGAGGGGCTGGTGATGCCGGGGGATGAGGAAGGCCAGCCGATGCCCGTGACGGTGCGGCTGGAAGCTGTGCCGCCTGCGAAGTTGTAACCCCGGGCGGGGGCGGCGCGTCTGACTTTTAGGTAAGCCGGAGATCAACGGCTCCTGCCGGCGATATTTGAATCTACACTCGCTCAAACATGGAAGAGTGAATCCACTGATGGGGTTCAATCGAGTAGCATAGGCTCAGGTCGCAAAGAGGACTGGGAATGTTCGCACTTATATCAATTGTCCTCGCGCCGCAACAGGACCCTCAAACTCAAGGGGATCTCGATACCAGCTTAGAGATTGCGAAGACGGCCTATATCTGGTCCTTGCGCGAACGGAGCATGCCCGATCCAGTTCGCGTAGCCTACAGCTATCCTCCAAGGCTGCATGTTAATGACTCCCCGCGCACAAACCTTCTGAGTACGTGGATTCATTACACGATGCCTGATGGAAGTAGGGAGTTGCAACGCTGCACGTTTGAGAAGAAGGGCGACCGGCTGTTCCTCAGACAATTTAGTATGGGTGAAGGAATTCACCTTCTCAATTCGGCTGTCCCAGAGGATGATCCTACTAAGTGGCGCTTCCCTGAACTGGATGCCGCTCGGGGGCATGCCCTCTGTTTTTTGGACCAGTGGGGAGTAGACCACAACAAATGGGAGTGGATGATTAGGAAGCCTATCGGGAAAGGATTGGAACCTTCCGCTCGATTGCCGAATGCGACGTACTCAATTGCTATCACCTGGAAAGGATTCGGAGACTATCCTATTGCAGACGTCCATATGGACCGTCGAACCGGACTCATTTCGTATATTTCAATTCACGGTCCAATTCCCGAAATTGAGCCCAAAGGTGAGATCATGAGCGTACAGGCGGCGCGGCAGCTGGCGTTGAACAAGATTCGTCGAGCCGTGCATCACCCATTGTATGAAGCCTCGAGTTCGCAGGGTCTTGGTGCAACGGAAGTGCCTGATGAGGCTGAGAGGATGCGTTCTAGTTTTCATCCTAAGTACTCGTTTCATTTCATAGTCCTTCAGCCGGATGGAGGCGTGGAGACGAATCCGGTTCGGTGTTGGGTCACCGTTGACGCTATCAACGGAAGTATTGACTATTTCAATGTTGACCGAAACTGGGATTACCGTATGCAAGGCAGGCCGACATTGCCTGAATTCGCCTTCGAGCTCGGCAAGGGCGAGGTGATTCTTGATCGACTGCGCATCCGGCTTCAAGATTGCGATCCTATCCCTCCTGACTCCTTCCGGCCGGATCGTCTTGGCTGGTATGTGCAAGGGAGTCACTCATTTCCGGTTTATTTCCAAGATGGTGAGACTCACTTTGAAATCGCTTTCCCTCAAGGATCGAAATGGTTTCGCTGGGACCCTCGAAGTCCCGCAGTAGAGGGATCCCCGTAGTGATTGCAGCAGCGCTGGCACTTGGACTCGCCAGTCCTTCGCAGAATGTTTCAATCGCGGAAGACCTTGCCTTTGCTCAGCGAGTCTCTGGCCATCTGCGTCAGTGGAATGTTGAGCATGGTGATATAGGGAATCTCAGAAATAAGGAGAGCGCTACCTATGAAGCCATCGTGCCAGCAGTCGTTGGAAGAGCTGGAGTGCGGCCAGATGGCCCGGCACCTGAGTGGAGTGAGTATAGAAGAAACCAGCTGCTTGCAAGTTCAAGCGGAGCCGAGTACAGAGAGTCGGTCCGGCTCAGGCAAATCGGTAATCGGATGATGCTAGTCGGGATTGGATTTGGACCCGCATCAAAATCTGGCGGCACAGATCAAGATACGAAGTGGCTGTTTGCTGAACCGACTCATATCGTAAAGCTAGGTGAGAGCTTTGCACGCAGCAGTGGTCTCGTGCATCCTTCGTATGAACTTGTGGCCCGTCACTTAGATTTGAAAGATGATGGACCTATGGCAGTGGTGGGCTTCTCGATCCGGTGGCGAGGATTTGAGAGTAGGACGCTTCTTTCAATGACGATCGATAGGGCAGACGGTCAAATTCTTGACATATCTCTCGGTGCGATTCTTCGTCAAGCGCCTTCGTTGTTCATGCCATTCTCAGAGCGCGATGCATTCAAGAACTTCGTGCTGCGATTTGATGAGAGTAGCTTTACGGGGCATTCTATCGTGAGAATCAGTCGAAATCTCATGCTTCATGGAGAACGTGACTATGATGGAGTATTCCTTGTACGCTTGCGTCCGCATTACGAATACATAGTAGAAACTACCAATCCTGATGGTACGCGCATGAAATTGGAAAGCTGGTCGCGTTATATTGTGTACGCAGACACCGGCGAGGCAGAGCCGAAGCAACTAGTGTCAGACCGGTCAGCCCCGAGTCCGCTTGTATATCAGGTTCCGCAGTTTGAGTTTCGACCTGCTGATGGAAGAGTCTTCGTGCAAGATTCAGTGATTGCGCTCACGGAGCTAGAGTCCATTTCGGAACCAGCTAGTGGATTCATAAAGCAGGGCTGGTACAGCCAGGGCGACTTCCTCTTCCCCGTGGCCTACAACGAAGCCACCGGCGAAATGGAGATCCGCACCCCGGACCAAGTGCGCTACTACCGTTTGCCTCCTGGAGCGCAAACTCAAGGCCGCTAAGGAGCCGGGCACCTTCCGTCCAAGCCCTCGGGGGCGGTACGCTCCGGCCATGGTCGCCCAAGCGGAAGCCGCCACCCTGGTGGGAATCGAGGCGGTGACCGTCATGGTCGAGGTGGACCTGCGCCGGGGCGCCCCGGATTTCCACCTCGTCGGCCTGCCCGATAAGGCGGTGATGGAGTGCCGCGAGCGCGTCCGCAGCGCCATCCAGAACTCCGACCTCACCTTCCCCAATGGCAAGGTGGTGTGCAACCTCGCCCCCGGGGATGTGCGCAAGGAGGGCACTTCGCTCGACCTCCCCATTGCGCTCACCATCCTGGCCGTGAGCGGGCAAGTGCCGGCCAGCGAGCTTGCCCACACGGTCATCCTGGGCGAACTAGGCCTGGATGGGCGGGTGCGCCCGGTGAATGGCTGCCTCAACGCCGCCATTGCCGCCAGCCAGCGCGGGGTGCGCCGGCTCATCGTCCCCCAGGAGGACGCCCCCGAGGCCGCGGTGGTGCCGGGGCTGGACGTCTACGGGGTGGACACCCTGCTAGCGGCAGTGGAGATCCTGAATGGCGACCTCAGCCACCAGCCGGTGGATGCGGCCCTGGCCACGGCCGGTGAAGACACGCAGTGGCCGGTGGACTTCAGCGACGTGAAGGGCCAGAGCCACGCCCTGCGCGCCCTGGAGGTGGCGGCGGCGGGCAACCACAACGTCTTGATGACCGGCCCCCCGGGCAGCGGCAAAACCATGCTGGCGCGGCGGCTGCCCACCATTCTCCCGCCCCTGGTGCTGGAAGAAGCGGTGGAAGTCACCCGCGTCTACAGCGCAGCGGGCGAGCGCAATGGCCGCAATGGGCTGGTGTGGGCGCGGCCGTTTCGTTCCCCGCACCACACCACGTCTTATGCGGCACTGGTGGGCGGCGGCAAGACTCCGAAGCCGGGGGAGGTCTCGCTGGCGCACTTTGGGGTGCTGTTTTTGGATGAGATGCCGGAGTTCGACCGAGACGTGCTGGAGGCGCTGCGCCAGCCGCTGGAAGACGGCATTGTGACGGTGAGCCGGGTGAGCGCGACGCAGGAATTCCCGGCCCGGTGCCTGCTAGTAGGGGCGATGAACCCGTGCCCGTGCGGGTTCCGGGGGTACCCGGAGGCCAAGTGTGTGGGGGCTTCGGCGTGTGAGCGGTACGCCGGGCGGCTGAGCGGCCCGCTGATGGACCGCATTGATCTGCACATCACGGTGCCGCGCCTGCGGCCGAATGAACTTACCGATGCCCCGCCGGGGGAGACCAGCGCCGTGATTCGGGCGCGGGTGCAGAGTGCGCGGGCGCGCCAGACCGCGCGGCTAGGGCCCGGGGGCACCAACGGGCACATGTCGCCGCGCCAAGTGCGGGAGACGGCGGAACTGGACGAGACGGAACGCGCGTTTATGACGAAGGCGGCCTCGCGGTTGAGCCTGAGCGGTCGGGGTTACGACCGGATATTGAAGGTGGCCCGGACGTTGGCGGATTTGGCCGATGAGGACCGGATTCGGGTGGAGCACCTGGCCGAGGCCGTGCAGTTCCGCGCACCGCAGGAGTGAGCGACGAAGCTTGCTCGGGGACATACAAAGAATGAAGTCCCCGCACTCGGTGCGAGGACTTCGGGATGATCAGCCTGAGAAGGCTTACTTCGCCTTGCGTCGGCGGATGGCAGCGAGGGCGCCCAGGGCCAGGACCGAAAGGGTCGCGGGCTCCGGAACCGGCGTCGCCGTACCTTGGATGATGTGATCGAGCTGAACCCAGTTGTTGGTCGCCGCCGAGCTGGCCGTGAAGGTCGCCGTCGTGATCGTCACGGTGGAATCGGCCCAACCAATGAACTGCTCGCCGCCCGTGACATCCACCACGGTGTTTCCACCGTTGCTGAGGTTTAGCGTGATTTGCCCGGGGATGTTTCCGCCACTGATGTTCGTGTTGGAAACACGGGCACCAAATGCAGTGGTGGGGGAGCCGGTAAAGGTCAACGTGATCGGGTCGTTCGCGATGTTCGTAGAAAGGGCACCGATATTGGACCACAGGCCTTGAGCGGCGGCCGCATCGAAGCCGAATCCGTTCCCGCCCGGGGCGGACCACGTGAGCTGGGAGCCATCCAGCGGGTTGCCGAATGACGTGAAGTTGTTGAAGTCTTCCGTGTAGTTCGGGCCAACCGTGGCCGCGAGGAAAGCTCCTTCGTTCGTGTACCAAGTTGCGTTTGCAGATGCAACCAACAGTGCGCCCATGGCGAGCGCAGCGACTTTGTTCATGGAATTCATGATTAACTTACTCTAAAGATCGAATTCCAGCATTTCGTGTGAAATGCTATTGAATTACAAGATCCTATAGGGGCTTACCACTGAGAAAAATGAGTGGAGTTCCGGAATCGCCATTTCCCCGTAAAATTATCAGGCGATCGGGCTGGCTGGCCTCAAATGTTCGCCGATTCTAGTGCGAGAGGCGGCGGAAACGGATGCAGCAGAGCGCTGATCGGGCCGTTTTGTGCGCTGTATGAGTGAGGCCCCAAGACCGAGGGGGACAAACAAAAAATGGTCGGGATGAGAGGATTCGAACCTCCGACCTCCTCGTCCCGAACGAGGCGCTCTACCAAGCTGAGCCACATCCCGACGCGGCAACGCGCATTGTACCAAATCCGGCCCGCTCAGGCACCGGGCCGTCCGCCCCTCCACAAGAAAGTACGTCGGCATGAGCCAAACTAAGCGCATGGTCCGTATCACGGCGTACATCAAGCCGTTTCAGCTTGAAGACGTGAAAACGGCCCTCGGCAACCTTAACCTCGGCGGGATGACCATCGGGGAAGCCCGGGGCCGAGGGGACAACCCCGAACAGGCCGTGCAATTGGCGGGTCACGAATATCTCATCGCCATGCCCCTGCGTAGCCGGGTGGAGCTGGTGGTGACCGAGGCCGACCAAGAACGCGTGATCCAGGCCATTTCGGACGCCGTGCGCACCGAAGCAGCGGGATCGGGAAAGATTTTTGTCGAGCGAGTGACCGACGCAATCAGAATTCGCACGGGAGAATCGGGCACTGATGCGGTCTGACGAAACGTATACTCCCCGGGCGCGTCATAATTGCGCAAGGGGCAAGGCCCTATGAGCATGAAGAGAAGGATTGGTTTGAGTGTTTGGATGGCATTGACGGCCCCGTGGGCCCTTGCCGCCCCGATGACGTTGGAGTTGAGCCACAAGGATGGCGACACGATCAGCGGGGATGTTCAGTTTACGGCGCGGGTGCGAAGCGAAGCCTTGGTCACCAGCGTGGAGTTCTATATCGGCGACAACCTGCGGGACACCGACCAGAGCACGCCGTACCAGTTCAATATCGACACGCTCACGGAGGATGACGGACCGTTTTCGGTGACGTTCGCGGCCTACAACTCCGAAGGGGGCAGCGTGAAGAAGACGCTCCGCCTGAAGATTGACAACGGCCTGAGCAAGGGTGTGGGCTACCACGTCGGCATTGCCAACGAAGCCCTGCAAGAGAGTCAGTGGGCCAAGGCGATTCTGCACGGCCGCACGGCCCTGCGCATTGATAGCAACGACAATTCTGCCCGACTGGTGCTAGCCCGTGCCAACCTGGGTGCCGGAGTGCTGGACCTGGCCCAAAAGTTTGCCGAAGATATCGTGGCTAGCGACCCGGCCAACGTGCCGGCCCGCCAACTGCTAAGCGGCATCAACCTGCGCCGCGCCTTTTTGGCGCTGGAACGCGGCACCAGCGACAACGCCACCTTGCTCGGCACGCTAACCGAAGCCTTCCGCTCCGCCGCCACCAACCAAAACGCCGCCAACGCCGCCCGCATTGACGCGATGGGCGAGCCGACCGACGAAACTCTGCCGGCCTACGCGGATGCCCTGCTCGATATCCGCCGCTTTAACGATGCGGCCCGCCGCCTGGCTCCGGTGTTCGCCAAGGACCCGAGCAAGATCGGCCACGGCAACCGCCTGATCTACGCTTACCTGCGCTCTGCCCGCCTGAAGGATGCCGCCGAAGCCATTGACCTGGCCCGCCGCAGCAACACGATGGACGCGGAAACCTACGCGCTGGCCGCGTGCTTCCACGCCTACATCGGCGAAACCGAGAAGGCTTCGGCCGCAATGAAGGAAGCCCTGCTGCTTGACCCCAGCCGCAACACGGTGGTGACGGCGCAGATCTTCACCAGCCTGCGCGCCGGCAACCTGAACGGCATGGGCCAGGTGCTGCAACAGTACCGCCAAAGCAACGGCGATCCGACGCTGGTGGGTTACTACCAGTCGGTGCTGCTGCAACAGGCCCGCCGCCCGGATGAAGCCCGGATCGCCTTTGAGAATGCGATCCTCACCGACGCCGCCAGCTACGAGCTGCTGACGGAGCGCGCGATCCAGGCCTACACCTATTCGTTCAACGAGTCGCTGTCTTCGGAGCAAGTGGATCGTCAACGCGGCATCGCCAAGGCACTGCTAGAAGCTGCTATCGAAGCCCGTCCGGATTCGTTCGAAGCCCTCACCGCTCTGGCCATGCTGGCCATGCAGGATGGCAACAAGGACGACACCATGAAGTGGGCCCGCGCCGCCGTGGGAGCCGCGCCGGAATACGCTGGTGCGCAATACGCCCTGGCCGGTGCCCTGCAGATGATGCAGCGCCCCAGCGAAGCCCGCAAGGCCATGGAAGCCGCCGGAGCAATTGACCGCACCTTGGTGGGGGTCCCCGCGCCGAACTCGGCTGTGGACCTGCTGCGGTACCTCTACAGCAAGGGCCGCACGCCCTGGCTGGCCGCGCCGGGCCGCTAAGGTCAGGCTAGTCCGTACCCGGGCCGCCCGCGCGGTGGTCCGGGTATATTTGTGCCTCGGTTCGGGGCGTAGCGCAGTTTGGTAGCGCGCTTCTCTGGGGGGGAAGAGGTCCCGGGTTCAAATCCCGGCGCTCCGACCATTTAGGTCTTCTCCGAAGCCGAATTCACCCCACCTCCGGGCGATATACTGACCTCGCGATGCGAGGATACAGCCGCGACCACATCGGTTTGGCCGTGTCCTTGTCTTGCCTTTCTGGCTATGTAGACGCCACCGCCTTTATGGCCACGGGCGGGCTGTTTGTCTCGTTTATGAGTGGCAATTCCACGCGCCTCAGCGTGTCGCTCGTCGAGAATCGCTTTCACTACGGCGCCCTGGTGCTGGGGGTCATCGGGCTGTTTGTGCTGGGCGTGATGCTGGGCACGGTGGTGTCGCGCCGCTATCCCCCGCGCAAGGTGAACGTGCTGCTCACGGTGGGGGCGCTGCTCACCCTGGGGGCCGTGGGGCATAGCTTGGCGTTCACGTACTTCAGCACCGCCTGCATGGTGCTGGGCATGGGGGCGGTGAATACGGTGTTCCAGCGCGACGGGGAGGTCAGCATTGGCATCTCCTACATGACGGGCACGCTGGTGAAGCTCGGTCAGAACCTGGCGGGGGCGCTGATGGGGGGCGAGAAGGAAACCTGGTGGCCCTACGCCCTGCACTGGCTGGCGCTGGTGATGGGGGCGGTGATAGGGGCGCGGGCGCACTATTTCTTGCGGCCGCACTCGCTGTGGGTGGGGGCGGTGGCGGCGTTCGTGCTGGCCCGGTACGCACGGCGGTTTTCGGCGGAAAGTGAAGTTGTAGCGGTTTGACTTGAACAGATTGCGAGCCCACCCCGTATTCTTACGGGGTTGCGTGCCCGTAGGACTACGGTCAGCAGAATTGCTGTAAACTGGGTGTATCGCTCTCGTTATGGGGGCGGAGAGGAATTTGATGAAACTTTGTTATTCTGCGGCGGCGATGGCCGCTTTGTCGGCCAGTGCCTTGAGTCAGCTTGGCCCGTCGGCTTACTTGCAGACGTCGGACAGCCCTTGGGCGTCCGAGATCGGGAGTTCTACGTTCTATCTGGAGGATTTTGAGGATGGATTGTTCAACACGCCGGGCGTGACGGCTTCGGCGGGCGCTCCCTTTGCGCCAAGCAGCATTACCGATTCGGTGGATGGTGACGATGGCAATGTGGATGGCCTGGGCACGGCTGGTCGTTCATTCTTCACGGGAGATGGGGCCACAGGCATCCGATTCACTTTTAGCAGCGGCACCTATGGGGCTTTGCCCACTCACGCGGGCATCGTTTGGACCGACGGTGGTGTGGGCACGACCATTCGATTCGAAGCGTTCGATGGGATCGGCTCCTCTTTGGGGGTCATCACGGGCAATCACGCCGATGGTGGTTTCTTTGGAACTACGGCGGAAGACCGCTTTTACGGATGGGTGAATCCGGGTGGGATTGGCAGCATTCTGATTTCTCAGCCGGGCGGGGGCCTTGAAGTGGACCACCTGCAGTACGGGGCAGTGCCGGAACCGGCGACGATGACCGTGCTGGGGCTGGGGCTGGCCTCGCTAGTGGCCCGCCGCCGCCGCAAATAAGACGAAGAATCTACAACCTTGAGGGGGCACCTTTGGTGAGTGCCCCTCAAGTTCTATTCTTTTAACTAGCGGGGTGCCTAACATTTGATCGCCTGCAGCAGGTCCTCAATGAGGTCGTCGGCGTCCTCTATCCCCACGCTCAGCCGCAGCATCGTCGGCAGGATCCCGCGCTCCACGCGCTGCGCCTCCGTCATTGTCGCGTGAGACATCAGCGGCGGGTAGGCAATCAAGCTCTCCACCCCGCCCAGGGATTCCGCCAGCAGGAACACCTGCGTCCCCTCGGCCACGCGCCGGGCGGTGGCTTCATCGTGGAATTCCACCGCCAGCATCCCCCCAAAGCCGCCGTTCATCTGCCGCTTCGCCACCTCATGGTCCGGGTGCGAAGGCAGTCCCGGATACGACACACTGCGCACCGCCGGGTGCCCCAGCAGCGCCTCGGCCACCCGCTGCGCATTCGCGCAGTGCCGCTCCATCCGCACGCTCAGCGTCCGTAGCCCGCGCAGCGATAGCCAGCAGTCAAAAGGCGACGGCGTCGCCCCGTAAGCCTTGTTCCACTCGTAAATGGTGTGCGCCAGTTCATCGTTGGCCGACACTACGCACCCGCCCAGCACGTCGCTGTGGCCGCTGATGTACTTGGTGGTGCTGTGCACCACGAGGTCCACGCCTAGGGCGATGGGGTTCTGTAGGGCCGGGCTAGCAAAGGTGTTATCGAACACCACAATCAGGCCGTGGCGCTTGGCTTCGGCCACCACCGCCGCAATGTCGCACACGCGCAGGGTCGGGTTGGCCGGCGTTTCGAAGATCAGCATCCGGCTGGCGGGGGTCACGGCCGCAGCGATGGTTTCCGGGCGGTGCGCATCAAACACGCTGTGCGAGATGCCCTGCTGGGGCAGGTATTGCTCCACCATGCGGAAGGTGCCGCCGTAAATGTCGGTCGCCATCAGCAGGTGGTCGCCCTGCTTTAGCAGCGAGAAGCACGCCGCAATGGCCGCCATGCCGCTGCTGGTGAGGGTGCAGCCCGCGCCGCCTTCCAGGCTGGCGATAACCTCTTCCAGCATTTGCCGGTTGGGGTTTTGGCAGCGGGTGTAGTCAATCTTGGGGATGTCGTCCAGGCTCGCCCACGCAAAGGTTGTGGATTGATAGAGCGGGGGCACCACGGCCCGGTAGGTGGCGTCGGGTTCTTGCCCCACCCGCAGGGCCTTGGTTGCAAATCGCATGACCGGAATTATATAAGAATCGGAGGCGAGGTCCATGAGAAAGGAACCACTGCCTCCGAATCTTAGGCTAAAGCAGTGCGGACTATCGCGATGTTAGGCCCAGGCGAAGGAGGGTTTCGAATTTTCGGCGGCGGCTGGTGCGGGCACGGCCCTGGAACACATCGTATTCTTTGCGCTCGATTTCATCCAGGATGCCGGCGTAGAGATCGCGAGCGAGGCGGATGGCGAGGCGCCCCTGGGGCGGGATGAGGTGCATGCCCGCATCAGCCTGGCGGTAGAGCTCCCGGGTCCGCTCAATCTCGAACTTCATCAGGTCCACAAAGGCGGGGCTCAGGCGGCGCTGGGCGATGTCTTCGGTGGTCACCCCATAGCGGCCCATATCTTCCAGCGGCAGATACAGGCGTCCGCGCTCCCAATCTTCGGCCACATCGCGGAGGAAGTTCGTCATCTGCATCGCATTGCCCAGGGCGACGGCGGCGCGGTTGGCTTCCTCGCTGGGCGGCATGCCTAGGATGCGGCACATCATCAGCCCGACGGCGGCGGCGCTGCCGCGCATATAGCGTTCTAGGTCGGCGTAGGTGCGGTACCGGGTCTGGCTCAAGTCCATCTCCATGGCGTCCAAGAACAAGAGCGCTTCCTCAAGCGGCACATGCCCGGACCGTACGGAGTCCACAAAGGGCCTCAAAACCGGGTGCGAGGGGCACTCCCCTTCAACCCCTCTGAGCACCTGCTGCCGATAGTCTTGCAGGCGGCGCGCAATTTCGGGCCGAGGCGCATCGGGGTTATCCACCCACTCATCGGGCACCCGCACGAATCCGTACAGGGCGTCCACGCGGTCGCGGATCTCGCGCGGGAACCGGCGGCTGGCAAAGAAATACGTGGTGCCGAACTGACGGTGCAGGGCCCGGCAAATGGCCAAATCGCCCGGTTGCACGAACGCTCCTTTCGGTGCGCACGGTGCCAACCAGCCCGGCCAGTAAGGTCCACGAATTGCCATCCCGCTTTAGACTAGCGTTCGATATGACCAATCGTCGGCACTAGCGGCCAACTTTGCCGTACTTTGCACGAAAATCCCATCGTTCATTCACATCTGGGGTGCCGCGCACCAGCAAGTGGCTCTGTTCCGGGCGGCGCAGAAAGAGGTGGGCTTCGCGCGCCAAGATCTCCACGGCGGTGTGGGTGCGGCCACGCAGGTGGGCGCCAGGGGTCATCGGTTCGCCGGTCCAAATGGCGGCCACGGGCCGCTCGTGTACGCCCATCCGGTAGACGATGGCCACGGGCACCACGGTCACGTTCGGCACCTTCTTGAGAACGAGATCGAGGGCCTCGCCGACCTCCCAAGCGTCACCCTCTGGGCGCAAAATGCCGTCGGCAAATTGGACGAGGGAGCAGGATTCGGCCCGCATCCGGCGGATGGTTTCGCGGATGGTGGCCACGCGGCGGTGAGGTTCGCCGGGCGGGAAGGGCATCGCCCCAATCTTGCGGAACAAGGGGAAGGCGTCAAACTCGGCCACCCAGTCCAGGCTGGGGATGCCGAGCCGCGTGACGAGGTGGAACATCAGGTACCCGTCGTGCCAGCCCGTGTGGTTGCACGCCCACACCACGGGGCCCTGCAGCGGCGTGTGCGGCAAGCGCGCGTAAACCGAGTGGAAGGACTTGCGCACGGACCGCCGGATCATGCCGCCCACCAGCCTCCCGGCGATGCCTTCTTCTTGCCTCACGCGTGCAGTCTATCCGGCTTGGGGTAACACGCCCGGATGCGTAGCGCATTGGTGCTGGCCGGTTTGGTCTTGAGCGGGGTGGCGGTGGCCCGCGACCCGAACGTGATTTTGATCCTGGCGGATGACCTGGGCTACGGTGAACTAGGCTCTTACGGCCAAACCAAAATCAAGACCCCGCACCTGGACAAGATGGCCGACCAGGGCATGCGGTTTTCGCAGTTCTATTCCAGCAGCCCGGTGTGCGCGCCCACCCGCGCATCGCTGCTGACGGGGCGGCACCAGGGGCACGCCAGCATCCGGGGGAACTCGGAAGTCGGCGGCTGGGGGCTGAACGAAGGGGAAGGGCAGTTGCCACTCCCGGCCCGGGAGGAAACGCTGGCCGAGGCCCTGAAGGCCCGGGGGTACGCCACCGGCGCCTTTGGCAAATGGGGGCTGGGCGGCCCGGGCAGCGAGGGTCACCCGCTGAACCAGGGGTTCGATACCTTTGTGGGTTACCTGTGCCAGCGCTGGGCGCACAACTTCTATCCGACCCACCTGTGGAACGGGCACCAGGTGCACATCCTGGAGCAGAACACCTACTTCAATCCGCACACCCGCTTGACCCCCGACACCACCGATCCGGCAGCGTTTGGGCGGTTCATCGGCAAGCAGTATTCGCCGCAGGTGATGCGCGACGAGGCATTAAAATTCATTGACAAGAACAAGGACAAGCCATTCTTCTTGTATTTCCCCACGCCCATCCCGCATGCGTCCCTTCAGGCGCCGGCGGAGTGGGTGGACCGCTACCCGCGCGAATGGGATACGGTGCCGTACTTCGGGCAGAACGGCTACACGCCCAACCTGCGCCCCCGTGCCACCTACGCCGCGATGATCTCCTACATGGATGACAGCATCGGGCAGATGCTGGACCGCGTGCAGGCGCTGGGGCTGGAAGACGATACGATTGTCATCTTCACCAGCGACAACGGCACCAGCTTTAATGGCGGGGTGGACCGCGAGTTCTTCAATTCCTTGCCCGGCTTGCGCGGATACAAAACGCAGATGTGGGAGGGGGGTATCCGGGTGCCGACGATTGTGAAGTTCCCTGGGCGGGTGCCGTCGGGCACGGTCTCCAATCAAGTGGGGGTGACGCACGACCTGTTCAATACGGTGCTGGCGGCCACCGGCGGACGGACGCGGCGCGTGGATAGCGTGAACCTGTGGCCGGCCTTGACGGATGCCAGCCGGGTGGTGGCGCGGCCCCACATCTATTGGGAGTTCCCCGAGGGGCCGGGGTGGCAAGCGGTGCTGCTGGACGGGCGGTACAAGGGCATCCGCCCGAACTTGCGGAACCGGGGCTTGGCGCTGGAGCTTTACGATCTGCAAACCGACCCGATGGAGACGACCAACATTGCGGCGCAGCGGCCCGATTTGGTGCGGAAGATTGAGGGTCTGATGCGGAGTGAGCGGGTGCCGAATCCGCAGTTTCCGCTGTGGGTGATTGACCGGCCGGTGCCGCCCCCAGCGAACTAGGTTATTGTGGGTCTAAAGACCTATAACTAGCTGGGGGGGGTATGGCAATATGAGAGATATGGGCAAGTTCTTGGCGGTTGTTGCCACCTGGCTGATGGTCCTTGTGGCCCTGGGGCAGGGCGGGCCGGGTGGACCTGGAGGTCCGGGTGGGCAACCTACCCTCTCGGCGCAATTCAATCTGAACGATTGGATGACGAACGAACCTGCGACCGATAAGAACCACTTCCCGGATCAACTGCCCGCGGTTGAGGGCAACACCATCACCGTTGTTTATGACAAGGGCGGATCCGCTCAAGTTCAGCTGTTTTTTAGGAACAACAATCCGCAGCAGGCCTTTGTAGGACAATTGATTGTTGAGGATGCGCGGTACGTCCATGACACCGCTCCGTTGCCGGTGCCTTGGGGTTCGCCGCCCCCGGTGACAATTCCAGACACCATCCTGAGTGCCCCCACTGTCTCCCTGAACATTGCAAGTCTAGCAACGGCCCCGGCGACGCTCACGATTTCGGGATTGCCCGCCTTCGTCACCAAGGGCCATATCCAGTTGCAGATGAGGGCGGAGGGCAACTTTGGTGCGCAAGTTGCGGGAAGCCAAAGTCTAGTGCCTTGGAGTGGAGGGCTAACGTCGCAGAAGGTACTGATCACTTATGCCCCGCCGACGGGTGCCATGACACCAGTCTGGACAGAACTAGCAGAAATGTCATGCGCGATGGCACAAGGCGAATCTGTCATTTCGGATATTAACCGAGAGCTTACGAAAGGTCTGTTCTTCGGAAACATATTTACGTATGACCTGCCTGATGGGCCATCCTTTTACTGCTACGACGTCGGCGCAAATGGAGTTATTTTCAATTTAAAGCTGTTCCTTGCCCATTTGACCGCGGCACCCAACCAAGGTGGTTGCAAGACGATCAACACATTCTTAGGATTGTTGCATCATTCTCAGGGATTGGACGTTGTAGGTCGTAGAGTCCAATGCAGCGACATTACAAAGTCCTTTGTCACTAACAAAGTGGTGCCCATTGGTTCAGATGCTTCCGATGACCTCAATTACATCAGATTGAAGTTTGCCTGGCACTTTCAACTCATCTCTAATGGCCAAGTCGCAGATGCATCACTGGCCTATCGATACGACATTCAAGGGCTGTCATACATGAACCCAGCTTATCTGTGGAACTACACAGGGTCATGGCAGACCATGATAAACTCGGTCATTTTCGGTCTAGCATATCGGTATCACTTGCCGAGCGAAGATTCAACTGAGCATCATCCGACTTACAGCTTTGACCCTGTGAAAATTGGAACTTCTCCGGGTCAACTAATTGATGAGACGTATGACGAATACTTTTTCGTGGGGGTTTTCTAACAATGCTCATTTGCCTTGCACTCATGGCCGAGAGCCTAAGCCCAGTTGAATCTATCTGCGAATCTAACCGATTCAAAATCGAGGATTCAGGTATCCGCGCGAACATTGACGAGATGTTCTTTACGGCACGGCACGATTTAGACCATTCCGGATTTACGGTTTTCTCGAGTAAAACCGTTGTTGAACCGCGTAGTGAATTCTTCCAAATCGTTGATAGTCCAGGCTTCGACGTGGATAACTACGGCGGAAGCGACCGCTTGTTTAAGTCTAGCGACAATGCACCAGCAGGAATACTATCGGACATTCCGCAGGAATTGTTCATTGTAAGGAGCCGTAAAATAGATAGCTCAAAGCCGGTGCAAACGTGCCAGGTAGCTGTAGGCGCGCTGCCAAGGGTCTGGTTAGTTGGAAACTATGTGAGTACCAGAACAAAGTGGGATGTCATAGGATACAACGGAAGAAGTGCTCATTTCGGTAAAAAAGACAAGGAGGAGTTTGCTGGATGTATCATGGCTATTGCACGCTGGCACAACAGTGAGGCCACTGCTATGTTCGCATTTGTTGACAACATCCAGCGCGTGGCCGGGAGAGAGATGGTCACCAAGGTAGACAAGGACCAGAACGTCTACGTGGACATGAACGAGCTGAGCCGTCACCGGGGTTGGAACTTCAGCATCAGTCTGGAGCCCGCCCGCGCGGACGTCCGCATTGGCAATGATCACATCAAGATCTACCCCGGCGCGGACCGTATCCACATCAACGACGAACTCGTCACTCTACCGGGCACCGTCCCCACTCAAGGCTACGGCGTCTACCTCCCGCTCCGGCTACTGCAAGAACGGGGTTACTTGCCCGCGGAGGGCTGAGAAGCCCCCGGCTCGGGCCGCTTGATGCACCGGAACCCGATGTGGGCCGACCCCGTATCGGGGGAGGTCTTCATCCGGGCCGTGGGGCGGTACCCCTCGCAGTACCCCCGCGCGCAGAGGAAGCTCCCGCCGCGCACCACCCGCTTGCCGACCTCGGGTTCACTGGGGTCCCAGGGTTCGGTGGGCGGGGCAGGCCGCAGCCGCCGCAAGCTCACGTAGGCATCCGCGCGGTACCAATCCTCGCACCACTCCCACACGTTGCCCTCCATATCGTAGAGGCCGTTAGCCGCCACCGGGAAGCTCTTGACCGGGGCCACCCCGCCGAACCCGTCTTCTAACAGATCCTGAGCGGGGAAGTCGCCGTTCCAGATGTTGGCGTGGGGGCCTTTCGCATCGGGAAGTGGGTCGCCCAGGGCGCGAGCGCCCACGCTGCCGCGCCGGGCGGCGAGCTCCCATTCCACCTCGGTGGGCAGGGATTTGCCCGCCCAGCGGCAATAGGCGAGGGCATCTTCGTAAGCCACGTGCACCACGGGGTCATCGCCGGGAGTGATCACGGTGGTGGTGCCACCCCGGGGTCGCCGCCAACTGGCGCCTTCGACGTATTTCCATTGGTTGGTGCCCTCGAACTTGACCCACACCAAGCTGCCCGGGGGGACGGCGGCTCCGGTCGGGCTCTCAGCAGCGGGGATGCCACGCTCGGCCACCGTCACGTACTTGGTGGCGGCCACGAATTCGGCAAACTGGCGCGTGGTGACCTCGGTGGTGTCCATCCAGAAGCCATCAAGGTAGACCAGCCGCACGGGTTGCTCGTCCATCTGGCCGTCTTTGTTGCCAATGAACATCTGCCCGCCGGGCACCCAGGCCATGCCCGCCGGCGTCGGGGAGGGCTCCTTGATGATGAGCGCGGCGGTGACGAGCGGATGGCGGTCGGCAGTTTTGGGCGCAGGTTTGCAGGCGCCGGCCAGGATCAGCCCGCTCGCGATGCCCCACAGTGCCGCCCGCATAGCGAGATTATGGCCTCAAAACTAGCCGAGATAGCCCGCGTCGCCGATGCGTTGTTCCACCAGTTCCGCGCCGATCAGCACCATGGGTAGGCCGTTGCCCGGCGTAGTGCTGGCCCCCACGTAGAACAAGTGCGGGTTCGACCGGCTGCGGTTGGAGGGCCGGAAGCACACGCTCTGCATAAAGTCGTGGCTGAGCCCGAAGGCCGCGCCCTTGTCCAGGTTTAGGTCGCCCGCCCAATCTTGCGGGCCGTAGGTGCGTTGCGCTTGGATGTTCGCGGGGTCGAAGCCCGCCACTTCGCACAGCCGCTCGGCCACCAGGCTCTGCATCTGCTGCTCATCTTGCGCCGTCATCTTGTAATCAAGATTTGGGCACGGAACCAGCACAAAAATGTTCTCGTGGCCGACCGGAGCGCGGTCCGGCTGGGTGCGGTTGCTCAGCGCCACGTAAAAGGCAGGATCTTGCGGCATTCTTAGCGGATGCTGGAAGATCGAGTCAAGATTCGAGCGGAAATCTGCACCAAAGAAGACGTTGTGATGCAGCAGGTTCGGTAGCGCGCCCTGGTAATCGATGTACATCAGGTAGGCCGAGCACGAAGTGCGCCGCTCCTTGGCCGGGCGTTTCTCGAGTTCCCGCTCCACATAGGGGAGGTCGGCGTTGGCGATGATGAGGTCGGCAGTGCGCTCGGTGCCGTCTTGCATCCGCACCCGGTTGCCTTCGATACTCGCCACGCTTTGCCCGAGTTCAATCGTCGCGCCACGGGCGGTGGCGAGTTCGGCCACCACTTCGCTCACGCGCGGCAGGCCACCCTGCGGATACCAAATGCCTTCGCCGTATTCCATGTACGTCAGCACGCCGTACACCCAGGGGGCGTCGTAGGGGCTCAGCCCGAGGTACATGGTCTGGAAGGTGAACAGCATCCGCAGGCGGGGGTCGTCCACGTACTTCTCCATCCGCTTCGCCAGGTTGCTGAGCATGTGGTGCTTGAACACCGCCTGGATATCCCGGGGCCGGGCGAGGTCCAGCACGCTGCGGTAGTTGCGCCGGACGAACTGGGGCACGGAAACGCGGTACAGCTCGGCGAGGTCGCCCAGGAGCTTGCCGTAGCGTTCGGCTTCGCGGCGGCCGGCGAGGTCCTCGATCTGCTTCACCATCTGGGCCACGTTGGGGGTGCCATCCAGGGTGGTGCCGTCGCGATAGAACACGCGGTACGAGGGGTCGCAAAGGGTGATGGGGAGATGATCCTCCATGCGTTCGCCGAGGTCGTTGAAGAGCCGCTCGAAGGGCTCCCGCATCATCAGCAGGGTGGGGCCGCCGTCAAAATCGCACTCACCCACCCGTACCCGGCGGTTGCGGCCGCCGATTTGGTCGGTTTTTTCCAGTACCGTGACTTGCACGCCGCGATGGGCTAGGCGCGCGGCGGTGGCTAATCCCCCCAGGCCGGCCCCAATGACAATCGCGGTCTTTGCTTTCACTCTCTCGCCTACGAGGTGGGGCGGGCGTTGGTTCGACTCGGCCTAAACGCCACCACGCAGGGCCCCCACCACCCAAAGGAACACACCGAAGGTGATGAGCACCACCCAGCCGACATGGCCGCGGCGGTGGGTGCGTTCGTCTTCGTACGTCCGGGCCGTCCAGAGAGAAGCGGCAACGGCGGCGGTGACCCACCAGCCGAAGAAGTTCAAGATCGGGGCACCACCGGGGAGCGGGCCGGGTTCTAGCCACTTCCAGTAGCCTAGCGGCCCCGCCAGAACGGGCTCCATTCCAAGATCAAAGATGGCCGCCAGCAAGCCCGCCATGGGGGCAAGAAGGGCGCGGTTCCAGCGGCCCGATCGCACCACTACAAAGCACGCCCCCGCCAGCATCAGCCACGCGAAGGGCAATGGCCCGGGGAAGGGAGAACCCCCCGGCCCGGGCACACTGGGCCACCACCGGCCGGTGTATTCATAGCGTCCGAAGGGTAATCCAGTGGCTAGCCCCACCCACTCGGCGGCAAACCCCACGCCCAGTGCGGCGATCCAGCGCCAGGGGGCCACGCCCAGGGCATGCAGTACGGCTGCCACCCCGCACCCAACCATGAGGAGGCTCACCGTGCGCTCGATGAAAACCGGCGCCGGGCCGACGAAGCGCTCGGCAAACGTGCCCAGCACGCCAAAGATGGCCAGCCCCACGTACACCTTCAGCGCCGTAGGCCAGTCCAAATTTTTGAGTGCCTGCCGGGCCCGAAAGACCATCAGTCCGTCCTTACATGCTGATGATGACATTCTTGCTGGCCAACAATGCTAGAATGAAGGCTCGCGGACAGATGGCCGAGCGGCTTAAGGCGCCCGCCTGCTAAGCGGGTTGAGGTGATCACCTCTCCCGGGTTCGAATCCCGGTCTGTCCGCCACCTGCTTTCGAGGTGGAAATGAAATTTGGCATCGTGATGGGATGGTTAGCCCTTGTAGCCACGGCTACAGCGGCTCCGTCGTTCGATGACTACCTTGCGCTACGCCGCCAGCACGGGGTTGCCATTTCCGCCAGCCAAGAAGCCCTCGAGACCTTTGTAGGTTCGCGCGTGATGGAAGTCCGCGGGATCGTGAAGGGTTCCATCGGCTCCGGCGACACCCGCTCGCTCTTGCTGGAAACCAAAGAAGGCCGCACGCTCAACATCAAAGCCGCCGGGGCCCCGGATTGGGTGACCTACCCCAACACTACCGCCCGCCTGCTGGTGAAAGCCGAGCGCCGCACCGAATTGGGCTTGCTTCGCGCTGAACTCCTGGGGGCCGCTTCGGAAGATCAGATGCTGAAGTTCGAGGCCGCCGAGAACGCCCGCCTGGAGCAGCAGCGCCAAGCCGCATTGGCCCGCCAACAAGCCGCCGAACGCAACCAGCGCGGGGGCACCACCAGCCGGGGAGGCCGTCCGCCCGCCCTGCCGGGGAACATCCCTTCGCTCAGCGTGGCGACGCGCACGAACCTCGCGCCGGAACTGAACTCCGTGTTGGGGGCATACGCCGGATTTATTCGCTCGCGGAACAGCCGCCTGAGCGTGGCCCAAGCCACCGATATCGCCGCCAAAATCCTGGAGCACAGCGCCCGGTTTGGCGTGGACGCTCGCCTCATCATGGCGATCGTCTTGGTGGAAAGCAATTTCAACCCCAACGCGGTGAGCCATGCCGGCGCCCGTGGCCTGGGGCAACTGATGCCGGGCACTGCACGCGGCCTGGGCGTCAGCAACGTTTTTGACACGGACCAGAACCTGATGGGGACGGCCAAGCTGATTACGCAGCACCTCAGCACCTACAGCCGCAACAACGATGAAATCGAAGCGCTGGTGCTGTCACTGGCGGCCTACAACGCTGGGCCGGGGGCTGTGCGCCGCTTCGGGGGCGTGCCGCCGTACCGCGAAACCCAGAACTACGTGAAGAAAGTGATGAGCACCTACCGCCAGTTGTGCGGTCAGCCGGGCTAATTCACTTTGTCGCGAAGTTAGTCAAATAGACTCGCCTGCCCGGTGCGCAGGAGTTCGGCTCCGGCCAAAGAATCCGCCACGCGCCCATCCGGCGTGATGTGCCGCACCAATAGCCCGCGCGCCTCCAGGGCGGGGGTCAGCAGTCGCCCGCGGTGGCAGCCCTGCGGCCAGCCGCACCCACACATGAACGCGGTGGGGGCTTCTTGCGCCCATTGGATAAGAGCCGTGAGCTCGGCTTCAAAACGCGGATCGTCCAGGATCTTCCCGTCGTCCGGGCGGCCATCGGTCAGGCGTTCTTCGTCGTCCGGTTTGCCCCCCAGCCCCTCGCCAAAGAAGCGGTACGCCACCCCGGCGTCGCTGAACAGGCGCTCGATGGTGCCGCGCCGGAAGTCGGTTTGGTAGCGGCTCCAGGCGTTGGTGCGGATGTCCGCGATTTGCACAATGCCGTGGGCGGCCAGCCGGCGCAAGAAACCCGGGGCCTCGTCGGCGGCGTAGCCCACCGACCAAATTGTGGGTCCGCCGGTGGTTCGTTCGGGCAGCGCCATCGGGGCAAAGAGTAGCCTATTTCGCATGACCCCCTTTGAGGCGTTCATGAGCGTGGACATGCGGGTGGGCACGGTGGTGGAAGTGCTGCCGTTCCCCGAGGCGCGCAAGCCCGCCTACAAGGTGCGCGTGGACCTGGGGCCGGAACTGGGGCACAAATGGAGCAGCGCGCAACTGACGGTGCACTATCAACCCGAGGACCTGGTGGGGCGGCAAGTTCTGTGCGTGGTGAACTTGGGGACGCGCCAGATCGGGCCGTTTTTGAGCGAGGTATTGATAACCGGCGCGGACGCGGAGGGGGGCGTGGTGGTATTCACCACCGAACGCCCCGTACCTAACGGGACTCGCTTATACTAGGAGAACACATCGGTTTGTACACATTGCTAGCTAGAATGTGGATATAATGGCCCATAACACCACGGGGGGGCAAGTTATCATCAAGGATATGAGCAGGTTTCTGGCGATTGTTGCCACCTGGCTGATGGTCCTTGTGGCCTTGGCTCAAGGCGGGCCGGGTGGACCTGGAGGTCCGGGCGGGCAACCCACCCTCTCTCCGCAATTCAATCTAAACGATTGGTTGACGAATGAGCCTGCCACAGATAGGAATCATTTTCCGGATCAACTCCCCGCCATCGAAGGTAACACCATTACCGTTGTCTATGACAAAGGCGGATCCGCTCAAGTTCAGCTGTTCTTTAGGAACAACAACCCGGATCAGGACTTCACGGGGCAGTTGATTGTTGAGGATGCACGGTACATCCATGACTCTGCGCCATTGCCGGTGCCGTGGGGCTCGCCGCCCCCGGTGACGATTCCGGACACCATCCTGAGTGCCCCCACGGTCTCCCTGAATATTGCGAAACTAGCGACGGCCCCGGCGACGCTCACGATTTCGGGATTGCCCGCCTTCGTCACCAAGGGCCATATCCAGTTGCAGATGAGGGCGGAGGGCAACTTTGGTGCGCAAGTTGCGGGAAGCCAAAGTTTGGTGCCTTGGAGTGGAGGGCTAACGTCGCAGAAGGTACTAATCACATATGCCCAGCCGACGGGCGTGATGGTTCCGGTTTGGACCGAAGTGGCGGAGTTGTCTTGTACGATGGCACAAGGCGAATCCATCCTTACAGATGTGTCCAGCAGTTTGTCAAAAGGCCTCTTTTACTCGAATCTTTTTTGGTACTTTCTACCCCAGGGAGCGATGCACTACACACTATTTACGTCTCCGACGGATGTGAAGTTCAATCTGTCGAAGTTTGTTATCGATATGAGCGCTCCAGGCGCAGAACCGGGAGGCTGTGTAGATATCAATACCTTTCTTGGCATACTCAATCACTCGCAAGGCATCTTTGCAGTCGGTCGGCGGGCAGAGATTGATGGGCCATACGGATTCTTGACCAATGAGTTCGTGCCAATTGGGTGGGATGCATCGCAGTCCGGCCTGTACATTCGAGTGGCATTTGACTACCATTTCCAGCTCGTATCTGGTGGCCTAGTGTATGATTCTGCAATGGCCTATCGATACGACCTGCAGGGTTCTGTGTTTATGAACCCCGCCTTTGAGTGGGATTTCTATGGGTCATGGCAGTCTATTGCGAATAATTCCGTGTTTGGCTTAGCGTACAGGCGATTCCTGCACCAGGAAGACCTGCCCTATACGCACCCTGCATACTATTTCCAGCCGCTTAACGCTGGTCCAACAGCAGGACAGTCCGAAGTTTCGCAATTTACGCCAGTTTCCATTTCTCAGGTGCACTAGTATGCTACTCCTCCTACTGTCCATCACCTCTGCGGCTGATCCGGTTGAGTCCATTTGCCTCGCAAACGACTTCGTGCTGCAAGATCGCGCTTTTGGTGTCAGCAGAAACTATATACGCCTTGATGCCAAGCATACAAGCGGGCGTCTCGCATTAACACTCAAATCATCAAGGCTATCGCAAGATGTAGAGTCTTCCTTTTTTGGATGGTTGGATAGCCCCGGTTTCACGGTTGAATTGCACGGTGGCAAGGACAGGCTTTTTAAGGCACTTGATGGTTCGCCTGCAGGTGTTGTCCGCGCCATCCCGGATCACCTATCAATTGTGCAACGGCAGAAGCTAAGTGCTGGAGAAGTTGTTCAAACATGTGCCGTTGTTTACGGCTCGTTGCCAACTGTAAATATTGTTGGAACCGATGCCGAGACGATGTTCCTTTGGAGTCCGGTTGGTAACTCAGGCCGTAGTGTCGATTTAGGCTCGTCGACCAAAACGGAATACAACAGCTGTATGATGGCTCTCACCCGCTGGCAGAATAGCCAGACAACGACAACGTTTGGCTTTACTGACAACATCCAGCGCGTGGCCGGGCGGGAGATGGTCACCAAGGTGGACAAAGACCAGAACGTTTACGTAGACATGAACGAGCTAAGCCGTCATCGGGGTTGGAACTTCACCATCAGCCTGGAGCCTGCCCGCGCGGATGTCCGCATTGGCAATGACCTCATCCGGATCTACCCTGGCGCGGACCGCATCCACATCAACGACGAACTGGTCACGCTACCCGGCACGGTGCCCACCCAGGGCTACGGCGTCTACCTCCCGCTCCAGCTGCTGCAAGAGCGCGGCTATCTGCCTTCGGAGGGGTAGCAAAAATGCCCTCACACCAGTCTGCGGGGTGAGGGCATTGTCTGTGGAAGTCTTACTTCCGGCGGCGGCGTAGCGCGAGGAGGCCCGCGCCAAGAGCCACCATCGAGAACGGCTCGGGCACGGCCGTCAGGATCGCGTTGTCAATACGCGGGTCGTTGTCCGCAAAATCTTCCCCGGCAAAGAGCAGCGTGGCGGTGGTGCTGGTCGCCGTAAAATTGTGCGTGTAGGTCACAAATGCCGTCGCAGACTGTGGCACCGGATGGTTCCAATCGTTGCCATCAATGCTAATGCGGAAGTCGTTGTTGTTCCCGTTCGAAGAGTTGCCCCGGGCGACATCAATGGACACCTGGTACTGCTGGCCGATGACGAGCGTCACATCCTGCTGGATCGTCGGGTCATCCGAGCCACCATTGTCGTTGAGGATAAACATGCCGCCAGGGTTCCCACCCGTGCTGCGCCAGCCTCCCGAGCCATCATTCTCGGCGGCCGTCCAACCATTGCCAGAGCCAACGTTCGGCACCGACAAGCTGAAATCTCCATTGATAAGCAGGTTCGCCTGGGCGGAAGCCACCGCACCAAGAGCGAGAACCAAAACAAGCGGTTTGTACATATAGGTACTCCTACGGGGATGCTACTCCACGCCTGGGTGACCTGTCTATGCATGTCATACAGACCCGCAAAGTTACGGGGCCGCCGGCGCACATTCAGTTGGTGGGCAATGCCGACGGCGAACGCTTGCGAAACGGGTCGCTCAGCACCACGGCGGTGATCAGCCCCTTCATGGTGCCGCCGCGCCGCTTCGCCTCATCCCGGATGGCATCCAGGTGGCAGTGGTCGCTGGGGCGCATCCCCCGCCCGATGGCGTAGGTCAGCATCCGCTCGCCCAGGTAGCGCACCAGTTCGTCCTCGCGTTTGAGTAGCACATTCTTGAGCCCGCTCACGCCCGCAAACTTCGCTCCGTCCGGGAACTCGCCGCTCGGGTCAATCGGGTGCGGCCCGTCGGTTTCGCGCCACCGGCCAATGCCGTCGTAGTTCTCCAGCGAAAACCCGATCGGGTCCATCACGCTGTGGCAACTGGCGCAGGCTGGGTTGCGGCGGTGGATTTCCATGCGCTCGCGCACGCTGGCCTCGGTCATCGCCTTGGCGTCCTCCGCAATCGCCCCGACATCGGGCGGCGGGGGCGGCAGGGGCGTGCCCAGCAGGTTATCCAACACAAAGCGCCCGCGCTTGACCGGGGATGTGCGGTTGGGGTTGCTGGTGACGGTGAGGAACGCCGCCCGCGTGAGCAAGCCGCCGCTCCCCTTGGGCAGCGTGACGGCCTGCCAGGATTCGCCAGTGACCCGGAGCCCGTAGTGCCGGGCGAGTTCGCCGTTGACCATCGTTTCGTCGCTGGTGAGGATCTCACGCACGGGCCGGTCGGTGGCCACGAGACGGTTGAAGAATCGCTCGATCTCCTCGATCATGGCCGTGCGCAGGCTGGGCGTGAATGAAGGGAAGGCGTTGGGGTCCACTTCGTGTTCCGAGAGCTTGCGGAGCTGCAACCACTGCCCGGCAAAGCCGGTGCCGAGACGGGCAGCACGGGGGTCCTTCAGCATGCGGTCCACTTGCGCGGTCAGGCCCGCATCCGTCAGCAGAGAGCCATCCTGGGCGGCCCGGCGGAGCCCGTCGTCGGGGAACGACCCCCACAAGAAGTAGCTCAGCCGGCTGGCCAGTTCGTGCGCGCCGATGGCGGTATTGGGCTCGCCTTGCTCATCCAGTTCGGCGCGGAACAGGAAGTGCGGCGACACCAGCACGCCGGTGACGGCGACCTGCAGGGCTTCTTCGCTCCCCGCACCGTCGCGGGTGGCTTGGTCATAAAGCGCCATGATGCGCTGGATCTCGCCGGGCTGCAGCGGGCGGCGGTAGGCGCGTTCGGCAAAGCGCTGGAGGGCGGATTCGGCCAGATTGCGCCCGGTGCCGGTGAGCCCCACCAGCAGGCGGGTGCGCCCGGGGGTAGTGATGGGGGCGGCGTTCTTCGGCCCCGTCAGGCTCATGCTGTAGACGAGGAGGTTCCGGTCGCGTTGGTTTTGGTCGGGGTGGTTGGGGTTGTAATAGTCGTTGACGAAGTCCACGCGAATCTCGAGCTCCATCGGCCGCAGGTCCACCGGAATCTCGACCTCGTAGCGGGCGCCCCGGGCACTCTTGACGCTGATCGGGGCGAGGGCACGGCCATTGAGCTTGACAACGGCTTGCGGGGGCTCCGGCCCGGCAGGGTGGGCGCCCAGGCTGAGCGCCAAGGTGTACGCTCCCGCCGTCTCGATCTTGGCGCGGAACGGCACGCTCCCATTGGCAAAGTAGAGCATGGCGTCCTCTTCCACCACGCGCACGGATTCGGGAAGGATGGCCTTGCTAAAGTCGAACGCAATGGTGCGTGGTTGCGAAACCGGCAGCACCTCGGCGGCGATCTTCTCGGCGGCGGCCAGATACTTCTCCAGGTGGAGCGTGCTCATGGTCAGCACGTCGCCGTTGTTGTCAAACCCGTAGCCCACGTCGTCGTTGGGGAAGTCGTCGCTCACGTCAAACGTCATCCCAAAGAGGTCGTTGACGGTGTTGGTGTATTCAAACCGGTTGAGGCGGCGGATGGTAACGCGCCCGGCGTCGGCCAGTTGACAGTTGGCGGCAAAGAACCGCTCCAGGCCTTCCACCAGCGCCTTGCGTTCGGCCTCGGTGGGCTGGGGCATGTTGGCAGGGGGCATGCTGCGGCCCCGCAGGTACTGGATCATCTTTTCCAGCAAGGGCGCGTTGGCCACCAGGGCCTCGGGTTCTTGAATCTCGTCGAGGTCAAAGCCCCCGGCGGCGGCCGCGCCACTGTGGCAGTCCAGGCAGTACTTTTCCAGGCCGGGCAGGAGCTTCTCGGTGAACTCCTTGCGGGTTTCGGGGGTCAGGGTCACCGGCGGGGCCGTGCTGGCCTTGGGGGCGAGGCCTGCTCCCCCCAGCACCAAAAGGGCCGCCGCCCACGTGAGCGATCCCGCGCCGCGCATACCCCTAGTTTACAGCCGAACTAGGAGTTGCGTGCTTGCTTTTGAACGTTGCGCACCGCATTCACGATGTTGTCCACGCTCAGGCCGTTCTCGTCCAGCAGCTTGTCTTGGTCGCCGTGCTCAATGAAGCGGTCCGGCAGGGACAAGACGGTGTGCGGCAGGGCGGCGAGGTCGGCATCCACCAGGGCTTCGCGCACCAGTTCGCCGAAGCCGCCGGTGCGGGCATTTTCTTCCACCGTCACCAGGCCGCCGTGCTCGCGGGCGGCTTGGGTGATCATGGCGGCGTCCAGCGGCTTGGCAAAGCGGGCGTTGATGACTGCAGTGGGGGTGCCCGTGGAGGTGAGCTTGGTCGCGGCCTGCCAGGCGCGGTCCACCATGCTGCCGTAGGCCACGATCACGGCCACCGAGTCGGCCTCGCCACCGGGGACGCCCAGGTTTTCGGCGCGGCCGAGTTGGATGGGCGAACGGCCTTCGGGCAAGCCCTCGGGCACGCTGCCGCGCGGGTAGCGCAGGGCGGTGGGGGCATCTTGGTAGCCCGCCATCCAGTCCACCATCGCGCGGAGTTCGGTGCCGTCGCGCGGGGCGAGTTGCACCAACCCCGGGATGAAGGAGAGGTAACTGATATCAAAGGTGCCGTGGTGCGTGGGGCCGTCTGCGCCCACCAGTCCGGCCCGGTCCATGATGAACCGCACCGGGAGGTGCTGCAGGGCGCAATCGTGCACGATCTGGTCGAAGGCCCGCTGCATGAACGTGCTGTAGATGGCCACAAACGGCTTGACGCCCCCGGCGGCCAGACCGGCGGCAAAAGTGACCGCGTGGGGCTCGGCAATGCCAACGTCGTAATAGCGGTCCGGAAACTCGTTGGCAAACTCCGTCAGGCCGGTGCCGTCCGGCATGGCGGCGGTGATGGCCACCACCCGCTCATCGCGCCGGGCAAGTTCACTCAAGGCATCGCCGAATACCGAGGTGTACGCCGGGCGGCCCCCGCTCTTGGCGGCGAATTCGCACTTCTGCAAGTCGAACGGGCCGACCCCGTGCCAGGTACGGGCGTCCGCTTCGGCCTTCTCGTATCCCTTGCCCTTCACGGTGAGGGCGTGGACAAAGACGGGCCCCGGCAGTTGCCGCACGTTGCGGAAGATTTCCAGCAGCATCGGCAGGTCGTGGCCGTCCACCGGACCGATGTATTCGAACCCGATCTCTTCAAAGAGGGTGCCGGTTTCCTCCGGCGCAAAGTAGTGCGTCAGGCCGTGGCGCATCCCAGCGGCGAGGCGCGGGGCGGGGCCAGGGAGGCGTTGCACCAGGTCCTTGGCGCGGCGGGCGGCAGCTTGCAGGTCGGGGCGGGAACGCAGGCGGTTGAAGTAGCGGTTCAGGGCGCCCACGTTGGGCGCAATAGACATGCGGTTGTCGTTTAGCACCACCGTGATGTCGGTGCCCGCAATGCCGGCATGGTTGAGGGCTTCCCAGCTCATGCCGCTGGCAATGGCGGCGTCGCCGGTAATGGCCACCACGCGGTGGTCCTGCTTCAGCGTATCTCGAGCCCGGGCAAAGCCCAGCGCGGCGCTGATGGCGGTGCCGGCGTGGCCCGCGCCGAAGTTATCGAGTTCGTGTTCGTCACGCTTGAGGAAGCCGCTCAATCCCTTGTGCTTGCGCAGGGTTGGGAAGCGGGGCAGCCGCCCGGTCAGCAGTTTGTGCGGGTATGCCTGGTGGCCGGTATCCCACACCACCACGTCCGGCGGGAGGCTGTGGGTGGCATAGAGCGCCACCGTGAGTTCGACCGTGCCGAGGTTGCTGCTAAAGTGGCCCCCGGTTTGGCTGACTTGATCGAGGATGGCTTGCCGCACCTCGTTCGCGACTTGTTGGAGCTCGGCATCCGTCATGCCGTGCAGTTCGGTGGGGGCTACCAGCCGCGAGAGGATGGGATACACATCCATATCTCATTCTACGCCGGGCTTGCGGCGTTGGTTGTGGGGGGCTCAGTCGTCCCAGCGTTCGGCCAGGATTTCGGCCATGGCTTCCAGCAGGGCCACGTCCTCAGGTTGGAATCGGTCTGTGGTGTGGCTGTCAATGTCAATCTGCCCCAGGATTTCGTTGTTGCGGCGGATGAGGACCACGAGTTCGGCGCGGGTTTCCAGGCTGCAAGCCAGGTAGTTGCTTAGCTCGCGCACGTCGGGGATGACTTGGTTTTGGTTCTCGGCGACGGCGGTGCCGCACACCCCGCGCCCGACCGGGATCTCGGTGTGGTCGGTGGGGGTGCCCACGTAGGCGTCCAGGTGGAGCAGGTCACCATGCAGGGCGTAGATGCCGGACCAATCGTAGCCGTCGAGCTTGTTCAGCCAGTTCATGGCGTCCAGGCGCAGGGCCAGGCCGCGGCGGGGGCTGCGGCGGAGGTTGTCCAGGATCGCGTCGGGGGTCATGGGTTCATTTTGGCGCGGGCGGCGCGGGGGCGGGGCTCCTTTCGCCTAGCGGGGGCCTGAGTGAATGGTCGTTGAAATTCAGGACATCGTGCAGTAATCTCTCCGCATGCCGAATGTAGGGGATCGCGTGCTGGCGCAGTGGCCGGTGGAAAAGGTGTGGTGGTATCCCGGCACCATCATCGGGATGAGCGGGGGCCAGGTTGTGGTGCAGTTCGATGACGGCGACCGCTCGCCGGTGGGGCTGAACGAAGTGCGAGACCTCGCGGTCCGGGTGGGCACGCGAGTGCATGGCCGGTGGGAAGGCGGCGGCACCTACTATCCGGGCAAGGTAACCGAGGCCGTGGGCCAGGCCATCCACATCCAATACGACGACGGCGACCAGGAGTGGACCGCGGTCGGCATGGTCCGCATCCACCAGGACGACAACTAAAGTTTGATGAGGCAGCGCGGGTCGGGTTTACGCCCAGCGCTTGGCCAATCGATCCCGCATCCACTGCGCCACCGCGAAGGGGTCTGCCAGGCGGTGGCCGGTGGCGGGGTCGGTCCACTGGTAGTGCGCCGGCCCGAACTCCGGATCCACCCCCAGTTCTGCCTGCCCCCGGGCGCTCGCCGCCTCCTTAATCTTGTCCCACCACCCCTCGTGCAGGGTCACGTAATCCGCCCACATCGGCACGCGGGGGTCGGGCACCTGGGGGCCTTCTTCGAACCCCACCCGGGCATGAATGTGCCGGGTGCGGCTGATGGCCAGGTTCAGCGCCTCCACGTAGCCGCCCAGGCGGCTTTCGGTCACCACCGTCCAGTGGCTGAAATCCGCGCACAGCCACAAATCGGGCAGCGCCCGTAGCAAATCTGCGGTGCTCAGCGGTTCAAAGAGCAAGCGGCCCCGGTGCGTCTCAAAGTCCACCGGGAAGGGGTAGGGCGTGGCGATCTCCACCAGCCGACCGAGGAAATCCACCGCCTCTTGCCCGCGCATCCATGGGCGGCCCGCGTGGACGGTGACGCCCGTGCACTGGCAATCAAACGCTTCATCCAGCCCGCGCCGGAAGGCGTCCGGCTCGTCCCCACCCACCATTGCGCGGTAGGCCAGGCCATGCTTTTCGGCCACGGGGCGGAGTTCGGCATGCGGGCGTACCCAGTCTTCAAAGCCTTCAAACCCGGCGGCCTTCACGGCGGCCAAGCGGGCATCGAGGTCGCCGCCCAGGGGCCACAGCGTGGCGTAATACCGAATCCGCATAACGCCCCGAACGTTACCCCGCCCCTGCCCGCCCCGCAAAATGAACAAAACCAAGAACGAAAACGCGCAAAAACCCGATAGACTAGAGGTATGCGCGAAGTCAGCCGCCGCACGGTATTGCGAGGGATGGGGGTGGCGATGGCCGTCCCGTTCCTGGAAGGTTTAGCCCCCCGGAGCGTGCTAGCGGTGAGCGCCCCCGCCCGCCCGGTGCGCATGGCCTACCTTTTTGTGCCCAACGGCGTGGCGCACATGGACGCCTGGCGCCCCTCGGCCTCCGGCGTGCTGAATGATTTGCCCCCCATCCTGCGGCCGCTGGACAAGGTGAAGCAGCACATGAACGTGCTGACCGGCCTGGACCAGCACAACGCTAACGCCCTGGGCGACGGCCCCGGCGACCACGCCCGCAGCACCGCCACCTGGCTGACCGGCGTGCACATCAAGAAAACCGACGGGAGCGACATCCGCGCGGGGATCAGCGCCGACCAAGTGGCCGCCCAGTTCATTGGCAAGCAGACGCGCTTTGCCTCGCTCGAAATCGGATGCGAGCGCGGCGCCATGGCGGGCAACTGCGATAGTGGTTACTCTTGCGCGTATTCCAGCAGCGTCTCGTGGGCCAGCGAAAGCACCCCCGTGGCCAAAGAGGTGAACCCGCGCGCGGTGTTCGAGCGGCTCTTCGGCACCGGGGATGAAGTGGCCGATGCGGTGAGCCGCGAGCGGCGCATGGCGCACCGGCGCAGCATTCTCGACTTTGTGATGGAAGACGCCGATGCCCTGCGGGCGCGGCTGGGCACCCGCGACCAGCAGAAGCTGGACGAATATCTGGATGGGGTGCGAGACATCGAGCGGCGCATTGCCCGCGCGGAAACCGAAAACCGCTCGCTGATGGGCGAGGGTATCCCCGCCCCGGCCCCCGGCATCCCCCGCGACCGGGGCGAGCACATCCGCCTGCTGGGCGACATGATGGTGCTGGCGTTCCAGAGCGATCTCACCCGCATTTGCACCTTTATGCTGGCCAACGATGGGAGCAATCGGCCGTTCCCCGAGCTGAACATCGGCGACGGCCACCACGACGTGAGCCACCACGGCAACGACCCGGACAAGGTGCGGAAGAAGCAGCTGATTGACATCTTCCACACCCAGCAGCTGGCTTACATCTTGGAGCGCATGGCCACCACCGAGGATGGCGACGGCACCCTGCTGGACAACACGATGCTGGTGTACGGAGCGGGGATCAGCAACGGCGACCGCCATAACCACGACGACCTGCCGACGATTGTGGCGGGGCGCGCCGGGGGGACACTGCGCACCGGGCGGCACCTGGTATATCAGCAGGGCACGCCGATGAGCAATCTGTACGTTTCGATGCTGGGGCGCGTGGGCGTGCCCGTGGAGAGGCTGGGCGATAGCACGGGTCCGCTGCGCGAGTTGTTCTAAGCCCAGTTGAGACGGAGGTTAGGCTAGGCACCCGGGACCGCCACCCCCGGGCGCGCCGTATACTCAAGTAGCGCAGGTTCGCCCGATGTACCAGGCTCCCCTCCCGACCGAATACGCCCAACTAACGGATGAGCAGGCCGCCGCCCGCATCGGTGCGGCCAAGGCCGCCCTGGGCAAGCGACTGGTGATACTGGGGCACCACTACCAGCGGGATGAGATCATTGTCCACGCGGACTACCGGGGCGACAGCTACAAGTTGGCCAAGGACGCCAACCTGCACCCCGAAGCCGAGTTCATCGTCTTTTGCGGCGTGCACTTTATGGCCGAAAGCGCCGACATCCTGACCCCCGACAACCAGATCGTCATCCTGCCCAACCTGGCGGCGGGCTGCAGCATGGCCGATATGGCCAACATCTTTCAGGTGCGCAACGCCTGGCGGCAGATCAGCGAGGTGCTGGGGGATGTCGCCGCTCCGCTCAGTGCCCACGCCGACCCCGCCCAGCCCCGAGGGGTCAGCGCGGTGGTGCCCGTCACCTACATCAACAGCGCCGCGAACCTCAAAGCCTTTGTGGGTGAGCATGGCGGCACCGTGTGCACCAGCACCAACGCCCGGCAAGCTCTGGAATGGGCGCTGACGCAGGGCGAGAAGGTGCTTTTCTTCCCCGACCAGCACCTGGGGCGCAACACGGCCTGGCGCATGGGGTTCGACCCCGAGCGCGACATGGTAGTGTGGGATCCGTTCCGCCCCTACGGCGGCAACACCCCCGAGCGGCTGCGCGAGGCCAAATTCTTGCTGTGGAAGGGCCACTGCAGCGTGCACAAGCGCTTTACGGTGGAGCAGATCGAGGCGGCCCGGGCCGCGCACCCGGATGTGCGTGTGATCGTCCACCCGGAATGCACGCTGGATGTGGTGCAGGCCGCCGACGATGCGGGCAGCACCGAATACATCATCAAGGCCGTGACGGCCGGGGCGCCGGGCTCCGTGTGGGCCGTGGGGACGGAGATTAACCTCGTCCGCCGCTTGGCCAACGAGCTTCCGGACCGCACCGTGGTGTGCTTGGATGACCAAATCTGCCCGTGCAGCACCATGTATCGCATCCACCCTACCTTCTTGTGCTGGGTGCTGGAGCGGCTGGTGGCGGGCGAAGTGGTGAACCAGGTGCGCGTGCCTGATGCCGTGGCCGAATGGGCGCGCGTGGCCCTGCGCCGGATGCTGGAAGTCACCGCCGCGCCAACCCGGGATTGAGTTACGAGCCGCGCAGGTCGTCTACCAACCCCACCGAGCTAAACCGCAAGAGCGAAGGCTTCAAGTAGCCCTCGCCCAGGACTTGCTGCACCAGCGAGAGGTAGGGCGCGGCGTCGGCGAAGCTCTCCACCCCGCCGCCAATCACCAGCCCCCGAGGGACGTTGGTTTCGTTGTGCCAGTCGGCGAGGGCGTGGAGCATTGGCTCCACCACTTCGGGCGAAACCAGGTCCGATTCCTTGCCCGTGCAGGTCTTCACAAATTCGGCCCCGTTCACCAGGGCGCACATGGTGGCGCGGTAAATGGTCAGGCGGTTGGCCAATTCGCCCGCGCTGATGGTGACCTTGAAGGTGCAGGTGTGGGCGGCTTCGCGCAGTTCGCTGATCCAGCCGCTCAGGGCCATCCAATCCTTGCTGCGGGCCATATAGCGGGGGATGACGACCTCGATTTCGTCCACCTCCATGGCGGCGCAGGTGGCGACTTCGATGGTGGCGGCCTCCAGGGTGGTCAGGCCGTGCGGGAAGCCCCCCGCCACGGTGCTCAGGCGCACGCCACGGCCCCCCAGCGCCCCCTGCCCGGCCAGCACGAAGGCGGGATACACGCACAGGGCGGCAACCGGCGGCAGCCCCTCGGGTTGGTCGCACAGCGCCCGGCTGAGCATGGCGATTTTGAGCGGAGAATCAAACCCTTCCAGGCACTCGACTTCAAGCAGGCCGTGGGCTTGCGCTACCCGCTCGGGCGTTCGATCGAGGGGTAACGGGTAGTGGACGCCTGGCGGCGGCCCGAAGCTGAGGAGGTCTTTAAGCCTTGGGTCCATGATCCAGGGGCGCGCCCAAACAGGCTTCGAAAAGTCGAATCCCCCGGGTGGCCACAATGCTTCCCAGGCCGGCCATCAGCAGCAAAAGAATGACCCGCGTGACGGTGTTGCCCACCCCATCCACAATGCCCTGGAGCTGCACGGGCTGACCGTTCTTATCCGCGCCGACCACGGCGGCCGCGGGCGTGGTGAAGACCTGATAAGCCTGCCAAAAGGTGAGCACCACCAGCCCCACGCCGATGACGAAGGTGATGGTGGCCAGGGCCATTCCCCAACTCGCGCCCGGCGGTCGCACGGGCCGGGTGGGGGCCGAAGATGTCGAAGGGGTCTCCTCCACGATTGCGCGTAGGATACCGGGTCGGCTGGGGGCGGCGTCGGTAAACTCCTGTCATGATTTCTGTTCCCGCCGGCCTGATTGAGGGCCTCAAGTTCGATGACAACGGGTTGATCCCCGCGATTGCCCAGGATGCGGACAACGGCGACGTGCTGATGATGGCGTGGATGAACGCCGAGAGCCTGCGCCGCACGCTGGAAACGGGCCGGGCCACCTACTGGAGTCGCAGCCGCCAATCGTTTTGGGTGAAGGGCGAGACGAGCGGGCACACGCAGGAGGTGGTGCGCCTGAGCGTGGATTGCGACCAGGATTGCTTGCTGATGCAGATCCGGCAGGTGGGGGCCGCGTGCCACGAGAACTTCCGCAGCTGCTTCTACCGCGATGTGACGGATGAGGGGCTGACGGAGAACCAGGTTCGGCAGGTGGACTGAGGCGGTGGAAGTCGTCGCCCGCGAACTGAAGGCGCACCTGCGGCGGCTGGCCTTGTGGTCCGGCTTCTCGCTCGTGGCGGGCGGGGTTCTGCTAGGGATGCAGCAGGGTTCGGCGGGGGTGATGACAGCGTCGTGGGCGGTGATCAACCTCATCATCGTGGCGCTGAGTTGGAAAGGGAAGCCGCCGGCGAGCTACCAGAAGTACCGTGAGTTCCTGGCGTTCAATCAGGGGCTCAATCTCATGTACATCGCGGTGGGGCTGACACTTGGCTTGGCCGCCGGGCCAGCGGATGTGCGCGCCAGTGGCTGGACGGTGGTGCCGCAGGGGTTGGCGTTGCTGATTCTGGACGGCATCTTGATGGCCCGAACGTCCACTCCCCCGGCCGAGCCCACCGGGTAAGACCGAACCCATGCCGCGCGCACTCGTGCTTGCCGGAGGGTGGGATGGCCACCACCCCGGTGCCTTCGCTGACCTCTACCGCTCCTGGCTCACCGCCGATGGATTCGAGGTTGAGGTGATTGAAGACCTCGCCCAGATGGACCGCATCGCCAAGTACCGCAGGGGCGACCTCTTTGTCCCGCACTGGACGATGGGGCCGGGCCTGGGCGAGAACGCCAGCAAGGTCTACGAAGCCGTAGCCAAGCGCGGCGTGGCCGTGGCCGGTTGCCACGGCGGCATGGGCGACGCCTTCCGCGAAGACAGTGAGTGGCAGTTCATGACCGGCGGCCAGTTTGTGGCGCACCCCGGCAACGATGGCCTGCGCCACCTCATCCACATCGGCCCGCGCCGCCACGCCATCACCGAAGGACTGACCGAGTTTGAGGTCGCCACCGAGCAGTACTACATGCACGTGGATCCGGCGGTGAAGGTGCTGGCCTACAGCACGTTCCCGCAGGCCGCCGCCCCCGGGCCGCACGGAAAGCAGCGCTGCCGCATGCCGGTGACGTGGACCAAGCAGTACGGCCGAGGCCGGATTTTCTACTGCTCGCTGGGCCATCACCCCAACGTTTTCGACAACGAAATGGCCGCCAAGATGCTCAGACGGGGCCTCCGGTGGGCCGCCGGTTGGCGAGAGTTGAACTAGCCTCGCCGGTATTCTTCGCTCCAATGAGCGACCTAAGATTGATCCCCCTGGGCGGGGCCGGCGAAATCGGAAAGAATTGTACGGTACTTGAACAGGGCGACGATCTCATCGTCATTGACTGCGGCATCTCCTTCCCGCACGCCGAGCAGTACGGGGTGGACATCGTCATCCCCGACTTCACCTATCTCATTGAGAACAAGGATCGGATCAAGGGACTGTTCATCACCCACGCGCACGAGGACCACATCGGGGCGATCTCGTTTTTGCTACCGCACATCAGCTGCCCGATCTACGGCACCAAGCTGACGCTGGCCTTGATTGAACTGCGCCTGGACGACCGCTGGAAGGGGCCGATGCCCAAGATGGTGGAAGTGAAGCCCGGCGCCAAGGTGCCGGCGGGCGACCTGGAAGTGGAGTTTGTGCGCGTGACGCACTCCATCCCCGAGACGTGCGCCCTGGCCATCCGCACCCAGCACGGGATTGTGCTGTTCACGGCCGACTTTAAGTTCGATTTCACGCCGGTGGACCGGCAACTGACCGATATGGCGCGGCTGATTGAGCTGGGACAGGAGGGCGTGCTGCTGCTCGTCAGCGACTCCACCAACGCCACCACGCCGGGCTGGGGTCTTAGTGAAAGCGCGGTGACCGAGGGCTTGCGGCCGCTGGTGGCCGGGGCGCGGGGCCGGGTGCTCATCACCACCTTTAGCAGCCACCTGCACCGGATGCAGCAGGCGATTTTGATCGCCCATGAGTTCGGCCGCAAGGTCGTCATCATGGGCCGCCGCATGGAGCAGACCCTGAACCTTGCGCGGCAGATGGAATACGTCCGGTTCCCGCGCGAAACGCTCATCTCGATGGACGAAATGAGCGACTACCCGCCCGAGCAGCTGATGGTGCTTCTGACGGGGAGCCAGGGCGAGCCCAACGCCGCCCTTAGCCAGATGTCGCGGGGCGAATACCGCCGCCTGAAGGTGCACGAAGGCGACACGATCATTTTCAGCACCCGCCCGATCCCCGGCAACGAGGGCGAAATCAACCGTGTCATCAACAACCTGGTGCGGCGCGGCGCGAATGTGATTACCGACGCCCCGACCCCCATCCACGCCAGCGGCCACGGCTACCAGGACGAGCTGAAGACGATGATCACGCTCACCAAGCCGTTCTATCTCGCTCCGGTGCACGGTGAGCCCCTGCACCAAAAGGCGTACAAGGAGATGGCGCTGGCCATGGGCCACGCCCCGCACCGCATCTTTGTGCTGGACAACGGCGACCCGCTGGAACTGGACGAGCAGAAGGCCTGGCTGGGCAAGCCCGTGACCACCGGCGAAGTGATGATTGACCAGAACGAGGGCCGCCCGATTGAAGTGGAAGAGTTGCGGGCGCGCCAGCAGATGGCGCACGACGGCATTGTGATGGTGACCCTGGCCGTGGACCGCGACGGCACGATGGTGGCCAACCCGCATGTGGAGGCCCACGGGGTGTGCGGCGGCGACGACGTGGTGCCGGAGATCCAAGACATGCTGCGCAGCGCGATTGGTCGCTTGACGGAGTTTGAGATGCAGGAGACCGATTACTTCCGTGCGACCATCGAGCAGCAAGTCCGCAAGGTCTTGCAGGCCAAGACTCGCCAGCGCCCGAAGGTGCTGACGACGGTCTTAGTCACCAAGTAACTTCGTTACGCCACCGGGACGCGATCCCGCTCTAAGAGCGGGGCGAGGAACCGGCCGGTGTGCGAGGTCGGGTGGGCAACGATGGCTTCCGGCGGGCCGGCCACCAGCAAGGTGCCGCCCCCGCTACCGCCTTCCGGCCCGAGGTCAATCACCCAGTCGGAGGTCTTGATGACGTCCAGGTTGTGCTCAATCACCACCACGGTGTTGCCCCCTTCTACCAGTCGGTGCAGCACGGTGAGCAGGCGATTCACGTCCTCGAAGTGCAGGCCCGTGGTGGGTTCATCCAGGATGTAGAGCGTGCGCCCGGTGGCCCGCTTGCTGAGTTCCTCGGCGAGCTTGACGCGCTGGGCTTCACCCCCGGAAAGGGTGGTGGCGGGCTGCCCCATGCGGATGTAGCCGAGGCCGACATCCAGGAGCGTCACCAGCTTGCGGTGGATCTTGGGGATGGGCGCGAAGAACTCGGTGGCTTCCTCAATGGTCATCTCCAGCACGTCGGCGATGGTCTTGCCCTTGTAGCGCACTTCCAGCGTCTCACGGTTGTAGCGCTTGCCCTTGCATAGCTCGCACGGCACGTAGACGTCCGGCAAAAAGTGCATCTCAATCTTGATGATGCCGTCGCCCCGGCAGGCTTCGCAGCGGCCGCCCTTCACGTTGAACGAGAACCGCCCCTGGGTGTAGCCGCGCATCTTGGCGTCGGGGGCCATGGCGAACAAGGCCCGGATGAGGTCGAACGTGCCGGTGTAGGTGGCCGGGTTGCTGCGCGGGGTGCGCCCGATGGGAGATTGGTCAATGTCAATCACCTTGTCAAACTGGTCCACGCCCCGGATTTCGCGGTGGTGTTCCCACGCACTACGCGTACCGAAGAGTTCGAACATCAGGCGCGGGTGCAGGGTGTCTTGGATGAGGGTGGATTTGCCGCTGCCGCTGACCCCGGTGACGCTGACGAAGCACCCCGCCGGTATGTGGAGGTCCACGCCCTTGAGGTTGTGCCCCGTGGCCCCGTAGAGGCTGAGCCAGCCCGGGCCGCCGGGCTCGGGTGCTCGCGGCTCTCGGCGCTGGGCCGGGACCTCAATCTTCTTGTCCCCGCGCATGTAGAGCGAGGTGGGCGAATCGCGCTGGATGAACTCTTCGTAGGGGCCCTCGTTCACTACGTAGCCCCCGTGCTCGCCCGCGCCGGGGCCGAGGTCCACCAGCCAGTCAGCGGCCCGCATGGTGTCCTCGTCATGTTCCACCACCAGCACGGTGTTGCCGAGGTCGCGCAGGCGCTTGAGCGTTTCAATCAGGCGGGCATTGTCCCGTTGGTGCAAGCCGATGCTGGGCTCGTCCAGCACGTAAAGGCAGCCCATCAGGCCGCTCCCGATCTGGGTGGCCAGGCGGATGCGCTGGGCTTCGCCGCCGGCCAGGGTGTTGGCGCTGCGGTCCAGGGTCAGGTAGGTCAACCCGACGTTGTCGAGGAAGTGCAGCCGCTCGGTGATCTCCTTGACGGCGCGCTCCCCGATTGCCCACTGGCGGGCGGAAAGCCGCTCGGGCAGGTTGCGGAAGAACGCCAGGGCATCCCCCACGCTCATGGCGGCGATGTGCGAAATGGTCTTGCCGTCAATGAGGACGGTCAGGCTCTCGGGCTTCAGGCGCTGACCCTGGCACACGGGGCACGGGCGGGTGCTCATGTATTGCCCCAGGTCGTTCTTCACCCATTCGCTTTCGGTGTTCTCCCACTTGCGGCGGAGGATGGCGATGACCCCCTTCCACTCGGTGGTAAAGGTGCGCGTGCCCTTGCCGTACTTCATCTGCACCACCAGCGGGTCGTCGTGGCCGTGCCACACGTACTGCATCTGGTTTTCGGTGATCTCGCTCACCGGCAGGCTGGCATCGAACCCGATGGCGCGGCCCAGGGCGTCCAGCACCTCCGGCCACCACTCCTTGGTTTCGCCGCTCTTGTAGACGAACGGGCGGATGGCGCCATCGCGGAGCGGCAGGGTGGGGTCGGTGATGATGAGGTCGGGGTCGAACTCCGTGCGGGTGCCCAGGCCGGTGCATTCCGGACACGCGCCGTAGGGCGAGTTGAACGAGAACATCCGGGGTTCAAGCTCGGGCAGGGTGAAGCCGGAAACCGGGCAGGCGTAGTGCTCGCTGAAGACTTCCTCGCGCGGCTCGGGGGCGTCGGGTTCTTGGATCGTGAGGACAGCCAGCCCCTTACCAAGCTTGAGGGCGGTCTCCACGCTCTCGGTCAGGCGGCGCTGCACGCCCTCCTTCAGCACAATGCGGTCAATGACGACCTCGATGGTGTGCTGTTCGTAGCGGGCCATCGGGATGTCGTCGCTGACTTCGTAAATCTCGCCGTCCACCCGCACGCGCACAAAGCCTTGTGAGGCGATCTCCTTGATCTCCTTCTTGTATTCGCCCTTGCGGCCGCGCACGATGGGGGCAAGGACTTGCAAGCGGGTGCCCTCGGGGTAGGCCAGCACCCGGTCCACGATCTCATCGGGGGTTTGGCGGCTGATGGGCATGCCGGTGGCGGGGGAGTGGGGGATGCCCACGCGGGCGTAGAGCACGCGCAGGTAGTCATAAATTTCGGTGACGGTGCCGACGGTGGAGCGAGGGTTGCGGCTGGTGCTCTTTTGGTCGATGGAGATGGCGGGGGAGAGGCCCTCCACGTGGTCCACGTCGGGCTTGTCCATCTGCCCCAGGAACTGGCGGGCGTAGGCGCTGAGGCTCTCCACGTAGCGGCGCTGGCCCTCGGCAAAGATGGTGTCGAACGCGAGGCTGCTCTTGCCGGAGCCGCTGAGGCCGGTGACCACCACCAGCTTGTTGCGCGGGATGGCGATGCTGATGTTCTTTAGGTTGTTCTCCCGGGCCCCGTGCACCACGATCTGGTCTGCCTTGGCGGCAGGCTCGATCAGGGGTTCTTGGGCGCGGGTGCGTTCCGACATGATAGGTAGACAAATGATAACATGTCAGGGCGGGTTGTGTCATCCCCCGGCTAGGGCTTGCGGAGGGGGATCGTGATGTATCATTCAGGCATGCGGCATGGGTTTTTGTTCCTCGCTTTGTGCCTCTTGCTGGTGGGTTGCAACCCGCCGGCCGCTGAAGATGCGGGGGCCACGCCCGATGCGGGCTCGACTCCGGCCGTGGAAGGTGGGACGGCGCCGGCGGCTGGGGGTTCGGGCGATAGTAGCCAGGGCAATGTGGGCGTGATGCCGAGTGCGGCCGGAGGAATGGCGCCGGTGCAGAATCCCGAAGCTCTGCAAGGGGCTGGCGGTGGTGGCGTGCAGCAGGCGGCCAAGGACCGGGCGCGCAACGTGGGCGGGGCGACTTCCGCCGACCAAATGCCGACAGATGAATAAGGGAAATTTGGGGCCATAAATGACTTGGCAAGAGGCATTTCATTGTCACTTTAGCGCCGACGATCCTTGCCAGGCATTTATAGCTAAAGGCCTTGCCTGTAGTTCAATAGTCTAGTAGTTAGGAGCGAGATCATGCAAATCACAACATCGGTGAAAAACACTCAAATGCTACCTACTAGCTGTGAGTTATGCTTTTGGGGCTTCGATCGTTGCGCAACGGCCTGTGCACTTCTTTAACCACTTGTGCGAGATCTGCTTTACTAGATTGGATTCCGCTGGGTTTAGATACTTTCTATACTCACACAGTGTGCAGCGTAGCGTCGAAAGGACATCAATATCGCATGGTCCAATTTCGTGGCTCAAAGATATCTCGTACTCTTCTCGTGTGACAATGCTTGCAAAGTGGACTGAGGCCTTGCAATCTTTCTCGCACAAAAATCCAGATCCCAGGTGCCTTCCGGATTCAAGAATCGGCACGGCTAGTTTGTAAGTGGAAGCATCTGTCAAAGGCACGCGAAGCCAGGAATCTTCTGATGCCTCTGCAATTAAAACAGCCGGGCGAGCCTTTCCATTGCCATCAACAAACCGGTGGATTTTACCTACAGATGGCTTCGGCACCATGAATCAGTTGTGAGTGTATCTAGTTCGCCAGCGCTCTGATCTCGGAGTCCGTCCTTTCCGCCAGATCCGATTCCAATCCAATCCCGACGAACATATCCTTTAACGAGTGTCTGTACGACCTTGGCTCACCATCTTTAGGGTTCTCTGCTCGCTTGTCGTATTCTCGGAAGTTGTCGTGGCAGTATTTTCGGAGTTCCCACTTAGTCCAACCGCCAAATGTCTCCCAGACTTTCTCCAATATTTCGATTTCGGATTCCCGAAGAATCGAGGATGTATCGATAGCCTTTTGTAGAGTTACCGTTGATCCGTCACTGGAAATCGGCGTGATATACTCGGACCACAGCGAGACAGGCGCAGTTGGCTTCATCCGGTCGTAAGTCTTCGAGAGCACAGGGCCGTGCTTCATCGATGCATAGCTGTCTAGAGCAATCGGCACGCCATCAAGCTCAACAGCTGTCCTCTCCGCAATATAGAGGAGCTTCATAATTTTGATGTCGTTTAAAGTTTTGTCAGGCGAACGCTCAAGAAAGAAAGCCGCCATGGCAACTGCCTTATCCTCACGATACATATTTCACTCTCAATTCCACGCGTTCAATCATCAAATATTGCGAAAAGCTATGTGCAGATTGATTGCATGCTCCCGACCTCATAATCTCGACTTACTCCCTCGATGTTCTTGGTGAATTCTCGGCTTACAAGTCTGTCCTCAATACTCGCACTAGAACCTGTTTGCAAGAAATCTACCTCAAGGCTCACTGTAAAAGCCCGCTTCACACAGGGTTCGACATCTTATTTGACGGCCATTCTGGTCAGTGCGTGACAAGTCAGTGCTACAATGCTGCCGCGTATAGGAATTTGTGCCCAGACTGCAACGCATTAGGTTGCTAGCGGTCAACTTGCATGAGCGGGCGAGGGTGTCAGAGCCGGTCATAGCCCGTGCTTCTGGGTATACCTTGCGCCATTTTGGAGAAGAATGGGGCGGATAATGGGTCTCGAACCCACGACCTCCTCAGCCACAGTGAGGCGCTCTAACCCCTGAGCTATATCCGCCGCGTGGGCTAGAGTATAGACGAATCGGCGCGGGGATGTGAGGCCACCGGGACTGCCCGGCGCGGCGTCTGAATCCTCGCGCGAACCCGGTGCGTCTGGTGAAGAACAATGGAATGGTTTGAGGACGAACTGGGCGTGGACGAGGTCGGGCGGGGTCCGCTCGCCGGTCCGGTCGTCGTCGCGGCGGTGTGGCTGCCCCCCGGGTTCGACCTCACGGGCCTGGGCGACAGCAAAGCCCTGACCGAACGCCAGCGCCAAACCCAGGCCGCCCGTATCCGCGCGGAGGCCACCTTCCACGTGGTGGCGATGACCCACGACGATGTGGACCAATACAACGTGCTGGGCGCCACCGAAGAGGGCATGCGCCGCGCCGTGGCTGCCATCCAAAAATCCGCCCAACGCGCCGCCATTGACGGCAACCGGGTGCCCCTGGGGCTGGCCTTACCGGGGCGGGCCATTGTGAAGGGCGACCGGCACCACGCCGCCATTGCCGCCGCCAGTATCCTGGCCAAGGTGGAGCGCGACGCCTACATGATCGCCGCCGGGCGGCGCTGGCCGCAGTACGGGTTCGAGAAGCATAAGGGCTACCCCAGCCCCACCCACCTGGAGGCGCTGAACCGCTACGGCCCGTGCCCGATTCATCGCCGATCCTTTGCGCCCGTGCGGCAGGCGGAACTGCAAGGATGTCTGGTCCTCAATCCGTAGGCCGGGCCGCCGAAGATCGCGCGGCCGCCGAGCTTCTGGCCCGGGGTTACACCCTGCTCACCCGCCGGTGGCGCGGGGGCGGCGGGGAACTGGACCTGGTGGCCCTGGAGGGCGACACCCTGGTGATGGTGGAGGTGAAGGAGCGCGCGGCGGGGCTGACGGCCGCCCTGGAGAGCCTGACGCCCACCAAACGCCGCCGCCTGCGCCAAGCCGCCGAGGCGTACCAAGCGGCGCACGAGCTCCAAGAGCACGAACTGAGATTCGACCTGGCGCTGGTGACCCCCGCCGGCATCGAGTGGATGCACGGCGTGGAGATCTGAGCGTTCGCTTAGTGAACGCGGGAGCCTTCGGGGGCTTCCTTGTCCGGTTCTAGCAGGATGGCGCCGCCATCTGGGCCGTCGGCGGCCATGATCATCCCCTGGCTATCCAGGCCCATCAGCTTGGCGGGTTTGAGGTTGAACACCACCACCACCTGGCGCCCGATGAGGTCCTCGGGGGCGTACTGCTTGGCGATGCCGGCCACGATCTGGCGCTGGATGTCGCCCACCCGCACCTGAAGCTTCATCAACTTGTCGCTTCCTTCGGCGCGTTCGGCTTCGATGATCCGCGCCACGCGCAGGTCGAACCGGAAGAACTCTTCAATGCTGACTTCGGGGGCAGGCTCGGGCAGCCCGCGCTTCGGCTTTTCCTTCTTCTCGGCCTTCTCCGCCGGGGCGGCGGCGGGCTTGGGTTCGGGCTTAGCGCGCTCTAGGCGCGGGAACATCGGCTCAGGATTGTTGAGCTTGGTGGCCGCCGGGAGGCTGGCGGGAGTGCCGATCGCGTCGTAATCCGTGAGCGAGGCGAGGTTGAGTTGCTTGGCCATGGCGTCGGCGGCGTGCGGAATGAACGGCCGCACCAGGGCCTCGCTGGCGCGCAAGCCGAGCAGGATAGAGAGCATCACGGCGCCCAGCGCCGGGTCTTCGCTCTTGGCCAGGGCCCACGGAGCGCGGGTGTCGATGTACTTGTTGAGGAAGCGCACGAGGCCAATGGCTCCGTCGGCGGCTTCGTCAATCCGGTGCCGATCGAAGGCATCGGCGACCTTGGCTTTGGCCTCGGCGATGGCGGCCACGAGGTCGGCTTCGGGTTCGGCATCCGGAATCTGGCCGCCCACGAACTTGTGCGCCATGTTGAGCGCCCGGTTGAGCGCGTTGCCGAGGTCATTGGCGAGATCAGCGTTATAAATCCGCTCGATCGAATCTTCGGTGAAGTTCGTGTCGTTGTCGTAGGGCACGCTGCGGGCCAGCACCCAGCGCACGGCATCCATGGCCAGCTCCGGCTGGCAGCCGGCTTCAACGAACTTCTGGATGAGGTCGTCGGGGTTGATGACATTGCCCTTGCTCTTGCTCATCTTGCCGCCCTCGCCGAAGGTGAACCACCCGTGAGCGATGACCGTGCGGGGCAGGGGGAGGTCGGCGGCCATCAGCATGGCGGGCCACAGCGTGGCGTGGAACCTCGTAAAGATCTCCTTGGCCATCCAGTGCACATCGCAGGGCCACAGGTCTTCCCACCCAGCTTCGGGCCATCCTGTCGCGGCGAGATAGTTAATAAGAGCGTCAAACCATACATAAATCACGCGACTGTCGTCGCCCGGCACGGGGATGCCCCAGCCCGGATTGGCGCGCGTGATACACATGTCGCGGAGGCCCTGCTTGATGAACGAAATGACCTCATTGCGGCGGCCTTCGGGCTGCAAGAAATCGGGGTTTTGTTCAATATGAGCGAGCAAAGGGTCGCCAAATGCGCTGAGTCGGAAGAAATAGTTCTCCTCGCTCACCCATCGCACTTCGTTGCCGTCCGGGCTCTTGCCATCAACCAGGTCGGCTTCGCGCACAAAGGTTTCGGCGGAAACGTCGTACCACCCTTCGTACGAGCCCATGTAGACGTGGCCCTTCTCGCGGAGGATGTCGAAAAGGCGCTGGACGGCGGCGTGGTGGCGGGGTTCGGTGGTGCGGATGAAGTCGTCGTACTGAAAATCGAGCTTGCGCCAGGCTTCTACAAAGGCCTGGCTGATGCGGTCGGTAAAGGCTTGCGGAGTCTCGCCGGCGGCAGCGGCGGCCTCGGCGACCTTGGTGCCGTTCTCGTCGGTGCCGGTCAGGAACACCACTTCCTCCCCGCGCAGTTCACGGTGGCGCTTGGTGGCGTCGCACACCATCATTGTCAGCGCGTGGCCGGCATGGGGCACGCTATTGACATAGTAAATGGGTGTGGTCAGGTAGTAGCGCTTCGGCATCGAGGCCAGAGTTTACCGGTCGCTCAAACGCGGTTCCGGACATCCCCCAGGGCCCACCCCAGGAGCGCGGCGATGCCCATCACGTTGCCGCCCCACTGGAGCATCTGGCCGACCAGCCCCCAACCCGAAGGGAGGCCGCCCACGGCGAGGATGGCGAGGCCGGAGATCACCAGGATCATGAGCCGGAAAGCCGGGTGCGACCAACCCCGCCGACGGTAGGCGAACCACCACTGGACGGCCGCGCAAAGAGGGAAGGAGAACGGCGCCAGAATCAGCACCCACACCACCGGGCCGACCCGCTGGACGCTGCTTTCCATGCTGATGCTCCAGGAACTGAGGTAGCCGCCCCAGGCCCCGGCCAGCCCCAGGGCAAATCCGCTGACGACGAAGGCCATCAGCACCCCGGCGGTCCACTCGCTGAGCGGGCCGAATTGCGGCACCAGCGCGGGCTCTCGGGCCAGCGCCAGGTAGCAGGCGAGCCCCAGGATGGTGGCAAAGGCGAGGGTGAGGGGGCGACCCGCGCGTTCATCCCGGGCCACCCGGCTTTGCGGAGCGCGGGCGGCGGCCACGGTGAGCGCCTCGTATTGCCGCAGGTACACCGCGTTATCGGGCGCGAACTGGGCGGCAAAGGCGTAAGCGGTGGCGGCGGCGCGCACGTCGCCTTGGGCCAGGGCAAAGTCGGCCTGCACGGCGTAAGCGTCGGCCTGGCGGGGGTCGAGTTCCAGAATCCGCTTGGCCAGTAGGGAGGCGGCGGCGAGTTCGCCCCGGTTGGCCAGTTTCTGCATTTCATCCACGTCGGCGCGGAGGGCACGGTATTCGTGCTCATCAAACGTCGGGCGCACGTGGTCCATGCGGCGGGCTTCGGCGCGGCGGCGGAGCTCTTCGGCCTCCTTGGCCTCGCGCTCTTCGCGGATGCGGCGCATCCGCTCTCGGATTTCCTCGGCTTGCCGTTGCTCGTGGTCGCGGGCGGTGAGGGCGTCGTAAGCCTGGCGGCGCAGGGGTTCACTCAGAGTTTCGTAGGCGGACTGCACGGCCTCAAACTGGGCTCGCGCCTCCGGGCTGTCGTTGACATCTGGGTGGTAGGTGCGGGCCAGCCGCCGGTACGCCTGGCGGACGGCCGCGTCATCGGCCTCGCGGTCAATGCCTAAAACTTCGTAATGATCGGGCAATCCTTAGGGCTCCGCGAATTCGAAGATCCTTGTAAAGTATCCCGTCCAGAAATTGATGACGATCATGCCGATAAAGATGAATACCGCGAGCATCACCACCACGGTCAAGACTTGCGCGGCCTGCTTGGCCCGCACGCGCCCTTCGTCTTCGTAGTATTCCGAGACCTTGAGTAGCATCTGATCGAGGTTTCCGGTTTGCTCCCCGGTGCCGGTCATGTCTAGCACAATCTGGTTGAAGGCGCCGGTGCGTCCCCAGGCCTCGGTGATGCCGATGCCTTCCTTTAACCATTCGGAGGCCGGATAAATTTGACGTCGCACGGCCAGGTTTCCGCAGGCGTCAGCGGCGAGGCGGGTGCTTTCCGGCATGCTCATACCCGAGCGATAGAGCGCCCCGAACGCCCGCCCAAAACGGGCCATGGCAAAGCCGTGGGCGGTCTTGCCGATGTACGGAATGCGCAAGGCAATCTGGTCAATAGTTTCTCGGAACGCGGGGATCTTGGAGAACACGCGATTATAGAAAAGTAGCCCCAAAATCAAGGCCACCACAAAGAGATAGAAGCCGATACTCTCGAACGGAGACTTAATGGCAAAGGTGGGTTGGCCCACCACGCTGCGGATAATGAAATTCGCCCCGACGATGATGATGATCGCCACCACCACCAGCATCTTGGGATAGAAGGTTTCCTTCTTAATGAGCGTGACGATGGAGTGCTCGTGCTCGTAATAGTCGGCGAGGTGGAAGCACTGGTGCTCTAGGGTGCCGCCGAGCTCCCCGGCCCGGATCATGGAGACGGCCAGTGGCGAGAACACTTCAGGGTACCGCTGCATGCAGGCGGAGAAAGGTCGCCCCTCGCGCACATGCGCCGAGCCCTCTTGCAATACCGACTTCAGCTTGCGGCTGGTGGTTTGGTTGCTCAGGGTTTGCAGGGCCTGTACGGGGTTCACCCCGGCGCCCAGCATGGTGCCGTACTGCCGGAAGAAGAACATCAGGTCCCGCAGGCCGACGTGCTCAAACATCCCGCCGATGACATAGGAGCGCACCGGGTTGCGGGCATCCAGCGGTGGGGGAGGCGGCGTGTCGCCGGGTTGCGGTCCGGTGGGGATCGCCCCCGGGATCGCCGCGCTGCGAGGTTGCTCCATTCGCGCCCGCGCCCCCGGCGGTGGGGTGGCATCCAGGCCGCCCGTGGCTTGGGAGAGACCCGTGACAATCAAGCCCTGGTTTTGCAGCTTCTTCAGCGCTTCGTCCAAAGACTTGCCCAGAGTGGTGCCACTCCGTTGCTTGCCCTCGGCGTCCATGGCCTGATATTCAAAAAGTGGCATGCCCCGCTCCTTCCTTAATTCTACGGGGAAAAGGGACGAAACGTAAGGGTCGCGGGCGCAAATTTATGCCTCTGCCATACTCCCAGGCTATGACCGAGGCCGCTGCGCCGACCCTCACTTTCCGCCAGGTGTGGTGGTGGGTGCTGTTGCCGCTGCTTGGCACTTGGATTCCGCCGTTCTTCGATCTCGACGAGGGCTTCTATGCGGCCATCGTCTCGGAAATGAGCCGCCGAGGGGACTGGATCACCCCGTTCTACAACGGAGCGCCGTGGTTCGAGAAGCCCATCCTCATCTACTGGGCGGCCCTGATTCCGTACCAACTTTTCGGGAGTTTTGCGCCGGAGTTCGCGATGCGTCTACCCAGTGCGGTCGCGACCATGGTGACAGCCTGGATCCTCACCCGTTGGCTGGCGGCCACGGGCCGAGAGCCCAGTGCGGGGGTGGCGGCCCTCATCTACGGCTCCATGCTTCTGCCGGTGGTGATGGGGCACCTCATGACCCCCGACGCCCTCTTTGTGATGTGCCTGGCGGGGGCGCTTAGTACGTTCTTCAAGAGCCTGGAGGTGCCCAGGTTTCGGGTCGCCACGGGGTTCTGGCTGGGCATGGGGGTACTGGCCAAGGGGCCAGTGACGCTGGCGTTCTTCGGTGCGTTTTTGATCTGGCAGTACCTGGGCGAAAAGGACCTGCGCCCGGCTTGGCGCGGGGGCTGGCTGGGCGGCATCGCCGTGATGGTAGCCGTCATCTGCACCTGGTACTTGCCGTGCTATCTCGTCAACCGGGAGCTCTTCGTCCAGGAGTTCTTGATCGAGCAGAACGTCAACCGATTCCTCGGCGGTGACACCGCGCACCGCACCCCGTTCTGGATGACCCCCATCTACTTCCCGGTAATCCTTTTGATCGCAGCCTTGCCCTGGAGCCTCCGGGCCATCCGCAGCCGGACGCTGTGGAAGGAATGCGCCGATTACCGCTATGCCGCGCGGTGGCTGGTTTTGGTGACGGTGTTCTTCAGCATCTCGCAGAGCAAACTGCCGCACTACATCTTGCCCGCGTTCCCGGCGCTCGCCATGGTGGCCGCGATCAGCGTGGCCCCCGGAGATATCCGCCGCCTGATGGGACAGGCCCGGTGGACTATCGGGATCGTGACCGCGTTGGTGGCCGGCGGCCTGGTGTGGTGGGGCGGCGCCAGCGGCCAATTGGAAGCCCGGGATGAACTTCGCCTGGCCAAGCGCGCTCTGCCGGGGGCCCCGATTGTCCTCTTCCAGTTGCCGAAGCAGGAAGGCATCGTCTACGAGGCCCGACTGCAGCAGACTTCGTTGCCCTCCATGGTGGCTTACGCGAACCGGGTGGTCTTGATGACCTCGGAACCTGAGGACTTGGACGCGCAACCGGCGGGAGATTCGCTCTTGTTCACGAGGTCGGGGCGCATCACTCCCGAGGTGGCCGAAGCCATCCGCACGCACGGGGGCGAGATCGAGTTGATCCCGGGTACCGCGGGGGGCGCGTTCGAGTCGTACCGACTACGGCGACCCTAAGGGTTCGCGGGTCCTTCAATCACGACGGCCGTGCCATCCACCAGCGGTTCATCCAGGGGAAGGGAAGGCGGCAAAGCACCGGCCTTCGGCTTCGCCTGGGCCAGCACTTCTCGAAGCGTTTTGCCTTTCTGGATTTGGTAGCGGCCGGGATTCCGCACATGCCCCCGCACCGAGACTTCAATCCACTCGATTTGCACCGGTTGGGGGGCGGCAATGGGCTGGCTTCGGGCTTGCTGCCGGAGCTGAAGTTGCCCCGCGAGGGCCAGGATCAAGACGCCACTCAGGATGGCCAGCCACTTGCCCGCTTGCCGACGATCCATGCCGGAATGTTACTTAAAGTGGCTTAGATGAAGTAACGATCGTCTTCGAGGAGCGCATGGCGCCAACCCCGCACGCTGACCGTGCAAGAGAGGGCGTGAAGCGCGAACAGGAACCGCTCTAGGATGAGCGCTCCGGCGTGCAGGGTGTGCTCCCGGCCCGGTTCCAGGCCCGGAATGGCGCGTCGCTCGTCCAGCGTCATGCCGCCCAGCCAGTTCACGGCCTTGCTGATCTCTTCGTAATCCAACACCTGTCCGTGCACCACCTCGGGATCCCAGTGCTTCAGCTGCTGGCGGATGGAGATGAGGTTGGTGCCGGTGGCCCCCAACGTAACGACGTGTCCGCACTGGTGGGGGCGGTACTCCAACCCTATGGTGGCATCAAGTTCTTTCACCGCCGCCATCAGTTGGGGGAAGGAGCAAACCTCTTCCCGCAGCGGGCCTTCGCGCAGGGCCAGCGCGCCCACCGGGAAGCTGTGGCGGTACTTCACCTCCCAGCCATCGGCGGTGCGGTCGGCCGTCACCAATTCCGTGGAATGTCCACCCGGATCCACCATGCTTAGGCGGCTTTCCGAGGCAAAGCGGGGGTCATTGGCCACCGCCATAAACCCTAAGGTGGCCTCATCATCTCCGCTCAAAACCTGCACCGGCGTGCCTTGGGCGGCGGCCTTTTGCAGGAACTCCGGCGTGTCCGTGGCCATGCGCAGGGCCATGGTGCCCGCCGCCACCACTTGCTGGGCTCCGTGGGTCGCAGCGTCTTGGAAAGCGGTGCGGAGCGCCGCCAGCGAATCTTCGACACCCTGGGCGCACAGTCGTCCCGTGGCCTTGGTGCCCTTGCCAATCCCGGTCACTTGCGAAAGCTCGTAAACGGGGTGCCATTGACCCTCTCGAAGTTCGGCCACGGCCAGGAGGACGGAATTCGAGCCAAGGTCAATGACCGCTCTGCGCATGGGACCAGTTTACGACCCGGGATGCGCCCTAAGTCCGACCTTCCCCATTGTCCTTAGAAAAGAGGTAAAGTTGAGGTCCCGCACTTGCCCTTGGCGGTGCCTGAGGATGATGACCACCGGTATGACCGACGACTTGACGACGACTGCTACGACTGACGAACCGACCGCGAACGCGGTGACGGAGAACGAAGCAGTCGCAACCCCCGAAGCTACGGCGACGGAAGTGACCCAACCCGAACCGGCCCCCGTGGCCGAACCCGCTCCGACCGCTGCTGTGGCGCCGGTCGCCCCGACCACCACCGAACCTGCCGCCGGCGGACCGAGTGATGCGGAGCTCTTTGAAGCTGCCCTCGCCGAGTTCTCGGGCGAAGAAGCTGCGGCGGAAGCCGCCGGTGCCGGCCGCCTGAACAAGGGCGACCGCGTGGAAGCCAAGGTCATCTTGGTGGAGAAGGAGCGCGTTTTCGTTGACCTGGGCACCAAAGCCGAAGGCATCATCCCACTCAATGAGCTGACCGATTCGAACATCTCGGACGCGAACGAACTGGTGAAGACCGGCGACGTGTTCGAAGTCATCGTTCTTCGCACCAACAGCACCGAAGGCAGCCCGATCGTTTCGAAGAAGCGAGCGGACTTCGATGCCATGTGGCAGGGCATCCTGGACGCCTTTGAAGAAGGCCGCACCTACGAGGCCACCGTGGTGGACCGCGTGAAGGGCGGCGTCGTGGTGGACATCGGCGTGCGCGGCTTCGTGCCGGCGACGCACGTGGGCAATGGTCGCCTGCGCAACCTCGAGAAGTTTGTGGGTCAGACGCTGGTCGTCAAGATCATCGAAGTGGACAAGGAGCGCAAGAAGGTGGTCCTGTCCAATAAGGTGGCCGAAGACCAGAGCAAGGCGGAAGTTCGCGACAAGATGTTCACGGACGTCAAAGCCGGTGACGTGCTGGAAGGCACCGTGCGCCGCCTGACCGACTACGGCGCCTTTGTGGACCTGGGCGGCATCGATGGCCTCCTCCACATCAGCGAAATGAGCTGGGTGCGCATCGACCACCCGCGCGAAGTGCTGAAGGTGGGCGACACGATCAACGTGAAGGTGCTGAAGCTGGATCCGTCCGGTGGCCGCATCAGTCTGGGCCTGCGCCAAGTGCTGCCGGATCCGTGGAACTCGGTCCGTGACATCTACAAGGTCGGCCAAAAGATTAAGTGCTCCGTCACCCGCCTAGTGCAGAGCGGTGCGTTCATTCGACTGCCTGAAGGCATCGAAGCCTTCTTGCCGATGAGCGAGATGAGCGACCAGCGCATCAAGAAGGCGGAAGAAGCCATCAACGTCGGCGACGAAATCGAGCCGATGGTGATTGACCTGCGTCCGGAAGACCGACGCATGGTGCTGAGCCTCCGCGAAAAGCCGTCCTTCGGTTCGGGTGTGGATTACCGCATGCCGGGCGAGCGAGGCGGCCAGGGCGGCGGCCGACGCGACAACCGACGCGGTGGCGGACACCGTGGCGGCGATTTCGAACCGGCTCCGACCACTCCGCGCGCCCCGACGGGCGGTGCGACCATCGGCGAACGCCTGGGCATGCTGAAGGGCATGCTGCGCAACGCCGAAGGCGACGACGCGAAGGAAGGGAAGGGCGAGTAAGCCGTGGCGTATTCCCCCGTGCCCCTCGCGGTCACGGGGGGTATTGCCGAAGGCAAATCCACGGTCCTGCAAATGCTAGCGGACCTGGGCTGGCGCACTCTTAGCGCCGACCAAGTGGCCGCTGAGGTCCGAGCCCGACCTGAAGTCCAACGTGACCTCCCCCGCACGCTGGGCCTCCCCTCTTTAGACGACCGTGTGGCACTGCGAGAAGTGCTGGCGACGGAGCCGGCCCTGCGCCGAGCACTCAATCTTCAACTCCACCAATTGATTTGGGACGAAATTCTGGCGCGCGAGCCGGAAGCAGTGGAAGTCCCCCTCCTGGTCGAAACGGCCCTCACCGGCGCCTGTGAGCGCATCTGGGTGGTGACCTGCCGGGCCTCCGAGCAGCGCCGTCGTTTGCTGGAGCGCCTGGGTGACGAGCGCGCCGTGGACCAAATTTTGCAAGCGCAACTACCTAGTCGGGCGAAATGTGCGTTTGCCGACGCCGTCATCCGAACAAATAGCCCCATTGAATCCGTCCGCGAGATAGTCGAGCGTTTAGCGGACTCTGCCCGCAACGATCTTCAGGGACGCCCATCTCCCCTCTCTTAGCGCGAATTTGCGCTGATCGAGCGAGAATCGTGCGAAACGGGGTCAATGAGGTTGCAAGCCGCACTTCGTATCGGCTATAGTCTCACCTGGCATGTTCAACAGGACTGGCTTTGCCGTTCCTGTTGGTCATCCAAACCAGGGAGATCGAGGAGCACGCGTGACACAGCGTAAGGATCTGAAGATGCGTTGGTTGGCCCTTTGGGGACTACTGATAGCTTTCGTGGCGGTGGCAATGGCCCCGCGAACGGCGTATGCCCAAGTGGTAACGGCAGGGGAACCTGTCGGCGTCGTTGATTTCGTCGGCAAGAATGGCGTGGATAACGCCTTCGGAGTTCAGGCGGCGCAAGCCATCCTGGACGTGATGGAGGATAACCCTCGGTACCAGATGGAAACGCTGGATCGAGCTTATCGAGAAATGGAAGATTTGGGCCTGGTTGGCCCGCTGGAATCCACCCGCGACCTGATTCGATTGGGTCAAGCGATGGAAGTCGGCAAGATCGTTCATGGCGAAGTTTATGCCGCTCGCATCACTGAAGTGGGCAATGGACGCCGCGCCGAAGTTTCGGTTCGCGTTCTCATGACCAGTGTTGCTTCGGGCCGCGTGGTGAATGGTGCCGCCGTCGCGGGTACGAGTGCGGTGCGTGACGCCGCCGTGCCGGACGAGCAGCTGCTCTCCGACGCCTTTGCCGCCATGGCCTTCGATGCCATGAGCCAAATCAGCTCGCGCACGCTTCCCAACGCCGCCGTTTTGAACGTGCTGGGTGGCGAAGTGCTGCTGAACCGAGGCGAAACCTCGGGTCTCAAGCAGGGCATGACCCTGATCATCACGCGTGGCGACCAACTGGTGGCCGACGCGACCGTGAGTTCGACGGACGCCGACTCGGCTTACGTCCGCGTGACGCGCTCCTATGTGGGTGTGCGCCCCGGCGACAAGGCAGAACCGCTCTTTACGGTTCCCATTCCGCAATCGACGATTAACCCCGACGGTTCGGTGAAGACTCGCAACAACCGCTCCGGTGGCAACAACAACGCTGTGATTGGCGTGGTGGTGCTCCTCGTCGTGGCGGGCCTGCTGTTTGGCCAAGGCCGAGGCAGCAACAACGTCGCGGCCAACAACGTGACGGTCGAAGCTCTGACGGTGAGCGCGAACAACCCGGGTGTGAAGATCTCCTGGAAGCGCGACGCCTTCTTCCGAGGTACGCAAAGCGGCTTCGCTTGGCAGGTCTACCGCAACAACAACGTCACTCCGGTGGCCGTTGTGGATGGTGCGCAAAGCTTCGCCTTCGACGACCTGCTGGGCACGCACGCCCCGAACGATGCCGGCATCGGTATGTTTAGTGGCGCGGAACTGGAAGGCGGCATTACTTGTAACGGCGTTCCTTCGACGGGCGCTGTCGCTCCGACCCCGATTTCTCTGGGCGAGCGCTACACCTACTTCGTAGAATCCATCTACCGTGTCAGCCCGAACGACCTTCCGGGTGAAGGCGGCGGCGGCGGTGGCGGCGGCGCGACGGGCGGCGGTCTGACGACCGGTAGCACGACGGGTTCGACCACGGGTTCGACCACGGGTTCGACCACAGGTACCACGACCGGTACCACCACGGGTACGACCACGGGCTCCACTACCGGTAGCACGACGGGTACCACGACTGGTGGCGGTGGCGGAACTTCCGGCGCTCAATGGTGCTACTTCATCAGCGGTCGCCAGCCGTCCAACGGTTCGGCCACCCCGCTCAACTCCACGGAGTTGGTGCAGCCGATTGACGGGGAAACCGTCGCCATCCCGCGCTCGGTCCTGTTCCGCAGCGTGCGAGGCGCGAACCCGACGATCCAGATCGAGTACGTCGTCCAAGTGTCGGATGTCTCGACTTTCCCGCGCGGTCGAACGCAAATCGTGTCTCGTGTCGTCGATAGAGAGACGGCAACGGGTGCGACGATCACCACACCGGCTATTGATTTCAGCCAAGCCTTCCCGGGCGCAGCTCAAATCTACTACCGAGTGGGTGTGAAGGCAGTCGGCGACGAGCCGGGTCCGGTGATGGATGCCTCTGGTGAGCGCTACATCTTCTCGGGTGTCCGACTCCTGAACCGACCGGTGGTCCCCTAGGGGAAACGCTCGACGCTTGTCACTTGACCGGAGGCAGCACCCCTACTGAGGGGTTCTGCCTCCACCCTGGAAAGAGAACAGAACAAAATGAATCGCAGATTTGGAGTGCTCATGGCGACCGCCGCCCTCGCCGCGGTCTCCCAAGCTCAGTTTGGTGCTGGTGGCTGGTCGTTTGAATGCATCGACCCGCAAAACACCGCCCCGTATTCCACGGACTACGGCTTCAACCTCATCGAGAATGAGCTGTTGCGTATTTCTGTGGGTGCCAGCGGCACCGTCACCTATGGTGGCCAAAACGGCCCCTGTTACGCCCCTACCGCTCGGACGCTCGATGCGGCGGGCCGCTTTGCTTTCCAGGTTGGGAACTTGGGGAGCGTTCAGAGCAATTTTGACGACGACATGGCCCTGACCTTCGGGGCCCCGACGGATCCGGTGGGCGACTACGTCTTTGCCCGCATCCTGAAGGGTGATAACGAAGGAGCCGGCTCCGCCTTGTTTGGCGACGGCGGCCTGCGTGTGACCTATGTGGGTGCCAGCCGACGCTACATCGTGGCGGCCTGGAATGACGCCGATGTGGATGTGGAATGCCAAGTGCGCCTGCTGGGTGACGCGGCCCGCATGCGCTGGCGCATGACTAACCTGGCGGCCGAAGGCCAAGCCTACGGTCTCCTGTTCTCCTGCTATCCGGGGATGCGCACGGGCAATGGTGTCTTCGATTCCGAATCGGGCGCCAACCAGGCTCACTCCACTCGTGGCACGCTGACGGGGAACCCGAAGCAAACCCCCGAGGGCTACATTGGATTTAGCGACCTTCCGGGTCAGCGTCCCATTCGTACGGAACGCCGCCACGACATCCGAAGCCTGCGGTTCCCGCCGTACATGCAGTTCATGTTCGGACAAACGAACAACTACGGCCTGCGCGTGGACAACATTCCGCCGCCGGAAACTCCGGACGCCACGGGTACCGACCTGATCAAGGTTGCGAACCACGTCTTCACGAGCTTCGGCAACAACATCAACCTTCGCGTGTTCGGCGACAACGCCCCGATCCCGGCCGAGGAAGCGGACATCTTCATTGACGAAACGACGTTCGTCCAGCGCTTCCCGGTCGCGACCGTGGGCGCGGGCCAACAGCGCACGATCGTGCACTACGTCCGGTCGTCCTGGAGCGTGTCCGACTACGCCGACCCGTACACCGTCGTGGTGGACGCGCCTAAGTTCTTGGCCACCGACCCGAACGATCCGCAGTCCTTCGCGCAAAACCCGTTCACGGTCCGCGTCTACATTGACAACCAGTTTGCCGATGTCGACAAGGAAGTGCCGTTGAACAACGCTCAGGTTCGCCTGTTCCTGCCCGATGGCATGAACTTCCCGACGGGCCAAACCGGTACGCGCACCATTGGCAGCATTGCCGCCAACGGGATCGGCTTTGTGGACTTCCAAGTGGAAGTGGATGAGAACCTCTCCGGTCCTCAAACCCTCCGCGTGAACGTGATCGCTCCTCCGGGTGCGGAGAAGAACCTCGAAGCGAAGATGGTTGTCGCCCCGACGCCGCGCCTGCCGCTCCCGGCTGGCCCGAGCCTCGTGACCCTGCCGTACACCTTCGAGGACTCTTCGTTTGATTCGATCCTCGGGCTGCAAGCCGGTGTGGACTTCCAAGCGTTCCGGTTCGACCCGCTTAGCAACACCTTCCGTCCGGCGGAAAGTGCCGAGCGCGGACGCGCCTACTGGGTGCTGCCCACCAGCGACCTCGGCAACTACGTGCTGCCGAACGCGATCCCGCCGACCGACGCGGGCCAAGGTGGTCTCTCCATCACCCTCCAACAGGGCTGGAACCTGATTGGTAACCCGTATCCGTATCCGGTGCCGGCCGCTCAGGTCAACGCCGTCTACGCCGACAGCCCCGAAACCGTGTTCAGCCTGAACCAACTGGTTTCGCAGGGTGTGGTCAGCTCGAGCCTCATCTTCTGGGATCGCTCCGATGGCGGTACTGGTCAGTACAAGTTCGAAAGCAGCTCCAACGGTACGTTCATGCCGCACGTCGGATACTGGGTCTACAGCAACGGCTTCCGCCCGGTGCGCCTGATCTTCCCGCCGGTCTTCCAAGAAGGCCTGCCGAACTCGGGCCGCTCCGTGGACGATGGCTTTGTGCAGTCGGACCGCAACTGGCGCCTCGAACTTGCTGTTCGCAGCAACAAGGGTATCGACAGTCAGAACTTCATTGGCCAAGTGCGCGATGCGCAGCAAGCCAAGGTGCTGACCACGCCGGAACCGCCGATGGCTCCCAGCGCCGTGGCCGCCCTTTCCATCAAGAACCCCGAAGACAACAACCTCGACTTGTCCCGCAGCTTCAGTGCTCGCGTGGGCCGCGAAGAGTGGAAGGTCTCGGTGAACGCGACGGAAGCCGGTGAGTACACCGTGACCTGGCCGAACCTGCCTAGCGTGACGCGCGCCGTTCGCTTCCGTATCAAGGACGAAGTGACCGGCGAAAGCCGCGACCTCCGGGCCAGCAGTGGCTACACCTTCCGTGTGAGCGAACCGGGCACCCGCCTGTTCACCATCTCCGCCGAGCCGGGTGGCGCTAGCCGACCTGTCATTGGCAACGTGGTGGTCAGCCGACCGACCCGCGACGTGAATGCCCCGGTGACGGTGCAGTACGCGCTCAGCGCCGATGCGCTGGTGACGGTCCGCATCCTCAGCAGCACGGGTCGCGAAGTGTTCACGGTCAGCCGTGGCCGCAGCGAAGGGGCCGGTGAGAACAGCGTCACCTGGAACCTGCAAGACAACGCGAACCGAGCCGTGGCGCCGGGCGTCTACCGAGTGGAGATCCTCGCGGAAACTCCCTCTGGAGAACGAGTCCGACGCATCGTGCCGGTCAACGTGGTTCGATAATCAACCATCGCAACCAACCAGAGGGCCGATGCGGGAGACCGCATCGGCCCGTCTGTATCTAGGGAGAACTCATTCGTGACCAACGCCATCCGATTCGCCATTGCTCTCACCCTCCTGCTGGGTGCGGCCCTGGCGTGGGCGCAGAACGGTACGGTCCAGCTCAACGCGTTCCCCAACATCCTAGTGGGCGACGGGCGCTCCACCACCACCCTCTCCGCCGAAGTGCGAGACAGCACCGGCCGCCTGGTGCCCGATGGCACCCAAGTCGTTTTCGAATCCACCCTCGGTGACCTCCGAGAAACCCTCGTCACCACCAACAGTGGCCTGGCCCAGGTCATCCTCCGCGCACCGGGCGCCCCTGGCGTGGCCAAGGTGCGTGCCTCCGCCCTCCGCTATGCGGCTAGCACCTCCATGGAGATTGAATTCGTGGAGAGCCGCGACGTGCTGGATCAGCAGCAGGACTTTGTCGAGGTGGTGAGCAAGGGGGCGCAGTTCTACGCTTTCCAAGAGAAGGTCTTGGAGGCCGCCGCCAAAGACCAAGGAGTGAGTGTCAAGTACCGCGACATTGAGATCATCGCGGACGACATCCAGCTCAATGTCCCCATCTACGAACTGAGAGCCCGTAACGGCGTTCTCAAAACCAAGAACTACACTATCCCGTTCCGACGCCTTCAACTCACGCTCAACCGCATGCGCGGCGTGGTGGAAGCCACCCAAGAGGTCACGCGTTACCGCTGGCGACAGTCCGGACGTCTGGCCATCGTCACTCCCTTCGAAGGCCGCATCACCCAGTACCTGCGCCTCAACCGGCAAGAGGCAGTGCCGCTCGAGGAAGACCTCCTCATGGGCACCTTTGACTTTGTTGAGGTGGTAGATTCGCTTACCAAGATCCACGCAACCAAGGTCATCGCCTTCCCGGCCCGCGAAATCCAGTTCGTCAATGCGGACGTCAAGATTCAAGAGCTGTCCGTTCTCCGGTTCCCGCTCTACCGGATCAACGTCTACGACAACAATCCCATCGTCACCGAGCAGTACGTCACCGTCAGCAACAACGCGTTCCAGGTGGATTACCCCCACTATCTCAGCCTCGCGCCGGGCCGCAGCAGCGCCCTCCGGTTCCGCTACGGCGAGCGCTACTCCACCGGGGTCGGTGGGGCGGGCGGCACCTTCCTCGATTACGAAATGTCGTGGAACGAAGGATCGCGCACTCAGGGGGGCCTCACCTTCTCGGGTCTGGGCCGCAACGACTGGGGATTCCACATGCGCCAAAGCCTCCGACCGACGGAAAACACGTCGGTGCAGGCGCAACTTTCGTTCCCGGCGCACCGATCCATGGTGGCCAATACGAACCTCACTCACACCTTCGATGGGGTCCAGGTGAGCCTCGCTACCAACTACAACGAGACGCTGCGCGGCATCAAGAACCGCACCTTCACGTCGAGCCTAGTGGCCGAACTCGACCCGGTGAGTTGGGGCAACATGCCGTTCCGTACCTACCTGGGGGTCAGCGCGGACTACACCGAATTCAGCGGCGCATTCAATCGCGTCACCAACACGCAGGGGTTGCGGGTGCGCACCCTCAGCAAGCCGCTCAATGTAGGGTCGGGCTCCTCGCTCACGCTCGCCCACCAAGCGCGATACCTGGCCAATAGCAACACCAGCACGCCGCTCACAAATACCTTCACGATGAACCTGTCGAGTCGTTTAAACTCGTCTCTCAGTGTCAATACCGGGTATGAATACGGGGACGATGCGTTTACGCGTACGGCTCTGGGGCGCCACCGGCTCACACTGGATGGCCTGTATCAATCCGGAGCCTTTAGCACCAACGCGTATCTCAGCCGGAGCCTCGACATTGACCGATACACCTTCTCCGGGAACGCGTCGTACCGCCTCGGGCCGCTTTGGAATACCTACTTCAATTGGTTCCAAGATCGCTTTATTGGCCAGTCTTACGAAGATCAAAGCCTGGTGCTCAGCTATCAGCTGGGCTTCCGCGAGGTCGGGCTTAGCTATTCATGGCGCACGCGGCGGCTGGGCTTGGAGCTCTTGGGCACTCGCTTCCGCTAGTCTGCTAGGCGCGTTGGCGCCGACCACGGTCTCTGCCCAAGCATTCGGGCGGTTTGGCTACGTTTCACTCCCGGCCACACCCGGGATCGAGCTCAAAAACGAAGGTTTCCGGGCACGTCACCCCATGGCCGATATGCTCAAGTTCAAGGAGCCCATCGCCCGCTCGGTCCCGCTCGAAATCCGGTGGGAGCAAGGCATTTACGGTCTTCGGGGTGGTCCGGCCGCGCCGGATAAGCTCCGGGTCAACTTGTTCTCCCCGGGAGTCGACATCTACGTCGAATCAGGGCTGGAACTCACGGTCACTTCCACGGGTGCCCCTTATCTCTCCTTTCCGGGCGGTACGGTCACGCCGGACTTGCCCACCGCTCCGGGGAGCTACGCCCTCCTCACGTTTCGAGATCGTCAGCCGGCCATCTTATTCTCGTTTCTCGGCGACCCTGGCCAGATGATCGTCCACGGCAAGAGCGGCGAATGGACCATCCGCACCGTGGACGCCTACAAGGGGTGGATTCGGCTCTCTCTCCCGTTCGGGCTTAAGGCGGTGAACGCGAATACCGCCGGTGCCCTGGGCGACTTGGCCATCGAGCTAGAGCCCAAACTAGGCGCCTTCCAGAACCCCCCGCCCCTGCTCAAGAGTCTCGTCTGGACGGAATCCGAAGGCATCATCCAAGGGGTTTGGACTTTCGATCGCCCGGGAGCCTTGGTGCCCCCCGCGCTCTCGCTCGCCCGAGAAGGCGGTATGCGCCCCATCATCAAGAGCGGTCTCAAGCCGGCGAACGCAGACCTCGAAGATGGGCCAAGCCTGTTCTGCGTCAACTCCAAGCTGGTGGTGCAATGGGTGGTACCACCCGCCCTTCAGGGCCGCGCGCTGGCGGGAATCAACGGCGAGTGGCCCGCCAGCACGCCCGATTCCCCGCTCGATGCGGTCCGTCTTCTCATGCTGGCCGGGGCTCCGCCCACTTGGCATGACCAAGTGAAGGCCGACCTCGACAAGTGGACGAACGGGGCCGTCTTAGTCAAAGAACCCAACACCCAACAATCGCTACCTTTCGACCATGCCGGAGCGGGCCTGCTAGAGTCAGCGACCGCTGCACTCCAGGCCATGGCCCTCGCCCGGAGCGAGAATCGCCTGGAGGACGCCAACCCCTGGGTCACCAGCCTCGGCTGGCGGGTCGATGCCCGAAGCTGGATGCTGGATGTGAGTGAACCCGCCCTTCGGAGCGAAGCCTCGGCCCGGCTGGCCGTGGCCAGCGCCCTCAGCAATGAACCCGAAGTGCGAGGCATGGCGGTCCTGTTGCAGACCGGGCTCGCCGCCGAGAGCGTGCGCCCCCTTTACGCCCGCAAGCGCGAGCTGGAGATTGACCCCACGGGGCGGTCGCAGTTCTGGTTCCCGTGGCGGACCCGACTCTTTAGCCTCGATGCGGCCAGCCTGGGCGAGAACACGCAGGAAGATGCCCTCGAGTCCCCGCTCCGCTTGCTGAAGGGACCGCGGGTGTTAACTCAAGTGAACGGCAGAGAGCTTTTGATGGATTTTGAAGCGGCCGCCCCCGGACCCTTTGAGATTCAGCTGGCGTACCCCGCGCCGCTGCGCTTCATCCCGGCGGGATCCACCAACGTCCTTCAGCCCAAGTTGGTGGAGAAGGAAGGCACGTGGCTGATGCAGGGCCAGGCCGAGAAAGCCGGCCCGGTGCGCCTGATGATCAAGATTGACCCGGCCGGGCCGCTGGTTCCGACTTGGTTTGTCCCGCGTCCAAGCGCGCCTACGCCCCCGGCGTCCCCGGCGGGTTAGTGCTGGCCAGATCGGCATTGAAGTGAAGGCCGATGTTCTCCTTGCGGGCCAGGGCTTGCTCCACCACGTAGCCGGCGGCCACCAGCAGGTTGTAGGCCTCGTGGGCATACGCCGAGAACGGGGCGCCTCTTAGCGATTCGTACTCTTGCCGCAACGACTCGATCTCCCGGGCAGCAGTTTGTAAGCCCGCCGTGCTGCGGAAGACCCCGGCGTACCGGGTCATCAAGGACTGCAAGCGGTGCCGAATGCGGATCGCATCGGCTTCGGGAATGGTCTGGCTCGGGGTGACTTCCCCCTTCATTTCCGGTAGGGGGCGAGGATTGGCCGCCACGTGGTCGGCCACGGCATGGGCAAACACGAGGGCTTCCAGCAAGCTGTTACTGGCTAAACGGTTGGCACCGTGAACCCCGGTGCGCGCCACTTCGCCGGCGGCATACAGCCCCGGCACCGAGGTCTGCCCGTGCAGGTTGGTCACCAAGCCCCCACAGGCGTAGTGCTGGGCCGGGACGACGGGGATCCAGTCGCGTTCGAGCTTGAGCCCCACTCCGCGCAGGCGCTCCCAAATGGTGGGGAACTCGTGCTGTAAGTCTTCGGGTTTCAGGTGGGTGGCATCCAGGTACACGCACCACGTGTCCAGGCGCTTCATTTCCGATTCAATCGCCCGGGCCACCACGTCGCGCGGGGCCAGTTCCAGGCGCTCATCGTATTCGTACATAAAGCGCTCACCCCGGTGGTTGCGGAGGGTAGCACCTGCCCCCCGCAGGGCTTCGGTCAAGAGGAATCCTTTAAGTTGAGCGTGTTCCAGCACGGTGGGGTGGAACTGCATGAACTCCATGTCCTTAATCTCCGCCCCCACGCGGTGCCCCAGCCCAATGCCATCCGCCGTGGCCACCAGCGGGTTGGTGGTGTGCGCATAAATCTTGCCGCAGCCGCCCGTGGCCAGCACCACGGCCCGGCCAACGAAGGCCCGGGCGCCCATTTCATTCACGTGCGCCATCGCCCCGCAGACTTGGCCATCTTCGAAGATCAAGTCGGTAACGAAAGCCTTCTCGTACACCGTCAGTTGGGGGTTGGCGCGCACGGCACTGGCCACGGCCCGCTCGACTTCCCAACCGGTGCGGTCGGCGTGGTGGACGATCCGGTTGCGGCTGTGGCCGCCTTCACGGCCGAGGGCGATGTCAAAACGAGCCCCCAGGCTGGTGAGCCACTCAATGGCGGCCGGCGCCTGCTGAACCAAGAACCGCACGGCCGCCGGGTCGTTCAATCCCGCCCCGGCCACGAGGGTGTCTTCTTCGTGCAACTTCCAGCTATCGCTTTCGCCCACGGCGGCGGCGATGCCCCCTTGCGCCCAACTGGTGTTGCTGTCGGTGACGGTGCCCTTGGTGAGAATGGCCACCCGACCATGGGGGGCGGCGCGGAGGGCAAAGCTAAGCCCAGCCAGGCCGCTGCCGATCACGATGAAGTCGAACGTCTCGGTTCGCACGAGGGCTGCAGTTTATCGTGACCTGGCAACCCCGCCGGGGTATTGCGGCGGCCCGCCCCCCTTTTGCCGCCCCGATTCTGGGTACCTTAGGCAGGGCTCTCATGGTGTCATCTCCGCAAGTTATCGCCATCAGCGGCATCAGTGGCAGTGGCAAGTCAACGCTCGCGCAGGCTTTGGCCCAGCGCATGGATGCCGTGGTGCTGTGCGTGGATGACTACTACCGAGAGACCGACCCCGAAGCGCTGGAGGCCACCAACTTCGAAGACCCGGCCCTGACGGACTGGGAACTGCTGCTGGCGCACCTGGATGAGCTCAAAGAGGGCCGCCCGGTGGAGGTGCCGCAGTATTGCTACACCCGCTGCCGGCGCATTGCGTTTCACCGCCGGAATCCCCGCCCCACCGTGATTGTGGAAGGCCAGTACGCGCTCACCCAGCCGCAATTGGTGGAGCGGACGGATCTAAGTGTGCTCATTCGGATTGATCTCGCGGAGGCCGAAGAGCGCCGCTGCCACCGCGATGTGTCGGTCCACGGACGGCGAGCCGAAGACAGCCGCGCCCGCTTTGCCCGAGAGATCGCCCCGACGTATCGCGAATTCAGTCCGCAAATGGAAGCCCTCAGCCACCTGCAATTGGAGCCCAGCGAAGTCGCCCACTGGGTGCAACAAGTGGACTCGGCCTTGCGCACACCGGCCCGGGCTAACTTCCTCGCTTAGGGATCAGCCGCTGCGCCGTTTCGCCCTCACGAAGGCCGAAGGCCAAGGTATCTCGCCGCACCGCCGCTACCACCAGCACGCTGACGATGCAGAGCAGCACCCACGAGGAGAGCTTGCCGATGCCCACGGGCGACCATACGCCAATCTGGTGGGGATAGGAATACAACCCCATGAGCGTGCATAAATTCTCGGCGAAGTAGATAAACAGCCCGATGAGGAAGAACGCCAGGGGGAGAGGCATGCGCCAGCGCCGGGTGACGGTGAAGTCCACGTAAGTTCGCCAAAAGATGGCGAGGGCAAAGACGCCGATGATCCAGCGGAAATCCCCCAGCCAGCGGTTGAGGAAGAAATTGGCATAAATCGCCAGCGCCAAGAGGAGGGCGGCGGCGGGCCGGGGCCAGTAGCCGAACTTGAGATCGAACCTCCGCCAGGCTTGCAGCAGATAGCTGGCCACGGCGGCGTACATAAAGCCGCTAAAGAGGGGGACATCCGCGATGCGCCAGTTTCCGGCGGCGGTGTATTGCCAAGAGCCGTGGTGGACCTTGTAAACCTCAAGCCCGAGGCCGAGAAGGTGGAAGGCACTGAGGGCGAGGGACTCACGCCACGTTTCTTGCTTGGCCAAAACCAATCCCACCTGAATGCCCAGGCACGCAATGAGCAGGGCATCGTAGCGCGGCCAGGGGCTGTACGCGCTCAGAAAGCCACAGGCAAAGAGCCACAGGGCGCACTGCGCGCTCTGGACTTGAATGCCCACAAAACGAACGAACTCTCGCACCCTTAGGGAGAGAAAGCCTTTCCGCCGGGGGCGGAGTTCCCGGGTGGTGCGTTCGGCTAAACGCGGGTGACGGGTCCGCTAAGGCTGGGGTGGCGGTGAGTGTTGCCGGAGAGCTTGAGGGCCAGACGATCCAGTCCCCGGTTCTTGCCCCACTCTTCTTGGCGCAAGGCGCGGGTGCCCTGGATGATGCTGCTGACGGTGTTCCACAGGCCGAAGAGCGCCAACATCAGCCACACCACCACCGACTTCACGAGCAGAGCCACCCAGTCGATTTGATCCCACTGGCCTTGCAGCACCAGTTGGGCACTGGGGATGCTCATGATGAGTGAGATGATGATGACCGTGGCCGTGACCATGAGGGCGGCGACTTCACCCAGAAATGCGCGGGCCGCGTGGTAGCGGGCGTACGGATTGCCGGTGGCCATGGCCACAAAGTAACCCACAATGGCGCCCATCCAGGGGAAGGGGATACCAGCGTAATGGATCAGGGCGGCAAGGGTGCGATGATCGCGGTTGGCCATCTCGTTGTCACTGTATCACGCCGCGGAGGCACTGAGGTTGCATAAGGTTGCGAGTGGCCCTGGCTAGATGCCTACTTGGGGGGCTGCGCTAGCTCGGTTGGGCCTAGCGCATCGCGATGGGCGTGATAAATCCGAAGGACATGCACCGTCTTTGTCGCTTCATTGACGTAGTAGATCACCCGGTGGGAGTAGTGGAGGAACTGCCGGAGTTCGATCTCAAAGTGCGCTTGCTCGTCAATGATTCGAAAGCGGCGCGGGAGTTCTGCCAGTTGAAGAATTGCGGTTTCGAGTTCGTTCAACCATCTTGAGGCCGCTTCGGGAGCCAGCTGATCCACCTTCAAGTAGGTGGCGTAATCGCGCGCATCCGAGGCGGCGGTTACTTCGATGACGACCTTATAAGTCAAGGTCGGAGCGGATCTCTTGGAAGGCTTGCGCGGCCGGTTTGCCTTGCCCCGCCTTCATGCTTGCGATGCCCTCATTCACAGCCCGTACGAAACGAACTTCCTCGTAAGCCGCCTGCATTTCTTGGAAGCTCTTGGCATCCACGAGAACGCATTCGGGGACTCCGTTCACGGTCAGGACCTCGGGCCGCCGAGTCTCATTGATCCGCGTCAGATAGGCGCGGTAATTCCGGATGAAGTCGGAAACGGGGTGGATTTGGTCGAGGTTCAGCACGTGTCCTACATAGAATATACCATAGAATTCTATGTAAGGTAGATTCGCCTCTCAATCCGTAGCCAAGCCATTCACAGGCCCGCTACAATAGGCCGTCATGTCCCTGCGCGAATCGTACGACGCCGATGGATACGTTGTGGTGCGGGGCGTATTCTCCCCCGCCGAAGTGGCCGAACTGGAAGCCGCCTTCGACGACATCGTGCGTCAGCTAATGGCCAGCGGGGAACACCTCAACGCGCGCTGGGGCGGGGAAGCCATGGACGCCATGGGCGCCACCGACACCGTGGTGCTGCACACGCACAACGTGCAGTACTACTCGGCAGTATGGGCGCGGGCTTTGACTCACCCGGGGTTCCTGGCGGCCGCCACTGAGATCCTTGGCCCAGATGTGGTGCTGCACCACACCAAGCTGTTCCAAAAGCCGGCGGAGAACGGGGCGCCCTTCCCGATGCACCAGGATTGGAGCTACTTCCCCAGCCGCAAGGACACGATGGCGGCGGCCATCATCCACGTTTCCCGCGCCACCGATGCGATGGGCTGCCTGCGCGTGGTGCCGGGCTCGCACCGCCTGGGCCGGATGGAAGCCAGCAGTGGGGCTTCGCTTGAGTTAGCGCAAAAGTATCCAATAGAAGAAGCTGTGGCCCTCGAAGCAAATCCAGGCGATCTGGTCTTCTTTAACTACTTAACTCTGCACGGGAGCATGCCGAATCGCTCGGACGACGTGCGCAAGACCGTGTTGGTACAAATGCACGCGGGGGATGATGAAATCGAGAACCCGGAAGGTCACCCTTACGACAAGTGGGTGCTGGCCGGCCGGAATCACCACATGAGCCGGGCGCAAGCCAACGTCGTTCGATAACTCCCCCGATCCTGTATCGGAGAGGCCAGGTGGCGCGTTAGAATAGACAAATGCGCTGGCTGGCCGTTCTGTTTCTCCTCTTCTCTCCTTTTGCCTGGGCGCAAACGGACGGTGAGCCCACCGAGCCCGAAATCTCGCCCCTGCGCCTGCTAGGCTTCCTTTCGCAAGCTAAGATCGAGAATCCGCAGGCCGGAGCCACCAAGTTCAAGCCCGCCGATGAGCGCGTCGCCATCTTGATGCTCATCGAGTCGCTGGAAGAAGAGCCGGCAGCCCAGAAGGAGTTGGTCGCGGGGTTCCTAGAAGCCCTCAAGCCGGTCGAAGCCCTCTTCAAGGAAATTGAAGCCGAGCACGACGTGGCCACGGCCTTTGCCTTCTTTGTGGCCAGCAACTACAGCACCGCTACCGGCAAGGACCTGGATGGCCCGCAGATGAAAGCGGTAATCAAGCAGTTCCAGACAGGTCTGGGGAGCAAGGAAATGGGCGAACTGGAAGACCTGGATCGCCAGATGCTGTACGAGACTTGCCTCTTCCACGCGCTGCTGCCGCTCTTGCTCTTTGGCGACCAAGAAACGGCCAGCGACGAAGCCAAAGCCCTGGCCAACGAGCAGCTGAAGGAAGCCTTCCGGGTGGATGCCAGCGGCATCACCGTCACCGAGAAAGGCTTCGTCTTCGCCAAGCCGACTGAGTAGTTACTGAGGAAGGGGACAGGAATAAGTCCACGTCCCCGAACCGACTTCGTACGTCTTTCCATCCGGCATCACCACTTCCGCTCGCACATTGGGCGGAATCACCACCGTAAGCTGATAGCGATCTCCCATGGCCCTCCAGCTGGTGTGAATCAGGCCGCGAACGGACTCGAACGAAGTGCGGGCGTGGCCCACTTCCTTATTCCATTTGGGCTCAATCCGCACCGTGGCGAACCCGGGGCTGGTTTCGCGGATTCCACCGACGTGCTGGAACATCCAGCCCACCACCGCGCCGTAGGCGTAGTGCGCAAAGGAGTTCATACCAGGGTCTTGGAACCCGCGCTCCGGCGTCCAGCCATCCCAGCGCTCCCAAATCGAGGTCGCACCGTGCTTGATGGTGAAGCCCCAACTCGGGAAGGTGTCGTTCATCAGCAGGCGGTAGGCCACATCGTCGCGGCCGATCTTGCTCAGCACGTGCATGAGGTCGCGGGTCCCCACAAAGCCGGTGGAGAGGTGCCAACCACGAGATTCAATATCCGCCACCAGGTGCTGCGCCGCTTGGTCGCGGGCCGCACCATCGAGGAGATCAAAGGCGAGAGCCAGAACATAGCTGCACTGGGTGTTGCCTTCCACCCGCCCATCCGGCTTGACATACGCCCGCTGGAACGCCGCCCGGATGCGCTGATGAAGGTCGCGGTAGTGGGCGGCGTCGGCGGTTTCGCCTAGCACTTCAGCGGCCCGGGCCACCATCTCCGCACTGCCGGCAAAGTACGCCATGTAGATCACGTCGTGGGGCATCTCCGCGTTGATGCTTAACCAGTCGCCGTAGCAGTGGTAGTTGTCCGGCGGGAGCAGATCTGGCTTGCCGCGCTTGACTAAGAAGTCCACGTACCGCTTCATCTGCGGGTAGTGGCGGCGAAGCAATTCCTTATCGCCGTAGACGTCGTAGATCGTCATCGGGCAGATCACGCCCGCCTCGCTCCAGGCCGGGCCGCCGTCATCCAGCCCTTTCAGCACCGGGGCCACCTTGGGGTACTGGCCGTCTTCCCGCTGGTCGTCATCCAGGCTCACGAGCCACTTGGTAAAGAACGCCTGCACGTCGGAATAGCTGGCGGCCGTGCGGATGTAGGCCTGCGCATCGCCGGTCCACCCCAGCCGCTCGTCACGTTGCGGGCAGTCGGTGGGTACGTCAATGAAGTTCATCTTCTGCGTCCACCAAGCGTTGCTGACCAGCTGATTGAGCATCGGGTTACCTGTCTCCAGCGTGCCGACCTCGGGGGTGGCGGAGGAGATGGCTACCGCGCGCACTGTTTCTGCCGTGGGGGCTTGGCTCAGGCCACTGACCTCGACGTACTGGAAGCCGTGGAACGTCAACCGGGGGTTCCAGGTTTCTGTGCCGGTGCCCGCCGCGATGTAAGTGTCCTCGGCTTTGGCCAGGCGCAGATTGGTGGTGTAGAGGTTGCCGTTGGCATCCAGCCGCTCGGCGTGCCGGAGCTTGATTTCTGTGCCCCGGGGCTCTTGCACATTCAGGCGCACAAAGCCGCTGAGGTTCTGGCCGAAATCAATGAGGTAGTTGCCGTTCTCCAGATGCTGGATGGACTTGGGCTTGAGTTCCTCATACTCGCGCACCGGATTGCCAATGAAGGCTTCCAGGATCGCATCCCCCTTCTTGCCCAGGCCCACGGGCTGCCAGCTTTCGGCGAACCCCGGCTCATCCCATCCGGTGGGCGCCCGGCGCGCATCGTAAACCTCACCGTGAAGGAAGTGTTCATCTAGGATCGCGCCCGTACCCACACGCCACGACCCATCCGTGGCCACCACCTGCCGGGTGCCATCGGTGAACTCGATTTCAAGCTGCACCAACGCCTCGGGGGTTTGCCCGTAATGCTCGCGTTGGCGGCCCCAGGCGACGTAACCTGCGTACCATCCCTGCCCCAGCACCGCCCCGATCGCGTTGCCATCCGAACGCACCTGGTCGGTCACGTCCCAGGCGTAGAACTGAACGCGTTTGTGGTAGTTGGTCCAGCCGGGCGCGAAAAGGTCATCGGAAACACGCTTCCCATTCAGGTGAACGTCCAAAATGCCGCGCGCCGTCGCGTACACCGTGGCCCGCCGCACTGATTTGGTCATGGAGAACTCCTTCCGCAGGTACTGAGCGGGCGCGATGATGTGCGAAGGGAAGGCGACATCCCCCCAGGGGGCCGCCCCGTGCGCACCCAGCACCTGCGCCGGTTGGCCCTCGGCGCGCCAGGTGGCATCGGTCACGACCGGTTGGTCACCAAATTCGAATACACCCAGGAGCCCGGCATGACCCGGCTCGTAATTGGTGACCTCGATTTCGATCACGTTCTCTCCCACCCGGAGATGCGCAAGCAAATCCACGTCGACGGGGGTGAGCCAGCCTTCAGGATCGGTGGTGCGGGCCACCTCGCGGCCATTGATGCGCAGTCGCAAGAGGTTGTCGGCCGTCAGCACCGCTCGGGCTTCCTTGGGTAGCGCAGCCAGGTCAACGGAGCGCAAAAAGGTCACGGACCCCGCCGGTGCCTGCCCTGGAGTGACCCCCGCCCGCCAGATCCATTGGGCGTGCCGCAGGGGGTTCTCGGCGGCTTTCGGGGTGGCCCCGTGGATCCATTCGGCTTGCCAATCGCTGGCCTTTAATAGCCCGGTGCTGAACTGCGCCACCGGGCTCCAGGCACTGATGGTGCCTGCCTGGTCCCACACTTGCACCCGCCACCAGCAGTGCGCCCGCGAACCCAGGGGCCGCCCGGCGTACTTGATGCCGTAGGTTTCGCTCGAAGTCACTCGGCCGCTATCCCACAGGTCCGCCGAGGTGGGCGTGAGAAGATCGGGCGATGACGCCACCAGAATCCGGTACGCCGACTGCGAAAGGTTGGTGTGCTGGTCGTTGGTGGCTTGTAGCTTCCAACTCAGGCGCGGCGAGGCCGTCTGCAGAGCCAGGGGCGCGTCCAGGTTCTCCGTGCGCAGGGCGTAGGCGGCAAGCGTGGGCTCATCCGCACCGGTCATCGCCAGGGCCACGGGCAACCAGAACATGCCGGCCAGTATACGGCGGGGCTAGTCCGAAACTTCCCCGAAACAAGGCACGCGATACGACTTCTCCAGCATCGAGCGGAGGAGCGCCGTATCCACTTTGGCCAGCGAAGAGAAGTACGTGCAACTGACACCGCACTTCACCTTGCCGAGCTGCTCCATGTCTTGCTCGAATCCCTCATAGCCGCCCAGGCCGTACACCACCGGCCCGGTGGAACGGCTGGCGAACCCGATGCGCAACATCACCCCTTCGTGGCCGGTTTCGTAGCGGTACTTGTATTGCCCAAAGCCGATCATGCTCGGCCCCCACATCACCGGCGGCTCGCCCGTGATCTCCCGCATCATTTCCAGCAGTTGCATCAGGTCGGGCTGGCGCTTGGCCGGCTGCTGGGCGATGAACTCCACCGGGTCCACATCGGTCGGTTTCGTCTTGATTTCGGCCATGGATGCATTGTACAGGTTGCACTCAGGGCGGTGTCCATGCCCGTAAAAGTGCGGGTTCCTGGTGATTGTCAGCAAAAGTAACGGCATTCCGCATCTCTCAGGTGTAACATTGCGGTGAAGCGGAGGCTTCATATGAAACTTGGTTTTGTAGCCGGACTCACGGCAATCTTGGCATCGGCGAGCTATGCCACCTCGATCACGGTGGTGGGCGTGGCCGACGACTTCTTTACCGCTTACGTCTCCACCAGCCCGACGGTGCAGGGCACCCAGTTTGCCAACCAGACGGGTACGTGGCAGAACGGCACGGTGACGGGCACCATCAACCTCACGCCCAGCGTGACGAACTACATCAACATCGTGGCTCGCGACGCCTTTGGCGCGCCCTCGATGTTCATCGGCTCGCTCTCGCTAAGTGATGCGCAGTTCCAGTTCAATGACGCTTCGCAGTTCATTGTTTCGGCCAATAACAGCAACTGGACGGCCAGCATTGTGGGGGTGGGCGGCACGCCGACCTCGATCACGGACATCGGCCCGAACGGCCAAGGCCCTTGGGGCAACTTTGGCACGCTGCCGGCTTCAGCGCGGCAGATTTGGACACCGGGCGCGGTCAGCGACATTCGGTACTTCCAGGTGGCCGTCACGCCGGTGCCGGAACCGGCGACCATGCTGGCCTTTGCCGGGCTGGCGGCCATCGCGGCCAAGCGCCGCCGCGCGCGCTAAGCTGGCCTTTGCGCACCGGGCGACCCTGCGGATTAGGTCCGTGGGGTCGCGTCGGTTGTCGGGTCTGGGGCGCGGCGGGTATAGTTTTGCCCTGACCGGGCGGTTAGCTCAGTGGTAGAGCACTTCGTTCACACCGAAGGGGTCACAGGTTCAAATCCTGTACCGCCCACCATTTTGGTCGTGGTTATCTCAGGGTAGCCACGGCCAATTTGCTTTTTTGTGGCAGCGGTTTGGCCGGGGGCGAGGGGCTGCAGGTCCAAGATGTGGGTGGAGAGGCTGTTGACGGTGAGGTTGCTTTCGCTGACATTGCGCACCACCCGCTGGGTGAAGGTGAGGGGCATCACCGCCGCCCGGATAAGGCGGAGCGGCCCGCCGGCGGATGGGGTGGGTTGCGGTGGCTTCATACGGGAATCATACACACAGGGAGCGGGAGGGCAAAGTCTAGCAACCGCGTTACGCGGCGCAGTCCAGGGCGTGGCTGCTACATCGAATGCTGCGGAGCTGCGCGCTCCATGAAAAAAAGTCATCGAGAGTTGAGTGTAAGAGTAAAAACCTGAACGTAAAAGCGACCATTGGCTACCATACAGATGCGATTCTCGGCAAACGGGCACTTGGGCGTTTCACGGCCAATGCTGGATTCTGAAATCGAGATTGCATGTGAAGGAATTCCTGCTCGCCGGTTAAGTCGGTTCAAGAATACAAAAAGGGATGCCGATAACTCAATCTTCATCAGGAAGAAGCGAAACTTGGTATGCTCGAGACTGCCTGTGCTCAAACCTGCCTGGTGACTTAGAGGAGCGTAGTTGTGGCGACTGAACCAGAATTTAAAGAGCCCGAAACGATTTCACTGATTGGACTAGCAAATCGGTTCATGGAGGTCCACTGCAATATGCAGAATCGGGCCTTTGCCTTCGTGCTTGGGGCCGGTGCGTCTCGAACGTCCGGCATCAAAGGTGCCGGAGAAATGGTCGAGGATTGGGTTCAATGCCTCCACGAGGAAGCGGTCAACGAAAAGAAAGGAGGCTGGCAAGACTGGGCTAACGCGGAAGCTCTCGGTATAAGTAGCTTCAATCTTGATGACATGGCAGCGTCCTATTCTGAGCTATATCGACGTATGTATCAAAAGGACCCAGATCGTGGGTACTCATATCTCGAGGAGCAAATGCGCAATGCAGAGCCTAGCTTCGGATATTCAGTCTTAGCCCGCATAATGGATGAATATCGACACAAGGTTGTAGTAACGACAAACTTCGACAATCTTGTCGCAGACTCTCTCTCAATTTTTAGCACAACATATCCATTGGTATGCGGGCATGAGTCGCTGGCTGGATTCATCAGTGCCCGAGTTCGTCGCCCGTTGGTTGTCAAGGTACACCGCGACCTGCTCCTCGCGCCAAAGAGTAGCCCTGAAGACATCGCAGATATGCCAGAAGGATTCATGAGGGCGCTTGCTGAATTGTTCCAGCATTATACGCCGATCGTTTTCGGTTATGGGGGGAATGACGGTAGTTTAATGAAGTTCTTTCAAAGTCTAGAGCCTGGATCGATCCCTGGCGGAGTGTATTGGTGCTATTGGGAAGGAGGATTGGCTCCCGCAAAGGACATTCGCAGATTTGTTGCGGAGCAAAATGGCTCCCTAGTACCTATTCCGGATTTCGATCAAGCCATGATGCTGTTGGGCGACCGCCTTGAAATGCCTGTGCCGTATGCATTTCTAAAGGAAAGAGCCAATACGAGAGCGGATCGAATTGTACGGCAAGCAAAGCAGCTCAAGGAAAGGTTAGGTCAACCATTCACGAGCTTAAATTTAGGCATAATTGATCTGGATTCAACAGATGTTGATTCGAAGGGTGAGAATCAACCTGAACACATTGCTAAATCCACTACCTATGACTCTCGTAGTAGTGATTCTAAAGTCGATGGGGAGTTAAATAGGGCAATTCGAAGCACATTGCAGCGAGAAGACGGAGAGCGACTTTGGTGGCAGTGGGAGGATCTGGCTGATTCCGAACCAGACCCCGACAAGAGAGAGCGTATATATATGGATGCCATATCCAACCTTCCCGACTCAGCCCAACTACTCGGGAATTACGCGAATTTCTTAACTGATGTTCGCAAGGACCATGAAGCGGCAGAGGCGCGATACCGACGTGCAATTGAGATAAATCCGCACGATAGCCTTTGCCTTGGGAATTACGCAGTGTTCCTGAAAGAGATTCGAAGGGACTCAGTTGAGGTGGAACCAATTTTCAGACGAGCTTTAGAAGCCAATCCGGAGGATGCTACCAATATCGGGAACTATGCCAATTTCTTGGTCGATGTCAAAAAGGAGTACGAGGCTGCGGATGTAATGTACAAACGTGCCTTAGAAATTGATCCTGAGCATTCCGATAATCTCAGCAATTATGCGGTCTTTCTGGCTGACGTAAGGCAGAACCACAGTATAGCCGAAGCTATGTTTAGCCGCGCACTAAGGTTAGATCCGAATAACGCCAATATTCTTGGCAACTATGCTCGATTGCTACTGTCTGATTTGAGGGTAGAAGAAGGTTTGAGTAAACTTGATGCCGCGATTACTGAACTGTCCCCAGAGCATTCGACCTCGCTTGGCGTCGAAATTTGGATGTATGCTACATGCCATTGGCTTCCCGACGAGTGGCGTGGAGCACTTGGCAAACTTAAGAAGCTGCTAGTTGGCGAGCAAATTTCAACAGGCCATTGGGACTATTCAGGCGTGATTGAGTCGGCCATAGAGCGAGGGCATCCAGCCGCAGAGTGGCTTGAGCCGTTGGCCGAAGTATGTGCTGGGAGTTCTGATGCGTCAGTACTCGCGGAGTGGGACGCATGGAATGAGGCTAGGTGACACCGAACTCTTGATGGCCAAATGAATAGTAGTTTTGGCCGGAGTCGCTACTAGTTCCCCCGATCCGCTCGCTCCTGCCGCGCCGTTTGCTTCACCTCGTTCCACACAAAGCGGCGGCCATCCCCGCGCGGGCGGGCATCGCGCCCCCCACTCAAAATGTACGCCCGCCGGTCCACCTCGGACCGGTTCGCCCCGGTGTAGTGCCACGTGCGTGAACTATGGAAGGTCGCCCCGCCCGGCGGCAGCGGGCACGCCACCATCCCCTCTCGCGGCGGCTCCAGCATCTCCAGCGCATGCACCCGCACATCGCCCCCCACGCTCTGGTGCGTGTGCACCTCATCGTTCTGCGTGCGCGGCACAAACCACATGCACCCGTTCTCAATCGTCGCCTCTTGCAGCGGCACCCAAATGCTCAGGCTTTCGTAATCCAGGCTCGGGTCCCAATAGGCTTCGTCCTGGTGCCAGGGGGTTTCCGCCCCGATGCGCGCGGGCTTAAAGATCATGTGGCCATCGCCAAAGTGGGCGTCCGGCCCCAGCAGTTGGCGTACCATGTGGGCGGCATTCACCCACAGCTGGCTGTCGCGCAGTTCCGGCGCGTACTTGGCCGGCCCCAGGATCTGCGGGAGCACCGGGGGGGCGTCGGGGTCGTCGGTGCCCGCCAGGTCAAATTGGTCGCCCACGTCGCGGCCCGCCCGCTCGCGGAACAAGCGATCGTAAATCTCGCGCATGGTGGCCACCTCGTCCAGCGGCATGATGTTGGGAATGCTGAGGTAGCCGTTCTCGTGATAGAACGCGATCTGCTCGTCGGTGAGGACCACGGTGGGTTCCATGCGGGGAGTATCCCCGGCGGCCCGCCTCCGGCGCTAGATGGTGAGCGCGGGGAAGCCGGTGTGCAGCAAGGTCAGCGCCAGAATCCAGCTGCTGGCGGGCTTGCGCAGGCGGGCGGCGGGGGGCACAATCTGCGCCATAAAGATCTGCTCGGCCTGAAGGCAGTGGCGCACGGCCCGGGCGTAATCGGCCTCGGTGCTGCGCACGGTCTTGAGATGGTCGCGCACTTCTTGCTGGCGATGCGCCACCTGGGAGACGGTGGCCTCCTCGCGCGGGGATGCGCCGTTGAGGATGTCTTGGATCAGCTCCTCGGTGTCGGCGCGCAGGGAAGCCAGGTAGAAGCCTTCGTTCTGGCCGCCCGCCCCGATAGCGGATTGCGCGGCCATGTAGGTCTGGCCGTAGGATTTGAGCGCGATCCGAAGAAGCCGCAAATCACGGGCGCGCATGGCGTCCAGGTCGGCCATGCGGGCGTTGTTCGCTTGCTCCAGCTGCTCCGCAAAGTCGAACTGACTCTGGTGCATGCTTCGGCTCTTCAACAGATTGCTCTCTTCATCCATGAAAATCGTCACTTTTGCCCCGAAGCCGCCAGCGCGGCCCCCAGGTTCCAAAGGAAGTACCGGGCGGCGGACCTTCCGTTGCTCCCATTCTTCAAAAATCGTCGGAAAATTTACGGCGGGGGTCCAATCGTGCGGGGGCCTCGCGCCGCCAGGGCCGGTTGGCGCGTCTGTTCTTTGATATGAAGCGTCTTCTCTCGCTGGTTTTGGTGCTGTGCGGCCTGGTGGGCCTGGCATGGTCACAGGCGGCGGCCGGGGCGCGGACGATTCAGCCCGGCGACAAGCTGCGGATGGTGTGCGAGGAAGAGCCCAGCATCAGCAAGGATTACACGGTCAAAGAGGACGGCACCATCACTGTCACCTTCCTCGGCACCATCCGGGTGCAAGGGCAGACGGCCGATCAGCTGGCCCAATTCATCGCCAAGAAGCTGGAAGACGACCGCATTGTGCGGCGGGCCACGGTGCGCGTGAACATCATCGGTGAGGTGGCGGGCCGGGTGAGCTTCAGCGGTGCGGTGCGCAGCACGGGCGATGCCCCCCTCACCGCTGGGATGCGCCTGGCGGACGTGATCAAGCTGGCCAACCCCCTGCCCGATGCCGACCTGACCCGGGTGCAACTGCGCAGCGCCGAAGGCACCCTGAACGTGATTGACTTCACCAAATTTGACCCCCAGACCAACGCCGCCAACCCGGTGCTGCGCCCCGGCGACACGGTGGTGTTTGTGCTGAAGGTGCAGGGCGAGACGATCACGATTCTGGGCGGCGTGATGCGCCCTGGCGTGATGGAATGGAAGCGCGACATGACGGTGGCGGGGGCGGTGCAACTGGCGGGTGGCCTCTCGCCGCTGGCTCGGGGGAGCCGGGTGCGCCTGCGCCGGGGCACCACCGAGCGCACGATTGACCTGGGCAACCCCACGCAAGCCAGCACGGTGCTGCAGCCGGGTGACCAGGTGCTGGTGGATATCTCCGAAGGCCGCCGCTACGTGCGCGTGGGCGGGGGTGTGCAAGTGCCGGGCTTGGTGGAGTTCACTCCGGGCTTGACCCTAATGGCCGCGGTGCAGAACCGGGGTGGCGTGGTGCCCAAGGCACAACTGAACAAGGTGGAGATCCAGACCGTGGACCTGGAGAAGCGCACGGTGGACTTGGGGCCGATTTTGGCGGGCTACGCCGCCGATATCACCCTGCAGGCGGGCGACGTGGTGAACATCCCCGGGGGCGAACGCCGTCGATCGGGTGGGTCGCTCCAGCAGATTGGCATTGCCGTCATCGGAATTTTGCTATTCTTCTTGGGCGGATGAGCTGGGATCGGAGCATCGGGCGGCCGGAGCCGGTGGCGGCACTGGACCGCATTCGGCACGTGGACGAGGGCGAGCCGCTCGTCAGCCTGCTGGAGCACGCCCCCGAGATCACCATCCACCGCGATTCTGTGATCCCCTACCTGCGGGAGACCGTGGTGCGGATGCTGAAAGACGCCCAAACGCGCCTGCCCGAGGGGGTTCGGTTTGGCGTGACGGATGCCTGGCGCCCCTTGCAGCGGCAGGTCCGCATTTACGAGCGCATGACGGATTGGCTGAAGGAGGCCAAGCCCGAACTGCCGCCCCACATGGTGAAGCGCACGGTGAACCGCTGGGTGGCCCCACCCAACCGCAAAGCTCCCCCGGGGCACTGCACCGGGGCGGCGGTGGACTTGGTGCTACTGAACGCACAAGGTGAAGTGCTGGACACCACCTCGCCCTTCGACCGGCTGGGGGGCGCGCCCACGTTTTCTTACGGCCTAACGCCCGAAGCCCGGGCGAACCGGATGATGCTGTACGAGGCCATGATGGCGGCGGGGTTCAGCAACTGCCGCGATGAGTGGTGGCACTACAGCTACGGCGATGCGGGCTGGGCCGTGCGCATGGGGCGAGATGAGTGCATCTACGACGCGATTGACCTCCCGATGGAGGAATACGCGGAGAAGGAAGAAGTTTGGGTTCGGCTGTTTCAATCCCGGCCGAACCCCTTCTTGCCGATGCCTGATTAGCGGTTGGCCGGGGCCCTGAGGGCGCCGTCCATCCAGTCGCTGGGCGGGCGCGGGCCATCGGGCCGGAAGTTCATCGGGGCCAGCACCAGCGTATCCAGCAGCACTTCCTCGCCAGGGTTGGCGGAGAACTGCACCTTGATCTGGTGGTCGCCTTCGATGAGGTTGACCGAGCCGAGCTTGTACCAGGCAAAGCCTTGACCGTAGCCGGAGATGCCGGTCTCCGCGGGGCCGAGCACGATTTCGCCGAACTGCGCCGCCAGGCGGTGCACCGCTCCGGCCGGCACGCTAGCCGCCACCCAGACCTCGTGGTTACCCGGGATGCGGGTGGTCACCTTGAACTGGGCTTCGGCCATGCCACCAAATCGGGGCGCCATGCGAAGCACCTGCTTGCTGGAGGAACCGCTGCGCGTCACCAGGCCTGCCAACTGGGCGGCATTGGCACTGTCGGCACTGCGCCACAGGTAGGGCGCACTGCGGGCCAGCATGCGGTCGAGGATCGTCCACATGGCTTGGCTGGCGCGGCCGGGGTTGCGTTCCCATCCGCTGAGGGCAGCGGTGACTTCCACTTGTTCGCGCCCGTCGGGGTCGGCCAGGGTCGGCACGGCGGTGAGCAGGGTGTTGACCTTAAGGGCAGCGTTTTCAAAGGCGTCCGCCGGGATGATCGGGTCGTTAGATCCCCGGACGATGATGGGTAGCGAAGGCAGCACCATCTCCACGCCGCGCCGCACCTTCTTCACCTCGATCGGCGTGCCATCGGGCGTGTAGAACTTGAGCGCGTCGGCCTGGTCGTGAACGATCCGCACGGTCGTGTCAGCAGCCAGGCTCCACAGCACGGTGGCGATGCCATCCTGCTCCTGCACGGTGTAGCCCTCATAGCGGCCGCCCATGCGCAGGCGATCTCCGGCCACCGGGGCGGGCAGCCACAGCACGTTGCCGGGCAGTACCATCGGTTGGGCGGGGTCCCGCGCATCCAGCGGGAAGAACAAAGTCTGCGGGGCGGTGAGCGGCGTGCTTAGCGGCTCCGTGCTGGCCACGCGTCGCCAAACTTCGGGGTCCTGGCTACGCACAAATACGGCTTGCGCCCCCGCCTGGGCCACGCGGTCCAGGGCATCGTCCACCGAGAGTTCGCCGGTCAGCCGGAGGTCGGTCACACCCACCCAGGTGTCGGCGTTACGGCGGAACGCGGTGCCGAGCGCCCCTGACATTTCGCCGATGATTTCAAACTCGCGCGCGGCGCTGAGGCTGGCCCCCACGCCGTTGAGTCCGGCTTCGGGGCGGGCCGCTAGGCCATCCCAGCCGTCCCATTCCTGCATCACCGGTACCCCGGTTTCTTTGCGCAGAGCATCCGTCAGGCGGGTGGTGCGTCGAACTCCGGCGATGGTTTGGGCTTCGCGCAGGTCATTCCAAAGAGTGGTGGCGCGGACGTTGACGTTGAAGATCGTGTTGGTCTCGGGGTCCCACGCGGCATCCAGCCCCTTGCCGTTGGACCACAAGGGCACGAGCCGGGCGGCGTCATTGATGTCGCGGAAGTTGGCCGCGCCAATGCCCCAGGAACGCACGAGGGTGGAAACGGCCCCGTACTTATTGCGCAGGTACGCGGCAAACTCGGTCCGGAAGATCGGCGAAAGCGGCACGCCATTCTTGGGGGCGCTAGTGCTGGGGATGCGGCCGAGAGGGTTCACCCAACCGCGCAGGCCCGGCCCGAAATCGCTCTGCTTGAGATTCAACAGCATCTGGTCACGGTGGGCGTCGAATCCTTCATAGAAGTCCGGTTGGCCTCCCGTGCGGGTGACGGGGTAGGCCAGCAGCACATGCGTGCCCCCGAGCGGGTGAGTGACCTTGTATTCCAGCCGTCCATTGGTAGTCGGCACGACTTCGGAGTGCGTGCGGCGGCCATCCGCGCCGGCCAATACGATGAGCACCCGTGTCACCCCCGGCATGGGCGTGGAAATCACGGTGCCGGTGCGGGCGTTCTCGATCCGGTAGGAATCGGGTTCGATGGTTACCGACTCGGGCATCGGGGCCAGGCTGTCAATGGCAATCCAGTAGCGCTGACCGGTGTTTTTCACGGCCTCGAGAGCTTCGTTCCATCCGCGTCCGTCGGCGGGGAGCTCGATAATGAGATCGCTGATGCCCGCTTCATGGGTGCCTCGGATGGCCTCGACCGTCCCAGGCACGCGCACACCCACCGGGCGGTAAGGGCGGCCTTCCCATTCCAGAGCATGGCCCGGGGTGACTTTCCACAGGTGGGAAGACGACGTTTGGAGGGGAGCCGGGGTGGTTCCGGCGATCGCCAGGAAAAGGGCGGCAATCATAGGCACACTCTACCCGTCAAACGGGTGGCAGGCAGGTAGGCTTCACTTCGGTGACTACTTCCACGCTCCCCGTTTCTCAACGCGCCATCAACACTTTGCGCGGGCTTGCCATGGACATGGTGGAAGCAGCGAACAGTGGCCACCCGGGCTTGCCGATGGGCGCAGCGGTGATGGCCCACCAACTGTGGACCGGGCCGCTGAGCGTGGACCCGAGCCAGCCGGAGTGGTTCGATCGCGACCGGTTCATCCTCTCGGCGGGGCACGGTTCGGCGTTGCTCTACGGCTTGCTCCACCTGGCGGGATTTGACTTGCCGATGGAGGAACTCCAGAACTTCCGTCAATGGGGCAGCAAGACCCCGGGCCACCCCGAAAACGGCCTGACCCCGGGCGTGGAAATGGCCACCGGCCCCCTGGGCCAAGGCATCAGCACCGCCGTGGGGATGGCGATGGCCGAGCGATGGCTGGCCGCGCGCTTTAACCGCCCCGGCCACGACGTGGTGGACCACCGCACGTGGGTGATTGCCAGCGACGGCGACCTGATGGAAGGCGTGGCGCAAGAGGCGATCAGCCTGGCAGGCCACCAGCGGCTCAACAAGCTCGTGGTGCTCTACGACGACAACAAGATCACCATTGACGGGCGCACCGAGCTGGCCTTCACCGAAGATACGGAGCTGAAGTTCAAGAGCGTAGGGTGGCGGGTGCTGCACTGCGACGGGATGGACGCCAGCGCGGTGGATGCGGCCCTGGCCGAAGCCCAAACCCCCGCCGATGGCCCAACGGTCATCATTTGCCGCACCATCATTGGCTTCGGCAGCCCCAATAAGGCGGATAGCGCGGGCGTGCATGGCTCGCCGCTGGGAGCCACGGAGCTTGATCTCGCCAAGGACCAACTCGGTATTCCACGCGAACCGAAGTTCTTGGTGGAAGATGACGTGCGGGCGCATTTTGCCGCCGCGATGGCCAAGGGTGCGGCCCGTCGCGCCGAATGGGAGGCCCGGATGCAGGCCTACGCCGCCGCTCACCCCGAGGACGCCTCCACTTTGCAGCGCATTATCCGGGGAGAACTTCCGTCCGGATGGGATGCGGCCCTCTTTGCCGAAGAAAAGGCCGACGCCACCCGCAACCAATGCGGCCGTGCGCTGGACGCGGTCGCGGGGACGGTGGTTGAACTCATCGGCGGTAGCGCCGACCTGAGCGGGAGCACCAAGACGGCCCTGAAGGGCCAAGCCAGTTTGCAAGCCACCGAGCCCGGAGGCCGCAATATTAACTACGGTGTGCGAGAGCATGCGATGGGTGCCATCGTCAACGGCATGACCCTGCACGGCCTGCGGCCGCTGGGGGCGACGTTCCTCATCTTTAGCGACTATTGCCGCCCCAGCCTCCGCCTGGCGGGCCTCATGCACTGCCCGAGCCTGTTCTTCTTCAGTCACGACTCGATTGGCCTCGGCGAAGACGGCCCGACCCACCAGCCGGTGGAACAAACCATGTCTCTCCGCCTCATCCCGAACCTCAACGTCTTCCGCCCGGCGGATGGCTACGAACTGCAGGTGGCGGTGCACCAGGCGATGACCCAGCGCACCACCCCGAGTTGCATCATCACCACCCGGCAGACCTTGCCGATGGTGTCGCCGGCGGGTTCGGTCAATCACCCGGCCATGCGAGGTGGCTACGTGCTGCGCGAGGCCTCGGCCGCGCCCCAGGTCATCCTGGTGGCCACGGGCAGCGAAGTTTCCATTGCCTGCGAGGCCCAGATTCACCTGGAAGCCGAAGGCGTCCCCACCCGCGTGGTGAGCCTGCCGTGCTGGGAAATTTTCGAAGCCCAAGACGCCAGCTACCGCGCGGAAGTGTTCCCCCTGGGCGTGCCGTGCGTCTCCATTGAGGCGGGTACCACCCTGGGCTGGGCGCGCTACGCGCAGGCGCACGTGGGGCTGGATCACTTCGGGGCCTCGGCTCCGGCGGAGCGGCTTTTCGAAGAGTTCGGCATCACCCCCGAGAACGTGGTGAAGACGGCCCGCGCCCTGATCCGCTAAGGGCCACCGACACCAAAAAAGTCCATCGCCCGCAGGGGAGATGGACTTTCTTTTTGCCTGGAAAGCCAGACTTAGCGCTTCTTGCGCTTGCCGCTCTGGGCCAGCTCAACGGCGGCACAGGGCTCTTCAAATTCGGCTTGGAACTTGATGCGGCGCATCAGTTCGCCGCCGCTCACGGTGGACCAGTTCACGCGCTCCAGCGTCCACGGCCAGCCCAAGTCGGTGGGGCTGTAGAGGAACTCGACGCCTTCACTCAGGATGTCGCTGACCATCGTGATGAGATCCTTGCGTCGGCCCAAGATGCGCTCGGCGGCGGCCATGCTGGGGCGGAGCTTGCAGGTCAGGCTCACCGTTTCTTCGGCCATCACCTTGGCCTTCGCCTTGGTCAAACCGGTCTCGGCTTGCTGCACCTGTTCAACTTCTTTTTGATACGCACGGGTCAGGGCCTCGTGTTGATTGGGGTTCCATGCGTAAACTTGTCCATCGTAGACACAGTCCGCAAACTTACCGGCCTGGACGAGCGCGGTGGCCACCAGGGCTACATCGGTCGGCTTCAGGTCCTTGTAGGTCTTGCGAATTGAGTCGAACGTGGATTCCGGTTTGGTCAGGTTGCAACTGGTCAAAGGAAAAACACCTCATAATCCGGTTAACCCGGATCATAATCCGCGAGATACTACCCATGAAGCACTTCTTGAAACCTGGCCTTTGGGGATTCGGCACGGTTGCCACCCTGGCCTTTGGCCTGGCCATTGCTTGTTCGCCGTCGGCTCCGGCCACCTCCGAGGGGACCTCGACCACCGGTGAAGGTGCCGCGCCGAAGAAGCAAATCACCGTCGGCATCGTCTTTGACAAGGGCGGCCGGGGCGATAAGTCGTTCAACGACTCCGCCTACCGGGGCATTGAGCGCGCCGAGAAGGAATTCGGCATCAAGGTCAACGCGGTGGACAGCCGCACCGATGCGGACTACGAAACCAACATCACCAGCCAGGCCGAGCGCGGCGCGGACCTCGTGATTGCGGTGGGCTTCGGCATGCTGACCGCCGCCAACCAGGTGGCGCCCCAGTTCCCGGACACCAAGTTTGCCTTGATTGATGCTGTGGCCGAGCCCAGCAACGTCCGCTCGATCCTCTTTAAGGAGCACGAGGGTTCGTTCCTGGTGGGCTACATCGCAGGCCGCACCAGCAAGACCAAGAAGGTTGGCTTTGTCGGTGGCAAGCCGGGCGACCTCATCACCAAGTTCTACGCTGGCTTTGTGGCGGGCGTGAAGGAAGCCGGTACGGGCACCGAAGTGCTGCCGCCGAAGTACACCCAAGACTGGGATAATGTGGACGTCGCCAAGGCGGCCGCCAACGTGCTGTACGGCCAGGGCGCCGACATCATCTACCACGCGGCGGGCCGCGCGGGCCTAGGCGTGTTCGAAGCCGCCAAGGAGCAGAACAAGTACGCCATCGGTGTGGATAGCGACCAAGACGACATTGCTCCGGGCCGCATCGTGACCAGCATGGTTAAGCGCGTGGACGAAGCCGTCTACCAGACCATCAAGGACGTGGTGGAAGGCAAGTTCAGCGGCGGCACCAAGGTCTATGACCTGGCCAGCGGCGGTGTGGGTACCACGGACTTCCGCAACGCGAAGGAACTCGTGACCGATGCTATCAAGGCGGACCTCGACAAGGTCGCCGAGCGCATCAAGAGCGGCGATATCGTCGTTCCGGAAAAGTAACCCGCGAGCGGGATCAGTTGGCCGGTGGGTCGTTGGTTGCGCAAGCACACGACGGCCCGCATGCTTCTTGGGGGGCAGTTTCCTTGGCCGGGTAAGAACTGGTGGCCGGGGCCCCGCCGGAATCGTTGACGTAGAAGCCCGAGCCCTTGAACGCGATGGCCACCGGCGGGATGATTCGGCGCAGGGCGCCCTTAGCCCCGCAATCGCAGTCCGTCAGCGCGTCTTCCACCATGCGCTGTTCGACTTCAAACACCTTTTCACAGGTCTTGCATTCGTAAACGTAAGTTGGCATTTCGACTCCGCCTCCACCGGGAGGCACCCTCGCATTGTGCCAGAATCGTACGGCCCTGCGGGGCAACGGTCTTATGTTTGTCCCCCAGTCGTTTAGCGTGGGTGACCTTGGCGCGATTGGCTTTCTGATCTTGCTGGAGGGTCTGCTTTCGGCAGATAACGCTTTGGTGCTGGCCATTATGGTCAAGCACTTGCCGGATAAGTTGCAAAAAAAGGCCCTGCTTTACGGCCTGGGCGGGGCGTTCGTCTTCCGGTTCCTGGCCATCATCTTTGCCACCTTCATTCTCAACCTCTGGTGGCTTCAGCTGGTGGGGGCGGCGTACTTGCTGTGGCTGCCCATCAAGCACTTCTTGAACAAGGCCGGCGAGCATTCCGCGAACCCCATCAAGCAGCGCGGGTTCTGGCAGACCGTCATTGCGGTCGAACTCACCGACATTGCTTTCGCGGTGGACTCCGTGCTGGCGGCCGTGGGAACGGTGAGCGCTAAAGATAAAGTGTGGGTCGTTTATCTTGGTGCCATCCTGGGCATTATCCTGTTGCGGTTCGCGGCGGGGGTCTTTATCGGGGTTCTGAGGAAGTTCCCTGACCTGGAGCACCTCGCCTTCTTGCTGGTGGGCTGGGTGGCGGTCAAGCTCTTCCTCTTTGCCGGGCACAGCTACGAAAAGTGGTGGGAGACCAACCAGCACTGGCCGCACATCCCGTTTGCCATTCCCGAAATGCCTACTGCAGTCTTCTGGGGCGTGATGACAGTGTTGATTGTGGGCGGCACCTTGTATGCTCTGCGGCATCGCGCACCGGACCCGCTTGAGCCTGAGCCTGGACAAGAACCCATGGAGGAAATCGTGCAGGAAGTGATGGACGAGAACCTGGTGCCCCTAGAGAACAAAGATGGCGAAAAAGCTTAAGGTAGGGATTATCGGCACGGGATTCATTGCGCGCGGGGCGCACATTCCGGGCTACAACTCGATGCCGGACGAGGTCGAGATCAAGTGGTTGTGTGACATCAAGCCGGAAGCTCTGGCGGAGTCGCTGAAGATGGCCCCGGATGCCAAGACCACCGCGGACTACTACGACCTCTTGAACGACCCGGAAGTGGATGCGGTCTCCATCTGCACCCCCAACCTCATGCACCTGCAGCCGGCACTGGATGCGCTGGCGGCGGGCAAACACGTGCTGTGCGAAAAGCCGCTGGCCATGAACGGCCACGAGGCGCGCCAGATCGTGGCGGCCGAGCAGAAGTCGGACAAGGTTTTCCAGGTGGGCTTCCAAACGCGGTTTTCGGGCGAAGCCCAGTTCCTGCGCAAGTACATTGATTCGGGCGCGATGGGCGATATCTATTACGCCCGCACTCAGGCTCTGCGCCGCCGCGGCGTACCGGGCTGGGGCGTCTTCATTGACAAGGAGAAGCAAGGCGGCGGCCCGCTGATTGACATTGGCGTGCACGTGCTGGACCTCACCCTGTTCCTGATGGGCCACCCCGAGCCGGTGAGCGCGAGCGGCGTGACCTGGAACATGCTGGGCAAGAACCCGGATCTCTACAACGGTTGGGGCGACTACGACCGCACCAAGTTCACGGTAGAAGATATGGCCGTCGGTTTCATCCGGTTTGCCAATGGCGCCGTGTGTGTGCTGGAGTCTTCGTTCATGGCCAACATCAAGGACGATCCGTTCGGCACCACCATCCTGGGCACGGAAGCGGGCGCCGAGATCTTCTATTACCAAGATCAGCGCGTGCGGATCTACCGCGACGACAACAAGGAACTGTTTGACCTCACGCCGCGCTCGATTCCGGAAGTGAAGAACAGCCACGTGGCCGAAGTCCAAGCGTTCGTCAAGACGATCAAGGAGGGCGCGCCCTCGCTGGTCACTGCCCGCCAGGCGATGATGCTGAACAGCATCTTCGACGCGCTCTACAAGTCCGCCGAGACGGGCAAAGAAGAAGCCATCCAGCTCGTCTGAGCCTGATTTGGTTTCGTGCGGATCGGGGTTGCCTACGGGCGACCCCGATTTGCTTTTTGGACCCGCCCGCTTAAGGGGTGAGGCCGCAAAATAGAGGCTCATGAGCGCCAGGGTTACGGTGGTAGGGGCAGGATTTGCCGGAAGCGAGGCCGCCTGGGCGCTGGCCCAGCGCGGGGTGCCCGTGCGGCTCATCGAAATGCGCCCCGTGGTGCAAACCCCCGCCCACCAGACGGGCCATTTTTCGGAGCTGGTGTGCAGCAACTCCTTTAAGTCTCAAGATCCCGATTCACCAGCGGGATTGCTCAAGACGGAGATGAAGGCACTGGGGTCGTTGGTGATTCCCACGGGGGAAGCTCACAGCGTGCCGGGGGGCGCGGCGCTCTGCGTGGACCGTGACCGCTACGCCGCCGCCGTAACCGAGGCGCTGGAAAACCACCCGCAGGTGGTGATCGAGCGCCGTGCTTTCACACCCGACGAAGCGGAATCCTTGGCTCAACAAGCGGCGGCGGACCCGAGTCACTCGCTCATCCTGGCCACTGGCCCCCTCACCCACGAGCCGCTGGCGCAGTGGTTGGCCACCCAAACCGGGCAGGAACACCTTTACTTTTACGATGCGGTTTCGCCCACGGTAGATGCCGAATCGCTGGATCGCAGCATCGTCTTTGCCCAGAGCCGCTACGACAAAGGCGAAGGCGACGACTACCTCAACTGCCCCTTCACGAAGGAGGAGTACCACGCCTTCATCGAGGCCCTCGTGGCAGCCGAGCAGGTTCCGCTGAAGGACTTCGAGAAGGCCAAGTACTTTGAAGGCTGCATGCCGATCGAGGAGATTGCGCGGCGCGGCAAGGACTCCTTGCGGTTTGGCAACTTCAAGCCGGTGGGGCTCGAGGATCCGCGCACCGGGCGCCGCCCCTACGCCGCCCTGCAACTCCGCCCCGAGAACCGAGAGAAGTCGCTTTACAGCCTGGTGGCGTGCCAAAACCGCCTGAAGTGGGGGCCGCAAAAGGAAGTCCTGAAGATGGTGCCCGGCCTGCAGAACGCCGACTTTGTGCGCCTCGGCGTTATCCACCGCAACACCTATCTGGAGGCCCCGAAAGCCCTCGATGCGACCCTTCAACTCCGTGCCCGGCCGGGGGTGTACGTGGCGGGGCAGCTCACGGGCGTAGAAGGCTACGTCGAAAGCGCGGCGATGGGCATCTACGCCGGCATGTGCGTGGCCCAGCGGGTGCGAGGGCAGGAGCCCGTGCTCCCCGCCCGGCCCTGCGCTTATGGTTCGCTTCTCATGCACCTGCAGGATGAAACCCCGCGCCACTTTGCGCCCATGAACATCAACTGGGGGCTCCTGCTCACGCCGGATGAAGGCGTGAAAATGAAGAAAGATGGCCGCCGCCTGTGGCAACTGGAGCAGGCGCGCGCCGCCTTTAGCCAGTGGATGACGGCGCTGGCGTCAGCGTAATCAGAGTCACTTCGGGGCGGACCAAGAACCGGGCGTGGCGCGGCGAGCATAGGCCGCGATTGACATACACCCGGTGCGCGGCTCCGCTCACCAGCCCCCGGCTGAACTTTGACCCAAAGCGGCTGGGGACATAGGCTTCGCCGATGAACGGCATGTAGAGCTCACCGCCATGAGTGTGGCCGCTCAACTGGATGTCTACTCGGTAGTCGCCGAGGCCGAGTTCCGCCGTATCGGGATTGTGGGCGAGCAGCACGGTGGGCGTCCCACTCGGGATGCCGCCCAGCGCTTCATCCGGGCGGGGGGTGCCGTACATCAGGTCATCAATGCTCGCCAGGGCCAAGCGATCTCCGCGCCGCTCCAAGATGGTGTGGTCGTTGAGCAGCAAATCAATGGGGGAGCGAGTGAGCTCCTTCAGCACGCCCCGGGCATCCAGGGCGATGTCGTGGTTCCCCAAACACCCAAAGACACCATCCGGGGCCGTCAATCCGTCGAAAAGGTCGGTGCTGTCGGGCACCACGCCGGTCTGACCATGCCCGTCAAAGAAATCGCCCGTCACCACAACCAAGTCCGGCTGCTCGGCGCGGAGCATGGCAATGGCCTGCTGCACCCACTCCACCGTGATGTTGCGGGGGAAGTGGATATCGCTGATCTGGCCGATTCGGTACCCGTGAAAGGCCGGGGGTAGCCCGGCCACCGGGATATTAATCCGGACAAGTTCAAGCCACTTGGGCTCAATGAATCCCGTGTAAAAAAGTCCGCCTCCTACCAGGCCGCCAAGCCCCCACCGCAGGCAATCACGGCGGCTGAGACGGCGAGAAGAGGGCGAGTCGGACACGGCGCGAACCCCTTCACTTTACGCCAATTGGGAACATTCACTAAAAAAGTCCGCCCAAATGTCCAATGCGACTAGGTAACGGGGCGGGTTGAACAATATCTCGAAGGTAAAACTCGTAGACTTTGGGCAATCGGGAGCCAAAAGTGGCCACCAAGACAAACAAGAATTCGAACGAACAGTCACGCCCGCGTGACTTGCTTTCGCCGCAGCAAATGCGCGAGATGCTGACTCAGCTGTATCTCGCTCGCTATTTTGACGTGCGGCTCATCAAGGAGAAGAAGCGCGGTCGCCTGCGCGGCACGCTCTACAGCTCGCACAACCAAGAGGCCATTTTGGTGGGTTCGCTCTTCGGTCTGAAGGGCACCGACTGGATCAGCCCGATTCACCGCGATATGCCGGCGTTCTTCCTCAAGGATATGAATGCGGGTTGGCGCAACCCGGACCGCATCGGGATGACCATTGAGGAAGTGTGCGCCCAGGTGTGGGGCAAGGCCGGTTCGCCGGGTCGCGCCCGCGATAACTGGAGCCACATTGGCAGCAAGTCTAAGCGCATCATCCACAGCACCTCGATGCTGGCCGGGACGATTCCCGCTGCCGCCGGGGTGGTTTACGCCGACCGGCTGGATGGTGGTGACGCCGTGGTCCTCACGTTCAACGGGGAAGGTAGCACCGCGCAGGGCATTTTCCACGAGGCGATCAACTTCGCCGCCGTGCACAAGCTGCCGGTGATCACGATCATCGAGAACAACCAGTGGGCGTACGGCACCCCGACGCACCTGGAGTACTCGCTGGAGGACTTTGCCCGCCGCGCCGACGGTTACGGAATACCGGGTCTCATCGCCGATGGTCAAGACGTGTTGGACGTCTACGACAAGGTCATGATGGCGGTGGAGCACGCTCGCGCCGGCAACGGCCCGAGCATCGTGGAATGCAAGACGTTCCGCGCCTACGGCCACGGTGACCACGACGACGACCGCGCGGCCAAGTACCGCCCGAAGGACGAAGTCGAAGAAGGCCGCAGCCGCGACCCGATTGCCGTGATGAAGCAGCAACTGGTGGCGCTTGGTCACATGACCAAGGAAGAAGCCGGCCAGCACCTCGCTGAGAACAAGGGCGCCGGTGAAGTGACCGACATCGACTTCCCCGAGGAAGTGGTGGCCTACCTGAACGAAGGCGTGCAATACGCCATCAAGTCCCCGCTTCCGGAAGCGGAAGAGGGCGGCATGTGGGTCTTCAAGGAGGTGGAATAAACCATGGCAAGCCTGATTGATGGTGCCGCTGGCACTAAGAAGAACTATCTGACCGCGATTAAGGAAGCCATCGCCGAAGAAATGGCCCGCAACCCGCACATGATTGCCATGGGCGAGGACATCGGCATTCTCGGCGGCGCGTTTGGCGTGACGGATGGGCTCCAAGCCCGGTTCGGCCCCGAGCGTGTCATTGACATGCCGATTTCGGAGGGCGCCATTGTGGGCACCGCCTGCGGCATGGCCCTTAATGGCAAGACTGTGATGGTGGAGATGCAGTTCATCGACTTCATCTCGTGTGGCTTCGACCAGATCGTCAACATGACGGCCACTTACCACTACCGCACGGCCGGGGAAGTCAATATCCCGATGGTCATTCGCGGTCCCGCCGGTGGTTATGGCGGTGGTGCTCTTTATCACAGCCAGATGAACGAGGCGTGGTTTGCCAACAGCCCGGGCCTCAAGATTGTGTGCCCGAGCACCCCGAGCGACGCCAAGGGCCTGATGATCAGCGCTCTGCGCGACCCGAACCCGGTGCTGTTCTACGAGATCAAGGAGCTTTACCGAAAGCGCGAGATCGAAGAAGAACTGAACGCGGGTGACGATGCGATTGTGCCGCTGGGCAAGGCTCGCATTGCGCGCGAAGGTGCTGATGTGACGCTGGTTACCTACGGCCAAAACGTGTGGCACTGCTTGGAAGCGGCCGACAACCTGGCCAAGGAAGGGTATTCGGCGGAAGTCATCGACATCCGCACCCTGGTGCCGCTGGACGAAGAGACGATCATCGCCTCGCTGCAAAAGACGAACCGCCTGGTAGTGGTGAATGAAGCGCCGATGACGTGCGGCTTCGCCGGGGAAATCCTGGCCCGCATGACGACGAAGGCGTTCCGGTACCTGGATGCGCCGCCGGCCCGCGTGACTCGCCTCGACACTCCGGTGCCGTGGGTGAAGCCGCTGGAACTGCACGTGCTTCCGTCGGTCGAGAAGATCACGGAAACCGCGCTGCAGACGATCCGGTTCTAACCAGAAACCCAACGAAGAGGGAGCGCTCCTGGCCACACGGCCCGGGGCGCTCTTTGCGTTTACGCCAGGGCTGCGAGGTGTTCCATCACGGTGGCGTGGGCCTCCGTCATGTCTTGCCGCTCACTCTTGTGTACCAGGGCCAGCCACTGCGAGGTGGAGATCCGTGAAATGGAGGGGTGGATGATCTCTTCGATTCGCTGCACGTTGAGGGGGGAGATCACGTTCTGCGCCATCATGGTGGCCCGGCGAGCGAGGGCATCCACGAGGATGGCGGACTCATCCCGATCCGCGTAACTGAGAATCTCGGCCGCCCGGTACCAAATCCACTGCCGGTCCAGCGGCTGGGCATCGTCCGGATAGGCTTGGTCCGCGTGATGGAGGCACTCCACCGCGCGCTTCCGGTCCCCCATTTGACAGAACATCGTACACGCATTCAGGAACATCCATGAATCCGTGATGGCCGCGTGGTGGTGCTGGCTTCGGGTGGCCGCCGCAAAGATGCGATGGGCTTCGGATGTCTGCCCGCAAATGGTGTGGGCGAACACTAAGTTGAGGTCAATGTAGGCCCGCATAAGCGGTTGGTCGTCCACCGTCGGATGGGCACGGACTTCCTGCAATCGCTGAAGGGCGGGCGCGCGCAGTCCCACGTCCATGGTAACGCGAGCGGTTTTGAACTCCAGCATCAGGGCGCGTGCGTCTTGGCCGTTGGTGCGGAACAATTCGGCCGCCTTGGTGAAGCAGAGCAGGCACTGGTGCCAGTGCCCCCGGCGGTGGAGGCCGTTGCCCGCGATCTCAAAGAGGAGAGCCAGGGCGGAGCCGAGCGCCGGATCGTGGAGCCAAACGCGCGGTGGCTTGCGCAGGCGTTGCCACGCCCAGAGGGCTTGCCCGCGCTGGACTTCCCAATATCCCACCAAGCAGTTCACCAGCAGCCGGTACTCCGCATCCAGCTGCTCATCATCGCACTGCCCGCGCAGGGTGAACATGTCGGCCATTTGCGGTTCTCGGGCCGGCGCCTGCAGGCGGATGGTGGCGTCCACCCAGTTCTGCAGGTCGGCGCGCGACCACGGTTTCGTGCCCTGCACGGTGTCGGCGTCGGCCCGTTGCGCGAGCTGTTGGCATTGGGCCACCAGCGAGTGGGGGGAGGAGGCATCGAGCAGGACTTCGCAACTCACTCCCGTGACGGCGATCCAGTCTCGGTCGATGTAAAGCAAGCCACCCAGGTGGCGGCGCAGGGCAGCGACGCGTTGGCGGAGATTCGTCAGAGCGGCGCTGAGGCTCTTTTCTGGCCAGAGCTGGGCGGCCAGTTGGCGTCGGCTCAGCTCTTGCCCATCGGCCAAGGCCAACGCGGCGAGAAGGAGGCCTTCTTGGCGAGTGGTGAAGGAAAGGGGGTGGCCTTCAAGGTCGGCGTCAATCTGGTGGCCGATCCTCACCACCAACTGCGCCATGCCGCAGATTTTGACATGACGCAGGTCGAGATCGGTGGCGGGGCCTGGGGGAAGCGAATCCATGGGAACTTCCCCCGGGGGCGGGCTCACTCGTCGGTAGTGAGGCGGACGCGGAAGTACGTGCGCTCCTTCGGCCGCACCGCATCGTCGTAGCCTGCAAGGTCGCCGATGCCCAGCACGAGCTCCTTGAACTCAAAGCCGCGAGGCACAAAGAAGATCAGCGCGCCATCGAGCTGCGCTCCGGGGAGGAGCGGCTGGCTGAACATGCGGGTGCCATCGAAGGGGAAGTCGTTGCTCTCCACTTTGTATGAACTGCCATCCTTGCCCACAATGGTCGTCGGACCGATATCCAGGCCGAACATCTCCTTGTTCCCATTCCGGGCGGAGTATTCGACGATGATCATCGTCTTGCCGCCTTCGGGTTTGAACTCGTTGTCTCCGTACCAGTCGTTCTTGGCTTCGTAAACGTCGGCTTCGTAAGCGTTGTTCACCCGGAAGCGCCAGCCGCCATCAAACAGCCAGTCGCCGGTCTTGCCCTGCAGGCCGTTCACCTGGTTGGTGCCACCCGCGCGGGTGATTTCGTAGCGGTTGCCATTGATGACCACCGTCGAGCCCAGCGCCTTGGCTACATCGGCGATGGGGGCATAAGCCCGGCCATTGATGATGCGGACATCCTGGCTGGCCTCGCGGCCATTGATGATGAGCACGCGCGTGGACTGAATCGCGGCCACGGCCACCGTGGCGATGCCGAGAGCGAGGAGGCCCGTGCCGAGAGTTTTGGGGTGCAAAAGCGCCATATCCCGATGGTGAAACCACGCGTCGGCACCGTAAAGCGGGCGTAAAAAGTTTCACGACAAAAACCCCGCTCCCTGGAGGAAGCGGGGTCTGAGAGTCCCGGCGTTAGCTCGGTTTAGAGCGTGCCGCGCAGGGCTTGCTCGCGCTCGATGGATTCGAACAGCGCCTTGAAGTTGCCTTTGCCGAACGACTGCGCGCCCTTGCGGTGGATGATCTCGTAGAACAATGTCGGGCGGTCCGTCACCGGCTTGGTGAAGATCTGCAGCAGATAGCCCTCGTCGTCGCGGTCCACCAGGATGCCGAGGTCGGCCAGCACTTCGATGTCTTCGTCAATCTCGCCCACGCGATCCGGCAGCATGTCGTAGTACGTGCGCGGCACGCTGAGGAACGGGACGCCCCGCGCCTTCAGGCGGCTGACGGTATGCACGATGTCTTCGGTCTGCATCGCGACGTGCTGCACGCCCGCACCCCCAAAGAACTCGAGGTACTCGTCAATCTGCGACTTCTTCTTGCCGGCGGCGGGTTCGTTGATGGGGAACTTCACACGTCCGTTGCCGCTCGCCATCACCTTGGACATGAGCGCGGTGTATTCGGTGGAGATGTCCTTGTCATCGAAGGAGAGCATGTTCTTAAAGCCCAGAACATCCTCGTACCACTTCACCCACACGTTCATCTGACCGAGTTCGACATTCCCGACAGCGTGGTCCACAGCCTTGATGCCGATGGGGTCGCCCGGCTGATTCTCGGCGCGGAAGCCCGGCAGGAAGGGACCGTTGTATTGATCGCGCTGCACCAGACTGTGCACGGTGTCGCCGTAGGTGCAGATGGACGCGATGCGGACGCGGCCGAAATCATCTTCCAGCGTCATCGGCTCGTGCCACACCTTCGCTCCGCGATCGACGGCCGTCTTGAAGGCGAGGTCGCAGTCTTCCACCGTAAAGGCGATGTCTTGCACAAAGTCGCCGTGGTAGGCGATCTTCTCGGCCATCGGGTGGCCGGGGCGCACGGGGGCACTGAACCACAGGCGGACATCTTCTTGCTCCATGGCGTAGCCCACTTCGTTCTGGTTGCCCGTTTCGAGGCCGGTGTAGCCCGTGATGGAGAACCCAAACGTGTGTTGGTAGAAGAAGGACGTCGCGCGGGCATTGTTAACAAAATGCCGGACGTAGTCAATTCCAATGATCGGAAAGAGGTCTTGGCTCATCGTTGTTTCCTCTGTCTTCCGGTTGCACGCCCCAATTTCCCGGTGAGGGAATACGGTCGATCGGGCAACGAAGAGCTGGCGAAATTATGACACACCCGATTCGTGGCTGCCATTGGGGTACGGGCGGGGCGAGGCATTCGTCTAACTACTAGAGATGCTGAGTGCGAGCGTGATTCTGGCTCTGGCGAGTTTAGGTGGGATACGAGCCGAGGCGGCCGCGGTGCCCACGCAGGCTATGCCGCTGATTCCGCTGGGCCCGTTTGTGCGGGCGGCGAATGGCGACATTCTGGCCCTCAACGACGGCTGGATTCGGCGCAGCTCGGATGGGGGCGCGAGTTGGAAGGGGGCGCGGATGTTCCCTGGGGGCGATTACGAGGCCTTGAATGATTCGGCCCTTTTGGTGACGAAATCCGGCCGGGTGGTGGCGTTCTTCATTGATCGCAAGACCCTGCGCTACGAGTGGGATAACGCCGCCCGCCGTCTGAAGCCCAGCAGCAAGGCCTGCACGCTGGTGGCGGTGAGCGATGACAATGGCGCCACCTGGCGCATGACCCAAGAGGTGCAGGGCACCTACGCGGGGGCCAGCCGGGGCCTGGCGGAGATTGCGCCGGGGCACCTGGTGGCGGTGGGGCAGGAGATGACCAGCGCCAAGCCCACCAACGTGACGGTGATGTACGAAAGCACCGACAACGGCGACACTTGGCGGCGGCGCAGCACCATGGATGGCGGCGGACGCGGGCACCACGATGGCCTCTATGAAGGCGTGGCGCTGGCGGTGCCGGGGGGTGCTTTTGCGGTGCTGCGATCCACGCAGGATTCCTTGTGGGTGACGCGGAGGACGGCCAGCGGATGGAGCCGCCCGGCATCGATGGGGATCCCCGCCAGTAGCTCCCCGGCGGGCCTGCTGCGGCTGGCGGACGGCACGATACTGATGGCCTATAACCCGCTCTATCCCAACGGGCAGCGCACCACGCGGCGATTTTCTGACCAAGGGAGCGAACGCGGCGCGTCTTGGTATCGGCGCGAGATCTACGCGCGGTGGAGCGAGGATGACGGCCGAACGTGGAGCGCCCCCCGGGTGCTGTGGCGCGGGGAGACGGACGCCGCCTATCCCACCCTGTTTGAGGTTGAGCCGGGGCAAGTGTGGATGACGACCTACCAAGGGCAGGTGCGGCTTCGCTTTGACGTGGGTGCGCTGAAGCAAACCCCGCCGACGCCCTAGCCAGAGTTATGCCCGCAGAATTGCGGGTCTTCGCTCCCTATCATCAACTTTTAACATCGATTCTTGCGGGGCGAGGGATAAAATAAGGTCATGCGAACCCTTGGTTTTGCACTTGCATTGATTGGACTGTGTTCGGTGGCTTCGGCGACTCGGTTGACTTTTAACCAGGTGAACGGCACTGTCGTCAGCGCCTCCGACCTCACCAGTTCCCCGAATTACGGCCACCGCGTGACGGCCACCACGATGGGCAACTTTTCCTACGGGGCCGAAGGTGGCTTCACGCCCAACGTGACGGTGGCGTATCGCGCCCAGAATCCCTTGGGCACTTTCCCGGGCCTCAGCGTGTGGACTTCGGGCTACGGTGACCTGCAGAACACAGTGTGGTCCGGCGGAGCATCAAACCAAGTTCCGAATGACGGATACGTCACCTTGACGGCGGATGCCGGATTCCAGGTCTCGCTCCTTTCCTTCCGCACGGCGCTGTGGTCCACGGGGCCGGCGCAGTACACGGATATCTCCGTGCGTGACGGGCTGGGCAACGTGCTGTATTCCACCAATGCGGCGAACCCGGTGGGTGGCAACGTGCTGCACGATTTTACATCGAGCCCGTTGACCGCGCAGCAACTGGAGATCAAGTTCGGTCAAGGCTGGTGGATCACTCTGGATGACGTGACCTACTCGCAGGCCGTGCCCGAGCCGGGCACCATGCTGGTGCTGGGAGCCGGGCTGGTGGCGCTGGCCCGTCGTCGCCGCGCGACCAAGTAGGCGCGGGACCTATTTGCCGGAGGGCGCGGTCTTGGGGCCGTGCCCTTTTTGGCCTATAATAGGTGCTGGCGCACGCCGACATAGCTCAGTGGTAGAGCAGCTGTTTCGTAAACAGCAGGTCGCCGGTTCGAATCCGGCTGTCGGCTCCAGTTCCTTTCCTCCAAACGGTAAGATCCGCTAATGAAGGCAATCTTAGCCTCCATTCTTGCTGGCACCTCGCTAACATTACTGATTGGCTGCAGATACACTGCGAGCGATGCCAACGGGCTCCGACGAGATGCGGCAACTGGGGCTATCGAAGCTGCTGACCCAAACCTCAGTCCCTACACATTAGCTTCGTTCGGAAATCAGGACTACGCCAAACTGACTTTCGAAGGCGTGACTCTCGATGTGCCTCGTCATTGGGAAGTACTAAAGGGTGAAGAACTCAAGAACTACATGCTCTCAGCTAAGGCAATCGCTGGGCTGTCTAGTTCAACGCAATATCATGCTTTGGTCCGATCACGTCCAGCACCTTCGCAGGCCACTGTAATTGTAGGTACGACGAAGGTTGATGGCCTAACAAAGGATGCGTTTGATGGGACAACGAGTCAGGAACTTAAGCAGATTACAGACGGTGTTGCCGCCCAGTACAGAAACTCTGGGCTGAGGCTAAAGCAAATTAAGCCGGCGAAGCTGATTAGAATCGGTGGTCGTTCGGCGGTGCTCCTTGAACTCGTTGAAGAGGTGAGTGGTCCCGGTACAGACTGGAATGCTCAGATGTACTATTTCTCGTCCACAAACAAGATGATTTCCGTTCGGCTTTCCTATGACTCAAGCAAGCAGGCGGTATTCCATCCGATCTTTCAGAGCATGATTCGATCGATAAAGTTCTGAGTGCAGGAGACTAAGTCTCAGTAGTGTCGATTCAAATCTTTTTACTTGCCTGCTAGTGGCCACGCGCCACGATCGGGGCCGAGGTGGGATCCTCCCGCGCCGGATCATGATTGACCGTCATCGGCTCGAAGCGGCGGGCGTGGACTACGAGCGCATGAAGATCTACTATTACGTTGGCACGAGTAAGGAACTGAAGGAGGCGAAGATGCTGCGCTTCGAAGACTTCAAGTATCCGGCGCTAAACCCTCAATAATCACAACACGGCCAATGCCATCACGGCTTGGCGAAAGATATCTATCCCGATCCTTCGCCCCGCTGTTCGGCGGGCAGCTTGCGCACTTCCAGCAAGATGGCGTGCGATGCCGCATCCACAAAGTAGAGCATGTCTTTCAGCTGCTTCACGCCCGCGTCGTCGGCGGTGGGCTCTGCCGCCACGAGGTTGATGTCGAAGGTCTCGCCAAACCGAATGTAGGTTTGATCTTGAGCCTTCAGGATGTACGGACTCCCGTACTTCTGGATCGCACTCATCGCAGTACTCAACAGCTCTTGGCTGGGATTCCTCCCCCGCCAAATCGTGGAGTAGATGAGGTGGCCCTGCATCGGCCCGACGGCCGACGGGGTGGGGGCAATGTTGACGGTTCGGTTCGGCTCGCCCTCGCGGCTAAACAGCACGATGAACGCCTTTTGGTCTTGAGATCGTCCGTAGCTGAAGCCCGTGGCCTTCAATGCCGCCTCCATGCGCTTGCCTTCGGGCGAATCGAGCGCACTGGCTTCTTGCGGCACAGCCGGCGTCATAAGCAGAGCCGTGAACAGACTCAGAGTGGTCAGGCTCACTGCTTGTCCTCCTCGCCGTTCAACTCCTTCTCCATAAAGTCCGAGGTGGACGCCACAATGGCCAGGAGGTCGCGCACTTGTTTGGCGTCGCGGCGCGGGTCAATGTGCAGGCGGTAGCGGATGCGGTGCAGGTTCTGCGCCTCGCTCGGCCGTTCATAGGCCAAGCCCCCGGCCTTGAATCGGTAGGTGAAGGCCTTCTCCAGTAGTTCCTTGGGGGCAGCTTCGGTGCTTTCCCACACGATGCCGAACGCTTCGGCGGCCTTCAGTGAGTTGTATTCCTCGGCCCTGGACCGCATGTAAATCGTGTGCTTGCGGGGTGAATCCGCGATGTCAAAAGTGACTTGGAAGAAGCCGGGAATCTCCGAATAACTCAGTTCCGTGGCTTTCATGAGGGTGGTCAACGCCTCATCCGGGGCCGTTTGACCAAGGACGCCCGCGCCCGGAGACATTGAGGTTGCCAAGAGGAGGCAAGCCGTGAGAGACATACGCACCTTAAGACGGCCCAGCCCCGGGGTTTGTTTCTGGGTTTCCCTTCCGCGAGGGTTCGCAAAAATACGGGCTTCCCCTCATTTGTGGCGCGTCGCCGGGGCCAAGTGGTAAGTTTTGCGCAACCATCCTTGGAGTTTGATTGTCATGCGTCTGCGACTCACCAGTTCCCTGCTTATTGCCGCCCTCGCGGTGTCGTCCTGGGCTCAAACCGGCTGGAACCGGTACAGCGTTGAAGTCCGGAATGATGCCGATGCCCAACGGCTGGCGGATTCGGACCTCGGCATCTTCTCCTGCCACATTCACCGCGGTCGCACCGATATCATCGTCGGGCCGGGCGAGTTTCCCAAGCTGTGGAGCTTGCGTATGCCTTATCGCTGGGTGGGCGTGCTCCCCGATCCGCGCGGTTGGGATCAGCGTCCGCAGCCCGCGACCCTCAACTACCGCACGCAGTACTACAACTACGACCAGATTATCGGGCAATACGAAGAGTGGCGCCTGCAGAACCAGCGGTACGTGACCCGATTCCAAATTGGGTCGAGCGTGCAGGGGAGGCCAATCTGGGCGTACCGATTGTTCCAATCCACCCGCAAGCGACCGGAGGAGCAGTCCTTTGTGGTGAATTTTGGGATCCATGCCCGAGAATGGATAAGCCCTGCGAGTGGTTTGCACATTTTTCGCAAGCTTCTTGACGGGATGACCACCGACCCCGCCGCCATCAAACCGATCATTCCTGGCACCGCCTATTATTTCATCCCCGTGATGAATCCCGATGGCTACGCCTTCACTTGGTCGACCAACCGCATGTGGCGGAAAAATCGCCGTCAAAACTCGGGTGGCTCCTTCGGAGTCGATCTCAACCGGAACTTCTCGAAAGGGTGGGGCGGCTCCGGATCCAGTAGCAACCAGAGCTCGGATATCTATCGTGGCCCCTCGGCCCTCAGCGAGCCGGAGAGCCAAGCCCTCGTCAACCTAGTGAACAATATCTCGCCCGTGAAGGCATTTATCGACTTTCACAGCTACGGGGAATATGTGTTGTGGGCATGGGGCTATACGGCGACCCCATCTCCGGGTGAAGCCTGGCTGCGACTCACGGGGACAGCAATGCGCGATGCTATTGCCGGGCAACACGGCCGCTCTTACACGATCGGTGCGACGGGACCGACCCTCTACCTGGCCAGCGGTGTAACGCCGGACTACATGTACGACCGGTTCAATGCCGCCGCCTACACCATCGAGTTACGAGACAAGGGTCAGTTTGGGTTCATCTTGCCCGAGAACCAGATCAGCGATACGCAGGATGAGGCCTGGCAAGGGTTCCGCGCCTTGTCCCTGCGCATATTGGATCGCTAGGCTAAGCCCATGGCCGGCAGGATGAGCATCAGGCCGGCCATCACCACGATGAACCCAATGATGTCGATGAGGATGCCGGACTTGAGCATCTCGCGCGCCGGCACCAGCCCCGAACTGTAAACAATCGCGTTCGGGGCGGTGCTGACCGGCAGCATGAAGCCCATGCTGGCCCCCAGGGCCACGCCCAGGGCCGGGGCCACCGGCGATACCCCCGCCCCTTCGGCCAGGCCGATGGCCACCGGCACCAGCGTGGTGGCGGCAGCGGTGTTGCTGGCCAGTTCGCTGAGCATGATCGCCGCAGCGGTGACCAAAGCCGTGATGCCCCACACGGTGCGAGCGCCGCTGGCCTCGGCGGCCATCTCGCCCAGAGATTTGGCCAGGCCGCTTTCGAACATCGCTTGCCCCAGGGCAATCCCCCCGGCGAAGAGGAGGATTGTCCCCCAGTTAATGCTGGCGGCGGTGCGCCAGTTCATGCGCGAATCCTCTTGGCGGCCGGGAAGCAAGAAGAGCAGGCTCGCTCCGATGAGCGCCGCCACACTGGCCGGCACCCGGGCCGCAAACTGCTTGGCAAATTCGTTTTCCGGCCCCATGATGGCCAGCAGGCTATCCGGCAGCATCCACAGAATGATCGCCACCACAAAGGCCAACAAGGTGTTCCGTTGCCCTTCGCTCATGCGACCCATTTCAGCCAGGCAGGCCCGGGAGACCGGCGCGACGGGAGCGGTGGCCGGGGCCCCGCGTCCGTAGCGCCAGCGCAGCACCGCCCAGCACGCCACCAGCATGGCGAGGGTGATGGGCATCCCGAAGGTCATCCACTGCAGAAAGCCGATGCGTTCCCCGGTGGCCTTGGCCAGCATGTCGATGCCAATCAGGTTCGGCGGGGTGCCGACGGGCACGCCGACGGCAATGCTGGACCCCCACGTCAGCATCATCATCAGGCCGATGGCGTAGAGCCTCGTTTGGTCGGGCGAACCAATGGCCGCTAGTAGGCTCAAGCCAATGGGCAAGAGCATGGCCGTGGTGGCCGTATTGCTGATGAAGAGCGAGAGGAGGCATGCGATGGCCCCCACCGAGAGGAGCAGAGCTGAAGCGGAGCGCGTGGCCCACTTTTGGGCGAGGATGAGATGGGCAAAGCGCTCACCCAGGCCGGTGACCTCCATCCCCTTGGCTAGGATGAAGCTCCCGATGAAGAGCGGAATGGTGGTGTCGCCGTAGGCGGCAAAAACCTTCTTTTCGTTGAGCCCGCCCGCCAAGATGAGGAGCGCGCTGCTGACAAGCGCGGTGATCCCAAGGGGCATCACTTCGCTCATCCACAGCCCCACGGTGAGGGCAAAAATGGTGCCGACGTGGCGCTGATCGGCGGGGAAATCGCGCAGAAGCCAATAGGCCAGCGCCGCCATCACCACGGGCAGCGCCAGCTTTTGCCAACTGAAGCCCGTGCCCGCCGTTTCGCTCATGGTGCCATCTTGGCACCCAGCGGGGCTTCACGTCACCGTGAGCGTTGAACTAGCGAGCCGAGTTGAACCAACGGTAATGGCCGATTTGATCCCAAGCCTTGAGCACATCCTCTTCCTGGGCGCCCCGGCCAATGTTGTGGATGATGAGGGGAATGCCTTGGCCCGATTTGCGGTCGCTCACGACGCCAATGTGCAATCGTCCGTTGGGCAACTTCCACGCCACAAAATCCCCAGGCGCATAGGCCGCACCTGCCGCCAAGCGCTTGCCCCGGCGGGCAAAGAAGATCTGCTGATTCACAACGCGGCGGTGGTCAATGTTTCGGTCGGGCTGGCCCCCGCCGTAGGCGCGGCGATTCGCCCGCCAATCCTCGTGAATGAGCTTCTGCAGGTCGTAACCCAGCGGGCGCAAAGCCCGCACCACGACGTCCGTGCATACGCCCGTGTTCTTGGGCACGTCGCCCCCGGGGTAGCTCAGCCGCACGTAAGCGGGGTCGTAGCTGGTGGTAACTCCGACTTGCTTGCGGGCGTTGCGGACAATATCCAGCCCCGGCTGGGTGGTGGGAGACGCGAAGCCAGCTCCCATGGTCGCCAACACCCACACGGTCGTCATGCTGAAATTCTACGCCGAGCCGCCCCGCAGAGTCCCAGGCGAACTCGCCCTCACAAATTCCTCACAGGATGCGCCTACAATCTGAGCGTGCGCGTGCTCATTATCGAGGATGACCCGGATATCGCCAGTGGGGTGGCCACCGCACTGCGCCGGGAAGGTCACGCGCCCGAAATGGCGAGCACCGGCCCCGAAGGCGAGACGATGGCCATGATGAACTCCTACGGCCTCATCCTGTTGGATGTGATGCTGCCGGGCAAGGACGGTATGGCCGTCTGCCGGAGCCTGCGCCATGCCGATGTCCGGACGCCCATCCTTATGCTCACCGCCCGCGATGAAGTGAAGGACCGCGTGATGGGCCTGGACGTGGGCGCGGACGATTACCTCGTCAAGCCGTTTGCCTTGGATGAGCTGCTGGCCCGCGTGCGCGCGCTCACCCGACGCGAAGTGCAACTCAAGAAGAGCCGCATTGTGGTCGGGCCGATCGAGGTGGACACCCACAACAAGAGCGTCACCGTGGGCGGGGAACCGGTGAAACTGACGCACCGCGAGTTTCAGTTGCTGGAGGCGATGGCCCGCAACCCCGGCCGTGTGTATTCGCGGGAACAGATTTTGGAGAGCGTTTTCCAGAGCGACGAAGCCCTGCCGAATACCGTGAATTTCCACATGTCGTCGTTGCGCAAGAAGGTGGACCCCGAGGGCCGCATCATCCGCACCATCCACGGCCTGGGTTACACCATGGAGTCGCCGTAAATCCATGATGAAGTCGCTCCGGTTTCGCTTGGTGGTGGCCAATGCGTTGGCCATCTTGTTGGTGATGGTGGGGCTCGCCGCCCTGCAAATGAGCCAAACCCAGCGGGTGGCCACGCAGGTGCTGGACGAGATTCTGCTGCGCCGTGCGCAGATGGTGGCCGGGCCGGGGCGCGGACCGGGCGGCGAAGGCACCCCGCCTTGGATGCGCGAGCAGGTGCAGGGCGGGCAGCCTGGGAATCCCCGCTTCAATGGGGGGCCGGGAGGATTCAACGGCGAACCAGCCCCAGAAAACCCCCAAGGGCCGCCGGTCAATGAGGGCGAGCGGAGAAATGGTCGCCGCCAACCGCCGGAACTCCAAGGGGGGCCGGTGCGGATTATGGGTGCCGATGGTCGGGTTCTCGGCCCTCGCGGGCAAACTGAACCCCTGGACAAGCGACAGTTTGAATTGGCCAAAGCCAGCCCGAACCCGTTGTTCGTCAGCACGACGATCAACGGGGTTTCTTACCGCTTGCTTTCCCTTCAGCAGCGCGGCCCGAATGACGAGGTGCTGATCGTCCAAATCGCGCAGGAGAACGGCTCGTTCGCTTTGTTGGAGCAAGTGCAGTTGCAGACGTGGCTGTGGTTGCTGCCCGGGGTGGGGCTCATCAGTGGGCTGGCCGCGTGGCTTCTTTCGCGGCAAGTGCTGCGCCCGGTGGCGCAAATGGCCGAAGCGGCCCGCGCGATCAGCCAAAACCCTGACCACGTGGTGCCCATGCCGGCGACTGGCCCGGACGAGATGGGGGACTTGGGGCGAAGCCTGGACACGATGACGCGCCGCCTGCAAGACGCCAAGCGGACCACCGAGCACGCCCTGGAGCAACAGCGCCGGTTTAGTAGCGACGCTGCCCACGAACTGCGCACGCCGCTGACGGGGATCGTGCTGGCTTCGGAAAATGGGCTGCATCCGCAGGCCACCCCCGACGAGAAAGACCAAGCCTTGGAGCGGGTGCTGCGGCTGGCCGAAGGCATGAATCGCCTCACCGCCATGCTCCTTCAACTCAGCCGGATGGATCAATCCGGGAACGCTTTAACGCTGGCGCCGGTGCCCCTGGCGCCCATCGTGGCCGAGGCGGTGCGAGCGGCAGGGCTCGAAAATGACCCCCGCGTTCACGTCGATTCCTTGCCGGAGAACGTCGTCACCCAGCCGGATGCGTTGGTGCAGCTCTTGCGAAATCTGTTGGAGAATGCGGCGGCCTACACCCCCGTTAAGGGGCGAATCACGGTGGCCGGGGACGCGAACGAATTGCAAGTGAAGGACACCGGTGCCGGTATTGCCGCTGAGCACCTCCCGCACCTTTTTGAGCGGTTCTATCGCGCCGATCCTTCGCGGGCGCGCACTACGGGGGGCTACGGATTGGGGCTCAGCATCGCGCAGGGATTGGCCCAGGCCATGCACGCTCAGCTTCGCGTGGAGTCGGAATTGGGCGTCGGCACAACTTTTTTCATAAATTTTTCTGGGACCGACGTTTCCTCATAAATTCCTAAACTCTCTGGCGAAGAATACGATCAGGCAAACGCCTAATTGAGGAGTCAAAGATGAAACTGACGCACACTATCGTCGCTCTCGCCGCCATCGCTGTGATGTCGACGGCTGCCCTGGCGCAGCAAGGTGGACCGGGTGGCCCCGGCGGTCAGCGCGGCCCCGGCGGGCGCGGCGGCATGCAATCCGGCCCGATGTTCGTGATTCGCATGAGCACGGTGCAGCAAGAACTTCGTCTGTCGGCGCAGCAGATCGAGCAGATCAACAACATGCGACCGGGTGGCCCGGGCGGCCCCGGCGGCCCCGGCGGCGGTGGTCAAGGCGGTCGCGGCCAGGGCGGTCCGGGTCAAGGCCAGGGCGGTCGTGGCCAAGGTGGACCGGGCGAAGGTGGTCCGGGTGGTCCCCCGCCGAACCCGCTGGCTGACATCCTGAACGAAGGGCAGATGAATCGCCTCAACCAGATTGCTCTGCAGTGGGATGCCCCGATGGTATGGCTCGATCCGCGCCATGGTGAAGCCCTGCAGATCAGCGAATCGCAGCGCCAATCCATCATGGAAATCATCCGCGCCAACGGTCTCCCGATGGGTGGCCCCGGCGGGCCGGGCGGGCCGGGCGGGCCGGGTGGCCCCGGTGGTCCGGGCGGACCGGGTCAAGGCCAAGGTGGACGTGGCCAGGGCGGCGGCCAGCAAGGCGGCGGCTTCGGTGGCGGTCAGGGCCAGGGAGGTCCCGGCGGACCGGGTGGCCCGGGCGCTCCGATGGACTGGAACGAAATGCTGGGCAAGCGCCGCACCGCGCAACAACAAGCCCTGCAAATCCTGAACCAGCAGCAGCGCGCCCTCTGGGGTGAGATGACGGGCCGAGCGTTCACCCAGTGGGTGCAACCGCCGATGCCGCAACGGCCGGGTGGCGGCCAAGGCGGCGGACGCGGCGGCAACTAAGCCTTCCGTAGCGCGCATCCAAAGAAGCCCTCGGTTCCCTCAAAGGGGAGCCGGGGGCTCTCTTTTTCGACATCGAGAATGCGTTAGTCCGGCAGGCGGCGGCCGTAGCCATCCAGCTTGAGACCACCGGAAAGGATGTAGATCGCATCGCCGATGGACCAGAGCCAGCCAATGCCGCACCCAAAAAGGAAAAGCAAAATCTGCAGCAGGCCGTGGGCGCTGTAGCCCAGGTAAAGCCGCCCCGCCCCGGGGATGAACGAAAGCAACCCCGCCGTCACGCGGCTCTTATCGCTCACCGGGAGGTTATTCAGCCCCCACGGGCCACCTACGCCGAACATCGGAGTGTTGATCGAGGCCACCGGTTGCGCCGGGTTCGCCGGGCTCACCGGAGCATTGGCCGCCGGCGCGCCCGAGGGCATAAACGGAGGCGGTTCGTACTCGGCCGCCGGCTTGGCGACGATGCCCTGGAGTTCCGCCGTCTCGCTGGCCGGTCGCCAGTCCGGCATTCCCGTGGACCAAACGTAAGTGTCAGCCGCGATGACGCCATCCCGGGCCAGTTCTTCCATCTGCTCCGACGTGAGCGGGCCCAACTGCCCGTAATGCCCTACATAAAACCAATCTCGACCGGAATTACTCATGGGCGTCTTGCTATTGTGAACGGCCTCATGCCCCGGAGGTTGCATAGGTCCGCAGGTAGCCTCAGCAAAGTATGTCTGTTCGCGTACGCTACGCTCCGAGTCCTACTGGCTCGCCCCACGTCGGCAATGTCCGAACGGCCCTGTTTGATTACCTTTTGGCGCGGCGATTTGGCGGGCAGTTCATCATCCGGCTCGAAGACACGGACCGCACCCGGTTCATCGAAGGGTGCGAAGAAGAGATCCTCGAGAGCCTGCGCTACATCGGCATTACGTGGGATGAAGGCCCGGACGTGGGTGGCCCGAATGCCCCTTACCGGCAGAGCGAGCGCAAGGAAGCCGGACTCTACGAGCCCATAATCAAACAACTTCTGGAGAGCGGCCACGCGTACTACGCCTTTGAAACCAGCGAAGAGCTCACCGAAATGCGCGAGTTCCAGCAGATCAACAAGCAACCGACGGGCTACTTTGGTGGCAACTGGCGCGACGCGGCGCCCGAGAAGGTGGCGGCGGCCCAAGCCGAGGGCAAGCCGGGCGTCATCCGGCTGCGCATGCCCCGCGATCAGCGCTTGGTGATCCAGGATGCGGTGCGTGGGCGCGTGGAGATCGACGGCAGCACCCAGGACGACCCGGTGCTGATCAAGGCCGACGGCATGCCGACCTACCACTTTGCCGCGATGGTGGACGACCACCTCATGGGCATCACGCACGTGATCCGGGGCGAAGAGTGGATCAGCAGCGCGCCCAAGCACGTGTGGCTTTACGAAGTTTTAGGCTGGGAGCCACCGATGTGGGTGCACGTCCCGGTCATCAACGGCAAGGACGGGAAGAAGCTGAGCAAGCGCCACGGCGACACCCGGTGCCTGGACTACCGCGACGCGGGTTACGTGCCCGGCGCGCTGGCGAACTTCATCGCCCTTATTGGTTGGGCGCCGGGGGATGACCGCGAGCTGATGAGCATGGAGGAGATGTCCTCGCTCTTTAGCGTGGAGAGCCTCAACGGTTCGCCGGGGATTTTCGACCCCGACAAGCTGATTTGGATGAACGGCCACTATCTGCGGGCCATGGATGCGGCCACCCTCCGCCAAACGGTGCTGGACTACGCCAAGCGCCCTTCCACTCACGCCTATTGGAATGAGCGTGAGGAAGGTGCGGCCATGCTGGCCGGCCTGAAGCTGCTGGTGGACGCGGAAGCGGAAGGCGACCCGCGCCTGGACACCGCCCTGCGCCTGGAGCAAGAGCGCGTGACCACCCTGGCCGAGTTCGGCCCGGCGTGTGCATTCTTCTTTGCCCCGCAGCCGGAACTGGATGAGAAAGCGGTGGAGAAGTGGTTCGGTGAAGCCCACGTGGCCCCGCTCTTTGCCAACCTGGACCAGTGGCTGAGCGAGCAGGGCGAAAACCCGACGCAAGCCGAGATTGAGGCGTTCCTGAAGTCGCAGGTGGACGTGCTGGGCGTGGGCAAGCTTGGGCCGATTGTGCATCCCACTCGGGTGGCGATGACGGGGCGCACTTACGGACCGGGTCTGTGGGAATTGATGGAAGTCTTGGGCCGCGACCGCATGCGCGAGCGCATCGCCCATGCCCAAACCCTGCTTCGGTAACCGACACATCACCGCATCCAGGCCCAAAAAAGCCCCCTACGCACTTGGCGCAGGGGGCTTTTCGGATGGAGTCTTGAGCGCGAGCTTTAGAGGCCGGCGATGGTGTTGTTCAGGCTCTTGAGGCCCGCTTCGTCACCCACCAGGTTCACCATCTTGGCCTTCACGGTCCAATCCTTGTAGGCGAACACCGTGTTCTTCACGTCAGCCGAGGTGTTGAACTTGTAGGCGGTCACGGCATCATCGTTCTTGGCGAGGACGGAGACGGCAATGTTCTTGAAGCCCGAGGTGCGAGCGAACTCACCGGCCTTCGTCTTCATGGCGTCCACCTGATCCTTCGGGGTGACCATCACGATCATGGCCTTGAATTCCTTGCCGGCGTACGTGGTTTGAGCCTTTTCCAGGGCCATACCGATCTTGGCCACGTTGGCCATGTTGTCGCCGTTCACCCAAACTTGCACTTGCGGGCGGGCTTGGAAGGTGCAGGGGAAGCAGCCGGTGCTGTTGGCCAGGGGGCCAGCCACGTGGGACGGGTGGAACGGGGAAACCTTTTCACCCACGGCGAGACCCGAGGTCGGGGCGAGAGCGTAAGCGGTGGCGGCGAGACTGGCAGCCGCGACGACGCCGAAAAGTACATGCTTCATTTCTGAAAGTCCTCCGATGCTCGCAATTGTACGGCACCGTTATCTATCTAAACATCGTTTCCTCCGCAATCGTTCCACTTTTGGGACCATTCTGCGGGAAAGGGGACCCGCCGACGCCCCCGCCGGCAAAGCCATAGTAAGGGGACATGAGCCTTTGCCCCGTGCTGGACATCAACGACCCGGCTGTGCGCCGTTGGCAACAGCGCCGGCCCCGCCCGATGCCGGAGGTCCAAGACCGCGTCCACGAGATCCTGCAGGAGATTGAAGCCGGAGGTGAGGCGGCGGTTTTGGCCCGGGTGCGGCAGCTCGATGCGCCCCATCTTGAGAACTTGTGGGTGACTGAAGAGGAACTCGAAGCCGCCACGGTGGACGAGGCGCAACTGGCCGCGATCACCCAAATGATTGAGCGGGTGCGAGATTTCCACGAAGTTCAACTGGGCGTCCTCACCGAAGGCTGGGAAGAGCTGAACGGCACCTATGGCTGGCGCATGGATGCTTGCGAAGGGGCGGAGTTCACGGGCTTGGTCGGCCAGCGGATGATGCCGGTGCGGCGCGCGGGGGTCTATGTGCCCGGGGGCAAGGCCGACTACCCCAGCAGCGTGGCGATGAACGCCATCCCGGCCCTGGTGGCGGGGGTGCAGGACGTGATTTTGGCCTCGCCGCCCAAGCCGGATGGCACCCTGAATGCCGCCATGCTGGTCACCGCGCGCCTGCTTGGCCTGCGAAAGATACTGAAGGCGGGCGGGGCCGTGGCGATGGGAGCCCTGGCATACGGCTGGGACGGTTTTGAACGGGTGGACCTCCTAGTAGGGCCGGGCAACGCCTATGTGAATGAAGCCAAGCGCCAACTTTGGGGCGCAGTGGGGGTGGACCAATACGCCGCCGCCAGTGAAGTGTGCGTGTGGGCGCTGGAAGATGCCCCCGCCGAATACGCCGCCGCCGACTGGCTGACGCAGATTGAGCACGCGGCGGACAACGTAGGGGTCTTGGTGGTGGGGAGCCATGAGCAGTCTGCTGAGATTCTAAGGGCAGCGGAAGACCAACTGGCGTTTGCCGAGCGACGCGATTCCATGCGGGCGGCGCTCCGAGACTTTGGTGTGGTGGTGGTGTGCCCGGACCCGGCGCAGGCGGTGACCTTCATCAACGGATTTGCCCCCGAACACCTTTCGATTCTCGGTGACGAAGCCAGCCAGTGGATTGGCGACATCCGCAATGCGGGCTGTATTGCGCTGGGAATGAATACGCCCCAGAGTGCCGGCGACTACGCGGCCGGCCCGAGCCACACCTTGCCCACAAGCGGGGCGGCACGTTTCGGTGGCCCGCTGAATGTCCAGACGTTCCTGAAATTTCAATCGCTGATCCACCTCGCCGAAGAGGACTTGGAAGTTCTGGCTCCGGTCATTGAGACCATGGGCCAGTTGGAAGGCTTCCCGGCGCACGCCAACGGGGCATCCGTCCGTTCGCGTCGGGTGTAATGGAGCCCATGCGTCTGGGGTTTGTCGGGCTCGGGGTCATGGGGGCACCCATGGCGGGCCATTGGGTTCGCGCGGGCCACGACGTGACGGTGTGGAACCGGACGGCGGAGCGGGCCACGCCTTTGCAAGAGCAAGGGGCCAAAGTGGCGGCGGGCTTGGCCGAACTAGCCCGAGACTGCGACCTCATTGCGCTGTGCGTTTCGCGGTCGGAAGACGTGCAGGCCTGCCTGCGGGCCATGATCCCCCACGCGCGCCCCGGCACCCTATTTGTGGACCACAGCACCATTGCGCCGGCGGTGGCGCTAGAGCTTCATGAAGAGCTCACGGCGGCCGGGATGCGGTTTGTGGATGCGCCGATTACCGGCGGCTCGATGGGGGCGCAGGCCGGCACCCTCACCATCTTTATGGGCGGCGATGAAGCCGACACCGAGGCGGTGGCCCCTTATCTGGCGGCTTACGGCCGCACGGTGGCCCGCGTAGGCGGCCCCGGGCAAGGCCAAGTGATGAAAATGGCCAACCAGATTGCAGTGGGCGGTGCCTTGCTGGGCATGGCCGAGTGCCTCGCTTTTGCCGACCGGGCGGGACTGGATTTGACCCAAACCCATGCCTTGATTGGGGCGGGGGCGGGTGGATCGTGGGCGTTCCAAAACTACGGCCCGAAGGTGCTGAACCAGGACTGGAGCCCGGGCTTTGCCATCACCCATCAACGCAAGGATTTTGGATACGTAAAGGAATACGCTTCCAAGATTGACGCGAGCGTGCCGGGTACGGAGCTGGTGGATGATCTCTTGCGGCCCTTGGAGGAAGAGGGGCACGGGCAGTGGACCACGGCTGCCCTCTTTGAAGTTTTGCGGAAGGGCCACACCCCGTGAGCCATATTGACCTGCGTCACATCACCAAGCGATTTGGGTCATTTACTGCCATTGAAAATGTAGATTTCCGCGCCGAAAAGGGCCGGATTCACGCACTCGTCGGCGAGAACGGGGCGGGCAAGACCACGCTGATGCGGGTGCTCTTCGGGGCGCTCCAGCCGGACGAAGGGGAATTGCACATTGGCGGCGAGGCCGTGCGCCTGCAAAGTTCTTCCGATGCCATTGCTCGGGGCATTGGGATGGTGAACCAGCACGACAGTGTCATCCCCGCTCTACCCGCCTGGCGCAACCTGATTTTAGGGGCCGAAGATGGCCCATGGCTGAACCAAGCCGCCGTGATTGAACGGGCTGAGGCCTTGGCCAAACCCCTCGGTTTTGAATTCGATTGGACGGCCCCGGCCGCCACCATGAGCCCGGGGGCCACCCAGAAGCTTGAGATTCTTAAGCTCTTATGGCGCAACGCCGAGACCATGATCCTGGACGAGCCCACGGCCATGCTTTCGCCCGCCGACGCGGAGGGCCTTTACCGCACGCTGCGCCAACTGGCGGAAGGGGGCAAGACGATCATCGTCGTCACGCACCGCCTGCCGGAAGTGCTGGAAGGCTGCGACGAAGTCACCGTGCTGCGCGGGGGCAAATTGATTGAAAGCCGCCCGGTGGCGGGGCTGACCGCGCCGCAACTCGCCGAAGCGATTGTGGGGCGTAGTGTGGAAGCCCCCGAACTCACCCCGCCCAACCTCGGCGAGGAAAGCCTGGTGGTGGCGAACCTGACCTTGGGTCACTCGTTGCGGGACGTCTCGTTTTCGCTCCGCGCGGGTGAACTCGTAGGCCTGGCCGGAGTGGACGGCAACGGGCAGAGAGAACTCCTGCGCTCTATCATGGGCGTGTTGCGGCCTGATCGCGGCACCATCCGCTTGCAAGGCCTGAATGTGACGAAGGCGAGCACCCGGGCGCGGCTCGGGGCGGGCTTGAGGCTGATTGCCGAAGACCGCTACCAAGAGGCCATGATTGCCTCGTGGCCGCTGGTGGAGAACGCCGCTTTGGGCCAGCATTTGCGCCCGCCCTTTGCCCGCAATGGGCGGCGAGACTTGGCCGCCACGAGGGTGGCCGCCCAGGCGATGGCGGAGCGATTCCGCACCAAGTTTGTCAGCCTCGATCAACCGATTGGCGGCCTCAGCGGGGGCAACCAGCAACGATTTATCGCCGGACGAGCCCTGGCCGATGGTGGCGGGGTGGTGCTGGCTTTCCAACCCGCGCGGGGCCTGGACCTGGCCGGCATTGATGATGTGTACGGAGCGCTCCGCGCCCACACCCGGGCCGGGGGATGCGCCCTGGTGGTTTCTTTCGACCTGGATGAACTGCTCGCCCACTGCGACCGGATCATCACCATCAGCCACGGCGAACTCCGGGTCCCCGCCCCCGAGCAAGCCCGCGACCGCGAAGCCATTGGCCGCATGATGCTGGGAGAGGAAGCATGAGCGGCCGGGCGCGATTGGCTTTGGTTCTGGTGGTGGTGGCCCTGGCGCTTGGCCCCCTATTCCTAACTCCCGTGCCGCCCTCGGAATGGGCGCCCGAACTTTGGGGCAGCAGCTTTGGCGAACCCCGGGGCTGGGCCCTCACCCTGCGTGAACTGACCCCCTTGCTGATTTGCGGGGTCGCCGTGTGGTTGGCCCTTCGCGCCGGGCTGTTCAACATCGGGGCTGAAGGCCAGATGCTGGTGGGCGCGTGCGCCACCGGGGCGGTGGCGCTGGCACCGGCATTTCCGGGTCAGCTTGTCATCGCCATTGGAGCGGGGGTGCTGGCGGGTGCGCTGTGGGCGTTGCCGGCGGGGGCGCTGCGCACCTTCCGGGGTGGTCACGAAGTGATCAGCTGCATCATGCTCAACCAGTTGGCGTTCCTGCTCACGGGGTGGCTGGTAAAGGGGCCGATGAAGGACCCAAACGCCGGCGGGGCGACCACCAAGATGCTGGATGAGTCCCTGCGGTGGGCACCCATCGTCAAATTTGGCCGGGCCGAACTGGACTGGGCGCTCCCCCTGGGGCTCGCGCTGATGGTTGGCCTGTGGTACTGGCGCAAGCACCGGGTGGGCGGCTACGAACTGGAAGCCGTCGGCACCAACGCCACCGCCGCGCGCTTTGCCGGCATCCCGGCCGAGATGGTGCAGTTCCGCGCTTTCGCCATGAGCGGGGGTTTGGCGGGCCTGGCCGGAGCCCTGCTGGTGGTGGCGGACCAAAACCGCTTTTACGATGGCATGACCAGTGGCAAGGGGTTCGATAGCCTCGGCGTCGCCTTGCTGGCCGGAGCCAATCCCCTCGCACTGGCCCCTAGTGCGCTTCTGTTCGCCGCCCTTAATGCCGCGACCACGGGCATGAACCAAATCGGCATCCCCAAGGGCCTGAGCGGCCTGATGCTGGGCGGCCTAATTCTCCTCTTTGCGTCCGCCTCGCAGCGGAAGGACAACGCCCATGAATGAGTTCGTCACCTTCTTCACCAATACGCTTTCGCTGGCGGTGCCCCTGGTTCTCGCCGGGTTTGGCGGGCTACTGAGCGAGCGCAGCGGGGTGATGAACATCGCGCTGGAGGGCAAGCTTTTGGTGGGGGCGTGCGCGGCGGCGGTCGTCGGGGCACTGACGGGCAACCCGTATCTTGGTATGGTGGCGGCCCTAGTGGCGAGCACGGTGCTGAGCCTGGCGCATGCCGAGCTCACACAGCGTTACCGAATGGATCACATCGTCGCGGGGATGGCGCTGAACCTGATCGCCATTGGCGCAACAAATTACGTCAGCAAGCTCGAGCAATTCTCGCAGACCCTGAGCGGGGTGGTGCGGGTGCCGCAGGCCGTGTTGGCCTCCATTATCTTGGTGCTCATTGCCGTGGTGATGGCGGTGATCCTGCGGGGGCGCGGCGGGCTGCACCTGTGGGCGGTGGGCGAAGACCCCGTGAAGGCGCGCCTAGTCGGCCTCAACCCGGTGGCCATCCGCTACTTCGCGCTCCTCGGCACCGGCCTGTTTTGCGGCCTCGGCGGCACCTGGATCATGGCCAACGCCAGTGGATTCACCGACGGCATGACGGCGGGGCGGGGCTTTATCGCCCTGGCCGCGTTGGTGCTGGTGGGGTGGCGTCCGCTGCCGCTCTTGGCGGCGTGCCTGGTGTTCGGGGCAGTGCAGAGCCTGCAACTCGTGTTCCAAGGCGTGCCGATCATGGGCACGGTGTGGCCGAGCGAAGTGTGGGCGGCGATGCCTTACGCGGTGACGCTGTTGGCGCTGGCCGGATTCGCCGGGAGCACGAAGCCCCCGGCGGGTCTAGGCGTTCAGTAAACGCTTACGGCTGGGCGAAGATCTCGCGGGCCTTCTGCACGCACAGATCGGTTTCGCCGAATCGCACCACGGTCTCTACATCGTGGTCCGGCTTGATGCCATTCCCTTCGATACGCATACCCTTGGGCGTCACGTAGTCGGTGAGGGGGAACTGCAGCAGGTAGCCGTGTTCCATCGGGCGCATGATGCTTGCCAGCACGGCCCCGGCGGAGGGCTTGCCCACCAGCACGGCTCCCGCTTGCTCTCGCAGAGAGGCCGCTAGCATTTCACTGGCGCTGCCCGTGCCCGGGTCAATCAAGACCACGATGCGGCCCTTGAACGGCTCGACATTGGTCGCGCGGGCCGGGCGGATCGGGTTGTTGCGCCACTTGGCGATGGCGGCAAGTTCCGGCTTCTCTTGGTCCGGGTGGGCGGTCTTGTAGCGCTCATAGTCACTGCGACCGATGAACGTGCCGAGGTTTTGCTCGCGCGTCATCAGGTAGCCCGAAAGCTGCTGCAAGTTGATGACGGCGCCGCCGCCGTTGCCGCGCAGGTCAATGACCAGGTTCTTCGCTTTGGCGGCGTCCATCATGATGCTGCGCACGTTCTGGCCGTTGAAGCCCACGTCGAAGGTGGGGATGGTGACCATCGCGGTTTCCTTGTCCAGCCAGTCAATCTTCTCGGGGATGACAGTGCTGAACGGTTCGCGCTTCATCGTGAATTCTTTCACTTCGCCGTCACGTCGCACCTTCACGGTCACTTCCGTACCCTCTTCGCCCGCCAAGTCGGCGGTGCTGCGCACGGGCTTGCCGTTGGCTTCAAAGATCAAGTCGCCGGGGAGGATGCCGGCCTTCTTGGCCGGACCTTCCGGGAACGGGAAGACCACGAGGATGCCGTCCTCTTCCAATTGGATCCGAATGCCAATGCCCACCATGCGGGCCGTGTTGCGGGCGTCGGCTGCGCGCGGGGAAAACAGCGCGATGTGGCTGAAGCCGAACTGCTGGAAGGAGCGGTTGATGACGCCCACAAAAGCCTCGGGGGTGCTGGCCTTTTCCAGACTCTCCTTTTGGGCCTCCAGCATCGTATCGAGCTGACCGAAGTCGGTGGCCGGCACAAAGGCGAAGCGGCGGAGCAGCTCGGACATCTGCTCGATGACCTTGGCCTTTTCTTTAGCGAACTCTTCAGAAGAAGGGGCGGCCGGGCTCGTTTGGGCAAAGGCCGGGGCGACCAGAAGCGCCGCCAAGGCCAAAGAAGATAGGAACTTGCGCATGATGCTTGACTCAGGTTATACGGGTAAAGGCTCCCAAAGGATTCCGCAGCCTAGACCGTAATTGCCTAGACCGTAATTGTAAGCCATCCGGCCCGCACAAACCACTGCGCGATCTCAAAATAAATGATCAGACCGGTTGCATCCACAAAAGTGCTGATGAAAGGCGCGCTCATCACGGCGGGGTCAATGCCCAGCCGCTTGGCCGCCAGCGGGAGCAAGCTGCCCACCGAGGCCGACCAGATCACGATGGCCGGCAAGGCAATGCCAACCACGGCACTCATGCCGAAACCACTGGACCACCCAAAGAAGGCGCGCGCAAAGCCCACCGCCCCCAAAGTTAGGCCAATGAGCGTAGCCACCACAAGCTCGCGGCGCAAAACGCGCACTGCATCGCGGGTACCGACTTCGCCCAGCGCCAAGGCGCGGGTGATGGTGGTGGTGACCTGCGAACCCACGTTGCCTCCCGCCCCGATGAGCAAGGGCACGAAGAAGATGAGAGGGTTGAGTTTGAGGTCTTCACCGCCGTTTTGGCCGTAATGCCGGAGCACCATCCCGGTGATGGTTTCGGCGATGAACAAGGCGAGCAGCCACACGATGCGGCGGCGGAATAGGCTCCAAACGTTGGAACCCAGATACGAATCCCCATCGCCGCTCACCCCCCCGAGGGCGAGCACGTCGCGGGTGTCTTCTTCTCGCAGAACCGTTTGGGCGTCGTCCCCGGTGAAGATCCCCACCATCCGGCCCCGGTCGTCCACCACCGGCAGGGCATAGAAACCATAGCGGCTCATGCGGCGGGCGGCGTCTTCGGCGGCTTCCTTGACATTGGCCGTGATGACATCGCTGCGCATCACGTCCTCGGCCACGGCGTAGGGGTTGCTGCGTAGCAAGCGACGAAGGCTGAAAACCCCGACTAACATGCCCTTACGGTCCAGAACGAAGACGTCGTTGACCGACTCATACTTCTCGTCGCTGGCTTGCCGCAGGTCCAGCAAGAGTTGCGACATGGTGGACGTGGGTGGTGACCAGAAGAAGCGCTCGGTCATCAGGCGGCCGACGCTGCCTTCGGGATGTTCGAGAAGACGCCGGATTTCCTGGGCGTCCTCTTCCGGGATCATCGTGAGGAGCCGGTGGAACCGCTCGGGCTCGAGCTCCTCCCAAAGGTCCACCGCGTCGTCCATCGGCAGAATGTCGAGGAAGTGGGCGATGACCGGGTCGGGCAATTGCGAGAGGAGCGCGCGGGCTTCCTCGGTAGGGAGTTCCACCAGCACTTGGCTGGCCCGGTCCTCGTCCACGTAGTTCAGAACGAGTACACGCTCTTCGCGCTCTAGGCGGAGCAGGGCATCGGCGAGGTCTTCCGGCCGAGCCTCTTGAATGATCTCGGGCAGAACCTCAGCATCTACGGGGGGTTCCGCGATGACGCTGAGCAGCGCATCAATCAGGGTTTCGTACTCGGCCATCTCCAGGGCGGAGAGTACCTACGCGCGTGGGCTAATCTAGTCGGTATGAACTCCAACGATGTGCGCGAAGTCGTCCGTCAGTCCTTGGCGGACCTGGGCGTGCCCGATGGGTCGCGCATTGTGGTGGGATTGAGCGGCGGCATTGACTCCTGGACGCTCCTGCTGTCATTGCAGGAGCTAGGGCAAGACGTGATAGCGGCGCACCTCAACCATGGCCAGCGCGCGGAGGCGGCCCAACAAGCGGAGATGCTGGGCGCCGAATGCGAGCGTCGGGGCATCCCCTTTGTGCCCGGGCAGGCCGATGTGCCGCGCCTCAGCCAAGACCAAGGGGTAGGGCTAGAAGAAGGCGGCCGCTGGGCACGCTATGAGTTCTTCGAGCGAGTCGCGATGGCCATGCAAGCCGACTTCATTGCCACCGGTCACACCCGCGATGACCGACTGGAAACCGTGCTGTTCCACCTCACACGCGGCACCGGCCCGGCGGGGTTGGTCGGGATTCCGAGGCGTCGGGGGCGCATCATCCGCCCACTGTTGGACATCGACCGCAACGACACCCGTGAGTTCGCCAAGGAAGCGGGCGTGCCGATCATCTTTGACCCCAGCAACGAGGACCTGCAGTTCGCCCGGGCACGAATGCGCCACCGCGTGGTGCCCGAACTACAGACCATCCACCCCGGCGTGCGCCGGAATGTGGCCCGGCTGGCCGACCTGATGGCCGAAGAGGACGCTCTGCTCAATGGGCTCGCGGCGGCGGCGCTGGAGAGGGCGGAGATTCCGCTGAACGGGGACTTGCGCTTCTTGACCCTGGACTGCGAAGTCGCTTTTGATCGTAATGTGCTGCTCCGCGAGCCGCCGGCTCTGGTGCGGCGGGGCTTGATTTTGGCGGCCCAAACTCTGGGCGGGCAGTTCTCCGGCGAAGCTCTGGACCAACTCGTGGAGGGCCTGCTGGAAGAAGAAAAGGGCAGCCTGACCGGGCGCGAAGGCGCGGTGGTCGCCACCTGGGAGGGCGACCACCTCCACCTCGAAGATGGCCTGGTGGACGAGCCTTTCCGCTACCCGCTGGTCGCTCCCGGTGAGACGGAGAGCGAAGTGTTTGGTTGGACTATCACCGTCCAAACCGCCACCGGCGAGAACCCGGCCCGTCCCCCGCGTCACCTGGATGTGATGGTGGCGGCGCGCGCGGCCCAGGGCTTGCATTTCCGCGCGATGGAAGCGGGCGACAAAATGACGCCGCTCGGGATGGACGGCCACCGTCTGCTGAGTGATATGCTGAGTGAAGCGGGCCTGACTCCCCGGGCGAGGCGGCGTATCCCCGTGATTTGCGACCTCGCGGGTCCGATTTGGGTGCCGGGCGTCGCCCAGAGTGAGCGCACCCGCGTGGAAGGGGATGAACCCTCCTGGCGGCTGACTCTAGCCCCCTTATCACCCCAGGGTGTTTAGCCGATTATTGAGGTAGGTATGCGAAACCGGCATCCGTCACTTCTCGTCTGATGGGTTGGGTAACTTACGGGAAGGTGTCCTAGTTCCTTTCCGCCTGCCGGAACAGCCTGAACCAGGTTCGCGTAGGACGGGGTACCTGACCCATCGGTAGGAATCAAATTTGAAGAACCCGGGACGTACTTTGGCGCTGACCTTCGTGGTCTCCCTGCTGCTTTTGCTGATCGTTCAATCCATGAACCCCTCGGCCAGCAGCGGGCTGAACTTTGGCTCGACCCCGCCAAAGGAACTCACCATCTCTGAGTTCCGCAGTCAGGTCGCCGAGCAAAACGTCAAGGATGCCCAGTGGCAGATGACCGAAATCACGGGCACGCTCAAGACGGGTCAGAAGTACAAGGTCTACGCCGGCGACCCGGATAGCCAATCCGCCGCCACCTTGCAGGACCTGATGTCGGCCAATGGTGTGGCCTACAAGCGGGTGCCGCCGCCGGCCATGGCCAGCATGGCGCCGCTCCTCATCAGCATTCTTGGGCCGCTCCTGCTCATCGGTTTCATCTTCTTCATGTGGCGTCAGTCGCAGAACTCGGGCAACCAGGCCATGAACTTTGGCCGTAGCCGAGCCAAGCGCGCGGGCGAAACCAACATCAAGGTCACCTTTGCCGACGTGGCGGGCATTGACGAAGCCAAAGAAGAACTGTTCGAGATCGTCGACTTCCTGCGCAACACCAAGAAGTACAGTGCCCTGGGCGCCAAGATCCCGAAGGGTGTGCTGCTCACCGGCCCCCCAGGGGTGGGGAAGACGCACCTGAGCCGCGCGATTGCCGGCGAAGCGGGTGTGCCGTTCTTCCACATTAGCGGTTCGGACTTTGTGGAAATGTTCGTCGGGGTGGGCGCGGCGCGCGTTCGCGACCTCTTCGAGACGGCCAAGGCGCACCGCCCCAGCCTCATCTTCATCGACGAAATTGACGCCGTGGGTCGCCAGCGTGGCGCGGGTCTCGGCGGCGGCCACGACGAGCGTGAGCAAACGCTGAACCAGCTTCTGGTGGAAATGGACGGCTTTGATGCCAATAGCGGCGTTATCATGATTGCCGCCACCAACCGCCCGGACGTCCTGGACCCGGCGCTACTTCGCCCAGGTCGATTTGACCGCCAAATCGTGGTGGATGCGCCGGATGCCACGGGCCGCGAAGCCATTCTCAAGATTCACGCCAAGGGCAAGCCCTTTGCGGACGGGGTGAGCTTTGACGTGATCGCCAAGCGCACGCCGGGCTTCACGGGGGCCGACCTGGCCAACGCGCTCAACGAGTCTGCTTTGCTGGCCGCGCGTCGCAACCACACGCAGATTCTGATGTCGGACATCGAAGACGCGATTGACCGCGTGATGGCCGGGCCCGAGCGCAAGAGCCGCGTGATGGACGAGCACGAGCGACTGGTGATTGCCTATCACGAAGCCGGTCACGCCATCATCGGCGAGACGCTGGAGAAGTGCGACCCGGTGCACAAGGTCACGATTCTGCCGCGCGGAATGTCGCTCGGCAGCACGTGGAGCCTGCCCGAAAAGGATCTGCACCTGCACACCAAGATGGAACTGGAGGAGGACATCGCGATGTCGCTCGGTGGCCGCGTGGCCGAAGAGATTCGGTTCGGTGATGTCACCACGGGCGCCTACGGTGACCTGCAGCGCGTGACCTCCATTGCCCGCGCGATGGTGACGGAGTACGGCATGAGCGAGAAGCTCGGGACGCTGGCGCTGGGCAATCGCAGCCGCAACCCGTTCCTCGGCCGCTCGGTGCAAGAAGACCGCAACTACAGCGAGGATGTGGCCCGCCAGATTGACGAAGAAGTGCGCTCGATCGTGGACACCGCCTACGGCCGTGCCCACCAGATCCTCACGGAGCACCGAGACAAGCTGGAGAACGTGGTGGAGGCCCTGATTGAGCACGAAACCCTGGACCGCGAGCAGTTCCTGACCGTGATGCGAGGCGAGAAGCTTCCGCCGCGCACCCCGCCGTCGGGTGGTGATGGTGAGGCTGTGGCCACTCCGGAAGCCGAGGTTCGTGAGAACGAAACCCCGAATCCCACCGGAAATACCCCGCGACTGGAACCCGGCACGGCCTAAACCTGGTAGTATTCTGGCCTGGCAGTATCATGACCGCGCAGGAACTTTACGATACTGGGTTTGCCGCTCGGTGTGATGGACGGTACCGCGAGGCCAAGCTCTACCTAGAGCAGGTGGTCTCGATGGACCCCCATCACACCAAGGCTCACTGGCAACTCGCCCTCATCAAGGGGTTTGAAGGTGACTTTGACGGGTCGCTGGCCGACCTCAAGCGGTTGAACCAACAAAATCCGAACGATCTGGACATTCTCAACGATTTGGGGATGACCTACAACATGCTCGGGTACCCGGACGAAGCCTGCGAAACCTTCGCGCGCATTCTGCACATCAACCCGGATCACGAGAACGCTCGCCGCCAACTGGCGTACTGCTAACGGGTTTTCGCCATGCGCCCCTTCGGACGATCCTGGGCGTACTGGCTCCTTTTCTTGCTTTTGCCGGCCTGGTTCTTAGCGCCGGTGCTGGGGGGGCGCGCCATCGGTCAAGGCATCGGATTTGAGATCGCGGCGGACCGCTGGTTCAATGAACCCTTTGATGTCCTGCACGCGGATGCGGACCTACAGGTGCGGCCGTGGCGGCAAATTGTTCTGGAAAGTTGGTCCGCGGGGCAGCCTGCGTTTTGGAATCCCCACCAGCTTCTGGGGGCGCCGCTCATGGCCAACGCGCAGTCGGCCGTGTTCTATCCGCCGCACGTGGTGCTAGGGATGCTGCGCGTGTCGCCCGATGCGAGTTTGAGCTTGCTGGCGTGGCTTCACATTGCCTTGCTGGGGCTAGGCGTGGCGGCCTTGGCGCGGCGGCTGGGGGCCGAGGGCCACGGGCCGGTGGTGGCCGGGGGCACCGTGGCGCTGGCGGGGTTTGTGGGGCTGTGGTCGCCGTTTGCCAGCGTGCTGGGCTCGGTGGCGTGGATGCCCTGGGTGTGGGCGGCGATGGTGCCCGCCGACGACGAGCCGCACTGGCGACGAGCCGGGGCGGGGGCGCTGGCTACCGCCATGATGATGCTGGCCGGGCACTTGCAGTTTGCCGCCTTTGGGGTGCTGGGGGCGGTGGTGCTGGCCCTGGGTTTTGCGATTGTTGAGCGTCGGGTGGCGTGGGTGGCGGTGTGCGCCGCGACTCTCATGGCGGGCGGATTGGCTTCGATGGCGCAGATGCTGCCAGTGCTGGAAGGCACCAAGTCCAGCCACCGGCGCACGGTGGCGACGGCTGAAGGATTTGCGGCTTACCAGAACTCGGCGGTGAAGCTGTTCGAGCTGCCCGCGATGGTTTCGCCGATGCTGATGGGGCAGACCCGCACCCGCGCCGAGCTTACGCTTCCAGACAACGCATCGGCTCGTACCCCTGCGTTCTCTACCTACTGGCCGCAATACGCCAAGCCCGGGGCGCATCCGGCGGAGAGTGCGCTGGGCGTGGGGCCGCTGGCGCTGGTCTTGCTCGCTTTGGGTTTCCGGAATTGGACGCGCCGGGCCAAGGTGGCGGTGGCGTCACTGGGTTTGCTGGGGTTGCTGATTGCCCTGGGGACGCCCTTCAATGCCTTGCTTTACTACGGATTGCCGGGGTGGTCGGGCTCGGGGAGTCCGGGGCGCGCGGCCATCATATGGGTCATCGCGGCGGGGCTGGGGGCGGGGCTCTCTTGGGCTTCGATCACCGAATCCAAGGCGACCAAGACGCCCCTCTACGTACTGATCGGCGTGGGGTTAGGCGGGGTGGCCATCGCCAATTTGCTAGCGAGCAGCCAAGCCCCGTGGCTCCCCAATGTCGCACCGTTCTTTGGCCAGATTCAGGCGCAAGCCCTGGTGAATGCCTTGCCGTTTGTGGTGGGGGCGCTAGCGTGCGCGGCGGCGGCCCTCATGGTGCCCGACGCTCGCGGCAAGGTAGCGGCGGGCCTCCTCTCCGTGGCCCTGGCCACGGGACCCGGAGTCGTGCCAACCCACACACCGGAACCTTCCCAAGTCGAACTCGCCACGGGTGGCGGCCGGGTGGCCGCGGTCAACCGAGGGTGGAATCTGCTCGCCTGGCCGCAGCGCGCCGTCATGATGCCGAACCTTTCCACCCGCTACGGTTTCTACGATGCGTTCGGTTACGACTCCCTGATCCCCGCCACCACCGTCGAAGCTCTCACCAAGATCAACGGGGGCACCAACCCCGCCCCGCCCACCAACGGCAACATGATGCTGCTGAGCGAGCCCGACCCGGCTGAACTGGCCGAAGCCGGAGTGACCGTGGTTCTCGCGCCGGAAGGGCCGCAAGAAGTGGCTGGCCGCCCCCTGGCCGAAGCAAGTGGCGAGGCCGTGGCCATGCGCGCCGATGCTCAGGGCCTCACGCTTGATCTGCAAGGCAAGGGCGGCCTGGTAGTGGCGCGGTTCATCCCGCTCCCCGGGTGGCAAGCCTTTGCCGATGGCAAACCCGTACCCTTGCAAGAGCATCGCTGGCTCGCCGCCGACGTGCCCGCCGGCACACAATCCGTGCGATTCCAATACACGCCGCCCGGCTACGGGCCGGGTGTCATGCTTGGATTGGTGGGGATTCTTGGCATCGCTGCCCTGGCCGTGGTGGGCGCACGCCAACGAATGGACCCCAAAACCAGTAAAATAGAAGACGAATGAACGCGATCGGGATTCCCGAGTTACTGGAACGTTCGGCTCACCAAACCCAAGGAGCCGGGCGCCACCGCGTCGTCATTCACAACAACGATACGACGTCATACGAAGATGTCATCATGATCCTGATTGCGGCGACTGGATGCGATACCCAAGAAGCCGTGATCGAGACCTGGGAAGCCCACACCTTCGGGCAAGCGAATGTCCACTTCGCCGACGTGAGCGAGTGCGAAGATGTGGCCTTGGTGATCTCCTCGATTGGGGTGAGGACGGAGGTGCTGCCGGAATGGAACGACTGACCCTCATCCTGCCCGCCCCGGTGGAGCAGGCCGTTGAGCAGAGCCAAAGCCAGAAGGATCCGGGCTGGATTGTGACGGTCTACAACAACGAGACCAACACCTACGAAGAGGTCATCATGATCCTGATGTTGGCCACCGATTGCACCACCGACGAGGCCTACATGGAGACCTGGGAGATTGACCACCTGGGCAAAAGCGTGGTGCACCGCGCCAGCGAAGCTGAGTGCCAACGGGCGGCTGAGATCATTGCCACCATCGGGATTCGGGTGGAAGCCACCCCCGACCCGCTCGCCTAAACCGCGCTGATATGCCGTTGGTTTCCGGCATTGATTTCACCTCGCGCCCTTCGCGGCGCAAACCCCAGTGGGCCAGTGCGTGGCGAGTCTCATCGAGTCGCGTGGACTTGGTGGAGTTGGTGCCCCTGCCGACGTGGGACGACTACGCGGCGTGGCTGGCCCGGCCCTTCGATTTGATCGGGATTGATCACCCTTTTGGGCTCCCGCGCGAGATGCAAGGCGAGTGGGGGGTGCCCGAAACCTGGGAGGGCATGCGTGACTGGGTGACCAGCTTTAAACCGGCTGCATGGCGCGAGTTTGTGAGTGCGTGGCGGGCCGGGCAGCCGCCGGGGCGCAAGTTCCGGTACAGGGCGACGGACCGCGAAGCGGGCTCGCAGAGCCCCCTCAACACCGTGAACCCCCCGGTGGGGATGATGTTGCGGGCGGGCTTGCCGTATCTGGATCGCACGCGGATGGTGGAGGTGTATCCGAGCCTCACCGCCCGGGCGGCCGGGGCCGGGCCTTACAAAGGCTTGGACCCCTCACCCCGCCAGCGGCTCCTGGCCAGCTTGAAAGACCTCCGGGGGCGTGAACTCGTCATCCCCCAGGCCTTGGCGGACCTAGCCACCCAAGACACCGAAGGCGACGCCCTGGACGCCATCATCGCGGGGCTCACCGTCGCCTGGGCGGTGGACGAACCCCGCTTCGGGCTCCCGGAGCGTTACGACGACTGGGAAGGGGCGATTGTGGACCCCTTGCTCAGCGCCAAGCGCAGCACTTCCTCGGCCGAACTCACAAAGTGAGCGGTGAGCTGCTGGCGGATGGCCTCGGGCACTTCCTCGTCGTAATCCTTGCGGTTTTCCTTCGGCAAAATCAGGGTCTGGACGCCCGCGCGGTGCGCGGCCAGCACTTTCTCCTTGATGCCCCCCACTGCCAAGACTTGCCCGGTGAGCGTGACCTCGCCCGTCATCGCCAGCCGGGGCCGCACCACCCGCCCGCTCAGCAAGGAAGCCAGCGCCGTGAGCATCGTGATGCCCGCGCTCGGGCCATCCTTGGGCACCGCGCCCTCGGGCACGTGCACGTGCAGGTCGCTCTCGTCAAAGAAAGTCGGGCTGATCTTAAGGGCCTTGTGGTGGGCGCGCAGGTAGGTCAGGGCGAGTTGCACCGACTCCTTCATCACGTCGCCGAGTTGCCCGGTGACGGTCAGCCCCTTCTGGCCGGGCATGCGGGCCGTTTCGATGAACAGCACGTCGCCGCCCACCGGTGTCCACGCAAGGCCGATGGCCATGCCGGGTTTGAGGCTTCGTTCATTGATCGCGTCCTCCAGGTAGCGCGGGGCGCCCAGCGCCTCGCGGACGAACTTGCGGGTCACCTTGACAGGCGCCTTCCGCCCCTCAGCGAACAGCACCGTGGCCTTGCGGATGACGCTCGCCACTTCGCGTTCCAGGTTGCGCACGCCCGCCTCGCGGGTGTAGTGCCGCACCAGCTCCACCAGGGCCGCATCGTCAAATTTGAGTTTGGCCGTGGTCAGGCCGTGCTCCGAAATCTGGCGGGGCACCAGGTGCCGCTTGGCAATCTCGACCTTTTCCTCTTCGGTGTAGCCACCGAGTTCGATGATCTCCATGCGGTCGCGCAGGGCGGCGGGGATGGTGTCCAGCCGGTTCGCGGTGGTGACGAAAAAGACGTTGCTCAGGTCGAACGGTGCATCCACGTAGTGGTCGCGGAAGGTGTCGTTCTGCTGCGGGTCTAGCACCTCCAGCAAGGCGGAGGCCGGGTCACCCCGGAAGTCCGTGCCCAGCTTGTCAATCTCGTCGAGGACGAACACTGGGTTGCGGGTACCGGCCCGGCGGAGACCCTGGATGATCTGGCCTGGCATGCTGCCAATATAGGTGCGGCGGTGACCCCGAATCTCGGCCTCGTCCCGCATTCCGCCCAGTGAGATGCGTACAAATTCACGACCCAAAGCATGCGCAATCGAGCGGCCCAGCGAAGTTTTACCCACGCCCGGGGGACCGGCAAAGCAAAGAATGGGCTGGCGCACCGGCCCGTCGGTTTTCACCTTGCGTACGGCCAAAAACTCAACGATTCGGCGCTTAATCTTATCTAAACCGTAGTGCTCGTCATTCAGCACCCCCCGGGCATGGACGAGGTCCAGGTTGTCAGGGGTTTCGGCCCGCCACGGCAGGGCCAGCATGGTCTCCAGATAGGTGCGGGCCACGGTGTATTCAGGCGAGCCTGGATTGATGCGCCGCAGCCGATCGTACTCCCGGTTGGCTTCGCGCAGGGCGTCCGCCGACATCCCGCTCTCGTCAATCTTGATGCGGAACTCGGCCAAATCCTCGTCGGTGTCGTCGCCCATCCCGAGTTCGCGCTGGATGGCCTTCAGTTGCTCGCGCAGGTAGTAATCGCGCTGCGATTTGCTCAGCTCCGCGCTCACTTCGCTCTGCACGCGGTTGGTCAGCTCCAGCACGCGGACCTCGCGGCCCAGGAACTCCACCAGCTTGCGCAGCCGCTCCCGGATGGGCAGAATCTCAAGGATCTCCTGCTTTTCGGCGGTGGCCATGGGGATGTGGGCGGCCACCAGGTCGGCAAACACGCCCGGCTCTTGCACCGCGCTGGTCAGGCTTTGCAGTTCGTCGGGCAGGTTGGGGTGCAGGGCCACGGCCTGGTCAAACAGGCTGGCCACCGTGCGCCGCAGGGCCTCGATTTCCTCCGCTTGGTCAGCGGGGACTTCGGGTTCTTCAATGACCTCTACCCGCGCCTTCAGATAGGGCGCATCCTGCAGCCGCTCGACGATCTTAAACCGGGAGACGCCCTGCACAATCATGCGGGTGCCCTCACCGGTCTTCATCAGGGTGCGGATGATGACCGCGCACCCGTGTTCGTAGATGTCGTCGAAGGTCGGTTCGTCGGTCTGGGGTTGGCGCTGGCTGATGGCCCCGATCACGCGGGTGCTCTCCGCCACGCTGTCGTCAATCAGCTGCATGGCCGAGCTTCGCGAGACGCTCAGCGGCGCAATCAGCATCGGATAGATGACCGATTCGCGCAGGGGCAGCAGGTTCAAAATTTCGGGCACGTCGGGGCGACGCGACTCCGAATCCCCGCTCTCTTCCTCTACCGGAAGCGCTTCGAGCAGGTCCTCGATCTCTTCAATATTGTCTACGGGGACTTCAATTTCGGACGACAATTAAACCTCTCGAATCGTGACGGTGTGCTCCACGATGATCGTGCCCACCTTGGGAATGGCCACCAAGAGCAGGCCGTTATAAAAGTGAGTACGCGTCTCCGCAAAGGCGAGTTCAACCTCCGGCAGGACCAAGTCACGGGCAAACTCGCCGTGCTCAATCTCCAGCAGGTGGGCGCGGGGGTTGCCCTGCTCATTCTGCTCATCGCGCCGCACGCCGTGGATGCTAAGCACGTTGCGGGCGGGGCGGAAGGTGAGCTGGAACTGGTCGCGGCGCACCCCGGCCAACTCGAACCGCACCAGCACGTGCGTCTCGGTTTCCAGCATGTCCACGCGGGGGCCCCAGCCTCGTTGGCGGGCCAGGATGGGCGCGCCCAACCCGGTGTCATTCATGAACCGTTCCAGGTCCACTCCGACCTGAAGCAGCCATTCATCCCCATCGCGGCGCGGCATCCTTCTATTGTGTCCCATCCCCTGCGGGCGGGCAGGGAACGGGCGGCTAAACTGGGCGCGATGTCGGCACGTCCGCAAAAGGTGTGGTTTATCCGGGTGGGGGGCACGGCCATGGGCAGTGTCGCGGCGGCCCTGGCGCAGTCCCCGGACCACGTGGTGCGGGGGAGCGAAACGGACCTATACGAACCCATGGCGTCGTATCTGGCGGCCTCGGGGGTGGATGTGCAGCGCGAGTTCAACCCCGACGCCATGCGGGCCTGGGGGCCGGATGTGGTGGTGGTGGGCAACGCCGTCAGCCGGGGAAATGAAGAGCTAGAAGCCGCCCTGGACCACGGCCTGACGCTGGTTTCCTTGCCCCAGGCGGTGGCGCAGTGGCTGATTGGCGAGGCGGCCAGCTACGTGGTGAGCGGCACCCACGGCAAGACCACCACCACCTGCATGCTCACCCATATTTTGCAGGAGGCGGGGCGCGAGCCGGGGTTCATGATCGGCGGGATTCCGGGCAACTTTGAAGTCAGTTGCCGGCCGGCAGCGGGGGAGAACCCCATCTTTGTGAGCGAAGGGGACGAGTACGACTCGGCCTACTTTGATAAGCGGAGCAAGTTCATCCACTACCGGCCACGGGTGGCGATTGTGAACAACATCGAGTTCGATCACTCGGATATCTTCCGTGACCTGGAGGACGTGAAGCGCACGTTCCGGCACTTTGTGCGGCTGGTGCCCCGGGGCGGGCAGATCATCGCAGCGGCGGGCGATGCCAACGTGGACGATGTGCTGCGCACCGATGCCTACGCGCCGGTGGTGCGGTTCGGGATCGAAGAGGGCGACTGGCAAGCCCGGCGACTAACGGCGGTGGGCGACCACACCACCTTTGATGTGTGGGAAGGTGAGCACGAATGGGGCACGATTGACCTGCCGGTTTCGGGGGATTACAACGTGCGCAACTGGCTGGCGGCCACGGTGGCGGCGCGGGCGGCGGGCGTGGACTTTGCCACCGTGCAGCGGGCGGCCCGGAGCTTTAAGTTGCCGCGCCGGCGGCTGGAAGAAGTGGGCACCTGGCACCGTGCCACGGTGGTGGAGGATTTTGCCCACCACCCCACGGCCATCGCGCTGGCCCTGCGCGCCCTGCGGCAGAAGTATCCCGGGCGGCGGCTGGTGGCGTGCTTTGAGCCGCGCAGCAATACAACGACGCGGAACCTGTTCCAGCGGGAACTGGCGGAGGCGTTCGCCGAGGCGGATGTGGTGCTGATCGGGGCGCTGGACCGGCCCCACCGGTACACCGACGCGGAGCGGCTGGACACGGGCGCGCTGGTGCAGCAGTGGCAGGCGGCGGGCAAGGAGGCGTGGGCGCTGCCGATGGAGATGCAGGGCCAACCCGACTGGGGCGGGGAAGTCGAGCGCGTGCTGCGGGAGTGGGTGCAGCCCGGGGATGTGGTGGCGGTGCTGACCAATGGCGACTTTGGCGGGCTACGGCGGAGGATTCATGCGAGTTGCATCATTGCGAACGCAAACGTCTAAGATTTTTTGCGAATTGGTTTCATATCGCGCCCCAAGCGCGTAATACTAAGAACAGGACAGCTCTGCTTTGCCACTTGCTCCAAGTAGCTGTCACTGAGGAATTTTGGGATGCCGGTCGTCAATTACCACACCGTCAACGGCCAGATGGTCGGGCAGAGCACGGGTACTGAGTTCACTCAGTACCTCACGGATGCGCTGGGTTCGGTGACGGCCACGGTGAACGGGAAGCGAGTGACCAATACCTACCGCTACAAACCCTACGGTGAGCGACTTGCCAAAACAGGTTCCGGCCCGGACCCGGCATTCCAGTGGGCAGGAGATACCGGATCACGGGTGACCGGACGTAGCTGGGCGGAGCAATATAACCAAGCCCGGCACTACGGCACGAGGCAGTCCAGCTGGACAAGTGTGGATGCGATATGGCCAATGCAATCTGCATATCTATACGCATCATCTTCCCCTACTGTCAGAATTGATCCGCAAGGACATCTGAGCTGCATAGCCAATCGGTGTAGTGATATTGATATGAATCCTTCGAGTGCCGGGTGTCCATTCTCCAGGTGCCAAGACCCCAAGACGGTCGGATCTGCTGGCTGTCCCGGACGTCAAGAGCTCCTTCAAAAGTGCAAAACATCACGCCCAGTAACTCGTGAAAGATGTCAGATTCTTGTGAGCAATCTAAGAATTGCAATTGGAATCGGCTCCGGCAATGGTCTCGGTAGCGATAATCCTGGCACTGGACAATGGCAGTACTGTACGTCATGTTGCGAAGATAATAGAGGACAACGTGATTACAGAACCCTTTGTTGTACCGGTAACCCGTCTCTATATAGACTCGATCCATGTGTTCAATACTGCTTGTTGCATGCACATGAAGAGATCGGCCATGGCGCCAGGCAATGCAAGAAGATTGGTTCAATACCACGTGTCGATATGGAGAAAGATCCAAATCTGTGCTTTGTGAGCTGTATCAGTCAAGTTATAGAGTACCTTGGGTGTCGAAAGGGATATCCTGACCTCTTCAATAATCCGAATCTGAACAGACAGGGTAGCTGCGATGGTGAGGACTTTCTTAAGCTCAAGGTCCAGAGATGATTGAACTCGGATTCGTTAGTCTTGCTCTGCGAGACCTGCATTTCGATATCGGCATTCATCGAGGATCAGACATCTTTTACGTGGCACTGCCTGAATCGCCGACAGTACCCGTAGTAAGGGTGCTAAATCATAAGCTTGACTTTATAGTTGAAGGAGATTTCCCTGAAAGACATGATCTTAGAGGTGGCGGAGTCCTTTATTTTCAAGAAGGTGGACACAAGGTGACTACTCTGTATCCTCCTGAAGGCCGTAGTTTGTTAGCTGATTCTCCGTTTGGATTCATTACTGTTTCCTTTACTCATACGAGAACGTGGGGTGAAGCTGTCCTTGGGCTTTGGGATCCAAATACAGGTTTGGAGACGTCTTTGTGTGTTTATAGTTCATTTGATCATCTATTCATTGACGCACTGTTTGGTCGTTCCGTAGTATTGAGCGAGAAAGGTCTAAAGCCATTTTCGCCGTTTCATCTTCTGGGGTTGAATGGCAGTTGGTATTCGCAGGACTACGGATTTCTGTCTTCCGCGACAGATGGTCAGGGGTTGTCTATTTTGGGCAGGAGACTTACTCTGAAGTCCGGGCATGCAGTCAACTTTCTGACAGGAAACGCCAGGTGGGCTGGAGTGTCTTTGACTTTATCTTCGAATGAGCATCCTTTGAACTACTATTGGAGTCCCATGTCTAGGATGGTCGAGTATCATCAGAATGAGTGGATGTCAGTGATGATTATTGATATGAAGGAAAAGAAAATAGCAAAATATTTAGATAATACGTATGCCGTTTACTTCCCGGACCAGCATTCTGTCGTTAAACTTGTAAATCGTTACCTGTCTTTACGTAAGCCTGATGCGGTTACGGGGGAGTGAAGGTGTGTGCGCCGGATTAGGAGGAGGGCTGCGGCGGCGGATTCACGCCAGTTGCGAAAAGCCCACCTCATCCGTCTAAGCTCGTGAGATGAAGTCTAGTACTTCCTCCACGATCCCTGTACTCTTTGCATTAGCGGGTCTGTGGGCATGTAGCAGACCCGATCAGAGGCAGGGGGAAACGGAGTCAGTTGGAAACCAGAATTCGCTGAAATCTGAGGTGACTTCACCCACAGCTTGGGTTGAGGAGTCCCCGACTTGGATTGCTCAAAGTAGCCGCTTCCCGAAGGCAAACGGCCCCTATCATGATGCGGGAGAAAGCCAGTTGATCATCACGGACAAGGCATCTGGCAGTCGATTCTTCTTGGTGTTTTCCCCTTGGACGGCAAAACAACTGGAGCAAGCCACGCGTGAGCTGGGTGAAGAAGTTACACTGGAGGACCGCCCCAAACGACCATATCTCCAAGGCGTCGGAGTGTGGGACGAGGGAAGGTGGCACTTTGCTTCTGTAAAGGGATATGCGACAGTGCCGATGATGCAACTGCAAGTGAATCCTGCTTCCGCTTGGAGTGAGACGAGTGAAGCAGAGCGGCCGAACGATATCTGGATTCAGGTTCTGAACGGCCATGCAAAGCTCATGCTGGCGTACGGCGAGAATCTTGAGTTTGGAATTTTCCGCTTGGAATGGGATCGAGAATCAAAATCGATACGTTTGTTGAATTATCCGACGCTAAGCGAGGACTTCCATGCCGATTTCAAAAGCCTTCGAGAGTATGCTGGCAGCGGTCGGATCCTGCAAGACGGACTGGATGTCGAAACGTTCTAGAGTCATATGAACCCCGTGACAAAGTGCTTCTTACATTGTCTTCTGTTCGCTAGCATCGCAGGTTGTGTCAACTCAACCGTGAGTCAGGATCAGCCCAACAGAGATCCAAAATCAGAAGAAATTGGGAGAAAGACCACTGCTCGACGCACACTGCGGTATGACTACGTGGATGGGTTCTTTATGTTGTCAAATGTCACCTCCGACGGATATTGCTCGTATCGTATCCCCCATCGGCTTGAGAATGGAACAATGATAACCTTAGGACTTGGCAGGTTGAGCGGAGACACCATCCATGAGATGGTGCAAGTGAGCGATCACAACGATGACGGCGGCGAAGATGCTGTCATGTCAAGCGGAGATGCCTTGTTTGTATTCGAAGCTAACCGAATCACCGATGAGTATAACATCTATTCTGTCGACAAGAAGAGTAGAGAGATCACTAAGGTTCAGGATACTCACTACCTGTCCCATCACTCCCTGAGAGGTCTGTTTTCATTTTCAGACATCACTTCTGGTCGGATCATCACTTGGGGTGGCAGGCTTTACCGCATGAACTACCTGCCAGAGTCAACGGAACTTGACCTCCAAGCGGTAGATGGCAAGGGTAAGTACAAGATACAACTCCCTGGCGAGCCCTACCGCATCATGGATTTGGATAGCGGATCGATCGTGATGGACTTCAAGCCTCCGCTCGAGAAGTGCGTGGTCATCGAGCCGCCAGAATTGGGTCCACCCGTTCTTAAAGAGGTCACTCTCTCCCGTTGACAGGGGTGCCGCGCCACAATTATGTTGCTGGCGACACAGTCGTTGCGCAAACCCCACCTCATCCGTCTAAGCTCGTGATATGAAGCCCGCTGCGCTGCTTCTCGCCCTCGCCTTCGGCGTCGCCGTCATCCCGTCCGTCTCCCAGACGGCGCCCGCCGAACCCCTCAGCCGCAACGTCATCCAGAACGGCATGGTGAAGGGCTACGACGAGGACACCATGATGGAGGTGCTGGAGAGCATCAAAGTGGAGGCCGAAGAAGACGACGAGGTCGGTGGCCTGGTCTTTAAGCACGCCGGCTGGGAGGGCAAGGTCTTTGCCTACAACGAAGACGGCGAGATCCTGGACCTGGGCGACCCGGATGCCACGTTCTGCATGATGCAGGCTGGCAAGGACCTGGATGGTGCCCCGGACCTGGAAGCCCTCAACCAGTTCAACTGGGATTCGCACTGGGTGCGTGCCTACGTCAACGATGAGGACGAAGTCTTCGTCGAAATGGACATCGAGCTGATGGAGGGCATGACCCAAGCCAACCTGAAGCGAACCGCCCTCAACTTCGTGCTCGCCATCAACTCGGCGGAAGTCGCCTTCTTCAGCGAATAATCCCCCGCGCCCAAAAGAAAAAGCTCCCGCACGGGCAAGACGCCCGGCGGGAGTGAGAAGCGAGAAGCAAGAGTGCTTACGGCTCGATGAACGACGGGGTCCAGCCCTTCACTTGCACCGACGAACCACCCTGCGTGGCCGGCGGCCAGTTCAGGAAGCCCGCGCCGCTAATGGTCGGGTGGGCTTGGCACTGGTTGGAGGGGTTACCCCAGGCCGTCTTGCGCCACTTCACGTGGCCGTCCAGGTAGGCGATGGTGGTGCCATCATTGTTGCCGCCCATGGGAGCGCGGCCGTTGCCCGTGCCGATCCAGCCACCTTCGGGGCAGGTCCGGGTGCGGCTGTAGAGCTCGTCCAGTTCGTCGCCTTCGATTTCGGAGTCCGTGGCTTCCAGGATGAAGAAGGATTCCGAGGGGGCTTCCCAGCTCGTCATCTCCGGCCCTTCGTCAGCAATGTGCTCGTTGTAGGCGTACGTGGCGTAGTAGGCGAACGCCGGGCGACCTTCCGCATCCACCGTGCGGGTGAGACCCCACGAGACATCCCAGCCCTGGGCTTCGGCGAAGGTGACGCGCGGGTTGCTGCCGGATTCACTGAGGTACTGGAGCCTCGGCGACGGCGCGTTCTGGCCCACAAAGATGCCCTGCTTGCCCGTGATGTGGCTGCCCGGCTTCTGCTTGATGTACGGCGTGAAGTGGAACATCCAGTACCAGCTGCCGTTGCTGATGGTGCGGCCATTCCAGATGCCGCCGTTGGCCGGAAGCGTGTCGTCATAGTCGGCGGCGTACATCATGCCCGCGAGGCCGATCTGCTTGAGATTGCTGACGTTGCCCGCCTGCTTGGCCGCTTGCTTGGCCTTGGCAAACACGGGGAAGAGGATGGAGGCCAGGATGGCGATGATCGCAATCACCACCAAGAGTTCGATGAGAGTAAACGCGCGGCGCACACGGCTAATCTGAGCGCGGAATGTTAAGAAAACTTCATGGCGAGGTTAAGGCTGTGTTAACTCCGCTTTAACAACTCAAAACCGGGAGTATTGCCGGGCTAGGCGGGCGGAGGCGCTTCGCCGGGCAGGGCAAAGCGGCCGTATTCGTCGTCGGGCTCCACGTGCACCATCACCTTGGCGATGAGGGGAAGCTCGTCGCGTACCCGCTCGTGCACCGCGTGGGCTAGGTCGTGGCCCTCCCGCACGGTCAGGTCGCCATCCACCAGGATGTCGAGGTCCACAAAGTAATCGAACCCGTGCCGCCGCACCCAGCAGCGGTGGGTGCCCCGCACCCCTGGCACCTGCTCCGCCACTCGGCGCACATCCTCGCCCAGCTCTTGGTAGGGCACGGCATCGGTGAGGTCTTCCCACGCCGAGCGGAGCAGCAGGGTGCCGTTGACAGCAATGACCGCCGCCGCCACCAAGGAAGCCCAGTCGTCCGCCGTAGCGTAGGCGGGGCCGCCGATGAGGGCGATGGAGATGCCCACGAAAGCCGCCGCCGAGGTGAGCGCGTCGCTTTGGTGGTGCCAGGCGTCGGCCTTCACGGATTGACTATCCACGGCCTCGCCCACCCGGTGGGTGCGGCGCGCCAGCAGAAACTTGACCAGCATCACGCCCAGCAGCACGGCCAGGGTGTAGGGCGCGGGCACGGCGTGGGGGGTGCGGATTTCGTGGATGCTGGTGACGGTGATGCCCACGGCAGCGGCCAGCAAAAGGAGCGAGATGCCCGCGGCGGCCACCGTCTCGGCGCGGCCCCGGCCGTAGGGGTGCTGGCTGGTGGCGGGGCGGCGGGCGACCTTGAGCCCCATCAGCACAAAGAGACTGCCGAAGACATCGGTGGTGCTCTCAATCGCGTCGGCGATGAGCGCTTGCGAGTGCCCCAGCACCCCGGCCACCCCCTTGATGAGGGCCAGGGTGCCGTTGGTGAGGATGCCCAGCCACGTGGCCTGCCGGGCTTGCTCCAGGCGCTGGCTCCGGTCTCGCTGCATCCTCTTGATGTTACTTCGCGAGGTTACTCCGCGATGAGTTCGATGAAGCGCGCGGCAGCCGGGGGATGCTTGAAGAAGAAGAGCGAGGGCTCGATGAGTTCCAGCTCGCTGATACACCACTGGCCCTTCGCGTCCTCCATCAGGTCCAGGCGGGCGTAGAGTGGGGTCTGCGGGAGGGTGGATAGTACGCGCTGCCACAGCTCGGTTTCGGCGGGGGTGGGGGTGTCGGGGCCGGTCACGGATTCGTCGTGTTCGTCGAACCGGGGCATCTTGATGACGACGTGGCTGGGTTCACCGCCCAGGCAGACAATGGACCGCTCGCCCACCGTGCGCACGCTGGGGAAGAACGGCTGCACCATCAGCGGGCGCTGGGCCAGGATTTGGTCGGCGAAGTCTTGGGCTTCTTGGGCTTGGTCTTGATGGAAGAGGCGGGTGAGCTCGCTGCCGGCCGAGATGGCGGGCTTGAGCACGAACTGCGGCCAGCCTTGGGTGAGGTCGGGGAGGTGGACGGTGGCGTCGCGCTCCGCCCAGCGGGTGGGGACCACGGGCAGGCCGAGCCGCTCCAGGTCTTGCAGGTAACGCTTGTCGAGGTTATTGGCTACCATGTCGGCGGGGTTTTGCAGGGTACCGAGGGGGGCGATGCGGGCCAGCCAGGCGCGAAATTCGTCCACCCGCCCGGGGTAATCCCAGCAGGAGCGGAGGATGATGCGGTCGTAGTCGGCCCAGGGGATAGCGGGGTCATCCCAGGCGGCCATGGTGGCCTGGTGGCCTGCGGCCTGGGCGGCAGCGAGGAAGATGGGCTCGTCGTGGTCGGGTTCGGGGAGCGACAGGCAGGTGACGAAAGCGATCCGCACGGTTCATGCTAGCGCATGGGGGTTCAAGGCGTATGGCTTTGAGGCCTAAACTCTATCTGTCACCAACTTCAGACTTAACTCCCACACATTCCCCGTCACTGAACTCCAGGAAGTGAAAGTACCTTCCGCGGTCGAGATAGAAAACGCCGTTAAAGCTTTTGAGGTCAGCGTTGTACTCCTTGATCGGTGTCCATCCGGGTAAGACTGGTGGAGGTGGGGTTTGCACGTAGAACTCGACTGGAATCTCATCGAGCTTCTTGCCGGGAAACCACTTGAGGAGTTCGTCGCTTGGATCATCAACCTCGTCTGTCTTACAATATTCGATAGAACCACCTTTGACTTGGCAATATACGAAAGCTGCGTGTTCCCGGTGGGTAACTCTGTGCCTAATTGTAAACGGGCTAAGGAGAATCTCACCCGAGAATGTCCTTGGGTCTGGTACACCGCGCTGGACGTAGACCACACGGACGTCCGACCCATACTGATCCCGGATGTCCATGGCGGACATTCCGAGGTATTTGAGTGGACTTTCGTCGGATCTACAGCCAAGGAGCACTAGGAAAACGCCTGCAAGAACTACAGGAATGAGCTTTGCGACCGATAGAACTGAGCGCATACAGGAATCAACCTTGTCTAATGAGTGTGTCCCGAAAGGCCTCAGAATAACAAGTCAAGCCTCGAGACGCGCTGAAACGTCAAGGTCGGCCCACCTCTGTCAGGTATGAGCACGGCTTCACGATCTGATCCCCTCTGCCGTTCGACCCCAAGGGCTTCACGGTTGGGCTCAAGCAAGAAAGCGCAAGGCTGAGTCCTGGAATTAAGTGTATCCAAGGATGAACGTCCAGAAGCCCAAGAGGGTCAGCATGTTTAGCGCATACAAGAAGTAGAAGCCCCATCGAAACCCCGCCGGCTGCTGGTCAATGATCTGTCTTTTCAATAAACCCCAGATGATGACGGCAAGATTGCCAACTTGTGCCGCAATCCACATGACGGCACCAGGAATCGCCCACGAACTCATTCCCGTGGCACCTAGCATCACAAAAATGGAAGCGCCGTAGAGAATCACGGGGGCAGTGGCTCCCCAAAGGACCAGACGCTGCCACTTTTCCTCCAAAGTCACCTTGCTTCCCGTCATGATTTGACTACCAGTAAGTATTGCAAAAAAGGTTGCAAAAAGACGATGGAGTCAATGATCCAGAACTCAAGTATTCCGGGTGTGATTTCAAAATAGAGCTTTGCCATCTGAAACAGAAGGTAAGTATTCACAAAGAAAATGGTATAGAGCAGAATTCTTGGCGGAATTTTGAGTGAATTGATTTGTTTAAAGATGCAGATCGAATAGGTCACGCAGGCGATTGTAATTGGATAGACGATGGGAAAGGTGAGAATCGTAAACCCCAACTGCACATCCTCCTCGTCTTCATGGTGCGAGACGAATGCAAGCCACATTGCAGTCAATACTATTGGAAGAGCGAGAACGTAGAGAGGCGTCTTTGCCTTTCTGGATGACTGCGGCTCAGAAGTATCCACAATCGCGCCCTTGTCTTCGTTGCTCATTGCGCTCCTCCTACCAAAGACTCATCGTCATATCACGGCAGTCATCAAACAAATGCTGCTCGCCGCAGATATCGACGATGTGATACCGGTTGCTTCGATTGACTGTTGAGATCATGACGGTAGTATTGGATTGCCTTGAATCATGCATAGGCTTAGTCAATATAGCGGGCAGTCGTTAGTCGTTTCTGAGCGAAATGTAGATAAAGTAAGCGAAGCACAGATAGATGAAAAGAAAGAAAGAATCTGCGACAAGTATTCCTGTATACCAGTTGATGAAATCGTGTGATTCACCCTTCATTCGCTTGAAATTGATATAACCCCATGGGACTACGACCAGGCATCCCAAGAATGAAAGGAGGCAAGTAAAGAAGATAAAAAGGCCAGCTTGCCAAAATATCGAAATGAAGGCGGCTATGAACAGGCCTGCAGCCAGGGTGAGGAGCGGCATGGCCAACCTCCAAAGGATAAGGCTACGCCGCTCGGGCCATAAAAACGAATTGCCCTTTGGCTTCATTTGCTCCGCGCTCGCAGCGCCTCTGTACAGGCTCAACAAAATCCGGGGGCATCGAAGTTCCATCGCTGATGCCAGATCGCACGCCGCTTGGCAGCGGCCCCTCGTTTGAACTGACCACGCGACCCGTGCATACATCGGCGTACCCGGCACCCTCGTTCTCACCTTGGCCGGAAGGAAGTGGCTCAGGGCCGCGAGTTTCGAGTATCTTTGACTTCTCCACGCAGATTTCGGCTGATGCCGGCATCATCGATGTAAAGGTAGTGGATGAGTTTGTCGTTCTCAATGAAGACATGCAGGACCTCAGTTTTTCCACTGAGAAAGTGCGGCAAATAATTGTGAACGGTGATTCCATCCGGACGCGCTGTACCCGTCGAGGGCTTGCCGCACAAGGAGAACACCTTCGCTTCGCTCATGCCGGCTTGGAGCGACTTGTGGCACGTAGCGAGGCTAGGCTTGGGTGCACATCCCGAGGTGGCGATGACAACAACGCCGACCAGGACAACCGAACCGAATCTTGAGATTGGCACTCACTGAGTATACAAGCGAATCGCGAAAATGTATAGATGCGTGGGGGAAAATGTTACGCTGTGTGGCTTGCGATGAGGGCGGCAGGTGTCGAAGGCGTTGCGATTTTTGGCTTGACTCGCACCGGGCTAAGGTCTTGTAGAGTTACTTCAATTCGGTTGCGTAGCTAGTTGCCCGGTCGTTGGGGTCTAGCGCGATGTAATGGATCTCAGTCCACCACGAGCCGAAAATCATGGACCCGTCATAGGCGTCGGTAGAAAATACAAGCACTCGCTTGCATTCTGCCTTGAAATCTCCGTACTCGGGCCTCAGCTCCCTCTCGGTCGAGATTTGGCAAGGGTGCTCCTCAATGGGTGTTCCGTACACAAAGAGGAGTTGCTTGAGCGGCGTGCCGATGGCGGGGGCAGGTACCTGTGACTGCTTTACGAGCACCCGGCTTCGAATCCAGAGCCCAGATGTCGAGAGGGCCATGATCGCAACGGCCCACAGGAAGAAGCGCTTCACAAAGCCCCTCGTTCCTGACTTACGGCGCCCGTCACTGCCAGGTGCTCCTTCACATCGCTAACCTGAGCCAACTCTACACTTCACGCATCGCAATCCTGCAACACTGACGCCCTATTTGCTCCATCGCGCAGTTAGTCAATAGTGGTTCCCAGAGGTCTCGAGGGACAGCATTGTTAGTAAACTTCGCGAAGCGGCGGCTAATCGGTTTCAACTTTCACACGAATAGCAGAATCTTCCTCAAACCGAATGCTCAATGTCTCATTGCTATTCAGTTTCTCGTAGTAGCTGTAGTCTGAATACGGCCCGCTACTAAATGCAAATACCGGCTTGCCACAGAGTTGGCGAACTTCATTTCGACTCATGCCGACCTTGACCTCCTTTTTACATCTGGCATACAGAGGGTTTACTCTATTGATGTTGATAAAATGCACGGCCGCATAGATCAGAGAGAAGAGGCCGAGGGCGGCAAAGAGGACAAGATGCGTTTTGTTCATTTGAATGTCTTTACTTGAAGTGTCTCCGGCTGTTCGATATAACCGTGGGTTGGCAAGGCGCTGGTAAGTACTGCTGATGTACCTGGTCGAGTATGCCTTCAAGTGGATATCGGACTACTTTGCAGCTTCGGCAGTCCGATATACGGTGACCAAGCACTCGGAACGGTAAATGAGTTCGATCTTTCGCGATTGTGTCACCCACGTGGGTGAAAAGGCAATCCCCTAAACGTGGACTAAACCTCACACTGCCTCCGCGCCCTGCATCCCACTCCGCCGCCCCACCGTCTTCAATCATGTGCGCCGAATCCTCATCTGGTTGATGCTGCTGTGCCTGCCCCTGGCCGCCCGGGCGGAAGCCTTTTTTATCAACCAGTTCGACGTCGACCTGGACCTGCAAAAGAGCGGCGAAATGCGCGTGACGGAGAACATCCAGGTCGTCTTCACCGCCCCGCGCCACGGCATCTTCCGCACCCTGCCGGTGGAGATGCCCACCCCCAGCGGGTTCAAGCGCCTGGTGCTGGTGGATGACATCCAGGTCAGCGACACCACCGGCAACAAGAGCGGCATGAAGGTGGATAAGGAGGGTAGCAACCTCAAAATCCGCATCGGCGACCCGGACGCCTACGCCCCCGTGGGGCCGGTGGTGACCTACACCATCCGCTACCGCGTGACGGGCATGCTCAACCGCTTTGACCCCTCGGGCGGATGGGGCCGCAATGTGGAGCTGTATTGGAACGCCCTGGGCACCGAATGGCCGGTGGGGATCCAGAAGAGCCAAGTGACCGTGCGCTGGCCCGAAGGCGCCCAGCCCCAGGAGGTGCGGGCCGTTACCTTTTGGGGCAATTACGGCAGCCGCACCCAGTTTCAGCAGATCGGTGCCGGCACCACGGTGGAGCCCACCACCGGCATCAAGATGGAGCTGACCCCCACCACCCTGCGCATCACCAATCCCCAGCCGCTCTTGCCTTACCAGGGGCTCAGCTTTGCGCTCTCCATGCCCTCCACGCTCATCGATATGCCGTCGTTGTGGCAAGAATTCCGGTTGAAGTACGCCCACCTCATGGGGTTCTTGGTGCCGCTGGGCATGGCGGTGGTGTTCTTCGTCATCTGGTTCATTTGGGGGCGCGACCCGGTCCACAAGCGCGGCGAGCCGCAGGCCGAAGTGCCGCACGAGCTCACCGGGGCGCTGGCGGGCGCGCTGGCCGATGGCCGCTTTGACGAGCACGATCTCTCGGCGGTGTTTGTCTCCCTGGCCAAAAAGGGGAGGCTGGTGCTGAACCCCGGTGGCGTAGGGGAGATGCTAACCCTGACCTCGAATTCATCCACCCAAGGGCTGGACGACCTGGAAGCCTACGTGCTGAACCTGCTGCTGCCCCACGGCCCCAGCATCTCCAAAACCGACCTGACCGAATACGTGGCACCACACCTGTGGCAGATCAAGGCGAAGGCCTTTGGCGAGCTGGTGAAGCGGGGCTATTACCGCAGCAACCCGCAGAGCGTGCAGTTGGCCTGGGGCATCATCGGCCTGGTGCTGCTGGTCATCGTCTCGATGGTGGTGTGGTCGTTGGCGCCCTATTTCTCGCGGGATGTGGTGCTGCTGGGCTTCTTGTTGGGGCTGGGCGGGCTGTATCTGTTTGCGCGGGCCATGCCCCGGCTGACGCGGCGGGGGAGCCGGGCCTATGCCGAAGTGCAGGCCTTTGCCGAGTTTTTGGATGATGCCGGCCTGCACCGCGCCAAGCTGAAGGGGCGCCCCATGGACCAGACCCTGTACGAGGATTACCTGGACCACGCGGTGGCGTTCCGGCGGGTGAAACGGTGGGGGCACGCCTTTTCGGCCCTGGACCTGGTGCGGCCGGGCTGGATCACGGGGCGCGGATCGGCGCACGACCTGAACAACCTGGGCAACGAGCTGGGGGGCTTTGCTTCCGAGTTGGGCAAGGCGGCCAGCACGCCGCCCAAGAGCAGCGGCGGGGGCGGGGGGAGCTCCGGGTTTAGTGGCGGTGGGGGGTTCAGCGGCGGCGGCTTTGGCGGCGGCGGCGGGGGCAGCTGGTAGAGGACGGCGCGCCGGTGTCCATGTACCGGGTTGCTCGGACACGATTCTAAGGGAGAACCACGATATAGAGATACTCATAGCTCGCTACTCGCGTAGTCTAGACTCAACATAGATTCGTCCGCTCTTGATCCCTTGAGTATTCAATAAGTCCTTGATCTCCTGCGCGTGTCGGTATTCACTTGATAGCTTGCGCAAGTCTGGGGATTCGTAGAAAAACGTCCTCCCAACCAGCATTGGAAAGGCGACCATTTCGTGTCTTGGGATTTGAAAAGAAAACGAATCCTTTGGCCTTAGAATGACAATGTCAGTAGGTTTTGGATATTCCAGTGGGTTAGCGGGATCAAAGTAAACGCCGTGGTCAGGCAGGATCTCCTTCCCATCTGGTCCGTACTTGAAGACGTAAGGGCAGAACGCAAAGGGACTCTGCGTATTATTCTTGATTACGAACGTTATTATTATTGGCTTCTTGCCGCGAGTACCAGGCTCAAGCTGGAAGTCAACCAGAACCGGCAGTGTACTGGTTTCGTGTGCTTTAGACTCAAGTCTAGGAGCTGGATCGGACGCTGTATGATTGACGCTCGGGCTGTTTAAGCTAGTGCATCCCATAGTCGCAACAGAAAAGACTGCGAGGGAGCCCTTGAGCAATTCGAATATCCTTTGCCGTGCCAATCGTGCAGCAATCTTGCTTCGAACCGTTAGTGGTTCGGTGGATAATCCAGGACAGGTTCGAATCTTAGCGCTCTGTTGAATCTCAAGTCGCATTTCCTGTGAACCAAGAGGGGTTGGGATTGGTGCCAGTTTGGGTGCGCACCTCTCCGTACGGCCAATAGGTAGTGGAGCTGGTCTGTGCGCCGGTGTCCATGTTCCGGGTTTCGA